>Ga0255345_1000001_pt1 | contig 811879 bp, 677 predicted proteins | sample wastewater_treat_6_FD_192415 | JGI IMG/M metagenome (GOLD analysis project Ga0255345, IMG submission 192415) | Wastewater microbial communities from Lulu Island WWTP, Vancouver, Canada - plant20 | ecosystem: Engineered > WWTP > Wastewater > Unclassified | place: Canada: Vancouver, British...
CAAGCGTTTTCGAGAAGATTGATATGGCAAATCAACTATGAAGTGAAGGGCATAATGATACTCCTCTATAGCCACAGTCCGAGCGTAGACCCGCCGCAGGCAATGGGTAGAGCTGTCCTGGTTGAACAGGGGTGAAACTCCCGTGGGCAATGCCAACTGCCATCCGGATTGAAATAAAAATAATTGAACAGCAGGCTGTGCATGAATAAAAAACCTTGCTCTCAATCATTGGCAAAATTTTAAAATTAATTGTTTAAATGGTTGAAGCTTGATTTAACCTTGGAATGAAAAGAAATAAGTGAGATTGAAAAAAATGTCGATAACAAAAATAAAAATCCCACATAAAGTGATAATCCGTGCGCCTGGACTCTTACCAATGTTGTATACGCTAAACGAGTTGGCTTCGGCTTTGGATATGCCTTATAACACTTTACGTGGTTGGCTTTCTGCAGGTGCTCCACATGAAAAGGATAATAGTGGGCGTTTATGGATAAACGGAGAATCGTTCAGAGCTTGGGTGGTTAGTCAAAAGCCAGATAAAAAATTACAGAGATTGACAGAGGGCCAGGGTTATTGCATGCACTGTAATCAAGCCAGAATAATTGAATCTCCGCAATATACATTTGTCAATGAGAAAGTAAAACGTATAAAAGGGTATTGTCCGGTTTGCAAAAACATCATTAACCGAGGAATCCGAGATGATTGAACGTCAAAACTTTCTTAAAGTATCCAAGTATCTCTTATATTTGAAGGAAGTAATGCAGCTGGGAATAAGCTCTGTTGAACGGTATCGTTTCTACCTCAGACACTTGTTGCTTTGGGCAGATGATCACGATTTCTCAAAAGCACCGGTGATACGTCCCACATTTCCTAAATACTTATCTAAGCAAGTCCAAAAGGACAATAGTAAAGACCTGGCTCAGTCGACACGGAAGAAAATACTCGACACAAGCAAAAGATTTTTTCTTTGGGCTAAAAGGACATATCCCCGTGAATTAAACACTGTTACATTAGATTGGATTGAAACCTTACGACTGCCCAGACAACCACAGAAACTGCAAGTGAATGTGTTTGTAACTGAAGAAGACGTCAGAAAGCTTGTAATGCCACCAGCCCCGCAAAACGATTTGGCATTATTACGGGATCAGGCAGCTGCTGCTTTCCTTTTTTTATCTGGAATGCGTGCTACTGCTTTTGTCACCCTTCCATGCTCTGCAATTGATCTGGAGAACCTCACGGTCTACCAATGGCCAGAGCTTGGGGTCAAAACAAAGAACGGTAAGAAGGCGACAACTTTTCTTTATAATGCTCCAGATTTAATTGAGCCAATAAAACGGTGGGATAGCATTATTCGTGAGACATTACCTGATGATGCATGTTGGTATGCACCAATCCACCATTTGTGGGGTGAGCAAAGCATTTCCCAAAACAAGCCCGGTAATAACAGAGCGCATGCACTCGGTCGAAGGATGAAAGTTCTCTTTGCCAGAGCACAAATTGAATACAAATCTCCGCATAAATTTCGGCATGGCAACGCTGTATACGGTCTTTTGCATGCGAAAACCCTAGCAGATTACAAAGCTGTCTCAATGAATCTTATGCATGAGAACCTTGAAATCACAGACGGAATATACGCCCCTTTGTTATCATCAGATGTCAAAACGCGTATCACCGGATTAGTTGACAATACAAGTCAACCTCCAGACCGTAGATTAGAAAATTACCTGGACGGTCTGGAGAAAGAGAAGTTAGGTAAAGCACTATTGATGATTGCTGAAAAACTGATCAATTAAGTGCGATGCTTATAGCCTCCAATTGTCAACTGGACTTGCCTTGCGATGCGCCGTAGCAACATCACTTTGCGCAACTTGTGCATAATGACGAACCATATCGAGTGAACTGTGTCCAAGCAAAAGCTGTAAGGTAAACACATCACCGCCCGATCTCAAGTAAGTGATTGCAAAAGTGTGTCTGAATTTATGCGGATGCACATGGGGAATACCAGCCCTTTCACCTAAGCGTCTGATCATGATCCTAAGACTATTTCGGTTAAATGCACGGGATGCGTTATTTAAAAAAAGCGGAGTTTCAGGGTCATCACCTTCTTCTCGGTTTGCCAGATAACGCCATAGAGCTTTCTTGCTTGCTTTTCCCAGGTAAGTTACCCTACCCTTACCTCCCTTTGCACCTCCGGAAACACCATGTCGAACACTGACTTGTCCGGTTTTTAAATCAACATCACCTACCAATAAAGAACATAATTCAGATGCACGCAAGCCTGTATCCAATAAAAACATGATCAAAGCCTGATCACGGTTGGCTGTTGGTCTACGCATAACAAAGCTCCTACGGTTATTGGGTTGAGCTTCTCTTGAATAGAGACAGGACTTAATTAGTTTTTCAATGTCTTCCTTGGAGAATGTTTGAATAACATGTTGAGGATACTTAGGAGGTGGAATGGTCTTTGCGGGATTCTCTAATCCAAACTCTCTTTCAAGCCATGAAAAGAAAGCTCGAAGGGATACATAAACATTTCTTAAAGATTTAGCAGATAGCGGTTCAGTATTTCCATTCCATCTTCTGGGTTTGTAATCAGTTCTCATCCATGCCAGAAAGGAAATCAGATCTGAAGTTTTGATTTGAGCAACTTTGCGATCTCCAATTTGATCCAGCCAATGCCTTAAGATATGCTCATAAGAGTCGATCGTACGCTTGCTTAAGCCCTCTGCTATCTTGAAAGTGAGGAAACCATCGATAGCTTTTGACAACAGAATTGATGTATGTGAGTTTTTTGAGCCCGGCGAACAGTGGTTCATTATTAAATCCTCCGATTCTAAAATCTTGGCAACCTCTGTACGCGCGGCTAACAAAAAACCAGAGTATTGCATACTCTGGTTCCTCCTCAATAGCGGGGAGCGGATTCGAACCACTGACCTCCGGGTTATGAGCCCGACGAGCTACCACTGCTCTACCCCGCATCGAGGAATACATTCTATGACATTATTTAAAGATTGTCAAGCATGCGGTTCGGTGAATAATCGAAAGAAGAATAATTTAACATCAAAATTATTTCCGCCTTTCCTGGCATGTTTTATGAATGTGTTTTTCACACCTCCTAACGAAATTTGACAAACCAGTCATTTTAATGGATAATTAGGGACGGTTTTTTGGGCATGGCTATATTATTATCGCGCTTTTTGCAATTGTTGCCTGTAGAAATTTAAGGAAAATTACTTGAGCACAACTCTTACTGAAAACAACAACATTGGAATCATTATTCGAGCAATTGGCGTTGTTGTTGATGTTGAATTTGAAACCGGAAATCTACCCAGCATCCATAATGCACTCAAAGTATCTCAAATTGGAAAACCGCCTCTGATTTTAGAAGTCCATGAGCATGTGGATGCTCACACGGTTCGGACAGTGGCGTTGGGCTCAACTGAAGGCTTGAAACGGGGGCTGATTGTCGAGGACACCGGGAATCCCATTTTGGTCCCTGTGGGTAGAGAAACCCTTGGGCGAATGTTCAATATTCTGGGTGAACCCATCGATGATAAGCCGCCCGTCTCAGACGAAACCTCTCGGCACCCCATTCATTCAGAATCACCATCCTTAAGTTCACAGGAAGTGGTCACTTCCCCTTTTATCACCGGTATTAAAGCAATTGATTTGTTAACCCCCTATCCTAACGGTGGGAAAATTGGACTATTTGGTGGTGCTGGTGTTGGTAAGACTGTACTCATTATCGAATTGATGCGCAATTCAATTCAGAAGCACTCTGGAATTGTGTTGTTTGCCGGTGTTGGAGAACGCAGCAGGGAGGGGAATGATCTCTATCTGGAGTTAAGCAATACCGATGCCATGAAGTCAAGCGTTCTGGTCTTTGGTCAAATGAATGAACCTCCGGGCGCCCGACTGCGAACGCCACTGACCGCGTTAACCATGGCTGAGTACTTTCGAGATTACGAACGTCGCCCGGTTTTGGTGTTCATTGATAATATATTCCGCTATATCCAGGCTGGGTCAGAGGTTTCGGCTTTGCTGGGCCGCCTCCCCAGCGAGGTTGGCTACCAGCCCACCCTAGAATCCGAAATGGGGGCGCTTCAAGAGCGCATTACAACCACGTCTGCTGGCAGTGTGACCTCAATTCAAGCTATTTATGTGCCTGCTGATGACATGACCGACCCGGCTGTGGTTGCTACCTTTGCCCATCTTGATGCATCCACCGTGCTATCAAGGCGTCAAGTTGACCTCGGCATATACCCGGCGATCGACCCATTAAGTTCATCATCGACATTGATGGCGCCGCACATTGTCGGTCAGGAGCATTACCGTGTGGCTATGCAGGTCAAATCAACGCTTGCTCGGTATGAAGATCTGCAAGACGTCATCGCCATTCTTGGCATGGATGAACTGAGCGAAGCAGATCAAAAAACCGTGCGCAGGGCACGGCGCATTCAAAGGTTTCTGTCTCAACCATTTTTCTCAGCAGAAGAATTTACCGGTGATGCTGGGGTATTTGTCGAGCTAAACGAGACGATCAGGGGATTCAAGGAAATCCTGGAAGGTCGCTATGATCTGATCCCCGAACAAGCTTTTTATATGGTTGGAACCATCGATGATGCCATGGAAAAGGCGAGAAAACTTTCACTGGAGGAGGAACGGTGAGTTCTTTCCCCCTGCTAACCTTAAAAATTCTTTCGCCAGACGGGATCAATTTTGAAAAAAAAGGCCTTAAAGAAGTTGTCGTTCCCCTTGCTGATGGCGGATCGATAGGGATTAAACCTGGCCATGCGACTTTGATCGCAGAAACGGTGCGCGGAGCAATCCGCTATCGCTCAGAACTTGAACAGGACAGTATTGAAGTTCTCCCTGGCATTTTGGATATTAGAGATAATACGGTCATTATTTTGAGTGCTGGGAAAGTCTCACAACAAACAAGTATGGTGTCGGAAGCTGAACCAATGAATTTTGAACGATTGATGCAAACGTTGATCAGCAAAATTCAGTCTGAAGAAGAATCAATCTCATTACAAAGTTAGCATGACTGAAGAAAAAAAAAGCAAGAAATTTTCACTCAAAGGAATAGGCCTGACCACACTGGGCTGGGAAATTGCCCTGCCGATATTTGGCGGCGTTCTCATTGGTCACTATCTGGACCGGTTGACAAAAAACACTTATATGTTAACCCTATCTTTTTTAGGATTGGGCATTTTCATCGCCTACTACAATATTTATAAGCGTATCCAGATCGAAATCTGGCGAAAAAACCTCAAGGATAGGGAAAAAGGTGAAGACAAGGAAGAACTAAAAAAATGATTGCCTTCAACTTCATATTTTGGACATTAATCGGAGCCATTACTGGCTATCTTTATTTTTTATCTCAGCAGTGGTCGGTCAACCAATTGGACACCCAAAAAAGACACCGCAGTATCAGTTTAATCATGGTAGGAACCATTTTGCGTTGGCTATTGGTCGGCATTGTTTTTTCGATTTCGGTCTCGCATTCTTATCTGGCATTGTTGAGCGTTTTTTTATCCTTTATGTTGGTACGGTTGGTATTCTTGCTGATGTGGCAGGGCTGGCTGCGTTTTAAGAATCCTTTTATCCGCCATTAATAAGGACACCATATGGATAGTATTACACCACAAGTTGTCTTTGAAATATATGGAATAAAAATTACAAACACCGTTGTTTCCACCTGGGTAATCATGGTCATTTTAATTCTTTTAGCCTGGGTGATTCGCAGGTTTAAACCCGGTATTGGTGAGGTGATAATTGAATCAATCAACGGGATCATTGGTTCAGTGATGCCTGAAGAAACAGGGACCATTAAATATTTGCCAATTCTGGGAACATTAGCGGTGTTTTTAATTTTTTCCAATCTATTTGGCCTCGTTCCAGGCATGGTTTCCCCCACTGCAAATATTAATACAACCTTTGCCCTGGCATTAATTGTGTTTTTTGCTGTCCATGTTTATGGCATAGCTGAAAAGGGCTTGTGGGGTTATATAAAAGATTTCGCCAACCCCATTTTCATGTTTCCATTGGAAATTATCAGCCACATTTCCCGCACATTATCGCTGTCAATTCGCCTTTTTGGCAACATTCTGAGCACCGATTTGATCGTTGCAATCATTTTTTCGCTGGTACCACTATTTCTCCCACTCCCTATGGCGACATTGTCCATCATCACTGGTCTCTTGCAAGCTTACATCTTCACTATTCTTGCATCATTGTATATCGCTTCAGCTGTGGAAGTCCAGGAGTTTGAGCAGGAGCGCCGTCGCCTTAAACAATTGAAAAAAAAATCTAAACATTCATCATAAAAGAAGAAAGGATCCCATCCTATGTGGCAATTAGATGCACCTACATTAATAACTGTTCTAACCATTATTGTCTCCGTCGCAGGAATTGTCCTGGGTAGTATTGCTCCAAGTATTGTGGAAGGGATAGCAACAAAAACAGCGTTGGAAGCCATGGCGCGCCAACCTGAAGCCGCAGGAGATATTCGTACCACCCTGTTAATCGCAATGGCTTTATTAGAATCAGGGTCTATTTATGTTCTATTGATTGTTTTGATTCTTGTTTTTGCCAACCCATTGCTCGAGCTATTTGTTTTTTAAAAAAGCATAAGGAATAATTAGATGCTGGATATTGATCTGTTCACCGTAGTGGCCGAAATCATTAACTTTCTCGTCCTTGCGGTTGCCCTGTACTTCATTCTCTTTAAACCCATTGTAAAGCGCATGGATGAGAATGCAAAAAGAAGAGCAGAATTGCTCACAACGGCAGAAGAAATGAACCAACAAGCTGAGGATAATTTAGCATTAATCGTAGGGCGGCTTGATAATCTTGACAAAGAGATTGAAGTCCATCTGGAAAATGCCAAATCTCTGATGCAAGCAGAAAGCGAAGCACTTTTAGATGCGACGAAAACAGAAGCAGAGAGCATTCTTATTGACGCAGAAAAAGAGGTCGTTAAGCTTCAACAGCAAGGGATTGAGGATTTTCACGAAAAGCTTGTGAATGGCATTTTAAATATCAGCAAGCAAGTTCTCACTCAAACAACACCCGCTGAAGTTCATGACAATTTAGTCAATGAATTGATTGAGAAAATTTGGGATATGGGAAAACAAGACATGCACCAGGTGAGAACAGTGCGCGATTCTTTGACTGAGCGGACGCCCACAGTGCGCGTCGCATCCGCAAAGGCATTAACGCCTGACCAACAAAGGGCGCTCATTCGGCCGGTTTCTGCCCTTGCAGACCGCAATGTGAATATGGAAATTGATGTTGACCCAGATTTAATTTCAGGAATACGCGTTCATCTTGGCGACCTGATTGTTACCAACAACCTTGCGGTAGAGTTAAATAATTTAAAGACCGATATTGCTAAATTGATTGATGAAAGCCTGCAGCATTGATCTTGAAGAGGAAGAATTGATACTCTCAGAAGAACAACAACGTTCACTTTCAAAAGAGCTCGTTGAAAGCGCTAAATTAGTCACCTCAAAGGAGGCGTTTTTAGAGTCTATCAGACAACGGGCAGAACCTGAAAATGTGAATATGTTCGAAAATATTATACAAAATATAATCAGCAACCTGGCTGAAAAATCCGGTGAAATACAGCCCCGGGTTCGCTTTACGACAGTAGGCTCGGTTCATCGCATCGGCAACGGTGTGGCCACAGTCTCAGGCTTACCCGATGTCAGTATTGATGAAATCGTCACTTTTCCAACGGGCGTCGAAGGAATGGCATTAAACCTTGACCGCAAACACGTTGATTTGATTATGCTGGGCAGCGATCAAGGAATTCGAGGGGGCGATCTGGTGCAGGCTACAGGTAAACGGTTACAGGTCCCCGTTGGCAGCCAGCTCTTGGGTCGCGTGGTTAATCCATTAGGTAAGCCGATCGATCGAGACGAAATCATCGAAGCTAGTGAGCACAGGCATTTATCGAAAATTGCCCCTGGGGTTGTCGAACGCACGCCTGTCAACGAATCCTTATTCACAGGCACCAAAATGATTGACACGCTTTTTCCGATTGGTCGCGGGCAACGCGAATTAATCCTTGGGGATCGCCAGACAGGAAAAACCACTTTGGCGGTGGATGCCATTTTGAACCAGAAACACACCGGTGTACGCTGCGTTTATGTTGCCATCGGTCAAAAGAAATCATCAACACTTTCTGTAATAGAAACATTACGAGAAAAAGATGTGATGTCAAACACAATTGTGGTCATGAGCAGCTCCGACGACCCGCCTGCTCTCAGGTACCTTGCGCCCTATGCAGGGATGACCATGGCTGAATACTTTTTAGACCAGGGACAGGATGTATTAATCGTATTTGATGATCTCAGTAAACACGCCGATGCCTACCGAGAGTTGAGTTTGTTGCTTCGACGGCCACCAGGACGCGAAGCCTATCCCGGGGATATTTTTTATATTCATTCAAGGTTGCTCGAACGTGCCTGCAGATTGAAACAGAGCAACGGCGGTGGTTCTATCACAGCATTGCCCATCGCAACAACTCAAAATGGCAACATCTCAGCCTACATCACCACAAACCTGATATCGATCACGGATGGTCAATTGGTGTTAGATACCGATTTGTTTAATCAGGAACAAAAACCTGCAATTGACATCGGACGTTCTGTCTCGCGGGTGGGTGGTGCAGCACAAAAGCCGGCCATGCGACGGCTTGTAGGCAACCTCAAATTGGAACTTTCCCAATATAAAGAGGTTGAACACTTTACCCGATTTGGCACCGAGGTCGATGAAACGACACGCCGACAAATAAATAAAGGGCAGCGTATCCTCAATATCCTCAAACAACAACCCAATAAGCCCTACTCGTATTCAATGACGATTGTCGTTTTGTACGCACTCAATGCAGGGCATTTCGATCAGGTCCCCATAAATGATGTTGAAAACTACGAAAATTCTTTAATCGATTTCTTCCTCCATCGAGAAAACAAATTGCTTATCGACATCAGAAAAGAAACGCACCTCAGTGAATCAATCACAAATGAGTTAGATCATGCCTTATCTGCTTTCAACCAGTACTGGCTTGAAATAGGAGATGAAAACAAATGAAAATGGTGATGGTTGTCGTCCCGGCGAATGCCTCGGAGAAATTGCTTGATGCGTTGGTGAATGCTGGCCACACAGCCACATATACTGAAACACGCGGTGGGATGTTGAGGCAAAGTCAGTATTCGCTTTTCATTGTGGTACAAAATGAACAACTGGAGGAAGTCATAGGCGTTATCAAGGATAACTGCCACATCCAAGTAGAAATGAAAACCCAACACTCTAAGGATCAAACTTCACTCGAAAAACAAGCACTAACTGCTGAAATTGGCGGTGCAGTTGCCTTTGTTTGGGATATCGAGAAATTTGAATCCTTTTCCTAAGTACCATGACACAAAGTTTTGAGAGTGCAAAATCAAGGTTAGAAAATATTAAGACCATCGAGCCTTTATTAAGTGCCCTCAGAACCATGTCGATGGGGGTGTGGCAGATGGCGAACAGAAAAATTGCCAGTTTGTCCAACTATGAGGATGATCTTGATCAAATTTTAATTGAGATACTTCCTAAATTTGCTCAGAAGCCCGTTAGGGCACAAACGGTCCAGGAAATTCCGAAAGCCAATTCCGATACAATCATTTTGATTATTGGGTCAGAGCGCGGTTTATGTGGAAAATTCAACGCTGGTTTAGTAGAAAACACCTTGAAATTCATTGATCAGAACCAGTTTTCTTCTTATCAGATTTGGGTAATGGGATCAAGGCTGCGGCTCGAATTTGAGCGCAGGGAAATAACGATTGCTTGGCGTAAGGAACTTCCCGCCAGCGGATTATTCACCTATCATGAAGCTTACATGATCACACAGGATTGGCTGGATCAGTTTGAAGCCTACGCCTTTGATCGCTTCATTGTATTAAATAATCATTTGGTTTCAGGTAGCTTGTATCAATTTGAAACACACAATTTGCTGCCCTTTGAATTCGAGCGGAATTCAGAAATTAACCCGGGCGATTCACGTCGTTGGCCTCCTGTAATTATTGAAACTGATCCAAAGGGAATCTATAATCAAGTTATTCAACACTTTATTGCCGCCAGCTTTTACAAATTATTGCTCAGGTCGGCTGTTGCTGAGCACTCTGCAAGGTATCACCTTTTGCAAGAAGCCAGTGAAAATGCTGAAGACATTATCGAAGATTTGATATGGGTAATTAATGCTGAAAGAAAGCGGAAAATTACCCAACAAATGCAGGAATTGGCTGTTAGTGCAGGTTTGCTTAAATATTAATTGTTATTCAATACTTAATTCGGAATTATTTATTAGGAGGCAGGTCGTGAGCGGGAAGAAAAAATTCACCATTGGTGTTGATTTTGGTAATCAAGCTGCACAGGCTGTACTGGTTGATGTCAGCAATGGAAAAATCATTGCTTCATCTGTCTACAAATATCCACATGGTGTGATCACCGATCAACTCCCCAACAGTCATGTTGTACTGGATCCAGATTGGGCTCTTCAAGATCCAAAAGACTATATTAATGCTCTTAAGCGAAACATCCCGAAATTAATCGCAGACAGCCAAATCTCGCCTGATCAAGTCATCGGGATCGGGGTTAGTTTTCCAGGATCAACCGTTATTCCCACTACGAGTGACGGGACGCCTCTTGCATTACTCGACGAGTATAAAGATGAGCCGCATGCCTGGCCGAAACACTGGACGCATGCTGCCGCCTCTGATGAGGCAATCCAACTCATAAAAATCGCAACCGACCGATTTGAAACCTTTCTTGACCGTTACGGTGGAAATATCAGCCCCGAATGGTTTTTCCCAAAGGTCTGGCAGATTTTCAATGAATCATCATCCGTTTATTCTGCAGCTGAACGATTGATTGAAGCCTCCGATTGGATGGTCTGGCAATTGACTGGGATAGAAACACGAAATATATGCGCAGCAGGTTTCAAGGCGCTCTGGTCAAAAAGCGAGGGATTCCCCTTAGAGACTTTTTTCAGCGCGATGCATCCCAGCATGCGAGACATCGTTGAAGAAAAAATGAAACACGAAATCACGCCTTTAGGTGAGCAAGTCGGAGAACTGACGGAGACAGCCGCAAAATGGTTAAAACTCAATCCGGGCATACCGGTAGCGACGGGAATCCTGAGCGACCATGCCGCAGTGCCTGCTGCCACTGTTGCTGAGCCAGGAAAAACGGCATTAATCCTCGGCAACCATTTTTCCCATATGGTCCTTTCAAAAAAGGAACACCGAGTTCCTGGTATGTGCGGGATGGTAGAGGGTGGTATTGTGCCAGATTTGATTGCCTATCAAGCCGGGCAGGCAAATAGCGGGGACCATTTCAACTGGTTTCTGGAAAATGGAATCCCTGGTAATTATGAAAAAGAAGCCCGTAAACAGAAGATAAGCCTTCTTTCGTTGATAGAAGAAAAAGCTGCAGCCCTTGAACCCGCTGAATCTGGACTGATTGCTTTGGATTGGTGGAATGGCAATTGTAGTATTCTTGCTGATAATGCATTAACCGGAGTGATCCTGGGTTACTCATTGAAGACAAAACCGGAAGAAGTTTACAGGGCGCTGTTGGAAGCTACGGCTTTTGGTACAAGAAAGATATTTGAATCCTTCATCGCCAGTGGAGTCCCGATTAATCAAGTTGTTGTCACCGGTGGTGATCTTGTGAACAATAACCTGTTGCTAAACATTATTGCCAATGTGACCAATATCGAAATTCGAGTTGCTGAAACCCGCTTTCCGTCAGCCCTGGGTTCGGCCATGTATGCAGCCGTAGCAGCAGGTGAAAGCCGGGGAGGCTACAAATCAATTCAAGAAGCTAGCCAGAAAATGGCGCGCTTGAGAAATAAGAGCTACCTACCCAATAATAATGACAAGAAAACCTATAACAGGTTGTATTCAGAATACACTTTATTGCATGATTATTTTGGCTACGGGCACAATAATGCTATGAAACGATTGAAAAATTTGAGAGACACCATACTTGAGAAAAAAAGGAGTTGATTCTCGAAAAACCTTCTTTCTTTGGCAAGACTCATATCGTAAGTTGCTGTTTTGGTGTGTTTTTAATCCCCAAACGTCATCTGCTTAGAAAAACATAATCCGCTGTGCTATTGGTCAGCCAGTGGTATGTGTTCGTATTCATTGGCAATTCCAGAAAAATAATCTTGGTTTTTCGATAAGATATGATTCTTAGTGATATTTTAAGGTTAAAAGGGTTCATTTTCGTCAAAACTAATTGGGTTATGGTATAATCCACTCACTATATTTTTTCAGATTGGAGGAACATAAATTATGGCAAGTGTAACGTATCAAAATGTGTGGAAGAAGTTTGGTGATGTGGTCGCTCTTCAAGACCTGAACTTAGAAATCGAAGACAAAGAGTTTCTTGTCCTGGTTGGGCCCTCAGGGTGCGGGAAGACAACAGCATTGCGCTGTTTGGCTGGGCTTGAAGAGATCACCGAAGGCAGTGTATTTATTGGAGAAACTAAGGTAAATGATGTGGCGCCAAAGGACCGTGACATTGCCATGGTCTTTCAGAGCTATGCCCTCTATCCCCACATGACCGTATTTGACAATATGGCCTTCGGGCTCAAACTTAGGAAAGTGCCAAAGCAAGAGATTAAAAAATTGGTGGAAGAAGCCGCTGAGATTTTAGGTATTGAGGGACTTCTAAACCGAAAGCCCAGGGAGCTCTCGGGTGGTCAACGGCAACGTGTTGCTGTTGGTCGGGCGATTGTTCGCCAACCAAAAGTGTTCCTCTTTGACGAACCACTTTCAAACCTTGATGCTAAACTGCGTGTGCAAACACGTGCCCAAATCAGCAAGCTGCATCAAAGATTGCAGACAACATTTATCTATGTGACCCACGATCAGGTGGAAGCTATGACCATGGCCAATCGCATTGCAGTGATGAACCACGGTGTTCTTCAGCAATTGGATTCACCTCAAAAGCTGTATGATTATCCCGATAATATGTTTGTAGCCGGTTTCATTGGCTCACCATCAATGAATTTCTTTAAGGGCAAAATCGTTCGTGAGGACGATGCCCTGTACGTTGACCTGGATAGTTTTAAAATCAGAATTCCTGATGAACGACGTGCCCCTTATGAGTCAATTGTCGATCATGAAATCGTCTTCGGTATTCGCCCTGAAGACATTCACAACCCCGATTTTGCACCACCTTCAATTATTGCAGAACCGGTTGAAGCAAAGGTTGATGTCACCGAATTGATGGGCAATGAAATCTTCCTCTACCTGGTCAATGGTGAGCATAATTTTGTTGCCAGGGTTGACCCTCGCACACGCGTCGAGATGGGAGATAATCTGAAGGTCGTATTTAATATGCAAAATATGCACATTTTCGATTCCATGGCAAATCCAGACAACCCTGTTGCAGTTCGATAGATCTCCAAAATTCTAAGTAGACCAAAGGCGGCCAAAAAATAGCCGCCTTTTTTGCTTTTTTAAAGACCTGGGGTTTGTGGCTTGTTTCGTGTGAAAAATATCAAAATACCTGCGTACAACAAGCTCTGTAGAGCCACAAAAATAAACGCATCACGCCAGAAGCGCAAAGGGAACAATCGAATCAGTGTATCTGATGTATAAAACTGCCAGGTGCCGCTCTCAAAAAATAACTGATGAAACCAGGAAAAAATGGTATCAAAGCTCAGAGCTATAAATAACAAAATCGCCAGGATCAATCCAATGGTTAACCAGCCGCCAAAATGCATGGCTTTGAGAAAATATTGCTTTTTACCACTATGAATACTTGCCTGGAGACTCACCAGGATCCCTATCGCTAAAACTGCCATGGCTAAACGCATCCCTGAAACCACTGATTTTACGTCTTTCATATGGCTCAATTCACGTTCGTTAAAGATAGGGTTGCCATCCTCAAATTTAAGATCTTCCAAATATGAAATGCCCTCATTGTTAACGAGGTACTTGATCGATGGTTCTGACCAATGCAACCTGTCCTCAAAAGTAAAGCCATAGGAGTCATCAGGGAAGGCTGGTAAACGATAAGCAAATCGCGCGTAAGCTGGGGTGATTAATACTCGGATCGAAATCGTTAATATCATGAAAAAGATCGCTACGGAATTAATACACATCAATACTTTGATTAAGTTCTCTTTATGTTTCAACGTAAATCTTCCCAATTGCCCTCCAGGAAAAAATCAATCACGATTTTATTGGTTACCCATTCTATTGGTGCCAAATCGTCAGTGAAAACCCGGGTTGCTTCAGGCTCTGGCTGCTGGAACATTATCGTCACTGCCATTGCCTCCAACAAAAGGTCTTGAATGTCTGATCCGAGCAATAAATTGTAGTTTTCATAAAAATTTTCCCAACTGCCTGGTTGTTTCGTCGCAAACAGAATGGTATTCATTGAGTCGGGAACATCCATGACAAAAACGGTCGGAAAAATTTGTTTTATTGTGGTTCCAAGATCGTTGATTAATGACCTGTCTACAGGGCTTCGCCCAACATTGATCACCATCACACCTTCAGTAGAAAGCTTATCATGAACAAGTTGGAAAAATTCCAGGGTGGTCATATGCCAGGGAATATATGGCGGTCGATAAGCATCAACGCTGATGATGTCATAATCGCCCTGACTGTGTGCTAATCCCCAACGACCGTCCTGCACAAATACGTTTAATGAGGGTTGATTCATATCAAAAAAATTGCGACCGATGTCAACAATCAAGGGGTCGATTTCAAAACCATCGATAGCGATATCACCGTAGACTTCCTGGGCTTGCCTTGCTGTTGTGCCCGCTGCCAAGCCCACAATCGCCATTTTATGGACTGCATCAATTCCATAAGGGGGTTTGTTGAAAAATGGGCTTACCAAGACTTGAGACCAGGGCCCATAATAATTTAATTGGGTGGGGTGATAAATTGAATGCATCCCCTGTCCATCATTAAGGCGAAGATACCGGTACTCTTGCTCTTCGATCACTTGAATATAGTTATATGCGGATTCACCTTCAAAAATCAAATTCTGTGTTGCTTTATCTGCACCCCGAGTGCCAAACACCCATAACAGGATTAAAATTGTAGGCATCCATGCGTATTTCAGCCAGGACCTGAAATCAACATAAACGCAGTATCCAATTGTAGCAATAAGCATTAAACAAGAGCTGAAAAACAAAAAAGTGCGATAGGTGCCTATTAAGGGCACTAAAACAATCACGGGCAAGAAAGTGCCAACAAAAGAGCCCAGTGTTGATATTGCTGAAAGCCGGCCGGCTGTTTTGCCGACATCGTGAGCGTCTTTCAGTAATAGTTTCAATGCAAAAGGAGAGATCATCCCCAACAGGGTCACCGGTAACACGAATAAGATCATCACCGTAGAAAAAGCACCCGCCAGGATTGGCATTTGAAACTGGTCAAAGGCATTTGCAGTCACCTTTAAAATCGGGCGAGAAACCATGGGCACCAAACCTACAGCCAAACTTGCCCACAATAAAATGTCGTAAAAAATGTTGAAGTGCGGATGATTATCGGCAACTTTTCCACCCAGCCAATAACCAAGCGTGAGGTAAATTAAGATCAAACCAATAATACTTGCCCAAACCAGGTTGCTGGTTCCGAACACGTTTCCTAACAGGCGCGAAGCAGATAATTCCACAGCTAGCGCAGTCATTCCTGAGAAAAAAACGGTGATGTACAAGAAATACTTTTTCAAAAACATCTCCCAAGATTCGTCAACAACTCAGAGATTATAATCTATAAGTGAGCATCGGTTCAAATCATCTTTGAGTTGGCAAAAGACCCACATGCGCGTTTTCCCAAAAATAACAATATCATTTTTCTTCGAAAGACTGCGCATGTTGCAGAGAGTCATCGACAAGCCTTTTTAAGCCTCTCAGAGCAATAATAAGGCGGGGTTCCAGATAATTTTCCATAATCGGTGTGATCCCTTTGTAAAAATGCTTTAATATACTGGATAAAGCGTTTTTTTCTAATACTGATGCCAATTTAGGCAAAAAAGCTCAGTTAATCTGAGCTTCTCACACTGGGGGTGAAGGATTCGAACCTCCATCAACAGATTCAGAGTCTGGTGTCCTACCATTAGACGAACCCCCATCGTTTAATGACAGGCTATATTTTACCAAATGGCAAGGAAAGGTGCAAGCAAAAATTCGGTTTCCAGAACTTCATTGTTCTGTTTCTTTGACCGTTTAGTGAAATTGGCTTAAATCACAATATTCGTGAGGATAAAAAAATCCTAATTCCATCTATGCTATAATCACACCGATAAGTCGTTAAGGAGTTCCTTGTGTTCAGTCCGGCGTTCAGTGCATTTTGGGTCATGATAGGGTATTTGATCTTACTGGTTCTGTTGGGCGTTTTTAGCGCTGGAATCGGACGCATGAAGGGAATCAAATCCAAGACTGGATTCATCGGTGCGATTTTCTGGTTGATGGGCGTCGTTTTTTACTTCATCCTGGCTCAAATTGGCTCACCGGACGCCATCATCTTGATTTTGATCAGCCTTGCAGCTCCACTCTTTTCCATCATTAACTTGCTAATAATTTTGCTCAATAAGAAACACTCATGGAAAGACCCTGCTTATAAGAAGAAGAGCCTTGCCTATTTACTGATATTCATGGCTGCCCTCTTGATATATATCATTGGCTTGATCATTGCCTGAACAGCCCTGGTTTTATAACAAATTACTACCTCATGCAACCCGTTGATTTTTTGCCACAGTCAGGAAACCAATCGACCCATGAATAACCCTTCCATATTCATTTTCTCTGGAATCGCAGGATCAATTTTTGTGATCCTTGGAACGCTGATCAGTGCCTTTGCTTATCGGGGCAAGCAAGGCGAGACCTACTCACCCCTGAACCATTTCATCTCGGAACTGGGAGAGATAGGCGTCTCGCACTTGGCCTGGGTATTCAACACAGGATTAATCTTGTGTGGAATTATTTTAATTCCGGCATGTATTTCGCTTGGTATGATCCTCCCTGGTTTCTTATCAAAGCTCGGGATGTTCTCCGGGGTGATCGCTGCAGTAGGATTGGCTCTGGTGGGTTTCAATCTCATGAACAAACTGAAGCCGCATGGAAAAGCTGCAGTAACTTTTTTTCGCGGTGGTTTAATAATGGTGTTATCCTTTTCGCTGGCAATCGCCTTTCAACCTACAAATCGCCTGGTGATCCCACGCATGTACAGCCTGGCGGGTTTACCCGCAATCCTATCTTTTGGTGGATTTCTGTTATTAATGGGCAGATCCAGTCGTTTAGAGACTCGTGGTCCGCTACAACCGATAACAGATGATCGACCAAAATTCTGGTTGATGCCCACAGTGGAGTGGTCTATCTTTTTTACGATTGTGTTGTGGTTCTTGCTGATTGCTGTAAGTCTTCAATGAAAATTCCTAATCGAAGACCAAATAAAAAAAAATATGTTATAATCTGAATACATCAAATTATGGTAAAATTTTTGATTAACAGCATCTAATCAATTAAGCAAACGATTTTATTAAAGGAGAACCATGGCTAAATTAGAGAACATCGAAGGAATTGGGGAAGTCTATGCTGGTAAACTGCGAGAAGCAGGCATTAAAACCATTGGTATGCTATTGGAAGTGGGTAGTACGCCTAAAGGTCGTCAAGAAATTGCTGATAAATCAGGCATCAGCCGTAAAAGAATTTTAACCTGGGTTAACCATGCCGACTTGAAACGGATCAAAGGTGTCGAGCGCCAGTATTCTGAGCTTCTTGAAGCATCTGGCGTGGATACCGTTGTAGAGCTGGCAACGCGGAATCCTGAGAACTTGCACAAGAAGATGCTCGAAACCAACGCCGAGAAACGGTTGGTCCGCCGCCCGCCATCATTGTCAATGGTCACAAGGTGGATTGAGCAGGCAAAAACTTTGCCGCGTGCAATATTCTATGATTAGAAACTGACGATAACGCAAAACATCCTCTGAATTGTTCAGAGAATCAAAATATCGGCTAATATTTAGCCGGTATTTTGTTTGGAAATATGATTGAATTCCTGTGCTTTGACAGGATTAAGATTTTTGACATCTTTTTATTGTAAGCAAAGCCATCATTTGCTATACTTTAATTGCAAATCCACAAGATGAAAGGAATCAAAATGGCTTATTCATTTACGAATTCAAAAGGAAAAACCTACTACTTGCATTGTAAGACCATTGTGTCTAAGTCGGGTTCAACCCGCGAACTGTATTACTTTGCAGGGGATTTACGTCCTGAATTTGCTGTTGATGAAATTCCTGTCGGGAAGGAGGTTGTTGAATTAGCATCCGGATTGCCAGCTTTGAAAAAGGAATAACAGCACTTGCGGGATACATACCATATCTGGATTTTAACCTGCCAATGTGGTCTGTAAATCACAAAATTAATTAAATATTCTTATTAAAACTGTTTTTCGAATATAAAAATCAAAAGCGCATCATGTCATTTACAGGGCGTATTTTTTCGTACCTGGCGCTGATCTATCTCCCAGTGGTTCTACCTGAACCCTTGAAAGACCAAACCATAAGGTCGCTGCACCATTCCAATATAAATAGAATATCGAACCAAACCAGCCACAATTTGCATTAAAAAGGCTTACGCAATGCAAAACCAGGTCAATACCGTGTACTTTTTGGCGTGTTTCTACTGACTCATGAACTGTTTATCACTTTCATCGGCAAACAACCCTGAGTTTTGAGACAAAAGCAGAGTTTGTCTTCAAGCCCATGCCTGTCAACAGCTTAACCAACAGCTAAAGACACAACACCATCCCGGTGATATAGACCTTAGTGCTAAATTTGAAAACCTCGAATTGTTTAGTTAAGCTCATAGAAAGTGGATGATCAATCGTTCGATATTATCTCCATGTAAAAATAAGCGTTCTAAGCTCGCTGAGCTAAGCCGAATGGTCTCTTTGTCTCAGCCCGACGCATTTTTGATAAATTATGAAATCTGAGTGTTTTAAACACAGATCAAGCCTATTAGACTAATGTAGCAACTCCTGATTTTGGCGTAACTCTTCGACCAATTGTGTGTGTGATTCGCGAGTAATTGGGTATTTGATTAACAAGGGCATGGTAAGGATGAACATCAATACCGGAATTAAAGTAAAGAGGAAGCGAATTCCAAAAATTGCCAGTTCCGTTTGTGGTATATCAGGTACGTAACCAAAGCCCGATAACATCCATCCGGCGGCAGCAATCGCGAAAGCGTTAGCAAATTTTGATGTAAACTGCCACATCCCATAGTAAACGCCTTCCCGACGTTCTCCGGTGACTGCCTGGTCGATTTCAATGACATCCGGCATCATGCTCCAGGGACACACCCATTGTGAAGACAGGCCCATACCGGCCACAATCGCAGTAACGTAAACAAGGGGAGTCGGGTGCGCCGGGTAGAAAAACCCTGCCAATATCGCAACGGAGGTTATGCCGAGTCCCAGTGCGTAGGCTTTGCCTTTGCCCAAGCGATCAGCAATCATCTTCATTGGGTAGAGGCAGAGTCCAATCGTCAGCAGCAGTGTCATCATAACAATGGGCATTTGCTCCTCCATCTTCACCACATATTTAAGGTAGTAGGGAAGAAGTGTTGTGAGCAGGGTGAAACTGATGTTTGAGACCAAAAATGAGAGCATCAAGCGAACGAATGGTTTGTTTTTCAGCGTTTCAACAAACGATTTAATAGGCGGCATTTTTGATGTTTCGATCTCCTCTGCCGGTTTTTCTTTAACAGAAAAACCAGTGATCAGAATTACGATGGCAGCAAAAATTCCAAATGTGAGCCCCATGGCACTGTAACTGGCCGAATTGCTGAATCCAAAGTTGTTTTTATATACATCTGCGACAACGGTGGCCAGAGCTGCCCCGATGATATATCCAGCCACTGTAAAGATTTGTCGAACTGTCGTGAGGGCTGTACGCTCGTCATAATCCTGGGTCAGTTCTGGCGTAAGTGCTGAGTAGGCAACGCCAATAAAGGAATGCAGAGTATCGAAAAGCAAATAAGTGGTTAATACGATTAGAAATGCTGCAACGCCTGTCAACCCGGGCGGAAGTGAGAACATGAGCCAGGTCGTGAGGGCAAGCGGAATAGCCAAGAAAAGCAGGTAAGGTCTCCTGCGTCCCCAACGTGAGCGGGTCCGGTCTGAAATGTAACCAAATAAGAGGTCATTAACAGCATCCCAGGTCAGTTTGCCCAACATCAATGCTGACCCCACCAAAGCCGGGTCGAGCAGGGCAATGTCTGTATAGTAAAAAAGCAAGAAAAACTGAACGATCGCGGTGAGCATTGCAATACCGGCATCAGCAACACCATAAAGCACTTTGATATGTGTGGGGACTTTGTTTGTCATTTTTTTCCTTCAATATGTTAACATGTGGTATTTATTTCGGAGTGGCATTGTTACTTTGGCTTTTACCAAAGTATTTCTTCGCAGCGATAACAAACTCGTCTGCGCGTACGACTTTGACCTTGTTCGCATCCAGAGTTTGAACAAAATTGTAGACATCGGTCACAGTGGTTCGATATGCAAAAAGGTGAACTCCAACAAAGCGAGGTTTGGGTCCTGGTGCATCGATTATTTCTTGCACGCCAGCCATGACTTCATCGCTAGAATGGAATATTTGGGATAATTGTGGCCATTTATTGCAAATAAATATGCTTCTATTATCTGCAACAATCGGTTTGGCCACATTATAAAAATATCCAGAAATGAAGCCCAGAATGTTATCAGGGGCATGCAAATGTTGTTTAATGACCTTTTTTGGAGGATCTGGATAGTAGGAGGTGATTACTGTGATGTCAGCCTGACGGCATATTTCTGCAGATTGTTCCAGGTAATTCGGCAAATTGTCGTGTAGAGGTGGAATAATATATCCTGCGCCAGAAGGCCCTGCGATTAAACAATCTGCAGGTGTCACAGTACTGTAATAAAGACCGAGCAATGCAGGGGCATAGGTCACGAGTAAAGGTTGCATTTCCCAATTGAAAGCCACTTTTCCTCGCTCGGGTCTGCGCCAGCCGCCAATCTGAGCGGTGTTCATCAGCATCAATTGATCGCCATCGGAGTAAGTAAAGGTCAGGTAAACCTTGTCCTTCTCCAATGTGACGTCCGCTTCATGAACATGTTCTTGCTTAAGCGGCACAACCGCCGGTAATCCACTGTGGAAAGAGAAATTTGAAGATAGGAACGAAGGTACCAACCGCAAACCATTTGCGCTAAGCTGCTGTAAAAAGGCAAATTCGTCATCACGGCAGGTGTGCCACCCAAATATCGTACTGTCTTGATGATATGCATATTTTTTTTGGATCGCATTGCCCAGGCTGACTTCTGGGTCGGAAGACATCCATTTTTGAGCCATGCGCTTTAATCGGTGGAAAAGACCTGCATTGTAAATAAAGTTACGCAACCAGGCTGGGCCACCCAAAATCAGCATCAGCAAATTCCACCCGCGTTCAAAGGTTTTTCCACTGCCTTTTGCAGTAAGGCTGTAAATGAACATCTTTTCCTTGACTGCATAATCCAGGAATTCGGGTCGGCACCAACCTGGTTCGATACTGGCTAGCTTTTTTGATGAGCAGCGTGGTTGAAGGTGCTCCAATGCCCATTGATAAAGGGAAACCCGATCTTGCCATCGATCGCGTAAATCATGGACAACAGACAGATCTAACTGTGCTGCCCAATCGATCCGATCGGGAGAGATTGGCAGCAGGTCCTCCAGGCTGGCGTACATGATTGCAATATTGATACTGTCTTCGATGGTTGGATCCCAGACAACCACACCCTTGACGATTGACAGAAAATGCTTGACCACCTCATTCAGGCTATCGGATTCCTGTGTGTCAATTGTATAAAACTGTTTATAACCTTCAAGGTTGTGTCGGTCCTGATTACCAAGATACTGGCGATATTTTGCCTGCCAGATGTCTTCTGGCATAGTGTCTTCATTGGTTCGCCTGGCGTTTGGATCGTCATAAATGCCATAATCCAAAAACAGTGCAGGTTGTTCGCGATTGACCAGACCTTGTAAAGTTGCAGCAGTTATTTGGTCAGCAAAAGGGAAGTGGCTGACATCTAGCACGATGATTGAATATGAGGCTTTCATGGCTGTTTTAATAACCCCACATTGCTTTTTGAACGGCACCCCAGGCAGCAATCCCTTCTGGGGTTTCAGGGTATTTTAGATAGTGAGATTTAAGCTGGTTTGAAAAATCGTATAGGGTTTTCATGGTTTGGAAGCTTTTTTCGCTAAACTGACCTTCTTTAACGCCTGCTTCTATAGTTTGGCATATACGCGCCCATCGCTCGGGGGGAAGATTGAGCTCGTAATTCAAATTGAGGTATTCGTAATCATCTTTGCAAAAGATGATCTCGTTTGTGTTGAGAAAGTCCAGTTCTTCTGGAGGAAAATCATTGACGATGGGGAGGAAACCCATCACACTCGCAAATTTCGCACCCTGACCGCGGAAATAGCGCGTGTTATAAGCCCACAAACCTTTTTTGCTGCAATCATCTTTTTCAAGGGCATCAAAAATCACATCTTTTGCGATTTTGCAGGCAGTATAGCCGCTGACAATACCTTCGCCGGAAAAGGCTTTGTTTTGATAGACTGAATCGCCTACAGCGACAAATCCATCACCCACGTAAGACAATGGTGCACGGCGATAAGGGCCACAGCCGATCCTCCTGGCAACCAGTTTTCCTGGATCTCCATAGCGCTCTTCTCGCCATTGCTTGTGTTTTTCCCAGGCAAGCTCAGCACTTCCAGGTATAACCATGCCCAGAATTGCCCCATCTCCGTAGGACATATTCCAAAATCCAGGTGTGCCCAAGAAGCTGTTGCTGCCGGTGGGGTAGCCTTCAGGAATGTCTTCACGAAGCTCTAAACCGCTGTAGAAAGTCTGCTCAGGTGGGAGCGGTGTGTTTTCGATACCAAAATCATCAGGTAGACGAGTTCGGAGAGCGCCTACGATGCCAGATGCGTCGACAGTTATGCGGGCATAAGCCTCAAAAGGCTCACCGCCAATATTACCGGTTACACCTTTGATATATCCATCTTCGACAATGACATCTTCAACGCGGGCTTTTTCAGTAAGCTTCCCTCCCGAATTTCGAATATATCCATGCAGGCGTTGCACGTATAAAGGCATGTTAATGACATAAAAGGGATAGTGAACTTCGAAATACCGGCTTGAATCAACAGACCAAACCTTAAAGAAGGGTGGAAGGTGGATCAACTCAGGCGGGGTTGGATGAGGAATCTCAAATTCATCAAAGCGGATTTCATCGATGTGGATAACTTCGATGTGGGCACCGACTTTATCGAGAGTCAGGGCTTCCAGAAGGTGGACATCGCAGCCGGCATCAGCCAGTTTCCATCCTAAATAGGCTCCAATTGGTCCTGCGCCAACAATAAGCACGTCCGTGTGAATGGTTTTGGTCATTATTTTCTCCTTGAGTGTGATGGGTTCATGGGCAAAGTCGTCAAATACTTTGAAAATTATAAAAAAACCTTGTGAATTATAACATAGATAATTATCTACAGTTGTTAGAAGACTTTTTTGTAGAGGAGTTTTACTAAATACTTGAATCAAAAAAGCACATGGGAATTTTTTGTTACGAGGCTCCACATCGCGTTCATAGCAAGGTCCTCCGAGTTATGAGCGCGAAGAGCTATTACTGCTCGTAACCGCTTTGATGAGGTTTATCTTTGATATTCATAACAGATTGTTAAGCGATTTGGCGAATATGTGTTATTGAAATTGGAAAAGCGTACTGATGAAAACGGTACGCAGGTCATGTTTAAGGTAAATTTTTCAAAAACCGAGGGAATTATAGCGATGATGTGGGTGCTCTGATGGGATACCCCAGCACTAACTTCCACGCCTACAGGATGGGACCGTCATGCGTCTCAGGTTTAGGGGCGCAATCGAATTTTAAACTGATAAGATTGGGATTCCAGTCGATATTGAAGCAGCGTGTCGGATCCGCAGGAGTTACTGCCCAGCCCGGTCTGGCCTAAATCGATGAACAGCCAGGGACCTGCCTGGACGGTGACCTTATCGATATGCCTTGCATTTGTCAGGTTCATCAACGAGCAATGGTGGATGCTGAAATCAAAACTGGGTCGACCCAGGACTCTGACCTGGGGCACACCATTCCCATACAATTTCAACCAGCGAGTGTCCGTGCGATTGCCATTTTCCTGGGGCATGATGTACGGATGAAACAAATCGACCCTTTTGGCAGTGTGGAGGTCAAAAAAAGCAGTATCTTCCCGGGCGCTATAGCTTTCATGAGGACCGCGCCCATACCAGGTCAAGCGTTGATAATCCATGCGCTTCTGGTTGTTGGTGAAACACGTCACGGCTCGATGGGTGGCGGGTTTGGCCATATGAAATTTTAAAAAACCTTTTTGGCGAGCGGCGACAGTGGAAAGGTTTTACACTTCCGGAATTTTGGGGGGAAGATCACAACCTCCTGAAGAAGAATCGCGAGCCAATCCAAGCAAATGGATAAAAAGGTAATCTGGAAAGCGAATGTAATGGACATTAAAAAACTTAATGCCCGAAGCTCAAACCAGTTGCCAATTATTTATTTCATTATGCGAAATGTGGGGCAAAATAAGCCATCTGGTTTAACGAATTCTCCAAACATGCACAACGGGTTTTGCGCCATCTGCGTATAACTCAAGCACGTAGAGCAATCCGTTTTGGCGATCAAATGCCACATCTCCAATGCGGTTTCGGCGTTGAACACCCCAGCCGACATCAACCAAATCCCATTCGGGCGGGTTCAGATACAGGCGCTCGTCGATGTCGACAACGGCATAGGGCTGTGGCTGCCACGCTTCCAGTTGACCGGTGGCGACCATCGCCAGGTCAGCAGGATCGTAGAGGATGAACTCAGCGTCGAACTGGGTTGTCCACCAACCACGGCTTGAGACACATTCCCCCGCAGCGGCATCACAACAACCGGAGAAATCATCCTGCGGGCAGAGCGAACCATTCGCCATGCGACAGGTAGGAAAATCCGTGGCTTCAGCATCCACACAAACGAGGTTTGGGCCATCCGGATGGATGTACCCATACCAGTATTTCTCGCCGTTGCTTTTTGTCCCGGCAAACAAAACTGCCGCTTTGTCGCCGGAAGTTGTCAGCCAGGCACCGCCACCCCATTCGTCGGGATGCTGGTAGCCGTCCAAACTGCGGATAAACTCCTCAGTGTTGTAGGCATTCTCGTACAATAGCAAGGTGATTTCTTCGAGACGGGTTCCAGCTGGATGCGGCGATCCATCCTCATTCCACGGGCAATAAGCAAAGAGTGTGGGTCCCATGCCGCCTTGACCACCGTCACGCATTCGACCCGTGCCGAGAGGCCTTCCATCGGCGTAAGCATCTGCCCACGTGGCAGGGATTTCGAACATGTAGTCGTTCACACTGTACAGGTCCTGGTTCCCGATGAACCATGTTCCCTGAAAATCAGGCTTCGACAGCGTTGGGCTGAACCAGCCATGCGTCGGGATTTGCTCCGACTGGAGGTGCTCGCCAAACGCAACGTGAATCTTCGCCCCCGTTTCGGGGCGGTTGAGGTATTGCATTCCGGCTTTGGGAATTTCGTCGTACTCGCTGAATTGCTTCTTCAACACGTTTTTAAAGTCTTGAATAAATTCTGCTGTGTTGAGGTCTTCGATATTCTTGGAAATGACCGGTTCTGGGATGCTGATCTCCGCGACTTGATTCCCGTCTGGCAGGTCGCCGTAGGGCATACGATTATGACCCATGATGAAGAGCGAGTTGCCGTCAGGGTTGTAGGTCATGGCGTTGCCGCCGTAGGCGAAGGTCTGCGGTCGGTCATCGCCGCCTGGAAGGCGGAACGCGCCAAGGTACTCAAAGTCGTCGGGATTGATTACATCGCCACTGATTTGTGCTATCGGAAGCAGCTGCGACTCGGGTGGTGACGCCTCCTAGGTTGGCGAGGATACATCCAAACCCGATTGGTTTTCCATCGGATTTTGACTTGGAATCGAACAGGCAAGAATAGCCAGCAGGAGAATCAAAGGAGCAGCCAGTTTTTTCATTTCATGCCTCCAATTCTTGATTTAATTTCACGAGCAGTCCTTCCACAACCAACGTCATGTGCCTCAGGAGCAGGGGCACAATCGAATTTTGAACTGATAAGGTCGGGGTTCCAGTCGATATTGAAGCAGCGTGTCCGGCCCGCAGGAGTTACTGCCCAGCCCGGTTTGGGCTAAATCGATGTACAGCCAGGGGTCTGCCTGGAAGGTGACCTCATCGATATGCCTTGCATTTGTCAGGTTCGTTAACGAGCAATGGTGGATGCTGAAATCAAAACTGGGTCCACCCAGGACTCTGACCGGGGGCACATCATTTCCATACAATTTCAACCAGCGAGTGTCCGTGCGATTGCCGTTTTCCTGCGGCATGATGTACGGATGAAACAAATCGACCGTTTTTGCAGTGTGAAGGTCGACAAAGGCAGAATCTTTCCGATCGCTATAGCTTTCGTGAGGACCGCGGCCATACCAGGTCACGCGTTGATAATCCTGGTGAAGCCTGGTTTTGAAACCCAACCTTGGTAAGCGAGTATTGATGTGCATCGGAACAAAATTTAAGTCGATTTCCAGCAAGCCATTTTGAAGAAAAGAATAAATAAGTTCACAATGGGCGATGGGTTGGTCTCCAGCAGTAGCCAGTTTTCCCTCAACGCGTATGGAAACACACCCATCATTATTGCTGATCAGCTCCACCTGGTTGCGAAAAAATATCGCCCGATCAAGCCCATCATAGAGCCATTCTTTAGCGATGTGCACATCGTTATCGGTGGGTGCACGCCAGATATTGAGACACAAGGGTTCGATAAAAACCGGTGCACGATTGACACGCCATGCATCGATCCAGCCCGTGATGCGATCGATTTCGAAAGCTTGCTGTTCATCCTCCACAATGATTCGATGCTCGTTTTCTGAAACTTGCCAGGAGCAGGGTTGGTCATTTGTTGTGACGCTGTATTTTCTGTTGACAACGCCCTCTTGGATGCAAATTTGATCCCGGGCTACGACATGCGAAGCCTCAGCCCAAAGCGTGGATGTTTTTTGCTTAAAAACAATTTCGAACCAGGTTTCTTTATCAGGCGGCAAAGTGATGTCAAACCCGGGAATCGTTAAGCTGATCTCTCCGGGTTGATGGCTGGAATCCAGGGGTATTTCACTCTCGGCAAGGAGGGTGCCTTCAGCCTTGAGAGTACAAAAACACTGCAAATGCTCAAGGCTGAGAAAATCATAGCGGTTTTGCAGCCGGATGCGATTTGCTTGCGAATCGTACTCCAGCAGTGATACGGGCTGAATCCAGTACTCTAATTCGTAAAGCCCTGGATGCGGTTCGCGATCAGGGTTGATCAATCCATTAATGCAAAAATTGGCGTCATTGGGATTATCACCATAATCGCCGCCGTAATAAAACGTGGTTTCACCTTCGAGTGTGCGATGGCGCAAGCCCTGGTCAACCCAATCCCAGACGCAAGCGCCAATTAATCGAGGGTATTTATAAATTAATTCCCAGTATTCGCGTAGACTACCGGGGCTGTTGCCCATTGCATGGGCATATTCGCACACAAAAAAGGGTCGAGGGTCGCTCTCCGGGTTCTCACCGGCTTTCTTTAATTCGGATATACTCGGGTACATCACGGATACAATATCGACAGCAGCTTCTGTGCCCGCGCTTTCATAATGGACGGGTCGGGAGGGGTCGACGTTGCGGATATATTCAGCCATACTGACATGATTCTCGCCAAAGCCAGCTTCGTTGCCCAATGACCAGAAAACAATCGAGGGGTGATTTCGGTTTTGCGCCACCATCCGACGCGCACGGTCTAAATAGGCTTCTTTCCAATCCGGCGAATCAGACAGCGCTGATCGGTTTCCAACAAATTCAAAGCCGTGAGTCTCCAGGTCTGTTTCATCAATTAAGTACAGCCCATAGCGATCACACAGTGCATACCAGTAGGGATGATTGACATAATGCGAGTTGCGCACAGCATTGATATTGTGGCGTTTCATCAAGCGGATATCCTGTTCCATCCGCGTGGGTGAAATTGTCCAGCCTGTGTCGGGGTCAAACTCATGGTGGTTGACACCTTTTAATTTAATCGGTCGACCATTAAGTAAGAGTTGTTGATCTCGAATTTGGATTCGCTTAAAACCGACATGAAAGCCAATTATTTCGAGGGGCAAGCCATCATCGTCCAAGGTCTCAATGAATAACGTGTACAGGAAGGGGGTTTCCGCAGTCCAGGGTTGGCAATCAGGTATCTCCTTTGAAAGCGGGCTGTGGGATTCTGCAGACATGCTGAAGATTATTTTTCCTGCCTGGTCACAGAGCATAACCCTGAGAGGGAGCGGACGGTCATCGTTGGTGATGAAACGGGCATTTAACGTCCCCACGGAATGAAGGTGATCGTAGTCCACGTCGATAATTGCATCCAAGATGTGTCTTCTCGGCCTGGCTGTCAGATACACTTCACGAAAAATCCCGTGCAGGCGCCACATATCCTGATCTTCAAGATAGGCGCCATCCGACCATTGATAGACGACAACCATCAGCCGGTTCTCACCGATGGAATCCAGATATGGTGTGAGATTGAATTCGCTGGTCAGATGGCTGGCTTTTGCACCGCCGACATAGTGGTCGTTACAAAACACATCGAAAGCACTGCTAACGCCTAAAAAAGTCACGACAATCTGAGTGTCATGCCAAGAAGCAGGGAGTGAAAATCGACGATGATAAACTCCGGTAGGGTTGGCATCTGGAACAAAAGGGGGATCAATCGGAAAAGGATAGGTGATATTCAGATACTGCGGGCGACCATACCCCTGCAATTCCCAGCAACCCGGTACGTCGATAACGCCAATGCAACCATTGCGAAGAAACAAATCCTGTGGCTTTTGTGGAAGTGCTTTGTGGGAATCTAAATAAATGAAATCCCATTGCCCATTCAGGAGCATACAGCGGCTTGAATCGATCGGAAAGAGGGGGATGGGTGTGTTTAAATCGTCAAAGGGAATAAACCAGGTGTGCCCCGGCAGCGCGTTAACCTGGGGTTGTCCGGGATCTTCAATATCTAACAATTTTCACTCCTCTGCCTTGGAACTTCGAAATTTAGGGGGTTACTGAAACATCCCAGGCAGGTCCGCCTTATGAAACACCTTCCCAGAGCTGATCACTTCCTTGCCCTGTTCGACTTTGTCCCACAAGTTCCAGAAAATCAAACCACGAATGCGGCCTTCATTCAGATAGAAGATCGTTCCTTTTTTGAAAGGTTCGATCCAATCTTCGAAAATATCCAACCTTATATTGGTATCACCAATTGCTTCATAACCCATGTCGAACAGGTCAGAATAAAAATAAGGAAAGTTGTCATAAGGCAGTTTCTCACCGGACATATTTTTGCCGGCAAGCAGCCCCATCAAATGAGCATTGCTGGCATGCTCCAAGCGCATTCGCTGGCCGAGTGGGATGTGTACAAAGTTGGCAACATCTCCAGCCGCGAAAATATCCGGATGATTTGTTTGTAGATATTCATCAACGACGATTCCATTATCAACTGTGATACCGCTGTCCTCTGCCAGTGCCGTATTGGGGATGATTCCGATGCCTGCGATGACGGCATCAAAATACGCTTCTCCAGGTTCATTATTTTCCATACTGTGATATTTGACTACGAACTGATCGCCTTCTTTTACGATAGAATCCACCAGATGGGTGGTAAATACTTTGACACCTTTATCCCGATAGTACTGAGCCATGTACTCCGATAAATTTTCAGGAAAAATGGTGCCTGATAAACCTTTTTCTGGGAAAAGCATCGTGACCTGCTTGTTATTGTTGGTCAGCGCTGCTGCCAACTCAGAACCAATGAAGCCACCGCCAATAATGCAGAAATTGTCCTTAAGTTCTGTTTCTTTCTTTAATTTATGATAATCATCCAGGGTGCGGTAGTAAATTACATCAGCGGGTGCTCCGGGCATATGCCGGGGATCTCCACCCGTTGCAAGCAGCAATTTCTGATAGGAATACTTTTTCCCTTTCTTAGTGACAACCAATTTTTCGTCCGGAGAGATTTTCTCAACTGTAGTATCCAGGATGAGGTCGACATCCAATTCATCCAGTTTTCTAAAGATGCCTTTTTCCTCTTTTCCTGCCCACAACCCTTTTGATAGGGGAGGACGAGCGTAAGGAGGGAATTCTTCTTTGGAAAAGACCGCAATTGAGCCATCAGGGTCATTCTCCCTGATTCCCATAACGGCTGCAGCACCTGTCATTCCGCCGCCAATAATGATGTATTTATATTTTTTCATGCTTTTCTCCTTTTATTAATTCTCTTGTGGATTGTTTCCCGCAATTATGGATAATGAATTGGGGATAACTTCAATTTTAAATGGCGTTTTACCGATCACATCGCCATCGGCTTGTGTTGTCATGGGGGCTTGGGTTTCCACCACGCAATATTCCCTCACTTTAAAAAATTTTATAAGTGGGTTGATTTTCTCTTTGTGAAAAATTATTGATCTGGCTACCCTGATGGTGTCCCAGACATTGGCGGCCCGAAAGATGAGTAGGTCCATAATTCCATCATCTAAAAATATATTTTCTGACCAGGTTAGTGGATCTACGCCTGCGGTACTGATGTTAGTAATAAGAACCTCGGATGCCATGACGGAAAATTTACGTTGGTCGCAATCGATAAAAACCTTGTGAAGCTTTAAACCTAACACCTGTTGGAAGAAGTAAATCAGGTAAGCAAAGACTCCCATCCGTTGTTTCTGGTGTGAGTGCACAGAGTCCATTAGCTTTGGGGAAAGTCCTACGCTGATATTTAATAAAAAATTCCGCTCGTCCAGCTTGAAAGTATCGATACAAACTTTATTCGGGTTCTTTGAAACAATCAATTCCAAGGCCTGTTCAATGTCTTGCGGAATATGCAAAGCTTTTGCCAACAAATTCCCGGTGCCTAAGGGAACAATGCCTAAAGAAGCATTTTTCCCAACCAGGTGGGTCCCCACCATTGAAACCGTCCCGTCGCCACCTGCTACGATTAAAAAATCCACATCTTCTGAAAGTGCAGTATCAATTCTTGTCCTTATTCTTTCGAATTCATCCGGCACGTAGACAAGATCAAGGTCAATTTGCTTTTGATCAAAAAAAGCACGAAACAGGTCACAATGATATTCCTCTCTACTGTGACCTGATTTAGAATTAAAAAACAATAATGCTTTCTTACGTTTCGGCATCTTTTTCTCAAAAGCATTTCTCATACCAAAATGATACTCTATAAAGCAACTTGTTATAATAACCACAATTTGCAATTTGATTAAAGTTTAATCGCATTTGAAATCAAATCTAAAGTAAAGGGTCTCTCTTTCATTATTATTATTTTTGATAAACACGATTAATTAATCAGAAATTTATTAAATCACCATGATTTATTTATTAAACTCTTGACTATCTTATTGAAAAAGAATATATTGTTTACATATCAACTATTATCTTTTGTCTTTAGTCGCATTGGTGTTAAAAATGCAAAATAACGGCCGGAAACTCTACTTTTCTCTCAAATCGATATTTTTGCACATTGACAACCAGGAGAAATCCCTCTTAGCACAATACGACTTAAACATCCCTCGTTTTTATATTTTAATGCATGTGCATGAGCAGCCTGGGGTCAACTATAACGAACTCAGTGATTTAATGTTATGCACCAGAGGCAATACAACTCGCGTCGTACGCTCAATGCAGAAAGAAGGCTTGTTGACCCGCAAAGTAAACAACGACGATCGACGGTGCTATCATCTATATCTTACAGACAAAGGAGAAAGAATTTTTACGGAGGTGTATATCGCATATAAACAACAAATTGATCGATTACTAGCAAGATTTTCTGAAGATGAGCTGACTTCCTATACCGACATTTGTGAACATATCGAAGAGGTGCTAACGCCGATTGGTTAAAGGAACCCCCTGATCTTCACCATGAACAAAAAATAAACTCAAGACCAAATATTATAAAAGGAGTGTACTGTAATGAAGAAAAGATTTGTTTTATTTGCAATCCTTATGATTGCAAGCCTTATGTTAGGAGCTTGTAAACCAAAAGCAAAACCTGAAGCTCCTGCTGTTGAGGCACCTGTTGTTGAGGAACCTGCGGTTGAAAAGCCGGCTGCAGAAGAACCGGCTAAAGAAGAACCGGCTAAAGAAGAGCCTGTGGTTGCTCCCCCCTCCACACCGGATGCAACTTTGCGTATCTGGGCTGATGACACCCGTTCAGCTATTCTGGCACCCCTGGCAGACGCATTTTTAGCTGAATACAATGTCAAAGTGATTATTGAAGAGGTCGCCAACATCCGTGACCAATTCATTATTGCTGCTCCTGCCGGTGAAGGCCCTGACATCACCATTGTTCCACACGATCAGGCTGGGCAATTAGTCGCCAGCGGTTTGTTGGCTCCGATTGACCTGGGCTCAAAAGCCGGTGACTTTGTCGATTTTACTATTGACGCCTTCACTTTTGATGGTCAGTTGTACGGAATGCCCTATGCGTCTGAAAACCTGGCATTTTTCTATAATAAAGACTTGGTTGACGCTGCCCCAGAAACCTGGGACGAACTGGTTGTTAAGGGCATGGAATTGCAAGATGCAGGTAAAGTTGATTGGGGCTTCGTGCTCTCTGGAACAACCTATGATGCTTTCCCGTTGATGACTTCTCAGGGTGCTTACGTCTTTGGTCGGGATTCTGCTGGCAACTGGCTGCCAAATGATATTGGAATTGGCGGGGAAGGAATGATTAAAGCCGGTAAGTTGATGCAAGAATGGATCGAATTAGAGTTCATGTCCCCCAACACTGACTGGGATACCGCTCATGCACTGTTTGAGACCGGTGAAGTTCCCTGGTTGATGGCTGGCCCATGGGCTTTGGATCGGATTCGCGCAGCTGGCGTCCCTTACGCAATCTCCGATTTTCCGGATGGCGGTTTGCCCTTCCTGGGTGTTCAGGGCTTTATTGTCAATGCCCTGAGTGAAAATCAACTCCTTGCTCAGGCTTTCCTGACTGAGTTTGTGGCTACTAAAGACGTGATGTACCAGCTTTATGAAGCCGGTAACCGCCCGCCAGCCTACATCCCTGCTCTGGAACTGGTGGATGACGAAGATATGAATGCCTTTGGATCTGCTGGTACCGGTGCGATGCCAATGCCAGCTCTTGCCGAAATGGGCAGTGTGTGGGGCGCGTGGAACGATGCCATTACCCTGATCATTCAGGGTGAAATGTCACCTGAAGATGCATTAACCAATGCACAACATCAAATTGAAGAATTGATCGGTGGCGCGCTGGCTGGCATGGTCAACGTTCCCGGTAGCTGGCAAGCCGCTGCTGGGTGCCCAGGTGACTGGCAACCGGATTGTGAAGCGACCGCTTTGAAAGAAGTTGATGGACTTTATGTCGGCACATTCAACCTTCCTGCCGGTTCTTACGAAGTTAAAGTAGCTCTGGACGGTAGCTGGGGTGTGAACTTTGGTGTTGATGGGATCGCCGATGGCGACAACTATCAGTTTGAACTTGCTGCAGATGGTGAAGTGACATTTATATATGATCCAGACACCCACTTGTTAGAGATCAAACTTCCGTAATTTCAACTTGAAATAGAAAAGGAGATCAGGTTAGCCTGATCTCCTTTCACTATTGTTTTTGACATTTTGAGAGGTGGATGATGGATTCAAGTCGTGAACGTTTAACCAAAACAGCAAAAAAGATTCATTTCGAACTTACATCCGTTTTAAAAATCGCCTTGCTTGTTGTTGTTGATGCAGGCTTGATTTGGTTTATCTTACAATTATTAACCAATGGCTTTTTACCCATTGCGATTGTCTTTATCATTATTCTACTATTTAATACTTATGTTTTTTTAGCACCGAAAGCGTATCCTCTTCGCTGGATGGCTATAGGCCTTTCAGCACTCTTGTTATTTTCAATATTCCCGATAATTTACACAACTTATGTAGCGTTTACTAATTATGGTGATGGTCACCTGCTTTCAAGAACACAAGCAATAAACCAAATTCAGGCTGAAACGTACTTGCCTGAAGAAGGTAAAGCTTTTGAGTGGATTGCTTACCGATCAGATGTGGGTGAGTATATGCTATGGATTAAAGACGCTGAAGGAAAAGCGCTTTTAGTCAGACAAACGGATGCAGATTATGACGAACATATTTTAGAAGTGGTACCCGGTGAATCTGGTATCGGTGAATTAGATGAGCAAGGTGCTCCGACCACGATTGATGGGTTTTCCAGGCTTAATCGCATCCAAGCCGCAACGGATACCAACCTTACGAAGGTAAAATTCGGTGAGCCCGAAAAGACTGTGCAGGTGCGATCACCACAAGAAGCAGCGGAATTGCTACCCAGGTATCACTACGATGAGGAAGAAGATAGTTTTACTGATCAGCTGACCGGCACTGTTTACTTTGCCAAGCAAGGCACCTATACTTCTCAGCAAGGGCGCACGTTAGCACCTGGATTTCGTGCGGGTGTTGGGATAAGCAATTTTGTAAATTTTCTAACCAATCCCGCGCTAAGGGGACCGCTGGCTCTCATTCTGGCATGGAACTTTTCCTTTGCTTTTTTAAGTGTCTTCCTGACCTTTTCACTGGGCTTGGCGATTTCGATTTTGTATGGCGATCCGAATTTTCGCGGTAAGAAGATATTGCGCTCGTTATTGATCATTCCTTATACCATCCCGAGTCTGATTACGATTTTAATTTGGCGCGGGATCTTGAATGAAAATGTTGGGATTGTCAACACGGTATTAAGAAATTTGTTCAATTTTGCACCAGCCTGGACAACAAATCATTGGTGGGCAAGGGCGGCCATATTGCTTGTTAATTTGTGGCTCGGTTACCCTTATTTTATGCTGGTTACCAGCGGTGCCTTGCAATCCATTCCCAGTGATATTTATGAGGCCGCTGAAGTTGATGGTGCAAAAGGCTGGAATGTGTTCTGGCACATCACCCTGCCCTTGCTACTTGTTTCAGTCGGTCCGCTTTTAATTGCTTCTTTTATTTTTAACTTTAACAATTTCAACCTGATTTACGTATTTATTGGAGGCGGTCCGCCAATTCCCGGGGCGTCAACGCGTGCCGGTTACACTGATATTCTCATCAGCTATGTGTATAATCTGGCTTTTGAAGGCGGAAGAGGTGTCAATTATGGATTTGCTTCGGCGATTTCCATTGTGATTTTCATTTTGATTGCCATCATGTCCTTGATCCAATTCAGGTTCACGAACATGTGGGAGGAGGTCAGTGAAAATGTCTGAAAAAACCCAAAAAACAAAACATCCTCGGTCCATGACTCAGCAAAGAAAGATCGGCACTGTGATCCGGTGGATCATTGCGGCTTTTCTAATATTCTTTTCGATCTTTCCCCTGGTTTGGATCATTTCAGCTTCGCTAAATCCTACCGGAACCTTGGCTACCGCTCGCATTATTCCAAAGAACCCAGGTTTTCAGAATTTTAAAAGCCTTATCGGAAATCCAACCTTTCCTTTTTTCCTGTGGTTTTGGAATTCGATCAAGATTACAACAATCACAACGTTTTCGACGCTGTTTTTGACAACTATGGCTGCTTATGCCTTCTCGCGCTTCCGTTTTTCCGGTCGGACAACGATGCTGAAGGCGATTTTGCTGATCCAGGTGTTTCCAAACCTGCTTTCGATCGTGGCTTTGTTTTTGATCCTGACCCAGTTTGGAACCATCATCCCTGCAATCGGATTAAATACGCACCTGGGGTTAATTATTGTCTACTTGGGTGGGGCGATGGGCATGAACATCTGGCTGATGAAGGGCTATATGGATACGATCCCCCGCGAAATCGATGAATCAGCCCGTGTGGATGGCGCCACAGACTGGCAAATCTTCTGGAGATTAATCCTGCCACTTTTGCGACCGATCCTGGTAGTAATTGGTATCCTGAGCTTTATTGGTGTTTATGGCGACTTCATTGTTGCCCGTACGCTGTTGAAGACCACCGAACTTTACACGGTCATGGTTGGTCTGCAAATTTATACTTCCGGGATGTTCTCTCAGAAGTGGGGCATCTTTGCCGCTGGTGCTTTAATCAGCGCCTTTCCGATCATGGTCATTTATTTGACGTTGCAAGATCAAATTGTAGGCGGTTTGACACAGGGAGCAGTAAAGGGTTAAACAGTTGGGAGTTCAGTAAATCAACGCGAGATGAATTTCTTCTGTTAAATAAAATAAAAAGGTGTCTTTTTATGGAAACGACACCTTTTTCTGTTTTGGAGACGATTTATGACTTTTTCTGAATTTGAACCGCCGATGGATCACATTTTTGGAGACATGGATGACCCAAAAAACACTTCTGCGTGGTTAATTGCGCGGCATCAGGGTGTGCACCATTACAACATCAAGTTTCCAGCCAACCCAACGCCTGGAGGTGAAGTTTGCCTGAAGGTGACATGTTCTGTTGATCAACCGGTGGAATCTGTGCATCTTTGGTACACAACCGATGAATGGGCGCAGCAGGAGGAACGCCAATTTGCGAAGGCAAAGCTCGTTTGGAGAACAGATTTATGGTCTTATTTGCAGGAATGGGAGATCACGCTTCCCGTGCAACCGGCTGGGACGATGCTGCGATATAAAATCGCTGCTCGGCTGCAAGGATCACTGCAGATGGCGTTTGCTGATAATCAAGCAAGAACCTTTGAAAAGGGCACCCATTTCTCAATTTATTATGGGGAATCAAGCCCCCCAAAATGGGTTGAGGATGCGATTGTTTATCAAATCTTTGTTGACCGGTTTAAACCAGCAGGAGAAGACCCCTGGATTGAAAGTGGTGATCTATGCAAAGCCTTTGGCGGATCATTACAGGGCGTGACAGAAAAACTTCCCTATATCAAGGCGATGGGCTTTAATGCGATCTGGCTGTCGCCAATTTTTGTGTCCCCATCGCATCATGGCTATGATAGCAGTGACTATTATAAAATCAACCCCAAATTTGGGACGATGGATGACTTTTTGGAGCTTATTGATACTGCCCATTTTCTTCAAATCCGGGTGATCCTGGATTTTGTTGCTAACCACTGCAGCAATGAACACTCTTTTTTCAAAGATGCAGTTAATAACCATAATAGCCAATATCATGATTATTTTGTATGGAAAGATTGGCCGAATTACGAAAGCTTTTATAATGTTCGCTCTATGCCCAAAGTCAACCTTGCTTATGGCAGCCCGGCAAGAGAATACATGCTGAATTGTGCAAAATATTGGCTGGAAAAAGGTGTGGATGGATTCCGTTTGGATTACGCGCACGGCCCAGAGCAGGATTTCTGGATCGATTTTCGCCATGTCTGTGAAACCGTTAACCCTGATTGCTGGACTTTTGGAGAGGTTGTTCAACCTGCGGATATACAGGCTTCTTTCGCAGGCGGCTTGATGGGAACCCTCGACTTTGTCTTGTGCCAGGCGTTGCGGTCGACTTTTGCACAAGGAAAATGGTCACTGGCGAAGTTTGCAGCTTTTCTTCAAGCTCATTTTTCTTATTTTTCAAAATCCTTCAACTTACCTGCGTTTTTGGATAACCATGACATGAACCGGTTTATTTATGCTGCAAACCACAATGAGAAATTGTTAAAATTGGCCTTGCTGGTGCTGTATGTCCTTCCAGGACCGCCCATTTTATATAATGGAACAGAAATCCCCTTATCGCAGAGGCGTTCCATACATGCAAGAGATGCACAAGGATTTGATGAAGCACGTCTCCCCATGACATGGGATTTAGAAAAATCGTTTCAATTCACGGAGTATCTGGCACGACTGGCGGAGATTCGGCAAAAATACCCCCAGTTAAGGCAGGCGGAGTGGACTGTAAATGCTTTTGATGAGAAAAAAGACATGTTGGTATTATCATTGGGTGATTCACAAGATTTCATGCTATTAATTAATCGATCGCCCAAAGAACACCAATTACTGATTCAAAATCCGGAATATCTTTCCTATCAAGACTTGGTTGACCACACCACATACCCAAATAGAAATGATGAATTACAAATAAACCTCCCAGCGCAAACCGGGATTTTATTGTCAGCAAAAAATTGCACAGGATAACCTGCCATGTAGGGCGCAGGTTAACGCATAAATACAAGCGACTTCTAATTATTACGAACCATTTCGCGTAGATTATCAGTTGAAAAAGACGTTGATGATCTTCTGGAAAGCTTCTGGTGGATTTACTGGCATCTTTTCCGGGTAGAGTCCCATCCACGTCTCGACAAGCGCCAATAGCTGATTATCGGTCATGCGGTCAGCATAGTGAAGGAGAGCCAGGGGATCTGCCAGGAGCTGATCGATCTGGTCGGTCAAAGCCTGCTTGATATAAGTATTCAATTTAAATTGTTTGAGCAAATACAAAACCGAAGCTTTTATTTGTGGTTCATCGTGGCACAGGTTACCCTGACCCAAGACATCAACAACCAGTTCGTCGCGAGGGGATAACCTGATGCCATTGGTGATCAGATGACGGCGCTGCTGATCATAGTATCCGTCCAATTTGATTTCATTGCCATTGAGCCATCCCATGACTTTCGCTGGTGGGGTAATGGCGTGAAATTGCAGGTTGTAAGTTCGCACTGGTGGAAGCAAACTCTGCATTCCTTGAGCAGGGTTGATCTTAAAGGTGAGTTTTTCAGGCTCCCACCTGGATTGCATATTTGTGAGTGCGTAATCTCCAGAAAGATAAGCCTGTGTCTCACCATCATCTTCGTACAGGGTGAATTCATTGTCGGCTCCAGGGAAAATTTTAATCGTAAAAATCTCCGGCAAATTGACGCCATTTTTATGGGTTTCTGCATTTAATGGCACGATCCCGCCAGCTTTAGCAAAAGCAAGTACGCGCTCTAAATCTCCGTATATGGCATACCATCCTCCGCCCTGATAGTAATCACCTGTGAAGAAATCAAACCAATGTCCCTCTGGCAACCATACCAACTGGCGACTCAAGCGGGTGTCTTCGTGGCGTGGTGTTACGAACGGGGCGGCGATCAACTCGCTGCCAAAGTAATATTGATCCGGGCACAAATAGGCATCTTTCTCATCCGGGTACAGGTGATACATGGGTCGAATGGGCAAAACACCTTCCCGGTAGTTATCCCAGGCTGCGGTATACAAGTAGGGGATCAAGGCATGGCGCAGCCTCAACGCTCTGGTTGCAAGGCGCTCAATTTCTGCATCATAAGCCCAGGGACGGCGTTCGTGGTACGCGCTGTTGGTCGAGTGCATCCTCATAATCGGACTCAAGACACCATATTGAAGCCAGCGTAAATACAGCTCTGGCTCTTCAACGCCGCCCATATGCCCGCCAATATCATGGCTCCACCAGCCATAACCGACATTTGCCGCTGTTGCGGTGAAATAAGGCTGGAATTGCAGGGATTTCCAGGTGACTAAAGCATCACCAGAAAAACCAATAGGATAACGTTGATTTCCAAGCCCGCTCCAGCGGGAGAAAATAAACGGCCGTTTGATACCGCCTCTGGCAAGGTCATGAAAATGGAGGTGGTTGAGCCAAAAGAGGGGGTCCAAGCCCTCCAGGCTCGATTTTCTTCCTTGTTGCCAGTCAATCCACCAGAAGTCCACACCTATATCCTCGAGTGGGTGATGGAGGATTTCAAAATAAGCCGTTGCAAAATCTGCATCAGCGATATTGAACGGGATTGGCTGTTTGCTTTCGGGATCAATGCCCAATCGATTTGCCATCTGTTCATATTGGGCTTCATGGGGATAAACGCCAGAGGCTGGATGGAGGTTGAGGGCTGTTTTTAATCCCATTTTGTGGATTTGTTCAAAGAAAATTGGCGGATCAGGGAATAGTTCTGGGTTCCAGGTATAGCCTGTCCAACCCGAGCTTTCGTTACCGGTATCTACGATGTGCCAGTCCATGTCGACAATGCAAGCAGATAGAGGAATACCCCTCTCTTGAAAATCATTCATCAGGGCGACAAGCTCATCCTGGTGATAGGGCCAATATTTACTCCACCAGTTGCCAAGTGCAAACCTGGGCAGAAGGGGTGGGCGACCGGAGATTTTTTGAAAGTCGATAATACATTGGGTGTAATTTTTGCCATAACCAAAAAAATATAAATCAACTGTGCCAGGTGGAGAGTTGCGGTTAACCAACCAGGAATCTTCATCGAAGACCAGGGACTGACTATCATCGTACACTGACCAACCGGTAGAAGAAACAAGCCCCGGTTCTGTCAACAGCCCGCCGTCCAGGCGATCGAGCGTTCGAAGTGTTCCTTTGAGGTTAAAATTATCTTCTTGTCCGTATCGCCAGATATTTCCGTTATCCTTCAAGGTTATCGACAAAAAGTCATGGTGAAAGCCCCACTCGCTGAATTTGTAAGTTAATATCAGTTTTTTTGTTTCTATAGTGAGCAGTTTATGATCGATAGAAACCTGAAATTCGGGCACAGGAAGATCACGATACCAGAAGACCTGGGTGGGGCGGTCTTCAAATTGCTGTGATGGATCGTACTCCATTCTTATCAACTGATCGGTCAGGAGGGTAAACCTTGCGGTGTCTTTGCGGATAATTGCTTCTTTTCGAGCATGTGGTTTAACATCAAGTTGAAAATGATCTTTCATAGCTCCTCAGGATGATCGTTTTTTTAGATGCCAATGAGCCAAGTATAATCTCAATTTCAAATCAAAAATGGTTGACACCATCTTGATAAACTGACACAAACAAAGAAATTTTAAATATTGCACATATGACCTGACGGTGAGCGCTGGAAAAGGGAGAACTCGCTGATATTTTTAATTTGACAAAATCTGCAAGTCTCACGTATAATAAAGATGCTCGGATGCAATCCTATTTTTGGTTAGCTGTACATGGAAGTGCTTCCATAAAAGCAGTTTCCGAAGAATGGGATTTTGGAAAACAAAGAAACTGGCAACTCATTTCTTTTCTCTAATGCGGAAGAGCTGTTTGGCAGATGCGTCAAGACATTGAGCTTGATGGACATTAAACAAATTGAAACAAGATGGCTCGCCGATAGGGCACTTTGCATTTGGAGATATTTTCAGGAGAAAAGCAAAACGCATTTTCGACAGTCATGCACACTAGTAAAAAAGGAGGTTCAATCCACAAACGAAGAGATGTTAATGACGACCCATATTTTGTTAACCAAATCCTAGTTAAATTGGAGGAGAATATTTAAAATGAAAAAGAAATTTATGTTTTTAGCAGTCTTGGTTATCTTTTCAATGATTCTGGCTGCCTGCGCTCCTAAAGTTGAGACACCTTCACCAGAGGAGCCGCCTGCAGTTGAAGAACCTGTTGTCGAGAAACCCGCGGAAGAGAAACCTGCAGAAGAAAAACCGGATGAGGAACCGCCTGCAGTGGAAGAACCTGTGGAGGAAGTAATTGCTCCCTTACCGCAGGGGCAGGAATTGGCTAATGCCTATGCTGGCATGTATGCTGGCACGGTTGTAACAATGGCTGGGCCTTTTACTGACCAGGACGCAGTCGTGTTTAACGATTCAATTGCTGAATTTGAAGCCGCGACCGGCATCGACATTCAATATGAAGGCTCGAAAGAATTTGAAGCCAACATTATGATCCGTTTGGATGGTGGTGACCGTCCCGATATTGTCGACTTCCCGCAGCCCGGCTTGCTCCAAACCGCAGTCGATAAAGGTTACGCCATTGACTTAGAAACGCTGATCAATCCGGATTGGATCAAAGAAAATTACTCACAAGCCTGGCAAGATTTAGCGACCATGAACGGAATGGTTGCTGGTATCTGGGCACGTGCCAATGGTAAATCCTTTGTGTTTTATCCAAAAGCAAAATTTGAAGAATATGGTTACACGATTCCTGAAACCTGGGACGAGATGATGGCTCTGACCCAAGAGATCGCCGATGACGGTGACACTCCATGGTGCATTGGCATTGAATCTGGCGCTGCAACCGGTTGGACAATGACTGACTGGATTGAGGATACGCTGCTGCGAGTAGCAAAACCTGAGGATTATGACGCTTGGGTCGCAGGTGAACTGCCTTTCGACTCGCCACAGGTGAACGAGGCTCTTGATTACATCGAAGCGATCTGGTTTAACGATGATTACGTCTATGGTGGGCGTGCAGCCATTCCTACCATCAGCTTTGGTGATGCTCCAAAACCCATGTTCGATGATCCACCAGGATGCTGGTTTAACCGACAAGGCAATTTCGTGACCACCTTCTTCCCCGAGGAATTAGAAGCCGGTGTGGATTACGATTTCTTCTATCTGCCTCCGATTAAACCAGAATATGGGAAACCTGTTCTCGGTGCCGGTGATATCTATGCTGTCTTCAACGACCGTCCCGAAGTTCGAGCAGTGATCCAGTACTTCTCAACCGGTGAATCATTGAGAAAATGGATTGAAGTTGGCGGTGCAATTGGTGTCCACAATGACGCCAGCCTGGATTGGTACGCTGACCCGGTAACTCGCGGTGTGGCAGAGACCATTCGAAATGCAACTACCTTCCGCTTTGATGGTTCTGACCTGATGCCCGGGGCTGTGGGTGCGGGTACTTTCTGGAAGTACATGACCGATTATGTTAGCGGCACAATCACCCGACAGGAGGCATTGCAACAAATTGACGCCTCCTGGCCTCGCTAATCCACGGGCCAACACGCTGTGTTATCATGCTTGCTCTTCAGCATGACATGGATACAGTCTGAGGATAGTCCTGGATAAAAACCAACAAACAAAGGGCAGGCAGGCAAGTATATGCCTGCCCTTTTAAATCAATTCGTCATCAGTTGGAGGTGTACATGCTTAATACTAAGGACTCCAATTCAGAGAAAATTGGGTTTTTGCATTGGTTCAGTTCAACACTGGGACAAATATTAATCTCACTTTTTGTCCCGGCAATAACTTTCTATGTTCTCTGGCAGGGGTATATATTCCTAAGTAAAGCCCAGGCATCACAAATCGTGCTGGTTACCGTAGCGATCATCTGGGGTGTGGGAGGTGTCGCTTTATTGTATGTTGTGGCGAACTGGTTGGTATTAAAGTTGCCAAAACCATGGTCGAAACGATTACAGCCGTTTGTTTTTGTTGGCCCTGCGGTTGTTATCATGGGCTGGTTCCTGGCTATTCCGGTGGTTCGCTCATTAATTGCCAGTTTTCACAATAATCTCGGCACACAATGGGTCGGGCTTAAAAATTATGTTTTTGCCTTCACTGATCCGCGTATGTTAGAAACTTTTAAAAACAACCTGCTCTGGTTGGTATTTGGAACAGGTTTCAGTGTCGGGATTGGACTTCTGGTTGCCGTATTGGCTGATCGTAGCAGATTTGAAGTATTGTACAAATCGATCATCTTTACGCCGATGGCAATTTCTTTTGTTGGCGCAGGTGTGATTTGGAAATTTGTATACTCCTATAAGGGAACCGGTGCAGGCATTCAGGAGATTGGTTTGCTCAATGCGATTGTAATTGCTCTGGGTGGCACACCGCACCCTTGGTTAACCATGGCGCCATGGAATAATTTTTTCCTTATTGTGATTATGGTCTGGCTGCAGACTGGTTACACCATGGTCATTCTTTCATCAGCAATTAAGGGTGTTCCAGCTGAATTATTGGAAGCAGCACGTATTGATGGTGCAAATGAAATAAAAGCGTTTTTCAATATAACCGTTCCCTATATAAAAGGGACACTGATCACCGTAATCACCACAGTTGTGATTTTTAGCCTGAAGTTGTTTGATGTCGTCCGGGTAATGACCGGAGGAAACAATGGCACAAATGTGATTGCTAATGAATTTTATTTGCAAATGTTCACATACAACCATGCAGGACGCGCCTCCGCAATTGCAATTGTCCTCCTTCTATTGGTTACCCCTGTGATTATTAACAACCTGCGAGAATTCAACAAAGAAAGAAAGGGGTTCTAATGGCGAAGAGTGCAAAATCTCAAAAGCGAGCTCAAAGTTTTTTTATAAACCTGGTACTCATAATTATTTGTGTCGCCTGGATGGTGCCCATTCTTGGAATTTTAATTACCTCTTTTCGACACAGCGAGGATATCTTTAAATCGGGTTGGTGGACCGTGTTTCCACACCGCGTAGAGATGCAGGTTGCTCGAATCAAGCTGAACCCTGATGTGGATCTGGATGATATCATCACAATTGATGCCACAACTGCAACTATTGAGGGACGAAATGCGGCAGGAGAAGCAGTTGAATATTCTGGAAGTCCAATTGAGGGCGTTTCAGCGACATTCGAAGAGTATCGAGAAGGCATTAAACTGGATGATGGCCGGTCACTGGTTTGGTCAGGTAATCGTCGTTCTCGAGAACTACGGGTATTTGACCGACAATGGATAGGTTTTAGCACTAACCTGACACTAAAAAATTATAAAGATGTCATAACCGGAAAAAATATCACTTACAAAGATGCTGAAGGACGGACAATCACTCGGACGGGCAATAACCTGGGTGGTGCATTTCTCAACTCGCTGGCAGTGGCAATCCCGGGAACGATTATCCCAATCCTGATTGCAGCTTTTGCTGCTTTTGGGTTTGCCTGGTTGGAATTCCCCGGCCGTAATATCTTATTTACAATTATCGTTGCTTTACTTGTTGTGCCGTTGCAGATTGCCCTGGTTCCAATCCTTAAAGACTATGTAAACATGGGCTTGAACGGTACATTTCTTGGCATCTGGTTAGCACATTCGGGCTTTGGCTTACCATTAGCCACCTACTTACTCTTCAACTATATCAGCACGATACCTCGGGAATTACTGGAGTCAGCTTTTATTGACGGGGCTTCAAACTTTACGATATTTATCCGTCTGATCTTTCCACTCTCTGTTCCAGCGTTGGCTTCATTCGCGATTTTCCAGTTCCTCTGGTTGTGGAATGATTACCTCGTCGCCTTGATTTTCCTGGGTGAACGGAATAAAACTGTCACCATTGCCGTTGCTCAAATGGTCGGAGAAAAAGGACAGGATTGGCATTTGATGACTTCTGCTGCATTTGTCAGCATGATTTTACCCTTAGCTGTATTCCTGGCATTACAACGATACTTTGTACGTGGAATGATGGCAGGTTCAGTCAAAGGATAAATTTATACTCTTTTAGCCATAAACGATTAATAAACGCTGAACCACAATTTGGTAAAATGGTTCAGTGTTTTTAATTTCTCACGCAAATTTTGAGCCCAAAAATCGAAAACCGGTTTTTCCTAAATGAATTTTTTATTTTCGTTTATAATTCATTCAATCCAAATTAAACCTTAGCAAAAACACATTCAATGATATCAATTTTGAGAGCAAAACAACCACGCACACCCAAATATTGACATCGCAAACACCGCGAAACAAGGAGAACTTTGTTATGGATGAAACCAATACTGATTTTGTTGACCAATCAAAGCCGAAAGTGAAATCTGAACGAAAACGCACTCAAACGCTCATGGCGCTGGCTGCAGGTTACTTTGTAGACCAGGGAGAAGGCCAGGCAATGTCAATTTTCTCGCCTGTACTGAAAACGCTCTGGTCTTTGACCAACATGAACCTGGCATGGATTACCTTTGCACGCAGCCTGCTTCAATCGCTCAGCTCTCCTTTTTGGGGTTATCTTTCCGATCGGTATTCCCGCAGAAAAGTTCTGCTGATTGGTACTGGACTATGGGGGATCTGGACAATTGTTGTTGGTTTTACACAAACCTATCACCAATTACTGATCATCAGAGTCATTTCCGGTTTAGGGTTAGGCTGCCTGATGCCAGCAACTTTTTCAATCATGGCGGATACCTTTCCTCCAAATGTGCGTGGGAAAATGCTGGGCATCCTTGAAGCAATCGGTGTGCTGGGAATTATAATTTTCACCATAGGGCTTGGCGCCATGGCAACGCCCGAACTCTGGCGAATTGGTTTCTATATTCTGGGAATTGCCAGTGTTCTTTCCGGTATACTGATCTGGTTTCTTGTGGATGAACCCGTGCGGGGTGAAGCAGAGCCTGAGATGCGCGGTCAACTGACACAGGAAGACGCAGAACGCTATAAGGCTAAAATTTCCGATGTTAAAACATTGATGAAAATCCCGACGATCTGGGTCGCGATTGCACAGGGCTTAGCTGGATCCATGCCCTGGGTGGTGATGGGCGCATTCTTAATCCTGTGGCTGGTTGAAGTCCGCCATGTTGACACGACCCAAGCGCCTTTGATTTTTGGTGGCGTGGTCATTGGAACCGCGATCAGCAATGTGCTGGGCGGTATCATTGGAGACTATGCTGAAAAAGTGAGTCCAAAGTTCGGCAGAGCCTTTATCGGGCAGTTGTCTGTGTTTCTGGGCATTCCATTCACCTATTATCTCTTCACGCGGACTGAAAACTGGAGCTTGATTAAGTTGGCAGTTCTGTGTTTTATCACTGCCTTGTTGATTAGCTGGCCAGGCAAAGGTTCGAAGGAGCCGATGATCCAGGGTGTGGTGATTCCTGAACTGCGATCTTCAGCCTTTTCATTTATTACTTTTATTGAGAGTGGTTTTGCCGCTATCGCTGCTCTGATTTTCGGCATTCTTGCCGATAAACTTGATATTCAAACGGCTATGCTGTGGACCGTTCCGTTCCCATGGTTGATTTGCGGCGTTTTATTTTCTGGATTCTATTTCACATATCCCAAGGACTCAAAGATCCTGCGTGATGAAATGACGAGACGTGCAGCTGAATTGGGCATTAAAAATAATATGGAAAGCTAGAGAATGGTTGGCAATCATTGATATAAAAAAAATGAAAATCCACCTGACCAGGTGGATTTTCATTAGCGGGAGCGACGGGATTTGAACCCGCGATCTCGGCCTTGACAGGGCCGCATGTTGAACCACTACACCACGCCCCCGAGCGATTGTCATCTTATCACATAGAAAAGCAAAAGTCAAGCGTTGTTGCCGTATCCCTTATAATTATCATTGGTTATTGATGTGAAAGGAGCTTGATGAAGATTGTCTCTGTTGAACAAATGAAGGCTATTGAACGCGCAGCGGACGCATCTGGTGTGAGCTATGAAATGATGATGAAAAATGCGGGGCGAGGGATTGCCAATTGGATCTCTCGAAACGTGTCACATCGTCAAGGCGTTATCGGTCTTGTTGGAGCTGGTAACAATGGCGGTGACACGCTCATTGCCCTTACCTGGATGGCAAAGTGGGGCTTGAGAACTCAGGCATTTCTTGTCAAAGAAAATGGAAACGATGCTTTGCTGGATGATTATCTTTCTTCTGGGGGAGCTGTTGTCGATATTTCCAGGAATGATCGCCTTGACTTCTTTGATGCTGCTTTGATCCCAGGCGTTGTTGTATTGGACGGCATCCTGGGAACGGGCTTCAGACTGCCTCTGAGGCGCCCATTGCATGATGTGATGGTGAATATTCATAAACGGCTGGAAAACCGCTCAGATTTGCTTATAATCGCTGTAGATTGCCCTTCTGGCGTTGATTGCGATACAGGAGAAGTTTCGGTTGCAACGATCCCCGCAGCTTATACGCTTACCATGGCTGCTATGAAACAGGGATTGTTGTCACATCCAGCTCGATCGTTTGCTGGCGACCTGCATTATATCGATATTGGGATCGGCGATCCGTCCATATACACAAAGGATGGTTTGTCTGAAATGATCGACCATTCAGTGATTCGCGATCTGTTTCCAAGGCGACCGGACAGCGGACATAAAGGAACCTTTGGCACTTGTTTGATGATTGCTGGATCTGCGCCGTACGTTGGTGCGGCTTATTTTGCTGGGAAAGCAGCCTATCGGATGGGTTGCGGACTGGTGCATATGGGAGTTGTACGGGATGTTCATCGACTTCTTGCCGGGCGTTTACTTGAAGCTGTGTGGACGGTTATACCGGATATTGAAGGTGTGTTCGATCCTGATGGGCTACAAGTATTATTGAGCGCCCTACAATCAGCAACAGCCATTGCCATTGGACCTGGGTGGGGGGTAAACGAATCTAATATTTTGTTTTTAACGGATTTACTGCAACACCTGCCCCCATCCACGCCTTTGTTAATTGATGCTGATGCCTTAAAACTCCTGGTTAATCTTAAGCAGTGGTGGTCTTTATTACCAGATCAAGTGGTACTAACCCCACATCCTGGGGAAATGTCTGTTCTCACACGGCTGAAAACAAGTGAGATTCAATCCAATCGTTGGGAAATCGCATCAGAGTATGCCAAATTATGGCGGGTCAATCTGGTGTTAAAAGGTGCATTGACAGTCATTGCTTGTGCAAACGGGAAAATGTTTATCAATCCAGTCAGCGACCCCGCCCTGGCGACAGCAGGCAGCGGAGATGTATTAACTGGCGTTATTGGTGGGCTGATGGCGCAGGGCGTATCGGCAGCGCATGCCAGCGTTTTGGGGGTGTGGATTCATGCCAATTCGGGAAAAATTGCCAGAATTAATTGTAAAACAGACATGAGTGTAACTGCACTCGACCTTCTGGATTATCTACCAGGTGCAATTGTTAAAGCCAAAGAGGCTGGTTATTAAGCCAGCCTCTATTTTAGTACGACCTCGGATTAACCTTCTGCAGGTTTCTCCTTCGGTTTAATCGCTTCGACTAATTTATCGCGCCCCTCTTCGAGAACTTGTTCGCCTTTCTCAAGAAGCTCTTCCGCATGTTGTTTGGTGAGTTTCGTCCATTCCTCAGCTTTTTGTTTGGCTTGAATGAATGCTTCTTCTGCTTGAAGACGGGCTTCTTCCACAGATTCCGCTGTGCGATCACGGAGCTGTATCGCTTTTTCATGGATCAATTCTCGGGTCTCTTCACCAGATTGAGGTGCAAACAACAAGGCTACAGCAGCACCTGTTAGACCTCCGACAATAAACCCAATTAAAAATGCACCAAAATCTTTACTATCTGACATGTCTTTCTCCTTTGATTTCGTTATTCCTTTTAACTAATAGTGGTTTTTACGCTCAATTTTTTGAAGGTTTAAAAATACGCTTCAACATAGCAGCATATTGATTTAACTTAATCACTGGTTCCGCGAGATTATCGCTCATAAATTTTGCTGTCCCTTTCAACGTGTTTACGGTTTCAGAGGTCGAGTTGATAATTGGACGGAGCTCATTTTGGAGGAGGTTAATCAAGCTCGAAAGTTGAACGATTAACACAACCATTGCGATTCCAATCACCAGGGATTGCAAAGCCAGGAAGATGATAAAGACATCGCGAATTTGTTCGGTTCTTTGCTGGTGTGTTTCATCAACCAAGTAGATCGTTGCCAGCACAATTAAGACAATCAGCACAATTGCTACCAAGATACCTGCGATCAAATACTTCTTTGTGTTCTGGGTTGTTGCTTGAGATTCATCAACAGCCCCCAAGTTTTCTTGGGTAGACGTTGTTAACTGATTATTAATTTCGCCATTCATCATATTCATATCCCGATTTGATTGTTGTTCGTAATATTGATCTATTTGTTTAAGTGGATATTATTATAACAGATTTATGTGTCCAGTGCCAAGGTAATTTTTTGATCGGTGAAGGTTTTTTCTGTGGCCAGAATTTGGATATCTGAAAAAAGTTCTTCCTGATGAACATTTGCGTATTGTTGCTTGATCATCTCCAGGACAGCCAGAAAAAGCACAATCGCTTCGATCCGATCGTACTCCTCTGGGAGCATTTGGCGATATGAAAGGCGTTTTTGGTGTCTGAGTTGATCGATCAATTCACTGATCTTGTTTCTAATTGTAACTCTTGGAATGGTAATAACCGTGGTAATTGGCGCTGCCTCTTCACTAAAATGATATAGTGCTTTCATCATCTCTATAAGAGTGTCGAGATCAACCCCCGAAAGATCAACAGATTCTTCGATTTTGGGCGGTGGTGCCAACCGAATGTACGTGCGTTGTCCCTTCTGTTCTAGATGCCGCAACCACAGTGCGGTTTCCTTTATGGATTTGTAAATCATGAGCTGTCGTGCTAAACTTTCGGCTGGATCTTCTTCGCCTTCCGCCCTCTCAACTTGGCGAGGCAATAATGCCTCAGATTTTATTTGGATCAACTTGGCGGCTATTACCAAAAACCCTGAGATTTCAACAGCAGATTTTTCTTGAAGCGATGCCAGGTAGGCTAAATATGCATCCGTGACCTTTGCCAGCGAAAGTCGCGTGATGTCTAATTCAGCTTTTGAAATCAGGTCCAGAAGAAGGTCCAGCGGGCCTTCATAGATCTCTGTATGAATGGTGTACGCAGAATTGGGTCTATACAGAAAGGTCATGTGGTCAACAATCCTGAATAGAATTATACCTTCGAAAAATGGCTCAAACAATGAAATATTAAATAATAGCGTTTGGTATAAATAGGATTACCGGATAAAATAAGAGGTCGAAATAATACCCGCATCAATTAAAGAACTATTGATGCGCAAGCTATTTACTTTAGATGGCCTGCGCATCAGTAGTTCTGGTAAAGGACCCAGAACTATGACTGAAGATGTCAAAACCGAAAGCGCAGAGCAGTTTTCAAAACGTTTAAAACTTCCTTTTACAGACTTCTTTTTATTAACAAGGGCGTTAACCCATCGCTCGTATTTGAATGAAAATAAGGACGCAATTGAAGACAATGAGCGCCTTGAATTCTTGGGTGATGCAGTTCTTGATTTCATGGTGGCTGAGTGGCTGTACCATCTCTTTCCTGAGAAACCAGAAGGTGACCTGACTCGTCTGCGAGCCGCATTGGTTCATACTGAACAATTAGCCAATTTTGCGAGGAAAATAAATTTAGGTTTGGCTTTACAATTGGGGAAAGGCGAAATACAAGCTGGAGGACGGGAGCGCACCACTCTATTATGCGATACCTTCGAGGCGTTGATTGGTGCGCTATACCTGTACGCAGGTATGCCAGCCGTTGAAGCTTTTATGGAACCGCTCTTGTTAGAAGTTGTTGACAGCATTCTTCAAAATCATATCGCTGAAGATACCAAAAGTCGCCTTCAAGAATGGGCGCAGGGAAGGGGCTTAGCTTCACCCAAATATATCCTGGTCGCTGAAGAAGGTCCTGATCATAATAAAACCTTTGAAATGGAAGTTAGAATTGGTAATAAATCCTATGGCAGAGGGATCGGCTCAAATAAGCAATCTGCAGAGAAATCCGCGGCGCGGGAAGCGCTGGTTAGCCTTGGGATTCTGGAGCACAATTAAATCATGGAAAACCGTTTAGAATCCATCGAATTGCAGGGTGTAAAGACCTTTGCAACCACAACGCGACTGGAGTTTCCCGGAAAGATCACTGCGATTGTTGGCCCAAACGGTTCGGGGAAATCTAATATTGCCGATGCCATCAGGTGGGTGTTGGGCGAGCAATCTTTTTCGCTGTTAAGAGCGAAAAAGACGGAAGATATGATATTTTCTGGTTCCCAACAACGGTCCCGATCTGGAATGGCCTCCAGTACAATCACATTCAACAATGAGGATGGTTGGCTGCCCATTGATTATTCCCATGTCGCCATTACACGCCAGGCTTACAGGGATGGCCAGAATGAATATATTTTAAATGGACAAAAGGTCCGTCTCAAAGACATCTCGGAGCTTCTTTCACAAACAGGGATGTCCGAAAGAAATTACACGATTATTGGACAGGGCTTGGTTGATGCGGCTTTGGCTTTAAAGCCTGACGAGCGTAGAAAATTGTTTGAAGAAGCTGCCGGGATTGGCCTTTATCGATCTCGTAAGGAAGATTCCCTGCGCAAACTGGAAAATACACGCAAAAACCTGGATCGGGTACTTGATATTTTAACAGAGATCAAGCCCCGACTGAGAAGCCTTGAGCGGCAGGCACAACGTTTTCAAGAATATCAGCAAGTTAAAGCAGATCTGCGCTTGCTTTTACGAGAGTGGTATGGTTTCCAGTGGCACGTAAAGCAGCAGGATCTCAGAAAAACCCGTGATGCATTCCATGAGCAAGAAGTTCTCGTGCATTCATTGAATAAGTTACACCTTGATGCAAAAACGGATGTGGAAGGAGCGCGTGCGCGTTTGCAAGCTTATCGAAAAGAGCTTGAGGCTTTCTATGGGGAACTATCCGAAAATCATAGCCTGTTAGAACAAACAACCCGCGAGCTTGCCATTATCGAAGAGCGCCAGCGTTCCTACAAGCAACAAAAAGATAACCTCGACCTTGATATTTCAAATATTGAAGAGGAGATAAAAGGGATTGAAGCCCAGGGGCTGGCCCTGAAAGCTGAGATCGAACAACGCCAGGAGGAATTTCACGAAGGTGCTGAAGAAGAAAGAATATTTGCTCAAAAATTGGCGGACGTTATAAAAGAAAGAGAGCAGATTGATTTCGCGCTGGATAAACTCAAGGTAAAGCGAATTCAATTAGAAACAGAAAAAGTTCAAACAGTTGTTCGCATAGATGAACTTGAGAATCGAGTTAATGCCCTTCAAAACGAACGTGATAGAGTTGAAAATGCAATTGAAACGCTGCAACATCAGCGGAATGAAGCTAATGAGCAGTTTTTGTTATTAGAAAAAAGCTCTCAAACATTTACACAAAAAATTGAGCAGCAAAAGAATGAGATTGATGAATTCAAGCACCAGATTGAAAGACTTAATCACGATCGCTTAAGCATTACCCAACAAATTAATCATAAGGACAACCAGCGAACGAAATTGTCCACGCAATTGTCGTTATTACAGGACGCAGAAAAAGCGCTGAGCGGCTACTCAGAAGGGTCCAAAAAGCTGCTGGAGAACTCACGGCAGGGTCGCTTACCGCAAGGAATTGAGCCAATTTCGCAACATATCCTGATCGATGAACAATACGAACGTGCGATCAGCGCTGCATTAGGCGAACTGACAGACTTATTGGCAATGCCTTCTCAAAGTAAAGATAAGCTCATAAAATATCTTGAAGCAAAGGTAGATGACCGGGTTGCCCTGATGCCAATGGATCAATCCACTCAGACCATACAGAAAAAAGATTTTCACCATCTGGATGGAGTGATCGGTTTTGCCAACACTCTGGTTTCAGTTGGTAAAACCTACCGAAACCTTGTTGATGCACTTCTTTCGGACATTTTAGTCGTCAAGGATACTGAAACAGCAGAAATAATCATCGGCAAATCGGATCTCGCAATCATCGTGGTAACTTTGTCTGGGATTGTCTTTTACCCTAATGGGTTGATTATCTCTGGTCAGAGTCCATCCGGAAAGCGAATTGGACGCACTCGACAACAAGCCGAGCTTCAATCGGAACGGGTTTTGGTCGAAAAAGAGATCGAAGAACTGCTTGACCAACAAATGCGTATCGAAAAATCAATAGAGCAATTACAAGCTGAGCAAGACGAATTGGTTCAGGATTTTACGCTTCTAGAGCGGGATTGGCAAGTCAATGAGGGGAAGCTTCAGGATGCAAAGGATGCACATGCGCGACTTTTGGAACAGGAACGTTGGAATACTGACCGATTGCTTGCTCTGGATGCAGACATGATCGAGGTTCAATCCATGATTGAATCTGGAAAAAGGAAATTGGATGATATTGAAGCCGAGATCAACAGGGTGCTTGGTGAGGAAAAGAAGATTAACCTCGAGTTACAAGCAATTCCGCTTTTTGAAATTCAGCAAACCCTCAACCAATTGAAGACTCAGCAAATCGTTGCTAAAAATACACTCGATTCTGTTCAACAACGTTATCAAGACATTTCAAATCGGGTTGATGTTTCTAAACAGCGTTTTCAAGAGTTAACGAATCGTCGCATTGAAATTGCAGCTGAATTGGTTGAGATTGAAAAAAGAAAAAGAGAATTGACTCAAAAGATTGAGGAAATTCAGCTAAAAATCAATCATCTGGAAACCGAACATGTCGAACCCCTATCAGCAATTGGCGTAGAAACAGAGCAATCTATTGTTGAATTGCAACAGATTGAAGCTCAATCACATCAGAAAGTGATCATTGCAGAACGTCAGTATACTCAGCTACAAATGGAATTAGAGCGAAGACAGGATCAATTGAACCTCTTACGAGATCGAATTGGCGATGATTTTGGTTTGGTTTCATTCGAGGGTGACCAGAAATATGATGGACCCATGCCATTGCCTTTTAACGATGACCTGATTGAAGATCTACCCCAAATCGCTGAGATACCTGAATCCCACGAAGACGATATCAAACGCTTGAAAGGCCAGTTAGTTCGAATCGGCGCTGTCAATCCTGAAGCGGAGCAAGAATATATCGAGGTTAAAGAACGATTTGAATTTCTTACCAATCAAGTGGCTGATTTGGAAAAAGCCAGCCAGGATCTTCAGAAAGTTATTGAAGAACTTGATGACATGATGGAAATTGAGTTCGTAAAAACTTATCAAGCCGTCAACAAGGAATTTTCTGCAGTTTTTTCCCGTCTCTTCAATGGCGGGGAAGCCAAATTGATTTTCACTGACGAGGAGAAACCAGTAGAAGGCGGTGTTGACATTGAAGTACGCTTGCCGGGTAGGAGGCAGCAAGGTTTAGCTTCATTATCAGGCGGTGAGCGAAGCTTAACCGCTGTTGCATTGATTTTTGCCCTGCTCAAGGTATCTCCACCGCCATTTTGCATTTTAGATGAGGTTGACGCCATGTTGGACGAATCCAATGTCGGTCGGTTTGTGGAAGAACTACGAGAGCTTTCAGAGCAAATTCAAGTGGTGATCATAACGCATAACCGAAATACGGTTCAGGCTGCGGATGTAATCTATGGTGTTACCATGGGGAGGGATTCAACCAGCCAAATGATCAGCCTTAAACTTGATGAAGTTGGTGATGCATATTTTGCATAAGCTGGTAATCAAAGAAAAAAGAGGCGCTCAGCGCCTCTTTTTGTTCATATTGTTTCTATTAATTAACGGTTCAAATTACTGATATAGCGCTTCTAGGAATTGTTGAGGTACCTCAGGCGTTATAGGGACAAATTGATCCCAATTATCATGAATTTGAATATCATCACGTTGGTTGCGCTGATCAGAAAGCCAAATCGAAAAAAGTTGTTGTCTCTGTTGCAATATCTCATTGGCTGATACCGGGCTCTCACGCCTGCCAAGCACCTGGATAATATGGTAGCCAAAGGTTGTTTCCACAAGCTGGCTTAGTTCGCCCTCACCTAAACTGAAAGCGGCTTCTGAAAATTCGGGGACCATCGTGGATTTGTCAAACCAGCCCAAGTCGCCGCCCATATCTTTATTGGACTCATCGATTGAGTAAAGCGCAGCCAGGTCGTAGAAGTTCTCTCCTTCTCTCAAACGGGCTAAAATATCAAGACCTAATTCATAATCTTCGCTGGCAACGAGGATGTGCCGCGCCCACACTTCAGGTTTGGTTGTTTCAACTTCAAAATCCATAGCTTCGGTTAATTTCTCGCGCAGCAACTGTGCGGCAAAGACCTTTCTAAGATCTTTAATTTTGAAATTGTAGATTTTAAATTGGTTTTCAAATTCCTTGATATTTTTTCCGAAAATTGCGGTTGTATAAGGCGTAGGTGTCAGTGTGTTGGTTGGCGTCGCCTCTGGAGTGCCTTCTAAAGCTAGGCTTTCGACGGCTTGAAGATCTACCAGGTCTCCCTTTGGGTCAATGACCTCTTCTTCTGCCGGTTCTCCTTCGACAACCACTGCACGATCGGTTTCATCAAGTTCTGGTTCCCCATTTAAATCTGTTGTTTCTGAGTCTTCAATGACAGGAGTCGGTGTGTTAATCAATGCTTGCAGGGTTTCTGAATATGTCGCGGTTGGCTGGATCGTCGCAGTCATTGTTGGGGTGGACGTTCCATTTGGGAAAAACCCGAAAGCGGCTTGAATAGCTTCATCGATTTCTGTATCAGTTACTGAAATATTCCTTTTCGCGGCTTCCTCTTTGATGATGATATTGTCAATCATTTCATCCAAAACAGATCGCCCAAGAACGACCGGCTGTGATAATTCTGAGGCAATTGATCGAGCATTATCAAGGAAACTGCTGCCATACTCGCCAAATTGTTGGAAAAAGTTAAGATATTGGTAAGCTTGATTTAACATCTGCACCCGTGTGTACTGAACAAAGGGTTTAAACTCACGGACAGTGATTTTTGTATCGCCCACACGCGCCACCGCTATGCCTGGTTGGATGATCGTTTGGTCAATCACACCATAAATAACCAAACCCAAAATGATTGCACCGACAGCAATTGATACAATAACCAGAATTCGGGTTTGTTTAGCTTCACGGTGTTCTCGGGAGAGGTGCTTTTTAGTGACGATTTTCTTTTTTGGTTTTTGTTTTGCCATGTGTGCCAATCTGCCTTTGTAACGGAAAAATGCTGAACTACTCGTTGACGAAGGGAAGCAACGCAATGTGCCTTGCATTTTTAATCGCTTTAGCGAGGGCACGTTGATGCTTGGCGCAGACACCCGTTTGACGTCTTGGGCGGATTTTCCCGGTTTCGTCGATATAGTGCTTGAGCAGTTCTGTATTTTTATAATTTATCTCAGTTTCTACGTTCGTGCAAAACTGACAAACCTTTGACCGAGAATAGTAGCGGCTGCTTTGTAAATTTGTCATTGTAAACTCCTATATGTGTAAAAAATTCAGAGGGAGGTAGGCTATATCCTCTTTTTGTATTTGGGACTTCAAATGCTTTTTCCAGGGACTGACACGCATGATCTTGTTCAACCCCTCGAAAAACATTTCAGCACATCGTCGTTAAAAAAGAATCATTAATCTTCTTTTATGAGCATATACCGAATGATTGGCTCAATATAGCGCAGGTTTTGTGAAAAATCGGTGCTAGAAGCGGGACTTAAAGAAACCTCCATGTAGATATAGAAACCTTCACGAAAGTCCTGAATCTCATAAGCAAGCTGTCTTGTACCCCAAATATCTGTTTTAATAATTTCTCCACCACTCTCAATGATCATGGTGTTGACACGCTCAATCACTCCGGATCTGGTTTCTTCGTCCAGGTCAGGCTGAAGGATCAATATTAATTCGTATTGTCGCATTTGGAATCTCCTTTCCATGGGTCTGTTACACTTGGTTACCGGAGATAACTGTGTAACGGAAAGAACCCGTAGTCAATTTTGATTTTAGATAAACGCTGGATTCTTTGGTCCAGCACAGCGTCAAAGTATACTCGGCTTAGGCGGACAATGCAAGCACATGCGGTAGGGATTTGTTGACAATCAAGGTGACGATCGGATGAGATTAATCAAACGATTAACGTTTATCCTCATCAATCAAAATTGATGATAACACCACAGAAACGAAGCTGACAATAATTGAGGCTAACAGGGCAGTACCAAAACTATCGACCGCAAAGTGAAAGCCGAGACTCTGGGAGATGTTCGCAGAGAGCATGAATGTGGCCGCATTAATGACAAACACAAACAGACCTAATGTGATGATGATAAAGCCGCAGGACAAAAACTTCAAAATCGGGCGGATCAGGGCGTTGACCAAACCAAGAATCAGAGCCATGATCGAATACACCCAAAAACCATTGCCTTCAACGGTGATGCCAGGGAGAACCAGATATGCAATGTATAGCGATGCCGCGGTGATCAGCCACCGTAAAATTAATTTCATGGGTCATCCTTTCTCTATCAACAACTTGCGGGTTTGATTACTCAGAAATTATTAAGTTCATTACTTTGGAATTTCCTTGGATTGGGGTGTTCAACGCCCCTGACAGGACTCGAACCTGTAACCCCTGGATTAGAAGTCCAGTGCTCTGTCCAATTGAGCTACAGGGGCATACTTCAGGTATTAAATTATATCACCACCATTATGAACTTGAAACAGGGCGAATACCTTTGTACACCCTGAACCCGGAGAAGGTTTTTAAAATGATATCGGGAGGCCTGTTGAGGATTTCACCTAATTCTTGTGGGGTGAGGGGTTTATTGCCATTGGACAAGAATACCTTGAACACTGAATCGACCAGAGCCATGTTGCGACTGATGAAGCCTTCCTGTTTGGCACAATGAGAAATCAAAGTGTGCTGTAAGCCATCGACCTGTTTGACCTCGGCAGTTTTGGGATCCACCCAATCGATTACTTCATCATTGTCCAAATCCTGGAATATGCGTCGGTGCTCTTCGCAAAGAAAACTGCGTAAATAAACTTGCCAATCGCGATCGTGGTCTTTCCACCAATTGAAATCAATATTAAAGGGGGAGTTCAGTGTCGGTTTAATTAAACTGCTGATTTTTGAAGACATACACTCTCTCTATTTTATGAATGTTCGCTTAACCGGTAATAGAGATCGCCCACGGCTGTGAACTCAGGATTTGAGGTCAAAATGCTAAATACCAATCCTGGCGGGCAGCGGCGGATACAATTGACACCGGCGTATAATTCAACACTGTGCACATGGCCTTGCGGGTTCAATTTAGCCAATTCCCTCATGATGTTTAAAATATCATTTTTTAGGGGTCTGGGATTATTGGCACGCTTTTTCCACAGCTCATCCAGCGCATCTGTTGATGGGACAGCAATTGCCATCCGCTCATTGAAATCCGCTGAAATGGTTTGTTTTAACATTGCAAAAACAACCCCACCATCAGTCCCAATCAGCAAAGTGCGGATCCACTCGCGATTAGAACGCTTCTTTTCGGGTTGAATTAATACTTCTCCTGGCTCTTTGCCCGGCTTAATTTTTATAATGCTGCCAGGCATTAAATCCATTTCATCATACCAATCGCGTAAACCATAGACGTAATTAAAAGGTCGGACAACCCAAGCTGAAATCTCCTGTCCCCTGGTATCAATCATTTTAAATTTTACACGCGGCGTCTCCAACGCAGTTGGAAACACGGATCGGGTGCTTGGGGTGAGAGGGATGCTCCCAATACGCCAATGGGGATAATTTAACACAACCGCAACCTCTTTTGCGGTAACTTTCTTTTTATCCTCCAATTGATAATCTGTGAGTTCATCGTCAAGCTGTTGTTCTGCCCTGAGCATGTCGTCATCTAAATCTGATCGGTCATATTCGATGGGTGTAAAGCTCAATTCGATCGGTATTTCGCGAACGGGTTGTGGCTCAAGCCGGTTGAGAAACCATTGAATTTCACCCGTGGGACCAACTTCGTCAAAACGTGGGTCTTCCTGCAGGGCATAATTTAATGAAAATTTAATCAAATCTTGCGGATCATCTGTTTCAATATCAATCTGCTCTAAAAGTGTGCTTACAGGAAGAGGGCCTCCATTGTGCATATCCAACAGGGCTTCCGCCAGGTTCAAATGGCCGACGTTGAATTCGATTAACAGTGATTTTGCAAACCACACAGCGCCAATCCGGATTAAGTCTTTACTATCAAGAAGTGCGTGTTCAAGTTTTTGTGTAACGAGATCACTGTACAGGTCGACGATTTCCGAGGAGTGATCACTTTCGGATTCATCGCCAAACAAAGTAGTGGTATTCAAGATGTGATTTTCAAGACCCGCTGCAAATTGACGGGTTTTACCATCGGACAACTCGACAGTGATCACCTTCATCTGGGGATGTTCCGGATTGTTTCCTTCACGCACGGCTGTCACAGTGCCGTTAATCCAATCCATTGCTGGAAATTGGACTTTATCTCCGATGGCGTAAACTTCTTTGGGTTGATAAATTTCACCGTTTTCTTGCTGCTTCTTTTGCAGCCGTTCTTTTTCTGAACGGATACGTTCTTGAATTAACGCTTCAGCTAATTCGTCAGATGGGAGAGGTGTTTCTTTGTCCAGCAAATAAGCATAAAGGAACTCAATATCTGCCTGGGTGATCGTAAAGGACTCCCAGTAGGATTGATTAATTTGAAAATCAGCAAAAACCATTGACCTGCCTCAAAAAATATATTATGAAAATTTTACCTTAACAACAAATAATGAGTATACCCTACTTAACAAGAATCGCTAAATAAAAAAGGTTGTGATCTCATTTTTGACGGTATAATCAAAGTTATTATTTTGGGTACAACCGAAAGTTGAAACAATGATCCGTATTTTATCTGATTCTACAGCTGATCTATCTAAAGAACTTTGCGAAGAATATAATATTGAAACAATTCCCATGTATATTCAATTGAATGGCAAAGTTTACAAGGACGGGAAAGACATTAACCCCGAAATGCTGTTTGAAACTGTGCGAACATCGGGACAATATCCAACAACTTCTGCGCCACCACCAGGTGATTTCATTCAATTTTTTGACCGAGACGCCCCGTCAATATACATTGGTGTAACCAGCAAACTTTCTTCAACATTTCGTAATGCGCAATTAGCTGTCAAAGAGTTGGGAAATCGCGTTGTAGATGTAATCGATTCGTTGAGCATTTCCACAGGTTATGGGCAGGTGGTTGTGCAAGCTGCAAAATGGCGCAATGAAGGCATGAGCTTTGAAGAGCTCAGCGTCAGGATACGAGAACGGATCAAGCAGACCAGAGGATTTTTTATTCTCGACACCCTTGATTATTTATATCACGGCGGTCGCTGTACTGCGATTGAACATTTCTTTTCCAGTTTGCTTAAAGTGCATCCATTCTTAGAAATGCGACAAAATGGGACGCTAGGAATATTACAGAAGGTGAGGGGTTCTCGGAAAAAAGCAGTCGATGCATTGCTCGCATATTTTTTAAGACAACTGTCCACGTATTCCATTCCCGAGATATATATAACACATTTGAATTGTGAGATTGAGGCTCAATACATAAAAGAGAAAATCAATGGGGCCAAAAAGACGGTTCAATTGCATGATGCTGAGGTCGGTTGCGTTTTAGCGACCCATTCTGGTCCAAAACCAATTGGAATTGCCTACTATATTGAATAGTAATGAAGGATTATGATCAGGAAAAACTTACCATAAATATTTTACTCAAATGAAAAGTTGCCAATGATAAAATTTTTTTACACTCGATTGCTGAGCTTAAGAAACGCGTTTATTGGTTGGTGGTATGTCATTCGGACACAGAAAAACGCCTGGATTCACGCAGTTGCCACGGTTGTGGTTTGCCTGGTTGGCTTTTGGCTAAAATTATCTATGTGGGATTGGGCAGTGATCGTTTTAGTTATTGCCATGGTTTGGACTGCTGAATTTCTCAATACGGCGTTGGAAATTGTTGTTGATTTAGCCAGCCCAGATTTGCACCCATTAGCCCGTGTTGGAAAAGATGTCGGCGCAGCCGCCGTGTTAATTGCAGCCGCTTCATCAACAATTATTGGGATTTTAATCATGGGTAAACCATTTATCGAAAGATTGCAGCACCTGTGGAGCATACTGCGAATTAAATAAACATATTTTTACATTACTTTTATAGAACTGGTCAAATTTATATAAAAGATTAATAATTATGTAAAAGACTTATAAAAGTGTGGATCAAACAAATGAAAACAGAGGAGAATTTATGATTAACGAACCGATTAATGTCACTGACCCAGCCTTTGAAAAGACGGTGCTACAATCATCGCTTCCGGTTATTGTGGATTTTTGGGCACCCTGGTGTGGACCTTGTAAAATGGTTGCCCCAATTTTAGACAAAATCGCGAAAGAGTACGCAGGAAAACTACTCGTTGCCAAAGTGAATACCGATTCAGATTCAGAAATGGCAATTCAATATGGCATACAGGGGATACCAACCATGCTATTCGTTTTTGGTGGAAAAATAATCAACCGTCAAGTTGGGGCATTACCCGAGCCAATGCTCAGGGAAGTGATCGAGCAATTCCTCGATGTGGTCAATGATCACAATGAATAATCTTTGAAAATCAATTAAAAAAGGCGTTCTGCAAACGCCTTTTTGTTTTTTTAATCACTCAAGCGTTCAATATCTGCGCCTAAACGCTTGAGCTTTAAGTCTACTTCCTGATAGCCGCGATCAATTTGCGCGACATTGCGTAAAACGCTTTTTCCACGAGCGGATAGTGCGGCAAGGACCAACGCCATACCAGCCCGAATATCAGGGCTTTCCAGCGGCGCCCCGGAGAGGGGTGTGGGACCCTGGACAATACAGCGATGCGGATCGCATAGCACAATTTGAGCGCCCATGCTGACTAACTTATCGGTAAAGAACATGCGCGAAGGGTACATCCAGTCATGAAATAAAATGCTACCCTTTGACTGCGTGGCGATGACAATCGAGATACTCATCAAGTCTGTGGGAAAGGCGGGCCAGGGCATGACGGATATCTCAGGAATGGCATTTCCCAGGTCAGGTTCGATTACCAGCTTCTGATTTTGTGGAACAAAAATATCATCACCGTTGGTTTCCCAATCAACGCCAAGTCGATTCATGACAAGGTGAATCATGTCCAGATGTTTGACACCTGCATTGCGTATGCGTATCGATCCACCAGTGACCACTGCAGCGCCGATAAAGCTAACCACTTCAAGGTAGTCTGGGCCAATGGAGAATTCGCCGCCATGCAAGTCCTTTACTCCGGTAATTTTCAACGTGTTAGAGCCAATATTGCTGATGTCGGCACCCAGCATATTGAGGAATTGGCACAATTCCTGAATATGAGGCTCACTGGCTGCATTTCGAATCGTTGTTTCACCTTCAGCAAAGATGCTGGCCATGATCGTGTTTTCGGTGGCTGTAACTGACGCTTCATCCAGTAAAATATCGGCGCCTTTCAGCGCCTTTGAACTAAAGTGGAAACGATTATCAGCATAATTCGTTTTCACACCCAGCCGTGAGAATGCCAGGCAGTGGGTATCGACACGCCGACGACCGATGATGTCTCCTCCTGGAGGGGGGAGGTAAAGCTCACCAACCCTGCTGATTAGTGGCCCAGCCAATAAAATTGAGGCACGGATTTTTCGGCACAAGTCCGGGTCCAAATTGGCTGGTCGAACGTCACTGGCATCAAATTTGTAAGATGTTGGATTTAACTGCTCGATTTTTACATTTAAGCTGATTAACAGCTGAAGCATTGCTTTTACATCAAGGATATTGGGGACATTGTGGAGGATTATTGGCTCTGCTGTAAGCAAGGTTGCTGCTAACAATGGTAAAGCTGCGTTTTTGTTGCCAGAAGGTGTCAATTCACCGCTCAGGGGAATTCCGCCATTAATGATGAACTTTTCCATTTGAACTCCTCGTGTGATGGTTAATTCTTCTTGAATCAACGATGCCTTGCCGCGACACCCGTGTGACCTTACACCTGTGTACAAACAGACCAACAAAGATAAAATGATTGACGGTGCTACGGGTTGGTTGTTAACTCAATTAATTTTTCATCCAGTTTGTTAAAAAAATGGCTTGCTTTAGGTTTAATTAACCGGGTTACTCAGTAATGTTCAAAAAAGACTGAAATTTTTCGAAATTTTTGTCGAAAGCAAGCTGCAGATCACGGGCAATTTGCATGAAGTTCTGTTGGTTTTTCCAGGTGCTTTGCGGATATAACAATTCTTGTGGAATTCCCTCAATTTGATCTGGAACAGAGAGATTAAAGACAGTATCTAAGTGATAGGTTGCGTTTTGATGCTCGCCGGACAGAATCCAGTTAATCATATGCCGGGTATATCGCAGGGGCATGCGATAACCCGTGTTGTAATCACCACCGGTCCAACCCGTATTGACCAGCCATATGTTCGTGCCATGCGCGTCAATCTTCTGTTTAAGTAAATTGGCGTAAATATCCGGCGTAAGAGGTAAGAAAGGTTCTCCAAAGCCAGTTGAGAAAGTTGCCTGAGGTTTCTGTCCTAAACCTCTCTCCGTGCCAGCGACTTTTGAGGTGTAGCCAGAAAGAAAATAATATAGAATCTGATCTTCGTGTAGTTTTGCAACGGGAGGCATGACGCCAAAGGCATCCGCTGTAAGGAAAAAGATGTTGGAAGGGTGACTTGCGGTCGATTCTGGCACAATATTGTCAACACTTGAAAGTGGGTAAGCCGCACGTGTATTTTCAGTGATCTTTGCAGAATCAAAATCCACAATATGCGTTTCTGGCGAAATCTCAACGTTTTCAAGCACTGTGCCAAATTGGTGGACAGCCTTCCAGATCACGGGCTCTAATTCCGGATTTAAACGGATGGTTTTCGCATAGCATCCACCTTCAAAATTGAAGATGCCATTGTCTGCCCAGCCATGTTCATCGTCTCCAAGAAGTTTTCGGTCTGGTGTTGATGACAGGGTTGTTTTTCCAGTACCGGATAGTCCAAAATAAAGCGCCACATCGCCCTTTTCACCGACATTTGCTGAACAATGCATCGGCAAGACACCTAATGGGGGCAGGTATGCATTCATTAGCGTGAAAGCTGCCTTTTTGATTTCGCCAAAATATTTTGACGCCGCGATCAGTATGGTTTTTTCTTTGATATCAAGTAGAATGCCTGCATTTGAACGAACGCTGTCGATTTCCGGATTTAACAAGAGATTGGGCGCAACCAGAACGGTAATTTCCGGGTTCTCAGAATGGGGCTCACCGGTATAAATAAATTGATTTTTCGTTGCCAGTGCCTGCCAGGCAAATTCGGTAACGACACGAATGCCCAAACGATAGTCTGGATCAGCGCCGACGAACGCGTCAACAATATATAATGCACGATTAGAAAGATATGCCGTGACCCTATCTTTGATCTTTTCAAAATTCGCCTTTGTGACGGGTCGGTTAACATCTCCCCACCATAAGTCTGCAACGTCTTTGTTATCAACGACGTACTTGTCATTGGGGGAACGTCCTGTGTATGGGGCGGTGATTGCTGCCAGAGCACCTGCTGAAGTTAATTGTCCCTCTCCATTGAGGATAGCTTGTGTGACCAGTTGAGCGGTATCAGCATTAAAAAAAATTTCTCCTGTGTGAACGATTCCAAGCTGTTCAAGCCATTTTTTTAGCGCATGTGTTGGCATTCGTAAATAATCCCTTCTTGTGTGTGATAAGATTGCACAGTTTTCTTATTGTTTATGGTTTTAAGCTATTATACCAGTATTGGATGACATCAAAAGCAGGTTTACCAGCAATCGAAGATGACCCATCGTGAACTAACACCGTGGGTTCAAAGCCACGGATTGAAATGCCGGTTATCCACTCTCGGCTGGCCAGAATCGGTAAGATTGCATTATAAATTACGGCTTGTTCTGCAAGGCTGGTTTCGTAGGCTAAGAGCTCATCTGGATGAAAAAGTCCATCGTTGTAACAGGCCTGATTCAGCAATGCGCAGCCGCTGGCAGCCATCTCAACAGAAGGGTAAGCAAATGCGAGCGTAATCGGAAGGCCAGTGCTGCGATACACCTCGTAAATATGTCTATCGATGACAGTTGTAAATCCCGATTGAACCGTTTCGAAAGTCGGGTGTTCTTCAAGTGCTAAGGGCGCATCAATACTGATGTATACACCATCAAATTCGAAGAGGAAGCCGGGTAGTGGATCCGTTTCCTGGTTCACTTGGATAGCCCAGATGATGTTCCCGGAGAAAATCTCCCGAATATCTGCCAATAGTTCATACCAATGATCGTCGAAACCTAGAGGTACGTTGCTTTCTCTGCCATCAGGGAAAACGCCGCCTTCGAAGGCGGGCGCGAGTTGCTTTCCCCCGAGAATTAAGACTTTTGCATTTACGTTTTCAGCCAACTTCGCATAGCTTAAGATGAAGTCGTTGTAAGATAAGAAATATTCGTTCCACCAAGCCTCAGTATGCGATTTGGACGACCACCAATTTTCCATTAGATGGAAGGGTCCAATTTGTGGGTAAAAGCCGATATTGAGTTCCTGAGCTTGGGCAGATTTAACCAATGACAACAGCTCGTAAGAGAATGGCGTTTTGCCTATTTGAGGTCGCAGATAAGGCGATTGCAAATTTACCGTCCATTCGGGAGAAAAAATCAGTGTATCAGCGCCAATCTGTTTCAGGTTTGCCATAGCCTGGGGAGCATAAGCCAGCCAGGACGGATTTGTTTCCGATGTGAGCTCAATGATTGTACTGAAAGTTGAGGGCTTGATTGGAATGTAAGCCTCTTGAAGGTAGGCGCCTCTTTCATAAGCAGTCCAATTCTGCCATTGATTGAGGGTAAGCGTGATGGTTTGTGCGTTTTTTGATGGTTGCACCTGGCGAGTGCCGGTGATTGACTCAGCGTCCATGCCGCGCTGACAATTTTCAGTGTGGCAGAACCGGTAATTTATGGCTTGGTTGAGGTTCAACGGAGAAAATAAGATAAATAAGTACTGATCATCTCCCACAGGCCACAAAGGAATTGGTTCTGTCCATGTATCGGTCTGAAATTGGATGAACTTCAAGTTGCTGGGTGCGCTGTTTGACGGGATTGTTGCTAAGAATGTGATTGGTTCAACACCGTTTGAGCGCCAGCTCTCAATTGTGTGTTCAATAGTTACATCTTTTGAGGGCACGATTAATTGTCGAATTCTAAAACCGCCTGAGAGATATTGTTCTGAATTCCAATAACCATCGCCGAGCGTGAATTTGTATCGCAAATCAGTCCCAGCATATAATTGCATAGAAATTGATAATGTGCCATCATGATTGGGTGAAAGCATTGGCATCCCCAGGTGATTAATACTCATGCCGCCGTTGCGGTATGAAAAAGTATTTCCGAGTTGAAGGATATTACCAGCAATATAGATCGGCGCTCCAAGTGCGTCCTTCAACTGGTTGACGACAAAGGTGATGTTAACCGCTGGCGCACGTGTTAATTTCACGTTGGCTGTTGTGGTCATCCCCGGCTCAATTTTTGCACCTTGCTGGTATGTGCGATATTGACCATCGATGGCATAAAAAACAACATTGTGAACCCCCTGACTAAGACCTTCAAGGAAAAAATTGCCATTGGCATCTGTGAAAGTCCGTTTGCCACCAGCAGCAATTAAAATATCCGGAATTGGCTGGTCAGTATCTTCATCGAGCAGGGAACCTCGAAGGAAGCCGCCCATCCAATGCTGAGTTTCTAAGCCTTGCCAACCTTGGAGAATGTCTGTGATGATCGCATTTCCAGAAGCATAATACATGCGATACTCAACAGCTTCGCCAAAGGAACTGACTTCGTAAGCCTCGGTTTGGCCTATTTTTAAATAGCGATACTTGATGATTGAACCCTTTGGAATAGTCAGCGTCGTGACGTAAATTTGTTCGTCGAGTGGTTTTAGTTCAATTTGTGATTTATTGTATGGCAAACCTGTTACGTCATCGAGTATTTCTAAAACAAATTTTTCTGCTGGCAAGGCAGGTTGGGCAACCTTGAGTTGAAATTGAATATCGACGGGTTCGGTTAAAAAGTCTTTGATATTATCAAAATATTGCGGGTTAGGTTCTCTTGCTGTTGATGGGAGATGGCAGCCGGTCAAGCTTGTCAAAACAAGCACCAACGCAACAATAGCAATGGTGGAGGATTTGATTGTTGAAACGATGATATTGGTTTTAATCACTGTCCTGAACGATTCCCACATTGGATTTAATCTCCTCCAGATTTTCAATCAAACCGCCCAAGACTCCATTGACAAACCTAGCTGACCCATCTGCACCATAAAGCTTGGCCAATTCAACAACCTCATTGACAACAACTTTTATCGGTGTTTTTTGGTAGACTGCAATTTCCCAAAAAGCCATACGAAGCAGGTTTCGATCGATGATAGCGACCTGGTCCAGTGGCCAATCCGGGGCAAAATCAGCAAGAAATTCATCAAATTTCTTCTTATTTGCGACGACACCAGAAACAATGTTGCTGATGAAGTGTTTGAGGGAGTCGTCCATCTTAAGATTCTCAAACCTTTTGGCAAGAACAATACCGGGTTTATGGGTGCTGATGTCTACCTCGTACAACACCTGTAATGCGATACCGCGCGCTTTGGTTCGAGATTTCATGTTAAAAAGCCTGAGTTTAGTAGAGAATTATGCATGAAAATCGATATCCATGATATGGATATTCACACCCCCCACAGCCAATCCTACCATTTCAGTTATGGCGCGAGAAACCCGTTCCTGAATTTCGCGAGAAATATCGCGCACGTTCATATCACTGAATAAAACGACATAGACATCAGCATAAACTTTGTCATCTTTTATAAGGACTTTTGTGCCCTGAGCATTTTCTTGAGCGAAGACTTGCGCCAAACTATTTTTTACTGATGCCATTCTACTGACGCCCTGAACGCTTAAAGTCGTCAGCCGCGTAATCTTATGCAATACTTCCGGAGAAATTGTTGTTTTACTGATGTCTTTTTCGGAAACCTGATCGTTCATATCAACTCCATTCGAACTTAGATACTCAGGACATGCTTAATATTATAAATCAAATTATTCTTTAGGCAGAGTTCCTGATATCCATAACACCATAAGGATAAGATCGTCGCGTTGGAGATCCTCTTTAGGGTGTGCCTGTTTGTATTTTTCTTCAATTTCATCGAAAGTGAGATTGCTTGGCCAGTTCGCGCTGAAGCCTTCGGCAATACCATAACTCCGCTCCAGGGTGAGTTCTTTCCACCCTTCAGATTCCAACCATGTTAGTACCCGATTTGCTAAAACTGATTTAATTTTTGCCCATGTGGTTAGCGTGTATGGAATGACGTCATCCTTTTCTTCAAAGGCAGAAGCATAGGCGTTGATTCTTAACGACAATGGAGCCCGAACAGGATTGCGAAACCCCAGAATTTTGATATGTTTTCGAAAGAAATTGGCGAATTCAATTTGTTCTTCTCTGGATAAAGTATTTACACCTTCCAAAAGTTCTTTGATGACCTTGTCTAAATAATTCCGTTCAATAAAAACGTTGATCGTTTTAAACGGTAGATATTCTTTCTCTGGCATTGTTAATCTCCAATTCTAAGGTTGCCTGACCTATTCCAGAATTTCGATCGCTTGCAATTTCTTGTTGATCCTGTGTGAATTATACTGAATTTCCTAGTGAATAATAGGTTTCTTGCGGTTTTCAGTTATTCGGGTTTAATTCGAAAATCAGCTTAAAAAACCGTGTTTCAAGGGGGATGGCAATAAGACTAATGTTGATTCTCGCTGTTGTTTAAACAAGCTGAGGTGGATTGAAGATCCACCTCCTGATCACATTTGGTAATTTAATACGATATTGACTCGATGATATGATTTATCCTGTCAACCAAGATTAGTAATCGTCGTCGTCATCGTCCGGTTCTAGACTCAGAAGATCGTCATCATCATCATCATCAAGCCAGAGATCATCATCATCATCTTCAATTTCATCCCAATCATCGATCTCGTCTTGATCATCCCAATCTTCCAGGTCGATATCATCTAAAGGTCGGTAGGTTTTGCAACCTGTATCAGGATCCAGCTCAATTGCAGCCGCGCTACAATATTTTCCATCCAGGAAAAGGCAATCAATATAATGACAATGAATTCTAGGCATATCCTCTCCTTATTATTTTTCCAAAAGATTTACTCGGATGCGATTTTACACCAGGAAGAGCATTGTGTAAAGGCTAAAGACGGGATTTTAAATGACGAATTTTGCCTTCTTTCATTCTATCCTGGACCACGGCGTTTTGCCTCATAGACATTGGGAAGGTTTTCAAGTTTTGTCAGTATTCTGCTGAGTTGGGTGATCCCTTGAACGCCGATGACCAATTTTATCACTACCAGATGCTGACTCATCTTCATGCTCATATCGATCAAGTTTACGCCTTCCTCAGAAACAACTTTTGATATATCAGTCACCAATCCCTGACGATCATAGGCTTTAATTTCGATTGGAACAGCAAAGATTTTTCCAGGTTGACCCCAGGAAACCGTAACCAGTCTTTCTTTTTCATTGACCCGAAGAATATTCGGACAATCCTGACGATGGATGGTTGCTCCTCTGCCTCGTGTGATATAGCCAATTATTTCATCTCCTGGCATTGGGTTACAGCATTTTCCCATGGTCGTTGCAATGCCTTTTAATCCCATAACTCGAACAGCGTCAGATGGCAGGATTGGCGTAGGAACTTCAAAAAGCTCGAAGCCAAGTTCAGTATCTTCCTCAAGTGCAACCTCTGCTAACTCAGCGAGCTTGTTGACCACGCGCCCAATACCGACATCACCGCTCCCAATAGCGACATAGAGATCATCAATCGATTTAACACCTAACTCGGGCAGGACCTTATCAAGCTCAATTTGTTTGAGGCCAAGTCGTTTGAACTCTTTTTCAAGCAGCGCTTTACCTTGCGTCAGATTCAATTCGCGATCCTGGCGTTTAAACCATTGCCTAATTTTTGAGCGAGCTCGACTGGTTCGGGCCAAACCCAGGCTGGGGTTTAACCAATCCCGTGACGGTCCGCCGCGTTTTGCGGTTAGAATTTCCACCTGGTTTCCTGTTTGCAAGATGTAATTGAGCGAAACCAGTTTCCCATTAATTTTTGCACCACGACAGCGGTGTCCAATTTCAGTGTGAACGTGATAGGCAAAATCAATCGGTGTTGACCCAGCAGGAAGGTCGATGATATCACCTTGCGGTGTCAGAACATATACCCGGTCTTTAAATACATCAGATTTCCAGCTGTCGACAAAATCATTGGCATCTTCATTATCCTGCTGCCAAATAGACATACTTCTCAGCCACCCAATTTTTTCTTGGTAAGGGTCTTCGATTTTTGTCCGTCCTTCTTTATAGGACCAATGGGCAGCAATGCCGAATTCAGCTTTTTCATGCATTTCTGCTGTGCGAATTTGGACTTCAAGTGGTTTGCCATCGTCAAAAATCACGGCGGTGTGAAGCGATTGATAGTCATTGTCTTTTTTCGCGGCAATATAGTCATCAAATTCGCCGGGAATCGGGCGCCATTTCATGTGCACAACGCCCAGGGCTTTGTAACACGATGCGACGTCTTCCACGATTAACCGGACACCGCGCAAATCCATGAGCAATTCAAAGGGCATTTCCTTTCGGCTAATTTTTTTGTAGATCGAATAGATATGTTTAGGTCGTCCTGAAATTTCGCTTTTAATGCCCTCTGCTTCAAGCACTTTACTCAGCCGTGAGATAATATCCTGAATTTGCTTTTCGCGGTCAGCCCGCCGGTCGGCTAATTTTTCAGCGATTTCTCGATATTCCTCTGGAGCAACATACCTGAATGCGAGGTCTTCCAGTTCCCATTTGATTTGCCAAATACCCAAACGGTTAGCCAATGGTGCAAAGATATCCAGAGTTTCCTGTGCGATTCTTTTTTGAGAGGCTTCATCATAATGCGACAATGTCCTCATACAATGCAAACGATCCGCCAGTTTAACCAGAACTACCCTGGCATCTTCACTCATAGCAAGGAAAGTTTTACGCAGTGCTTCAACGATTTCATCGTCACGAATTTTTCGGTGTTGTGAAGGGTCTTTCAACTGTAAAGCAGACACAACCCTTTGATCTGCCTTTAGCAAATTGGGCAACTGGGTTAGTTTTGTCACGCCATCGACTAATTCAGCCACTTCGCTGCCAAATTCTTTCTGAATTTGATCAAGAGTAATGTCGCTGTATTCAATTACATCATGTAACAGCCCAGCAATGATTAATTCTGGTGGGAAAGCCAATTCTGCCAGAATTACTGCTACAGCAATGCAATGGTTAACATAAGGCAAACCACTGTGTAGAGTTTGCCCCTTATGAGCTATTTCTGCCATGTGGAATGCTTTTTTAACCTGATCGAGATCCAGAGGGGTGTAATTTTTTGGCAGCTTTTCAAGAAATTGTTCAATTTGCATCACGTGCCTTCTTTCGTCGCGTGATAATTATTGGTTCACCTTGGATTGAATACGAGCAATCAGGTCCATGCCCGCCTTGTAGTGGATGGTATGAATGCCAAGCATTCCGGCTGCTGCGACATTTTCAAAAAAGTCATCAATAAAAAGAATTTGATGAAATGGTCTATTGATTGTGTCGGACAGAATGTAAAAAATTTTTTGATCGGGTTTTGCAATTCCAAGTTCTGAGGAAATTAAAAGATGATCAACCAATTTGCCTTCACTAATCCCATATTGCTTTGACAGTATATTTCGGGCGCCCACCCATGCATTGGTTAGAAAGGCAGTCGTGAATTTTCCACGCAAAGAAGCCAGGTATTCGATCAGTTTTTGGTCAATTTGGTCACCCTTCCAAAAAGCGTGTTGAAAGTTGGCAAGGGCTTCTGGGGTGAGAGAAAGTTTTTCCGCGACGAACTGCCAAATTTTCTCAGGTTTTGCTCTTCCCACCGTCGATTCTGCTGCAACTTGTGAATTGAACACCAGGTCATCAATGCCACCGGTCGGAAGACCATATTGGGATTCAAGCTGATTTCTTCCTGAACGATCTTCTGTGCGCAGTACAACCCCTCCAATATCAAGCACGATTGCGTTGATCGTCATTTAAGCATTTCCTCTTTTTCAAATTTGCGATGATACGCAAGACTCTCCAGATTGATTTTATCCGTATTGTCAAGTTCATTCAATATGATGCGTTTAAGTAATATCCCGATTCCAGGCCCAAGCATGAAACCCTGTCCGCACATTCCCACCGCTAAAAGAAGGCCGTCAATCTCATTCACAGATCCAACGATGGGCGATCCGTCCGGTGTCATCGGATAAACACCCCGCCAAACGCGCCTGACGCGAATATGTCCGAGGATGGGCATAAGTTCAATCAACCGCCGGGTTGCTTTGGGCAGGAAGCTGCTGGAAGCGATGGTATGTGACCCCAATATCGGTGGATCAGGCGTCATGCAAAAAATGATCTTTCCAGTGGTGTGCTGATAAAAATAGAAGTTAGCCGACCCAGGACGGGCTCGCATATCGACAATCATGGGATGCACAATCCTGACAATTGGCTCTGTGATAGCTGCTTCATGTGAATCAGGTTCAACCGGGATGTTTAATCCAATTTGAGTACAAAGTTCTTTCGCCCACCCGCCAGCTGCGTTGATAACCCATCGAGAATAATAACGACCGCGATCCGTATTAACGCCAATTACCCGGTGACCTTGGCTGATAAAATTATGGACCGTTTCATTGAATTTAAATAAAGCCCCTGCCTGAACGGCTTGTTTGTGGAATGAAAAGGCGGTCTTGAGTGGTGATGCACTCCCATCATCCGGCGAGTATGTGCCGCCAAGAAGGTTGACCGGATTGAGATGCGGAATCACATCGATCAACGCGTCTCTATCCAACCATGAAATATTAAGGTCGTGTTGTTGTTGCCATGTGGTCAACTCTTTTAGCAGGCGTGCATTTTCCTCGTCATAAGCAACAAAGGAATAACCGCCTTTATACCATTCGATATCTTCTCCATGTCGTTCCTGCCAGGTCGAAAATACTTCGAGACTTTGTTTGCCCAGGTTGATTTTGGCCGGATCTGAATGGGTCGCCCTAATCCCGCCAATGGCATGTTTGTTGGAATATTGTCCTGCACTGGGCAATTGGTCTATGACAAGCACACTCAAGCCTGCTTTTGCCAGGAAATAAGCTGTGGGCAACCCCACTGATCCTGAGCCAATGATGATAATATCGAAATTGGAACGCTGGTCTTCGAAACTCATTAATTATTCCTCTTGAAAATTCTTCGCGATTACTTCCAGCGGCACTTCAACAAATACAGGTCGTTGAACAGGGGTGGTAACTTCATCCAATGAGATCCCCTCTTCTCGAAATATCTTCTTGATTAATTGCAGGCAGGTTTTACCGCCGCAGGATCCCATCGTCGCTTTTGTGGCAGCTTTAAGCTGATTGATATCACGCACACCGCTGCGAATCAGGGCTCTAATTTCTCCTGCTGTTACATGTTCGCAACGGCAAATAATCGTGTCTTGCTCGGTTGTTTCAAGATATTGATCTGATTCAACGGGTGAGGTTGACCAGCCCGCGTTGAGCTGAATGCCGGTGACCTGTGTGGCGATATCAGCAGGTACCTGAACTTGAACAATCAGAGTGTGAGAAAACTGCCTGAGTGTCCGAACTCGAATAACCGGGTACTCACCAAGGCGATTTCCTTCGATATCAGTCAAGGGTACTAAATCGCCTGCTTTAATAAACTGCTCGGCGAATTCGAGCGGGATTGAAACCATGGCTTGGTCGGGATCTTTACGGAAGTCCACGACAGTGATCGCCAGGCCAGGACAGATTGCAATACAGCGTTCGCAAGCGATACAACTTTTATCGTCTCTGATGGTATACGCTGGCAGGCCACGAATATCCTGACGGTCAATGACGATCAATCCATAAGGGCAAACACTTGTACAGGGATCACAGGGAATCTCCTGGCGGCAATGCATCACCGGGAAGACTTGTCCATGCAGGGAAGAATGATCGATAGGCAGAACCTCTCCCGGGTGAGATTTGAGGATCGTTTCGAATTCGCGCCATGATTCTGGAACAGGCGGAATGTCTATACCTAGGTGTTGGGCAATTTCCAATCCTGTAATTTTGCCGGAGAACATTGCTGAAGAAGCTTCAGCAATTTCTTCAGCGTCTCCAGCAGAAAAAACAGGCAAACCGACTTCCTGTGCCTTCTGGATGAATTCATCCACCGGGTCTAGCCCAACAGCAATTAAAATACAATCACAGGTGAGTTCCTTTTCCGTTCCAGGCACTGGCTGAAAAGACTCATCCACCCGGGCAATAATCGCCTGCCTGACGCGTTCTTTCCCCCTTGCCTCCAGGATCGTGTGAGAAGTGAGGATGGGGACATTAAACCTGGCCAATTTATCCTCATGGACTCGGTAGCCGCCGCATTTTGGCATGGCTTCAACCAGTGCGACCACGTTGATTCCTGCCTGTAGGGCATGATAGCCGGAGATCAACCCGACATTTCCGCCGCCAACGATCAAAAGTTGATCAGCTGGCTTGATTAAATCACGGTTGACCAATGTTTGGAATGCACCCGCCCCATAAATACCGGGCAAAGTATTACCCTTGAAGGGTAAACTGCGTTCCCTGGCACCTGTAGCGACCAGTAATACTTCCGGTTTAACCAGGATATATTCGTCTGGATCTGTTCGCCAGAGAGCGACAGTTTTGTCCTCGTATATCGCAAGTGCCGTGGTCTCCAACCAGATCTCAACCGATGCTTGTGCTTTCACCTGGTCAGCCAATTTTGACGCAATATCAATTCCCCGTGTTCCGGCGTATACAGCTTCAGTTGATCCGAAGAAACGGTGTGTTTGTAAAACGAGTTTGCCGCCCAATTGAGATTTATCATCGATTAATAATGTTTTTATTCCCAACTGACCCAGTTCATTAGCTGCGGATAAACCTGCGGGTCCGCCACCAATGATTAAAACTGGAATTTCTATCACCGGGGTTGCTTGACTTTCTGCATCGACAACACTGGATGCTGATAATTGCGATATATCAGGCAAGCCATCCAGCGGCATGACATGAATGCCGGGTTGAACCTTTGTCATGCAAGATTTGATGGGTCGGTTGTCAACCAGGACCATGCATTGTGAGCATTGACCGTTTGCGCAAAACAGACCTTGCGGAGATCCATCCTTGGGGTGGTAACCAAAAATGTCGATTCCATTGGCGATCAAAGCCGATGCAATTGTTTCACCAGCATTGGCTTGAAGGGTTTCATTCTTCCAAAAAAACTCGACGGTTTCTGTTGGCAAAACAGGCAGTATAGGGTGTTGAGTGATGCGGTTCTGTGACATTAGTTTGAAATTCATCCTGTTTGTCTATTCTAGTGAGAATGATTTTTTCATGCACTTCCAGCCTAAGTATAGCGAGATTTTAGGTTTTTGCTATTGCCATTAATCCCGTCTCAATACTACCATCAATCATAATGCAGGTTGTATATTTTTTTATTTATCACACGCAAATGGAAAAAAGGAAGTCTAATTATTTATGCTTTCCTTTAGCTTTGACAAATGTAAATTAGCGCCGAGCCAGGGTTTACCCATGCGATGGTGATCACTGACCTTTAGGTTTGAAAATTTCTGCATAATTTCGATCAAAAGGGTGGTGATTAATGACCAGTCGAGTTTTTCGAAGGCTTCAAGCAGTATTGACGACTTTTCAGCAGTCCATTGCCATTCCATACGATATTTATCGGCTTTAACCCAATATCCTCGTTTTTCCCATGCAACTACAGATTGTTCTATACCTATGAAAATCTCATGTAGCGCCAGAATAACGAATGCCACCATGTCCCCTGTCTCTGCATCGGATTTTTCCTGGCGCATGAAATTTCGGACGGTGATAACAATGGCTTTGCTCAAATGCTCTCGTTCTTTGCCAGGCGTAGATGTCTTTATGATCCGGGACATAGATGCTCTCCTGTTACTGGTTTTGGCTGAACCACGGTGCCTGATTATACTCGAAGATTAACGAAATTCTTACGGCTTAAGGTCATCTTCATATTGACGATAAAAATCCCCTGGCGTATAATTCCCCTGCAAATTACTAAGGGGAAGTGCTGGAATAGGCAGACAGGCGTGACTTAGGATCACGTGCGGCAACGCGTGAGAGTTCGAGCCTCTCCTTCCCCACACTCAGTAAATTTTTAATTTAAAGGACACAACATTGAAGATCGATAAAATTATTCAAGATGACCGGCAGGCTAAACTCACGGTTGAGTACACTGCAGATGAATTCGAAACATTTAAACGTAGAGCAGCGAAAAAAGTCTCGAAAAACGCAAAAATCCCCGGGTTTAGACCTGGAAAAGCGCCTTACCAGGTGATTGTCAATCACTACGGTGAAGAGACAATCATTCAGGAGGCAATTGATTTATTAATTGAGTTCGATTACCCAAATATTTTAAAACAGGCGGAAATTGAACCCTCTGGAGCGGGGAATCTTGAATCTTTGGAAACCCTCGATCCGCCTAAATTTATTTTGATGATTCCATTAGAGCCGGAAATTGACCTTGGCGATTATCGTGAAGTTCGCAAGCCGTATGAGCTGGAAGAATTCAATACTTCTGCCGTGGATGATTATATTATTAACTTGAGAAGAAGGTCTGCGACGATCGTTCCGGCTGAACATCCTGCTGAGGTCGGCGACCTGGTTTACTATAAGCTGAGCGGCGAATTCTTGAATCCCGCTGACGATGAAGATGCAACCATCACCGATAAAACACCCCAAGAAGCAATTATTCAAGATGAAGAGCATATTTCGGATAATGAATGGCCATATCCTGGTTTTAACCGGGAGTTGTTGGGCGTTAAAGATGGCGATGAAAAAGAAATCCAGTACACTTATCCAGAAGACTTTGAAGATGAATCTTTTCGCGGTAAGACAGCCCTCTTTTCTATTGAAGTGCAATCTGTCAAAGCCTTAGAACTTCCAGAAATTGATGAGGATTTTCTCAAACTATTGGGCGATTTTGAGTCTGAAGGTGACTTCCGTGAAAAACTTGAACAGCAATTGCGTGCGGAGCATCAAGCGAATTATGATAGCGACTACATTAGTGAAGTGCTGAGTGAAATTTCCGACAAAGCTATCTTGAATTACCCTCCCCAAATGCTTGACCACGAAGTAGAACACGCTCTGGAGGATATCAAATCCCGTCTCGCCAGTCAAAAACTGGATTACGAAACATATCTTAAATTGAGGGGCAAGGAAGAACCAGCTTTCATTGAAGAAGATATCCGTCCTGCAGCCAAACAACGGCTTGAACGATCGCTGATCGTGGAAGCTTTGATTGAATTGGAGGGCTTAAAACTTGATCAAAATATGGTCAATGAGCAAACTGGCAATGTAGTCAGAGAGGTTTTTAGCTCCGGCAAGGGTGAAGAATTGCAGAAGGAAATGGGAAGTGAGGAATTCTCTCGCATGATCACCATGGAGAGTGTTTCCCGCACGATGAACATCTTGTTGAACAACCGGCTGAAATTAATCGGCACAGGGCAGCCCATCCCAGAAGATGATGAGCCACTAGATGTTGAACAAGAAGATGATAAAGAAGAAGAAATTGATCGCTCAGCCCAAGCTGATGAAAATGAACTGCCATCCAGTGATGATGAGAAAAGTGATTTAACGGATACCACGAACGCAGATTTTGATAGCGAAATGCAATCAACACCAATAACTGATGAAGAACCAACGGTCGAATTGGAAAATGAGCCAGTTAACTCAGGTGAAGACCTTGAGCAAAATATTGGCAAAGATGAAAAAGAAGTATAAATTGGCAAAAAAGCCAGAAAAGGACGGTGAACATGTTTAATCCTATGGTCAAATCCCTTGTCCCAATGGTTGTAGAAACTTCTGGCGCCGGGGAACGGGCATACGATATTTACTCACTTCTGCTGAAGAACCGCATTGTTTTTCTGGGTACACCCATTAATGACCAGGTCGCCAACCTCATTGTTGCTCAATTGTTGTACCTGAGTCGCGAAGACGCGGAAAGCGGCATCCAAATGTATATCAACTCACCCGGTGGACAGGTCTACGCTGGAATGGCCATTTATGACACAATGAAGATGATTCCCAACAAGATCAGTACGGTTGCTGTAGGTTTGGCAGCCAGCTTTGGAACTGTGTTACTGGCAGCAGGATCGAAAGGCCAGCGGTATGCTTTGCCACATGCGACCATCCACATGCACCAGCCTCTGGGAGGCGCTTCAGGCCAGGCATCGGATATCGAGATTCAGGCAAAGGAAATCCTGCGTTTGAAAGAGCGCATCAATGTTATCCTGGCTGAAGCTACCGGTCAAACAGAAGAAACAATTATCCAAGATACTGAACGCGATTTTTACATGAGTGCTGAGCAGGCTGTTCAATACGGGCTTGTGGATAAAGTCCTTGTGACTCCTGATAAATAATCTGGAACAAGTTTGATTTGTTTTAGTGCCGGAATGCGCTCAGCTTTCTGGCACTTTTTAAAAGGTTTCTAAGTGATATCTGAACATCTACCAAACATTAAAGGGCTGATTATCGACATGGATGGTGTCTTATGGAATGACACCCAGCCCATCGGCGATTTGCCAGCAATCTTTCGAGAAATATCTGATTTAGGCTACCGATTTATTCTCGCAACAAACAATGCGACGAAAACCATCGATGAATACCATCAGAAACTTCAAGGCTTTGGTGTAAAGCTGGAGGATTGGCAAGTCATTAACAGCGCAATGGCAGCGGGTATTTTTCTCAAGCAGAAATATCCTCAAGGCGCAAGAATCCATGTGGTTGGACAGCCCGGGCTGAAGAAAACCCTTTCAGAGTTAGGATTTCAAATCGTATCTGAAGATGAAACACTCGTTGATATTGTGGTGGCTTCTCTGGATTTAAACCTCAGCTACGAAAAATTAAAACATGCGGCTTTGTTAATTCGGAAGGGTGCTTATTTCATAGGAACCAATCTTGACCCAACCTACCCAACACCGGAAGGTTTTATTCCCGGGTCTGGGACTATTGTTCGCGCCTTGGAAACTGCGACCGAGAGAAAGGCAAAGGTGATTGGCAAACCAGCGCCCGATCTGTACCTGATTGCCATGCAACGCCTACAAATATCACCTGAAGAAACCCTGGCGATTGGCGACCGGTTGGATACGGATATTGCTGGCGCTCAGGCAGCTGGTCTTCGTACAGCGCTGTTGCTCAGCGGAGCATCAACGCGTGAGGAAGCGCTTAATTTTCAGCCTCACCCTGATATCATTGCAAAAGATTTAACGGAATTAATCTTCTAATGCATGTTGAGAAACCACTTATTTACGATCTCAGTTGGACCGAATTAGAAAATTGGCTATCGGCACAGGGGGAGCCAAAATTTAGAACCCAGCAGATTTGGGTTGGTTTGTATCAGAACCTGATCGCTGATTTTGGAGAATTCACAACTCTACCCAGGACTTTGCGCAATAAACTTGTCGCGTCTTTTGATATTTTTGCCGTCACACCCATAAAAACGATTTATTCTGAGGATAGGCAGGCGACCAAGACTTTATTTAAACTGGGTGACGGTTGTTTGATTGAGACAGTGTTGATGCTGTACGAAGACCGCCGAACTGCGTGCATTTCAACACAGTCAGGCTGTGGGCTGGGTTGTGTTTTTTGTGCAACTGGACAAATGGGATTATCGAGAAATTTATCCAGCGGTGAAATCGTCGCCCAGGTGCTGTTCTTCGCACGAGAATTGGCGAAAAATCGGGATCGAATCACCAATGTGGTTTTTATGGGTATGGGCGAACCTTTTCATAATTATGATCATGTGATGAAGGCCGTTAACCTGATCAACGATCCCCGTGGATTCGGTTTAGGCGCTCGTCGAATAACCATCAGCACAGCGGGCATTGTTCCAAAGATCAAAGCTTTTGCCGAAGAAGATCTTCAGGTTAACCTGGCGATCAGCCTACACACCGTTGATACCAATCTCCGGTCTCAATTGATGCCGATCAATCTTAAGCACCCGGTGGCAAAGGTATTAAATGCCTGTAAATATTATGTGGAAAGAACCCATCGGAGGGTCACCTTTGAATACGCGCTGATCGAAGGTGTGAATGATTCTGTGGATGATGCTCATGCACTTGCGGAGCAGATCAAGGGGTTGTTGTGTCACGTCAATCTGATCCCATTAAACCCCACCCGAAAATTTAATCAACGCGGGTCACAAGCAGACAAGGTGCGGACATTCGCTGACGTACTTGAATCCCGTCAAATCCCATGCACTATTCGCCTACGACGGGGCATTGAAATTGGCGCGGGCTGCGGTCAGCTTGCTGCTGAAGCTTGAAATTCCAATCTGAAATCCAGGTGATATAATTAAATATCAATGAGCGAGAATTTATTTAACAAATGGCGTGTTGGGCTTGAGAAAACCCGTAAAGTTGCTTTCGGACGAATTGCGAATTTTTTAGGGACTTCTGAACTTGATGATGAAACCTGGGAGGATCTGGAGGGTTTGCTGATTCAGGCTGACCTTGGCGTGGAAACAACACTTGATGTGATCGATGCACTAAAAAAAAGGGTCAGAGACGAAGGTTTGACAACAACAGGCGAACTGGATCAAGCATTAAAGGATGAGTTAATCGCACGTTTGCAGGAGCCAATTCTGCCTGATTTTTCACATAAACCAACGGTAATCATCCTTGTTGGTGTGAACGGTTCCGGGAAAACGACCTCTGCAGCAAAACTGGCACGGCGGTTTCAAGATGAAGGAAAATCTGCTTTGCTGGTTGCAGCAGATACCTACCGGGCAGCAGCCATTGATCAACTCAAGGTTTGGGCAGAACGGGTAAATGTGCCGATGATCGCCGGGCAACCTGGTGGCGACCCTGGCGCAGCAGCCTTTGATGGGATTAATGCTGCTGTCGCTCGAAAAAAAGATGTCGTTTTAATCGATACAGCCGGCCGACTGCACACCCGATACAACTTAATGGAAGAGATCAAAAAAGTTCATCGGGTCAGCGGAAAAGCCCTTCCAGGCGCTCCACACGCTACCTGGCTGGTTTTAGACGCAACAACAGGACAAAATGCCTTTCAACAGGCAAAAGCCTTTCAGGATGCTGTAGCGATTGATGGTGTGATCTTAGCCAAACTTGATTCCTCTGCCAAAGGAGGCATGGCTTTCGCAATCAAGTCTCAGTTAAACCTGCCGATTATTTATGCTGGTTTAGGTGAAAAAATTACCGATTTGCAGCCCTTTGATAGGGAAGCCTTTGTCTGTGGCATTATTGACAGATCATTGGAGAAAAATAATGACGATTGAAAATTTAAAAATTCTGTTAACCAATATTAAAGAAAAATTCATAACCTTGTTGGAGCATCTTTGACTTAGACAACAAGCGGAAAGAACTTGACAGCTTAGAAAAGGAAGCGCAGAATCCAAACCTGTGGGACAACCATGAACAAGCGCAAAATATCATGATGCGTCAGGCCGATTTGCGCAATGAGATCGAAGATCTGGAAGCATTAACAACGCGAATTGAAGACACACTCGAAATGCTTGAGATTGCAGACAATGCAATGGTGGATGAGTTACAGCATGAGATTGAAGTTATTCAACGCCAGGTTGACGAATTAGAATTAAGAACCTTACTTTCAGGCAAATATGATCGAGGAAATGCCCTCCTTGCCATCCATGCCGGTGCAGGGGGAACCGATTCGCAGGATTGGGCTGAGATGCTGGAGCGGATGTATCTTCGATGGGCGGAAAACAGAAATTACAAAACTGACATTTTAGACCGCACCGATGGCGAGGAGGCTGGCATAAAGAGCGTGACCATCAGTATTCGTGGACCCCTGGCTTATGGCTATTTACGCCCAGAAAAGGGCGTGCATCGTCTGGTGCGCTTATCGCCGTTTGACGCTGCTCATCGCCGACATACTTCCTTTGCCTTGGTTGAAGTTCTACCTGAAATGGATTTTAACAATGAAATTCACATTCCTCCAGAAGATGTAAAAATTGATGTATATCGGTCTTCTGGCGCTGGCGGACAGAACGTTCAGAAAAATGCCACCGCCGTGCGATTGACGCACATCCCTTCAGGGATCGTGGTCACATGTCAAAATGAGCGCTCTCAGATGCAAAACAGAGAAAACGCAATGCGCGTTTTAAAAGCGCGCTTGTTGGCTATCAAGCATGCTGAACAGGACGAGAAGATCTCTGAATTAAAGGGAGAATACACCAAAGCAGAATGGGGCTCTCAGATTCGTTCTTATGTTTTACATCCATACCAGTTGGTAAAAGATCATCGCACTGAATTTGAAATGGGAAATACTCAGGCAGTATTAGATGGTCAGATTGATCCATTTATTGATGCCTATTTACGAAAAATTGATTGATCAATCTAACAAACGGGCGAGTTCAACCATTTCTGTTGATATTGTCTTGGTTTTCCCGATGATTGCTTCCAACGGTGTGGTTGTGACAGCTCCATTATTTAATCCCACCAAAACGCCATATTCCTCACGAGCAATTGCTTCAACAGCTCCGTTACCGAAACGGCTGGCCAGGATGCGGTCAAAAGCGCCAGGGGCGCCGCCGCGCTGTACATGCCCAAGAATTGTCGCCCGAATTTTAAAACCCCAGCGCTCCTCATGTTTTTGAAAATAGGCGATGAGAGCGTCCGCATTATATTTTGCACCTTCGGCAACAACAATGATTGCGTGGGCTTTTCCGTGTTCGTAAGCCAACTGCAAAGATTCAGCGACTTCTTCGGGTGAAATTTCTATTTCAGGGATCACAATGAATTCTGCCCCGCCTGCGATGCCCGACATAAGGGCAATATAACCGCAGTTCCTGCCCATCACCTCAATCAGGAATGCCCGTTGATGGGATGAGGCAGTCACCTTAAGCCGATCGATGGCTTCTAAGGCAATATTCATGGCTGTATCGACACCAATTGCCATTTCAGTCCCGCAGATATCGTTATCAATTGTAGAAGGGATTCCCGTTACTGGAAAACCCAATTTGTGCAATTCGTAATTACCGGTTTGTGAACCATTACCCCCGATGACAACCAAGGCATCAATACCCATTCGCCGCAGGTTCCTGATTGCCTTACGCTGACCATCTTCGGTAAAAAATTCCTCGGATCGAGCCGACCCAAGAATAGTGCCCCCTTTTTGGAGAATGCCGCCGACATCTCTTGTACCAATCGGACGGATATTATCAACAATCAAACCAGCAAAACCATTAGTAACCCCATACATGCTCCAGCCTTTGGTGATACCGCATCGAACAACTGATCGAATAGCAGCATTCATGCCTGGCGCGTCTCCACCACTCGTTAACACTGCGACACTTTTCATATTGACCTCTCATGATGTAAAAAGATAAAAACACCAGATTAAGTACTTAATATTATAATACGGTTCGTTAACCAGTTATAATCATACTTACCCATTCGATCAAATTCTTTTTGGAAAGGAACTTAAATAAATCATGAAAAAAATATTTCAAGAATTTCGAGATTTTATCACACGCGGAAACGCGATCGACCTGGCAATTGGGATCATCATCGGTTCAGCGTTCAGTACGGTGGTTAATTCCATCGTCGACAACCTGTTTATGCCGCCGTTTGGTTTAATTTTGGGGAATGCAAATTTCCAGGACCTGTTTATCGTTCTTCGACAAGGAGAACAGCAGTTACCACCCAACGCTACACTTGCAATGGCGAAAGAATTGGGTTATGTGACCTTCAATTACGGGCAATTTTTAACTGACCTGCTCAGTTTCCTCCTTTTGGGTTTGGGCGTCTTTCTTATTGTAAAAGGTATCAATAAATTTAATGCAAAGATGAGCGCTCTCAAAGAAAAAGTGCTCAAGGTTGAGGAAGCGAAGGAAGAGCCCACAGAAAAAGAATGCCCATTCTGTCACAAAGACATTCCGATAAAGGCATCGCGCTGTCCTTTTTGTACTTCGCAATTGGATCCGCATCAAGAGGGCGCAATTGAGTAAAGAAATAACCGTAGCAATCATAGAAGATGACCTTTTCGCTCGAAATTGGATGGCTTTATTGTTGGTTCGCGATTGGCGCACAAGGGTTGTTGGAGAATATTCACATTGTAAGGACTTTTTCGCCAGCTTGGAAAAAGGCAAAGCGTGGATCGATTATCTTATTGTGGACGTAGACCTGTATGGTGAACGACTTCAGCTGGCGGAAATTTGCCAGGTGTTACGAAAGAAGACACCAAAAACAAAAATCCTTCTTACAGGAATACAACCCGATCTGAGAGTATTGCACCAAACCCAAGATGACCAGATCGTAGGATATGTTTTAAAAAAAGAGGTGGGATATTCGCTGAGCTGGATGGTGACGTTCTTAATTGAAGGTTGCTGGATATTAACGCCGGGGATCCAAGCATTGGCTAATGCTACCAATTTTCTTTTGCCCCGCAACGTGCTTGTCCTTGATGGTAGAAAAACAATACCAGGATTTACAGATCATGAAGCAGAAGTTGCCCGGATGGCTTTTATCTTCAGCATTGGGCGCCGCGACCTGGCAGATGAATTAAAAATTTCTGAACAGTGGAGCTATGGTTTGGTCAGCGAACTGTACAGGAAAATGGGTTTGACGGATATCATCGCTGGTGAGACAGACTTGTTTTCTTATATCGGCGAAAGTGAAATCATCAAGCGTAAATTTCACGAAATCATGGGACAATTGGGCGATTCTAAAAAAGCGAAAGATATGGAAACCCTGGCATTTCACCTGTTAACCATGCCGGAAATCGTTCAGTGAGTTTGGGTGTTTCTATCGATGACAATGCCGAAATCAAGCCCAAAAACCCTCAAATGGTCTAAAACCAGCTTTGTGCTGCTGAGTGGCTTTCTCCTGCTTTTGTTTTTAATTGGTTATGTTTGGTGGCCTCTGCTTGATGAATATCTGGCGCAATTTAACCCGGAAATATCGATCTGGCTCCAAATCGATTGGTTGTTAATCGGCAACTTTTTAGTGATGAGCATTTTGATCATGCTCAATGCAGATTTAAAGCGAGACCTGCCGTTTGGAATCATTGCGTTAGCTGGAGGTTTTATTATCGAAGCCTGGGGCACACTGGCAGGTTTATGGACCTACTATACTTACGAAACGCCTCCCTTATGGATTATTCCTGCCTGGCCAATTGCCGCATTGTCAGTTAATCGGCTGTATGTTGTGAGTAAAGCCTGGGTGAAATATGTCTCCGAAGCCTGGTTTTCAGTATTTTATTGGCTGATTTATGGTGTCTTTTATCTGCTTTTGTTAATTTTTGCATGGGAAGGGATTGCTCATCCTCTCACGTGGTTTGCGCTTTCTTTTTGTGGCATTCTGATCATTACAGAGAAAGACAAGCGCTCGTCAATTTTGATCTTGTTGATGGGCTCTGCCCTGGGTTATTTCCTTGAGAGATGGGGAACCAGCCGATTATGTTGGAATTATCACACTGGCGGCATGCCGCCTTTTGTCACGGTTCTTTCCCATGGGATGGCATCAGTTGCCATCTGGCGAGTTTACCTGGTTTATATTGCCCTGTTAAAACGTTCACCCCTTTCGCTGGCGAAATCTATAATACCAGCTGACCAATAATGAAAAAGCTGCCCGGTTGAGCAGCTTTCTCATGGCAGGTCGTTAATCAGGGTTGCGTAACTCTCCCCATAAATAATATCGTATTGGTGGGCTGATGCCTGATCATGAACATGAATGGGCGGTCAATTATTAGTGATATTGGCTCTTCTGGCATGGCTGATGTGAGGCCTATGATGACAGCGGTTGCGGCAGCTGCCTCGGTACCCTCTTCATCGACTGTAACCTTAGCTTTATGCAGAACATCGGTGATCATCAAAGTTTCGTCATCCGTAATGCCTGAAAAATCGGCTACATCAGGATTGAAGGCATCTCCCATGCCCAGAGCAATCAACGGATCATTGGCTTTGATATTCGTGTCAAAATCAAACTTTGGCATTTCAAGGTCGACTTTTTCAGTCCACAGGCTGGAAAGTATTGCCTCTAACATAGCCTGATCCAATTGGTCCTCAACCTCGTGGAAAGCACCTGCATCCGGCACGAGCAAGGTCATCACAAAATCACTGCTCAGGTAAGGTAGACTGACCGCCTGGTAGTTTTCACCCCTTTTGTATATTAAGTCTTTCCCCAGTAGCTTCATCCTTTTAGCGATAATTTCAGTTCCATCAATTGTGTAAAAGGGTGCATCGATGGTCAGATTTTCATTGAAGGGGTGCATCCAGGAACCCTTGAAGTAAATTGCATTGGCTAATACCAGGCGGGTAAATGCGTTTATGGCACCCTCAGGAATCAGGTCTTCGATCTTATACCCCGTTTCTTCGGCAACCCAGTCGTTGATCGCGAGTCGAGCCATATTCGGATTTTGCTTGAAATCAACGGCAAAAAGCCCCGCCCCGTAGTTTTTCGCCAGGGTATCGAGGAAAGCCGTGTTTAAATCGAGGTCTGTCTGTCCCCAGATGGAATTGGCGAGGTTTAGTTGAAAATGACTGCCAGCCATTTCACTGTCGGATCGATTCTGCGATTCCTCAATTGCCAGCAGTAAGGCGTTGAAAGCAGGGTGAAGGTCCGTTTCAGGCAAATCGATTTGGAGCGCGTTCAGCATGCCTTTTTCAGTCGACCCTTCTGCGCCAGCCAGTGTCATGCTCAGCGCCAGCGATATGCTGAAAGGTGAAAAAATGATATTTCCTTCCTCATTCCGAATCTGATCATAAAAAGCCAGTGCAAAAGCCGTATTATTGTTAGCCAGGGTTTTGATCAGATCTTCATCAACGTTAGGGTTCGTCTCCCTGGCCAATTCGCTTTTTACAAAGTTGAGCATTTGCAGTTCTCCCTTTTGATCGGTTGGTTCAGCGACAGGGTATGAATCGATCACAGGCTCTGTGGTTGAGCCAATCTCTGAGCTAATATCCTCCTGTGGGGGTTGACAGGCTGAAACAAACAATATTGCGATTAGTCCCAATATGATAAACGATTTTTTCATCTTTTTTCTCCTTTATTTTATGGTTAAAGCTCATTGATTAATGGGACGCTTAAAACGGTGAGTTTGTTCCCTGATGCTCAAAAAGGGGTTAGGAAAAATCTGTAGGAAACAAAATAAGAAATTTACTTCTGAATTTCAACCAGGATAACCCTGGCAGGAGCGCCCTCACAACCGCTTAGCTTTAACGGCAAACAATACAACTGATAAAACCCACAATCAACATCGGAAAGCTCCAGACCTTCTAACAGGATGATTCCTGCTGACAGCAGAATTTGATGCGGAAGTTCGGTATCCTCATAGGTTGAAATTGAAAGATAGTCAATGCCAATTAGATCAAGTTGAAATTGCTGAAGAAAATTCGCACCTGATGTATCCAGTGCAACATAATTTTGATAAAATTCATTCAGATGTTGTTTCCAGAGTGCAGAATTGCGTGTTTTAAAGAGCACTTTTTTTTCCTTGGTCAGAAAATGAATATCCGGATGTGCTTTTAAAATTTCTTCTGAAATCACATTGACTTGATGGTCAATGTTTAGAACCAGCGCTTTACCGACCAGTTTATCCAAAGAAATTTGATCAACGGTTATTCCTGACTCAATAAAATGTTTGGGTGCGTCAATATGTGTACCTGTGTGGACCCCCATGGCAATTCGGCTAATATTTGCTGCATCTCCCTTGGCGATTGCTGACGTTTGTGTCAGCTCTACAAGTTCATCGCCAGGCCAGATGGGCATTGTTGGCGTAATCGGTATGCTGATGTCGATAATTTTCATGTGCAGCCTCTCTATTGATAAGCGTCTAATGCGATCCTGAAAATGCGTGTGAGCAGAGTGGCTCTCTCATTGGGATTCATAGGGCGTGGACGGGCATAATCTTCTAACAGGATCATCGCCAGCAGACTAATCGTGATGCAAGTGGAATAAGATCGTTTTTTCATGAGGTCAATGCTCATTAATCATCAGGCTTGGTTGGATTATACTGGAATCGTCATTTTTCATTCTGATAGATCCTGAGAGTACAATTCTGTATAATCAGTTTATAGACTGCAGAAAGGATTGGAAAACCATGCGAGATGTTGCTGTAATTGGCATTGGACAAACCAAAATTGACGAACACTGGGACAAATCATTACGAGAGTTGGCCGGAGATGCCGCATTATCTGCGATGATAGATGCAGGAGTGTCGAAGGTCGACAGTGTATATGTCGGAAATATGCTTTCTGATATCTCAAACCTTCAGGCGCATCTCGGAAGCCTGGTAGCAGACTGGATTGGCAATCGCTTCGCTGAGGCGGTAAAAATTGAATCGGCATGCAGTTCGGGCAGTGCTGCTTTCAGAGCAGGTTACCTTTCGGTAGCATCGGGTGAGATCGATTGTGCTCTGGTTGTCGGTGTTGAAAAAATGACCGATTCGCCCGGAGCAGAAATTACCACCGGATTGGCAACGGCAGCGGATGCAGATTGGGAGGTTGATCATGGATTGTCGTTTGTTGCGTTGAACGCATTGATTATGAAGCGCTATTTGTATGAATATGGTTGGGAAGCGCGTGACTTTGCTGAATTTTCAATAAATGCACACGAGAACGCAATGTTTAACCCCTATGCTCGCTTTCATATGCCGATTACAGAAAGCAGCTTCAGTAAGTCACCGATGATTTGTGATCCGATCAATTTGTTGGATGCATCACCTATTGGTGATGGCGCAGCAGCCGCCATCCTGGTAAACGCAGATATGGCACCAGCAAATCTGTCCAGAATCATTGTGGCTGGATCGGCTGCTGCAACAGATTCTCTTGCAGTTCACAGCCGGAAAGCACCGTTGTGGCTTTGGGCTGCTGAACAGTCAACGCAAAAGGCGTATATCCAGGCAGGAATTGGTCCGGAACAGATTAACGTCTTTGAATATCACGATGCTTTCACAATCATGGCAGCGCTGTCACTGGAAGCTGCAGGATTTGCTGAGCCAGGACGTGGGCCATCGCTGGCAAAAGAAGGGGCGATTAAAGTCGGGGGAAAGATCCCGGTAGCGACCTTTGGAGGATTGAAAGCACGCGGCCACCCAGTCGGCGCCACAGGCTTATATCAAATCGCTGAAGTGATTTTGCAACTACGCGGGGAAGCCGGGCAGACACAGGTACCAGATCCAGAATTTGGCATGGCTCAAAATATCGGCGGAAGCGGATCCAATATCGTCACACACATTTTTCAACGACTTGACTAATTAATCAAAACCCGTAGTCGGTTTTTTGCTTTACAATAAACACATGCAAGTCGAACTTGTTTGCTTATCTTGGCAGAGGAGGTTTCTATGTTTGAGTTCCATGTGTCGCGTATAAGCAGGGATAACTACGAATTTGATCAATCGCTGTTTAAATTTGATGGGAATGTTATCCTTGCAAATTTTTTAGCTGCGCGGGAATTTGCTCAAAAGATAAATCGAAAGAAAAACCTGGTTAATTTTCCAGAACAGGCTGTCAAAGCCGGGGAAATTAACGCCTTGGGACTAATCGATGAGATTCTTCACCTGGTTGTTCACTTGTATCGCCAGAGCATCAATCCCCGGGTGATGGTTGAGGCTTATGCCGAAATAGAAACGAGAATCAAAAGCCACACTTTGGACTCAACGCTCATCCGTTTTACAGAAGAATTTCCGCCGTTGAGCGTGTATCGCGGGGAGATGAATGTTAATGCTTACCTGGGCGCAAGCACTGCTGGAACCGAAAACAAAATATTATCATTAGAAGAATTGCTCATGCTGTGGATCACCAATCAAAACCCGGCAACAGAGCCCTTCAGCGAATTGTTTACGGATACGAATTTGATGAGCACCACTGCTTACAGGCAAGTTATATCGGATCTTTCTGATTATTTTAAAAACCAACGTAGTTTTGGCCCAGATAACCAGGATTTAATCACCATGCTGCGCAGCCCAGCAATCGCTGAACCTAATTCTTTATCTGGTCAGTTGGAATACATTCGCCGAAAATGGGGCTATTTGATCGGTGATTATCTCTACCGGTTGTTGGGCTCCATTGACCTGATCAAGGAGGAGACAAAGCTGATTTTTACTGGTCCTGGCCCGACGCAGATTGTTCAATTTGATGCTATTCAAAAAGAAGAGGAAAACTTCAGTCCTGATAGCGATTGGATGCCCAACACCGTGATGATTGCAAAAAATTCATACGTGTGGCTTTATCAACTGTCACAGACTTACCAGCGAGAGATTAAACGGCTAGATCAAATCCCGGACGAAGAGCTGGACAAACTGGCAACCTGGGGCTTCAACGGATTATGGTTAATTGGATTGTGGGAGCGCAGTGAAGCCTCAAAACGGATCAAACAAATGTGCGGTAATCCCGAAGCGGTTGCATCGGCATATTCATTGAAAAATTATCGCATTGCCGAAGCCCTGGGAGGTGAACAGGCTTACCAGAATCTGCGGGATCGAGCCTGGCGCCGTGGGATTCGGCTGGCAAGCGATATGGTTCCAAACCACATGGGAATTGATTCAGATTGGGTGATTGACCATCCGGATTGGTTCATCTCGTTGCCTTACAGCCCCTATCCTGCATATTCTTTCTCAGGTCCGGATCTGAGCCCAGTCGGGCACGTGGGAATATTTCTTGAAGATCACTATTATGACCGAACTGATGCAGCCGTCGTATTCATGCGAGTTAACAATCAGACGGGTGAAACACGCTTTGTCTACCACGGGAATGATGGAACCAGCATGCCCTGGAATGACACTGCGCAATTGAATTACCTAAACGCCGAAGTGCGTGAGTCCGTGATCCAAACGATTTTGCATGTGGCAAGAAAATTCTCAATCATTCGTTTTGACGCTGCCATGACTCTGGCAAAGAAACATTATCAGCGGTTGTGGTTTCCCCAACCCGGTTCGGGTGGCGCAATTCCAAGCCGTGCAGAACACAGTTTGTCCAGAGAAGAATTTGACCGTGTCTTTCCAAATGAGTTCTGGAGAGAAGTTGTCGATCGGGTAGCAGAAGAAGTCCCTGATACGCTCTTGCTCGCAGAAGCCTTCTGGCTTATGGAAGGATATTTCGTGCGTACGCTGGGCATGCATCGAGTGTATAACAGCGCCTTTATGAATATGCTGCGTAATGAAGAAAACTCAAAATATCGCCAGGTGATCAAAAACACTCTGGAGTTCGACCCAGATATCCTCAAGCGGTATGTAAATTTTATGAATAATCCTGACGAAAAAACCGCGGTAGAGCAGTTTGGCAAAGGTGATAAATATTTTGGGATTTGCACACTGATGGTCACCATGCCTGGGTTGCCGATGTTTGGGCATGGTCAGATTGAGGGGTATGCAGAAAAATATGGCATGGAATATTTTCGTCCATACTGGGATGAAGAACCTGATCTGTACCTGGTTGACCGCCATCAACGGGAAATTTTTCCGCTATTAGAGCAACGCGGTTTATTTTCGGGAATCGAACATTTCCTTCTGTATGATTTCTATACTGATACCCACCAGGTAAATGAAGATGTGTTTGCCTATTCTAATGGCAGCGGAGGATCGCGTGCTTTGGTGATCTATAACAACAAATTTAGTTCGACACAGGGTTGGATTCACTCTTCTGTAGGTTTTCTCAATAAAACGCAGGGTCGTATTGAAAGTAGGTTGCTGCATGAGGGGCTCAATCTTTCTTCCGAACCGGGCCGTTTCATCATTTTTAAAGATAATGCGTCAAACCTGGAATACATCCGGCGAAGCGATGAGATCAGGCAATCGGGACTTTATTTTGAGCTAAATGCATATGAGCACCATGTTTTCACCGAATTTCGAGAAGTTGAAGACAATGTTTACGGTCAATTTGCGCAATTAACTAAATATTTGAACGGGGGAGGTGTCCCCAGCATTGAGGAGGCGTTGCAAGAATTGATGCTCTCACCGATCCTTAACCCATTCAAAGCGTTGGTAAATAGCGAGCACTTGCAAGCCTTGTATCAAGCCCGATTGCAATCTAAGCATTCAAAGCTTGATGCGGCATTGATGTGGGAACATGAGGAGAAATTCCTTCAATTTCTAACTTCAATCACTCAACACGTGAACGGTCATGGGGAGTTACAAACAATCGTTCGAGAAAATCAGCGCGGATTGGATGCGATCCTCAAATTGAATTTCTTTGACGACCACTTTCCCTTCCCCGGCTCGAAAAAATACGAGCAGTATATAAAATTTATTAAAGAGGGGATAGGGCAAAAACCTGTTACCTGGTTAACCTTAATTTTGTGGAATGACTTAAGATTATTGGGCCAGGTTGTCACCGCAGACGAGGGATCAGCAGCCATCAGTCGCAGTTGGTTGGATGAATGGGGTTTGATCAGGGTAGTACGGACTGTATTAGCGCAATTAGGAATGAACAATGAAGAATCTTTCCGAGCAGAAACGATTCTAAGATTGCTGATCCAACATCAAAATTGGGTGTTTTCTCTTCCTGAGAACACAACATACAGTTTGGTTGAAACCTGGTTTACTGAAGAGGAAATCAGAACATTTTTAAATGTAAATCGATACCGGGACATATTGTGGTTTAACCAAGAAGCCTTTGAAGAGATGATGTGGTGGATGATGACGGTCGCACTCATCCGGCTCAGTTCAGATCAGAACATCAATTTTGCTGAGCTGGTTGAACGATTGTTTGATGCTTATGAGCTTATTGAAAAGGTTCTTAAGGCTGAAAAAACCTCAGAATATCAGGTAGAGAAGCTGCTGGAAGGGTTAAAATAAGAAACATTTTCTTCTGAGAAATCTTGAATGCGTTGATAGCGTTCAGCAAAGACGGTATCTCCGCGCAATCCGGTGCGTTCATCTTTTACTTTTTTCAAGCACGCCATCGATTTTGCTTTTAATTCCCTGCCGGTAACTTTTTCAGTTAACCAAACGGCTTGGGCTGCATAGGCGATATTGTTTTGGGGTTCGATGCGATGAAAATGCTCAAAGAACCATCCGCAGGAGGTGAAAATGCGCTGTCGTTCGAATTGGGCAGCTAATAGCATGCCTATCTTGATGATGTCATCGTCGGTTAGCGGTTTCTGGATATATCGCCCCAGCAATTCAGGCAGTGAAAGCTGACCTAAAAAAACAGCAATATACGCGTTTCGAAGTTCCCAAACCTGTGGTGTGTATGCACTTACAAAGGTTTCGTATTCATGATCGACATCCTGAGCGATTTTTTCCAAACCCAAGCGAAGGACAGTCTTCCAATTAGCGCCTGGACTGCATTCACATTCTCCCATCCAGCGTGTAATACCGTGCATGCAGCTCCAGGAGGTAAACTCGACCAGGTCAACGAATAATTCGGGTGAGTTATCTCGTAGCCAAAGCCCAGGATAGGTTAAATTTATACTCTGCGTGTGCAGGGCGCCATTCAGCAAGTGAGACAGGAATTTATCCCTGAAGGCTTTATGGTGACCGTAGACCTCACCATCAGAGGCAATCAGCACCATCTGGTTGGTTTCGCCCTTGGTTGGTTGAAACAACGGTGATATCATTTCACGCATAAAAGTATCGGCATTTCGCGTAGTATCAGAGACAAAGCTGACAGATGTGCTTAAATCTCTGTGGTAAAGGAACACATTGATGGGTTCCCTGTTTCCGGGTAGTTTGACGAGGTAAGGCTGTTGCGTGGAATAGCCTTCAGGCAAACGAACTTGCCAAGGCGCAAGAATGGTAAAGTTGATATTATGATCTGCAAGCAAGGTGAGGGTTTCCATGTCAACGGCTGTTTCAGGAAGCCACATCCCGCAAGGGGGATGGCCGAATCTGTACTCAAAATCAGCAATTCCCCACTGGATTTGAGTAATTTTGTCGCGCTTGTTGACCAAGGGCATAATGACATGGTTATAGGGTTGCGCCAAACCATTTCCAACGCCATTCGCTTCAAACATCATTCTTTCTTGAGCGATAATCGCCTGATAAGTGTCTGGATCGTAGGATTGCATCCAATTGAATAACGTTGGCCCAATGTTGAAACTGATCTTTTCAAAGTTTCTCAACGTTGCGTTAGGTTGATAGCATTCCGCATGGATGCGCTCGTTCCAATTCTGAAATGGTTCTGCGCCAATTTCATCAGAGATCAACCCGGACAAAGGGTCTTCCCTTGGAGGTTGGTAGAAATGACCATGAATACAGACTGTGTTTAATCCCATCGTGGAATCGTTCGCTTTCTTCTCAAAATAAACTTCCACCAATTCTTTCGAAAGTTTTTCCCTTCAAGATAGTCTAATCGCTGGTTCATCCGGGCTGGGTTCAGGCTGAACATCCTTGGCAATGCATCCAAAGCTGTGGTTCGGTTTGAGGCAAGATAGTCCATCCAAAAGACAGAGGTTGGAAAGTTTGGAGTAATGATTTCAAGAATTTCTGTCAACCAATTTAAATACACTGGCGGCACATTAAAAAATTGACGCTTTACACCAATTTTTTCTGAAATGATCAAGCAAATTTCTTTAAAGGTCAGATACTCTGGTCCACCGATCTCAATGATCTCATTTGCCAATTGGGGCATATCAATAGTCCAAATCAGTGCATTAACAAGATCGTCCACCCATATGGGCTGTAATAGCATTGAGCCATTATCGGGCAACGGCACAAAAAAAGGGGATATTTTTAGTAGAAAAGCTAATCCATTGCTGAAATGGTCCCTTTCGCCATAGGCAATCGCAGAACGAAAAATGGTATACGGGAAGTTAGCATTTCTAATTGCGTTTTCAGCCCTTCCCTTGGCTTTAAGTGCCGGATAGGCTGAGGAGGAATCGGCGCCCAGATGACTCAGGTAAATAAAACGGTCAATTTTTGCTTGCGCAGCCGCCTGGACGAGCATTTCAGTTCCCTGAACGTCAACCGGAGTTAGCTCTGCTTTCCTCCCCAGGGATTCGGCACTTGCCAGATGATAGACGATATCAACGCCTTTCATTGCAGCGCGCAATCCTTTAGCGTCTGAGAAACTGGAAATTGCGACTTCCAAGGGAACACCTATAGGAAAATTCGGAGACGCTTTCGAAGGCCTGATTAAAAGTTTGATCGGATAACCAAGATTCGAGAGTTGGCGAATTAGCACATTGCCTATGAAACCAGTGCCACCAGTTACCATAATCATATCAGAGGAATTATAGCAGAAAAAATTAATAGAGTTGGCACAACCCTTGCACATCATTAGTGAAAAAAGAATCTGCAACCAGGAAAATTATGAAACAAAAAATGATAAAAATCGGTTTCTCGTATTTCTCGTTCAATGATTACCTGCTTGATCACCAGCTTGCTCTCTGGTTTTCTGCGATACAAAAATGGAATGCATCGCATGTGATTTTCACTGGAAATTTTGATATTGCAATTACAGAAGATGTGTTCCGCAAGGCTCAAGAATTTGGTTTGGAGCCCATTGTTCATTTCAACACGATCGTGCCCTCGGCGCGAAAGTTCAATGATGCGGCGTTTATTCTCGATCTTTATAAGAAATGGGGAGTAACCCAGGTCATATTCGGCGATCAGCCAAACACCAAACGAGGCTGGCTGCTATCAGGGAGACAGGACGAAACCCTGGTGGACCAATTTCTTGACCGGTTTATTCCTCTGGCAAATCATGCTTTAAAGATTGGTTTAACCCCAATAATGGCACCATTAATGCCCGGCGGTGAATTTTGGGATTGTGCCTTTTTGGAACTTGCTCTTGATGGATTGAAACAGCGCAAAATGCCCCAATTGTTCGATGGTTTGGTGCTTTCAAGCAATGGATTTACTTTTAACAAACCACTTTCCTGGGGTGAGGGAGGGCCAGAACGTTGGCCAGGTTCGAAACCGTATTTCACACCGGATGGGCAGCAAAATTCACTCGGCTTCCATAACTTTGAGTGGGTACAGGCAATCAGCCAGCGAGTAATCGGCAAAAAACTGCCTGTGATTATCCTTGACGCCGGAAATCCCGGTCCCAACATCGATTTTGAACATGAGAAGTCTTTTGAAGACAACCTGCGGAAAATTCTTCAGGCCTGTCACAATATTGATTATTCTGAAAAAAACCGGGGAAATGAGTTCCCCATTCTCGACGAATCAGTTCTGGCTTGTAATTTTAGCCTGGACACAATGAAAAAGATATTTGGAGAACCATTTTCTATTGAAATTCTTGATCCAATTTTTTCGCAAACCCAATCAAAAATTTGCCGACCAAAAACCTTAGCGGGAAGAGAAAAACACATTGCTCACTATTTACTATTGCCATCTTATGCTTCTGGCGTGTCTGATAGCGTGCTGAATAAAGTCAGACCGCTGATAAAAAAGTTCAAACCAACGGTTGGTTTTTCACTCGAAGAAGCGTTGAACGCAGTCAAAGTAAGCGTCTTTCCTGATTCAAACGTGTTTGCTGATGAGCAAATCAACAGGCTCAGAAATGCTGGATGCGAAGTTGAAATACTTCCCCAATCAGGAATAGAAATTGCAACCTTATTACAAGATTAATGAGTTGAGAGAGGATCACATGGATCAAAAAACAAATCCTATTTCGATCAAACAAACACCGATGAATGTGCCTAAACCCAAAATCATAGTGGTCGGTCTGGGCGGTGGTGGTTGTAATGCTGTCAATCGCATGATTGAATTTGGCGTTAAAGGTGTCGAATTCATCGCATGCAATACCGATCAACAAGCTCTTCAAAGTTCTTTAGCGGACAAAAGGATCCAGCTTGGACCAAAGTGCACTCGGGGATTGGGTGCGGGTGGTTTTCCGTCAATAGGCGAAAAGGCGGCTGAAGAAAGTGTGCAGGTTTTGGCGAATGCCCTTGAAGGCGCTGATATGGTATTTCTAACTGCGGGCATGGGTGGGGGAACAGGTTCTGGCGCAATCCCCGTGGTTGCCAGGATTTCGCAAACAATTGGCGCGGTGACCATTGCCATCGTGACAACGCCATTCTCATTTGAAATGGGACGACGTCAGAAAAATGCTGCTATTGCCTTGCAGAAATTGAGACAATATACCAATACAATGATTACTGTCTCAAATGATCGCTTGCTAGAAGTTGCCCCACCAGATATCCCCCTCGAAACAGCTTTTAAATTGGCGGACGATGTCCTCAGACAGGGTGTGAATGGTATCAGTGAATTAATGACAGAAACGGGAATGATCAATGTTGACTTTGCTCATATCAAACGGGTCATGGCGCTGGGAGGCGGCGCCTTAATGGCAATCGGCACCGGGGAGGGCGAAGATAAAGCCTTCCAGGCATTGCAAAAAGCCTTGCATCATCCCATGCTGGATGAAGTCAGGCTTGATGAGGCTGCTGGGATTATCGCTAATTTTAGCGGTGGGAACGATTTAACCTTCTCTGAGGTTGCTGAAACACTGGCTTATTTGCAGCAAGAGTCGGGCAACCAGGCCGAGATCATCCCGGGGGTCATCAATGATCCTAACCTCAACAATCGTGCCCAGGTGATTCTCATCGTTACTGGCTTAGGCGCTTTGCCTATTGAAAAAGTCATTCCCGGGTCAGAAAAAATTTTAGCTGAGTTAGCAGCTTCAGAAAAGGCACACCTACCCGAGCAAAGGAATACACTCGATCCTGTGAAACAAGATTATTCCCAGCAACAGGACAGCCCAGTACCATCTTATTCTTTCGTGGAGCCACACCCAACAATGATGTCTTCAGATTTGGATTTACCGGCTTTTCTCAGAAAAAGGATTAAAGGTTAACCATGGACAAGCTCACACTAGATAAACTGTGTCAACAAGTCTATCGACAGTTTCCAGTCGTTAAGGGAAAAAGGCCAATTGTGTCAAAGCAGGGCGGTGATCGTTACCTGTTGGTTTTCTCAACCACTGAGAAGACACCTGGGGGACAGTCCTTTCAACAAAACATTCGCGTCGTTGCTGATCAATCTGGCCGCATTATCAAATCGACAATGAGTAAATAGGCAAAAGCCATGACATTTTCCAGAGTTGTTCAACAAGTTGAAAACAGGTTTTGGAAGACAATCATTTTATTATTTAGCCATGAAGGAACGATAATGAGAGGTATACGGACAACAAAACAAGCGAACCATCGTCAGGGGAAAAATATTGGTTTTCTAATTATTATTTGGGCTGCAATTGGATTCGTTTCCGGCATGTTAATTGGAAGAATTCTATTGATTTTTCATTTGTTGTAATTCGACACGTATTTGACGCACCCAACAACATGTGCTAGACACTGTCCAGCACTTTCTTTTCTAATTCAACCTTAACCAAATTAAAATAAATAATCGAAGCTTAACATGTCCTGCCCTACAAATAAGCTTATAAATCTAAATTTGCAAGGACATTATCGACATCGGTTTCTGTAACAATCACAGGAACATCTTTATGCAGTGTCCAGTGCTCGTGCAAAACAATGTGACCCTTTGGCGGGATTGTTTCCAGTGGGCCGAGCGCCTCGAGTTCAAGCATCTCTTCGTTGGTGAAAACTTCGAAATTCGTGCCCATATCTGGATATAAGCCGTCAAGAACGAGCGGCACTTTTTTAACAAAAAGATATCCTTGATTGAAATATGCGCCCCAGCTTTGTGATGTGAATATGCCTAACTTTTGGGGTGTTTTTTGATCAGCATTCTGCTTCAACAAGATATATTTCTTTCCTAAGGTAAAACGTTGGTCTGTCAAATCTGTATATGGCCAGATTGACAGGGTGGATGTGGGCACAAGGAACTCAGGATGAGGCCCTCTTGGAGGTAAGGGTAAAATTGCCACACCACCCGGCGCCATGACAGAAATTGTCCAGGGAGCGGTATCGATTGCCCATAGATTGTGATTGATTAAACGATGAATCAGATAAACGTCAGGTTTGTCAGGCGCCAGGGTGATTTCAATTTGTTTTTGAATGCCAGTAGAAGGTTCAGGTCTCTGCGTCACAATCAAGCCATTTTCAATTTCTTGGACTAAAACGGGTTCACGATCAGGGTAATAGGTGCGGGGTTGTGCTTCGGGGGCGTGCCAGAGCCGATGCCCTCCAAAAATCAACCATTGATTTCCTACAGTCTTGCCGATTTGCTCAGGATATTCTTTAAAAACATTAAATTCATTGATGAAGCTCAGGTGGATGATCCTGGGACCGACATCGCCAGTCAATAATAATTCGATTTTCCCATTACTAAGCTGATAACAATTATCCCAACCACCATAAGGCACTTTTTCTATCATTAATTGCTCCTTGTTATTAGATCTTAAAAAAATAACCTTTCCTACACGATTATAAACCCTTTTAATTCCTAATTAAATTCATTAATTCTCAAGATGTGCATCAATGATTCGCATCGCGATTCAAAATAGCAGGTGATATCAAAGCGAAAAGCCCGCTGCAACGGGCTTTCCTGGATTCCCTACAATACTAGTGGTGTAAGAGAACTCTGTGAACGGTTCATTCACATGTCCATAGTGTACAACATTCCTTTCTGCGTGTCAAGGAAAACCTTATGGAATTAATTTTGAATAATATATTGGCCGTTTCGTATAGCTAATGCGCAAGGCAACTTTGCTGATAATGACTGTTTGGATTAAACATCATTAGAAATGCTTGACTGAAGAGACTGTGAAAATCGCATATTTGGCTTGTATCTATTGCTATTCCATGATAGAATAGTGCTATGAGTCGACCTGTCCCTGATGAAGTGATCCTCGGATTGATCAAAGCAAAACCAACGCATGGTTATGAGTTGCTGGAGTGCTTTCGATCCAGACAGCAATTAGGTCGCATCTGGACGCTGAGCACCAGCCAGCTATACGCCGTCCTTAAAAGATTGGAGCAGGCAAAAGCAATTCGTGGAAGGAAAATTAGCTCTTCAAATGCGCCACCTCGGATTGAATATGAAGTCACACCCTCAGGAGAAACTCAATTATTCTCCTGGCTATACGCTGATGACCCTTCGCCAAGCATTCATCGCATCAGGGTGTTGTTTTTAAGTCGTATTTATATCGCGAATTTACTGGGCGTATCGCATAGAAAAATTATTGATGCTCAAATAATTGCCTGTGAGTCTCAAAAAGCCAAACTGGAATCCCGTTTGCCTAACGAAATTTCAGACATTGAAAGATTAACGATTAATTATGTCCTCAGCCAGTTGGATGCTGCCGTTCGCTGGTTAAAAGAAAGTGATTTCTATTTGAGGATCATCGGGTAAACACGATTTTGAAAGGATAATGACTTGAAAAACAATCAATTACGTACATTTATCATCATCGGATTGCTCAGTATTTTGCTGATTGGTTGTTCCGGAGGCATACAGAAATATCAATCTTTATCGGCGGTAAACGATGTTGAGGAAGTTCAGACATCTCAGGCTGAAACCAAAGAAGGTGAAAATCCAGTTGAAGAAGTGAGTCTCACTACTGCAATGGATGTGGAATCAGCGAAATTCTCCATTAAAGCGGATCCTGACCTTCAAGAAGTTATTGCAGAACTCTATGGAAGTGTTTTTGAAGGCGAAGCCCCGCTCTTTGTTGACGAAAATCCTGATTTAATCGCAACCAGGGCGAGTGGAAACCGAGATGGCAGGCCTTATATTCAACCGACGTTTTTACCAGATGCGGTATTAATTCCAGAAACTGACAACCTTGATGTGTACAATTTTATCAACTTTGCCATTTCTCCTGATGGACAGCAAGCATTAATTGACATGGGCGCTCTGCCTGAAATTATTTCTCTGATAGACCAGGCTGGAAACCTGGTTGAGATTCAACAGCCAATTCGACGGGTGATCTCAGCTTATGGCCCTGCATCTGCCATAGTTTACTCAGTTAATGGTTGGGATCGACTGGTTTCTGCAGCTTATTTAGGTGCACGAGACCCACAAGGTGCTGCTGCCATGGAGCGCATCGACCCACGTTTTCCTGATCTTGTCGGTGACGCCTATTTCTCGCAAAAGGAATTTAATCTTGAGCAGGCTGCTAAGTTAGAGCCAGATTTGATTATCGGGTCTTTTCGCTCAGCCTGGATTGATACCGTTAAGGAATTAGGTGTTCCACTTTTTATGGTCGAAGCAGAAACCTCCCAGCAATTAAGAGAAGCCGTTCTGATGATCGGACGGCTCTTTGGACCAAACAGTCAAGCACAAGCACAGGCCTGGGTTGACTACTATGATTGGATCATCGAAAGCATCCAGGGTCAGCTTTCCGGAATTCTTCCAGATGAAAAACCTCATGTTCTGTTTACTGGAACCGAAGCTTTGCGAGTTGTCAGCGGCGACATGTACCAGACGACAATGATTGATGCTGCAGGTGGTATTTCTGCCAGTGCTGAATTGTCGGGCTATTGGAACGATATCAACATTGAGCAGGTCGCTGTTTGGAATCCAGACCTGATCATTGTTCCTCCTTATGGCGGTGCCAGCGTAGGAGCGATTACTGAAAACCCGGAATGGCAAATTATTGATGCCGTGATGCAGGGTCAGGTCTTTCTTATGCCAAAATTGGTGGTTCCCTGGGATACGCCAGCACCGGATTCTGTGTTGGGAATCGTCTGGATAGCAGAACTCATTCACCCTGACAGTGTGGAACTCAGTTGTGCGATTGAGACCGAATTTTTCTATAATACCTTTTATTCCTATGCGATTACCAAAGATGAAATTACTTCCATCTGTAACTATGAATAAAAAGAAAACCCGGTTGTCAGAATCGACTCTCGATGGGTTGATCTTGCTCTTACCGGTGGCGTTGGCTATCGTTTCTTTGTCCATGGGTCGGTATCGAATCGACCCATTGGATGTAATCAAGACTTTACTTTCGCCAGTAATTCCAAACTTCGCAGAAGGGATACCGGAAATCGCCCAAAGGCTTGTGCTGCAGATTCGCATACCGCGGACCCTTGCTGCGATTTTAATCGGCGCCAGTTTTGGAGCAACAGGAACCGCACTTCAAGCTGTTTTCAAAAACCCACTGGTTGATTCAAACATCCTGGGAGTGACTTCTGGAGCTGGATTTGGGGCAGCTACCGCCATACTTTTAAAAGGCAGCTCCTGGCAAGTTCAATTATCCGCCTTCTTATTTGGGCTTGTGGCTGTATCTCTTGCATTTTTTGGAAGTCGTTTATATAAAGCCACCCCGCTTTTGGTGTTGACATTAATGGGCATCCTCGTGGGCTCGCTGTTTAATTCACTGACGTCTTTATTGAAATATGCCGCAGACCCATTAGATGCATTGCCAGCTATCACCTTTTGGCTTTTGGGAAGTTTGACGAGTATTACCTGGCGAAATATCCCTGCACTGGCCATTATAACCTTGACAGGTTTGGCTTTCTTTTGGTTGATCCGTTGGCGATTGAACATCATTTCTTTAGGCGATGACGAAGCGAAATCATTAGGCGTCAACCCGATTCACATGAAAATGATGGTTATCCTGGCAGCCACGTTGATGACTGCGGCGGCTGTTGCTGTCAGCGGTGTGATTGGCTGGGTGGGCTTGGTGATACCCCATGCAGGCAGAATGCTTGTTGGCCCTGACCACAAGCGGTTAATCACGGCATCAATTGGGCTTGGGGCGGCGTTTTTAATTTTGATCGATAATATCGCACGAACAATGCTTCCTGGTGAAATTCCATTAGGTGTCTTGACCGGACTGGTTGGTGTGCCGCTGTTGATTGTGTTATTAAGGCGGGGAAGGGTGGGGTGGTGAGGTCGATCATGCTATCTGCGCAAAATCTCAGTTTTGCCTACCAGCCAGAGAAAACCATTTTGCACGATGTCAGTTTGAAGGTGCAGACAGGTGAAGTGCTGTACATTTTGGGACCCAATGGCGTTGGAAAAACGACCTTGCTTCATATCCTGGCAGGGTTACTGACCCCTGACACCGGGCATGTGTTTCTTGCGGATGAACACCTCGAAGCTTATTCTGCAGCAGAACGAGCAAAACTCATTGGGCTGATTCCGCAGTTGTACACGCCAGTTTTTGCTTATACGATTAAGGAAATGGTAATTATGGGGCGTGCACCGCATCTAGGATGGTTGAGTGCACCTTCAAAACCCGACGTTGCTATTGTTGATGAGGCTTTGGAGCAGGTTGGCTTGTATGAATTGCGGGATCGCGCGTTTACCAGCCTTAGCGGAGGTGAACGTCAGCTCGCCTTGATTGCGCGCGGCTTGGCTCAAAAATGCAGTCTGCTGCTGATGGACGAACCTACAGCACATCTTGATTTGAGCAATCAGCATCGGATATTGGAGATCATCAACCAGTTGAGCGATCAGGGCTTATCATTTATCATCTCCTCGCATTCTCCCAATGATGCCCTGGCTTATGCAGACAATGTCGTTTTATTAAGCGGCGGCTGGGTTACTGAGTATGGCCCACCAAAACAGATATTAACAGAACCAAATATTTCTTCTGTTTATGGGATTAAGACTGAAGTGATTTTTGATTGGTTGGAGGGTAAAGCTGTGCCTAAAGCGGTTGTTCCACGTCGACCATTACGACTTTTGCCAGGTTCACTCCAGGAACTGGGCAGCCCTTTGAACCGAATTTATGAACAAAGCCAGACTGCGCCCCAATTGCTCCTGGTTACCGGTTTGAGCGGTGCAGGGAAGACAACCTGGTGTCTTCAATTATCGCAGAATGCCAGAGCAATGGGGCTTTCTGTAGCGGGCATTCTTTCACCTGGTATCTACGAAGGCAAACAAAAAATTGGCATTGGAGCAAAAGAATTGTTAAGTGGTGAGGAGCGCCCGTTGGCAAGGCTGCGTGAAGATGAAGACGCAGAATTAGCCACGCCACGCTGGGCATTTGATGCTGATGTTCTAGAATGGGCAAATCAAAAACTGGCCAGTTTTCCAGTTACCGACTTGTTAATTATTGATGAACTGGGCCCGCTGGAATTTCTCAGGGGAGAAGGTCTGACTCAAGGTTTGAGCCGCATCGATGCGGGTAACTATCGATTGGCTTGTGTGGTCATCCGCTCTTCTCTGCTGCCAAAGGCGCTTCAACGCTGGCCAAATGCTTTGGTCGTAGAGGGCGGCGGCTCGGTTATTGAGTGATTTACTGCCTTAAGCAAAGGGTCATTATATGATCGACGATCATGTGAAAATCTTCAATGACCTCCATGCTATCTGAGGGAATCACCAGGGGATAGTCAACCAGGTCTTTGAGTTGTCCGCCTTCAAAACCAGTCAAACCAACGGAGACTCCGTCAAATTGCCTGGCTGTTTTGACGGCTTCTAATATATTGGGTGAATTTCCACTGCCGCTGATGGCAATCAGCACATCACCGGGCTGCATCAAATTCATCAGCGGTTCCGCAAACACGCGATCGTAACCTTCGTCATTGGCATAGGCGGTTAATGAGGGGATATTGTCACCTAATCCAATTACTCGCATGCGCTTCTTATCGGGCTTGCGGGTGTTTTTACCAAAATCACATACCATGTGCGCTGCAGTTGCCCAACTGCCACCGTTGCCGCAAATGAAAATGGTCGCCTGGTTCTCCCTTGCTTGCTGGAGTAATTCTGTGATCTCTGCCAGCTTTTCAACAGGAAATTTTTCAATGACTTCGGTTAAAGCAAAAAGGTAGTTTTTGATTGTTATCAAATTTTCAGACATTCTATTTAATTCCTTTAAGTTGCTGTTGATATTCATGGTGTCGACGTAACACATCTGCTTGGTTTGCAATACCGGTTGTTCCCAGTTGCTGCACAGTAATTGATCCTACCAAATTGCCAATATATGCCGCCTCCCGGCTTGTGGCACCGGCGCACATTGACAGTCCAATTCCAGCTAAGACAGAATCACCTGCGCCAACAATATCAATTGGACCTTCAATCTGATAACCGGGGAAATGAAAGAACTGATTATTGTCCATACCACACAAACCTTGATCGCCAAGCGTGATAAAAATTGGCCTGCGTTGAACCTCCCACAGGATACGAGAACAATTCTCTGCTGCTACAATTAAATCTGCAGTGAAATTTTCAGGGTTTCTGCCGGTTAATTCCGCTGCAACATTTGTTGCTTCATGAATGTTCATTTTCAAAGACACATTTCGGTATGCAGCCCCAAAGTGCCTGGAATCAACCATAATTATGCTGTCCAGGTTTTGCCCTGCAAGCTCTGAGAGAGCTTGACGCAGCACCGGCGACATCACGCCAAAACCATCCTGTTTGACTTGCTCAACCACCAGAATTCCCTTATACGAATGTATGGCTTGTTTAAGGTGGTTAACCAACGCGGCATTCAAGCGATCCGGGTTGGGCGACCGATTGACAATATCTATCCGATTGAGTTCACTATGCTCTCCATCCAATTCTTTCATCATCGGTTTCGTGTAGGTTGGAGTGAAGCGGTCCATCGTTTCGATCAAATGGGTAGTGTCGGCACCTCTTTCAGCCAGGGCGTTTCTTAATGTATACCCATTACCATCATGGCCAATATACCCAATGGTGGCATGTTGAGCGCCTAAAGCCGACAGGTTGTTGTTCACCACACCCGCCGCACCAGGCTGACCCCGCAAGTTGACAGCCTGAAAGGCTTCTTTATGCGTTTCAATAGAAAACTCTGACAAGGATCGATCCATTTCTATGTAAAGGTCAAGGAAAAAATCGCCTAATACAGACACCCTTGTTTGTGAGAAATTTTCTAATATTTCATCAAGCCGCCTGGTTTCCATCATCATCACTCCTATTGCCTCGCTTTTTCGATGATTAAGCGGTGCAAATTTGGCACTGTCGCCCGGTGTTGACCACGAATATAAAATGATTCGCCGCCATCCGCCACAGTACGGACCAAAACCGTTTTGTACGGACGGAAGTAATAGGCAGCGTTGGTTTTTGGTGCTTCACTGTGAATATCGTCGCCCAAATCAACCAGGTCAAAGACGGCAGAGGTGAAGTGCCGAATGTGCCGATTTTCTTGATTTGCCACGTTACGTGCCATTGAGAGGGCTTTCAGGTACACTTCAGGTCCCATAACAGCAGTACCAATATTAAGTACAACCCCGCCTTCAAGGCTCTGGACAAAATAAGTCAGCGTGAGGAAGTCCCGATAACTGCTCTCTCCAGTTGCGGAACCATCAAAATTCGGATGTTCGTGCACAATATCCTGCCCAATACCGACATGAACGGTAATTGGTATCCCATATTGGTATCCTGCGGCAAACAAACTGGATTCGCGGTAGGGAAATTCAATTGGATTTTCATAGATCATCTTTCCAACTGCTTCTCCGAGACCGTAGCCATTTTCCTGTGCATAGCGCGCGGCGTCGTTGACTCTGCCAGTTTCCTTCCACAATCCAAACTGTCCTTCCCGGATATAACGGGCGACCGATTCGGTTGATTCTCCGATCATGGCAAATTCCATGTCATGAATGGCGCTGGCTCCATTGGTGCCAATCAAGGTGATGTAACCTTTTTTCATCAGGTCAATCAAAAAACGGTTCACGCCGCTACGGATGACGTGCGCACCCATCATGAGCAAGACAGTTGCACCGCGTTCTTTGGCTTTGATGATCCGTTCAGCAAGAATCTCTAAATTGTCATCTTGAAATTCTGGGATTGGGTCGGTCAAACAGAGAAATACGTCACGCTGTAAATCATTGACTCGTTCACTGAGAGGTTTCAAGATCAATCGGTTGCGATCAAAAATTGGATAGGGCATATTGTTATTCCAGTGGCATTAAGTAATCCCAAAGCTGGGAGAAAGATTTGAAATCCGGCATAATCACATCAGCACCGGAAGCAATCAGACGGTCACGTTTCCATTCATCCACCCCTGAACGGTTGGCTTCATCCGTTGCCAGACCGATGGCGATACCTCCAGCTGCTTTAGTATCTTCAATTTCAACATATCCATCGCCAAATGCAATCAGTTCAGGTCCGCTTAGGTGATTTTCCTGAATGATCTTTTGAATGACCATTCGTTTAGAAAAAGATTCGTAATTATCCTGAGCCCCGTAAATACCCTGAAAAAAGTGATCGACTTCCAGCAGATTGGCTTCATCAAACACGTAGTTTTCATCGGTGCCTGAAGCCAGAAAACACACGATACCATCCTGTGTGACCTGCTTTAAGGCATTCAAGGCGCCAGGGACCATCAAGTCGTTGGGTTGGATCTTCCCCTCGCGTAAACCATCCAATCGGTGAATAATGCGTTCCATCAACAGGTCATGATAGCGTTGTTTATAGGTCAGTGGGTCTTCAGGTGTGCCTCCACGCAGCTCTACTTCTTCAGCAAGGCGAATCATCTGATAGATGGTTTGTTTGCCCGTTGTTTTTGCTACATAGGCACGAACAACCTGTTCAATCTCCTCGCGGTTTTCATGGCGGGGTGTTGACAGCAAAATTTCTACCATCATCGGAATCATGATTTGTTGCCAGCCTTCGCGGATCAGCGAAATGGTGCCATCAAAGTCAAACAGGGCGAATTTGATGGTTCCTTGTGGAATCCCCGGGGTAATAATCTCAATACTGTTTTGATTTAGCAATTTTTTTATCTTCTACAATCGATGATGATTCACTAAAAAATAAAGGAGAGCTGTTAGGCTCTCCAATATCTCATAGGATTGCCAATTATTTGACGATTTCGGACACCCGACCGGTTTCTTTGTGTTGGATGATAAATTTGTGTTTGCCATCGGGCATAATTTCGTCTTTGATCAAGATGTGTTCGTCGTCATAATCCTTTGTGGTTTTGACTTTTTCGTGCTTGCCGCCACGCCAGTCTTCAATTTCCACAGGTTCCCATTTGCCGGTTTCGCCCGATTTGTAAATCGCGTCGAGAATGCAGTTAATCACGTAACCGTCATAAAAGTCTTCAACAGGCTTGCGTTTTTCATCGATTGCATCAAACATATCGTTGAACATTTCAATGTATCCCAGCCCATCTTCCTCATTTCCAACAGGGAACAACCAGCCGATCTCAGCTTCAGATTTTTCTGAAACATAGCCTTTAGTACCTGCTGTGGTGAAGACTTCAAAGCCAGTTCGGAGCCAGTGATTCAACCAGATGGTGCCTTCAGTTCCGGAAATTTCGTCACGCAGGTCCATGCCTCCGCGAAAGGTCCAGTTTGATTCAATTTGAGCAATGGCGCCGTTTTCGAAGCGTACAAGACCGATGGAGAAATCTTCAGCAGCAATTGGATGCACCATGGTGTCGAGGTGGCCCATCGCCTCAACGGGACGTATATCCTTGCCAATAAAACTTCGACAGATTTCTGCGCAATGACAGCCCATGTCTACCAGTGCTCCGCCTCCGGCCAGTTCTTTATCGAAGAACCAGGGTGCATGCGGTCCAGGGTGGGTTTCACGGGAGCGCGCCCATAAAATGCGTCCTAAAGCTCCTTTACGGACAAAATCAAGCGCTTTTAACGTTTTAGGGGTATAGACCAAATCTTCCAAGTATCCGTGGAAAACACCAGCCTTTTCAACGGCGTCCAAAATTTCCTTGGCTTCTTTTCCAGTTCGTGCCAGAGGTTTTGTACATAGCACTGCTTTTCCAGCTTGAGCTGCTTTGATGATCGCTTCTTTGTGTTGATGGTTGGGGAGGGCAACGACGACCACATCGGTTTCAGGATCGTTGATGGCTTCATCCATGTCGCCAGTCCACCGGGGGATATTGTAAGTCTCAGCAAAGGTTTTCGCGTTTTCTGGCGTGCGATTGTAGACCATAGAAACAACGTCTTTTGAGCGACTTCTCTGGATGGTTTTTGTGTAAAACATCCCGATAAATCCAGCGCCTAACATACTAATTTTGTGCATAAAATTCTCCTTTCGGCACTTAAAAATCGAAGAGGGTATTTATGAACGCAACCCTTTTTCGCGACCATAAATGATGAGGATAACAACCAGCAATGAGCCATAAATAATTTGCTGTAACGCCTGTGGAAGTTGCATAGTGGTCAACAAACTGGAGATGAGCTGAATGACGATTGCCCCGGCAATTGTGCCTATATATGACCCTTTGCCACCTGACATTTGTGTGCCACCGATCGCTACAGCGATAATTGAAGGGAACAGGTATTGGTTGCCCAGGTTGGGTCCTGCATTTTGAGTGTAACCGACCAGTAAGAAGCCCGAGAATGCTGCCATAGCGCCTGCCAGCACATATGTTAAGATTACCATTCGGTTAACTTTTACACCAGACAACCTTGCTGCAGTGCGGTTAACACCGATTGCAAACAACTGTTTTCCGTAACGTGTTCGCTCCAACAAGAGAGTCATCAAGATACCGATAATAATCCAGATAAAGATCATACCTGGAATGCCCCAGATCAGATCACGCGCGACCAATTGGGTCATAATTGGTGCCACTTTGCCATCATAGTAGCCTTTCGTCCATAAAATCAACGCGCCTTGCACGACACCTGACATGACCAGTGTCATCACAAAGGGCGATATTTTTAGATAGGTGACCCCCAGGCCGTTGAGCAAGCCAATAGCAGCCCCAATTAAAATCACCAGCAATAATACAGGCAAGATCAAATAATTCTGCCCGTTGATAATCATATAGGTTAGCAAAGCACCTACGGTAACAATTGGCGCAGCAGAAAGGTCAATTCCTTCACCTCCAGAGATGATGACCAGCGTTTGTCCTGCGCCAATGATGGCAATGAAAGATGCCAGGCGCAAGATATTCAATGCTTGACGAATAGCACCTTGGAGAGTGCTGTAACCAGCGGGAAGCAATCCGCTTAATAGAAACAACACGACGGCAATGAGCATAGCAATTAGCGGGGGAGAAATCTTGATCGCCTTTTTTATGCTTTTATTGCTGTTATTTGATACTTCAGATTCGTTCATTTTATTTTTTCCTGCGCAACAAATTAATGAAACCTGGAGCAGCCAGGGCAAACAGGATCACCAGGGCATTGATCAAAGTAACAGCCCAAGAATCTACTTTGACAATAGAGATGATCCTTCGGATGTTTCCTAAAACAATTCCGCCAAAAATGGCACCAAGCAATGACCCTGAACCACCGCTAAAGGAGACACCTCCGATAATTGCGCCTGTAATTGAGGGAAGCATCATATCTGCCCCGCTTCCGGAGAACCCCGATCCAGTTAGAAGGCTGTAAGAAATAGCGCCCAGTGATGCCAGGAAGCCCGAAAGAATATAGGTAGAAATCTTCATCCAGGTCACGGGCACGCCGGTAGTATAAGCTGCTCTTGGATTACCGCCAACAGCATAAAGAAAACGGCCATATTTCCGAAGCCTGAAAAATTCCCAAATCAGTAAAAAAACAATCAGGATGATCAGTGATATCGGAATACCCAAATAGTGCGTATTACGATAATAATTTGTGTATTCCCTGGGAATCGCTCCTCCGGGCGAGGGGAGGAGTAATAGAGCCAGACCAGCATAGATGAAACTGGTGGCAAAGGTGACGATGACAGGTTGCAGACCTAAATAAACGGTTAGAATGCCATTAAGGAATCCCGCAGCTAAGCCGAAACCAATGACCAATGCAACAATCGCCAGGTTATGCCACGGCTCATCAGCGCTTGTCACATGCAAAGCAAGAATTACATTGCCAACGGAGACAATCGATCCATTGGAAAGATCCAACCCGCCGCCAATTAACACCAGTGTTTGTCCCATGGTTAACAGCAAAACTGGCAGCCAGGTGCGGAAATTGCTGTTCGTTAATCGTCCGATGGTGCCTGGTTGAAATACATTGGTTTGCAGAGAAAAGAAAAGAACTGTGGAAACGGCCAGTAAAATGAATGGAACACCGATCGCATGTTTTTTGTTAAATGCTCTGAACCAGTTGATAATATTTTTGTTCTTCTTATCAGGCATGTGCGTATTCCTCGTTGTTACTCACCGTCTCATGAGCGCCCATACTGGCTGCAATCAGATTCTCTTCCGTCAAAAACTCGTCGTAAAGATCGGCTTTGATGCTCCCATCCTGCATTACCAGCACCCGGGGGCATAGATCAAGGAGTTCCTGATCATCGGAGCTATAAAACAGGATTGTTGTCCCTGAAAGAGTTAATTCTTTTAAAAGTTGATAAAATTCTGCTTTTGTTCCTACATCGACGCCTTTTGTCGGGTCATCTAACAGCAGAAAGCTTGGGTTGCGCAGGAGCCATTTGCCAATAACCACTTTTTGAGCATTTCCACCCGAGAGATTGCTGATTGGCGACTCAAGCGAATCCATTACCAGGTTGAGCTGCTGGCTCGCTTTTTTTGCATCAATTTTCGCCTGGTTGAGATTCAATAAAGGTTTAGCATATTTACGCCAGTTTGGGAGGTGGAGATTCTCCAGGATAGAGCGGATCATCAATAACCCTTCCGTTGCGCGATCTCCTGGAATAAAAGCGACATTTTCACCCATGGCGTCTTTCGGATGCTTGAAATTGATTGCTTTGTTAAATAATAAGATCTGGCCTGTAAAGGGTTCATTCCCGAATAGGGTATGTAGCAAAGCACTCTGTCCTTGACCGCGCAATCCGCCGATGCCGACCAGCTCACCCTTTTTGATCGAAAAACTAACGCCCTTTAGTTTTGCATTTTCAACATTCTCAACAACCAAAGCCGTCCCAACCTGGCTGAGATCAACAAGTGCAGCACTGTCTTTCTCAAATATTCCTTCGCTACCAACCATCATTTTTACAATTGCTTTTTCGTTGGTTGCAGAAATGAGAGTTTCCCCAACGGTCCGTCCGTTTCTTAAAACAACCGCGCGATCCGCAATTCGAAAGATTTCATCCATACGGTGCGAGATAAAAACCAGAGCTTTCTTGTCCTGTTTAAGCTGTTTGATAACTTTAAATAAACAATTGACCTGATTGCTGTCTAGACTGGCGGTTGCTTCATCAAAAATTATCAGCTTTGGATCGCGGCTGACGGCTTTTAATATTTCAACGATTTGTTTCTCATCAGGGGGTAGGGTACTCACAATCGCTTCGGGGTGCAGGCTGGCTTGAAACGTGTTTTCAAACAGATCTAAAAGCTTATTCGTGGCTGTGTGCATCGCTTGATTGTCAATGAAACCAGCTTTAGTCAGGGGTTCATTGGCAAGCCAGATGTTCTGAGCGACGGTCAGAGATGGTACCAGGCTCAGGTCTTGATGAACAGCCATAATACCAGCTTTTTGGGCCGTCATGGGGTTTGAGAACTTCACCTGCTGATCAAAATAGTTTATTTGACCATAATCCTGATCTAAAACTCCGGTAATGATCTTTGCCAGCGTACTTTTTCCGCTACCGTTTGATCCAACTAAAGCCAATACTTCGCCTTCCCTGACTTCAATAGATCCGTCGATTAATGCCCTTACGCCGCCAAATCGTTTTTGAATTTCTATTGTTTTTAGACAAAGATTTTCCATTGATAAACCATCTGTTTGGTGTGTGGACATAGCCTGATACAGGCTATGGAAAATGAGTCTGATTAATGATTAATAATAATACAAAAGAGATAAAGAGGCTCTCTGACTTTTCAGAGAGCCTCTTTAGAGTTTAATTCTTATTTAAAGAAAGCTTTCAAAACCTCGTCACGGGTCATGATGCCATCCAATAAGTAGGAATCCGGATATTTGCCAGAGGCGACGTATTCTTTGTAAACCTCATCAAAGTTTTCCGGTGTCACAACAATCGGGACATCGATGACAACGGTAGAGCCAAATTGTCCGCTCAGGATCGATTTGTCCAGTTCCTTACCCAACAGCATTTCAACAGCAATTCGCAATGCGGTAGCGTTGACACCAGGAGCGTTTGCAACAGCAATGGTCTTGTAGTCGGGGTCTTTCTTCAACATTTCAGCCCAAAGCTGGAGGAACTTCACGCGGGCTTCTCCAACACCCAGCGGTAATGGATCGGGGTTAGCAGCAATGATCGCCTCCAAAGCACCGATAGCCATACCATCCTGAGTCCAGTAACCGTCAATGTTGGGGTAGGCAGCCAAGAAGTCTGACATAACCTGCTGGCCGGTGGCTTCATCCCAGAAACCTGACTCGCTGGCCAGAACTTTGATACCCGGGTAATCCGAAAAGACATCGGCAACGGCAGCCATTCGCAGGTCATTGGCAGGGTGACCAATGAAACCTTCAATCTGGACGACATTGCCTTCCTTCAGGTTTTCTGCCAACCATGCAGCGCTGATGCGTGCCCATTCGTACTGGTTATGACCAACGTTGATAACGCCTTTTGCTTCGATTTCCTGATCGATTGAAAAGACCAGGATGCCCATGTTAACAGCTTCCTCAAGGATCTGGTTGAGGGCAACAGCATCGCCAGGATTGACCAGCATGGCGTCTACGCCTGCGTTGATCAGATTTTCGATTTGTTCGATCTGCCCAGCAACGTCTGTGTCAAAGTTCTCGATGACCAGATCTTTGGTCAGACCCAGAGCTTTGTATTCTTCGTTGATGGTGATCAGGTTGTCGATCATCTGGGTGCGATATTCGCTGCTGATGAAGGGGTTTGATACACCAATGGTGAAGGGGGCTCCTGTTTCTTCGGGTGCCTCAACAGCGGGTTCCTCGACAGAGGGTGTCTCTGGTTTATCAACGGCTTTTGGAGCACAAGCTGCCAGCATGCCGACCATAATGCCGAGAAGGACGAGGATTGATATTGTTTTTGTTAATTTCTTCATTCTGTCTCCTATAGATATTTTTTATAAATTTTTACATTACAACAATTATTTTATTGAGTTAAATCAGATTTTCCGCCAATCACCTCCTTCGAAGAAAAAGGCTAAGTTTCCAATTGCCGTAATCCTATCACAGGACAAAACTTTAGCACAATAAGTTTCAATTGTACCATTAAGTGTTTGGTTTGTTAAGAAATGATAGTGTTTGAGCATTTCCGTTATATTTAATTGAGCAAGTTATTGGTGTTCGAAACATTAAGTCCCGATTTTGACTCGTTTTCCGGATTTTGCAGACTGATAACAGGCCATCAGCGCTTCAAGTGCTTTGTAACCCTCAATTCCGGGTATGGGAACATCGGTGCCCTCATCGATCGCATTTACGAAAGCGTCGATTATACCCGATTTAACCTGCTCAATATTGGTTGATTTCTTACCAAGGCGAAAGTAAGTGCCGGTTTCAGGGCTTTTCTGAACAATCAGAGGAAATTCAGGGTCTGAATAAATTTCCATAACGCCTTTTTCTCCATAAATTGAGGTTCGGTTTAATTCAACCTGGTAGGTCCAGCTTGTGATAACGGAACCCAGAGCGCCTTTTGCTGTCTGCATGGTGCAGATTGCGTTGTCTTCAACAGTGATGGGTGTACCATCAGGAAAGGCTTTTGCCAATGTATCTATCGTGGCTGAAGCTGATGTGTAGTCATCATCGAGAAGAAATCGCATTAAATCCAATTTATGGACCGCCAAATCGCCTAAAACACCCATCCCAGCAATCTCGCTTCTGAAGAACCAGGTGTTTTTTCCGTCAATCGCCCAATATTCGCAGCCCGGGTGTCCAAAAATGGTTGTGAAAGACAAGATTTTTCCTAACTCGCCTGACTGAATTATTTCTCTTGCTTTGACATGGGCCGGTTCAAGACGCTGGTTTTGCGCAATCATCAACTGCTTACCGGTTGCTTTCGCAGCATCCAGCATTTTTCGAGCGTCCGACAGAGATGTAGCCATTGGTTTTTCACATAGCACGTGTTTACCCGCCTGGAGGGCAGCAATAGACATCTCTGCATGGGTCGTGTTGGTCGCTGCGACGATAACCGCATCAATGCCGGGATCAAGGAGCATTTGTTGGTAATCAAAATATGCTTTGCAATCATATTCAAGAGCCATTTCTTTGGCGCGCGCTTCGACGACATCACAAATTGCCGCTATTCTGGCAAGCGGATTTGATTGAATTTCAGGTAGGTGGCGCACTCGGACAATTTTTCCCGCACCAATAACTCCGATGTTAATCGTCATTTTTTCTCCTTTTTGAATAGGTATTACTTTCTGCCAAGTTCAATTAATGACCCACCATGACCTGATTTGTGGTGGCTTAAATATCATATCTCGTAAAAAGAAAAATGCAAAATTGAACCCTTTATCTCATAAACCAAGCGGGTCTTCAAGTCCAATGCTGATTGCACCATCATACCCCACGAGGTTCAAATTGCGAATAATACCCTTTCAGAGCAGAGTGACTTTGCCGGTTAGCAGTCGATTGTGAAGAGCGCCTGGGTTGGTATTAAAATTCCAGAACGTCCACCGCGGCCAATTTCAACTCCATGGATGGCTCGTTGTTTTCAAGCTTAAAGGGAAAACGTGATCCGATTCCTTCCATCCAAAATCGTTGTGACATATCAGGGTCGATGGTGCAAAAGTAGGTCATTCTCGAGCTGACTGATTGCCTGCCGCACTGTTTGCCTGCTGATCCGGCAAGCATTGACAAGCTCAATATCTGCAAGAAGAAGGTTCCCCGGGTTGATTTTTTGAACTTAAGTTAAGGTTTAAAGATCAATCCAGATTTGATGATACAAGAGGGCACCGGGAAATTATGCGGAACAAACGATTTCAATCGCAAGCTACTGTAAATGGCGGAAAATTAGCTCAGTATTGATTATAATTTACAGGCTAAACGATGTCATTTAACAAAAGAAGATCAGGAGATACCAAAGTGACAGATTTAATCCTTGGAATTGAAATCGGTGGTACCAAACTCCAGTTATCCTTGGGCACTCCCGAAGGCGAGATTGTCGCCAGCACCAAAGGATTTGTTGATGTCAGCACGGGCAGCGTTGGGATTCGTCAATGGCTATTGGAACAAATTCCAAATTTCATTGGCTCTTCGGGTTACTCAAACTCTCGAATCGCTGCAATTGGGTGTGGATTTGGCGGTCCGATCGATCAAAGACGTGGCAGGGTCTTGAAATCTGTCCAGATCAAAGGCTGGAAAGACTTCCCTTTGAAAGAATGGTTTGAAGAGGCTTTTAAACTCCCGACATGGATTGAAAATGATTCCAACGCAGCAACCTGGGGTGAATATTGCCTCGGATTTGGTGTTGGTTGCCAGCATTTTTTCTACACAAATATCGGGAGCGGCGTCGGAGGCGGATTTGTATTAAACGGGTCTTTGTTTGATCGTGAGGGATTTGGCGCCGGTGAATTTGGGCATACCTATGTTCCTAATCTGATCAATCAAAAGCTGAGCGAACCGGTGAAAATCGAAAATATATGTTCCGGATGGGCCATTGAACAGCGTTTGCGACAACCTGGCTATGTTCCAGCGTCATCCCTCCTATATATGCTTGCAGATGGTAATGTGGGACAGATCTCCACCAGCAATCTCGGAGAAGCCGCCCAACAGGGGGACACTTTTGCCCTTGCTGAAATTGACCTTGTAGCCCACGCTCTTGGTATCGGATTGGCAAATGTGCTCTGTTTAACCAATGTTGAGCGTATAGCGATCGGGGGCGGTGTCTCTAACCTGGGTGAGCTGTTAATTGATCGTGTGCGCAAGTACACTGATCAGTATATCTTTGTCATCAGCGAGGGGAGATACCAGATACAACGCAGCTTTCTTGGGGAATCAATTGTAGTCGTTGGCGCAATTTTATTGGCGAGCAAATTGTTGTAGAGCTTTAAATTTGCCTATCGGGAATAAATTCCCGCTATTTTCGCATAGCCATACATTTCAATGATGTTTTCTGAAGGGATATCCGATTGCAGGTGATTGCATGGAGCCATGATATACCCTCCGCCTGGTGCAAGATCCCGAATGCAACGATCGACATCTCTGCGTACATCATCAAGCGTACCGGGTAGGGCATGGGAGATATCCACTCCGCCCAAAAAGCAGATCGAGTCGCCATAAGTACGCTTAATCTGTGCTGGGTCCATCCCAGAGACGGGTTCAAGCGGGTGTAAAACATCGATACCCATTTCAATAAAATCAGGCACAAGCTTTCCAATTGCCCCATCTGAATGCAGCATGATTTTTATGTCAGGACGAATTGTGCGAATTGTTTTAACGATCTTTTCAACACAAGGTCGAATCATCTTTCGGAATAATTTCGGTGAAAAAACCAGGTTGTCATTCGCCGCATAATCGTCACCGGGGAGCTCGATCATGTGCATTACATCTCCAGCAGCTTCTAAATAATTACTTGTCAAACCGCAAATGGTATCGGTGACCCGGTCAAGCAGCGCAATTGCAAAATCGGGTTGGATCATCATGTCGATCATAAAATTTTCCATTCCACGCAGGTCGCAAGCCATTTGGTAGGGTCCATGTGAGACCACCATGCGCCCAATAATGAAATAACCACTGTCTGCTATGGCTTTAGCCCTTTCAAGGACTCCCCGGGTCCATTTGGGATCATTAACATCTGGCCAATGAACCTTGTTATGAATATCCGAAAGTGAAGTTGAGTTTTTCAGCAAGCCATCGGTTGCCGAATAATAGGGATAGGTTTGCCGCCAGGGTTGCCCAAAATCGTCAAAGATTAAATCACCGTCAGGGTGGGTTGGGCTACTCGGTGATGCTCCAGGCCAAATATAGCGGGTATCTGTTCCCAGTGCATCCAAAATGCGATCATCCATGTAATTGATGGTGTGACCTTGACGAAACGGTGCGGTAGGCTCACCGAGATTGAATTTTTCCAGCAATGACAGATACAGGGGATCTACAATGCCATATGAGCCACCCCAAAGCGCCAGGGGCACTCTATCCGGGGTCTGGTGTGCCAAACTTTTTTCTACTCGGTCTAAAGGTAACATCAAAAACCTCTTTTCATTTCTATTTTGTAGTCATCAATCAAAAATGAACAATAATTATCATTTTCTATCAAGTGGTCGGTTTCCTCGCTGTATAATGTGTCCAAAAGAAGACGCTTTTAGCGTCTTTTAGTATAATATAATTGATCGATATGGTCACTGAAAGATTTAAATTTAGCCTTTTAGAATTTAATAATTTTGTTTGAAAAATTATTTTGCTGCACAAAAATCATAAAAAACATCAGAAAGGAACAGTGATATGGCTAAGAAATATAAAGTAGGTGTTATCGGGGTCGGATTTATCGGGCCAGCACATATGGAGGGCATTCGGAGACTTGGATTTGATGTGGTAGCGGTCGCGGAGGCGACCCAGGAGTTGGCAGAACAGTCAGCAGAACGATTGTTGGTTCCAAAAGCCTACGGTGATTGGAAGGACCTGATTGCTGACCCTGAGATTGACGTTGTTCACATCGCATCACCAAATTTTTTACATTATAAACATGCCAAAGCTGCGCTTGAGGCAGGCAAGCATGTGATTTGTGAAAAACCTCTGGCAATGACCTCTGCCGAATCGGGTGAGCTTGTTCGACTGGCTGCCGAGAAGAAATTGGTAAATGCTGTCAACTTCAACATCCGTTTTTATCCCCTTGTACAAGATGCCAAAGCACGCATTGAAGCTGGTGAAATCGGTGACAAGCTGTACATCATCCAAGGCAGCTATTTACAGGACTGGCTTTTATTAGATACGGATTGGAATTGGCGGCTTGAACCTGAATTCGGTGGCGAGTTGCGAGCAGTGGCTGATATTGGATCGCATTGGATGGACCTGGTCACATTTGTTACAGGCACACGCATTGAATCCGTCTTTGCAGATTTTAAAACCTTCGTTCCCATCCGGAAAAAACCAAAAAAGAAGATCGATACCTTTGGCGGAAAACTAGAAGTGGATATGGATTATGAAGAGAAGCCCATTTTCACTGAAGATTACGCGGCAGTTTTGTTCAAATTTGATAATGGCGCCCGCGGTGTAATGACCGTTTCGCAGGTCTCAAGTGGACGTAAGAACCGCCTGTTTTTTGAAATCAATGGCTCAAAATCCTCATTGATCTGGGATTCTGAAATTCCCAACCAGTTGGTGATCGGGCACAGGCCGGAACCCAACCAATTGCTGATCAAAGACCCATCCTTGATGACCCAGGCAGCACAATGGTCAGCTTCATACCCTGGAGGACACCCAGAAGGCTTCCCGGACACTTTTAAACAATTGCAAACAGCAGTTTATCGTTACATTTCTAGTGGCGACTTTGAAAGAAAACCCGATTTTCCCACCTTCTTAGATGGACACAACATACTCGTGGTAAACGATGCCATTTTGCTCAGTGCAAAAGAAAACCGATGGGTTGATATTGAATATTAAAAAATACTATTAAACTGGAGGATACTGATATGAAACTTGGATTGTTAACAGCGGCGTTTCCCGGAAAAAGTTTGAGCGAGGTTGCAGAATGGGCCAGCCAAAACGGTTTCCAAATGTTAGAACTTGCCTGCTGGCCTTTAGGCAAAGCCACACGACGTTACGCAGGGGTCACCACGCTCGATGTAGCCGGATTTGGACAAAAACAGGCTGACGAAACTCGAGAAATTATGAAGAAATTTGGGCTCGAGATTTCTTCCTTAGGATACTATCCTAATCCGCTTCATCCGGATTCAGAGCATCGGAAAGTGGTGATTGATCATCTCATGAAAGTGATAGACGCTGCTGCACTGGTTATGGATCATCCCATCGTAGGTACCTTCGTGGGCAAAGATAAAGATAAAACCATTGAAGCCAATTTCGAAACGTTTAAACAAATTTGGCCCGAAATTGTTCACTATGCTGGGGACAAAGGTGTTAAAATCGCTATTGAAAACTGCCCGATGATTTTTTCTAATGACGAATGGCCAGGCGGAAACAATCTCGCCTCAACGCCTGCCATCTGGCGTGAGATGTTCTCGATTATTCCGGATGAGAATTTCGGGCTAAACCTTGATCCTTCTCACCTCGTGTGGTTAATGATCGATCCCCTTCGGGTCGTACGCGAATTTTCTGAGCGTATTTTCCACATCCATGCCAAAGACCTGGAGATTGATCTGGATGGACTGTATGAGAATGGCACGCAGTCCCTGGGGATGGGATGGCAGATTCCCCGGTTGCCTGGTCTTGGCCAAATTGATTGGGGCAGCTTTATCAGCCAGCTTTACCGATATGGCTACGATTATGTTATTTCTATTGAGCATGAAGACAGACAATTTGAAGGCACAGAAGAACTTGTCAAGCGCGGTTTCTTAATCTCGCGCGACATCCTTAAGCCGTATATGCATTAAGTAAACATCTGCCTCATCCTCGCTTCGCATGAGGGGATGAGGCAGGTTTCTTCCTTCTCATTGGTCTATTGTATGTTGTAAAAATTATTGAACCTGGAGTGTGATACATGAATGTTTTTGTGGGGTGTGACATCGGAGGCACCAATATCCAAGCGGGATTGGTGGATATTGAAACAGGCTCTGTGTTAACTTCTAATTCGATCTCAACCCTTTCGCGCCAGGGTCCGGAAGAAGTTCTGAAACGGATGGCAAAATTAATCTCCGACTTGATTGGCGATTACCGCATTGATCAGAAGGATATCGGAGGTTTGGGTATCAGCGCTCCCGGTGTGATCGATCTTGAAACCAATACAACGCTCTTTTTACCCAATCTCTACACAGGATGGCGCAATGTCCCGGTAGGGGAACGCATGAAGTCGTATTTGGGTCTAGATGTCGCCATGTTAAACGACGTGCGAGCGATTACTTTTGGCGAATGGGCTTTTGGGGCTGGAAAAGGGGTTGATTCGATGGCATGCTTTGCCATCGGCACCGGAGTGGGCGGTGGGCTGGTTGTGAACAATCAGCTTGTGTTGGGCTTTGGCGGTACAGCCGGAGAATTGGGTCATCAAACTGTTGACCTGAACGGTCCCCGCTGTGGCTGCGGAAATCATGGTTGCATTGAAGTATTTGCCTCCGGTCCAGCCATCGCTGCAGAAGCAGGTCGAGGTATTCGCCAAGGGTGGTCAACATTAATTATGGAACTCATTGAAAATGACCTCAACAAATTAACCCCCGAAGTTGTTGCAAAAGCTGCGAATATGGGTGATGAATTTGCTTTGGAAGTGTGGAACCGGGCAGGGACTTATTTGGGCATTGGCATTGCGAATATCCTAACCTGTGTTGGAGTCAAGCGGGTTGTAATTGGTGGGGGGGTTGGAAAAGCCGGCGACTTGCTGTTGAATCCAATCAAGAAAGTCCTTAAAGAACGCGTCCACCTGATGCCGCTCGAGAAGGTAGAGCTTGTACTGGCCAAACTCGGGAATGATGCCGGAACGATTGGCATGGCTGCCTGGATTGCCCGCCAACAAGGCTTCGATATTTGAGCATGCAAACTCAGAAGGATCGCTAATCGGTTTTTCAATCAGGACAGAACGATAGAGAAAATCTCGAATTTGAAGACCACTTTGATTTATCGTCTCTGACAATAAATATTGCATCGCGTTAAATCAATCAAAAACAGGGCGCTCATTCTTCTGAATGCAGCACCTTGTTGAATCAATCTACTAGTTTCTCTGCAAATTTCAAATCAATACTGCCTGATTCAACTTACGTTCTTCGATCTCTGCTGATTTAGTTTTCTTGATAGCGGGTGAAATCGTTTGAGAACTCCTTTCTGACATCGGTTCTGCAATATTAAGTGGTGGGCTCGCTGATTTTCCTATTCGATTCGGTCACGGCAATTTTGTTATTGCTCAAACCCTGCAGAGAGGTTTGGACATGACAAAAAAATTTAGCCAGGTGTTTAAACCCAAAAGGATGATATGGTCCTTTTAGATTTTGCTTGCAAAAGGATTAAAAATTAGTCATAATCATGAAAAGATATCATTTAATCAATTGTGCTTCAAGTCCATGACCAAGAAATCTAAAAGGACTTAACCATGAGACCTTTAAAAATCCTCATCGTTTCCCTCTTAATTCTAAGTTTGCTTGGCTCAGCTCAACCAGCGCAAGCGGCTAACAACCAATCGATCGTGATCCAGCTGGATATTAACGGTGTCATCAATCCGTTTTCTTCTCGTTATCTCGAGCGGGGCCTGGACCTGGCGCAACGCTCCGGGGCGGAGCTTGTGTTGGTCACACTGGATACCCCTGGTGGACTGGAAGCTTCTATGCGTGAAATGGTGCAAGCCATTCTGGGTTCTCCAGTGCCGGTGGTCGTGTATGTCACGCCAGCGGGCGCTCGTGCAACCTCAGCCGGTTTGTTTATCTTGCAAGCAGGTGATGTTGCGGATATGGCACCGGCGACTCATGTCGGAGCTGCAACACCGGTCGCGATGAGGGGCGAAATGGACGAGGTAATGAGTGAAAAATCGATTAGCGATGTTTCTGCCCTTCTTCGTGGGTTAGCAGAAAGTCGCGGGCGTAATGTCGAATGGGCTGAATCAGCTGTCCGAGAAAGTTCATCTTTAACAGCTCGCGAAGCGGTAGAGACAAATGTGATCGAAATCCTTGCTAATGATATTTATGATTTGTTGGAACAATTAGATGGCATGATCGTGCGTGGGGAGAAATTGGACCTGTCCGCACCGGTCGTTCAGAAATTGGGCATGAATTGGATCGAACGATTTTATCATGTGATCACTGAACCGAACATTGCCTATTTATTGTTATCTTTAGGTACCATATTCTTGCTGGTTGAACTCTCTAATCCAGGATTAAGTTTTGCAGGCATTGGTGCTGCCTTGTTCTTTATCATCGGCTTCATGGCTTTGGGAAGTTTACCGGTCAATTGGGCTGCAGTTGGCTTGTTGGTGATTTCTGTGATTCTATTTGTTGTGGCATTATTAACAGACACCGAAATTGTGGTCACGGCTGTCGGGCTAATCCCCTTCATATTAGGGTCACTACTGCTGTTCAAGCCGTTCCGCCCCAAATCTCCAATTATCCCAGAGGTTCGTGTGAATATTTGGTTGATCCTATTTATGGCATTGTTTATTGTCTTTTTCAGCTTGATCATTTTACGGGCGATCCTGACTGCCTTGAAACGTAAGCCACAAATGGGTGCACAACGTTTTGTGGGGGAAAAAGCATATGCGCTGACTGATTTGTCGCCCGATGGAAAGGTGATGATTCAGCATCAAAATTGGAGTGCCACCAGTATTGGGGGCAATGTTCGAAAAGGACAAGAAGTTCTTGTTGTTTCTGTATCTGGAGTCCGCTTGATGGTGTCGCCGGTTGATGAAAGCGGATAATTTAAAAGTTTAGTTTGCATTTGAAAAAGGAGAAGGTTAAATGGAATACTTTATTTTTGGCTTAATCGTATTTTTGGTGGTGGTATTGCTCGCCATCTCCGTGCGCATTGTTCCCGAATATCAACGTGCGGTGGTTTTTCGGATGGGTCGCTCAATTGGCGCGAAGGGTCCAGGTTTGGTCTTTGTTATCCCCTTTGTCGACCGTGCGATCTTTATTGACCTGCGCGAAGGATTCTTTGATGTTCCTCCTCAGACCTGCATCACAGCAGATAATGCCTCAGTTAATATCGATTTTCTGGTTTACGAAAAGGTGATTGACCCGGAGCGGAGCGTTCTGGAAGTTGAAGATTTCACCGGAGCTGCGCGCGGGCTGGCGGTTACGACTTTACGTGCTGTCGTTGGTGCGATGGATCTGGATGACGTGCTTTCTAAACGCGATGAAATCAACCAGGTTTTGCATGATAAATTGGACGAAGTGACAGATCGTTGGGGCGTACGCATCATGGCTGTTGAAATCCGTGAGGTGGTACCTCCGCGGGCAATTGAAGAAGCCATGACCCGCCAGATGGCTGCAGAGCGTAACCGTCGAGCCATGGTAGCTGAGGCGGATGGTAAACGTGAGGCTGCAGTTATGATTGCCACTGGCGAAAAGCAAGCTGCCATTCTGGAGGCAGAGGGTCTGCGCGAAGCGACGGTTCTCGAGGCGGAAGGTCGCCGGCAGGCAGCCATTCTTGAAGCCGAAGGTTACTCCTTAGCCCTGGACAAGATCTTTGCTGTTGCTAAAACCGTTGACAGCAAAACCCTGACCTTGCAGTACCTCGAAGCGCTGAAGAATTTGGGTGAAGGCGCCTCAACCAAATTCATTATCCCCACAGAATTGCTAAATTTAGCGAAACCCTTGAGTGAGTATGCCAAAGGTGCACTCCAAGAGTAGATTCAAAAAAAATAAAATCGTTTCCAGGTGGGCTGCCCCGTAAATATGTGAAATAGCCCTATAACATTAGCAAAGAAGCTGCCATTTTCGACAGCTTCTTTTTTGTTTAGAAAGGACAACTGATTCGGCTTATCCGGTTATTAACCAAAAGTCTCATCGTATTCTTTCAACAGTTTTTCTGTTCCGCTCACGCCAAAGCGGGTCACCCCAATTTCAATCACCTCGAGGGCATCTTTTAATCGACGAACGCCCTGGGCGGCTTTGACCTGCACTGCTTCGCTGACCGATTGCCGCATCAATTTTAAGATATCCAATGTATAGCCAACGGTTTCTCCATATTCATTTACATAAGGTGATGATGCAAACCCGGTGCTGGTTTTTACAAAATGACCGCCTGCAGCTTCAATGATCTGGCATGCTTTTACGATCAGCTCCATATCCTGATAATATCCGGTTTCGAGGATCACTTTTACTGTTCGTCCTTGGGATGCTTCCACTACTGCGGCAATGTCTTCCAGAACAAAAAGATAATCACCGCTGAACAATGCTCCCAGGTTCAGCACCATATCGATTTCTTCAGCACCTTCATCAATCGCCTGTCGTGTGGCAAAGACTTTGGTATCGGTGGTATCATAGCCCATGGGAAAGCAGATCACTGGATTGACCATCACTCCGCTGCCAGAAAGAATTTTTGCAGCCAATTTCGTGTAGCAGGGTTTGATAGTTACCGCTGCCACCTGTTCGCGGATGGCCAATTCACATCCGAGAATCGTTTCAGCCTGGGTGATTCCGGGTTTAAGTAATGAATGATCGATCATTTTTGATAGTTCGAGCCTGGTTAGGGGAGGTAAAGTCATGAAATTTTGCCTTTCCGCAATAAGCAAGTGTTTTGATGGTTAGTAAATTTTAGAATGTTACATATCTTATCTTATCTTTGGAATTAATGATACAATTTGGTAAAACTTGTTATTAATGGATAAAGACATGCTGCCTTTAGATCGTCAAAACCAGGTGTTGCAATGGCTTCACCAGACGGGATTCCTCACCAACTATGAAATTGCAAAGCGATTTAATGTATCACAAATGACCGTTTGGCGGGATATCCGGGCTCTGGAAGAGCAAGGATTAGTCAAACGAATTCACGGCGGACTCTCGCTTCCTGATTGGAAATTAGGCGATGAACAAATTTTGGACAGTACAGTTCACGGCGACAATATTTTTAGATTTCCTGCGGGGTTGAGCGACCCACGACGCTTGGCGTTGGGAAAATATGTCGCTATGGAAATAATTAAACAAGGAGACAATCTGATACTTGAGGGCGGATCGACGGTGGCTTGCATAATCCCATATTTAGAAGCTCCGGAGGTCACGGCCATCACTAACGGTTTGTTCACGTTAACTTTGGCGCAAATGTATAACACGGTTCAAACCATTTTATGCTGCGGAGGTGTGCTGAATCAGCCAAATGCAATTTTTATCGGTCCTCAAGCTGAAAATTTTTTCCTGTCTTACCGCGTGGATATGGCGATCGTCAGTGCTTATGGGTTAACATTAAATCAAGGATTGGTAGACCCCACACCGATTTATGATAGCATGAAACGCGTGATGTGCAGATGCGCAAACAAGCGCGTTGTCATGCTCGACTCAACAAAAATTGGAAAAACTGCCCTCAGCCGGGTGATGGGATTAAGCGAAATTGACATCCTGGTCACAAATCATGATGCAGATCCAAAAATCATTTCGGCTTTGATTGAACGCGGTATAGACGTAAGATTGATTTAATGACTTTAGTTCTTTGATTGTTTGGAAAAATAATTAATGATAAATGTTTATCGAGGTTAAATGTCTGAGCTTTACCCGTTATTTTTTGAGCCAGTACTGAAACATTATATTTGGGGAGGTCAAAACCTTGAAAATATTGGCCGCGTGTTACCCGACAACCAAAAGGTTGCGGAAAGTTGGGAAATTTCAAGCCATTTCGACGGAATGACCACGGTTCGAAACGGGCAATTTGCCGGTAAAAAATTGCCAGAACTTTTAAATTTACTCGGAAAAGACCTTGTAGGCTCGCGTAATGTGTGGGCTGTGAAAAGAGGCATCTTCCCGTTGATGGTTAAGTTGTTGGACGCTGAAGAACGTTTATCGATCCAGGTGCATCCTGATGATTCGTATGCACAGGAGCACGAAGGACAAAACGAATTGGGAAAAGCAGAGATGTGGGTCATATTAAATGCGAAACCCGGGGCAGCGATAATTTACGGCTTTTCAAAAGAAATCAATCCTGAGAAATTTCGCGAAGCGATTAAAACTGGCTCGGTGGAATCGTATTTGAACGTTCTGCCTGTAAAAACCGGAGATCATATCTGCGTGCCACCCGGCACATTGCATGCCATTCTTGAGGGGGTGCTGTTGGCTGAAATTCAACAAAATTCGAATACAACCTACCGCGTATATGACTGGGGTCGAACTGATGATCAGGGGAAAGCAAGGACACTGCATGTTGATAAAGCTTTGGATGTGATCAATTTTCAACAGGTCAATGAATCTCTTTCACTGCCAGAAGTCATCGAAAAGGACTCCCATTACTTGCAAGAATCCCTGTGTCATAACCCTTACTTTTCGGTTGAGCGTTTTTCCTTCAAACAAACTTCAGAATATTCAGGACGATGTAATGGCTCAACCCTGGAAATTTGGGGGGTACTTCAGGGTTGCGCTGTAATCAATGGTGAGATAATGGACTCTGTGTCGTTTTGCTTGTTACCTGCAAGTTTGGGCGAGTTTTGTTTCAAGGTAAAATCCGGCACTCAAATGCTAAGAGTCTATACCAGTTAGCTTTGGATGAGATAGTGTGGATTTGCGAAGATCAACATTGAATTAAATAACAGCGTTTTCGCATAGTATTTTTGATGCTATGTAAAATGAGACGATAAATGAATTAAAAAGGCCCGGTACATCTACCGAGCCTTTCTTGAATTGCGCCAAAAATTTTGTCGTTACTCGAAAGCTTCTTCCGGTTTCCACACTTCCCAGACTTTTCCAGCCAAATCGGGGCTGGGTTTAAGGGTCTTTTTCCCGGGACGCCAGCCTGAGGGCGTAACCTCACCTGTTGCAACCACGTGTTGGAAAGCTTGAACTTGGCGGAACAATTCGGAGACGTTTCGACCGACTTCCGGTGTTAAAATTTCGGAAGCACGGATGACAAAATCGGGATCAATGATAAACCTGCCACGGATATCCACACCAGAGGCTTCATCATAAACACCATATAAGGTACCAACGCGTCCACCTGCATCGGCTAACAATGGGAAGGGAACGCCGCCCTCAATCATTTTCGAAAGTTCAACTTCTTGCCAAATCTTGTGTGAGAAGTGGCTGTTGGTACTGATTGCAAGTACCTCAACACCCAATTCCTGAAGTTCAGGATATTTAACAGCGACCGCTGTTAGTTCGGTCGGTCAGACGAAGGTGAAATCACCGGGGTAGAAGCAGATCACGATCCACTTACCCTTGTAATCAGACAATTTAAAATTTTTAAACCCGTTCCCTATGAAGCCTGTCAGCTCAAAATCGGGGGCGGGCTTTCCTACGCGAGCTATTTCCATAACTGCCTCCTGGTTTTGAATTTTTGTAGTTGGTTTCAGTTCCTGAGAAGCAACCGGACCCTGAGATGGTGTGACACATCCTGCGGGTATATCTGGCATTTGTCCTCCTTAGTTTTAGTTTGGCGCAATCAAAATTAACTTTAATTATTATAACCTTTTGAAAGGTATTCGTCAAAGGACGGTCAAGAGAGGGTAGAAAAGCAAGTGGTATTTAATTATTAGTTTATGAATGAACATAAAATTTATGCTCTTACTACTATTTTGGATATTATATCAATTTTATGGGTTGCCTCCACAAATTATGCTGAATGAAGAGCAAACCAATTGTCAAAAACCTCGGTCTACGCTTGTTATTTACTCAGCGGTCCTTGGTTTTGAAAGCGGCAAAGAATGCAAAATTTTGTTCAGTTCCTCTGCACCCACATAGTCAACAACGGTAACTTTCTGATCCATGACACCATCCACAGTTTTAACCGCCTCAATGATTGAAATAACCAAGGTCAAAGCAATCGGGCATAAGGGCGATGATGGACGGAAGATATACGATGCAGTCCCATCCTCGTGGATTTGCAAATCAAGCACAAGCCGCATCCGAACGACATCTACACCGGTTTCAGGATCGATTACCTCTTTTAAAGCGGCGATAACATTATCTTTAATTTTCTCAACAGCATACATCATTTCGAATCCTGGGTAAATAATATTGCTTCAAGTTTGCTCCAAATGTCTTTAATCGCCAGGGCTGCAGGGCTTTGGAGAGAGAATTTCGTTATCGGTTGACCATGAATGATCGATTCAGATATTGCCGGGTCGAAAGGTATCATCCCAACCGAAGTCAACCCCAGTGATTCGATCATTTTTTCAATATCGGTGGTTCCCGTGGGGTAAATATCTGCTTTATTAATGCAGACGACCCTGGGGACATTAAAATGATCGAGGGTTTGGATGATTCTTTCGAGGTCATGCAGTCCAGATACTCCAGGTTCTGCCACAAGCAGAGCCAGGTCAGCGCCGCCACTGGCTGAAATAACAGGACAACCAATTCCAGGAGGGCCATCAATGATCATCAGCTTCAGGTTGTGGTCTTCAGCATACAATTTTGCAAATTGTTTGACCGTTGTAACCAGTTTGCCGGTATTTTCTGCTCCTGGAAACAATTCTGCATGAAAAAGATGACCGTAGGGTGTACGAGAGTGAAACCATTCGCCATCCTGTTGTTTTGACATGTTTATGGCAGATTGAGGACATATGTATGCACATGCTGCGCAGCCCTCACATAAGAGGTCAATTACGCTGTAATCCTGTTGGGGATTTTCCGGTTTGTGAATCGCATTGAATCGACAAATTTGGAAACATAGATCGCAACGATCACACAATTTGGCGTTTATTTCTGCGGATTGGCTGCCCCAATAAGCATGTGATTCCAGAGGAACTGCCTCTGTAACCAACGCCAGATTGGCGGCATCGACATCTGCGTCTGCGAACACACACGGGTTGGTTGATAAAGCTGAGAGGTGCATTAAACCAGCTGCGACACTGGTTTTACCAGTGCCACCTTTTCCACTTAAGATCACCAATTGTCGTAACGGTTTCGTCTCATTCAACATGGTTCACCTTTTCAAGTAGAAATTGATTCTGAAATTTGTTTAAAAAGATTGAGAAAATCAACGCGTAATGACGGAAAGATATCCACCAATAGCTTTCCTGATCCTAAGCCTTCGGCAATTTTCACATGATAGGGGATTTTCATCAATATTGGATAGGGTGTTTGCGCAAGGTATGCCTCAACCTGACCATCGCCAATCCCGTCACGATTAATGATTACCCCTGCTGGCGAACCTATTTTTGAGACAATCCCGAGGGCTTTTTCGAGGTCATGCAAACCAAAGGGGGTCGATTCAGTGACCAGCAAGACATAATCAGCATCATAAATCGTCGCCACAACCGCACATGAGGCTCCTGGCGGAGCATCAAGCAGGGTGACATCGGAAGGTCCACTTTCCAAGGCTTTCAATTGATAAATGATGGGCGTTGGCATGGCTTCACTGATGGTCATGACGCCAAAATCGTTCTTGATGCATGCAGCAGTTTTTCCTTGGTTAAGCTTACCAACCTCCTTTGGAAACTCTGAAATTGCTTTCATTGGACAGGCAAGTGTGCAGCTACCACAGCCGTGACAGAGTTGCGGAAAAACCAGGATTTGTTCCGCAATCATCGCCAGGGCATGGAACTGGCACACCTCAACACAAACACCGCATAAATTGCAGATGTCAGGGTCGATTTGGGGTATGTTCACCACTGCTGAAGATGAGGCATGAACCTCTGGTTTTAAAAACAAATGCGTATTTGGAGCTTCAACATCACAATCGACAAGATGAACTCGATAGTTTGGTGCTAGTGATGCTGCTAAACTGGTGGCAACCATTGTTTTTCCAGTCCCACCCTTACCGCTGGCGATGGCAATTTTCATTAGCTTTATCCTTTTGTCAGGGATCCTTCTTTATAAAATTTTATAACCTGTTTGATCGATTCGCAATTCGCATCAAAAGTTAACAATTCAACGCCAGCAGTTCTAAGAACATTGTGGGCGTTGGGCCCGAACCTTCCGCTGACAACAGCCTTAGCATTGTTATCAATCACGAATTGTGCTGCTGCGATACCTGCTCCACCAGGTTCTTTTTGTGCAGGGTTTTCCAGGGCTTCCCATTCATCACTCTCAAGATTATATTTGATGAAGTACGGCGTGCGTCCAAATTGCGGATTGGGTTGGCTTTCTAAATCTTTACTCTGACTGGTAATAATGATGATCATAGTTTTTCTCCTTTTGTAATTGGATATGATTATGCCACACTATTGACATTTTGTATATAGTATACTAGTATATAGATGAAAGGATCCATGCAATGTTTAAAGAGAACGGAAGTGATGATTTTGCCGGTTTTAATGGGCGAGGTCGTGGTCGAGGGCTTGGAAGAGGGCGACGCTGGTTGGGAGATTATTCATTAATGGACATCCGCCTGGTTGAACCAGCCTTATTAATTTTTTTAGATCAGGATGGTTTACATGGGTACGGCTTACTGGAAAAACTTGCTGGAATCGGATTAACGGAAATCAATCCGAGCATGATCTATCGTATTTTGCGAGATTATGAGGAACTCGGTTTGGTTCAATCTGAATGGGATGCAGATACGACTCAAGGCCCGCCCAAACGAGTGTATACCATCACCTCAGAAGGGCGTTTAGCTTTAGAACAAGCCGCCACTTCATTGAGAGTCACTGCCCAACGGATAGAAGCGATGTTAGATTTATTTGATTTATCAGAGTCTTAGAAATGAAAATTTGAAATCTTGTGAAAGGAGTATTTAAAATGCCTGGATTTGATGGAACTGGACCTGAAGGACGTGGACCTTTTGGTCGCAGACTTGGACCATGTGCTGAAGGTGACGAACGCGGCTTGTTTTTCTTCCGACGTGGAAGGCGCGGTGGTGGGCGTGGGTACCGCTGGTTCAATGCTCGATATATTGACGTAAATCCTGATCTTGAAGCGGAAAAGCGCTTTCTTGAAAGGCGCCTTGACGCTATAAACCAGATGATTGGTAAAAGCAAAGAAAAAGAGTAAAAACCACCAACGTGACATTGATCAAATCAGGGAGATATCCATTGCTCATAATGTTGGGCAATGGATATTTCGTTTTTTGGGCTATATCATTTGAGCTTTTTGCCAGGAGATTTATTGTGATATGGTAAACTTTCCCTGGTGGGTGCAGTGCACCTTGATAATGAATTCTATTTTTATACGTTTAAGGAGCTTCCAGTGCAATTTGATTATGAATTTCGATCCAGACGCAGCAACATTATCGCGCATAATGGGATGGTAGCCTCCAGTCAACCGCTGGCATCTTTGGCTGGTTTGGATATTCTGCGCGCAGGCGGCACAGCAGCCGATGCTGCTGTGGCCATCGCAGCGATGTTAGCTGTCGTAGAGCCATTTTCCACCGGGATTGGCGGTGATTGTTTTGTTTTATACTGGGATGCTTCCACCAAGACAGTCTCGGCGCTCAATGGCAGTGGACCTACAGCCCAATCAGCAAACCTTGAAGAATTAAAATCTTCTGGATACGAACGACATCCCCACTTTACCGGTCATGCAGTCAGTGTACCGGGGACTGTTGCCGCGTGGGACGCATTGTTGCAACGTTTCGGTCGTCTGTCGCTGGCTGACACATTAGCGCCAGCGATCAAGTATGCCATAGAGGGTTTTCCAGTCACCGAGCTGATTGGTTCAGGATGGCCTCTGATGATTGACCGATTGTTGAGAATTAACAATGATCCGGCCCAGCCCAAACACCTTCAGCATCCTGGCCCTGCACAACCCAGTGGCAACGAATTCTTGATTGATGGGCGAGCGCCCAGGGTTGGCGAGATGATGACACTGACCAGCCTGGGCGAAACCATGATGCAAATTGCTTCTGAGGGTCGAGATTTTATTTACGAGGGCGATTTTGCTCACAAAGCTTGCGACCACATCAAATTATATGGCGGTTGGCTTGAACCATCCGATTTTTCAGGTTTTAAAGCAGAATGGATTGAACCCATTCACGCAGATTATCGAGATGTTCGCCTGTATGAATGCCCGCCTAACGGCCAGGGGTTAGCTGCGATTATGGCTACGAAAATTGCCAATGAATTCAACCTGTCATCAATGAACGAGGTCGAACGGATACATACACTGATTGAGTGCATGCGATTGGGCTTTCTTGAGGCGTTGCGATGGGTTGCTGACCCCCATTTTGTGGGCATTCCTTACGAAAATCTCTTTTCAGAGGACTATGTGCAAAAGCAGGTTGGTTCAATCCGGGCAAAACAGGCGATTAAAAATCTGCCTGTAAAAATCACGCCTTCGGGTGGAGATACGGTTTACCTCAGCGTCATTGACGGAGAAGGAAATGGCTGTTCCCTGATCAACAGCCTGTACTTTGGCGGTGGCACCGGACTGGTTGTTCCGGGAACAGGTGTGATGATGCAAAATCGTGCCGCATTATTTGAGCTTGACCCCCACCATCCAAATGCATTGCTGGGAGGGAAAAGACCATATCACACGATTATTCCAGGAATGCTCACAAAAGAAGGGGAGTTACTGGCAAGTTTCGGTGTTATGGGTGGATTTATGCAGCCACAAGGCCATCTCCAGGTTCTATCCAATCTTGTCGATTTACGCCACAACCCCCAGCAAGCTTTGGATACACCTCGGTTTTGCCTGAACATCAACGACGGAGGCGGTGTGGGCGCTGAAGATCCCGGTGGAGAAGTTTTTATTGAAAAAGGATTTGATTTCGACACACTGGCAGCCCTGAGAAATATGGGGCACCGCATTTCACCCGTCAGCGGACGACAACGTCAGATATTTGGTGGCGGTCAGGTGATTCAAAGGGACTTTGAAAGCGGCGTGCTTATAGCAGGGAGCGATCCTCGCAAGGACGGATGCGCCCTGGGCTGGTAAGGCTGACCAGTAGATAATATAAATTTTTCGCCATTAACTCGCTGTAATAAAGCTAAACCTTTTTCTTAAGAAACTGGATTGGCAGATTGTAGGCATCAATTTTATCTGCGAATTCTACGGCAATTTGCGGTAATTTATCCCGGTTCTGCTGCAGCTTTAGCAATCCGTTCACAAGGTCATCGATACCTTTCTTTCCAGCTCTGAAGATCGCTTCACCCATCCAGACCGCTTCTTTTTCAGCTGCAGTTTCTGCGACTGGAAAAGACATTGCATCGAAATCGAAATATTCAGGGAATGCTGCGGGAACGGGCAACTTAGAAAGCTGAGGTTGGAAAAGATTATACCGATGCATGGGAGGATAACCCGTGTCCACAGGCAGACCTTCTGCAATCAGCACATAGCAGAAAGTGGCATTGTTGCAGCCAAAATGCTCCGGGTCAATTTTGATGATATAGCGGTAATGACTGCGACGGGTAAGCCTGGGATCACGTTTTAAAAAGCGAATTCCGGGAAAGCCGTTAAGAGATTCTTCCAAATAATCTGCCATTTCTTCCCGTTGGTCCATCTGCGATGGGAAACGTTCTAATGCTACCAAGCCCAGGGCAGCGTGTAATTCTGACCAGCGGTAGTTTTCACCCATGGTGAAATTTTGTTTATTGGCATCTTTGGGGCGTCCACAATCAATAAGACTGGCAACCCGTTCAGCCATATTTTTGTCCTTGCAAAGCAGGACACCACCTTCACCTGTTGTGATGATTTTTGCAGAATGTAAACTGAAGGAGCCGAAATCGCCAATTGTTCCGGAACACTTATCTCGCCAACAAGCGCCATGGGAGTGGGCAGCATCTTCGATGACGATTAAATTGTGCGCCTTTGCAATATCCATAATTGCATCCATGTCAGTCATTCGAGCAGCAATGTGAACTGGGATAATGGCTTTCGTTTTTGGGGTGATTGCTCGTTCAACTTCCTGAGGATCAATGCAGTAATTATCCGCACTGATATCGACAATCACCGGAATCGCACCAGCCATCATGGGCGCGGCTGCTGTAGCCTGGAAGGTGTAAGCCGGCACAATGACTTCATCCCCCCAGCCAATTCCAGCAGCACGTAATGCCACCTCCATGGTGATGGTTCCATTAATCATGGGTAACGCAATTCCCCCGCCCATCAACTCGGAGAATTTCTCTGAAAATTCAACTGTGTTCGGCCCTGGGAAAGGCGAACCGCCCCAGCGCCCTGACAACACCGTTTTGGTGATGGATTGGACCTCCGCGTCATCAAAGACTGGCCACCGTGGGTAAGGTTCTGTTCGAACAGGCTGACCGCCCAGTAATGCTAAATCAGGCATTTATTCACTCCTTGTTTTAAAAAATGGCTATCAAGTGTTTATCGTAACATTGTTTTAATTATTGTCAATTGAAAGATGTTATGGATTGATCAGTATTTCGACTTCAGAATTCTTGATCATTGCCAATTGGATAATCGCTAATCGAGCTGACAACTGTATCCTTGATCGTTCCAGGTTCGATTCCAATTGTTTGAGCAGCCAGCAAAACTGATCCAACAACAGGCGGCACGGTTAAGTGAACCAGATTTGCGTGGGGAGCAAATGCCAATACGGTCTCACGAAATGGACTTAGATAGATTTCTCCGGATTGAAAGATGCTGCCAATCATAACGAGATCAAATTTTTCATCGTGCAGTGCCAGTTGGCGGACGACAGCATTTACATTCAGTGCCAATTCACGGGCAGATGTATTGATGATGTCAAGCGCTACCCGATCGCCTTCCTGCGCAATCCGAAAAACTTCCTCAGCAAGGAAAGGCGGGAGATGGAAATACCCAGTAGCTATGCCTTGGATCAGTTCAAATTCGTTGGGAGCCTCTGTGAATGAGATCAGCATCTGAGTCAGTGCAGTCTTTGGGCTGCGTTGCGTCCAGGCATGTGTGACAGCAACTTGAGTCAACCATACAATTTCACTTCCGCCACCAATTTCTCCAAAATAAACGCTGTTTCCAGTAATGCGGCCCACCTGCCCGGCTCGGTTCCGCCCACGAACATTATTCCCGGTTCCAGCGACTACCGCCACACCCCAGCCCTCGGATGAACCTGCGATTAACCCTAAAAGAACATCGTTGGTATATTGATACGGACATCCAATCTCCAAAGCCTCAATGGCTTCAACCATGACCCCATCTTGGGATGGCCAGTCATATCCCGAGATGCCCAGCCCCAATGCCAGAACATCTTCAGATTGAATCCGTGCCGTTTGAATGGCGCTTTGGATAGCTCTTTGCATGGCGTGTTTAAAGCCATCTACACCAACAACATCGTGGTTTCCACCGCCTGCCTCGCCAAACCCCAGGGTTTTTCCTGAACAATCCGTGATTAATGCATGGGTTTTACTGGATCCAACATCCACGCCTAAAAGATAGCCGTGCTGCATTTGCTTGTTATCCAAATTGCACCTCCCTTAACATGATTGTTATCCAAAGAATTGAGGTAGATAATCTCGATTGATTTCAAGCATATCATCCAGCACCTCTTGAATCCGATCAGCCGATGGACCCAATGGATGAGCGAGCAATGCTTGATAAGCGGCATCATAATCACCCTTAATAGCAGCTTCAATCGTCAGCAGTTCATAAGCCTTAACCTGAGAGACCAGGCCTTCACATACAGGCGGTAGCGGTCTGGTTGGAAATGGTTTCACCCCCGAGGCTGATACCTCGCAGGGCAACTCAAGGACCCAGTCTTTGTTCCAACCCATAACCGCGCCATTGTGCCGCACGTTCAATACCTGGCTTTGGTGAAGGTCGTTGAAGTGTGCATTCAACAATTGTGTTGCGACTGTCGAATAATGCGCGCCGCCACGCTTCATCATATCATCAGGAAGGTCAACCCGATCCTTTTCCTGGAATTGTTTCATCAGGTTAACTTCAATTGCAGCAACTTCTTCTGCCCTGGAGGGTGGCCACTTTTCCTGAGCTTTGAGCAGTTTATCGGTATAGTAATAATTTTGTAAATAATAGTTAGGGAGCATATTTAAACTTTTTACAGTCTGAATATCAAATAAGGGATCGTCTTCAGTGGAAAATTTTCTGATGATCGCTTGTATGACCTGCGGCCAATAATCTTGCCCGTTAATTCTCAGACCATAAAACCAGGTTAAATGGTTCAACCCCAAGCAATCAACCCGCACCTCATCAGGCTTTATCAAGCTGTTTAAATGCTCATTAAGGTATTTCACGATCTCCATTTTGACATTAACAGCGACATTGCACACGCCAACCGATTGAATATCCGGTGCATAGCGCGCAAGGGCTTCAGTGACCAGGCCTGCAGGGTTGGTGAAGTTGACCAGCAGGGCTTCGGGAGCATACTTTTGCATGTCACGTGCAATATCTAAAATGACCGGAACAGTTCGCAGCGCGCAAGCCATTCCGCCCACGCCGGTGGTTTCCTGGCCGATCAAACCGTGTCGTTTTCCTAAATATTCATCCCCCTTGCGAGCGTCCATCTTTCCCACCCGGATTTGGGTGATAACATAATCAGCGTTTTTGATGGCTGATCGTTGTTTAGAACTGAGGACAATTTTAAAATGTGCCCCATGTGCTTTGGCAATCTTTTTTACAAAATTGCCCACGATTTTCAACCGCTTCCTGTCAGTGTCCATTAACCATAACTCGTCAAGAGTAAACTCATCCTGGCGTTGTAAAAAACCCTGGAAAAGTTCAGGAGTATAGGTTGATCCACCGCCGATCACAGCAACTTTTAACATGTGTTTCCATCGCTTTCGTTATTTCAAATTAACCTGTCAAATCATTGAGTTGGATTGGAATGATCCAAAGACAATTTTTTCCAATTAACTTTATAGACACATTCATGAATTATAAATGACATATTGAATTATTCCAAATGCTTAAGGAATAACCCATGCTCCACATTCTCTGATTGAAAGCTTCGTCCATTTTCTCGCCAATCGGAAAATTTTCATGACACAAGTCAAATCTCTGCCGACGACTATTGGGGTGATAATTCTTGTAGCAATTGGCCAGTTATTTAAGAAATCCTTATGACTTCAAATTTTGTCTTTTTGCAAGAAGCTTTTTCTTTTTTTCTCTTGATAGATGGAAATACAATTCAGTGTTCGATTTTTAACAATTTCTGAAAATTAAGCAAACCCTTCATTATGAAGTGGAAGTTATTTTTGGTAGAATAGAACTGTAAAACAACGAGCAAATCTCTTCAAAAAAAATTGTTCATTTAGTGTGATTGTGAGAAAACCTCATGCAAGTTTTTTGCTTTGATTGCGGTTATACAACTGCGTTAACGCTTGACGTGTGGAGATGCCCATCCTGTGGCGGCGCCTGGGAACCAGCAGCTTTACCCGCCTTCGATGCTGCAAACATCCTACGCCAGGATTTTTCTATCTGGCGCTACGGGTCAATGCTCGGATTGGATATCGTTACGCCATTCGTCCCCATGGGCGTTGGGTGGACGCCCCTGGTTCCCGCAATGCTTTTTGGTAAAAAAATTCACCTAAAACTCGAATATTTGCAACCTACAGGTTCGTTTAAAGACCGTGGCATCAATGCGATGGTTAACCAATTGGTGCACATGGGTGTCAGCTCGATGATTGAGGACTCTTCCGGAAATGCAGGGGCATCTCTGGCTGCCCACGGCGCCAAATTTGGCATCCATACTGAAATTTATGTTCCCGAAGACGCTTCAAGATTCAAACAACACCAAATTTCAATCTACGGAGTTGATTTAAAAACGGTCTCGGGAACAAGAAAAGATACGGAACGAGCTGCCCATGCGGCCGTGGGTGTGAGGGGCACCTATGCCTCACACGCTTATCATCCTGCTTACCTATCCGGTCAAATGACAGTTGCGTTTGAGGTTTGGGAACAGCTTGAAGGAAAAACACCGGATTGGATCCTGTATCCTGTTGCGCAGGGGGGACAATTCATTGGGGCCTGGTTGGGATGGTCAAAGCTTTACGAGGCGGGATTAATTAATCGCTTGCCACGCATGGTTGCAGTGCAATCAGCCCAGGTGTCGCCTTTATATCTGGCCTGGCGTGATGGTTTTGATGTTGTGCAAGCTATTACACCAACTGGACGCACCATTGCTGATGGAGTGAATATCTCAAATCCTGTTCGTGGGAAACGATTATTGCACGTGGTCAGTGAATCACGCGGGAGAGTAATGGCAATCCAGGACCACGCAATCAGTGAAGGGCAGCGAAAACTTGCAAAATTGGGTTTTTATGTTGAGCCAACAAGCGCACTGGTGTGCGCTGCATTGAAAGAACTGATCGCTGAAATTCACGAAGATGACCTGGTTTTGCTTCCTCTGACTGGCAATGGCTTAAAGGGGGAACCGACCTTTAATCGCGTCTAACACGGAATCACCACCATGATACTGGGACTTCGTATAGGTTATACTTTCACAAATTGCTTATACCTTGCATAGGTGATAGCTTGTGGGGGAGTAAACCACTCAAGATTCATTATCAGTGGAATGTTTGCAATAAATTCGTGGCTTAGCTTGAGCATCTTTTACCCGGGTTAGGCACAAAATTTCTGATGAACTACAATAAGAAAGGCAAGGTTGCTCATATTCGCAATTGCCCCGATCATGTTGGTGGGGCTGCAAATCATTAATATGGCTATAGAGTATTAAACACAAAAATGGCTAAGAAAGTCCTTTACCTCACCCTATTGATGATGCTGGTTTTATTGTTAACCGCCTGTGGGGTTTGGGTGAACTGGTGGAATCAGCCATTAGGAGAGGTTTTAACCTTTCCTACACCCACTATTGAGCCAACAATGACAACTATTTCTGTCCAGAGCAATGAAAAAACACCAACAACCGCTGCCACACCGTATCCCACGCCTGTATCATCGCCTGAACCGACGGAGTCGCCTGAGCCCGTTGAAGATAAACCAAAGCCGATGTACGTACTGGTTGCTGGTATTGCCAGCACAGGCTCAAATTATCGATATGGCCTGGCCGATGCCATACGAATTGTGCGAATCGACTTTGAAACCCCCAGAGTGACTGTGCTGACCCTGCCGCGCGACCTGTGGGTTGAGTTGCCAGGCATAAAAAAGGAATATAAAACTCTGACCCATGGGAAACTCAACACCGCCTATTCCTATGGCACGCCAGCCATGAATCGGTACCAGGGCGAGGGCGGGGGACCAGGGTTATTAGCGCATACCATTGCCCACAATTATGGCCTGGCGGTTGACCATTATGTCATCATCGATATGGATGTTTTTATTGAGATTGTGGACGCTCTGGGTGGAATTGACATCTACCTTCACCGAACCTGGGATGGGCGAGTAGATACCAGCAATGACGATTATTTAGAATGGGTTTTTGAAGAAGGTCAACATCACATGAAGGGCGAAGAAGCACTTCGTTTTGCTCGGATTCGATTGAATGACACCGAAATCATGCGCACCGACAATCAAACAGCGGTCCTATGCGCAATTAAAAATAAAGCCTTGCAGCCTCAAGTACTTACAGCATTGCCGGACCTGGTCAATGCTTTTCATGGAAAGATTCAAACAGATTTATCGCCAGCGCAAATCGGTCAAATGGTGACCCTGCTACCAAAATTATCTCACGAAAACCTGCTTTTTATTCGTTTTCCAAATAATATGATGGTACCCGGACGAGTTTTTGACCCATCACTAAATAACACAACTTTTATCTGGGACATTCCCATTGAAGATATCAGGGATTTCATTCAAGACTTTCAAAACGATGCTATTACAACCGATATTGGCGGCGGAGGGAGGCTTTGCCCATAACTGAGCAAGCAGGCAAACACCATCAAGGAAAAAAGCATTTATCAGGAAAACAAGATGGACAACGAAAAAATTTACGATGAATTCAGTGGAAACTATGACCGGTTTGTCAACTGGGAGGGGCGATTGGCGTTAGAACTACCGTTCTTAATCAACGAACTTTCCCAGGTTAAGAAAAATATTGACACTCCGGTTAGCGTTTTAGACATCGCTTGTGGAACCGGACAGCATATCATCGCACTTCAGAAACATGGTTTCACCGGTTCAGGTGCCGACATCAGCGAGGAAATGGTTAAGACAGCAAGGGAGAACGCGCAAGCAGCACACCTTGAAATCCCCTTCAACCAGGCTGGTTTTGGCGAGTTGGCGCTGACTTATGGCGACCAGCAGTTCGACAGCATCATTTGTTTGGGCAATTCGCTCCCCCATATTCTGGATGAGGCAGCGATGATGACAGCACTTGCGGATTTTAAGTCGGTATTGCGACCCGGTGGGAAAATCATTATCCAAAACCGCAACTTTGACAGCATTCTGAAAACACACAACCGATGGATGGAGCCTGAAACTTACCGGGAGGATGAGCATACTTGGATCTTTATGCGGTTTTATGACTTTGATCCTGATGGACGGATCACATTTCATATTGTTATTCTGCACGACCAAAATCAAGGCATTTTCCAACAGAACGTGGTCAGTACCCGTTTGTGGCCTTTTTCTTACCTGCAGTTGGTCTATTGGCTTGAAAAAGCGGGTTTTGACGAGATTAAGCTTTTTGGTAATCTTCAGGGTGATGTTTTTGATATCAACCAATCGCCAAACCTGGTGGTTACTGCCTGTGCACAATAATTTTTTATGTAAACAAGATTGGACATCGAAATTGTTAAGCCATGAACTTAAAATCATCATGGTTAAATTCGTTGACACGAAACAAAATGGGACTGATGAATACAAGCCAGGGAAAAACAATCGCTAAATCTTATTATTTTGCCGCGTATGGTACTGCTTTTATTGTATTAGGGTTGGCATCAGCAGCGCTTGGTCCAATGCTGCCTTATCTTGCAAGACAGGTAAATGTATCTTTATCGCAAGTCAGTTTTGTGTTCACAGCCGTGAGCTTAGGTTATTTACTTGGATCTGCTGGCGGCGGGTATTTGCTTGACCGATTTAAGGGGCATCCAATGATGCTCGTTTCAGTGCTTGTTTCCATCATTGCGCTCTTTTTCATCCCGCTCACTTCGCAACTGTCTCTCCTGCTGGTCATCCTTTTTGTTTTAGGAATTGGCCAGGGTGTCCTTGATGTCGGAGGAAACACCAATTTGTTGTGGGTCTACCAGTCGCGCGTTGGCCCCTACATGAACGCGCTTCACTTTTGCTTTGGTGCAGGAGCATTTCTCTCTCCCATAATTTTGCACTATGTGATGAGATGGTCTGGTGGACAACTCACATGGCCTTACTGGTCATTGGCGTTTTTGACCATTCCTACCATCTTCGGTTTTGTGCTGCTTCCCAGCCCTAAAAACCAGGAAATAGAAGAGACCGAGAAAAACTCTGCTCACATCACCAATTCTGGCTTGATTATTGGAATGATCATGCTATTCTTTGTTTATGTTGGCATTGAAAACGGTTTTGGGGGCTGGATATTCACCTATGTTTCCGAGACAGAAATCACCACGGAAACCGCGGCTTCTTTTATCAATTCAATTTTCTGGGGCGCTTATACCCTGGGGCGCTTGCTTGCAGTTCCGTTGACAAGAAAAATTAAAGCTGCCCATCTGCTGTTGGGAAATTTCTTTCTGGCAATCATCTTTTTGATTTTGATTATCATCTTCCCATCCAACAATCTGGCACTATGGGTTGGATCTGCTGGGTTAGGTCTGGCCTTGTCCTCGGTTTTCCCAACCCTGCTGGTACTGGGAGAATCGCGTTTGAGAATCACCGGTCGCATTACCGGCTTGTTTTTCTTAGGCAGCAGTCTCGGCTCCATGTTGATCCCAATGTTATTGGGCCAAGTATTTGAGCGTTTTGGAAGCTTCCACATCATTACGACGCTTCTCATTTTAACTTTCTTTGGTTTTGGGATTTTAATATTTGTCATATTCACTTCAAACAATACAAAAGAAAAACATCGCAGCCAGAGAAATCTTCGGTGAAAGAAAGGCACCATCCTGAGGGGTTTTTTACTGTGATCATACAGGATTAATTTGCGAGATGCTTGCAACCGCTGCACAATTATTATTCCAAACTTGCAGTGATCACAAAGAGTTACAAAACAAATCCCGGTTGATGTGTAAAATGTAAATCTTACCTTGCAAGTTTTTCTTCATCAGGCGACATATCTTCGATCAGTATTCATCATTTATAATTGTGATAATTTGATGGGAAAACCAATCGAACGGTTGGATTCGCCAACATTAAGGATTTCAGAAATTCGAGAGGATTTATGATTTGTTCTGAGCGTTTCAGCGCAACGCTGCTGCACGTTGGCTAAGAGCAATATCCTCAGGATCAGTCAGTTCAATTGTCAGTCCATGAGGTTGTGCTCGGCCGTCATCATCGATGTAGACGAAGGTGATAAAACCTTCCAAAATTGGATCCTCTTGCTTGCTTTCAGATAAACTCACAAAGACAATGAGTGAAGACCGACCTGCAAAAACGATTTTGCTTTTAAAACGGGCAATGTCTCCAGATTTCAACGGTTCTTTAAATAACAAACCATGGATTTTCAAGCAAACGACATTATGTGCTGGCAGCAAACTGGCTACCGCAATAAAGCCGGCTTCGACAAACCACTCTGCACAGCGACCTGCAAATAATGTGCTGTGATGGTTCAGGTCTTCACTTTTTACCAATCGATCATAATTGAAGGTTTTTGGAATCATGGCAGTCCTTTGGGTTTGAAAGTCAGAAAAATTTAATAAAAACCAAATTTGACATCATTGATGCCCATTATAACCGGAATTTTTAACCAATTTTACCAACATTGACATGATTTACTGGTTTCAGTGCTATAATCCTTCGGTGTTAACCACCAGCAGTTGAAATAATGAGGATGATGTTGAAGAAAAATTTCAATTTGGCAGGAAAATCGGTGCTGATTACCGGGGCAACTTCAGGGATTGGGTTAGCTGCGGCAACCAGGTTTGCTCAAGAAGGGGCTTGGGTGATCGGCGCGGGTCGATCTGAAACACGCATTCAACAGGCAAAAAATGATATATTGCAGACCGTGCCTGATGCAAAAATCGAATTCCTCCTGGCAGATCTGGGATATCAACAGCAGGTACATAATCTAGCCGAAGGCGCTCAGGTGCTGCTGGCTAAGTGGGGTTATGAACATTTGGATGTTCTGATCAATAACGCAGGATTGTATCTTGAACATAAGCGTTTTAATGACAAAAAGATTGAAATGACCTTTGCTGTCAACCACCTTGCTGCTTTCGTGTTAACAAACCAGTTATTACCGTGGATCAAGCGAGCACCACACGGTCGCGTGATTACGATCTCATCGTATGCCCACAAAACCGTACCGATCAATTTAAAAAGGATCAGCAACCCGTGGCTATACATCGGGCTGATAGCGTATAAACGATCGAAATTGTGTAACATTCTCTTTACGTCTGAACTGAACCGCCGCTGCCAGGACATTGAAGCTTTTGCCGTTGATCCTGGTTTGGTCAATACAGGCATAGCTTCAAAGAGCGAACCAGGAATTTCCAGCTTGGTTTGGAGATTTCACCGACGCAGCGGTACTGATACTAATGTACCTATCGACACGTTGCTGTTTCTATCCGACGTTGCGATAAGTGACCTGTCAAATGGGAGTTATTACAGAGACTGCGCTCCTCAAACACCCAGCCGAGCCGCCAGGCGAGAAGACCTAGCTCGTGAGCTTTGGGAGCTTTCTTGTCAGTTAACTGGCATTGACTGGACATAAACGCGATAAAATACGAATAAAGCGTCCAATTGGACGCTTTATTGTTTTTTATTGAAATTTTCACTAAATTTGATGTGTTTCTACAAGTTCTTCTAAACGATCAACATAACGTGCCATGGCTTCAAAGGCTTTGTCAACGGGTTCAGGGCTGGTCATATCGACACCGGCCATTTTGAGCGCATCTAAAGGATAAAGAGAGCTTCCGGCGCTGATAAATTTCAGGTAACGATCGACTTCTTCCTGTCCGCCATGTTGAATGCCGTTCACCAGGGCGTGAGCAGCAGAAATGCCCGTAGCGTAATTATAGACATAGAAATTCATGTACATGTGCTGGAACTGAGCCCAGGTAATGCCAATTTGATCTCTGTCAAAAACGACATCTTCACCGTACCCTTCTGCAAAATAATCTGCACAAACATTGCACATGATCTCTGCTGTCAGGGGTTTCCCAGCTTCCGCCCTTCGATGCATTTCCAGTTCCCATCGCGCCAGCGTTGGCATAATAAAGAAGTAACGATGGAAATTAGACATCGCTTCTTCAATCAATGCCAGTTGGAATTTGGAATCAGTTTGCGTATCAAACATATAGTCACGCACCATGGCCTGGTTGAAATTGCTAGCGACTTCTGCTACAAACAGGGAGTAGTGGCTATAAACAAAAGGTTGGGCTCTACGCGTATAGTATGAGTGCATTGAATGGCCAAGTTCATGAGCCAGTGTGCTCATGCTGAAGACGTTATCGGTGTAACTCATCATGATAAACGGGTTGGTATCATAAACGCCGCTGGAAAATGCGCCCTGACGTTTACCCTTGTTCAGAGCACGATCCACCCAGCGGTCTTCTAAGGCGCCTTTTCGCAGTATTTCGACGTATTCAGTGCCTAATGGCGCCATGCCCTCGCAAATCCATTCTATGGCCTGTTCAAAGGGGATGTGTGGTGACTTTTGTGAAAGCGGGGCTTTTATATCGTAAACATGAAGCTGATCATAACCCAGGGCTTTCTTGCGGATTCTCCAGTAGCGTTGCCAGATGGGGAGGTTACTTTGAAACGTGTCGATCAATGCATAAAACACAGCCGCAGGGATATGATTGGCACTCAAAGACGCTTCTAAAGAAGAAGGGAAAAGACGAGAACGAGCGTTGAAAATATCGCGTTGTATACCGCCTATTTGAAGCGCAGCTAAGGTATTTTTAAAATCAATGTAACCCTGAGCATAATTCTCATAACTGGTTTTGCGAACGTTACGATCAGGTTCGGTGATCAAGCTGTCAATACTGCTCTGACCGACTTCCTTTGTGGCGCCTTTTTCATCAAAGGCATCCTTGAAAACAAGATCCGCATTGGTTATAGCGTTATATGCACGGAAAAATAGGCTCAAGGGCTCCCCCGAGAGAGCCAAAACCTCTTCAACTTCCTCAGTGCGCACATGGTCCTTTTTCCGTTCTAACTCATCAATAAAATGATCAAGGTGTGCAAGGCGCTGATCTTTTTTAACCCATTCTCGCAATTGATCAAATCCAATTGCTGTTAACTCCGGGTTTAAAAAAGATGTTGCAGCATGCAAGCGGACAAATGCGGTTTGACCCTGTCCTGCCATTGCCTGCGCGTTCTGGTCATGGGTGTCAACAGAAGAGGCTAGCATCCCATAGACCATCACTTTTGAAGCCAATCGCAAGGACGTTTCGTATTGTTCGAGAAAGGTTGCTAGAGTTTTTGGTCCTTGTGACAATTGACCCTTGTAAGTGATAAGCGAGGGGATTTGATTGAGAACAGTTTCCCTGGCCGTCTCCCAGGACTGAACATCAGGAAAAATATTTTCCAGGTTCCAGGTTTCATGCAGTGGGACCTCAGACCGAAGTGGCAGTAAGTTTTTTTCTATCATAATTCCTCCGATTGTGAAAACATGGTCAGTAGATGATTATCTAACACCCCCTCAATCATACCAGGAATAAGCTAAATCATAAATAAAATCAATGCAACCGGTCGACAAGCGCTTCTTTGACGTCATCCGGTGCTTTAAACACGCCGCGCACCGTCAGAGATTGGATCGTATCCAAAGCTAATTGGGGGGTCACGTCATCGGTGAGAATTAACATCCCGATGACTTTCACATTGATCATCTCATTTTCATCGCGTTTTTGTTCTAATTCATGTCGCGTAAAACTCAATGTGCCAATAACCATTGATTTTCGTGAAGTAATCGAATCGACAGCTTTCTTTTGCCGTTCGAGCTGGTTCCGAATGGCAGTACGGACAAAATCTGACCGGCTGGAATAAAAACCTTCCTGAACGAGCAAATCAACCCTGCCTAAATCAACGCTTCCGATGTTAATTGTTATCTTTTCAGTTTCCGACATTTTTAACCTATTTACCATCTAAACACCATCTAAATAGATGGTTTGTTGATAGTATAAGTATAACACCGGAGTAAAAAAGAATGCGATTTTCCTGATAATGATGACAAAGGGGCATTGATTGACATTAAATATCGGTTGATTGAAATGACACCCTAAAACAGCGGACTTGCATCCAAAAGTAGCCAGAATACCCGTAATTTACACAAGCTATCCTTGGGGCTCGCGGGTGTTTTTATTTTATCAATCTTTAGGATAGGGTATATCTAACTTTTCAGCTGCGTCTTGCATCACGCGGGTAGGGCGGCGATCGTAGCGCATGGTTGTGTTAGGGTTTTCATGCCCCGCCATTTTTGAAACTGTAGAAAGGTCCACACCGACATCCAGAAGGTCGCTCACGAAAGTGCGCCGCATATCGTGTGGGGTAGTTTTTTTGACCAGACCAGCTTGCAGGGAACGTTTTTCAATCAGGTGGTAAATCGTCTGGTCGCTCAAGCGTGCGACAATTTGATTTGGAGCCATGCCCTGTTGTTTTTGAGCTGCTGATTTTCGTTCTTTTCTGTGCCTCACGATCTTCCCGGATTTATTGACTGAATAAAATAGCGGTCCTGGTTCATTGCCTCGCACCTCAATCCACTTCTGTATTGCTCGAACAGCGCCGCTGGCAAGAAATGCAAAGCGTTCTTTATTACGTTTACCAATCACTCGTAATTGCCGCAGTTTGGCATCGAAGTCCTCAAGGTCAAGAGTCACAACTTCAGCACGTCTCAGTCCTGAAGAGTACATTAAGCTGATAATTGCTGCGTCGCGCAGTCCGAGATTTGGGTTTTCTTCATCCTCCAGGCAAACCAGGATCAGACGTTTAATTTCTTCCGTATCTAATTCGCGTCCTGATGGAAGACGTTGGGCAGAAACTGAACGAACATCTGCAGCGCGTTGATAGGCTTCGGCGTTGATTAAATTATGACGCCAGGCTTCTTTCAGTACGCGCCGAACAGCGCACAGGTATCGGTTCACCGTTGCAGGTGCGTATCGCGCGTTCAGCCACGCTTTGACCGCAGTTACAGCGCCATAATCCAATTGCTCCCAGGGAAAATCCAGGCTATCCTCAATTTGGGAGTTTGTTAAAGCACTGGCGATTTGATCTAATGCAGCCTTCTGCACTCGCCGACTGTCTTTACTGTTAAGACTGGCTAAGTAGGAGACGACCGGGTTTTTGCTGGCGGTTCTTTGGCCACGGGCTTGTAGGGATGTCGGTCGCTGACCATAATCAATTGGAATTATTTCGTTTTGTTCCATAAGACCTACAATAATCAAAACAGGTAAGACTGCAACAACCTTACTCTGCTTGTTTATTCTACCATTTAAATTTTCAAAAATTTTCTATTGGAGCTTAAGAAAGCTAACAGGTAATAAAAAAGCCTGGGTTCGTTCGACCACAGGCTAAATAGTTTCACGGACTGGTTGAATTAGTGCAATAAATGCGTCTCATCTTGCAGATCACCAGAAAGATATGCTTGAAAGGCTGCCTCAATATCACGAATTTGCGTAACCAGTGGCGTGATCCCAAAGCTTTGCATGCTCTGATAAGCGCCCATGCCCATTCCGCCACAAATTAATACGTCACAATCGCTAATCGCCTGTGACATTCGATTGTGCTTGTCATGTGAAGCTGCGTCCATTCCGCTGCCCTGACCATGTTGATGTTGGTGTGCGTGGTCAGCAAATTGTTGATGTCCTAATTTCTCACGCATTTCCTGATGTTGGATAACGCCATCTTCTACCTCGACAACGAGGTAGTGTGATGCTCGACCGAAATGTTGACTGATCGTTTTCCCATCGTCTGTAATAAATGCAATTTTCATTAAATTCCTCCGACACCTAATTTGCCTTCAGAAACAAATTTCCGAAGACATCATCGTAATACATCCCCTATATTTTATCATCAAATTCATAAAGGGCGAGCCTAATGTAGATCCATAATTATGCTTGATCAAGATCGTTTCATGTATAATGGTGGCAAAGCGTAAACACATAGAGAAAGGCGTTCCAATGGCGAAAAAAGATGTTTACGAAAGATTGTGCGATTACTTCAGTTTGCAACTTGGTGAAGTTCCCGACCGAAACAACCTGATGACTGCTTTTAAACAGACTGTGACTGAGGAAACTGTCAATTTTTATTTTCTTCTTCCTCTTTTTGGCGAGATTAAGGAGTCTCAACTCCTGAAAAAAGCAAAACGCAAAGGGTACTCTGACATTGAAATATCGAAACATATGACCTTACTGATCAAAGAATCCTTCATTGAACGCCATCGAGGTGAAGAAGAAGACAGTTTTTCCAGGGTTTTTGGTGCGTTTGTCGCCGAAAATCAAGTGCGGAAAAAGAAAGGTACTGCTTTAGGAAAACGGTATGCCAAATATTGGATGGACTTAGCCGCGGTTTCAACTTACAAGCTGCCAACAAAAACGCCTTACGCCAGGGTATTAGCCACAGAAGAAAGCATTCAGCCTCCCAAAAAGGGCGAGAAAATTATCATCAATGAGACTATTCAGGATACACAACAAGCCGTTCCCTATGATTTCGTAACTGAATTGCTGCGAAAGTCTTCCACAATCGCACTGGCAGAATGTTATTGTCGGCTCTCCAAGGAAATGGCTGGTGAGCCCTGCGGTCATGAAAAAGAAACCTGCTTTTTATTCAATGAAGCCGGTCGAAACTTGATCGAAATTGGCGTTGCTCGTGAAATTTCTGTTGAAGAAGCCCTTGAAATTATCAGACGCAGCGAAGCAGCAGGCCTGGTACACAATGTCAATAATGCTGAAGGTGAGATCAATTTTTTGTGTAATTGCTGTCCTTGTTGTTGTCCCATTTTGGGAGCAATGAAATTGGGCTTGAAAAATGTCTCACAACCCTCGCGGTTCCACGCGGTGATTGATTGGGAAGTTTGCATTAATTGTTTGATTTGCGTTGATTATTGTTACGTGAATGCTCTTACAGATGTGGAAGGTCAGCTCTCTTTTGATGTCGACTTGTGCATTGGGTGCGGTTTGTGTGCCAGCCACTGTCCTGAAAATGCAATTAATATGGTTGTGCGAGAAAATTTCGGGAAAATTTATCCTACTGCCAGCACATTGGATAGCCAGATCCAAAAAGAAGCAATTATTGGAAAGCTTACATCTTTTATGAAAAAGTAGTATGCTCCAAATCTGTAGAACGGATTGTTGAAAGTTTATTTGAAATGGTACAGGATCGAACGCGAAAAATTGTTATCACTGGTGTATTAAGCGCCATTTCCATCTTCTTAGGGATCACTCGTTTAGGATTTATCCCATGGTTTTCAGGAGTATCCCTTACGATTATGCACTTGCCGGTCATCATCGGCGCTGTACTGGAAGGTCCCGTTGTCGGCTTTGCCATTGGCCTGATCTTTGGCATCTTCAGCCTGATCCAGGCCGCCATAGCACCAACAGGTCCTACCGATGTTTGGTTCACCAATCCTTTGATTTCTGTGATACCGCGTCTGTTTATCGGGCCAATCTCATGGTTGGTTTACCGCGCCCTGAAACGCTGGCCAATTCCTGCATTGTTTACTGCAGGCATCACTGGGAGTCTCGTCAATACCGCCCTTGTTTTATCGATGATTGGCGCCCTGGGATTGCTACCATGGATTGCTATCCCGCCAATAATATTGAGCAATGGGCTGCTTGAGGCAGTTGCTGCATCAATTTTGGTGGTAAGCGTTGTCAGCATCTGGAAACAAATTGAAGGTCGTAGGGGCAAACGAGGCTCATCGTTTTAGCATTATTAAGCTATAGCGTCAGCATCAACAAACTGACCAGCAGCGCTATCAAAAGAAAGACCCCATCCAATAACGTGAACTTCAAGGTATAGAAACTGCTGCGAGCTACTGCAGCATTAAAGCCGCGAGATTCCATGGCCAGCGCCATCGTTTCAGCCCGCTTAAGGCTGTTGACCATCAAAGGAACAATCAGAGGCAAAACTCGTTTTGCTTGGCGGATGGGGTTAAATCCCCTTTGTTCCCAATCACCGCCGCGCGCTGCCTGAGCCTTAGCTATTTTTTCAGCAGATTGGGCAATCATCGGAAGAAAACGCATGGTAATTTGCACAACTGCGGTCAGGTCGTTGATAGGAAATCTCAGCTTTTCGAGAGGTTTTAGTAAATAAAACAGGGAAGAGGTGACTTGTGAGGTCGATAGAGTCATCGCATACCCATTTAGTAAAAAGATAAGAATAAAAAACCTCGCTAAAAGCATGCCGGCGTTGAAAGCTGCGCGTTGGGTGACGATAATGCCTACCACGTTTCCTAAAATCACATCGGTATGGGTAATTGTTCCGAAAATAATTTGAAGGACTGCTAATATCAATAAAAATGGCAGCGCACGTTTGAAACTCTGCCACCCTGGTTTTACCGGGATTTTGGCCAGAATGTAAAGAAGTAATACCATTCCCAAACCCAAAAAAAGACCCGAAATGCGGGGAGTAAATACAACGCCTGTGAACAAGGCTAAATAGATGAGCATCCGGGCACGAGGATCAAGACAATGAATCAGCGAATCACGTGGGATATATTGCCCGATAGCTGTATTGCCCAAAAACTCAAACCGGCTATTCATGGAGACAATCCTTGATAGAGGACATTAAAAGCCCAGGCGTATAACTTTTCTCGATATCAATTGGCCATTGCTGTGCGATTAATGTCCTGGCTATATCGACCGCTAAAGGTGGTGAGAGCGATGCGTTTGATAAGGCAACTGCATTTGTTATCACCTGGCTGCAGGAACCTGTATGGGTGACCTTGCCCGATTGCATGATTGACAACTCATCAGCTATTTCAGCAATTTCTTCCAATCTATGGCTGGCAATGATGAGGGTTTTTCTTTTTTTCTGCAATGCTCTAAATAAAGCCATTAACTCAGCCCGGGCTCGGGGGTCCATACCAGCCGTGGGCTCATCAAACAATAAAATATCCTGGTCAAGTACCAAGGTGGAAGCCAGGGCTACTTTTCTCCTCTCGCCACCGCTCAAAGTTTCTAAACGTCGATCTTTAAATGCATCAAAACCCAAACCAACCATTTCCATAGCATGTCGGACACGCTCTTTTATATCCTGCATGGCAAATTGCTTGGGGCCATATGCAATTTCATCCCCAACAAAAGTTTCAAAGAATTGGGTCTCAGGATTTTGGAAGACCAGTCCAGCACGTTGAACAACGTCTCGCAAGGCTGTCCGAGGATCATCGAGAAGGAAGTTTCCCACACGAACATGTCCCAAATCGGGTCTTAAAATCCCATTGATGTGCTGTAAGAGTGTTGACTTTCCAGACCCGTTAGCACCTGCAAGACCATGGACACTGGCTTCAGAGATCGTGAGATCGACACCATTGAGGGCTTGTTGAGCCAGAGGTGAGCCTGATAGGTAGGTATAGTGAACATTCTGAAACTCAATCAGTGAGCGGGATGACTCAATGCCATACGTTTTTTTTAGAGGTTGTGTTGCAGAGTTTTTTCCATAATAAAAAGGGAGCGCATTTTTCAGAATCTGAGTCTCAAGGACGGGCACAGGGATTTTCCATCCCAAAGCGTGAAATTCATCAGCAATCCGGGTAACTCCTGGTATTTCAAGGCCTGCTTCGCGTAGTTTTTCTCTCTGAGCGAATACCTCTGTCGGCGTTCCAGATAAAATGATGCGTCCGAAATGCATTGCGACAATCTGATCAGCAGAAATTGTCTCTTCCATGTGATGCGTGATGTAGACAATTGTCATCCCATTCTGTCGTAATTTGCGCACAGTCTGCAGAAAGGTTTGCCGTGCCAGTGAATCAAGCATCGATGTCGGTTCGTCAAACAGAATGACGCGGGGCTGCCGCGCAAGCACACCTGCCAGCGCTACTTTTTGTATTTGACCCCCGGAAAGAAGGTGGGGAGGTCGCTCTGCTGCTTCAAACATTCCAACCGTCCGAAGTTGTTCTTCCACCCGTTTTTGTATCTCTGCAGAGGGTAGATTGATATTTTCCAATCCAAAGGCGATGTCTTCCGCAACCGTTGAAGCAACAATCTGATCCGCCGGGTTTTGATATACCATGCCCACGATCGTTCGCAGCCTGGGAAGGTTTTCATTTTGTCGGGTATCCAGCCCGTCGATAACGACTCGACCTTTTGTAGGAACTAATAAACCATTGACGTGTTTGAGGAGGGTTGTTTTTCCAGATCCATTTTCTCCGATGATGGCCACAAGCGAGCCTGCCTCGATGCTGAGGTCAATGCCACGCAGAATTTCGGGGGCGGCCTGGTCGGTAGCGTCTGGGCGATAGTGGAGATCTTCAATTTGGATTAAAGCAGTCACGTGCTAATCTTATCCGGAAACTGATTTTTGTGGATGTCAATTTCTCTAAGAAAAGAGACGATAACCATTGACGCCTTTAAATAAATATCTGATTTAGAAATCAGATGCAAATGAACGCTGGTGCGTTTTGAAGTAAATAACAATGATTTCGTGTAGTTTTACATTTTAAATGCTTTTAAGACGTTAATAAAAAGAGGGTTAGCAGCGCTGAGCTCGTTTACACAGAATTTGATAAGCCTCATCCAGATCGTCGATGGTTGCCAGCAATAATTCTGTCTGGCAACTGATTCGCTCCACAACCTCGTCATACGAATAGGTTACGTTATGATGCTTTAGAACCTCCATGGCCAGCTTGCTCATGATTGCGCCATGCACACAACTCACACCCAAGCGGGCCATCAACAGTGCTGAGGCTTTACCAACTACTTTATCAAAAAGTTTGGCTTTGGTTAGATCGATGGGGTGACTGGTCAGGTATTCTTCCAGATCAAATAATGGATATAACCATTTACCAGTGCTTTGAAAGACAACATTCCCATCAACTTGAACCAATAAAGATAACTCATTCAAAGACATATTTTTCACCAAAGAGTAAACTCGCCAACCACCACCTGATTCGGTGGTGGTTTATATGATATCCCATTTCATTTTATAAAGACCTAAACTGATCATCGCAGATATACGATGTTTAGTCCTCACACATTCTTTCAATCAAGCTGCCATAGAGCCTTTGCGATGACCTCCTGGTCAACTGGAATTCGGTCGAAGCGCACACCAACAGCATTGTATATGGCGTTTGTAATAGCTGGAGCGGTGGGAATGCTGCATATTTCCCCAACACCCTTGGCACCATAGGGTCCTTCTGCTGCTGGGTGCTCTACAATAATAGCAGTTATTTTCGGTGTGAGCATAATTCCTGGCATACGATAGCGTGCAAGGTAGTCTGTGACGACATAGCCATCCTTGACTATAAATTCTTCTGTCAGGCAGTAACCCAGACCCATCATAACGCCCCCCTCAACCTGACCTTGCAATCCAAGTGGATTGACTGCCATGCCAACATCATTTGCAGTGATTACATTCAACACTTTCACTTCACCGGTAAGTGTATTGACTTCAACTTCTGCAGCTTGAGCAGCAAAAGAATAGGCAAAATGCATATCTCCGCCAGTACCCAGGGGCTGCGTTTTTGGCGCTTCATATTCATAAAGAGCACGGGGCATTTGTCCCATACGCTTCATTTCGCTGGCAATTTCACCAAAGGAAATCTTTTTGCTGCGCAAATGAACAAAACCATCTTTAAATTGAATGAGACCTGGGTCAATATCAAATTGTTCAGCCAAATAAGCTGAAATGGAATTGCGCAATGCGATGGCTGCATAACGCGATGCGTTCCCGGTAAGATAGGTCTGGCGGGACGCTGTTGTCGGACCGCCGTTAGGTGTCAGGTCTGTATCCATCACCAGGACGCGCACCTGCTGAGGCGGTACACCCAGTTCCTCTGAGACAACCAGTTGCATTACAGTTACCAAACCCTGCCCCAACTCTGCAGCAGAGCTACGAATTTCGAAGGTGCCATCCTCAAACATCTCGATATCAGCATTAGAAATGTCAGGCGCGCCGCCTCCCAAACCGGTGTTTTTATAGGCCACTGCAAAACCCCATGATCTGACCAAATGCGGATTATCAGGATCAACAACCGGTTCAAAAGGCTTTGCATTGCGCGTTAACATCTCTTTCTCAACACGATCAATGCACTCAACCAGGCCGACCGACTCGGTAAGCACCTGACCTGTGTTGGTGATGCTACCAACATGCAAAGCATTCATCCGACGCAGTTCAACCGGGTCAATATTCAGTTTCTCCGCCAGCATGTCGATGGTACTTTCAACGGCAAAGGCGGACTGGGTAACCCCAAAACCACGAAAAGCGCCCGCAGGTGGGTTATTGGTATACATCGCGTAACAATCAGCGCGCACGTTCTCCACGTCGTAAGGCCCTGCAGAGTGGGTTGTGGCACGGGTCATCACCTTTTCTCCCAGAGAGGCATACGCACCTGTATCACCAAAGAGCTCCGTCAGTATTGCAATGATACGTCCATCGCTTTTTGCGCCAAGTTTAATTCGAATTTGAGTAGCATGTCGTTTGGGGTGCACCATCAAGCTTTCATGCCGGTTAAATAGCAATTTAACCGGGCGTTGGGTTTCATTGGCTAATAGTGCGCTATGGATTTGGCCGGCAATGTCTTCCTTCCCGCCAAAACCTCCGCCAACTTTCTGACCAACAATTCTCACACGGTTTTCGTCCCAACCCAAAACACGGGCAACCTGGCTACGATCCTGGTAGGGAATTTGCGAGCCAACGTAAATCTCCATACGACCATCTGGCCTGGGAACAGCAATACTGCACTCCGGCTCCATGAAGGCATGGTCCGCGATTTGTGTATGATAAGTATGCTCAATGATCACGTCAGCGTTCTCGAATCCTGCATCCATATTGCCTTTGCGCACTTTAATATGTTTGAGTAGATTCCCGTTTTCGTGGAGCTGAGGTTGATCATCCTGCAAAGCCTGCACGGGATTGCTGATGACAGGCAGAAGTTCAAATTCGGCTTCGATCAAATCGACTGCCTGTTCTACAATTTCTGGCGTTTCAGCAGCCACAATTGCGATAGTATCGCCAACATAGCGGATGCGTTCACCAATACCAACAATTGCTGGCCAATCGAAGATCACAAGACCATGGGTGTGTTCACCGGGAATGTCCTCTGCTGTCAAAACAGCCGCAACACCTTCCAATTTTTGGGCTTTTGAAATGTCCAAACTTTTTAAGATCGCGTGGGGGACCAGTGCGCGTTTTGCACAGGCATACAACATATCATCGAACACCAGATCGTCAGTAAAGATAGCTTTTCCTGTGACCTTTTCAATAGCGTCTGGTCGTATATGGGTGAGACCGACTACCGCGTGAGAATGGATTGAATCGGGCACTTTTGGTGCAGGCAGTGGCTCCCCGGTACGCAATGTATGTGCTGCTGCAAGGATTGCATTTTCAATCGATGGATAGCCAGCACATCGACATAAGGTGTCTTTGAGTGCATAACGGATTTCATCACTGGTTGGGTTCGGATTGCGCTTTAACAGGGCGTAAGCGGTCATAATTTGGCCGGGGATGCAAAACCCACATTGAACAGCGCCGTGTTGCACGAAGGCCTCTTGAAGGGGGTGGAGCTTAATCACCTCATAAACCTGCTCAGCCAGACCTTCAATCGTGAGAATGGTTTTGCCGTCAGCCCGTTCTGCGGGATAGATACAAGACATCATCGGTTCGCCATCCACCAGCACTGTGCATGCGCCACATTCTGCTTCATCGCAGCCAATCTTCGTTCCAGTTAAGCGCAAGCGCTGTCGTAAAAGTGTCGCCAGCATTTCACCAGGTTTCACCGGTAAGGTGTATTCTTTATTATTAACGGTAAGGGTTATTTCTTTTCTCATTTTTCACCAGGGTATCATGGTCGTGAATTATCATTGAGGATTCAGAATCCAATTTTCAAGCAGCGCGGATCCAGGCTTCAGTTAATGTATCTTTGAAAAGCGTTTTAATGAGATGCTGTCTGTAAGATGCTGTAGCCCGTAAAGGGCTCGTCCTGAAATTTGCCTGGGACAATAGCTTTTCCAAAGCTTTGTTGATCTGATCTTGATCTAATGGACGGCCTTTAAGTATGGCTTCCGCTTCTGTGGCGCGAAAAGGCACGGGGCCTCCCGGACCGACAGATATCCGAACATCAATAACTGTATCAACGTCTCGACAAACCCACACCGCACAATTCAAAATAGGTAGTGCAACGCCCTGTGGGCGCATGATCCGCTTGAAGCAGGAAGCCTGTCCACGGTTTGCCAGCATCAAATAAAATCCGGTGATCAGCTCACATGTTTTATCAATCGCCGAATTTCCCGGTCCGAGGAACAAATCCTGGAATAGCATCCGACGTAAGCCAGCTTTACTGGCTACCTCTGCGTGAGCGTTCAGCGCCAGCATGGCAATGGTTCCATCGGCAGCAGGGAGTGCATGCGCTACATTACCGCCAAGAGTGGCAGTATTTCTTACCTGTGGGCCAGCTATCAGGTTGCAGGCTTCAACCAACGCCCGGGCATTTTTCAGAGTCAATTCATTTTGTATGATGTTTGTAATCGAGATCGAGGCGCCAATGAAAAGCTCCTGACCTCGCTGCTCGATAACATTCATCTCTGGGACGCTTTTTAGGTCAACCAGGGTGTGTACTGGCGCAAGGCGGCCCTGCCGAATATCAAGCAATAAATCAGAGCCTCCGGCGATCGGCATCGCTGGTTGAGGGGCAGTGGTCAGAACTTCAATTGCTTCAGTTATTGTTGTGGGTTGTCTTAATTCTTGCCAAAGTTTCATAGGTGGTATCCTTTTTGAGATTGATCAAGATGGCGGTACTTTTCGATGGGCTGCCCCAACATCGCTGAAAACTTCAAACGTCCAGCGACCACCTTACCGATGAATACTTAAATCGCATAGCGCTTGTTAGGTTTTATAAAGGCACATCCTGATGATCTTCTTCTCGAATTCCGGCCATCAATAATCCGACCTTTTCTCTGGTTGCCTGGTCTCTATCCAGGATGCCCATAATTTTACCTTCATAAATGACAGCAATTCGATCGGAAAGTGCAAAAATCTCATCCAGATCTTCAGAGATTAAAAGGACAGCGGTGCCATCATTTCTTTGCGAAATGAGTTGTTCACGGACGTATTCAGCAGCACCAATATCCAGACCGCGCGTGGGTTGTGCAGCAATAATTGCACCGGGTTTACGTGATAGTTCACGTGCCAAAACGACTTTTTGGATATTTCCGCCGGAAAGGCTCTTTGCCAATGTTTTTTGAGAGGGTGTTTTTATTTTGAATTGCTGAATCATACGTATAGAATGTAAAATGATCTCTTTCGGTTTTAGAAAGCCGCTTTTTGTAGAAAATTTTGGTTGTGCATGTTCTCGCAATATCAAGTTTTCAGAAACCGAAAAATTTCCGATCATCCCATCACGCATCCGTTCCTCAGGGATGTATGATAACATTTTTCTAATCAAGCGGTCAGGATCAAAATTGGTCACATCTTCGCCATGCAGGTAAATAAGCCCTGAAGTTGGCTTGCGCAAACCAGCCATGACCTCAGCCAGTTCACGCTGCCCGTTTCCAGAAACTCCTGCGAGCCCCAATATCTCGCCGCAATATACATCGAGATTAACCTCAGAAAGCCCGACAGTTCCGCGATCGCTCCCACAAGAAATGTTTTCCAGTTTCAGCCCAACGCCACCTCTTTCAATGCGTTTTGTGGTGGTAATAAAGTCTATCTGATGACCAACCATCCAATTGGCAAGGTCAGCTTTGGTGACTTCGGAGGTTGGACGCGTGCCCATATTTTTGCCGTTGCGTAAGACGGTCACCCGATGACTAATATCAATAACTTCGTGTAGTTTGTGAGAAATAAAAATTAGTGCATAACCATCCTTCGCCATTTGACGCATAATGGCGAACAATTCATCGACTTCTTGAGGTGTCAACACGGCTGTAGGCTCATCAAGAATTAACAACGCCGCACCTCGATAAAGGGCTTTAATAATTTCCACCCGCTGTTGCTGGCCGACCGAAAGTTGCCAAATATACGCATCAGGGTCGATTTGCAAGCCATATGTTTTTGCCAATGCTTGAATTCGATTAGCAACTACATCTAAATCAGTGAGGAAAGCCCTAGATGATTTCAGCCCTAATGCGACATTTTCGGTTACGGTTAGGGTGTCCACGAGCATGAAATGTTGATGGATCATACCAATGCCAAGGTTGATCGCATGGGTTGGGGAGGTGATTTTGACTAAATTGTCATTAATGAAAATATCTCCGCTATCTTGCTGATACATGCCATACAAAATTTTCATCAGCGTGCTTTTGCCAGCACCATTTTCACCCAGCAAGGCATGCACCTCATGTGCATTCACATCGAAATCAACGTTTTCGTTGGCAAGTACACCAGGAAACCGCTTGGTGATATTGACCATTTTCATTGTTCGGATGATAGGGCCTTCAGAAGGAAGAATATTCGTACCTGTCATTGGGATTTACCTGTATCTATTTTAAAATTTGAAGATTTCGGAAACCCTTTTAAGGGTTTCCGAAATTTGATGAGATGACATTTGATTATCTTTAGGGCAAATTGATAGTTATTGTCCCATCGATAATCCCTTGAATGGTTGCTTGAGCAGCTTCCATCACCTCTGCGGGAATAGTAACATTTTCATTGAAGGCTATAACCTGACCGCCGTTGGCAAGGTTAATGAGGAAGTACTCACCACCGAGTTGATTCTTAGCACGCCTTGCGACCATATCTTCCAGGACAACTTCCCAATGGTAAACCTGGCTGGCAACAACGGTGTTTGGAGCAAAGGTCGACTGCTCAGCCTGAGTGCCAAACCAGTAAGCCCCAGCTTCTTCACATTTACCAATTGCTCCAACGACCATTTGCGCTGTGCCGGTCATAACGTCTGCACCAGCAGCGAGATGTGTTTCGGCGGCTTCTGCTGCCAGAGCAATATCACCGAAGGAGCCAATATAGGTCACACGAACATTAATTGTAGGATCTGTAGCCAACACGCCTGCGACGAAACCATCCACATAGAGCTTCGCATCTCCGGTTTCGATGGGACCAACCACACCAATCACCTTGGTCTTTGACAGCATAGCAGCCATCACGCCCATCACATAACCGCCCTCATGGGAGGCAGCTTCGTAAGCGTAAATATTGGGTTGTCCAAAGGTTTCAACGGTGGTTCCCCAGGCAAAACTGGTTTCTGGAAAATCCGGTGCGATTTCCTGCATGGAGGAGCCATACTGCGAGCCGTGACCAATGACCAATTGATAGCCCTGGGCGGCATAATCTCGAAGAGCTGCGGCGGCGTCATCAACATTAAACATCATGCCTGAGAAAGCCCATTCGATATCATGTGTGGTCTCAAACAGGGTCATTGCGTCATAAATGCTTTGCGTAAAAGCAAAATCGTTGTACTCACTTGGTGAAACAATGGCAATTCGCAGTTTTTCAGCTACCTCTGGCTCTTTGACTACTTCAGGTTCTTCTGCGACTGAGGGCTCATCCGCTGTAGGTTTTCCACAGGCAGCTAATACAAACACAAAAATCAGTAAAAGGGACAGGTATTTAACTAAATTCTTCATTTTATTTTCTCCTATATGTCTTTCGTTGTTTTCACTATTGAAGCTAAAATATATTATCAAAGTAATTCGCAAACCTCCTTTCCCGGGTAAAACAATAATTATTTAACAGTCAAAAAAACAGGTTGTAAATTGTTTTTTTACCCTTCACGCTCAAATGGTTTGGTTAATGCAGATGGCGTCTTGACCTTTGAAACAGTAAGTGTCAGGACTAAAATTGTCAGGAAATAAGGCATCATTGTGGAAAATTCCGATGGTATAGGTATGCCCAGGACCTGAATCCATAGCTGAAGACCATTAACTAAACTGAATAACAATGCGCCGCCAAGGACACCCCAGGGTTTCCAGGCTCCAAAATAAACCAGAGCTACAGCAATAAATCCCTGACCCGCAGTCATACCCTGTTGGAAAACGTTCAATAAAGCAATGGATAACGACGCGCCAGCCAACCCCGACATCGTTCCACCTAAAATGATGGTGAAATAACGCACTTTTGGAACGCTAACACCTAAAGTGTCGGCAGCCTGGGGATTTTCACCAACAGCACGGATTTTTAAACCAAGGGTTGTTTTGTAAAGGATAAACCAGGCCAATGGAACCATCAAAAAAGCAAGGTAAACAAGAATATTCTGGTTGAAGAAAATATCTCCAAATATGGGAATCTTGCTGAGTAGCGGGATGGCGATGCGAGGAAAACCGCTCACAGTTTCGACAGTGCCTATCAAGGTTTGAAAGAGTAAGTTGCTCATTCCCACACCAAAAAGGTAGAAGCCAATCCCGCTGATTCCTTGCGTGGCATGGAGTTCAATTGTCACAATAGCCATTGCCAGCCCCATCAATGCGCCAACGCCCATTGCAGCCAATACGCCCAACCAGAGATTTCCGGTGATTTTGGCAACATAAAATGCGAAAAATGCACCCAAAATCATTTGACCTTCGACACCAAGGTTTAATACCCCGCTGCGCTGGCTGAACATTTCTCCAATAGAGGCAAATAAATAGGGCGTTGCCAGTCTTATTCCGGATGCGAGGATGCCCAGAAAGGCTGTCATCGAAAAAAGATTAGAAATCATGGGGTCACCTCGCCTGTAGTACGTGAATTATCTCCACTTTGCAAATAACTCTCTTCATCAGAAGAATCATCTGTCGACACCCTTCTTCGTTGGCGTCGTATTCGCCAGTAATCACTGCTGACAACAAAGACAACCACCAGACCGTTGAGCGCAGTAATTAACGCAGAAGGAATCTGCGTTACTCTTTGCATTGCGTTTGCGCCAACGATTAATGCGCCAAATAAGACAGAAGCCGGTATGGTTAGAATTGGATGCAATTGACCAAATAGGGCGGCGACAATTCCGTTAAAGCCAGCGCCCCCGGTAAAACCAGTGGCTGAGCCATCTGTAATCATGCGGTAATTGACGCCGTAAACCTGAGTTGCACCGGCTAGACCCGCCAAAGCGCCGCTCAGGAGCAATGCCAGAACGATATAACGCTTCACTTTTACGCCAGCATATTTTGCTGCATGCGGATTCTGTCCAACAGCCCTGATGCGATAACCGGTTGTTGTGTGCCACAACAAGATATACACTAAGATCGCCAGGATAACCGCGATCAGTGAGCCTAAGTGCAAGCGTGTAGGCTGCCACAGCCGTGGTAATCGAAAAATCTCTTCCAGTCGCGCGGACTGAGGTATCTTTGAAGCCATATCCGCCTGGCTTGGGTCCATCAACGAGCCTGTCAGATAGTAGTTTTTGAACTGGACAGCAATGGCGTTCATCATTACGGTACTTAAAATCTCATTTACATTAAAATATGCTTTCAAAACACCGGGTATCCCACCCCAGATAGCGCCTGCAACTACACCGCCTAACAGGCCTAAAGTAATATTTAACCAGCCCGGGAAGTTGGTCAGGGTAACCCCAATATATGCTCCGACCAAAGCCCCCATGATCATTTGGCCTTCGCCGCCGATGTTAATGACATTGCCACGGTAGGCGATACATATACCGACACCAATCAACAACAGGGGGGTTGCCCGCACAAGCGTTTCGGCAAAGGCGTTCTTGCTGCCGAAAGCACCTTGTAAAAGTGCCTGGTAGGCAACAAGTGGATTGACACCGAGGGCGATGAGCATGATCGCTCCGACAAGCAGGGCAGCCAGTGTGGCGAATAAGGGTAAAAAAGCATCAATAATTTGACCTAAGCGAGATTTCATCGTATGATAGCTCTCCGTATTATTAATATAAGTATAATTATTATACAGTATAATTATGCTAAACTATCAATAATTTATGTTTAAAAGGCTGTTAATTATTTTAGCCTGACCTCAAGCAATAATACTAAGTCCTGGATTTATAGGGGTTATATAAGTGGTTTATGATATTTTATCATAATTTCTTTTTCCATGTTAATAATTCGTCAATGAATTTGTTCAGGAATATGATTAACCTTGCGTGCGAAGGATGTTTTGTGCATAATAATAATATTGTGAATAATTAATATAATATAATAATATTTAACTTTACTAATAATGCATATTTCCACAAAAAAGTGGGGAAGGCGCGGCGAACAGCGATATACATCGCGGGCAGGCTGGCAAAGACAATACACGGCATCTTATCCAGAAGAAAACGATAATTGTGGCTATCGAAAAGGAGACAACGTTAGAGATCGAACATCAATCCATTGATACGGGCAAGTATAAGAGGAAATTATTTTCAGAATAGCATTTGATCATTGACCAGTGGCGTCTCAATTCAACACGATTTCTCTATGAAATCACATAGTTTTAGAAAATGATTATTCTCATAAACTAAAATTAGTGATAATATTACATATTTTGCTTTTCCCTTTCGTAATAGCAGCCATTACATCAATTTTGATTATTGTTTTACAGCAAGTTTGCTTTGACCCCTTACTGCATGTACTGGAAATAATTGAGCATACCTATGTGCATCTTTCATTGTGCGCTGACAGATCCTAGTTTGCGTCCTGGTCCAGGAAAATCGAACCAGTAATTGTCATAGAAATTCTACTAATATTCACTCCCAGCTCACCGCTTAAATCTAGGCAATGTAAATTATTAAATTTTTTTATCATGAGCAATACTAATTGCCATATCATATGGCATTCTGTATTTTAAGTATTTATATATATATAATAATATAATATATATAAATATATATAATATTAAAATCTTCATCTTTTCTCGAACCCGATACACCCAAAAATGTTACCGATGCTACTAGACTTGATCATTTTGGTTGTTGAAACCATCCTGCACCAAATAGCTCCACACATGGACAAAATAACAACAACCACAGTCCGCATGCTGATAGATTTATGGTATAAAATAGAGATGCACACAATGGTCAATTCAATCAGTTTATCCGGGTAATTTGAATGGCAGTCGATATTAACCTGATTAATGAAGCTCAGGCGTTGGATCTTTGGGCAGATTCACCGCACAATTCTGTGTTTACCCATCCCCAGGTATTAAGTAAATTATCACATGAAGTTGATTGGTGGCAGGCGGTCAAAGGGAACCAACCCCAATGTATTTGGCCAATCTGCAAATCAACTGAAAAACAGGTTGAATTGCCAGCTTTGACATATTATGTGGGTCCCTTATGGATGAATGGCGTTTTTCCACTACCAGCTCACCGCAGCTTAGCACGAACAACTGAAGTGTATGAGCAATTTATTGACCGTTTTATCATTGAGTATGGAGCGATAGAAGCCTCCCTGCCCAAAGGCTTATTAGATGTGCGAGTGTTTGACTGGTGGAATTATCATCATAAAGATCAACCTCGGTTCCGTATCAGACCACGCTATACAGCATGTATCGAAAATTTACAAAACAAAACGGATCAGGAAATCATAGCCGATTTCAGACAACTTCGAAGGCGTGAACTACGCGCAATTGAGAAATACCCCCCTCCCCCACGAGCAACACAATGGCGAAGCGATGACCTGATGAACCTATACCTTAGTGTCGTTGATGATCAGACCGATGAAATTAAGGAGAAGAACTGTCAACAAATCTCTGCGCTGGTCGATCTTGTAAATATGGGCTTTGGCGATTTGATTGCATTTCAGGGTCCTGAAGATGAGCGAGTTATTGCTGCTTGCCTGTTGTTGTACGATCAATCTGAGGCGAATATGGTGCTTAATTTGGTGAATGAGGACTGGCGCGGAACGGGTTTGGCTGCTTGGATGATCAAAGAATCAATCTTAGCTGCAAAGTCAAAAGGGATGTCGACTTTTGATTTTAATGGCGCCAACAGCCCCAATCGGGGTGATGATAAACACAGTTATGGTGCGTCGCCGATTCTATATTTTGATATCAAGTTTCCCGGAGAAAATCATCTTGTGTAATTCTTTAATTAAAAAAATCCGTTATGAATGGGAAGGATTTCGGTTTTTAGTCAGAAATATTCGCGCTTCACGAACTTTACATCCCATGCAGGATTCAACATTCTCTAACTATCAATTTACTGGCTTATCAACCCATCAAATTGATGAAATGGATGCTTTACACAAGCTTGTAAGAGAAGGACGCGAGTTAAGTTTTTGGCGAAAGACATATTTTAAACAATGTGGCGAGAAGGTTTGTAGCGTTGCATTCAACGAAGATGGTCAGATGGTCGGGTTTAACTTCTATTATTTTCGAGAATCTGAGGTCAATGAAGGCATTATTCATGAGGCCTTCCTTGGCATTTCTCCACAAGAACGAGGAAAAGGCCTTGCAACTGCTTTGCAAGCCTACACGATCGACCAGTTGTCTCGCAACAAACTGCGCGGGATTTCCGGGAATGTCTTGAAAGCCAATGGTCCTTCAGTAAAAATGTTACTTCGTACTGGCTTTATATTGACTGATGATCCGGATGATGCAGCCAATTACCGAGTTTTTTATCCACTCACAACCCTGTAAACTTAGTTAAGATATCATTGGATGCAAGCTGATGACCGAAAAGCAAGAAATTTATAATTTATGTGTGGAATTGTTTCCAATTTGCCGCAGCATCACTGGAAACGGCGTTCGAAAAACCCTGGAAATCATCAAGAATCATCTGCCAGCACTGAAAACCTATGAGATACCGACAGGAACCCGAGCATTTGATTGGACCGTGCCTGAGGAATGGAATATCACCGAAGCGTACATTATTGACCCGGATGGGCAGAAAATCGTTGATTTTCAGCAGAATAACCTCCACGTTGTTGGTTACTCAGTACCGGTTAACCGGACTATTGACCTTGATGAATTACAAGCACATTTGTATTCAATACCAGAGCAACCGGAAGCCATACCCTATATCACCTCCTATTACCAGAAACGCTGGGGGTTTTGTTTACCGCACAACCAGCGGAAATCCTTGAAGCCAGGTCAATATCAAGTTTACATCGATAGTTCGCTCTCTAAAGGCTACCTCACCTATGGCGAACTTATTCTCCCCGGTCAAGCCAGTGAGGAAATATTTCTTTCTACATATATATGCCACCCATCGATGGCCAACAATGAATTATCCGGCCCGGCTGTAACAACCTTCCTGGCTAAACGGCTGCTGGATCAAAAAGATCGAAAATACAGCTATCGCATCATTTTTATCCCTGAAACGATTGGATCTATCGTCTATTTAAGTCAGAATCTTCCTGAGATGAAAACGAAGATCATTGCTGGTTTTAATATCACCTGCATTGGCGACGAGCGGTCCTATTCATACCTGGCATCCCGCTACGGAAACACACTGGCTGATCAAATTGCACGCCACGTTCTCAAGCATTTGCAACCAGATTTCATCAGTTATTCTTATTTAGAACGCGCCAGCGATGAACGGCAATACTGCAGCCCGGGGATTGACCTGCCTGTTGCCACAATCATGCGCACGAAATACGGCGCCTACCCCGAATATCACACCTCGCTTGACGACCTGGACTTCATTTCCCCAGACGGCCTATACGGAGGTTACAATATCCTCGAACACTGCCTGATGTGCCTTGAGCGAAATGAGATTCTGAAAACCACGGTTTTATGTGAGCCACAATTAGGAAAGCGCGGCCTTTATCCTACTTTAAGCACAAAAAACAGTCATAAAATTGTGCGGAATATGATGAATTTGATTGCTTATTGTGATGGGACCAACGATTTATTATCCATTGCAGAGATTATCAAAGTGCCAATGTGGGAACTGTTTGATACGGTCGACATATTAAAAAGTCATCATCTGCTGGTGTCAGCATGAAGATTCCTGCTGCCTAACTTTTCTGGAATCTTATTCTCAATGAACAATTTATGTTCAACGGCTTTTCCCAGCAGTGTTGCACCCATCAATAAGCAAGCACTTCGGCAAACAGCTCACCTCCCTCCCATTTATTTAATACCGGTTGTATCGATTGCAGCGCTTTAGCATATTCCGGCTGAGATTGTCATTTTCAGTCAATTTTTCCAGGAAGGTCCCATCTCCCGAGAGCAAAGAGCAGTTATTCTATCAGCAACGATATCAATACTATACGAAGTAGCCGGTATTTTATAATTATGTCTTCGTCTTAGGCTGTCAATTTAACTTCAAACAGCGAGGAAAGCGAAGCCCCACGCGGTTTGACTTTGCAATTCATCCTTAATTATGATGTTTTAAACTTGCGTCTCTTCTTCTGGGTTAGATCCTGTTCTTTTAGGAATCAGTAAATCAACCAATCTCGACCACCCCGTTTTAATGTCATTCTTTTTCAAGCGCCAGGTACCGATAATCCCATAAGGCAAGAACATCACGATTAAGATAAAAAGAATACCAAAGACCAGAGGCCAGCGGGCGCCAAACCAGGTGTAAAAGAACTGGCTGATGACTTGCATAATCGCAGCACCCAGAATTGCGCCAACAAGGGTGCCCATGCCTCCCAGGATGGTAATAATCAGTGCATTTACTGTCATGACGCCGGAAACCATGGTTGGAGTTGCGCTTGCATTCCAGATAGAATATAAGGCGCCTGCGAAACCCGCAAATATCGAAGATGAGACAAAAGCAATTGTTCGATAGGTTACCGGGTTGTATCCAATCATCCGCATGCGATCTTCGTTTTCTCGGTTTGCAATGATCACACGTCCGGTCGGCGAGTTAACCATCCGCTTCATGAGCAGATAGCAGATCACCAAAAAAGCCAACGAGATAAAATAGACGGTTAACCGGTTTTGTGTTGGATTCAACCAAACCGGCATCGGCACACCATGCAAACCTTCATCTGCGCCGGTCCATTTATGAAAGTCAGTCGCTTTCACCAGCATATGCATGGCAGAACCCAACGCGAGGGTCAGCATTGCAAAGTACGCGCCTTTAAGGCGAATTGATGTAGCCGCAAATAAAAGTCCAATGAGCACGGAAACAAGCAAAACAACCAAGAATACCGCCAGCAGGACAATCGCATAGGTGATATTGACGCTCGCTATCATGATGCGGTAATTTTGTGTAATTGGCGGGACCACATGCTTCATCAAAAGGGCAAAAGCGTACGCTCCTCCTCCGAAACTAGCTGCGTGCCCAAATGATAGTATTCCACCGAAACCCATCAATAGATCATAACTCATGGCGAAAACTGACATAATAAAAAAGATGATCAATTGTCCCTGCCAGAATTTGGTCACACCTTCATTTACACCCTTACCGGTGATGAGGCTCATCACAAAGGGAAACAAAATCAACACAATTAATAATCCCAGGAGTACACCTTCCCCTTTGATATTGGTAAGAACCTGGTTCTTCTTGATTGTATTTGGATTATTTGCCATGTTTTACTTACTCCTTTTTCCCAAAAAGGCCCTGGGGCTTGATGAGCAGGACAACCACCATAATAATCACTGTTGACGCTTCTGCGATCGCTGGCGATAGGGAGAATTTCAGCGCGAAGTAATCACCGAATGCACGTCCCATACCAAGAATGATCGCACCTACAAACGCACCCACGTAACTGCCCATCCCCCCAATGACAACGGTAATGAATCCCAGCATCTGGAATTGATCTCCCATCAAGGGTTGAATGGGCAGGAAAGGCCCTGCGCCAATCCCACCAAGCGCCGCAAGGGCGACACCAAAGGCAAAAACAAAGGTAAACACTCGCTTGACATTAATTCCCAGGGCTTCTACCATTTGTGGGTCCTGGACTCCGGCTCGGATAATCATCCCTAAACGTGTCTTTGTCATGATAATCATGACGATAGCGAACATTAATAATCCCAAGAAGATGACAAAAAGGCGATACGTTGGGAAGGTCACTCCGGAAATGTTAATGGTCGCGTTTCCGTTTCGCAGCCATCCCAATAAATTTTCAGCTTTTCCGGGCTGAGCAAACAACGGCGGTCGCACCATTTGATATGCTAATGGATCCCAGAGTAATTGAACTAATTCACGAATCACAAAGCTGAGACCTAAGGTCATCAACACGATAAAGAAAGGCCGTATATACAAGGGCCTGATCAAAGTGACTTCAACCAGTGTGCCAAACATAAACCCGAAGCCAACCGCGACGGCAATTGCGATCAGGAATCTCCAATTGCCGTTCATCAACAATATCGCAATGGGAGCGGATTCACGAACTAAAGTAGCGATGACCGTTAGGATCAACAGAGCGATAGGAGCAATTGCTTTTTTAAGAAGATCTTCTTTTGGCGCAAATTCGGTCTTCGCACCAGGCTTTGATGAGGCGAAAGCAACCAGCAACCCTGAAATAATCAGGCATAACGGTCGATACCAGAATTGCCCAAGCGGCTCTTGAGGAGTGATTTCCGCTAGAGGATTACCCACCGTTGTGGTTGTTGCCGCTACCATAGCCGTATTAGCCAATTCCATGATATCGAAATTAAGGAATGCAACGAGAAGAATCACTACAGCCAGTACGTAGGCTATCTTTGGCAGCGCCCTTTGCCATTTTCCTGAAATCTTCCAGCGGATCAAAAATGGCTTAATAACCGGGGTCATCATTACACCACAGGTTAAGGCAGTAATCGTGGGCAGTATGCCAAAGATGAAGGTCGGATTGGTATATAACTGCCAGCCCATATACGCTCCCAACATGAACATGGCGCCATGGGCAAAATTCAAAACGTCCATCAAACCAAAAATCAGGGACAACCCGGCAGCAACCATAAAAAATAAGGATCCCAGGGTTAAACCAGAGAGTGTTGTGCGGATAAATGGCTCCTTACCGGTGTAAAGGTAAACACCAATGATAGATGCAACAACAATGACAGCAACAATTGAGATGATAATTTTTCTTTTATTATTGGGATCCATGTTCCATCTCCAATTCTTTACGTGTTTTTATGCTGGCGCCTAGGTATTGATGTATCATATCGGTATCATTGACCAGATCACTCATCATTCCTTCTTGAACACTCTGACCATCATCAATGATTGTAAATTTTTGGGCCAGTTGGCTGGCCATGATGAAATTCTGTTCCACCATCAGGATGGTTGTCTTTTCGCTCAGCACGCGAATGGCTTCCATCATTTGTTGAATTAGGATGGGCGCTAACCCTTCGCTGGGTTCATCAATTAACAACAGTTTATTATCGGGGACCAATGCTCGAGCAACTGCTAGCATTTGTTGCTGCCCTCCTGAAAGATGGTTGCCAGGCAGTTTATACAGTCTTTTTAAGTCTGGGAACAGATCGAAAATAAAATCGGAGTTGCGGTCAAAATCACCTTTTTTCCGTTCAGCCAGTTTCAAGTTCTCCATTACAGAAAGCGCGCGGAAAATAGCCCGGTGCTCTGGAACATAACCAATTCCCAGATTGGCGACATCGTATGCTCTTTTCCCTTGAATCTCTATTCCTTCGAAGATAACCTTTCCCTCTTGAGGAGGTGTTAAACCTAAAATTGATTTAAGGGTGGTTGTTTTTCCTGCGCCATTTCGCCCCAATAAAACCGTTATTGATCCTTTGGGCACCCTGACCGAAACGCCTTCCAAAATGTGGAATTGACCGATAAACGTGTGAATATGATCTAATACCAGAATGTCGTCTTGTGAATGCTTCATATTCATGCCAGCTCCCCGTATAAATCACCTAAATAGGCTGTCTGAACTTGAGAATTACTAGCAATCTCACTCGGTGTCCCCTCTGCCAGGATACGACCCTGGTTCATGACCGTAATCACATCAGAAATTGACATCACAACATCCATACGATGTTCTACTAAGATGGCTGTGCGTTCATGCTGCTGCACGATCCGGTTGATGATATCAATTAATTCTGGAACCTGTTCCGATGACATACCTGCTGTAGGTTCATCAAATAATAGAAGTTCGGGATCACAAGCCAGCATGATCCCCAGTTCAAGTTTGCGTTTTTCACCATGAGGTAAGTTTTGGGCTAAGAACGCTTCTTTGCCTGCTAAATCCACCGCCTTAATCACTTCCCGCGCTTGATCAATATATGACTGAAAATCATCTGCTTTCCGAAAGAGTTTGAAATTGTCACCTCCCCTTGCCTGAGTTGCCAGACGAATGTTTTCCAGAACAGTCAAATTTGGAAAGATATTTGTTATTTGATAAGATCGGCCAATTCCCAAATGCGCCCTTTTGTAGGGCGGTAAATTGGTGATGTTTTCACCTTTATAAAAAACTTCCCCATTTGTAGGCGGCATGACACCACTTAATAAATTGAATAGGGTTGTCTTTCCAGCGCCATTCGGACCGATGATGGCATGCATTATTTTTTTCTTGATTGTGATGCTGACATCATCGACAGCCATTAACCCGCCAAATGTTTTTGTGAGGTTTTTTGCTTCGAGAATGATATCTGTTGTCATGCAATATGTCCTTATGGAGTTAAATTAATAATAATCAATAATTCAGAAGAAAATTGGAATATATATAAAATCACCTCACCGGTAAACCCTTGTTCGTGAAGAATAAATCATAAATTTTGGGGAGAGGTTTTCCCTCTCCCCAATTGTTAAGTTGAATAAATTATTCAACCGGAATAGTTGGAAGGTTACCGCAGCGAGCTGCGAAATCACCAGCCAAAGTACAGGGCACGCCCAGCTCGTCGTATTCAGAAACATAAATGGTTTCGAAGAAACGGTACTCATTGATCCCGTCGCCGTCCAGATCTGGATTCAAATTGACGAGTTTGAGAATGTTCATTGGCTGTTCGCAAACATGATCTTCGGGGCGAATATAATAGGTTCCTTTCGGCCCTTCAAATTTAAGGCCTTCGAGAGCAGGAATCATCTTTTCGCCTGAGGTATCGCCACCGGTAATTTCGAGTGCTTTTGCCAAAGCAATAGCTGAAGCCATACCACCTGCGGTGAAAAGGTCTGGATAGGCGTTGATAGCACCATCCGGTTCACCCACAAAGCGCTCAAAGTGATTTTTAACCAACCAATCATTGACAGGGTTGTCAGGAACTGTGTAGTGGTAAACATTCAAACCGATTGAGCCGATGGTATCGTCACCAAACACTGCTGCAAATGATGCATTGTCTCCAAACCCGGTGCCGACTGTCATCACCTCGAGAGTGCCCATGTCAGCCATGTTCTGGAATAAGGTCACATAACCGGTTCCAGACCAGGTCAGGAACAGGTTCTGGGCGCCTGAATCCATTGCCTGCTGAATGTAAGGGGTGAAGTCGGTGGTTTCAAAGGGTGCATAGATATCAGCGATTAATTCACCACCATGTTGTTCAACAGAGTATTTGAGCGCAATACCAGAACCCTGCCCAAAAGCATTATCAACACCAATATGAGCAAATTTGGGTCCGATGTTTTCAACCAGGTATTTCGCGATGATCAGGGTATCATCAAAGTTGGTCCGGGCGGTTCGGAACACGTAAGGGTTGAAATATGGGCCGGTCGTGAAAGAAGAAGCGGCGGGATCGATCATCAGAATGATCTCGTTCTCAAGGGCAATGTTGGTCAATGCAATTGCGCTAGCTGAGGACACGGGACCCTGGATCAGCTCAACGCCGTCTCGCTCGATTAACTCAAGCGCCAATGCGACTGCTTTCTCAGGATCACCTTCGTCGTCCTTCACGATGACCTCAACGGGTCGATTGGCAATGATGTAGCGACCCTGATCGTCGGTTTTTCCACCCGACATATACTCAAGACCCATCAAAAAGCCACGCTGTTGCTGGAGACCATACAGCGCCATTAAACCTGACATCTGGCCGATCTGACCAATTTTCAATACTGGACCTAATTCTTCTTCCTCAGGTTCTTCAACAACGGGTTCTTCAACAACCTCTTCAACAACCTCTTCAACAACAGGTTCCTCAACAACCGGTTCTTCAACAACGGGTTCTTCAACAACAACCTCTTCAACTACCGGTTCTTCAACCGGTTCAGGAACCCCCTCAACGTTTTGGACGCACGAGGTGACAAGCAAGGGAATAATCACCAAAATGGTCAATATTGTCAAACGTAGTTTTTTCATCTTTTACTCCTTCAGTAATCTATAATGGTTTTACGGTTCAAATAAATTTGTTTATATATTCTTAAATCACCACCTCCCAATTCATCAAGCTGATCCAGAATTTTTAATGACAAAACCCAGCAACAAGGTATTCAAAATCCCGGGTTTCTCTAAACAAATGACATGACCCGATCCAGGAATAACTGCAAATTCACTATGCGGAATATGATTTGAAATAATTTTAGCATATTTGCTCCCTTTGATCAGGTCTTCTTCGCCAGCAATGATCAGAGTCGGCGCTTTTATCCTTGAAAGTTGATCTGTGATATCAAGTTCATAGAAAGCGTGCATCAACCAGGTCAGGGCTTTCATGTCTAACTGAGCATATCGATCAGCGGAAGTTTCAATAAAGGCCGAGTTATCCATAATCCATTTCTCTGCAAAATTTAGATGGTAGGAAGCCCGAAAAAGCAGATCGGGGTCGCCTCTTTCTGCTGCCAGCAACCAAGGATAAGTTTGTGCCCTGAGCAGCGGGTGAATTTCGCTCACACCAGCAATGACAATCAAAGATTTAGTTTTCTCAGGATATAACAGCGCAAACACCATGCTGACTTCGGCGCCATATGAAATCCCTGCAATGTGGGCGTTTTCGATCTCCAGTTTGTCCAATAACCCTGCCAAATCGTCTGCATGGATTTGCATGGAATATGGACCGTCAGGATGGTCGGATTGCCACATGCCCCGGCAGTCGTAAAGTAGAACCCGCAGATGCTGCTCTAATTGTGCTTTTTGATAAATCCAACTGGCTGTGCCCATCATAATCCCGTTGGAAAGCACCAGAACCGGTGCGCCTTCCGGGCCTGAAAGTTCATAATATAGTTCTATGTCGTTGACCTTAATTCGCGGCACAACAGTTCCTTCCGATTAAACTGGCCGGAACGCCAGGTGAGGTTTTTGGTTTTCACCAGCGTTATTTTTGGCAGATGCCATGACCAGTTTTGTCCCAATGGATATGCTTTCAGGGTTGCTTAGATCCACGTCCAGAATCTGAGCAGAAATTTTTGGGCCTTCGTCCAGTTCGACAATGCCTACGCAGTAAGGATTCTTGCTATCAAAACCATTATTAGCCATCATTGAAGAGGGAACATAGACCACGGTAAAAGCTGCCAGGAAACCTTTTCCAGAGTATTCAACGATCTCTGTCCGAGAGCCAAGGCATTTAGGGCAAATTTGTCGTTGAGGGATAGACTTGGTACCACAATCCAAACAGTGAGACCCAATCAATACTCCTGCCTCTAATGCTTCGAAGAAATCTTGACTGTTCATCGAATAAGCTTCCATTTTACGCTCTCCGTTCGAAAATATTAACGACACAGGTTTGTCCGGTCCCACCGACATTGTGCGTTAACCCAATTTTCGGATTGCCCTGAACCTGTCTTTCACCCGCAATACCGTTTAATTGTTTCCATATTTCGGCAACCTGACCGACACCTGTGGCACCAACAGGATGACCTTTGGCTTTCAATCCACCAGAGGTGTTCACCGGACGGATACCGTCGCGGGCTGTCTTACCCTCAATAGCCGCCTGCCAGCCCTTACCACGGTCAAAGAAGCCCAAGTCTTCTGTGGCAATGATTTCAGCAATAGTAAAGCAATCATGGACTTCGGCGATATCAATATCGTCCGGGCCAAGATTCGCCATCTGGTAGGCTTGCCTGCCCGCTTCTAACGCTGCAGGGATGCTGTAAAGGTTTTCTCTTTCAGGCAATGCGCCATCGCTGGCCTGACCACTTCCAATCATATAAATTGGTGTCTCTGTAAACGAATTTGCAATCTCTTCTGAGACCAACAAGGCAACTGCTGCCCCATCAGATACGGGTGAACAGTCAAAAAGCGCCATTGGCCACGCGACCATTGGATTACCTTTGGGGTCGCTCAAGAAATCAAATTCGTCTTCCCACGCTGGAACAGGTCGGCCTTTCTGAGCTGCACGTTCTTTTTTGCTTTCCATGATTTCCCGGATGGTCTGTCTAAATTGAGCATATTCATTCAGCGCACCATTATTATGGTTCTTAATGCTGACATGATAAAAAGCTTTTGGGTCGGCTTGAAATTCATGCATGTAAGCCGTTGCCATAGCAGCGTAAAAGCCCGGGAATGTGAAGCCAACTGAGACCTCAAATTGAGCATCAGCTGCAGTCCCTAAGGCTTCAGTAACGGCAGCGATTTCCAGGCTTGTCATCTTTTCCACGCCACCGACCAGGACAACATCGTATTGTCCTGAAGCTATTGCTAAAGCCGCTTGCCTGAGAGCCACGCCGCTTGATGCACACGCATCTTCTATGCGAAGTGTTGATATCGGAGAAAGACCGACCCAACTTGCCAGGATTGGAGCAAGATGGGCTTGTTTTTCAAATTGATCGCTGCTGAAATTTCCCAGGTAGAAGGCCTCAATCTGATGAGGGTCAAAGCCTTTCATTGAACCCATTAAATCCAGGAATGCTTCAACAAAAAGATCGCGTGAATTCTTTTCTGGAAAGGCGCCGAATTTGCTAAGGCCAACGCCAGCAACCGCGACTCCCCTTTTTAATTTTTTCTCTGGCATCAGTATCATTGTTTCCTTTTTTATTCTTTGATGTAAATACGAGCCTCTGAGAGATCAGCAGGTCGTGCTCCACCGGGATTGGAAGCCAAAACCATCTTCAGCTGATTCTTTTCCACGGTGAAAAGCCCTTTAAACTCACCGATGAACCCTAAAGTATGCTCGGTTTGTTGCATGGTAATGTTTTCACCATCAATTTCAAAGGTGCCGCTGGATTTTATTCCCATCGGCTCATATTCGGCAGTAAAAGACCCGTCGTTTCGAAATTCAAACCACAAACCTGGAAAGGATTGACCTTCTGCCTGGATCCATTTTCCGAGTATTTCTGACATTGAATTAACCTCCTTAAATTAGAAAATTGTTTTAGGAACGATACCGAGACGATGCGCTTCGTCTCGGATCCAATCTCTGAAGTTGGGATGAGCAATGGCAATTAATGCTTCCAATCTCCCTTTAACAGTCAGTCCTCTTAATTCTGCAACACCAAATTCTGTGATGATCGTATCCACGTCCTGGCTGGGAACGGTCACGCCAGCTCCGGGTGCCAGTGTTGGAACAATTGTTGAAATGCTGCCATTTTTTGCCGTTGATCGCAGCGCAATGATGCCGCGGCCACCCGGAGACATCTGCGCACCACGATGCGTGTCCAACTGACCACCTGTTCCACTAAATTGTCGGGTACCGATGCTTTGTGAACACACCTGACCGAGAATGTCCACCTGTAAGGCTGTATTGACACTGATCATTTTGTAATTCTGGGCTACGATATAAGGGTCGTTGGTATAACGACCTCGATACAATTCCACATCTTTGTTACGATTAATGAACTTGTAAAGTTTGCTGGTACCTAAAGCAAATGCACCGATTGATTTACCAGGGTGGAGTGTCTTCTTTCGATTGTTAACCACACCGGCTTCCATCAGATCAACCATGCCATCGACAAGCATCTCGGTGTGGATACCTAAATCCTTGCGTTCCATAATGTCTGCAGTGATGGCATTGGGGATTCCACCCATGCCCAGTTGAATTGTGGATCCATCCTCAATCAAATCTGCAATATAGTGCCCGATTTTTTTCTCAACCTCGGTAGGAGGTTCGGATGTCAATTCCACTAGAGGTACGTGATTCTCAACCAGGTAATCCACTTCAGAGACATGCACTAGGGTGTCACCATAAACCCACGGGAGGTTGGAATTCACCTCGATAATCTTTAAACTTGCTGCTTCTAATAAATCTTTCTGAACAACAATCCCTAAAGACAGGGACATATAACCATCTTTGTTTGGGGGTGTTGCTGTTCCCCAAAAATTATCCAAATGTCCTTTGGTTGAAACCAGTTTATCTGCAGCGGCACGATGCAAGTTATTCGGCACGTAGGATACACGGCCCTCAGGATGACATTGGCGATCAGAAGCACTGTAAAACCAGTTTTCATTAAAAATTCGTCCGGCCATTTCCGGCTTTGTAAAAATATCATAGGAACGCATGGGTAAGCACGTCCAGCAACGAACGTCTTCCAAATCCTTTGCGCGTTCTGCAAGAGCTGTAAATAATCCCGGCGGCTCAGATCCAGCGATTCCGATCCCAATGCTCTGATGAGATTTAACCATCGAAACGGCATCCGACAGGGATATATATTTATCTGAAAATTGTTTGGGTGGCATGATGAAGTTCCTATTTTCTATTTTTGCATACGAAAAGCCACAGCGGCCTGGTTGTAACCAACACCAGACCCAACAAAGACAACCAGGTCGCCCGCCTTGATCTTTCCTAATTTTCTCGCATCGTCAAATGCCATTGGTAAGCAAGCCGAGCCAGTATAACCCCATTTGTCCATGATCCAATGCGCTTTTTCAATGGGCAAGCCAACCTCTTCCATCACCAATTCAATGGTGTTCAACCTGACCTGGGTGAAAATCACAAAATCGATTTCATCAATTGAAAAATTGCCGTTTTTCGCAACTTCTCGGATGCGCTTAGGCCAGCCCTCATTGTTCACTTCAGGCGGGAACGCCGTCACCAGGCGCACTTTAGTCTTGCCCGATTGAACATTTTCGACTGTTGCAGGTTCTGCGGTTCCACCAGCATAAATGCCCCAGTTTGGATAGTAGGAGCCATCTGCAAAAAATGCTGAGGAAACGAAACCCGGTTTGTCGCTGGGTGCTAAAACAGCTGCCCCTGCCCCATCACCGTAAAAGAAGCTAATCACATCTTTCTTGTAATCAGCCAGGCGATGCATCAGATATGCGCCAATGACGAGGACGTGTTTCATATGCGGATTGGTGCTGATTAATCCAGCTCCTAATGCTAAACCGGTCGGGAAGCTGGCACAAGCACAACCGACATCAAAAGTGCCAGCTTTTTTAGCGCCAAGCTTTTCTTGAACGACGACAGATGTTGCCGGGGTTATGTAATCGGGCGAGTCCGTGCCCAGAATGATCAGGTCCACTTCGTCAGGAGTAATTCCTGCGTCTTCCAGGGCAGCCTTTGCTGCCTCAACAGCTAAATCAGATGTTGCCATATCTTCATCTGCGTAAAAACGTGTCTTAATGTTCGAACTTTTTTCAAACTTGCCGACAACCTCCGCTAATGTCGGGTTAACCTCTCCCATCCATTGAGCAAAAGTCTCATTTGTAACTTCATTTTTGGGCAGGTATCTGCCTGTGCCAATGATATTTCCGTAGCGTTGCATTTGTTCCTCTCTTAATTACCAGGTTTGAAAACCCAATGATCTGTTATGTATTTATGTCCCGAGAACCATCCCACCATCGATGCTGATGGTAGCGCCATGAATGTAGGACGCCTCATCGCTTGCCAGCCAAGCATACAGGTTCGCCACATCTTCAGGTTGCCCCATTCGACCCAGCGGTGTTTTTGCAGCCAGACCTTCCAGAATTTTTTCAGGCATCTTTTTGACCATCTCAGTGAGAATAAATCCGGGGCAAACAGCGTTGACGCGTATGTTGTAGCGCCCCAATTCGCGAGACCAAGTTTTTGTCATGCCGATGACACCGAATTTTGTTGCGGCGTAATTGGTTTGTCCAAAATTGCCATACAAACCAACAATGGAAGAAGCATTTAAGATCACGCCGCCACCCTGTTTGATCATTTGAGGAATGACTGCCTGGGTGCAATTAAACACGCCTTTTAGATTCACGTTGAGTACAAGGTCAAAATCTGTTTCTGACATCTGGCTGACCACTTCACCATCTTTGAATTTCACAAACAGGCCGTCACGGGTGATGCCAGCATTGTTGACCAGAACATCAACACGTCCAAATGTTTCGATCACATCATCCACCCATGCTTGAACATCAGCCCGTTCTGTGACATTCACTTTATAAAATGCAGCACCGTTGCCCAATTCATCGGCAACGGCCTGCCCGGCATCTGAATCCAGGTCACAAATAACAACTCTGGCGCCCTCAGCTAAGAATTTTTCAGCCGTAGCTTTTCCGATCCCCGCTGCACCGCCGGTGATTAAACACACTTTATCGATCAAACGCATAAGAACTCCTCTTCAGTTATAAATTTAACCATGACCAACAAATGCTCTTTTCAGGCATTAACTTAGATGACTATACCAAAGCGTTATTACAAATTAGTTACGGGGAGGTAACAAATCAACTGGATTTGAACGAAATTATGGTTCTGAAACCAGTTTTCGGTAAATCGCTTCAGTTTTCGGAGAAATCGAAGCGTTTAATTGTTCTTTTAGAATTTCAACACAACGATGATACACCTCATGCACCATAGAGATCTGCCCCAATTGGTGAAAAATGAGCATTTGGGCGCGATACCCCGCTTCCCAATATGGATCATCATTCAGGATTTTGTGGGTGATGTCTAATGCTCTCTGAAACTCGCCCGCTTCAATATATGCATTTAACAAATGGTCGGCTACCAGAACGAATTGCTGATGATAGTATTGCTCTTCATGTGTAAGCCACTCACTGACCGGATTACTTTCAAAATAACGCCCTTGATATAAATTGAATGCATTTTCATTGCCATGTAGAGTGCCTTGGCTAATTTCCTTCAGAAACAAGTCCGCATCAACAATAATTCGCGCTTTAGGATTCAACCGAAAATATTCCTGTGATCGTTCGATAAAGAATGGGGCTTCTCCTCGGGGTCGATTCGGCTCTAAAGCCTGGTTGACTGCATTGAAGACCACCTTTAAATAAGTGACACTTTTTTCACCAGATGTTTCCGGCCAAAGCCATTCATAGATCTGGTCTTTATGGACCCACTTCCCTCGTTGAACAACCAGTATTTGAAAGAATTGACGAGCCTTTTCACGCTTCCAATCTTTTATGTCAATTAAATGGTCCCCCCTCCAAACATTGAAGTTGCCAAAAGTCTGCACCCACAAGGTATAACCCGGATGGTAGTCAAGCCCTGAAATGCCTCTTTGATGCAGTATTAAATTGAGGAAATTTGATTCAACGCCATTCGAATACGCAGCCAGGACCAAAGGATAAATTGCTTCGCGGTCTTTAAGACCAATAAGTGTTTCCCTGGTCAAAATAAAATCATAGCCATGCTCTATGATCAACGCAAGGCATTTTTCAAAATAACTGAATGCAGTATTTTGGTATCCCTGTTGCCATGCTTTAATTGCAAGCCACAATCGGGAAACACACAATGTAAACGTATCTTTTACACGTAATGCTGAACTTTCTGCAGAAGCTAAATAGCGTTGAGCGGATTCGTATTTGTGATCAAAGATTGCGCCAGCTCCAAGCGATAAACGGATCAAGATGCTGATCCACTCATCCCCCGCTTTTTCAGCAATAGCCAGGGATTCAATGGCCAGTTTTTCGGCCTTGCTGAACTGGCTCATATAACCTAAGGCTCGGCACATTCCCCAAAGCGGTTCGACATGTATGCGGGCTACATCAATTTGATCGATTGAATCCTGAAACAATTGCATGGCTTGCATAAAGTATTGGTTTGTAAAAGGAGATTGCTCTCGAATAAGAAGTGCGTGCCCTAGGCGCATAAAACCCACCGATTGGACGAATTTCGAGCGCAATTGCCGACCAATTTCAATTCCTTGGTGAGCGTACTTCTCCGCCTGCTCAGATTCGCCAAGCATCGAATGATACAAAGACAACAATAACGTACTTTCCCGGTGAAAACGCTGTGGTCGAGAGTGAGGTAATGAAGGATTATTCGCTTCGCGATCCATCAAGAGCTTGATACCTTCTTTCAGACGCCCTGTACGTAAAAACACGCGAGCCTGGATGAAATCTGTTTCCAATTCCAAATCTGGCATCAATTCGGAAGCTTGCCACAGCAATTTTTCAGCATTGTCGGGATAGCCCAGATTCAATTGATTTTCAGCAATTAACACTAAAAGGTCTGCTACCTCACGCGGCATTTCCTTTGGATCGAGCAGTTTTAATGCGTCTTGAAGCAATTGATCGCCATTAATTGGGCGAATTGTGTCTAAGAAAACCTGGCCTTGACCGCGCAAGGCTTGAGAAATTCCAAAGGAATATTGGCGTGCCCGGTAAAGACGTTCTGCCTGGTGGTAATATTCCAGGGCATCATCGAAACTGCCCAAGTATCGGTGGACTTCGCCTAAAAGGTAAATCAAATAAGGATAGTTCTTGCGCTCAGGTTCGGGAATCTCGTGAATCCAATAATTGATCGATTCTTTGCGCCCGTCCTGTATCAGCGGTTTCCCGATGCTTTCTAAAATTTGGTTGACCTGATAATAATCCCCGGCAGACAGCAAATGATAAAGTGCCTCTTCCCAGTATTCGTGGGCTCGGAAATAACTGGCAATTTTAAGATGCAAATCAATTAATTGTGATGGTTCGGCGCGGAACTGGTCTAGTAAGAACGATCTGAACATTTGATGATAACGGAAAACACCGGGCCGCAACTCTTCAATAAACAAGCCGGAATTGTTAAGATGGTCAAGCAAAACATTGCTGTGATCAATGGTCAGTAAGAAATCGCAGGTAGCACTTTCGAGCTTCGATAAAATTGAAGTTTTTATCAGGAATTCTCGAATGCGAGGTTCCAAGCCTTCCAGAACTTCTTCTGCTAAATAATCAAATAGGGCTGACTTAGATTGATGTTCATCATCTAAAACCTGTTGAATTGTCATATTCGGGTTATTTTGCAATGTTTGCCATATCATCTGCAAACCAATTGCCCATCCTTCTGTCTTATTGAGCACTTGATCAATAGCTGATTCTGACAGTGTGATGCCATACTGCTGATCAAACAATCGCGCAATTTCCTCGCCTGTGAATGCCAAATCGTCTCTGGTGATGATCAATACTTCATCCTTGACCCGCCATTTGTTAAGTGAGGGGAAATTTAATGCATGTCGGGTGGATATGATCACATGCAATTTGGAAGGAAGATGCTCAATAATCCAATCTAAATAACCCAAAACATCAGGAACATCGCTGACCAAGTGAAAATCATCCAGGACGAGATAAGCCTCCTGTGTGATATGGGTGGTAACAGCGTTAACAAAAGCGATTAATGCTTCAGTGGAAGTTGCTTCTGGGGTATCAATTGTCTTCAGTGTTTCATCGCCTATGGGATAGTCATGTTGATTAAACGCTGTAAACAATTTTGCTAAAAACAGCTTCGGGTCCCGTTCTGTGCCAGAAATCGTGAACCAGTATATCGGGCACTCCTGACTGTTAATGAAAGAGAGTATCGACGTGCTTTTCCCATAGCCTGTCCCTGCTTCGAGAATAGTCAAGGGATAATTGATTGCTCTTACCAGCTTTTGAGTAATCCGGTTTCGCTCCAGGACATGAGAGCGCTGTGATGGCGGATTGAGTTGGCTGAGAATAATCAGGTTGCGAATTGACATGAGATTCTTTTCGTTGCTTTACCAGTATCCAGTCACCGATTGAAATTATATCAAGGAACCAAATTGAGCGTTCGCATTCAGCGAAGAATAATCATTGTTTGATGCGTTCAGCCAGGTGTGAATAACGCTGTGAAACACGGTTATTGTCTATAGCTATGCGAAGTGCCTTGTAATTTCCAACAAGGACGCACCGCATTGAAGCTCGGGTGATCGCTGTATACAGCAAATTGCGCTGTAATATGACATAATGCTGGGTCAGAACTGGCATGACGACTGCGGGAAATTCCGATCCTTGGGATTTATGAACTGAGATTGCATAAGCAAGCACAATCTCGTCTAATTCTCCAAAATCATAGACGAGTTTGCGCGATCCATCTATAACCAAGGTCAGGTTTTGTTCGATGGGATCAATGTGCTCAATGAAGCCAATATCACCATTGAATACATCTTTTTCATAATTATTCCGAATCTGCATGACCTTATCTCCGGTACGATAAAGATTTCCTAAAATTTTTTGTTCGGTTTTTTGGAGATGCGCTGGATTGAGGCTCTCTTGTAAGGACAGGTTTAGTGCGTCGACTCCTGCTTCACCGCGATACAATGGCGATAAAACCTGGATATCCCTCACTGGGTCGAGGGCAAATTTTTCCGGCATACGCACGGTAACCAGGTCAAGGATCCACTTTGCAGCGGCTGCTGCATCCTCAGCGGGAAAGAGAAAAAAATCACCATCCTGCGTTTTTGAAAAAATGGGCATTTGTCCCCGATTCACCATGTGCGCGCTGGCAACAATTTGGGAATCATGCGATTGCCGAAAAATGGTCTTCAACTGCGATACCGGTACAACGCCACTGGTGATGATATCTCGTAGCACATCCCCAGCTCCAACCGATGGAAGTTGATCAACATCGCCAACAAATAGTACCTGAGTCCCGGGTTGAAGCGGTTTCAGAAGATGATAGGTTAACACCAGATCGAGCATGGAAGCTTCATCGACAATTAAAAATTTTATTTTCAACGGGTTATTTTCATCGTGTTGAAATCCTCCTTCGGGTGAAAACCTCAGCAGTCGGTGAATCGTACTGGCTGGACGCCCGGTAGCTTCCGAGAGCCGCTTTGCTGCTCTTCCTGTTGGAGAAGCCAACGCATAGACGATATTATTGCTCTCAAGGACCTCAATTAAAGCTTTTAGACAGGTGGTCTTTCCTGTACCTGGTCCACCCGTTAAAACACTAACCGGATGGCTCATCGCGGTCTTCAGCGCTGCTTTCTGCTCATCAGATAAACCTTTTGATTCAAACTCCAGCGATGCTTGCCAAGTGTTTACCGGGTACGCCAACAAGCTTTTAAGATAAGAAGCAACTCCTTTTTCACTGTAATAAAAGGGCATTAAGTAAACCATGGGTTCCCCATAGTCAGGTGTATTTTCAGATCTCCCCGATAATGGTTTATCAGTATCAGTGGTAGACTGGCTGAAAATATCTCTGCGAATGCGATCGGCCGCGGCCAATTGTTCAATGCTGTTCAGGATAAGATTTGCATCAACGTTTAATAGCGCTTGTGCGCGTTCAGAAAGTTGATTTTGAGGGGTAAAAACATGGCCCTCATTGATCATCTCCTTGATTAAATAAATAATTCCGGTTTCTATCCGCGCAGGATAGTTTGATGGCAATCCCAGGTTTTGAGCGATCCGATCAGCTGTTTTAAAACCAACCCCGTAAATATCTTGTTCGAGCTGGTACGGATTTTCTCTGACAATATTCAATGCGTTATTGCCGTAGGTTTTGTAGATTTTCACAGCGAGATTGGTACTTACCTGGTGTTCGTGAAGGAAGAGCATAATCTCCTTGACTGATTTTTGCTCTTCCCAGGCCTCGACAATTTTTCGAGTACGCTCTACTCCAATACCTGGCACTTCACTCAAACGACCGGGGTCGGATTCAATGATCTCGAGGGCTTCCCTCTTAAAATGACTAACAATGCGTTTTGCCAGTTGTGGCCCGATACCCTTTATTAAGCCAGATCCCAGGTAACGCTCAATGCCGACCTCTGTAACCGGCAGTAATTTTTCGCATTTTGTTCCCTTAAATTGCAAGCCATGCTTCGGATGGGTCGTGTAATCGCCTTCAACCCGAATATGTTCTCCTGGGGATAATTCAGGGAAATTCCCAATTACAGTCAGCAGCCCATCAAGGTTTAAGCCGACAATGCGTCCTTTCTGTGCGCTGTCTGGGCGCATCTTCAAGACGGTGTATCCATTATCCGGATTAAAGTATGTGATTCGCTCAACAGATCCAGAAATTATGACCATATCCAAAGTATACCGGAGAAGTCTTGTCAACCATACAATGATTTGTTATATATCCATGTTCTGAATAATTTCAGCATATCCTCCCCTGCCCGTTGAGGTTAGAAGGGAATCCAGATTCTCAAAACCTCCTACGAACAATATCTTCCAAAATTAATCCCTGCTTATTGAATTTTTGATTGGCTTTAAGTATAAACCATGGTTATCTTTCCATTTTTTATATACTAATAATCGAAAACTGACATTAAAAAACAAATTTTTGGGCAGATCAAGTACAATTGCCGTGAGTAAAGTCTTCGCGTACCGAAACCATGCAGCTTTTTGTGAATCCAGGCAACGGACATACAAATTGTTTTTTGTTTATGGCCATTGGAATGCAAGAAAAACAAAAAGGAATCCCCCTGTTTCACAGGTCATTTTATTTGAAATCTATTTGAAAGGTTAATTATGAGTACAGAAAATAAAAACAAATCCATCACTGAAGAACCAGAACAACCCACAAAGCCTACAATCGTTGAAGAAACTTCCTCGGTCACCCAGCATAAAATTGAAATCAACGGCGCTCAATTGGAATACACAGTAACAACGGGTACGATCGTACTCAAAGAGGAAGATGTTGAGCTGGGCGAAAAACAAAAAGCTAGTATTTTTTACATAGCCTACACGAAAGACAACGAAAATTCTGAAAGACCGGTGACTTTTTCATTCAATGGCGGACCCGGTTCATCGTCTGTGTGGTTACACCTGGGATTATTGGGGCCAAAACGGGTCTTGATGGATGATGAGGGCAATCCTATCGGACCGCCCTACCGCCTTGTGGAGAATGAATATTCGCTTCTCGAGCTAACCGATTTGGTGTTCATCGACCCAGTCAGTACCGGATACAGTCGTACTGTCCCTAAAGAAAAACCCGAACAGTTTCACGATGTCAAAAAAGACATTCAATCAGTCAGCGAATTCATCCGCATCTGGACAACGCGCAATAAACGCTGGGTATCACCGAAATTTATTATTGGAGAAAGCTATGGTACAACTCGTGCAGCAGGCCTGGCAGGCTATCTCCAGCAACGTTACGGAATGTATTTAAATGGAATCATGTTTGTTTCGTCAATTTTGAATTTTTTGACTGCAAGCTTTGACGAAGGCAACGACCTGCCTTACATTCTGTTCCTTCCCACATACACTGCATCAGCTTGGTTCCACCATAAACTCCCTGATGATTTGCAAACTGACCTTGAAACTGCTGTCAACGAAGCGAGAGAATATGCCCTGGGTGATTACACAGTGGCTCTCATGAAGGGAAATCGCCTCAATGCAGATGAACGTAAAGCAGTCACTGCCAAGCTTGCTCGTTTGACCGGTTTAAATGAATCATATATTGAGGGATCGAATTATCGCATCAATATTCATCGTTTTTGCAAAGAACTTCTTCGCGATGAAGGCTACACGATCGGCCGCTTTGACAGTCGGTTTAAAGGTTTTGATAAAGATCGGGTCGGAGAAAGAAATGAGCTCGATCCGAGTTATGCGATCATCCTTGGTCCATACACTGCAACGATGTATGACTATTTGCGGCGTGACCTGGAATACGAGACCGATCTTCCTTATGAGATTCTAAAGTCGCTCTATCAGAGTTGGAAATACGAGGATTACCAGAACCACTATGTGAATACAGCTCAGGACCTCAGACTTGGGTTTTTGCTCCATCCAGGACTTAAAGTAATTGTTTGTAATGGCTATTATGATTTGGCTACCCCATTTTTAGCAGCAGAATACACCTTCGATCACATCCCCTTGCCAGAAAAGCTCTCCGCTGACATCAAAATGACCTATTATGAGGCAGGTCATATGATGTATCTTCATAAAAAATCGCTGGAAAAGCTGTCAGGAGATTTGAAAGATTTCATTCGTAATTCAATTGAAATAAGTGCCTGAACGAACGCTCAGGCACTTATTAACGAGGGGTTAAATGTAAATTTTATGAGTTTTCTCTCAAAAAACCCTACTGCAGTATGGTTCGATACCCTTACATGCATGTTAGACTTTAATAAGCAGGCAATCGGCTGAACCATCTTCATTGATCCAGATCTGGCCCCGGGCTATCGAGAAACACGTTCTGAAGTTTTTAAACGACAGGATTTGGCTCAAAAAACGGGCTGTTCTGATAACCGACTTTCCTCTGGCATTGCATTGCCAATTGGGTCGAACCATGACTGAACAACAAATTACAAGCCTTTTTGTCACAGAAATGCATGCTGAACAAGCGATAGTTGACCCTGTTTGTCATGCCAAAATGCTTTTGTTGTCTGGCAATTATCAATCTTGCCTTGATTTCATTCAACAGCAAGCAAGCGACCTGCTTGAAACCTCACCCCAACTGATCATTTATCATGCTGCAGCCTTGCTGTTTTGTGAAGAGGGTCCAGGGAATATCAATGCCGTATTGAACAGGGCAGAAAAACTGGATCATACACAAAGTCATACAGGTGAAATTGCTGCATTACGCGCAATCATTTCCAGTTATTTTAAAGATCCTGAGGAGGGTATCAAGCAATCAAAATTAGCACTTAAGCTGATCAAACCAGGCAATACCTACTTTCAGCATATCGTTGAGCGCAACTTGGGAATGGCTTACACGATTAAAAACGACCTGGGAAATGCAACAATCTGGTTTGAAAAACTCTTGATGTCAGGCTATCAACTCGAAGATTGGGGCAGCGTTTTAGCAGCTTACAATTACCTCACCTATATCCGCAAAGTCCAGGGACGCTTATCCGAAGCTGAGACCATCTACCAAAAAAGTCTTAGATTTATCAATGACCATGATGTCAAACAAAATCCCCATACCATAAAGCTATTATCGGGGTACGGACACCTCATGTTATTCTGGCATCGTCTTGATGAAGCGAAATCTTATTTACAAAAAGCGATCCAGCTTGCGGGCCATTCAGAAATATTGTATGCATTTACAGCACACCAAAATCTATGCGAAACGTATATTAGAGAGGGCAATTTATCCACCGCTCACATGTTGCTGGACGATTTATTTCAGTTAATTCAGACGAAAAGCGATTTTTATGCAAAGGTTCACCTTCAGCAGGCAAATAGGTTAAAATCGCGTTTGTTAATTGAAGAGGGCCATCACGAGCAAGCCTTTGATTGGCTTGTTACAAGTGGCTTTGATGGAGTTCCGCCTGATGAGCTCTATGAGCGTTATGGGTATGAACTCGGGCTTACGCTGCCCATTGCAGCACGAATTTATATTCTTAACGGCCTACCAGAGCATGCGATCCAGATATTACGTGCAGTTATTCCAAAATTCATGCATCAGAGCGCGAATTCCTATATTATTCGATCTTTGACAGCCCTGGCTGTTGCCTATGAACAAATCGGGAAGGATGACTTGGCGGTTTGTGCTTTTTCTAAAGCCGTTGCTCTGGCTAAGTTGGATAACAACCAGGGCGACTTTCTTCTGATGGGCCAATCTCTTCTGCCGCTGATAAACCTTTATGAAAATAAAAATGGCCATCAAGGTTTCTTAACAAACATACGAAATATCCTGCATACTAATCTCCAAAATCAAGCAAAATCTGTAATTAAGTCCTGTTCTGACAATCTTTTAAGTCAGAGGGAATCCGATGTATTGCAACTGATTGCAAAAGGATTAACGAATAAACAAATTGGTGAAGTGCTCTTTCTATCCTCTAACACCATTAAAAGCCACAGGAGCAACATTTATCGTAAATTGCGGGCTGAAAATCGCATTCAAGCGATCTCACAAGCAAAAAATATGGGCGTTTTGACAGGTGCGCCCTGATTGAATTATTAGTTTTAACGCGTTAATTTGCATTTGGCTTCATTTCTATCTCCTTTCTTTTGAACTCCAGCAAATTGCTGGAGTTCATTATTTTTAATACACGTCTTTTCAGACCCTATCTATTGACAACCGGAGTGTTGGTCTGTTATATTAATGGTAACGGTCACGGTATCGATGCCGAGATCGCTAACATCGCCAATCATTGTTTCGGAGAGTGCTCGATGCGTCAAAAAAAACGGATCACCATTGCTGATGTGGCACTGAAGGCTGGCGTGTCCAAGCAAACAGTATCGCGTGTTATTAATCAAAAACCCGATGTTGCCCCCCACACCCGCAAACAGGTTAAAGATGTGATCAAAGCTATGGGATATACGCCCGATCCAATCGCCCGTTCTATGAAGGGGAAAACTCAAACTTTAGGATGCATTACGCCAAATTTTACTGATTTTAATTTTTCATCCATTATTCAAGCGGCTCAGCACACTGCTCAGGATTATGGGTTTTCTATTTTATTCGCCAGCGCTGAAACGGACATTCAATTTCCCCCAGTAATGGATGAAATGATCAACCGCCGTGTAGATGGTTTGTTAGTCATCAATCCGCGTGATGATCACCGGTACCATCATTTGCTACCGATAATCGATCAGGGAATGCCAATTACTTACATAAAAAATGCACCCGTTTTTGAGCAAGTGCCAGCGATTTGCCTGGATGATGAACAGGGTGGTTTCATCGCGGCGAAATACCTGCTTTCCCTGGGCCATACGTCGATTGTAATAATCCTTGGACCGGAAAATAAGGCCAGTACTCGTGATCGTTTAACGGGTTTTCAAAAAGCTCTTCGGGATGAAAATCTTGAAGTCGATCAGAAGTTGATCATGAACGGAGATTGGACAGCTGAATCGGGCAAAGCTGCAATCGACAAGCTATTAAGCTATGGTGTACCCTTCTCAGCGATATTTGCCCTGAATGATTGGATGGCGATCGGGGCACTTCAAGCCCTGAAAGAAGCCGGGTTGCGCGTCCCTCAGGACGTTTCTGTGATTGGTTTTGATGGTTTGCCCATTACAGCGTATATTGACCCTCCATTGACTACTATTAAACAGCCAATCGAGCAATTTGGACGGTTAGCCGTGAAAACGCTGATTGAAGCGATCCAAAAGCCAGATTTCCATCCAGAGGTGATCCGATTATCCCCTTCTCTGGTAATCAGGAAAACCTGTGCGCCAATTTAATCAATACCAGAAATCAACCACTGTGGTAAAAAGGTTAACAGCAATGGATCAAGCCCGCATAAACACAATTCGCGCAATTTACAAGCAGCACTTCAAAGAGGAACCTGCCTCTATCGTTGTCGCCCCAGGCAGGATTAATCTGATCGGTGAACATACGGATTATTCAGAAGGCTTTGTGCTGCCAGTAGCCATAGATCGCGATGTCGCCATCCTTTTCTCTCCCAGGCAGGACGGTTTTGTTGCTGTCTATTCAGTTGATTTTGATGAATTTTATCAAACACAATTATCTCATTTTGAGAAACAAAAAACCTCCTGGATTGATTACCTCCAAGGAATAATTTGGGCACTATCCGATGATGGGTATCCATTGAAGGGTTGGCAGGGTGTGGTTTCGGGAAATATCCCCATTGGCGCCGGGTTATCTTCGTCTGCAGCGCTTGAAATAGCTATTGGAAAAACTTTTATCCTTTCATCCAATATTTCCATTGATCCGACCAATTTGGCATTAATCGCTTTAAAGGCTGAACGCGATTGGATTGGTTTGAATGTTGGAATTATGGACCAGTTGATTTCAGCCGATGCAAAAACAAACCACGCCATGCTGCTGGATTGTAAAACACTGAATTATGAATTTGTACCCATCCCTGAAAATGTAAGTTTTATTATCATGGACACCACCACCCGCAGAGAACTGACACACTCCGCATACAACACCAGGCACAAAGAAATCCAAGAAGTCACGCGCTTGTTGAATGTAAATAGCTTGCGCGAAGCAAGCCAATCTGATTTAGATGCAATGCAAACCGTCATTCCTGAAATCCTCTATAAGCGCGCCAAACACGTTATTAGCGAAAATTCTCGGGTTTTGCAATTTGTCCACGCGATGCGAAATCATGATCTGCTATCAATGGGTAAACTCATCAATGAAAGTCATGCCAGTTTGAGAGATGATTACGAGGTATCCAGTGATGCTTTGAACCTGATCGTTGACTTGGCAAATAACCAATCCTGTTGCTTCGGTGCGCGTTTAATGGGCGCAGGGTTTGGTGGGTGCGCTTTGGCGCTTGTAAGTCAGGGGGAGGAATTGGGCTTCATCCAAGAAGTCCACTCCGCTTACCAGGATGAGGCGGGGATTGCTCCCTGCTTATTCATCGTAAAAAGTGCCACTGGCGTACATACACACAACCTCAAAAAAAATAATTGAGATGGTTCAATGATAATATTTAACCCAAGCATTGCCGCGCGAACGGAAAAAAATTATCGAAAATATTTTGTTTTACTTGTCGTTCGTGGCTTTTAAAAGCGGCGTAATGCCTCATCGATCCCATATTTAAACAAGTCCGCAAAAGCAGCCGGGTCAATCAGATAGATGATCACAAAAGATGTCACAAAAATAATTACAGCCAACCATCTGGTATACACCCCCCTTGTTCTGGTAAACAGAATAACCGAGATAATTGTAATCACTGTTGTAGCGACAATGCGCAGATCACCTAAAGGTACCCAGTAACCGCCTATGTACTGCTGGTCGGAGCCAAGGATTTCAGTAATATTAATTTGAACATCAAATAGAACAAGGAACATCAACGCGACCAAAACCGCCAACAAAACGATAGAAGCCGTTTTAGTGGATTTACCTTCTGTTCGATAAGCTTCATAAATTGCGGTTGGCAGTAAAAGAATGATTGGGATAAGGGCTTGTTTAAAAACAAAGCCAAGGACAATGCCGATGATGGCAATTACCATGAAAATAGTGCATAAAAGTGGAGCATACTTGTTAGGTTTGGCCATTTGGGCCCTCCTTTCTCATGTTTCTATGTTTCTTTTATGCGCATTGATGACAGTCATCATATCATTAATTTTTTCTATTTTACAAAGATTTACTATCAATATAATAGAATAGGATTGAGCAACTTTCTTTTATTTTTGATATACCATACGTAATTGGAAAATATTATTTATAATTAAACGACATTCTAAATTCTAACAAATCAGGAAGGTTGAGTATGTCTAAAAGGAACACAATCTATCAAACACCGATGGAACCATGGCCCGCATTAGCCAGGTATGGCCAACAGATCGAACTCAAAAAACCTGCGCTGCGCCTGTTCTTTTTTGATACAGGCCAGGTTAACAAACCGGTTCTAATGATGATTCACGGGCTGGGGGATGAGGCGGATACCTGGCGGCATGTTTATGCGCCGCTATCAGACAATTTTCGCGTGATTGCACTTGATCTGCCCGGTTTTGGACGCTCTGATAAGCTGGATGTGGATTACACACCTAATTATTTCCTCAGCGCAATCGTTGGCCTGATGAACCAGCTTGCTATCCCAGATGCAACCCTGATGGGCAGTTCATTGGGCGGAATTTTAGCTCATCAGATAGCACTCAGTCACCCCGAACGCATCAATGGATTGGTTCTCGTTGGCGGTTCCATGTTCCAGCCACAGACGATGCAGGACTGGAGCCTGCGATTGATGAGCCTGCCAGCGGTGGGTAAATGGCTCTATACCAGGCTGCGCAATGACCCGGATGCAGCTTATGCTTCGTTAAATAATGTCTATCATCAAATTGAGGCTCTCCCACAGGAAGATCGATCTTTTTTATATTATCGAGTCAATCAACGCGTATGGGATGATGGTCAGCGTAGAGCTTACTTGTCCACATTAAGGAATCTTGCACCCTGGATCAAACATTTACAAGCAGATTTACCCGCGAAATTGAAAAACTTTCAGCACCCCACACTGGTCATACGCGGAGAATTTGATCTACTTTTCTCAGAAGCCAATTCAGACGCGATCGTGAATATCCAGCCAAATGCCAGGAAAGCCATAATTCAAGGTGCTGGGCACCTGCCCCACCAGGAAGCCCCAGGTGCATTTCTGTCACTTATTCAAAAGTGGTTTTCTGAAAAATTTTAACATACGTCGTTAATTAAAAAAGAGCAGCATACGAGCTGCTCCTCTTTTGGATAGTGTTTTGACAGGGAATTACGACTGTTTGTTGAGGTAACGCTGGAAGCCCACCTGTTCAATTTGGTCCAACTGTTCCTCGATCCAATCGATGTGATCTTCTTCATCCGTAAGGATTGATTCCAACAGGACCTTTGTGCCATTATCGCCATGTTCAATGGTTTTGGCAATTGCTTTGTTGTACGCATTGATTGCATCTAATTCAGCCGCATGGTCGTTCTCAAGTTGTTTCAAAACCTCATCACCAATGTGAATCTCCTTCAATTTTGAGACAATCGGCATACCACCCAAAAATAGAATTCGCCCGATCAATTTTTCAGCGTGAATCATTTCTGTAATGGCGCGCTTCTCAATAACATCATGAAGCTTCTCATAACCCCAATCTTCGCACATCTCCCCGTGTAGAATGTATTGGTTAATGGCTGTAAGTTCATCAGCGAGCAGTTCGTTCAAAATTTCGATGATTTCAGGATGCCCTTTCATGTGTGTTGTTCCTCCAAATTCATAGATTATATTTTGTATTGATAATTGTACTTGATTTCCGATAGAATAACAAAATAATCTCCATCGGTTTGATTAATCAAAGGTTAAAGCTTCCTGCAAAATGGCTTGAATGGCTTCAGTGTTGGGGAGCAACACGCTGGCGCCTGCTGGTGTGGTCCAACTGGTAACTTCATTGGGACCGATGATATATTTTCTGACACCTTCTTCGCTATTGATTTTTCCAGCAAACTTAACCATAGGCAAGATTTTGTCCGGATTAATATTGCTTTCAACCTGGGTATTAAATATTTCCAGCAAAAGCGGCATCTTTATCAATCCTTCAGGGCTGATCGATTTATTAAAAATCGCCTTGACCACTTCCTGATTCCGTCGCATCCGGTCAAAATCGCTGGAGTTGTAACGTGCCCTGACATACCATAAAGCCCAATCCCGATCCATGGTGATCGTTCCAGGGTGAACCTCACACCATTTATTCGGATTGAGATAGGTTTCACAAGCATCGGCTGTGTATTTGTCGGTAGTGACCTCAATCCCACCCAGAATATCGATCACTTTCATAAAACCTTCCATATCAATCAACGCATATTGCGTTGGGTAAACGCCAAAATTCGTTTGCAACGTGTCAGCTAGCAACTGAAAACCGCCCATCTGCATGGCCGTATTGATACGCTGTTCACCATAACCTGGAATCGATACCCATAGGTCCCGAGGAAAAGAAACTATGCTTGCCTTTCCGGAGCTCCCATCTAAGGCGACCAGGATAATCGTATCTGTCCGAAGTCCAGCTTCTGGGCGATAATCTGATCCTAAAATCATATATAACTGAACCCCAGAAAATGGCTCTAAATCGGCCACACCCGGGTTTGCATCGGGTTTGGGCGCCAATAAAGACCCTTCATTGTATCCGTCCAGCAGTTGAAATATCGGTAGCATTGAGCGAAATCGGGTCGCCCCCAGGTAAATCATCAGGCTTGATATTAAGAACACCGCGGTCAGGAAGATCAGTAACAATGCCTGTCCATACAGGCGCTTATTTTTAGATTTCATAATAAAGTCATCTCCAGATTGATCATATTTGGGGAACCATTCTAAAGCAACTTGTATTTATACCTTAAAGCGAGAATTGTGTCAGCAAAAAAGAGATCGTTTTCTTGATTTTAGAATATTCTTTAATAATATTGTAGCCATTTGAAATTTATTATAATTAAGAAATTTTTCAACGGATCAATTTATCAGCAAGAGCATCAAATCGTTGACATTAGTTCCCGTTGCGCCGGTTTTGATCAATCCCCCCAGGGATTCATGGTAATGATATGAATCATTGTTATTGATGTAGTCATTGATATCCAATCCTAATTCTTCCATGCCCTCACGGAAAACAAACCCATCGATGGCTGCCCCAGCAGCATCGGTTGGACCGTCTTCACCGTCGCTCGCAAATGAGATAAATAAAACACCGTGTTTTTCTGCCAACCTTGGCACTAATTTTAATGCTAAATCCATATTTCTCCCGCCCAAACCGTCTCCAGTGACATTGACTGTAGGTTCACCACCGAAAATAATACAGGCTGGTCTTGAAACAGGTTGATTATATGCCAGCGCGGTATAAGCAATGCCAGCAATAAAACTCGCTACGTGTTCTGTTAAACCTGTCAAAGCTGAGGTTATGATAGTTGCATAATAGCCTAAAGCCTTTGCTTTTTCCAGCGCAGCTTCTGCTGCGTGGAAATTTGTTCCAACAAGAATATTCAAGTTTTTCTTCGTTGGTATTTGCCCTGGTTTGAGCGTTTCTGGGACAAGCCCATCTCTACCCTTTTCCAGATGGGACAAAATCGCTCGAGGCACTTGATCAAGAACGGCATAGCGATCAAGAACATCGATTGCATCCTGATAGTTGGTCGGATCTGGGACTGTTGGTCCTGAAGCGATGACATCCAACCGGTCACCAATTACATCAGATAGAATTAATGTTGCCACGCTGGCAGGTTGAAGGCGAACAGCAAGCCCTCCCCCTTTCACTTGGTCCAGATGTTTTCTGAGTGTATTAATTTCTTCAATATCAGCGCCGCTTTTCAATAGAATTCTGTTCAATGCTTGCAGGTCATCAAGAGTAATGCCACGAACAGGATTGGTGAAAAGCGCAGACCCACCCCCTGAGATCACTACGATCACCAGATCTTCTTTCGTCATTTCCGGGAGATTGTGCAGTATCAATTGTGTTGAATTAATCGAATCATTCGATGGGAGCGGATGTCCACCCAAATATACACGCAATTTGTTTTTTAAACCATTTTCAGCCATGAATTTTGGATCCTTTGTAATAACCATGGACTGAAAAAGAACAGAACCCAGTTTATCAATTACTGCTCTTGCCATTGGCACAGCGGCTTTCCCAAAACCGATTAGAAATACTCGTTTAAATTGGTTGAGGTCAAAAACATTTTGATCGATGAAAATCTTCCTATTTTGTAGATGGACTCGTTTAAAGGTGCAGGTATATGGGTCAACCGCATGAATTGCAGCGGAGAGTATCTCACATGCGTCAAATCCAAGCTTGCCATTGCGCGCAACTACTTTGTTCATCAAGTTATTTTTGTTAAGAAATATATTTTCTTGAGACATTGCGATAAACCTCAACAATTATCTGGATAATTGTCATAGATAATTTGATTAACACAATTATAAGGTACAATAGCCGTTGGTATTGCATCAGTTTCATCGAGGCAATTACCTAAACTGAACTTAGAAAATTATTTCTCTAGGAGGAACTCGTGGATGATGTATTGACTGGTCTATTAAGACCAAAGGGAATCGCCGTTGTTGGCGCTTCGGCTACACCGGGGAAAATTGGGCACACTGTGGTGAAAAACCTGATCGACGGTGGGTATAAAGACGGAATCTATCCGATCAACCCCACAGCAGATGAGATTCTTGGATATAAGGTATATAAATCTGTGCTGGACGTTCCGGATCCAATCGATGCCGCTGTGATCACCATTCCGGCGAAATATGTCATGGAAACGGTAAAAGAATGCGGGGAAAAAGGTGTCAAAGGGCTGATTGTCATTACTTCTGGCTTCAGCGAAGTTGGTGAAGTTGAACTTGAAAAAGAATTGGTCCGCCTGGCTCATTCTTATGGCATGCGAGTCCTTGGACCGAATATCGTCGGCACGCTATCCAATTCGGATAAATTGAATGCATCGTTTGCACCATTCTTGCCGTTAGTGGGAACATCATCTCTGGTGTCCCAGAGTGGTGCACTTTTGATTGCCATTGACGCCATCACCTATACCCGCGGAATTGGATTTGATAAATTAATCTCGATTGGGAACATGTCCGATGTAAATATCGCTGACACAGTCGGTTGGCTTAATGAAGATGAGAGTACAAGGTGCATCACATTGTATATTGAAGGTTTAAAAGATGGTCGACGGTTTATCAATGAATGTGCAAAAGCGAAAAAACCGATTGTGGTGCTAAAGGCAGGTGTTTCTGAACACGGCGCAGTCGCAGCAGCTTCACACACCGGCTCATTAGCTGGCGCGCGACATATTTATGGGGCAGCCTTTGAACAAGCCGGAGCCATTCAGGCAACGGACCTGAGTGATCTGTTTAACAGCACTTTAGCATTGTCTCTGCAGCCTCCCATGCGAGGAGAAAATTTACTGATCATCACCAATGGAGGTGGAGTTGGCGTTTTAGCTACCGATTCAGCCGAATCAGCTGGCATTCCCCTAAAATTCGCTCCTGAAACCGTTCAGGAAGAATTCAAGAAGCACATGCCCTCTTTTGGCTCAGCAAAAAACCCTGTTGATTTAACAGGCATGGCTGGTAATGATTGGTACTTTGAAACCACTAAATTCGCCCTTTCACATGATTGGGTTGATGGGTTGATCGTTCTGTATTGTGAAACCGCAATCACAAACCCGATGGAAATCGCGCAATCCTTGTATAACGCGCTTAAAGAAACTGGCATAACGGACAAACCGATCACCACTTCTTTCGTTGGAGGTGAGCGATCAGACAGTGCCATGCAGTGGCTGGTTGAGAATGGCATTCCGGCATATAACGACCCGGACCTGGCAGTTAAAGCCATGGGAACCCTGCGTGAGTACGCAGTTTTGCAGGACTTAAAAAATAGCCCCATTAATAATGACCACGAAGTGGATAGGCAAACTGCGCTGGATATTATCGCCAATGTAAGGGCAGAAGGTCGAACCGGACTGACCGAGGTTGAATCAAAGAGTATCTTCAAAGCCTATGGCTTGCCGATTGTTCGTTCAGATTTAGCGACCAGTGAGGATGAAGCCGTAAAATTGGCAGAATCCTACGGTTACCCGATTGTTATGAAAATTGTCTCCCCGGATATTCTCCACAAGTCCGACGCAGGCGGCGTAAAGGTCAACATCAATAGTGAGGCTGAAATTCGCGAAGCTTATCAAACAATTCTCACAAACGCGAAAGCCCATAAACCTGATGCAGAAATTCACGGTATTTTAGTTCAGGAAATGGCACCCTGGGGTACAGAAACGATTGTTGGATCTGTCAATGATGTTACTTTTGGTCCCACGGTGATGTTCGGCCTTGGTGGTATTTTCGTTGAAGTTCTGAAAGACGTCGTTTTCCGGGTTGCCCCCATCTCTGATATGGAAGCCATTAAGATGCTGGACGCCATTCGAGGAGCACCCATACTCGATGGAGTGCGTGGAGAAGGCCCTAGGGACAAGAAGGCACTCGCTGAGGTTCTGTCGAAGTATGCCTATATGATCAGCGATCTGGGAGAACATATCCAGGAATCAGATGCCAACCCTATTCTGGTTTACGAAGTAGGTAAAGGCGTCAAAATCGTTGACGCAAGGATCATTTTAAAAGACTGACCCTCCTATATCAATTAAAAGATATACGCCACTGACAACGTTGGTCGGTGGCGTAATATTTTTAATGTTTAGAAACATTCGATAAGGTTGGCAGGACAAATTTTTACATTATCACGAACAACAATTTCAAAGCGATAACTAAACGGCAAAATAGCAGTAAAATACCTGTTCAACGAACCACAGGACAAAAGAGATCACATGAAAAATTTTCTGATTGATATGGATGGTGTGTTAGTCCAGGGAAAAACAATTATCCCAGGAGCCGATGTTTTCATTCAAAAATTAATTAAACAAAAGCGTAAGTTTCTCTTGCTAACCAATAACCCGATCTACACACCCAGGGACTTGGCTCACCGCTTACAGGAAGCCGGGCTTCAAATTCACGAAAAACAGATTTTTACATCTGCCCTGGCAACTGCTGCTTTCTTGCATTCACAACGCCCCGACGGAACAGCCTACGTCCTTGGTGAAAGTGGTTTGACACAGGCCATTCATGAAATTGGTTATATTATTACAGATATTAATCCAGATTATGTTGTGCTGGGTGAAACCCATGCATATCATTTTGAGATGATTAAGAAAGCCATCCGGCTGATAAATATGCATGGTTCTCGTTTCATTGCCACTAACCCTGACCCATCCGGGCCAAGTGAGGACGGGCTTGTCCCTGCCTGTGGTGCGATGGCTGCCCTGATTGAAAAAGCCAGCGGAATCGCACCGTTTTTTGTCGGAAAACCCAACCCCTTGATGATGCGTACCGCTCTGAATTACCTCAATGTCCATTCAGAAAATACAATCATGGTTGGTGACCGCATGGATACAGATATCGTTGCCGGTGTTACCAGTGGAATGGAAACCATTCTCGTACTCAGCGGGGTAACTGAATTAGGCGAAATTGAAAAATATCCTTATCGTCCCACGCATATCAAACCATCTGTCGCCGAAATCGAACCGAAGGATTTTGATAATTGACTGAGTGCTAATTTTCGATATAATTCCTTTTTATGCCTAAGAAGACCTTGTCACGTAGGAAATTTCTCAAACTGTCTGCTTTAAGCCTTGGAGCGCTTGCTTTTCGCCCCCTGGAAAAGTTGCACCAAACCCAGCATCCACGCTTGGTGAGGGTCAGCGGCGTAGGAAACATCAAATCAGTCAGCATCCATAAAGAGCCTAACGAAGATAGTGTCATTCTTTATCAACGGGCAAAAGATGATTTGATCAACGTTTACGATGAAATTGAATCAAAATATGGGCCGGAATACAACCCGATCTGGTACCGGGTTTGGGGCGGTTATGTCCATCGAAAATGGCTGGCTGAAGTCAAACACGTGTTAAACCCCCTTACCGATACCATCCATGAGGAAGGACAACTGGGTGAAATAACTGTCCCCTACACACGTGCGCTGCTGTACTCGTCCCGCAACGGCTGGGATCCTGTTTATCGCTTGTATTATCAAACCCTGCACTGGATACGGGATATCATCACCGGGCCAGATAATCGACCCTGGTACCAGTTAGAAGATCAGTTAAATAAAGTCAAGTATGCTATCCCTGCAGAACATATGCGGGTTATGGACGATTCGGAATTCGATCCCATCTCCCCGGACGTTCCTCCAGGGGAAAAACGTATTGAGATATCAATATCAAGGCAGTTATTGACCGCCTATGAAGGTGACCAGATTGTTCTACAAACAAAGGTCTCTACGGGCTCGCTGACGCCGCTTCAAAAAACGCCTACCGGTAAATTTGTTATCGACCCAAAGCATCCTTCGAAGCATATGGGTAATGGGCAAGTGACTTCGGATATTTATGCTTATGAGCTGGTCGGAGTTCCGTGGAATTGTTTTTTTGATTGGGAGGGCGGAATCGCCACCCATGGGACCTACTGGCACAACAATTACGGAACTCCGATGAGCCGTGGATGCGTCAATATGCGTATTCATGAGGCAAAATGGTTGTACCTGTGGACAACCCCACATGGTGGGCCCCATGATCGCGTTGTCAATGGTTATGGCACAAGTGTCACCGTGATTTAATTAAATAAATCGCAAAAACACCTGGTTGGCGACCATGAGCCCCCTCCTGGTCAATTTTAAGTTTGATTGCTTCAATCCACCCCATTCAATCAACCCAAGATGCAACAACTCCTCAACCTGTTCTTTGAAAACTTCCAGCACGGATTTGCCAAAACTCCTCTCAAATCGATCTAATGATACGCCGTCTTTTACCAAACGCAGGGCCAACCACATTGAATCCTTCATTTGGGTGATGTCATCAATCTTAGTAGTACGAATTGTCGCAGGCGTTTCAGGTAAGCCTACGCGAAATTCGCCCCTTTTTCTCATCCGTGTAATATAATTTTCAATGCCCGAAACATTTTCAGTCCGGATCGTGTTGATATAACCATGCGCCCCAGCTCCAATGCCGATATAGGGTTGATTCAACCAGTACTGCATGTTATGCATGCATCGAAATTGATTTTCCTCGTCGCGTTTCGCCCAATTCGAGATCTCATAATGTTCATACCCCGCCCGGTCCAGATAGTCGATGGTGAATTCGTACATATCTGCACCGAGGTCTTCATCTTGAGGGGTCATCAACCCTCTTTGATACCAATCATGCAAAGATGTTCCGGGTTCAATCATCAGACTGTAAATCGAAAAATGCTCCGGTGCCAGCGCAACGGCCCTACTAAGCGAGTTCTCCCATGCGGTGAGGTCCTGCCAGGGCAGGTGATTGATCATATCCAAATTAATATTGTGGAAACCTGCGCGCCTGGCAAAAACAAACGCATCCAGAATATCATCTACAGTATGCGTGCGTCCCAAACGGATTAAATCCCTCGCATTGGTAGACTGAATGCCAAAGCTGATCCGATTGAAACTAAGGGCACGCAAGCTCGTAAGATAGGGCAAAGATACTGTACCCGGGTTAGCCTCAAGGCTGATCTCACATTTTTCCGCGATTGAAGTCAGCTCAAAAAGGGCATTGAATAGTTTTTGATATTCAGTAACCGGGACAAGAGAAGGCGTGCCGCCTCCAAAATAAATCGAATGTAAAGGAAATGGCGATATATATTCAGATACGATACGGATTTCTTCAACTAATGAGTCAACATAATCAGGGATTAATGACTCTTTGCCAGCGTATGTGTTAAAATCACAATAATGGCAGCGCTGGATACAAAACGGAATGTGTATGTAGAGACTATAATTCATCAGCAGATTTATATTACTCCAATGGCGTTACAATGAATATTGCATGCATCAAAACCTATGAGGTATACTAGTCCGGATTAATTATGAACTCAGAAAAGAATTCTTCTTCAACAAAACTATGCCCGGTTTGCGGCACCCGTTTAACCGCAACGGCTTCCCGGTGCCTGGTATGCGGCACCGAGCTTGATCAAAAGACCGATGCCACAAAATCGGCAAATATTCGCGCAAAACGACTTCCTGAGGTGACACTCAGTTTGCCCGCAATATTGGGCCTCCTCGTCTTGTTTCTTGCACTTATTGCTTTGGTCTTATTCTTAGTGATCAACGGCAAAGCAAATGTGCCTGTTGAGACAGCAGAGGTAGCCGTTATTGAAGGCACAGCTACGCCAAGCCCAACAATCACGGAAACGCCAACCAACACACTAACACCAACTGAGGCACCAACCTGGACACCGTTGCCACCTATTCCTTATATTGTCAAGCCCGGTGAAGCTTGTGCAGGCATCGCCGCTGCTTTCGGCGTTTCCGTTCAAAGTATCATCCTGGAAAACAACCTGCCAGCAAATTGTGATTTGTACGAAGAACAGGAGCTACTGATTCCTCAACCAACTCCTACAGCCTCACCGCAACCTACAGCTACACTGAGTGATGTTGAAAAGACCGAAGCAGCCTGCGAGACGATTTCTTACGTCGTTCAGGCGAATGACACGCTCAGCTCAATTGCCAACACCTACAACGTTGCCATGGCAACGATTCGTGAGTATAACGGGCTTCTTAGCGATACAGTTTTCGAAGGTCGGACCCTGTATATCCCACTATGTCAGCGCCGCCCCACCGCGGGTCCAACGCCAACCCCGACACAACTTCCACCTTATCCTGCTCCTGTCTTGCTTCTGCCTGCCGACGGTGCATCTTTCATTTCTGTATCGGACACCATTACACTCCAATGGGCTGCTGTCGGTGCTTTAGAGACAAATGAGGCCTATGCTGTAACCATTACAGATCTGACAAGCGAAAACACCTGGACCACCACTGAATATGTCAGAGGCACATCCTTTATTATTCCTGCTTCTTTTGCTCCAGCAGAAAGCAGACCACATGTTTTTCGATGGTCGGTTTATATTGTCCGGCAAATTGGTAGCAGTGAAGAGAATGGTGAAAACTGGGAGATTGCGGGCAAACACAGTGAGGAACGAGTCTTCGCCTGGATGAATTCATCCGCAGCGCCTTAAAAAGTAAAAACCGGAGGAAATCTCCTCCGGTTTTTTGTGAATCACTTACTACGAACCATCACTTTCCAAATCTTCCAAATAGCGCGTCGCTTGGATTCCTGCTGCTGCGCCCATGCCTGCAGAAGTAATCACCTGCCGAAAGTGGGGGTCAGCAATCTCACCAGCAGCAAACACACCCGATACTGATGTTTCCATGAAGCGATTGACTTTGATGTAACCTTCTTCATCCAGCTCTAATTGACCTTCAAACAATTGGCGATTGGGTTCATTCCCGATAAAAATGAAAACACCATCGATAGAAACAATGTTTTCTTCATTTGTTATAACGTCTTTTAGCTTAGCCGCTTGTAGGCTGTCATCTCCTATTATTTCAGTGACAACAGAATTCCAAATAAAGCTGATTTTTGGATTGGCAAAGGCACGTTTCTGCAAAAAAGCACCTGCTCTTAATTTGTCACGTCGGTGAATGATGGTCACAGATTTAGCAAAACGAGTCAAAAAAATGCCCTCTTCCAATGCACTATCACCTCCGCCGACCACAATCACATCTTTGTCCTTAAAGAACCAGCCATCACACGTTCCACAATAGGAGACGCCGCGCCCAGTAAATTTTTTCTCACCCGGAACATTTAGCTTTTTGTGTGTTGCCCCTGTTGAAATGATTATGCTTTTCGCTGCATAAGTGCTGCTGTAAGTCTTGACAATAAACGGGTATTTCTGTAAATCAACACTTATCGCCTGATCCATAACAACCTCGGCGCCAAAACGTTCTGCCTGAGATTGAAACAATAGCCCTAATTCAGAGCCACCAATCCCGTTTGGAAAACCAGGATAATTTTCAATAATATCCGTTGATCCAGCTTGACCGTGCAGGGACATTCCTGTTAATATCAGAGACGACAAAAAAGCCCTGGCAGTGTACAATGCAGCAGTGAGCCCAGCTGGACCGGAACCAAGAATAATTACATCTTTTGTATTGGTGGCATTTTCGTTAATTTCTGACATGGTTCAATGATCACTCCTGTTAATTTAAGTTCTAGACGCAGTTTTTAATTTTTGGATCCATCGGATTTTTACCAAAAACACTTAACCATATCAGTTTACCCCATTTGAATGCATTTTTATATACCTGTTCTAACTTCCCTGGAAGAACCTCAGAATACCAAAACATTTAAATTGACTTATAATGAAATCGATTACACCAACCAAAGGATGATTATGAAAACGAAACTTGTCAATAACGCATTGAATTATTATCTTGAAAATCAAAGCGAACTAAGAAATGAATTGCTAGATTTTCTGCGCATACCCTCCATTTCGACCAGCGAAGCCCACCAACCAGACATATTGCTGGCTGCAGATTTTCTTGTAAAGAAGTTAACACAGCTCGGGTTTGAGAAGGTCATATCATTTCCCACAGCAAACCACCCGATTGTTTACGCAGAGAAGATGGTTGACCCGCAAAAGCCGACTGTTTTGATTTATGGGCATTATGATGTTCAACCCACAGACCCCCTTGATGAGTGGAATAGCCCCCCATTCGAACCACAAATTGAAGGTGAATATCTGTATGCTCGCGGTTCATCCGATATGAAGGGGCAAATTTGGGCTTCGGTCTCTGCATTACAATCCATCCTCCGGACCACCGAATTGCCGGTTAATATCAAATATATTCTTGAAGGCGAAGAGGAAATTGGGTCTCCAAGCTTGGAGCCCTTCTTAAAACAGAACAAAGCCCTGTTAAGCTGTGATATTGTCATAAATCCAGATGGTGGGATGCTGGCACCCGACAAACCTACACTCATCTATGCTTTAAGGGGGATGGCTTACTTCGAATTGCGCGTTTTTGGTCCTTCTGCAGATTTACATTCAGGTCTTTTTGGCGGCGTTGTTGACAATCCTGCGAATGTCCTCAGTCGTTTGATCGGCGGAATGCACGATGAATTGGGTCGCGTCACTTTGCCGGGCTTTTACGACCGGGTTCGTGAGATCTCCCCCGAAGAAAGTGAAGAATTATCCAAAATTGAAATCGATGAAGAAGTCTATAAGGCGATAACCGGCGTACCCGCTTTGGGCGGTGAAGTTGGTTTTCAACCCGTTGAACGAATCGGCGCCAGGCCCACACTTGATGTAAATGGGTTGTACGCCGGCTTTATCGAAAAAGGCGCTAAAACGATCATTCCAGCCTATGCAATGGCTAAAATATCCACTCGCTTGGTGCCAGACCAAGATCCAGAAGACGTTGAAAAAGGTTTTAGAGCTTACCTGGAAGAAAATGCACCTGAATCTGTTCGTTGGGAGCTGGACCTCCTGTCTGGCGCACCTGCTTATCTTGCCGAAGCGGAAGCACCAGGAGTGAGCTTTTTTATCGATGCATTAAAACAAACCTGGGGTGTTCAACCATTTCGAAAGCGAGAGGGTGGTTCGATCCCGGTCGCAACTTCAATGAAAGATATCCTCGGGGTTGATTCAATCATCACCGGATTTGGATTACCAGACGACCAGATCCACTCACCGAATGAAAGAATGCATTTGCCCACGCATGCCAAGGGTGTGCAGACATTAATCCGTTTCTTTTTAAGTTTTTAATGTCACTAAGGAACATTTTATGAATGAAAGAATGCCCTCTTACGGCGGTCAAGCCGTGATTGAAGGTGTCCTCATGCGTGGTAAACACGTCGTCGCTATGGCCAACAGGGCGCCTAACAATGAAATCGTGGTCACCCATGAGGAATTAACCGGTCTTTACTCCAGCCCTCTGACCAAGGTCCCTTTTTTACGCGGGCTCGTCGGCTTATGGGACGCTCTAGGTCTTGGGGTTCGCTATCTTACCCTCTCAGCCAACATCCAAACTGGTGATGATGAAAAAATCGAAGGACCCGCGCTCTTTTTTACGGTGATTTTCTCATTGGCACTGGGCATTGGCATTTTCTTCTTGTTGCCAGCATTGATATCTGGTTTGTTGTTAAAATTCTTCGAAATAAGAACATGGGCAGCCAATTTAATTGAAGGAGTTCTTCGTTTAATTTTATTGATCGTTTACCTGTGGGGCATTGGGAAAATGCCGGAAATCCAACGAGTGTTTATGTACCATGGCGCTGAGCATAAAACGATCAATGCTTTTGAAGGCGGCGCAGAATTGACCCCTGAAAAGGTTTCAACCTTTTCTCTTCAACATCCCAGATGTGGAACCTCTTTTATTTTAACATTGGTGGTGTTGTCAATTATTCTTTTCTCTTTGTTTGGTCCCCTCCCCCTTCACTGGCGTTTGCTCTCACGCCTGTTGATGATCCCGGTGTTAGCTGGCATAGCATATGAATATATCAAACTGATGGCAAAGCACATTGATAAACCTTTCGTCAAATTGCTGTTTAAGCCTAATCTTGCGTTGCAAAACATGAGCACACGTGAACCTTCTAAAGAGATGTTGGAAGTGGCAATTCAAGCCTTTAACACAATGTACGCATTAGAAAGTGAATTTGATACAAAGTAAAATGCCCCCTCATGATTGAGAGAGACTCATCAATGAAACCCTGGTCGTTTATCCTGGCTGGCGTTCTTATTGGGCTGCTAGCTGCTGGCGCTATCCTGTTGATATCTCAACCAGAGCGAGGCGTACCAATTACGCTTTCTCCACCTCCTACGCCAACCCATACACCTTTGCCTAAGCCGACTGCAACGTCTGTGCCCATTCAGGTGCTTATTAAAGGTGAGATCGTTAATCCAGGCACCTATGCGCTTGACCGCGAAGCCAGGTTGAGAGATTTGATTGAAATGGCTGGCGGACTGACTGAAAAGGCAGATGCGGTTCGGATCAATGATGCTTTTCTTTTGCGAGATGGTGATTATTTTTACATTCCATTGGAAGGTGAATCCATACCAGAAACAGCTCGTAATGCGCCGGGTAATAATCCACTGGACAATCCGGCGTATTTTGATTATCCACTTGACCTGAATACAGCGTCTCAAGAAGCCCTCGAGTCGTTACCCGGTATCGGACCGGCCAAAGCAACGGACATCATTAATTACCGGGAACAATACGGACCATTTGAAACCATTGATGAGTTAATAAATGTGCCGGGAATCGGACCATCAATTCTTGAATCGATCAGAGAATATTTAACGATTGGTAATTAAAATGATAAACAAACATCATATTAAAATTACGAATCGTATTTTAGAATTTGAAAGCAACCGTTTTCCATTAATACTCGCTGTTTCCCTTGCCAGGATGAATTTAGACATCCCTTATTCAGGGTCTTGTTTTGAGTTTGCCCTTTGTGCTGCACACTAAGCGACTGGTCCAGCGTACAGGAAGATCGTTGATCGCAATAAATAACATGGTGTTGGACAAAAAAGGTTAACTCGTTTCATGGATAAGTGATTAAAAAAATAAAGGTATAATCTAAGCCATGGAAAGAAAGCAAATCATCCGACCAGGGTTTTTAAAGGGCTTGATTCTAATCGTATCAGCGATCCTTGCCTTTTTAATGCTCATCCTGCCTGAAATCCTAAGGCAGTCTTCATATCAAATGCAACTGGGTGATGTAGCTTCACAGGACATTCTAGCGCCCTATTCCCTCAGCTTTGAAAGCGAATTGCTAACCGATCGAGCGCGCAAGGATGCTGCCAACGCTGTTGAACCTATTTTCCTCCCAACAGATCCCAGCATCGGTCGCAGGCAGGTTGAACAATTGCGGGAGGTTTTATATTTTATTACGACAGTCAGGCTTGATCCCTTTGCTAACCTGGAACAAAAGATTTCAGATATTCAAACCCTAGATGCTCTTGCCCTTCCGGAAGAAATCATAATCCGTATTCTTCAACTGAGTGACAGTCGCTGGAACGCAATTGAAGCGGAATCAACTATCGTGCTGGAACAGATCATGCGCAACACATTGCGTGAGCCCGATATTCCAACAACTCAAGGAAACATTCTTTCACTGATTGATTTTTCATTTCCACAGGATCAGGCTGACATTGTTATGGAGCTTGTAAAACCATTCATTGTTCCCAACAGCATTTTAAGTGCAGATCTCACGGAAACAGCGATTAAAGAGGCGCGCCAGTCGGTAGAGCCCATTGTCCGGTCTTTTGTGTCCGGAGAAACACTGGTCAGATTAGGTCAAATCATCGGTGAAATTGAGTGGGAAGCGCTCCAGCGGTACGGCTTGATTCAATCGAATAATTATTGGCAAGACATTTTCGGCGCTGGTATTTTGACGTTGTTAATCACGATACTGATCAGTCTATACCACAAAAACACTTTGGTTGAAAAGACTTTTTCGGTAAAAGCAGTGCTTTTAGTCGCCGTGGTTTTCTTGTTGTTCCTTGGAATCGCCAGGTTTTTTGTCATGCACCGCACGATTGTACCGTATATTTATCCGATAGCTGCTTTTGGTTTGACTTTTTCGATTATTTTTAACTTTGAAGGCGCTCTGCTGCTGTCGTTGATCTTAGGAATAATGACAGCTTATGGCATGCCCAATGGATTTGACCTGACGATTTTCTTTGTAATTCCAACAATTATGGGCGTATTAACTCTGGGAAAAGCCAGGCGTATCGGCGCTTTCTTTTTTTCAGGTCTTACAATCGGAGTTGCAGGCATTGCGATTATTTTGGGATATCGTCTTCCCGACACGGTTACAGATATGGTTGGAATTGCGACGCTTTCCGCGGCCGCACTCATCAATGGTATCGCGGCTGCCAGCCTTACTTTGTTGCTTCAATATATCTTCTCTCAGACCCTGGGAATTACGACCTCATTGCAGCTCCTCGATACTTCACGCCCTGACCACCCCTTGCTCCAATTAATGCTCAGAAACGCACCCGGAAGTTACCAACATTCTCTGCAAGTGGCTAATCTTGCTGAACAGGCCGCTGAGGCTATTGGCGCAAATAGCTTGCTGGTTCGTGTTGGATCAATTTATCATGATTGTGGGAAATCCAGCAACCCCCATTTTTTCATAGAAAACCAAATTCAAAATGAATCCAATCCACACGATGAAATTGACCCATACCTCAGCGCACAGACAATAATCAGTCATGTTACGGATGGAGAGATCCTGGCTAGAAAATACCGCTTACCGGTGCGAATCATTGATTTCATAAAAGAACATCATGGGACAATGCATACCCATTATCAATATACGAAAGCTTTGCAAGAAGCAGAAAATCCGAATGATGTTGACAAATCTTTGTTCACTTATCCTGGTCCTCGACCACAATCCAGAGAAACTGCGTTATTAATGTTAGCCGATGGTACTGAAGCGCGTACACGAGCCGAGCGTCCTAAGGATGAGGATGAACTTAAATCATTAATCGACATTGTGTTTATGTTTTACACACAGAATAATCAATTGGATGATACCAATTTAACCTTGAAAGACCTTCAATTAATCAAGGAATCTTTTTTCCACACACTTAAAGGTTCTTACCATCCCAGGGTCAAATACCCGGCAATCATTAAAAACAACGAGACTGCCAACACCAGCAATCCTGAAAAAACATGAGCCAGGAAAATATCATTGTAAATGTAATCGTTACACCGAAAACAAAAAATAAAGTTAACCCATCAATAATTAAACACGCAGCACAAGCCACACTTCGAGCGGAGGGAAAAACGCGTGCTTCTCTATCGGTTAAAGTTACCGATGATCAAGAGATGCAGCTCCTGAATAAAACTTATCGGAATACCGACAGTACGACCGATGTGCTGGCTTTTAACCAGGATTATATCGATCCTGAAACCGATTTACTCTACCTGGGCGACATCGTCATTTCTTATGAACAGGCTAAATTGCAAGCTGATGAGCATAAGTGGGCAGTGCACGAAGAGTGTGCCCTGTTGACCATTCATGGAACGCTTCATTTACTGGGTTATGACCATTCAAATCCTGAAGAAAAAGATGAAATGTGGAACAAACAGAATAATATTCTCAGGTGTGTTATGATATCTGGGATGGAGGATAGTGCATGAAGGTCAACAAAAATTCCAGAGGATGGGGGCGGATTTTGATTTGTTTTGCTTATTTTGGGATTCTTTTCTCGCTATTTGGCATTGCAACGACCTGGTACTACAGAATTGGAATTGAAAAAGCAGTTAATGGCGTCATTGATTCTCTTGACCAAATATTAATAAATACCAATGATGGGCTGCTATTCATCGACAGCACATTGGATGTTGCTTCTGGAAACCTGGAGATTATTTCCAGTACATTGGACAACCTTATCATCACTTTAGATAATATATCGGACTCCTTGGATGCATCCGCAGATTTAATCGGTGGAGATTTAAGAGAAACAATCCTCGATACCCAGGTCGCAGTCAACTCTGCATCCCAGAGCGCTGGATTAGTGGATAATACCCTCAGGTTCATTGCCGCGATCCCATTGTTGGGCGCCGATTACCGACCGGATGTACCATTGAGCACAAGCCTGGCACAGGTTTCTGAAAGTTTGACCGATGTACCGGAGGCATTTCTCGAAATTGAACAATTCATACGCGAAACCGAAGGTGGCATGGATAATTTTCAAAGCTACATCAATGCATTATCCAAGGACACCCAAAATTTTGATGATACATTGATAAAGTCTCAAGCTTTATTGACAGAATACGAACGAATATTTTCTGATCTGCGGGAGCAATTTTCAGAAATTCGAAAACACACGTCCACATTCTTGCTGGTTGCAAGCATTATAATCACAGGCGTTTTCTTTTTGCTTGGAATTGCCCAGATCAATGTTTATTATCAAGGGAAAACGCTTCGAGACGGTGAGAAGGTTTCACTGACTCTTTCTGAGTTGACCCAAAAACAAAACGAATAACAAAAAACCAATTACGGAGGCTTAATGAAACATTTTATTGATATAGCAGACTTTTCAGTTGTTGAGTTAGAAAATATGCTTGATTTAGGCATGAAGCTCAAAGCTGAGCAGAAAAGCGGTGTATTCAGACCGCTGCTTAAAAACAAGGTGCTGGCAATGTTATTTCAAAAGCCGAGCTTGAGGACACGCGTAAGCTTTGATATGGCCATGCGTACACTTGGTGGAGATGCACTGTATTTATCGCCGCAAGAGGTAGGGCTCGGCACACGAGAATCGATCGCAGATGTTTCTCGTGTGCTTTCAGGTTATGTACAGGCTATCATGGCAAGAGTATTCGACCACGAGCACATCCTTGAATTGGCTCAATGGTCGACGGTTCCCGTCATCAACGGCTTGAGCGATTATAACCATCCCTGCCAGGCTATGGCTGATGCCATTACCATTATTGAGGAATTTGGTGAGCTAAAAGGAAAAACTGTATCTTACATCGGTGATGGCAACAATGTCGCCATCTCTTTGATGAAGATTGTCACCAAACTCGGTGGACACTATAAGATTGCGAATCCTGAGGGTTATGATATGCCTGACGAGGCTGTCAAGCAATCTCTGGGTTTTGCGGCTGATTCAGGCGGATCGGTAAGCTTGTTTAGGAAACCAGAAGATGCGGCTGAAGGCGCTGATGTCCTTTACACCGATACCTGGACCAGCATGGGGCAAGAGGAGGAAAGCAGCGAGCGGGAAAAGGTTTTTCCGCCGTATCAGATTAATGAAAAATTAATTGGATATGCAAAACCAAGTGCCATTGTTTTACACTGTCTGCCTGCGTATCGTGGTCTTGAAATAACCGATGAAGTTGCAGATGGCCCACACTCAAGGCTGTTTCCACAAGCTGAAAATCGGTTGCATGCCCAAAAAGCAATCCTTGTCAAACTACTTTATGAAGGAGATCCTGATGTTAACTAGCGAATATTTTATTAATCTTGAAGATAAACATGGCGCCCATAACTATCATCCATTAGATGTCGTCCTTGTTAAAGGCGAGGGTGTATGGGTATATGATGTTGAAGGGAAGAAATACCTTGATTGCTTAAGCGCTTATTCAGCGGTTAGCCAGGGTCATAATCATCCCAAAATCAAACAGGCGATGATTGATCAGCTTGATCGACTGACCCTGACCTCACGAGCCTTCTACAATGATAGACTCGGCCTTTTGTACAAAAAACTATCGGATATGACGGGTTACGATAAGTCTCTGCCGATGAACAGCGGCGCGGAAGCGGTTGAAACTGCCATCAAAGTCGCTCGGAAATGGGGATACCACGTGAAAGGAGTTCCGCGCCATAAAGCAGAAATTATTGTTGCAGACGGAAACTTCCATGGCAGGACAGTCACAATTATTTCATTCACTTCCACGCCCCAATATAAAGATGATTTCGGCCCCTTTACACCTGGTTTTCCCATGGTTGAGTATGGTGACATCAAGGCAATAGAAAACGCAATTAACGAAAACACGGTCGCCATCATGATCGAGCCCATTCAAGGTGAAAATGGGGTCTTGCTCCCTCCTGAGGGCTATCTGAAGGCCGTCGAAAAACTCTGCCATGAGCATAACATTCTCTTCATTGCTGACGAGATCCAAACGGGTTTGGGCCGCACTGGTGCGTTTTTTGCCTGTGACCACGAGGGCGTTCGACCGGATATCATGGTCATTGGTAAAGCCCTGTCTGGTGGTTTCTACCCTGTTTCAGCGGTTTTAGCTGATGAATCTGTTTTGGGCTTAATTGTTCCTGGCGATCACGGTTCAACTTTTGGCGGTAACCCACTCGGTGCGTCTGTGGCCATTGCCGCCTTGGATGTTATTGAAGATGAAAAGTTGGTCGAAAATTCACGGGTGTTGGGCCAATACATGATGGACTTCCTTGAAGAAATCCCCAAGAAGAACATTCTCGAAATTCGTGGTAAAGGACTGTTCATTGGCGTTGAATTAAAACATGATTTTGGTGGCGCCAGAAGAATTGCTGAGGTCTTAAGAGATAAGGGCGTATTAGCTAAAGAAACCCATGAGCACACAATACGATTTGCCCCGCCATTGGTTATCGACAAAGAAACAGTCGATTGGTTGCTGCCCATTGTGCGTGATACCTTGTTGATGGATTAATCGGTCAATTTCAGGAAAAACATTATGCATCGTTTCGCTAAAATTGTCTGCACTTTAGGCCCAAGCAGTGAAACTAAAGAGACCATTCGAGCCCTGGTCTCTGCTGGGATGGACGTTGCTCGTCTGAATTTTTCGCATGGTTCTCATGAGGAACATTCTAAGAAAATTGATATCATCCGCCAACTGTCTTCAGAAATGGGGATTCCAATTACCATCCTTCAGGATCTTCAAGGACCAAAACTCAGGGTTGGAAAGTTACCAGAAGGTGGCGTGGAATTAAGAGCGGGGGATCATGTCACTTTGAGCTCATCGAAAGCATATGTTCCTGATGATGCTGATATTTTCATCCCTTTTGAGATCCCAGATCTGCATAAATGTTTGCAACCCGGAAACCATATCCTTCTGGATGACGGCTACCTTGAAATGGAAGTGACGGCGATTAGCGGCGAAAGAATTGATGCTGTGGTTATATTGGGCGGACTGTTAAAGTCGAACAAAGGCGTCAACCTACCTGGAGCAAACCTTTCAACAGCAAGCTTTACAGAAAAAGATCGAGAAGACTTAATATTCGGCCTCAATAAAGGGGTTGATCTCGTCGCGATCTCATTTGTCCGCAGCGCAAACGATATTCTAACGGTACGAGAAGTCATAGAAACCCTTACGGAACATTCTGAAGCTGTTAAGACCCCCATTATCGCAAAGCTGGAGCGGCCGGAAGCATTAGAAGATATTGAAAGCATCATGCAGGCTGCTGATGGCGTCATGGTTGCCCGAGGAGACCTGGGGGTTGAAATGCCTCCTGCTACAGTACCAGTTGCACAGAAAGAAATCATCGCCTGTGCCAATGCACACGGCAAGCTTGTTATTACCGCGACACAAATGTTAAATTCAATGATCGAAAACCCCCGTCCCACCAGGGCAGAAGCCACAGATGTCGCCAATGCGATTTTTGATGGAACGGATGCGGTCATGCTTTCAGGAGAAACTGCAGCTGGAAAGTTTCCAATCGAAAGTGTTGAGATGATGGCTTCCATTATTCAATGGTCAGAAAAAGACCTGAACAAATGGAGTAAGTTTGATTATTTTGCTACCCTTTCTCAACAAAAAGACTCTTTATCAATTACACGGGCAGCAAAAGAATTGGCATCCGATCGCAATGTAGCGGCAATTATTGTTTTTACTCAATCCGGTAGAACAGCACGGCTCATGTCAAAAACCAGGCCGGATGTCCCAATTTTTGCCTTTACACCGGAATTGAGGACATATCATAAAATGGGCTTGTATTGGGGTGTAACACCGATATATGTCCCTTATGCCGATACACTTGAGACAATGCTCAAACATGTGGATACTGCTATTATTACAGCAACTAAGCTCGAAAAAGGTCAAAAAGTCATCCTGATATCAGGCTTCCCGGTTGGTGCTTTCAGGCAACCTAATCTTGCCCTGTTATATACATTGGGAGAAATATAGTTCACCTTATAACGACATCGGAGCTGATCAGCTCCGATGTCGTGTTTAAATCTGAGCAGCAACTTTGTGCCTCAGTACATACTCTGGTTGATCATATCCAAAGTCTCGGGTGATGGTCGTAAATCTTCACTGTTAATTCGGTTTAACGGTTGATCGACAAGATTTGCATAATCAAACAAAGTCGGTTTGTGTGGGTTTATATATATTAAACCTGTTAAAAACCAGCTATTTTTTTCTTCATCTTCAAGGATTTTTAAAGCCTGCCATTTATCTGTTGGGTCATAATCTTTCTCAAGTTTCTTTAATACTAAAACTGAGCCGTCATGCATAACAACTTCCTTGACATCCCCCTCCTTAAATTCATCCAATATGATGCTATCTCGCTCGGGAATATAGGTTATATCATGCAAAGGGGCCTGATGCTGACGCACCCATTGATAGGAATGCAATGTGTCATCCTGGTTGTTAAAGGTTACACAGGGACTGATGATGTCTAACACTGCAGTTCCACGATGGCTGAGGGCGGCTTTAAGCAGCTCACGCACCTGTGCGGGGTCACCTGCGAAAGAACGCGCAACGAAACTCGCATTAGCAATTAACGCTTCTTTTGCGATATCGATGGGTAAAAAAGGATTCACTCCCTGATTCTTTAGACCCAAACCTTTTTCCGCAGTCGCAGAAAACTGACCCTTCGTCAGCCCATAAACGCCATTGTTCTCGACGATGTAAACCATTGGCAAATTCCGTCTGATCAGGTGTTTAAATTGCCCCAGCCCAATACTGGCTGTATCACCATCGCCTGAAACCCCAATAACATTCATCGTAGCATCAGCAAAGGCTGCACCTTGCGCCATAGAAGGCATGCGACCGTGCAATCCATTAAAACCAAAGGATTTGTCTAAGAAGTAGGTTGGGCTCTTGCTAGAACAACCAATGCCGCTGAACTTCACGATCCGCTGTGGTGGGATACTCATCTCAAAGCAAGCCCTGATAATCTGAGCAGAGATCGTATTGTGTCCACATCCTGGGCATAATGTGGATCGTGATCCCAGGTAATCTTTGCGGGATAACCCAAGCAAATTGGTTTCTTCAACATTATCAGACATTTTCTTGTTGCTCCTTCCCACAAACAGCGTTCACAATCCATTTGGCAGTCATCGGCAGCCCATCAATATAAGCGCTCGAGATCATCTTTCTGCCGAGGTCACAATTTTCCATTACAAGCAGTTGATGCAACTGGCCGTCCCGGTTTAACTCAAAAACGTAATTTCTTTGATGTGATTGAATGAACTTTCTAACTTGCTCAGAAAACGGAAGCGCACGAATGCGCATAAAGTCTGCTGGAATTCCTGCTTTTGCTAACATATCCTGTGCCTCTATCACCGCTGGCTCCGTTGACCCCATGGCAATTAGCCCGATTTCTGCATCTGGTATATTGCGGAAAACGGGTTGGGGTAAAAAGGCTCTGGATAGCTCAATTTTCTTCTTAAGTCGATCTAGCAAGGAACGCCAAACCTCAGGGTCTTCGTTGTAATGTCCAAAATCATCATGGCCAGTCCCGCGTGCAAAATATGCCGCTTTTTCATGAGCATTCCCCATCACCGTTCTGTAGGGGATGCCATCACCATCAATATCTAAATAACGCCCCCACTCACCTTTAAAAGCCTCAAGATCTTCTTCCCAGAATATTTTCCCGCGATCGATGGGTTGATCCGGGTATTCAAACCGTTTGGTCATCCACAGGTTCATGCCCAGATCCAGGTCGCTGAGAACGATCACGGGGGTTTGATATTTTTCCGCAATATCGAAAGCCTTCCAACCGAATTCAAAACACTCTGTCACAGAAGATGGGATGATTACAATTTGTTGAGTATCTCCATGACCCAGGAAATAATTTAATGTCAGATCACACTGAGCGGTTCTTGTTGGCAAACCAGTGCTGGGTCCAACACGCTGAACATCCCACAAAACCAGCGGAACTTCAGAAAAATAGGCCAGGCTGATATATTCAGTCATTAAACTAACGCCCGGACCGGATGTCGAAGTCATTGCTCGAACCCCTGCCCACCCAGCGCCAACGACCATGCCGATGGCTGCAAGCTCGTCCTCCGCCTGGACAATGGCAAAATTATTCTTTTTCGTTTCAGGATCTTGCCTGAGGCGGGGCGCATTTGCCATCAATGCTTCAACCATGCTCGATGCAGGCGTGATGGGATACCAGCCGCAAAATTGAAAGCCGCCATAAATCGCTCCTAAAGCGCCGGCCAGGTTACCATTTGTCATGATGTAATCGTCAAGTGGTTGCATGGGCTCAACATAATAACGATCGCGCTTTTCTAAATTGTGTTTCGCCCACTCACCAGCCAGTAGTACAATTTCAAAGTTAGATTCAGCGACTGATGTGTTATTGTGAAATTGTGATAGCAACGCACCTTTGACAACCTCCAAATTGATTCCCAAAACTTCAGCAACGATGCCCACATAAACCATATTTTCCATATAATCTTGCAGGTTTCTGGGAACTTTGGCTTGCTTGATCAGATCTTTAACGGGCATGGGGTAAAAAACGAGATCGGACTGTTTGGAAGGAAATTTGATATGATCGCCATAAAATACCACGCCTCCTGGCAAGTTATACCGAACATCCTCCATGAAGGTGGTCGGATTCATTTGGATGATGATATCGTCATGCGCAACCCGACCCAGGTAGCCATCCTTTGAGACCCGTATCGAAAACCAGGTCGGCAAGCCTTTGATATTCGAAGGAAAGATATTTTTTCCAGATACGGGAATGCCCATCCGAAAGAAGGATCGAACCAATGTGCTATTTGCTGTGGCGCTTCCCGACCCATTTACCGTACAAACCGTCAAACAAAAATCATTGATAATACGCTCACTAGTAACTTGCTTGTTTTTTTCAAGCTGATTTTCTTCGATCATTTATGCACCTTCTTAGAAATTATTCGAAAAGGACATTGACATTTTTTTGTTCGCGTTGAAACAACAAATCCATGTGGGCGATCAAAGCTTGATAGCCCGACAAGAAATCTCCCTCAGCGATGGAATCGACCATTTGCTGGTGAAAAACCCAAACTCGTTCTAAATATTTCTGATCTTCATATACATTTAGCCCAATAGCCTCATAGATATACCAGTAGGCTTCTAAAATCCCCTGGACAAAAATATTGTCCAACCTTGAATAAATGGTTAAATGCAAAAGGCAATGTTCCGGATGCGGAATTTGAATTGGGGCTGATTGTAATTTCTTCTGTGCCCTCTGCACAATGTTTTTCAAGGTTTCGATATCATCGGCTGTAAGGCTGCTGACCGCTTGGTACCAGTATGAAGTTTCAATGTGATTGCGCAAGTCAGAAAATTGGCGGAATGTGTCTTTGTTTATGGAGACAGCATAAGCCAGGCTTTTTGTTACAGCAGGTGTAAAGGAATAAGGCAAACATTTAATACCAACTCGGGGTTTAACTTCGGCTAACCCCAGTGCTTTGGCAACTTCCAGTTCTTCTCGCAGAATTGAAACACTTCTTCCGGTTTCTTTGTTGATCTCACTTAAACTGGGTAAAAATTCAGTTCCAGAATTATGATGGTTGGCGAGGTACTCTAAAAATGGGGAAAGTTGATCGGCGATGGATTGAGGGCTCATAGTTTCCACCTTACTTATCAGATTAATATGATTAATACTATCAATAGTATAACTGTACCTTATTTAAAATTCAATATAGAGAATTCAAAAAACACGATCTTGTGACATTTATCCCTATTAAATAGTGTTACAATTCTCCCCTCAGAGAGTTTCATCAACGAATTATTTTCGCAGTGCAGACAGGATCATCAATGGACATCATTCATCAACTGGTAAAAATTCTAGGTTTGCCAGTCGAAAATATTGAAAATACCGTGTCTTTGCTGCAAGAAAACAATACGATTCCCTTTGTTGCCCGTTACCGCAAAGAAATGACTGGCGGACTTGATGAAGAGTCGATTCGAAGGATTCAATCAGAATTTTCACGCTTAAATAATCTGGAAGAACGCCGTCAGACAATTATCAAATCCATCAACTCTCAAGGAAAGCTAACGGATTCACTACTTAAGCAAATCTTTGCCACAACAAATCTTACCGAATTAGAAGACTTATACCTGCCCTACCGCCCCAAAAAGCGTACTCGAGCCATGGTCGCCAGAGAGAAGGGCTTAGAATCCCTGGCAGATTTAATTATTGCACAACCGGTCATGGATAAATCAATCCAGGATTTCGTGGAGCCTTATATTAATAACGATGTCCCCGACCATCAGTCAGCAATTTCAGGCGCGTGTGATATCATCGCTGAAAGGATCAGCGACAATGCCACAATTCGCCAGGGTGTGCGAGCGAAAGGCTTGATCTTTGGAACCATTTCCAGTGAACGGGTGGAGGAGACTGACGATAAGCGCAAGACCTATGCTCTTTATTACCAATTCAATCAAAGAGCAAAGTTTATCCAACCCCATCAAACCTTAGCATTGAACCGAGGAGAGCGTGAAAAAATCCTCAAGGTTTCAGTCACAATCCATGAACGAGATTGGCTGCCAGCCATTAAATCAGTTTATCCGTCAAACATCAGATCAGTTTTTTATGATGCACTCAACTTCGCAATCTCCGATGGAGCACAACGTTTATTATTACCTACCATTGAACGGGATATTAGGCGCTCATTGACTGAATTTGCAGAAGAGCACGCAATTCGAATCTTTGCGAAAAATCTGCATGGTTTGTTAATGCAACCTCCCCTGGCTGATCATGTCGTCCTGGGTATAGACCCTGGTTTTAGAACCGGATCAAAAGTGGCGGTCGTAGATCCAACCGGTAAACTGCTCACGACAACCACCATTTACCCACATCCTCCACAAAACCGGGCGCCTGAAGCCAGTAAGTTGCTCATCAATCTTATTGATACCTATCGAGTAACATTAATTGTGATTGGAAACGGTACAGCTTCCCGTGAGACCGAGACCTTTATCGCAGAATTAATCAAAGGATACCCTGGCTTGCATTACTTGATTACAAGCGAGGCTGGTGCCAGCGTTTATAGCGCCAGTAAACAGGCTCGGATGGAATTTCCTGATCTGGATGTCAATCTGCGAGGAGCGGTTTCAATTGCTCGCAGGGTGCAGGATCCACTTGCAGAATTGGTAAAAATTGACCCAAAATCGATCGGCGTTGGCCTATATCAACACGATGTTAATCAAACCCGCCTTTCACAAGCACTCGACCAGGTTGTCGAATCAGTGGTCAACGCTGTCGGCGTTGAGGTCAACACAGCTTCAGTGGCTTTGCTGAGCTATGTAGCAGGCATCGGACCGGCGCTGGCTGAAAGGATCATCAGCTATCGGGATGAGCATGGTCCATTTCAGGACCGTTCAGCATTGCATGTAGTACCCGGAATGGGTCCAAAATCCTTTGAGCAATCTGCGGGCTTTTTGCGCATACGGGATGGAGAGAACCCGCTGGATGCTACCGCCATTCATCCAGAGAGCTATGTTGTGGCTGAAAAAGTGCTTCGAAAGATCAAACGCGCGTGCTTTTACGATCAGGAAAACTGGCAAAATACAATCCAGAAATTTAAGGAGACTGAAGACCTGGAACAACTAGCAGCCGTGTTGAATACTGGCTTACCGACCCTTCTGGATATTTTAGATGAACTTGGTCGCCCTGGTAGAGATCCTCGAGAAGACATTCCTAAACCAATTTTGCGAAATGATATTCTTTCAATAAATGATCTTTCCCAGGGAATGCAATTAACGGGTACAATCCGAAATATCGTTGACTTTGGCGCCTTTGTTGATCTGGGCGTGAATATCGACGGTTTGCTGCATCGTTCAAAAATTCAACAGGGAACAAACCTCACAGTTGGCGATGTCATCGAAGTTAAAATAATATCAATCGATCTGGAACGGAACCGCATTGGGTTGGAAATGAAAGAACAATTGAATGTCTGAAAAAACAATCGAAAACGTTGCAGAATTTAGTTTTACTACCAAGTATAAAACCAGGCACAATAAACCTGACGTTTGGATCTTATCCCACGCCATCAGACAATGGCATTGGCTCCTGTTAGCGATCATTGGGGCTGCGAGTAATGCTGCGCTTGCAAGCGTTGTACCAATTTACATCGGCAAAGCTTTTTATGAAATTACACAACCGGTGCCTTCAATTCAAACGATTGGTAGTTACGCGCTTATTATTGCGATTTCTCAAATTTTACGTGGGTTTTTGCATTTCTTGCGAAACTTCAGCTTTGAGGTCATCGCCCAAAACATCGAGCGTTATGTCCGACAGGAGTTGTTCGTCAACTTGCTTGGGAAAAGCATGACCTTTCACAACCTGCAATCCGTTGGCGATCTGATGGCACGTGCAACGAATGATGTTCGTGAGGTCAACTATATGTTCAGCCCCGGGTTCAACCTGGTCATTGGATCCATCAATTTTCTTGTCCTACCATTATTTATTGCCCCCACGTACCACCCATCGTTGATAATCGTGCCGATAGCCTTTATCGTTTTATACATTATTGCGTTGTGGCATTATCTGAGCATCCTCAACCCGATTACTCGTGATGTTCGAGAATCTTTTGGCGCATTAAATAGCCGCCTCTCAGAAGCCATCGATGGAGTTGAGATTGTGAAAGCATCCGCTCAAGAAGACGCGGAAATTGATTTGTTTGGTAATAATGCATTTGAATATCGAGATGCATCCATCAAGCAAGGGGATGTTGAAAGCCGGTTTCTTCCGCTGCTTTTGCTGGGAATCACAACGGCCGTGGGTTTAGCGCACGCGCTTTACCTCATGCAGCAAAATTTGATCACGATTGGCGATGTAATTGGGTATTTTGGTGTCCTTTCCTTATTGGGATTTCCGACAAATGTCTCCTTATTTGCCTATTCCCAAATCTCTCTGGGATTTGCTGGTGCGCGCAGGATCCTTGAATTAATAAATACTGAAAACAACCTGGACCAGAATATTGATGGCTATTCTCAGCCTATTCAAGGCGCAATTTCGTTTGATAACGTCTCTTTTGGGTATGTCGAAGACGAATTGAGCTTAAAAGACATTTCCCTTGAAATAAAACCCGGACAAACTGTTGCCATTGTTGGGCAGACCGGTTCAGGAAAGACTTCACTGGTCAAGCTGATCAATCGCACATTTGATGTTCAAGCCGGGGCAGTCAAAATTGACGGTGTTGATGTTCGTGATTGGTATCTTGAAGCTTTACGAAACCAGATTTCCATCATTGAACAAGACGTGTTTCTATTTTCGAAGTCAATTGCAGATAACATCGCTTTCGGCAAACCTGAGGCTTCACGGGAAGAAATAATTCAGGCAGCCAAAGAGGCTCAGGCACATGAATTCATCATGAGTTTTGACAACGGTTACGAAACCATCATTGGCGAACGGGGAGCAACCCTCTCGGGTGGACAAAGGCAACGTTTAGCATTAGCCAGAGCATTCCTGACCTCCCCCAAGATCTTGATTTTGGATGACTCAACCAGCGCAATCGATTCAGACACTGAAGACCGCATCCAGAAAGCCATCTTTCGCGTGGCCCAGGGACGCACAACACTCATCATCACGCATCGTTTGTCTCAAATCAGGTGGGCGGATCTGATCGTCGTTCTGCGAAAGGGTCAGGTGGTATCCATGGGCAGCCACACGACATTGATGCAAACATCCAAATCGTATCAAAGAATTTTTAGTGAGTAAATATGGGCTTTTATTCCGGTTTAGCAGCAGAAAAATATGATCGACAATATTCAGATAAAAAATTGCTGGAGCGTATCGCGCAATACTTTAAAGGGCAAATCCGTTATTTATTAATTATTGTCGTTTCAATCATTGTGAGGGCCATCATTGAAGCAATTTCGCCCGTGATTGTCGCACGTGGTCTTGACCAGGTTACACAATCAGAAATTACCAACCGGTTTATTTTGATCCTGTCCGGCATCGTCCTCATATTGGGAATCTTGAGCTGGCTTACAAATTTTTTGCGACGCCGATATTCTGCCCGAACGATTGCTGAACTGATTCGCCAGCTCTCCAGCGATGCATTTAAGGCTTCGGTACAACAGGACCTCTCCTTTCACGACAGTTATGATTCAGGGAAGATCGTATCAAGAATCACTTTTGACACCAGGGAATTTGGCCAGCTGGTGACAATATCGACAGATGTGATCACGCAACTTATCACATCAATTTCGTTGTTGGTGATCCTCTTTCGAACGGAGTGGCGATTATCCCTTGCCGTTCTTTTGTTAGTCCCAATATCGCTGGTTTTGGTTATCCGTTACCGCCATATAGCCCGCAAAATCACTCGCGAAGGAATGCGAGCAATGGCAAATGTCAACTCGGCAATTAAAGAATCAATTAGTGGCATCGCCATCGCCAAGAACTTTCGCCAGGAAGAAGCCATCTATGATGAATTTAATGAGGCAAACCAAACATCATTCGAGGTCAATGTAAAACGTGGATTTGTCCTTTCGATTGTTTTTCCGCTTTTGCGCATCGTTGGTAGCGTGGCAACAGCATTGATGGTTTATTTTGGCGCAATATCGGTTCTTGGTGGTTATATTTCCGCAGGCGCATGGTACTTATTTTTATCCACCCTAGAGCAATTCCTTTTCCCTGTTTTCAGTGTGGCATCCTTCTGGACGAATGTTCAAACCGGTTTGTCTGCCGCAGAAAGAATCTTCGCTTTAATTGACGCTGAACATTCTGTTAAGCAGATTGATCACGTTGTCCCAGAACGTATTGAAGGTCATATTGAAATGAGAAGCCTTCATTTTCGGTATACGCCTGATGAACCGATTTTAACTGACTTTTCATTGGATATCAAACCCGGAGAAACCCTGGCGCTGGTCGGTCATACCGGTGCTGGAAAGACATCCATCGGGCGGTTGATTGCAAGGTTTTACGAATTCCAGGACGGAGAATTATTAATCGATGGTATCGATATTCGGAAATATGACCTGCTCGCTTTAAGAAAGCAAATGGGAATTGTCTCGCAGGTACCGTTTTTGTTTTCAGGCACCGTTGAAGACAATATCCGCTATAGCTGTCCGAATTGCCTTCGCGAAAAGATTTTGGATATCGGAAGCAAAATAGGCGGTGGAGAATGGTTGGAAACCTTACCAAACGGCCTTGACACCCAGGTCGGAGAACGGGGTGCACAACTATCTATGGGCCAACGCCAATTAGTGGCATTGATGCGAGTTTTAATTCAAAAACCCTCCATATTTATCCTGGATGAAGCGACTGCCAGCATCGACCCTTTCACCGAACAACAGATACAGACAGCCTTAGACTTGATCCTTTCAAACACAACCAGCATATTAATTGCCCACCGCCTGTCTACGGTGCGTTCAGCCGACAGAATACTTGTGATGCGTATGGGTGAAATCATTGAAGAAGGAAACCATGAGGCTCTGATGAAACAAGGCAATCACTATGCTGAACTGTACAACACTTATTTCAGGCATCAATCACTGGAATATATCGAAGAGGCTGGGAAATTTGCTCAAAGACATGATTTTACGATTTAACAATTAGAGGGATTTCATATTATAATTAGAGAAGAATCATATGTGGTCTGTGTTCTTGACACATTTTGACCGAGCTCTTACTATTTGCTCGAATACAATTATATGAAATCGTTAGATGTTAATGGAGAGAGACCGTGTGCGTGACGGCGGCACCGAAGGGGCAAGGTTTGTCAACCGAAACTCTCAGGTAAAAAGACCCATTAAACAGACGACCCTGGATCAATGCTGGGTTCTTGAAAACCCACAAAAAGACAGGGAACCTCACTGGGAAAAACAAAATCATTTTGAAAAGGAGTGAACATGAATACACCTCAAGAATTAAAGTACGCTAAAACTGATGAATGGATCAAAGTAGATGGTGACGAAGCAATAATTGGTATCAGCGATTACGCCCAGGATCAATTGTCGGATATTGTCTACGTTGAATTTGTGGTTGAAGAAGGCGATGCCGTTACGAAAGGTAGCGAAATTGCCACAGTTGAATCCGTAAAAGCGGCTGCTGAAGTTAATGCTCCCGCCTCCGGCATGGTAATTGCCATCAACGAAGAGCTGAGCGACGAGCCTGAACGATTGAACAGCGATCCTTATGGAGCTGCATGGTTAATCAAAATCAAATTAGATGATCCTTCAGAGCTGGACGGTTTGATGTCAGCCGATGAATACGACGCTTACAATGAAGATCGTGAGGACTAATGTATACACCTCACACCCCCCAAGAAATTGAGGAGATGCTGAGGGTCATTGGTTTAAAATCTGTTGAGGACTTATTTGATTCAGTTCCACAAGAATATCGCTTTCCTGACCTCAATTTGCCACAAGGCCTCACCGAATTGGAAATCGCAGCAGAATTAAATGAAATTGCTGCAGCCAATGCAACCTCAGATGAATTCATTTCCTTTTTAGGCGCTGGCGCTTATAACCATTACATTCCAGCCGCTGTAGATGCCATCCTGAGTCGCGGAGAGTTTTACACCGCTTATACACCCTATCAACCCGAGGTGTCACAGGGGACATTACAAGCCATCTTTGAATATCAAACGTTGATGACTGAGCTTACTGGCATGGATATCAGCAATGCTTCGCATTATGATGGCGCAACAGCAACAGCAGAAGCGGCAAACCTTGCCTACCATCACTTCCGTGGCAAGCGTAAGAAAATGCTTGTCGCCCGTTCCGTAAACCCAGAATACCGAGAAACGATTCGCACCTATATGACCGGGCTTGAAAATGTCATCGTTCATGGCGATGAACCACTTAACCCTGGCGAAGATCAAATCTCTAAGCTTTTGGGAATGATTGACAAAGAGACAGCCATCGTCATCGTCCAATATCCTGATTTCTTTGGACGGATTATAGACTACACGAAAGTAGTCGAAAAAGCACATGAATTCGGCGCCCTGGTGGCCTTTGTCTTCAATCCAACAGCCCTGGGTATTCTCAAACCGCCCGGTGCGTTCGATGCAGACATCGCTGTCGGAGATGGACAACCCCTGGGTATTCCGCTTTCTTTTGGGGGTCCGTACTTGGGCATCTTCACCGTCAAAGAGCAATTTGTGCGAAAATTAGCTGGCCGGTTGGTCGGTGAAACTGTTGATGAAGATGGCAAACGTGCCTATGTACTGACCCTCACAGCTCGAGAACAGCATATTCGGCGTGAGAAATCCACTTCAAATATCTGCACTAACCAGGGCTTGATGGCACTGGCTGCAGCAGTCTACCTTTCCGTGCTGGGGAAATCTGGCTTTAAGCAAGTTGCGAACCTGTGTTATCAAAAAGCACATTATGCAGCAGAGCAACTGTCGAGATTGCCAGGATTTGAAATGGCTTTTCCGGATGCACCTTTTTTCCACGAATTTGTTCTTAAGATCCCAATGTCCGTTAAAGAAATTAATGATCGTCTTGAAGAATATTGGATCCTCGGCGGTTATGATCTAAGCCAGACTTACCCGGAAATGGAAAACCAGATGCTGGTTGCTGTGACAGAAAAGATGTCTAAGGATGATATTGACGATTTCGTCGCTGCCTTAGCGGAGGTGACCCATGACTGAAAAGACGATTTATGAACTTTCCCAACCGGGACGTAAAGGTTTCACCTTTCCTGCGTCCGACGTGCCCAGCTCACCTCTTCCGAAGGGCTTTGAAAGAGAGGCTGTCAATTTACCCGAACTTTCTGAGTTAGATGTCATCAGGCACTTCACAAATTTGTCACATCTGAACCATTCGGTGGACGGTGGATTCTACCCTCTGGGATCTTGTACGATGAAATACAATCCCAAGATCAATGAAGTTGCCTCCCGCCTTCCAGGTTTCTCCCAAACTCATCCTTTGCAACCCATCACAAGTGTACAGGGGAATCTCTACCTGATGTACCAGCTCCAGGAATGGATCCAGGAGATCAGTGGTTTCCATAAAGTTAGCCTGACACCTGCTGCAGGTGCGCATGGCGAACTGGTCGGTGCGCTGATCATTAAAAAATATCACGAAGACAATAACGAAACACAACGCGTCAAAATCCTAATCCCCGACTCAGCGCACGGCACCAACCCTGCCACCTCATCGATGAGCGGTTTTGTTGTTGTCCCTTTGCCCTCGGATGAACGAGGAAATGTCGATTTGGATGCCCTGAAATCGAACTGTGATGAAACCCTGGCTGGTTTAATGCTGACCAATCCAAATACCCTGGGTTTGTTTGACGAAAACGTTGTTGAAGTCATCGAAATGGTTCACACAGCGGGTGGACTGGTTTATGGTGATGGCGCAAATCTGAATGCACTTCTGGGCATTCTGAGACCAGGTGATGTTGGCTTTGACATCATGCACTTCAACCTGCACAAAACCTTTTCAACACCGCACGGTGGCGGTGGACCAGGTTCTGGCCCAGTGGGCGTATCAGAAAGTTTGGCAGAATATTTGCCCGGTCCAATCGTTACCATCCTCGATGAGGGCGATGAGGAAAATCCGCCTTTCTATGGCTTGTACATGCCAGAGAAATCAATCGGCAGGATGAAAGCCTTCTTTGGTCATTTCGGCGTTCTGGTTAAAGCGTTTACTTACATTGCCATGCATGGCCCCGATGGATTGAGAGACATCGGAGTAAAAGCCGTATTAAATGCCAACTACCTGATGGAAAAAGTGAAAAAAGATTATTTCCTGCCCTATGACCGAATATGTATGCATGAATTTGTGGTTGAGGGCACCTGGAAGGATGTTCCAAGTGTGCACGCACTGGATATCAGCAAGCGTTTGATCGATTATGGTTTCCATCCCCCTACAAACTACTTTCCGCTGATTGTCCACGAAGCACTGATGGTTGAACCCACCGAGACGGAATCGAAGCAAACACTTGATGCCTTTGCTGCAGCAATGAAGGCAATTGCTCAAGAAGCCCGCGAAAATCCAGAATTGCTTACTAAAGCACCTCATACAGCGCCGATTCGCCGTACCGACGAAGTTAAAGCAGCGCGTGATCTTGTTTTGTGTTGTTGGACACCTGAAATTTTATAACACCCACTAAAGTAATTGAGGCGTTGAAAGCAACCGCTCTCAACGCCTTCTTGATTTATTCCTTCAGAATAAGGCTGACCGGGCAGTGGTCAGACCCCATAATGTCGCTGTGTATGACCACGTCTTCCACACGGTCCATTAGCGCATCAGAGACCAGATAATAATCCAACCGCCAGCCGATATCGCGTTCTCGGGAATTGAACCGGTACGTCCACCAGGTATATTTTTCTTCCTCGGGATACAGTTCGCGATAAGCATCCTTAAAACCGTGCTCAAGGTAACGGTCAATCCAAACCCGCTCTTCTGGTAAAAATCCGGTGTTCTTTTCATTCTGTTTTGGATTGGCAAGGTCAATTTCTTGATGTGCCGTATTAAAGTCGCCTGTGATGATGATATTTTCGCCTTGTGCATGCAAATCATCACAAATCTCTAAAAACGCTTCGTAAAATTCCAGCTTATAAGGTACCCGTTTGTTTCCCTCGCCCCCATTTGGAAAATAAATATTATAAAGATAAAAATCGGGATATTTTAATCGGATCACTCGACCTTCAATGTCAAAGTGCTCGATACCAAACCCTTTCTCATGGCTGAGGGGCTTATTTTTATAATATGTTGCTGTTCCGCTGTAGCCTTTCCTTTCAGCAGGATTCCAAATCCCCTCATAAGGTTCAATTATTGCTTCTTCAGCACTTATTTGATCTAAAGTTGCTTTGATTTCCTGAAAACATAAAACATCAGGATCAACGTCAGGGATCCATTCAAAAGCATTTTTTCGCAGTACAGCTCGAAAACCATTCACATTCCATGTCGTAATTTTCACATTATCACCTTTATTTCATAGATTTGCGTCTCTGATTATACCAGCTACTAAAACTATCCATACTCTTCATTCCTTTGGCTCAGATACCATCCACATTTATCGACAGCAATGAAAACAATGTTGTTTTTATCTAAGCCTTTCAGGCATGGGAAGGTTTCCATTCTATTCATGGCTATGGTAAACTTACAAGTTGAATAATCAAGTCAAAATCGCGTCCGATTTAATTTTTTTGGACGTTTGGATAGGATTAAAGAATTAATGACCGGCTATGCACACCCTCGCAATATTTGGATGAAACGATTGATAACGATTTTATTTTCAGTCGCGATCATTATCATCCCTTCAAATTTGGGTACAGCATTAGCCCTGCAGCAGGAAACGGGACCCACATACATCATCCAATCTGGTGAGACTCTGAACGAAATCGCCATTCGCTTTGGCGTCACACCTGATGAAATCATTGAAGCCAATGCACTTACAAACCCAAATGCACTGGATATCGGTCAAGAAATCCTGATTCCTGGTTTAGAAGGAATTACCGGTGTCCTGACCTCGAAAATTTTCCCTTTCGGCACATCGTTGACCAGCCTGTTGCGCCAAAACAAATTGCCGCTAAGCGACATGGTCAAATTAAATCGATTAACCAGCCCTGCTGAGGTTATTGCAGGCGCTGCTTTTCTTTTCCCGGTGACTGATGAGCAAAATCAACGGATCGAAATCCAAACGCTCCAACCTGGGAGTTCAACACTAGAAACTGCCATTCACGTGGGTGTTTCTCCCTGGGCGTTGGTTGAGAATAATCATCTCCTGGGCAGTTGGGATGTGCTGCCTGGGGAACGATTATTCACAGGTTATTCTATTGAAGGTAATGAAACTGAACAACAACATAGTCGATCCATATCGATTAACAACTTGCCATTGATCCAGGGTGAAACCCTGCAAATTTCAATCATTGCCTCAGAGCCGCTGACTGCCAGAGGCACGTTTAACGGTCAACCATTACATTTTTTCTCTGATGGCGACTTGCGGTATTTTAGCTTTTGTGGCATCCATGCCCTGGCAGAGCCAGGCGCATACCCCATGGAGATCATCACAACAGACAATGCTGGCAGAACAGAACATTTCGAACAACTGGTTCTGGTCTCACCTGGGTTTTATGGTCATCAAACGGTTTATGTCTCCGCAGAATCTTTGGATGACGATGTCATCGCGCAGGAGGACGCTTATGTCACTCCAATACTATTGAACATAACGCCTGATCGTCTTTGGGAAGGTCAGTTTCAATATCCAATTGACGAACCTTGTGTGAACAGCCTGTTTGGACTTCGTCGGACGTACAATGATGGTTTACTCAATTTCTATCATTCCGGGATGGATTTCGCAGTGTGTGCGCCCAACCTGAATATCTACGCGCCAGCTACTGGCAAGGTGATCATGGCAGAAGAACTCATCGTCCGCGGCAACGCCATCCTGATTGATCACGGCTGGGGCATTGTGTCAGGCTATTGGCATCTTTCAGAATTTAATGTAAGCGTGGGCGATACGGTCCAGCCTGGCGATTTGTTGGGATTAATTGGCAATACAGGGCGATCGGCCGGTCCTCATTTACATTTTGAAATTATTATTAATGGGATACCCGTCAATCCACAGACCTGGCTTGACCTAACATTCCCTTGAACATTAAAAACGAACACAAGCACTTATCAGGGTGCTTGTGTTTGCATGCGCTGAGAGGGAATCGAACCCTCACGCCTTTCGGCACGTGGCCCTCAACCACGCCTGTCTGCCAGTTCCAGCACCAGCGCAACAGCAAAGTAATTATAATCTTGTTGAATCAGTTGTCAAGTTGAACCGCTAACATTCAAAGGAGTAAATGATGCCAATTGTGTTAGATGCGATGGGCAGTGACAATCGGCCTGACCCAGAAGTAAAGGCTGCAATTACAGCATCAAATGCATTACATGAAGAAATTATCCTGATAGGAGATGAACCGACATTGGCTGCAAAGCTGGCAGCTATCCCCGGCGATAAGTCACGCGTGCGCATCGTGCACGCGCCCGAAGCGCTTGACATGGAAGATAAAATTGAAGATGCCCGCCGAAAAAAGCAAAACAGCATGCGTGTGGGTATGGAATTGGTAAAAGCAGGTGAAGGAGACGCATTTGTAACCGCTGGTAATACCGGCATGGCAATGTATTATGCCATAAAAAGCTTTGGCAATATTAAAGGGGTAATTCGTCCCTGTTTGTCTGCAGTCGTCCCTGTTAAGACAGGGCATGCAGTTATGTTGGATATTGGCGCCAATGCTGAATGTCGCCCTGAATTCCTGTTGCAATTCGCATTCTTGGGAAAGGTTTACGCACAATCTTTACTGGGTCTGAAGGACCCAAAAATTGGTCTTTTATCCAATGGTGAGGAAGAAGATAAAGGTAATGAGCTTATACGTGCGGCATATCACCTGCTTAAAGATGCGAACTTGAATTTTATCGGCAATGTTGAAGGCAAAGAGCTGTTTAATGGGCAGGTCGATGTTGTGGTTACCGATGGTTTTACAGGCAATATTGTATTAAAATCCACAGAAGCGGTAGCCAAATTGATCATCGACGTCCTCAGAGAAGAACTAATGGGCTCCTTCAGGACAAAAATCGGCGCTTTGTTAGCCAAACCTGCCTTCCAAAACATTAAATCCATGCTGGACCCTGCCGAAATTGGAGCAGCGCCATTAATGGGTATTGATGCATTGGTTTTTGTTGGTCATGGCCGTTCAGATTCACGGGCACTGGCTAACGCGATCAGGTCGGCAAAGCATGCTGTTGATAATCAGCTTTTGAGCCATTTACGTGCAGAGATCACAAATATCTTATAAGGATTAATCAATAATTATGAACAAAGTAATCAATGAAAAACTCATCAAACGAAATAAAACCATTGGCAATGTTCTCTCAATCAGCGGTTTTGCGATCCTTATTGGTGGGCTGATCCTGAACATGAACCCTACGCCCACCAAGACGCTGGTGTCCTTTGGCGCGCTCATTGTTGGCTTTATCGTCGCACAAATCAGCACCACGTATGTCACCCGTTTTGGGCGCAGTCCTCGCTTTGATGAAATCATCGCTGACAATCTCAGCAAGCTCAATAATCAATACACATTTTATGTCTATAACGGCCCTGTGCCTATGCTGCTTGTTGGCCCCAGTGGCCTGTGGATTCCTATTCCGACGATCGCAGCCGGTGAAATTTCTTACGACAATAAATGGCGGCAGCGCGGTGGGTCTGCCTTTATGAAAATTTTTGGACAGGAAAGTATCGGAAAACCCGAATTAGAAATTATTAATCAGGAAAAACTAATTATTGATTTTCTAAAAAAACACGTCAATGAAGAGCAGATTCCGCCGACAAATTTCGTCCTGGTGTCCATGAACCCCAAGGCTGTCATCGGAGATGTGGAAAACGCACCGGTTCCAATCGTCGATATCAGTAGTCTACGGCGTTTTATCAGGAAAAATGACCGGAAAGAAGAGCTTAAAATTTCAGAAACACTGATTGAAAAAATAAATGAGACACTTAGCGAATTTTAATAAAAACGGTTTATTTTTTCAGACGAAGGTATTCTTTTAACGCGTTGATTTCCCCAGGTTGTAAATAGCGAAAATGTCCGGGTTGGAGTTTGCCTAATAGAATTGGGCCAATTCTAACCCGGCGTATCTGTCGAACAGGCAAGCCGATACGCAGACCGGTTCGACGAATTTGCCGATTTTTTCCTTCTCTCAGCATAATTGTCAACCAGGCTCCGTTTTTCGTAACAGATTTTACTTCGACCACAGCGGGCAAAGTTCGATAACCATCTTCAAGCACCACCCCGCGCCGCCAGATCTCCAATTGTTCATCATCCGGTTTTCGCGTGACCCGGACTTCATATTCTTTGTCATGTTCATAACGCGGATGGGATAGCTGATTTGCCAATTCCCCATCGTTGGTCAGCAATACCAAGCCTTCACTGTCAAAATCTAAACGACCCACTGGAAACAGATGCCGCTCATCCTTCACAAGATCAAAAATTGTTGGGCGGTCGTCACCTGGAGAATGCAAGGAGAGCATATTGCGTGGCTTATGCACTGCAATATACACTTTTTTCTCTGGTTTACCGATGGGCGTGCCGTCAACTCGAATTTCGTCAATGGCAGGATCTGCTTTTGCACCCAGGTGAATTATTTTCCCATTAACAGTAACACGCCCCTTTTCGATTAATTTTTCACAGCCGCGCCTGGATCCAAAACCCGCTTGCGACAAAATTTTCTGTACTCGTTCCGCAGTCATTATGTTTTTAATATCTCCCTGTCTCCATTTTCCTCATGGAGTTCTTCTAGCGCGTCAAAATCAATGAATGGAAGTTCATCCAGGGATTCGAGACCAAAATATTGCAAAAATTCAGGCGTTGTTCCGTAATAAATCGGTCGTCCAGGTGTATCCGCCCGGCCCAGTTCCTCAATTAACCCTTTTGATAACAGGGTGCGTAAGACCGCGTCGCTGTTTACACCGCGGATCACATCAACCTCAGGTCGGGTAATCGGTTGTTTATAAGCAATGATGGCTAAAGTCTCCAGTGCTGCTTGTGATAACGTTGTCGTTGTGTCAAGGTCTAAAAATTTCTCAATGGTGTCGCTGATCTCGGGCGCGGTTGTAAGCTGCACCCTGGATTTAACTCGCATTAACCGCAAACCACGTCCAGCACTTTTATAGTGGGCATCAAGGTCATTTAGCGTTGATGCAACAACATTCTCAGAAACGCCCAAAACCTTTGCTAACTGACTAAGGCTGACAAGTCCTGATGAAACAAATAATAAACCCTCAATTCGGGCTGAAAGGTTTTCCTGATCTGGTTTCTCTGTCATGATCAAAACGTACCTTTAACTGGTGTCTTAAAAACAGCAAAATGATTATACTCGATAAAAACCGACCAGAGTTTTTGCTAAGCGGGTAGAATTGGCAGGTGAACAAGCCATAACTTTTCATGGACGATCAAATAAAAGAAAGTGAAGCAACAATGCGTATTTTACTTACTGGTGCAGCAGGTTTCCTGGGATCGCACTTTGCAGATCGGCTCCTTGCAGAAGGTCATATGGTGATCGGGATGGATAATTTCATCACTGGCAATCGAGAAAACATAGTGCACCTGAATGAGAACCCGAATTTCAGCTTTATTTTTCATGACGTCTCGAATTTCATACAGGTAACAAGCCCAATTGATTATGTGGTTCATTTTGCTTCGCCAGCTTCACCAAATCCCGCCTCACCATTAGGCTACCCGAATCTGCCAATCCAAACGTTGAAAGCAGGCGCATTGGGCACACACAATACACTTGGCGTTGCTCGAGCTTTCAAGTCTAAATTCTTGCTTGCATCAACCAGTGAAATCTATGGTGACCCTCTCGAGCATCCACAAAAAGAGACCTATCGAGGAAATGTTGATCCGCTTGGCCCCCGTTCCGTGTATGATGAAGCAAAACGTTTTGCCGAAGCTCTGACGATGGCTTACCACCGCTTTCACAATATCGATACACGCATTGTGCGCATTTTTAACACCTATGGCCCTCGCATGCGCATCGATGATGGCCGTGTAATCCCCAATTTTTTGCTGCAAGCCATGCATGGAGAGCCATTAACCATTTATGGAGATGGCTATCAAACCAGGAGTTTCTGTTATGTCGATGATTTAATCGAGGGCATTTACCGATTGATGATGAGTGATTACCATGCACCGGTCAACATCGGCAACCCGGCCGAGATCAGCATACGCGAACTGGCAAACCTGGTTAATGAGTTGACTGGAAACCCGTCCGGAATCATTGAACAAGCTGAGAAAAGACATTCGAATGATCCTCAAAGACGCCAACCAGATATTACATTGGCAAGGAGCATTCTTGGGTGGGGACCTAAAACCAGTTTGCGCGAAGGTCTTTTGCTAACCATCCCTCATTTCAAGAAATAAGGGCACCATGCAGTTTATCAGCAACAAACAGGAACGGATCCGTTTTCTAAAATTTTCCTTTGTTGGGGTTACCGGCACAATTGTTGATTTTGGTATTATGAACCTGGCAAACCTGGTTTTTCACTTGCCTTTGGTTTGGGCGCAGGCGATTTCTTTTTCTGCCGGGGTGGTTAACAACTTTCTGTGGAATCGGTATTGGACTTATCCCGAATCTCGCTCTCAAAACGCAAAAAGACAGCTTGCAAAATTCTTTTTGATTAATATTGTAGGCATTCTGGTCAGAACACCTCTGATCTCTTGGCTAAATAGCCTTATTTTGCAATTATTGGAACGCGTGGAGATGAAACTACCCATAGAAAATTTTGTTCTCAGCCAAAACTTAGCCCTGACCATCAGCATTGCTGTGATTTTGTTTTGGAATTTTTTTGCTAACCGCTTGTGGACCTATAGGGACATTCCAATCGGCAAGGGTAACCAGCAACAAATTCTCTCCAAAACTACAAATACAGATCACCATGAAATGGATTAGCCCATGTTATTAACCCATATAGAACGACTGAAAACCAGATATTCTGGAGAAAAACATTTCCCAGCCATCAGTTGGCCACCGGTGTCACTACCCCGGCACATAACCTGAACGAGAAAAGAATGTCACAGAGATTGAAAGCATTTCAAAAGCACTTTCAAGGCATGGTCAAGAGCAGTCAAAGTTTTAGATTGGATAGACTTGAACAACTCCATCTGGCAACATCACAAACATTAGCGCAAAACGGTAGAAAACGCTCGGTCATGCTCATCAACGACACCCAACGCCAAGCAACAACCTGCAGCACGATTTTGTTATTCAGGGTAATAGTGGAGGTAACCCGTTCATGCGTGTGATCGCAGGCAGCGCCAAAGGTGCAAAGTTACTCAGCGTTCCGGGAAAAACAACCCGGCCTATAACAGATCAGGTTAAAGAAGCCTTGTTCAATATCATCGGGGTTGACATGGAGGGGAAACTGTTTTTAGATCTTTTCGGTGGCACTGGAGCTGTCGGCATTGAAGCGCTCTCCAGAGGGGCTGAACACGTTGTTTTCTTAGATATTAATTATCGTGCAGTAAAAATTATCGAGGAAAATCTGCAGATAACCCAACTACATCCGTATGCAACCGTCTTGAAGAAAGATGCCTTTGCTTTTCTTCGGGAATCCCCTAAACAAGCGTTTGATTTTATTTATATCGCGCCACCACAATATAGGTCTATTTGGGCAAAGACAATGCAAACCCTTGATGAAAATCCAGGCTGGGTCGGTCTGGGAGAAACCGTGATCATACAAATACATCCTAAGGAATTTGTTGAAGGTATTACCTATACGAACTTCAATGAAGTTGATCGCCGTATTTACGGGGATACGATGTTGGTTTTTTACGAACGGGTCCTATCTGAATAAGGTCTCAAGATCCCCATTTTTATTATAGCGATATTTCCCAACGATTATCGGGGATGTTGGCTTGTGTGCTTTAATCAATGGGATTAGCACCGGTAAATCTTCGACGACAGGTTTGGACTTGATTTCATCCAGATGGACCCAAGAAAGTGTACCTTCAGGAGACTCCGTGAATTTGTGGTTCAAGCAATCACCTTTGAACACAAAAATCATCACACCAACTTGTTCTGACACGTCAATGGTAATCTGACAACAAAAATACAAATCAACATCAGAAATGCCCGCCTCTTCCTGTAATTCCCGATAGGCTGCATCAATGATATCTTCCCCCCTTTCAACGTGCCCGCCAATGCCGTTATACAGACCAGCCCATCTGATTTTATTTTCTGCACCTTTCAATAAAAGAACCCGGTCTTGTTCATCAAATAAAAACACCAGTGTCCGGGGAACGACAAGATACCGCTCTTGGTCGTCAATACGCTGGTCAGATTTAGGATTCATTATCTTTCTATAAATACAGCCCGTGTTGATTGGCATCACACGGGCTGTTAAGATCCACAATCAAGTCAAAAACATCGGCACGCCAAGAAAATCTTTGATCATTGGCTTGTAATTTTCCTTATCATAATAAGCTTCAACATCCACCTGTTTTTTCCCCGTCAATACAATTTCAATCGGCACAGTGGTATAGCGTCCAGCCTGCAGTGCGGTCATTTTCCCGTAATCACCGCGTTTAATCAGTTGCATGGCGAGGTTTCCAAAAGACATCGCAACCATTCGATCCAGAGAATCGGGCGCCCCTGAACGCATCACATAAGCAAATTTTTGATACATGATATGCTGGTCGGTCAATTCCTGAATTTTTTCAGCTACGATTTCACCGATCCCACCAAGTTTCTGATGGCCGTAAGCATCGGCAGGACCGGATTGAATAATTTCACCGTCAATCATGTGTGCACCTTCGGAAACAGTTACAATCGAATAATTCGAAGGGCTGTTTCGTTTATCATCATGCAAAAACCTGGCCAATTTTTCCATGTCAAAAGGAACTTCAGAGATAATCGCCCGGTCAACATAAGCCAAATAAGCACTGATTAAACTGGTTTCGCCTGAGTTGCGACCAAACAACTCAAAAACACCAATGCGTTCATGTGAACCCACTGATGTGCGTAACTGGGTTATCAAATCAACTGAGCGGGTTACTGCGGTAGAAAAACCAATGCAATAATCTGTGCCAAACACATCATTATCCATGGTTTTAGGAATTGCAACAACCGGAAAACCCATTCTGCTTAATTTAACACTATAGCTAAGGGTGTCGTCACCTCCAATTGTGACCAAAACATCAACCCCAAGGTGATCAAGGACTTTAAGTACATGATCGGTATAATCTTTCGTGCCACGATCATCAACGGGTTCACCCAGATCCGTTTTTAACAAGAATTCGGGTATATCGTGAGGTCTCACCTTTTGGGGGTTTGTTCTCGAGGTATGCAGAAACGTACCCCCAGTTCGATCAATCAGACGAACATCGTTCTTCGTGAGGTTAGCCACGTATTCATCATGTTTGGCTGGGTCGGCTATATCATACCAGAGCAAGCCCCGCCAACCTCTCCGAATACCGATGACTTCATAATTGGCATTTAAAGCGTTAAGGACAACTTCCTTTATAGCAGGGTTCAATCCAGGAACGTCACCGCCCCCGGTTAGAACTCCAATTCGTTTTTTCCTCATTTCTTCTCCTTCAAAAAAACAATATAATTTCGATCATTGTCTATTTTTTTGTTAGCCTGATCCCTTGTCAGCTCATTTTGATATGCAAGTGAACTTTGCCAAGTATAGCACAAAATTTTTCATGCCACACCAACATGCAATTTTACAATGATTCATAAGGCAACTTAGGGAGTTCTAATGCCCACCAACGAATCCAAATCATTCCTGATAGAACAACCAAGGAATACACAATAAATATCCATGACAAATTATTTTTTGATAAATCAAATTCAGGGTAAACCAATAACCACGAACCAACCCCAGACGCAGCCAGGAACATCCAGGCCATCAAGGCACCCAAGCGCTTCCATCGCTCTGACCAATACCGAATAACAAATATCAGTGAAGGGACCATTAACAACGTATTAACTGTTGATGCCCTTATGTGCAAAAAGTATGTGAGACTTAACATCAAGACCATCGCATAAATAAAGCCCCGATCGGATTGCACCAATAAAGTAATTAAATTACGAATGGCAAACACAACAAAAAGCCCATGTAAGAAAATCGATAAGTGTTTTGCGATTCCGGGCAAGAAAGCAGCCAGGTCCATCAATGGGGTTCTTACCCATTCCAAATTAATATTCAATTTTAACAAAACTGAAATCCAATCCTCAAACCATGAAGGCTGGATTAAAAATGAAATGATCACTAGGAAAACAACCCCCGAGAAAAAACTTGCAATAATTGACAAGCGTTTTTTTACAATAGCCCAAATTAAAAGTGACACGACAACCAGGCCACTGGTCAGAAAATTACTGGTAGCAAGCGCAAGTAAAAACCCTGCCGGTGTGTCCTGGTTGTTTTGAATTAACAAAATACTGGATAATAACAACACGATAATAACTGGAGAAATTTCTCCCTCTAATATCGCAATGGCGCCCGGCAGTGAGAAAATTAGGAAAATCGCGATACAAACCATTCCCAGGCGATTTATCTGCCAACCTGAAAATTTAACACCAAAATATCCAATTAAAGCCACACAAAGAGCCAGAATTACAGTCCAAATTGATCGGGCAAGCGTATAGGGCAACAGGCTGAGTGGTAAATAGAAGATCAAAGAAAAAAATGGCTGCGAAAACAATGGCTGAGTTAGCAGTTGCGCTGAAAAAGGTGAATCATCAATCGCACTGTGCGCAATATCGATTGCTGATAACGCATAGGGGCTAATGCCTTCTAACAGCCAGCCTCTTCCTGCTGCCCAGGGAATCACGAACATATCAAAATGCCGGATGTTTGTCATCGCGAAAAAGCCCAAAACACAAAATCCAATAATTAGAACAGAAGCCAGCGCTACGGTGGTGTATTGAGAAAGTGTCGTTTTTCGGTATCTTTTCATCATCATTGAAACTCGAAGAAATTTTACCCCGTGAAAAGATAATCAGACAATTAAACCAATTGCCTGTCTTGAAGAACAGTTGTTTAACCTTAGTCAACGCCTGACAAAAATCCATGTGTCTTTTTGAAAATAAGTTGTTTCCAGCTTTTCGCACGATGTTTATTAAATAATCCAATTAAATGGTTGTTGCTCTTTTCTGAATTAAATAGTATTCTCAGTGCTGTATATGGCGACCATCTCATCAAAAATGATCCTTAACCAAATGTTTTAATGGCAATTGGGTTTGATTAGTCGTTAATTAAACAGGGAATAGAAGGGATTTATGGATACAAATACAATGACAAGCAATAAATCAAACATGCAAAGTCAGTATTCACCAATCTCACGTTTGATCCAAATTGGCAGAAAAAAAACATATATCACCATAAATGACATCTTAGAATTCTTCCCCGACGCAGAAAAAAATGTTGAACAACTTGAAGAAGCATTTGCAGCGTTGAATTCAGCCGGAATTCAGTATATTGAAGATGCAAATTTATTAGCGGACCCTTCTGATGAAGAAATACTTAAAGTTAAATTAGAAGAAGAAAAATATATCGACGATCTGGCAAACATCGACACAGATGACACTATCGGATTATATTTAAAAGAAGTCAGCCGAGTTCCACTTTTAACAGCCCTGGAAGAAGTCGAGCTTGCGCAACGCATTGAGAGTGGACGCATGGCTCGCGAAGAATTGGCGCGGGGGAATATTAACGATCGCCGTCGGATCGAGCTTCGAAACCTCATTGAAGATGGATGGGTCGCTCGTGAGCATTTAATCACTGCTAATTCTCGCTTGGTGATCAGTGTTGCAAAAAAATACATGGGGCGTGGTGTGCCGTTCCTTGACCTGATTCAAGAAGGAAACATTGGGTTGATTCGCGCCACAAAGAAATTTGAATATCGCCGCGGTCATAAATTCAGCACCTATGCCACATGGTGGATCAGGCAAGCTGTAACACGGGCTATTGCCGATCAAGGACGAACCATACGCGTACCTGTACACATGGGCGATCAAATTAATAGACTATTACGTGTTCAACACCAATTAACCCAGCAATTAGGGCGTGAGCCCACGGTGGAGGAATTAGCAGAAAAACTTGAAGTTCCTCCGAAAAAAGTGGAAAATATGATTCAGGTGGCTAAAAGACCGCTCTCATTAGAGACACCTACTGATGATGAAGAGGACTCGATGTTGGGAGATTTCATTGAAGATGAAGAGGCACCTCCACCCGATGACACAGCAACATACAACCTGCTGAAAGAACATCTGGTTTCAGTGCTGGATACTTTACCACCGAGAGAAGTGCGAATACTACAATTACGATATGGCCTTCTTGACGGTCAGTCTTACACTTTAGAAGAAGTTGGGCGCAAAATGGGTGTTACGCGCGAACGAGTCCGCCAAATAGAAGCGCAAGCCCTAAGCCGCTTACGGCATCCTTCTGTCAAACGGCGCCTTAGAGATTATTTGGGTGAATAAGAGCACAACTCATAAACTTTCATAGCCGTCCTGAGGACGGCTTTTTTCTTGACCAATACAGTAAAAAAGCTTATGATAATTGGTAATAATTACCGATGAAAATTCTTAAGACGAGGAACGACTATGGGTAATAATCAAGTAAGCGATGATCATCCGATTGATGAGAACGGCAATTCGAAAACTCAATCTGATAACAAAGGGATTCCATTATGGTTGCAAGGCATCGATGACCTCGATGAAAATGAAACCAAACCAACCAAGCTGAGTGAGGAACAAGCAAGCCCCTGGATACGCGAAATCGATGCCGATTATTCTGAGCAGGATGGCGAAGGTGAGGCAGAACTATCTGAACCCGCACAACCAATCAGTGCGAAAGCCGATTCCGAAGCAGATGGCACACCCATTGATGAAGGTCGAGATGACGCTCCTTTTATTGAAGAGAGCGGGCATAGCCCTGTTGACGAAGAAGATGCGAGTGATGATATCGAGGATTGGGAAATCACCGAAGAAATTGCTGTTATTGAACTTTCCGAAGAGCTTGATGATGTCAGCATAGATACGGATTTCGATGAAACCACATTAGAAGAAGGATTTGTTGATATATCTGAAGTGGGATTATCAAAAACACAAAATGATCAAGCCGAAATTTCTGGAGATGAACCTTTGCGAGAAGGAGAACTTCCTGAATGGTTACAGGAAATGATCGCTGAAGCAGAAATAGAATCCGAACAACCTGAAACAGAAACAGCCCTTATGTCCGAAGTTGAACCCTTTCCCAATGCAGATATCTCAGATTCAATCAACTCAGAAGAGGACCTTGTAAGCGAAATAATTGCACCAGATGAAGAAATACCTTCTTTTGATTTTGAAACCCATGATTCTGATTTTGATCTGGATTATGCCTTAGCGATTGCGAAAGAGGACACTGCACCCGTTGTACTGCCTGCTGATGAAGAAATAACGGATATGGCAAGCGGAATTGATGAAGCGTTTCCTGTTGAAGACAACGAAATCGAAATTGATGAGGTGACATCAGAGCAAGCGGATGAAATCGAGCTCAGCTTGGTTGAAGAAGAGGTCGAGGAGAATCAAGCAATTGACGAGTCAACGCCACTTTTCAAAGACATGGCCCGCACAGAAACAATGCTTGATCAGAATGAGGACCTAAAAGAAATTTTGCTTGATGAGGTTCCCCTGGGTACAGATGCAGACCAACTCTCTTGGATCGAACAACAGCTTGACCAAGGACAAATTGATGAAGCCCTACCCATTATTCAGGATTTAGTAGAAAAATCATCCCATCTCGAAAAATTAGAGGTGTGGTTAAAGGAGTATTCTGAACAGCAACCAGGATCAAACAAGGTTATGGAGCTCATAGGTGATATTGCATTAAAACGGGGTGAACCTGAAGCGGCTATTAAAGCCTATGCGAAGTCCCTGAGATTATTGCTAAATAACCAGGAAGGTTCTCATGGATTGGATTAGCATTTACTCGGCTGCGGGTCTTTTAGAAGCCAATATACTCAAAGGTTTTCTTGAAGCACAAGGTTTACAAGTACTCCTGAGTCAGGAAAGTGTTGGCCGGATATTAGGCTTATCTGCTGGAAAATTGGGGATTGTTGAAGTCCTGGTTCCTGAATCACAGGTCATCGAGGCGAAGAAGTTGATTGATGAGATCGCTGCAGGTGAGTTTGATAATATTGACTTTCCTGATGATCAGGATGGTCCATCTGAACCAGATCCTGACAATTAATACATCTTGACGCGGCAATTGTTAACCGGTATAATCCCCGAGTTATATTGGCATTATATGAAGAATTAAGGAGTAAGAGATGCCCCCTCTACCAAAGCGAAGAACCTCATCTGGCCGCAGAGATCGACGCCGCTCACACGACGCTTTGAAAGCGCACAACACCCTCGTCTGTTCCAATTGTGGCGAAACACGTTTGCCACATCGGGTTTGCGCAAATTGCGGATATTATAAGGGACGCAAGGTTGTTGAAGTCAAAAAACCTGATTAAATATTGAAAGGTTAAACGGTAAAAAAGGGCGATAAATGCGCCCTTTTTTTATTGATCGCAATTTTCTCTCACTCTAACTCAAAATCATCTTCGTCGATAGCAGAATTTTTAAGTGAAGAAGAAAAGTATGGCTCATACCTGCTAATGAATCTTCTTGGGATTAAGCCGATTATTCGTGTACCAAATTCCTGGTTAACGACTTGTTTAACCTGTCCTTTTTCATAAAATAAAGAGAGAAGTTGACCCTGGTCATAGGGGATTTGCACATCAATATCAATAAATGTTTCATATAAAAATTCTTCAATGCCAGATAAAAGGGCGCCTAAGCCCTGGCCGGTCAGAGCAGAAATTGGAAAGGTATTCGGAAAATCTTCGAGTGCAGCGATTGCACCTTGCGGATCCTTAAGGCCATCGATTTTGTTCAGCGCAGTAATGATGGGGATATCGCCTGCGCCGATCTCAACTAATGTCTCCTGAACTGATTTCGCCTGTGCGCTGGCATTGACGTGGGTAATGTCTACAACATGTAAAAGCAAGTCCGCTGCTGAAATTTCCTCCAGCGTTGCTCGGAAGGCTGCAATCAATTCGGTTGGAAGTTTTTGAATAAAGCCAACAGTATCGGTAAATAACACTTTCTGACCGCCAGGAAGCGAAACCCGGCGTGTGGTTGGATCCAGCGTCGCAAAAAGCTTGTCTGCAACAAAGAGTTCAGCATCAGAAAGCTTGTTAAGTAAAGTGGATTTACCGGCATTGGTATATCCGACAAGAGATATCACAGGTATGTGAGTTCTTTTTCTTTGTTTTCGATAACGGGAGCGATGCGCCCGGACCTTTTCTAGTTCTTCTTTAAGAAGTTCGATACGGGCAGAGATCGTTCGTCGATCTACCTCAAGCTGGGTCTCACCTGGACCCCGCAATCCGACACCGCCCACGCTTCCAGTTCGACCACCACCTCCGCCTGCCTGTCGTGCTAGATGGGTCCAGGCTCTGGTTAAGCGCGGCAAGCGGTATTCATATTGTGCCAGCTCAACTTGTAAAACACCCTCACTGGTATGGGCGTGCTGTGCGAAAATATCCAGAATCAAGGCGGTTCGGTCAATAACCTGAAGTGTATCTCCTAAGGCTTTCTCCAATTCTCGCTGATGTCGTGGAGAGAGTTCGATGTCAAAAATCACCAGGTCAGCGTCAAACTCCTCAACAAGTAATTTAATTTCATCAACCTTACCAGAGCCGATATATGTTTTGGGATTGGGGATGGTTAAATTTTGGGTTACATGTCCAACGACTTCAATACCTGCTGTCTGAGCCAGCAACTCCAATTCTTGCATCGAATCGTCTTGCGAAAGTAAATCCTCTCGTGTTGACACATTCGCACCAACTAAGAAGGCTCTTTGTTGTAATTGTTCTGTATTTATCAGTTTGTTTTTTGCCATAAAGGGCTATTCACGCTCCTTGATCCAATCCTTCAAACGCAACATCGCTTCGACAAGCTTTTCTGCCGGTATAACAAGAGAAATGCGCACGTATCCAGCGCCTGAATCGCCATAAACGACACCGGGGGTAATACTGACTCCGGTTTCTCTCAATAACACATCGCAAAACTCGATGTCATCTTTCCATCCATTGGGCAAGCCAGCCCAAACATAAAGAGCTGCTTTGGGATTCTCAATAGTAAAGCCAAGTTCTTCCATTGTTTTCACAACAATGTCGCGGCGGCGCTGATAAACCAAATTCCGGTTTCGGATCCAGGATTGATCTTCCAGTAACGCGGCTTCGGCAGCCAACATAATTGGAACGAAAAGTGAAGAATCCATCTGGCTTTTCAGTAAACGCAATAATCGCACAATTTCTGGGTTGCCAACAGCCACACCGACTCGCCATCCAGCCATATTATAGGTTTTTGACAGCGAATTAAATTCAATACATACATCTTTTGCCCCTGGAATCTGTAGAATGCTTGGCGCAATATAATCATCAAAGCAGACATCCACATAAGGTGCATCATGTGCAACTACAATATTATATTTAGTGGCAAAGTCCACAACTTTTTGGAAGAACGAGAGCGGAGCAATTGCTCCAGTGGGATTATTCGGATAATTAAGCCACATTAATTTGGCTTTCTGCGCTACATCCTCGGGGATGCGTTCTAAATCCGGCAGAAAACCATTTTCCGCCAAGAGGGGCATCGAAAAGGATTGTCCCTGACTGATCATCACACCTGAACGGTAAACAGGATAACACGGGTCTGGCAAAAGCACTACATCGCCCGGGTCGATCAGCACCTGGTTGATATTGTAAATTCCCTCTTTCGATCCAATTAATGTTAACACTTCGCGTTCTGGATCAAGCTCAACCCCAAAACGATCTTCATAATACTTGGCAAAGGCTGATTTTAATCCAACTGATCCACCGGAGGGGCCATAACCATGTACATCTGATCGACGAGCAGAGTTGACCAAGGTTTCAATAATATTATCGGCAGGTGGCAAGTCTGGCGATCCCATATCAAGGCGGATGATGTTCAGGCCAGATTGCTTTAATTTTGCAATGGTTTTTTCTAGATCTGCAAAAAAATACGGCTTGACTGAAGATATGCGTTGTGCAGGTTTGATCTCCATACGACAGAATTACCTCTCTTTTGTTAGTGATATTGCCTTTATTATAATATATCTATTGTCACTGAATAATGAACAAACGCCCTCCCTTGCCCTGACCTTCCTCGCATAAAATCTCCATTACTCAATATTTATGTTGTTAAATGGTGTTTTATGTAGTTGTCTAAATCGGTCAAGGCGCGCTCTGCGTAAAATTTGTAACGTTCGATTTTTTTCAACCTCTGAGTTTGATCAGGGTCTGGTAGCAACCCAAACATGGCTTTCATCGGCTGAAAACTCTTGATTTCAGCGTGTGTAATGTAATGAATCAACGCTCCCGTCATTGTAGTCACCGGCAACTGTAACGGCGGCTTTCCAAGCAAATAATGCGCTGCATTGATTCCAGCCACCAAACCACTGGCGATATTTCCCGCATACCCTTCGGTCCCGGACAACTGACCGGCAACAAATAATCCAGGCTGCTTATGAAATGCCAAAGTATTATCCAACAGCTTTGGAGCAGCCAGATAGGTGTTTCTATGCATCTGTCCAAATCGTTGGAATTTCACATTTTCTAATCCGGGAATCATTCTGAAGACACGCGCCTGTTCAGCATGGGTCAGATTGGTTTGAAAGCCAACCAAATTGTAAAGATCACCAGTCAATGTATCCTGCCGAAGTTGAACCACCGCGTACGGACGGCGACCAGTTCTGGGATCAATCAATCCAACCGGGCGCAATGGTCCAAACAACAGCGCTCTTTCACCCTTTTGTGCGAGAACTTCTATCGGCTGACAACGTTGAAAGTAGGTCTCAGTGCCAGCATCCACTCCATCGTCGATCTCAGTTTCAAAAGTTTGGAGCGGGATCCTTTTCGCCTGGATCAAAGCGTTGAGAAATTCTTGATATCGATCTTTATCAAAAGGACAATTGATGTAATCGCCTTCGTTAATTTTGTCATAATCATAACGGTCTGCTCGAAATGCAACATCGAAATTAATTGAGCCATATTCGATAACCGGCGCAATTGCATCAAAGAAAAATAGATGCTCATGATCGGTAAATGCGAGTAGCTTCTCTGATAAATTCTGCGAGGTCAGCGGACCGGTTGCCAATATTGCTGGGCTCAGCGGTATGGTTTGGATTTCTTGCCGGATAATATCTATTTTTGGGTGTGACGTAAGCTTATCTTCCACGCGGTCAGAAAATTGCTCCCGGTCCACAGCCAACGCACCACCAGCCGGTATCGCACTTGCATCAGCACAATCGATGAGTAACGATCTTAATTGGCGCAATTCAGCTTTCAATAATCCTGAAGCTCGATTTTGAAGGTTTGAGCCAAGAGAATTTGAACACACCAGTTCAGCTAATTTTCCTGTGCGGTGGGCGCCAGTACTAAGTATTGGGCGCATTTCGTGCAACACGACCTCAACTCCCCGCTCTGCAGCTTGCCAGGCTGCTTCACAACCTGCCAGGCCTCCGCCAATGACAGTCAACTTCATAGATGCCTCATAGTTGCTTTTCTTGAGATTTTACCACGCCTGGCATGGCTTTTCGCTATCTGAATACGATCGTTTCTGGCACACATCTTGCAACATTTCGATTATTATTTTATAATAAGATCAGGAGACAATCTCGTGCAACTGAGGTCTACACACAGCCAATATCAAACACAAAGCCCGATGACATCGGCGCATATCGCCCAAACCATGACATTGTTGTACATGACATCGACTGAATTACTCCAAACCATTGATCGTGAACTTTCACAAAATCCGGCTTTAGAGCTTATCAACGAGCGCCGCTGTCCAATGTGTGGTCGAAGATTGCCACCTGAAGGTCCTTGTTCAATCTGCAGCCAGCCAAAAACCATGGATCCTGACGAGACCATTGTGTTTGTCTCTCCAAGAGATGATTTTTACACCTTCAGCGCTAGTGCCTCTACCTCAATTGAGGATTACCCCGAAGATCCGTTTTCATCAGCAAATCTAGATCTGTCCAGTTACGTCTTACGCCAGGTGGCGCCAGTGTTAGAACTTGATGAGCGGGAAATCGCAGCGATGATCCTGACCAACCTGGATGAGGATGGATTCCTCAACATCAACATCGTTGAGATCTGCCGCTATCATCATGTGCCGCCCTCCAAAGTAGAAAAAGTATTATCTAAAATCCAACATTGCGATCCCATTGGAGTCGCTTCCCGTAATGTGAAAGAAGCTCTGCTCGTGCAACTTGATCACCTTGCTGAAACAGGCACTGTGCCCGAATTTGCCAAACAGGTAATTAGCGAAGATTTTAAATTGCTGTCCCGACACCATTATTCAGAGCTGGCAAAGAAATACAGAACCACATTGTATGAGATGCAAAGTCTTGCAAGTTTTATCAGTGATAACCTTAACCCATTCCCAGCAAGAGCCAATTGGGGAACATTCCGCAATCCGAGCGATAATAAACCTGATGTTTTTAATCAACCAGATGTCCTAATCTATTATCTTAATAACAAACCCGGTAATCCATTGGTTATTGAAATCATCATGCCATCACGTGGTTTTTTGAGGATTAACCCCTTGTTTAAACAGGCGATTAAAGAACAAACCGGAGAAAACCAGGAGGAGTGGAAAAAAGACATCGGCAAAGCGTCGCTCTTGATCAAGTGCATTCAACAACGCAACAATACCATGCAACAACTGATGTCCCGATTGGTTGCAATTCAAAAACCATTTATAATGCAAGGTGAGACGTTTTTAGAACCCCTTACCAGAGCCCAAATTGCGGCAGAATTGGATGTACACGAATCAACCATTTCGCGTGCAGTTGCCAATAAGACAGTGCAGTTGCCAAATAAAAGAATAATTCCAATGGCGATGTTCTTTGATCGCAGCCTGGCTGTCAGGACAGTTCTTAAGGAGATCATCGCTAACGAACCACATCCACTTAACGATACCGAACTCCAGGAACAATTGGAAAACCAGGGCATCTCAGTGGCTCGGCGGACCGTGGCGAAATATCGTGCCATGGAAGGCATACTCCCAGCCCATCTGAGACGAAATGAAAAATTCGCTACACTATGAGAAAAATGTGACCCAAAATATCTCTGACAATTTTAATAATTTCAATTTCACACCTGAAGAGGGTCTTGAAAGCCTCCTGACATTATTTAATTTAATACCTGATCCTGCAATCATCTATCAGCCCAGCAATGATTCGATCTTAGCAGCAAACAATGCCCTTTTCTTGCTGACAAACCTCGGCGAGGCTGATTTCATTCATCAATCCATAAAAACCTTGCTCCCGAATATATCAAATACTGACCCACTCAGCGGGCATGACAAAAAAGCTTTTTTGCGCCATAAAAAACTTCCATTAATGCCCGTCACTGTCAGAATCTTTCCGCTTGTCCATGTAGATGAGTATTTGATTATTCTACTCAAGCCAGATGATGAGCGACCGGTCAAAAAATTTCAGGCAGGTGAACAAATTGCCGTTATCGAAGGGCTGACCTCTCTGTTACAATCGGTCAACAAACCAATGATGGATCCCGTTCTTGAACAAATTCTTATGAAAGCTGGAGCATTATTGGAAACGCCGCTCGTTTGCTTATACAAAGCAACCGGGTCGACTCCTCCTATGGTTCTTCATCTAACGTCAAATAAGGAGCGAGCATCGGAATTACCCACCCACTTGACCGACGACGACCTTCTCAGTCATCAAAGCCCTGGGATATGGACGCCAGATTTACCCGCCGTTTCTGGCCTTCACCATTATGTAATGGCTGCTCAGCTTGGTTATTTGGTCAGTGTCCCATTGGGGCTTGAAGCTGCAAATTTCGGATTATTGGTTGCCTGTTCTGAATCGCAAGTGCCCCATTTAAACACGCTTCCCCTGGCAAGATTGCTAGCCGTTTATATAGCTGGGATAATGGAAAACCATAACAAACAGCAAATTCAGAATAATCTCATCCACAAGATCAGACAAGTGGTAAAAATCCAGAATGAGATTGTAACGAACCTGGAAGAGGGAGTAATCATCCTTGCACCAGATTTAACTGTAGCAGAAATTAATCCAGCAGCTGAAGCAATCCTGGGATATGCCAATGTCGAAGCACTCCGTCAACCAATTACTACCATTCTTATTGGCTCAGAATCTTTGGAATCTTCGCTGCGTTCCACCCAACAGGGCATCCCCAGCCTTACCAGTGGCGATCTAACCATTTACCACCGCACCGGTCGCTCTTTCCCTGCTCAAATTCTAATGTCTCCCGTGATGATCAAAGGGCAACTCTTTTCAATAATCATGTTGATTCGCGACCTGAGCCAACAAGAAGAAAATCAGGCCATCAATAAGCAATTGGAACAGCGAGCAATTTTAGGTGAAGTTACCGCGATTTTTGCCCACGAAGTACGTAATCCCATCAATGCGATAATGCTTTCTTTGCAAGTTATTGAAGACTCACTAAAAGAAGGTGATCCAAACTTGAAATGGCTGGACAACATCCGTGATGAATGTAACAAACTGATGTATTTAATGGATAGTGTCTTATCTTTTGCCAAACCGCTGGAATATAAAATGGCTGGGGTGGATTTAAATTTTTTGCTCACACGAATGCTGGAGCGATGGCATCCCAGGCTTATGCGATTAAATATCTCGACTTATTATGAAACTGAGGTTGACAATCCCATTATCGAAGGCGATCTGCGGGCTCTAGACCAGGTGTTTACCAACTTGATCAGTAATTCAGTCAATGCCATGGCTGAAAAAGGCGGCTCATTGGGGATTAAAATAACAGAAGCCGAAGATGATCAAGACCATCGCTACATTCAGATCAACTTAACTGACACCGGAACAGGTATCCCCGATGAAATGAAGTCCCACATGTTCAAACCCTTTGTAACGGGCTCGAAACGTGGAACTGGTCTGGGTTTGGCAATCACCCAGCAAATCATCAATACCCATAAAGGTAAAATCGAGGTCGATAGCTACCCCGGGGGAACAATATTTAAGATATTCTTGTTGAAGAAGAAAGGTCCTGGCAACGAATGAGTGCAACAATCCTGGTCGTAGACGATGTTGATACTGCCCGAGAAGCAATCGCGGACAGCCTACGAAAAGATGGCAAAGAAGTTCTGGAAGCGGGCACCCTCAAAGAAGCACGCGGCTTTTTAGAATTGAATAAAGCTGATATCTGTATTTTAGACATCCTCCTACCCGATGGCAATGGCTTATCGTTGTTAGATGAAGTCATTCATATGGCTTTTCAGCCAAAGTTCATCGTAATTACTGCCCACGGTCAAATTGATTATGCCGTGGAAGCCATGAAAAAAGGCGCTCTGGATTTCATTACCAAACCCATTGATATGAAAACTTTAAAGAAATCCATATCAAGGGCAGAGGACCTCGTAGCCATGCGTCGCGAACTTGATCATTTGCGCCATTCTCAAGCATTATCAGCAAAATTCGTAGTCGGTCAGCACCCTCGCATGCAAGCTTTGATCAATCTTGCCCAACGTGCGGCGGAAGCTTCGGTGTCTGTTTTAATTACCGGCGAATCCGGAACAGGAAAAGAAGTTATGGCTACTTTTATCCTCCAGTCGGGTCCCCGCAGTGACAAGCCTTTTATCGCAATCAACTGCGCTGCGATTGCCAACACCTTGTTGGAATCTGAATTGTTTGGGCATGAAGCGAATGCTTTTACCGGCGCGTCAAACAAGCGTAAAAATGGTTTAATGGAAGTTGCTGATGGCGGAATCCTGTTTCTTGATGAAATTTCATCAATGCCACTTGACATGCAGGCTAAGCTTTTGCGGGCTATCGAAGAGCGTGCCTTTCGCCGGGTTGGCGGTACGACACTCATCCGCGTGGATGTACAGATTATCGCTGCATCAAACCGGGATTTAAAAGAAATGATTAAAAACGGCGAATTTCGAGAAGACCTGTACTACCGCTTGAAAGTCGTCGACCTGGACATCCCGCCGCTCAGAAAACGTAAGGAAGACATCCCCGAACTGGTTGGCCTTTTATTAAATCAAAGCAACATGAGCATGGGCACCAACATCAAGGATGTTACCCCGCGCGCACTAGAGGCAATGATGGATTATGACTGGCCAGGAAATATCCGAGAACTGCGCAATGCGCTCGAACGCGCCATCATTTTCTGCGATGACCCTGCAATCGATATCCAGCATCTGCCTTCAGAGATCATCGAAAGAAGTTCAATTTAAATCCCTGTCAAGCGTTCGCTTGGCACAGAACTTGCTACATCACCTCCAGAGATATTAATCTGGAGGTGTTTTTATGTTTACTTCAACTTTTGATTTCCAAATGACCATGGCAACAGCGTTGTTCTTGCTTGGATTGATCGTACTTGTTATCAGTATCTTTATCCTGATAAAGCATGCTGTTGGTCGCGACATTAAAACAATTGCCAAGCAAACCACAAAACTGGCACAAAAAGGCATTACAGACAATGTCGCCGGCTTGGTAGGCAATGCCTCATCATTGATCAATGCCTTGCACGATCTTTCTAAAACCAATTCAGGTATTGGCGTTTTCCTTGTTTTCCTGGGTATTGCTTTGCTGACAACGGCATATTTCATCACCAGAAATCTTGGTATTACAAATTGATCCCATCAGGCAAGATTGGACACATCATGTCACTAACAGCTTGGCTCGATTTAATCAGACAGCGCTTTTCGCCCAATGATGGCCAAATTCTAGTGAAAAGCCTGCAACAAGACCCTTTGGTCTGGCAATTTATTCAAGGGGAAGACCACAGTTTGCCATTTTTTTTGAATGCTCCCAATGACCTGGCCAGCTACGCACCCATGAAAATGGCTACCTGGTTGATCGAACAGAAGATCGGTTTATCTATTCCAGACCTTGGTCAATGTGAAATCAATCTTCCTGCTCAAATTAAAGCAGCGGCAGCACAAGCTTTGGAAACTGTATTTAACACCAGCCTCCCTCCTGCTGATCTTTATACAGCAGGTTTACTCGCCTTAACTCTCTATGAACGACGAATGAGGAGAGACACCTGGAAAGGGCTCTCTGAAGAAATCTTCATTAACCGGAATCCTCAATCTATCCTCAAAAACTATCGTATCTGGCAAACGCCCTTTGCATGTTTATTTTCTATTTGCCATGATTTTAATGATTTGATTGATGAGTTTATTTCTTCGCCATCTGATTCAATTCGTCAGGCTTTTATTCCAATTCTTTTACACACCCTGATAACAAATCCGATGGATCCCGATTTGTTATTGGATCAATTGTTTGAATTTGCTAAGCAACTTACGATTGATCACCAATTGGAAAACCTGGGATGGTTGAGAGATTTCAATCAAGAAGCACTACAAATTAATTTAGCAAGACAACTGCTTCAGACCAAGAATAACAGGGAATTCTTCGCCAATGTCTTTTCCGGAATCGAGGCCTTTGATGCGGTCAGTGCGGATTCTGATCCCCTGGAAAAGACCGTTTCCTACGCTTTACCTGAAAATGTTAATCGCTTGGCTGCGTTTTACTTTTTTACCGGAAACCAACGGAAAGCAGCTGACACCTATCAGAAAGTCACTGAAATTTTTGAATTTTTGAAAGCACAGGCACTTTTTCAAACCCTCGCTGATGAGAAAGGGCATGTCGCGCCAACCCGCTGGCTCGAAATCATTAAATCAGTGCCCCACTCCAAGCAAGCACGTCTTTTCTACGCACGCTCATTAATCGCCGATGGTCAGTTTGAAGATGCGCACCAGCAGTTAACTGAATTGCCGGAAACCATTCAACAGCAACTTTTGCTTCATCAGATTGATGGAGAAGACAAAGAAATTATCAATGCTGCGATTAAATCTCACACTCCGTCGAGCAAATGGTCGCATCGAAAAAAACAGCCCCTGGCGAGTTATTATGTCCACCAGCCGCACCTCTCTCCTGAAGCGGGGATATTGTTGGCAATCCAAAAAGCAGATTGTCGAGGAGATCGTCTGCATTGGCTGGAAAAATATCTGCGATCAAATTCAAACGATCTACAGGCGATCAGTATTGCTCGCGATTTGTATGATGAATCCAACCAGATTGAGAAATCAATTGAACTGACTTCATATCTTGAAAGAATTGAACCCACAGAGATTGCACACAAGCGTTCTTTGGCTCGTTTGTATGCTCGCGCAGAGCGCTGGCAAGATGCCTTTACCTTCCTGCAAACGTTCATTAATTCAATGGAGTCCAGCGAAATAGAAGATTTGGAAATGTATGCAGAGGCCGCTGTAAGGACACAACAAACAGAAACAGCCATTTCAATTTGCCAGAACATTTTACAACGCTATGAAAAAAATCCAAAGGCGCTGGTTTTATTGGGAGAAATTTACCACCTCAAAGGTGATCCCCTTAAAGCAATCCAGCATATGGAAAGCGTGCTCGATTTGATACCGACTGAGCCTGACGCCTGGTTAACGATGGCCTGGCTGTGGGCTGAGAATGACCAAACCGATCGCGCCCTTGAAACGCTAAAAAAGAGTATCAAGGTTGTCCCAAATCAACCTCGCTTACTGCGAGCTCTTGGAAAAGCTCAGGATGCCAACCAGGAGTACGCTGAGGCGCTCGCTGCCTACAAACAGGCTTATGAGCTTGATTCTCAGCACACTGAAGGAAAAATCGAATTAGCAGATATTTATTTTCGGTTAGGTCAGCCTGAGCATGCCTACCCCTTAATGGAAGCATTTAGCGACAATTATGAGCAGAATCCAATTGCTGCCAAGCTGTTAGGCCATATCTTGCTGGCGTTGGAACAGGTGGTTTCTGCTGAGCCGCTCCTGCTCTTTGCTGCTGAGAAATTTCCAGAAGATGTTCAAACTGTTGTCGCTGCCTCTCACTTAGTTTTGGATCGGTTGGAATCCGATCCAGAACAAGAAACGGGACGGGTTCTGGACCGTGTCAACGCAATCCTCTTGCAAGCTTCTCATATACACGCGGATCAATCCGTGATCACTCGCTTATTAGCTGATGTTGAACGCCTAAACGGTCAGCATCAAAGTGCGTTTAATGTTTATACCAGGCTGGCAAAAGCGGCAGAGCAACATAATTTACTGGGTGATTGGCGTCTGAAGTATGGGTTGGGACAAGCCGCCATGGGATTGGCAGACCCGGAAGTCGGGCTGGCAGCACTGCAGGATGCACTTGACATTCAACCCAGTAACCTGATCATTCGCCACGCCCTGGCAGATGCCTTTCAGGCTACCGACCTACCTGGAAAAGCACACGCTATGGCCAAAAGCGCACTGATAATGGCGCCACAGGACTTAAATAACATCCTCTGGTATGCCGGTTTTAAAACTCGCGCAAATGACCCCGAAGAAGCAGTTCGAGCACTGAAAGAAGCTCTTCAACTCTCTCCTCACCGCAGTGAGTTGCGGCTTTGGCTGGCAAAAGCGCTGATTTCTGCGGGATTGCTGGAAGAAGCTCAGGAGAACGTCGTCGATTTTATCGTGTCCCCGCCGCCCAATCCCGACCTACTCCACCAGGCAGCTTATGTTTGCGTTCACTTAAATGACCTCGAAAATGCTGCTCAAGCCCTGGAAAAAGCCCTGCAAATATATCCCGATTTTAACCCGCTAATGGTAATGGACCTTGCCATCATTTATGCTTTGCAGGGCCAACACAAACAAGCTTTAGATGCGCTTGATATTGAACAGAGCCTGATTTCTCAATATCCACAAATTGCGATATTAACTGCGGATTTGTTTTCTAATATTGGCGAATATGAACACGCCTGCGCGGCATTGATATCCATTGACGATAGCGCATTGAAGACACTGGAGACAGATACCACCCCTCCCCTTCTAATCAGCAAATCACCCCTCCTTTATTCTCATGATCTAACACTGGATGGGTATCATCTTCGCCTTGGATACCTTTTTAGAGCACTGGGACATTTTGAGGAGTCTTTAGAACATCTAACGCTTACTCACCAGAGAAATAAAGGTGACATAAAACTCACCAATGCAATCATTGAGACAGCCATGGTGGGACTGGACCATAAACCCGTGCTGGAAATTACACAGCACATCACCCCGTCAGAATTGCTGAAGAATAAAGATTCACATGATTTACTGGATCTGATCTGTTCTCAGATAGAAGTATTCCTGTACCAGGAAAATTATGAAAAAGCTTTGGAACGTTTTTTGCTTCTGGCTGACGTCGATTTGACTTACCCCAGGGTACTGGCAATAAAAAGCCGTTTTGCTGCTAACAATGGTGACTTTGACACTGCCAAAAAACACCTCAGCGAGGCGATCAAAAACCTCAATACAACCTTCGGGAATCATTCGACGCGATCGCTGCCAGAAATCTTCAGGAAAATGATCAACCAGCACAGCATTTCAGAAGCATGCCTGGCGCTGGATGAATATTTAGATGCAATACAGGCCTGGTCTAAAGTTTATGGTCAATTTGATACTCAACCCCTATTCAACTGGCGTTATTTATACGCATTGGTGACCGCAGCGGAGGTTCAGCAAATCGCCTCTGCTGTGTCGATCACCACACATAGCCCCGGATCAGCTTGCCTTTCAGAAGAACACCACACAACCGCAGAGCGTTTATTGGTCAACATTCACAGCAAGGTTCCTCAGGATCAAATTATCTGCATGAAAGCAAGGATTGAATCAGCTTTCACTGGCATCTGGCCTGTGCATCTGAATGTGGACGCCTGCTTACAAGGACCCGAAGAAGCAGCAGCGGTACTCATTGGCAGCGAAGATGACAATTTAATCCGGGACATCCTCGAAGCGTATTCAAACGACGTCAAGGTTTTACAAGCATATGGCGTTTACGCACTACGACATGGGCGACACGACGCAATTCCGCTCATTGAAAAAGCACTCAAGATCGACCCTGCTAACCCGATCAACCACGCCCTGCTGGCTTATCTCAGCCTTGATCAGCCTGCACAGGCAATTGACTCAATTGAGACGGCATTAAGCCTTTGGCCTGAAGAGCCTGATTGGCATATCCTGGCTGCTGACCTGCACGCCAGGCTGTCCCACCCTGATCTGGCAGAAAAACACATTCAATCTGCGCTGGAATATCAACCAGAGAATGCATACTACTGGCAAAAAAGCGCGTCACTTAATGTACAAACCAACAACTTTGTCCAGGCGAAATCAGATTTGGAAAAAAGCACAGCGTACCGGTCCGATGATCCTAAAAGCTGGGTAGCCATGGCTGAAGTTAACCGTCGTATGGGCGATATTTCTGATGCTCTTTTCAGTATTCGAAAAGCCAGCCAACTTGATCCTGATGATGTGCACCTGGTTGAGATGGAAATGAAACTCTTATTCGAGCAAAACAATTTCTCTGACCTTGAATCTCGGGCAACAGCGGTGTTGACAGAACACAGTGAAAATGAAACTGCACTGATCTATTTAGCCCGTGCATTAGCAAAACAGGGAAAATTTGCTCAAGCTTTATCAACACTGATCCAGAACCTGGATAAAGACCCCGATAACACCAGAGTGGCTTTGGAATATCTAAAGATAAAAAAAGAGCAGGTTGGCGTTGAAAAAGCTTTGCCAGATTTAATCGTCCTGGCTCAAAATAACCCTAAAGACCCCGCAGTGTTGACCAGCCTCACAGAATGGTTGATCCAGGCAAATCGCATCACAGAGGCAGAAAAAGTTGCTCAAACAACCTTGAGGTTTGCACCTGATCGGGCAGAAATACACTTAATGTTGGGACGTTTGCAGCGTGCCAAGGGAGATTTAGATCAGGCCATCACCCATCTCTCACAGGCCATCACTTTAGACGATACCTTGATCGAAGCTTATATCGAATTAGGAAAAACCTACCAGGAACGTAGAGATGTGGAAAAAGCCATTGAAATATTTGATAAAGGCTCCCAGGCAAATAAATCCGATCCACGACCTTATTATTATGCCGGGTTAGCATTAAAAGAAATCAAAGATTATCCGGGTGCCGAACTGATGCTGAAAACGGCTAAAAAGTATTCACCTGATGATAGCAATATCATCCGCCAGCTTGGCGTGGTCACAGCCCTCAATCTGGTAAACAACTTACGAGAGGTGAGATAACAATGTCATCAATAACTCAATCTGAAAAAAGCTTAAATTCCATGGACCGTTATCGATTTTTAATGGTCCTTAATGCAGGAAATATTTGTCAAGAATACCAGTTTGTCAAAGAAGTTGCAATGCTCTGGTTGGCAAATTATCCGGGTGATCTCTTTGTTAAATATCACCAGGCATTATCCTATGCGAAACTTGATCTGCAAAACCAGGCATTTGACCAGCTTGAGCAGATCGTAACCTGGGATCCGACATTCCTGGAAGCAGTGCGTGATTTGCAGCGTCTTTCGCCGACTAAATCCCAACAAAAGCTTTATGCTGACCTGGTGTGTTATCTGGAGGAAAAAGCAGCGCCTGACAACAAAGCAGAGAAATGGCTTGCACCCCTGTGGAGTGCCAGGATAGCCTTCTCTCAGGGCGAGTTTGATCTGGCGCTGGTTCACATTCACGAGGCAATGGTGCACAATCCACCTACTGCGTTGCCAGCGATTTTGCATCTAAAAACAGCACGTGAATTGGGCAATCAGGATATGCTCAGCAACCTTTCTGAGATTTACCATCAACAATGGCCTAATTGCCTGCACATCAACGTGATTCGAGCCCTGGTTGAAATGGATCTGGGGTTAGAAGCGACTGCGGTTGAACGTTTGCATTGGGTTGCAGCCCACGATACTGCAGGTCAGGTCATTGAGCAGTTGATGGGTGTGGACCACCCATTTAAAGATCTTTGGCCAGATCGGTTTGAGATTTGTTTTGATCTGCCGATTCCCGCCTCTGTCTCGGCTTATTTGGGCTGGAATCGCCTGAATGCTGGACAGGTAAAAAAGCCAACCTTTGCCAAAAACTTTGTATCACAACCTCGATCACCTCAAGTCAGCAGTTCTGATGTCACACAGAAAATTCAGACCGCATTTGCTCCGCCGCCAGTGATTAAGTCGGTGCAGGCGGTCATCCCTGAAGATGTTCCGCTTCGATCAACGCCTGAGAAATGGGCATCAGAAGAAGACCTGGAAGAAATCCGGGGTGCTTTTTCAAAAATTGCCAAGCGGCTTAAGAAACCCGAGCTTGAACGGGCGGACAATCGCTTTCCCGTATACGTTGTGATGACCTCGAAGGGACAGCTTGAAAAATTCTATGGCCCGAATACGGCAATGGTTATCGACGGTTTGTTGAACGAGCTGGTCAGCCTGATCCAGAATTTGCCGGATTGGGGAGCATCATTGTTTTACCCGGATGATCCAGAGCAGCTTGCACCCATGGGGATTAAACCTGTGATCGGCAATGATCCCTGGCAAATCAAGCTGGCATTGGCTGATCTCGACCAGGCACTGGCAAAACGTGGCGAGATGATCGGCGCATTGCTCATCGTGGGAGGTCCCGAAATTGTTCCTTTTCACAACCTACCCAACCCAACTTTTGACGATGACATGGATGTGCCCTCAGACAATCCCTACGCCTGTATCGATGAAAATTACTTCGTCGCACAATGGCCTGTCGGTCGTTTGCCCGGTGAAGCCGGTCCAGATGCTGGCTTACTTTTAGAACAAATTAGGAATTTGACCCATCAATATCAGAAGCGCAGCAAGAATAGCAAAACACTGATGCTAAACATTACCACCTTCATAAACTGGTTCCTGCAAATATTCAACAACCTGGGGAGCAGCTTGAATCAAAATAAATCTCAACTTGGTTATTCTGCTGAAATCTGGCACAGAGCTTCGACCGAAGTCTACAAAACTATTGGCGATTCTAAGAACTTGCAACTGTCGCCCCCGAACCATGCCAATAGTATTCATCTGAACGGTGACCACGGGCTCAAATTGGGTTATTTCAATCTGCATGGAATCAAGGACGGCCCTGACTGGTATGGGCAGAAAGACTTTTCATCATTTTCGAATGGCCCCGATTACCCGGTTGCTTTAACCCCAACCATGTTTGATGAAAACAATTCTGCGCCAAAATTAGTTTTAACCGAAGCCTGTTATGGTGCGCATATCATTGACAAGCAATGTGAGGAGGCGATTTCTTTGAAGTGTCTGGATACGGGCACACAAACCTTTGTCGGATCAACCTGTATTTCTTATGGCTCCGTGACACCCCCATTGATTGCTGCAGATTTGTTAGCCAATACATTCTGGAAGAAAATCGCTGAAGGCTTGCCCGCAGGGTATGCATTAATGCAAGCCAAGTTGCTACTGGCTGAGGAAATGATCAGACTCCAGGGATTTCTCGATGGCGAGGACCAAAAGACCTTGCTTTCCTTTGTCCTCTATGGAGATCCCCTTGCTCAACACGATGGCTTGCAGACCATGCCTAAAGCGCTGTTCCGGTTCAAATCCTATCCTGCGTTAAAGACGATCAGCGACTATGATATGCTCTCTTCCAGTGATGAAAAGGATATGCCCAAACAGGTTAATAAACAGGTAAAGAAAGTGGTAGAGAAGTACCTTCCGGGTTTGGAAAACGCCCAAATGAGCTATAAAAAATCGAAGGGGTTTGCTGGTTCAAAAATTGGTTCCGAAACAAATACAGACCAATCAGGCGCGCCTGAACGCTATGTGGTGACACTGAAAAAATCCTTTGAAGAAAACCAGCACACCGCACACCATCATTTTGCTCGTATGACTTTTGATAAGAAAGGCAAACTGGTGAAATTCACCACCTCACGGTAAAGATTTGTGGCTTTTTCTCTCAAACACCTCCCATCTTATCTCTATAGCCACAATTTAAAAAGCTACCTCAGGGATCCCTGTGGTAGCTTTTTGATTTGATTTTTAATCAGGTAAAGTCAATTGGCATATGATTTACGATCACTGAACCGAGACGCATCATAAAAATATGAAATAGGATCAACGCTCTCTATACACGATCACTGTGGTGAATCCCAGCAAAAAAAAACCTACTCACAATTCACGACTTGCTTATGGCAAACCCAAAGTATGGTAATATTTTTACCATTATGCCTATTCTCACACCTTCTCGCCGCTGGCAACCACCCTTTTACCCGTTCAAAAAGCGCAGCTTTTCTGAGCGTTTAGAGGAAGCCCTTGAAAGAAGTTTCAAGGGGTTGATATGGGGTTGCCGTATGTGTGGCAACTGCCTGCTGCAAGAAACCGCTTTCATCTGCCCCATGGCATGCCCTAAAGGCTACCGCAATGGTCCCTGCGGCGGTTCCACCCCTGAAAGTTGCTGCGTTGATGAATCCCGCCCCTGTATCTGGCATGCCATCTACGTACGCGCTGAAAAAATGAACCGGCTGGAAAAACTCCTTGAGGTTTTTCCACCACTTGATTGGGATAAGGCAGGCACCAGCGCATTGAGAGATGTATATAACAAAATCAACTCACATGGAAAGTTAAGGACGATTTCAACAATCTTTCGTTCTTCAACCACGGAGAGGAAGAGCAAATGGGAGCGTTTTTTCAAAGACATCCGCCAACCCGCCTGGTGGGATGGCGATGCCTACCCACATCCACCTAAGCCGCACGAGCCCGTATCAAGCCTGGAGAAGTTGCTCTCGGAGGGCAAATTTGTCCTGACCTGCGAAATCGTACCGCCGGCTGAGGACAATTTTCCTGTCCTGGATGCCAAGTTAGCAGAGCTCTCAGGATTGGTCGACGCGGTTAATATCACTGACAATGCCTCAGCCATTCCGCGCCTCTCTGCCTTTGCATGTGCACAACAAGCTTTAACCTCAGGTATCGAACCGGTGCTGCAGATGACAACCCGCGATCGCAACCGGCTCAGTTTACAGGCGAGCCTGATCGGAGCCTCAGCCGCTGGAATTCGCAACCTGTTGCTGGTCACCGGCGATCATCCCATCAAGGCTATTGCGCCATTCAGCCATATGGACGCCTGGGACTTGGACAGCATCCAGGCAGTGTGGATCGCCCGCAAGCTGCGCGATGAAGGAGTGTTCCTCGATGGACGCACTATGGATCATCCACCATCGTATTTTCTCGGCTCAGCTGCGGCACCTTTTGCGTCCGAGCCGCGGTTTCAAGCACTTCGAGCGGAGAAAAAAATCAACGCGGGGACACAATTCATCCAGACCAACCTCATCTTTGACCTGCCTCGTTTTGAAGCTTACCTGGAGGAGTTAGAGAAGAGAAACCTGCTCAGCCGGGTGCATCTAATTGCCGGAGTCGCGCCCATTAAAAGCCTGGCAGCAGCCAAATATCTGCGGCAACTCCCCGGTGTGGTTATCCCGGACGATATTATGCAGCGCCTGGCTGACGCCAAAAACACATCAACTGAGGCATTGAAAATCTGCCTGGAACTGATCGAGAAATTACGCGCCCTTCCGGGTATTCGAGGCCTACACTTTATGGCTGTACCCAATACCGACCATCTCAAAAAGGTACTGATTGAGAGCGGGCTAAGAGAATGAATATAATAAAAGCGATCTAGTTTTGTCCAACAAACATGACCTTTCCTGGTTTACCTCTCCTTTAACAATCAATATTTAAATTTTCTACCATAATCGCTTGACAGCATACTGGAAAAGCAATAAAATGCCTTCATAATACAATTTCATAAAGGGTACACCTCACGCCCGGATGCAAGGTGTAAAAAAGGGGAAGCTGGTGAAAGTCCAGCGCTGTCCCGCAACGGTAACACGATTGGTGGAGCCCGACAACCTGCCCTTTATGTCCCAAACAACTTCGTGGAAAGGCAAGTTGGGAACCGGCATCAAAGCTTTTTCAGCCGATCTCAACAGGCCGCCCAGCAGGGCGGTTTGTGGTTAACGACCTTTTCACAAAAAAGGTCGTTTGTTATTATGTTAAGGAGAAAAAATATGGAAACCCCGTTACGAAAAGCCCAATTTTTTATCGTTTTTTTGACATTGCTTTCTCTTGCATTTGCGCCGTTATTGCACAACACAAGAGCGCAATCGGTGAGCTCAGAGGTGGACGTTCACACAGCCATCCTTCAAGCAGTTGAGTATCTAAAAACACAGCAAAATGACGACGGCGGCATTCGCTGGATCGATGAATCATCCAGCGTGGCGGTTTCGGTTCGGGTCGTGCTGGCTCTGGCGGCATCCCGGTTGCCCCAGGAAGTGCTGACCAGCTCGCAAGGATTGACCCCGGTCGATTATCTGGCAAACCAGGGCTATGATTGGATTTTTCAAAGCGAAAATGGCGAGTCGGAGCTCAACCTTGCCCGGGCTGGGCAGTTACTCACCGCGGTTGCAGCAGCCAACCAGGATCCGTATGCTTTTGGTTCTGAGAGGATCAACCTGCCCTATTTAATTAACGATCAATATGACCCAAACTCCGGAGTTTTTGGCAAGGCTACCCCCAACAATGTCACTGACCAGGTATGGGCAATCCTTGGCTTGGCTTCTGCTTACGCATCCGTTCCACAAGATTCAGTTACCTGGCTTTCACAAGCCCAACAGGCTGATGGCAGCTGGGACGACGGCTTTGGCAGCACGCTGGACATGACCCCGCTGGCGGTCATGGCGTTGTTGTCATCAGATTATCTACACGAAAACGACCCTGAAATTTTGCTTGCCCTGGACTTCATTGGTGAAAACCAGCAATCCAATGGCGGATGGCAAACCGAATGGGATTCCACCACCAGCGCCAATGTAACAGGTATGATCTTGCAGAGCCTTTATGCAGCAGGACATCAACTGACTGATCCTTTGTGGACTAAAGAAGATGGATCACCTTTAGACGCCTTGCTGCACATTCAGCAAGAGAATGGGGCGTTTGGGGCTGATTACATCAACGCGTACGGAACTGCAGATGGGATTCTGGGACTTTCGGATCAGCCGCTTTATGATCTTGGCCATGTGCGCAGAGTCGGTCGAGCCTTTGCGTTTGTTTTTGATGCTCAGGACGATGACGGGGGTTGGGGATCAACCGGGCAAACACTGGATGTGATCATCGCCGCCCAAGCTGCCGGATGGGACCCGCAGACCATCGCGATCAACGACCGGTCGCCACTAACTTTCCTCGCAAACAATTTGGAAGCATACATCGCGAGCGGTCCGGATGCCATCGGCAAATCAATCATTGGCCTTGTTGCTCCTGGCCAGGACCCGACTAATTTTAACGGACTCAACCTGGTCCAAGCACTGATCGAGAGCTACAATCCGGACACCGCTGCATTTGGTGATCCTGAAAATACCTGGCATCAGGCGCTGAGCTTACTGGGTTTGAAAGCCGCCAATGTTGAAATCCCTGAAGGAGCCCTGCAAACCTTGCTCGACCTGCAAAGAGAAGATGGCGGCTGGGAATACGCAACGGGGTTTGGCACCTGGGCGGACAGCACAGCCTTAGCGCTGCAAGCCTTGCTCGCATCCGGACTTTCATCAGGCGATGATGCAATCCAAAATGGCTTCAATTATCTGCGTGGTCAACAGCTTGAAAGCGGCGGTTGGGGCGATGCCAGCACAACCAGTTTTGTAATCATGGCTTTAAATGCCTCAGATCTCCACCCCGATGAATGGCGCACACAATCAAACGGCACCCCCATCCCGGATCTGTTTACCTATCAAAAACCATCCGGCGCGTTCATGTTTTCTGAAGACTTCGTCGATGATAATTTGATGGCAACGACTGCAGCCCTTCTGGCGCTCATCGGGGGTCATTATTACATCCAACACACATTTGAGGTGCCCACTAATTCAGTTGGTCTGGTGATTCAGGATGAACAGGATACAATCACAACCGCCTGTGTCAATATTGAAGGAAAATCCATCTCCGGTTTGGCTTTACTGAAGAATTCTGGCATTCCTTACGAAGATCAGGACGGATTCATAAACAGCATCATGAACCGCTCAAACCCTCAAGACGGCACCCTCTATTGGTCTTACTGGCATTGGGATGGCCGCGAATGGATCTTTCACACCTCTGGCGCTGGTGATATTGATGTTCTACCAGGGAATTTGGAAGCCTGGTATCTCGTCAGTTGGGAGCGCTTCCCGTCACCTCCGCCCGAATACACCCCTCATATCCAAGTCATCTGTGGAGAAAACCAGTTAAAAAATTACGCTGCACAGCCATATCTCCATTATTACGACCTTAATAAAACTGCAGCAAATGTAAACCAGGCGCAAAAATTTTCAGTGAAACCCTATTCACAGGATATCGAGAGCACAACGACAGATCCGCAATCAGAAACCAAACCCTTATCGACCACACCACTCATTATCATCGGAGTGCTGGGTGTCCTGGTTATTGCGCTTGTTGTTTGGTTGTTATTCAGGAAAAAATGAACAAAACTCGTTTGCTAAGGCTGGCTACCGACCTGATTGTCATCTTCCTGGGCTTGTTTAGCCTGGCATCGCCTTTTTTCTTCACCCAGGCAAGGGATATTGACAATCAGGCAGCTTCTTTCCCGATCATGGTCAGCCTGATCATTCTATTATGCTTGATGATTGTCATTTTTGAAGCCCAAACTTCTCTGCTGGATAGCAAAATGATTGCGTTTCTGGCGGTACTGACGGCTATCAATGCTGGTTTGCGGTTTTTAGAGAATGCCATTCCGGGACCGGGCGGTTTCAGCCCTACTTTCTTCTTGATTATCCTCTCGGGCTATTATTTTGGCAGCCGGATCGGATTTCTGGTCGGCGCGATGACCTTGCTGGTTTCAGCAATCATTACTGGCGGCATCGGACCCTGGCTACCGGGCCAGATGATCACAGCCGGCTGGGTTGGCCAGAGTGCAATTCTTGTGACATTTTTGGTCAATAAATTCGCCTGGCGCGGGAAGCCAGTTGAGATTATCCTGTTAAGCGGATTCGGTGGTTTGTGGGGCATATTGTATGGGGCAATCATGAACCTGTGGTTCTGGCCTTTTTTAGGCGCAGGCGCTGGGCAGACTTTTTCTCACAATGCTGGTGCGCTGGAAAACCTCCAGCGATACGTTGCGTATTACCTGGCGACTTCTCTGGTGTGGGATATCATGCGCGCGGTGGGAAATATTTTAATTATCTCCATAATGACAGCGTCTGTGTTGAAGGTTTTTCAACGTTTCAAGCAGCGTTTTTCGTTCCAAATCCAGGGAGAGCCTGAACAATGATTCATTCCATCGTTTGGATGATATGGCTGCTGGTCGTTATGGTTTTCATCCTTTCAACCCGCAATCCAGTTTATCTTAGTTTGATTCTGGTGGGTTTGCTGTTTTTTGGGCAGAGCTTAGCTCGGGAAAAGAAAATTAAAAACTGGGTTCTGGCAAATCTGCGGTTTTTATTAGCAATGATCCTCCTATCCACACTGATCAATGGGATTTTCTCGCATGTGGGGCAGACAATCTTATTCACTATTCCACAGAAATGGCCGCTGATTGGCGGCAACTTCACGCTTGACAGCCTGGTTTATGGAGCGATCAATGGGCTGGTCATCGGTGCGCTATACATTTTGTTTAATGTCATCAACCTGGCATTGAGCATCAAACAGCTCACCTGGCTAATTCCGCGAGCTTTCCACCCGATTGCCATGATGGTCACCATTTCTCTGACCTTTTTTCCATCCATCCAAAAACGCGCACGAGAGATTAAAGAAGCCCAAATGATCCGCGGTAACCCAATGAAAAAGATCGTCGATTGGCTGCCGATCTTTATTCCCTTGCTGGTGACCAGTTTAGAAAACGCTTTCCTGCTTGCGGAATCAATGACCACTCGAGGGTTTCATCAACCAATCGATCTCAAAGCTCCGGGCAATCTGGTCAGCTTGATCCTGGGCGCCTTCTTCGTCTTTTCGGGTTGGATTTTGCAACTATTCAATTATCCTCGCTATCTGTCAGCCCCATTATTTGTGATTGGTTTCGGGCTTATCCTGCTGACATTGATGACCGTTGGTAAACATTCTAAGATCACGCGCTATCACCTCGAAGAATGGAAACCGATGGATATCATGATTACCATCGTCATTGTGCTTTATTTAGTCCTTTTTATTTATCTTAGGTGGGCAGACGGTATGCCCTCACTGAATTACTCACCTTACCCCTATTTGAGCATTCCTACGCTCCAAACGATCGGCTTACTTTTCTGCATTTTACCTTTTGTACCGATGATCATAAAACGACATGATTAAGTTTACTGATTTAACTTTCCGATACTCGCTTCGTTCACAAGCTGTGTTCGAAGACGTGAACTTTGAAATTATCCCTGGCACGTTAACCCTGGTGACTGGCGCTTCAGGAAGTGGGAAATCCACTCTGCTGAGATGTATTAACGGCCTCGTCCCCCATTTCTCTGGAGGCATTATCGCTGGGAAAATCCAGGTGTTTGGGTCCGACCCGATTGCCGAAGGGGTTGAGGTGATGGCACACAAAGTCGGTTTTGTGTTTCAGGAACCCGAATCTCAGTTCGTATTTGATGTCATTGAAGATGAAATTGCATTTTCGTTAGAGAATGCGGGGGTGCCCAGGCAAGAAATGGAACGCCGCATCCAGGAAGTACTCCAAATGGTGCGATTATCCCCTTTGCGCAAGAAAAACCTTTCAGAAATTTCTGGGGGCGAACAGCAGAAAGTTGCCATCGCCAGCGCATTGGTGACGCAACCCTTGGTCCTTATTTTGGATGAGCCCACCTCTCAGTTGGACCCTATTTCGGCAGATGAGGTGTTGAAATTCGTTATCGAACTAAAAAACCATCTTAATCTGACCGTATTGATTTCTGAACACCGTCTGGAACGCTTGTTGCCATACACAGACATGATCCTTAATCTGAATGCTGAACGGAGAGCGATTATTGGCAAACCCCAGGAAATATTGCCGCTCATGGATCAGGTGCCGCCAATCGTCGAAATCGCTCAACGCCTGAAATTTTCGCCCCTACCCTTAACCCCGGCGACCTTCCCACAAGTTAGACTTGCCCACAAACCTATAAATCAAATTGAAAAGCATTGCAAACCACAGGATTCACAACCTGCATGCCTGGAAATCGATGGCTTGTCCGCCCGTTTGAATGATCAATTGATTTTAAATGATGTCAGTTTCAATTTACATCGAGGCGAAATCCTTGTTTTGATGGGCCCCAATGGTGCGGGAAAAACAACGCTTTTACGATCTGTGCTGAAAATGATCCCGCATTCAGGAAAGGTAACGCTGATGGGCGCCGACACCGACAACCTTCAATTTGCTGAAATTATTCAAGAGATTGCCTACCTGCCCCAAAACCCTAATGATCTACTCTTTGCAGAATCGGTGATAGACGAGTTAAAAATTACCTTGAAAAACCATGGCAAGGATGCAGAAGGGTTGGATTTTTATGTTTTTCTAAAATCCTTTGACCTTGGTCATCTTGGCGACCAGTACCCGCGCGACCTTTCCGTTGGTGAACGACAACGAACTGCTTTAGCAGCGGTGACTGTTCACGACCCCAGGATTATTTTCCTTGATGAGCCCACTCGCGGGATGGATTATGATGCAAAAAAACGCTTGAACTTTCTGTTTCATCACTGGCGTCAGCTTGGCAAAGCCATATTACTGGTTACCCATGATGTTGAGTTTGCAGCCCGGCTGGCAGATCGTGTTGTAATCCTTGAAAATGGCAACCTTATGTTTTGTGGTGCTCCAAGAACTGCCTTTACTGAATTCCCTGCTTACCAAACCCAAACCGCCCGAGTGTTCACAGACACAGGATGGATCACTCCGGATGACATACCCCCTGACCTCGATCTCCAGTGAACAGGATCTGTTTTATGGTAAAATAACCCCTGTGTAAACCGGGTTTGTTACCAAAACGGTTATTGATTATACTCACCTGGATTTATTACATCTTGCACTATGGAGATAAACCATCCATGAGTATAAATAAAATGTTTTATTGTTTATTTTTGCGAATTAACAGTTGAAGCAACATAGAATGCATCGAGCGGACATCAGCATTGAATAACCATCCATAGAATCATTATTTTAGGAGAATAGTCATATGTATGGATATAGTGGAAAGATATTGCACATTGACCTTAATGAACGTAAATTTTGGGCTGAAGAAAAACCAGAAGAATGGTACAAAATTTACATCGGCGGTGTTTCTATGGCATCCCGCTTATGCTGGGAAAACATCGAAGTAGGTTGTGATCCTTATGGACCCGGTAATCCAATTTGCATTGCCAATGGAGTTTTCGCAGGAACGCCTGTCCCCGTAGGAGGTAAATATGCCATCGCGTCAAAATCTCCGTTAACGGGATTCATTGGCGACAGCCTTTCAGGAAGCTGGTTCTCGATTGTCTTAAAACGGGCTCAGTGGGATGGAATAGTTATTCATGGTCAAAGTCCAAACTGGATCTACATCATGGTCGACGACGATCGGGTGGAATTTTTTCCTGCTGATAAACTTATGGGTTTAGGGACCTATGAAACTGAAGAAAAGATCCGTGATATCTACGGTGACGATCAACTGCGTGCGGCGACAATCGGCGTTGCCGGTGAAAAAATGGTTCGCTTTGCCAATGTGACCAATGATGGGCGACAAGCTGGAAGAACCGGTCATGGCGCCGTGTGGGGCAGCAAAAAACTTAAGGCAGTAGCTGTGCGCGGCACCCACGGTATCACAGTCGCTGATCCAGATACATTGCTTAAAATGTCCTTCGATATCACTGAATCAGCCCAGGGTCCCTATACTGAGAAATATCGTCTCTACGGCACATCCACCAACATGCTCAACATGAATAAGCTCGGATTGTTGCCTACGCGCAATTACCAGGAGGGCGTTTTCGAGTTTGCTCACCTGGTCAGCGGCGAATACCTTGATGAACACCATAAAGTCAAGGTAATTGGCTGTACACAGTGCCCCATTGGCTGCGAGCAAATGTCAATTGTTAAAAGAGGCCCTTTTACGGGAGCGATGACAGGTGTTGAATACGAATGCCTCCAGGCTGTCAGCTCGAATTTAGGAATTGGTGATATGACAGCAGCGATCCAACTGGTTGATATTGCGGATCGCTGTGGGATGGATGCTATGTCCATGGGTGTTACGATTTCTTATGCGATGGAATGCTATGAGCGCGGAGTCCTGGTCAAAGAAGATTTCAAATGTGAAGAAGCACCTGAAGGCATCGAACTCAATTTTGGTAACGGTGAAGGTGCTGTCATCCTGGCAAAGATGATCAGGAATAGAGAAGGCATCGGAGATATTCTGGCTGAGGGAACCCGTCGAGCATCAAAACATTTAGACAATGAACGAGGAACCGATTCTTGGAAATGGGCGATGCAAGTAAAAGGATTGGAAACCCCGGGTTATGACGCTCGCGCCCTAAAAACCTTTGCGGTTGGTTTAGCAACGGGAACAAGAGGTCCCTGTCATAATCGAACCGCAGCCTACGACCCGGATATTCAGGGAGAAACAAATCGCTTCACGGTTGACGAAACTCGCGGAAAAGTCGCAGCAGGAACGGAAGAATATGCTGCTGTTTACGACACCCTCCCATTGTGCAAATTCATCAGGCGCTGTTTCACAGGCAAAGCCGATCGAGCAGGAGCCTGGCCAACAATCGCAAAATTAATCAATGCAACGACGGGCTGGAACTTCGATTATGACGAGGTCGATCTAATAGGCGTTCGGGCCATTACGATTAAAAAAGCGTTCAACATCCGTGAAGGTTGGACGCAGAAGGATGATGATTTGCCCTATCGCTGGAAAAACGAACCTATGACCATTGGGCCTTCCGCTGGTCATGTTGTTACGGAAGACGAACTCGCCTATCTTAAGAAGATTTATTACAATGCCAAGGGATGGACAGAAGAAGGATTAATCCCCAAAAAACTGCTGATCGACCTCGGCATGGAAGATGTCGCAGAAGAAATCGGTGTATAAGGAGAAAATGAATAATGGTAGCATCAACATCGAAGTACAAATATATCGTCTGTGATCCTGAACTATGTATTGGCTGTCAGTTGTGTGAATACATCTGTTCATATACTAAAAACGGTGAATTCAATTCTTATCGCAGCCGAATCCGAACAGTCAGGGTTGATGAGGTTTTGATTACAGCTGTTGCCTGCCGCACCTGCGAAAATGCGCCCTGTGTGATCGCCTGCCCACGCGATGCCCTTTCACAAGACGTGGACACAGGCATCATTCGGGTTGATCCGACCAAGTGCGATGGATGCGCATGGTGCATCGAAGCCTGTGAGTTCGGCGCCATCACAATTAATCCTCGAACGAAATTGGCTGAAATTTGCGATGGTTGTGAAAACGAGGAAGATGGGCCCCAGTGCGTCTTGATCTGCCCGAAGGATGCGCTTGAATACACCACGCCCGACCAACGAGCACAGCGCACCCGCCGTAAACTGGTTAAAACCAGCCTTGAATTTCCACAAAAAGCAAAGGATCCTCGATGAGTGATCTTCCTGACGAACAAAATAACAAAGAAGAAGAATTGCGGATTGGCGTCTATATCTGCCACTGCGGCAGCAACATCGCCGGGGTCATCCCTCCTGAAGAAGTTGTAAAATTCGCAGAGGGACTTCCCGATGTCGTGCACGCAACCGATACCCTGTATGCCTGCGCTGACTCAGGTCAACGGCTGATAAAAGAAGATATCGAAAAATACAAGCTTAACCGTGTGGTCGTTTCCGCATGCTCTGTCCGCATGCATGAGCCTACGTTTCGAGCGGCTGTTTCTGAAGCGGGTTTAAACCCCTTCTTAATGGAAATGGCTAACATTCGCGAACAATGCACCTGGGCTCATGGTCACGATCGAGAGGGGGCGCTGCAAAAATCGATGGATTTAACTGCCGCGGCAGTTGCCAAATCCCGCTTTTTGACACCGCTTGATATGATCGACGTACCGGTGACGCACAAAGCCATGGTGATTGGCGGCGGAGTAGCTGGAATCAGCGCTGCTTTAGACCTGGCAGAACAGGGAATCGAAACTATCCTGGTTGAGAAGGAACCGACCATTGGCGGGGTTATGGCCCAGCTTAATAAAACCTTCCCAACCATGGACTGTAGTATATGAATTCTCGCACCAAAAATGGTTGACGCGGCGCGTCAACCCCGAATTGATGTGAGAACTTCCACAGAAGTTGAGCAGGTGGAAGGTTTTGTCGGCAATTTTGTCGTTACGCTACGCGAAAAATCCAAATTTGTATTGGCCGACCGCTGTAATGGGTGCGGCGAATGCGTTAAAGTGTGCCCGATTGAGGTCCCAAATTATTTTGAAATGGACCTGGCGCCGAGAAAAGCAATCTATGTCCCAATGAGCCAATCCGTGCCATTGGTTTATTCAATTGACATGGATGCCTGCATTCATTGCTATAAATGCGTTGAAGCTTGCGGCGCATTGGAGGCTATTGATTTCACCCTTCAAGACAAAATCGTTAAGGAAGAAATCGGAGCCATTGTGGTTGCGACCGGCTTCTCTCATTTTGACCCAAGCGTCATGGAAGAATATGGCTACGGTCGCTTCCCCAATGTGATCACTTCGATGGAAATGGAACGGCTTAATAATTCCGCCGGTCCCACAGCTGGCAACCTTATCCGCCCCAGTGATCGAAAAAATCCACAAAGATTAGCTTTTATTAATTGTGTAGGCTCTCGAGACAAGCGCTATATCGAATCTTGCTCGAATTTCTGCTGCATGTATTCGATCAAGAACGCGGTCCTCTTGAAACAAGCAAATCCGGATGTTGATATTACCATCTACTATATCGACATTCGCACACCTTCCAAAGGGTACGAGGAGTTTTATGATCGTGCCCGTGAAATGGGCATCCATTTCATTCAGGGACGACCCAGTATGATCACCGAAGATGCAGAAACGCACAATCTCATCATCCACTCCGAGGATATCACCCTGGGCTGCGTGATTGAAAAAGAATACGACATGGTGATGCTGAACCAGGCCGCCATCCCACAGCCCGATCAGAACCACATGAGTTCTGTATTGAATGTGGCTCAAAGCCCCGGTGGTTGGTTCATGGAATATCACCCCAAGCTGCGACCGATGGACAGCCCAACCGACGGCATCTTTTTCGCTGGCGCCTGTCAGGGACCCAAGGATATCCCCAGCAGCGTGGCTCAGGGCTCTGCTGCTGCATCCCGTGCCAGCCGCATTCTCCTTTCAGAAAAATGGGAAATTGAACCAACGATTGCTGTAGTTTGGCCTGAACGCTGTTCTGCAACAACCAAGGGACGTGCATGTGGAATTTGTGCTAAGGTTTGCCCGTATGGCGCCATTAATATCTTCGATGTCAAGGACCCTGCTGAAGTGGTTATCGCCAAATGCCACGGCTGCGGTGCCTGTGTGGCAGAGTGTCCTGAAGATGCGATCACCCAACTGCACTATACAGACGCCCAGATTTTAGCGCAAATGCGAGCGGTGCTGGCGGATAAACCCGAAGAAAAGATCCTCGCATTTCGTTGCCAATGGTGTTCCTATGGCGGTGCAGATTTGGCGGGCACCAGCCATTTCGAATACACTGCCAATGAGCGCGGATTACGTGTCATGTGCTCAGCTCGCATGGACTCGGATTTCATCTACGAAGCTTACCGGTTAGGCGCAGGTGCGGTTCTGTATTCAGGCTGTCACCCACAGGACTGCCACTATATCACCGGTCAGTTGATTGGTGCTAAACGAGCTGATCGTTTGAAAAGAGCGTTTGAACGCATGGAGATGACCGATGGTCGTTTCCGAGTGGAGTGGATCAGCGCTGCTGAAGGCGATAAATACGCACGTGTTTTGAATGAAATGCAAGCGACATTGGACAGCATCCCTCCAGATGTTCTCCATGATGAAATTGAAAGGCTTAAGCCGGAAATGGAAAAACGATTGAAGAAATTCCCCGGTGTGCCTGGAGTGTCGGAATCCATGGACTACTCGGATACCCTTGTTGAAGCGATCCTAAAAGCAAAGGAGACCGAATGAACGATCCAACCACTTTTAAGTCCTTTGCGGAAGAAGTTAAAGCCATCCCGGGTGGTGAATTCGTTGAGCTGTGTTTTTCCTGCGGAACTTGCACCAGCCAGTGCATGATCCAGCAAAAAGTCGAACCGGATTACAATCCACGGCGCCTTTTGAAAATGGTGATGATGGAAATGCGCTCAGACGCCTATAACAGCCCAACAACCTGGCTTTGTTCCTCCTGCGATTTGTGTTACCCGGCATGTCCACAGAAAATCCACATTTCCGGAGTTATCACCGCAGTGAAAAAAATCGCTGTTGAACAAAACCAGACAACGGTAATCCAAACAGCCGTTGTCAATCAGCAAACATGTGTTGCCTGCGGTTTATGCGTGGAAGCTTGTCCCTATGACGCAATCATCCTGGAAAAAACCAGGGTCCCCTACCGCGGCGAAATACCGGTGGCCAAAGTGGACCCGGGGCTTTGCATGGCTTGTGGCGTGTGCTCTGCAATTTGCCGCTCGACATCGATTAAAATCCCTGACGATTTTTCCGATGAAAAATTGATCGATGCTTTATGGGGCTGGTTGGATCATCAGAAAGTGACACTCTAATGGAATACAAGCCAAAAATTGCCTTATTTCAATGTCTGTGGTGTTTATTTTCCGAAGCAGATCAGTATTGGGTTGACCACAATCTGCCTTCTTCAATTCATTTGGCGAAACTATCCTGCACCGGACGCATCAACCCGTTGTATATCTTAAATGCGATTCAGGGTGGTGTTGATGGAATTATGATCAGTGGGTGCTTGCCAGAAAAATGCCATTTCAAAGAGGGAAATTTGAGTGCGTTAAGGCAACATGATGCGTTTCTGAATTTGCTTGACTACATCGGCTTTGATCGTGAACGGGTGCGCTTTGTATGGTTAGACCTACAGGATCTCGGTCGGATTCAGCGAGAATTGGCTGATTTTGAAGTATTTTTAAAAGAACTTCAGCCCGAAAAACAATTAGCAACTCGAGTCAGCGCACTTTCCGGAGGTTCAAATGACTGAACTTAAAGCCAAATTACGCGCTGAGATTGAAAAACTGCTCAAAGAGCAAAGTGTCGATGTATTTATCGCCTTCAAGCACGCTGATTCTCCCCTACGCCCGCAACCATCATTTTTCAGACAGGGAGACTCGCTTGATGAGCTGGAATACAACGGTTTGTGTCAAAATAATCTGGCTAATTATCTCCCGAGATATCCTGCTGAAACCCGCATCGGCATGGTCGTCCGTGGCTGCGAAAGTCGTTCCGTTAACGCTTTACTGGTTGAAAAGCAGCACCTCCGTGAGAATTTGACCCTTATTGGCATCCCTTGCCAGGGCATTGTTGATTTGCGCAAGCTAATTGAACGCACTGGCGAAGAGATCACAGCTTATTCTGAAGATCAAGATGTAATCACAATCCATTACCAGGGGGCTGAACACACCTTTGCAAAAGAGGATGTGTTGCATGATTCATGTTTACGGTGTTTGCATCCCAACCCGGTCAACGTTGATATCCTCATCGGAGAACCTTTGCCCGAAGGCAACCCTAACCTTGTTCGAGAAAAAGTTGCTGCCTTCCAAGCGTTGTCTAGGGATGAACGCTACGACTGGTTTCGGCAAGAAGCGGAACGTTGTATTCGTTGTTATGCCTGCCGAGAAGCCTGCCCGATGTGCTATTGCACAGAGTGTTTTGTCGATCACAACCAGCCGCGTTGGACCGAAAGCTCAGTCTCTCCTGCCGGAACCCACGCATGGCATATTATTCGCGCGTTTCACCAGTCTGGTCGCTGCACAAGCTGTGGCGCTTGCGAAAGAGCATGTCCAATGGACATTAAGATGACATACCTGACGGACAAGCTCAATGAGGACATACTGGAAATCTATCAATTTGAAACCGGCATGGATGCAGAGACACAGCCGCCGTTTGCCGCTTTCAACATGGATGATAAAAAGCGCTTTGTGGCATGAGGAATAAACGATAATGTACATTCTTGAAAAGAAAAAGTTAAAGCAGGTATTATCCGCCTGGAAAAAGCACTTCGATGTTTACGTGCCTCAAAAAGTGGAAAGTTACAGCCAGTTCCTGCCATTTGATACAGCAGAACCCATAGAATTGGATAATCCACACAACACGCGTTTCCCTCCCAAAGCACATTTTTTACCGCAATCAGAGATAATGTTGAAATACAACAGCCGGCTCGGTCGCTTTGAAGACCTGCGATTAACCCCTGAGCCTCGGCTTCTGTTCGGAGTGCGCCCCTGTGACGCAAGCGCAGTAGCTTTGATGGATACAGTATTTCTGGCTGAAGAATACAATGACCCCTATTGGCAGGCCCGCCGAAAGGCAACAGTCATTGTCGGATTGGGGTGCAACACTCCTCCTCATACCTGTTTTTGCACAACCGTCGGTGGCAGTCCGTTCAACCAGACAGGTTTAGATGCGTTATTAACAGATTTGGGTGATTCCTTCTCTGTCCAGGTGTTAACAGAAAAAGCGCAGGAATTGTTTGACGATCTTCCCACAGCAACAGAAGAACAAATCAATCAAGTTAATCGCATACAGAAAAAAGCATATGAAAGCATGGCGCCCGCCTTCGAAACGAAAGGTTTAAAGCACAAACTGGACTTGATTTTTGAAAGCACTTACTGGGAGAGAATTTCAGAATCTTGTCTGGGTTGCGGTGTTTGTACTTTCCTTTGCCCCACCTGTTTTTGCTTTGACATTGTCGATGAGAGGCAAAGACAGGAACGTATCCGTAATTGGGACACCTGTATGTTTCGGATTTACTCCCAGGAAGCCTCTGGACATAACCCCAGACCGTCAAAGAAGGAGAGAACCCGCCAGCGTTTGATGCATAAATACAGTTATTGGCTTGATCACGTTGGCGAGATTGGCTGCACGGGCTGTGGACGCTGTATCCGCTATTGCCCGGTAGGCCTGGATATTCGAGCGATGTTGCGAGCAGCCAGCAAACAGGAAAGCGAGGTCGTCCATGCATGACAATGGACACAATCCCTATAAACCCATCCCAATGCATGTTGTTCGAGCATATTATGAATCAAATGATCGCTCCCTTAAAACCCTGGAATTAACTTTTGACCGGGAAAAAGATCAGGTTGAATTTTTTGACAAGTACAATCCCGGCCAATTCTGCCAATTATCAATTTTTGGCAAGGGCGAAGCACCCTTTGGCGTCGCGTCAGCAGCCTGGGAAGGTGATTTTGTGCGCTTTACAATCCAAAAATTGGGTACCTTTACACAATATGCCCACACCCTCCAGCCTGGCGACCCAATCGGTATGCGTGGTCCCCTGGGTAATGGCTTTCCTCTCGCTAATTGGAAAGGCAAAACCCTAGTGATTATCGGTGGCGGGTGTGCGTTTTCAACGTTATATGCTCTAACCAAACACGTCCATCACCCTCAAAACCGTCCGGATTTTGATCAACTGGTTGTGATTTACGGTGCCCGCAACTCCGGTTTGTGCATGTATAAACACGATATCCAGAGCTGGCATCAGCGGGATGATATGCAAATTCACCAGGCGATCGACGTCCCTGAAGAGGATTGGAGCCATCATGTCGGTTATGTCCCCGATGTCGTCAGAGAAGTTGCACCCTCACCGGAAAATGCTGTTGCTGTGGTGTGCGGTCCTCCGATCATGACGAAATTTACCCTGCCGGTTCTCGTTGAGCTTGGTTTTCCACCCGAAGATATATACACATCTTTAGAAAAGCGCATGAAATGCGGTATCGGGAAATGTGGCCGCTGTAATATCGGCTCGAAATATATTTGCATAGACGGCCCCGTTTTCAGCCTTAAAGAATTGCAGGAGCTTCCTAACGATATTTAAAATTGGAGTAAACCATGAGTTCTCGCGGAAACACAATTAAAACCCGGACAGAACATTTAATGACTTTAGAGCGTCCGATGGTCACCAGGCATTACCTGATGACCTGGGACCTAGATCGCTGTGTAGGCTGTCAGATGGGACCCACAGTGTGTCCCAAGGAAGCCCTGACCCATGTCCCTGGAGAGATTATCGACGGTCGAATGGCAGTCAAGCCTTCTGTGGATGTGGACCCGGACCTGTGCGTGATGTGCGGCATCTGTGTGGAGACCTGCACGGTGCATGCAATTTCAATCACAATTAACGATCAACCCGAAAACCCGGTATTGAAATACAACACCTTCCCAGAGATACGTGGGAACCTCACCTTTGATAGAGATGCCTTCGACTTTTCATTGAAAGACCTGGTCATCAACAACTGCCCAACCCACATCATCAGCTACGACGAAGACAAAGACACCATGGTCGTCAAATATGAGGATTGCATCCGCTGTCGGCAATGTGAAGTCGCAAGCAAGGGTGCCTTTCAAGTTACCCAGCGCTGGCAAGGCAGCGTGGAACTGCATCGCGATAGGTGCGTCGAAGGCTGCCTGGCCTGTGCAGATGTGTGTCCGACACGAGCATTGCATATTAACAGCGAGGGTGAGCTGGTGCTGGCAGATTATTTCTGCATCAAATGCGGCTCTTGTATGCATGCCTGCCCGATCAAACCGGAGTTTGTCGAAGAAGAGTTTACCTTTGAATCTTCGGGGGTGTCTGTAACTCGCACCTACCAGAAACTGGTCAATCCAGAAGCGTTGGCAATCAAAGTTGAACGCTGGCGAACCCAACCCACAGACACCAAAAGCGGTTCATGGATTGAAGCGCTTCGTAAACTAGCCGATGACAAAGCCGGCGCAGTTGAGATTGATCGAAAACGGGCTTTGCGGCGCAAAGATTTGATTGTCGCTTTGCGCGGGCATACACTCCCGGCTCATCCAAAAGAAGAATAATTAACCAGAGCAAGTTGACAAAGCCTAAATCAAAAACACAACTTAAGTTGTGTTTTTTGATTTATTCTCTGACCACAGCTCAATTTGCAGAACCAAATTTTTGATTATTAATTACCTAATCATTTTTGATTGCGAGGAATGAAGATCCTTTAATTAACCATAATAAAGTTGCTACTACATTAATGAACCGAGATTCAATAATTTATGGGAGCCTACCCCAGTCAATAAACCTGTAAGTATATGGTTTTACCTGAATAGGAATGGCTATCTTTGAACCTGAAATGATGTTGTAAATATATAGCTGTTTTATAGCACTTTCCTTTTTACTGAATAGGATTTGGGTTGAATCTGGTGACCAGGCAACTAAATCAGAAAATCCACATTCAACTCCTGTCAGGCGTGATCCATCCGGCTTTACTATCCAAACGCATCGATCTGTTTCAGTAAGTTCATGCTCAAAATGCACACTGGTGAATCCAATCCAGTTGTCATCCGGTGACCAGAGAGCATTTACAGGTTGCGCATTTGGTGCAGAAAACAAGGCGATGAAACCATGGTAATCTGTAGCAGCTTTATATAACGGGGTTTCAACATAATCATAGGTTTGCTCGTCCCAAAACACCATTGTTTGGCTATCTGAGGAAAAAGCAAAGTTTCCGGCTTCAACACTAGCAGGCGGTGCAATGACACTGAGGGAAGGCAAATGCCATATACTATAAGGGCTGCATTCAGAAAAACATCTACAATTATTAATACTGGCCCATTCACCGTTCGGAGAAATCGCGCCCATAACGCGCAATCCACCACCGATATTGGCAACCAGGCTGGAATGGCTTAGATTTTTAACGTCAAGTTTGACAATATCAAAATTTAGCAGATCCTGGTCCTCGAGGTTCTCAATCGCGAGGCATCCCATTGCGCCTCTTATCGCAAAAAGTTCTGCACCATTCCCTGTCCAGGAAAAAAAATCACCAAACGGGCTGAAATTGATGGTATCACCCGTTTCAAAATCCTCTATCCAGGATGCATTACCTAAGTTAAATGCCAGGTAACGACCATCGGGTGAGAAGCGTGCGCGAGGATATTGCGATCCATATTCCTGCCCGTCTAAAAAAGTAAAAATTGGGAGCGTTTTTCCGCTATCAACCCGATAAACCCACAATTTCCCGTCATGTATATAAGATATTTGCCCTGCATTTGGTAAACTGGTAGGACGTATTTCAGCATCCGTTGAAGCTACTACTGGTTCAGTTGGCTCAACTTCTACTTCAGTTGCTATAATAGTATCTACTACCGGTTCAGTTGGCTCAACTCCTATTTCAGTTGTTGCAACACGATCAACGATCAGTTCTTCAGTTTTTTCAAGAAGTGGTGATTCAACTGTTTCAATAGAGGGTTGTTTTTGAGTTAAACCAGGCATTGCACAGGCGATTGTCACACCCAAAGCGGTCAGTATGACTAAATATATTAATGTTGTTTCTTTCTTCATTTTTTCTCCTATCGCAGTTCAATGAATATGATTAAGTATAGGGAGTGTCAAATCTGAAATCAATAGTTTATTTACGTTTATATAATATTTTAATATTATATTATTGATCGAATTATCGCATTTCTTCAGAATTAAACAACGAATGATTAACTCTGCAAAAAAGCGAAAGTATTAGATTTTCACTGTTATACTATGCGAAGGTTTTCGTTTTTTATTTGGATTTAAACAGATTTATACAAATAAAGCTTTTTTGAAAGCCTTTATCACGACCGGTACGTGGTCATCCCTGATCCAATAATGGCACACCATGCGGAAATGTCGTGAGCCCGTGATGCCCACCAGAACACCTTCTTCCTTGAGCCTTGCGGCACATTCTTGGGCAGTCAACCCCTGGTTTTCCTCAATTTTTACGTAGACCATATTGGTATTCGGTGAACCTTTGTCCAACAACAAGCCAGGCACTTCACGCAACCCTGCTGCCAGGGCTTCCGCACGCTGATGGTCCTCACTCAGTCGATCAACCATTTCCTCCAATGCAATAATGCCGGCTGCCGCCAGAACACCCGCCTGCCGCATGCCACCTCCGAGTTGCTTTCGGACGCGATGCGCTTTTGCGATAAACTCCTGGCTGCCGCAAAGCACCGATCCAACCGGGGCACATAGCCCTTTACTGAGGCAGAATGTTACCGAATCAACCATATCGACCAGGTCCACAACAGGAACGTCCTGATCGATGGCAGCATTAAAAATCCTGGCGCCATCCAGATGGATTGCCAGCCCACCCTCCCGGGCAATTTGCGCAGCTTCCAGCATGTATGCCCGCGACAAAGACACGCCCCCGCAACGATTGTGAGTGTTTTCAAGGATCAATAATTTTGATATCGGGAAATGCGGATTGTCTTCACGAATAGCCTGTTTAATGTCACATTTCAGCAAAGTGCCGTCAGGTTGGTTAGGGATGGTAAATGGGTGAACGCCACCCAGGGCAGAGATTCCACCAGCTTCATAGATGTATGTGTGGGCAAAATTGCCCATGATGACCTCATCGCCGCGCCCGCAGTGAGCAAGTACCGCGGCCAGGTTTCCCATCGTGCCAGATGGGACGAACAGAGCAGCTTCCTTCCCCATTCGCGCTGCAGCTAATTCTTGCAAACGGTTGATGGTCGGATCTTCTCCATAAACGTCATCGCCTAATTCAGCAGAGGCCATTGCCGATCGCATTTTCTCGGTCGGCAAGGTTAGTGTATCTGAACGCAAGTCGATCCAACTCATCACAGCCGCTCCTCTTGTTCCTGTAATTCTAATAAAACAGATTGCAAAGCATCCGGCACTGGAGCTTCAAAATTCCGTAGATTGCGCTCTCCAGGCAATCTCAACTGCAGCGTTTTAGCATGTAAGAAAATCCGTCCTAATGAAATGCTCGGTCTCCGTCGACCATAGAGCGTATCACCCACAACGGGTACGCCCAGATAACTGAGATGAACTCGAATCTGGTGTGTGCGCCCAGTAATGGGATGAACCTCTAAAAGCGTATGGCGATTAAATTCCCGCAATAGGTGATATTCACTGACTGCGGGTTTCCCCTGACCTTGCACACCTACAACCATCCGCGTGCGTGTGCGGCTGTCACGTGCAATCGGTGCTTCAATGCGCCCGGTAGGTGTTGGTGGATGACCGTCGACCAGGGCCAGGTAAGATTTATAAACATCCTGGGATTTAAACTGTTTTACCAACCAGCGATAAGCTTTTTCCGTTTTGGCAAATACCATTACACCCGAGGTCTCTTTATCCAAACGATGCACGATCCCGGGTCGATCGACCGCCCCGACATCCCTGATCGGCGGAAAATGTGCCAGCAAAGCATTGACCAACGTGCCCGTATGATTGCCCGCACCGGGATGGACCACCATGCCTGATGGTTTGTTGACCACGATGATCTGGTCATTTTCAAAAATGATATCCAGGGGGAGTCGCTCTGGCACTAAACCAGAGTCCTGTTCAAGCATCAGCAGGATATCCAACTGGTCACCGGGTTTTGCCTTCAACCCCGCTTTTTCAACCGTCACGCCATCCAGGGTAACAAATCCAGCTTCGATTAATCGTTTTATCTTAGCCCGTGAAATATCTGGCAGGCATTCGGAAAGATATTTATCAATCCGCACCATGTCATCGGATTTGACTTCGAATTGATAACGAGTTGATTTCATGATAAGCCGTTTTAAACAGTCTCTGAATGGTCCTGCTGAGCGGTTTCTGAGGCTCGAAGTCTCGCTTTCTCTTTACGCTCATCATACCAAAGGGCAAACAGCAGCAGGGCGACCCCAACTGTAATACTGGCATCGGCAATATTAAATACCGGAAACGTACCAACGGCGATAAAATCTGTGACCGGGCCAAACCTGATCCGGTCGATCAAATTCCCAAGCGCGCCACCCATTTGCATGGCCAGAGCAACTCGCATAAGCACATGTTCATGGGGGATCCGTGAATAGAAGATGATGATAACCAGCGAAACAACTGCCGCCAGCAGCCCAAACACGACTCCACCACCCTGGAACAAACCAAAAGCTGCACCATAATTTTCCCAGTGTACGACCCGAATAAATGATTTTAAAAAGCCTGAAAAGGGAGACCAGCTTTCACCAAAATTAAGGTTTGAACGCACGATTGCTTTTAAAATCTGATCCAGTGCAATGATCAGGATGGCAATTGCAACCAGTAACCCGTGTGATTTGATAATTTTTTTCAATATCTTCTCCTGATGGTGTCAGGCCTTTTTTATTGAAATTCGTACCGATTCACCATCAAATTCGTCCTGTAGTAAGGGCAGGTCTTCAGGGGTCTCGCCAACGATCAGCGCAACAGCGAGTGTTTCCTCCATGATGTACTCGCGAAATGCCTGGATTGCGGTGTCCAGGACCTTCGTGGCCGTGTAATACAGGTGTATTCGGTCGGCGATATCAAACTCTGCGTCTTTCCGAAGGGATTGTACCCGTCGAACAAACTCTCGCACAAGGCCTTCGTGAACCAGGTCCTGTGTAAGATGGGTTACCAGGGCGGCCAGATATGCGCCTTCTGAGGCGACGGCGTAACCAGATTTCGCCTCTGCGCGAACCTCAACCTCCTCTGCCGTAATATGGACCGATTCGCCGTTCAAAGTGATGATCAAATCCTCGCCATCCAACAATTTCCTGGCAGTTTGATCAGCGGGAAGATCCATTAAGGCTTTGCGTACCTGGGGATATTGCGCCTTAAATCGCTGGCCCAATTGTTTGGGCAAGGGGTTAATGCTGAAGGTCACGGCTTCGCTGGCGCTGCCCAAAAGGCTAACGTTCTTAACATTCAGCTCGTCTTTAAGCAGGTCTGCGTAGTCTGCTACCACCGTTTGTTCATCCAGGTTTCCAACAACAAAGGCTGCTTCAGAAAGCGGTTGCCTGACTTTAAGGTTTTCAGCGTTGCGCGCAGCGTGTCCCAGGGAAGTCAGCTTCATCACCGTAGCCATTTCACGGTTCAATTTTTCATCAATTTTCTCGGGGTCAAATTTCGGCCAGTCTGCCAGGTGAACGGATTGAGGAGCGTCAGGGTCAACACTGAGGACCAGGTTGCGGTAAAGTGCATCAGCCAGGAAGGGCATGGTAGGAGCGATAAGAAAAGCCAGGGTTTTCAACGCCTCATACAGCGTTGCGTACGCTGCCGCTTTGTCTGAGTCGGATTCAGCTTTCCAGTAGCGCCGGCGTGAGCGTCGCAAATACCAGTTAGAGAGCTGGTCGACGAATTTTTCTATCGGTCGTGTAGCACCGAGCACGTTGTAATGCTCATAAGCTTCAGTTACATCCTTAATCAGTGTATGTAATGACGAAAGCAGCCAGCGGTCAAGATCGCTGTATTTTGGTGAGATTGCCTGGTCAGGGGACCACTGATCAAGGTTAGCGTAGGTAACAAAAAAGGAATACGTGTTCCACAGCGTTAACGTAAAGGTGCGCACAACCTCTCCCACGAGGTCCTGTGAAAAGCGGCGTTCCTGTCCGGGAGGACTGGCGGTATACAAATACCAGCGCAAGGCATCTGCGCCATGTTTGTTGATCACATCCCAGGGTTCAACCACATTTCCACGCGATTTTGACATTTTGCCGCCATCCTTGTCCATGACCAACCCAAGGCAGATCACATTATTGAAACAATGGCTGTCAAATGCCAGTGTGCTGATTGCATGCAAGGTGTAAAACCAGCCGCGAGTCTGATCTACAGCCTCGCAAATGAAGTCAGCCGGGAATTGTTCCTCGAATTTATCTTCGTTCTCAAAGGGATAATGCCATTGTGCCACAGGCATTGATCCCGAATCAAACCATACGTCGATCAGTTCAACAACCCGACTCATACGTCCATGACATTCCGGACATTCAAAATGTACCTGGTCGACATACGGGCGGTGCAAATCCAGGTCACCCAGATCACGACCGGCATATGCACTCATCTCTTCAATGGAGCCCACACAAACCTGGTGATGGCAGGAATCACATTCCCAAACCGGCAATGGTGTTCCCCAATAGCGCTCCCGCCCCAGTGCCCAATCGACATTATTATTCAACCAGTTGCCAAACCGACCGTGTTTAATATATTCAGGGTACCAGTTAACGTTCTCATTCAGAGCAACAAGACGGTCTTTCAGTGCACTGGTGCGGATGAACCAGGTTGGTCGCGCGTAGTACAGCAACGGGGTGTCGCAACGCCAGCAAAAGGGATAGGTATGGGTGTAGGTGTCCACAGCATACATCAATCCCCGTTTTTGAAGTTCTTCGATGATTAAGGCATCAGCATCTTTGACCCACATCCCCGCCCAAGGGCGAACATCACTGGTAAACCGTCCAGAATCATTGACCGTCATCAAAATCGGCAGGTCAAATTCAATCGACATCTGCATATCATCCACGCCAAATGCTGGAGCAATATGAACCAGGCCGGTACCATCTTCAATGGTCACAAAATCAGCCATAACCACATAATGGGCATTCTTTTCAACAGGCATAAAGGTGTAAAGCGGTTGGTAATGTTTCCCTTTAAGCGCTTTGCCTTTGAACGTTTTGACTACCTTGTAGTCAGTGTCACCCAAAACGGTCTCCAACAAGGGTTTGGCCAGGATCAAGAATTCTTGTTCCCTGCCTTCGCCCAGGGAGACTTTCACGTATTCAACATCTGGGTGAGCAGCGACCGCCACATTGCCCGGTAACGTCCATGGAGTGGTGGTCCACACCAGAAGAGACGTTCTTTCTTCATCAACAAGCGGCATGCGCACAAAAATCGAAGGGTCAGACACCTGTTCGTAGCCCTGTGCCACCTCGTGATCAGATAGCGGCGTTCCACAACGCGGACAGTAAGGCACGACTTTGAACCCCTGGTAAAGCAAACCTTTATCCCATATTCTTTTCAGCAACCACCACACCGATTCAATGTATTCATTTTTATAGGTGATATAAGCATCATTCATATCAACCCAAAACCCGATGCGGTCGGTCAGTTTTTCCCAGTCTCTGATGTAAGTGAATACCGACTCTTTGCAAAGTTGGTTAAATTTAGCAATCCCGTAATCTTCGATCTCTTGTTTGTTAGTAAATCCCAGGCTTTTTTCAACCTCGATTTCTACCGGCAGACCGTGAGTATCCCAACCGCCACGTCGGGTGATATGATAACCCTGCATGCACTTGTAGCGCGGGAACATGTCCTTAAATACGCGCGCCAGCACATGGTGAACACCTGGTTTGCCGTTTGCTGTGGGAGGACCCTCATAAAAGACGTATTTAGGCCCATCCCGGCGGATATCCATCGATAATTGAAAAATTCCTTTTTTCTGCCAGAAACGAAGTACTTCTGATTCCAGCAAATTAACATTCAATCGTGATGAAACAGGTTCAAACATCGGTCCTCCAAACATTACCTATTTAAAAATAAATCGTCCCAAATCAGGGACGAGCAGTGTACTCGCGGTACCACCCTGGTTCCCATAATCATATGGGCACCTCATCCGGTTTCATCAATTGTTGAGATAACCGCACTTTGATAACAGAGGGTGACTCTGGCGCACTTACTTTTCCGTACTGGAGGTTCAGATTGCGACTCCGGAAGGATTTTCAACGGTCATGACTTCCCGGCTCCCACCCACCCGGGATCGCTGTTAGCCAGCGGAACGTGTACTCGTTTCCATCAATGCCAGTTTTTCACATTTTCAATTCCTATATTATGCCACAAACGCATCCAAGGGTCAATTATTCTGTTAAGTGTGTTGTCTTTGTTAATCGGAAGTCATAAACAAAAAAGCCCGCTGATGGGCTTTTCATTCTGGGTGCCTGATGGGGGTCGAACCCACAACCTCCTCATCCACAGTGAGGCGCTCCACCATTGAGCTACAGGCACCATAGGGATGCCAATTATTCTATCACATCAGGAATGGCATGGCAAGAATTTTTCTATTTGCTCCAGCAGGATTTCGCGCGCAACCGTGACTTGTTCACGAGTTTTTAGGTTTTTTATCGCAACCATTCCAGCATTGATCTCATCCGGGCCAAGGATCACCGCTATGGGAATATCGCGTTTATCAGCAAATTTGAATTGCTTTCCGAGCTTGTCCGCATCGGGATAGACCACCACACGGTAACCTGCCTGCCTGATCTCTGTTGCCAGGCGCAATGATTCAGGGACAGTCTCGCTATCGAACACGGTGACCAGTATTTGGACCGTATCACCCAACCCATCAGGGATCACACCCGCATCGTGCAGTACCAGTTCAATCACCACGTCGCCCATTGCAAAACCCACACCAGGAAGGGGTTTACCACCCACATCAGCTACCAGGTTGTCATAGCGTCCACCGCCAAGAATTGCCCGGGATTGTCCGCCAATTTCGAAGGCTTCAAACACAGTCCCCGTGTAGTAATCCAGCCCCCTGACCAATTTAGGATCAAAGACAACGTAATCTTGCACCCCAAAGGTATTAATCAACTCAAAAAATTCAATCAGCTCCGGCGAATCATACCAGAGCGATTCATTTTCCAGTTGTTTTAAAAGTCCATCCACCTGATCATAAGACAAGCCAGTTTCAATTGCCTGGTTACTCCATGCCTGTTTGGATAATTTTTCTAACTTGTCCACGAGACGAAATACAGAAGAGCGCAACTCCCTATTGATCGACAATCTGGAAAACACCTGGTCCATCAAGCGACGATTATTCACCGTGATCCGTACCTGGTCGGCAGACAGACCAACTTCTTGCATGAACATTGCGGCGACAGCCACGATCTCTACATCTGCGGCAACCGATTCTGTGCCAATTAAATCAATATTCCATTGATAAAACTCTCGGGTACGTCCGCGCTGAGGTTGCTCATAACGCCAGAAAGGCCCTATTGACCACCACCGAAGTGGAAAGGTCAACTCATATTGTTGTTGAGCTACCATTCGGGCCAGTGTTGGCGTTAATTCAGGACGCAAGGTCAATAAATCATCGCCAGGGGTTGAAAAAACAAAGGCCTGCTCTTTGACCAGCTCTTCACCTGACTTTGCTGCATATAAGTCAATAAATTCCAGGCAGGGACCTTCATATTCCTGATAACCGAACAGGGTGGAAACCGTGCGTATTTTATCAAACATCCAGCGCCGCACAGTCATTTGCTCAGGATAAAAGTCCCGTGTGCCCTTCACACTACGAATAATCTCTGCCATGATCGCCTCAAGTTCAATTCAGTTGTTAATTAAACATTGTAATTCTACCGCGTCAAAAAATATTTAACCTTAAGTGGTGAAGCTTTCACAGTTATAAGATAGAATATATACAAGAACAATATCATTGGGTGAAAGGGAACTATGAAATTAAAAGAGATTATCTCACTGGTTGAAGGAAAACTTCTAACGGATCATTACGATCCGAATGAAAAAATTGATGGTGCGATGGGAGCGGATCTGATGAGTGATGTACTGGCATCAATCAGCCCGGGGGCTGCTCTGCTGACCGGCTTATGCAATCCTCAAGTCATCCGCACAGCGATAATTGCAGATATTCATGCCATCATATTTGTCCGGGGCAAACAGCCAAAAGAAGATACTATTGATCTCGCTAACGAAGAGAACATTTCGATCATTACCACAAACCTCGGATTGTTTGAGGCTTGTGGAATTCTATATAAAGCCGGCATGAAGAGTTTTGAAAAGCAATCACTCGAAGATTTAAATACATAAAAATTGAGGGATTATGGCGACTCAAAAACAGAAAATTACCGATTTGTATGCAAGTGACATCACCAGGGCTGAAGAACTGGCGTATGAACTGCGCATTCACGAGGTGATGACGAAAGACCCCATTTGTCTTGACCCTGAAATGAAAATGGAGACTGTTTTATCCATCTTTCAAGAAAACAGGTTCTCTGGCGCACCGGTTACATTAGAAGGCGAATTGATCGGAATCCTCAGTTTGGAAGATCTTATTCGATCATTAAGAAATAATGACCTTAACGGATCAGTCCGAGAATACATGACCACATCACCAATTACTGTAAACGCAAATGATCCGGTGATTGAAGCCTTAAAGACCTTTGCACGAACCAAGTTTGGTCGACTTCCTGTGTTGGATGCCGAAGGACATTTAGTGGGGATCATCACCAAAGGAGACATTTCCAATGGGCTTCTTACTGCACTTCAACGTGACTACCACGAAGAAGAGATCATTCGATATCGAGCCAGCCACTTGTTTGAAGATATTGTTTCCGGTCGCACCAGCCTGATCCTGCGTTATGATATCCGGAAGGGCGACTTCGTGCATGGAGGCAATGCCTCCAGCAAGATCAAACGCGCACTCCTGCGCCTGGGCGCATCACCCCAGCTTGCCCGTCGTTGTGGCATCGCGGTTTACGAAGCTGAAATGAACCTGATCATCCACACAAACCATGGTGGGTCGCTTCGAGTTGAAATCGAACCCTACAAGATCACCATGGAAGCTTACGATGATGGCCCCGGAATTGTTGATATTGAAAAGGCTATGCAAACAGGTTATTCAACAGCTCCACATGAAATCCGAGAAATGGGGTTTGGCGCTGGAATGGGCCTGGTAAATATCAATCGTTGTGTTGATGAAATGCGATTAATTTCCTCAAGAGAACGCGGCACAAATCTTTACATGATCATGTATTTGAATGAAAATAACGAAACAAAGGCAAAAGAGGAATAACCTGTTCACAACCAAAAGAGGAGAGACAATATGCAATTAAATGAGATTATACAAAAATTAGATTTGAAAGTCCTCACTGAACCGGTTGATTTTTCAGCCGTGCCAGTTGGCAGCGGTTATTGCTCGGACTTACTCAGTTGTGTAATGACCGGTGCTGAACCAGATGGTTTGTGGATCACACTCATGGCTCATGGCAACATTGTAGCAGTAGCTGCTCTTTTAGACCTGGCAGCCATCATCGTCACCGAAGATGCACAGCCAGATGATGACACAATCGAAAAAGCCAACGAAAAAGAGGTGACCATCCTCGCCACAAAAGCATCTAATTTTGAGGTGGTCGGACGCCTTTGGGAACTTGGTTTACGAGGGTCTCAGGCTTAATGTGCCAGACAAAATTCAGTTAAAAATATTCCGATCTGAGCTGCACATCCATACCGTGCTGTCACCGTGTGCGGGCATCGAAATGATTCCCCCATTAATCGTGAGTGCAGCCCGGGAACGTGGACTTAATCTGATCGCCATTACAGATCACAACGCCAGCGACAACATCAGCGCTGTCATGGAAGCAGCCCAGGGTACAGGACTGACTGTCCTGCCTGGAATAGAGATACAAACCCAGGAGGATGTTCACGTCCTCTGCTTATTTGATGAACTGGACCAATTGCTGGACTTGCAATCTTTGGTAGACAAAAACCTCCCCCGTTTAGAAAATAACATCGAGTTTTTTGGTGAGCAATTTGTCGTCGATGCGACAGGTGAATTTTTACGCCGCAAAAAACAACTTTTAATTACAGCTACGAACCTCAGCTTTGATAGAGTTTTTTATGCCGTCGATGATTTAGGAGGGTTATTTATTCCGGCACACGTCAACCGCCAGGTATTTGGACTTTTTTATCATTTAGGTTTTGTTCCGCCTGACCTGCCTATAGTAGCCCTTGAAATTTCCCGCCACATCACTGTTGATCAAGCTTGGGAAAAGCATCCCCAGACCAGAAATTATCCGCTCATCCAAAGTGGGGATGTTCACTACCTGGATGATTTTTTGGGTGTTAACCAATTTTTGATCGCCAATCCAACGATCGCGGAGATGAAAATGGCTCTTAAAAATGAAAGTGGGCGGCATTTTTGTTTATGTTCACCCTTTTGATGATTTTCCCCCTTAAATATGACATTTGTGTATTGACCAGAATTGAAAGTCGGATTAGACTGATCTCTGGTTAAATTTTCAACCGATATCAACGCGCGTATGCGATTTGTGACTTATTTGGAGAATAAATATCGATGCCGAAAACAATTAACAAGATACCCGCAGGTGACCCTCTCAACATACCTGAACAAAAAGAGATTATCGACCGGATCCTTCAAGAAAATGAAGGCGCTGTTGGAGCAACCATGGTGGTGCTGAACGAGTTACAGTCAGAAATTGGCTTCATCTCACAGGCGATGCAAGCTTATGTCGCAGAAAAACTCGGTGAACCAATCAGCCGCATTCATGGAGTTGTCTCTTTTTATTCGTTTTTCACCACCACGCCACGCGGCAAACACACCGTTAAATTCTGCGTTGGAACGGCATGCTATGTAAGCGGCATCAACCAGATTATTGACAAGGCAAAGCAGATCCTGAACATTGAACCCGGTGAAACCACTGAAGACGGTTTGATTACCTTAGAGCTCTGTCGTTGTGTTGGCGCTTGCAGCCAGGCACCAGTTGTCGTTGTTGATGACAACATTCACGGACGAGTGCAACCAAACAGATTCCCTAGAATCCTTCAAGATATTATTAAAAGTGAGACGGAATAATTGAGAGAGCTTTGCCTGCATATACTGGATATCGCGGCAAACAGTGTCACCGCAGGTGCTGATAGAATCAGCATTTTGATCGATGAGAATCTGATCGAAGATACGCTTACAATTAAAATCATTGATAATGGCAAAGGGATGTCCGAAGAAACGGTAAAGAGTATCACTGATCCTTTTACGACAAGCCGCACTGAAAGAGCGGTTGGACTTGGCATCCCTCTCTTGAAATATGCAGCTGAATCATGTGACGGATGGTTTTCAATCAAATCTGAATTAGGGAAAGGCACCCATATTAGTGTTGTGTTTAAGCACAGTCATATTGATAGAATGCCATTAGGAAACATTGTCGATACATTATTAACGCTCCTTCTTGGCACACCGGAAATTAACTGGGTATTCACAGTGAAAAGGAATGGGAGAGAATTCAATTTTGATGATCATGAAGTTAAAAAAGAACTGGATGGTGTATCGATCACAGAACCAGAAGTGATCCGTTTCATCCGATCTTTTATTACTGAAAGTATTATGGAAGTTCTAAACGAAAAAGGAGATTAGAAACTATGCCAGTTATTAAATCACTTGACGATTTGAAACGTATTAGAGAAGAAGCTTTAAAAAAGCAGGAATTAAAATCACAATCCGGCAAAACAGAAATCATCGTTGGGATGGGAACAGTTGGTATTGCTGCAGGCGCCAGAGAAACCCTCAAAGCCATCCTTGACTACGTAGACCACCACAACCTGGAAGACATTATCATCCGCCAAACCGGTAATATTGGCATTGATTCTTATGAACCCGTTGTCCAGGTAATTCTTCCTGGTGAAGAAAAAGTGACTTATGGTTTGGTCTCGCCTGAAATAGCGAAAATCATCATGGAAGAACATGTTGTCAAAGGCAACATTTGTTCCGATTACACAGTGAAAAGTTAAAAAACAATAGATGCTTTTTCACTTGACTATAGATTGACAAATTAAAAGGAAAACTATGGCTTTTTACAGATCGACTGTGCTTGTTTCCGTTGACCCGGTATGCGTCGAGAAAGGTGCATACGAATTAATCACCAGCTTGCAAGATGAATTAATTAAGCAGGGCTTGGTTGACGAAGTTCAAATCCTTGAAACTGCTCGTATAGGGGATCCTCAGCTCTTTGGGCCGGATTTGATGATATATCCCGAAGGGACCCATTATACCAACCTGACATATTATGATATCCCCCGCCTGGTAGAAGAACATTTCATCAAAGGCCGCATTTTAAAACAATATGAAGCTGTGATGACAGATTCTATTGATGAAGAACTGAGCGCACCCAAGACAAAAGAAATCAGGGTTGTTCTTCGCAACATTGGCGTCATCGATCCTCGTAATATTGAAGACTATTTTGCATATGATGGTTATTTGGCGCTTGGCAAAGTCCTCAGTGAGATGTCCCCTGATGATGTCATCCAGGAAATACTGGATGCAAAACTACGTGGACGGGGTGGCGCAGGCTTTCCAACCGGTTTAAAATGGCGATTTGCAAAACAAGCTGAAGGCGATATCAAGTATATCGTCTGTAACGCAGACGAGGGAGACCCTGGCGCTTTCATGAATCGTCGCGTTTTAGAAGGTGATCCTCATTCGGTAATTGAGGGCATGATCATTGCCGCCTACGCAGTAGGTGCCAGGCAGGGTTATATCTACTGTCGAGCAGAGTACCCCATCGCCGTCAGTACCGTGAACCTGGCTATTAAACAAGCTCGTTCTTTCGGACTGCTGGGCAAGAATATTATGGGAACTGATTTCAGCTTCGATTTGGAAGTTCGGGTGGGAGCAGGTGCCTTTGTCTGTGGAGAGGAAACCGCATTATTAGCATCAATTGAAGGCAAGCGTGGGGAACCGCGTGCCAGGCCGCCTTTCCCGGCAGTTAAAGGATTGTGGGGTAAGCCGACTAACATCAACAATGTTGAAACCTACGCGAACGTCCCGCAGATTATTTTAAAAGGCGCGGATTGGTTCTCGAGCATGGGTACTGAAAAAAGCAAAGGAACGAAAACTTTTGCTTTAGCTGGTGATGTAAAACACACGGGTTTAATTGAAGTCCCCTTTGGTATTTCATTAAGAGATATTGTTTATGAAGTCGGTGGTGGTATCAAAGGAGATAAGAAATTCAAAGCGATTCAAACTGGTGGCCCAATGGGTGGATGTTTGCCTGAAAGTCTCCTTGATTTACCGGTCGACTATGAGACCCTTGGTCAGGCTGGCTCAATTATGGGGTCGGGCGGCATGATTGTCATGGATGAAGATACTTGCATGGTGGACATCGCGCGTTTCTTCATGGAATTCACCCAGGATGAATCATGTGGTAAGTGCGTCCCATGTCGGGTCGGAACGCATCGCTTGCTTGAAATTCTCGAAGGCATTTGTGATGGTCGTGGAACCGAAGACGATCTTGTTGAATTGCAGGAGCTCAGCGAACAAATTCGTCAAAACAGCCTTTGTGGTCTTGGGCAAGGTGCGCCAAATCCTGTCGTCTCCACATTAACTCACTTTATGGATGAGTATAAAGCACACATTTACGAAAAACGATGTCCTGCAAAAGTGTGCCGGTCGTTGATCACATTTGAAATTTTAGACGGACCATGCACAGGATGTACAGTGTGTGCACGCAACTGCCCGGTTACTGCCATCTCTGGGGAGCGCAAAGAAACCCACGTCATTGACCAGGATATCTGTATCAAATGCGGAATTTGCTACCAGGTATGCCAGTTTGATGCCATTCGCATCACATAATTCAACCTACAAGAGGAGAAAGATATGACATCTGATCAAAACAAAGATGTACAGAACTTAGACGATATCCGAGAAGTTGTTGAAAATATTGGTTCAACACGCGCAGATCTCATCCCTGTACTGCAAGCTATCACAAACAAATTTGGGTATATTTCACAATCTGCAATTAAGGAATTGTCTGGTTTGATGGGCCTGCCCACAAAAGAGATTTTTTCTGTCGCCACTTTTTATCGGATGCTTTCAACCCAGCCACGCGGAAAACACGTCATCCAGTTCTGTGAAAGTGCTCCCTGCCACGTTGTGGGCGGAAGAGAGGTCTTTTTAGCCCTGCAAGAGGCACTGAATCTGGAGCCCGGTCAAACGAGCCCTGACAACAAATGGACCTTGCTGACGACAAGCTGCCTGGGCGTATGTGGTGTTGGGCCCGTCATCTTGATTGATACAGACATGTATGGGAACGTCACACCTGAACAGGTGAAGATTATTCTCAGCCGGTATGATTAGGAGAAGTTAAATTATGAGTGTGCGATCAATGATTCTTGTTTCCAATGATCCCGAAAGCCGAATGCGTGGATCGGAAAAAATGTTTTCGGAATTTCAACAACAATTGTCCCAATATAACCTTGCCGATGAAGTTTCTCTCACTTTGGCAACGGATCTTGGGTCAAGCTATGCCTCCCCCCTGGTCATCATTTACCCCGAGGCTGTAATTTACGGTCCTGTAACACCGGCAGATGTACCACACATCGTCGAAGAGCATCTCTACAAGGGTCGCATTGTCGATGAAAAGCGTGCCCCGGCACATGAGCTGTCCGGTAAAGTTGCCTGGCTGTCTGCTCGAAAAGGAACTTTGCCCGCGGAAAACCGGGTTGTTTTGAAAAATGTTGGATTAATCGACCCGGAAGACATCGAAGATTACATCGCAAACGATGGGTACCAGGCGCTTGGCATGGCTCTTGAAATGTCTCCGGATGAGGTCATAGATTTGATTAAAGCCTCCGGATTGCAAGGCCGCGGCGGCGCAGGATTCCCTGCAGGCTTAAAATGGGGATTTGTAAGAAGTACAAATAGCGACAAAAAATATGTGATTTGCAATGCGGACGAAAGCGAACCGGGCACCTTCAAAGACCGTGTTGTTCTTGAGGGAGATCCTCATGCGATCCTTGAAGCGATGTTGATCTCCGCCTATGCTGTTGGTGCTGATGAGGGTTATATCTACATCCGCGGTGAATATCAACTGGCAATTGAACGCATGGAAACTGCAATCAAACAAGCCGAACAATATGGTTTTCTGGGAGAGAATATTTTTGGTTCAGGTTTGAACTTTAAGGTACACGTTCATGCAGGTGCAGGTGCCTATATTTGCGGTGAAGAAACCGCACTCATTGAATCAATTGAGGGTAGGCGAGGGGAACCTCGTAACAGGCCACCCTACCCCACAACCTATGGCTTGTGGGGCAAACCCACTCTAATCAATAATGTGGAAACCTTTGCCAACATCCCGCCGATTATTAGAAATGGCGCTGATTGGTATCGCAGCCTGGGAACACCCTCAAGCCCTGGAACAAAAGTATACACAATCCTGGGTAATGTCAATGTTACCGGGCTGATTGAAGTTCCTATGGGGATCACCCTGCGCGAGGTTATCTCAATTTACGCAAAAGGCATGAAAACCGGCACCTTTAAAATGGCTCAAACGGGTGGATCAAGTGGCTCGATCATTCCGGCCAGCCTCCAGGATGCACCGATGGATTTTGAATCCTTCAAAAAAGCAGGCGTTTCTCTTGGTTCCGGTGCTTTATTGATTTGCAACGACGAGGTCTGCATTGTGGATCTTGCCAAGGTTCTGATCAATTTCTTCAAAGTCGAAAGCTGTGGAAAGTGTACACCCTGCCGAATTGGCACAAAAAGAGCTTACGATTTATTGGATGGCATTGCAAAGGGCAAAGGTACCCTAGAGGACCTGGACGAACTGCAGCAATTGAGTCAAGAGTTGACCGATCTTTCAAATTGTGGCCTGGGTCAAACTGCGGGTACACCAATCAAAGACATGCTGACTTATTTCCGTGCCGAGGTAGAAGCACATATTCGCCTGGGTGTCTGTCCTGTCGGGGTTTGCCCGATGCAGGCTTGATGCCTCATTATTTTGTTGGTATAACTTATGGCTTGGCTTGACTGATAAATAAATAATCGAATTTGAGAAAACAATCAATCGGTTCAAGATCGGACTTTTATTGGTATCTTCAGTAACAACTGGAAGGAATTAATATGACAAAATTAACCATAAACGGCATCGAAATAGAAGCTGAAAGCACATGGACAATTTTAGAGGCAGCGGAACACGCAAATATCACCATCCCAACGCTGTGCTACCACAAGGACCTTTCGCCGACGGGTGCCTGCAGAATGTGCCTGGTTAGTGTTAAAGGGGCAAAAGGCCTGGTGACATCATGTACGACGCCTGTCTCTGAAGGTATGGAAGTTGAAACAGAAAATGAGACATTAACCTCATCACGCCAATCTGTGCTGAAACTTCTCCTCAGCGTTTACCACGACACCGGCTATAAACCCGATGAAACGGATAATGAATTATTCAAGTGGGCACGGCATTATGGGCTGGACCCTTACGCCCATATGTCTTCAAAAGCCCGCTTTGAAGTTGACTCTGATCCAAATCCCTTCATTTTTGTCGACATGAACAAATGCATCTTGTGCACAAGATGTGTCAGGGCATGTGCGGAAATCCAGGGCCGTTTCGTTTGGGGTGTTTCAGAAAGAGGTTTTGATGCCCATATTGTTGCCGGATTTGATGAAGATTTGCTCGATGCCCGTTGTGAATCTTGTGGCGCCTGCGTCGCTTATTGTCCCACCGGAGCGCTCTCGCTAAAGCCAACGATCCATGTTGGACCTGCAGAAAAATTGGTCACAACAACCTGCAATTATTGTGGCGTTGGCTGTCAATTTGACCTGAATGTCATCGACGATCGCGTCGTTCGGGTGACCTCAAACCCTGCAGCGCCAGCCAACGGAATGCATCTGTGCGTCAAAGGGCGTTTCGGTTTCTCGTATGTGCACCATGATGATCGATTGACCAAACCCTTGGTCCGCGAATATCTCCTTAAGGGTGAAGCGCGTCCATCGAAAGCCGATCGAGGTCCTTGGGTTGAAACCTCGTGGGATACTGCTCTCGATATCGTTGCAGAGAAATTAGCTACCGCACGAGACACCTATGGGCCGGACAGTGTTGGCGTGCTTTCATCGGCAAAGTGCACCAATGAAGAGAACTACTTAATGAACAAGTTCGGCCGCCAGGTGATTGGCACGAACAACGTCGATCACTGCGCCCGATTGTGCCATTCAAGCACCGTTGCGGGTCTTGCCACGGCCCTAGGGTCGGGTGCGATGACCAATTCGATGGCAGATGTCTATGCGAGTGCAAACTCAATCCTGGTGATTGGTTCAAATACAACCGAACAACATCCAGTCTTTGGCGCGAAGATGCGCCAGGCGGTGCTAAATCGTAATGTTCATTTGATTGTAGCAGACCCGCGTCGGATTGAGCTTTGTGATTTTGCTGTAATGCACATTCAACAAAAACCAGGCACCGATATCGCCCTCATCAATGGCTTGGTGAATATCATTCTTGAAAAAGGCTACGAGGATAGAATCTTCATTGATGAGCGAACTGAGAACTTTGATGTCTATGCTGAAAATATAAAGCTATATCCGCCCAATGTCGTCTCAGAGATAACGGGGGTTCCGGTTGCACAACTCTACCGTGCTGTTGAAATCATGGTAAAAAATGCACCATTAGCCGTATTTTGGGCAATGGGTATCACCCAACATACCGTTGGCGTTCATAATGTATTTGCTCTTGCGGGACTCCAAATGGTGTTGGGTAATTTTGGAATCCCTGGTGGTGGTGTCAACCCCTTGCGTGGGCAGAATAATGTCCAGGGCGCTTGTGATATGGGCTGTTTAGTGAATGTATACCCGGGTTACCAGGCTGTAACCGCTGAAGCAGCACAGCAGAAGTTTGAGAGCGCTTGGGGTACGTCCCTTTCTAATAAAGTGGGTAGAACAGTCACAGAGCTCATCCCAGATGTCCTTGAAGGCAAAACAAAAGCTCTGTACATACTGGGTGAAAATCCTGCCATGACTGACCCCGACTCTAACCATGTTCGCCACTGCCTGGAGGAATTAGACTTCTTGGCTCTACAGGATATTTTCCCCACCGAAACTTCTGCGTATGCAGACGTGCTGCTTCCCGGCGTTACCTTTGCTGAAAAAACAGGCACCTACACGAATACTGAACGTAAGGTTCAAATGGTGCGGCAGGCGATATCTGAACGCGGAGAAGCCAGGCAGGATTGGGATATCACTGCGGAAATCGCAAAAAGAATCATTGCCCGGGGAGGACGTGAGATCAATGATGCTCCTTATTCCTCGTGGGATTATGCTGACTCCGGTGAAATTATGGCTGAAGTAGCGGCACTTACCCCCAGCTATGGCGGCATCTCACATCAGCGTTTGAATAATGGAGAGGTTCTTTGCTGGCCTTGTCCGGACCCAACCCATCCAGGAACACCCATCTTGCATATCGGGAAATTTACACGCGGTAGAGGCAATTTAATTCCTGCCATCCATGTTGATCCTGCAGAACTTCCTGACGATGATTATCCAATGATGCTGACCACCGGTCGTGTGATTTACCATTGGCATAGCGGTGAACAAACTCGTCGAGTGAAAGAACTGCTTGAGGTCTACGGCGAAGCACTGATTGAAATTTCACCGGAAGATGCCAGTGTTATTGGGTTAAATGAAGAAATCAATAAAGTCAAAGTAACCTCTCGCCGGGGCGAGATCATCGCCACTGCTTGGGTTACGAACCGTGTGCCAGAAGGATTGATCTACGGGAATTTCCACTTCCCCGATGCTAACATCAACTATTTGACCAAAGCAGCCTTAGATCCTATTGCGAAAATCCCTGAATATAAAGTCGCTGCGGTAAAAATTGAAGCTGTATAAAAGTCTTCTTGGAAGAATGCAACCCCGTTGCTTGTTCAACGGGGTTGTTTTATTTTAAAGATTTTTCAATGATCTGTTCGGCTTTTAGAAAATCATCTTTTGTGTTAATGTTATAAAAGGCTAAGCCACTCGGGTCAAACTCCCTGTATAAATCTGGCCTTAATTCAATCACCTTTACCCGAGGAAGCCAGGACACCAGCCGCCTTTGATCCAAAACAATCGATTGATATATTGCTTCTTTACAGGGACCTCGCCGATAAACAGCATGCAATGGTTCATAAAAAGATGGACCTGTCATTGGAATAGCGACATCGGCATCGCTTTGCACCAATAATTCAAGGCCTTTTAGCAAAATGGCGGTACTTACAAATGGCAAATCACACGCAACCACTGCGACATAGTGGTTGTTGCTAACGTCCATAGCGGTATAAAGTCCACCAATTGCGCCCATATTCGGAATCGAATCGTTAACCATCTTCTCTCCCAGAAACTCAAAACTGGGGATGTCATTGGTAACGATAAATAGCTCCTGGGCAATGGGTTTAACGCGTTCAAGAACTCTCTGGATCAGCGGTTTTCCTGACAAAAACATCAACGCTTTGTTTTCACCCATTCTGATCGATTTTCCGCCCGCCTGGATTACAACGCTCAGGGCAGTTGCTTTTAAGTCTCTATTTTCTGTCATCATTAATCCATTGTTTATTATAATGGGTAAAGTTCATTTAGAGACTTTTATCTATATTGGCCATCGCTTTGCTCTGATTGAGTGGTTGCTTGATTTCAATTAGGCAGATAGGCTCAATCAATTGAAAAATGTCCATTTTACAACTACTAAGATCAAAATCAGGAATAATGATGACCAACACTAACAAAACTTTGAATACATGCAAGTATGACACTGGAAACACAACATTCACGATAGAGCAGCTGGAAATAATCGAAGAACAATCCGTTGATTTGCTGGTCAACAACTCGCTGTTGTTAACATTTTTCTGTTCTCCAATTCAACTTGAAGCCTTAGCACTTGGTTTTCTTTGGAATGAGGGAATAATCAGCGACCTGAGCGAAATTAAAAACCTTTATATCAGCCCAGATATGGCCAGGATTGAGGTTTCTTTGTTCTCCTCTATTGATGAACATCTAAACCTAATGCGAACATCAACAGGTTTGACGGTCATCCGTGAACTTGAGAAACGTCAGATGAATAATTCTTTTAGGATTAATCCGGAAATGCTCATCAAGCTTTATGATGAGTTTTCTGCAAAACAAAAACTTCATCAGGTTGCAGGAGGGTATCACAGTGCGGCATTAAGTGATGGCGAAAGGATCAACATCATCACAGAAGATTTGGGAAGGCACAACTGCTTGGACAAAATATCTGGAATGTTTCTACTTGAAGGGAAACCGTTCGCACCCCAAATAATTCTACTTTCCGGAAGAATCAGTTCTGAGATGATCCACAAAGCGATTAAATTAACCGCCCCCATTATCGCAACAAGAACAACGCCAACCGTTAAAGCGGTAGAGATTGCAAAAAAATATGGTGTTGCAATTGTCGGTTACTTAAGAGGTAAACAATTTTCGGTCTTTAGCTTTCCGGAACGGATCCAGTTTAAGTAAACAAAGAAAATTAAAAACCGCCAACAAGTTTTTTATGATTGTGGCTCCAGCGGTTAATCCTGGTCGTGCGATCCTGAAATCATACAGTAGCTTGATCATAATGACGTCCGCATCTTTGATAAAAGAAGGGAGTTCATCAAAGCACAAATCATTTTTGCACTATTTCTTCGTGCATGATGCTTGTCACGCATGCCTGATGACATAATACAATTTTATTTTCCTGTGTTGGCGAGTATTTTAATAGCGATCCTTTTCGGATTCTTTTTTAAAAGGTCATCTAATGCTGAACCTCTCCCAAACAACCGCTGTGATCCAATCGATTCCCTGGTTTTTAGACCTGTCTCACGAAAGTATGACTCGCTTAGCTGCCATTGCGGAGATGGTTTCACTCGAACCGGGTGTTACCATTTTTCACGAAGGCGATCAGCATCCCCATCTTTACCTGATTTTTGAGGGAAAAGTCCGTTTAGAAAGTTTTGTACCCGGGCGTGGATCCCTTCCGTTTTCCATCGCTGAGGCTTTTGATGTGGTTGGCTGGTCAAGTTTAACTCCGGTTGTTCGCCAGATGACCTGCACCGCGATTGTTGAATCTTCATCTAAAATGCTCAAATTTTCTGCGCAATCACTGATGGCTTGTTGTGAATCCGACTGCTTCCTGGGCTTTGTGATCATGAGACGCTTGGCGAATATTGTTGCCTCTCGTCTCCTGACACACCGGTTGCAATTGCTTGAAATCATCTCTTGCCACAAGTAAATCGTTTTGATTCAAACAATTCCCCAGACAAGTACTATACTTAAGCAATGCATGAACTCTCGGTTACTGAAAGCGTACTTGAAATCGCCTGTAGACACGCGGGAAAAGCCCAGGCCAAACGAGTAACTGATATTTACCTGGTGATTGGTCGCCTGTCCAGTATTGTGGACGATTCGGTCCAATTCTACTGGAATTTGATCAGCAAAGATACACTATGCGAAAATGCACAACTTCATTTCAGACGCGTGCCTGCAGAATTGGTGTATCTGGACTGCCAGCATCAATATCAACTGGCTGAGGAATTAACGCCCTGTCCAAAGTGCAATAGCACCCGAATTCGAGTGCTTTCCGGAGATGAATTCCATTTAGAAAGCATAGAAATTGAAAGGAAATGATGACAAATAAACGTATCACAATTGTGGAAAAGATCTTTGATGCCAACGAGCGATTGGCAAATGAAAACCGCCGTCGGTTTGATGAAAATCATGTTTTTGCGATTAATCTAATGGCATCACCTGGCGCAGGGAAAACCAGCCTGATCCTTGCCACTATCAAGGCATTGCTTGATCAGAAGGTCCGCATTGGCGTCATCGAAGGTGATACTGCGCCAGTGACCATCGACGCAGATAAGATCAGTGCAGCCGGGATACCGGTTATTCAAATTAACACTGGAGGCGAATGTCATCTGGATGCGGTCATGGTAGAAAACGCGCTCAATCAATTGCCAATAGAAGATCTTGATCTGGTCATCGTAGAGAATGTAGGCAATTTGATTTGTCCTGCAGCCTTTAAACTGGGCACCCATGCCAACGTTCTTATCGCCAGTGTACCTGAAGGGGATGACAAACCCTACAAATACCCAAATATTTACCGGGGGTTGGAAGTGCTGATCATCAACAAGACCGACCTTCTTCCTTATCTTGATTTTGACATGGACTACTTTCGGCAGGGGGTTGAAATCCTCAATCCTGGTCTGGAAACCTTTGCATTATCGTGCAAAACTGGTGCAGGGCTTGAGGATTGGTTGTTATGGCTAAAATCCAAACTTCCAAAAAAATAACCTCTACCAGCATGGTCACAAATCGAATTTACATTCAAAAAAGAGTTTTCCTAAATATTGGTTTACGACAAATAACTTGACCAAGCCTGCACTTTTTAGCTATACTTATCGACAACTTGCTTAATGAACCAAGGATAAACATGACAATATCATTTCAAGAAACAACCAAAGATTTACTCACCCGCATCAATATCCATGATCTTTATGGAGCAAAAGACATTGACAAATGGATGTTAGAAGTACTTCCCCTGGAACAGGAAATGTCCATCCTTGATGTCGGCTGTGGATCAGGGAAACAATGTTTTTCATACCTGGCGCATCTCAGCGGGAAAGCAGCCATTACGGGCACTGACATCTCTGATGAATTGTTAAAAAAAGCAGATGAAGAAAACATGAAGGCAGGTAATCGAGTCACTTTCCAGAAAATGGACTTTAACAAGCCTTTCAACTTTTCGGCTGAAACCTTCGATCTTGTGTCCTGCTCTTTTGCAATCTACTATGCTGAAAACATCCCCTTCACCATCAGTGAAATGCATCGTGTGCTTAAACCAGGCGGAACCTTGTTTACAACTGGTCCCATGCCTGAAAACAAGCAGATGTTTTATAATATTATCCGAGAAGCAACCAACCGGGATATCCCTCCTATGCCGGGCAGTTCACGCTATGCTTCAGAAATTTTTGAAACGATACAAGCGCAATTTTCACACGTTGCTTTGCACATCTTCGAAAACCCCCTCACCTTTCCTGAAGTCAACCCATTTATCGATTACACACGAGCATCACTTTCTGAAGACCGCCTGTTGTGGAACACTTTCTTCGAATCAAAGACAGATTTCGAACAAATCATGTCAAAAATCACAACGGTGGCAGAAAAGTGGTTTCAACGCGACGGAAAACTGGTCATGACGAAGGTTGTGGGCGGTATCCTTGCAAAAAAGTAGGCATTCATGAATCGAAATATGACTTTTTTTGGCAAAACAGTCCTGTGTATCGGCGCACATCCCGATGATATCGAATTGGGATGCGGTGCACTAATAGCGGATATCATTACCCAGACTCGTGTGGTGTGTGTGACTCTGTCGGATAACCAGAAGAATCCCTTGCATACCAATCTGGTTGCAGAACACTATGCCAGCATGAGCATTTTGGGCGTTCAGAAAGAACACGTTATTCTGCATGACTTCACAACTCGACGATTGAAAGAATCCCGCCAGGAAATCCTCGAGGTGATGATCGACCTCAATAAACGTTTTCAGCCTGAAGTGGTCCTGGTGCACACGGCAAAAGACATTCATCAAGACCATCAAACCGTCACAGAAGAAGCGCTGCGCGCCTATCGAGGAACAACCTTGCTCGGATTTGATGTTCTGCGCTCATCTTATGGCTTTTTTCCGGATTTCCTGGTCGAAATCTCTGAACACGGGCTTGAAACAAAAATCAAAGCCCTTGATGCCTACAAAACCTATGCGGATAAATATTATTTTAATGAAGACATCATTCGAGCGACGGCGCTCCGCCATGGCGCATTAGCAGAACGACCTTACGCCGAAGGATTTGATATATTGCGGATTGTCGGGCAATTTGGCAACCTTTAGCGAAACTAAAAGGGGCTGGTTTTCAAGAACAGCCCCTTTTAGTATTCGATTGTTCCTTGTATTATTTAAACAATTCCATCAGTAACATCCCAAGGAATGGTAAAAACTTTAATAGATCTGGTAGCCGGTAGGCCGTGAGATATCTTTTTTTGCCATCCGGAGATGCTTTGAATCAAATGGAAACCACAGGATATGATCCGGTACCATCCACCCATCCGTTAAATAAACATTCGTCCGAAATTGAACTGCAACTAATTTCTCGTCTACCTGGACAACAATACCCTGGGCCCAATCGCGAATCCGTTCGCCATTTTTTTCATGATCGCAAAAAACATCTACTGAATCCCCAACATGGTATGTGACCTCATCATCTGGCGGTCTCATAAATGGTGACCTGGCCATTTAACCTCCTGAATGTGAAAATAAATAATTTTGTAATTTACTGCTTCAACCTGATATTGTAGCAGATATGAGCTTAATTATCTACAGGCATCATGCGTTCAATCAAATTTGGTTCACCGCGTGACATCTTCTCTCGGATCGTCTCTGTGAACCTTTTTTGTATACCCTCAAAGGGTATTCTTTCCATAATCTTAGCAAAGAATCCCATCACAATCAACTGCTCAGCTTCTGCCCTGGGAATACCCCGACTGAGTAAATAAAATAGCTCATTTTCATCAATCTTGCCCACTGTAGCAGCATGTGTACAACGTACATCATCTGCCATAATTTCCAGGCCAGGGATAGAATCCGCTCGAGCGCCTTTGTTGAGAATCAGATTTCGATTGGCTTGATACCCGTCTGTACCGTTTGCGCCTGGTGCTACGTAGATCATACCCTGCCAGACTGAATGGCTTTCATCCAGAAGAGCGCCTTTGAATAGAAGGTCGCTGGTTGTGTCCTTCGCTAAATGGTTTTGCTGTGTGTCATGGTCAAAGTGTTGTCGACCATTTGGAAAATAAAAGCCAGACATGCGCGCATTTGCTCCGGGTTCCATCAAGTTGACATCGGAAAAGTTCTTCATCAAATGCGTGCCCATCGCCCCATAAATCCAATCAAGCTCTCCATCTCCCATTATCTTGGCACGCTCCCGGGTAAAGGACCATACGTTCTCACCCCAGGATTGTAACTCAATAAAATTTAAACTGGCACCCTTCCCAACGAAAATTTCAACAATGCCATTATGGAAAATCTGGCCGCGGTTTTCACTTTGCGGCGAGACTGATTCGTGCACAAAGGTGACCTGTGCCCCCTCCTCCAGCCAGACTACCAGATGATTAATAAAAGCATGATATTCACCCGAGCCACAATACAGGCTATGCAGGGGCTTTTTGATTTTGACATCTTTAGGAACATAAAGCAAAACACCGTCCTGAGCCAAAGCCGCTGCAAGCGCAGTAAATTTATCCTCGTCAGGTTTTACGATCTGATTCAACAACTCCCTTAACACATGCGGATGCTCAAATTCAGCAGTTCGAAATTCAGTGAATATTACTCCCCGGTCAACCAGGTCAGGGTCCAGTTGATTTACGGGCGTTACCATTCCGGAAATGATCTGCCCAGCACGCCGTTCATCGCTTGTGATCGCAGCAAGACATTTCTTTGGTGGAATATTGGGTGTCGCTTGATTTTCTTTTTCTGGGAACGTAAACCGCGTGGTTTCTAATTCCTGGATATCCGTTCGGCGCCAGGGTTCATCCTTGGGTGCAGGGAAAGGTAAAGCCTGGTATGCTTCCCAGGCTGTCTGCCGGTATTTTCGCAAATACGCATCTTCGTTATGAGGAATCATTTCAGATGAAAACTTAAACGGCTCTAAACTGCTTGTGGGGCTCTTCATGCTTGGTTTTTTGTTTTGTTTGGGCGCTGAATTCATTGATAAAAATCCACTTTCTTCATTAGCCTACCGACCCAATCATCTGCAATTGGATCAAACGGTTCATCTCAACTGCATATTCCATCGGTAATTCTTTCACCAGTGGTTCAATAAACCCTGAAACAATGATCGTGGTGGCCTCTTCTTCGCTTAAGCCGCGACTCATCAGGTAGAAGAGCTGATCTTCACCCACCTTTGAAACGGTCGCTTCGTGACCCAAGCTCACATCCTGGGTATTGACCTCTATCGTCGGATAAGTATCCGAACGCGATTCCGGATCTAATAGAAGGGCATCACACACAACATTTGATTTTGAGCCTTCAGCATCTGCCTGGACTTTTAATAACCCGCGATAGGTTGATCTGCCATTTCCCCGGCTGATCGATTTAGAGATAATTTTGCTGCTGGTTCCAGGCGCGAAATGGATCGCCTTAGCCCCTGCATCCTGGTATTGACCGGGTCCGGCAAAGGCGACCGATAAAACCTCACCATGGGCGCCAGGCTCCATTAGAAAGCAAGCGGGATATTTCATGGTAATTTTTGAACCCAGGTTTGCATCCACCCACTCCATGACCCCGTTCTCAAATACTTTGGCACGCTGTGTTACCAGGTTGTAGACATTATTGCTCCAATTTTGGATCGTTGTATAACGGACACGAGCGTTCTTCTTGACAATGATTTCAATTACCCCACTATGTAATGAATGGGTCGTGTAAAGAGGTGCAGTACAGCCTTCAACATAATGCACCTGGGCGCCCTCGTCAGCAATGATTAAAGAGCGCTCAAATTGACCAATGTTGGCGACATTTAATCGAAAGTAAGCCTGTAAGGGTAAATCAACCTTCACTCCAGGCGGGATATACACAAATGAACCACCCGACCAAACCGCACTATTCAATGCTGCAAAGGTGTTGTCCTGAATGGGCACGACTGTAGAAAAATGTTCTCGGAAGATGTCCGGATGCTGGCGCAAGCCTTCTTCGATGGAAAGGAAGATCACGCCTTGGCGTTCTAAATTTTCCAGAACGCTATGATAAATCATCTCTGAGTCATATTGTGCGCCTACACCTGATAAATACTTTTGTTCTGCCTCAGGAATGCCTAATTTATCAAAAGTGTCTTTGATGGTTTCAGGTACATCGTCCCAACTTCGACTCTGGTCTTCGGTTGGCTTGACATAGTAATAAATATCATCAAGGTCCAATCCGCTCAGATCTGCACCCCAAGTTGGAATTGGTCGCTGCTTAAAGTGCCTGTAGGCGCGTAAGCGAAACTCAAGCATCCATTCAGGTTCTTCTTTCATGGCAGAAATTTGCCGAACGACTTCCTCATCTAAACCTTTTCGGCTTTTAAAAACATAGGTTTCAGGATCGCTAAAACCATATTGGTAATCGCCTAATTGCGTTAGGATTTTTTTCTCCGGGTTTTTTCCCATTGAAATTCTCCAATCGTGTGACTATGCCTCGGCTGGTAGTCCATACTTTTCACGGACCCAATCATACCCATGCTCTTCAAGCAGTAGTGCCAGTTGTTCACCGCCAGATTCGACAATTCTGCCATCAAACATTACATGCACAAAATCCGGGTTGAGATAATTCAAGATCCGTTGATAGTGCGTGATGACGATCACTCCCATGTTAGGACCTTTAAGCGTGTTAACGCCTTCTGAGACGATACGAATCGCGTCGATATCTAAGCCGGAATCGGTCTCATCTAAAATCGCGAACGTAGGTTCCAGCAGCGCAAGTTGTAATATCTCTGTCCGCTTCTTCTCACCGCCAGAAAAGCCCTCGTTCAAATAACGCCCCCCAAAAGCGTATTCCATCTCGACCATATCCATTTTAGATTTTAGCAACCTGCGATATTCCAGGATTGAAATATCTTCTTGAGGTGGGTCAGCGTGGCGCCTGCGTGCGTTCAGAGCGGTACGCAGAAAATTAGCCACAGTTACGCCAGGAATAGATACAGGGTATTGAAAAGCCAGGAAGATACCAGCTCTCGAACGTTCATCCGGCGCCATCTCCAGCAAGCTGATCCCATCCAGCAAGATATCTCCCTGGGTAATTTGATACCTGGGATGTCCCATCACCGCGTATGCCAGCGTTGACTTGCCCGTACCATTGGGTCCCATTATGGCATGAACCTCACCTCCTTGGATGGTGAGGTTAAACCCTTTTATGATCGGATTATCTTCAACTGAAACATACAGGTCTTTAATTTCTAGTTTTGGCATTGAATAACCTCAGCAAAATATGATGAATAACATCAAATACTACCATAATTGTCGGAATTTTTTAATCCCGCGAGATTATAGCATTGTCAGAATCAAGTGTCAATAATTTAGGTAAAAATCTAATAAAATATCAATAAAAGCATTAGTCTGTTTAGGGCGATGGTTTTTTGTCTAATTCTTGATTGCTTCCTTGCCTACCATGACAATCATGATGTCGCTTTAAAGCAAGAAGAACCCCGTATCTAATCAATACAAACCCGGTTTCTGCGTTACGGCTGTATCAATGAGCACAGGGTTGAAGATCGGCTATTTTACACCAGCGAACACCTTGATTAGAAAAAACTTGTAAAGAAAGGTGGGTTAAAGCCCTTTTAACACTGTGCTTAAAATCAGCAGTAACCAGGCGAGACCCATAATCCAAAAGCTGATCGATGAAAGAAAAGGTATTGCAACCAGTTGAGCAATGATTCCTACCAAACCAACAATGAGTGCAATCGTCCATACGATTTTCTTAGGGGCATTCAGTCTCATTTTTTTCTCCTATTTTAATAAGTGGATTTGCAGCTTTATTATAACACATTCCTACTTGTTTCAGGCTTCATTCAATATTCTAATCAAAGATCGACTTTACTAATAAAACATTTGGTGGTAATATCTTTCATGAACAATTTAACAATCGTTATTAGAAAGGATCTAAAAATGGGTTTATTTGGAAAAAAGAAGAAGGAAGAAGAAGAACGCAAGAAGCAACTCGAACAGGCACAAAAAGAAGCCGAAGAAGCAAAAAAAGCTCTTGAGGCAAAATTAGCACAAGAGGCCAAGGAAAAACAGCTGAAAGCTGAAGCCGAGAAAAAAGCCAAAGAACTTGAAGAGCAGAAAAAGAAAGAAAAAGCTCAGGAAGAATTGGCGGAAGCCCGGCGAAAAGCCATCGAAGAGCGAAGGGCAAAGCTTGAAAGCGAGAAAAAAGCGGCAATTATTGCAACGCACGTTGTCAAAGAGGATGAGACCCTGAGCCACATCGCGCTAAAATATTACAAGCATGCCACGCCACCCTACTGGCAATTATTGCTTGAGCATAATACAGAACTGCTCCAAGGCAATGAAAGGAACGTGCGGGCTGGGATGGAACTGGAAATACCTGAACTGCCAGAAGAATTAAAAGATTAAAACGGCGGAAAACATGGATTTGAGTTCCATTTTTAAAACTGTAAGCGCGCAACTTACAGAGCAGCAAACAGCACTCAATGCAGCCGATGAATATAACCATGATCATGGCGATAACATGGTAAAAATTTTCGACGTTATTCAAAGTGCTGTATCGAAGAAGTCTGATAAACCAGTTGACGAACAGCTCAGTTATGCTAGCCAGGTCGTGGAAAAAGAAATTCAGAGCGGATCAGCAAAACTTCTATCCCAAGGTCTGGCTGATGCCGCCTTAAGCTTTGCCGGCACAGACCTCCAGCCTGACACCCTGGGTCTTCTGGTAAAATCCTTGCTCAATGTGAAAGAAGAAAAGGAACCCAAAAAGGAGCAAGGGGGAGTATTAGGATCATTGCTTTCAGGGCTGATCGGGAAAAAAGAAGAAGCTGTTGAAGAAGAAAAGAAACTGGGCGTCAATGAATTGCTTCTCGCAGGAATGGCTTACTTCCAGGCAAAACAAGGCGGCAGCAGCGATGTAGAAGCTCTGATTAATGCCTTATTAGCCGCCAGCCCTATGGGTGAATCCAAACACCGTTCGATGTCTGGCTCTTTGATTGCTAACGCAATTATGAGCTTCGCCAAGTCTGGCAACGAATAGTCATTCACAAAAATATTTGCTAAATTAAAGAGATGTCTGGATCAGGCATCTCTTTTGTTTGTCAGCAACTGTAATATTATTTACCATTATTACCATATTTATTGACATTTTTATATCCCATGCTAAAATCACAGTCAATATCTTTCTATAATAAGGCTCGCAATCTTATAGTTATTAACGATGAAAAGCATCCCTGAGAAATTATTAATGAACTCGAAATCTTTCTCCGAATCGTCCATCAATGACCTTGTCAAAGCCGTAGGAATAAACACGATATCCTTCAAGGATTATCTTACAGCACGTGATGACACATACAACCTGACCGGCTTTTCATGCTCTAATTACCATTTCTTCTACGACCACCCGGTGATTTGGGCAATCGATAAAACACTCAAACAAAAATTCATTGGTGAAAATAATGAAATTGAAACTTACATTCCCCGTAGCCCGGTTGGCTGTTTTTTTCAAATCCCAATCAAAGTGAAATGAGAAATGACTGAAGGAAATAATAGCAACATCCCCATCTGGGATATCGAAAATACTCATCCTGAACTTGTCCCCCTTGTGGAAGAGGGACTAAGTGAAATAATTGACCCCGAATTGGGCTTAAACATTGTCCAGATCGGGTTAGTTCGCAATGTAAGCCTGGAAGATGATCATGCTGTTGTTACCATGATCCTAACCACGCCTTTCTGTCCTTACGGGCCAACAATAATGGAGAGCACCCGCATTAAGGCTGAGGAAATTCTCAAAATTCCCACAAAAATCACCTATGGTACTGAGACTTGGGACCCAACCATGATGGAAGACGGCATCGGCGACGATTGGGGATTATATTAAAGAACCCATTTCCGACAGGCTGTTCACATTGGATGCGCGAATTGGTTAATTATGTTACCTTTTAAAGAAATTAACTAATTTCATTCCCAATGCCAAATCCCCAAAGACCTTAATTTTGCCTAACATATAAGCACGCATGGGATCCAACTGGCCTGTCAGAAGCTTGACTCCATCTTTTGCATCGGCTTTAATTGTCAAGTCCGGATTTGAGGTTGTTCCTTGTTCTACTGTGCAGGTTTGATCATGAATTCTGATGACCCATTCAGATGCCTGTTCGCCTGAAAATGAACATTGAACCAGTCCCGAGACACCTTGTGCCTTCTCAGCATCGAAATAATCGGGAATCGAATTCATTATCTGATACACATCAATTTCAGCCATTTTCAAATCTCCTTTAAACGTTTTAAGCTCGTTTATCTATCATAACCCAAACTAATGCGCTTTTTATAACAAATCGGATATTCTCAACATCTTGAAATGCGCACATCGATATGATTTCTTCCGGAGCAATAATTTTGCTGCGCATGAGCAAGATTTTTTCACCGATTGCAATAAGCTTTCCAAAGATGTTGCGAATATTTGGTTCCTCGATGACCAGCCTACCGCCCGGCTTTAAGACGCGCCAAATCTCATCCAGGGTCAGTTGATGCTGTGCAACATGATGAAAAGCATCAATCATAATGACCCGCTCAAAACTTGCCGGTCTAAATGGTAAAGCCTCTGAGTTGGCAATGATGACCATTAAACCTTTCTTGTGAGCTTCCCGCAGCATTTTAATTGCAGGGTCTGCAACAAAAATTGAAGATGATATGCCTGAAAAATTTTCCGAGACCCTTCCCGTCCCACCTCCAATATCCAGAAGTGCTTGTTGGGGAAAAAGGTCTACCATTTTCACCAATTTCGATGAATTTCTCAGGCTAAAGATCCAATCATAAAACGGCCCAAGCAGGTTGAAATGATCGAATTTAGCCATGATTTCCAATTAATAGAAAATTGAAGCAATAATACGTGCGACCAAACCAGCCACCGTTGCAATCAGCGTGGTCAAAGCAACAATTGACCACATCGCTTTGACTCCAATTTCCTTGCGGATGACCAGCATCGTCGCCAGGCAGGGAACATAAAAGACTACAAACACCGCAAATGTGATCATCTGGACTGGTGTCATTACCGTGGGAAAATCCATGCTCCCTAAAGCTTGACCCAGCATGACCAGGGAGAGTTCTTTTCTAAGTACACCAAAGATTAACGGAACACCAACCTGTTCAGGCAGCCCTAAAACCCATGAAAGTGGGCGCACCAGCATATTCAGGTAAGTGGAAGCATTGATAAAGTTTAGAAAGGATAAGACGACGCTACCGATGATCAGTAACGGCCAGGCCTCGACGACGAATTCTCGAATTCTCCACCAGGCTTTATTAATAATCGTCCGCAATGTCGGGATACGGTAAACGGGCATCTCCAGGATCAACCCGGGAGAATCGTCAGGCAAAAACCTGTTGAGCATTCCGGCGGTAAAAGCGATTACAAAGAGGTCAAACAAATAGATCGCCAATGCCAACCCAGGACCAAGGTAGAATGCCACCAGGCCAAAGACGACTGCCAAACGCGCAGCACATGGAACTAATGTAGACAATGCGGCTGAAATGAAACGTTCGCGTTTATCCTCCAGGATGCGGGTTGACATAATAGCAGGCACATTACAGCCAAAACCGAGAATAAACGGGACGATTGCTTTCCCGTGCAAACCCAATTTATGCATCAATGTGTCCATCAAAAATGCTACTCGTGAAAGATAGCCTACATCCTCCAGGATGCCAAGACCAACCAAAAACGGCACCAGGTAAGGTAAAACAATTGCAATACCGCCGGAAATGCCCTGCATTAAACCAATGATGATTTGAGAAATAAATCCTTTCGGGTTGGCAAATTGAGCTTCAATCCAGACCTCAAAATTCTGAAATACACCCATCATTGGCTCTTCAATCATTCCACCAACCGAATAAACAATTTGGAAAAATAAGTACATGATCATAATCAGCCCGACATACCCCCAAAAAGGATGCAAAAGAACATTATCCAATTTGTCGCGCAACGAAATTTTTCGCAGGCCATGCTTGATCACGGACTCTGATATTTGGTTAGCCAGTTTTGAGCGTGCATCACTGATGGTCCAATCCGCTGATCCTCCATACTGATGGGCAAGAGATGCATTCACGGCCTTAAGATCGGCTTTAATTGACAAATTTTCCTCAGGGAGTTCCTTTAAAACAAACTGGTCTCCTTCCAGCAATTTAATCGCCAGGGCTCTGGGGTTCAAATAACTGTCAACCTCATGAAGTGAGGTAGCCAACACATCAATCGCAGCTTCAATTTGCTCGTCGTATTTGGGTTGAGGGGGAACTTGTTTTTTTTGTCCCACCTGATAGGCTTTGACAAACAAAGGCTGGATACCACGCCCTTTAGAGGCAATCATCGGAACAACAGGAAGTCCAATTAAGGCCTCCAGCTTTTCCACATCAATATGAATGCCAGCCCGATCAGCCTCATCCATCATATTCAAGGCAATCACCATTGGGATGTTCAGTTCGAGCAATTCAATGGTCATCAACAATCCGTGTTGGATGTTGGATGCATCCAGAACATTGACGACCACATCAATTTCATTTGACGTTAGATATTTGATAACTTCCTGTTCAGCAGGGTTTGTCCCCGCCAGGGAATAAGCACCTGGCAAATCAACAACGGTCACAATGCCGCCCAAAAGACGAACCTTTGATTCGGTGAATGTCACCGTCGTTCCTGAAAAATTGCCAGTTTCTGCCCTGTATCCAGCTACCTGGTTAAATAAAGTGCTTTTCCCACAATTAGGCTGACCAATTAATCCAATTCGCATTAAATCTTCTCAACTTGTATTTTTGCGGCAATGCCCCGACCAATAGCAACTGCACGCCCGTCTACTTCAACCATGACAGGCCCACCCAACGGAGCATATCGAATAATCTTTATTGTTCTGCCCGGGTAAATACCCAGTTGGCGCAACTTAGCATCAATTCCTCTGCCCCCTGTATAGTTGATAATTTTATACAAAACATTTTTAGGTGCGTCTAATAATTTCATTTAGCCTCGTATAATATTCTCCAGTTATTCTAATATCCTCAGCATGGCAAGTCAAGCGAAAATCAGTGGATATTACTAAGTTCAGGAACAACCTGTGCTCCAGCAAATCGTGTGTAACACGAATAACTGAAAACGATGTGAAGGGTCAAAATCCTGGAAATTTTCTGTATCCTGTTTCATCAGGCTTGATTGGCATCTTGCCGATATTTTTCTGAGGAGATCACCCTCATCATTCTCTGACCAGGACTTCCACCGACTATGTGTACAACCAGACACGAAGTTGCCTTGGGTACGATTACCGTGCGAAGTCTTCTGTGAAATTTTCCCTACGGAAGCATCCGATTATTTTGATCTTGCCTCGCAAACGAATAGTATGTATAATAGAATTAGAATATTTGTTCGATCATTGGATGAGAATACTCAAAATGAACTTAGCTTATCTTCGCACCCATTCATATTATAGTCTTCTCGAATCCTTACTTTCACCAGAGGACCTGGCACTCACCGCCCAGGAATTCGACATCCACGCGCTGGCGTTGACCGATTACCAGTACCTGACTGGCGCTATTGAATTCTATGAGGCATGCCTACAAGCAGGCGTCAAACCCATTCTCGGGCTTGAAATTGATCTTACTTATCATGGTCACACCGGAAGAATTGGATTTTTAGCAAAAGATAAAGAGGGTTGGTCAAACCTCTCTCGGCTGAGTTCAATCACCCTGGTTGACAACCGTTCAATCGATTGTGACACGCTCCATGCACATCGAGCGGGTTTAATCTGTACTCTGGGAGGTAAAAATGGTTTATTCAGAGAGCTGTTCTTCAATACTCCTGCCGAATTGAAGTTGTCTCAGCACTTGCTCTCTGACCTGAAAACGATTTTTGACCAGGACTGTTTTTTCGAAATCCAGCGTTATGCTAATGGACCATTAAAAAATGAACAGGCTGTCATACAAATCGCCAGGCAGCTCGACTTGCCGTTGGTAGCCAGCCAGAACATTCACTATCGCGATCCGAAGGATCATGCTCTTTTCCAAACGCTCTCTGCAATTCGCCAAAACAAACCCATTGCACAACAACTCAAGAAAGACCGATTGAGTCTTCCACTTCATTTTCCAACCAGGGCAGACTTCCTCCACAGGTTTCAAGATTATCCTGACGCGCTCACCAACCTCTCTCATATTGTTGACCGCTGTAATGTTGATCTACCAATCGGGCAAACCCATTTCCCAACCTTCCCAACGCCTGATGGTGTATCCCAATCAGATTATCTTCGAATGCGCGCTTATGGTGGCGCTAAAAGGATTTATCATCAGATCACACCAGAAATCAAAGCGCGTCTCGACCAAGAGCTTGCGATCATCTCTGAAATGGGCTATGAACCAATCTTTCTAATCATGGAAGACGTTCTCGAACAAACACGTCATTTAGGCATTCCCACATCGTCACGGGGCTCAGCAGCATCCTCACTGGTGGCACATGTGCTTAACATCACCAGCCCGGATCCCATCGCTCTAAATCTGTACTTTGAACGTTTCTTGAACCCCGCACGTAAAAAACCACCGGATATTGACACGGACATAGCATCACACCGACGAGATGAGGTGATTAAATATGTGTTCGAAAAATACCACCCTGACCAGGTTGCTATGGTTGGCACAATTAACCGCTACAGGCCCAAATCAGCATTGGTTGATGTTGCCAAAGCTTATGGGCTTGATCCAGCAACGGTGCGCCAACTTTCAAATAAGCTCCCATCATCTTTTACTTACAGATCCATACCTGAGGTTGACTCTGCCGATCCATTTTCATCACTTTTAGGAGAGGGTGTAAACCCCATTATCAAAGACATCGTCAATGATGCAAAAGCCATCCTTGACATGCCACGCCACCTATCAGTCCACCCGGGCGGGATTGTGATCGCCCCATTTCCTATAAAGGACCTGATTCCCATCATGCATTCAACTTCTCTTGGTGTTAATCATACACAGTATGATCTTTTGGGAATTGAAAAGCTCGGCATGGTAAAAATTGATTTACTGGGCGTCCGCGGGCTGACCGTTTTAGGCGAAGTCGCTGAGCAAATTCAATCCTGGCATCAAAAAGAATACCAGAATAGTTTTCAAGTCCTTGAACAAATCCCTCAGGATGACTCCAAAACTGCTATCACGATCTCAACTGCAAAAACAATTGGTTGTTTCCAAGTTGAGAGCCCGGGCATGCGCGCTACCCTGCGAGAGATCGGGGCAAAATCAGTCGAAGACATCATGACCGCACTGGCTTTGTATCGTCCAGGGCCGCTTAGAGGAGGTCTGAGGGATGCCTTTGTCCGCCGTTTTCGCGAGGAAGAAGCGGTAATCCATATTCATGAATCTCTTGAAGATTTGTTAAGCGAAACCCAGGGGGTTATTCTGTATCAGGAACAGGTATTAAGGATTGCACATGAGTTGGGTGGGCTTTCCATCGCACAGGCAGATCTTTTACGACGCGCGATGAGCCATTTTGACGCTGGAAACGTCATGGACACCTTACGGGAGAATTTTATTACAGGTGCTATCCACCGAAAAGCCGTTCCTTTTGAAACGGCTGAACGCATCTGGGAGATGATGGCTGCTTTTGCCGGCTATGGTTTTCCTAAAGCTCATGCAGCCTCGTATGCTCAACTCGCCTGGAATTCCGCCTGGTGCAAGACCCATTACCCAGCAGAATTTATGTGTGCTGTGCTGGGCTTTGGAGGAGGCTATTATTCTCAACGAGTGTACTTGATGGAAGCCCGCCGATTAGGTCTGAAGGTTAATCCCCCGCACGTCAATCATTCCAACGAACGGTTCCGTACCATTTATCCCAATGGACTGCCCATCCTTTATATGGGGTTAGGGCAGGTTCGAGATCTGACACAAAAAACAATTCGAAAGATCATCGATCAACGTCCCTTTTACTCCCTCGACGACTTTTTAATCAGAGTGGATCCGCACCGCAAAGAAGCCCGCAATTTACTCCTGTGCAGCGCTTTCGAGGGGCTGACCACGATACCAGCCGGACTAGACCATATCAAACATCAGCACATTCCAGGTCAATTCAATCTTTTTTCCGAGCCCCAAACTGATGAAGACTGGGATCTGACACAAAAGGCAAAAGCAGCACAGGAGGTTTTAGGCATCAGCCTGGAGATCTCTCCACTTGAGCAATTTGCAGATCAAATCCAGTCAGTTGGTGCGGTGTCCACCCTTGAAGCAGAGAATCTTATCGGAGAGAAGATATTCCTAGCAGGCATGCGTCAAGCTTTTCGTCGTTTCCGCAACAAATCGAATCAGATGCTGGGCTTATTAACCCTTGAAGACTTGGAAGGTTCGATTTCCGTGTTTTTTCCGGCGGATATCTTTCGACAATCGCAAATGACCTTGGCTGAGCAAGGACCCTTTTTAGTGGAAGGCTATGTTGAAAAAGATGAAAGATCGCACCGTATCAGAGTAATTGCAAAACGGATCCACTTGCTGTCCTGAATTGCCCATTGGAACGCCTTTCACTTGCCGCTTTATTCATATGCCCTTATACTGAAAGAGAACATCAAATTTACAAAACGGGAGAGCAAATGTCTAAAAATAATATGCCCTGGTATATGAATGCTGTTTTTTATGAAGTTCACATCAGAGCTTACTGCGATTCTAATAACGATGGTATCGGTGATATCCTAGGATTGATCAGCAAATTAGATTACATCAAAAATCTCGGAGTAGATTGTATCTGGATTCTACCGATTTATCCCTCTCCATTAAAAGACGATGGCTACGACATTGCAGATTATTACAATGTTCACCCGGATTACGGAACACTTGAGGATTTTAAACGTTTAATCCAAGAAGCCCATAACAGAGGTTTGCGGGTCATCGCCGACCTGGTGCTCAACCACACCTCTGATCAACATCACTGGTTCCAAACTTCAAGATCAGAACCAAATTCCAAATTTCGGGATTATTATGTTTGGTCTGATACTGACGATAAGTATGCAGATGCCAGAATTATTTTCCTTGATACTGAAGTCTCAAATTGGACTTATGATGAAAAAGCAGGTCTTTTCTTCTGGCACCGTTTTTACTCCTCCCAACCCGACTTAAATTATGACAATCCGGCGGTTGTTGAAGAAATGCAGCGAGTAATGAAATTCTGGCTGGAAATGGGCATTGACGGTTTTCGGGCAGATGCGGTCCCCTATTTAATTGAGCGCGAAGGCACAAACTGTGAAAATTTACCTGAAACCCACCAAATCCTGAAAGGTTTTCGAACTTATTTAGACGAGAACTACGAGGACAAAATATTGTTGGCAGAAGCAAACCAGTGGCCAATGGATGTTTTAGCTTACTTCGGCGATGGTGATGAATTCCATATGGGTTTCCATTTCCCGGTTATGCCTCGTATTTACATGGCGCTCCGAAAAGGCGACGCCAGTCCTATCCATTGGATCATGTCACAAACTCCAGATATCCCCGATAACACACAGTGGTGCACCTTCCTTCGCAACCACGATGAGCTAACGCTGGAAATGGTCACCGAAGAAGAGCGACAATGGATGTGGGCAGAATATGCGCCTGATCCACGAATGCGACTGAACTTAGGTATCCGCCGGCGACTGGCTCCCCTGCTGGATAATGACCCACGAAAAATCATGCTGGCGAACGCTTTGCTATATTCGTTGCCCGGTGCACCCATTGTCTACTATGGCGATGAAATCGGCATGGGCGACAATATCTGGCTTTACGATCGCAATGGGGTCCGCACACCCATGCAATGGAATGATCGGTTAAATGCTGGTTTCTCAGAAGCCAAACCGGAAACGCTGTACGCGCCCGTCATCGATAACGAAGAATTCTCCTATAAGGTTATCAACGTTGAGGCTCAAGAACACGATCCGCATTCATTGCTCAACAAAATGCGGCACTTAATCGATGTTAGGAAGTTACACCCGATCTTTGCTCTGGGAGCTTACGAGTTTTTAGCAAAAGAACACACAAAATGTCTTTGCATCCTGAGGACACATTCTGATGAACAGGTGTTATGTTTATTTAATCTCACCAATTCAGTTCAACAGCTTTCATTGGACCTTGCAGCATTTGCAGATAGAGATATTGTTAGTTTGATCGACGGAAATTCCCTGGGAAAAATTAAGCTGGCAGAAACTGAGCTGGAACTGGAACCTTATGAATTCCAGTGGCTATCGTTAAAATGCTGATCCTTTCGCTTTCCAGAGATGCGAACAACCCCAGAGCGATATGATCGGTCGGATACAGCTCACTACCTTTACAGGGCGCAGGGATTACTACGGGAAGGTCCGCACCTACAAATGACACTGAATTAAGAACTAACCAATTTTCAAACTCTCATTCCTTTACTTGATTTATTATTCTTTCTCATTTATAATTTATTAAGTATAGAGGCATGCTGATGTGATTAGCATGCCAAACAATTTATTGACTCACCTTGTTGACATCGTGTCACATTGTTCTTTTGTGGTAATAATCGCACATGAACAATTCGTCCCATAAATGATAGTAAAAGGAGGAGCAATCGGTTAGAAAAAATAAAGTAACACCCAAAATTAACAAAAATATAAAACATTTAAAGGAGAAAGAAATGAAAAAAATTCATTACAGTGTAATCCTCGTGTTGCTCGCCTTGTCTTTACTTCTCGCTTCCTGTCAGACTGCAGCTACACCGGAAGAACCTGCAACCAAACCCGAAGAGCCTGTTGTCGAGGCACCGGCGGCTGAAAAGTTAGAAATCTTCTCCTGGTGGACCGCAGGTGGCGAAGCTGAGGGCCTTTACCAAATGTTCGAAGTGTACAGCGCGATGTACCCGGATGTTGAAATCATCAATGCGACCGTTGCGGGTGGCGCGGGCACCAATGCGAAAGCCGTCCTGGCAACAAGGCTGCAGGGTGGAGACCCACCAGATTCCTTCCAGGTCCATGCTGGTCTTGAAGTAGAAAAATACGAACCCTCAACCTATCTTGAGCCTATTGACGATATGTTTGACCCGACTGTATTCCCGAAGGACCTTCTAGATCTCTTGCTTTACGAAGGCCATTACTGGACTATGCCGGTCAATATTCATCGTTCCAATGTGCTCTGGTACAATCCAAAGCTGCTGGAAGAGAACAATCTCGCAGTCCCCACCACAATGGATGAGTTCTTCGAAACTTGTGAAGCCCTTGAAGCTGCTGGTTTGATTCCGATCGCAATGGGTACGAAAGATGGCTGGGAAGCAGCCCATGTATTCGAAAGCTTTTTACCTTCAGCCCTTGGCGCTGATGCATATCGCGGCTTGTGGACCGGTGAAACTTCCTGGAATGACCCGCTTGTAACAAAGGCTTTGGAAGATTTCCTTACCATGATGAAATATGTCAATGAAGACCACGCTGCCCTGACCTGGGATGCCGCTGGTGAATATATCATTGCAGACCAGGCTGTATTCATGATCATGGGTGACTGGGCTGCTGGATGGTTTGCTTCAAAGGGTTATGGCGACTTTGGTTGGGCTCCTCCACCAGGAACGCAAGGCATTTTTGTTGGCCTTTCTGATGCTTTTGCACTGCCAAAGAATGCCCCCAATGAAGAAGCAGCCATTCGTTGGCTTGAGGTTTGTGGCTCCAAGGATGGACAAGAAGCCTTCAACCCGGCCAAGGGCTCAATTTGTGCTCGCACAGACTGCAACCCGGATGCTTTTAAAGTTGTGCCTGAAACCTACCCGTACCTCACTTCTGCTGCTGAAGACTGGGCGGTGGATGCAATCGTTCCGAGCGTTGTTCACGGTGCAGCCGCTTTTGAAAGTTGGGCAACGGATTTCAAAGATGTCCTCACCCTGTTTGTTGCCAGTGGCGATGTTGCTGCTGCACAAAGTGGGTTGGCTGGTTTATGCGTCGCAGCCGGCATTTGCAAATAACCTAGTTTTATCTTCAAAGGCAGCTCCTTTACGGAGCTGCCTTTATATCAATAAATCCAAAAGGAGACAACGGCTGAATGCATCAATCAAAAAAAGAACGTAGGATTGCTTTCTTGTTGATCCTCCCGACGCTCATCGCAATGGTGGTTTTTATCTACGGATTTATTGGATTCACCGGGTATGCATCCCTCTCAAATTGGAAAACATTGAAAATTGACCTGTCCTTTATAGGGCTGGATAATTACATAAATTTATTTCGAAATCAGCGTTTCCTTATTGGCATGCGCAACACTTTAACTTTCACCACCCTTTTCCTCTTGTCTGCGATTTTGTTGGGTTTCTTTTTAGCCGTTTTATTAGATCAGAACATCAAAGGTGAAAGCGTTTTTCGGAATATTTATTTGTTTCCAATGGCCTTGAGTTATATTGTCACCGGTGTGGTTTGGCGTTGGCTTCTATCGCCAGGCACCTCGGTCACCGGCCCCCAGGGTGTAAATATGCTGTTCGATATGATAGGGTTGGGATTCCTAAAAAGCGGCTGGTTTACCGACCCGAATATTGGCATCAAAGCAGTTGTGATTGCTGCCACCTGGCAAACCGCTGGATATATCATGGCACTCTACCTGGCTGGGATCAGAGCGATACCCATTGAACTCAGAGAGGCTGCACGTGTGGACGGCGCATCTGAATTCCAAATTTATCTAAAGATTATTATTCCGCTGTTGAGTCCGATCACGCTGAGTGCAGTGATTATTCTCGGACACATTAGTCTAAAGATTTTCGATCTGGTGTGGTCAATGACAGGGCCTGGGACCGGTTTCAGTACCGACGTGCCAGCCTTGTTTATGTATGACACAACCTTCAGAGGCAACCGGTTCGCACAGGGAGCGTCCTTGGCGATGGTACTTTTAACCCTGGTTGCCATCTTGGTGGTGCCCTATCTGATCATGAGCAATAAACGAGAGGTTCAACGGTGAAAAAAACTATAAATTCATCAAAGATCTCTAAATTTTTCATTTACTTCTTTTTGGTTGCTGCAGCGGCATTTTTCCTGCTACCGATATTCTTATTACTAAACACAAGCCTGAAATCTTATTCAGATGTATCTCTGGCAACGATGTGGAAACTTCCCAACAGCATTGGTTTCGATTCTTTTAAACAAGCCTGGTTCGGCAGTATTGAAGGCGGATACCGAGGGCTGCGGGAAAATTTTATAAATAGCCTCTGGCTGGCTGGTCCAGCTGCCATTCTTTCAGCTTTCATCGGTTCAATCAATGGATACATCTTTTCAAAATGGAAATTTCGTGGATCAAACGTGCTCTTCGCCCTGCTCTTATTCGGCATGTTCATTCCCTATCAAAGCATCTTAATCCCTTTAGTTCAGTCACTTCAATGGCTCTCCCATTTCACCAGCCCAATTATTGCGCTGATTAATAGCATTAAGCTCCCTGGCATCCTTTCCAGTATTCCAGCTTGGTTGGCACAATTTGTGCCTGCTTATGGCACAATTGGCGGGTTGATCCTGGTCCATGTGATTTACGGAATCCCAATCGCAACCCTAGTTTTTAAAAATTATTACACGGAAATTCCCACCGATCTGGTTGAGGCAGGTATGATGGATGGCGCCGGTATTTTAGGCATTTATCGCCATATTCTGTTTCCAATTTCAGTGCCCGGATTTGTTGTCGTGTTGATCTGGCAATTTACTTCAATTTGGAACGATTTTTTGTTTGGCGTGATCATCACCCCCAACCCCAGGATACAACCGGTTACAGTGGCTTTAAATAATTTGGCAGGATCATATATCGTTGAGTGGAATGTCCAGATGGCAGGGTCTCTGGTTGCCGCTGTTCCAACAGTGCTGATCTTCATATTTCTCAGCCGTTACTTCTTGCGGGGTTTAATTGCCGGGTCGCTAAAAGGCTGATTCCAGTGTTGGTGGTGCAAAATACCGCTGCTGACGGAAATTCGCCCTTGTCTTAAAGTAAATACCTCTTGAGTTCCTTTCTTTGACCAGTGGTAAATGATCTATTAAGTGAGAGATTACTATGCCCTACAAATTTGTTGATCTACGCAAAGTCCATACATATCCTCTGATCCAGCGCAAGAACCTGGTTAAAATGAAGGATCTTATACAACCAGATGAAATAACCCAAACCATGGAAAACCCGGCACTTATCAGGGTTGTTGAATTGATTAAAAAAGCTCATCAGGACAAGCGACCGATAATTTGGATGATGGGTGCACATGTAATTAAAAATGGTTTGGGTTTAATCCTAGTGGACCTGATGAAACATGGTTTTGTTTCACACATCGCAGGCAATGGCGCCGTTGGCATCCACGATTTTGAATTGGCATTGATTGGCGAAACCAGCGAAGATGTGGCCACCAGTATCGAGGATGGCACTTTTGGTATGGCTGAAGAGACAGGAGCGCTCATCCACCAGGCTCTCAAAGAGGGGATTAAGGATCGCCTGGGTTATGGCGAATCCCTGGGTCGGTTTATTGCGACCCAGAAATTCCAGCATCGTGAAGTCAGTGTTCTGTACCACGCCTATCAGCTTAAGATCCCCTTCACGATTCACGCCACATTAGGGGCAGACATCATCCATCAACATCCAGATTGTGATTTTGGGATTTTAGGTGCTGCTTCAGGTCATGATTTCAAGATCTTCTGTCACTCAGTAACTGAATTAGATCGTGGTGTTTTCTTAAATTTTGGCTCAGCAGTTACCGGGCCTGAGGTGTTTCTGAAAGCATTGTCGATTGCTCGCAATTTGGGGCATAAAGTTGAGGGGTTCATTACAGCAAATTTTGATCTGTTCCCGGTCCCTGATGATTACCATAAACCAGTCAGCTCAGAAAAACCGGTATATTATTATCGTCCATTAAAAAACATTGTTAACCGTCCTACCTCTTTACATGGACAGGGGTTTCATATCCAGGGTGATCACCGTTTGACGATACCCACACTTCATAAGAAGCTCATCGGGTGTAACCAAACAGGGAAACCAAGACAGGACATCGATGAAAAAACTGATGATATTTCATTTTTTCTAAACATTGTCGAAGAACGCAGCACCGAGGCAGCGAATGCAGCAAAAGACTTTCTCGAGCGTAAGCCTGAACTCATAAACGCACTGCCAGCCTTGTGCCAGGCGTATTTAGCCATTGCCGCTTCATTTGAACGCGGAGGCGTTCTTTTCCTAGCTGGGAACGGGGGGAGTATGGCGGATGCACAGCACATCGCCGGTGAACTTCAAAAATCCTTTTTACACAAGCGAATCCTGCCTGATGCCATCAAAAACCTTTTTGATAAACTTGATTCCGATCACATCCTTTCAACCAGTCTGGAAGCAGGGTTACCAGCAATCACGCTGGGGCTGAACCCAGCACTGAATTCAGCGATTGATAACGATTTTGGTCAACGCTGGTTAAATTTCGCACAGGAGCTGCAAGCACTAGCCAGAGTCGGTGACGTGTTTTTCGGTATCAGCACCAGCGGTAAAGCCAGGAACCTTGTATTTGCCAGCTGTACAGCTCGCGCAAAAGGCTGTTACGTGATCTTGCTGACCGGCGAAAATGAAAGCAACTTATCGAAGTTTGCAGATATTTCCATCCACGTACCAGGTGTCGAAACCCACCTGGTTCAGGAAGCCCACATCGCCCTCTATCATTGCCTGTGCGCTATGTTGGAAGGTGACTTTTTCGGACGTTGAGCTGAAGCTTTTTTAATATAACGATCTAATTGTTGTTGATATATTATTTCACACAACTCAAGCCACGATCTGCGTCAAATAAATACCGTTTTTCAAATCCTTCGTACACGAGGACACGTCGTATAACCGGGTGTTTTCCTTTTCAATTCTAGTATTTACACCAAAGTATGAATATCCATGATTTTTATCACCTGGGAAATATTTTCACCACACTTTGTTCGTTGAACTTCCAGGCTCTTTTCAAATACAGCAGGTTATCCTTCACCCAGCGTTTCTGAACAATCCTTCTATTCAATCAAATGTCATGACCTTGAGCTGATAGCGTTTTTCGAGATCCTGCGCAATGGCGTTCAGCCGTTGCAAACTCACACCTTCAACACCAGCACAAGCCGTCGGTCTGACTGTTGAGTAAATATGAATTAATTTTGGGTTCAATTCAGCCAGAAGGTTTGCCCAGGCTTCATAGGAATCGCCGCGTACATTTGAGATTTCACCATCGAACAACAAACTTTGGATCATTAAATTTGGCAATGATTTTAAACCAGTTATTAACTCTTGAAACCGAATAGAATGTGCTGGTCGATTGATCGCTTTGAATGTACCTTCGTCTCCAGCATCAAGCTTCATCATCGGTAAATCAAACAACTGTAAAGTCATATTGATACCTGGCTCATGCACCCTTGATGCATTGGTGAAAATTCCAAGTTTGGTCTCCGGACGTAATTCTTTGCGCAAAGATAGAACCCCCTGAACAATCTCGACAAAATCCGGGTGGAGCGTAGGGTCACCATTTCCTGAAAACGTCAAGAACTCAATCGTACGCGGTTTTTTCATAGCGTGTCTGACAGCATCCAAAACCTTGCTTACTGAAGGGAAGTCATTGAAGTTCTTTCCGGAGTCGTCTACCTTTCCCTCCCCATACTGGCAATAAACACAATTAAAAGAGCATACCTTTCGGTTTACTGGCAATAAGTTTATACCCAAAGAGCGACCCAAACGACGAGAAAGGATCGGCCCATAGATAATCCTGGGTTGTAAAGGTATCCCTGACATTAACTTTTCCTAAAAACATTGATGGGTAGGAAACCGGTCTGAAACTGAAACAGAGAATTTGTTTTTAAAAAGAAAAGGCAAATTTATTATTGCCTTTTCTCTAACATTTCCTTTACTTGATGCTATAAGTAGTTGCGCAATCTACTTTGATTCTGTGGGCTGCGTAATTTGCGTAAAGCTTTCTGCTGTATCTGCCGGATTCTCTCTCGTGTCACACCAAAAATCTCACCCAGTTCTTTTAGCGTATGGCTACGGTTGCCCTCCAAACCAAAGCGTAACTTGATAATACTTGCTTCACGGTCTGAGAGCTCGCTTAGTGCGTTGGAGATATCTTCTTCCAAAAGCCGTTGCTGAACAGAATTGAAAGGCAAAACTGCATTTTCGTTTTCAACGAAGTTAATCAGCTCACTTTCGCCTTCTTCGCCAACGGGTTCATCAAGCGAGACAGGCAAACGAGCATAATGGATTAATTGCCTTAATTCTTCAACATCTTGATCCACGTGTTCAGAAATTTCCTCAAGCGTCGGTTGACGGCCCAATTCTTGCGAAAGATCACGGGTCACCGTACGAACTTTTCGCAGACGGTTACTTAAATAATTGGGAAGACGAATTGTGCGTTCTTTCTGGTTTAGAAAACGTAAAACGGACCGGCGAATCCACCAGGTTGCATACGTGCTAAACCGGTTTCCTCGTGTATAGTCAAATTTGTCAACTGCCCGAATCAGACCAACATTTCCAGCCTGGATCAAATCAAGAAAAGAAGAGCCATATCGGCGATACTTTTTGGCGATGCTCACGACTAAACGAATATTCGCTTTGATCAAATACTCACGTGCTTCTTTGCCTTCCCGAATCATGTCTTGAATCTCTTCAAGGTTTTCAAGATTTCCGTCAGCATCAATCATGGTTTGCCGCGCATGACGACCGATCTCCATTTTCTTTGCCAGGGTAATTTCCTCTTCACGAGTCAATAATGGCACCCGGCTCATTTCGTTCAGGTATAAACTGACAGAATCATCAGAGGTAATCCCTGAATGATCAGAAACGTTCTCCTCATAAATCATATCCAGGTCTTCCAACTGTTCATCATCGAACAAAGGATATTGACTTGCCATTACCGCGTCATCAGAATAGTTAATATTTGTCATCTTTCTATTTGCTCCTTGTTTCTACTTCCCAAATTCTTTTTCTTTGCGGACAGTTATCTGAATCTGGGTTTCGAGCGTAAAAAAGCCATTGACCAAGTTTCCATTGCGTCAATGGGCTAAAAATCACCTTTCAAACTTTAAGAAAACTTATCGTAGTCTTGTCCAATATTATAACAGACTTTCACGTAAATAGTCGCGCATTTGTGTTAATATTCTGTAAGTATATTAAATATTTCCTGTTGGTAAAACAGCTTTCTACTATTAAACAGCATTATCCTGTATTTTACAAGGGTTTGTAAGCAAATAATATCGATATTTACTTCAATTATTTGTTTTTAGGCTGGGGAAACCAAAATTGTTCTTTAGCAATATGCTGGATTCCAGTTTTTATCACATTCTCAGTGTTCTTGCACAAGCCCCACCCCATCCAGCGGAGTGTTACAGTTCTTGCATCGACCTGCTGGAGTGAGCCCGCTCAATTGGACTGTAAATGCAGTTCTTTGAATTAATTCCTTCCCACATGTTTTGCATTTCGTACTTTCACTTCCGCCAACATTTCCAATATAAACATACAACAGGCCAATTTTTTCTGCCATCTCTTTTGTCTGGTAAAGAAATTTTTTGTCAGTCGCTGAAATATTGCTCAATTTATACTGCGGATAGAAACGGCTCAAATGCCAGGGAGTCACAGGCCCAAGATCCTCGTAAATAAACTTTGCAAGGTCTTCTAACTCCTCAGAATCATCATTGACTCCAGGGACAATTAATGTGGTGATCTCCAGCCATATTCCAAGAGATCTCATCTTTCGACAGCTTTCCAATACAGGTTCAAGACGTCCCCCAATATACTTCCGATAGGTTTGATCACGAAAAGCTTTGATGTCCACATTAGCGGCATCCAGATGAGGGTGCATGGTCTCTAACATTTCGGTTGTCATAAATCCATTGGTTACAAAAACATTGAACAACCCTTTTGCTCTGGCCAATTTTGCAGTATCAAAGCAATATTCAAAGAAAATCGTTGGTTCAGTGTAGGTATAAGAAATTGACAAACACCCTGAAGCAAATGCGTCTTCGACGATTGCTTCTGGCATAATCCTATGCACATGCGGTAACTCCATGATTTTTGGCATTTGCGAGATTTGCCAGTTCTGACACCAATCACAACGGAAATTACAACCCGGCATCGCAATTGAATAAGAGTGCGATCCGGGATGAAAATGATACAGTGGCTTTTTCTCGATTGGATCGATGTTCCTGGCAATTAAATTCCCGTATACGTGAGTGAACAATTGTCCATCTCGATTTTCGCGCACTCGGCAAATACCGCGATCTCCCTCCTTAATTTTGCATTTATGTGCACACAAAATGCACTGTACCTGATGATCATCAAGCTGATTGTATAGCAAGGCATCATACAACATACCAACCTCCGTTCGGTTCCCGGCTTGCCACAATAATCATAATCGATTGACGACCGCATTTCAACATGCTCGATAGCGAATAAGCAATCCCCCGTCAATTTCGTTCAGGTCGATGTAACTTCTCCAGACTTAAATGGTTACCATATTTCAACATTCTGTTGTTGGACGGCATAAGATATCGTCCTGTGTGTACGTTTAAATGTCGCTTTTTATATATTAAACTATGCGAAGTTCTAACAAGTTTGAGCTGTTCTTTTAATAAACATTCAGTGGCTTTAACAAAGAACCAGCGTTATGACTGCTGGTTCTTATTAGCCAACATATTTCCATTAACAGTAAATCAAGCGCCAAATTTTTCTAACCTTCCAGCGTGAGCCATTGCTAGGTTCATTAATTCATAAGCTGGGAAACGTACCCCCAGGCTTCCTCTCCGGCAAGCACTTTCACCAAAGCTAGCAATATTGTCTGGGCGACACATCTTTGAATAGAACAACAACGGCACAGGATGCCAGCTATGTTTTTTCATCAAGCAAGGCGTGCTGTGATCTCCTGTGATGATAAGCACTGATGGGTCCAAAGCCATGATTCTTGGGAGCAACGCGTCTACCTTCTCAATTTCTTGAACTTTTTTCTCAAAGTTACCATCCTCACCATAGCTATCTGTCTTTTTGATATGCACAAAAAAGTAATCATAATCTTCCCAGAAGTTTTCCAGCATATCAATTTCTTCATCGTAAGATTGTGCGGCTGCAGGGCTCTCCATTCCTACCAATTTGGCGACACCTCGATACATCGGGTACATCGCAATCGCAATTGCCTTCAGGTTCAAAACGTCAGGAATTTTAGGCCAATCCGGCAATTGCGCAAAACCTCGCAGCAAGAGCATATTCGCAGGAGATTCGTCAACCAGGATACGTTCAGCCTGGGAAACAAATTCCTGAATAATTTCCGCGGTCCGTTCAGATTTTTTATCCAATGCACTTGCAATCAGTGGCTTTTTCCCGAGCACTTGCGGGTCTGTTTCTTGAACATTCGGGCTCAGACCTTCGGCTCGGATGACGAGTAAAAAGCGATATTCTTTTTCAGGTGCAAGAAAAACCTCAACACCGGGAATTTTGATATTTTGAAGCAGCAAGTCGCACAACCGCTGACCTTCTTCGGTTGGGATACGCCCTGCACGACGATCAGTCACAAGTCCATTTTCATCAACCGTACAGAAATTCCCTCGCGCTGCGACATCATTTGGCTGTAAATTAAAATCAATACCAAGCGCAGAAAGCACTCCTCGACCCACAACATATTTAAGCGGATCGTAACCGAATAATGATAGATGAGCTGGCCCACTGCCAGGAGTAATGCCGGGGCGAATTGCCTCATGCAACCCTAACATACTTTTCTCAGCCAGGGAATCCATATTCGGGGTTTTCGCAGCTTCCAGTTCTGTCTTCCCCCCTGGTTCCATGGGTAATCCGCCAAGTCCGTCCATCACTAATAACACAATTTTGTTCTTCACGCCATCAATCACCAGGGGTGCCATGTTTTCAAAACTCATCAAAAAATCTCCTATTCAAAAATTCGTCCATTAACCGAATATCCGTTAATTGCAATTGGTAATTATAGGTTCATTTCCAAGCTTTTGACAAATGTCTTTCCATCATTAGCCCAAACCAAATGTTTTTCGTCCTTTTTGGGAAGGCAAACCAGTAAAGCTGATCTTATACATTGACACATTTTGCCTTTTCGGGTAACCTAATTTTTGGTAATTAAGAAGGAATGGACTTGAAAAACTCCGCCATGATCTATGACAGTGCCAAAAGGAAACACCCCGCAATCGAGGAGTTTTTGGCACTAATTCGGTATCGAGACCTGATCTACCAGTTGGTTCGTCGGGACATCGTCGCCAGGTATAAACGTTCTGTATTGGGCATTGCCTGGACCATGCTAAACCCTTTAGGCACCATGCTGATTATGGTTGTAGTTTTTTCACAGGTTTTTCAAACCGCCAAAAATTATCCGGCATATGTTCTCTCAGGCGTCATTGTATGGACCATGTTCTCCCAATCTACCAGCATGGCAATGAGCTCGATGGTATGGGGCAGTCAACTTTTTCACCAAATTTATGTTCCGCGGACTTCTTTTGTGGTATCGACCATACTTGCCAGCATGGTTAATTTCGTTCTGTCTTTCATCCCGCTAGGCCTAATTTTTCTTATCACGGGAGTGCCTTTACGTCCATCAGCCTTGCTGCTTCCTGTGTTTATGGTCTTTTTATTTTCTTTTTCCTTGGGAGTAGCCTTATTACTGTCCACACTGGCGGTCTTTTTTCCAGATATTGCTGACTTTTATCCTGTTTTATTAACCGCCTGGATGTATCTATCGCCTATTATTATGCCGCTTGATTTCTACCGAAAAATTTTAAATGGTCTTCTACTGTATATCAACCCATTTTATTACATCATAAATTTATTCCGCATCTTGGTTTTGGATGGATTTGTCCCACATCTTCAAACCTGGGGAGCTACTGCCTTTGTCTCTTTTGGTGTTCTGATCATCGGTTGGGTTTTCTTCTGTAGTAAAGCTGATAAATTTGCATATCATGTCTGAGTCGATCATCAACCAACCCCATAATGAGACAGCCATATTACTGGAGAATATCTCTATCAGATATCGTCTGCCCAGTGAATCGATCAGAACCTTCAAAGAATACATGATCAGAAAAGTGCAGGGGCGGATAAAACACAACTCGTTTTTAGCGTTAAACAAGATTAACCTTGAAATCAAACAGGGCGAGATCTTTGGCATTCTTGGACGCAATGGGGCTGGCAAATCAACATTGCTGAAAGTTATATCGAAAGTACTCATCCCAACCGAAGGCCGGGTGCTGACCAGGGGATATCTTAGCCCTTTACTTCAGCTTGGTGCCGGCTTTCATACAGAATTAACCGGAATAGAAAACATTTTTCTCAACGGAACCCTGCTGGGGCGTTCACAAAATGAAATTAAAGAAAAACTGGATGAGATCATTGCTTTCGCTGAAATCGGGAACTTCATCGAAGCACCATTGCGGACCTATTCATCAGGCATGCAGGCGCGTTTGGGCTTTGCTGTCGCGTCAGCCTGGCAGCCAGATATTCTTATTTTAGATGAAGTTCTTGCTGTAGGTGATCTCGCTTTCCAGGAAAAATGCTTCGAACGTATGGCTGTTTTTAGAAATAGCGGTGCAACTGTTTTGATGGTATCGCACTCAATTGATCGATTAAGGTCGATGTGTCAACGTGCAATGTGGCTTGAGCATGGCGAAATTCAAAAGATAGGCGCTGCAGACGATGTGTGTGATACCTACAGCGCTGCACTGCAAAATTGATAATGCCGGATTATATTTTGAATAGCAGCAAGATTATAAACTCACCCATGCCCTGAGTTTGACCTGTTATAATTACTCTACTAGAGGAATTTATTAATGAGTCATTTTTCTCCAACTGAAATTCCAGATGTACTCTCCATTACCCCGCGAGTTTTTGAAGACCATCGTGGCTTTTTTATGGAAACCTATCAAAAACAGGTGTTTTCCCAGGCTGGGATTTTGCACGAATTTGTTCAGGACAATCATTCCTCATCGGGTCAATGGACACTCAGAGGGCTTCATTACCAGGTCACTCATACCCAGGGAAAGCTGGTGCGCGTTGTAATTGGCGAGATTTTTGATGTCGCTGTCGACTTGCGAAAAAGCTCTCCACACTTTGGCAAATGGGTTGGCGCAATTCTTTCTGACAAAAACAAGACTCAGCTGTGGATCCCACCCGGCTTTGCCCATGGATTCTTGGTCCTCTCTAAACATGCAGATGTCGTTTACAAAACCACAGACTTTTACGATCGTGAAAGCGATCGAACAATTTACTGGAATGATCCAGATTTAGGCATCCTCTGGCCCATTCCGGATGGCATACAGCCCCTGGTTTCAGAAAAGGATAAATCTGGAACTTTATTTTCAAAAGCGGAGGTATTTGAATGAATCGGAATATTTTGGTCACAGGGGGCGCTGGCTTTATCGGCTCGAATTTTATCCGGTATGTTCAAACCCAGGACCCAACCATCAACCTGGTCAATCTCGATTTGTTAACCTATGCCGGGAGCACTGAAAACCTGAAAGATCTTCCGAACCCAAAAAATCATCACTTCATTAACGACGATATTTGCAACCAGGTACAGGTTGAAAACATCCTGAGGGAGCATCAGATTGATACAATTGTTCATTTTGCAGCGGAATCACACGTTGATCGGTCGCTTAAAGGGCCGGACGCGTTCATTCAAACCAACATCGTTGGCACTTTTTCCTTGCTTGAAGCCGCCCGTAAAGTGTGGCTGATCGAACAAAAACAGAACAAAGACACCGTCCGCTTTCATCATATTTCCACAGATGAGGTCTATGGGACTTTAGCGCCTAACGATCCTGCATTTGAGGAAACCACCCCTTACGCTCCAACCTCGCCATATTCTGCCTCAAAAGCCAGCAGCGATCATTTAGTCCGTTCCTACGCACATTCCTTCGGCTTGCCAATCACCATCTCTAATTGCTCTAACAATTACGGTCCACATCAATTTCCAGAAAAACTAATCCCTTTGGTGATTCTAAATGCCCTCACTGGAAAAGCGTTGCCGATTTATGGTGATGGGATGCAAATTCGGGACTGGTTATACGTGGAAGATCACTGCGAAGCAATCTGGGCGATCCTTCAAAAGGGAAAAATTGGCGAAAGCTACAATATCGGCGGCGATAACCAACCTCCGAACATTGAAATTGTGACCACAATTTGTGCGCTTCTTGATGAAGCAAATCCCTCCTCCGAATACTACCCCCACTCACAGTTGATTAAACATGTGACCGACCGACCAGGTCACGATCGTCGCTACGCAATGAATATCGAGAAAATTCATCGGGAATTAGGTTGGCAGCCCAGCGTTGACCTGCGTGAAGGATTGCAAAAAACCGTCACCTGGTATTTAGAGCATACTGATTGGTTGAACGCGATTATTAAAGAAAAAGGCTACCAGAACTGGGTCGAAATTAACTATCAAGGGAGAGAAAATCAATGAAAGGCATTATTTTGGCGGGAGGACGTGGAACACGGCTTTTCCCTTTAACCATCGGGGTTAGCAAACAATTATTGCCCGTATACGACAAACCCATGATCTATTATCCGCTTTCGATGTTGATGCTGGCGCTGATCAAAGACATCCTGATTATCACCACGCCAGAAGATCAGGCCCAATATCAGCGGGTACTGGGTGATGGTTCGCAATGGGGCCTATCTTTTGCTTATAAAATCCAAACTGAACCCCGTGGATTGGCGGATGCCTTTATCGTTGGAGAGGAGTTTATTGGCGACCAGTCCGCCGCTCTGATCCTCGGAGACAATATCTTTTATGGTCATGGCTTGCCCACAACTTTAAGGGAAGCTGCTGCCATAGAGAAGGGAGCGGTCATCTTTGCTTACCCGGTCAACGACCCCGAACGCTATGGCGTGGTTGAATTTGATGAGGCTGGGAATGCCCTTTCGCTGGAAGAAAAACCAGTCAAACCTCGGTCCCAATTCGCGGTTCCGGGAATTTATTTTTATGATAATCGCGTGGTTGATTTTGCAAAAAACCTCAAGCCTTCAGCGCGGGGAGAAATCGAAATCACTGACCTCAATAAGATTTATATGGAACTGGGTGAATTACGGGTCAAAGAGCTCGGACGTGGCGTGGCCTGGCTGGATGCTGGGATGCACCAGTCACTGCTGCAGGCAGCAAATTTCGTCCAGGCCGTTGAAGATCGCCAGGGCATGATGATCTCCTGTCCTGAAGAGATCGCTTATCGCATGGGCTTTATCTCTAAAGATGATCTCAAGCAACTATCAAAAACATTTAATGGCAACCAGTACGGAAACTATCTCCTGAGGTTAGCTAATGAAGAACTGTAAGCATGACTATTAAAATTTTACTGCTTGGAAATACTGGCCAGTTAGGTTGGGAACTAAACCGCACCCTGTTCACATTGGGAGAATTAACCGCTTTAGATTATCCACAGATTAATATGGCTGACCCTGAAAATATTCGCGCCCTTGTGAGAAGGATGCGACCGAATATTGTGGTCAATGCTACTGCCTATACGAATGTCGATCAAGCAGAAATTGAACCGAATTTAGCTTATGCAATTAACGCAGCGGGTGTCGAGGTCTTAGCTCTCGAAACCGCCGAACTTGGTTCAGCACTAATTCACTATTCCACAGACTATGTTTTTGATGGTCAAAAGGGAACACCTTACACTGAAGATGATCTCCCCTCACCCCTCAATGTTTATGGTAAGACCAAGCTGGCTGGAGAAAACAAAGTTAAGAACTGTACAGAAATCTACCTGGTTTTTCGCACCAGTTGGGTGTATTCGCTCAGACGACCCAGTTTCGTAACCAAAGTATTACAATGGGCACGTGAACAAGAAACCCTCCGGATTGTTGATGACCAGATCAGCAGCCCAACATGGGCTCGCACCCTGGCCGAAGCTACCGCGCAAATAATTGCCCAAGGGCAAAGTGACCCAGTAGGCTACATCCAGGAAAAACAAGGGGTATATCACCTGACTGATAGAGGCGGCTGTAGCCGCTACGAATGGGCAAAAGCCATCCTGAAATTAGATCCAAAAAAAGAAGAGCAAATTGTCAAAGAAATCTTGCCAGCAAAAAGCGTGGAATTCCCTTCTTTGGCGCATCGACCACTAAATTCAGAACTCGATTTGAGTAAGGTTCAAGAAAAATTCCACATTCATTTGCCCGCCTGGCAGACTTCAATTCATTTGGCGATAAATAGGTTTTCAACATAATGAAAATGGAACAGTTTTCTCAACATGGTTCCATTTTGGGCAAACATTTTAATTTTTATCATATTTAACATTGAAAAACATTTAAATGATTCCTGTAACCAAAACCTTCTTACCGCCAATCGAAGAATATATTCACTACCTGGAGAAAATCTGGGAGTCCAACCAGCTCACCAATAATGGGCCACTGGTACAGGAGCTGGAGGCGAAGCTCAAAAATTACCTGGGTGTGAAGCATCTATTTTTCGTCAGTAACGGCACCATCGCGCTTCAGATCGCCATCAAAGCGTTGGATCTGAAAGGCGAGGTTATTACCACTCCATTTTCTTATGTGGCAACCACTTCCAGTCTGGTCTGGGAAGGATGTCAACCGGTTTTCGTTGATATCGATCCACATACACTATGTATCGATTCAAATTTAATTGAAGCCGCTATCACCGAAAAGACGACGGGTATTCTTACCACACACGTTTATGGCATTCCTTGTGATGTAGAACGCATCCAAGCAATTGCCAAAAATCATGGATTGAAAGTGCTTTATGATGCTGCTCACACTTTTGGGGGAAAATACCAGGGAAAGGCAATTGTTTCTTACGGAGATGTCGCCACGCTCAGTTTCCATGCTACGAAATTATTCCATACAGTAGAAGGTGGTGCTATTGTCACCGATGATGATGATATCGCACATCGCATTAACTATATGCGTAATTTCGGTCATAAAGGTCAGGAAGACTTCTGGGGTCTTGGTATAAACGGGAAAAACTCAGAATTCCATGCTGCCATGGGTTTATGTGTTTTGCCACATGTCCCTGAAATCATCTCAGCGAGAAATAAAATTTCTAACTGGTACGATGAGAAATTGGATTTTTCTAATTTATCAAGATTTGTTCTACCGGGTGGAACACGGTTTAATTATGGCTATTTCCCGGTCATTTTTCCTTCTGAAATGGAGCTACTGGAAGTAAAAAAACGGATGAATGCACAAAATATCTTTCCCAGGCGTTATTTTTATCCCTCATTGGAGAATTTACCTTATATTTCCGACCAGTATTGTCCTGTGTCTGAAAGTATTTCACGCAGAATACTCTGCCTTCCACTTTATTACGGACTATATGAAGACCAAGTAACAAAAATCTCGCAATTAATAAACACACAATGAATATAAATGACAACCAACCAGAAGGCTATTTGCACCCATTGTACGCTCAATCTTTTACAAACATTGGGGAGCCATTGTTTCTGCCACGTTGTAAAGGTTGGTTAATTAAAAGACAAATACCGGGAACTTTTTTGTATGATGCCATGGGACCTTACCCTCTATTCTTTTGTGAAGATTGGCAGTCTCTGATTGATGATTTAAAAGCGCTTGCAGATCAACTAATTAGTGTATCGTTTGTAATTGGACCCTTTTCAGAGATTCCAATAAAAACTTTTATGGAATATTTTGACCAATTTTACGTTTACAAGGAACATTACATTTATGATACTAACTTATCTTTGACCGAAACAATTTCAAAATATCGGATTCGTGACGCTAGACGGGCATTAAGAAATTTAACAGTTGAACACAAAGTATCACCGGACATAAATTTGGTTGAATGGACAAATTTATATAATCACCTTATTAAACGTCATAATATTACTGGCATTCGTTCTTTTTCTAAAGATTGCTTCGCAAAACAACTGGCGATCCCAAACACACATTATTTTAGGGCTTTATTGAAAGATGAGATTGTAGGCGGGAATATTTTTTTTATCCAAAGAAATGTAGCCTATGGACACTTATTAGCTTTAACCCCCTTAGGATACAAATTAGGTGCATCACATGCAATTAAATGGATTGCCATTCAAGATTTATCAAATATTGTACGTTGGATAAACTTTGGAGGCGGAACTTCCATGATATACAAGCAAGGTACAGGTTTAGATCAATTTAAGCAAAGCTGGTCCAATACAAAAAAAGATGCTTATTTTTGTGGAAAAATTTTTCACAATGATATTTATCATCATTTGACAGATATCCATGGCTTAGAAGGTCGAAACTGGTTTCCTTCCTATCGCTGTAATGATTTTTAACAAGGAATCCAAGATTTGAAATTTATCCTAGTCCTTCTTATCAAAATGTTAGTTTTGATTTAATGTAAACAATAACCCATTTTCAAAAAGATGAGGAATTCGGCGTTTTTTTAGGTTTCACATCATTTACTTACGAGGAAAGGCGTAAATAATGTTTTCTGATATTAATAAATTGCTATACTCATTAATTAGGAGATTTTATATTCGCCGCCTTATTAAAAAAGGTTACTCCGGTTATTTTGCTCCCATTGTCTTCGATCAACGCGTAGATGATCTTTTTAGAAATAAAGAAACTACCTGGAAACAAAAAATATGGGCACAAAAACGGGGGTTTCTTTCTGATAAATTATCTTATTATGGGCTTACAGAAGAGAATTACAATGATTACTTATCAGATTTCGATTATTGGAGGCTCTATCCACTCAATGAACGGTTTTCTCATTGGATTGACGATAAGTTAACCATGAAGTTAATTTTACATCCTTTTAGCGAGCATATTCCAGAATACTATTATTTAATGTATGACAACAAAATTGTAAAATTAAGTGATTTGCCAAAAGGTTTCGAACAATCGATAAATGGAGTAATAAATTTAATAAAAGATAAAAAAGCCTTAGCCATGAAGCTTGTTTATGGTTCAAAAGGGATTGGTTTCTATAAAATTGAATTTAAAAATGGGGATTATTTAATCAACAATGAAATAACGGATGAGAATAGCTTGAACATGCTAATTGAATCTTGGAAAAAACACTCTGTCGGTTATTTGATAACAGAGTATTTATTTCCGCATTCCGATTTAAAAAAGATTTGGCCCAAGACCTCAAATACATTACGTTTAAATGTAATTCGTCATAACAATCAGCAACCCCAAATTATTGGTAGCTTAATAAAGTTTGGGACTGAGACAACCGGAACCGTTGATAATGTCGCATCTGGGGGTATATTTAGTATTGTTGATCTTAACAATGGGCATTTTAATCAAGGCAAGATTGTCGTAGGAAGAAATCTGAAAGATAGTCCAAAGCATCCAAATAGTGGTCAACCAATAGAAGGATACATTCCATTCTGGAAAGATATTAAATCAAAAATTATTGAGATATGTGATTATTTATCTGGATTGTGTTACTTGGGAATTGACGTCATCATTACTCAGGATACTTTTAAAATAATAGAAATTAATTCACATCCATTTATTAAAAACATTCAATCTAACACTCCAATTTATAAAAACCAATTTGCCGCAGCTTTTTTTAAGGAGAAAATTGCTGAGAAATTGCCAGCTCGCCTTCGAAATAATTGATGAAGATTATTAATGTATTTTTAATACAAGATTTCTAATATTTAATTTTTAGCACCTTTAAAATTTCAATTATAATAATTTCCTAACAAAATTTTTTGCATTTGTAATTCACATTTTTTGTTGAAAAGAAATATTAAATATTAGATTTGTTAAAACGTTAAAAAGGAACAAACGAATGGAAACAACTAGAGTCTATTTAAGAGCTTTGGAACCTGACGACTACCTGGTTTCTTACAAATGGCGCAATGACCGAGAGTTAATGAATGGCACTATTGGTATCCCCAGGTTTGTTAGTAAGGAAACAGAAAGAAAATGGGTTCTGAAAGCCATTGAGGAGCATGAAACTGGTAAAGCAATCCGATTAGCAATCTGTTTGAAAGAAAATCATCAACACATAGGATATATTTATCTTGAATCGATAGATCACCAAAATAAAAGCTGTGTCATAGGTACATTAATAGGGGAGCGTAAGTTTCAAAAACAAGGCTTAGCTTCTGAAGCCAGGTACTTAATATTTAAATATGCATTTTTTGAATTGGGAATGAACAGAGTTCATGCAAGAATCCTTAGCATCAATGAAGCTTCAAGACGTTCTGCTGAGCAATTTGGCTACGTTTATGAGGGAACTTTGCGTAAAGCAATTTACAGAAACGGTGAGTTCCATGACGTTTTGCTGTTTTCCATGTTAAGGGATGAGTTTCTTGACAAATACAATTTGAGGTAAAGACATAAAGTATTTTATTATTGTTCTTAAAATTTAAAGCTTTTTGTGGTCAATTGTTTATAAATAAGAGATAATCTGCCCCTCGTTTTACTTCATAAATGACTTTGCTTCATTCAATAAATTGCGACCGAATCACATCGAGTAATTCAATTAATAATTGCCATCAGGCAGTTAATAAAAAATAATTTCTTCATGAGGGTGAATTTTATTTTATAATGTGGGCGAAAGGTTAATTTGAATATGACTGACAAAGTTCGTGTATCAATTATTCTCACCTCATACAACCACGCAAAATACCTGCGACAGGCTATTGAGAGCGTACTTAATCAAACATTCACCGATTATGAGCTCATCATCTGGGATGATGCCTCTACCGACGATTCTTGGGAGATCATTAATTCCTACCAGGATCGACGCATAAGAGCATTTCGAAATGTTGTAAATCTCAGGGGAAACATATCACGTGGGCTCGAGGTTGCTCAGGGCGAATATGTTGCTATCCACCACTCTGATGACGCCTGGGAGCCAACCAAACTGGAAAAGCAGGTATCTTTTTTGGACCAGAATCCGGATATCGCAGCGGTTTTTACTCATGTCCAGGTCATCGATGAAGAGGGACAGCCTTTCACAGACCAAAATCATTTTTACTACAAGGTCTTTGAACAGCCCAACCGCACACGTTTTGAATGGTTAAATTTCTTTTTCTACCACGGCAATGCCTTATGTCATCCGAGTGTTCTAATCAGAAAGGAATGTTACAAGGAGGTTATGTATCGTAAAGGTCTGGTACAGATCTCAGATTTTGATTTCTGGATTCAGCTTTGCTTAAATAATGATATTTTTATCATTCAAGAAAAATTGACACGTTTTCGAGTAAGGGCCAGTGAAGCCAATGTGAGTGGAAATCATCGAGACAACCGGGTTAGAGGACCATTCGAATTTTTAAAAGCCTTAGAGCATTATAAAAAAATTTCGACTATGGATGAATTAACAAAAATTTTTCCAGAAGCCTATAAATATGTCGACGATAATTACCAGGATCGGCTCTATGCATTAGGAAGGTTGGCAATTGATACAGGCAACCTCCCATCAACAAAGCTTTTCGGATTGAATTTGCTGTTTGAAGCTCTCAATGATCATGCAAGAGCATTAAAACTACAAAAGTTTCAGGGCTTTGACCGCAAAGTTTTCTATGCCCTCACCGCAGAAAATGATGTGTTTTCAATAGAGAGAATTCAGAATCTATCAGCTAACATCGTTTACCTCAACCAGACCATCCAGCAACTCAATGACACCCTGGCGGAGCGCGACCATTCCATCCAGCAGCTTAATCACACCCTGGCTGAACTCGAGCAAGAAGTGCTATTTTATGCTACAAGCAAGAGCTGGAAGATCACCCGACCGTTGAGGAAAGGGGTAAAATTGCTCAAACGCATTTTTGTTAAAGACGAATAATCATTTTTGTTGATCATCAATGGTGCCTGCGATACAATAATTAAAAAATATGTGTTAAACCTTAAAGATCAAGGCAGGGATATGGTACTAAAAGATATCTATTATTATTTTCTCATCAAACGCAGCGGCATGTTTGATAAAAACTACTACCTGCTTAAAAACCCGGATGTGCGCAATGCAGACATTGATCCTTTATGGCATTTTGTGAAATTTGGTTGGCGAGAGGGAAGGAATCCTTCAGAGTTCTTTAATGGAAACGAGTATTTGGATTTATATTATGATGTCAGGGCTGCTAACATTAACCCGTTGATACATTACATCAAATTTGGAGCATCAGAAAATCGGCTTCCAAAGAAATTACAATCAGACCATGAACGATCTTCAAAAATTTTTTTAGAGGATATTTCCATCGAAAAAAGAAGGCATCAATTATTTAAAATTGTCCCATATTTCCTTGATCCTTTTTTTGATGTAACAAAACAAGCCACCATTGATTCTTCAGCGAACATCGCCGTTCATCTCCATGTGTTTAACAACACTAAACTGAATGAAATGCTTCAGTTGTTAAATAACTTTCCCTGCAACATTGATTTATTTGTATCCTCTTCGATTGACCTGAGACAAGAGGAAATTAGGGTTTATATTAACAATAAGGTTAAAAGCGTCAATACTGTATTCTTTTCAACAAAAATATTGTTTCAAAACGATCTCGTACCTTTGTTTACCTGTTTTGGTCAACATCTCTTAGGTTACGATTATGTTTGCCATATTCATAATCAATACCCACCTTCAGAAAGTACAACAACATCGAACTTTCAACAGAATTTATTTGAAATCATCGGCTCAAAACAAACCATATCACAAATTATCGAGCTTTTACAAAAAGATGCAAAATTTGTTTATCCCAGTCCAAATGAATTTCAACATGATTATCTTAACAATGGCTGGGCTGACTATTTCAAAATTTCAAAAATCCTCCTATACAACCTTCTGAACAAAAGCATTGAAGACTATCCTGAAAATGAATTTCCTCAGGATTCAATTTTTTGGGCTAGGACAAGCTCATTACAGGGGTTCTTCCACATAAATGAAGAAGAATATATAACATATCAACATGAGTTTTCTCAAGATGAATTCGATAATGCTCTGAAAAGATTATTGTTAATTCCATCATTGGACCATACCGGAAGAAATTATCGAATTCAATCAACAATCTCATTTGAAAAAAGCCCTTATTATGAATGCCAAAGGGATTATTCAGAGAATACCAGCAAGTCAAATGTGAAAGTATTAACATACTATTTACCGCAGTTCTACCCAATTCCGGAAAACGACATGTGGCACGGAGAAGGATTCACCGAATGGCATAAGGTAAAAAGCGCAAATCCACTCTTTTATGGTCACTATCAACAACGCGCCCCACACGAGGAAATTGGGTATTACACGCTAGCTGACGTGGAGACATTGAAGAAACAAACGTCTCTCATGAAGAAGTGTGGCGTCTATGGGCAGGTTTTTTATCACTATTGGTTTGATGGAAAACTCATACTGGAAAAACCGGCACAATTGCTATTAAAAGACAAATCTATCGATATGCCTTTTTGCTTTTGTTGGGCAAATGAAAACTGGACACGTAAATGGGATGGCAATGAAGATGATGTGATCTTAAAACAAAATTATTCAGCCCAGGACGCAAAAGAATTCATTGATTACTTGCTCCCATTTTTTAAAGACGACCGTTATATCAAAATTGATGATAGGCCAGTAATTTATATTTATCGCCCTTCATTATTCCCTGATTTCTCTATTTATAAGAATTGCTGGAAGGCAGTTTGCGAGGCTAACCAAATACCTGAGCCTTTTATTATTGCTGTCATGACCAGGGGGGTATCAACTCCTGCTGCCTATGGAATGGATGCGGGAATAGAGCGAGTGCTGCATGATTGGGCTGAAGGGCAAATCCATCCCATCAATCACTTGTTGCACAAGTATTGGCCAGTACATAGAAACGTCTTAAATTATGAGGAAGTCGCTGAATATTATGCAAATAAGAAGCGCGACACTGATTATCTTTACTTTAGATCACTTGTTCCATCATGGGATAATACACCAAGATATGGTTCTGAAGCGCATATCGTTCACAATTCAGATCCTGAACAATTTCAGAACTGGTTGAATGCATTAATATATGATGCTGAGGAAAGACTTCCCGAAAAGTGTCAGCTTGTTGTGATCAATGCTTGGAATGAATGGGCTGAAAGTGCATATCTCGAACCGGATCAACGCTTTGGATACGCTTATCTCAACTCAATCGGGCGAGCACTTTCTGGTATTGAATTCAATCATAGAGAATATTTGGAACAAACAATACCAAAACATATCAATCTATCCATCAATTTTGCTGAAAATTTAATTAATCGCTTGCAATTTGATAAAAAAGCACGTCGTAAACTGATGATGTGCCTTAGAAAATCAACAATTTTTGGCTTATGCAACGTATCAATCAATCAAGACCAGGTAATTAAATGGCTGGCAGAAGAGTCAGGCTTGAATATTACCGACCAAATGACTCCAAATGAAAACGAGCCCGATTATACGCTGCATATCAATAACTTATGCTACTTCCCATCAGATACGATCGAAAACTTGTTGAGGATGTCATTAAGATATGACGTTGGAACAGTGTCACCCACGCATGTTAACGATGAAGCGTTTATCCACGAGGATTTATTGCCCCGGTGGGCTGCGTTTAGAAATAGTCCATATTTATTTTTAAGCAAGAAAGAGAATGATAATTCAAAGAAATGCTGTGTGGATGCACAGATTTTTATTTCAGATTATTCGGATTTACAAGAAATTGAACACAAGGTAACAACTATCGTACGGTTTAGCGAAAAAGATCGCTTGGGTTTGTTGCGTAAAGCCCTCTATTCTTTAGTTGCTCAAGTTGGTTGTATTGTTCAACCCCTTATTGCCTTAAATAATGTTCCAGAGGAAATCCTTGTCGAATTGAAAAACCTTCTTAATGAAATACCCTGGGACGAGGGCTGTTACCCGATTATAAGAATTTATAATTCTGATAAGCAAGAGGATTTACGTTCAAAAATGCTGAATGATTCGTTACGTCATGTTGATACGCAATTTGCCGCCTTTCTTGATTACGATGACACACTTTTTCATGATGCGTACCAATGGCTGATCCGACGATTGATTAAAACAAAGAAAAAAGCCAGCTTTGGATCAATTTATCATCTAATATATCGTCTGGTCGAAGAGAGAATGACCCAAAGACAAATTCTAGGTTATGGAAGATCGTACCAGTCCTTTCTTGAAGACAATAACACGCCTATTCATGGTTTTATGTTAAATTTAGAAAATATTGATCGTGAACGTATTAAATATTATGACAATATGAAGTATATGGAAGATTATTATTTAACATTGCAAATTTTTGACCTAAAGAATACAGATTGGGAATCTAAAGAGAGTGACAAATTCATTGGGGATTATGTCCACTTTGTAGATAAACATCAGACATTAGGGATTTTAAATACGCAAATTAGAGAGAAATTGTTAACTGACCCAGAATATCAAAAATGCCAGGACCGAATAGATGAGTTGAAAAATGCAATTATGAAAAACGTTTTGCAGTCAAACAAAACCACCTGGTTTACGCAATGATTCAATTTCAATAACGTTCAAAATCTAAAATTATGATGCTTTTTCTTTATTTTTTGAATTTGAACAGAGAAATTACTCTTCATTTCTTCTGATGATCAATAATGTAATGAAATAATATGAAAGTAAACAATAATTGTCTAACCACAGAATATCATTAGTTGACCACTGCGATCATCTTTTTATAAATGTTTTAGAGGTTAAATGAGATTTATTCAGGAATTATTGGGTACCCCGTTGGGGTATATCATGTCTGTCTGTTATCAACTTTTTAATAATTACGGGGTCGCAATTATTGGATTCACGATCATCACAAGAATAATATTAATTCCTGTCTCAATTTGGATCCACAAAAATTCAATTAAGATGGTTAAAATCCAGCCAGAGATTTTGCACATCAAAGCAAAGTACTTCGGTGACAATAACCGCATAGCCGATGAACAAGCCAAGCTTTATAAAAAAGAACGCTATAACCCATTAGCGAGTATTATCCCTTTGTTCATACAAATTATCCTGCTTATCGGTGTTATTCATGTCATTTACCATCCCTTAGATTTTTTATTAGGCATCGACTCCCAACTGTCGAATGCACTGATTGAGAAGACGATTGCTTTAACAAATTACGACCCTAATACTTCTTCAATACAATTGTCTGTCGTTCAGACAATAAAAAACCCCGAATTTTTCAAGTCTTTTCTCTCATTAGAGACTCGATTTCCTGATCTTGATTTAAGAACAATTCTTAGACAGATCAATGATATCAATATGAGTTTTTTCGGAGTCAACTTGGGTTGGATTCCAATAGCAGAAAAGGGCTTGCTATACCTGGTTCCCGTTCTTGCCGGCTTTTCTGCGTGGCTTTTATCTTTTACACAGAACAATTTAAACGTCCTCCAAGCGGAACAGGGTAAATTCAACAAATACTTTACGATGGCCTTATCAGTTGGATTGTCAGTCTACTTAGGGCTTTTTGTACCTGTAGGTGTCGCTTTATACTGGATTAGCAGCAACACCATAGCAATTCTTAAGTTGCTGATTTTAAATAAAATTATCGATCCGCGAAAAACTGTTGATTATGTTGCTTTAGAAGCAAGTAAGAAAGAATTAGCTGCGCTACAAAACCTTGAACGAAACTCCACTGTAAAAAAATCTGATATAACAAAACGTCGAGAAAAAGCAGATTATAAAAAATTCTTCTCCATAGCCAATAAACACCTCGTGTTTTTCTCTGAATCCAGTGGGTATTACAAGTATTTTTCGAGCGTTATTCGTGAGTTATTAGCCTGTTCTAATGTCATCATCCACTATATTACCAATGACCCTAATGATCAAATTTTTGACATTGCCCAAAATCAACCAAGAATAAAACCATATTATATTGGTATGAAACGACTAATCACATTGATGATGAAAATGGATGCAAAATTGGTTGTAATGACCACTCCTGATTTGGGCAATTTTCACATTAAGCGTTCATATATTAAAAATGATGTTGAATATATTTACATGCCGCACAGTCCGGGCGGCAGTTACAGTAAAACATTGCGAAAAGGGGCGCTGGATCATTTTGATACGATATTCCTCACGGGACCACAAGCTAAAAATGAAATAAGAGCTCTTGAAGAAGTCTATGGATTGCCGATAAAAAACCTGGTTGAATTTGGTTTTCCATTAATTGAGGAAATGTCTTCTCGTTACGAAAGCCAAGAAAAAGAAACACATGAGAACAAAATTGTAATGATTGCTCCATCCTGGCACGATGGTAATATTATGGAGTGCTGTATTGAGCCGATCCTTGATACATTAGTAAAATATGACTTCATAATTGTCGTGCGCCCGCATCCTCAATACATGCTTCATTTTGGTAGAAAAGTTGAAATGCTCCAGGAGAAGTTTTCGTCAATATCCCAGGATAAATTAATTTTTGAAACTGATTTTTCTTCATCTTCATCCATTTACCAATCGGACATTCTTGTCACAGACTGGTCTGGAATTGGGATGGAGTTCTGCTACGCGACGCTCAAACCCGGGATATTCATTAATACTAAACGAAAGATTATGAACCCGGAGCATGAAAAAATTACGCTAGAATCATTAGAAGATCGTATTCGCAAAAAGATGGGCATTGAGTTGGAGCTTAGTGAAATTCAGGAAATAGGTGAAAAAATCTCTTACTTGGTAGACAACGCAGATGCTTACCGTAACGCAATTGAAAAGATTCGGAACGAAGAGCTTTATAACTATGGTTCCTCAGCAAAAATAGGCGCAGAATATTTAATTAAACAACTTATCATCAAAAGAGATAATGATTCAGAGAAGATTAGCACATGATAAAAACAGTGAAAAGCAGTGATAAATACAAGCTGATCAGTTTTATTGGAAATGAATATCGAGATTGCCCTTATCTATATGCAAATTTAATTGAGTATGGATTGGAAAATCCTAATATGTCCATGTGGACAATTGAAGAAAAGGGAGCAACAATTGCAATTGTTCAGAAGTATTTTTCCTGCTTGCACTTATTCAGTAAAACTGATGGTTGGGTTTCAAATGAATTATTGAGTTTGATCAACCAGGAACAGCCCCGCACCTTATTTGCCACCAAAAAAAGTGCGGAAGCATTGCTTGCCCTATTAAGTGATCGTTATTATTTAAAAATAATGAATTTGTATTCGCTCCCATCAGATACGTCGCCAACTCTGGGAAATATTCCGACAGAATATCTCGGTCGGCTGAAGCAAGCAGAAATCGAGGATATTGACGATATAGCTGATTTCCTAATGGAAGACAAAGAATACAAGATGAATTATGACAGAAATGTTTTGTATAATCAGCTGCTTGAACGCTTTAGCGATAACTACTCCCGATATTATCTAATCAAAGAAAACGCGAGAATAATAGCAACGATATCAACGAAAGCTGAACATCCCTCTTTCGCAGTCATAGGAGGCGTTTTGGTCGACGATAAATACCGTGGGCGCAGCATAGGAAAAAGCATAACCTATGACCTTTCCAAAATCCTTCAATTAGAAGGCAAAGAAATGCTTTGCTATATATCAGAAAACAATATTGCCTCAGCGGTAATGTTCAGTCAAATAGGGTATAATCTCATCGGAGAAACCGGCAAGTTCACAGCTTTGTAAAAACAAGAACATTGGCGAGGAGATAATGCAGGCAATAATACCAGCAGCTGGGATGGGGAAAAGACTTGGTGACAACGCGGAAAATAAACCGAAATGTATGATTGAAATATCAGACCTTACCCTCCTTGAAAGGGCGGCTGCTTCTCTAAAAGGTGCAGGTGTAACTCGCTTGATTGTTATCGTAGGATTTCAAAGCGATCTCTTACAAGCCTTTGTTAATGAAAAGATCGTTGATATTGACACAATAATCATTGACAATCCTCTTTACGCAACAACTAACAACATCTATACCCTGTATCTTGCCCGACAAGAAATGGTTAAAGAAGACACAATTTTATTAGAATCGGATTTAATCTTTGATCATGATTTGTTATCTTCGTTAGTACAGTCCCAGGCAGAAGATATGGCTGTCGTGGATCTTTATGATCCAAACTGGATGGATGGAACAGTGGTGCTTTTACAAAATAATGAAAAAATTTCATCATTTGTTCCAAAATCCGAAATTATCCCTGAGAAAATCGTTAATTATTACAAAACAGTAAATATTTACAAATTCTCTAAAGGGTTCTCGCAAAAACGATTTATGCCCGCATTGACTTCTGCTGTAGAAAATGGTGATGTTAACAGCTATTATGAGACGGTTCTCGGGGAGATTACAAAGAATTACGGCCCGTGTCTCTCAGCTTTTAAAATGAATGGTCGTAAATGGTATGAAATTGATAATGAAGTTGATTTAGCTATTGCTAAATCTCTATTTCAATGATGAGAAGATGAGATGAAATAATGAAAAAGTTTCTTAAAATATCATTTATTGTAGTAGTGATTATGCTTTTGTTTCCGAGGCCTGTTTATGCATATTTAGACCCGTCAGTTGTCACTTACGCTATTCAAGTTGTCGTCGGCATGGTCATAGCCGTTGGTGCAGTTATTTACATATATTGGCGTCAAGCCAAACAGAAATTATCTAAAAAATTGGGTATAAGTGATGAGCCCAAAAAAGAATTAGAAGCGGATATCGAATTTTATCAATCCACAGAAACAGAACAAGAAGAGATCAAATAATTTTCTTTCCTGAATAACTGGAATTTGTTTAATGAGAACTAATTTGTCGAATATAAATCAGCAGAGTTTTTTTTGTTTAAAATTTAAAGATTTGTTTTTTTCGTTGTTGTCCGTTTTTATTGTAGCGGTTTTCCCCAGTTTTTTCATGTTGTTTAACAACATCGAAAGGACAAATTTTTCTGATATTGTTTCAATAGCCAGTATATTCATGCTAATTGGCACGATATCTTTACTCCTTTTTTATTTGCTTTTTAAAGATATTTATAAAGCAGCTTTACTAACTAATTTATCTTTGTTCTTGTTCTCAAACTTTGCTTTGCTTGAAAGCGCGATCATCAAAATAATTCCAATGCTACATTATTGGCATATCTTGATGATCATGATTTCCATAATCGTGCTAGTTGCAATTTCCGTTAAGAATAAATTATCCACGGAGTTTGCAAATAACCTGAGTGTCGTTCTATTAATTGTTTTTTCGGGGTTAATTTTATTTAACGCAATAAAAGCAATTCCAGAAATTATCAAAAAGAACACGAAAGAAACCGGCTCTTCCCAATTTGAAATTCAACAAGGAACAATAACAAGCCATAATAATGTGTATTTCTTCGTTTTTGATGAATATGGGGGCTATGATAACCTCTTACGGTATACAGGATTTGATAACAGCGCATTTTATGAAGCCTTAGAAGATCTTGGTTTTAATGTCTCTTTGCACAGCAGAAATTATTCAATCGACACATATATCGAACTTCCTAACCTTTTAAATTTATCATTTGTTAACAATGGAAAAATGTCTCACGACACGAAGAAGCTTGCGTTAGATAGCCCTGTTTTATTTCAATTGTTCAAAGAAAACGGGTACAGTTTAAATGTCGTCAGTGACTATGGACATATACCAATTGAAAATACTGAGGTTTCAGTTGATTATGCCTATGTTTCTGGTAAGTATGAAGACACTCTGAAAGTATTAATATTAAACAATTCTGTTTATTATCCTTTTTTGTCAAACCAATATCGAAACACACGAATTGTCGAAGTTGAAAATATGTTTCAATATCTCACTAATTCATGGAAACTTCAACCCCTTAAACTGTTCACGTTTTCCTATATTTCTTTTCCGCATCTTCCATGGGTGGTAGATGAATTTGGTAATAATATCTCCCTCAGCAACAAACAAAATTGGCAGAATTCTGATGTATATCTAAACCAATTAAAATATTGCTCAAAGAAGATAATGGGAGTTGTAACAAATATTATTAAAAATGATCCCGATGCTATTGTTATCATTCAATCCGATCATGGGTATAGACAGGCGTATTATTTAAAAAATTGGTACGGTGAAACATATGATGATTGGGGTTTGGAAATGCAATATATCCGTAACATTCTAAACGCAGTGTATTACAAAGGTGAAAAAATTGATATCGAAAATTATTCTGGAGTCAATACATTAATTATTGTCCTTAATGAACATTTCGGAATGAATTATGAATTGCTGGAGCAACCTAAATAATATGAAATTTTTCAAAAATAAATGGTCAGCTTTTATCATTTTGCTCATTTGGATAATCCTTTTCATCAATTTAACGCCAATAATTCTCTTTGTTACAGGGCAAAATCTCCAAAAATCGACGGTACCGCTGGATTTGCCGGGCGACCAGGTTTTTCACGCCATAGACAATTTGTCATATTATGGGAACTTGTTTCAGACTGTTACATTAGACGGTTGGGTTTTTGTTGAGACAAAAAAAGATAATCCTGAAAAACTGGTTAAGTTAATATTTGCGTCGGATAATGTGGCTTATGAGATCCCCACAAATTTACACAGCCGGCGAGGCTTGGTCAATGTTTTCAGTGAAAAAGATGTTCCTGAAGAAAGAACAGGATTTTCAGCTTCGTTTTCATCTTTAGGAATGAAAAACGGATACTATTTCTTATACTTTTATGTTTATGAGAACGAGGACAATTTTGGTTTACTAAATACCAACAGAGAGTTTCGTAAACACAATCGTGGTCTTGAAGAATATTTTGGTGGCGAGTTGGTGAAAAACGAAAAGTTTTCCAAAGTTTCTAATACAGGTCAGTTGTTGTTTGATGTCAATAGTTGTGAAATTAAAAATGGATATTTAAATATCTACGGCTGGGCTTTCCTGCAAGGCGTGGGTTCTGCAAAAAACAGAATATTCCTTGAAATTCAAAAACCGGATAGTTCAGTATCTTATTACTCAACCAAAAGAATGCTTAGAGAAGATGTTAGTGAATTTTTTGGTGATAATCGCTACCTCCAAAGCGGTTTTTCAGCAAGAATCTCATTGGACGCAATAGGTGAAGGGGATAACATTATTCGATTTATTATCGGAGGGAATCGGTCGAACGGGAGCTATGAGTTTAATTGGGCTAACATAGCAGATTAATTTAAACTATTGTTCTATTCAAAATCCCCAGACTTCAATATCTAAAAACGATCGTTCAATCTCTTTTTAACAATTTATTACTTCATTCTATCAAACACCTAAGCCCCAATTCCACAAAATAATTTTAAGGTATACTTCATAGTTGGTAATGCAGCTAACCACTTGACTAATCATCAGTCTTACCAAGGAGAAACATTTTGAGCAATATCTTATGCATCGGCGCTGGTTATGTCGGCGGACCCACCATGGCGGTCATCGCCAAACATTGCCCGCAACACATGGTGCGCGTAATCGATATGAACACCGACCGTATCGCTGCCTGGAATTCAAATCAACTCCCCATTTACGAACCCGGTCTGGAAGAAGTGGTAAATCTTGCCCGTGGACGCAATCTGTTTTTCCTCACTGATGAGAACATCGGTGAACAGATTAATTGGGCAGACATCATTTTTGTCAGCGTCAACACCCCTACAAAATCCTTTGGACTGGGTGCCGGCCGAGCAGCCGATTTACAATTTTGGGAAAAAACCGCCCGTCAAATCCTTGAATACGCCACAACACCTAAGATCATCATTGAAAAAAGCACCCTGCCTGTCCGCACTGCTGAGGCGATGTCTCAGATCCTCAACACCAATTCCCGCGGCGTTCAGTTTGATGTCGTCTCCAATCCCGAGTTCCTGGCTGAAGGCAGCGCTATAAAGGACCTTGAAGATCCTGATCGTGTATTAATCGGCGGACACAACACGCCCAGTGGTAAGAAGGCGGTCGAAACTATTGTGGAGCTATACGCCAACTGGGTTCCGCGTGAAAAAATCATCACCACGAACCTGTGGTCCAGTGAGCTTTCTAAACTGGTAGCCAATGCGTTCTTAGCCCAGCGCATCTCTTCGATCAATGCAATTTCTGCTCTATGTGAGAAAACTGATGCCGACATCGAAGAGGTCGCCTACGCGATTGGCACCGATTCCCGCATTGGACCGCATTTCCTGCGGGCAAGCGTCGGGTTTGGCGGCTCGTGCTTTAAAAAAGACATTCTCAACCTGGTATATATTTGCGAGCAACAGGGTTTGCCCGAAGTCGCTGAATACTGGCAGCAGGTGCTGACGATAAATGAATACCAGGAGGCGCGCTTTGTAGCTAACATGGTGCATACCATGTTCAATTCGCTCAGCGGCAAGCGAATCGCATTGTTTGGTGCAGCATTTAAGGCCAATACAAGTGATACGCGCGAATCCCCGGCATTGGCAGTCTGCCGCGAACTTCTTGAAGAACAAGCTGATCTATCCCTGTGCGATCCTTACGCCCTTGATAATGCTCGTGTTGATCTCGGCGATCTATCTGAGAAGATTCGCTTTATCCTCGATCCTTATCAGGCGGCTGAAGGCGCACATGCAATTGCAATTCTGACAGAATGGTCATATTTTTCTGAGCTTGATTACCAGCGGATTTATGACTCAATGGCACATCCTGCATTCATATTTGATGGCCGGAACATTCTCGACCATCAAAAGCTGTTTGAGATCGGTTTTAATATCTACCCAATTGGCAAAACTCCCTTGCAGCACTTTGCTTAGAGGAAAAGTGATCGGTTTCCGCCCGGTTCTGATTGCAGGTTGTGATAAGAAATTTGGTGAAAATATTTTAAAAAGAACACCCGGCATTATTGCACATCATTTCATCAGACTATGGCATACCGACCAGAAATCGATCAACAACCAGACATTCTCCGAGACTGAAGTAAAGGTTATCAACATTGAAAATCTCCATCGTTATTCGAGCATTCAACGAAGAGCAGCATATAGGCCGTTTACTCTACGGCATTTCCAAACAAGATTATCCTGAACCCGAAGTTATCCTGGTCGATTCCGGGTCAACCGATCGAACTCTCGAGATTGCCAGTCAATTCCCGGTTAAGATCGTCCACATCAAACCTGAAGATTTTACTTTTGGCAGGTCGCTAAATATGGGCGTTGCAGCGTCTTCCGGAGAGCTGGTCGTGCTGATCAGCGCTCACTGTTACCCCGTTTTTCCCGATTGGTTGGATTTGCTCACTCAACCCTTTAATGTCAAGGAGGTCGCGTTGAGTTATGGAAAACAACGCGGCGGCGAAAGCAACCATTACTCCGAACATCAATTCTTTCGCAAATATTTCCCGGACAATTCCGTTCTGCAGCAAGCGCACCCTTATTCGCATAACGCCAATGCCGCAATAAGACGGAAATTATGGGAAGCTCATCCATATGACGAAAACCTGACCGGGCTTGAAGACCTGGCTTGGAGCAGCTGGGCAATGGATTCAGGTTATGAAATCGCTTATGTTGCTGAGGCAGAAGTAATCCATCAGCATAACGAGACCATGCCACAGGTTTTTAATCGTTACAAACGAGAAGCAATTGCATTAAAGCAAATTTTACCCAACAGCACATTTACCTTCGGACTTTTTCTGCGCAAATGGTTGGGAAATACGCTTTACGATCTTAACCAGGCGCGACGAGAAAAAGTTTTTGTAAAACAGTTCGGTTCAATCTTTCAGTTTCGATTAATGCAATATTGGGGAACCTATCGCGGGTATCATTTTGCTGGCAAAATAGATGCTCAATTACATCGAGCCTTTTATTATCCGGCGAATATTCTTGAAAATAAAGTGGCTAAATCTCGAAATGTTGAGAAAATTGATTACACACAAGAAACAAATTTTCTTTAAATTGAGCTATCAATTCAAGCGGATTATTTTCGCTTGCATTTATTGATATTCAACCGACAAAAATTATTTATGGGATGTGTCTGCAATTTTTCAAGGACAATTAAAAATAAAAATACTCTCTCATAATGATAATTTTTGTAAAAACAATTGAGGTCATTTGTTTGTAAAAGATATCTACCACTACTGGATAATATTGCGTAGTGGTCTATTCGATAGAGATTATTATCGTAGCAGCTATCCTGAAATTGATTACGGCTGTAAAGATTTGTTGTGGCATTTCTTGCGCACAGGTTGGCGTGAGGGCAAAAATCCCTCGGAGGATTTTGACACTTCATTTTATTTACGCACGAATAAAGACGTACAACGAGCCGGTTTCAACCCGTTATTACACTATATCATCGCCGGCAAAGCTGAAGGTCGGCGTCCTAACCAAAGTTCCCAAAGCGTTCAATTTGCGTATAACGTCTGGATTGAACAAAATGACATTCTGTCTCACTCAGATGAAGAAAACATTAAACGCCATATTAAGGCATTTTCACATCAACCTTTAATTTCAATTCTTCTATCACTGCAAGACCCAACGAAACACTGGTTAGAAAAATGTTTAACGTCGATTCATGCCCAACTTTATTCAAATTGGGAACTATTAATACATGCCAGCCCTCAGGATGAACTACTCGTTTCATCCCTTGTTCAAAAGCATAGCCAAAACAACCAGCAAATAAAGCTCATCAACACCGGGTCCGACAGATCACTGGCTGAAAACCTTTTCACCTTGTTTAATCATTCATCAGGAGAATATGTGTGTTTAATTGATCAAGGAACCATCTTGCGTGTTCATACGCTCTACCTGGTTGCAAATGAGATCAACAAAATTGAACAAGCGGATGTCATCTATGGTGATGAAGATTTAATCGATGAAAAGGAAAATCGACATGATCCCTTTTTCAAACCGGCCTGGAATCCCGACCTTCTCTCAACAAACAATTACCTGGCGCATCTAACGGTTTATAAATCAAGCACATTTGCATCCTTCGAAAACGATGTCAAACAAATTGGTGATGCGCCTGGATGGACAATACCATTCCTGATTGAGACACAAAATAAGAAACATCGTATTAGTCATATTCCTTTTATATTAAGTCACCTTTTCATCGGTGAAAAACCAATCATCTTTGGTTCTCAATTAAGCCTGGCTGAAAAATTTGCGTTTTTTTCTTCAATATTCAAGCTGAGCGGGAATAACATCACCATTTCGTATGAATTAGACCAATTCATCCGTTTGCAATACCCCCTTCCTGATGATCCACCGTTGGTGAGCATTATTATCCCAACAAAAAATCGACTGCACCTGTTGAGGAACTGTATCGATAGTATTATTTCCAAAACACACTATTCGAATTTTGAAGTCCTGGTTGTGAACAATCAATCAGATGATCCTGAAACTCTCGTTTACCTTCAAGGCATAGGGAGCCATTCAAAAATCAAAGTATTAGATTACAACGATCATTTCAATTACTCTGCGATTAACAATTTTGGTGTAACGCAGGCTCAGGGCAATGTGATCCTATTTTTGAATAATGATACGGAGGTTATCAATCCTTATTGGCTTGAAGAATTAGTTAGTCAGGCCTTACGCCCAGAAATCGGCGCAGTTGGCGCTTTGCTCTGGTACAATGATCACATAGTGCAACACGCCGGTGTGATTCTGGGCTCTGGTGCCGGAGGAATCGCCGATCATGCTTTCAAAAATTTCACCATCAGCGAGTTACAGCAAGACAGGCGTGCATACTTTGTTCAAAACTATTCAGCGTTAACCGGAGCCTGCCTGGCAGTTGAAAAAAGTAAATTCCTGGACGTCGGAGGCTTTGATGAGCAACTGGCGATTTCGTATAATGACATTGATCTTTGCTTGAGACTGTTAACCAAGGGGTACCGCAATCTCTTTACTCCCTATGCAGAGCTTTACCATCATGAATCAGCCAGTCTTGGATTTGCCGCGTCTGTAAAACGTCAATCGCAATATAAAAAAGAACGGCAATATATGCTCGACCGTTGGAGTGAATTATTTTTAAATGATCCAGCTCATAACCCTAACCTCTCAATACCATGGCTAACGAATGTTATTGCGGATCACAGCAGGGCAGAAAAGCCATGGCAAAACCAGTGACCAAAATCAATTTAGATTTGGAGGCTCGATCAAAGCACGAGATGATGTTAAAATGTAATCTATCAGGCTTATGGATGAAGACATCTTGTTGATGATTTATGGTTCCGATCAAAGTTAATCGACAAACAATAGTGATCTTTGTCTCCTGAACATTCAACAAGTTGACCCGATGAGAACACCGATGATATCAATTATCGTCCTTTCGCACAACAATTGGCATTATACGGAAACTTGCATAAAAAGCATTTATCAAAACACGCGTTTCCCAGAATTCGAAATTATCATTGTCGATAATGCCTCAGACCAGGAAACTAGGAATTCTCTTGGTCAACTAACCGCTGCACATGACAACCTATCGGTGATTTTTAACCCGAAGAATTATGGCTTTGCAAAAGCAAACAATCTTGGTGCGAAGCAGGCAAAAGGCGATTATCTTGTGTTTCTAAATAATGACACAATCGTGTCAGAAGGGTGGCTCGGAAGGTTATTATCTCATTTACAGAATATTCCCGATGCGGGCATGGTCGGGCCGGTGACCAATGCGATTGGCAACGAAGCAAAAATCGCTGTTGACTATAGTGAACCAACCATAGAAGCAGTAAATCAATTTGCGAATTATCGGGCTGAGCATTTTTCAGGTCAATATTTTAAGATCAGGAACCTGGCATTGTATTGTTGCATCATTTCAAAAGAGCTTTTCGACAGAATTGGGGGCCTGGATGAGCGATATAAGATTGGAATGTTCGAAGATGACGATCTAGCAATGGTCATTTTGCAGGAAGGCCTTTTCCTTTATTGCGCAGAAGATGTGTTCATTCATCACTTTCATGGGGCATCATTTAATAAACTCAGCTTGTTAAAGCGAATTGTGATTTTTCATATTAATAAATATAAATTTGAAAGAAAATGGCGAACAAAATGGATCATTCATCAAAACAGGCCCTCATAATTATTCTAACTTGGAATACAAACTAACACCATTCTTGTTTCTGTTAGATTCAATGACCAGAATTTGTTGACAAAATTATGGCTGAAAACCCTTTACTGATTGTGGTTAATTTTTTCAAACAGATGCAAGGTCAACCCTGCATCGTTTTCCTTGGTGGATACCCGTATCCATCGCGGCTGGGGGATGGATACTATCAGCGGGTTGCATCCATCGGTCAACAGCTATCAAGTTTTTATCAAATTTACATAGATCGAAAGGACCTTCCCGACAAAACGGGTTGGCTGGACTGCCCTCAACCTGGCATCCTTTCGTTGTCAATACGCCATAATTGGGTGGCACGTCTCACTGCAATTATTTGCATATTATTGGCAAAAAAATTATATGTCCATAGTATTTATCCATTAAAACATCTCCTTTTTCTGTTGAGATTGCCTCATGTTCTCAAGCTCGTCGATTTTCACGGCGCGGTTCCAGAAGAACAGTCGATGATGAATGACCTAAAAACCTCAAGGCAATTAGAAAAAATGGAGAAGATTGCTATCGACAGAGCCGATCGTTATATATTTGTTACCGAGGCAATGGTAGAACATTTTTCAAAGAAATATCATGTTTCTTTTTCGTCTAATTATTTCACTATCCCAATTGTTCCAAAGCTTTCTTCCACCATCCCCAGCAAGCCACCAATTATCGATAAGCCAGTCGTCGTCTATGCTGGCGGAATTCAGGTTTGGCAAAAAATTCCTGAAATGATAGCTGCTATCAGCAATACCGTCGACGCTTATCAATTTCGACTCTTTACCACCCAACCAGAGGAAATGCGTTCATTACTATATGCAAAAGGAGTAGACCACACCAATATTGAGATTTCCAGGAAAACTCACGCTGAAATAATTGAGATATACAAGGATTGCCATTTCGGCTTTTTGCTTCGAGACGACCATGTAGTCAATCAAGTGGCATGCCCGACCAAATTGATCGAATACCTGGCGTTCGGTGTCCTCCCTATTTTGATTAATGTTCGTATCGGGGATTTTTCTTCAATGGGGATGAGGTACCTATCGCTAACAGATTTTGTGAATTTAAAAATACCTCATCAGAATAACCTGAAAGAAATGGTGGAACAAAATTACAATGTTTATCAATCATTGCAAACGAAGCATAATATGGAGATGGAATTATTAAAGCAATATTTATCTGTAGAACGTTGAGTTTTCATTACGGATAAATTTTCAGGCCAATCAATCGAGTTTTTATTGACCTTACCTGCATTTATTAAAAATGATTAGCTGAAGAATTTGCGCTTCTACCAGTAAGGATGATGATGGCAAATAAAAAATTTATTGACCAGTTGAAATCCAGTTTAATCCACTGTGGTCCATTTTTGGTGTTCCTTGTGTTATTGCTCGTGTTTGCAAGTTACACCCTCTTTTTATCGCTCAATCTTCAAACGGGAATTATTCCAGACGAAACTTATCGATTCGCAGTTTCAAAGCATTTTAGCAGCACCTGGGGCATTCCGGATAATGGAGCAATTGCGCAAACTGCAGGTGAAAGTCTACAGCGGACTCCTTTTTTAGGTTATTGGATCTACGGAAGAATGCTGGTTCTGTTCCTTTTAGCGGTTCCAACAACAACAGAATGGCAAAGTTTGGTGTTTTTAAGGCTGGTTAATGCCATTTTTTCTTGGGGAACGGTCATCATTACTTATTTGATTGCAAAGGAAATCATTTCCAGCAAGTGGCTTCGACTGCTGCCAGTTTTTATGTTAACGAATACGCTGATGTTTGTTTTTTTGTCTGCCGGTGTCAATTATGACAATCCCACGATTTTGTTGTGTTCTGCCAGTCTTTTGTTTTATATTAAGGCACTTAAAAAACATGAAGCGTTTACCAAAAACAGCCTGGCATGGATGGTGCTTATATCTGCGGCATGCCTGGTAAAGTTTTCTGTCTTGCCCTTAGCCCTGATCATGGTTGTGATATGGATTGTTTATATTATCAAAAATAAACCTGAATTTTCAATATCTCAATTAAATAACAGGACCAGTTGGGTTCTATTATTCATGTTGATTATCCTTTTAGGATTTAATTTCAGTATTTATGGCATCAATATCATTCGCTATGGGTCACTACTTCCTTCATGTTCTGATATTTACTCAGAAGAAATTTGTGCTGTCAGTACCTATGCAATCCGCCATCAGGAAATGGCTTTGCCAGAAAAACTCTCAGTTTTTGCCGCATTTCGCCAGGGAGACCCGGAACCAATTCGCTATGTTTTTGATTATTGGATCAGAGCAATGTTAGATCGTATCTTTGGAATCATGGGGCACAAAATTTATTTCCCCATCAGTGTTTCATATTTTCTCATGTTGATATTTTGGTCAATTGGATTGGGAATGCGCTATATCCGAAAACCGAATTTCCTTTTGATTAGTCTTTTTAGCATCATCATTTTCTATGCTCTGGTCCTGGTTCGGATGAATTACAACTCAGAATTGGTATATGGTTTTCATACATCAGTTGCCTTGCAGGGTCGATATATTTTCCCTGTAATAACCATTGCTTATGTCATTTGGGCATACATAATCGAAAATGTCTCCAACAAACTGGTTCGCGTCACAACATTACTGGCTATAATCGCATTATTCTTCTATGGTGGACCCATCAGATTTATTTGGTACTACCATTCTGTTTTTGCTGACTGGTTCATATAATTTTGTTATTTAGCTTATTCACAAAGATGTCACATCTTTTTTTTAGATTGCGATCAAAATTCCTCTCTCCTAATTCACCATTAGAATTAGCTTTACGCACTTTGTACCACAAAATCGCTGCCACACGCCTATTCTTTTATTGGCAGGATTTTCTGACAAAGCAGTCTTATAGTAAATATCGATCAAAGCAAAAAAAGACACATCTTCCACAACTGGAATCCTCGTCTGCCCTTCCAAAGGTTACATTTTTAATTTCTTGTGATCGGTCTTCTCCAGAAGAGATCCAGAAGACAATAATCTCGCTGCAAACCCAAGAAAGTAACAACTGGAACGCTATTGTGTTCTTGACAAACCAGTTAGATCACCCGGATAGCAAGCGTTTCAACGATGACCGGATTAAACTTGCACCCATCACGGAACGGGTTGAACCCGGCAAAATTACCGCTGAATATGTCGTCTTCTGCCAGGCAGGAGATGAGTTTGACCGTGCTTTTTTGACCCATTTTTATCATTCGCTGGGCTCTGAAACGCCCGCAGATCTCACCTATTGTGATTGTGAGTATTTAGAAACGAAAATAGACCAAATCAAGCCTTTCTTCAAACCAAAAGGACAATCACCCGCTTTATTACTATCCGTCAATTATCTATCACGAGGTTTTATCCGCCTGCAAACCCTGGAGAAATTGTGGCCAAAAATCGATCACACCGCGAAGCTCGTCGCCCAGGAATATGATCTAACTCTAAGACTATGCGAAAATCATAAAATTCTTCGCCATATCCCCGAGGTATTAATAAGCCAAAAACACCTTCCAACTTCTGATGACCCCGAAATACAAAAGGTCCTCATAGACTTTCTGCGTCGACAGGGTCACACAAATATCGCAGCATCAAAGGTGAATGCAGGTGTTCGCTTTTCCTGGAAGAGCGGATCGCCCAGTTTAGCAACCGTTGTCCTTTCGAAAAATAATTACCGGTTTCTGCATCACCTGATTCCCGGACTATTAGCCACCCCTTATGAAGGACAACACACGATCTACATCGTCGATAATGGAAGCGATGACCCGGCAACGCTTGATTTTTACCGGCACATAGCCCAGGAATCTCGCGTTTCAATCCTCCCCTATCCTAAACCTTTCAACTATTCCGAGGCAATCAACCTGGGTGTGAATGAATCCAATTCTGACCTAGTTTTACTGATGAATGACGATATGGCGATCATGGATAAAATCTGGCTCGAAGAGCTTGTCCAATGGGCAATCAAACCTGAGATTGGGGTCGTAGGGGCAAAGCTCTTACGCAAAAATCGAACCATACAACACGCTGGGATCATCATTGGATTGACAGGTTTTGCCGGGCATATCTATTTAAATGCCCCCGAAAACTATCATGGTTTAATGGGTTCAACCAACTGGTACCGTAATTTCCTTGCGTTAACCGGCGCCTGTCAGATGGTTCGACGAGAGGTGTTCAATCAGGTAAATGGTTACAACGAAGCCTATCGGCTAGCCTTCGGAGATATCGACTTTTGCTTAAAAGTCTTTGAGAAAGGTTATCTGAATGTCTATTCTCCCTTTGCCCGATTATACCACTATGAGGGCAGTACGCGGGGTTATGAAACTCCTTTGGAAGATGCACGAATAGGGTACGAACGGCTTGAGCCTTATCTTATAAATGAAGATCCTTATTTCTCTCCCAATCTAACCAATAGCCGCATTCCAAAATGCATAACTCGATTACAATCCGAAGATGATCGCAAGCAGCGCATTGCTACAAGAAAAAAATACTACCTGAAAAAATAAAAACCGCTGTGAGCCAAATAGTTTCATCGGCGGTAATTGACATTTCAATTCATGGACTAAACAGATAATTCAGTACCCGATAGTTTTTCTATCACCCCAATTACAGCTGAATTGTCCAGCTCACGCATACCCATTTGAAGCATGGCATTAAATAGCTGCGTGTTCACTGCTGTGGTTGGCATCGATACGCCAAATTCCCGGGCAGTGTCCATCACAATCCCTAAATCCTTCGCCTGCATGTAGGCTTTAAACCCCGGTTGGCGATTACCTGCAAAAAGCCTGGGTGGTTTATTATCCAGCGTCCAACAGCCCGCTGCACCTCCCCGGATTGCCTCAATCACCTTTCGCGGATCTGCGCCGGCTTGTTGGGCAAAAATCAATAATTCCCCCATAGCGACCATCTGGGCTGCTACCATGATTTGGTTTGCAGCTTTGGCAATTTGACCATCTCCAAGCCCGCCCACATGGGTAATGGTCTTCCCAATTGCTTCCAGCACAGGCTTGACTTTGTGGAAAGCGTCCACCGGACCGCCGACCATGATGGTCAGCGTGCCTTCTCTGGCTCCGATGTCGCCACCGCTAACCGGAGCATCAAGCATAATCACACCTTTTTCAGCCAGGTGCTGGCCGACCATACGGGCTGTGGCTGGTTTAATGGTGGAATTGTCGATGTAGATCAATCCGTCGTGGGCTCCCGCAATTATCCCTTGGTCCCCCAAGGCGACCATTTCAACATCCGGTGAATCCGGCAGATTCGTGAAGATAACATCCACCTGTTCAGCCACTTCAGCCGGAGAATTAGCCTCAAACGCTCCCTCACTGACCAGTTCTTTGACGCTTTGGCGGCTTCGATTGTGAATCACCAGTGAAAAGCCTGCCTTTAAAATATTTCGTGCCATTGATTTCCCCATGATCCCCAAACCGATATAACCGATTTTCAAATCCATTGATCCAGTATTCCTTTCCATCTCACATCACAGACATGAATTATCCATGTACTTGCATGAAGATTTCCTCCTGTCCATTTAAAAACCACCCTGATCATACCATCTCTATTTTGACGACAGTAAATCTTAATCTACGCGCAATCCCTCAACTTTCCTTCTTGTTTCTCCCAATGTCCTTCTTCAAGTTCGTTCTTCCAGCTACCTGTGTTTATCCTCAAAAAACTGAGCCATTATCCGTCCCTATGCACGAGGCCCTGCTCCCAGGCAAACACGGCTGCTTGAGTTCGGTCGGCTAAATGCAATTTACTGAGTATATTGCTAACATGACCCTTGACCGTGTTCTCGCTAATAAATAAAGCTTCAGCAATTTCATTGTTTGAAAGCCCCCTGCCAATCAGTCGCAAAACCTCCATCTCTCGAGTAGTTAAATCTGAAAAAGGGTAAAAAGCCGCGCGTTTGGCATCATTTATTTCGAGAATCACTCGTTCCGCCACACGTGGGTGCAGTGTTGCTTCTCCAACAGCAGCTTTTTTGATAACATCCACCAGGTTTTCCATAGAAACGTCTTTAAGAACGTAAGAAATTGCCCCAGCCTGTAAGGCTGGGAAAATAAACTCATCCTGGTGATATGAGGTCAAAACAACGATTTGAGTGCGTGGTGTGATATCTTTTACTTTTCGGGTGGCTTGAACCCCACCCATGCCGCTCATAACCAGATCCATTAACACCACGTCAGGGAGCAGTTCGGTTGCCATTTGGACTGCTTCATCACCCGATGATGCTTCGCCAACCACAATAAACTCTGGTTGCGCATCCAAATATGCCCGCAAACCTTTGCGAACAACCTCATGATCATCAACAATCAATATCGTGATCTTGCGAGTGTACATCTCAAATCTCCGCTACCGGGTATGGATATCTCAAAACTATACTCGTTCCCCTGCCTGGGAAACTACTTATGATTAGCTCACCACCGATCAGAGCTGCACGTTCTTTCATAAAATCAAGCCCCATGCCTTCTCCACGCCTTTGTTCAACAACAAACCCTTTACCATCATCCTCGATGATCACAACCAGTATATACGAGCGGAAATCAAAGCTTACCCTGACTAGTTTTGCCTGGCTATGCCACAAAACATTGGCTAATGCTTCTTGAAGGATCCTGAAAATGCTTTTTTGAGCATCCAAGGGCAAGATATGCTCCTCTCCCCAGACATCAAATTCAATTGAAATTTCATTCCTTCTACGCCAATCGCTAATAAAATTTTCCGCTGCCACAACCAAACCCTTGCCCTTGATCTCTACTGGGCGCAGCTCTAGGATTAAATCAGTCAGTTCTTGGCGAACCTTTTCAATCAGCAGCTCGGCTTCCTTTAGTTGTTCATATGCTTTTTCGGGGTGTGCGTTCATGTGAACTCTGGCTGCCGCTAATTGAGCAGAGGCAGCAAAGGCTTGTTGTTTAACACTGTCATGTAGATCTCGCGCCAGGCGATTGCGTTCTTCGAGGATTGTCAACTCCTGCCGACGATCCATCAGGTTTTCTAACTGTTTCGCCATCAAGTTCAAATCTGAGGTTAGCTTTCCAATTTCATCTTTGCTGGTGTCCCTGATCGAAACTGAAAAATCACCACGAGCCCAGTCGTGTGCAGCTTGTGAAACATGGGTCAACCGACGTGTTAGCCCCTTAGCGGTCCATAATCCAAATACAGACCCGATCAAGCCAGCAAATAAGGTGATAATCAATAACGATCGCCCAATATAAAGGATAAGCTGTCCCAGGGGAAGAAATTGCCATGGAAAATGTTTGGTGGTAAACACAACGATACCCACCAGGTTGCGTTCAATATCAAGCAATGATTCTACGGGTACAGTAACATAGCCCACGTCTGTTGGCTCAAACCTGAACACAGGGATTGCACCAATGATGCGATGCCCGGGTTCCACAATCTCATACAACAGGTTTTGATCCTCCTCGCCCTGGAGTGCGGCTCTTAATGGGCGGTCCAAACCGGGAAGGTAGTCATAAGGTATCTTTTTACCCAGATCTTCCTCAGACACGATCCCGGATGGTATTGCATAAACAAGCGTACGATCATTCAACAAATAGTAAAAATGCAGAAAATCCTTTACTCTCATTTCCAATTGAAGGCTACCAAAAACCAACAACGGGCGAGTACGTATTACTGTCCCTTGAACATCTTCAAGATATTTTCTGGCCCCATCCACATCCGGAGGCTCTGACGAAAAGAAGTGCTGCATCATCGGCGTCCATTCTTCTCTTAAATTTGCGACCAGGGTTTCAGGAGTTAAATCGATACTTAAAACAAAATAAGACATCAAGATAATCATAACGATTAATTCAACAACCAACAAAGCGCTTATCGTAACGATGGTGTAACTCAGCGTCATGCGCCAGCGTAATGATCGAAAAATCGAAAAAATATTCCGGAAAGGAGCATTGGGATTGTGTTTTTTTTGGTCAGCTTTTGTCAATTTTTCTGATTTCTTCATTGTACACGGTCAGTTAATTGAGATTATGAGTGAAAAATAATCAATTGAAAGGCAAGCTCAAATCGACCAGGTAACTCAATTTTACTTGGGATGGCTAACTCTTGCATCATCCCGAAGTGGAGTTAAAAAATCCTTCCATGATGATTAACCAAATCGAGATTTCTTTTTTGCACCTTAATTGCTCACCAGCGTTTGCAAAACACCGGTCCATCATAACAAGCCAACCAGCCGACAGGCAAAGAAGGATCAAAGGTTTGCGGCACTTCACAACTACCGCACAAACCCAATCCACATCGCATGTGGGCTTCCCACGAGAATTGGTAATCCAGTTGATGCTCACAACATATCTTTGCTAGAGCAGTTAGCATCCCGACAGGACCGCAGGCAAAAAGCGTGTCAAAGTCAGATTCTTGAAGTGCTTGCTCAACGATCGATGTCACCAGGCCTTTTTGCCCACGGGAGCCGTCGTCTGTCGTAACCGATACCTGAAAACCTAAATTCTCAAATGCCTCCGGCAATAAAATACTGTCAGAATTTTGAGCTCCTAGGCAAACAAGCACCTGCAAATTCTGTGCCTTGGCAGCCTTTGCTAAAGGTATTAACGGAGCAGAGCCGTACCCTCCGCCGACAAGAAGCAAGCGTTGACCATCTACAGAAAATCCATGTCCCAAGGGACCTTTGACCCAGATGAAATCACCAACGGATAATTTTAGAAGCGCACGACTGAAAGGACCCACGCCAACAACCAGCAAACAAAACGGGTCTATCGAGGCAATACTGAAGGGTTTTTCTCCAATTCCAGGTAACCAAATCATCACAAATTGACCAGGTTGGGCATCGATGGATCCTTCAAGCGATAACCAGCAGGTTGTTTGATTAACCCAAAAGAGTTTTTGAACCTGCCTGATTTCAAATCCGCCTCTCATGCTTTGTGCGCCTTTCCGATAATTTCGCCAACCGATCGATACTTGTGTTGTTCTAAAAACGCAATCATTTCGGCTTTGATTAATTCAAAAGCATCCGGTCCTCGATACCATAACGCAGACCCGACGCCAACAGCCGTTGCCCCTGCCATCATCATCTCGATGGCATCCCGCCCGGTAAGCACTCCCCCTGTCCCGATGATGGGGACCTCTACAGCTTGAGCAATCTCAGCAATGCAATGCAGCGCAATCGGTTTCAGGGCGGGACCCGAAATCCCTCCGCTGCAATTGAACAGGACAGGCCGGGAGGCATCAGCGTTGATTAACATGCCCGGCATGGTATTGATCGCAGTAATTGCGTTTGCACCGGCTTCAACCACTGCTCGGGCGATCCTACCGATATCAGGCACATTTGGCGCCAATTTGACCGTGATCGGAATATCACCGACAGCTTGCTTTACAGACCGTGTCACATCGGCAGCGCTACGCCAATCAGCAGCGAAGGGCAGGCCAAAGTCATCCTGTACGTTGGGACAGGAAATATTCACCTCAATCATATCAGGCTCAACCACAGAAATTGCTCTTGCTACCTGCCCAAATGCTTCTACCGTTCCGGCAAAAATGCTGGCGATTAAGGGAGTTTTCAATGGGGACAATTTTTCATGCGCTTCTTTTATTAAATGAACTTCCTCTTCGACTCCGGGGTTGGTTAATCCAATGGCATTGATCAAACCATGTTCCCATTCAGCCATAACAGGATTAGGATGCCCGACGCGTGGCTCCGGACCACAGCTTTTGGCGGTAACGGCGCCAGCACCTGCCAGCGCAATCCGCTCAAGCAAAGTCGGGCTCGTGCCCATCACTCCTGATGCCAAAACCAAAGGGTTATTAAGCACGATTTTTCCAATGCTGACATTGATGTTTGGAATTGGCAAACTTATCATCCTCTCAATGAATGTTCTCAAGCCATGTGATTGAGAATTTCTGTTCCAATTGTAGTCGTATCAACCAATGTTTTTTATAATTAAATGTTGGTTTAATTATAAGGCAAAGGCGAAGTTAACAAGCCACCATTTTTGGGTTTTGTAATCAAATTCATTGGCAAAAGTCTGAGATCGCGGTAGAATAATATCGGTTCGCATGCGGGCGTCGCCAAGTGGTAAGGCAGTAGCTTCCCAAGCTACCATTCGTGGGTTCGAGTCCCATCGCCCGCTTTTCTCTTTCCTACAGGAATAAAAAAACACCTCTTGTTTACAGAGGTGTTTAATAAATATTTTCTACCATTAGCTCATAAAAAAATATGTACAGCTCAATGCGATTAATACCTGTCCGCCTGCGTAGTAAAGTGGGCCAAGTTGGAAGTTCATCGGCTTGTAAAATCGCCGAATCCCGTATTCAATGTCACCCATTGCAACCAGGGTAGCGCCGATCGCAACCATCCATGCAGAGACCTGGGAAAAACTTCCGCCAAACAGCGTCGATATCGCCCGCGTCACCATAAATATCACTACCAGCAAAAAGATCAGCACCGGCGCGCGAAAATCACCCAGCCCTTTCCAATATAACCGCGCCAGGAACAGGTAAATCAACAGCGCCACAACGCCAACAATGATGTCCTGAGACTGAAAACCACTAAAAAGCGTGAAAGCGATTGCATATTCCAGGTAGGCAATGAAAAATACAACCATTGCTGCAAAAAGAATCCGATCATTGCTCATATCGATATTGAAAATATCCCCCAACAAACACAGGCCCAGGCCAACCAGAATCCAGGTGGTATAACCCGGGTTGACATTTGGGCTGAGGTAACTCAACACAGCGATGATAATCGCCAGGAAGGTCAGCGCTGGCTGGGTCACCTTTATCATTTTCAGATTATTGCGATTGCGGGCGATCATGTACAAGATGATCAAGACAAGAGAAAAGGGAACAGGAATCAATGAATAATTCATCGTCATCATATCTCCTTATTTCACATCATCAGGACGAACTTCACGCCCTGTAGCGGCTGATTGCAGTGCAGCCAGAGAGAATTGCAAAACCGCCTTACCCGTCGGGCCATCCAGCCGTGGCTGACCACCCGTCTTCAATTTTTCGATGAAATCGATCGTTGTCGCAGTAAAGCTATCATGCCATTCTTCGCCATCCACGGGGATGGATGTTGTTTTTCCATCCTTGAAGACCATCAACGGAGGAAGGTCGACGGTTTTTGCAGTGTAGCGATTGATGAAAATGATGCCCTTCTCGCCAATGACCTCGATGCGATCATCATCACAATAATACAGCGAGTCAATGTGCATCTTCGGGGTATATTCGATGTCGAGCTGACCAAAGCAGTGAGGAGCTTTATATTGAAACATGATCATCGCCGGGGCATCAATATTAACCAAACCTGCAGCCTCCCTGACAGGTGTGTGCTCAATCCAGGCATATACCCTTTCCACAGGTCCACCTAAATAATAGCCCGCTGAAAACAGGTGGTGTCCATGGTCAAAGACCAACGGTCCGCCACCGCATAACTTCTCGTTGAAACGCCATGCCCAAGCCGACAGGGGCACTTCCCATGAAGTGCCCGAGCCGGTGTTAATATGCATACGCACGGCGCGCACCGAGCCGATCTCGCCAGCGTCGATCATTTCCCTGGCTTTCACCACTGGCGAATAATAGACCATCGTCTCATAAACCCTGAGCAATACACCTGCCTTGTTAGCCGAGAAGATCATTTCATCTGCCTCAGCAGCAGAAAGCGCCATGGGCTTCTGCACTGAGATGTGCTTGCCTGCCTGCGCAGCCTGAACCGTCATAGAACAATGCAGGTGATGTGGAGTGAGCAACTCTACCACGTCGATTTCTTGATCATCGAGCACCTGTTGGTAATCGGTATACACCTTCTCCACACCCCATGACCGGGCTTGGTGTTGAGCGCGCGATTTGTTGGTGTCGCAGACAGCTGCAATGATGGCATCCTGACGGCCGTGATAGCCAATCTCATGTAAGTCTGAAATGCGACCACATCCGACGATGGCAACTCGGATCGGTTTCATAATTTCTCCTTATTCTTTTGAATCCTGTTCTTTTTCAGCCCGTGCTGCAGCGTCCATGGCTTCAAGCTTTGCCCGCACTATTGCGTGGGTCTTGCGGGTAATTGGATACTTGAACAGAAAAGGTAAGGTGATGAAAATAAAAATCGCTGGAACCAAACCAAAGAAAAGACGAATTCCCAGAAGGGCATGCGGAGTCTGCGCCACGTTCGGCACATAGCCAAAACCGCTTAAAATCCAGCCAACACCTGCCAGCGCCAGGGCTTCTGAAAGCTTGGTTGCCAATCCCCAAACACCATAATACATTCCCGATCGTTGCTGACCGGTCTCCGCACGATCATAATCGCCCACATCTGCAACCATAGCCCAGGGATAGATCCAGTTGACAGCAAAGCCAAAACCAACCAGCACGAACAAAAGATAAAGGAGATTGGTGGGTTTGTTAGGTAGAAAGAAAGTGATCAGAACAGCGATAGCGCCAATCCCCATCCCGATTGCATATACGGGGCCCTTATCCATCTTCTTGCCCAGCCACTGCCAAAAAGGCAGCGAGAGGGTAACACAGATCAGCATCAAACCCATAGCAATTGAAATTTGATCTTTCATCAAGAGTTGGTATTCCACGTAATATGCCATCAAAATCTTACAGAAGGCGAAGGAGATATTCAGGGTGAAGTAGATGATACACAATTGAACGAAAGCCTTGTTCTTGAAGGCATTGCCAAAGGATTTTAGCGGAGAGGTTTCGGGTTCAGCAACAGCCAGGTCCTTGCGCTCGCAGAAACCAAGGGCGGAGATTATCAATACTAATCCAGCAAAAATGCCATAGGCAATACCAATGAAAGCCCAACCGGTGCGCTGTACGGCAAACATACCAACGATTGCAGGTGTCAACGCTGCCCCCACCAGATAAGCAGGCACGGCCATAGCCATGCGGTATGTGGTCAGGCTTGAGCGCTCATCGTAATCATCGGTTAATTCTGCAGTCAGCGCGTAGTAAGGAACATTGGTCAGTGTCCAGATCGTATCAAAGAGCAAGAAAGTGGCAGCGATCCAGAAAAAAGCCCAAACTCGATTCTGGGTGGGGACGAACCACAGAAGTGCAATTGCAATCGCCAGGGGGATTGCGCCGAACAACATAAACACCCGACGCTTCCCAAAGCGGTTTTTCGTGCGGTCTGTAAACCAACCAAACAGCGGATCGTTAATTGCATCCCATATCTTACCGATGAGCAGGGCATTACCTGCCAGGGCAGGCGGAATGAGAGCGCCATCGGTGTAGAACTTCATCAGGAAGAATTGAACAGCGGAATTAACCAAGGCATTTCCCAGGTCACCAATTCCATAAAAGATTTTTGTGCGCTTACTTAACTTGTTTGCATTTTCTGCCATGCTATTCTCCTTTTAAACATAATTTAGTGTTTAATCAGTCCTTCCAGCGTTGACTTGAGGAGGGGATCAGCCTCCAGTCCTGCCATCAGTGCTGCCTGGAACGTTGGAAAATCAAGTACTGGATGAAGCACCTCCTTCGGCAGGACTTTTACAATCTCTGCCATCGATTTATGGGTTGACTGTGAAACCTGCTTCAGTAAATGGCGAGCTTGTGCTTGCGGTTCAGCTCGCTGAGTGGGATATCCGCTGCCGGTTTCTGTGATAAAGAGGTTATCGAAGATCATGCTCAGGTTCACATCCCCTGCCCATCCGTACCCCTGGTTGAGCGCCAGCGAGATGCAATTTCCAGCATTGATGCGTGCAAACAAGAAAGCGTCTAACGGGGTCAAAATGTGTCCGCAAAACACGCCCGGGTATTGCATGACGGCATTATGGTAACCCAACCCGGTACCACAACCGCCAATGACAAAATCCACGATACCGAGGTGCAGCAAGAGGGCGGACATCAATCCAGTGTGGATATACAGCAGGGCGGGCATGTCTCCGCTTCGCGTATTACCCAGGTTGAGTACCTCATGTCCCCGACCTGTAAGCGCCGCCAGGATGTCAGTATTTTTATCAGCAGCGCTGATCTCATTGATAACAGCAATTTTCATATGAGCTCCTTGAACATATAGCAGAAGAGGCGAGTGAGTATTTGTTTATCCAAATTACCTCTTCCTTTCCATCACGCGCATCGCAGCAGCAATAATGTTTTCAACCGAGAGTCCAGAATGATCCATCAGTTTGTCCAGATCCCGACCAGTCACACAAAAACGATCCGGGATGCCAACCCGCTCGATTGGGATTGGAACCGTCTCTGCCAGTGCTTCAGCCACCGCGCTACCCAGCCCACCAATGATGTTGTGCTCCTCAGCGGTGACCACTGCCCCGGTCTCCTCGGCTGCTGAGATCAGTAATTCACGATCAAGAGGCTTAAGCGTGTGGACCTCCAACAGGCGGGCATCGATGCCGATTGCTGAGAGTTTTTCCGCTGCAACGAAGCAGCGCCCGACCATTGTCCCAGTAGCAACCAGAGTCAGGTCATCGCCTGAGCGCAACAAACGTCCTTTTCCGATCTCCAACTTCGCGCCCGACTGGTAGACCGGCAGCGCCCCTGCCCGACTGAGTCGCAAATAAACTGGACCATCATATTCAGCAATGAGCGGTACCCAGGCTGCAGCCTCAGCTGCATCAGCTGGGACAATAACGGTCATGTTTGGTAGGGCGCGCACATTCGCCAGATCGCTGATCGAGTAGTGAGTTGCACCGTCCTTAAAGTCTGAAACACCAGCATAGCCGGCAGCGATCTTCACATTTGTCTGGGCATAGCAGACACAGGTGCGAATCTGTTCCAGAGCGCGCAACGATAAGATTGACGCGAATCCATTGATGAAGGGCAAGAAACCGCCCAAAGCCAGACCGACTGCGACATCCACCATGCATGGTTCAGCGATGCCAATATTGAAAAAACAATCAGGAAACCTCTCAGCAAAGAATTTTGAGAGTGTTGAAGCTGAAGTATCCACATCCAGAGCAACCAGACGTTGATTGGTCTCTCCATACTCAGCCAGCGCCCTTCCATAAGCCTCACGCATTGAAAGATCAGTCATTTTCCACCTCCCCCAGCTCGATCAGAGCTTGCTTAAACTGTTCAGTGTTTGGAACATTACCGTGCCAGTAGGATTGATTCTCCATGAATGAAACGCCGCGTCCCTTGGTGGTATACGCGAGCACAGCCGTTGGTCGGTCATGGATCTGATGTGCCAGGTCAAGTGCTTCTGCGACAGCCTGCACCGAGTGACCGTTGACCTCTACAACATGCCAGCCACAGGCTGCCCATTTATCTGCCAGCGGTTCGAGCGGCATGACCGCAGAGACGGGACCGTCGAGCTGGACGTTGTTGTAGTCAATGATAACGGTCAGGTTTGCCAGTCGAAATTTTGAAGCAGCCATCGCCCCTTCCCAGACAATTCCTCCCTGGCACTCTCCATCACCAAGTAATACATAGGTACGATAGCTCATCTTATTCAACCGCGCTGACAGTCCAAGCCCAACCCCAATCGCGACCCCGTGCCCGAGCAGACCGCTGGTCATGTCCACTCCCGGAGTTTTAAAGCGGTCTGGATGACCCTGGTGCGGACAGTCCAGCTCGCCCCAAGTATCTAGTTCGGAGCGTGGAAAAAATCCACGCCGGGTTAGGGCAGCATAGTACACGGCTGAAGCGTGACCTTTACTGAGGATAAATCGGTCGCGTTCTTTCCATTCGGGTCGGGAAGGATCGATCTGCAGGACATGAAAGTAGAGCACGGACATGATCTCTGCTGCTGAAAGTGCACCGCCCGGGTGGCCGGCTCCCCGGTTATAGATCAGTTTGAGGCTGTCAACACGCAAACAACGTGCGATCTCCTCCAGTTCAAACGTTTTTTCAAGGGTTAATGCTGACATAATTTCTCGTATCCAAGGTTTCTCATTGTTATTCCTTACAAGCCAATCTCGTGACGCAACTCTTGAACGTCATCGCACTGGTTTCCTACGTTCCATCGTCCATAAACCCCCATGCCTCCCAGAGGATCAGGGCCAAAATAAACCGGCACGTGTATCAAGCTCAATCCGGAATGCTCCCCAGCCTGTTGTAAGGCGGATTGTAAATCCTCGGGGGTCCGTCCTCCATCAAGTGCCAGCACACCCGGAACGGATCGCGCCCAGGCTACGTAATCAACGTGGATGGTATTCCAGGTTGCAAACTCTTGCCCGTACTGGTCATTCTGCAACGCGGTAATGGCCCCCATCCGCCCATTATCCAACAGCAGAATACAACCATTTGCTCCGTGCTCGGCACCGTCAATCAGAATTTGTGGGTTCATCGAAAACGAGCCATCGCCGGTCAGCGCCAAACCAAAAAAGGGCTTATTTGTAACGGCAGTTGCCAGCAGGGCAGAAACAGCGAAACCCATATATGAAGCACCTGTATCAGTAAAAGTCTGACCAGGATGGTCATCTTCCACAATCTGAAATCCATTGGCTTGCACATCTCCAGCATCAAAAAAACGGATTACACCATTATTCTTTGCCCAATCGCAGGCAATCTTGATGGCTGCCGGTTGTGTTAAGACCGGGCTGTTCCAATACTCATCCAGCAAAACTGGCGTATGCATTCGCGCGTCCTTAAAGGCTTGCCATTCCGCTTTTTTCTCAGCGCAAACCTGCAACCAGGTCTGATTAACTGCAGATGCCCCTTCCAGTGCAATGTTTAATCGAGCCAGCGTGTGTTGCACGTCGCCAATAAGCGCCAGGGTGTCACGGTAGTGGCTGGCGTCGTTGACATCGGCATTGATATTGATCACCCGTTTAACCCGAGGGTAGCCGGTACGTGAACTATCCGATTGACATACTGCCCGTGTTCCTACGGCGATTAACAGGTCTGCATTCTCCATAGCATAATTGCCGGGTAAAGATCCCTTCGAACCACCGACAGTCATGTTCTGTGGATGGTCATAGGGGATACAGCCGGATGCGTTCGGAGTGTGGACCAGAACGCCACCTGAGCGCTCCAACAGGGTGATCAGCTCCGTACCAGCGTATCGACCCCCTCCCCCAACCTTAACGATGACCCGTTCCGCTTGCGAAATCCACTTCACAGCCTGGGCATAATCCCCCGCAGATGCACCCAGGAGAATCGTTTGAGCTTCAGGCAACTCACTCAAGTTAAAATTTTCCAGCCAGGATGCCTGGGTATTCATCGGCAGTAACAGGTAGAAGGGACCGGGGCGGTAGGGGTGATCAACCGTCACAGCCCCGCGCTGTAAAGCCGTTGAGAGGGCCAATGGTGTGTGCAGGCTGTAGGCATGCCCCATTGTCGCAGCCAGTTGAAGAAATAGGTGTTGTTCATGCTTGGGGACCTGCTGCATGTTAAATCCCTCGTCTTCGGTTGTTTCGTCGCCAAACAGATACCAGACTCCGATACCATCTGAGGCTGGGACGAGGGATGCCGCCAGCGCATGGAGCGCCCCTGGACCAATGGAGGTTAACACTGCAGCCTTTTCACCGGTTACCCAGCGCAACGCAGACGCCGCGTGTGAAGCCTCTATCTCGCTACGTACCCCAAAAGTTCTTAACAAGCCTGCATCCTGATAGATGCGCAAGACTTCGCCAATCTCAGTTGAGCCATGACCGAGGACGGTGAAATAAGTGCGCACACCCTGGCGCAGCAAACCGATGATAAGCGCTTCGGACAGAGTCAGTGAAAGCCTTGCAGGCAAGTTATTGGCAGCAAATTTGGCTGCATGGTCAACACGTTGGAGAGTTAATTCTTCGTGGGAGGGTTTGTTGTTCATATCGTCTCACAAGATTCATAAATATTCGCCATGATTGAAAAATTTTTATCGGTAATATTTACACATCGACCGCAAATATCTCCATATTAATGGATGAAGGACATGCGCTCCGATAATTCCTTGCCAATCTTGACCACGGTAGCTGCTAGATCAGGCAACAATTCATCGGTGATGCGCGTGGATGGGCCTGAGATGCCAATTGAGCCGATTGCCTTATTGCGAAAATCGAAGATCGGCACGGCGATGCACCGCACGCCAGTGTCAAATTCCTCATCGTCCACGGCGAAGCCCAGACGACGGACCGTATCCAGGTGGCTACGCAGAATTTCAGTGTCTGTGATGGTCTGAGGAGTAAATATCTCCAGTGAGTCTGGAATCTCCAGGTCATTGAAGGCAAGCAACACCTTGCCAAGAGCGGTGCAATGCAGTGGATTCAGCGTTCCAACTTCAGCATTAACCCGTAATGTCGCTGGTGACTCAACCTGGTCAATGTAAAGAACACAACCATGGGCTAAGATACCCAGGTGTGCGCACTCGCCTGTAGCCTCCATCATCTGGCGCAGATAGGGTTTGGCGACTTCACGCAATGGAAGACGGGTCAAAATGCTGCGGCTGAGAGTGACCACACGTGGTCCGAGGTGGAAGAGACGCGTTGCCTCATCCTTGTCTGCATAACCATATTTCACAAGCGTGTTGACCAGCCTGGAAGCACTGCTCTTGTTAATCTCCAGAACCTCAGCCATTTCGGTAATACCGACACCCTCCTGGGATTGGCTTAGCAGATCAAGGATCTTTAATCCGCGCGCAAGTGATTGAATTTCGCTCATTGTTGTTTATTATACAACGATGATGTATAATATGCAATAGTAAATTTGATAAAAACAACGAGGAAAATTATGGAAGAGGTTCTAAATTATATCGATGGTAAATGGATCGCACCACAAGCGGTCGACTTTGTTGATGTGGTGAACCCAGGAACAGGGGAATTGCTGACACGCACTCCTCTGTGCGGCAAGGCGGATGTGGATCGAGCTGCCGCTGCAGCATCTAACGCACTACCCGCCTGGCGGAGCACACCTGCTCAGGACCGCATTCAGTTTCTGTTCAAGCTCAAAGCGCTGCTAGAGGCTAATCTTGACGAGATCGCTCGGGTAATTACGATGGAATGCGGTAAGACCTTTGACGAGTCACGCGGTGAGATGCGGCGGGCAATCGAGAATGTCGAGGTCGCCTGCGGAATCCCGATGATGATGAAGGGCGAGATTTTCGAAGACATCGCTCAAGGTGTTGACGAGATTCTTCTTCGCCAGCCAGTAGGTGTTTGCGCAACAATCGCGCCATTTAATTTCCCCGGTATGATCCCCTTCTGGTACCTGCCCTACGCTTTGGCGTGTGGCAACACCTACATTATCAAACCATCCGAAAAAGTGCCGCTGACCATGCAAATCATCTTTCGTTTAATCGACCAAATCGGTCTACCTGAAGGAGTGGTCAACCTGGTTAATGGTTCGAAAACGGCAGTTGACGCAATCCTCGACCACCCGACCATCCGTGCGATTACTTTTGTCGGCTCCACAGCAACCGCCAGGTATATCTATCGGCGAGCGGCTGAAAATGGCAAACGGGTCCAGGCACAGGGCGGGGCGAAGAATCCAGCTGTGATATTGCCCGATGCCGACATGGACGCTGCGATCAGGATCATCGCTGATTCAGCTTTTGGTTGCGCAGGACAGCGCTGCCTGGCTTCATCACTGGCGATCACCATCGGCGAGGCTCACAACACCTTTCTTGAAGGCATTTGTGAATCAGCCTTGAACCGCAAGGTAGGCTATGGGCTTGATGAAGGGGTACAGATGGGACCGGTGATTAACCTTGACAGCAGAAAACGCATCGAAGAGCTGATCGACCTGGGCATCAAGCAAGGGGCTGATCCGCTGGTCGATGGACGGGATACGCTCATTCAGGGCTATGAAAATGGGACTTATATCCGCCCGACGATCCTGTCCGATCTTCAGCCACACCATGAGATCGCTCGTACCGAGATCTTTGGCCCGGTGCTGGGATTGATCCATCTTTCCAGCCTTGATGAAGCAATTCGTTTAATTAACAATGGCGCATACGGAAACCAGGCCAGCCTGTTCACCTCAAGTGGTGCAGCAGCACGTAGATTTCGATATAGCGTTGAAGCTGGCAATATTGGCATCAATATTGGTGTCGCAGCGCCAATGGCATTTTTCCCTTTCAGCGGCTGGAAGGACAGTTTCTTCGGGGATCTGCATGGTCAAGGCGCTGATGCAGTCCATTTCTTTACCCAGGAGAAAGTAGTCGTAGAGCGCTGGCCTAAAGAATGGGTGCGAAAGTTCTAATAGCCGAAAGTCCTGAAGCGTTTGAGAAACCTCAACCTGCAGCCATTGCCACAAACATCGCTGTTATTTAATCAACGAAAAACAAATCATTTTTATGCCGACTTGGTCAAACCCAATTATTACGGTCGGCTTTTTAGGACAAAAATAGCCCTCTGCTTAAAGAGAAGTGAATTTCCCATGCCTGCCATTAATAAATACGCTAAACACCACATTGAATTTGCTAGCAAGCCCTGTGGGAAATTAATACTAAGAATTTCAATTTGGATTATAATCAACAAAGCCGAGGTTGCCCTGTGACCATCCAGTGCAATCCATTTTACTGGTGATCAACCTACCTCAGAAACGCACCTGGAACGGGTTAAAAGCGTGCTTTGCTGATCGAGTTACTGTACACATGCCGAATCTGAAACAGGTGCATTGATCGAGTGGTCAATCACGAACAGTCCTTTCTTCCGCTTGACAATGGGATCAACCTGGTAGATTGGATGCATAAAAAAACCACCAACTGACATTTGTCATTAATGTCGGAGGGGCGGATGCGTGGAAAAAATCGGGCTTTGCATTAACATCTAATTAAGGAAGATTTGTCGACAGTCATGAAAAACAATGCCAATTTTCATACAGAAGACGAGCTCATTAGCCAAAAGAAAAAAAGGCGTCTGAAAATCACTTTGGGCGTGCTGGGCGGCATCATCTTCGTTTTTGTCATCTTCTATTTTTCCTGGGCCAGGCCAAAACTCAGAGAACCCATCTCCGAGCCCCTCACACTTCCCCTGGTTACTCTGTCAGCGCCAGATTCACCCGAAGTTGAACAAGTAGCCCAATCCCCGGAAGTCCAGTACCCCCCTGTCCTGCCTGAAGCGCCGGTTTTCCATCAACCAACCCATGCGCCCCAAGCCAAACCCGTGTGTGGAAAAGATACTGAGTGGATAGTCCTAATGGTTGGCATTGACTATCGCGGTGACGGCTACCTTTATGGTTTGGCCGATTCGATCCGGCTGATCCGCATCGATTTTGTCAACATGACCGTCAATATGGTAGCCTTACCTCGCGATCTAATCGTCGAAGCGCCTGAAGGCCGCTTCACCGCACCGGACCCTTTTAAGATCAACCAGGCGTATCTATTTGGCACACCGGGTATGGGACATTATCTCGGGTCTGGCTTGGGGGCAGGCGCTCTGTCAGAGGTGATCTATTTTAATTTTGGCATTCCCGTGGATCACTATGGCGTCATCAATTTTGCAACCCTGATTAATTTCATCGATGCCATCGATGGCGTTGAGATTGACCTCTCCAGTCCTGTCGCAGGTGGCTATTTTGGAGACTTTCCCTCCGGGACCCAGACCCTGAATGGTGAACGTGCCCTGGCTTTATCCATGATTCGCGAAGGCTATAGCGATGCCTTTCGCGTCAGAAACCAGACCATGATCATGCGGGCTGCACTCAACAAGTTGATTAAACCTGCCTATTGGTTACAGGTGCCAGTTCTGCTGAACGAGTTTGGCAACTCTTTTCTGACCGACCTATCCATCGAGGAGCTCACCAACCTCAGTGTGTGTTTTTTGCGTAATTTCAGCCGGGAAAACCTGAAGACTTTCGAAGCACCTGAGGGTTTGCTGACTGGAAGCAGCGCCTTTATTCCTACATTGAACAACAATGCTTTTGTCTATCTTTGGGACGAACGTTTTCTTGATTGGATGCACAATGCCTTATTGCAGGAGTAAACAGCAGTGATTGGTGGTTAGCCGAAAGCTGAAAAAATCATTACTTCACTTGACTTTTTCTTGACAAGATACAAAATGAATCAAACGACCGATACCGACTCCTGGGACCTGATTATCACCTCTCGCAAAAAATGGTACGACCTGCAATTAGCCGACGTTTGGCGTTACCGGGACTTGATCGCTCTGTTTGTACGCCGGGATTTTGTCTCTCGCTACAAACAGACCATCCTCGGGCCGCTGTGGTTCATTATCCAGCCGCTGATCACATCCCTGGTGTTTACCGTCATCTTCGGAAATATCGCCCGTCTACCCACCGACGGGCTGCCGCAGTACCTTTTCTATCTTTCCGGCAACGTCATGTGGGGCTACTTCTCCGCCTGCCTGACCGGCACCTCTGACACCTTCATCGCCAACGCCGGCATCTTCGGCAAGGTTTACTTTCCCCGCCTGGTGATGCCGCTTTCAATTATCATTTCGAACCTGCTCAGCTTTGCCATCCAGTTCGTCTTCTTCCTCGGCTTTTACCTCTTTTTCTACCTCCAGGGCGCAGCGATCCAGCTGACGGAGTGGGCCTTCACACTACCCCTGCTGATTCTGCTGATGGCCGGGCTGGGACTGGGCTTCGGCATCATTATCTCCTCCATGACTACCAAGTACCGCGACTTGCGCTACCTGGTGACCTTCGGCGTCAGCCTGTGGATGTACGCCACCCCCGTGATCTATCCGGTCTCTTCTATCCCTGAAAAATGGCGTTGGGTAGCTGCCATCAACCCCATCACGCCCATCATCGAGACCTTCCGGGCTGGTTTCCTGGGCGCTGGCAATGCCTCCTGGGCCAACCTTGCCTACAGCGCCGGTTTTATGTTCGTGGTGATGTTCATCGGCGTGGTCATTTTCAACCGGGTTGAGAAGACCTTTATTGATACTGTTTAAGCAGCATCTTTTTCGTTCATGAGAAAACTTGCACCAATCCTTTTACTGCTCACAATCGCCTTAATTTTCTTTTCCCTTCCTGTTTTTAAAAACAACCATTGGTCAACAACTTTTGTCAAAGATTTTAGAAGCGGATCACTCACACCCGAACAATTAACCACCGCACCCGAAAGCCATCCGCATGCCAGGGTTTTGCAGGCACGGGTTGCGATGTCGAAACAAGACTACACATTCGCCCTCCAGGTGATCGAACCACTTGTGCCCACAAATGATCCCGTCATCCTGCAGACTTATGCTGAACTCTTGTTTTCGCTGGAACGCTACACCGAAGCCCTTGATATCTGGCATCGTCTGGGAATGTACAACAAGATCGAACATGCCGCAAGCGCTTTGAGAACCTCAGACAATTTGGAGATGAGAATCTACGCCCTCGAAAAGGCTTACGACATTCGCCCTGACATTTATGCCAGGTTGCTCCAGTACGCTCAACTGGAGAGGGCGAACAAAACGAGAGACGCCGGACAAATCTTAGAATCGATCTCCCAGTATCAAGCCATCATTGATCAGTTCCCTGATTATGTCGCACCCTACGGAGATCTCGCCCTAGCATATCTTGAGCAAGACGAGCCAGACCTCGCGCTCAGCACCCTCGACAGGGCTATGCCAAAATCTTCAGCAGACTACCGTTTCTTTATGCGCGCTGGCAAGATATATGATCAATGCGGCAGTTTCGATCGCGCTTTAGAGGCTTACCAGAAGGCACTTCTTGAATGCTCAAATTGCCAGGACGCAGTTCAAGCGATCGACAGACTGACAACCCCTTAAATGACTCGACGACAACCAGACCAGGATGCATTGAAGCCGGCTGTGCCAGGCAAATTATTACAACAAAGATCACTACGCGAAGGATTGGTAACGCTCTCGCTTATCGCAATTCTCGTTCTCACTGCCGGCCTGTACGCCCTGCTGATGGTGTGGGATGGTCTCTCCCCGTTTGCCCTGATCTTGCTTGCGCTGGTGTGGGTGCTGCACCTCTGGGCTGACCGCTGGACCATCCTCCCCACACCCCTGGACGTGCCCATTCTTGCTCTAATAATTTTACTGCCGTGCAATCTCATCTTCTCCGCTGATCCACCGTTGACCCTGGTCCGAATCGATCATCTTTTGCTCAGTTTTTCGCTGTTCTTTGCCATTGTGCGGTTGGTTAAATTCAGAAAGCACTTCCCTGCCCTGATTTTCTCCTTGCTCATCCTGTCCATTGGCGCCGGGCTTTTGGGTTTTCTGGCTACAGATTGGCAAAGTTCGATCTTGTTGGATTTCCTTTCGCCTATCTATGAGGCAATGTCGCGGCTCACCGCTTTTGTACCCGGGGCGAGTATCAATAAAAACACGATGGGCGGCGCCCTGGCTTTCTTCCCACCCTTGTTGTTAAGCCTTTTATGGGACCGCTCTGCCGTCAAAAAACTGTTTTCCAAATATCCTGGGTTCAGAAATTTCCCCATCGGGTTCTACAAACTGCTGGTCTTTTTTACCCTGGTGCTGACTCTGGCGGTTATTTTCCTCACGCAGTCACGAGGTGCCTGGCTTGGCGTCGCTGCCGGGTTGTACGTTCTCTTGGTATGGAAGGATAAACGCTTCCTGTGGGCAATTCCGATTGGCGTTGTTGCCCTGTTCTTGTTTCTAAACCAAACCGGCATTGGCGGTTTGTCCGAGCTTTTTGCCCTGCTGGACCAGGGACAGGACGCCAGCCTGCAGAACCGACTGGACATCTGGGCGAGAATCATCAGCCTGACCCGCGGTTTCCCGGTCACTGGCGTGGGGCTGGACGCGCTCAACCCGGTATATCAGACCTTTTTCAACCCGTTTTTGTTCAACGAACCCCCCGCCAGGCTCTACCATGCGCACAACTCCCTGCTTGCGGTGACGATCGAGATGGGCATCCCGGCGCTGATTTTGTACGTCGCATTGCTGAGCGGATTTGGCGCGATGGCCTGGCGTGCCTGGAAACGCGCCCGCACGGTCAACCGAGTGCTGATCATGGGACTGGTGTGTGGGACGCTCGCGCACCAGGTGTTCGGGTTGATGGACGCCTACCCGCTTGGCAAGAACCTCGGCATCACCATGTGGATCTATTTCGCAGTGATGACCGCCCTGTACGTGCATCGCGCCCGGATGGTGCGTTCTCAACCGCTACCGCAGGTTCCAAAAGCAACCCCGCCTGCGGGAGCGCTGCTGCAAGGGGCTCTGATCGGCCTGGCTTTCTGGCTGATCCTCTCCCTCTTTGCCCTTGCACTGCTGCGCGTGCATGTCTATGCAAGCCTGCTCGCTGCAGTTGTTGCTGGCGTTTACCTGGGAGTGATGCTGGTTATGCACCCGATTCTCATGGCTGCCCGGCAAAACCAACCTTCTTCAACCTGACTCTAATGAACTAAATTTCTTTGACCTATGAACAATACCGTCATCTCCGTTGAAAACTTAACCAAACGCTATGACCTTGGCGTGATCGGCACCGGCACCCTCAGCCGCGACCTCAACCGCTGGTGGGCGCGCGTGCGCAATCAACCCGACCCCTATACCCGCATCGGCCAGCGGGACCGTTTTGAGCAAATCGGTCAATCTATCCTTGCGCTGGATAACGTCTCCTTCACTGTGCAGCAGGGAGAAGCGCTGGGCATCATCGGGCGCAACGGCGCCGGCAAGTCCACGCTTTTAAAGATCCTCTCGCGCGTCACAGCCCCCACCAGCGGCGTGGTCAAAATCAAAGGGCGCATCGGCAGCCTGCTGGAAGTCGGCACCGGCTTCCACCCCGAGCTGACCGGGCGCGAGAACGTGTTCCTCAACGGCGCCATCCTCGGCATGCGCAAGGACGAGGTGCAACGTAAGTTCGATGAGATTGTCGATTTCTCCGGCGTGGAGAAGTTCATCGATACACCCGTTAAACGCTACTCCAGCGGCATGTACGTGCGCCTGGCATTCGCCGTCGCCGCCCACCTAGACCCCGAGATTTTGGTCGTTGATGAGGTGCTGGCGGTGGGCGACGCCGAGTTTCAAAAGAAGTGCCTGGGCAAAATGGGGGATGTCGCCGGCGAAGGCAGGACAGTGTTGTTTGTCAGCCATAACATGACGGCCATTCAAAATTTGTGCAGGCATGCCATCTGGTTAACCGAAGGGGAAATTAATAAAAGCGGAAATTCAGCTGAAGTTGTCAATGATTATTTATCAAAACAATTTGAAGAACTTGAGCCCTTTGTCGATTTTTCGGAACGATCCGGTGGGGAAAAATTTGATGAACACATCTTTGAAAATGTCAGTTTGCAAAATAAGTATGGATTAACAAATGAATTTTTTACTGGAGACACACTTATTCTCGAAGCAAGCCTGAATCTCGACCCGGAAAGAATTAATCTTGCCAATTTTGGCTTTGATATCAAAGACAAATCAGAAAAAATTGTCCTGGCTTCAAATACTCGTCAATATTATTCTTCTTTGCCTGTTAATAAAAAAGGGCGATATTTGCTTCGTTTTTCAATAACTGACTTATGCTTAAATCAGGGTTATTACACCATTTCACTGTTTATTGGTAATGAAATCCGTGATTTTGAGATTATTCAAGATGCCATTAAATTCATAGTGAAATGGAAACCACGGGCAGATTTACGAGAACCATTGCATTCTTGGGGTCCGCTTGCACTGCCAATAACATGGGAATGGAATTCGAACAACCAATGAATCCAATTCTTATTCAACATCCATTGAAAATTTTACAGGTCAACACAGTGGAGAAAGAAGGCGGTGCAGCAGTTATTGCCTGGAACCTTTATAAAGCTTACGCCCAAAAAGGATATTACTCCTATTATTCCGTCGGAAAAAAACAATCCAGCGATGACCTTGTCATTCAAATCCCCGAATTGTCCCTGACCACCATATTGACACGGCTGGAAGCCAAATTCGCGCCATTTTGTCGTATAAGCGAATTGGTTAAGAAGATCCAAAAGGGGCAAAAATCCCATAGGCAAGAACAGGGATGGGAAAATTTTCACTTCCCGGGATCACGAAAGATACTTCAGTTACACCCATTACAACCAGACATCGTCCATTTACACAATTTACACGGCGGTTTTTTTGACCTGCGTTATCTTGCCCAATTGTCCCACAAAAAACCTGTTATTATCACAATGCATGATATGTGGCTTATAACGGGCCACTGCGCGCACCCGATGGAATGTAAAAGGTGGCAGTCTGGCTGCGGTGACTGCCCTGATTTGCTGCGCTACCCACCCATCCTGGCGGACGGAACAGCCCGCAATTTACATCGCAAACAGCGTATCTATCGCAGAAGCAATCTCTATCTGGCCACGCCCAGTCAATGGTTGATGGATCAGGTCGAAAAATCGGTCATAACAACTGGTGTGATTGATGCCAGGGTGATTAACAATGGCATTGATACACGGCTCTTCAAACCTGCACCCAAAGAACAAGCCCGTTTAGCTTTGAGTTTGCCTATGGATGCCCGGATTTTAATGTTTGTCTCTGCGAAAAAAATCAAGAATCATCCTTTCAAAGACTATCGAACCATATCAGAATCGTTACAAATTGTCGAAAAAAAAGTTGAGCCAAGTCTCCCTGTTCTCCTCCTTGCTTTAGGGCAAGAAGGCCAAACTGAGAAAAAGGGGAATGTCGAGATTCGCTTCCTTCCCTATGTTAAAGAGCGGTCTGACATGGCACTAATTTACCAGGCGGCAGATCTTTATGTTCATGCAGCCAAAGCAGATGTATTCCCAAATTCAGTTCTAGAAGCCCTGGCTTGTGGCACGCCTGTTGTTGCGACCGCTGTGGGTGGAATCCCAGAACAGGTCGAAGATGGCCAATCCGGAATACTTACTAAGCCAGCCGACCCCAATGATATGGCTAATGCAATTTTATCTTTGCTTGAGAATGACCCCCTCAGGTCCAAGATGGGCAACTTTGCAGCCGAAATAGTGCAAAAGAAATTTACATTGGATCACCAAGTGAAGCAATACCTGGAATGGTATCAACAAATCCTTGAGAGCAGATATCAACATGTACTGTCCAAAAATTGATGATATACCTCCTCCGCAAATAGATAAAACCGGCTGGCCATGGACAGAAACTTCTGACCCATTATCAGATTACTTACCCGATGGATCGCCCTGGCCCAAAATCAGCATCGTCACGCCTTCCTACAACCAGGCACAATTCTTAGAAGAAACCATCCGCTCGGTACTATTGCAAGGCTATCCCAATTTGGAATATATTATAATTGACGGTGGATCCACAGATGATTCAGTAGAAATCATAAAGCGGTACGAACCATGGCTTACTTATTGGGTTAGCGAGCCTGATAGGGGGCAAAGTTTCGCTATTAATAAGGGCTTTGAGAAAGCTACCGGCGATATTTTTGGTTGGATCAATAGTGACGATTACTACGCACCAAACGTCCTCAGTCATATAGCCACCATGTTCAAGAGAAATCAAACGTCCTGGATTTCTGGCGTTTGCGACACCATTACCCCTGATAGGCAGATCAGGTTAGGAAATGAATCTGAACCTCCTGAATTTGAAAACTGGTTGATAAAATGCCCCCTCAGACAGCCGAGTGTTTTTTGGCAACGAGAACTATGGCAGGCTGTTGGTGGTGTTGACACACGCATGCAGTATTCATTTGATTACGAATTATGGATGAGGTTTTCTGAAAAACAATCCAGACCTACCTGGACCACCCGCCATTTAGCTTACTTTCGAGTTCATCAAAGTAGTAAAACATTCAAAAGTCGTGAGAACTTTTATCGAGAAGATTGGGTAGTATTTCGCAGAAATATTCATCGCGTTGATAATATTTTCAAACGCCTTTCACTCAACTTTAAACGAAGGGAGAAGTGCGCTAATTTTTATATTTCCATTAGTAACAGATCAATACCAGTACCTAAGAAGATTTTTATTGGATTATCTTATGCACCATGGTGGATTTTCCGAAAGAATTTTTATTACAAAATAAAAAATATGATTTTTCCTTGTTGAATTATATATAATCTTTTTATGAAGATTCGAGGAGACGAGAAGCCTATGATAATAGTGGTTATTGCCACATATAACCTGAAAGAATTGCTACCAAAAGCAGTGGATTCAATACTTAATCAGGCTTAACAGAATTTCGATATCACTAAAATTAATGATGCTTCATGGGATGGCACATCGTGGTTACTGAAAAATCTGTAACAATCTGATACTATCGTTCACGCTTTTCGCTCGGAAACAAATATTGGTCCAGGAGCAACACGAAACCTGGGTAGAAAACGAAAAAGGAAAAAAAGGGGTGGAACAGTTATCAAGAAAATCACCCAGCTAATTAGGAACAGGTTCAGAACAAAGCTTTCAGAATTAAAGAAAAGAGTTGTTGTTGAAAACAGGCTAACAGGTTTACATTTTGGAAAAACCAAACCTTATCTTGAAAAGGTTAGATCGTTGTTCCAATATTATCTCGATATTATTACTGGAAATCGGGTGAGGCTTGACCTGAAAAGAGATGAGGAAATCTTATATGATCTCGTTAATAATTCTCAACTGGGTCTCCCTGCCATCAGCGCAAATTCCCCAGATTTAGACAACACCTTACCAAATAGCATTGCTTTTTGTCCGTTACATGGTCCTCATTAGGGAATTTTCAGAGACAAAACAGTTCCAATAATTAGTCGACAAGTTTTACAAAGCTACTAATACAAAGATTACTATCAGCAGTATGTAGATATAAAGAAGTCGGACCCCCGGTTGAGCACTCTTATCAGCCTTTCGAATCGATTTGTGAAAAAGCAATTATTTTCGATGGAAGAATATTATGATCTTGATGAGAATTTTTTCTATGTAGGATACTTTAGGCGATAACTTGCATTCTTCAACTCTTTACCTTTGTAGATAAAAATTTATGTACAGAATTGCCCTAATATATAGTAATTTTTACCGACCTGTAAAAATGTATTACACCAGGTGGCCACAGCAATTTTCTAGCACTTCAATTAAAACAAGGGCTTATTCTCTAGTTTCACCACGTCGTTCAAAAGATGTTGAAAGCACAACTTTTTACTCCGAAGGGTATTTCACAAAAGGGAAACGGCTCATAAATGCATATTTTTCAGACACATCCTATATGTCGTACTGGTTTAGGGCGCAGGGGCAGCTTTCTGTTGCAGATAAGCTGCGTTTAATGATTACTTTTGGGAACCTGATAACATATCGACCTGATATATTGCAACTTGTCAATTCGACGACATATCTCAAAGTTAAGGATTTGTATTTACCTGAAAGACCGAAACTAATTTCATCTTTTCATGGTTATGACATTGTCACAAGACCTTATAATGATCCTGTTTGGAATAAATATTTGGGCGAATTGTTTGAAAGAGCTGATGGTCTTCACTTCGTCAGCGAATGGCTTCGAGACAAGGCGCTTGCATTGGGAGCTCCTGAAGAAAAAACAAAAGTAATTTACGCTGGAGTAGACAGTGACTTTTTTAATCCTACTCAAAAGATTAAAATTGATATTCAAAGACAAATAAAAATCATATCCACCGGAAGATTGGTTGAACTCAAAGGTTATCAATATGCCTTCAAAGCAGTTAAGCTGCTACTCGATCAAGGTCTTGATATTCACTATTCAATTATTGGAGAAGGCACTGCTCGAGAGCAACTATCAAGGCTGGCGAATGACCTGGAAATTGTGAAAAATGTATCCTTCTTAGGAACCAAGGATAAGACCGAACTGAGAGGTTTGCTGGATTCTTCAGACATCTACCTTCAACCCTCGCTTACGGAAGCCTTAGGAGGGGCAGTTTTGGAAGCTTGTTCAATGGCATTACCAGTGGTTGCTTCTTCAGTCGGAGGAATACCTGAAATTATTCAGAACGAGGCCAATGGGTTGCTTGTCCCCCCGAAAAACCCAGAGGCGCTGGCATGTGCCATAAAACAATTAGTCGAAAATCCCCCCGATGCTCAAGAGATGGCAGCTTCAGCCAGGAAAACCGTTGAAAATAAATTTTCCATTGAGCAAGAGACGAAGAAATGGCTCGAACTATACCGATCACTTTAACTTTCTTACGATAATTAATACCTATTCCAATTTTTACCACTACTGTCGTGAAAACCGCTGCACCTCAATAAAACCACTTAAGCTCTGAGTGGTTTTAACAGTTAAGGCGAAACCTGGTGAAAATTCAAAACTCGGTTTACTCAATGAAGATATGAGTTTCTTTCTGCAACAAAACACAAAACTATCAACTTGCGATCCAAACACAAAATTTATAATACACAGTTACATCAAATGATATTAAATGATTCTGAAAACTCAATAGTCAAAATCAGGGATCAATATTTGCTAAGTGTTTCAGTGCCAAGGGATACTGGATCAAATTTCCAACACAATAACCTGATCGGTCCTGGAACTATGTCATCCCGTTGGATAATGCTTCAGCTTCTTGCAGGTCATCCAAATCCAAAGAAGGTTCTCTTTTTAGGTGCAACTTCAGGTGGGGATATCATCGGAGCTTGTAATCAAGGCCATCGGAGGGCAAACTGGGCTTCAACGTGCCGATGGGCGCCTGGATGCGCGGTCCATTGCGCAGCATGTTTGAAGAGTACGTGTTGAGTAAAGACGCATTAATGGGGCTTGAGGTCAATCGTGAGGTGATGCGCAAACACTTTGAAGAGCATTTAAGTGGTACAATGGATTGCAGTTGGGGCTTATGGATCTTTTTAAGCCTGGCTATATGGGAAGATACACACAAAGGAAAGGCGCTTGAATCTAATATTTTATTCCAATAAAGATAAATCCCGCATGGGTTTTACCGGGACTTGGCAGCAAAGGTTAAAGGTTTGAAAAAAAAGTAATGAAGGGACCTTTAATTTCAGTTGTGATGGCTACGCGTAATCGGCAGAAATTGTTGACAGAAGCCGTAAAATCAATCCAGGATCAGACTTTTCCAAACTTCGAGATCATTATTGTCGACGACGCGTCATCAGATGGTACTTCGGCTGTTATTTCGGAAATGATATCTCATGATCCGCGTATTCGTTCAGTTCGCTCAGAAAAGAATGTTGGACCGGGGGCTGCGAGAAACCTTGGTTTTGACCTGGCAAAAGGGAAATATATCGCCATTATGGACGATGATGACCTGGCAGACGCACATCGCCTGGAATCTCAACTGCAAGGATTTAACGAGAACCCCGAAGCCAAGCTCGTTTTTTCAAGCGTTGCCTGGGTTGATGATGACTTGAATCCAACCAACATTTTCCCTGGAATTGTTGCGAAAGGGTTGTTCCCAACTGACCCTGGGGATGTCTTCAGGCTTCTTTATTTAGAGAGCAACAAAATCCCGAATGCTACCATCATGTTCCTAAGGGAGCTAGCGGTTGAGTACCGGTACATCGATTATCCATGGATAGGAGAGGATTGGTATTTCTGCATGCAACTTGCTGCATCAGGCATAAAGATGAGCGCGATTTCGACTTCACTTTTACTCGTTCGTCGAGGAAAGAATCGCCAGGGGCTGATGGCTGACTCGACCAAAGTCGCTTTTCAGGCTCAACGCAAGGTGCTCGAGATGATGCGTAAATGGCTGGCAGAGGAATGTATTGATGAATTTGATGACTTGCATAAACCTGCTTTGTCCAATCAGATTATCCGCGAAAGCCGTCATTTCATTGGAATAAAAGGCTTATCGATGCTGCTGCAGGCGTTTCTGATCTGGCCTGGTAACCCAAAGGTAAAAGAACAGCTGCGTTGGTATTTTGACAAATTGAGAGACAAACAGAGTGGGAGGAAAGGTGCTGTTTGAAATGTCGGGTTATGCATTACCTCCAAAAGTTTCGGAGGAAAGTAATTGACGGTGCGAATTAGAATCCTTTATACAATTCCAAATTTCATCACCGCCGGCTCGGGCCGTGTCCTGGCGAATATCGCCCTGGGGTTGGATCGCGAAAAATTCCAGCCCACGGTATGTGTCTCCCGCAAGGGCGGTTCGATCGAAGCCGAGCTGGGAGCCTCTGGCATCCCCGTCATCGAAGCGCCCTTCACCGTCTCTGCCAAACCCTACCCCGGGCTGCTGCGCAGGACTTGTCAAGCAGCCAGGGTGTTCAAGCCCTACAAATTCGACCTGTGGCATTCCTGGCATTATGCCGATGATTATACCGAACCTCTCATTGCTCGCCTGGCAGGTACAAAGCATTGGGTTTATACGAAAAAGGCGATGGGTTGGGGATCACGCGCCTGGTTATTGCGAAGCTTGCTCTCCACGAGAATCGTTGCCGATAACACCGAAATGGAAGAAAAATTCTTTAATAAATGGGGGTTGAGGAAAAAAGTCAGATTAATCCCTCACGGTGTTAATCACCGCATTTTCAAGCCATTGCCCTCTAACAAGAAATATTATTTAAACAAATTTAACCTGTCTGAAGAAGCTGTTCTAATTGGTTGTGTGGCGCATCTTGTTCCGGTAAAAGGTCACCCAACCCTGATTGAGGCTGTAAACAATTTCTCAAATGTTCATTTGCTGTTAGCTGGCAAACAAAATGATCGTGAATATTTCTCACAATTGCAGGCTCAGGTTAAGATTCTTGATTTAATAGAGAAGGTCCATTTTTTAGACTTCATCGAAAACATACCAGAATTCCTTTCAGCAATCGACATTGCTGTTCTCCCCACCTGGGATCGCTGGCGAAGGGAAGGTTGCCCGGTCGCGCTGCTGGAAGCCATGGCCTGCGGCAAAGCCTGCATTGCCACCGATGTTCCCGGCTCACGCGATATCATCGAGGATGGGATTTCGGGATTGCTGGTCCCACCTGAAGACCCGCATGCCCTGGCAAATGCGATCCAGCGGCTGATCGATGATCCCGAGCTGCGTCAACAATTGGGGCTCGCCGCCCGTCAAAGAGTTGAGACACACTACACCATAGAAAAAGAAGTCGCTGCCCATGAACAGCTCTATCGTGAAATTTTGAAAGGCATGAGCCGCTAAGACCCAAGAAACACATTGATAAACGCCTTATTAACAAAAATTTCTTCGCGCCTTTGCGGTGAAATTAACCCATGAAAAACCACAATATTGGTGATTTGCTAATAACATTTAATCAGCAAGAAAATCGCATCTCGACGCGCAGCGCCAGCCCCTGGGAGTTTGTCGCGCAGATGGATCAAGCGCAGTTGATGGTCACATCTCCGGATGAAGGCTGGCACGGTTTTCCGCTGACTACCTGCACCGATGACCGCTGGCAGATCTGGGCTTTAGGCGAGTTCTACGGCAATCCGCACCCCAACCTGTCCCACGCCCTGGAAACATCGGCTGATCTCAACGGTCATTTCATTATTTTCGGCTATGAAAAACACAAGAAACGCTGGCACATCCTCACCGACCGTTTCGGAACAGTCCACGCCTACCTTGCGAACGATGGTAAACGCGTCGCCCTGGGAACCTTTTCACCCTCAGTGGCTGAATCGGCGTCCACCAAACAGTTAGATTGGGCTGCCATCGGAGGCTTCTTCCAATTCGGCTTTTTCCTCAACAACACAACCTACTGGCGCGACCTGCAGGTCTTCCCGCCTGCCACCCACACCGTCTTCAACGCAAATGGTCAGCAGCTCTGCCAGCGCTCAACCTGGGCATGGCATCATGAACCCGACCCCGCCTTTAATCCTCAAAAAGCACTGGTTGCGTTTAAGGATTGTTTCCATACAGTCATCCTTGAGCACGTCCACGGGAAAAGGGTCGCGGTGCCCATCTCCGGCGGGCTCGATTCCCGCAGCACCTTAATTCCGCTCACCGATCAAGCCGCCTGCCAGGCTGAAAATTTGTTTTTCTTCAGCTACGGTTACGAAGATAATTCGGTCGAGATAGCAATAGCCCGACAACTGGCTAAAACACGCAGCCTAAACCTGCAAACCTGGACCATCCAACCCTATCTCTTTGACCATCTCAACCGCGTCCTGGCTGCATCTGAGGGCTTTCAGGACCTTACGCTAACCCGGCAGGCAAATGTTGTTGATCAACTGAGCGACCGGGCATCTCATGTGCTGGCTGTGCATTGGATGGACGTCTGGCTGGATGACATGGGCTTTTTGGACCACACAGCGCCTTTAAGCAATCAAACCCTGGCAACTCTGCTGTCACAAAGGTTCACCAAAAAAGGCGCTCAGCTTCTGATGCCATTATTCAAGGATTGTCTGCCAACCGATTTTGAGGATTGGGTCACCGGTGAAATTGTCACTGCCCTCAAAAAACTGGAGGCAATCGATGATCTTGATTTTAAGGTTAAAGCCTGGAAAACCTGGCAGTGGTCCTTCCGCTGGACCCTGGCATCGTTGCGGGCTTACCAGTTGGGATTATTCACCCTGGTATCGGTTTACGATCATCGTCTTTGCGAGTTTTTCTGCCGCTTCCCATCAGCCCCACTGCGGGAGCGAGCTTTCCAAATTGAATATCTCAAACACTTCGCGCCAGACCTGTCGCACGTAACCTGGCAGAGCTTTGATGCCAATTTGTATCAATATCGCTATTATAATTCCTGGCTACTGCCCAAGCGCGCCCTGAAGAAGCTGAGCCGTATTCTAAAAGGCGACCGTTTATTGCAACGCAACTGGGAGGTGCAGTTCCTTCATCCTAAGGGGCGCAAAAGGCTGGAGAACTGGCTGCTCTCGCCCGGGCTTAAGCTACACAGTTTTGTTGATAGACAGCGTTTGACGGCTTTCCTGGCGGATTTTTTCACCCACCCGGATGCCGCCAACGGTTACGCAGCTTCAATGCTCTTAACCCTCTCCGCCTGGCTGGAGGCCTATGGCTAAGCCTTTACGGGTGCTGTTTGTCGGCTACGGTCAACATGGCACCACCTTTCTGAGCCGCCTTATCACGGGTCTACTAGAAAAAGGTATTCGCCTGACAATCGCAACGCCTCGAAAAAGAGACCTGCGCTGTATCCTCTCATTGAAACCAAAGTGGCTTTGGACTCCTCGTCTGCATTCACATCTTTGGGCAGACATGATCATTACACTGCTGCTTTTAGTAGCAAATCCACGCTTGCGTAAACCAATATGGTTTTGGAAGCTGACAAATCAAGCTGAAGGCTGGCGTTCAAAATTTAAGGTATTCTTTCGCTACTTACCCTTCACACATAGGACTTGGGATGTAATTTACTTCCCTTGGAATTCAGCTGCGATAGATCACATTGGCTTATTTGATTCCGGAATGCCGGCTGTGGTCTCGTGTCGCGGAAGTCAGGTCAATATCCGACCTCATCAGAGGAGAATGCAGGCATACATTGACAGCCTGACCGTAACACTTGAAAAAGCTGATGCGGTCCATTGTGTATCATTAGATATCCTTGAAGAGGCTTTACAGTATGGATTGACCCGGACCAAGGCAGTCGTTATTCACCCTGCAGTTGATCCTGATTATTTTATTCCTGCTGATTCAAAAATTCCAGGCCAAGAATTGAGGCTGGTTACCACTGGCTCCCTTATTTGGACAAAAGGTTATGAATACATGCTTATGGCCCTATCCGATCTGCGTTACATGGGCATAGACGCGAAATTGCACATCATTGGTGAAGGATATGAGCGCAACCGGATCCTGTATACAGCACATGACCTTGACCTGGCAGACCAGGTAATCCTGCATGGTAAACTCTCATCGGAGCAAGTCCGACAGCAACTCCAGCAAGCTGACATTTTCGTTTTTTCAAGCCTGAGTGAAGGCTTGCCAAACGCGGTGCTGGAAGCGATGAGCTGTGGATTGCCAGTCGTCACCAGCGATTGTGGGGGTGTTCGCGAAGCGGTGACCGATGGCGAGGAAGGCTTTGTGATCCCGGTGCGCGATCCACAAAGTATGGCTGCAGCTTTAGAAATCCTGGCCCATGATCCCGATTTGCGGCGCAGGATGGGGCAGGCGGGGCGTGCTCGGGTTATCAAGGATTTTCACGTGCAAGATCATGTGGATGCTTTTATCTCATTGTTTGAATCTACCGCTGCAGACAAGCCAGAGCGCAACGCTGGATAATACTATGCGAAAACGACTGGTATTGATCACGACACGTTTCCCCCAGCTTTCAGAGACCTTCATCGTCAGCAAGTTCCTCGGGCTTCTGGAGCGTGGCTGGGATGTCTATCTCTTCTGCATCCATTTCGATAAGGCGACCTGGCACAAGTTTCCTGAGTTGGCAAATCATCCTGAAGCCAAGCAAAGGGTGAAGCGACGTTTTCCAATTCAGCCGAAATGGTTGGTTCCCTTGTTGTTCCTTCCTGCATTTCTACGGTGTTTACTGTGGGCGCCTCGCCATACGTTGATTTACTTCAAGGAAGGCTGGACGCTTTTCAAGTGGGACATCATCCGGCGCTTCTACTTGGATTCTGCCCTGATCCAATTAAAGCCGAGCATTTTGCATTTTGAATTCGGTTCCTTGGCTGTCGGGAGGACATATTTGAAAGAGCTTCTGCATAGCCAGTTAACCGTCAGTTTCCGGGGATATGACCTAAACTTTATAGGGCTTGACCAACCAGGCTACTATGATCAGGTCTGGAAGCAGGTGAATGCATGCCATTTCCTGGGGCAGGACTTGTGGCAGCGTGCTATAAGGCGTGGCTGTCCGATTGAAATGCCACATCGACTGATCCCTCCAGCAGTCGATTTGAGCCTTTTTCAACCGGAAGCAAAACGCAAATCCAATTCCCTTGGCACGCCCGAAAATCCACTGAGAATACTCAGTGTGGGCAGGTTAGAATGGAAAAAAGGTTATGAATTTGCCCTGCAAGCAATTCGAATGCTTGTTGACCGGGATATTTCTGTCAGCTACCAGATAATTGGAGACGGAGGTCACCGCGATGCGCTCTATTTTGCTCGCCACCAGTTAGGCTTGGAGAATTTCGTTGAGTTTTGTGGTAGCCAGCCACATGGAAAGGTCCTGCAAAACCTCAGCCAGGCGGAGATATTTCTGCACAGTGCTGTCTCTGAGGGCTTCTGTAATGCAGTGCTCGAAGCCCAGGCAATGAGTGTTCCGATAGTATGCACTGACGCTGACGGGTTGGCGGAAAATGTCGCCAACGGAGTCACAGGATTTGTTGTCCCCCGCCGCGACCCTGCCGCTATGGCTGAGAAACTGGCTCTGCTGGCTGAGGATAGCGCTTTGCGACTGCGGATGGGAAAAGCCGGGCGCGTGCGTGTGGAAACCCATTTCCAATTGCATCAACAAATCGAATCCTTTGAAGCTTTTTATGAATCCCTCTAAATATCAAATTAACCTTTTATGGCTTTCTATAGATAAACCGCTTCCTTCCTGGGGACTTGGTGTCTGTATTGCTTGTCGACCCACCCCATCAGCCATTCACAACAGCCTGGAAACTTACAGCGAAGTACACGTTGCTGATGCTTGGCTGCTGTGGGATGCCGCCCTGGGCGTACCCACAGTTGAGTGGATCAACGCCTGTTTGGATGGCGCTGGGGATGTCTGGCATGGCGGTTTGCTGCTCGGTCTGGCGGGCTTACCGAAATTACTCGATTTCGTCCAGCCAACCTGGATGTTGAACCGAGATCCAGATGCCCACATCGAAGCGACATCCTGGCGGCTCTCGCTGCGAGCTTGCCTGATCCGCAAGGAAGTTATGCACCAGTTGGGTGGACCGGATCCTTGTTTCGAATCACTTGACGCGGCGAGCCTGGCTTTGGGATATCGCTATATTCGAAATGGCGCTTTTGTCCGCCATTTCCCCGTCATGCTTCCCGATAAGGTTGTGACAAAAACAGTTGATATTCCCCTCCGGGATGAGTTGCGCTTCCTAAGGGCTGGATTTACCCGCCGCTGGTTATATTGGGCAGGTTTTCGTTCTGTTTTACGAGATAAGCGTTCACCAGTTGCACTTCTGAAGGCATGGCGAGAGATCAAAAGTGAAACGCCATCGCCGGTCAAAACGCACTATCAACGAACGGGGAATGATGTCCGTGAGCGCACACCAGAGGGAAAGGTGAGCGTCCTCATTCCTACGCTCAGGCGCTACCCTTACCTCTGTGTGTTATTGAACCAACTGCGCGAGCAAACCGTCACGCCCTTTGAAATCTTGGTAATCGATCAAACTCCGCAACACGAAAGGAATCCGGACCTCAAAAGAGAATTCTCCGACCTTCCTCTAAGTTGGTATTTTCTTGATCAGGCAGGGCAGTGTTCATCACGAAATTTTGGCTTAGACATGGCCCAAAGTGAGTTCATTTTGCTCCTGGATGATGACATTGAATTACAACCGGACTTGATAGAAAAACATCTCTACAATTTAGCACGTTTTCAAACCAATGTTTCAAATGGTGTCTTAAAAGAGAAGGATTTAGGAGAGTTGCCTGAAGATTTTCGTTTTTTGCGAGTTAGCAATGTCTTCCCTGCTTGCAACACCTTATTGCGGAAAAGTGAGCTGCGAAAATCAGGTCTGTTCGATCTGGCTTATGATCACGGTCAGCGCGCTGATCATGATCTGGGAATGCGCCTCTATCTTAGCGGAGAACTCATGGTGCTTGACCCTGCCATCAGCATACTACACCACCGCGCCCCGATGGGCGGGCTACGCGAGCACAAAGCCCGCATCCATACCTATGCAGCATCCCGAAACAATATTTTTAAACAAAACCTGCCAACGGTGTCAGATCTCTATCTGGCAAAACGCTATTTTTCCGACCAACAGGTTAAGGAAATGTGCTGGACGAGTGTTTTAGGAACTTTCAGTCTAAAAGGCCCTTTTCTCAAACGTTTCGCCAAGATTATTGTCGGCTTTCTCAGTTTACCCAACAGTTTTATACTCATTATAAAACGATTAAAGGTCGCGTGTGCCATGTTAGAATACTATCCACAGATCCCTGAGTTATCGACTGACGAGAAACCATGAAGCGTATTTTATTCATCTCTTCAGAATTTCCGCCCGGGCCAGGTGGGATCGGCACCCATGCCTTTCAATTAGCCCAGTATCATTTCAGGCAGGGCTGGAACGTCCATGTGGTTAGCCCTCAGAATTATGCTGACGAAAAAGAAATAGCCACCTTCAACGCTAATCTGCCTTTCAGAATCTCGCGCTTGCCCTCTGCAGCCAGTAGGCTATTGCAATCAATGTTGCGGTTTCAGACGATTTGGCGAGTTATTCGCAGCTTCAAACCACATTTAGTGCTGGCTTCCGGGTCTCATGCCATTTGGGTAACAGCCATCATTCTTCGGTTTCACAAGATCCCCTGGGTGCTGGTGGGTCACGGAACAGAATTTGGCGCTCAGAAAGGAATAAGGGCACGCATAACCCGATTGACGGGCAACCAGGCGCAAATGGCGATTTGCGTCAGCCGATACACACAAAAGGCACTGCATACATTGAGGATCAACCAGCCACCCAGCCTGGTGATCTACAATGGCGCGGATCATACTCGTTTTTATCGTCTGCCGGCTCATGAAGTTGCTGCTTTCCGATCTGCACAGGCTGTGGAAGGGCAATTTGTGTTGTTAACTGTGGGCAGTGTCACCGACCGCAAAGGGCAGGAGGTCGTCATCAGGGCTTTGCCCCGGATCATACGGGAATTTCCAAATGTACAGTATTGGATGGCTGGTTTGCCAAACAAGCAATCTGAATTGGAGACCTTGGCTCAAGGTTTAGGCGTGGGTCATCATCTTCGTTTTTGGGGTCGTATCCATGACGAAATCCTGTTAATGCTCTATAACGCCTGCGATCTGTTCGTGATGACCAGCCGTCAACTTTCTGATGGGGATTTTGAGGGTTATGGCATCGCCGTGATTGAAGCCGCACTGTGCGGAAAAGCAGCGGTTGTCTCGGACAATTCAGGCCTCGCAGAGGCAGTTCAGCACAACTACACTGGATTGCTCGTTCCTCAAAACGATCCGGAACAAACAGCAGAATCAATCCTTGTCCTGATCAAAGACCACCAGAAACGAGCACAATTTGAGACCCAAGCTCGGAAGAACGCAATTGAACACCAAACCTGGGAGCAGGTGGGGGCGCGCTATGTCAAAGTTTTCAATCAACTATTGACAAAGGAAAATTAAGCGCATCTATGAAATTATTAATCATCTCCCACACACCGCATTACACCCGAAAAGAAGAGCTGGTTGGCTGGGGTCCTACCGTGCGTGAAATTGACCAATTGGGGAGCTTATTCAGTGAAATTCGGCACCTGGCACCCCTGCATACTGGTTCACCACCAGAAAGCGCTTTACCCTATCACTCTCGAAATGTACATTTTGTGGGAGTTAAACCCGCTGGCGGAGAGAAGCTTCGGGATAAGCTGGACATCATCAGACACATCCCAAACTGGATGGCTGCAATGCGTGTTGAAATGCGCCAGGCGGATGCGATTCATATTCGCTGCCCGGCAGGGATTAGCTTAATTGCATTATTGGTTTGTCGCTTGTGGGGCAGGGGCAAGCCCGTGTGGGTTAAATATGCCGGGAATTGGCAGCCGCCTGCACATGAAGAATTGTCCTATAAATTCCAACGTTGGTTATTAAGTCGTAAATACTTGCACCATATGGTTACAGTGAATGGCCGTTGGCCTGATCAACCCGGTCACGTAATTTCCTTTATTAATCCATCCTTTTCTTTGGAAGATTACGAGATTTCATATGAAATCGCACAAGAAAAATCATTGAAGGAGCCTATTCAAATACTTTTTGTCGGACGATTAGAAACTGAAAAAGGCGTTGACCATTTGATTAATGTTGCCAGTAAATTAAAAAGTAAGGGAATTTTCTTCTTAGTTTATTTAATTGGGGATAGTAAAGAAAGAAAACAATTTGAAAGTTTGGTGACTCAATTAGACCTCCAGGATCTTCTTGTTTTCACGGGTTGGATCTCGAAAAATGACGTTAAAAAATATTATGAACAAGCACATTTCATTTTGCACCCCTCAATAGCATCGGAAGGTTGGCCTAAGGTCCTCAGTGAAGCCATGGCATATGGTGTTGTCCCCCTTGCCAGCACCGTTTCCTGCATACCCCAAATTCTGGGCGAGACCGGATCAGGTCTTGCACTTCCAGCCAAAGACACGGATGCTTACGTTAAGGCAATTTTGGGTTATACTCAAGACCCACGCGCTTGGAAACAAGTTAGCAAAAATGCTATTATGGCGGCACGTGAGTTTACTTATGAGAAATACCTATCTGATGTTATTAATATGTTCTCCCAATCCTGGCAGATAGATCTGGAACATGAACAACCTTAAATATCAACTCCAATCGAGTCTTCCACAGCTTTCTGCTCACCCTCGCTTTGGTCCAATCAGCAAATCAATAAAAATATTGCTCATGGTGCTCCTGCACATCCTGTTGGCCTTAACGATGCGAAGTTACAAGCTGGTGTCTACGCTGCATGCTATGGTAGTTCTTGCGATTGGTGTCTACACAGCACTGACCTCAGAGGATATTAAGAAAATAATTCCAATCATAGGATATATCACTGGGGCAGAAGTGCTGTGGCGGATGACAAAAGCAGGTGTTTTCTGGGAGTTTGGAAAATATGCTACAATCGCCATTTTAATTCTTGCACTACTGAAGATGGGCAAAATAAAAAGAGCAGGTTTACCCTTGCTATTCTTCATCGTGCTCATCCCCTCTGTAGCTCTGACCGTTGGCGCTTTTGGGTGGAGTGAACGTGCCCGGGAATTAATCAGCTTTAATCTATCTGGTCCTTTGGCTACTAGTGTATGTATTCTTTTTTTCAGTCAAATTAAAGCTGCCCTCAATGAGAATAAAAACTGGGTTTGGCCTACGGTCTATCCCATTATTGGTGTCTTAACCCTGGCCATTTTCAGCACCATTACCGCCACGACAATTAATTTTGGCGGTGAATCGGTATTCGTCACCAGCGGCGGCTTTGGGCCTAACCAGGTTTCAGCCGTTTTAGGTTTAGGAGCCTTACTTCTGGTGTTGTTAACGGTTACTGATGACCAAAGAGAAGGGCGTTTTTTGGCAATGGGGTTGGCTCTGGTTTTACTTGTGCAAAGTTTCCTCACTTTTTCACGCGGGGGTTTATACAATTTTGCAATTGCGTTAATTATTTCAATTTTTCACCTTTTAGCAAAACCCAATCGATTTGTCAGGAGCATTTTCACCCTTTCATTGTTGCTTCTGCTGATGATAGCGTTTATCCTTCCCCAATTGGAACAATTGACCGGGGGAATGTTAAGTAAAAGATTTTCTGATACTGACGTATCATCGCGTAAAGCTCTTGTTAAGGCTGATTTTCAAATATTTTCAGAAAATCCAACCTTCGGTGTCGGCCCCGGGATGGCAATGTATTTCAGAAGAGGAACAGTATTCGCCGCGGCGCACACTGAATTTTCACGTATTTTGGCTGAACATGGAAGTGGTGGGGTTTTAGCGCTGTTTATCCTGATGCTTTTATTATTGCGAAGTTTTTTCAAAACTCCCGATGCCGTCTCACGCGCCTGGGTCGTGGGATTGGCAACTTGGTCATTGGTTGAAATGGGACATGCTGCCATGCGAATTGTGGCGATCTCTTTTTTGTTAGGGTGGGCTATGATAACCTGGGAGAAAACTGAAAATACCACAATGGTTGATCAAGCCAAGAAAACGTCGCTGCCTCTAAACAAGTAAAAATGAGGTTCAGGGTTTTAGCAATTATTTATGAAATAGGTTTTTGATTTGATGTCCAAAGGGTCTTTATTATTAATCGGTAATCACCTGCCCACAGACAAACTTAACAAAAACGTCTGGCATTACTTGGCAGAAAAATTACAATCCAGAGGTTGGAAGGTGATCACAACTTCAGCCAAGGTGTTCCAGCCGTTGCGCTTAATGGATATGGTTTCCGCCATCCTTCTCAAACAAGGGCATTATTCACTGGCTCAGATCGATGTATTCAGCGGTAAAGCCTTCATCTTTGCTCAAGTATGCTCATTTTTATTGGCTCATCTCGATAAGCCCATCGTCATGACCTTACACGGCGGTGGACTGCCTGATTTCGCGCGAAAGCATCCGAAACGGCTCAAGCGGACTTTGGCACGTGCTACAGCCGTTGTCTCCCCCTCGCCTTACCACCAGGTTGAACTCAAGCAATACCGGGCAGATATTCGTCTGATCCCCAACCCAATAGATTTATCAACCCTCAAATACAAACACAGAGCAAAACCAACTGCGAACCTAGTCTGGGTACGATCATTTCATGAGATTTATAACCCGAGTATGGCGCCGCGAGTCCTGCAGCAATTAGCCCCTGACTTTCAGGACATTCAATTGTGGATGATTGGGCCGGATAAAGGTGACGGCAGTTTGCAGCGCATGCTAACCCTTGCAGAGAAACTGAACGTGCGCCACCGCATTCACATTGTTGGTGGTCTCCCCCATACCGAAATCCCAGATTGGTTGAGTAAAGGCGACATATTTATCAATACCACCAACTTTGATACCGCGCCACGCTGCGTGCTTGAAGCGATGGCTATCGGATTGTGCATCGTCTCCACGGAGGTCGGGGGCATCCCCTACCTGGTTGAACACGAACAGGAAGGCTTATTGGTTCCCCCGGATGATGCCCCTGCGATGGCGGCAGCCATAAAACGTTTGCTGATCGAGCCAAACTTGGGATCCAAATTATCAAAAAACGCTCGAATAAAAGCTGAAAACTATGATTGGTCACAAATACTGACAAAGTGGGAAGCATTATTTGATACGATGGTTATTCATTAATGCAGGTTATTTCTTAATATGAGAACAAAGTTATTGAGAAATCTGATACTTCCGTTAGGTGACAGGCTTTTCGGTCAAAACATGATGGCACGCTTAAAATTCCTGGAAAGTGCTCAATATTGGCCACGTGAAAAAATCATTAGCAAACAATCCAATGACTTGCAAAATTTAATTCAAATAGCTTATCATGAAGTTCCCTTCTATCAAAAATTGCTGGATGATAAGGGTATAAAGCCTGACACAATTCGAACAAAAGAAGATTTAGCAAGGCTCCCGGTTGTAACCAAAGATATGCTCAGAGAAAGTTTCCCTCACCAAACAACACGTAAAACGGGCCAGAAAACCTATCTGGTTAGCACCTCAGGGTCTACTGGAAAGAATTTCTATGTCTTAGAAGATTCATTTACCGCAGGTTGGTATCGAGCCACATTTATGCTTGAGCTTGGATGGGCTGGTTGGTCCATTGGCGAACCTCACCTCCAGACTGGGATGACCCTGAATAGAAGCTTGGATCGGCGAATAAAAGATAGGCTGTTTAATTGCCATTATTTCTCAGCATACCAGCTCGATGATCTGCATCTTGAGGCTATTCTTATAGAAATAGAAAAATATAACCTAGACCACTTATGGGGTTATCCGGGCAGTTTATACTTAATTGCTAAATATGCAAATAGACTTGGTTGGAATAAGCCTTTAAAATCAATTGTGTCATGGGGGGATACGCTTTTCCCTCACTATCGAAATGCTCTCGAGAGTGTATTCCACACAAAGGTCATTGATACTTATGGTTGTGCGGAAGGTTTTCATATCGCTGGGCAATGTGGTGCGTCTAATCATTATCATACACATGATCTTGACGTAATTGTTGAATATTTAGATGAAAGAAATGACCCAGTTCCCTATGGAAGACCAGGGAGCGTAATAATCACTCGGTTGCATCCTGGACCTATGCCTTTAATTCGTTATCAAGTTGGTGATATCGCTACACCAAAATCGGGGATGTGCAGTTGCGGGCGTTCATTTGGCCTTATCAAATCGATTCAAGGTCGAGATACGGATGTAATATTTACACCAGATGGTAACCGATTAATTGTCCACTTTTTTACGGGCATTTTGGAGCATTTTTCTGAGATAGATTCATTTCAGGTGGTACAAAAAGACATTAATTCTATATTGCTACTTATTGTACTGAGAGATAATTCTGATCCAACCATACAACAACGTGTAATCAATGCGTTGAAGCAAAAGGGGACTGGTAAATTAAAAATCAATATCCAAATTGTTGATGAAATCCCTTTAACAAAAGGTGGGAAAAGAAGATTTGTAATCAGCAATTTATCACAGAACAATGACTGATGAAGCTACTACTCCTCACTCTGTATTATCCACCTGAAATCGGAGCGCCCCAAGCCAGGCTGTCTGAACTAGCAACCGGTCTGAAGGCGCGTGGTTTTGAAGTCCAAGTCCTCACAGCCCTACCAAGTTATCCAAAGGGGAAAATATTTCCAGATTACAGAGGCTTATGGAAAAAGGAAACTATTTCTGACATCCCTGTTTTTCGCACCTGGGTTTTCCCCACACAAAAGACCGCGATGCTACCCCGTTTAGCAAATTATTTTTCTTTCGTACTTTCATCGCTCTTCTTTGGTATATGGGGGTTTAAAAAGGTGGATTTTATCCTCACTGAAAGTCCCCCTTTGTTTCTGGGGATCACCGGATATCTTCTCAGCCGTCTGAAGCGTGCCAAATGGATCTTCAATATCTCCGATCTTTGGCCAGAATCTGCCGTAAGGTTAGGCGCGGTCAAACCAGGATGGGCGCTGACGCTTTCAGAGAAGCTGGAAGCTTTTATATATCGGAAAGCCTGGCTGGTTACCGGACAAACCAAAACCACTATTAACTGCATTAATGCCCGTTTCCCAGAGGTTAAATTATTTCACCTCTCTAATGGCGTGGACACTGTCCGGTTTAACCCCAAAAATTTCCGTCCGGAAATTAGAAAATCATTTTCGCCCCACGGTGATCTGATCTTTTTTTATGGTGGTTTACACGGGTTGGCACAGGGTTTGAGTCAAATTCTTTACTGCGCCAAAGGCGCTCCTGAAGGAATTCGATTTGTTTTCATCGGGGATGGACCTGAAAAATCCTTATTAATCAAATTAGCCCAAGAATTAGAACTAACAAATATCGAATTTCATGACGCAGTTGCTAGCAAGAAAATGCCTGAAATTTTGGCTTCAGTCGATGTGTGTTTGATTCCGCTCAAAACCACTCTTCCTGGAGCAGTTCCTTCAAAACTATACGAAGCCATGGCTTCTGCAAAACCTGTCATTTTAATTGCCGATGGTGAGCCGGCTGAGATTGTCACCTCTGCTAAGGTTGGGCTGGCTGTATCGCCTGGGGATGGTCAAGCTTTGATGAATGCGATCAAGCAGCTTTCAGCGGATGAAAAACTACGAACACAATTTGGGGAAAATGGCAGGAGAACAGCGATCAAGCTATATAACAGAGCAAATATCACTGAAGCCTTTGCAAAATATATTATCAACAAAGCTTAAGGATCATGCCTCAACAAGATCTTGAACGATTAAAGAAAGAATATCAACGCAGGGCGGACCCCGCATACTACAAAAATACTTATTCATTCTCAAACCCTGCCTATGTTTTCATGCTCCAATCCCAGGAACGTGCTTTATTGTCTTGTCTCAAAGAATTTGGTTTTCAAAGCTTAAACCAATCCAAAATCCTTGAAATCGGATGTGGTCGGGGTGGAGTCATGCTGGGATTCTTGCGCTATGGCGCAACAGCATCAAACCTATCAGGTATTGATATATTGCTCGATCGCGTGGTTTTAGCAAAACAAACTTTACCAGAGTCAAAAATTTCTTGCGCTGATGGCCAATTTCTCCCCTATGAATCTGCTCAATTCGATATCCTTTTACAATTTACTGCATTTTCTTCTATTTTGGACCCGCAAATCAAGCGCAACATGGCTTCCGAGATGCTGCGGGTACTCAAACCTGATGGCGTCATCCTCTGGTATGATTTCTGGTGGAACCCCACCAACCCGCAAACCGCGGGCATCAAACCCAAAGAGATAAAAATTTTATTCAGCAACTGTGTATTTAAGTTACACAAAATCACCCTTGCTCCGCCTATTGCTCGCCTTATCGTCCCCATCTCCTGGGCTTTAGCAGTCATTCTTGAATCGCTTAAAGTCTTCAACAGCCATTATCTAGCAATAATTACAAAGCAATAAAAATAAATGGTTGTGACTGGTAGTGTGGAGAACGTTAAGCTTTAATGTTAAAACTTTGCCAAGGAACCTGATCGAAGTGGGCGCTAAAGATTTGTCAAATTGTCAAAAACTGATTATATGGTAAAAAATATGTTGTTTGAAGATCGGGTGATAGAATTAATTAAAATCCTGGATACTTCACGCCAACATTCTCTACTCTACGAATAGCTTGAGTCAGCTGCCACACTGATCCCGAAAAACATTATTAGAAGCCAAAGACACGAGCCAAATTAAAAATTTGTTTTCTTCACATTGCCAGGGGATCTTTTTTTGTCACATTAACATTGATTAAAATATTTATTATGTGGAAATGGATTGACAAAGATTTATTTAATCCCTTGTTAACACAGTCCAATGAGATTGCCAGAATGATCAATGATCTCTTTCAATCAATCAGGCAAAAATTTTCTAATGCGCTACATATTTAAAGTTGGTCGTGACTCACAGCTCTAAGTTCTAAATTCTAAGCTCTCCCTACTACTGCCTTATTCCTTATTTTATGTTATAATCGCTTCATCAAATATTAATTTATTATGCCATACAAAGCCTTCCAGGAGCGAAACCAATGAAGCAAACAGCTGACAACAAAAAAAGGCCAACTAAAACTCAAACAGCAAAATCCGGTCAGGCTTTGCCGAGTACCCGGCGCGGCTTGACCGCCTTCGTCAAGCGAAGTTTTGACTTTTTTATTTCAGCTTTCGGCTTGCTGTTCCTTTCACCCTTTTTTATCTTGATCGCCCTCTCCATCAAACTGGACTCACCCGGCCCAATATTCTACAAAGCCACACGCGTCGGAAAAAACGGGAAGCCATTCCAGATGTTAAAGTTCCGCTCGATGTACGACCAACCCAGGACCAACGCGGGCTCTCCGCTCACCATCAACAACGACGAGCGCGTCACACCAATCGGTAAATGGTTGCGAGCCACAAAAGTCAACGAACTTCCGCAACTTTGGAATGTCCTGATTGGCGAGATGAGTCTGGTCGGTCCCCGACCTGAAGATCCTCAATTTGTTGAAAAATGGTCCCCGGAAGAACGGAAAACAATCCTCTCGGTAAAACCAGGTATCACCAGTCCGGCCACAATTGTTTATCGCGATGAAGAAAAGCTTCTATTCGGCGATGGTTTTATGGATGCGTACCTGAAAGATATCCTGCCCGATAAATTACGATTAGATCAGCTCTACGTTGCTAATCACACCTTTATCAACGACTTGGACGTGCTGTTCATGACACTAATTGTCATCCTTCCCAAACTTCGCAGCCTTCAAGTTAAAGAACGCTGGTTCTTTTCTGGAGTGTTCTATACCATCACCCATCGCGTGCTAAACTGGTTCATTGTGGATTTGTTTGTGAACCTGTTCATGATTGGATTATCCGGCCTGATCTGGCGTCTGAGTTCGGTGATCAATTTGGGCATTCCGACCTTTTTACTGGGTGCATTTCTGGCCTCCGCGTTCCTGACGATCATCAACAGCTTACTGGGATTGCATCGCATCGATTGGTCACGAGCCAGCCCCACCTATACGCTTGATTTTGCCATCTCTGTTGGCATCACCCTCGTCATCGTCTGGTTGATCAACCGTTACTGGCTGACCGAACCGCATATTCCCTTCGCCTTGATGTGGCTGATGAGCGTGATGGTCTTCATCGGCCTGGTGGCAGCTCGCTATCGAGAACGTCTCCTCACCGGGCTGGCCAACCGCTGGATCTTGTTTCGCGGTCATCGAGCTTCCTTCGGTGAGCGCATGCTGATCGTCGGCGCCGGTGAGCTGGGAGAATTGACCCTCTGGATGCTCCAGCGCAGCACCTTTCGCGATCTGTTCGCGGTGATCGGCATCGTTGACGATGACCCCCGGAAACGCAATATTGAGATCATGAGCCACAGGGTTCTGGGTACCACCGACGACATCCCGGAACTGGTTTCCCGCTATCAGATCGGGTTGATCTTGTTTGCCATTGCAAATTGTCCACCCGATCGCATCCAAAAGATACTCTCTATCTGTCAATCTACCGAAGCCAATACCATCGTTGTTCCCGATGTGATTGCGGTATTGAGACAATCATTATCCTTAACTGAAGAACCCCAAAGCACATGAACACATCTCTTAATGCAAAATCCATCTTAATCACCGGCGCCGGGGGTTTTATTGGTAGCACATTAGTTCAATCGCTGGTTGAAATGGGCGCCCGGGTACGCGCATTTGTCCGCTATACATCCCGCGGCGATAGCGGCTTGCTGCAATTACTGCCAGTCGATGTCCGCCAGCGCGTCGAGATCATTGCAGGTGACCTGTGCGACCCCGATGCAATCATGAAAGCTGTAAATGGCATGGAGATCGTCTTTCACCTTGGCGCTTTGATCTCGATCCCCTACTCTTATCTCCACCCGGTTGAAGTGGTCGAAAGCAACGTGCTGGGCACGCTCAACGTACTGCAAGCCTGCCGTGCCCATGGCTGCCGCATGGTACATACCTCCACCAGCGAGGTCTACGGCACTGCACTGCGCGTTCCCATTGACGAGGATCACCCTCTGCAGGGACAATCGCCCTATTCTGCCAGCAAAATTGGCGCGGATAAACTCGTCGAGAGTTATTACCGCGCCTTTGACGTGGACGCCGTCACTCTGCGACCCTTCAACACCTATGGACCCGGTCAATCCGCACGGGCGGTGATCCCAACCATCATCACCCAGGCTCTCACCCAGGATGTGATCCGCCTGGGAAACCTGGACGCGAAACGGGATTTCACCTATCTCAGTGACACGGTAAACGGATTTATCAAAGCAGCCCAAACACCCGGGCTTGCTGGTGAGACCATCAACCTCGGCTATGGCGCCGAAGTCAGCATCGGTGAACTGGCCCATCGGGTCATTGAGCTGGTTGGTCGTCCGGTGCGCATCGAGGTCCAGCCCGAACGCCTACGTCCAGAGAAATCGGAGGTCATGCGATTGCTGTCCGATAACCGCAAAGCCCGCCACTTACTCGGTTGGCAGCCCAATGTTGATATCCATACGGGCTTGCAGCAAACTATCGACTGGATCCGCCAGCATCTGGATTTGTATCGAGTCGGGAAATATGAGTTTTAGATTGTCGCTGTTAGATGATAGGTGATAGCATATCGCTCAAAGCTCAAAAATCAATGAAATTGACCAACAGCAGAGTATCCTAAGGTCAATGATTGAATAAATGGCAAACAGCCATAAACAAATAGCAAATAAAGTCTTACTGGTCCAGGAATGAAGCATGATTTTTGCTATCCTGGTCATTAAAGCTGTAAATGAGATGGGTACACGCCGTAAACATCTCCGCCTTGTGCAATAATTTAAATCTGCTGACGCTTGGTTGGTTATCAGGTAAAAAGTAATTTGAATTTATAAAATTAACATTTGAAATAATCAAAAAGATAAATGGTTCAATCAATATCATTTTACAAATCACTTAGGTCTTCAGCTTCTTGCTTCGCAGTCCCCGAGCGCAGTGAGGGGATGAGCTTTCACCAATAAACTAACACGGAGTGAACTTATGAAAGCCGTTATTCTTGCCGGTGGGCGTGGCACCCGCCTTGCCCCCTACACCTATGTTTTCCCGAAACCGATGATGCCCGTTGGCGACAAAGCCATCCTCGAAATCCTCCTGCGACAAATGAAGCGCAGCGGCGTCAATAAGGTCATCTTAACTGTCGGGCACTTGGCACACCTGATACAATCCTTTTTCCAGGATGGCCAGCAATTCGACCTCGAGATCACCTACTCCTACGAGACCAAACCCCTGGGAACCTCCGGGCCACTGGCTCTGATACCCAACCTGGACAAAACCTTCCTGGTCAGCAACGGGGACGTGCTCACCCTGCTGGATATCGAGGATTTTCTCGCCTTCCATCGCCAACAGGGCGGCATCTGCACCCTTGCCGTGCACCAGCACCAACTGCACATTGATCTTGGTGTGGTTCAGCAAAATGATGATGATTTTTCAGTCACCGGTTATATCGAAAAACCGACGCTGGATTACAAGGTCAGTATGGGCATGTACATCTTTGAACCCCGGGTGCTGGATTACATCCCCAAAGACGAATACCTGGATTTCCCTGACCTGGTGCACAAACTGCTGGCTGCAGGCGAAAAAGTGATCGGCTATCCCTTCAACGGCTACTGGATGGACCTCGGCAACCCTGAAGACTATGCCCAGGCCAACCGCGACTTCGAGAAAATGCGCGCCCAATTCCTGCCGGGAGAGTAATAAGGAACAAAGACGGGGGACAGAAGACCGGAGACGGAAGACCGGGGACCGAAGAACAATTATGGACAGATAACAAAAGGATGAGGACCGAAAGCGGTGTGGGTTTATGACTGAATCTTATAAATTCCAGAATCTGGATGTTTACAAATTGTCACTGGAATATATAAAAGCAGTTTATGAACTAAAATCCAAGCTCCCTGAGCATGAAAAATTCAACCTGACTGGCCAAATATCCAGAGTAGCCACATCGATTGCCCTCAATATCGCTGAAGGTTCTACAGGTCAATCCAACCTTGAACAAAAAAGATTCCTTGGTTTGGCGATTCGATCCTATCTTGAAACAATTGCTTGCCTGGATATCATTGAGAAATTTGGATATATTAACAAAGATGAAATATATGCGTTACGCCAACAAGGACATCTACTTTTCATCAAGTTGTCCGCGTTTAAAAAAGCAATGAAATAAAGGAAGCAAAAAAATGGAAGCTAGCAACCGGTCATCGATCCTCAGTCTTCGGTTTTACCGCTCCATCCTCCACCTTTTTCCTCGTCCTTGAAGCTGAGAGCCTTCAAGGTTCCTAAGCGGAATATCAACCTCACGAGAGGTTGTTCCGTCCTCGGTCTTCGGTCATCCGTCATTTATTTTATCTTTATGGAGGCTTGAAAAAAATTGCACTGGAAAATTCCCCTTTCTGATCTCAACTACGGCCCCGAAGAAGAAGAAGCCGTCTCCGCGGTGATCCGGTCGGGCTGGCTCTCCATGGGCGCTGTCACCCAGGCTTTTGAAGCCGAGTTCGCCGCCTTTGTGGGCGCCAAACATGCCCTGGCGCTGACCAATGCCACCGCCGCGCTGCACCTGGCCTGTCTGGCTTGCGACCTGGGTCCCGGTGACGAGGTCATCCTCCCCGCGCTGACCTTCGTTGCTTCCGCCAACGCCGTGCGTTACACCGGCGCCACGCCCGTCTTTGCCGACATCGAATCTGAAGATTGGCTGACCCTCGCCCCGTCTGCAATTGAAGCTGCCATCACCCCGCGCACCAGGGCGATCATGGTCATGCATTACGCCGGTTTCCCCTGCGACATGCCCGCCATCACTGCCATCGCCCGCGCCCACAACCTGGCGGTGATCGAAGACGCCGCCCACGCCGTCGGCGCCTCATTGGATAACCGTGCCCTGGGGACCTGGGGCGACTTGGGCTGCTATTCCTTCTTCGCCAACAAGAACCTCTCCACAGCTGAAGGCGGCATGCTCGTCACCGATGACGATGCGCTGGCTGAAAAAGTTCGTCTGCTACGCTCCCACGGAATGACCACCCTCACCTGGGACCGCCACCACGGGCACGCCAGCACCTATGATGTGGTTGAGCTGGGCTACAACTATCGTATCGATGAGCTGCGATCCGCCCTGGGACGCGTGCAGCTGACCCGAGTCGCCGCTGGCAATGCCCGCCGCGCCGAGCTGACCTCCCTCTATCGCCATCTACTGGCACAATCTGCACCGCAGATCAGCATGCCCTTCTCCCAACCGCGCGGCCAATCCAGCTACCACATCCTGCCGATCCTGCTGCCGGAAGGCGTCAACAAGCCGGCTTTTATGGCGAAGATGAGGGCAGAAGGTATTCAGACCTCCTGGCACTACCCGCCCGTCCACACCTTTCACGCCTATGCGAAAAACAACCAGGCGCTCTCTTCACGTCTGCCTCTCACCGAAGCTGTCGCAGCCCGCCAGGTGACCCTGCCCCTCTTTCCAACCATGACCGAAGAGCAGGTCACCTGCGTGGTGAAGGGAGTGGCTGATAGCTCAAAGTTATAAGTTTAAAGCTGAAAGGGAAATGAAAGTTGCCAGAAACGGAGATTTCTATGGCTAATGATCGAAAAAATGACAAATCGTCATGATCAAATCGCATATAAAGACTTACAAGTGTGGGAAAAGAGCATGGTTCTGACCAACCTGGCCATTAAAGCGGTTGATGAGATAGATGCATCCCATAAACGCTTCTGCCTGATTGAATAATGAGAATCTGCCGTTACTTCGATCCCGATGAATGTCACCGAGGGCAAAGGCAGGGATTCGAAAAAAGAGCTCATCTAATTTTTGTATATTAGCCTTAAGCTTCGCAGTCTCCGAGCCCAGCGAGTGGGATGAGCTTTCAGCTTTCACCTTTCAGCTTTGAGCTACAATATATATATGAACAATTTTCTCCGTAAACGCTGGACTCCTCTTATTGTCTGGATGTTGATCATCATCCTCGCCTCCAGCAACGTCAACCCCCTGTTCGGCTTGGACCGCACCTTGCGCGGCATCACCCTGTTGGGCATCAACCTTGTGTTGACCATCACCCTGATCGCCCAGCTTTTCGCCTACCTTATCCTGGCGGTGTTTCTTGTCCGTGCCCTGGCGTGGACGAAAGACCCCGGCGCCCTGGTGTTGCTGACCGTGTTTTTGCTCGCCCTCCTGTTTGCACTGGCAAACGAGGGCGTTCAAATCCTGATCCCCCGCCGCCCCTTTGACTGGCGCGACCTGCTGACAGCCGGCTGGGGCGCACTGCTGGGCTTGGTCGGCTATGTCCTCTTACGCCGCCAACCCGCCCAATCAGATGAAGAAGCGGATTTATTGTTGTAATATCGGTAGTTGGTAGCTGATAACCGGTAGCTGATAGCTCAAAGCTCAAGGCTCAAAGCTGAAAGGTAAATGATTAAAAAAATGGCAAATCGTCATGATCAAATCGCATATAGAGATTTACAGGTTTGGGAAAAGAGCATGGTTTTAGCTAACCTGGTCATTAAAGCTGTTGATGAGATAGATGCACCCCGTAAACACTTCCGTATGATTGAACAATTAGAATCTGCAGTCACTTCGATCCCAATGAATATCGCTGAGGGCAAAGGCAGGAATTCAAAAAAGGAGTTCATCCAATTTTTGTATATTTCTCGTAGTTCAATTTACGAAACATTGACTTTGCTTGAAATTTTTCAACAACTTGGTTGGTTATCTGAGGAAAAATTTAATGACCTTGAAAGACAGGCCATTGAAATAATCAAAATGATAAAGGGATTAATCAACGCTATTTCAAGAAGTGCATAAGTCTTCATTTTCCCCCTTTCAGCATTGAATTTTCAACTTTCAGCTTCGCAGTCACCGAGCACAGTGAGTGGGATGAGCTTTCAACTCTCATCTTTGAGCTTTGAGCTTTCAGCCTTCAACTTACCCCTTTTCCACAACATACAGTACAATTAAAATCAACATGAAACGCAACCAGATCATCACCCTCAGCCTGTTGACCCTGATCATGATCGCCGCGACATTAGGATTGGAGACCGCGCGCAACGCGCGCGAATCTGCACTTGCTGCGCCCGAACCGCCAACCCTCGCCCCAACACTCGCGATTGGCACCAGCCATGACCCCGTCGACCAGCAAGATGCCGACGCTGACAACGAAGAGCCATCCTCACTCGCACAACCGGAAGCGCCATCAGCATCGCAAGAAAGCCTCACCGGGATGTACACCCCAATTGCAGAAGCCGACTCAGGCGATGCGCCGGTTGATCTGCCCGGCAGCACCGCCCTTCCCACCCGCACTCCCGGCGGCAACACCGCCCTGCCCACACGCACCCCCGTCGCCAACCCCACCAGCGCCGCCCCGCCCACACGCACCCCCGGCGCCAATCCCACCAGCCCTCCCCTGCCCACCAGCCTCCCGCCGACCCCCACCCCGCAGACCGGCTGGGCTGGAGAGTGGAACGGTTACCTGGAGCAAGCCGACGGGAGCTTTCTGGTCGGTAAACTGGTCATCTCCCTTTCCGGTGAGATAATTTTCGGCGAATTTGAAGCCCAGGGTCTGACGCTCAACCTGTCGGGCGCCTTGCAATCGGCGGGCGATTTGGCTGTTGGAGACTATAGCGGGTTTTTAGGCAGCGGGTCTTTCAAGTGGAATGCCAGGTCGGGGGGCGTTTTTCAAGGCAACCTCGACAACAAACTGGCTTTTTGCGCTGCCAGGCCGGGCGTTCCCCAGCCCCAGCCCTGCGGGTATTTTGACCCCCTTTAACTTTTATCAGCGCAGCAACAGGGCTGGGTCAGGCTGAGCTGACCGGGTTAGCCCCTGACAGGCGCACGTTGCGCCGGTCGGCTGAGGGACGCGGCGCCAGCTTAAAGAGGATTACAGTGATAAAAATTCCATTTAATTCGGCATTCCCTCTTAGACAATATTTAATAATCAAGTTAATTAAAAAATTGCCTCTTGACATGCCACACGAATTATGATATCCTCTTTCTAAGAATTACCAGTGCAATAAATGTGCCTTCTTATTCAGGCGCAAAGGGAGGCATCCAATATCATGCGCCAAGACCTAATTAGAAAAGGAGAGAGATCGTGAAAAAGAAAATTCTTATCATTTTAGGCTGTTTAATCCTGTTGTCGTTAATTGGGACCGGCATGTCCCAAGCTTTCACCGTTGACAACGTGGACGGCGTGTGGGGGTATGTGGATGGGGTCACCACCACCAGTAACTACTACCCCGTAGACATTATTGGCTACGCGCGCAACGGTGTAAGGGCTCCGCTTCGCCAAGACCAGGGCTACCGGCTGAAGGGCTCCATTTGCGCCCCGATGCAGAACATCACCCCTCCCTGGCCCAACACCGCCCGTTGGGATTCGGTGGGAGTTGACTGGAGCGGTCTGGGCTCGCACTCCAGTACCTGCACCAACGCACCCGATTTATTCTTTTCAGAATATGTGTACGCAGTATATGGGGGAATTTTTTCGAGAGATCGAGTTGCCATTGAAATTGTCAATCGTACGGGCAATGCGGTAGAACTGAGGAATTACAAAGTCTTGTTGTTCACCGATGATAGGACCTATACCACGGTGACTCTCAATAATACGACGCTTGCCCATGGCGGTGTGTATGTGCTTAGGAGTAATAATACCAATTGGGATCTATCAGCAAACCAGACATTCAGTAGATCGGACAGCTACCGCACCATCGTCCTGGTGAAGGACACCGGCGGCACCCGCACCGAAGGCGCCCGCTGCGACCGCTGGGCTACCGGTCCGGGCGATACCCCATTGGTCTACAGCGACTGGAACCCGAGCGTCCAGACCGGACCGACCGACGATGAAAACCAGGTGCGTTATGGGCGCACTGCTTATCGTCTAAGTCCCACTTCCTCCTGGCAGTCCTATTCCTGCGAAGTCACAGACTGGGCTGATCAGAGCGGTTTCGGCTTTGACGGCGTGAACGGGCCGCTCACACCGGTTCACATGGCTCCTTTCCTGCTGGGTCAGTTCACCCATTACAACAACCAGATCTATGCAACAGATGATAGTGGGCAAAGCAATACCGACAATCCCTTCGAATGGGTTGACCTGACAATCACCGTGCCGGTAACCTGCAACGACGGCAATCCTGCCGTCCCAGCCAGTTTCACCTTTACGCCTCATTTCGTCCTCGAGGAGACCTCTAATTCTGAAGGAGAGTGCAAGTACGAAATTGATCCACCCAATGACGTCCCCTGCCCCGACAGGGTGACGATCGAATTTCCACCGCAAAACCCGACCTTTACATGTTCTGACGGAACGTACACGGTCAACGTTCTCGGCTTCACGTCAAAGGGTTTGGGTAGTGATGAATGCTGGGAGTCCTACGACCCAAATGCTGTTTCCGCTGCTTTTATCACCGCGGAAGACGCGGCAAATCATGCCTGCCTGTGGGCGCGCATCGAGCAGCCGTTGGCTGACATCAGCGTCGCCAAAACCTGCTGGGATTTTGACACACAAAACCCCTACTACGAGATCACCACGTCCAACCTGGGTCCTGGTTCTTCAAGGGGCGTCACCATGACCGATACGCTCCCTTCAGGTATGGCTTACAAGAGTTACACCTCCCAGTTGATCACCACCTCCGGCACGATTGACCAGGGTACGTGCAGCCGCGCAGGGCAAACCGTGACCTGCAGCCTGAACACTCCCTTGCAGGACTATTCAACCGACCTCCAGGCAAAATGGGTGGTGAGGATCTATGTGACTTATGCTCAGGGCTCAGATAAAACAAACACCGCCACCGTCAGCGCACTCACGGCTGATCCATATCTGACCAACAACACGGCCACCGCAACCTGTAACCCAAGCGCCGTAAGCATCATCGCCTTTGACGCAAAAAGCGCCGAAGACGGCGTCTTGCTCACCTGGGAGACCGCCAGTGAATTGAACAACCTGGGCTTCAATCTCTACCGGGCGACAAAGCCAGTCTTACCCGGGCTGAAGCTTAACTTCAACCTGATCCCCAGCCACAACCCCGGCAGCACCTCGGGCGCTGTGTATGAATTCCTCGATGCAACCGCAGTCCCGGGCTTCGAATACTTCTACTGGCTGGAGGATGTGGATTTTGGCTTCAATCCAACGCTCTACGGGCCAATATCGGTGACCCAATAGACGATCAGACCCTGTAAGCAGGCCTTGAATTGCGGGTTCGGTGCTGCACAGCCCGGCATCACCCGCAATTCAGGCGCCTGCCGGTCAAAGCCTGGAGGCCAATTGGAATTACACAACAGCAAGCTGTCGCGCAACGAGGATTTTGTCTTCCGCCGCATCGTGGAAGAAATGGTGCTCGTTCCCATACGCCAAAATGTCGCCGAACTGGACAGCATCTACACCCTGAACGAGCTGGGCGCCTTTATCTGGGAACAACTGGAAAGCCCCAGGTCGCATGCCGAGCTGGAGGAAGCCATCCTGGCGGAATATGAGATTGACGCCGAGACGGTGAGAACAGACCTGGCCAGTTTCATTGAAGCCTTGCTGCGCATCGGCGCGGTCGAAGAGGTGTGAGCATGGATTGCAACGCCTATCAAAGCATTGACCTTGAAGAATGGGGTGAGGCGTTCTCAGCCTCGCTTGAGGGTGGACGCTACCCGGTCAGCGTTACTATGGAACTCACCAACCGCTGCAACCTGAACTGCGCTCATTGCTACATCAACCAGCCCGCCAACGACCCTGTCGCTCGTCAGCGCGAGTTGACCACCGCCCAGGTCAAGCGGATCATCGACGACATGGTCACAGCCGGGGTGCTCTTCCTGACCCTCACCGGTGGCGAACCGCTCCTGCGCCCGGATTTTGCTGAGATCTACACCTACGCCCGAGAAAAAGGCTTGTTGGTGATCTTGTTCACCAACGGCACACTGCTTTCTGATGAGATCCTGCGGCTGCTGGTCGACATCCGCCCTTTCAGTATCGATATTTCCATCTACGGCGCCACCGCACCGGTATTTGAACGGGTCACCCGCCTCCCGGGCTCCTTTGCCCGCTGTTATAAGGCCATTGACCGGGTTTTGGAAGCCGGTCTGCCATTGACCTTGAAGACCGAATTGATGACCCTTAACGCCCACGAATTGGAGCCGATGAAAGCCTTCGCCGAGCGCCTGGGCGTCAAATTTCGCTATGACGGCCTGCTGTGGCCACGCATCGATGGCAGGGGCGAATTCCCTCGCGCGGTGCAACTGCCCCTGGAGACCCTGGTTGCCTTCGATGGCCAGGATACCGATAGAGCGGATGCTGTCATTGATGAACTTGAGCGCTTGAAGGATCTAAAAACCCGTGACACACGCGTCTTCTCCTGCGGAGCCGGGCTGCGAGGTTTTCATCTGGACAGCGAAGGTCGTATGAGCATCTGTATGATGGTGCGCCAACCCGCCTACAATTTACTTGAAATGCCGCTGATCGAAGCCTGGGAAGCGCTGGGCAAACTGCGCGAGATGAAAAGAAACACGGTCAGCAAGTGCCAGTCCTGCACCACCAATATCCTCTGCTCCCATTGCCCGGGCTGGTCATTGTCCGTTCACCATGATTTTGAATCTGTGGTAGAATTTACCTGTGAACATGGTTTATTACGCAGTAAAAACGCAATTAACATCAAAAATCATCTAATAACGGAGGTTATCGAGAATTATGAATAAGAAACCCTACGAAGCGCCCCAATTAAAACAGGTCAGGTTGGAGATGAAGAGTGCAATCCTGGCTGTTTGCAACCAGAGTCCGACCGTTATGGACCCCAAGATAGGCCCAACACCTTGCAGTATAATGCTCGGTTGTTATGATCCAAATTTATAACACTCTGCATCATGTGGTGATTGACCCTGTGTCGCAGACATTTATACAGGAGAAATAAAATATTTTTATATTTATTCTCAGACCGAACAGGGAGCTTTGCATCATAAGGATTTGATGACGCATATTGATTTTTTGACCCTGGAAATCGGATCGTTGAGATATAGGATTGACGCGAGGGACAGTGGCATTAATTTAGCTGTCCCTCAAATTTTTAAGCCCTTCCTCGCGAAAGAACCACCATTAGACCCCCTTTCCCCTTCCAAAGCAGGGGATTTACGCCTTGTTCTTATAGATGATCCGCAGATCTTTGAACGAGCCCGGGGTGTGCCCCTGTGCCGCAGCGAGGTTTGGGAGTTGTGGCGGGATGACCGGGGATATGACATCTTTTTTTCGCCTCGCCAAACGCCACCCAGGCGGGTGACCATTGACCCCAGCTATCAATCCGGCACAATCGCCTTTGACTTTTCTGCGCTGAATGGCAGCGACATCTATCCCCTTGCCAGCACCGATATCCGTATCACCGTGAACTGGCTGGCGCGCTTTGGCGACCTGATCCTGCACGCTGCCAGCATTGTGGTGGGCGCGGAGGGATATTGTTTCCTGGGGGAATCGGGCGCAGGAAAATCCACTCTGGCAGCCGCACTTGCTACCGAGATGGGAGTGCCCATCCTGGGAGAGGACCAGGCTATTTTGCGCAATTTGGACGGCGAATTCTGGATCTTTGGCACACCCTGGCATGAACGTGCCGACCGCTGTTTGCCGCAAGGGGTTCCGCTGAAAAAGGTCTTTTTTGTCGACCGCAACCTGGCACCAGGAATACACCCGATCACACCTTCAGAAGGCGTCCAGCGCGTATTGCAAACCGCCTTCATCCCCTATTACCTGCCAGAGAAGTTGCCGTTGATCCTCGAACGCCTTTCGCTTCTGGCAAGCACCGTTCCCTTTTTTACGATCAACCCTGTTTTAGGGTCAGGCCTTTCTTCCCAAATATTTAATCAGCAAATATAATTATAGTCATTGGTCCAACTTGTTACCAGGATCGGCAGTTCAAGATCCTGTCTGCGTATATCATAAAAAGGAAACTATCGATGCAACGAAGATTAAACAACATTTTACTGGTAATCATCACCTTCACTTTCCTGTTAAAGCCTGTCCTCCCATCGGTCAGCGCCGCGATGGATTCATCAGATCCGATCAATCTGATCGCATCCAGCGATCACGGGGTGGAATTTACCGTCAGCGTTCCCTGGCAGTCCCTGCAACACGAGGTTGTCGACGTCGACGGTGAACTTTACACAAGCCTGGACCTTCCCGGTTGGGCTAATTCCGATCAGCCAGGCGCTCCGGCGCTCCCCTTTACCTCTCAATCGATCGGCGCGCCCTTTGGCGCCGAGATTACGGTTGAGGTGATTCCGGGCAGGTCCCACAACGTCGAGTTATCCGCCCCGGTGTTGCCGTCTGCCACCCTGCTCAGCCAGGTCGATCCCTTCGCGTCGGGCATGGATGCGGTCAACATCGTGCATGTGATTGACCCCGACCCGGAAATTTACACGAGTTCAGAAGTCTATCCCGGGCAATTGGCTGAGATTACCGTTGACGGCAGGCTGCGCCAGCAGCGGCTCGTGGGGGTGGGGATCACCCCACTGCAGTATGACCCCGTAAAGAACATCCTTATTGTTTATGAAAATGTGCACATCAAAATCCGCTTCACCGGTCAACGAGAGGAGATGCGCGGCGCCGCAAACCCAGAATCAGGCGTTTATGAAGCCTTTTTTCAGTCAAATTTTCTGAATTACGTCGATGTACAGGCATGGCGAGAAAGCCCGCAACCAGCAGAATGGCTGCAAAGCGACACTGCCAGCCCGCAAAACCAGATTGGTGCGGGTACGCTCCCCTGGGAGCCCCCCAATCCGGGCTGGCGCATCAGCATCCAGGAGGACGGTCTGTATCGGCTGACCTATGCGACCCTGGCTGCTGCTGGGCTACCGGTCGAAACTCTCGTCCCGCAGAGATTGCAGATGTTTTACCAGGGTGAGGAAATCGCCATCCAGGTGACCGGCGAGGAAGACGGGACTTTTGATCTGACCGATGCGATCATCTTTTACGGGCAGGGAATCGACAACAAGTACACCGCAGATAATGTTTACTGGCTTACCTTTGGAAGTGACCATGGGCTGCGTATGGACAGTCGCGACGGGGCACCGCTGGAAGAGCCAGACCCGGTTCCAAACGGTTACATAACCGACCTGCATTTGGAGGAAAACCTCGAATACCTCTCCCTATTGCCCGGGTCAGACGCGTTTGAACGCTTTTTATGGCAAATGGTTCATACCGCGATTGATCCAACCTGGTCGCTTGAGTTTGACCTCCAGGACCCTTTAGAGGTTGCCGGTACGCTGCAGATTGCCTTGTTTGGTGCTTTTCAAGCACCTACCATCAACCCCGACCACCACGTTGTCGTCAGTATTAATGGGACTCAGGTCGGCGATGTTAAATGGGATGGGCTCACTTGGGCTGGCTCTTGGGGGTATGTGGAAACAGAAATTCCCCCGGGATTGCTCACCGCAGGAACGAATACGCTATCCCTTTTTCTGCCCAACGATTTAGGCGTTGGCCTTGATATTATTCATGTCGATTGGGCCAAAATTTATTATTCAAACACCTTTACCGTCCCAACCGGAGAAAACCAGCTTGCCTTTTCCTATGCAACTGAGGGAGCCTGGACCTTCCAGATTTCCGGTTTCGAGAGCAATGCTTTATTTGCTTACGATGTCAGCGATCCCGCTGCACCGGTTGAAATTGACCCGTCCAGCCTGCTGGTTGAACCCATCGGTTCAGATTACACGCTCTCCTTCCGGGATGAGCTCAGCGCCAGACGGGACTACGTGGTGACGGCAGATTCCGCCATTCCGGACCTGCCCGTCAGCGCTATTGAACAAGACACTCCATCCGCTCTGGGGGCATCCACCAATCGTGCAGATTATATCCTGATCGCCCCCAAGGCTTTTTGGGAGCAGGCAGAAAGGCTCGCCATATATCGCACGAATCAGGGGCTGGCGACAATCCTGGTCGACATCCAGGATATTTATGATGAGTTCGGCTTTGGTATTGCAGACGTGAGCGCCATCCAGGCTTTTCTTGCTTTCGCTTTGGATCACTGGGCGCCGCCCGCACCGTCTTATGTTTTACTTTTTGGCGATGGGCATTACGACCCCAAGAATCACCTCAAAACAAGCCCGCCCAGTATCATCCCGCCCTTCCTGGCGATGGCTGACCCCTGGATCGGGGAAACCGCGGCGGACAACCGTTATGTGACTTTCTCTGGGCCTGTACCCCTCCCCCAGATGATGCTCGGACGTTTGCCGGCAAACTCGATTGCCGAGGCTGAAATCATGGTGTCAAAAATCGAAGCCTACGAGCAGGACCCTCCTGTGGGTGAGTGGTCGATGCAGGTCCTCGCTCTGGCAGGTGCAGCCGACAGCGGTGGCAATTTTCCCGTCTACGCTGATAATTTGATCAGAGACGCCCTGCCCTCCCCCTACCAGGCGGAAAAAATTTATTTTGGCATCACCCATACTGATGTAGAAAAGGCACAAGAAGATTTAAAAAATAGCTTCAACCAGGGCAAGCTGATCGTCAACTTCATTGGACACGCCACTTCTTATCTTTGGTCTGCGCAGGCGAGTTCAAGTAAGCATTTTATAAGTACTGCAGACATACCCGGTCTGACCAACCAGGATAAATACCCCATTATTCTGGCGATGACCTGTTTAGAAGGCTATTTTATTGACCCCAGTAAGCCCGCCTTTGGCGAGGCAATTGTCCGAGTGCAGAACAAAGGCGCCATCGCCAGTTGGTCGCCCACCGGGAAGGGTGTTTCAGGCGGGCATGTTTATCTTAACCGCGGCTTTTATGATGCCGTTTTCAAACATGGCGTCAATCGCCTGGGACAGGCTGTTACAAGCGGCTTGAGCCGGCTGTGGTTCAGTGGCAGCAGCCTGTATATGCTGGATGCCTATATCCTCTTTGGTGACCCGGCTTTGTTGATCAAGCGCAACCCTGCTGCATTGGATGACTTTTATACCATCGCTGAAGATTTCAAGCTTGAGGTCAGCCCTGAGGATGGTGTTTTGAAGAATGACTCAGGCTTTGCGCAAGGCAACCCCCTCACCGCACAGCTTGAGACTGATGTTGCCAATGGGAACTTAATTTTTGCCTCTGATGGGTCCTTCACCTACACACCTAACAAGGACTGGAATGGTGTGGAGCAATTTACTTACAGCGCCTATGATAATCAAACATTTATTGGCACGGCTACCGTCACCATCACGGTGGTAGCAATCAACGACCCGCCCGTTGCCTACCCCCAGACTATCGAAACTCCGATGGAGACATCCGTTGAAATTGTCCTCACCGGCTCGGATGTGGATGGCGACCCGCTGACCTATTCCATAACAAAACAGCCAGAGCATGGCGACCTGTATCAAAACCCTCCGCCCGGTTCCGGTCCCCGCCAGGGACAGGCTTTGGAGCCCCCATTAACCTATGCACCGCACCCGGGATACTTCGGAAGCGATAGTTTTGAATACGTGGTCAATGACGGAAAAGTAAACAGCGCTCCGACGACAATCAGCATCACTATCATAGGCGATAGTGGGACGAATCTTATATTCCTTCCGTTGATTATGCATTGATCTTACTCAGCATATTGAAGATTCCACAGGCCACCGACTCACTGCCCGGTGGCCTTTTTTTATTAATGGTTCCTTTACAGCCTCCTTCCAGTAGAGATTCATCCCTTCACGATATATCGATAACGGGGTAAACTTGAACATCGTGATTACCGAAAAAAACCTCTCTTGCGATACACAGGCATTTTCTGCCATCGCCATTGACTTATTAGACGCTGGAAGAACGCTGCGCTTCACCGCCAAGGGAGGCAGCATGGACCCTTTAATCCGCGATGGAGACACCTTATTCTTAGCGCCTGCAGATCCATCCAGGATCAAATTCGGTGATGTGGTTTTTTTTGTCAACGGGGGTGGCAAACCTTTGATCCACAGGGTGATTAAGACTCAAAAAAGAGGGAAAGACCGCTGGTTGTTGATTCGCGGCGACCGCGCTAACAATGTCGACGGATATTTTCCGCCAAGCGAGATTTTCGGGCGGGTGATTGCTGTCGAGCGCGTCGGTCAGCAAATCCGCGCCGATCAGCCCGTCTACAAATTCCTGGGGCGCTTGGCTGCCTGGCGCTCACGGGTCTTTTCAGCCAGCCCACGGTTGTTCAGCTTAATTTATCAGTTGATAAAACGAATTCCAAGCTTCAAACATTACCTATCCTGATTTCACCCTCCTTATGCCAGACGTTGGTCTAACCTAGCAATTCGGTTTAGATATTTGTCTGATTGCTGATCATGGTTTTTGCATTAATCACAGCTTAGGTTACGCAAAATTTTTTTATGATATTTGAATTTCACTAAATATTATCCATCCAAACCACCCTATCCTCATTATTTTTACAAAACTCGTTAGATAATGGTCTAAAAAACCCTTGCTTAAATATTGTTTGTAGTTAAAATTTAAGCAGTAAGAAATTGTTTTCCTTTTCTCAGGAACAGAGTGCAATGTCACACCAACCGAAATTTCATAGCAAGCGACCTGTTCGTTTTACCTTGCTGGCAATCGTGCCTTCTTTGCATTCGGGGAAATATTTCCAGTGGAATAAGGTTGACAATTTTTTGTATTTAATCTGAATGTGTATCAACACAAAACAGGAACGATTTTAGAAGGAGCAATTAATATGAACCCCAACCCCCCCAGAACACACAAAAAATTATCACTCGGAAGACTTTTCATATTTGTCATTTTGTTAATCGCCATTTTAACACCCATTCTGATCAGCAATCCGGTTGAGGCAACGTTATGGGTTGATCATGAATTGACTCTTCCACAAATTGTTGTTACCCCCGAAGCTCACTCTACATCTGACATCGAACTAAAAACGGATGACAATTCGATCTTTGTGCAGCAGGAGCTTGAAGCAAGCCTTGAGGGGTATGAGATACAGACTAAATCAGAGGGCATTGCCACGGGTAATCCAAACGGTCCACATTTGCAATATGCCTGGCCCTTCACCGTTGTTCAAATGGGGCATGTCATCCAGTCCTACCAAAATTACAGCAGCGGAACCAGCCAGGCTTATTTTCACCATGGGATGGATATGATCGCACCGGATGGCACACAGGTTTTCACCCGGTCTGGAGGCCAGGTCGTCAATATTGAGAACTACCAGCCCGGCAATTCATTGTACTGGGAAGTGGCGATTCTTGACCCTGAAGGCTATGTCTGGCAGTATCACCACATTGACCGGAACACGATCCCCCAATCGATTTTCGATAAGTACAACGAATGGAAGGCCAATCCAAGTACAGGAGGGTATGTCCCACCGAATACCCATATTGGAAATATTGTTTACTGGTCGGTGGTATCTTTCGGTTACCGCTTCAACCACATTCACCTGAACATCCTGGCTGCGGGTGACGTTTATATCAATCCCCTGGAATTTCATGTACCATTAGCAGACAACCAGGACCCAGAAATTCTAGGAATTGGGTTGCTGACCAATGGCAGAATTACCGCTGGAAATTTTGTGGCATCAACACAATTTGATAATTACGGGTTTTATGTACGTGCACGCGATCTTTTCCTCAGCAATGTGTTTTATTTGCCTCCTTATAAAACCGAATTCCGCATTGATGGCGGGAGTTGGGTAACCACCTGGGAATTTCATAACCTGCCTGGCGGATCAAACATCAATACCTATGTGAATGAATTTTTTGTCGTCCCAGATACCTGCGGTAATTATACGTGCAGGGATTTTTACATCAACCTGGGATTCATCCCCGGCAGCCGCTATCAGTTCCCGACTGCGCCAGGGGAGCACACAATCGAAGTTCGTGTATGGGATTACAACGGGAATTCAACCGCCAGCTCATTCACCTGGATCAATGAATTCACACCCGATGAACCCGATGAATGTGTTCAAATTCCAGTACAAGCGGACACGCTCCTTCAACAAGCCAATGTAACGAATAATTGGGGTGGATATGATTCTATTTACGCTCGTAGCACAGGCTCAAGAACATTGCATTCGTTGCTAAAATGGGATCTGAGCAGTATTCCGCAAGACGCCCAGGTCACCAGTGCTGAGATCATCCTCAGAGTCACAGGGGCAACCAATACAGTTTTCAACCTCTACTATCTGAAGCGGGATTGGATCGAAGGAAACTCAACCGGAACATCAAGCAATTCAAGTGCTAATTGGAGTACGTATAACGGCGTCAATGCCTGGGGTCAAGCTGGCGCCCAAAGCACAACAGTTGACCGCGATAGCAACAACCTGTGGAACGCAACTTCAACCAGTTATAGCTCCACCGGTCTGAGAACCATCACCCTCAACAGTACCGGTGTAAATGTCGTCCAGAGCTGGGTCAATAAATCGCTAGATAATTATGGGATGACAATCCAACCCACGACTTCTGGCGATGACACCCTAATCTTTGCTTCCAAAGAGCACGCCTCATATCAATCGCCCACACTCAAGGTGTGTTTCAATCATGGTGATCCTACCAATCATCCACCGATAGCTTTGCCACAAACTGTTCAAACCACCGTGAATACACCTGTTTCGATAACTTTGAGTGGGACAGATGAAGATGGGGATGTGTTAAGTTTCAGGATAATCAGCGGTCCTTCACATGGACAATTAGAGGATTTAAACCCATCTCGTGCAACCTTGATATATACCCCTGAAGAGAATTTTATTGGTGAAGATTCCTTCAGCTTTGTTGCCAATGATGGCTTTGTTGATTCTGAACCTGAAAGCGTTTACATCTGGGTGGGCAACCCCACCTCTGTCAATTTGGTTTCATTTTCAGGGAAATATCAACATGGAGTGATTAAAATAACCTGGGAAACCGCTGATCTTAACAGCTTCATGGGCTTTAATCTCTATCGTGCTGAATCTGCGGATGGCGAGCGGATTTTAATAAACGATCGCCCCATACCATTAATTGACACAAAGATTTTCGAATATCTCGACACGGATATCGCCATTGGCAAACTGTATTTCTACTGGCTGGATTGCGATACTCGGTCAGGCTTGGAAGAAGAATTTGGCCCAATTGAGGTCAGGAGCGGGATTCTTAACTTTATCCCGATGATCCTTCATTAAGCCTGTATTGATCGAAGTGTAAAAGGAGTAAATTTCGGACTGGAAGCAGAAGTTGAGCAGATGTGATGTTCAATAGTGGAGTAAAAAGTACGAAATCATGATGGTCATAAGCATCTGGTCGTTTGCTCATAGCCTCCATGCACTGTGTCCGGTTAAGTGGAAATGCAAGCGAAGATTTAATAAAAACCCGGGCAAGCAGAATAGTTCGATTTAGCCACAAGAAAAGGTTGCACATCGCCAAGTGTGCAACCTTTTATGTTTCTAAAGCACTGAGAAATTCAATTCTCGGGTTAGATTAACATCAATTGTTAAACAATATCAGTTAAGGGTTGATTCTTGTCTCACTGATTGGCTAAAAAAGAGCGAGATGATCTGAAAAGGGCATAGATCTTGCATTCTTTGGAGAAGTGTCTTAGCCAGTATTAAAACGGGTGATCCTGTCAATGTGCCAGGATCAAGGAAGAACGGTTTGTTCCGTCGCCTTCTTCACGACACATCGGTCAAGAAGCCAGGTAAGTGGAGAATGAATATGGGTTTTGGCGCCTTTCAATATGATTAGCGCACTCAAACCATATCGCTTAAATGATGAATAACAATAATACGCTCTAACATATTGTTGGAATACGGCTGGCACATTGGGATAATTTAAAACTTCACGGCGGCAAATGTGCAAGTCGCCGGATGGAATTTTTATTTCAGGCATTGGGGCACAAATCGCCCATGGTATCGGCATCGGAGCAATTTGATTAGAGAAAGAAGGAACATGGATACTTTTTATCATAACATATAAAAGAATGATCGGTCTTTTAGAAAACTCAGACAAAACCTTAGCTTGTTTTCTGAGGGATTTCTGACCACAAATAATAGTTTTTAGATTACTTTTTATTGGAGAAATGATCATGAAATCTGGAAAAAAATTAAATAGTCGTATATTTTTCAAATTGACTTTAATGGTGATGATCTTCTCGCTTTTATCGGGCAATTTGATTACGATCGCACAGGCAAGAAGCGAAGACTATCTCGAGGATTATCGCGGCCATTCTTCTGCCAATCAAAGCATTGCAGCAATAACTGCAACCCGCGAGGCTTCTTTTGGCATCGCCACGGGTGATCCAAACGGTCCACATTCGCAATATGCTTGGCCATTCACCGTTGATCAAATGGGGCATGTCATCCAGTCCTATCAAAATTACAGCAGCGGAATCAGTCAGGCTTATTTTCACCATGGGATTGATATGATCGCCCCCAATGGCACACAGGTTTTCACCCGGTCTGGAGGTCAGGTCGTCAATATTGAGAATTATCAGCCCGGTAATGCCCTGTATTGGGAGGTCGCCATTCTTGACTCTGAGGGTTACGTCTGGCAATACCACCACATTGACCGGAACACGATCCCTCAAATGATTTTCGACAAATTCAACGAATGGAAGGCCAATCCAAGTACAGGAGGGTATGTCCCACCGAATACCCATATTGGGAACATTGTCTACTGGACGGTTACATCTTTCGGTTATCGTTTCAATCACATTCACCTGAACATTATTGCCGCCGGAGACGTTTACCTCGATCCATTGGAATTTCACATCCCCTTGGAGGACAATCAAGCACCTGAAATCCATGCAATCGGCTTGCTGAACGGAAACACGATCGTCAGCGGAAATACCGCCTCAGGCGATTATGGGCTGTATGTGCGTGCCAGGGACCTGTTCAAGAGCCCGGTTTATTATTTACCCCCCTATAAGACAGAATTCTCTATTAACGGTGGCGAATGGACCACAGTCTGGGAATTTCACGACTTGCCGGGTGGTGCTTCTGACACTTTATACCTGCACGACTTTTTTGTTCCCAACTCCACCAAGGGCAATTACTCTGCTCGAGATTTTTACATCAACCTGGGATTCATACCCGGCGGCAAGAGATCTTTCCCTTCAGAACCTGGAGAACACACCATCCAGGTGCGAGTGTGGGACTATAATGGCAATTCAACAACGGACAGTTTCACCTGGACTGTGACATCAACCATTCCTGACAATGGTTGTTCCCTCGGGAATGGGGTAACCCGAACTTTTACAATCGACGAAGACATTCTAGTCACCGATGTGAACCTAGGCTTGAATATCACCCACGCCCGCCGTGGGCAGATCAGGGTCACATTGAAATCCCCAACTGATTCGTCCCCGACCACAATTATCGCTAACAGCTCCGATACCTATGCGAACTATGATGTCTGGGTTGATGATAGTTCAACCAACCCCCTTAACAATAACAGAAGTGACAACGTCGCTGCACCTTTTTTCGATCGCATAGTTAGCCCCAACCCGGATGGTTCATTGGATAGCTTCAACGGCAAACCAGCGTTTGGTGAATGGACGGTCTTCATTTGTGATAATACCAGAGGAACAACAGGCTCGGTTAATCAGGTCGAGTTAGAGGTGATTGGGACAAGCAGTCACAACGAGCCCCCCACCGCCGATCCCCAATCTCTAACAACGGACGAGGACATTCCCCTCGCTGTCACGCTGTCTGGTTCAGACCCCGATGGCGACAGCATCAGCTTTGCTATAGTGGATCAACCCTCACACGGAACTTTGACCGGACAAGCACCAAACCTGACCTATACTCCCCATGCAGATTATTACGGCGAAGACAGTTTCACCTACATTGCCAACGATGGGAAAGTTAATTCAGCGCCAGCTACAATCAGCATCACCATCAACCCGGTCAATGACGCGCCGGTTGCTAATGATCAATCCGTCAGTACCGGGTTCAATATGCCCATAGCAATCACATTGAGCGCTTCAGATGTGGATGGCGACGATCTCACCTTTACCGTCATCAGTCAACCAGCCCACGGGAGTTTGAGTGGTAGCGTACCGGATCTCTTTTACACACCGGGTACTGGCTTTACTGGGGAAGACACGTTTACCTTTATCGCCAGTGATGGTGAGCTTGATTCGGAAATTGCAACCGTCAACATAACCGTTAACCCGCCCGGTCCAACAGCGATCTTCTGGGATGATTTTGAGAGCGATTTAGGCTGGGTCAGGAATCCAAACGGTACCGATACCGCCACACTGGGTTTATGGGAACGAGGCATTCCTCAGCGTGTTACTTACAATAATTACGTCACCCAGCTTGGAGAGCCAGTTAGCGGATCTTACGACCTGGTCACTGGACGTCTGGCGGGTAGCAGTGCAGGTGATTATGACGTAGACAACGGTGTTACCAGCATTCGCTCACCAATAATCAACTTGCCTTCGAATGCTGATGTGACTCTCTCTTTCCATTACTACCTGGCGCATCTAAACAATGCCAACAACCAGGATTATTTCCGCGTCAAAATTGTGGGCAACAGCACACAAACCGTGTTCGAAAAATTAGGAACGGCATCTTATGTTAATGCAGTCTGGAAATTTGAGAGCGTTGAGATCAGCCAATTCGCCGGGCAGGCAATTTACATTTTAATTGAAGCAGCCGATGAAGGCGCTGGAAGCTTAATCGAAGCAGCAGTCGATGATGTGCTGATCGAGGGGGTGTTCACCAGCACCAACATGCCACCAGTAGCTGAACCGCAGTCATTAACAACGAATGCAGGTGAGCCTTTATCGATCTCACTTACAGGCTACGATCCCGATGGAGATTCCATCAGCTTTGCTGTTGTCGATCTTCCTTTAAATGGATTGCTCAGCGGCGAAGCACCTGATCTGACCTATACTCCTAACCCTGGTTTTTATGGCGAAGATAGCTTCACCTTCAAAGTCAACGATGGGGCCATCGATTCCGAAGTCGCCACAATCAGCATCACCATCAACCCGGTCAACTCCGCACCGGTAGCTGATACCCAATTCCTCACAACCGATGAAGACGAAGCGCTGGAAATCACCCTGACGGGTTCTGACATTGATGGGGACGATCTGACCTTCACCATTGTGGATAACCCCGCTCATGGCAACCTCCAAGGGGATCCACCGAACCTGACCTATACCCCAAATCAAGATTTCAACGGCGAGGATAGCTTCACGTTCATCGTTAATGATGGAATCCTTGATTCAGAACTTGCCACAATCAGCATCACCATCAACCCGGTCAACGATGCGCCGATTGCTGACGATCAACTGGTACAAACAAACCGCAACAGGTCTTTGCCAATCACGCTAACAGGCTCAGATGTCGACGACGATCTACTGACATTCCATATTGTTTCCGGCCCATTCCACGGAACACTCAACGGTGAGCCGCCTGAGCTGACCTATATCCCAAATGCTGGTTTTAGCGGAACAGACAGTTTTGAATTCACCGCCTTTGACGGTCAGGCAGCCTCGCTCCCAGCCCTGGTCACGATCATTGTCGATGATGTCAACAACCCACCAATGGCTGAAGAGCAGTCCTTAAGTACAGATGAGGACGTGCCGCTTGACATCATGCTGAGTGGCTCTGATCCTGATAATGACCCAATCACCTACACGATAGTGGATCATCCTTCGTTTGGGGTTTTGAGCGGCGAAGCGCCTAATCTGACCTACACTCCTGACCCTGATTATCATGGCGAGGACAGCTTTACTTTCATGGTTTTTGATGGTCAGCTCACTTCAGACCCTGCTACCGTGGCAATTACCATTAACCCGGTCAACGATGTACCGGTGGTTGAAGATCAGTCTCTCACTACGGATGAGGACGTTGCCCTGGAGATCACCTTAACAGCCTTTGATGTGGACGGTGATGACCTGGATTACATCCTTGTAACCGGTCCCAATCACGGCAATCTGGAAGGAAACGCCCCGACCCTGACCTATATCCCTGAAGCAGATTATTATGGCGAAGACAGTTTCACCTTCAAAGTCAACGATGGGACCGTCGATTCCGCAGTAGCCACAATCAGCATCACTATCAACCCGGTCAACGATGCGCCGGTGGTAGACAATCAGTCTCTCACAACCGATGAAGATGAAGCACTGGAAATCACACTGACGGGCTCTGACGTAGATGGCGATGATCTGACCTTCACCATTGTGAATAACCCTGCTCACGGCAGTCTGGAAGGCGATGCACCAAACCTGACCTATACCCCGGATCAGGATTTCAACGGCGAGGACAGCTTTACATTCATCGTTAACGATGGAATTCTTGATTCAGAAGTTGCCACAGTCAGTATCACGATCAATTCGATCAACGATGCGCCGATTGCTGACGATCAACTGGTGCAAACAAACCGCAACAAGTCTGTGACAATAACGCTAACGGGCTCAGATGTCGATGGCGATGTGCTGACATTCAATATTGTTTCCGATCCGATCCACGGAACGCTCAACGGTGAGCCGCCTGAGCTGACCTACACACCACATATTGGTTATGTCGGGACAGATAACTTTGAATTTGTAGTTTACGACGGGGAATTCACCTCCGACCCAGCCCTGGTCTCAATCACTGTTATGGATCACAATGACCCACCGAAAGCTGACGAACTGTCTTTCACAACAGATGAGGATGTTCCCCTGGACATCATGCTGAGCGGCTCTGATCCTGATAATGACCCAATCACCTACATGATTTTGGATCATCCTTCATTCGGGGTTTTGAGTGGCGAAGCGCCTAATCTGACCTATACTCCTGACCCCGATTATCATGGCGAGGATAGCTTTACTTTCGCAGTTTTTGATGGTCAGCTCACTTCAGACCCGGCTACCGTAACGATTACCATCAACCCGGTCAACGATCCGCCATTAGCTGATGCTCAGTCTCTCACTACGGATGAGGACGTTGCCCTGGAGATCACCTTAACAGCCTTTGACGTGGACGGTGATGACCTGGATTACATCCTTGTAACCAGCCCTAATCACGGCAGCCTAGAAGGAAACGCCCCGATCCTGACCTATATCCCTGAAGCAGATTATTATGGCGAAGACAGCTTCACCTTCAAAGTCAACGACGGGACCGTCGATTCCGCAGTCGCCACAATCAACATCACCATCAACCCGGTCAACGATGCACCGGTGGCTGACGACCAATCCCTCACAATCGATGAAGATGAAGTCTTAGAAATCACCCTGACAGGCTCTGACGTGGACGGAGATGAACTGACCTTTAGCATCATCAACCCTCCAGCACATGGCAGTTTGAGTGGCATTGCGCCAAATCTTCTTTACACCCCAGAAACTGGTTTCACTGGTGAAGATACCTTTACCTTTAATGTCAATGATGGCGAGCTTGACTCAGATATTGCCACGATCAAGATCACCGTTAACTCAGCCGGGCCGGCCCAAGTTTTCTGGGATGATTTTGAGAGTGACTTAGGTTGGATCAGGAATCCAAACGGCACCGACACTGCCACACTGGGTTTGTGGGAACGAGGCATTCCTCAGCGTGCTACTTACAATAATTACGTCACCCAGCTCGGAACGCCGGTTAGCGGATCTTACGACCTGGTCACTGGACGCCTGGCGGGCAGCAGTGCAGGAGATTATGACGTGGACGGAGGTGTGACCAGTATTCGCTCTCCTCTCATCCAGTTACCTGCCAATCATGAGCTTTCACTCTCCTTTTACTATTACTTGGCGCATTTAAACAATGCCACGTCTGCAGATTACTTCCGGGTGAAGATCATTGGAGATAGCACACAAACCGTTTTCGAAAAGCTGGCATCAGCGGCCTATGTGAATGCGATCTGGCAACCTGTGAACGTGGATATCAGCCGCTTTGCCGGTCAATCGGTGTACATCCTGATCGAAGCCGCAGATGAGGGCGCTGGTAGCCTGATAGAAGCGGCGGTGGATGATGTTTTAATCACGGCTGATAAACTGAATTTACCTCCTGTTGCTGATCCACAAAATCTGACTCTGGAAGAGGATGGACAGCTACTCATTACGTTGACCGGTTCTGACCCAGAAGGCAATCCACTGAGCTTTGAACTGGTGGACCTCCCTCAACACGGGTCAATAACTGGAACGCCGCCAAATATCACCTACAAACCCGATCCAGATTATTATGGACTTGACAGTTTCAGCTTCAGCGTCAACGACGGAGCTTTGTCCTCTTCCCCGGCAATTATCGGTCTGGAGATTACGCCAGTGAACGATGCGCCGGTGGCTGAATCACAGGGTGTCACTACGCAAGAAGGGACTGCAATTGAGATTCTTTTGGTCGGTTCGGATGTTGATGGTGATTCGCTGACTTATTCCGTTTTCAATCCACCCTCACACGGTACTCTGACGGGCACAGCTCCAAACCTGCTCTATACACCACATACAGGATTTGTTGGAAGCGATACATTTACTTTCAAAGTGAATGATGGTGAACTGGATTCGGATCCAGCAACTGTCAGTATTACCGTTGAATCGGCGGGGCCTGAGACCATCTTCTTCGACGATTTTGAGACAAATAAAGGCTGGATTCGCAATCCTTCAAGAAAGGATACCGCAACTCTGGGTTATTGGGAGCGCGCCATTCCACAATCCGTTTATTATGTGGGCTACAAGCAACTCACAGCTTACAGCGGCTCCTATGATTTGGTGACAGGGCCTCTTGCAGGCCCGGACGCAGGTAGCTATGATCTCGATGGCGGTGTGACGAGCATTCGTTCTCCTAACATCCTATTGCCCGCCAACAAAAAGCTGACCCTTTCCTTCTATTATTACCTGGCGCATTACACAAATTCATCGTCAGCAGATTACTTCCGTGTAAAAATAGTAGGCACAAGAACACAAACCGTGTTTGAAAAACTCGGGGCAGCCAGGAATGTGAATGCAGTCTGGCAGCTTGTTAACGTTGACATCAGCAGCTTTGCCGGCCAAACGGTTTATATCTTAATTGAAGCCGCCGATGCAGGCACAGCGAGCTTGGTGGAAGCCGCAGTCGATGATGTGTTGATTTTGGCTGAATAACGAGATTTTGACCCAATAGAACTTTGTTTACCCTGGCTCTCCGAATTTGTTGGTTGAAGAGAGCCAGGGAGATCTCTTGTTCCAATCGATAAAAAATCAAACAAAATTATAATTAAGTGACCTCTATGGCTGGCACGTTTTCAAGATCAGGTTGAACAAAACCTCAAATTGAATTTGGTATACAATTGATGCATGATTAATTTGCTATGTTCATTGATTTCGTCTGAACGAGATCCTCAAGATTTAAATAACCAGTTGCGACAATTTTTACCAAAAGAGTGGGAGCTGTTGATTGATTTAGCCAATAAAAATGGTCTGACAGCGATATTGTATAAGTTTTTAGTGAAACAGGATTTAACCCGTATTATTTCAAAAAAGCAATTTGAAGAATTGCAAGAAAGAACACGCATCACTGCGGTTAATAATTTAATTCTCATTCATGAAGCAAAACAAGTGCTTGAGGTATTGCATCAATCAAATATCGATGTCATCGGCTTGAAAGGCCTTTACCTGATTGACAATATCTATGACGACATTTCATTGCGCCCGATGGCGGATTTGGATTTATTACTTAAAAAGCAAGATTTTTCCAAAGCCCTCTCCATTCTTACAGCAATCGATTATCATCCCTCAACGTATTTCAATGTCAATGCAGAAAATATTGATATTAAACACGTGCCTCCGCTGATCAAAAATCAGAAGCTTTATCTTGAACTGCACTGGTCGATTGCCGAGGGTGATTGGCCCTTCAACATCGATGTCGATGGTTTATGGCAGCGGGCAGTACCTGCTCCCATCGCCGGCGAAGATGCAATGGCACTGAGTACCGAAGATTTGCTGCTTCACCTCTGCATCCATTTTACATACCAGCACCAACTCAAAGGTAATCTCCGTGGACTATACGATTTCATAAAGGTCTTTGAAGCTCACCAGTGGGAAATAAACTGGAAGATGTTATTTCAAATAGCCAAGGAATGGCGTGTTGAACGAATCGTTGCCCTTACCTTTAGTTTGCTGGTTGATTTGTTTGGTGAAAAAATTCCCCAGGACGTGCTGCCTCATTTCAAATCAGAACTGGTATCACCAGAATTGCTCGCTGAGGCAAGGAACCAGGTTTTCTCAACTCATGATCCTCAAGCAGCAATAACTCCCGATTTAGCCAGGTTGTCTTCAATGCCCGGTTTGATCAACAAATTCAGATTAATCTTATCACGGGTTTTTCTCCCAAAAGCGACCATGGCGCGTTTGTACAATACTCCCCCCACTTCGATTAAGATTTACTTATTTTATCCCGTTCGGTTTTTGCAGCTTTTCAAATCATACGGGATAACCACCTGGAAAATTATCACAAAAATCAAGGCAGTCAGGGTTGACGTCGTTCATGAGGAAGCCAAACAAGAGCTCATAAAATGGATGGAGGCGAATGGCTCATGACAAAACTGCTGCAAACCGTATTCCCACGGAACAGGACGCTTCACAACCAATAAACGCTATGATTGCAGGGTTCATTAATTTTGGATATAATGATTTGTGGTGATAATGGTTGAAAATTATTAAGCTCAATGATTATGCAATCAAATGGGCTAAAATAAACCAATTGGGTATGATAAGATGTGAGTAGTGTATTTAATAGACAAATTATTTATTATATTTCTTTGCGTTCGGAGAATGCCCTATGGATTTTCGACAATTCGTAAACATCGCTAAACGCTGGATCTGGCTTGCGCTGGTGGGGGCATTGGTCGCAGGCGGATTGGGCTATTACATCAGCAGCCAGGAAACGCCGTTATTCCAGGCTAGCACACGTTTTGTAATTTTGCGTGCTGCTACCACGGGTTACGATTATTACGCCTATATCGACTATCAACAACAGATCCAAACCTACTCCGAGTTACTTACTACAGATGCGTTGCTGAATCAAGCCTCAGAAGAATTAGGGTATTCCGCCCAGGATGTAACAGCCAGTGCATCGCAAATCGCCGATACCCAATTCATGCGTCTTACCGTCACCCATCCCGATCCCGTGAAAGCTGCGGAGATTGCCAACGTGTTGGTCAAGGTGCTCATCGATCAGAACGAGCGCCTTCAATCTGTGCGCTACGAGGCAACAGAACGCAACATGCAGCAACGCGCAGATCAAGCCCTTGAGCAAATCGAAATTCTCCAGGCGCAAATTGATCAACTTTCTACCGCATCTGTCCAGGAGCAGTTAACACAAGTGGAAAGTGAAATCAATGAACTCCAGGAACAAATCTTTGCTCTGGAGACCCAGATTGTCGAACTTGAAACCAAGATTAGCGAATTTAATCCTCTCTTTGCCACAGAAGAACAAAAGGCTCAGCACGAAGCCAACCGGACTCGAGCAGCCGAACTTGAAGCAGAAGTAAAACAACTCACTCCAATCCTGGCTTTATATCAACAAATATTTACCAATCTAACAGTTTTAGGTCGAGTGCCTGACAGCTCTACTAACACGTCTATCGAGATCTCACAACTGCAAACTAATCTTAATCTCTATCAACAAATCTATATTAACAGTATCAGCAGCCTCGAAAACTTGAACCTGACGCGGGCTCAAAACACACCCAACGTCATTCAAGTTGAACCGGCCCGTATTCCAAAAAAACCGATCTCTCCCAAACCGATGCAGGATGCTGCGCTGTACGCCTCTGTGGGCTTTCTCCTTATGGCAGGCATCGCCTTCCTGATGGAATACCTGGACGATACAATCAAAACCCCTGAGGATGTAAAGCAAATTCTTGGATTGCCTGTAATCGGCCTAGTTGCGGACATGGAGACAGGTCGAAGCAAACACAAGGGTCAATCTAAAGGTGTATTTGTTGCCGACCAACCCCGCTCGCCCATCTCTGAAGCCTTTCGCTCCATGCGCACAAGTCTCGAGTTTTATAGTGTCGATCAACAATTACAGATGCTGATTGTCACCAGCTCTGGACCAGAAGAAGGCAAAACCACCATTGCCTCAAATTTAGCTGTCATCATTGCTGGCAGCAATAAGAAGGTGCTCCTGCTTGATGCAGATTTGCGACGACCGAATGTTCATCAACGGTTGATGATCCCAAATCGGGTCGGGCTTTCTGACCTAATTCGAGGCAGATTAGAAATTAATGATGTTATCCAATTCTCCACAGAAATCCCCTACCTCAATTTAATTACCTCTGGAAGCCTTCCGCCCAATCCTGCAGAATTATTAGGCACCCAGAAGATGTTAAGCATATTGGAGGATTTGCGTGCTAAATTTGACATGATTGTGATTGACACTCCCCCAGCAATTGTCACCGATGCGCAAATTCTCGCCTCCAAAACCGACGGAGTAATTTATGTCATTCGCCCCGGTAAGACCCGTTCGTTGGTAGCTCGAACACCTTTAGAAGAGTTTGAACGGCTTGGCGCCAACGTAATTGGGGTCGTTATGAATCGCATCCCGCACAACAGGGGTTATTATTATGGCGGCTTTGAATATTACTCACCAAATGTTTATGGCAGTGAAAAGTATTATGTTGATAGTCACAACGATCAGCCCTTTATTCCTATCCAGGATATAGAGACTGAGCCTAAAAAGTAATCCGTTCACCTTAATATTGAGCACTGTTATCGTTTTTCCAAAGAAACAGGGATTGCTGAATGCGCAACGACAACGCTGATCATCTGAATCTTCAGAATCAGAATAGCTGCCCAAAGCTCGGGCTTAAAGAAGATCCTGATTCGTATTCAGCTTTTCCATTAAAAATAAACGCTTGCTATCATGTGCGACCTGTTGATACCCCTAATCTTAGCCATCAACGATCATATTGTTTAACCAGTGCTTATCTTCATTGCCCGATTTATGAATCCGCGCCCGGTAGCAAAATGCCCAAAGAGATCTCACTCAAGAAAGAAACGTTATCAAAAGATAAACTATTTCTACTCACCGGAATTGGTATTCTGTTGGTAGTCATCATACTGTTTTTTTCTTTCCGATCAGGGATGCCTCGGCTATTTACAATCGATGAGCAGTCCACGCCATCGCCGACTGCTTCAGTCTCCCCGACAATCACACCAGTTCAGCCAAGTGAAACAGCAACAACTTTGCCAATCACTCCCAGCCTGACTGAACCGCTTGCCACAGACACCCAGGTGCCGCCAACGCCAACTGCGAGAATAGTCATCCTCACTTTAGATACGCCGATTGGTGGCGATCAAAAATTTATCATTCACCGTGTAGCCGAGGGTGAAACCTTGCAAATTTTTGCAAATAAATATCACACAAGCGTTGAAGCAATTAAAGACATTAATTTCGACCTGATCATTCCGCTGTGGACCGATTGGCTGGTCGTTATCCCTGAAAATATTACCGCTGTAAGTAAATTACCATTATTTGAAGCTCACCAGGTTGAGGAAGAATATATTAAAATTCAAGATTTAGCAATTAAATTATCTGCTTCACTAGAAGAGATGATTTATTACAACAATATTGAAGAAAATTACTTATTACGCAAAGGAGACTGGCTATTAGTCCCAAGAGAAAAACCACAACCCTGAAATCATGTCACATTGAGAAAAATGGACAATTTTCGCTGAGCTTCTTTGAAAGTGACCCGTGGTCCAACGAAAGTATCAAATCTGACTATGCCAGACCAGCCTCCAAGATCATAACTGGACAGATTGTTGGCAGGGAAAAGCAACAATTCGCCCATTTTAGAACAATACACGCAAACAAAGAATAAACGATTGACAATGGAAAATTCTGTTCAACATTTTTGCCCGCACCTGGGCTTGAAAAGTGATCCAACAACCAACTTCTCCTTTCCCTCAAAAGGAAATGTCTGCTTTCATGCCAAAGGGCACCCTACACCACAATTATATTTTCAACGCACCACGTGTTTGACAGACCAACATCTCAATTGTCCGATCTTTTCGAGTCCTCCTGGTGTTAGGCTTCCTGCAAACATCATAGAGCCAAAAGAAAAAACGGGGAATAATCCAAAAATCATCTTATGGGCTATTTTAACGCCAATTTTAATTTCAGGCATTTTTTTGATAAATGCTAATCGGTTACAACTTTTCAACCAAATTGATCGGATGTTTGTGCCAGCCTGGAAAAACACTCAGCAAGCTCTCCCGCTAACATTACCTCCATCTCCTACCCTAGAAGTTGTCCCCAGCCTAACAGTAGCACCCACAGTCACATTCACAGCCACGATAACGGCTACAGCCACCTCTGAACCCACTCAAACACTCATTCCCTCACTAACGCTAACGTCCACGAGGGCCCCTGCTGTGTTTGAACTGGGAACACCCATTGGCAAACAGGGGAAATTTATTATTATCCGTGTTTTAGAAGGGGAATCAATTGGCCAGTTTGCTGGCCGCTACAACACAACAGAAGAAGCCATTCGCACAATAAATTATAAGCTTCCATCAGTACTTTATCCGGATTGGTTGGTGGTTGTTCCTCTCGATCTTTCCGATACTACTGGCCTTCCATCCTTTCAGCCAATTCAAGTAACAACAGATGGCATCACCTTGTTAGAGCTGGCTCAGCTACTTAATATGGAAGCTGAGGAAATTAGCCGGTACAATAATATGGGACCAGGGCACCTTCTCCAGCAAGGAGAGTGGATATTGATCCCACGTTATGAGTAAGATCGATTTAGATTAAGGTTTGAAATCAAAATGCCTTCCATTTTATTCGTGTGTACAGCCAACCGCTTTCGATCTCCGATTGCCGCGATCTATTTTGCCCGGTCTGTTGTCAAACAAGGTGATGACAATTTCATTTCTGTCTCCAGTGCAGGGACTTGGACAGTTCCAGGTCAACCTGTTACTACTGACGCATTACTTGAAGCCGACAAGTACGCACTAAATTTGTCGTTACACAAATCTCGTCTCATAACAAGGTCGATGCTTTCCAAATCGGATTTAATCCTCGTCATGGAAAATAACCAAAAAGAAGCGCTTTGCCTGGAATTTCCTGATTTTGCTGATCGTATCTATCTTCTCACTGAGGTCGTTACAGGGAGATCGGAAGATGTCCCTGATCCCTATGGAACACAAGAGCCAGCAGCAGGTGTCGCTGCTGAGATCGTTAATTTGATTGACCAGGGATATGACCAGATCATTAAACTTGCCCAAATGAATTCAACCAAGAGCTAATATTTTCACCGGCAAATTGTGGTGATTTGGCCCCATCCAGCACAAGGCATCTGTGTATCATTTCTAAATTGAACCATTATCTGAAAGCATTCCCATTTCGAGAGCAGGTTTGTTCTGTTTAAGGATATTTTTCGAAATGATTATCAGCAACGTCTCATTATTCTCTTGGATATAATGATTGTCTTTGCTTATTAGGATAACGATAACATTTTAAGAAATGCTGATGATACCCTTAAGTTGCAGATGATTGGATCGTAACATTGGTTAGAATATTTCATTCAAACCTTTTTTCAGGGTAGAGAATTCTTGAATTTTCCAACATAAACTCAAAATAGCTGCTATCATATAAGCAGACAGTGGCCACGTCCATTTCACACAGAAATTTGTTCAGCTTTTATAGATTTCTACGTTTATTAGGAGAATAATATGTCCAAAAAAACAGTTGGTCTGATTTTCATCGTCATTGGCTTTCTCTTCGCGATTGTTTCCTTAATTGCCGACTACATAGGGATCGGTTCGTATCCAGGAATCAATTCTGCTCAGATTGCAGGTATCGTTGGCGGAATCCTTACAGCCCTCATCGGCTTCTTTTTATTTCGTCTGACAAAAAAGAAAAAAGAATAATTGATACTAACCTGATCATTTTGATGGTTGGTGAAATAATTAAGTACAATTTTATCTTTGCCAAAACAAATTGATATAACACGAAATTGTGGCAGTTGTTTCGCGATCATGATGTGATCGATCTCTTTTTCACAATCATTTACTTAAACCGCAAGAACCTTATTCTGACTGAGGAATAATCTTCATTGAAATATGGGAGCGCAGCAAGAGTTAGCAGGCGAATACTTATTTGGGTGATATCAATTGGTGTACGTGGTATCATAAGAATAAGCCTGATGAAGAATCAAGTAAATAACGATAACGACTGTATGGTCTTTGCAACCATCAAAATAAACATGCAATGAGTTTCTCCTGGCACGTACTTCAAAGTAAACCTCATCGAGAGGACTTTTTGTTCTCGCAATTGGAACACCGCCAGATCGAGGTTTTTTACCCGCGTTTACGTGTGAACCCGGTGAACCCGCGTTCACGCAAGTTAATACCATTTTTCCCGGGTTACCTGTTTGTACGCGTTGATTTAAATGCAACTCCTCTATCGAGTCTAATGTATATCCCTGGTGTCAACCGTGTTGTCAGCTTTGATTCCAATCCAGCCATCGTTTCTGACGAAGTAATTACTGGCATTAAACACAATCTCGAACGCATTAACACAACAAAACCTGAACATCAGGAACAGCTTGCCCAGGGCGATCCTGTGCTCATCCTGGGCGGACCCTTCGAAGGATACCAGGCAATCTTTGACGCTCGTATCGAAGGCAGCGAACGCGTTCGCCTGTTAATCAAGTTCCTGCAAAACCAGCAAGTGCGGATTCAGGTGCCCGCAAAGATGGTTAAACCTAAAAAGAAATAATTTTTTGACACCCCCACGGGATCAACTCTGATCCCATAAGGTGAATTCAAACTATTCGTAAATCACCCGTAAATAACCAAGCGTGTTAAATAGCCGTTCCAGGAAGATTTCTGCGTTCAATTGAGCTTGGTCTAAAATACCATCTTCTACTGCCCCGTTATAGATTTCCTGTTCGGCAATTCGTCGTGCTGCAGTTTCAAGACCAGCATCGCTTTTACGCAACAATCCCGTTGTGCGATCATAGATGTATGAATTTTCATTATTAAGTGCAGCAACAAAAACCTCGGCTTCCGGCAAGTGGACGTAAAGTACATCATCTTCCAACCGTAGATCGCTGACTGAAAGGTGCGCAAGGTCTACACCAGCAATGACATAACCGTGCGCCACCAACAATAATTTATCGCCAAATAGCGGTCCCAGAATACCCTGGTTAACCTCAGCTGTAATCACTTTCTCTACAGAATATTGAATCGTTTCCAATCGCGCAAGTGACTGCACCTCTCTGATGATGGTGACTGGATCGGGAATCACCGTTGGCGTGGGGTTAAAGATCTGCGAAACCTGTGTGCTGAGCACATTGTTCACATTTTTAACAGGGGACATTGCCGATTCTATCGTCCGATTAATGGTAATTATAATAAATATAGTTGAACCAATAACAGCTACCAATAGTATGACCAGCAAAATTCCTAAAATTTTCTTTTCAAGTTTTTGTTCTTCCATCAATTGTCTCGATCCATTTCTTCAAACAGGTGTCAAAGCGATTAGTCTACCCCATTTGACTTATAAACAAATAGGAACAGATGATAATGATTGAGTTTATCAATCCTATTTTAAGAATATATTAACAGAACAATCCATCTGAATAACCGGTTTGTTTAAGAACCTGATGATTGATGCAAGGGACTGATTCACCATAATATATAACCAATGGAGGAGTATGAGTACCCCTTCGGTTTTCTTTTTTAACAGCGCTTGGTCACGAGTGTTTATAGTTCTCGCTGATATACTCGATGGTTTTTGTAAAACTTTACACCAAGGTTTTTTAAATCCTTGCGCATTTGTTCTGCAGTTTCCGCCACCTGGGTCAACTCGGAATTAATAAACTTCGGATATTGATGCATCGACTTTTCCAGCTCGGCATACAAAATGGCATTCCCACCCAATCCCTGGTATTCAGGCAAGATACCCACACCGTTAAAAGAAATCCAGTTGGTATGTTTAATTTCTAACAGTAAACGCAAGATAGCAATTGGACCCAATTTGCCTTTATTTTTTTGCATTGCGGCAGATACATCCGGGAAGGGGAAAACAAACCCGACCACATCTCCATCCTTCACAATGATTTTAATCAGGTTGGGGTCAACAATTGTCATCACATTGTCAACCACAAAGTCAATTTCACGCTGAGTCAACGGATAGTATTCCCAGTTTTTCACGAAGGCCTGGTTGTAAGCCTGCCCAATCTTTCCAGCCCAACTTTTCAGCTCACGCTTGTTTTTAAAATCCAAAACCTCAAAGGTACCTCGTTTTTTAGCGATATCTGCTGCTTTCCTAACTTTTGGCGGCAGCTGAAACTCTTGCGGGTTCACAAAGCTTGACACAAAATCTACCACTTTGGTGAAACCCAGGTTTTCCACCAGTTCTCTGTAGTATGGATAGTTATAATTCATCATATTCATCATCTGGCGGTGTTCAAATCCTTCAATTTGGATGCCATAACCATCCAACGGGCCAAAGCCCTTGGGTCCAACCAATCGGTTTAATCCCCGTTTTCGTGCCCATTCAAAGACGGTATTAAAAAGCGCATCAGCTACTTCCTGGTCATTGACACATTCAAACAGGTAGAACTCAGCGTCCTTTACATCATGGTACAGGTTGAAGGGCTTGTTTTCCAGGGCGCTAATCCTGCCCACAACCTTCCCATCAGTTAAGGCGATGAAAAATTCAGCCTCTGAGTGTTCATAAAAAGGGTGTTTCTTTGGATTTAGCATGGCCTTCACATCTGTAATAAATGGTGGCACCCACTGAGGATGCCCGTCGTACAGTTCAAAAGGCAGGGCAAGAAAGCGTTTTACATCGGCTTGATCCTTCACATCGATCTTATGAATAGAAATCATAAATTAATTCCTCTCTTCAAAAAACTAGCGAATAATATCATTAAGTATAACAGTCTGAGTCTAAAACAGTTGCACTGTCAAGCGGCATTTCAGCAAGCTATCGACATTTTACTAAGATAATCTCAAGCGAGCTCACTTCAGCGTGAACGAATTATAAACCAAAACATATCCGCTTCCAGTCTGAGCGGTGACTTGTAAAGCAGGAATGTGTGGGCTATAATCTTGATGTTGTTTTTTAAGAAGTAAAGGAAAATATTCATGATCGATGTCAACGAATTACGCAAAGGGGTCACCTTTGAGCAGGATGGCAATTTGTACAAAGTGGTGGATTACGCCCACAACAAACCCGGCCGTGGCGCGGCTACTATTCGCATCAAAGCCCGTGATCTTCGCAAAGGCACCAATTTAGAGATGACCTTCAACTCAGGTAACCGGGTACAGGATATCCGCCTAGACTATCACAATGCCCAATTTTTATATGCTGACGGAGACTTGTATTACTTTATGGACAACCAGAGTTACGAGCAATACCCCGTCAAAGCGGATACCCTTGGCGACCAAACACAATATCTTAAGCCCAACATGGACGTCAAATTGATGTTCTTCGAAAGCGAAGCGCTGGATGTTGAATTGCCCACTTCTGTTGATTTGCTGGTGACCAAAGCTGAACCCGCCGTCCGCGGAGATACAGCGACTGGAGTGACCAAAAAGGTGCTGACTGAAACTGGTCTCGAAGTCCAGGTGCCGTCATTTGTTAACCAGGGCGACACCATTCGCGTCGATACGCGCAATGGAAATTATGTCACTCGCGTGTGAGGTTTTCCCAAACTCATTAACTTTTGTCAACATCTTGACTTGAGGATTCTGACCAAAACGAGGGAGTGATGAGAGTCCCCACCACTGGAAAAGAATGCCCATATTTTTACGGTGATTATCACCGCGGCAAGCACCATGAAGAGTGTCGCTTGCTCAAAAAATCGAATCCGCCCTGGGAGTTGAAATATTGTATATCATGCCCCGTTCCTGAGATTACTCGGGCCAATGCATGTCCACACATGATTTTGTCGGGAGCGATAAAATCCAGCCTGTTTGGCTTGAAAAAACGGGTTGTTGTGAGTGCCTATTGTACAAAAACCCTTCAAGATGTTGAAAACCCCTATTTGGGATGTAGCGAATGTCACCCCATCATTGATCTCTTCAAAGAAGCCTGATGCCGCTAACTGTCCTGTTTGACCTTGATGAAACCCTCTTATCGACCCATATGGATCGATTTCTTCCCCGATATTTTGATCTACTTGGTCAAACTCTTAGTCACCTTGGTCAGCAAGAAATAATTGCTTCTCAGATTCATACTGCAGTGGAGATGATGGTTGCCAACCGGGATCCGGCAAAAACCTTGAAAGAAGTCTTTGACGAAAATTTTTATCCTCAATTAGGAACGACCGCGGAAGCCTGTCGACCGATATTGGATGCTTTTTATCAACAGCAGTATCCCCGAATCAAATCCGTTGTCCAGGCCAGACCCGAATCCCCTGAACTGGTGAAGTGGTGCTTGTCGGAGGGAATGCCGGTAGCCATTGCCACCAACCCGCTCTTCCCCCATACTGCAACCTACCAGCGAATTCAGTGGTCAGGACTGGACCCCAAAGATTTTGAGTTGTTCACGGCTTATGATGATTTTCACTTTACCAAGCCAAACTTGGCATATTATGCGGAAATTTTAGGTCGTATGGGTTGGCCAGAGATGCCCGCCGAGATGATCGGCGATAACCCCAGTGACGACCTGTTTCCCATGGATACCTTTGGGTTTGAAACTTTTTGGATTAAGCAAGAAAACCAGAGAATTTCATGGGAAGGCGGCAACCTGGTTGATGTCAAAAGTTGGCTGAAACAGGTGATACACACACCTCGGCGCTCACCAACATCGGATCCATGGGTCAACATCGCCACCATGCGCGCAACGCCTGCTGTGTTCGATACATGGATCAGAGCCAAACCGGATTGGGGACCCAATGTTGTGAAAAATCCACCCAAAACGCGGGTCGTTGAAGCCCTTAATTCTCTGATCTGGTTTGAAAAGCAGGTTCACCTGAATTTGTGGGGTAAAAGCATGTTGGAAAGGATTGACGATTTCATTATTCATCAATCCCCTTCCTTGGGTGAGCATCTGAATCGAGAAGATCACAACGCACAAGAAATATTAGCCCGCTTTATCACCGCGCGAAAGTCGACTTTGTCACGGTTCGAAGAATTCTACCTGAAAGCATCAAAAGAACTGGATGAGAAATCTGCTCAAACCATTAACGACTTTTTATACCAGATCGCCGATCACGACCGGCAGTTGCTTCGCCGGGCTGTAAATTTATAAGATATTTGTTAGATTTGTTGATCGTTCCGGGAGATTACTAGAAATCCATATTCAGGGTTGGTATAATACGAAAGTTAGATAAACAATAATTAAGATGCATTCATCATCTGGAGGAATCAGTGAAACCCCGTAGCCAATCGTTTATCATCTATGTGTTGCTATTTACAGCAATTATCGCGATGGTGTACTTTACCGTTAACCAACAAAACGCAAAAGTTGTTGATATTCCCATCAATCAGCTCGCTGCCGATATTCGCGAAGGTAAGGTCAAATCGATCACCGAAGATGATAGCCGACTTCAGATAACTTACAAAAATAACGATCAAAAATCGTCCACAAAAGATCCCAACACACCATTAATCACCCAATTAATCGATTTGGGTGTTACACCAGACGATCTGGCCGTCGAAGATATCTCAGTTGACATTAAACTTCCCGGATCTTTTCTTGGCATTATCTCCATTCTCAGTTACATTCTGCCTTTCATAATTTTAATTGCTTTATTCTGGTTCATCTTTCGCCAGGCACAGGGCAGTAACACCGCTGCCCTGTCTTTTGGCAAATCGAAAGCCCGCATGTTCACAGGGGACCACCCTACAGTCACTTTTGAAGACGTGGCTGGCGTGGAAGAAGCCAAAGAAGAGCTGCAAGAGATCGTTGAATTTCTGCGCGAACCGCAAAAATTCATTGCCCTTGGTGCACGGATTCCAAAGGGCGTTTTGTTGGTTGGTGCGCCTGGAACCGGGAAAACCCTCATGGCAAAAGCTGTCTCAGGAGAGGCGGGCGTTCCTTTCTTTTCGATTTCAGGTTCTGAATTTGTTGAAATGTTTGTTGGGGTTGGTGCAAGCCGGGTTCGAGACCTGTTCGAACAAGCCAAACGGCACTCACCCTCCATCGTTTTTGTGGATGAAATTGATGCTGTTGGGCGTCATCGAGGTGCTGGGCTGGGCGGCAGCCACGATGAGCGCGAACAAACACTCAATCAGCTCCTGGTCGAAATGGATGGGTTTGATACTGATACCAATGTGATTATCATCGCAGCGACCAATCGCCCTGACATCCTCGACCCTGCCCTGCTGCGCCCAGGTCGTTTTGACCGTCGTGTGACTCTTGATCGGCCCGATATCAAAGGACGTGAAGAAATTCTCGAAGTCCATGTCAAAGGCAAGCCTATAGCTCCCGATGTCGATCTGGCCGATATTGCCCGGTCAACACCGGGATTTGTCGGTGCAGATCTCGAAAACCTTGTCAATGAAGCTGCAATTCTGGCTGCCCGTCGTAATAAACGCATCATTGAACGCCCCGAGTTTATGGAATCAATTGAACGGGTTATCGCCGGACCGGAGCGTAAAAGTCGTTTGATCAATCCAAGCGAAAAGAGGATCATCGCCTACCATGAAGCCGGCCATGCCGTTGTGATTAACGCACTGCCTGAAGCGGATAATGTCCAAAAGGTTTCAATAATTTCACGCGGCGAAGCTGGCGGCTACACCATCGCCTTTCCAGAGGAAGACCGCATGCTCAAATCACGCAAGCAGATTATGAGCGATATGATCACCCTGCTGGGCGGTCGTGCAGCAGAGGAAATCGTGTTCAACGATATCACCTCCGGTGCCTCCAATGACCTGGAACGGGCGACCAAACTGGCCCGAACGATGGTCATGCGCCTGGGCATGAGTGATGCACTGGGTCCAATGGTCTACGGAAAGAAAGAAGAATTGGTGTTCCTTGGACGCGAGATTTCTGAACAACGCGATTATTCGGAGCATATCGCCGAGCAGATTGATACAGCCATCCAGGAACTGGTTCAAAATGCCTACCAGAAAGCCAAAGACATCTTAAACCAATACCGCACGGAATTAGATAAGGTTGCCGAAAAACTCCTGGAAGTTGAATCAATCACTGCGGCACAGTTTTTCGAGATCTTCCCCACGCCTGTTGAAAAAACAGGCGGCATCCCGCAAATAGCGGTTTAATCGTAACTTTCCGCACACTTAAAGGGCTGTGTAACTCATTTCACAGCCTTTTTGTTTTGTTTTGCCTTTTACTCCTCAGACGCTAAAACTCGCCTTAACACCTTTCCGACTGTCGTCCGCGGGAGTTCATCAATGAACACAATGTGTTTGGGAATTTTGTACCGCGTGAGGTATTGATCACAAAAGCTCCGAATTTCTTCGGTTGAGCTTTCTTCTCCCGGCTTCAGCACCACCCAGGCCTTTGTTGCCTCATTTCCATGCTCATCAACCACCCCGGCAACAGCAACCTCCTTAACCTTGGGATGTTTGTTGATCACCGCTTCTACCTCGTTTGGCCACACCTGAAATCCCCCCACCTTAATCACATCTTTTTTTCGATCAACAATGTAGAAATACCCATCCTGGTCCATCCGTACGACGTCTCCGGTAAACAGCCAGCCGTTTCGCAAGGTCAGCGCTGTTTCTTCTGGGCGCCGATGATATCCGGCCATCACCTGTGGACTTTTGATGATCAATTCGCCAATCTCCCCAATTTCAACCTCATGCTCTCCGGACTCAAGGTCAACGACTTTACAATCCACGTTCGGGAGCGGCAATCCAATAGAACCTTCACGGTTCTCACCAAGAATTGGATTACAATGAGTGGCCGTAGGCGCTTCAGAAAGGCCATAGCCTTCAACCAGGTGTCCCCGGGTGAGCGCTTCGAATTCGTGCTTGACTTTGATCGGCAGCGTCGCAGAGCCTGAAATGCAGGCTTTTATCGAAGATAGATCATATTTTCCCTCTAAAACAGGTGGATAATGATTGATCGCTGCATACAAACTGGGAACACCAGGGAAAATTGAAGCCTGGTAGGTCTGGATTGCATCCAATAAGTAGTCAAGCTGCCTTGGATCAGGGATCAGCACCATGCGTGCCCTCATTTTTACAGCCAGGTTTAAGCCCAAGACCATCCCGTATACATGATAAACAGGAATTGCCACCAAAATGGTTTCTTTTCCAGGCTCGGTATTCACCAGCCAGTGATTAAATTGGTAAACATTCGCAACCAGGTTGCGATGCAGCCCGATCGCGCATTTGGGTATGCCAGTTGTCCCGCCCGAATACTGGAACACCGCCGGGTCGTCAGGATTGATGTCGACATTCACCGGCACACAACCGGCAAAGGCTTCCATGATTTTTTCCCAGGTCGTATCACCATCTGGAAGGACTGTGCCAGCCTCCGAGTCGACAACAACCGTTCTGATGTCGTTCATAAAAGGCTGGGTTTTAACTGTCGTGTAAAAAGCTTCTTTCAATATCAGAACGCGAATCCCTGATTCGATAGTCTGTGTTTCAATTTCTGCCAGCCGGAAAGCCGGGTTCAGCGCCATCACCACTCCACCCGCTTTAAGTATTCCGAAAAAACTGATTACAAAAGCCGGAGAGTTCGGCAACAGGATGCCTACCCGGTCTCCTGTTTTTAAGCCCTGGTCAAGCAGGTACGCTGCAATTCGTTCAGAGAAATCATCGACCTGTTGATAAGTCAGCTCTTCTCCTTCATAGATTGTGCAGGTTGCATCTCCTGATTCTCGAACTGCGTCAGCAAATAGGTCAACCAGCGAGCGGTTGGGAATCTCCACCTCAGCGGGGACGCCTTCATCATATTGGGCTAACCAGGGTTTTGTTTGATCCATTTTATAAATTTTCCTTGACATAAGTATCCATAGCATCAATCAGTTGGGCATCTTCATCGCTTGTATTGACCGTGAACCATTTGATGCGTTCATCATCGGGTTTAAACCAGTTTGCCTGTCGGCGGACAAAAATCCGGGTATTGCGTTTAATCAACGCAACCGCTTCTTCCAGGCTGAGCTGACCCTGTAAATACTGGATAATCTCAGCATAACCAATCGCCGATAGCGTCGGCAGGTCAGGTGAAAGCTGAGCCTCCAGCAACCCCTGCACCTCCTGAACCAGGCCTTGATTCAACATTTCGTCAACCCGTTGGTCAATGCGGTCATACAGAACCTCTCTCGGTCGGTTGATCCCCATTACAAATAAATGGTAACGACAGGTTTGTTTCTGGCGTAAATCTGAAAAGCGTTCACCTGTTTTGAAGATCACTTCCAACGCACGAATCGTGCGGCGGACATTGCGATGGTCTATTTGCCTGGCGGCATCCGGGTCAATTCGCTCCAGACGGTCGTACAAGGCCTCTGAGCCGATGATTTCGGCCCAATGTGTAATTGCCTTCCTCAGGGCAATATCAGGCTCCTGCGGCGGTATTAGCCAGCCCTCCATGATTGAGCGGATGTATTGACCCGTACCGCCCACCAGAAAAGGCAGCTTACCCCGCCCATGAATCTGACCGATCGCTCGATAGGCTTCACGTTGGTAAATCCCCAGGCTCCACACCTGGTCAGGATCGGCGACGTCAATTAAATGATGAGGAACCAGATTCATTTCATCAGCAGTTGGCTTTGCTGTTCCAATATTCATCCCGCGATACAGTTGCCTTGAATCTGCCGAGACAATCTCCCCGCCAAAGCGTCGTGCCAGAACCATCGCCGCAGTCGTCTTTCCAACGGCTGTTGGGCCTAAAATAATTATTAAGGGCTTTTTTACTTCCGTTGACATTAGATCGTATTTACAAAATGCTTTAATTCCCTAAGGTTATCCTGGTGGTCAAGAAGAATTGCAATCACGTCAATTCGCCAATCATCCGGTGCTTCTGGATGGGCTTCCAACCACAACAAAGCCGTGTTTTCTAATTTTTCAAGCTTTGACTCAGTAATACTTTCCTCTGGATGTCCAAATCCAACGGAGGTGCGCGTCTTCACCTCAACAAATGCGACACAATCCTTATCAAGCGCCACCAGGTCTATTTCACCAAATCGGGAGGTAAAGTTCTGGTCCAGGATTTGATAGCCCTTACTTGCCAGGTGTTTTGCAGCAATCGCTTCACCAATTTTGCCAATACGTTTTTGATAGGTCATATATCTTTTTCCGTATATGGGTTAATCTTATTCAATTAAAATATACCCCATCAAGGAAACTTCTCCAGATGCAGATTAAGTCCAAATTTTGGGATAAAATCAATATAGAGGAATTATGCCAACATTAGAAATTATTACTATCGGTACCGAGCTTCTTCTCGGGGAAATCACAGATACCAATTCCACTTACATCGCCCGAACAATGCGCGATCATGGCATTGATATCTATCGCATCACAACCATCGGAGATAACCCAAACCGCATTGCTAACACGATCAAAGAAGGTTTGCAGCGCGCTGACATCATCATCACCACGGGCGGATTGGGACCCACCATCGATGACCCGACCCGCCAGGCTGTCGCTGACGCCGTAGGTCGCCAGCTGGTTTTCCTCGATCAGTTGTGGGAACAAATCGTCGAAAGATATAAAAATTTTGGTAGGAAACCAACAGAAAATAACCGTCGACAGGCTTATATTCCTGAAAATGCCATCCCCATTCACAACCCGGTTGGCACCGCGCCCTGCTTCATCGTTGAACAAGATTCGAAATTTATTATTTCATTGCCTGGCGTCCCCCAGGAGATGAAGCACCTTCTTCACCACGACGTTATTCCCTTCTTGAAGCAGCGCTTTCAACTGGAAGCGCACATCATCAAAGCCGCTGTTTTGCATGTCGCCTCCATGGGCGAATCGGTAATCGACGAAATCATCGCGGACCTGGAAGGAAAATCCAATCCAACCGTTGGCTTACTCGCTCATCCTGGTCAGGTCGACATACGCATAACGGCAAAAGCCAGCTCTGAGCAGGAAGCAGACCAGTTGATAATTCCAATTATTGACGACCTGTACCAACGCCTGGGAGACAATATTTATGGTCGTGATAATGAAACCCTCGATAGCATCGTTACAGCTTTGTTGCAAGAAAATAATTTACAATTGCGAGTCATCATCGCGGGGTTTGAAGAAGAATTAAGGATTTTTCCTTCGACAAACCAGGCTAATATTATATTCATTGACCCCCGGCTTACAACGCCAATCGATATGGCGACATTAACAAAAATCGTTGCTTCTGAATACATGGCTTTCACCGATAGCCTTGTGTTTGGAATTGCTATCAATATTGACGATCACCTCACACTCCATCTGGCGCTGCAGGGCGCCGGTGAAACAGCCAGCGTAACGAGGTTTTACGGCGGACCCATTCAACATGCTCAGATTTGGGCAAAGCATGTCGGGCTGGAATTTCTGAGGCGCTATCTAAAAGACATCAAAGGTGGTTCTGAAAGGGAAACAAAATGATACACGCAGATTGGATATTAACCAACGCCATTGTCCTCACAATGGATGATGAATTTAATCTATACGAACCTGGCGCGGTTGTTGTCTCCGGTGACAGCATCCTTGCCGTTGGAAGGCAGGAAGAAATTCAAAATGCCTATCAGGCAGAAAATTTGCTGGACTGCCAGGGAAAGATCCTTATGCCCGGCTTAATCAATGCTCATACCCATGTTCCCATGACCCTGTTGCGCGGACTGGCGGATGACCTCCGGTTGGACGTATGGTTGATGGGTTACATGATGCCTGTCGAAAGAGAATTTGTTTCGCCAGAATTTGTCCGCTTGGGGACCAAGCTTGCTTGCGCAGAATCCATTCGCACCGGGGTAACCACTTTTGTGGATATGTATTATTTTGAACACGACATTGCCGAAGCGACAGCAGAAGCAGGCTTACGAGCAATTTGTTCACAAACCGTTCTAAAATTCCCCACACCGGATGCAGCCTCTTATGAAGAATCGCTTGCAGCGGCAGAAGACTTTATCAAGATCTGGAAAGACCACCCTCTGATTGTGCCATCAGTTGCTCCTCATGCACCCTATACCTGTACGGATGAAATCTTCTTCGCTTGCACACAATTAGCTCAAAAATACGATGTCCCTTTGCATACACATATTGCCGAAACCTCAAACGAAGTTGAGAACATCCGCAAAGAATTTGGAATGCCAGTGGTACCCTACGTTCGTAAGCGGGGGATTTTTGATGCCAAAGTGATCGCAGCGCATTGCGTGCATATTGACGAGGGCGAGATGCGAACCATCAAGAATGCGGGCGCTGGTGTTGCCCATAACCCTTCCTCGAACCTGAAGCTGGCTTCCGGATTCGCCAATGTCACCCGCATGCTCGAGCTGGGCTTGAACGTGGGCATTGGCACCGATGGGCCGGCTTCCAATAACGACCTGGATATGATCGAAGAGATTCGTCTGGCATCAATGATTGCAAAATGCGTCTCGGGCGACCCCACTGCTCTGCCTGCCCGACAGACCCTGGCTATGGCCACCAGTATGGGAGCCAAAGCAATCCATTTAGACCATTTGATAGGCTCCCTTGTTGTTGGAAAACGGGCAGACATGATCTTGATTGGAATTGATGAGTTGCACAACTCTCCAAATTTCAAACACAACCCCGACGGGATTTACGCCCAGGTGATCTACGCGGCAAAATCAACCGATGTCAGTGATGTGATGGTCAATGGTCGCTGGCTGATGCGCGATCGCGATCTGCTCACCCTGGATGAGCGTCAATTGATACTGGAAGCCCGGTCCTATGCAAAAGAAATAGATGCCTTCCTCATCAAACGAGAACGCTCAGTACTGTCCAAGCTCATTGCGATTGGCGGCGCAATGGAAGAAGAGAGCTTTGAAGTCCAATCAAAGGTGCGCATCAACAATCCCGATGCAATCATCAAAGCCCTTGAAAAAGAGGCTATCGACGTTGAATACACCCGGCATTACCGCGAATATGACACATATTTCTTTTTCGAAGACGAAAGCGAAGGTCGTTTACGCTACCGGGAGGATGAATTTATCAACAGGGAGGGCAAGGTCACTCAGGTCCGCAGCCGGCTGACGCTCGTAGGCGTTTCCTCAGAAGATACCTTTGAACATGATGTTGTCCTGTCCCGCAGTCGCTATTATGCCCCTGCCACCCATTCTCTAAGGTTTTACCGCGAATATTTCGCTCCCGTTCGTGAAATCGACATTGAAAAGAATCGACTCCGCTTCAAAATCCAATACAAGGGCACCGATTTCTACATCAATATCGACACGCTAATTAACCCCGATTTGGGTCATTTCCTGGAGGTTAAAAGCCGCACCTGGGGCAGAGAGGATGCAATCCGAAAATCAAATACGATCCAGGAACTGATTGAATACCTGGGTGCTTCTTCTGAAATGGCAGAAACTCAGGATTACATTGAAATTGTTCAAGCATATTTTTCATCGCGATAGAAAAAAGGTGGCTCATCCGTGACGGTTAATGTTCTCTTCGTTGCTGCAGAATCTGAACCCTTTGTGAAAATTGGCGGTTTGGGCGATGTCGCTGGCGCCTTGCCCGCTGCCATTCACCATATTGCAGAACAGCATCCCGATTCCCACCCTATCGATATCCGTGTTGCCCTGCCCTATCACCAAGCCATTAAAAAGAAAGGTTTTCAGGTTGAATTTCTCGGTGAATTCCCTGTTGCAAAAAAAGAGGAGACCATTCCTTGCCAGGTTTATCGTTATGCTGACGGCGAATATCCAATCTACTTCCTGGATGGTGCTCCAATTGCGGCAGAGGCTCAGGTTTATTCACTTATCACGAGCGAGGATGGTGAAAAATACGTCTTTTTTTCGCTGGCAGCCCTGGGATTGGCAGAATTTCTTAATTGGCGCCTAGATGTCCTCCATGCGAATGATTGGCACACCGCCATTGCCATCTATGCCCTGAAGGAATGTGCAAAACATTCTGCTCCCCTTGCCAGAACCAAAACCCTCCACAATTTACACAACCTACCCTTCATGGGCTATGGCATACAGCAAAGTCTGACAGACTACGGATTGCCGCCCACACAAAACACGTTGCTTCCCGATTGGGCGCGCCATGCTCCACTGCCGCTGGGCTTATTGTATGCAGATAAAATCGTTGCAGTCTCACCAAATTATGCAAAGGAAATTCTCACACCGGAATTTGGCTGTGGGTTAGAGGATTTCCTGCAAACTCGAAAAACTGCATTGACCGGTATCATCAATGGACTGGATACAACCCTGTGGGACCCCGAAAATGATCCCCATGTCCAGCGAAACTTTTCAGATCGATCACTATCCCTGCGTTTGGAAAACAAACGCGCTCTACAATCCACATTCAACCTCCTTGAAGACGATCAGGTGCCGCTGCTGACTCTCATCAGCCGAATGGACCCTCAAAAGGGGATCGATATTGCATTAAAGGGTTTAGTATATTGCCAGGATCTTCCATGGCAGGCAATTTTCCTGGGGACCGGAACCCCCTTTGTTGAAAATCTTGCACGCGAGCTGGAAACTCGGTTCCCAGAACGTGTGCGCGCAGTGATTGATTACGATAATAAACTCGCTCATCAACTCTATGCAGGCGCAGACATATTCTTGATGCCATCGAGATACGAGCCCTGCGGTCTTTCACAAATGATTGCCATGCTTTACGGTTGCGTCCCCATTGCCCGAAAGACCGGCGGTTTGGCTGACACCATCCTGCCTGTTTCTCGCCAGGTCGATGGTGGTACCGGTTTCTTGTTTACAAAGCCCTATCCTTCAGCCTTTGCGGATGCCGTTAAACGTGCGATCCGCTATTTTAACAAACCTGAATTATGGGGAAATATCCAGCGCAATGGAATGAAAATGGATTTTTCATGGGAAAATTCAGCCCATAAATATATCGACATTTATCTTGAACTTTCCAACCAGCGAAATGTAGCTGCTTAGGAGTAGCCAATGGAACTAAATCGCGCCTCGGGAGTTATCCTCCACCCTACCAGCCTGCCCAGCCCAGACGGCATTGGTGATCTGGGCCCTGATGCCTACCGCTGGACTGATTTTCTAAGTCGGTCTGGATGCCAATTGTGGCAGGTTTTGCCCTTAGGTCCTACAGGTTACGCAGATTCACCCTACCAGTGCTTTTCTGCTTTTGCAGGGAATCCATACCTGATCAGCGCGACCATATTGCTCGACCAGGGCTTGCTAGCCAAAACAGACCTGAGGGATAGGCCCAACTTTCCACTTGAAGAGGTTGATTATGGGCCTGTGATCCAATGGAAGATTAAATTATTACAACGGAGCTTTGATCACTTTAGGAAAACAGCCAGCTCTGGTCTTAAAGCCGAATTTGAGAAATTCAAAGATACCTGTAAAGATTGGTTGGCTCCCTATACGATTTTTATGGCGATCAAACAAACCCGGGGTGGTGGTTCCTGGAGTGAATGGCCCGAACCTTTGAGAAAACGAGAGCAAAAAGCATTAGCCAGGTTCGCAAAGGATTCTCAGGAAGCCATCGAATTTCAATCCTATCAACAATTTATTTTCCATCGTCAATGGGCAGCATTGAGAGATTATGCTCACGAAAAGGGCATCCGCATAATTGGTGACATCCCGATCTTTGTCGCCTATGATAGCGCCGATGTTTGGATGAATAAAGACCTGTTTTACCTGGATGAAGAAGGCTATCCGGAGGTGGTGGCTGGTGTTCCTCCCGATTATTTTTCGGCAACCGGACAATTGTGGGGTAACCCGCTATATAAATGGGATGTCCATCAAGCTGATGGGTATCAATGGTGGCTTTCCCGTTTGAAAGCGGTGTTATCGCAGGTTGATATTGTCCGACTGGATCACTTCAGGGGATTCGAAGCCTACTGGGAGGTACCTTTCGGTAACGAAAATGCTGTTATCGGTCGCTGGGTAAAAGGCCCGGGCGAAGGATTCCTTGATGTGGTCAAAGAGCAATTAGGTGAACTGCCCATCATCGCCGAAGATCTGGGCGTGATCACAGAGCCGGTCCTAAAAATGCGCGATAAATACAATCTGCCCGGAATGAAAATCCTTCAGTTCGCCTTTGCATCCGATCCGGATGACGACTTCCTGCCTCATAATTATCCGTTGAATTGTGTCGCCTACACCGGCACCCACGACAATAACACAACCCGGGGTTGGTATGAGTCGGCACCCGAACGAGAACAGGACTTCTGTCGGCGTTACCTGGCGCGCTCCGGTCATGATATTGCCTGGTCGATGATTAGGGCTCTGTGGGGTTCGGTGGCTGACTGGGTTTTAGCGCCCATGCAGGATGTTCTCAGCCTGGGCTCCTGGGCTAGGATGAACTTCCCGGGCACATCTTCCGGAAATTGGATCTGGCGGATGCACCCTGATGCCATCTCTGAGAGCATAACCCAACGACTACACGAAACCAATTACCTCTACGGGCGATTGCCGCAAGCCGAAAAGGACGCCATCTACAAAGCATTTTTGGAAGATACTAAGGGGCGGGTTCTACCCCATTGATCCGTTTCACACGACGGATTGACCCGATCACAATTCCAACCATAATTAATACAGACCCCACAGCTTCCAGGAGCGTGGGTCTTTCTTTAAGGAAGATCATCGCCAGGATAATCGTTCCAATCGGCTCACCCAGTAAAGTCAGGGCAACATAGGTGGCTGAGATGTGTTTCAAAGCCCAGTTTAATAGCGAATGTCCCAGCAATTGGGGGAAGACTCCCAACGCAATCAACCATACGTATGTTATGCCTGAATAAGACAGGACCGGCTCTGCCTCAATCAATGCCAGGATTACCAAAAGGAGCGCGGAAACACCATACACCAGCGCAGTATAAGAGATCGTGTTCAATTTTTTTCTTAATTGGCGGCCAATGATCATATACCCGGCCGCCATCCAGGCGCCAAACAAAGCCAAGAAATTACCCAACAGGTTTTGTCTGTCGAAGGTTTGGACCTGGCAAACAAATTCGCCATGTATCAACTGGCATGCATGCCCGAGCCCTACGACAACGCCGCCAGCAATCGAGATCAGCAATCCAAGCAGCACCGATCTTCGGATTGGCTCTTTCAAAATAAAGGGCGAAAGCAAAGCCACCCACAACGGCGTGGTGGTCACCAGCACCACTGAGCTGGCAATCGATGTGAGTTCTAAAGAGCTGATCCATGCAGCAAAATGCAGCGCCAAGAATAAGCCCGCCAGGCTTCCTTTGAACAGCTCTGCGCGTGAAAGGCTTTGCCACTCCGGGCAGTGGCGGATCCAGGCGACGGGTATCAACACTAAACTGGCAATCACCATCCTTGTTGCAGCAATTACAATCGATGAAGCTTCTTGCTGAGCAAAGCGGATAAAAATCGACGCCGTCGAGACGAAAAAAATCCCTGAAGTTGTTGCCAACACAGGCTGGTATTGCTTAAATCGCAAGTCTGAAGTTTGCATCAGGTATAATTGTAATGCAATCGGCGCACTTGACATAGTCGACCCACGCCACTAAAATGCACTGAAATTAACAACTTTGGAGAATCTATGCCCCATATTATCACAAGTCTGTGTGTGCGCGAAGGTAGCTGCGCCACCGTATGCCCCGTAGAATGCATCATCCCCGGCAAGCCCCAGGATGAGTGGCCCTTGTTCTATATTGACCCATCAACATGTATCGACTGCGGCGCCTGTGTCTCCGAATGTCCCTTTGATGCGATTTTCCCAGAAGATGACGTTCCAGCAAGGTTTATCGCCCGCGGCGATGAGGTGCAATCCATGCCAAAGGGAACGCCTGGATTTGATCTACCCTACGATGGTTTTGATTATGAGGGAAATCCAGTTCACCTTGATTACACCCGCCTGCTCGTTGAGGGCGAGGAAGTTGATCTTACCAGGGATATTCAAGCCAATTATGATTATTTTCAAAAAGGTCCGGGGTATCGCTCGCTTACGCAGAATTGAACCGGGGAACATCAGGCATCGATGATCTCCAGCACCTGCTCCAGGTCGCCGGGCGATGGCGTGGGAATCCGGATGCAATCCTGCAATAAGTCACCCTTATCAATGTCAACTCGCGCGCCTTTTATACCCGAACCTTCGATACCAACCCCCATTGTAGCCATGATTGCTCCTACACACCATTCAATCATTCGCAACTATTATTCAGATGTTCTTCAAAGGTGATGGCAAAATTATGCCGCCCAGAGCCATCACAGTCGGCTCTGAAGTAATAATAGGGAGTGGTTGCGGGAAAGGCAACACTCCGGAGCGCATCTAAATCCGGGTTGCTGATTGGGCCTGGCGGCAACCCATTGTGTAGGTAGGTATTATAGGGCGAATCAATATTTAAATCGTTGAGATACAGCGGAGATTTCCACCAGGAGTTTGTTGCTTCATCAAACCCGAGGGCATATTGAACAGTTGGATCCGTTTCAAGTCGCATACCAGCTTCAAGACGATTGAAAAACACAGACGCAATCAGCGGCTTTTCTTCGGTTACCACAGCTTCTCTCTCAATAATTGATGCCAAAATAACCGCTTCAACCAGGGTCAAGCCCTGGCGTTCAAATCCATCCATCAAGCTTGTATCAACATTCCCCGAAAATTCGGTCAATATCATCACAAGCAAATCATCCAGGCTTGATACACGCGGCAACACATAAGTCCCAGGATATAAAAACCCTTCCAGTGTGCTCACATCAGTCACCTGCAAAAGTGCCAGATATTCCTGTGTCGGTGCCTGTGCAGCCGCTAAAAACTGTTCTCCGCTCACTGACAGGCCACTTGCAGCCACATTGGCAGCCACTTCCTCAATCCGCCAGCCTGGCAAAATAGTGATAATGGCATCTTTTGGCGTCGCGTCCAGAAGCGCAGCCGCAATTTGAACCGGCGACATTTGCGAGCTCAATGAAAACTGCCCGGATTTTAACGCCCGGTCTATTCCGCTGTAGATCAGGTACATGCGCATTAATTCAGCATCGGGTAGCAAACCTTCCCCTTCCAAGCGGTAGCAAATCATAGAAACGGATTCGCCTTCGCTGATAACGAATTTTTGCTCAGCACCGAGCAGTGAGTGCGGTTTGGTGAGTGCATTCCGGTTGATGAACAACTCAACCGGGAAAATCACCCTTTGTGTGAATGACAAATTGGGAGAAGGTTGCCCAAACTCAGCTTGCACAGAGTGCATCATCAGAAAATAACCAACGATTACAGCAAATCCTGTGATTAACAGGAAAGCAAACAAAACCCCAATTAAACCGCGACCCTTTTTACGACTGCTCATCATCCACCTGACTTCTTTTGATGCTGACTTCATTCGCAATTAAATAGTCCTGCAACAAAATACTGGCTGCCAGGTCATCGAAATGACCTCGGCGCTTTTTCTTGGGAACACCCAGGTCAATCCGGCTTTGCCGGGCAGCCTGGGTTGTTCCACTTTCATCCCACATAACAATTTCACAGTCCGTCATCGTCCGCAAACAATCTGCTAAGCGCTGAGATTTCCGCGCCTGGGGGCCAATTTCTCCATTCGTGCCCAGCGCCTGCCCGACGACAATCATTGCAACGCCTTCTTCCATGGCTATTGCCGCAATTTTTTCGGCGCTCGATTCCCGCGATTGATGTATAATCACGCACAGCGGTCGCGCAAGTGTGCCGGTTGGATCGCTGATCGCCACGCCAATTCTTTTTTCACCGGGGTCAATCGCCAGTATTTTCATCACACAATAAATTTTTTCTTAGAGCATTCAAACACGACCAATGGAAACCATAACCTGATACTTAAAAATTATACATGATTGTCGGGATTGACCACAAAAAACCATTCCCGGCAAAGTCTACCTCAGGTTCTTGATTGAATTACTGGAGCGACGTTACACAAATGTCAGGGGGTCTCCCGCTGGCAAATGAATCCGAACAGCTCGCCGGTTTCCCGAAAGAAGCGCCTCGAAATCGCCCAACGCCTGAGCGCGAGCCAGTGCCCCGAAGGAATAACTTTCTCCCGGTATTTCGAAGTCAATGGCATCGTCCTGGGTGATTTGCAAGAACAACCCGGTATTGGGGCCACCCTTGTGCAGTTGGCCTGTTGAGTGCAGGAAGCGGGGGCCAAACCCGAGGGTCGTGGCACGCCCGGTCTGAGCCAGGATGCGCGCCCTCAACGCAGTTAAGCGCTCATAGTTGTGGTTGTTAAGCGGCAAGAAGGCGTTGATCGCAACATAATCGCCAGGCTCAGCCAGCGCAGTGAAAGATTCGATCACTTCCTGCAAGGTATCACACGCTTCAAAATCTACAAAGGGCTGCCCGTAGATTTTCACACTCTCCCTGGTCCAATCTGGATCAGGCTCTTCCAGCACCCCTTTTTCCTTGAGGGCTGCCAGCTTTTGTTTGGTGCGGTCTTTGCTACCCTGTACATCAGGTTGATCAAAGGCGTTAACCGTCATCAGGCTGCAAGCGACTGCGGTGGCAAATTCCCAGCAATAAAAATGGGCAGCCAGGTCGTAAAGATCAGACCATTGCATAACCACAACCACATGACCTGCATCCTCCAACGCTTTCACAAATTCATCCTGCTCGCCACAGATCCTCAGGTAAACAAATATGCGATCTTTCGCATAATCAATCACATCAATGTGTGGCTCATCAACGATTGGCACAATCCCCCGCCCCTCTTTTCCGCTGCTTTCAGCAATCAACTGTTCCAGCCAGGCACCAATCGGGGCAATGGCTTCATCGGTTAACAGGGTTAATTTATCTTGCCCCTGCATTGCGCTAACGCCCAAAATCACCCCCAGCAACGCGCCAGGGTTGAGTGTTATGGGCGTCGCTGGTGAACATCGTTCAGCCATTGTATATGCCCGTGAGAGAAATCGGTGCAAATCAATGCCCAACAAGGCTGCGGGTATCAGGCCAAAATGGGTCAATGCTGAGTACCGCCCGCCGACGTTAGGGTCGGCTGTAAAAACCGCTCTGAACCCGAGGCTTTCACCCAATTTTGCCAGGTAGCTGCCCGGGTCCGTGATCGCGATGAAGTGCGATGCCCAGGTTTTCCCCAGCACCTTCTCAGCCTTCTCTCGGAAATAGGCATAAAGTGCCAAAGGCTCGCTGGTCGTCCCCGATTTGCTGGCAAGGATAAACAAAGTTTGTGAATAATCGACCCATTTTTCAATTTCATGGATCTGGTCTGGAAGCGTAGAATCGATGATCCTAACATCCATACCCTTGCTTAAGTCGCCCAAAATCAATGCCATGGTTTCAGGTGCCAACGATGAACCACCCATGCCGATTACCAGCGCCCGGGTGAAACCAGCAGAAAGGCAATCTTTTGAAAACTCTTCAAGTTTTGGAATCAGAGCCTGGCTTGCACCGGGCAGGTCGCTCCAGCCCAGTCGAGTTTGAACCGTTGTTTGCCCTTCTGAAGTCTTTGTCCACAATGTCGGGTCATTTCGATACAACCGCGCGATATAATCTTCCCTCTTGAGTTGATTGACCTTCTCACTAACCCTGTCGGCGACACTGCCGAGTCCTTTCACAAACGCTTCTCGCTGCAATTCAATCGCCTGGAGTAAACTATCGAAGGATTCAGAAAATTTCCGCACACCGTCATCCTCAAGTTCCTGTGTGATCTCATCGATGGAAATCCCTAGTTCGGCGAGTTGAATGAAATCGGATTCCGCTCGGCTTAAATCCTCTTCGATCCTGAGTTTCGGAATGCCATGATCTAAGTACGCCAGCAAAGTCTCCGGGGGCACGGTATTAATCGAGTTTTCAGCGACCAGTTCATCGACATACATAATGTCGTTGTAATCCGGGTTTTTCGTGCTTGTTGAAGCCCAAAGAGGGCGTTGTTTGCGTGCGCCCGATTTTTCCAGTGCTGCAAATCGTGGTGAATCAAAAGATCGGAGGTAGTCCTGATAGGCCAGGCGGGTATTGTCTACTGCCAGTTTGCCTTTCAACGCTTTGGCCTGCTCTGCTGGTTTACCGCCAGATTGAATGATCCGCTCCAAACGCGCATCTGCATTAGAATCAAATCGCGAAACAAAAAACGAGGCTACAGAATTAATCTGTGAAATATCCCCGCCCTGTCGAAGACGTTTTTCAAGACCGGCAAGATAGGCATCCATCACCTCACGATAACGCGTGCGTGAAAAAATCAGCGTCACATTCACGTTGATTCCCGCCGCAATTGCCTCTGTTATGGCTGGTAAACCTGCCCTGGTTGCTGGTATTTTTACCATCAGGTTGGGCCGGTTCACCTCCTGCCATAACCACCTAGCCTCGTCGATTGTGCCCTGGGTGTCATCCGCCAGTTTAGGGTTGACTTCCAGGCTCACAAATCCATCTGCCCCGTTACTGGCTTCATAATACGGTCTGAAGAGATCCGCCGCGTCCCGAATATCTTGAATCGCCAGACGGTAAAAAATCTCTTCGGCGTTCAGACCAGCCCAGGCCATTAATTGTAAATCTGACTGGTAATCCGTATCGCTGATAATTGCTTTTTCAAAAATACTCGGATTGGAAGTTATCCCCAAAATCTCGCGCCGCTCGATCATGCTGGCAATTGTGCCATCCCTGATTAATGAACGTTTGAGATTATCGTACCAGATCGATTGCCCCAGTAAATATAATTGGACAACCTTGCTCATTTACACTTCTCCACACAATTCACGTTTTTCAATCAGCTTGATCTTTCCTACCCTGCGCAGGTGACGTGCATCATCTGATGGATTGGCACCCAGAAAAGCTACAACAATTTGCTTGGCGAGTTCCGTGCCGACAATCCTTGCGCCCAAGCACAACATGTTCATTTGATCATGTTCAACACCCTGGGCAGCAGAATAGGTGTCATGGCATAAACAAGCATATACACCAACGATCTTGTTCCCGGCAATACACGCCCCCACACCAGAACCGCAAATCACAATCGCCCGGTCTGCAGAGCCATCAACAAGCGCGTTTCCAGCTTTTTCAGCATAATCGGGATAGTCGACGCTTTCTTTCGAATTTGTTCCCAAGTCAATCGGGATATGACCGCAGGTTCGCACAACCTCAATGATCGTGTCTTTAAGCGGGTAGCCCGCATGGTCAGCGGCAACAGCAATTTTCATTTGAACGCTCTCCTGTCTTCTTTCCGTATTCGGCTTTTGTAAAAATATTTACTGGCACAATTTCAACGCTGTCTTTGTAATGTTGCCGACGGACAAACCGTATTTTTCCATCACAACCGATAAAGGTGCTGAAGCGCCAAATTGATCAATACCAATCACCAGTCCATCATCACCAACCCAGCGCTCCCAACCCAGGGTCGTACCAGCCTCGACCGCCAGGCGTTTCTTCACAAACGGCGGAAAAATACGGTCTTTGTAATCCTGATCCTGTTTGTCAAACAGCTCCCAAGACGGGAAAGAGACCACCCTCACACTCAAACCTTCTGCCGCCAGGTTCTCAGCGGCTTTAAGAATCAGATTAACTTCAGAACCGGATGCCATCAGGATCAGTTCTGGGGTTTTACCTCCAAAATCCGCCAAAACATACGCTCCTTTACTCAATTCTTCTGCATCAGTGTAAAGCTGACGATCGATAGTGGCAGTATTTTGTCGTGTCAGCACCAGGGCAACAGGTCCCTTGTGCTGGATCGCAAAACGCCAGGCTTGTGCTGTTTCGTTGGCATCTGAAGGTCGGATTGTGATCAAATCCGGGATCAAGCGTAAACTGGTGACATGCTCTACTGGTTGGTGCGTAGGACCGTCTTCGCCCACACCAATCGAATCGTGCGTTAATACCCAGATCGAGTGATACGCCGACAAAGCCGATAGGCGAATCGCACCCCGCATATAATCGGAAAAGACCAGGAACGTGCCACCATAGGGCAGCAACCCACCGTGCACTGCCATTCCGTTAACAATCGCACCCATACCGTGCTCCCGCACACCAAAATGGATATTCCGCCCCTCAGGATGCTCCGCCTGGAAATCCCTCTCGCCTTCAATCCAGGTCATGTTTGAAGGCGCCAGGTCAGCCGATCCGCCCATTAATTCCGGCAGCACACCCGCCAGGGCATTAATCACCTTGCCCGAAGCAGAACGCGTAGCCATGCCCTTTTCATTTGGCTCAAAGCTAGGGAGTGCGTCTTCCCAATCATCTGGCAAAATCCCCGCGATGCGCCGGCGTAACTCAACTGCCAGCTCAGGATAGGCGAGGTGGTATTGCGCAAATTGTTCTTCCCAGGTTGTTTCCAGTTCTCGACCTTCGATAATCTTGGATTGGAAGTGTTCCCGAACATCATCGGGAATGTAAAACCGCGGTTCGACTGGCCATCCAACGTTTTGTTTGGCCTGGTCAATCTCATCCCACCCGGGTGGGTTGCCGTGAGCACCTGCAGTCCCCTCTACGGTAGGCAGACCCTGCCCTATTTTAGTGCGCACAATGATCAGCGAAGGCCTGGGGTCAGCTTTAGCTGCTTCCACCGCTTGCACCAGTGCGTCAATATCAAAAGAATCATTCACATGCGATACATGCCAGCCATAGGCTTCAAATCGTTTCGCGCGATCTTCAGTAAAAGTCAAGTCGGTAGAGCCATCGATCGAGATGCGGTTGTCATCATAAAAATAGATCAACTTACCCAGTTTAAGGTGACCCGCCAGCGAAGCGCTTTCAGAAGCAACCCCTTCCATTAAATCTCCATCGGTCACGATGGCATACACATGATGGTCAATCATCTTGTAACCAGGGCGGTTAAATTTTGCCGCCAGGTGCGCCTCGGCTATCGCCATACCAACGCCGTTGGCAAAACCCTGTCCGAGCGGGCCAGTCGTCACCTCAATACCCGGCGTCATTCCATATTCCGGATGACCCGGTGTGATGCTGCCCCATTGCCTAAAATTCTTCAGTGCCTCCAGGGGCAGGTCGTACCCGGTCAGGTGCAATAAGCTGTACATCAGCATCGAGCCATGACCGCCCGAGAGTATAAACCGATCACGATTAAACCAGCCGGGATTCTTGGGGTTGAACTTCAAACAATGCATGAAGACAGCATATCCAATACCCGCTGTCCCCATTGGTAAACCAGGATGTCCTGATTTGGCAGTTTGAATTCCGTCAACCGATAAAAACTTAATCGTATTAATTGCTTTTTCGACAATTGCTCTATGACTCATTGTAAATTATCCTTTCTAAATTCTATTGGCTTATTTTACCATGTTTACGCCTCCAATACCTCATCTCTCGATCAGGTTGACATTGAATCAGCCTACAGGTTAGCAGCTAATTGGGGTAATATTTATGCTGTAAACTTCATAAAACAGGTGCTGATTCATCAGTTAAATCACTCCTCAATTGTTTATTAGCTCTGATTAGCCATAAGGAATCTGTGAACAAGAAACAATTCATTTCTATAGCGATCACAATTGCTCTCCTCAGTCTGGCATGGATCATCTTCACGCCGGTCCTTTTCCCCATCGTACACACTGATGCGCTCCAAACTGCGCCACACAGGGGATTCTTTGCACCGTCTTTCAGCCTGACCACACCCCAAGGCGATCTCTATACATTGGCGGATTACCAGGGCAGTCCGGTATTAATCATATTTTGGGCTTCGTGGTGCTCGGTGTGTAAGTCCATCCTACCGGGGTTAGAAGCGGTTTACCGGGATTATGCCCCACAGGGCTTTGCAATTTTAGCCGTTAACACCACAAATCAAGACAACCTTTCTGAAGCCAAAGCCTACTTCCAATCCCAGGCGTATACCTTCACGATGCTATTAGACCTGGATGGAGCTGTCGCCAATGCATATCAAATGCGTGCTTTTCCAACCTCGTTTCTGGTTGATTCTAATGGAAAGATATCAGACGTAATTATTGGTTCAGGGCTCACTGAAGGATTTTTGCGTGTCCAACTAGAATCGCTGTTCACGCAGGGTGAGGACTAAAATCATGTTTCCGATTATCAACATTGGTCCCCTCGCCATCCAGGCTGCAGCCTTCATTCTCTTGCTGAGTTTTTTCATCGGTTCTTTCCTGACAGGAAAATTTTCGACAAACCTTGGCACTCACACTGAAGCCATCGAAAATGGTATCCTGATCGCGTTGATCGCTGGTATCATCGGCGCCCGGCTTGGGTTCATGCTTAAAAACCCATCGATAATGACCATTAATCCTCTCAGTCTGTTATCCTTAACACCCTCGATGCTGGATACCAGCTTTGGCATCTTGGTCGGTATATTGACACCCATCATCCTGGCACAAAAAAAACACCTGCCGCTCTGGCCCACTTTGGACGCGCTGACCCCCTTGTTCCTGTTAATTTTTATGGGTATTCATCTGGCGAACTATGCCAATGGAAACGCGTATGGAGTGCCAACACAGGTGCCATGGGGCGTTTCTTTGTGGAATGCCACCAGGCATCCCGTTCAGTTATACGGTTTCATCCTCGGAACAATTTTAACGTTATTCCTGCTGATTCAAACAAAGTGGCTGAAGACAACCGGATTCATGCACAACGGGGTCCTGTTCAGCATTACAATCGCTGGCATTGCAGTAATCGCCCTGTTTACTCGAGCTTTCAACGCAGAGAAATTTCTACTGGGTCAATTTGATTTCTACCAGTTAATCGCCTTTGGCTCTCTGCTGTGTTCATCGGCACTGCTTTACGTGCGAGCGTTTCCGCGTAAAAGAAAAATCGGTGTGATCATCAGCATGGGCTCAAACATTGATCCTCAATCAAATTTTTCACAAGCGGAAGAAATGCTTGCGGACCAATTTCGCATCCGCCGAAAATCAGGCGCTTACCTCACGAAAGATGTATATCGCCGTCCGGAAGTCAACCCCTTCTATAATAAGGTTCTTGAAATAGAAACTGATTTGCCTTATCCTGCGCTGGATGAACGCCTTAAAGCCATCGAAAAGCAACTCGGCAGAGTGACTGGCGAAAAAGCTCGAGTCGTCCTCGATCTGGACATTTTGACATATGGGGAGAATGTTTTTAAGGCAGCGCATCATCACATTCCCAGCCCGGATATGTTAAAATATCGTTACATTGCCGTGCCGCTGGCGGAGATGTCACCCGATTTTCGGAACCCCGCCACCGGTGTTTCCATCCAGGAAATCCTGGAGAAAATAACCGATCAGGCTAAAGCTATACGAATTAATGAGGTGGAAAATGGAATTGAAAGGTAAAACAGCGTTGGTAACTGGCGGCGGAATCAGGCTGGGGCGCGCCTTTGCTCTGGCCTTAGCCCGGGAAGGCGTGAACCTGGTAGTCCATTACAATCAATCAGCCGCTCCAGCAGAAGAGACCGTTCAACTCGCCCAGGATTTCGGGGTGAAGGCAGTTGCATTGAAGGCGGATTTTTCCGATCTTTCTGCCACCCAGGCTCTGTTCCCGCAAGCCCTCGAGCATTTCCAATGCGTGGACATCCTCATCAACAACGCGGCGATTTATCTCAAAGATACTGGACTGGAGACAGATTTACACACCTGGGAAACTCAATTTCGCATCAATCTACAAACCCCTTTCTTACTTATTCAGGCCTTTGCCAATCAACTCCCAAAAACGCAGCAGGGAAGGGTTCTGAACATTGCGGACGCCCAAATTCGCAAACCGCAACCTTCACATTTTGCCTACCGATTGACTAAAATTGCCCTGGTTGAAATGACCCGTATGTTTGCCGCTGAACTGGCGCCTGATATCACCGTCAATGCACTTGGTCTGGGCATCATGCTACCCTTAGCTGGCAAAGAACATATCGACCTGCAAGCCTATGCACAACAAAATATCCCGCTCAAACGCACGGGAAGCCCGGAAATCGCTGTGGAAAATGCCCTTCATTTAATAAAGAGCGATTTCACCACCGGGGCATTCTTGCGCGTTGATGGCGGTCAATATCTATAAATTCGTTAGCCACCCGGTACGGGAATTGCAGCACCTGTAATTGCGTCTGCAGCAGACGACGATAAAAACAAGATCGCATGGGCAACCTGCTCAGGTTTTACCCACCGCTCAAAATTCGCATCGGGCATCGCCTGGCGGTTTTGTGGAGTGTCAATTGTCCCCGGCAAAACACAATTGACCTGGATATGGCTCGTTTTCAATTCTGCCGCCAGGCTCTCCGTTAACCGCAATAAGGCGCTTTTCGCCGCTGAATATGCGCCCACCCTCGCGCCGCCTTTAAGTGCAGCGCCCGCTCCAATGGTCACGATTTTCCCGCTGCCGGCGGATACCATTCCTGGCACAAACGCCGCTGCAGCATTTAAAAAGGCGTGCACATTCAGGTTCATCATGTGCTCCCAGGTATCTGAGGTAATCTCATCAACCCGTTGGCCCATAGTGAAACCGCCCACTGTATTGACCAGCACATCCACTGGTCCTACCGCGGAAATGATTTCCCTGGCAACTGCAAGCATGGCTTCACGGTCGGCGCTGTCCACTCCTTCAAAAAAGTGCAGTTTGTCGTCTGCCTGTGGAAAAATTGCATCCAATCGCCCCTGACGATGATCCAGGGCAACCACCCGGCAACCGGCTTCCAGGAACAATTCCACCACAGCCTGCCCTAAATTGCCCGCCGCCCCGGTGACAACCACGACCTGGTCTGCTAAATTTAGCATCTCGTTTTTCCTTTCATTGTTTTCATTTTGTTAATTCTACCGGCACAATCAGGGTTTTATCCAGCCATGTTTGCCAGTTTTGATCAGAGATCGATTGGTGTACGGCGTCTTCCCTACCGAAACTTATCGACTCGCGCAGTAGGGCAATTAAATCCGGGTCATAAATATATTCGCGCCGGAAATCATGGTAAATCCGCTCTCCAGACAGATAGCACCAGGGTGCCAGGCTGTACTTTTGTCCCGGTACAGGCTGGGGTGGAATAAATTGAAGTGGTTCGCGTTTTTGGCAACGAGTAATGATGTCTCGATAGGCATCTACCTGGCTTTGAAAGTCGAGGTGTTTTTTCAAATAGGTCAGTGATGCGGATTGCTTTTCAACGTCTCCTGCCAAAATTGATAGGACACAATCTACAGCGCCATCAATATCGCCATAATCGACTTTGTCAATCAGATGATCCGGCAATAAGGTACGATGGACGCCAACCCGGGCAACAATGCTGGGTGTGTTACAAGCCAGGGACTCATAAGCCACGTTTCCGAAGGTCTCCACAAAATTACCCAGGCACAGGGTCACACGTCCTAGGCTGTAGAAGGCTGGCATCTCCTGTTGGGATATCCACGGGATAAACACGCAGTGGTCTTGAACCCCCAGCTTTTCCATCAGGTGCAGCATCTGCTGGTAAAAGCTCGCATCTCCGCCTGAAACCATCGATTCAATCCACTCTGGGATCAACACCTTAACCTGCTGCATTCCATGCTGATGCACCAGCCGAGCGACCACCTGGATCGTTTCAGATAGCCCTTTGCCCGGTTCGGGGCGGTGAGGATGCAGCAGGATGATGTCCCTTTGTGGGTCCACATGGAATCGCTTAGCTAATTGCTCAAAGGGGACCGGCTTGAACACATCAAAATCAATCCCGTTATTCACCAGATGAATCCGCTCGTTCAAACCTGGATAAAAACGGCCTGATGTCGCGCGAATGACATCTGATGAAAATTGCGATATGCAAATCACATCATCCGCCTTACCAATAAAGGACCCCAGGATGGATTCAGGATAGATATTGTCGCGAAACGAAGTCACTGTGGGAATGTGCGCATACACATCCGAGAGCAAAAACTCACCGTCGTGGATGTAAAACCGATCCGCTGTCTGCAAATATTGCGAAACCCGCTCAACGATTAGCCCTAAATCCGCACCGCTGATCGCATACGGTTGTGGAAACGGGAGGTGGAATGGCAGGATCGGCAAAACTTGAACATTTTCTGCCCATTCAAAGCGGGTGGAATCCGTCCGGCTTTGGGCACACAAAACTTTGACCACGTGCCCTTCCTCGCCCAGTGAACGAGCGATATGATACAGGTGCTTCGATGCCCCGCCTGTGACCACGTCCGGGAAAATTGGATTGATTGAAAAAACGATGATTTTCATCTCACCTCAGAGCATATTTTTCGGTACAATTATGTCCTGAGAAAGTAAGGATCAATGGACAAAATATTCATTTCAAACCTCAAGGTTAACGGGTTCCTCGGCATTCATTCTGATGAACAGAAAACTCCCCGGGAGATTTGTATCAGCACCGTTGTTTCAACGGATATCAGGTCAGCAGCTCGAGACGACGACATCCGACAAACGATCAACTATTCGACGTTAGCGAAAAAGATTACCAAATTTGTTCAAGACAAACCGCACCTGACAATCGAAGCGTTGATCGAAGGCCTGGCTGCTGAAATTCTTTGCGATGAGCGCATTGCCTCGATCTGGTTGCGTGTCGAAAAGCCCAAAGCGGTCCCAGCAGCAGATTCTGTCGGCGTTGAAATTTCTCGATCCCGTTAGAAATGCAGCTTTTCTGCTCCGCGGGAGATATTATCCAAAAATTCCATTCGAGTTGATATATCCTTTCTAAAAGCTCCCAACATGGCTGAGGTGGTCATCCGTGCGTCATGTTTTTTGACGCCTCGCAGCATCATGCACATATGCAGCCCTTCCACCACAACAGCGACACCCTTGGGTTTGAGCACCACATCCAGGTACTCTGCAATCTGGGTTGTCATCCGCTCCTGTACCTGCAGTCTTCTTGAGAACAAATCAACAATTCGGGGAATTTTCGAAAGCCCGATAACCTTGTCTGAAGGGATATAAGCCACATGCGCCCTTCCCATAAAGGGCAACATGTGATGCTCACACATGCTGTAAAATTCAATGTCGCGCACAATGACCATCTGGTCATAGGCAACATCGAATATCGCATCATTAATTAACTCGCGCGGATCCATCCGGTAGCCAGCTAACAATTCATTGTAGCTATTTGCCACCCGGTGAGGCGTTCTTTCAAGCCCTTCACGCTCAACATCCTCACCAATCGCACTCAGAATATTTTTAACTGCCGCTTCGATGGTATCAATATCCATCGGCTCATCACAAAATAAATCTGCAGATAATACCAGTGGATCATTGCAATTAATACTCATTTTGAACCTCCAACGTTTCTTGTTTTTCTTATGTGAAATTGTATCTCATCAATGATGAAAATAAAAACGGCTTGTTCACAGTACTGTGAGCAAGCCGTTGTTTGAAAACAATCGGACTCAGCCAATTTCAGGAATAATGATGCCGTAACTACCATCACGGCGCATGTACAGCACATTGAACTCGTTTGTATTAGCGTTGAAAAAGACAAAGAAATTTTCATGCCCCAAAAGTTTCATTTGCTCAATTGCTTCTTGTTCATCCATTGGGGTCAGCATAAATCGTTTCCGGCGGACAACGATGGGTAATTCATCAATTTCATAGTCTTCTTCAGGCACCTCGATAGCAGCAGCAATCGTCTGTCCATCACCCCTGCCGCGCGGGCGTTTGCCTTTGTAGCGTCTGATTTGACGGCGCATCTTGTCCAAAGCCGCGTCCACCGCCGAAAAGATGCTATCTGAACGTTCCTCTGAGCGCAGGATAAAACCCCTGCCTCGCAGCGTGATTTGGGCGACATAACGATCATTAGCATTTCTGGCTGTCTTGGCATGTGAAAGGTCAACCCGACTTTCATCAACCTCTTCCAGGAATTTTTCAAGCTTTTCAACTTTCGTTTCAACGTAATTATTCAGCCGTTCGGTCAGTTCTAAATTCTTGGTGAAGATTTCGATTTTGACAGTCATTTTTACCTCCATTAATAATTAGATTGATTAATTATACTTGATGAGCGATTGGATTTGTTTGCCGTTGTCATATGGGCTCCAAACCGCCCTAAGGTCAAGCCATACACCTCTGCTGACCCAGCTTCTCTTAATGCCGACGCACAGGCTTCCAATGTTGCCCCGGTCGTCATCACATCATCAACGATCAATATTCGCTTACCTGCAACAAGATCGGGGTTAGCCTTAAACGCGCCAATCACATTTTGCCGCCGCGCCTCACCTGAAAGCCCCACCTGGCTGGGCGTGTCTCTGACGCGCTCAATTCCGAACGGAAGGTAACGGACGCCCAACCGTAATGCCAAAGGTTTCGCGATGCTGGCGGCCTGGTTATAACCCCGTTCAGCAAGCCGCTGCGCGCCCAGGGGAACCGGCATCACCCCATCCACTGACCAGCCCGCATCGTTGACCAGCTCATCCAGCCAATCTGAAAAGAACTCACCCAACCCTGGATTGTTGGCGTATTTCAAGCTGTGGATACAATCACGAATAACGCCTTCATAAACCGCAAGGTTTATAACTGCGGTATATGTCGGCGGTTTGTTCCGGCATGCCGCACAAGTGGTTCTCCCATCAGGCATTGGCTCCCCGCAGATTTTGCAGCGATTCCCCCCAATAAATTTGATCTTCGACTGACATCTCGTGCATAAACGGGATCCGATTTCGCCGCAACTCGCACACACGGGCGGATAGATCCAATCCAGTGACTGCCAGAAACCTCTCAAAACGAATGCTGCCAATCGGGTTTTCATCGCCAGATTTCGATTTTTCTTTGATTTTAAATGGTTCGCCTATTGCAATGATTGGATAAAGTCCTGCCAGAAATTGGTTATGGCAGGTCGCAGTAACATGAATAACGTTATGAGTATGAGAATGACTAAAATGATAATCAGGATCCATTCCAGCCATCCCAACCTCTGCTTAAAAGGCTGCTTTGGCATTGAGCCTCCTTCATTTATGCTTTCGTTTATTATAATCCAGGTTCTCGACGAAATAAAATGAGAATTTTAGATTTTAGATGAAAGGTCGTCGTCCGGAGCTGTAGCGCCCAGAACTTAGAACTTCGGGGAGATCCTATTCGTTGCGCATCAGATTGATAACCGATCGCGGGGCACCGCATTTGCTACTTCCATCCTCCCCATAAGCGACAATCTTCCCGCTACTAACGTCCAGGACAATCCACTCATTCCTGAAACCCATTTCCACGCAGCCTGTCAGCGTAGTATACTTCAATCAAATTTGATGATCATCTAACTCTTGGAGAATGCGCACTTTGAGCACTGACCCCATAACACCGCCCGCCAACCTCACCCCCAAGAAAATCCTGGTGACCTGGCTACCGCTTGTCGCCAGCTGGTTGTTGATGAGCTTTGAACTACCGACCATCAACGCCATCGTCGCCCGACTACCCAACGCCAAAGTCAACCTGGCTGCCTATGGCGGCGTCGTGTTCCCCATCGCGATGATCATCGAAGCGCCGATCATCATGCTCCTGGCTGCATCGACCGCGCTCAGCCGCGATTGGCGCTCCTATCAGCGGCTGAAAAGGATTACCCTGTTCATGGGCGGCACCCTGTCGGCGCTGCACCTGCTGGTAGCTGTTACCCCCATTTTTGACTTCATCGTCAACGTCATCCTCCAGGTCCCTGAAGAAGTCGTCGAACCCGCTCGGGCTGGCCTGATCTTCCTGACCCCGTGGACGATGGCGATCGCTTATCGCCGTTTTCAGCAGGGAACCATGATTCGCTTCGGCAATTCACGCTTGGTCGGGGAGATTACCGCTGTCCGCCTGGTCACCGACGTGACTGCGCTTGCAATCGGTTTTTCAATTGGCACAATTCCCGGCACAATCCTGGCAGGCATCACTCAGGCTCTGGGCGTTACCGCAGAAGCCACCTATGCCGGGTTGCGCAGTCGCAAGATCCATCACCTGATCAAAGCAGCTCCCCCGGTAAAAACACCGCTGACCCTCAGGCGTTTTATTGCCTTTTACGGCCCTCTGGCGTTGACTTCCACTTTGTGGCTGCTGTGGCTGCCTCTGGTCTCTGCCACGGTCTCCCGCATGCCCGACCCCCTGACCTCCCTCGCTGTGTGGTCCGTTGTGTCCGGGCTGATTTCCATCATCCGCAACCCCGGCGTGGCTTATAACGAGGCTGTTGTCGCACTGCTGGAGGAACCCTGCTCCTTTCCTGCGCTACGCAAATTCGCCCGGACGGCTGCCCTGGTGATCTTCGGGCTGGTCGTGATCTTTGTCTTCACGCCGCTTTCCACCTTTTGGTTCAGAACTGTCGCCAATTTGCCCGTTGAACTAGCTGCCACTGCCCGCCTCACCCTGGGTATTGCGATTTTGATTTCTCCAATGAGCGTGTTGATCCACTTTTTCCAGGGCATCATCGTCCATCAGGAAAAAACCCGTCCCGTGGCTGAGGCAACTGCAGCGTTCTTGCTCACACTGGCTGTGGTATTAATTATCGGCGTGATCACCAAAGCTTTCACAGGCGCCTATGTAGCAGCAGCAGGTTACACCCTGGCTCACTTTATGCAGGGCACATGGCTGATGTTCCGCAGCCACAAACAGCGGAAATTTCTGGCTCATTGCGAACGAAATGAGCCTGTTCTTTAAGCAATTCGATTTGGGATGGGTACAAATCGCACCTGTCAATCCCCCCTAAAAGGCTCAGATTAAATCACATCTCCCGGTTGAGAAGGGCTTCAGTCAAGGCAATCAGCGTTCTGGCATCCTGATTTGGATGCGGAAAAAGCTCTGCCAGAGCCTCCCTCGCCTGGCGCATATATGCACCGGACTGCTCCCTGACATACGCTGCAGCCCCACAATCTGCCAGCGTCCTCGCCATCGCCATGACCAGCTCGGGGTCCGGATCATCATCTTCCCACAGTCGCCTGAATTCCGCACAATTTTTCAGCCCGTAAAGCACCGGCAACGTCTTTTTGCGCGCCAGCAGATCACTCGCCGCTGACTTGCCCGTCACCGCAGGGTCTCCCCAGATGCCCAGGAAATCATCCTGGATCTGAAAAGCCAGGCCCAACGCCTTGCCAAATGCGCCCAGTCGGGCAACAGTGGCGTCATCAGCGCCAGCTGCCAATCCACCCGTTGACGTACAATAAGCGATCAGCGCAGCGGTTTTGCCCTCAATCATCGCCAGGTAAGCCTCCAGTGCAACCTCATCCTCGCTCTCAAAAGCGATATCCAAATGCTGCCCACGGGTGAGGTGCAGACAGGTGCGGTTCATTTCCCGCGCAGCCCGGATAGCAACGGTTTCACCGCAGCTATCGACCAGGCCCAACAGCGCCAACTGGGCGATGCTGAACAGCCCATCCCCGGCGTTGACCGCCTGGGCCAGCCCCCAGCGCGTCCACACCGTCGGGCGCCCATGGCGCGTGGTGGATCGGTCTTCAATATCATCGTGGATCAGCGTGAAGTTGTGTAAAAACTCAACCCCCAAAGCAGCCGGCATGGCAGATTGATAATCTCCTCCACAGGCTCCCGCACACAGCAGCGTGAGCGCCGGGCGCAGACGCTTGCCGCCGCCCAGGTCATCCTCCCAGCCCATGTGGTATCGCAGCATGGACCGCAGCTCAGCGCTGTCAGAAAATTCTAACGATTCAATAAACGCCTGCAATCCCGCTTCAATTTCGGCAACATACCGCGCCAGTTGATCTTCCCAATCCATCGTCTATCCTGCCTTCAGGTTGATCGCCAGTTTATCCGCGTTCAGCTCTGCCAGGTTGCGCGCACCGCAGGCAAACATGGCGATGCGCACCTGCTCCACAATCATTTGCATCGTCCTCACCGTCGCCTCCAGTGACTCATCCGCTGCCCTCAAAAAAGTGCCAGCCATCCCGCCCAGTGAGGCGCCCAACGCCAGGCATTTGGCAATCTCCACCCCCGTGCGCAGACCGCCCGAGGCGAACACCGGTCGGTCGTGAAACACCGGCTTCACCGCGCGCAGGGACTCGGCTGTCGGAATGCCCCAATCGCGGAAAGCCACTGCCGTTTGAGCCCAATACGGGTCGGACTGGCGATGCATCTCCACCTGCGACCACGAGGTGCCGCCCGCCCCAGCGACGTCCAGCGCGTCAACCCCAGCATCGTACAGCAGCCGCGCGGCCTCAACGCTGATTCCCCAGCCGACCTCCTTGACGATGATCGGCAGGCCCAGCTTCACCCTCAAAGCAGCAATCTTTTCAACCAGGCTACGGAAATCCGTCTGCCCCTCGGGCTGCAGCGCCTCCTGCAGGGGGTTGAGATGCAAAACCAGCGCGTTCGCATCGATCATCTCCACTGCACGCCGACATTCATCGACGCCGTACCCGGCATTGAGTTGCACCGCGCCCAGGTTAGCAAACAACAAAATCCCCGGTGCAAATTTTCTCACCCTGAAGCTCTCCGCCAGTTCGGGATTCTCAATCGCTGCCCGCTGCGACCCCACCCCCATCGCCAGCCCGACCTGCTCGGCTGCCAGCGCCAGGTGCCGGTTGATGCGCGCCGCCCGCTCCGTGCCCCCCGTCATCGACGAGACCAGCACCGGGACGCGCTGCTGCATTCCAAACAGCGTTTGCCCCAACTCGACCTCGTCCAGCGCCAGCTCGGGCAGCGCCTGGTGGATCAGGCGGTAAGCCTCCAGCCCGCTCGCCACGCCAGAAGCCACGTCTTCCTCCAGGTTGACCCGCAGGTGATCCTCTTTACGTGCTGTGATTTGCGTGTCTTTTCTCATCGTCTGCTGTTAATTAATGGTAAGCCGGGGTTAAGCCTTGACAGAACCCCAGAGCTTGTTAGAATTTTAACTATTATAATCCACAAAGGAGGCATGGCATGTCCGACTACCTGCAAATGGTCAAAGAAGTTATCGCCGATGTGATGAAAGTCGATATTGATACGATTACCCCCGAAACGAACTTCATTGAAGATCTAAAAGCTGATTCGATGGATCAGTTCTTCCTGGTCGACGGTTTCTGTGAGAAATTTGACGTCACCATCTCAGATGACGACGCCCGAGATATCCGCACCGTTCAGGACATTCTCGATTATATCGAAAAACGTGTGTGAACCTGGGGGGAATGAATAGTTCATAGGAATTAGGAAATAGGAATGCAGTAGCAAAAACCCGGGGGCAGGTCGCTTGGTCCTGCCCTATTTTTGCGTTAATGGCTCTGGGCGTGGGACGTGGTCATGCCGTGCACGCATCGTCCTGTCATTGCAAGGCACACTTCGTCCTGTCATTGCGAGGCACACTTCGTCCTGTCATTGCGAGGTACGACTGCGTAGCGTGCCCAAGCGCAGCGAAGGGTAAGCAATCTCATCACCCCCTGTCATTGCGAGGCACAACTGCCTAGCGTACCCAGGCGCAGCGAAGGGTAAGCAATCTCTGTCATTGCGAGGCACGACTGCGTAGCGTGCCCAAGCGCAGCGAAGGGTAAGCAATCTCTGTCGTTGCGAGGCACGACTGCGTAGCGTGCCCAAGCGTAGCGCATGGCAAGCAATCTCAACAACACCACCCTGTCATTCTTTAGCTTCTAAAACCAACGCCCGCCCCGCTTCCGAAATCTCCCAAATGCCACGCGGCGAGTCGGACGCTAAATAGCCTGCTTGAACCAGGTTCAATCTTGCCCATTGGGCATTGTTACGCCATCGTAGTTCTTTTGGGTTTGAAGGGAGCGATTCATAATCATATTTATTCAGTTGTTCTTTCATCATCCTTTCAACCCGATCCAGCACTTCAATAACCCGACCTGAGCCGCCTAACTGAACCAGTGCCTGTAGAATCGGCAGCATAAACGCCTCATTGGGCGTTCTTAAACCCTGTTTAAGCATCGTTGTCATAACTCGTTGACCGGGCTGTTTCTTTCTTGGTGTTTTTTTGGACGATGAAACTGACAGGCGAACCCATTCCTCCTGCAGCGCTTTCACTTTTGCTTGAAAAGCCAGCACCGCTTCTGCCTTAACGATCACCTCACGTGCCTGGGCGTATTCCTTGGCTTGCATGAGTTGTGCGCCTTGCTGATTAAGATGGGTCACGATTGCATCCAATTCTTCCATAAGCATATCAAAGGCAGGCATTACATCTCTGTCATTCATATTTCCACCATCTCTCGTTTTTATTTAATTATCAAAATATGGTATGCACCTGATTTTCAAAAAACGAAGCACAACAAAATAAAAGGGTATAAATAAAAGTTTTACGGTCCCAACTGCTCAACAATATAAGATTGATAATTCGGGAATCTATCGATTAGAAACTTAATCATTTGATATTTATCTTCTGTTACCGCTTTGAATTCAGCCGTCGTTAATCCAAGCTGCCTGGTGCATTTGTCATAGACCGTATGAACTGATTTGAGCCCTCTCCGCATGGCTACCAGTTTTACTGCTTCATTGTAATCTCTACCGTTGTTAAATATTTCATGACAAACTTCAATGATTTGCTCTAAAGCTACAGGCCGATCTGCACTCTCATTCTTATCTCCAGGAAATTGAATTTTTGTTTGCTTTTCGTGAATATTCTATGGCATAGGTTCTTGTGACTGTTTTTCTACCCATGCCCTCCCTTTATCACTGATTGTCCAAATCCCATAAGGAGAGTCTTTTTCCAGCAACCCGTCATAAATCAGCTCCTGTCGCGCCCACTTCGCTGTATTACGCCAGCGAAACTCATCGGTTGAGCTCAATGGTTCATAATCGGGTTCTGTAAGCATCGGCTTAACATGATTTTCCATTCGGTCCAAAACTTCTGACACCCTGCCAGCGCCGCCCATCTCAATCAACGTTTTCAATAATGGCAATTTGAAGGCTTCTTCAGGCGTTCGCATCCCTTTTCCCAGGCGGGCGGTCGGCTTTAGCTTTGCTTGACGTGGTTTTCTGCCCGGTTTTTTGACGGTTTTGAATGAAAGCCTGCGCCACTCCTCTGACAATGATTGTACTTTTACGCGAATGGCGTTAATCGACTCAACCTTTGCAATCAATGCCCGCGCATCAGCGTACTTCCCCGCGGTCAACAGTTGTGCGCCTTCTTCATTCAACGCCATAACGACAGCATCGATTTCATCCAATAGCATTTCAAACGCTGGTATGACCTCATTTTTTTCCATGCCACAGCTCTCCTTATATCTAACACGTTTCAGACAGTTCCAAATTAATTGTTAAAAGACATTATAGCAGATATCTCTTCGTCAGTTAATTCATAGAGCTCAAAAACTAATCGATCAATTTCTAACTCCAACGTCCTAACTTGCCTTTGTTGATCCATGTCATTGAAATAATTATTTGAATAGGTCAATGATAATAACTGATCAACAAGGTCAACAAAGGGTTTCTGCTGTGAATTTGGTATTAGTTTGATAGGTACTTCAGATAGTGGCTTTTGATACAACTCCAGCATTTCTCCCTTTCGCTTTCCACGAAAATACAGCCAAACATATAAAAGGTGAGAATTGAGAAGTGCTAAGAGGTACTTAAGAGAGACTTGTTTCTTTTTTTCGGTTATATAATAAACATCTGCGCTTGCATACCAGGGTATATCATTGTAAGCAAAAGTATTGGTTGGGCTTCTTTGAGGAACTACAATTTTTTGTCCCAAAAATATATCCTCAGATCGAGGCCACTGGAGTTTCCACCACTCAATAACATGATTTGTTACTTCTCTTCGGTTTTCTAATATCGATTTATACTTGCGAAGATGATTTATTATTCTCACCGATGGTTCACTTTTTCTATGAAGATAAAGTATCTTTTCAGGCGTTGTAATTGATGTAAACCAACGGTTTATATCTGAATTTTTAAACCAGGGATTAAGAATCTTTTTGTCCGAATTCAATGGGTTTAGTTCATCAACTTCTTGTCCATTTAGAACAAAAATCCCTTCTCCGACCTCTGCGTCAATATTCAATTTTCTAATGTGTGATTTAGACACCTTGTCTGCACCAGTCACTATGCCCTGGTTTACATTACAAATTTCACCTAAAGGGTAACCGAATTTCGCCATTTTTTGCAATGCGGTTTGTATTGGATCGCACTGCAAATTTTTAATCCCCGACAAACGTATTTGGTGATCTATATCATCATACAGATACTTTTGTAGCACAAGATAATAACCTGTTTGATCGTCAAGTTTGTTGACAATGCGTGAAAAAATTTCAGGGGATATCATGCCTTTTCTTTTAGTGATGCAGGTTTGTGCAATCAAATCGGGCTGATAGCCTTTCGACAAGAGTGAAATCATATTGTGTTGACCCTGCGCAGACTCAAAAATTGTCAATTCGTTCAAATTTATTAATTTTCTTACTGATGCCCGTTTATTGATATCTGCTCGTAATTTCACAGCACCTGTAGCTGTTGGGTAATAATTTGTGGTAATAAAGGCAATTTGGGATTCTGGGTTTCCCAGGTCGAAAGCAAGATGAATAAAAAAATAATAGTAATCCATTTTCCCTAAGTAATATTCTTTTAGGTTAGCTTTCTTCACCTCACTAAAAAGTTCTTTATGTCCTTTCTCTCCAATATAGGGCGGGTTGGCGATTATGACATCAAAGCCATTCTTTTCTAAAAACACTTCTGAGAAGTACATTTCCCAAGGAAAGAAGGGTTTAATTCTTTGTCTGCTGGTAAACTGTCGAAGCTGTTCTTCGACCGCAGAAAAATCAAAGTCAAAGCTTTTTGCAAGCTGTAGTTTTTCTTCAGATATGGCATTTTCTCTGGAAGCACGATCAGGAATATCGGCATATTTTCGCTCAACCGCCTTCAAGCGCTGATAATAATTCGATTTCTGTCTTTTCACCAGATCCTCGAATATTTTTATTAATAGGTCTTCAATTTCTTTTTGAAGTGCCTTTTTATGTCGGGGGTCTGAAGTAATTTGATATTCGGTTTTCTTCTGATCGAATGCTTCAATATATTGTTTGTTTTCGTCTGCGAACAAGTGTAAGTTTCCATTTTTATCAGCACCATCTCCATCAAGCGTGAACTTGATACCCAGGTATTCTGAAATTAGGCTGTTGCCCTGCATGATCTTAAAATCCAAATTGGGCAGCGGTTCAATGCCCCAGTTATCTTTGCTTTTGTCAACCTTCTCATCCACCAGCAGGGCGATGAAAAAGCGCAGTTTGGCAATCTCTACTGCAATCTGCTGGATGTCCACGCCATAAATACATTTTTGGATTAAATACAGCTTCCTGCCGTAATTGGCGTCTTTTTCTCGAAAATAATTTTGAATGCTTTCCTTCACATTGGCGCGCACCGCCGGGTCAGAGATGGCATCCGCTCCGTCAAGCTGTGCCTTTTTCCATAAAACATTATCCTTATCCAGTTTGGCAAGGATAAACACCAGCTTATTCAGCGCCCCCATCGGGAAGGCGCCAGAGCCCACCGCCGGGTCGACAATGCGCACATCTTCCACCAGGTCAACCATTCGGCGGGTCTCTTCGGCTGTGAAGGGGTTTTCATCGTTGTTGGTATCAAATAAACTCTCAAGTTTGTCTTCAATGGCGTCAACATCATCTAAATAATTTGCAAAATAAGCTTTAAGGGATTCCTCAACCATATAATCAACAATTTCACGCGGCGTATAGTAGCTGCCCGTGGCTTTACGCGCTGTCGTGGAGGTCTCCGGGTTGAAGCTCGCCAGCAAGTTCTCAAACACCTTGCCCAGCAGTTCGGGGTCCAGCGCCACATCCTGGTCATCCAGCGTGTTTTCATCGATGGTGAAGTTGTAAGTGGAGAGGATATTGATCAACCCCTCCACCCGATAGGTTCGGTTGGTAGTACCCAGCTCGGCGTTAATGTCAACAGTTCTCTCCGGTGAAAAGAATAACACATTTGGTACCCGCGGTTGAAATTTTTTGGTCTCTGTAAAGCCATCCACATACCTGCCCTGCGGTTTATCGTCCAGGCAGTCAAACAACCCGCCGTTGAGGAAGGGAATCTCGCCAAAATAATTGGTAAGCTGGTCTGGCGCATGGAATAAATCCTGGTAGCGATACTTATACTGATTGCCAAAGTCAGGGTTGATGCCCTTAGCTCCCCGAACTGGACTGCGAAAGTTACGCTCTTCAGGCTTGGTATTCAGCGTCGCAAAGAACAGGTTCTGCAAAATCGCCATGTAATAGGTTGAATTTGCATCGTCGTGATTTTTTAGTGCCGCTTTGAAGAAGCTTTTTTCAAACAAGTTGTTGGGCACCAGTTTCATCTCACGCATGAACCAGATGAAAATCATGCGTGTGATCAGGCGAATCACCGCCACCTGGCGCCCGTTTTCTTCAGCTTCTGCATCTTTTGGGAACTGACACTGCTGGCAAGCCCAAAAATACCAGTAGGAAATCTTCTGGTAAAACTCCTTGGTCACCTTTTCCACTGAGAAGGCTTCTTTGATGCTCTCCAGCGATGAAAAGTCACCTTCGCCAATCCGCTGGCGGAAGGTTTTATTGGTCAACTGAGGACTGACATAATAGGTAAAGCGGCGAAAGTTGGAATAATCAACTTTTGTGCCCAGGTAACTGGCATATACCAGCGAAAAGCGAAAAGCCCCGTTCTCTCCAATGAACACAAAAATGCCCGCGTCCATACTCAGATCACGAATAACTTTTTTTGCCAGCTCATACTGTGCTTTTTTTCCACTGCGCTCCGAAAGCTCTCGTGTGACTTTAAAACAGCACACTATGATATGGTCAATCAGCCCAAAGGGGAGCTCTCCCAGCTTTGTGCCCTCCTTAAACTGATCGGTCTCATATTCTTTCAGCGATGCTTTGTCTGCTCGAAACAGCGAAGAGCGGTCTTGAAAAAAACGTGTTAACGTGTCGTGATTAACATCTTGGATAAGGTCATTTAAGATTTTTGAAGTCATGGCTTTTGATTCTCAATCGCAATAATAATATTTGGTCGAAGTTGGTCACGGTCTGCCTTAACCGCTTTCAGGTAATTTTCACCCAGCTCACCCAGCAGCTGCTTCAGGTCTTTTTCAAGTGCGTTGAGCTGTCTGGCGTTGGTTGTGTTCAGGTTGCTAATCCGCCGCAGGGTAAAGTCCGGTAGCGTGCCATAATCCAGGATATCCTCCAGCAGCGTGGTCACGAACTCCCGATAGGGTTTTAACTGCTCATAATCCCTTTGCAGCAAGGTCTTCAAATTGTTGATCGCCTTTTTCTCAATGCTCTGCGGACTGAGGGGTTGTTCTCGCGGTTCTTTCACCTGCCGGGCAGCCAGATACTTCTCCCAGAAATCTGCACTCAAGTCCAAACCTTCCTCATCTATGGTGCATTCGATCTTTGGCAGGGCATCTTCGAAGGTCAGTGCATATGGCTCAGCACCCTCTCCAAACCCATCATTAATCGCCTGGATATACAGCCTGCCTTTCAAAAAGAACACCAGCAGCTCATCTGTTTTACCCGCCTTGGCAACCTTCACCCGCGGCGGGAAATCGTGCAGCGCCTCTACCAGGTCGGGGTGATTCTTTTCAATTTCCATATAGCGCTTGAGCATGGTGGTGTAGAAGGATTCGGCTTCCATTTCGTCGGGGTTCTGGCGAATACGGTCAAACAGGGCTGCGGCTGAAGGGCTTTCATCCACATCGAAAATCTTGGCGTCCTCGCCCAGCACCTCGTGTATCAGAAACATCTTATTGGTCGCAATCTCGCGCGATTTAACCAGCGTTGACCCTTTTTCAGTAGGGAAGAAGTTGACGATGAACAATTCATCAAACACCTTCTTGCTGATGCGGTTGATGCGCCCCACGCGTTGGATGACTCGCACCGGGTTCCAGGGGATATCGTAGTTGATCACCATGCCCGCCCGGTTGAGGTTGTACCCCTCAGAGATGCGGTCGGTCGATAACAAGATATCAAAATCATCCACGGGGTGCAGGTGTGAGGCGTCAAAATTTGCTGCAATTTTTTCATTCATCGCGCCTGTGAGGTTCCCGCTGACCACCAGCAAGCGTTCGCCAAAGGGCACACCCAAGGCTTCTTTGAGGTGGCTGACGGTATCGGCATATTCCGAAAAGATAACAACCTTACGCTTGGGCTCACCGTGTTTGGGTGATGTATTTAAAACCCGGGTTATATTTTCAATCAAGCAGCCTGCTTTAGGGTCCTCCGCCACCAGATCCATTGCCTCAAGCTGGCTGAGGATATGGTCAAACATCGCTAAATCGGACTTAATGTCTTCAATAAATGCATCCGCAAAGCTGAATTTATTCAAATCATATACGCGGTGGTTCTTCGGGTAGGTGCCTTTTAGCAAATTAGCTTCATATTCCTCAAGATAAGCCTCGATGGTTTCTTCATCCTCGTCATAAATCTTCTCCATCAGTGAACGGTCTAAAATGTATTTTTTCGATGTTTTTATGAAAGTGAGCGCGTTCTCATTGATGCGCTTGAAGCGTCTTATCGATTGTTCAAAAGCGCCAAAGGAACTCTCGAAGCGTTTAACCATCAAACGGCGCATAAAGTCAAACAGGTTGCGCTGTTGTTGCATCTCAAAATTTTCTTTTTCGGTAAAATCTTCTGTCTTGGCAGTTTCATAAATAAAGGGCTGGTAAATCGCACCTTTAAATTCCCCGCCTTCTTCGGGCAACCCAAAGTATCGGGTGATGATCTGATCGTAAAACGCAGATTGCTCAGGGGTTAGTTCGAAAAACCATTCTTCAGGGTCAGCAATTTTGGAAAGGTCTTTAACCTCACCCGCATAAAAGGGGTTATTTTGCAGGTCAAGCCGGTTCCTGCGAATGGTAACGGGCTGGATTACATGGCGAATCTCGGCTGCCAGGTACCTTGAACGTGCGGTGACCTTTGTCAGATCAATCCCGCTTTCGCCAAACAGCGCTTCATAATACCCTTCTGCTTTTGCTCGGTTATCAGCGATGGGCGAGTTGTAGTTCTTTTTGATATAAGACAGGCGGTCAAAGGTGCTTTTGTATGCCCTGAATTTTTCCAGTAAATTGCTCTCCAGGGTAAGGGTTGACTTTTTAGGGACGATGAACAATTTCAGCAGCGCAAGGATATCGCCCGGGCGGTTATTGAATGGCGTTGCTGTTAGAAGAATGACGATCTTATCCCGGCAGATGTTTTTCAGCAGCTCATAGCTTTGGGTGTCCTGGTTGCGAAAACGGTGCACCTCGTCAATGATTACCACCTCGATGTCTTTCACGCGTTGAACAAACTCGGCTGTTTTCTCAAGATCACCCACCGAACGCACCTCCCATTGTGGGAGCTCAAATTGCTCCAGGTACATGCGCCATCCACTGGTCTTGTTGTGATCACCCATCAAACCTGGCGGACAGATCACTACCCCGCGTTTTCCCAACTGCCGGGCAATCGCACAGGCGATAATCGTTTTACCCAATCCCACAACGTCCGCCACCACCACACCGCCCTGGCTCTCAATGATCGAAAGCGCCTGGCGCACCGCATCTAACTGGTATTGATACGGCACATAGCCATTCTTTTTCAGCAGGTGGATCAGGTAATCACCAATCTCTTTTTGTTGATAGCTATCCAAATAGGTCTTTAAGGTCAGCGCGTACGCTTCAAAAGGCGTGACCTGGCGCACCATGGTGCCCTTTTCGATCACTCTGATCATTCTTTGTCTGATCACATCATCTTCCGTAATTTTGATGGCGTCATCCCACAGTGCGTCAAAGTAGGCTTCGGTTTCATCAATGCCGTAATCACGAATTTGGACGTTGAATTCAGCCTGGGTGGTCAGAGCAGGTTTGGTCAGGTTACTGGAGCCTGTGATAAACAGCTTGTTGGCAAACACGCTTTCTTGATCAATAAAGAAGTAGATTTTAGCGTGATTGGGCTGACGGGTTTTGCGAATAATCAGCCGACCATCTCTGATCATTTCGATGAAAAAGGAAATTTGCTCGTAAAATTCCTGAGAATCAAATTGATCATCGCGCAGTGAAAGACGCACATTATCAAGGAATTGATCCGTTTTCTCAGCATCGGATTGGGCAGGGTTGTATTCACCATATTCAATTAACCTGAAATTAAGCTGGTCAACATTCATACCGACCAGGATTTTTAAAATTGAAGTCGGGTGCTTGCGCAGTCCTTCATAAAGCTCACGCATCCCCGAAAAATAGAAAAAACCCACCAGGAATTTCATCTCTTCGCTGTTTTCCACCAGTTCTAAAAGGCGGGTCCGAAGGTCTTTTCCACCATCATTCGTGATAAAATTGCTGACCATAATTGTGTTGATACCTCCCGCTTAAGGCTGTAGTTTGATTATAATCGAAAATCAAATTCCCTTCCCTCACCCCCCCGTCCCCTTCAACGTCCCTGAAGCGCAGCGGAACCCCTTTAGCGAAGCGAAAGGGGTAGAGTGAAGCAAGTAGGATCACCTGTCAGCCAACATGCCGCTTGCGGCAAAAAGAGGTCGTTATTTGCCGCTTTTTACGTATTGAAATCCCCCACCTTTAATGCTATACTTTCATTAAAATTAGAACTTATGTTCTATCTTTAATCGCATCCACACCGAAAGGAGCTTTTTAATTGTCGGCACCGCCAAACGCCTCTGCCAAAGCATCCCAGCCGGGTCCCATACCGGCAGCCAAGCTGAAGCTGTCACAAACCGCCTCAGCGCTATGCTGCATACATCGGTGTGCAGCCAGCACCTGGCTGTGGTCAGCAAAACCATGCTGCGTTTGGCGAGCCTGCTGCAAACCGACCATATGCTAGCCAGCGTCTTTTTCACGCAGCTTACCCGCGCCATGAAAGAATATTAAAAAAGAAGAGGTCTGATGAAAGCTAAGACATTCCTTTATTCGTTTCGGTTCGTTTTTTTTTGGAACGAATACCCTCACCCCCCCGTCCCCTTCAACGTCCCTGAAGTACAGCGGATCCCCTGTAGCGAAGCGAAAGGGGCTGAACGCAGCGAGCCGGACCTGCTACCTCCCCCGCACCAACCCGGGGATCTCCTCCGGGGTGCGCGCGATGCGCACGCCAGCCGCCTCCAGCGCAGCCACCTTGTCCCTGGCGCTGCCCACGCCCCCCTCCACGATCGCCCCGGCGTGCCCCATGCGCGTCTCCTCGGGCGCAGCCAGGCCGGCAATAAAACCCACCACCGGCTTGGTCATCGCTTCGGCGATATACTCGGCAGCCCGCTCCTCGTCGCGGCCGCCGATCTCGCCGATCAGCACCACGGTTTCGGTCGCCGAATCCCCCTCAAAATACGAGAGGATGTCCACAAAATTCGCCCCGATGATCGGGTCGCCCCCCACGCCCACACAACTGCTGGTGCCGATCCCCGCCATCATCAGTGCGTGCATCACCTCGTAGGTCAGCGTGCCCGATCGCGACACCACGCCCACATTCCCCGCAAAAGTGATCTCTCCGGGGATGATGCCCACACGCGTATCGGGCGGTGAGATGATTCCCGGTGTATTGGGACCCAGCAGAATTGCGTTCTGGCGCGTCAGCATGTGCTTGACCGTCAGCATCTCTTTCACCGGCACGCCCTCGGTGATGCACACGATCAGCTCAATGCCAGCATCCGCCGCCTCCAGGATGGAATCCGCAGCCGCCCGCGCCGGCACAAAAATCACGCTGGTGTTGGCGCCGGTCATCTCCACCGCGGTGTGCACCGAGTCGAACACGGGCACCTTGCCGCCCAGCACCCATTCGCCGCCCTTGCCGGGGGTCACCCCGGCGACGATATTCGTGCCGTAATCCAGCATCGCCTGGGCATGGAAGTGGCCTTCGTGCCCGGTAATGCCCTGCACCACCAGGCGTGTGTTGCCATTCACCAAAATGCTCATGCCGTCTCCCTCTCCGCCAGTGCAATCGCGATCTCAGCCGCCTCGCTGAGGGTGTGCGCGGTCTCCAGGTTGGCATCCGCCAGGATGCGGGCTCCCTCGACCGCGTTGGTCCCCGCCAGGCGGATCACAAACGGCACCTGCGTTTCGATCTCCTCCCGTGCGATGCGAATGCCGTGGGCGACCTCGTCACAGCGAGTGATGCCGCCGAAAATGTTGACCAGCACCGCCTTCACCTGGGGGTCTGCCAGCAGAATGCGCATAGCTGCGGTCACCTTTTCTGCACTGGCGCCGCCGCCGATATCCAGGAAGTTCGCTGCTTTCCCGCCCTTAAACTGGATAATGTCCATGGTCGCCATCGCCAACCCGGCGCCGTTGACCATACAGCCAATGTCGCCGTCCATCTTGATATAAGACAGACCGAATTTGCGCGCCTCAGCCACTTCAGGCGCCTCGGCGGAAGTATCCCGCTTATCAAAAAAGGCGGGATGTCGAAACAGCGCGTTATCATCGATGATGATCTTGCCATCCAGCGCCACCAGGCGCCCCTCACTGGTGATGACCAGGGGATTGATCTCGGCCAGGGTCGCGTCCAGATCCTGGTAGGCTTTATACAGATTCAGCGCCAGGGTCATAAAGGCTCGCCAGAGCGATCGCGGCAATTCGATCTCGGCTGCCAGGTTGCGCGCCTGGAACTCGCGCAATCCCAACAGGGGGTTGACCCCCAACCGGGCGATCTTCTCGGGAGATGCCTGCGCCACCTGTTCAATGTTGACTCCACCCTCGGCGCTGGCAATCACCAGAGTTTCTCCGCGTTCACGGTCGACAGTCATCCCCAAGTACAGCTCCTGCTGGATGTTGATCGCTTCTTCCACCAGCAGTCGCCCCACAGGGATGCCTTTGATGCGCGCACCCAGGATTCTGGAAGCCTCTTCTTCCGCATCGTCCGACGAGTTGACCAGGCTGATGCCGCCGGCTCTGCCGCGTCCGCCCACCAGTACCTGGGCTTTCAGCACAACCGGGCCGTGAAGTTCATCGGCGACCAGCCGGGCTTCTTCAGGAGTGGCAGCCAGCCGCCCCTGGGGTATGGGGATGTTGTGTTCAGAGAAAATTTCTTTGGATTGGTACTCGTGAAGTCGCATGGGCTCTATGGAAGTCTAATAAATTACCGAGGAAATTATACCATAAACGAGTGGTGGGTTGCTCATCGTGCATAGCAGACAGTTGAAAAGCGGGTTCCACCAGCTGCTATTCAAGGGCTTTGTCGCTGTTTAAACCATTTCCTAACTTCTAAGCTCTACCTTCTAAGCTCTACTCCCCATTCGCCATTCCCTATCCCCCATTTTCCATTTAAATCCAGATACCCCGCCCGGGCGGGGTATCCCTTTATTTATAAATTTATTCTCCGACTATCCCTTAAGGAATTCCTGCAGGGCTTCCTTGCTGATGCGGTATGCCGTGCCGATTTTGCGCGCCTGCAAGTCACCGGCTTCGATGGCTGCCACCACGTCCTCAGCCGAGACCTTCAGAAACTCGGCTGCTTCAGCGGGAGTCATGACATCAGGCATCACGCCTGCGCCGCCTGCAGCAGGTGTTGCAGCAGCCGGTCGGCTGGCGCCGCTGAGGGCGTCTGTCAACACGTTCCCGATTCCGATCCCGGCACCGATGCCAGCGGTCAAGCCTGCGCCGCCAGCAGGGTTCTGCGCCGCGTCACGCATCGCATCCGCAGCCTGCAGCTGGGTATAGGTCTGCATGTCGAGCATGCCCATCGCCCGCAGTTCCTCTGCAGATTTTTCAGAGGGTTTCAAGTTGCCGATGTAGAAGGATTTCAAATCCAAACCAATCGCTCGGAAATCATCCTGTGCCTTGGCGCGCACACCGGCTGATAGCTCATTGGTCAACCCGATCAGCTCTAGCACATTGCTCTTGGCAGTGGTCTCACCCAGCAGGTCGGTCAATTTTGCCAGCAGCATCATCCGCAGGCGGTTCTCGATATCGCTGGTGCGGTAAAAGCCCTGTGCACCGACGATCTGGGTCACAAATTGCTGCGGATCCGCAACCTGGAAACTGTAGGTGCCAAAACCCTGTAGCAAAGCCACGCCCAATCCCACTCCGGGGTTGCGCACGATAATCGGTTGCGGGGTGCCCCACTTCTGATCGGCGAACTCACGCATTGAGATGTAAAACACCTCGGCGGTAAACGGCGTCCGATCACCAAAGGCTTTACCGATCAAACCGACCAGCCCGGGGATATTGGCGGTGGTGATTGTGTGGCGGCCGGGACCAAACACATCCAAAGCACGTCCGTCACGCATGAAGACCACGCTTTGTGATTCGCGGACGATCACCTGTGATCCAATCCGCAGATCTGCAACGCCGGTCTCTGGGAAGCGATGCACGATCTCATCCATCATCTCTTTTGGATATTCAACAACATCAAAAATTCTAGCCATATCTATTCACTCCAATCCTTTATCTAGACAAATAACAATCTAGCCTACGTCGGCTAATCTGCGATGCCTTGCATCACTTCGGTCCGTTTGTTAAAGGCATCCACACACTGCTGGCTGACGGTGACCAGGTGGCGGATCGCTGCATCCTGTCCTTCCGTGCCGATAGAGGTTTCCACATTATCAATAGCTGACGCCACGCTTTCAGAAAGTTCCAGCAGGGCGTAATCGTATTGATAGACCTGGTCGAGCTGCTCTTCCTTGATCTTGATCGCATCAAAGATGCCGGCATAGCCGTAAGAAGCAGTTCGTATCCTGTCGGTAAACTGGCGCAGTTTGATCGCCGCGTTCTCCAGGCTGCCTACCGCGGCAAGCTCGCCCTGGTCAACCATTTCACGCTGCAGGCTCGACACACGCTGGTTGAGGGTGTCAAACTCATCAGCGATCTTCTCGCGCAATAGCTTATCCGACATCCGCCTGTCGCCGCGCTCGATATAGCCTTTAAAGCCCGGGATCTTCGCCAGGATCTTTTTCAAAAAATCTTGCTGCCCGGTTACCTGACTTAAAATATCACTCATTGTTCCTCCTGTTTCTACATTTTAGACCAATCATGCGTGACCAACGCAGTCACTGACTCATAGTATACTAAAGTGGCATCCAATCTACCATAGATTATCTATGGAGTTGACGAAACCTGCATACCGGGTTAATTATATTGCAATTTGATTAATTCGGGGCAATCATTATTTTATATTCCCCAAGCAACTTCCATAGCCTCAGGTTTATCGCAGGGGGCTCAAGATCCTTCTCTGAATAATCAGCAAATCCCCCTCACATGTCCGTTCAGCGCCTGTCGGCCAGGGCAATCTCAGCCTGGGTGACGCTCTAAAACCCTCATTGCGCCCTGCGCCATGATCGCCACAGCATAGGGCAAGCACGACTCATCCACATCAAATTTTGGGTGATGATGCCCGTAATTCAAGCCGCGCTCGGGGTTGGCTGATCCCACCATCATAAAACAGCCGGGCGCCTTTTTCATCATCAGCGAGAAATCTTCGCCTCCCATGGTTTGCATGTTCGTCACAATCGTTGCATCCGGGTGAATTTCCAGGGTAATCTCGGTCATCAGTGCTACTAGCGCTTCGTCGTTGATCACCGGTTCGGTGACCGTGATTAATTCAATCTCGGTCTGGCAACCCATCGTGCCCGCTATTTCGGTGATAATCGTTCTGAAGCGTTCTTTCACTATCGCCATCACCTCAGGTTTGAAGGCGCGCAATGTTCCGGTTAATAGCGCTTCTTGCGGGATGATATTATTGGCTGTTCCCGCTTCAACCTGGCAGACGGAGACCACTGCCGTATCCAGCGGGTCCACATTACGGGAAACAATCGATTGCAGCGCAGTGATGACGTGAGCCGCAGCCAGTATCGGGTCTCGCGTAGCATGAGGCTGGGCACCATGACCGCCCTTCCCGCTGATCTTCACATTGAAAATTTCAGATGCTGCCATCAGCGGGCCTGGGACGAGCCCATAAGAACCGATTGGTAGCTCATTCCATACATGAAAGCCCATGATGTAATCCAGGCTCGGGTTTTCCAGAACGCCTTCTGCAATCATGCGCGCCGCGCCTCCGTCCATCTCCTCCGCCGGTTGGAATATAAACTTGATCGTCCCTTGTAGCTCATCCTTTTGAGCAGCCAGAAGCTTAGCCACGCTTAATCCCACAGCGGTATGACAGTCGTGCCCGCAAGCATGCATCTTTCCAGGCACCACAGAGGCATAAGGCGCTCCGGTCTCCTCCTGGATTGGCAGCGCGTCCATATCAAAGCGCAAACCCAGTACAGGTGTCTCAGCAGCGCCGTGCAACAGTCCGATCACACCGGTTTTGGCGACCCCGGTGGTCACCTCCAACCCTAAATCCCGCAGCTCTTGTGCCACAATTTGAGCTGTGCGAACTTCATTGAAAGCCAGTTCCGGATTTTGATGAAAATCACGCCGCCTGGCGATCGTTTCCTCGCGCAGATCGAAAGCCTTGTCCAAAATTGTCATCCTGAAATCCTCCTGAAAATAATTCGCCGAAACCCCTCTTCGACATAAAAATCTTTGCCCTGATGGCTATGTGCCCGTTCGAGCATCCGTTTTTCAAAGGCTCGCGGGTCACCAATCTGCGAGGCATGCAATTTCAAAGCCTGCAGTTTGTCATTCCAATGTGCGGTGACATCCAGCCGAACGTCCGGTTTACCCGTCAGGCTCAACCACAGCTCTTCAACCTCATGGGGTTCATAGCCTTCCTCCAGCAGCTCCGGGAAGAAAAACTGGTTGCCTGCCGCTGGAAAAACCGCATCGACCACGACCTGCCCTGCCGCGCGATGATCAGGATGGTTAACATACTGCTGGCTGGGAAAGAGGTTTTCGGGATCACAGCTTACAAGGATTTGCGGACGGTACTTACGGATGAAACGCACAACCGCTTTCCGCATCTCAAGGTCAGGAATCAGGTAACCATCCTCGTAACCCAGGAAGTCAACTGAGATAACGCCTAAAAATTCCGCTGCTGCTCTTTGCTCATCGATGCGAATTTTGGCAATTTGTTCGGCGGTTAGCCGGGGGTCATTGGAGCCCTTGTCTCCTCTGGTCAACAAAACGTAGCGCACGTGGTGCCCAGCTTTAATCCATCGGGCAATCGATCCACCCAGAAAAAATTCCGGGTCATCCGGATGTGCTAAAACGACGAGGATATTTTTAGTTGTGAGCCAGTTCTCATTCGTTTCCACAAGATCATATCCCTTATAAACAGGAAGGGGCTTACTTCTTCTGACCTCTCGCTCGACGGGCTTTTCGACCTCGTCGTTGCTTAGAACCTGATTTAGCGTCTGATCTTTTAGTTTCTGGCACGTCGTTCGCCTCAGCCGGATCCTCAAGCCAAATGGAAGCCGGTTCATCCAGTGGAAATTCCTCAGGCAGCGGTTCAACCTCTTGACCATCTGCAATCCGCTGGGCGCGATCGAGCGCCTCTTTCGAGAATTCACGCGGCCCAATTTGGGGAAGATCCACAATGACCGACTGCCGCAAGGGTAAGATCTGCACGACTTTACCCTCTCCCATAGGCGTCATCACCTTACGCTTTCGTTTTGGCAGAGTCTTAATCGCTTCGACGTACTGGTCGTATTCATAAATCAAACAGCAGCGCAGTCGACCGCACATTCCAGTAATCTCAGAGGGCGTTAGCGAGATATCCTGTGCTTTGGACATCCGAATTGAGATCGACGCAAATTCTGTTAAGAATTTCGAACAGCAGCGCAATTCCAGACCGCAAGCTCCTAAGCCCCCGATCAGTTTTGCTGCGTCGCGCGGCCCAATCTGGCGCAAGTCAACTTCAACACCTTTGACCATTTGCTTGATGTCCTGCTGCAGCTTTTTCGCGTTCACGCTCACCGATGGTTCGACATTGATCAGCACATACAAACGGTCACCATCCAGTGTAAATTCTGCAGAGAGAACCTTGACTGCGCTCAATCCCTGCCCAGCCAGATGAGCGCGTATTTCTTCAACGATTTCCTGTTCTCGGATGGCCAGGGTCTTCCTTTGCAACAAGTCCTGCGGAGTGGCTGGTCGTTCAATGGCTTTAAAGCCATTAAGTTCAAGGTCACCGACTGCCAAATTGATTTGGGTGATATTTGCCAGCTGGAGGCCCCGGCTGGTTCGGACCACAATCGGGTCTCCAGGCTGAAGATCCGGATAGCTGGAAGCATCAAAATAATAATTTTTCCCGACCGGTTCGAATTGAACGCCAATAATAAACGGTTCACTCATAATTTAAAATTATAGCACAGCAAGGTTCCGGCTAAAAACTGCGTTAGCCGAGCACAACCATGCTCATCCGCGCAGCCACCGACATCGCCAAGCCCATCAGCACCTTCGCACTGGGTGAATTCGGGTCTCGGACGACCACTGGCACGCCCGTATCGCCGCCTTCACGTACGCTTTCCTCGATGGGAATGTTGGCCAAAAGAGGTGCCTTTGCCCATCCAGCCAGTTGTTCTCCGCCGCCTTCGCCAAACAAGCGCCGCACAGAGCCATCCTCCATTTGCAAGTAGCTCATATTTTCAACGATGCCCAAAATCGGCACCTCCATCTTATTAAACATCGACACAGCCCGGGCAGCATCATCAAGGGAGACCTGCTGTGGCGTGGTGACAATCACACCGCCGCTTAGTGGCACGGTCTGCACCAACGAGAGTTGAACATCACCCGTTCCCGGCGGCAGATCAATGATCAGGTAGTCCAGCTCGCCCCAATCCACATCCTGCAAGAATTGCTTGATTGCCGAGTGCAGCAGCGGTCCACGCCAGATTAGCGGTTGACCCTCACCAACCATGAAGCCAATCGACATCACCTTAACACCAAACGCCTCTGCCGGTTGAATCTTCTTATCTTGCGGTGTGGGCGGAAGGGTGTGAACACCCATCATTTTGGGGACATTCGGCCCGTAAATATCAGCATCCAGTAAACCAACCTTTGCGCCGCATTGCACCAGGGCAACAGCCATGTTCACTGCTACGGTAGACTTGCCTACCCCTCCCTTGCCCGAGGCAACAGCGATAATATTTTTAATCGCCAAGTCAGTAATCTTTTTATCCTCAGGCACCCGTGCTCCCATGTTGACCTCGACCGATTCAACGCCTTCCAGCGCTAAAACCGCGTTTTCAACGTCTCTTTGGATTTGGTGCTTCAATGGGCAGGCAGGCGTGGTCAGTTCTACGGTTAAAGTCACCTTGCTTCCGGTGATTTTGATGTCTTTAATCATATTTAAAGAAACCAGGTCTCGTCGTAATTCCGGGTCCTGCACCTGGCTGAGTGCCTTCAAAACATCGTTTTCGGTCACAATTGACATCGATATACATCCTCTCATTAATCTTCATAATTTCTATTTTGGTCATCTGGCGAGATCAGGAAGAACAAACAACAGCATTTGCCCTGTTCAACTAAAAACAATTCTCCAGATCATCCAACTGCTCCATTTTACCCGTTCATGAGTATTAACACCAAACAGCCAATAAAGTTTAAAAGGTATGCGCATTTGATTAATTAATTGGCTTCCTCACCAAAATACTGCTCGATCAGGTTATTCAGGTCGCTTTCCTGATCAACATCCAGCAGAGCACGCACATCAATCCAGGGAAGATAGTCCACTTTAAAAGCATTAAATATGGCACGCCCGCCCTGATCACCGCTGACCTCCCGTAACGCGCCAAAAGTTTGGCTGGCAAACAGCACCGGGTTTCCCCGACGCTCGCGAATCATCGGAGCGGTAATCGGTGCACGCACGGCATGATGTCGCTCAATTAACTGACGGACCAAATGCGATGTAATTTGGGGCTGATCGCTGAGCAAAAACATGGCGCAATCACAATGGTCAGGCAGGGATTTCAAGCCAGCCTTCAGCGATGATGCTTGCCCCGACGCCCAATCAGGGTTGTGCACACACCTGACCGGCAGGTCTGCCAAAGCCGTCTCTATTTCAGCCTGGTGGGCGCCGGTAACCACGACCACCGGGAATAGTCCAGCCGTTAGCGCAGTTTGCGCCACCTGGACGATAAACGGTTTTCCAAACCAGTCTAAAAGCTGTTTGGGCACTCCCAATCGCTCACTACCGCCGGCAGCGAGGATAATTCCAGCCGTTTGGCTGTGCGCACTGAACACCGGTCCGTCTGCGTTTGGCTGTGCCAGCAAACCAATCAGCACCCGCTGGTATACATCCTCCAGTGCATTTGCCAGCCTGTTTCCCTGGGCTTTACAAACCAAATCCTCTGCCTGGTTCAAGAACAGAACTCGGCGCGCCCCATCTGGTATCCCTTTCAAGCCCCCTGAAGTTGAGCGCAACACTCGTTCCACATGCTCTACTTTGATTTCTTCCCCCATCCTCAAGCCGGTTATCTGTGAAAACAACTCTGGCCTGTGAACCGTATCCGCATTCAATCGTCTTTTTAAGCCACCCAGTCCGGCCATGACCACCACTCGGTCAACCCAGGGTGGAATCGCCGGTTCGTAACCTGCAGGCGCTTTAAGCGGGCGTTGACGAGCACCATCCGCTTCAATCAGCAAAGGTATCTCGTTTTCACGGCATATCCGGGAGAGTTTCTCAAGCGATTCCGGATTAAGGCTTCCCCAACGTTCATCCTTACCGGGTGGACCGGTGACCAGGATCGTTTCCGAGCCCAAAAAATCACTTTTCTTCAATGCCCCAGGCGACGTGATGATGATATGCTGCTGGGCGATCCCCCCCTGCCACTTTCCCAGGTGCGTGGTAGTGGTCATCACCACAGGCGGCAGCAGTTCCCTGGCCAGGGTTGCCATGGCGCTGGTTTTCCCGCCAGCACCTGTAAAGGCAATCGTCTCAGCACCGGTTAATCCGAGCGCCAGCCTCAGGTCCATTGGTCTTATTCATTCCACAGGGCAGCACGGATTTCAGGTTTGGTCAAAATTGCCTCCAAAACCCCACCGCCGATTGCCAGGGCTTTTTCTGAAACTGCCCTGCAACGAAAATCCTCAGGTCGCGGATCAATATCGGCGACCTTTGTGCCATGCTTAACCCAAATACCTGGGTGGATCAGTCCACGCACGACGCCCGCAAGAGGCGCCTTTATGGTCTGATCTCCGATCATCAACACCGGGTCACCTGGCTGCACATGATCACCAAAATCAACCAGGGTCTGAACAATACCATCAGTCGGGGCATATAACACCCGCTCCCGAGTATAACCCTCGATCTTCCCCGGAATGCCGGTATTTGCTTGCGGACTGCCCTGCCAGTAAACCCGACCCAGAAAATGTCCTCGATTCGTTTCAATCGCTGCATGGCAGTTCTCACCCGCGGTAAATCCTGGTCCTAACCCAACCACCAATTGCGCCATATCCAGGGAAAGAACCTCGCGGGTTTTTCGCATACGCCCATCGACGAGCACCAACGGTTTGAAAACTGAAATCAATTCCAGTTCGGGGTCAACCATGACCGGCACCGCTCCCTCCTTCCAGCAGGAGATCATCTCCTCTGGATATGCGATCAATCGTCCGACCGTGCCTTCGATCGTTGTTTCACCATCGTAAACTGCCTGTGCAAAGGCAACCGAACGCCGCACTGCCGTTGGTTGGGCGGTTTCTACAACGAATACAAGAATGCCCACCCGATGCAATCGAATCGCAACCCCGCTTGCCAGGTCGCCTCCGCCCCAGATGAGCACAAAAGGTTTCATTTAATTTTTCCCAATCCCCGCAGCACCCGTTCCGGTGTGAGGGGAAATTCGTTAAACCACACCCCGGTTGCATCATACATCGCATGCATCACCGCCGGCGCTAATGGCAGATAGGGCATCTCCGCCATACCCCGTGCGCCATAAGGACCATTAGGTTCAGCGTATTCCAGGATGATTGATTCTATTTCATCTGGAATATCCAACACCGTGGGAATCAAATAATTCGACAATAAATTGGTTTGGACGTATCCACCCTTGTGGATGAAGTTTTCCAGAACGGCATATCCCACCGCCTGGACCAGCGCACCTTCAATTTGACCGACGACTTGCAGTGGGTTAATCGCCTTACCGACATCGTCCGCACAATAGATCTTCAATATCCGAACATTGCCAGATTCTGTATCAACTTCCAGTTCAACCACTTCTGATACATAGCCATAAGAAATATTTGGATAACACTCCCCGGTAACAGGTGCGTAACGTGAAGTGGGAGGTGCAAAATACACATAATCGCCGATTGCAGGCCGTTCTTCTGCTGCCCATTTCTCCAGAGCTAAATCTGCCGCTCCCTTAATTGCGTTACCCGCCATAAAGGTCATTCGTGATGCTGAAACACTGCCAGAATCACCGGTAATAGCTGTGTCTGAATACACTGTATCGATTTTCTCCAGCGGAACATCCAGGGCTTCAGCAGCAAACTGCTTGAAAACTGTGTGCGCACCCTGACCCACCTCTGCACCAGCGTGATATAACACAACCCGCTCAATCTCTGTCTTGCCATGCAATTCAATTTTTGCATGGCAATTTTCCTTTGCACCAAATGAAAAACCAATGTTCTTGAAAGCAACCGCCAGGCCGCGACCGCGTTTCAGGGCATCCGTGGAACCCATTTTTGCCGGCGCGTTCCAACCTGTGTCCGTGTTAGCCCAGCCAGCCCTGGTCGCACAAGCCTCCAGCACGGGTTTAATCGTCACGCCCTTGGGGGGCTTGGTATTGGTGCACAAAATCGAATCGTCTTCAATCAAATTGCGCATTCTCAATTCAACCGGGTCCATACCCAAAGCTTCTGCCAGGCGATTGACCTGCATTTCCGCCTCAAACGCTCCTTGCGGTCCGCCAAACCCGCGAAAAGCGCCCCCTGGAATGTTGTTGGTATAGACTGCCCTCGAATTCACCTTCACGTTGGGGATCTCATAGGGGCCGATGCTCATCAACGTGGCGTTGCCAAGCACTTTGTTCGATGTGTACACATACGCACCGCCATCAGCCGTAACATCCACCTGGGCAGCGATGATCTTCCCATCTTTTGTGGCTCCCCATTTAGCAACCAGTTTGTAGGCGTGGCGCTTGTGATGACCAATGATCGATTCTTCGCGGCTCCAGACGACTTTTACCGGTCGGTTGATCCCCCGATCATGTAAATATTTGGCAGCTAACGCCAGCACAATCTGCACCGACATATCTTCACGACCGCCAAATGCGCCGCCAATCGCCGGGTAGATCACACGCACCTGGTCAAGGGGAAGGTCCAGCGAATGGGCAATTTGTTTTCGATCTTCATGCGTCCACTGACCGGCTACAACAACCGTGACCCGCCCTTCATCGTCGATATAACTGACCCCGGCTTCAGGCTGCAGGTATGCATGCTCCTGCATTGGCGTGCGGTATTCGCATTCTACAATGACATCACAATCGCCAAATGCGGATTCCACATCACCATGTAAAATTTGATATTCGAGAATGACATTTGACCCATGATTCGGATGCAGCAAGACAGCGTCATCCGCCATGGAAGCCTCTGGCGAATCAACCACCGGCAGGTCTTCATAGTCAACGATAATCTTCTTGCAAGCTTCAGCCGCAATTTGCTCAGTATCTGCCAGAACCAGCGCCACCTGGTCGCCCACAAACCGTACCCGATCCGCGAAGGGTTTGGATGACCCCGGTCCGCACAAAACAGGTTGATCGTTCGTTCCCAACCCGTATTCGTTCACCGGCACATCTTTTGCCGTCAATACAGCCAGAACACCGGGCATGGCTTCTGCCGCAGTTGTGTCGATCGCTTTAACTACTGCGTGAGGTCGCCCTGCAAAAAGAATTTTCATATATGCCTGGTCTGGCAACAAAAAGTCAGCAGGGTAAAGCGCTTCTCCGGTTACTTTGTCTCTGACATCAATCCGTGTTACAGATTTACCAATATATGCCATGCTAACTCCTGTTCTGCTTTATGCCTGATCACCAACATGCATCCGTTGGCTGGCGCTTTCAATCGCTTCAATAATCTTATAGTAGCCTGTACAGCGGCACAGGTTCCCGGTAATCGCCTGCTGGATCTCTGCCTGTGAAGGGGTTTCGCGCTCTTCGAGCAATTTGATCGCTGACATCACAAACCCGGGAGTGCAAAAGCCGCATTGGACTGCGCCGTGTTCAATGAAAGCTTCCTGAACCGGATGCAATTTTTCGCCAGCACGCATACCTTCGATCGTTACAATCTCGGCGCCATGCGCCCGGGGCGCCGGTACCAGACAGCTCATCACTGCCCTGCCATCCAGGTAAACCGTACAGGCGCCGCACTCACCTTCTGCGCAACCTTCTTTCGTGCCAGTTAAACCCGCTTCATCACGGATCAAATTTAATAATGTCTTTGTAAATCCCGTTTTAAACCGGTATTCCTTCCCGTTGATCCAGGTGTGGATCTCCTCGCCCGTCCAGGGCAATTTGGGTGCTTTTACATGCATACCCGACCCCATCAGCAAAACCGGTTCACTCGGGACTTGTGTCTTATCGACACCGTTTGCAATAGTGGTCAAGGCGCGTCTTGCGATTACGCCCATCATGTACGCCCGATAATCAGCGGAGCCACGCAAATCCGAAATCGGTGACGCTGCCTCAGCCACCAATTCAGCCGCCTGTTCAATCACCGTGTCGTTCAACGGTTTTCCGGCAAGAAAGACTTCCGCTGCCTCGGCATGGATGATCGTTGGAGCGGCTGCACCCAGGGTAATCCTGGCATTCTCGATCACATCTCCCTGCATTGACAACAGAAGGCTGATATTAATGACTGAGATTGCCTGGGCTTTGCGCAGGGCTGTTTTAATAAAATAGGACACCTGGTGAGTACCAGGCGCTGGGAAGAAGACTTCCGTAATGATTTCATCGTTTTTCATCACAGTTTTGCGTACACCTGTGTAAAAATCCTCCAGAGAGACGATGCGTTCGCCCCGCGTTGACGCCAGCCTGAGCTTTGCGTTAAGAGCCATCAAAGGGCTGATGGTGTCGTTCGCCGGTGATGCCGTTACCAAATTGCCAACGACCGTCCCTCGATTGCGGATTTGTGGTGAGCCTATCTCCCAACAGGCTTGCAGGAGAGCATAGGCTTTCTCACGGATCAGCAGTGAAGCCAGCACGTGATTATGAGTCACCAATGGGCCGATGTGGATCAAGCCGTCACTGTCTTCCCAAATTTCATCCAGACCAGGTATTTGGGTGATATCAATCAGAGTGCTGACGCCCTGACGGGTGCCACGCTCCAGCTCAAGTATCAGATCGGTGCCGCCAGCGATAATCCGCGCGGTTTCTTCCCCTTCGGTCAAAGCTACAACCGCTGTCTCAATTGAATCTGCTAAAATGTATTTTTTCCACATACGGTGTAAACTCCAATCTATGCGCTTTGAAAATGTTTTTTCATCTGGTTGTAGTGATCGATGATCTCAGCCATAATGCTGATGGCGATTTCATTGGGCGTTTCTGCATGAATAAATAACCCGATCGGAGATTTCACCCTTGCCAAGGCTTCCTTCGAAACCCCTTTCTCAATCAGTCTCTCTTGTGTATGCGCCCAACGCCGTTTTGAACCTATAAGACCGATATACGGCACATCCGTTTCTAAAAGGGCTGGCAAACCCTCCACATCAACATCCGAGCCCCTGGTAACCAGCACCAGGAAAGTACGTGAATCCAAATGTAATTTTTCTGGAATCTGGCTCAGAAGTGATGGCAAGTAAAGGTCTGCCCCTGGTGTTTCCTCCGGGGTGCACAGCTCCTCGCGATCATCACTTAAGACTACACGAAATCCAAGCCACTTTGCCAGGTGCACAATCGGTCGCCCGACATGTCCGGCGCCAACGACAACGACTGTTGGCAGTGTCAGAAATGGCTCCACGAAGACGGTCACAATCCCGCCACAAACGCCTGCATCACCGCGTTCCGGGTCGATCATATCATAGGTTAAAAAGCGGGTTTTTCCGTCTTTGAACGCTGCCATTGCTTCAGCAAGAACCCGATTTTCCACCTCACCCCCGCCAACCGTTCCTTCAAAATGCCCTTCACTGTAAACCAGCATTTTAGTGCCTGCATGCCTCGGTACAGAACCTTTTGTGTTCACAATCGTGCACAGCACCACAGGTTTTCCCTCAGCTAAAGCCTCATTCAACCGCTCGACAATGTTCATCATAAATCCTCTATCAAACTCAAAGCTCCGGGAACAAAAATTATTCCTCGAGGTCAAACCTTCCGCCAGATGTGTCTATTCGAACAATCGGCGGAAGGTCAGCTCATCTTTATGCCGAGGTTGTTAAAGCTTTCCAGATTTTCTCGGGCAAGGCGGGGATCTCGTGCAGTGAGACTCCGCACGCATCTAATATTGCATTACCAACAGCCGGTGCAACTCCATCCAGCGGGATTTCCGCAACAGCTTTTGCACCATAAGGATGTGAATGTTCGTAGGTTTCCACGAAAATGGTCGTCAGTTCGGGCATTTCGTCCGAGCGGAAAATGTGATAGTCTACAAGGTCGCGCTCCCTCGCCCGTCCCAAATCATCATAGACCATCTCTTCGCTCACTGCGTATCCCAGCGCCTGTACCATCCCGCCTTCAACCTGACCTGATGCTGTGACAGGGTTGATGATCACACCACCATCAACAGCCATAACCAGTTTATCCACTGTAACCATGCCGGTTTCGATATCAACAGTCACCTCAGCGAATTGCGCTGCAAAAGGCGGCGGCGCAACCGGGGACACATGCGAAGCAACTCCCATAATTTGGGTCTGATCGGATGCGTGCAGCGCGTGCAGGGCAATCTCTTCCATACTGATAGAATTTCCTGAAGGTGCAATTGCCTTTCGATCTTCCAGCAGTATCTCGTTGTGGTCCACCTCATCGCCCATTTCAGCAAACATCAAGGCTGCCCGTTCGCGAATCTGCTCAGCGACCTTTTCTGCAGCTTTGACCACCGCCGTACCGGAGATGTACGTTGTGCTGGACGCGTACGCACCCACATCAAATGGTGTGAAATCCGTGTCCGATGAATACACCAGGATATCTTCCAAACGAACGCCCAGGGTTTCGGCTGCCATCTGGCCCAACACCGTGTCCGAACCGGTCCCCAGGTCTGTAGCGCCAACCAGCAGGTTAAATGACCCGTCATCATTCATTTTAATACTGGCACCGCCCATATCCAGGTAAGGGATAGCAGTTCCCTGCATCACCAAAGCAACTCCAATCCCCTTGCGCAAATGCTCACTGCCAGGAATGGTGTGCCATGCCGCGTTGCCAAACTTATGGTCCCAATCAATGGCCATCCTGCCCTGGTTGACGCACTCTTCCAGGCCAATCGTGTACACTTTTTCAGGTCTGGGTTCGCGTCCCTCGCTCCAAGCCGTACTGAAGGGGTGCAACTCGCCTGGTCTGAGGGCATTCTTCAATCTGAATTCAATCGGATCGATGCCCAAAGCTTTTGAAATGGTCTCCATGTGCCGTTCAACAGGCCAGAATCCTTGTGGGACACCGTAACCGCGGAAGGCACCCGAAGGCGGTGTATTGGTATAGACAACATCGGAATAAAACCGGATATTGGGCTGAAGACGGTAGGGTCCGTCGCCGACATACAGCGCCATCGCCTTATGCCCGGTATTTCCTGCCACGGTCAGGGCATGGCACCCATAAGCCCCGGTATCACTCAGGCAGTACATTTCATTCGCAGTAATTGTGCCATCCTTCTTGACTCCGGTTTTCAACCGAATGCGCATTGGATGACGTGCCCGGGAGCCAATAAATTCCTCCTCACGGGTCATTTCATAAATAACAGGTCGTCCCGTCGCAATCGTCAGATGTGCCGGAACATCTTCGATCTGAACTTCTTGCTTGCCGCCAAAACCGCCACCGATACGGGGTTTGATCACCCGGATACGCTTGACCGGCAAACCTAAAACCGGAGCAATCTGGCGCCGAACGTGGAAGGGCACCTGAGTGCTGGTGATAATCACCAGGCGGTCGTCCTCATCCCAGTAGGTCACCACCACATGCGGTTCGATATGCGCCTGCTGAACCTTGGGTACAACATATTCGGCTTCAAAGATGCGCTCTGCCTCGAGAAAACCCTGTTCAACATCGCCGATATCCACGCGGATCTGAGCAGCCAGGTTGCGCGAGGGATCAGATTCGTCAAAATTGACATATTCTTCTTCATCATGAATGACCACAGCGCCTTCATCCATCGCTTTCGTGGGATCAATAATGGCAGGCAAGACCTCATATTCCACCTTGATCAATTTCAACGCGGCTTCTGCGATCTCAGCCGTTTCAGCAGCCACAAACGCCACCTTATCGCCTACAAAGCGGACCTTTTTGTCCAGTGAAAACATGTCTAACGGTCCCGGAATGGGATGCGATTGTCCAGCCGTAGAATAGACCACCCGGGGAACATCCTTCCAGGTAAGAATAGCTGCTACACCAGGAAGCGCCTCTGCTTCCGAGGTATCAATGTGCTTGATGTTAGCGTGGGCATGGGGACTTCGAAGCACCTTGGCTACCAGCATGTCCCGTCTTTCAAAATCTGCAGCAAAGGCTGGTTTGCCCTGCACAAGTTTGACCGCATCCACCTTAGGTTCACCGTGACCCACGGTTTTCAACGGTGAACGCGCATCAACGACCTTTATCTTCGGGAAGACCCGCGTTTCAGTCATTGTTCCGCCGTCAGAGGTCATCGGTGCACCGTCTTCCGGAACACTCCGATCAAAATCCAATAAATCACCAATATCCATCGGCTCACCAATGGGTGGAACCTTTTCACCCCTCATAATCGCCGCCGCTCGCATAACAGCCTGAACCGGCTTCACATAACCGGTGCAACGGCACAGGACGCCAGAAAGGGCGTCACGAATTTCCTCTTCAGAGGGCGATGGGTTTTTATCTAACAAGGCTTTGCTCACCAATACCATGGCTGGCGTACAGTAACCGCACTGGATCGCGCCCGTATCGACAAAGGCTTGCTGAATAATATGCAAACCCTGCGTCCGTTTCCAACCCTGTTCCGGGTGTTCACCCAGGCTTTCCACTGTCTGGATTTTGTGACCTTCAGCCTGAGCTGTAAACATTGTGCAGCTATTGACCGGGCGACCGTCAAAAAGCACGGCACACGCACCGCATTCTCCTTTTTCACAACCGCCGTACTTGACACTGAAAAAGCCAAGCCTGCGCAGGGTTTCCAGTAAACGTTCGCCAACAGGAACATTAAGGGGGTAGTCTTGATTGTTAATATTCAGTATGATTTTCATCTTAGGCACCACTTCCTCTAATAGCATCCATACGCGCGGCACAACGCACGGCAAGTTTTGCAGCGACCTCACTGCGGTACTCGGCAGATGCCCATTGATCTCCAGCATCTAAACAGGCAGACCGACTGGCGACATCCACCCCATCCGCTCCTATGCCATCCACAGCGATGATGGGCGCATCGCCAAAGCCCCCCAATGCCACACGTGTCCTGCCTGAACCCCATTGTGCCATAGCTACAATCATGATGGGGCGGTCCTTCGGAGAGCGCGCCACATACTCAAAAACGAGCGTTGCGCCCATGGTCCAGGCCACCTCTGTTATCAACACGCCGGGTTGATTCTGACTGCGCAGGGGCAACCAATCGCCAAGCCGTATCTGAACAGCCTCTGGTTCCCAGGTTAAATTTGCATCCATTGCCAGCAATGCGGTTGTCGTCAACGAACGACCATCGCTGTTCACCAACCATCCGCCCAGAGTAGCCATATTCCGGCTGTTTTCTGAAGCATCAATACGGATCGCTCGCTTGATCTCAGGGTGAACCCCGGGATGCGCTAAAAGCATATCAAAACGAAGCGTAGCCCCTGCCACCAAGTTTTGGCCTCTTTCCTCAATACGATCCAAACCAACGTTTTGCAAGTCGACTACGTCGAAATGTTGTGACACCTGCCGGCTCAAGCTGGTTCCGCCGCCCAGAGGTTTCCGAATCTTTCCCTTTTCGGTTAATAATAACAATGCCTCTTCTACTGTGTTTGGTCTAAAATATTCACCAATCATCCAACCTCCTCATCAAGATAAACACGCCAACCCATTGCTTCCAGATCCACATCCGTAAACTGCGATTCAGGAATGTCCATCAGCACCAATTCAGCATCAGCCAGAATCTTTCCATCCATACTCTGGATTTCGCTGCTCGCAAAGGATACCCGTCCTCGGCGCTCACCTGCTACTCCGTAGACGACCAGGTCGGTTCGCGATGGAACCGGTCGGCGATAACGGACACATAATTGAGCGGTAACAATAAACCGGTTTGGCTCGATCATTTGAGCTCGACCGCCACATTCATCCAGGATGGCAGCGATGATGCCACCGTGGATCGCCCCGGGATAGCCCTCATAATGCTCATGTAAGTTAAAATACGAACAAACCTTCCCGGGTTCAATCATATAAAACTCAAGTTTGAGTCCAGCCAGGTTTTCCCTGCCGCACACAAAACAAGATTTTGAACCAGGTTGTTTTTCAGTTAATTTCATTTCGTTGCAAAGGTGTCAATCAAAACCTTTACATTGCCGCCAACAGGGTAGAGGATCGGGCAGGTCGCACCGTTATTAATATATTCCTGCACTTTGACGCGTGCTTCATCAGGGGTGCCGCTGGCTGTAATACGATGGATCAACTCATCCGGTACTAGATGCTTGGCTTGCTGGATTTGCTCATGCGTGGCAGGCCAGCCAAGAATCGACTGGATCTCGTGCACAATATCCATCGAAACACCGGAAGCCTTCGCAATATGCGGTTGTTGTGCCAGGTATTGCGTCAGCAGTTCACGGCTGGTGTCAATGGCTTTCTCGCGATCCTCGTCGACAGAGCACACAACCAGTTGTGGGCGATCCAGATCATCCAAAGTCCGTCCCGATGCTTTCAAGCCCTTCTTCAGCTCGTCAATCGCCTGTTCATTATATTCTGGCGGCACGCAGTAATTTAAAACGGCACCGTCTGCAATTTTCCCAGTCAATTCCATCATCTTCGGACCGGTTGCCCCGATCATAATCGGGACATTCCGGGGCTCACGACGACCATGCACCACATCCAGTTCAATCCCGCTGACATGCACATATTCGCCGTCAAACGACACGCGTTCCATGTTCAACAGGCGTCGCAAGACGGTGACGGTCTCTTCCATTGCCGTCATTGGGCTTTTACGTAAGATGCCCACATTCTTTGCCAGTGGATCCCACCAGGCGCCAATACCGCAAATAATCCGGTTCGGCGCCAGGTCATCCAGCGTGAGGAATGTCGCCGCGAGCAAACCGATATTACGGGTCCAGTTGTTGATGACGCCAGACCCAACCTTGATTTCTTCGGTAACTGCAGCATAGGCAGCCATCGGTACGATGGCATCTCGAACCAGGCGGCTTTCAGCCTGCCAAACCGCCTCAAAGCCTCGCTCTTCAGCATATTTTACGAAATCCAATCCATCTCGTAGGTCATGGGCATCTTGTAAATACAGGGCTACTCTTTCGATTGTCATTTTTTTTCCTTTTCCACTAGTTTATTGACCATTTACTGTAGTACTGGTAAAACACTGCTCGATTGGAGGATTTCATAATCCTCCGGAACATCCAAGTCTAAAGCGATGCGTGGATTTTCATAAACAACCACCTCTGCACCTTGTTGCCGGGCCAATCCGCAATGGCGTTCAAAAGAATCGGTGCCGAAAGAAAAGTTGATCAGACCTGCCGGATTTAAGAACAACATATTTGTGCCCATCCGGTGGCGATCCGGGTTGATCACCATGGTCGGGGGCTCTTTGCGTTGGGCAAGAAAGTCGCTAACATCCTCAGAGGTTATCAGGGGTAAGTCCGCCGGAACAATGATGACACCTTCATTCGCAAATAGCTTAGAAAACAAAGAAGCTCTGCGCAATGCATTATTCAATTCTGGTGCACCATTTTCTGTCACCGTGCGCACACCCTTTTCTCGAGAAATTGTCAGCACATCGGAATCTCGGCTGACCACAAGGATTTCTGAGATTGCTTCAACCTGTAATAAGATGTCAATCGTATGATATAACAGGTAATAATTAAGTCGGTAACGCTCATCTTCGGAGAGTATCTCCGAAAGTCGCGATTTTCCGCGTCGTAAAGGTTTAACTGGAACGATTGCCCATAAACTCATGGATTTATAAACTCCTGGTGAGGACCAGCTCGCAAAATTTTATAACTTCTTCAGCCAAGCGAATGCGGTCCTGAGCATCTCTCATAATCGTATTTGTTATTAATGGAATTATACGCCAACGCTCAATTTTTTCCAATTCAGTTTGGTCCTGCGTGTCAAAAACAAACCCACGCAGCAAGCCCTGATAGTGCCCGGCAACTGCTGAAGCTGAAGGCACAATTCCCAGTTCGTGGAACATTTTCGCAGCAGGGCCTTTTACAGCCTTCCCGCCCACCAGGGGCGAAATACCGACGACGGGCTTCTTTTCGATCGCCTGACGATACCCGGGAATTGCAAGGATCGGGTCAATACTAACAAAGGGGTTGGAGGGCGTGAGAATGACCACATCAGCCTTATCAATTAAAGCCAGAGCACCAGGTGCGGGAGACGCAACCTCAGCCCCACAAAATTCAAATGCACGCACGACCGGTTGACAGGCTAACTGAACAAAATAGCGTTGAAATGCCAGCTCGCCGTGTTCTGCAGTATGCACAATGGTCCGAATAGGATCGTCGCTCATCGGGAGAATCTGATGCTTTACACCCCAGATTGAGCACAATTTTTGGGTCACAGATGAAAGCGTTTCCCCTTCCGAGAGCAACTCTGTTCTCCTCAGATGGGTTGCCAAATCATTATCACCAATTTTAAACCAGGTCGATCCACCCAAACTTCTAACCTTTTTAAGAATTTCCCAGGTTTCATCTTGCTGTCCCCAGCCCGTTTTCGGGTTAGCCAGACCAGCTAAGGTGTAACACACCGTGTCAAGGTCAGGGCAGACCCTCAACCCCCAGCAGTCAAAATCATCGCCAGTGTTGACGATCACGCTCAACTCTTCCGGTGATAGCAGCGCTGCCAGTCCATAGACCAGCTTTGCGCCGCCCACCCCACCGGTCAATGCGACTACTTTCAAAATGTGCTCCCGAAACTCTTAAAATAAAATCGTTTGTAAGCCATCGTTGACGCAGCCTCGCTCTGTGACACAACGATCAAGTTACTCCCAGAAACCTCCATTTCCACCGCGTCAAAGGCAACCGACTCAAGAGCGCATGCCAGGCTTTCCCGGGTAATATCATTAATCGCCAGGGTGATATGCGGCAACCAGTAAGAAGGCGAATAGTATGGATTGGGTTGCTCACTATGCTCAATCGATCGGCGCCAAATTTCATTGTGAAGGTCAATCATCGCTTGCGATTTGACCAGAGGAAGATAAAAAACTGGTCTTTCGCCAGAAAAAATACCGAAACCAAATACATAGCTGGTTAACAGAAAGGTGCTGGCAGATAGTTCAGCCAGAATGTCCTCAACAGCAGGAACATCCAGGTTTTTAGCATCAAACCAGGTGAAGTGCGGCGTCGGAAGCTCATAAATTGCCATCAATCCACAAGCCTCCCGCAACCTGCCCCACAGGTCTTTGACGACGATCGAAGATTCTTGATCTAACTCGCTGATTATGGCATACATCACAGCCTCATCTAAACAGGTCGAGATCCTTGTTCCGGATCAACTCAGACAGCGAAGCCTCACGCAGTGGGTATGGGAACCCTCTCGCCAGCACTACCGGAGAGCCCTCCCGAGCCTGCCCCATCATCAACGAGGCGCCTGCTGCTAATTCATCGCTGGCAGCCACTTGCGTAATCCGCAAGCGGAAATCAAACAAGTCCGCTTGTCCGCGCAGATCGACCAGGCCCGGCAGACCGGATAAACCAATCGTCATCCCGATGGTTCCATTGCGCCAGGCGCGCCCGTGCGAATCAATAATCAAGACGCCCAGGCGGCAGGCATAGCGAGCCTGCAATTGCGCTCGAATCTGCGCTGCTGAAGCATCCGGGTCCTCAGGTAATAAAAGAACCCAATCTTGGGGCTCGCCCCAGGGACCGGAAACATTCGAATGGTCGATGCCCGCATTGGCGCTGATGAAACCCAGGCGATGCTCGACAATCATCAACCCCTGACGGACACGTACGACCTCGCGACATTCCGAGAGAATCAACTCGACCAAACGCGGGTCTTTCCCAGTAATGTGCGCATAATCCCGCGCAGCCTCTGAGGGGTCGACCGTTGTCAGGTTGACCAGGCGGTCTTCTGCCTTGGAAACAATCTTCTGCGCAAGGACCACGATGTCACCGTCTTGCAGCGAAAAGCCGTTCTTCGCCAGGGTTTCTGCAACCAGGCTCGCCAGGTCATCCCCGGGTTTGACCAGGGGAAAGCCTTCTAATGGGATCAGGTTCAGTCCCATCTTATGTCTGATCAGAAATTCCGGTGATGCGAATGCCGGCAGCATGCACCTTGTGTTGCTGATTGAGACCAATCAACACCGAGGTCAAGCCTTCCACAACAACCGCATTTTCAATCGGTCCGGCGTCCCACCCCTTCAATCCGGTATCAGCCACCAACCCGATCACGACCTCCCGCGCAGCCTTACTTTTTCCGCACACCAGGACATCACAATCCGTATCGCCCTCGCCCATCAGCCTTTCATGAGAAATATTTTGAAAAGCATCCACAACCTGGCAGGTATCGCCTAAGATTGCCTGGGCTTCCTGCGCTGCTGAACCCGATTCAGGCATTTGCACCTTAGAAACTTTCGGCGGTACAAGCGGGACGACAACGTCGATCACAATTTTGCCCTGCAAGGCATCTTTTAAGTCTTCCAGGGTAGATTTGTGCCCGACATAGGGTACGGTTATCACCGCAATATCGCAGGCTTCGACGGCGGCTCTGTTATCCATACCGCTCAGCCCCTCTGGGGAATAGCCCATGAATTCAATCAGCTCCTCAACTGCCTTCTGAGCTTTTTCAAAGTTGCGTGAGCCAATAATGACTTTATGCCCGGCTTTTAACCAGCGGTAGGCTAAACCTTTGCCTTCTTTCCCCGTCCCACCAACGATGCCGAGTGTATATAATTTTTTTGTCTCATCAACCATGCTGTATTCCTTATCTTCTGTTTTCAATCGGTAAAGGCTTATTGGGTAGCGATCTCTTCGAACCGTTTCCAGGTCTCTGTTGCAATTTCTAACGCCCTGGCTGCGATCGCACTCTCATCAAGAGTCAACAACTGTCGCTGGTACATCAGGGGCTTTCCGGCAACGATGGTGGCTGTGACCATGCTTTCCTGGAAACCAAACAGGATATGCCAGGGCAGGTTTCCACCTGTCAATGGTGTAAAGGGATGGTAATCAACGAAAATTAAATCAGCCGCAGCACCCTCAGATATCTGGCCAACCTGCAAGCCATCAAACAGCTCAGTCACAAGCGCAGCGTTGTTATCAACAGCGATCCTGGTCACAGTGTAACCGCCCATCCGCCGTGGATCGCGATGATACAGTTTATGCAGCAGGTACGCCTCCTTCCACTCCAACCACATCGTATTAGAAAAACCATCATTTCCCATACCAACTCGCATGCCCGCGTCTAGCATATCTTCAATCGGAGCCACACCAACAGCATTGTTCATATTTGAACGGGGTTGGTGCGTAAGCCAGGTTTGTGTTTCTGCTAGGCGCTCAATTTCACCCTGGTCCAGATGCACGCCATGCGCCAATATTGATTCGGGTCGCAAAATCCCAAATTGGTCCAGGCGATGGACAACTCGCTTTCCCGAGGTTTCAAGGCTAAAGACCTGGTCTGCCATTCCTTCAGCGGCATGGATGTGAAATCCGATCCCCGCAGGGCAGAGTTCTTCCGCACGAGACAGGGTTTCATCCGAAAGGGTCAGGCTGGCATGTAAGCCAAAATGCGCCCGTAGCAACGCATCCTGCGGGTCCCTATTCTGGATGCGCTTAATAAAGCGCAGGTTTTCTTGCAAACCTTGCTCCGATTTTTCAGCTCCATCTCGATCGGTGACCTCGTAACACAGGGATGCCCGCAGACCAGCCTGGTTTATCGTCTCAGCGATGATATCCAATGAGCCATCAATCGCATTGGGCGAGGCGTGATGGTCGATTAACGTTGTGGTGCCGTGTTTAATCGCATCCACCAGGCACACCAGCGCCGAATAGCGGACGCCATCCTCATCCAGAGCTTTATCGAGATTCCACCAGAGTTTTTCCAGAATCTCTGTAAAGGTGCTGGCAGGTTCTCCAGGAATGCCCAAACCGCGTGAAAAAGCACCGTAAAAATGGGTGTGAGCGCAGATATTTCCCGGCATCACGTATTGACCCCCGGCATCTAAAATTTCTTCATCGGGGTAATCCTTTATCAGTTCATTTTGAGGTGCAATCTTCTGAATCACTCCATCGCGGATCAGAAGCCCCAAGCCCTCGGGTATGACCTGATATTCAGAGCCCCATGGTATCAGTTTCCCATTGGTGATCAGCATGTCATTTTCTCCTGTCGGAATATCACAAACGATTAATTTACAAAAAAATTATATCACAGGCAAGCCATGAAAATAAGAAAATCGCCCTGTTAATCACATTAGAAAAGCCCTGCAAAGTTTGTCTGGAAAAATAAATGCTATAATCAACGCAAAGCAAAACCGGGTCGTCAGCAGGGTAACCTCGCCGGACAAAGCAAGCTGGAAATTTTCCGTTGATGACCCAACCAAGAGTTCGCGATATCACGACTCTGCCGCATACGCCAGGTAGTCGATCATGCCCGGAGGCGAAATATGAAATTTCTGATTACAGGGTTTGAACCCTTTCATGATCACCCCATAAATCCCAGCCAACTGCTGGTTGAAAGCTTGCCTGACCAATACCTTGATGTTCAGCTTGTAAAAGGGATTTTGCCTGTTCACCATCTTCTGGGACCCGAAAGATTGCTGTCTCTGCTCGCAGGCAACCAGCCAGACGCCGTGTTGGCCTTTGGCTTGGCTGCCAACAGAACAAAAGTTTCGCTGGAGCGGGTGGCCATCAACCTGATGGATTATTCAATCGCAGATAACGCCGGAGTGACCGTCACCAATCGACCCATAGATCCCAACGGTCCAGCTGCTTATTTCAGCACCCTTCCCATTGAGCAGCTTTTATCCACACTGGTTGACGAGGAGATCCCCACAGAAATTTCTCTTAGCGCGGGCGCGTATTTGTGCAACCAGGTTTTTTATACCCTGATGCACTGGGTTGCTGCTCAGAAAAAGCGCATGAGCGCAGGTTTTATTCACCTGCCTGCTTTGCCTGAACAGGCAGCCAGGTCATCCGGACCAATGCCTTCGTTACCGCTGGATTACTTTACCAGGGCAGCGCTGCTGATCATAGACACAATCATCCTGCATACCTGATTCGGATCGATTATTCGCGTTCTGACTCAATGATTTCAATCGAATTAATTTTTACACCAGGATATTCCGGTCGTATCGGGTCGCGTTGTGGGATAGAAAGTAACACGTCCAAGCCCTCCACAAGCTCCCCAAAGACGCTGTGTTTCCCATCCAGCCAGGGTGTCGGCACATGGGTGATGAAAAATTGGGAACCGTTGGTGTTCTGACCGGCATTCGCCATGGACACAATTCCGGGCCGATCGTGTTTCAGGTCTGGGTGAAACTCATCCGCAAAGCTGTAACCAGGGCCGCCCCTGCCTGTGCCCGTCGGGTCGCCTGTTTGAGCCATAAAGTCATCAATCACGCGGTGAAAGATCACCCCGTTGTAAAACCCGGCTTTTGAGAGAAATACAAAATTGTTCACGGTATGTGGCGTGAGGTCACTGAATAATTTGATCTTCAGATCACCTTTATCGGTGTGCAGCACAGCGTGATAAATTTTCTCCTCATCTAAGATCATCTCAGGCGGTTTGGACCAGCGTTTTTGGGCTTGTGACATAAAGTATTCCTCTTCTTGAATTTTATAGTTTATTCAACAATTTCATAAAGTTCAACCAGAACGCCATTGGCAGCCCTGGGGTGAATAAATGCCATTCGGCGACCTGGCAAGTCTCGGGCGACTTCATCAATTAATTGCACACCCTTAGCCTTGAGATCATCAAGCATCCCATCGATATCATCAACCTCGATGCACAGGTGATGCATGCCCTCGCCCCGCTTTTCAAGGTATTTTCCCAACCCGGTGTCCATATCCGTCGGCTGGACCAATTCGATCTCACCCTCGCCCACTGGGATAAAGGCCACCATCGATGCCTGTGAAGGCACGTCTTCAACATGATCCAGCTTTAAGCCGAGCTGGTCGCGCCAGAACCTCAGTGATTCTTCGATATCTCTTACAACGATGGCAACATGATTGATCTTTTTTATTTTTGCCATGGCTTTCCTCTCATTCAGATAAAAGTCGGCGGTTGATACTGCCCCCACACCGCGCGCAATACATTGCAGATCTCGCCCAGGGTGACTTCGTTTTCCGCGCACTCAATAAATACAGGCATCAGTAGTTCATCACTGCGGGCAGCCGATTCCAGCTTTCCCAACAGAACGCTGACGGTTTCATTGTCCCGAGAAGCCCGCAACTCAGCCAGTTGCCGCTTTTGATTTTCTTCAACTTTCGGGTCCACGGACAATGCCTCCAGTTCGATCACCTCATCGACCTGAAACTCATTCACGCCCACCACGATCTTTTCGCCTGTTTCAATCGCACGTTGAGCCTGGTAGGCTGCTTCCAGGATTTCATTTTGCATGAAGCCAGAATTGATGGACTGCAACGCACCGCCCAGGGCATCAATTTTTTCGATGTAGTCACGGGCAATCGCCTCTATCTGGTCTGTCAATGTTTCAATTAAATAAGATCCTGCCATTGGGTCCACACTGTCGGCAACGCCCGATTCGTTGGCGATGATCTGCTGGGTTCGCAGCGCAACCCGGACTGATTTTTCTGTCGGCAGCCACAGCGCCTCGTCCATGCTGTTCGTATGTAGCGATTGCGTCCCGCCCAACACAGCCGCCAGCGCTTGCAATGTCACCCTGACCACGTTGTTCTCAGGCTGATGAGCCGTTAATGTTGATCCTGCAGTTTGGGTGTGGAAGCGCATTCGGCATGTTTTATCATCCTGCGCGTGAAATCGTTCTCTCATGATTCGGGCATACAGCCGCCGGGCAGCCCGGAATTTTGCAATTTCTTCAAAAAAATCATTATGCGCGTTAAAGAAAAATGAGAGCTGGTTGCCAAATTCATCGACCTCTAATCCCGCATCGATCGCTGCCTGGATATAAGCGATAGCATTTGCGAGCGTGAACGCCACCTCCTGTGCAGCGGTGGAACCGGCTTCCCGAATGTGATAACCCGAAATGCTGATGGTATTCCAGGACGGGATCTGGTCCTTGCAGAACCGAAACACATCTGTGATCAAACGCATCGAAGGCTCGGGTGGAAAGATATACGTCCCCCGCGCCACATATTCCTTGAGGATGTCGTTTTGAATCGTTCCCCTTAATTTATTTAACGCGACACCCTGCTTTTTTGCCACGGCAATATAAAAGGCCAGCAAAATGGAAGCAGGCGCATTAATCGTCATACTGGTTGAAACCTTATCCAAAGGGATGTCCTTGAACAGGGTCTCCATGTCCCGCATCGATGAAATCGAAACGCCCACTTTCCCTACCTCGCCCATTGCCATCGCATCATCGGCATCATAGCCAATTTGTGTCGGCAGGTCGAAAGCCACAGACAGGCCGGTCTGCCCCTGGTCCAACAAATAGCGGTAACGTTGATTCGATTCCTCGGCGGTGGCATATCCCGCGTATTGCCGCATGGTCCAGTATCGACCACGATACATCGTCGGTTGGACGCCGCGCGTATACGGATACTCGCCAGGAAAGCCCAAATCTTCCATATAATCCTGTTTTTCAGGCGGCAACAGGATTGGCGGTATTTCAATGCCGGAAGACGTTGCAAAGCTTTCCTTCCGTTCGGGAAAGCGTTTGATCAGCGGGTGATACACTTCATTTTCCCATCGTAGTTTTTCTTGTTCGATTGCCATAAGCACCTCATGCCAGTGATTGTAGCTTTTCACAAGTATACCCGAAATCAAGCGCCGAATTTTGCCTGTTTTTGCTCATCAACCTGTTGCTGTTAATCCATAATTCGAGTAGAATTCCTTGGCTTGTTCGTTGTACCCTTCGAGCAAGACATCATTTAAATAAACGAAAGGGCTTGTAAAAAATGAAAGTTGTATTGATCAAAGACGTCTATAAGTTAGGGCGGGCAGGTGAGATTAAAAAAGTCGCCGCAGGTTATGGGCGCAACTACCTGATCCCCCAGGGTTTGGCTATTCCTGCATCAAAAGGCGCGTTGCAGCAAGCAGAACGCATCAGAATTAAAGCCACCGAACGGCGCGCGGCGCTCAATGAAGAATTAAGTGCAATTTCTGAAGTCCTTGGTGGTAAGACCCTCGCTTTCCCCGTGAAAGCCAGTGAAACCGGGCGGCTCTATGGTTCTGTAAGTCGCGATGAGATTGTTAAAGCCGTTTTCGCCAACTACCAGATTGAACTGGAAAGGCGCCAAGTCGAGACAGAACCCATCCGCCAAATTGGTGCTTACACCATTCCGATTCATTTGACCATGGACCTCGTCCCTGAAATCACTGTGATCGTTCATCGTGAAGGCGAACCGCCGGTTCAAAAAACGCCGGCCTCAGAAGAAGAAGCCCTCGACGAAGCAGAAATAGCGCTTGAGGGCGAAGAGGCACCTGTTGACCTCGAAGAAATCCTGCCAGATGAGGTTGAAGACGAAGCGGAACATCCTGAAGCATAATTTTTTACTCAAGTATGGTTCAACCGGCCTGTTAATGGATCACACAACAGGCCGGTTTCTTTTTAGAATATAATACTTATATGCAATCTTCTATCGGAGCACAATTAAAACAAATCCGGGAATCCCGGGGGATCTCTTTAGAAACGATTGCCTCAAAAACCCACATCTCCCTGGCTTACCTTCGAGCGTTGGAGGAGAATGATGTTGATTCCTTGCCCTCAACCGTTCAATTGCGCGGTTTTTTACGCCTGTACGCCAATGAATTAGGCCTCCAACTGGAAAATTTGACCGTTGGAGGGTATCACCTGGCTGGTGACAAACAGGTAATGACTTTGACAGGAGAACCTAGGTCGCCAGAAGAAGACCAGGCAACCGTGATTGAACCTTCCGATGACCGGCCAGAACCCGATCCCACGCCTGCTCCAGAATCAGCCCCTGGTCAGGAACAAGCATCGTTTCCCACGCCAACAGATCTCGATTTCGAAACCAACCAGGGGGAACCTGAGGCAAAAGTCTCCGAGAATATGTTCAAAGCCATTGGAAATCAAATCAAGAGACAGCGTGAATTACTCAGCTTATCAATCGATGAGGTTCATGATAACCTCCACATTTCACCGCAACACCTTGAGGCAATTGAATCAGGGCAATTTGATCAATTGCCTTCACCGGTTCAGGCAAAGGGCTTGCTGGTAAACTATATTGATTTTCTAAACCTGGATTCAGAAATCCTGCTCAACAATTATGCTGAAGCCCTCCAGTTGCGTCGCATTGAAAGGCAGGATGCATTGGTGAAAAAAAGCAAGCGTTCAACCCGAGAAATTTCTCCGACAGCTTTGCGACTTAAGAATTTCTTCACCCTCGATCTGCTCGTCATCGCAGGTCTATTCCTGGCATTTGCCACTTTCGTGATCTGGGGTGTCAACCGCATCCTTGACAATGAGATGTCAGAACGCAATGCAAGTGACATTCCAGGCGTTTCTGATGTTCTCCTGGCAACCGAAACGCCCACACCTGCGCTTATCACTGAGGATGAGACAACGGTCATCATCGAAGATCAGGACTTGAACTCCGAGACTCCGGAAACAGAAGACATAGAACCCTTATTTACACCAATTGCCAGTTCAGATCCCATCAATATCATCCTGATCCCTCGCCAACGGTTATGGGTGCAGGTGACCGTTGACGATAAACAGGTGTTTCAAGGGCGTTTAATCCCCGGAAATGCTTATGAGTACTCCGGGCAAGTACAGATTGACATTCTCACCGGCAATATCGGCGCATTACAAATCCTTTTCAACAATCGAGATATAGGCTCACAAGGTTTGCTGGGTCAGGTTGCCAATCTGATCTTCAATGCCAAAGGCCTGGTTTTACCTCCCCCCACCAGCACACCCGCCACCACCCCAACGCCTCAAACGACACCCAACCCGCTGGAGATCGATGACTAAACAGGCTAAAGGAACTTATCACCTGGTTTCCCTGGGCTGTCCAAAAAACCTGGTGGATTCAGAATCAATGTCCCGGCTGTTGAATCAGCGTGGATTGGTCGCTTCCAGTATCCCAGAAAAATCAGAATACCTGATTGTCAACACCTGCGGATTTTTGACTGCAGCCCGCCGGGAAGCCATCACAATACTCCGAAGTCTGGTCAGTGAAAAACAGCCCTGGCAGAAATTGATCGCTACCGGGTGCATGCCCGAACTGCACCGTCAGGAATTACTCGATTCTGTGCCCGGTTTGGACGGGATCCTGGGTACCAGGCGCTGGATGGACATCCTGGACCTCATTGATCAAGTCGATCGGCATGATCGGAAGAGACCGTATTTACATTGCTCTCAAATAACCTCAGATCCAGTTGAAACACGCCGTGTGGCTATCCAGGGTGGCAGCGCCTATCTAAAAATCGCTGATGGCTGCCGCAGATCCTGTTCTTATTGCTTGATCCCATTGATTAAAGGCAATCTGATCAGTCGCCCGATTGATGAAATTATTAAGGACGCAAAAGCTTTACAGGATCTTGGAATCAAGGAGATCATTCTCATCGCCCAGGATACCACAGATTATGGGCACGATTTGGGGATGCAGGACGGGTTAACCCGGCTGTTAGAAGCTCTGCTCAAGGCAGTTCCCCACATTCCCTGGATCCGCTTGTTATATGCCTTTCCAGGTTATGTGACAGACAATCTAATCCAGTTGATGAAAAATGAAGCACAAGTCCTCCCCTACCTGGATATTCCCCTCCAGCACGCTGACCCGGCTGTCCTGCGTGCGATGCGTCGCCCATCCGATATCGAGGCTGTCTCCCGGGCAATTGCCCACATCCGTGCCGAAATCGAGGGTATTGCCCTGAGAACAACGATGATTGTCGGTTTTCCCGGTGAGGATGACCTCGCCTTCCAAAGGTTGGTGGACTTCGTCCAAACCCAGCGTTTTGATCACCTGGGAACGTTTGCCTATTCCTTTGAACCGGGTGCTCCTGCCGAGCCCCTGGGCGACCCGATCTCAGAAGACACCAAAGCCGATCGGGTTGAACAACTCATGCACATTCAAGCTGAGATCTCTTTAGCGCGTAATCAATCCTTCATCGATAAGGTGCTGGATGTCATTATTGAAGGCATCGACGATGAAAACCGAATCTCAATTGGGCGATCCTACCGGGATGCCCCCGAAATTGACGGCTTAGTTATAGTTGAAGGAATTGCCCCGATTGGTGAAATAGTGGCAGTGAAGATCCATAGTGCAATCACCTACGACCTGATCGGTAAACTCGTCTGACCCCATCGATCCGACAAAAAAGCCATCCCGATGATCTGGGATGGCATTTCTTTTTTGTTAATGTTTTCAAACTCACCCATCCGGTGTTTCGGTTGTTTCAGGTGTTGTTTTTTCTGTCGACACTGCTGTCGGCTCCTCAATCGGCGCGGGCGTTGATTCCCCATTTCGCCCCTCTTCGTGCGGGAGTTCCCCTAACAGGCAAGCTTCTGCTGCATCCTCAGATAGGGTTCTGGCATCCGCGTCTTCGCTGATCATCAGCGCTTTTTCCAGGTATTCCTGAGCCAAACAATACTCTCCAGCTTCGAAAAGTTGCTTTGCATATTCAATGACGCCGATGCGAAAACGCTCTGTGGCGGTCATAAACGTCCCATCCATCAGGTTTGGCAGGTGAGGGTAAACCTGTTCAAAATAAAAGACAACCTCGTACCAATCCACATCCCAGTAACTGGCACCTGTGATGTACAATCGGGTCCAGGTACGCAAGCCTTCAGCGCTTGAATCTAAGGGCGCAAAACGTTCAGCCAGTGTCAGATCATAAATCCCCGGTTCTAAACTGTTTTCCACCAATATCTTCTGGATTCCCCGGTTGCGTAAAGCACCATATAATAAACCATCCACCTCGATTGCGCGAAAATGCAAATCATTTTCTCTCAACGCCTGTAAAGAGCGGATGACTTCATCCCACTGTCCGCTGGCATACAATTGAAGCGTATTTTCGAATAATTCCTGGACACCCCGCAAATCAGGCGTGGGTGTGAACACCACCTGGGTTGGCATCGGTGAGGGTTGCGGTGTAGCAGTTGTCCTTGAGTTGATCAGCACCAGGCTTTGACTGTAAAGCTCGCCAATTTCAGCGAGCTCTTCTTCCGTGAGAAAATCAGCCATCTCATCCAATATCCAGTCCAGGCGATCTAAGGCAACCTCATATCGCCCTTCTTCGATATCCAGGCGGGCGCCGTCGATTTGCGATTTGACCTTGGATTCAGCCTGGCTTTCAGCCAGTGCTATCCGGTCATTAATGGCGCGTGCACCCCCGGCAAGGATTCCAATGGCTAAAAAAACCAGGATCAGCGCAGCAGCAATCAAATACCAGGCTGACCGACGTTCGAGAAACTTCTTCTTTTCTCTTTTTCGCTCATTGGCTGGCTGCTCAGTTTGATTTGTCTTCTCTGTTTGATCCATCGGCAGGATTATACCTCAGTTAACTTACAGGTGGACAAGCATACGGATGTCTTTCCAGATCGGGATTGCCCCTGCCAGTGCACCGATAACAATCGCTGCTAATGCCAGCATCAGTGCTGAAACCGGTATTGAAATCACAGTCATCACCAACCAGATGCTTAATCCAGCCAGGCACGCGCTCAATCCTCCCCGTACTAACGCACCCCGTAATCGAAATTTCTCTGGGAGTTGACGGTTGAGCATGACAATTAACAACAAACCTTGAATACTATACGAAAGAGAGTTAGCCAGCGCGATCCCCCCAAAGGACAGCCAACGCATCAGCGCGATCGCCAATCCAAGGTTAATCAAGAATCCCAGGGCTGAAATTGCCAGCGGCTCGCGTGGGCGTTGACGGGCAAAAAACGAGCGCACACACAGGTCCACAATATTGTGTCCCAGCAGGCCGACCAGAAAAGCCTGTGTAGCCCTCAGAATCATTTGTGATTCACCAAAACTATATTTAAAAGCCACCTCGATCAGCGGCAAACTGGCCAGAGACAGGATCATCGCAATTGGCAAAGACACCGCAATCATCACCTTTAACGACCGCTCGATCGTGTTTTTGAATGCCGCTTGGTCACCCGCTGCAATATGATCCGACAGGGTCGGCAGCAACGCGGTCGCAATCGCAGTGCCGATCATCGTTTGAGGCACCTGTTGAATCCACCATCCAAAACTCAAGGCTGTCAAAGAACCTTCTGGTAATCGAGAGGCCAGATTGTCCTGAGCCAGGAAAAACAATTGAATGAAGACCATATTCACCAAACGCGGTCCCATCAACCTTAAAACATTTCGGACCGATTGATCCTTCAGGTTCAGACTGGCAAACCATTTAAATTTATGCTTTATCAAGCCTGGCACCTGAATTAATAAGTGAAGCGCTGCGCCAATGATCACACCATAGACCAAGCCGTGAATTCCCATGTTGAAAGCAGGCAATTGGATTCCGGCAATCCTGTACCCAACACTCGGCGCTAATACGATAGCGCCAAAAATCCGTCCTCCGTCATAGACCAGCGGCGCTATTGCTGGCAGAAGAAAATGTTGATTGGCATGCAACCCGGCGATCACCAGGCCGCTGATCGAAAAGATCAGGGTGGCAACCAGGTTCAAGCGCATTAATTGAACTGCCAGAACTTGTTGTTCAGTTGAAAAACCGGGAGCGACTCCTAACTCCCAGCCAACAAGCGGTTTTGCAAACACCGAAATGACCAGCGCCAAAACTGCCGTGACGAGAAATGCCAGGTTCGCAATCCGTGAAAACAATTTCCATGCCGATTCTCGTCCCTCTTTTGCCAGTGTCTCCGAGAGAACAGGGATAAACGCAATCGCCAACGCACCACCTGAAATAAGCGCAAACAAGAGATCCGGTAAATTATTGGCGGCATTGAAAACATCCAGCTCTGCAGATAAGCCAAATTGCCTGCCAATGATGACGGTCCGCACAATCGCCACCAATTTACCCAGCCCAAAAAAGAAAAACAAAAGCAGCGAAACCCGGCTGAGCCGGCTGGTCTTTTTCATGATTCTCCAATTCTTTGGCAACAAACCTGCTTAGATTATGCCATATTACCAACCTCTTGACCAGTTGCCAAAAGAGAAACTTCTCAACACACAGGGAGTAATGCTACAATTAAACCCATGACACACACAGAAAAAACAGGAGCTTTGTACATCGTTGCAACGCCCATTGGCAATCCCCGTGACATTACCTTGCGCGCCCTGGATATCCTCAAGCAGGTCGATGCCATCATCTGTGAAGACCTTCGCCAGGGAAGCCGCCTGCTCCGTCAACTGGGTGTAGAAAACGAACTGCTCACCTTAAATGAGCACAATGAAGCTGAAGAATCGGAGTTCATCGTCCTGCGCCTGGCACAGGGCGAATCTATGGCCATCATTTCAGATGCTGGCACCCCCGTTTTTGCCGACCCGGGTCGGCACCTGCTGGACCTGTGCTACCAGGCAGGCATCTCGATTTCACCGATTCCGGGGTCTTCCTCTTTGATGGCTGCTCTTTCACTCAGCAATTTTCCCATCGATCGCTTCATATTTGCAGGGTTCCCACCCGTAAAAAGCGAGCATCGCGAAGGTTTCCTTGCCAGATATAAATCCGAATCCGTCCCGGTGATTCTGATGGACACGCCTTATCGCCTGACCAAACTTCTGACCGAAGTGCAATCTGTATTCGGGAAAAGCCAGGATATCCTCCTGGCATGCGACCTGACCCTCAAGCAAGAGACGATCTACCGGGGAAACATCGCAGACATCCTGCCGAAAGTCACCGGCCAGAAGCGTGAGTTTATCCTGATCCTCAACCTCAACAAGCTGCAAAGGAAACGCTAAAATGCAGACACCACAAAAAATGCAAATTCGGGATAAAGCACTCACCTTGCCAGCTTTTCTCCCCGATGCAACCCTGGGATATGTGCGCGCAGTGGATTCACGTGATCTGGAGAGCGTTGGCATTCAAGGTCTGGTCATGAACACCTTTCACCTGATGCAGAAACCCGGTTCGAGTACCATTCAATCCTTTTCTGGCTTGCACAACTTTGCCGATTGGCACAAAGTGATTGTGACCGATTCGGGTGGATTCCAGGCGTACTCGCTGATCCATCAATCCGAACAGTTCGGCACCCTCACCGACCGCGGCATCCTCTTCCGTCCTGATGGTAAGGGCAGAAAACTGCTCCTCTCGCCAGAGAAGAGCATCCAATTACAGATCAGCTACGGCAGTGATGTGGTCATCTGCCTCGATGACTGTACCCACGTGGACGCGTCTCGCGCACAGCAAGAAATCAGCGTCAAGCGCACCCTGGATTGGGCGAAGCGCTGCAAGCAGGAATACAATCTCCAACTCGATCAGCGCAAAATTTCCGATGTCGACCGCCCCCTGATCTTCAGCGTGATTCAAGGCGGTGGTTACGCCGACCTGCGCAAGATGTGCGCAGATGGCTTGCTGGAGATCGGCTTTGACGCCTTTGGGTATGGCGGTTGGCCATTAAATTCCCAGGGACAATTGCTCACCGACATTGTCGGACTGACTCGAGAGCTGGTGCCTTCAAGTTATCACATGCACGCGCTGGGGATCGGGCACCCGCTTAACCTGGTCAAGACTTTTCGCCTCGGCTATGACCTCTTTGATTGCGCCCTGCCCACCCGTGATGCACGACACGGCCGATTGATGCGTTACAACCTTCCACCGGATCAGCCCCTGCAGGGTGAAGACTGGCTGGAATATGTCTATCTCCAGGACAAAAAACACATCAAGGTCGATCGACCAATATCAGATGATTGCGATTGCCCCGTGTGCCAGCATTACAGCCTGGGTTATCTGCACCACCTTTTCAAAACCGGAGACTGGCTTTATTACCGTCTGGCGACTCTGCACAACCTGCGCTTCATGACCCAGCTCACGGAAAGGCTGCAGAACGACCATGGATAACCCACAGCTTGAGCAGTTAGCCAACCAGGTGCTCTCGGGCGCCAAATACAAGCACATCACCTCGAACCTGGTACGGCGTTTGTGCCAGGAAGCAATCACTGCTGGTTTCGCAGGCAAAGCTGCCGTCAAGTTTGTGCGCAACAAACTCCACCAGGTTGGCGGCGCCTATCTCAAACAAAAATCAATTTACGCCGCCGCTATCCAACAGTTGAAAGATCTCCCCAGAGAGTTCAATTCGCCTGAAACCCAGGATTTCTGCCGCCGGATGCTGCAATCCCATGCCTCTACTGCTGAACGCCTGCCCATTATTGAAACCTTTTTCCAAACCTGCCTGACGCCGATCGCGCCGGTCACCGGCATCATTGATTTGGCGTGTGGGTTGAATCCTCTGGCGCTCCCCTGGATACCCGTTGCAGACCATGTTCAGTATTTTGCCTGCGACATCTACCTAGATTTGCTGGATCTGGTCAACGCTTTTTTTGATCAATTCTGCATCAACGGTGCGGCTGAGCCCTGCGATTTGATCGCTGAGGTTCCCGCCGAAAGAGCCCAGGTCGCCTTTTTACTTAAATCGATCCCCTGTTTGGAACAAATGGAAAAATCTATCGGTGAGCGTTTGCTGGAGGACACACCTGCGGATCACATCCTGGTCAGCTTTCCAGTTCATAGCCTGGCTGGGCGAAAAAAAGGCATGTCCGCATTCTACAAAGAGCATTTTTTAAAGCTGGTCGGTGGAAAACCCTGGGAAATTCAGGAGTTTCTTTTCCAAACCGAACTGGCTTTTTTGGTGTCAAAATGAAGGTTGAAAATCAGCTCATCCAGGAGCTTGTCGGTCAGATCCTCAACACCAGGAAATACCGTCATCTGGGGTTGAATCAGGCCACCATTGAAGACCTGGTCCGACAAGAAGCGCTTCAGCAGGGGTCACAAAAAGCGATCCTCAAAGCCGTCCGGCGGAAATTACACAACATCGTCGCACCCTACCTGGGTCAACCCGATTATCCTGCTCTGACAAAAGAACTTTACAAAATCGAAGATTTTGCCCTCGATTCCCCGCAGTTAAAGAATTTTTGCCTCAAAGTGCTCTCTCAGCATGCTTCCACAGCAGAACGCATCCCAATCATGGACGAGTTTTACACGCAACTTTTCCAGGCAGTCGGGAAACCGCAGGTGATCTTCGACCTGGCTTGCGGCTTGCATCCCCTGGCGTTGCCCTGGATGGGGTTACCCCCTTCAGTCCGCTACCATGCCTTTGATATCATCCAACCCAGGGTGGACTTTATTAACCTTTTTCTATCAAAAATCGGATTAACACCCCTGGCTGAAAACAGGGACATCCTTGCCAACCCGCCAGAAGGCGCCGCTGATCTCGCGTTTTTCTTCAAAGAGGCGCACCGTTTCGAAAAGCGTCAACCCGGATGCAACCGTGTCTTCTGGAGTGCTCTGAAGGTTAAAAAACTGGCCGTCTCCTTGCCCGCTACTGACCTCTCCGGCACCCATAGCCTGCAACAAAGACATCGCGATTTGGTCTTTTCCAACCTGCCTGAAGGTCTGCCCGTTCAGGAAATAAGGATCGAAAACGAGATTGTCTTTCTGATTGATAAAACCCAGGGAACTCACAATGGCTGATCCCGGCATGCACAAACTGGTTCAAAGTCTGGCGCGTTTTTCAGAGATCCTCAGCGAAGAAGAACTCCAGCAAATCCGGGCAATTCAGGATGCCCCCCTGTCCACCGGTATTCGGCTCAATTCGCTCAAAGCGCACCCGGCAACATCGATCCACGCCCTGGCAGAACGTTATGGTTGGGAAATTAAACCCGTCGCCTTCTGTGACAACGCCTGGTTGATTGAATCCGCTAGCACCTCACCCGGCATGACGATAGAACACCGCCTGGGCGGATATTACCTTCAGGATGCATCCTCAATGGTACCGGTCAGCCTGCTGGATTTTGAAGCACAGCGACCGTTGATCCTCGACATGGCCGCCTCTCCCGGTGGAAAAACAACCCACCTGGTCGACCGCACACAGGACATGGGTTTTATCATCGCCAACGATGCCAGCCAAAGGCGCATCCCCGCTTTACGCTCCGTCATCGCGAATTGGGGCGCCATCAACCAGGTCGTAACCCATTTTCCCGGTGAATCCTTTGGCAGATGGTTCCCCGAGACCTTTGATAGCATCTTGCTCGATGCCCCCTGCAGCATGGAGAATCTGCGCCCAACACCCAGCCACCCCCTCAGAGAAACCACCGATTCAGAACGGCTTCGTCTGCAAGAAATGCAAATTCGGCTTCTCATCAGCGGGTTGAGCGCTCTAAAAATTGGTGGACAGCTCGTTTACGCCACCTGCTCGCTGGCTCCTGAGGAAAACGAGGCTGTGATTGACCAGGTTCTCAAGTTGTACCCCGACGCCCTGATTATTGAAGATCTCTCCAGCAAGCTGCCCTTCCATGCCCCCGGGCTGAGCACCTATGCAGACCAGATTTTCCATCCCGCACTGCAAAACACTCTGCGACTCTGGCCGCATCTGACCGGCATGTCGGGTTTCTTTTGCGCACGTTTACGAAAAACAGGCGTAATCCCCATAACACCTCAGGCGCCCCCCACCCGCGACTTTTCTCGCACCCAGTTTGAAGCGACACCGCTCAATCTTCAGTCGGCAATTTGTGAACAGATTTGGGATGCTTATGGATTTGACCTTGGCGAAATCCTCGCCCGGTATCACCTCGAGCTTTTTAAGCGCCACGAAGGTATCTTTCTCATTCCTCAAGTCTACCTCGAAAGATTCCAAACGCTCCCCTTTGAGTGGATTGGCATGCAAATCGGTCAGTGGATTGCAGGAAATTTCCACCCCTCCCTTGAATTCGCCAGCCGTTTCGGTCACTTGTTTATCCGGGGAAAAGCCCAGCTTGATGATTCGCAACTTTCCCAATGGATCGACCAGCGGGATATTCGCAACCCTAAAATAGATCTACCCCCTCAAGGTCAGTATCTGCTGGTGGAAGACAAAAGCGGTCGCAATCTAGGCGTGGGAAAATTGCTCTCCAAGCGCCTGCGGAATCTCCTCCCCCGAAGTTGAATCGATATATTCAAGATACTTTCCACGATCCATCGTAACCCCCCGATATTCTCCGTGGTATTTCTCCGGCAGCAGGTCAGCAATTTCCAGCATGATGGCGTCGGTAACAGCTTGCATAATTTCTTTGTTCCTCTCCTGACCAGAAAACTTACACCGAAAGGGTTTTCCAACTCTCACATGAAATGGTGTCCGTTTTAAGCGGCGAAGATTCTGTGAGATATCCTCGTGACCATAATAGACTAGCGGGAGGATTGGAACATCAGCCTTGCTCGCCAGAATGGCGATGCCAGGCTTTCCTTGAAGCAAACGACCGTCGCCTGAACGTGTACCCTCCGGAGCGATGGCTAGAAGTTGTTTTTTGACCAGCAAAGCATCTTTAGCCGCTTTGAAAGCATTAAAATCAGCAACCCCTCGATCAATCGGAATTCCGCCCCACAGGGTAAACAAAAATGCCATCAATGGATTATCCCAGGTTTCGCGTTTGGCAAACCCTGTAAATGAGCGTGATCCCATGTGGGTGATCAACACAGGTGCATCCAAAAAATTAACATGATTAACAGCAAGAATCAGCGGGCCACGTTTTGGCACTTTTTTTATCTCTGAGATGTCAATTTTAAGTATGCAATACAGGATGGTCCGAATGATTGTATTGACCAACCAGGTCAGTGGAGTTTTCATGGAGACACCAACCTCAAAGCTCGTGGGAGAATATCAACTTCAAGAGCATCACCGGCGACACAAATCGTTTCGCCGTCCGCATGCACAGGCAATGTGCCTTCAATTGCGCTGATCTTAATCGCCTTTCCTGTGAGCATCTTAATCGCTGGATTTTTCTCATGCGTCCCCGACATGACCTGCGGGAACAAACCTATAACTTGCCAGCGGGTCACCTGCCCGGCAATACACAGGTTTAATATGCCATCATCAGATTCGGACGCGGGCGCAAACATGAAAGAACCCCCCATCCGCCGCCCATTCATCATCGACACCAAAATACAGGGTTGTTCGATGATTTCGCCATCAATATCCAACCGAATAAGCGGTGCTTTGAAGTACAAAAAGATGGTCTTCAGTGCTGCATACAGGTATGCCGGGACACCATCGATATAAGGCGGAAGTTTCGCTGCTTCAAATCCAACGACTGTATCAAATCCGATGCCGACGCCATTTCCGAAATAACGACCGTCAGGATAGTCGCCACCTTTCACAAAACCAATGTCAATCTCCCTGGAATTTCCGTTTGCTAACAACTGGCAAGCAGCGACAAGATCCTGGGGAATACCCATGCCAAAAGAGAAATCATTGCCGCGTCCAACAGGCAAAACCGCCAGGTTTGGCAGCAATGCGTTCTTTTGTTTTGCACGCATCATCCCGTTGATGACTTCGTTAACCGTCCCATCTCCCCCAACCGCCACCAGAGTCTTGTATTCTTCAAAACAAGCTTCTTCTGTCAATTGGATGCCATGCCCGGGGTGATCTGTAAATTTAATTTCATAGTCCAGACCGAGCCCATCGATAACTTGTTCAATTTCAGGTAATAATTTTTTTGCTGCACCCTTACCTGCAGTCGGATTAACAATAATACAGATCTGTTTCAAGTTAAATTCCTGTTCTAAAGATGATTACACTGTATAACTCTGAATGCAGAATAAAGTTACCAAATCATATCACATTACCGAAAATTATTCAGAACCAAGCTCATGAAGAGCCAGGGCAGGAAAAACAATCGCCGCTGTTTCCATTCGAAAAATCCGGGCGCCCAGGGTTACCAGCTGGCATCCAGCACCCTGCGCTGAAGCCACTTCAGCATCAGAAAAGCCACCTTCTGGACCCACGAACAACGCCAGCTTGTCCCCTGTGAAACCTCGCAGTGCTTCCTTAAAGTTAACCCTACCCTCAGGCAAGCCTTCCCAGGCCAGCAGGCACAGACCATTCGTTTGGGTTGCATTAAGAAAGCAATCTGCCAATTTCTCCGGTGCATTCAGCACCGGTAGCTTTCCACGCCCGGATTGCTCTGCTGCTTCCTGAATAATCCGCTTCCAGCGAGACATTTTTCCCTCAGTCAATCCGGTATTGCTTATCAAAGTCCGCGTAGAAACAAAAGGGCAAAAGGCAGACACACCAATTTCAGTGCCCTTCTGGAAGATCCACTCCATCTTTTCACGGCTGGACAGTCCAATGAAAAGCGAAATCTGCACCCGAGGTTCGGATGTTGCCATTTGAGTGCGAACAATATCACCAACCCGTTGACCTTTTGCGGTTTCATCCCGCAGAACCACGGTATAGATTATCCCTCGATTATCCAGCACAGCGACACGATCGCCTTTCGCCAGGCGTAAGACATGCTTGATTTGGTGAGCAACCCGGTCAGGGAAGATGACCTGTAAATCGTGGATGTCATCCGGACTTAAAAAGAAATGGTGCATAGCAAGGTATACTTAGCCTGTGTGTTCAATCGGAGCCAACTGTGAAAAAACAAGACAATCACTCCGCAATACAATCCTTTCAATTTCTGGACATCCTCACGATGATCTTTGTCCTGACATTGGTGCTCAGCAATATCGCCTCCTCCGCCAAGATCATCGATTGGGGAGCCCGCCTGGGGAACTTATCTCTCAGCTTTGATGCTGGGACGATCCTGTTCCCGATCAGCTATATCGTTGGTGATGTTCTGACCGAAGTTTACGGTTACAAACGATCTCGGCGCATCATCTGGCTCGGCTTTGGCGCCCTGGCTTTCAGTGCGCTGGTGTTCTGGTTTGTCCAGGTACTTCCCGGAGAAGCCACCTGGCAGGCCAGTGTCGGCCAGGAAAACTTTAACAAGATTCTGGGAAGCATGAGCTCAGGCGCCATCGTTGTCGCCAGCCTGGCAGGGTACCTGGCTGGATCTTTTTCCAATGCCATGGTCATGGCTTCGATGAAAGTCCGTACCAAAGGTAAATTCCTGTGGGCGCGCACGATCGGTAGCAGTGTCATCGGGCAGGCTTTTGATACCTTTGCCTTCATCTTAATTGCCAGCGCCCTGGGCGTGTTCCCATGGAGCTTGTTCTGGAGTCTGACCATTACCAATTATATCTTTAAACTCGGTATTGAAATCGTCGTAACACCTCTCACCTATCGGGTTGTTAACAAGTTAAAGCACGCAGAAGATATCGACGTTTTCGACGATGGAACCGACTTTTCACCTTTCAAGTTCTGAGTTAGCGCCTACCGGGCACCTTCAATCAACACCGTGTATTCGCCGCGTGGGGCTTCCTGATTGAATGTTTCCAGCAGTTCGCTCAATCGCCCCCGTTGTAGGGATTCAAACTTCTTGGTCAAATCGTTAGCCAGCGCTGCCTGGCGATCTCCCAGGACAGCCAATGCATCTGCCAGAAAAGCCCGGACCCTGTGGGGGCTTTCATAGAAGATCAAAGTATGAGGCGATTCTGCATCAACGCTGATAAACCGTCGGCGTGCAGCGGATTTGCGCGGCGGGAAGCCCTTATATGTAAAACTGTGCCCGGGTAAGCCCGACAAGGTCAGCGCAAGCACCAGGGCGCTGGGGCCAGGTATCGCTGTGACCGGGATCCCATGCGCAATCGCAGCCTGCACCAGCGAATAGCCAGGATCAGAGATGCCCGGCGTCCCGGCACTGGAAACGACCGCAATTGATTGCCCCTCCAGCAGCAAGTCAACCAGCTTTGGCACAACCTTTTCCTCGTTGAAGGCATGATAACTCTTTTGGGGCTTGTGAATATTATAATGTCCCAACAAAATTGAGGTTTTGCGCGTATCTTCGCTGGCAATCAGATCTACACAACGCAGCACGTCCAATGCCCGCAGTGTAATATCACCCAGGTTGCCAATTGGCGTCGCAACCAGGTACAGCATCAGGATTGCCTTCCATCCAGGTGGATGCGCACCGTCTCAATCGCCTGGTGCGGACTGATAAATTGCACCGCATGCATGCCAAATTCCCGTGCAGCCATTACATTGGGCAAATGGTCATCCAAAAGCAGTGAACGCTCTGGCGTTGTGCCCAAACGTGACATCGCGATTTCAAAAATCCGCCGATCGGGTTTGATCACTCCCTCCTCAGCAGAAATGATGATTTCGTCCACATAACGCTTTAGCTGGTAAGTATCCTCCAGCAACTTCCGGGTTTGATCACCCGCATTACTTAAAATCGAAACTTGGTATTGACCATGCAGTTCTGCCATAAAATCGACAATCGGTTGGTTTAGCTGGCGATTCGAGGACAACCTTCGTTTTAAGAACCGGATCACTGTGGGTCTCAGGTGCCATTTCTCAGCCATCATGGTCCACAAATAATCCTCTGGCAATTTTCCCAAGCAGATGTCTTTGACCAGTTGAGAATCATGCGGGTTTTCCAACATCTCCTCAATCTCAGGATGGTCCTTAACGCCCAGGGCTTTCTTCCACAGTTTCAATTTGCGCTCATTGGGCTGTTTCAGTATCACACCGCCAAAATCAAAGAAGATGGTTTCTATCGTCATCACACGTTCAAATTCAAGATCAAAAATATTGCTTATATTGTACCGAAGGAATGGGGTTTCGTTAACCAAACAACAATAGCCAGCTCAGCCAGGAGCAACTCCTTACCGAATTTATGCCTACCGCTTGATTAATCAAGCCACTTTTCATAACACAAACCGTAATCACATCGCATTCTACAGAAAATTATCGCAGGCTGATCAACACAGGCGGTTAGCAGGTTTAAAACGTCGTCAATCAGGGTAGAATAAGGCTTAGAAATTTTGAAGAATTAATTTTTCAATGCCAAACACAATCGTCTGAATAAGTGAGTTTTCATGGAAAGAACCGTCCCAACCCGAGCCTCTGATGAAATTGACCTCTACATTCGCACAATCTACTCATTGCTGCGCTCAACAGAACGAGTGCGCATCCGCTCGCTTGAAGAAGTTCATGCGGGGATGAACTCTTCCCTGCATCCGTTTGCGCGTCAGGAACAACCCGATATTTCTGCTTTTATCTATGCGAATTTGCGCCTGCCAGACTGTATACCGGATGTCAAGGCTGTCCTATTAGCGCAAAGCGGGACTGTATTTGAACAATTCGGCTATCATGTAAATGAAAGTTGGACTGAAACGACCGCACGCGCCCGCCGCCGCCGTTGTTTTTTTGACGGAAAAAACTTGCTGGCTTGTTATATTGCCTCCCGCTCAGATATTGATGATGTCATCCCTTTGTTGACTGCATACCAGATCGAATGGAACAAGCTGCATCGTTTCTTACTCGATGCCCCAAGTGAACTTCTGACCAGTGTTTCACTTAGTGAAATGGAAGGCTTTGACAATTTGGCGCATCACCTCAGGATCTCACCCATTGAGCTGCGGCGTTTGCAAATCATTTGGGGCGAAGGATTTCAACCCAGGCTTAACCGCATCAAGTCACAGAAATTAGATCTGGAGGTGCAGCTTCTCAGCGGGTCTCTCAATGAGTACCGCCGAGCCACCCGTTACTGGTGGGATAATATCGCAACAAGCGTTCCGCAGATCAACCACCGACCGGTCTACTTCATTTCCAGCAACACCCACAGTATTCCCAACTTGCTGACTGGCTTTGCCCTCACCCAGAAAGAGCGCCTGGCCCACTACCTGCACACCGCCGGTGATGAAGATCTGCTGGCTGAATGGCGCGATATCAACCAGCAAGAAATCCCCTCGCGGCCTGAAAATTTTCTTTACTATGTCCTGAAGAAATACCAGGCCACGCCACAGGGAAAAGACCTGGTTGCCGCACAGGCGGAATTTGAGGAATCAAATGGCGTTTACCGCTTACCCAGCGAACATGCCTTCGACATAGAGGCGCAAATTATTGACCTGGCTGCCCTCAATCCCGAGACCATCGATCCCCGCCTTTCACCAACCGGATTTTCTGCGCAGGATGCTGATTGGTCATTCCTGAAACCAAGCGACGCCCTCATTCTGAATATTGATTATCCACTTGGATTTGCCGCATACAACCTGCTGGTAAAAATTGCAGAACACGCCGATCCGCTGCTAGGAATCTACATCATGGGCAAGGCAGCGACTCTCAACGGGCGGCGTGGGGATGTGATGATCCCCAACGTAATCTACGATGAGCATTCACAAAACACCTACTTGTTTCACAACTGTTTCTCTGCCAGCGATGTCAGACCATACCTCGTTTATGGCACGGTTTTAGATAACCAGAAATCGGTCTCTGTATTAGGTACTTTTCTGCAAAATTCTCAGGTCATGGAAGTGATTTACCGCGAAGGCTATACGGATATTGAAATGGAAGCTGGTCCGTATCTTTCTGCTGTGTCTGAGCTGTATCGCCCGACGCGTCACCCCGTTAATGAGATCGTTAATCTTTATGGCGTGCCTTTTGATTTAGGCATCCTACATTACGCTTCAGATACGCCCCTCACCAAGGGTGGCAACCTTGGCGCAGGCGCCCTGTCTTATTTTGGGGTTGATTCCACATATGCCACATCCCTGGCCATTCTCAGACGCCTCATGCAGAATGAACACCATCGCGTGTCATAATTTGGGCCTGCAAACCCTTCAAATCAAAAACAACCATTAAACATAGACCCGCGGGGTTTATATCGAATCTACACCAGCTATGGTTTAAAACCCCGCGGGTCTAAACAATGATATTCAATTTTTATTAAGACATAAATTCAACACAAATTTCCAACAAAGACCCGCGGGGTTTGTATTAAATTATATTCGGCTATACGAAAAAGCCCCGCGGTCTCTTTAAACATACCGCAATAAGAATACTTCTAATTAGCTACCAGCCACCAGCTACCAACTACCAGCTACCACTCAACTGCTGTTGTAAACGATCGGCTGTCTCCTGGTAAGTTGCCAACTTCTCGCGCTCTTTCGCCACTACCTCCGCCGGCGCTTTCTGCGCAAATGGACTCGCCAGCAAATTCTCCAACCGCTGAATCTGTGCTTGCGTTTCTCCTAATTCTTTCTCCAGGCGGGCGCGCTCAGCTTCTAAATCAATCAAACCCTCCAATGGCAGGCTGATCTCCACCGGCGCTACAACCAGATTAACCCGATCATCCGCCGGTTCTAGCGTCTCAAGAATCTCCAGCCCCTGCGGGTCGATCCCTGCCAGGGACACGAATATCTGACGTTGCGCACTGAGCATAGCGGTTTTTCCACCAGCGCCGATCGTGCAGGAGATTTTTCGCTGCGGTTCAACCTTGTATTCAGAGCGGATGTTACGAATTGCCCGCACCATCTCCTGGATTAAGCCAAAATCCTCAATCGCTTCCAACTCCCAGTCTTCCGCCATTTCTTGTTCAGGCCAGCGGGCTACGATCAATGCATCCTCCCATCCGCCTGCTGGCGCCAATGCATCCGATACGTCTACACACGCGCTTCGCAGGTGACCCCACAAGGCTTCCGTCACAAAGGGTGTAAACGGATGCAAAAACCGCAGACAAGTATCAAAAATCCTGACCAGCGTCTGTACCGTATAAAAAGCCCGGTCCCCGCCTTCAACGATCTGATCCTTGGAGATTTCCAAATACCAATCGGCGAACTCTCCCCAGAAAAACTCGTAAACCTGGCGTCCGGCTTCACCAAACTGATAACTCTCAAACAGGCGATTGACCGTTTCATTGAGTTGCCTCATGCGTGCCCAGATCCAGCGATCCGCCAGGGTCCAATCCGGTTCATCGACCGGCGCAGCAGGAAGGTTTTCCAGGTTGCGGATCACGTAGCGACCGGCATTCCACAACTTGTTGGCAAAATTTCGGTTGGCTTCCACCTTTTTCAGCGAAATATTCGGATCATTCCCGGGTGTTGTGCCCACCAACAAGGTGAAACGCAGCGCGTCTGTGCCAAGTTCATCCATGACCTTCAGTGGATCGATCACGTTGTTCTTGGTTTTGCTCATAATTTGCCCGAATTCATCCTTGATCATCCCGTGTAAATAGACGGTGTGGAAAGGTGCCTGCCCGGTGAACTCTAAGCCAGCCATGATCATACGTGCCACCCAGAAAAATAAAATATCATATCCCGTCTCCATCACAGACGTGGGATAAAAATAAGCCAGATCTGCAGTCTTCTCGGGCCAACCAAGCGTTGAGAATGGCCACAGAGCCGAAGAGAACCAGGTATCCAGGACATCCGGGTCCTGATGCAGATGGGCACTGCTGCACTCCTGGCAATGCGTGGGCTCTGATCGAGCCACCATTATCGCACCACAATCATCGCAATACCACACAGGAATACGATGCCCCCACCACAATTGCCGGCTGATGCACCAATCTTCAATGTTCTCCAACCAGTTGTAGTAAACCTTTTTAAACCGCTCGGGGATGATCTCTATGCGGCCATCTTTGACGGCTTCCAGAGCAGATTGCGCCATGCCGCTCACGTTCACAAACCACTGGGTGGAGATCATCGGCTCGATAAGCTCGCCCCCGCGCTGGGAGCGCGGCACCTTCATCTGGTAAGGCTCTACCTTGATCACCAGGCCTTCCGCTTCCATGTCCGCCCACAGCTTCTGCCGACATACCATGCGGTCTAACCCGGCATACGGTCCACCGTTCTCATTGATCGTGGCATCTTTATTCATCACATTGATGAACTCCAGATTGTGCCGTTCTCCAATGACATAGTCATTGGGGTCGTGCGCGGGCGTGATTTTAAGCGCACCGGTACCAAATTCCCGGTCGACATAGGCATCAGCGATCACCGGGACCTCTCGTCCCAGTATTGGAACAAGCGCCTTTTTTCCCACCAGATGCTTAAAGCGCTCATCTTCGGGATGGACTGCCACCGCGGTGTCCCCCAATATTGTTTCGGGGCGAGTGGTTGCCACCGGGATGAAATCATCACTACCAGAGATGCGGTATTTAAAGTAGTACAGCTTACCGGGTTCTTCGGAATATACAACCTCCAGATCAGACACTGCTGTTTGCAGTCCGGGTGACCAGTTGATCATCCGTGGACCGCGATAGATCAAACCTTTTTCGTACAGCAAAACAAAAGCTTCACGCACAGCCTGCGTTAATCCTTCATCAAGAGTGAAGCGCTCTCGGCTCCAATCGCAAGACGCGCCCAATCGCCGAATTTGCTGCGTGATGATGCCGCCGTATTTCTCCTTCCATGCCCAGGCGTATTCAAGGAATTTCTCCCGTCCAATCTCCTCACGGCTGGTGCCCTGCTCCCGCAGCATCATTTCAACTTGTAATTGGGTGGCAATGCCTGCATGATCCGTCCCGGGTACCCACAAAGCAGGTTCGCCCTTCATCCGATGATAGCGAATCATTAAATCTTCCATGGCAACAAATAGGGCATGCCCCAGATGCAGGCTGCCGGTTACATTCGGCGGCGGTATCGAAATCACAAAGGGCTTAATCTCGGGATCAAAGTCCGTCTCGTGGGGGTCATTACTGGGTTTAAAATAACCACGCTCCCACCACCATTGGTAAATACGCCCTTCCGTTTCGCTAAAATCATAGGTTTTTGGCAGTTCTTTAGCCATCAGACACGCTCCTCAATAAAATCACAATGATTAACAAAAAAACCTTTCATCCCAGAGGGCGAAAGGTTACTTCCGCGGTACCACCTCAATTCGCCAGCCTTAGCCAGCGCACTCATGCCAGACCACCATCCGGCCACACGATAACGGGCGTTCCCGTGCCGTTCTACTCACCCGCACCGAATTTGTTTGCCGGGCGGATTTTCTTCAGCATTATCCTGCGGCGACTTCACCCATCCCATTCCTGTGGACGCTTCCAGCCTGTGGCGTTCCTTCTCTGGCAGGCGGTGATGCGTTACTCCTCCGCTGGTTTTTTACACAATCAAATTATAGCAAAGATCGCAGGTAATTTCAACCTTTTTCACAATCAACGTTCCATCGATACGACCTGGTCTTCCCAACGATGCCAGCCAGAGAACTTCTCTTCAATGATCCGCTTTCCATCGCCAGGCGCATCCAGACCGACCAGTGCCAGGTCGGCATCGACCATGATCCGCACCAGCTCATGGAATTTTACCCGCGGCTCCCAGTTGAGCAGCTTTTTGGCTTTTTTTGTGTCCGCTTCCAGGTAATCGACCTCGGTTGGACGAAAGTACCGCGGGTCGATGCGCACATAATCATGCCAGTCCAAATTTACATAACCAAAGGCTTCATCCAGAAACTCCGCAATCGTATGCGCCTCGCCGGTGCCGATCACAAAATCCTCCGGCTGCTCCTGCTGCAGCATCAGGTTCATCATCTCCACATACTCGGGTGCATAACCCCAATCTCGCCGGGATTCGAGGTTGCCCAGGTAAAGATGCTTCTGATTGCCAGCCATGATATTCGCCAACGCGCGGGTGATTTTTCGGGTCACAAAGGTCTCGCCACGGCGCGGGGATTCATGGTTGAACAGGATACCATTGACCGCGTACATGCCGTAACCTTCCCGGTAGTTGTTGGCAATCCAGTAACCGTAAAGTTTTGCCGCCGCGTAGGGGCTGCGCGGCCTGAAGGGAGTGTCTTCGCTCTGTGGGGGCTTTGAATCACCGAAAAGCTCGCTGGATGAGGCTTGATAGAAACGGGATTTCATCCCGGCTTTGCGGATTGCTTCCAGGATGCGCACGGTACCCAATCCCGTCACATCACCGGTGTATTCGGGCATATCAAAACTCACCCGCACATGGCTTTGCGCTGCTAAATGATACACTTCATCGGGCTTCACATTATAAAGCACATCCAGCAGTGTGTCGCCGGCAGTGACATCGCCATAATGTAAAAACAGGTTAACCTTACCGTTGTTGCCATGGGGATCGCGATAGATATGGTCAATTCGGCGCGTATTAAAAGTACTGGAACGACGAATTAACCCATGAACTTCATAACCCTTATGTAAAAGCAACTCAGCCAGGTAGGAGCCATCCTGCCCGGTGATGCCTGTGATCAATGCAGTTTTCAAAGCGACCTCCAATTTTTCTTGCTTATTTCAAGTTGAAAGTATATCTCTGGCTCAATGACAAGTCAAATGCTTGGCAAATTTAATCAGGTTGCAGTGCTTTTTAAAACAAACTGAAACGCTACCACGAACGTCTGTATTATTTTACCCAAAAACAGGTGATCAAAATACTGCCAGGGAACGCTAAAGCTCTGCGGGGTGCGAACAGTGGATGGCGATTTTCACGATCATCAAGTATCATTATCAATCACAAATGCGATTATCAGCCAGTATCAACACGGCTGCAGAATGATTAGAGGTATATTTTGGAAAAACTCACCCTTGGAGACCAGGCACCCGATTTCTCTCTCCCCGACCACGAAGGAAGATCGATCACGCTCTCAAACCTGTACCAGGACCAGCATGTTTTGCTCGTCTTCAACATCGGCTTTGTCTGACCGCACTGTACCAATCATATGGCGCAGTTGCGTCATGATCACAAAAAGTTTGCTGACCTAAACACAAAAATTTTGGTTGTTGTGCCCAATGGACCCGTTATGATCAACCGGTACCTCGCCAAACACCCGACCCCCTACACCATCCTGAGCGACAAGGGCTCCCGGGTTGCAAAAATGTATTTTCAAGATCAAAAGTTTTTTTCACTGGGCACCCCCACAGTCATCCTGATAGAAAGAGGCGGGAAAATCGCCTTTACACACTATGCCGATTCCTTCATCGAAGAACCCGATAACCTTGAACCCCTGGCAGTGTTAGAAACGATGACACCTGACCTGTAAATTGGTCATCGCCCACTCATTATCTTATTTTCTTGTCTTCACCGATCAGGCGAGCTGTGAAGCGACGGATTCGCTCTGTAAAAAACGATCCGAATTAAGTACAATAATTTAAATGAAGCAAAAACACCGCTTTCCCCTTTTTCGTTGGGCTGCCATCCTGATCAGTTTCCTCACCCTGATTCTGACAACGATTCAACTGATTGAATACAGTCGTTTACGGAATAATTTCCCTCAGGGCATGCAGGTCGGCGATGTCCCGATCGGCGGGTTGAATTATGCCCAGGCTGCCGAACGGCTTTTCATGGTTTACCGCTCACCTATCGAAATCGTTTATGACGGTCACCCGATCCAAATCCGCCCGGCGGTCCTGGGGTTCGAGCCGCAGGTCGATCACATGCTGGCTGTTGCCGACAACCAGCGCGTGACCGAACCCTTCTGGGCAGGTTTTTGGAATTTCCTCTGGCAGAGGGAGATAAAAGTTATCAAGGTGCCTCTCAGCGCTTCTTATGAGGAAAAACGGATACGGGATTATCTGGTCACAGAGATCAGCGCGCGCTATGATGCGCCTGCCATTCCCCCGATGCCCATAGCTGGAACTGATCAATTCGCCGAAGGTGTTTCCGGCACCAGCCTCGACATCGACCGGGCAACACTTCAGACCCTTGATGCTCTCAAATCGCCATCCAGCCGTCGAGTCAATCTCGCCCTGAACAAAACATCCATTCCCAGGCCATCCTTACCGGATTTAGAAATCATGGTCCGACAGATCATCGAAGTCTCTGGTTTCGATGGGGTTGTCGAAGTCTACATGCAGGATTTAGGCTCAACCCGTAACCTGCTGCTCGCGCATCGGGGAGATGAGGAAAAATTGGCGCCCAATATTGCTTTCTCATCCTGGAGCCTGGTGAAAATCCCGCTGATGGTCACTGCGTTTCGCACCATGGAAGAACCTTATCCGGAAGAAGTGATTACCTTGATGGAGGAGATGATCCAGCAATCTGATAATGCCAGCACTGACCAACTCGCAATGATGGTGATTGACGCCAACCTGTCACCCTTAATTGTCACTGCTGATATGCATCGCCTGGGTTTAGAGAATACCTTTTGGGCTGGCCATTTTTATCTTGGCGCGCCCTTATTACAGACCTTCAAAACACCAGCCAACCAGCGCACCGATGTTGATACCCAGCCTGATCGTTACAACCAGACCACGGCAGCCGATATGGGAATGTTAATGGAAGATATCTACCTGTGTGCTGAGCGCGCGGGCGGATCGCTCATCGCCGCCTTCCCTGATGAGATATCGCAAAGAAAATGCCAGCAGATGATCGACATCATGCTTTTCAACAAAATTGGGGTATTGATCCAGGCTGGCGTCCCTTCGGGCACCAGAATTGCCCATAAGCATGGTTGGGCAATAGAAACCGACGGTTTAGTGCACACCTACGGGAATGCTGCGCTGATTTATTCGCCAGGCGGCAATTATGTATTAACCATTTTTGCCCACCATCCCGTTCAGGCAGTGTTTGACCCCGTCAATATTTTATTTGCCAATATCAGCAGCGCGATCTACAACTTCTTCAACAACTAACCCGTGTGATTATCACCTGCGGTAAACAATTTGATCGAGGGATCACTAACGAATCAAAACGATTCTATCCGATAAAAACTTCTACCCTTTCTCCGTTGTCCTTATCTTTGACGTGCACATAAAATGGTTCTTCCGGTGATATCCTTTCAAGAAGTTCAGATACATCTCCCAGCGGCAGATCATCCAGTCCCGGGATTTTGTGGCTCAAGGCGTTAATGAGCCGCTGCGTCAGCGAAAGTGGCAACGGGAAGCTGATCGAAATGCGCGGCGGTGACTCACCCCGCTTTTGTTTGATGCGCACGTGCAACCACACACCGCGACTCGCTTGAAAGCTGAACGCCAACATAAAAATCCCAATGATAAACGGTATCCACGAAAGCCAAAACCCCCAACCAAAACCAGAGCGGCTGTAGCCTGCGAACATCCACAGGGCGCCCAGGGTGGTGATCAACAGACCAATTGCAAAAGGAAAAACCCACCAACGCTTGAGCTGTTTCATTCGCTCCAGTTCCTTAGTCGAGATACGGGATTTGGAGGTTTCCACAATATCATCAGCAGAAACCATCACCTCTTCCGGCGAAAGGTTATACCCATCATCGTCTTCGCTTTTTCCAACGTTCATCGCATCAATCAGCCGTAATCCTTCTTCAGCCGTCAACACGCCTTGCTCAATCATGTCCAGAATTTTTCTTTCAGCCTGATCCATGTTTCACATCCTCACTCACTTTTCCATTGCTCTGAAGAGGGCTTCAGCTTCATCAACTGTGATTGTGCCCTCTTGCAACATTTTCAGGATCATCAAACGTTCTTCATCTGTGGCGCCTTTTTTTCCTGCCGGTCGTGTAACAGGCGGAGCAGGTCGCTTGGGCACCGACGTTGGTTTCTCCGCATCTTCATTTTCAACGCCCATGTCAATCGGAAAACCACGGAATTTTTCAAGTCGATCTTGAATTTTTCCCAACCGGATTTCGGCTGCTTTAACTTTTGCGTCTGCCCGACGGGTGGCTGATTCAATCCGCCGCTGGATCATCTCGCTGAATGCCGATTCCTTAAAAGAGAAACGATCCGAAAGGTCGCCGATAAAATCTTCGCCTTCCTCAGGTGCCTCTGCAATTGATACCGATCCTCCAGCAGAAAGTTCGACGGAAAGGCTGCCATCTCCAAAGATCTGCTGGTATTCATAATCCCGAATTGATAACTCCTCACCAAAAGCCTCAATCTTAATTTTTTCATTGCCCGATGTCATGTTGAGTGATAGGTCTGTCTGATCCTTATTAAGCGCAACAGCAATATTTCCACCGGCAGCCACACGCAAATCACGCACAAACTGGCAGTCAATAAGCTCGAGGCTGCCTCCGGCTTTCACACCATCGCCCAAATTAACCCCGCGCGCCTTAAACGAACCGCCAAATTTTGCCAGGTGCGCATCTCCTGCGATATTCTGAACCAGGCAAGACCCACCGGCTTTGTCTATCAGCGCATCCGTGTGGATCTGACGCAGGACGCAGTTGCCGCCCACTTTCTCACAGGCGAGAGAATGGGCGTCATCGACGGTTAGATTACCGGCGATTTTGCCGATGTGGAGGTGTCCCGTAACGTGCTGTGCTGAAAAGTTGCCGCCGATCTTGTCCACATCCGCCTGTCCAACCTCGATCAAGACCAAATTTCCAAGCACCTTATCAATAGTGATTGGGTTTTTCACACGTTTGATCAAAGCCGACCCCATCGCGCGCTCAATGATGATCGATGAATTAACCGGTACTTCCAAATAGCAGGAAGCGCTGACCGTCACGTAAACATTCCCGTCTTCTTCTACCAGGGTTGCCAGTTGGGGTGAATCAATTTTGCAGGTGATTTCCGTAGCCTCGACCCCCTCGATCTGCACCCCACCATAGGCTTTTAAATAAATTACTGGGTCATCCCTGGTTAAGTAGAGAACGTGTGACATCGTGCGCATCCTTTCCTTATTAAGATATCAGCATTTCACTTATATTTACTTAAAGATATCATAGCATAGGATTAAGATTTGTCAAGAGTGATATCAATATATCGTAAGTCGAAAAAACTTGAGATTGACAACGAGCGTTCAGACAAGCATTAATACGATAAACGGAAACTGCAGGCAGCGATCATAAACCAGACAAACCCAAAACCCATAGCTTCTGGCTAGAAAACGGGGAAACCATGTGTCAACAATTGTTTTCATAGAAATTTCCCCTTAGGTTTTGCCATTGATATTTAAGTAAACAAAATTACAATCCCGAGTTATCAACAGGGCTGAAATCCCGACAAGAAACATGCAGGTCTTCGATTGTTTGGGCTAGGTAACGCCTAAAAACTTACAAATTAGTCTGACCCATCAGGTTTTGTGTGGAATAAAAATCACCGCTTTCGAAGAAAATTAAGATCAAAAGCCCTGCAAAAGTTATTTTAACAGGGCTTCTTAATTTTCGCAAAAGTAGCACGTCTTCGCAGAATTTCGTTATGTCTCCAACAGACTATTTGCAGTGTTTTATTATTGAGTTGTAAACCATGTTGTAACCGAATAACCTCCAATGTTTACATTAATATTTACCTTATATCCTGATGTTGCACCAGAAATATAATAACGACACGATGCAATCCCATCTTCATTGGTTATACCATCATTACAATAAGATTCTGTGGTTTTAAAGTGCCAAGTAGTGTACATTCGAAGATTATTTTGAGGAACACCATTTACTATTAATTGTCCTCTAATAGTCAACCATGAGTATTTTGTTGGAGTTACATTTGAAATTGTGGCACAAATTATTGCATTACCATAGGTATTGCACTGCAAATTTTCACCCGGCAAAGGAGCAGAATTAGGCGGTGGTGTTGGCTCCTGATAATGCTCGGATATTAGTATCAATGGCAAGTATGTTTGATAAATTCCTTCTTCCCCGTTTACAACATTAACAAAAGCCATTAATGATAGTAATACAACCGATGTTGTTATCAAAATTGTAGTTTGGAGATTCCTATATGTTTTCATTTCCCTCCACATTCACAAGTACAGAACCCTTTATATCTGGGAGGATAGCTTTGGAGAATCAATTACATTGTAACATTATCCCCGTAAATGCAAAAAATAATTGACAAGAAACCAAGAAAAACCTAAACGCATTAGTTACCACCAGACAAGGCAATAATAGATTATCTTGATTGCCTAATTAGCATATATTCTATAACTGACTTATGAACTAGCTTATCCGGTACTGGTCGCCAAATAGATTTTTATGATAATATTTAGCATCTGAAAATCCTTAAAAGGTGAAAACACATTGTTTAGATAGCACTTGATTATTAATCAATGAAGGGTCAAACCCGCAGGCCAAATTCACTATTTCACGGCTCTAATTGACCATCCGGGGATTTTTTTGCGGTATAATAAACTTGCTAGCCCCCGTAGCTCAATGGATAGAGTACCTGACTTCGAATCAGTTGGTTGGGCGTTCGAGTCGCCCCGGGGGCGCTATATATAGCGGTAAACCCGTCGGAATCTTTTGTATATAAGTGAAAAAAGGGGGTTGATTTCGATGATATACAAAATGCACTTATTAAATCATGGTCATGCCTTTGGTAACTTTATACCAAAAGCAGGGATTTTTTGCGATTTATCCTTATTGTGTTAAAATAATTTAGTGCTGGAAGGAATAAAACATCTTATGTTTTTTTTGTGGCCACTATTCTAAATGAAGGGGCTCTTGTGACAGAAAAGAAAACGTTTCGAAAAGCAAGTTTACAACAAGTGAGACAGGCTGGTATATATTTCTCCGTTGCTGAATTGAATAAGCGAGGAGTGTCTGCGACACCTGTCAAAAAGAAGTCAAAAATTGTCATTATTGCCGACAATCACGATAAAAGTCGCTCCATTACCCTTCGGGTAAAATCCAAGCGAAGTAGAGTCTGGCAGTCGAGTATTATGGATGGTCAACCGATGATGCCCAAATCTGATGAATCAAATTTCTGGGTGTTTGTAAGTTTGGGGAATTATGATGAACATCCCAAGTTTTGGGTTGTACCAAATTGGTGGATAAAAAATGACATCTATTTAGCACATCAAGAATATCTCAAAAAACATGGGGGAACAAGGCCTGTCACCCCAGATTCCACACACCATTCAATTGATGAAAGTCGATTAAGTGAATGGCAAGATCGATGGGATATCCTTGACATTTTTAATTGATATGTATGTTTGATTTTATGTAAATATGGAATTTTTTAATAGTAACTGGATGATGTCCGGATGTACTTAGATCTTGCAACCTTGTCCCTGTAAATTTAAGCCAGAAAATCTTGTTTTCCCTTAATAATCGAATGACCTGACAGCATATAAGTGATAGTCTATTTGCCATTCCTCTCTGAACCCCAACGCTTGGTTGAGATCAGGCCCAGGCAACCACCTCCTGTCGCCCTTCGAAGGTGACGCCAACAACTTTGGTCGTAACGACCCGGCCCTTGACCCGCGCATGGGGATAGGACCCTTGCAGCTTGGGGGTTTCAACCTGGTGGATGGGTGGGACAATTTTTTCAATAACATCTTGGTTTCTCATTGTTTTAAGCCTCCTTTGCTTAAATAAAACAAGGGCAGCCCGTTGGTGGACTGCCCTTTTGGATGGGATTGTGTGGTGTTAGTCCAGACTTTTCACGATAAGCACGCCCGGCTGTGGATTGCTCACATGCACCTGGTTTCCGGGTTTCAGGCCAGCTTTGAGCAGCTATAACCCTTGCAAACGAATCTGGGGGGTCACCTCCTTTCTATAGTAATCACCGACATCCTGGACTGTGAGCTTTCTGGGAAATACGTCCTTTCTCCGTTTCATGACTGCTTCCCATTGCACCAGCCGCCTTCCCAGCGATGGGAATACCAGGTGCGCCCATTACGCGACCATTTCTGCATCTCAACGCCATGCAGTGGACATGTCGGGTTTTTCTCATCCCCCTCAGGCTTAATCAGCACTGTTGCTCCAGATGGTTTGTTGAAGCTCTTTTTAGCGCTCTCAGGGCTGTCTTTGCGCAAAGGGATACATTGAGCATCCTTCAGGTGAGCCAGCGCACTCTCCGCCTTTCTAAGCGCTTCTAAACCACTCTCAGCTTGCAGGGACAACATACACTCAAATCCTGACGGGTCAATATAACGGGTGGCCCAGGTGGCAGTGCCTTCGGAATAACCAAAGGAACGGTCACCCGGGCTTTCAACAGCATTACTCATAAGTAACTCCTTTCTTAAAACAAAAAAGAGCGCTCCTCCAATTAAGGAAGAGCGCTCAGTGGATAGAATAGCGGAATTGGACTAATCCAGGATTTGACCGCAATCGTCGCAGATATCCCGGATGTCATCCCACACTTCGCCTGCTGAAAAGTGAAAGCTGCCGATTTGCGAGACATGCTCATGCGGACATTCCAAACCTTTGAGCAGTGTCTGCAATTCCTCCAGAGCAATCCACTTCTCGGTCTGGCCAGTGCCCTTGCAGGCCGGGCAGGGCAGGTAACGTTGATATTCCTCGCCTCTGGAATCGATGCCCTTAGCTGATGGCAGATAGGCCTGGCCGTCACAATCTTGACATTTGCTGAGAATCTTGACCTTTATTTCCATAAATCTCCTTTCCTGGGGTTAAAACAAAAAGCCCGCCTCATCTTGGCGGGTGGACGGGTTGCGCCAGCTGGACGCTTGGTACAGCAGTTATTCGATTTTCGATACCCCCCGAGTTCACTCCTGGCCAGTGTCACTCAAGATATAACCGGCCTGAACTTTTTCAGGGAGAAATTGCTTCGAAACCCTTTTCAATATCCACACCTTTGGAGTGACATCCATTGCTGCGCATTCTCAATAAACTACATTTGTGTATCATTACAGGGCTGAGAAAACATCAAAGATAACAACGTTTTTCCCTACGCGTAGAGAACTTAAAACAAGGGGATTTCTTAAATGACACACACCGTATCAACTCCATGCATGGAGATGGCTTTTTTGAACCTTTTTGAACTATTTTTTACCATTTTTCATTCCATTCACTCTACGTGTAGAGAGCGAATACATGCGCCAAAATGACCAATGTCTCAGGGTTATGAAGTGGGTCTCAACCATTCTGCATTTCTTGACAATAATCTGGTCTGGATATACTTTGTCAACCATATTGATAAAACCACAATCTTTGGATAATTTTCAAGGGGAGAAAAAGGTTGGAAAGAATCCTTTCACGGGGATATTGTTCGAGCAACACCAACATTACAATAAAAAAACAAAACTCTCTACGCGTAGAGAAGATTTGATATTAGCTACTCCTGTTTTATGCAGACTTTCTGGCGCAATCCGATTGGTATTGTTGTAAATGGTTAGATTAGAATTCTAATAACATAACCGTTTAGACCAAACCTCATCTGACATGCCGGCTGTGGATTATTCTTTTCGATATGAGATCTTCCAAGCTTCATATACCTTTTCGCACTCGTTCCGCCAAAGGGTTTCTTTGTCCTGGCCTTCTTCAAGCACCCCAAGCTCGCGTGCCCAGTTAAAGAAGCCTTCGCTCGGTTTACCGCTAACCCCAACCGCAATGGCACTTAGCATCGGACGACCTTGCTCTAATTCATTTTTTGAAATTAATCCGATCACCTCACCGATCAGCTTCCCCATCTAGCTTCCAACCATCGGCCAGCCATTAGCCTGGGCAATTTCCTGGTAAGTGCAAAATCCAAAGTGTTTTGCAGCATTGATCAATAGACCATAGGTCACAAAATATTCTTTTGTGTTCAGCCATTTATCTATCATTGTTCTTCCATGTAATGATATTTTGAATTCTATCAGAAAGCTCTCCTATGTCAGATCCCCTAATAAAGCATACTACATCTAACTCGTCGGTATTTCTACAAATCTACAACTTTACATTCGCAAATCATCCAAAAACTCAGATACCGGTTCTAATCCAGTTAATAGCAAATGATCCCTTGCTCGTGTGCAGGCCACATACAATAGATGCCTTTCTGTGTTATATACTTCTAACAGATCGGATTCATCAGCTACCATTTCAATGCGCTCTTGTAGCGGTATGACCTCATCATCGCAAGCCATCACAATAACCGCACGAAATTCCAATCCTTTTGCTAGGTGCATCGTCGATATGGATAAAAATCCTTCTGTAATAGACACCATTTCATCAAGCACATTATAGGGGTGCTCTAAAGATTCAACAGGTAACTTTGCTCTTCGTAGTTCTTTTTCCGAACGCACAAAGATGCCGATTTCGTGTAAAGCCAGCCCATCTTCGATCCAGCGCTGCACCTGCTCTTTAACAGCATCAATCTCTTTCTCTTCAGAGGCGAAAGTTTTTATAACAGGAATCGGTCCATTAAATACAGAGATTGTCCCAGCGCGTGATTCAATATTGCCATCTACATCAGAGATTTCTGGATCAAGCAATTTATCCGCAAACATTCGAATTTGATGGGATGTGCGATAATTGATCCTTAGTGTCTGAGATCGACCACGAATATCAACACCCAACACCTTCCATGAAAAGGGTTGCTGGAAAATGCGCTGGCCTAAATCTCCAGCAAAGAAAAGACTGTCGGGCTGATTTTCTGCCAATGCGCCTAACAGCTTTAATTGAGCGATGCTGATATCTTGTGATTCATCCACCACAATAAAATCAAAAGGAGAGCGATTATCCGCCTTGTAATGCAGGGTTAAACGCTCAAACATGCTGGCGTAGGTGAGATGGCCAACATCTTCTAACGCCTTACGAATGATTTCAAATATTGACCAAAGCACTTTACGCCTGTCTTCAGGCAAGCGAATTTTCCTACCAAGCCTGAGTACGTTTTGATACTCCTCCCAAGTATTGAGTTGCCAAGCGTCGACGACCTGTTCCCATTCCGTCATAATAAAGGCATCGCTAAAACGGTGATTTTCAACCTTCTTACTCGCTTGCGAAATCAGATCAGCGATGACTTCTCTTGGTGCGATCTTTAAGACGCCAAATAATCTGCGGTAAAGTCGTTCACCTATCGCGTTCATTGAATAGACTTCAATTTGATCTGCCAGTTGTGGTTGGTGGTGTATCAAACGGCGCAATTTTTCCTTGAGAGCGTTCGCAAGGGTCTCAGAGAAAGTGGCAAGCAGTACACGAGCATGGAGATTATTTTTTGCCAAATATACCGCTCGGTGTAAGGCGACAACCGTTTTACCTGTTCCCGCAGACCCAGAAACACGCGCTGGACCACGATAATGTCCTTCAACAACACTTTTTTGAGCAGGATGGAGAAAAATCGTCCATTTATCCCATGGATAAGCCAAAGCCTGCTCTAAGTCTTCGATGTTATCCATCACACGGAACCTGCGAAGTGCATCTGGGTGCTCAAAGGGATCTTCTACAGTTGTGGCAACTGTTGTGATTATCGGGATTCCACCCGTGGCCAATTCGAGCACGGCTTCGGCAGCTTCCTGAGGCAGATGGTCAACTAATTCAAAGATGTTGTCCTCGGTTGCAGTTATTACGTCATCTAACCATTCTAATGGGACACCATAAAGAAGAAGCTCATCTTTTTTAACATGCCCCAGGACAGGTGGTTTGGGGTGGTCTTTTGTTATATAGGTAGGAATTACAATTTCCTTGACGGTTTCACGGATTTCGACAAATTGAGCTGCGCCGGTAGTCGGATGAGTTTCTAGCTTACGACGCTGAGCCCACTGGTAAGCGGCATCATGATGGTCTACATAACAAATCATGAAACTAGATTTTGTGCGGTGTACAATGATACGAATATCTCTGCTGACTTTGATGGAAGCAAAATTCGGGTCCTGTGCTCGATCTAACTTATGGTATTGCAAATCAGGCCTGGATGGATCGATCTGTAAATCAAACGCCGTCGACTTAACCGCTTTTTGCTCCTGAGCTGTCAATTTTGCAAGGCTATCGCTGAATGTATCGGCAATGATAAAACGCATAACTACACCTTAAAGACTTTCATAACCTCATCACCAAGGTGATTGATCACCTTGACCGCAATCCTTCCCGATTTAGGCTTATTAAATGGCCGTGAGGTATCGCTATGCAATGACTCCCAGGCCTCCTCGTTGATTTCAGCCCGAAGTGTTGTTTTTAGAGACTTGTAAGGGTCATTCGCACCCAGGAAATACGCGTGGCGAACAAAGAAACTCTCTTCGTTGTAATCGGTGTCAATGAACCAGCAGGCGATCCCGTCGGCATTATCGCTGCGAACTTCGCCACTGCTGGGATCAAAGACATCCACGCCATTGATCTTTATCTGAATTTTGTCATCTTCTGTCTGCAAAATATCAATATCCGGTTCGCCAAAGATGACAAATAGGTTGCCTTTGCCTGTATTTTTAAGGTCATCCGCCATATGCAAATCGGCGTTCATCCGGGCTTTTAGCACAGGCACTTTACCAAGTTTATCAAATTCAGTGGATTGCGCATCGAAATTGAAGGCACAAGCGATCAATACGTCAAAACCCGCATCGGCTGCTTCTCTGGCGGCAGCCACCAGGTCGGGCCTGGCAACGGTGCCAAATTCAGGCCCCAGGAAGATAGCAGCCCGTTTTTGGGCTCCGGTTTCTTCTTTGCCCGGATAGTATTTACCTTCCGCACAAATCAGGTCCCCTGGCCAGGGCACCAGGGAAGCAAAATTGATCTTATCTTCCTTGTGAGCTTGTTGGACACCAGCGGTTTTGAGATTTTCGAGGACCATTTGCGTAAAGCTCTGACCTTCACCGTAACCGGCTTTACCCTCAGCAATACTGTCGATCAACTCGTCGTTTTCATCCACGGCTAATATTCGGTGCGGCGATAGGGATTCAACGGTGAATGGTCCTGCTACACGGATTTTAGTGTTATCTTCATAGGGTTGATCATATAAGTATTCGTACTCAGATTTAGCCGCAATAGAAGCGTCAATCTCTTTCTGGCGAGCCATACGCAAATCCCACCACTGTTGATGGAGTTCTTTTGCTTCGTGTGGCCACGTCTTTTTTCCTTCTCGCGGCACCTCCCACTCTTCCCAGTTTTCATTTAAAATGGTGTTCACCTGTTTCCGTATTGGTTCCATTTTATCTTGATATTCTTCCCAGATAACATCAATTTCTGAGTTATGCGCGATATTTTTTAGCATAATGTGCGGAACTCTATTATAGATAAATCCTTGACGGATACTCCCAAACACAGGTTCATGAAAAGGGAGTGATCTTGAAATTTCAGCCTCTTTAAGTTGACCGTCATAAGTATCTTTTAAAATATAAAAACTATACCTGGCACCCATCAACCTCGCTCTAGCCAAAGCAAGTGCTACTCTAGAAGTATCAATAGTAATCCAACGACGTCCCCATTGTTCAGATACATAAGCCGTTGTTCCTGAGCCACAAGTTGGGTCTAAAACCAAGTCTCCAGGATTACTTGCCATTAATATGCAACGCTCAATTACCTTTGAATATGTTTGAACAACAAATATTTTATTTGTTGCAAAAGTGCTTTCTTTTGTATCTCCCCACCAAGATGTTAATGCCACTACAGGAAAATCATCAGAATAACGCTTGTAATTTAATGTGTTTTTCACAGGTACCAGTCGATTACTTTTTGACAATCGAGAAAAGCCAACTAAATTCGTTTTCCAGAATGAATTCCTAGAAGGATAATACACATTTCCTCTACATTCAACCGGAAAACTTGATTTCTCGCCGCCAGATTGAGAAATTAATGCGCTTGTTGCAAACCGTTTACCACTGACTTTTTGAATTTCTCGTTTTTCTTTACTCGTTAATCTTCTTTCCTGTAGATTCTCTTCTACCCATCCATAACCAGAATCTAGCGAAGACCTTGAACGATATTTATACAACTGGTTATAAATTACATTGTCTTTATCTCTTGCATACCAAAGGAGATAATCATGAATTGTGTCCAAGTATTTTGCGCCTTTACTACTAGTTTTGATAAATGGTATCAGACTTAAAAAGTTGTTACCTCCAAACACCTCATCTAATAAGCAGCGCACTTGATGAACATTTTCATTTCCAATTTGAACAAAAATTGAACCGGAAATTTTTAACAAATCTCTAGCGACTATGAGTCTGTCTTTGAGATAGGTTAAGTACGAATGAATACCGTCTCTCCAAGTATCTCGAAATGCCTTCACTTGTTCAGGTTCACGCGTTATATGTTGAACATTCCCATCCTTTACATCTCGGCTTGTTGTTGACCACTGAAAATTTGAATTGAATTTTATGCCATAAGGCGGATCGATATATATACACTGAACTTTGCCACGTAAACCTTCGCGTTCTGCCAGTGAAGCCATCACCTGCAGGCTATCGCCTAAAATCATCCGGTTGCTCCAGTTGGCTTCGTGTTGGTAAAATTCGGTTTTTGCTGCCTCGCTCGGTAAGCCATTAAAGTCGGCAAACAAATCCAGTTGCTGGGGCACGCCCCCTTGCTCCTGTGCCGTACGCTGCAGGTCATCGATCAGCACTTTGGGATGAATTTTCTCCTGGATGTAAAGAGGGGGTGCCGGCACAACCAGATCGGACCAATCCTGTAAATCCTTTCCCCGCCACACCAACTGCGGGTCCAAATCCGGGTTACGGCGTTCATAAGCCACCAGCAAAGGCGATTTATCTTGGTCCCTTACCAGCGGCTCCAATTCCGCCGTCGGGATGTACTTCCGAGAAGCTTCATCATGGTAAAAACTGTCAACGGATTTTTTGCTTGCCATTATGCAACCTCATTCTTTTTATTGTTTATCGCTGCAACAACCAGTTTGTCAAACTCCCCCTCAAGTTTTGCAGTAAATTCTTCTTCCATTGTCCACACATTCTTCAATTCTACAAACGCCCAACGCCCAAACACACCCGCATTATTCACGCCTTCAATCCAGTAGGTTTCCATGGTTTCTTTTTTGATCTTGGCGTCCTCCCCTCTGTAGCCTTTGATCTCAACCACCATGTTGAGCAAATCTCCCTCCCCATCATCGACCTGAACAATGAAGTCGGGGATATATCTTCGGACCGTCGAACCGTAGCGGTATGGGACTTCCAACCCTAACCCCTGATTCTTTACATAAGAATGTACCAGGGGATGCGATTCAACCACCCGGCAAAATTCGCCCTCCCACTGGCTATCCAACACAGCCCAATTAACGTGGCATTTGCGGGGATCCGTCTGCCAACGTAAGGCTTTAGAGGTGTAAAAATTTACATGCATTGTAGAACCTTGTGGATTATAAGCATCCAACACCGCTCGAATTGGCTTCTCCCCAACAAAACGTCGAGTAATCCCCGCATGGATGCGATCGCAAGCCATATCCGCCAGTTCCTGGTACATCAACTGTCCTGGGAAGGTGCCCCCTTTGCACACCAAATAGTTTTCCATCCATTGCTTCGTAATCCGCTTGAGCTGTCCAAAAAGATGCATTTCCAAATCATGGTTTTTATCCCGATAATGGGTATAAAGCAGGCGTTTGGTGACATGAAATAATATGGTGGATAGACGCAAATCATCCAGATGCTCAAGGTCCAAGTTTGCATCCTCACCGATAATCCCCGCGTTGACAGTTATTGATGGACCAACGATTTCTGGGGTTAATTCCAAAACAGAATCTTCATTAAAACTTGCCTCCAGACGTTCATTGGGGAGCTCCACCCGGTAACCCTCTACTCTGGGAAAGCGAATTTCTAAATGGTCTCGATCAGGGCGCACAGCCCGCACATGCACGGATTCACGTGGTTTCTGAGGTGTTGATACAACTGGTTTGGCAGTGAAATCAAAGGGAATGCCAAGAATGTCAGCATATTCGACATCGAACAATCCTTCAGGGTTAAAGGGATCAGCATGGTCGGGATTCAAATCATAAGACTGCCGGCGCAAAGCTCGACCCACCACCTGTTCACAGAGTAATTGCGTACCAAAGGCTCGTACGCCCAAAATATGGGTGACCGTATTGGCATCCCAGCCCTCAGTGAGCATCGATACGGAAACAACGCAGCGAATTGCCTCACCTAAATGTCCGGGCTTGCCTACCGTATTCATCACTTCGCGTAACAAATCCTGATCGGTGATATTGTCAGCAGCTCGTTGGTCTCCCGTTCGTTGGCGGATTTCCCGCCTGAACCTTTCGATCTCTTCAGCGGCCATCTTTCTAAAATCGGAATCCAAAGCCTCTCCCGATTCAAGCTGCTCACTATCGATCAATAACGTATTGGGGCGTGCCAAAGGATTGCCATATTCATCATAATTGCGAAACAGCTCCAATCGCCCATTTTCAAATGATAGGCTGCCGTCTTCATTCTCCCGTTCAAATCCAGAAATAAAATCGTAAATCAATTTAGAGATTGAGGTATTCTGGCATACCACAATAAAACAAGGCGGTGAAACGATGCCTGCTTCTTTCCATAATTCATAGGTCTTCTTATAATGCCCATAAAGAGCTTCCAAAGCTGTTTGCAGCTCAACAGGCAAACTCAGCGGATCTAGCTCACCCGATTTCCCTCTTCCTTTACGTGGCATCCTTTTACCGATATATTCCCAAAGGTTGCGGAATTTTGGCATATCAGCACCGGGGATATTATCCGCAACCGGAACTCGGGGCAGTTTTACGATTCCACATTCAATGGCATCCATGAGAGAAAAATCACTTACAGTCCAGGGAAAGATTGTCCCTTCTGCGTACCCCGACCCACGCAGGAAAAATGGTGTGGCTGATAGGTCAACAACTCGGTTGATACCCAGCTTTCTTTTTACCATCTCAAGGCCTGAGATCCACAAACGTGCAGCTTGATTATTCTTGCTAGCTTCTTCGCGTTCTTCCCCTTTTAATTCTGTTTCTTCATCAGTATTCGGTTTTTCTCGATAACAGTGGTGGGCTTCATCATTCAAAACCATCACCTGCTTCACACCCATCAATTCCGGCATCACACGTTGAAGCATTTGGCCTTCGGTTTCTAAGGTTTGTAATGCTTCTCCCCGTCCCTGAAGTAGCGCACGGCTTCCACGTGACAGGTCAAGCTTCTCCCTAAGCTTGAAAGCATGGTAATTGGTGATCACAATTTCTGCTTTGTTTAATTCTGGAAGCAGATCATTAGGTACCAGTTCCCGATCGCGATAGTAAGCGTCGGGATCATTCGGTTGAAGCACCCGCAAGCGATCTCTAATGGTGATACCCGGCGTGACAACCAAGAAACCCTTTGTGAAACGAGAACTGGTTGGACGCCTAACCGCATTAATCGTTTGCCAGGCAATGATCATCGCCATGACCGTCGTCTTCCCTGCCCCTGTTGCCATTTTTAAGGCAATCCGTTCCAGTTCAGGGTTGGCATCATGGCTGACATCTTTAAGGCGCTCTAGCAATTCTCGTTCGCGCCGGCCGGCTTGAGGAGCAACTTCAGTCAACCAAATCAGGGTTTCGACCGCTTCAATCTGACAGAAAAAGGGACGAATCCCGTTAAATGGGTATTTGCGCCAGTGCTGTAGAAGACGGGCTGTCTCTGGTGTGACCAGCCATTTTTTCGGATCTGGAATCATACGCCAACGGTCCACCAATTGCCTGATTAAATTGATTGTCCCCGTCAGATCGTATGTTTGGTCTTCTGTCGACAAACCCTTGCCTTCATCAAAGACAATTTGCATTTGGCCCACCGAGCCTTTTTTCCTGCGAGGCTTAGGGATCGGTGTGATAAATTCAGCACTGCGCCGGCGTTCAACAATCCTTTGAGTGGGTTGTCCGGTCGCATCCAATTCCCAATGCCGAGTAGGGTATTCATAAGGGGAATTGAGGACAGGTTGGGTGAAAAATCGATCTTCCATTGTATTTGTCCATTTTCATACGTCATTAATTTTTAGAAATGTTCATCCCCTGGAAAGGTTTTGCATAGCAATTGTGCTTATGGAGATCAAAACATCTCACCCTCAATGATAATATAAAAACTCGAAATTTGGCGCTGATAAATCGCTAATTTTCCAAAAGGATGTACTTTCTGATCAAACCTTCTATTTTTGGCACATCAATGCCACCATCGTCATTGTCGCGTGAGGTGATCACAATCGGGAATTGTCCTGGCTCCACCTGAGGAGCCTCGACATCCTCACCGATAACCGGAATACCCATTTGTTCCTCATACCAACATCGCTTTCTCTCCCAACCTTCTCGGTAAGATGGAACAGTTAGCATGCCCAAATGCTCCCAATATAGAATGTCACCTTCATATCCTATGGTGAAGTCTGGCAAGCGGAAGTTCCTTGGATCTCCAGGAGTTGCGAGCTTTCGCTCATACTCCCAGGTAATTCCAAGCCGGGTGAGCGTGTCAGCAACAATCACCTCGGACTTGCTGCGAACCGGTACACCAACAGATGTCCGATGAATTAACGATTCGGGATAAAGAACTCGATCGTCCTCCGCGCGTAAAGATAAAGAGAACATCATTGTGTTTCTTAGATGGGTATCGGAATATTCAGGCAACCGAAGTTTTTCAAGTGTTCCTGTGTCTCCCTCAATCAATAACACAAGCTTTTTTCTAAAGCGAGTCAACCCGGTATAGACAAGTTCGCGAGAAAGTGTCTGAGCTTCTTTCGGAATGATCAGGAAGACAATTTCAAAATCGCTGCCCTGGGATTTATGCACCGTCAAGGCGTAGGCCAATTCCAGCACATTTTCAACCTCAACACCAGAATAACGATAGGTCACCCCATTTTGCGTTGAAAAGCCCACTTGAAGATAAGATCCGTCTTGCTTTTTCCCGGTGCCGGTAACTATTCCAATTTCGCCGTTGGCAACATAGTCCAATCCTGTTTCTCTTGGCCACCCAAATCGCTTCTGGTTCTTAATTTGAATGACTTTATCTGACCAGACGATTTGTTGATTACCAAAAGGCCGGGGAATGTTCGGTTTTGTTTGGGCGGCTGTAATTAATCCACGGCGATAACCAAATTGGATCATGCGATTCAGTTCTTCAGTTCCAAAGCCTTTACCTTTAAGAGGGCTCAAAAGTTGCCAACGTTCAGCATCTTTCCAATGCGGTTGTTGCCCTGGTTTTGAGGTTATCCCCAATGATTGATTAAAGCTGGCATAATCCCCCTCATCGCCAATCCCAACATCGGCGAGGCACTTGCGAATAGTTTCCTTAAGTTCGTCCTGATCGTCCCAGAAATGAACTTCCAGATCCTCTTTTTTAATTCCACGGGCGACATCTGAAAGGATTTCATCATCTGCTGGATTGATCAGGTCATCCCTGTAACCATCAGCAAAAGCAAGACCACAGCTTTTACCTAAACCAACATCAGAGTCATCTGCGATCCGCATGGACGTTTTTAGCATAGCAACACATTGTGGGTGATTCTCACGCAACCAATTAATGATATCCACAAATGGCCTGCCAGGCCCAATCGGCGGGAGTTGGTTGGGGTCGCCCACCAGAACAAGACGCTGTACCATATCCATTTTGATCGCCCGAAACAAGACACCCATCAAATCTGTAGGCACCATTGAACACTCATCAATAATCACTGTTGTGGGTGCAACCTGTCCACCGCCTTGTGGTTTTAAGACAAAAATATCCGGCAGGAACCAATCCAAACTGAGGAGAAACTGATGAATAGTAAAGGAATTCCGTTTTGTTGCCGATGATAGGCGTACACGTGCTTTTCCAGTTGGTGCCAAAAGGCGTACACTCAATCTTCCTTCTGATTTTTCAAGACAGTCTAAAAAGACTCGCAATGCAGATGTTTTGCCAGTCCCTGCGCTACCGGTTAGTACACTGATCCGTTGTGTGAAGAGCGTCTCAAGCGCCAGGATTTTTTCTGCATGTGCTGCTTTTTCACGCTCCGTTCGAGGCTCGCCAAATGCCTCTGACAAGGCTGCGTCCCAATTAATAGGTGGCGTAGAAGGTGAGTTGGTCCTTTTTACCCGGCGCTTGATCAATTCTGTTATTTCAGATTCAAAATCTCGCAAGTTTCGTAAAGCAGCCAGAATGGGTTCCTCATCAAAAGACAGCCACAATACCTGGCGATGAAATTCCGCTTCCGCTTCAAAAATTTCACGATCGGGTTTACATTCTCGTCGTTCAGGAAATCTTGCCCTGATTTTCTCAAAAAGTTCTGAAACGGAAAGTACCGTATCGCCAGACTCGGCTGCTTCTTTTAAGACTGTTGTAGCAACCGCCCTAACCCTGCGACTATCATCTTGGGCGATCTGCTCTGACCTTGAAAGAATATATGAAAAATTACCCTCGGGAAGCATCCCCCGATCGATCGTATCAAGAGAAATTGGATTTGATTTTAAACTTCCCAAATCCGATTCACAGATGAAATATGGATTCGCAATCAGCTCTTCATCGGTAGCGACGATACCCGCATTCTTTCTCTCATCAACATTCATAATACGCCTGATCTGCTCACAGGTTAATTCAAACTTCACCAATGTATCCAGCAGCTCTTGCCGAACAGGTTTCCTTCCAAAGGATTTCCAACGTAATTTTGCCTGCTTGAAAGACTCCATATACTTCAATGGGGGTTGTTGTTGGTCATTCAAGATCGCCTTCACATAATGCCAGGGATCTTTGCCCTCTTTAACAAAATTCCTCAATTCAATACGGTGAAACGCCATCCCTTGTGGAAATCCAAGGTAATTTAGTACTGGACCAATGCCCGGATATGGTCCCCGACTAGCCCAGACATCCTCCAGGCAACGATCCAGCCATTCCAGATGTCTCTTCCAGGGACCCGGGACTTTTTTATCTTGATCGATAACATGGACTGATTGAATAAGGCGCTCAAGAATACCAACGGCTTGATCGTCTGTAATGTGTTCACTAACAAATGAGAATTGCAGGATCGATTCCCTAGGCACATAACAAGCAATCCGCTTGGGATCTTCCTCCAACTGAATGTACTCTTGATAAGGAATGCGAAAACCCTGATTGGGGTAATCTTGAGTTATTGCTCGTGTCCAAATTGGGTATCGATGCCCTTGTGAGGAATCAGTCCCTTCAAAGAATAACTGTGGACCCACTTTCTTCAACCGCCCCACCCCGGTGATTAAACGTGGAGATTCTTCATCAACAGGATTTTCTTTTACATAAAAGAAGATTAATGAATGCCCTTCGCCTTCTTTGATCTTCCCCCAGTATTGGTTTAATAATGCCAATTGCCGATCGGGCTCATACACCCATCCAGTTGTTTTTTCCGAGTTATCACCCAGGCGGATCGATAGGTTTTCAGCTTCACAGATATCTCTAAAAGTTTCCTCTCGCAACCAACGATAAGGCGCTGGCAAAGATGTATAGGGAGAGACCTCTTCTTGGACAGGTTTCAGAAACTTGCGATGCAAAGGATCGCTATGGGTAAATTGCGTTCCTATTGATGAATAAGTCAGGATATCGCGAGAGCACGGTGGTTTCCAGCCGTCCAATTTTGAGATATGTGTTTCGGCGAATTCTCGCTCAAGGTTATCGTCCCTTTCATCTCGGATCGTCTCGTTACCAATACATGAGGCATTTAGGTGTGGTTCTTTACAGATACAACCATTCCAACCGATATCGTTCCAAGCAAGCCTGACAGATAGATGAACCATAGGAATCTCCCTTCGATGGGTTAATATGAAGATTAAGAATTAATGCCGGCCAATCGCATCGACGATATAGACGTATTTGCGATCATTAGCAATTTATTCTTCAAATCAGCAAAAATAATATCAACTACAAAAAACATACTTTTGTGGGTAATAAAACCTAGTGACACCATGCCCCCATTATAACTGATGAATTTTGCAGGGTTTATAATGCCAAAAACAAGAGCATTGGATGAAAAACATCCAATCTCTACGCGTGGCGAATATCCAAGCCAACAGGTAATTAATTAAAAATAATTCTAGTACCCCGCTTCTTAAGTTAGCACACTAGCCAGTGGGCTTTTTCCATAATTGATCTTCCTGATCTGCTAAGGCATCCGGAAAATATACTTTTCTCAAAGGCAAAATTTCCTTGTACCGAGATTCAAGTTCTTCATAATATGACATGATCAGATTAATCAATTCACTACCCTTCATCAAACGCAAATTTGTTTTTAAAGCTGCGAATTGAAGGGCTTCCTCGGTATAATCACCCAGCGTAACAAATAAGCCAGATTCTTTTTCCCCAATATTTCTAAACAATTGCGAAACCTCAGATAGATCAATTTTTGAGTCACCACTTTTTGTTCGCACTTTTATAATCGGGGATTCAAAACCAAGTTCAACTTTTTGTGCGACAATGTCAATCTCTTGATCCTGCCCAGTTTGGGGCAAGAGGACATGGTATCCTAGCTTTTCCAGAACATGGGCAATAAATTCTATGAAAGAGCACCCTTTTAATTCTTCAACCAATGTTTTTCTCACAAAATTATTAGTGATTTGTTTGATGTTATCAACAATACTTGTTAAAGTTCCATCACGCTTTGTTTGAGCGGACATGGGCTCTTCTTCTAAAACGACAATGAACTCGTTTGAATGATTTATCACCTTAAACAAGGTCCTTGGAGGTTTAATTGCAGATAATGCGGCTTGAGAAAACATGTTTTTAGGCACAGTTTTCAGCCAGAAAACTTTCCTTTGATTGGGAAAATCTAAAGAGACATCAGGTGAATAAAGATAATCTCCCAAAATTAAACCAATATGCACCATTTGCTCCGTGATGGGCGGAAAAACTATCAGATCTCCGATTATCATTTTGTGAACAAATCGATACAGTTGCCCCGCTGTATTTGGAATCGCACCGACCTTCGTTTCAGGGTAAGCTTCTGATAATGACTGTTTAAAACTATCCCGATTTGGTTTCAATTGGGACAAATCACCCATTTTTGGCCACCCAATAGCAATACGATTTTTGGTTAAGAAGATGTCTTTTGCAATATCATTCTTGCCTGCACGAATAATCCACATTGATGGGAATTTCATTTTATACCTCAGATTCTGGTGTTTATCGGTTTCTTGTAATGTTTTAGTTAAACAATCTATTTCAACAACACAAATACTCATTTTACAAAAAATGGTTTTATGCCACACCATATAAAAAATTTTTCTAACCGACAGGAAAACATAACCATCTCAACCCATCCGCTCGGACCTATGATAAAAAGTGTGAATAAAAAAAGCTTTGAGTTTCAATGCCCCGAAGGGCTCATTGTGTATTTCACCTTGGGTTAAAGAAAAAACCCAAATATCTGGACGATGACTCGTTTCAATGCCCCGAAGGGCTCATTGTGTATTTCACCTCCGTCCAAAACGGCGGAGGTAGAGGTAAATGCCAGCGATGTTTCAATGCCCCGAAGGGCTCATTGTGTATTTCACCAAAGTACGAAAAAGGTGCATGGGTATTTCAATATCCGAGTTTCAATGCCCCGAAGGGCTCATTGTGTATTTCACCCCTGCGAGTGCGAGACAAAATCATATCCGTCCGTCAGTTTCAATGCCCCGAAGGGCTCATTTTGTATTTCACCCTTGGATGGAGTTTACCTCGACTTCATCCTTCCCCAGTTTCAATGCCCCGAAGGGCTCATTTTGTATTTCACCGGAGTATATCAATATGAAATACTCACCTCTGGGCAGAGTTTCAATGCCCCGAAGGGCTCATTTTGTATTTCACCTATCATGAGAGATATTCTATTTTTTGACCTGAAAACCGTTTCAATGCCCCGAAGGGCTCATTTTGTATTTCACCCGTATGGTGATTTGCTACACTGGTTGAAGGTGGACGAGCCAGGTTTCAATGCCCCGAAGGGCTCATTTTGTATTTCACCAACGGCGCGGGGCGTGCATGTTTATATTCGATTGCCTCACGGTTTCAATGCCCCGAAGGGCTCATTTTGTATTTCACCAAATGCATCAATATCGAGAAGGAACGTGAATCGGAGTTTCGTGACAGAGCGTTTCAATGCCCCGAAGGGCTCATTTTGTATTTCACCTACTCCACCCGTAGAGCCACCACCTGGAGGTGATGTTATGTATAGTTTCAATGCCCCGAAGGGCTCATTTTGTATTTCACCGCAGTCAACACGCCCAGGGGTATATCTTTAGCGTGATGGTTTCAATGCCCCGAAGGGCTCATTTTGTATTTCACCAAAACAAGTTTAGACAAGCCAAAAAGAGTAGACCAGAAGCAGTTTCAATGCCCCGAAGGGCTCATTTTGTATTTCACCACGAGGTCGGGTTCATCCGCAACCTGACCAGTATCTCGTTTCAATGCCCCGAAGGGCTCATTTTGTATTTCACCTGGTTGTTCCAGTACCGGATTTACCATGACGCCTTTGTGTAGTTTCAATGCCCCGAAGGGCTCATTTTGTATTTCACCCTACAAAACCCTTGTCAAGAGATTCAATAAAAAGAAAGTTTCAATGCCCCGAAGGGCTCATTTTGTATTTCACCGCGCTGGAACCCGTCATGGACGGGAAAGACACATGGTTAACAGTTTCAATGCCCCGAAGGGCTCATTTTGTATTTCACCAAAGCGGCATCCAATGCCATTTGGATCGAGATTGATAAGTTTCAATGCCCCGAAGGGCTCATTTTGTATTTCACCACCTGAACACACAAGCCGTGAACGAGTTTTATAGAACCTTCACGTTTCAATGCCCCGAAGGGCTCATTTTGTATTTCACCCTGCCCGCTGGGGCGTGGCGAGACCACGACGGAATAGAATTGTTTCAATGCCCCGAAGGGCTCATTTTGTATTTCACCGAAAGGAAAATGTTATGAGTAGTATTTGGGATTCGGGTTTCAATGCCCCGAAGGGCTCATTTTGTATTTCACCGAAAAAGCATTGCGCTACGGGGTTGCTGGTGCTGGCAGTGTTTCAATGCCCCGAAGGGCTCATTTTGTATTTCACCTTAATTCTCTAAACACAGAAAGGAGCAAATTATGAGCGTGAACGTTTCAATGCCCCGAAGGGCTCATTTTGTATTTCACCCATACGCAAAAAGGAGAAAAGCAATGGACTGGATATGTTTCAATGCCCCGAAGGGCTCATTTTGTATTTCACCCTTGAAAGGAGCTACCCATGACCCAAAATCGTTATAAGGTTTCAATGCCCCGAAGGGCTCATTTTGTATTTCACCTGCAACATCTACCGGTATTATACCATATTTTTTGAAGTTTTTCCCATATCTTGCGGAATTGATGCATTCCGGGCAATTTGGTTTTGCTAAAAAACCCCGTTTCGCCCGGAAATTATTTGAAGGAGACCCAATATATTGGGGGTTTAAAATTTTTATAGCACCATATATGGGGGCTAAGGCGATATTTTTCCGGGCATCTCGAATTCCTACTCGACCCCCCCTGTCGCCCGGAATTTTTGAAAAAACGTGTTTTAAATTAAACAACGATCACATCCTTTTCATTCAAAACCTCAACCCGACCAATCACTTCCGTTTTACCTTTGCACGCTTTACACAGTCGATAATACCGCACATGATCTGCTTTTGGGCGAATGATCTTTTTAACCCGCCTTTTCATTTCACAAATTTCTTCATTGGTCAGCAGGCATTCAAAAACGCTGTACTGAACGGGACTGCCAAAATTTTTTAAGAGTTTATGCAATTTGGTTCGCCGACGATCGTTTGATAAATCATATACCACAACGAGAAAATGCTTTTCGTCCATGTTGCTTCCTTATTTCCACGGCATGGGTAAATATTCAGCTTCTTCTCCAACGATAACTTTGCGCAAAAGGTTCGTTTGCACTTCAAAACATTTTTGATAAGATAGTGCCCTTCCAGCCAGAGGATGGAAAACCTTGGTATTAATTCTACGGTGAAATTGACGGAAAAAGGTTTTTAAACCCCGACGGTTGAGCATGGTCTTCCCCCCTTCCGCTATCATAAAATGGCTTGAAGTCAGCATGTGATGATTGACCATCCGCCACACCATTGAATCAACAATGATCGGTCGAAATTCTTCAATTAAATCTAAAGCCAGCGAAGGGCGTCCATAGCGATTGGTGTGAAAGAAACCCGCTTGCGGATCTAACCCTGCTACTGCAATGGCTGATTCAAAACACAATCCTAATAAGGTGTAGCCAAGGCTCAACATGGCGTTGATCGGGTCTTTTGGTGGGCGGCGTTCACGCTTTGTAAATGTTTGTTCACCTTTCCAGCGCAGCCCGCTTCTCAGGTATGAAAAATACAGTTTGCTGGCTGTCCCCTCAATCCCACGAATAACGTCCATTTTTTCTGCTTCCTGTAACTGCGCCAGAAAATCATTAAACCGGGAGATCGAGCTTTCCAAAGTCGCAATTTTTGATGTCTCTTGCGATTGTTTCTGAGGTCGATATTTCGTTTTTATCTGGGCACTGCGGATGGAACGTAAAAGCCGGCGAGCCATGGTTCTGTAATTCCGAATCTTTCCCAGTGTAATGTTTTTGGCAACTTGCAAACAAAAATCCTCCTCCTGCTGGCGCCGGTATTGTTTTAATCGGAGTTCTAAATTGGATGATTGTGCCGAACGCAATTGCCCGCGCAGTTTTCCCGATTGCGTAATAAAGGTCAACCCAACGCCTGCATCAAGCAAGGCTAAAAGCGCAGGTGTGGTCGCTCCACAGTTGCCCACGAGAACAACCTCAGAAATCGCTCTTAATAACACGGCTTGGATGACCTCGCCATCGAGTGTCACCAAAATTCGGTGATATTCTTTTTCAAGCCGGGCGCCTTGTTCCGTTACATAGAGTGTAGCCATCACTGACCTTTCGAATAAAATGTGGGCATATAACGATAGAGCATTTTCAAATCCTTTCCTTCGACCTGAATTTTTTTATCTTGCCAGAGGTATCGATATGTGTTTTTAAAAAATTCAACGCCCAGAAAGGTAAAGCCCTGCTCAAAATTGCTGATGTGGGTTTTATCAGGATGAAGCACCAGCCGCAAAGCAGCCAAAGACTGGGACACCAAATTTCGCGCCTCCAGCGCTTGATTTTCGCTGGTGGTCATCACCACAAAATCATCGGCATAGCGGATGTAATGCCAGCGAGCGCAACTCAATTTAGCGTCCAGTTGATGCAAATAGATATTGCACAAAAGCGGAGAAATCACTGCTCCCTGTGGGATGCCAATGGCTTGATGGCGATGTCGGCGCCCTGCCACTAACCACTTTTGCAACAAGTCGATCACAAAATGCTCTTTGACCACGCGAGTGAATAATTGCATCAGAATCTCATGATCGATATGGTCGAAACAGCCCAGGATATCAGCATCCAACAGCCAAACCAAGCCCTTGTCCCTGTTGGCCAACAATTGCTGGATAGCGGTTGCCGTTGAACGATTTCTTCGGTAGCCATGGCTGCAGTTTAAAAAGCGTTGCTCAAATTCGGGTTCAATCACATTCAAAAACGCCCTTTGGAGCACCTTGTCGGTCACCGTAAGCAGTGAAATTTCACGCCAAACACCGTTCTTTTTAAGCACCTTAATCCGCTTGGGTCGATTCGGGTAATAGGTATTGGTTGAAACTTGCTCAATCAGGCGTTCGATATTCGCCTCCCAATTGCGCCGCCAGCGGGGAATGCTAATTTCATCGGGTCCTGGCGCGCCTTTCTTGCTTTGTACATCCTCCCAGGCTGTGATTAAATTTGCCCTCGAGAGGATACGTTCTCTATAGCTGTGCTCATTTCGCATCAATTCAACTCCCGATATTCATCCGCGCTCTCGGTAGCGGGATTACAAAATCATGAACGATGGCTAATTTTGTCTTCACTGGACCCAACATTGCCCAAATCCGCTGGCGGTCTCCTTTCCCACACCGGCAAACAGCGCGTAGCGGGCCAGGACGTGCGCAAACACCCAATACGGCGATTGCGGATCGGCGCTGATATAGGTAACCGTTCCGACGGCGCCCTGGCGCTGATATTTCCCACCCACCCCCGTCAGTTCAAGCGCCTGGTCATCAACACGGATCGATTGATCGACATATTCCATGAACTCGGCGCCAGGCGCCCTCAGGCTTGAAAATAATTTCCAGCGTTCAAATAGCGAGCCGAAAACCAGCGCAGGTTTTGGCTCATATTGAAAGCCGCCGGTATCGGTGCTTTTAAAAAATGTGGCAGATCCCAGGCGGAAGGTGATTCGCTCATTCAGCGAGGCTGCATTTCTGGCGGTGCTGTTAAACAAGCATTCATACGAGGAAGTCTGTGCCAGCTTATGCTGCAATTGTTGAACATAGATCCCCACGATCCTCATCTGCAAGCCCGAAAGGTTGAGCTGGCTGCCCGGAGACAGGGGCCTCCCGGGCTGTGTGGTGCTGATGAGCGCCCGGGCGCATTCTTCATTGAGTGCTGTAAAGCGCAAGAAGTACCTGCCTTCCGCAGCCGACGACGCACCGATCTCCCCTGCGAGATACAGGCTGGAAGCGGTATACGCGCGGCGCAGGTTATCCACGTGCATGGACTGTGAGAGCCTGGGAGAAAATACCTGCCGGACAGCCTTCAGCAGGATTGCCTGAGACGCCCAACCATACCAGGATTTATTTTGAATTTGCCCCGGAAACCGTGGTGTTAATTCCAGCACCGAAGAGAGCAAGCTGTTCATACTCAGTGTCGTTTATAAAGAAACAGGTGAGAGATGACTATCTTTAATAAACGTCAAATATAAAAACCTACGTAAAATCATCAATGATTAGACATATTTTTCTTTTCAACAGCAAACTGATCTGATTCATATTCAGTACAATCAATTTCAAACGTCATATCGCCTGAACCTGTCCTGACAGCATTCATCCGAGTAAAAAATTCATCCTTATTTGAGAATTCCAGTTGAAATCTCGAGCGTTCTAATCCTTGAATCTTGGGTAGCATACCTATCCAGCCTAAAATCTCTGCACGAGATATTTCTTCTCTTCGCATCTCACCATTTAAATCAATGTAGTTTTTAGTATCTGGATTAATCAATCTAACCTTAATTTTTTGGTTGAGACGTTCCAATTCCAGCTTTTGGTTCTTTTGGATCTTTCTTGTGTTAATCCAAGCTGCTACTGCCGCGAAAAAGCTGAAGATACCAATGAAATCGGCAATATAACTAAAAATTTCCATGGATGACTCCTTTCTAAGGGATATTATCGACGATCCTCTCTCGCTTTGTCTCGTAAAGACCGTAAGTCAATGATTTCGGCGACTTCAAACATCGGAAGGTTGCTATCGGACACGGGACGCATACGAACAATGCTTGGGAAATGCCCCATTCGACCATGTAATTCTGCCAACAGGGTCACAGCGGCTGGACTGAAACCAGGTGGGATGACCAGTATCGGTTTGGTTTGCCAATCTTCAGGAGATAATCCAATTGAATCAATGAGAACGGTTATCTGCTCAGGAAATGGAATATCATGCTTGAATTGAGAGGGCACTGTAAGCATCGTTTCAATGCTTTGACCGGCTAAAGCAATAATTTTCGATTCTTGTTCTTTGGTGATGGGATGTGAAAAATTAATTAAGATCATAGCCTATCCTTTCCATGTGTCAATGTGGAGGTTAACATTTCAAGCAAAGTATTTCCATCTTCTTTTAATAAGTTGGAGCCTTTCTCGCTAGATAACCGAATACTTACGATAGTACAGGCTTTCACCAGGTCCTCATTGTTTTCATTAAGTTTATGTGTGGGGATGTTAAACTTCTTGATATATGTTTCGAGCACATCCGGGCTGCAAATGCTGTTAAGCTGTTCAAAAGAACGTTTATTGGCCTTTTCTTTAATTTCATCAACTGCCAGCCCACTTTTATACCGAATAACAAATCCAATTTCGATATTTCCAGAAATATTTTTTGGGCAAACCCTGGATTTTATCCCGAATTCCTGACCCAAATTTCCCTCCAAGATATTAATAATCATCGACGGTCCTTTGAGAAATTAAGGGTACAGTAGAAAATAAAAGAATTATCCTCTGGTTCAACACGAATGCACAAGGCTTTGATTCTATTGCCCACACGATAGTTCCCACCCCTGTCTGCTAAATTTTCGGGTTTAATAACACCCAGGTTTTCACCACCATCGACTTCAAAAGTGATTTCTCCTTTTGGCGATATATCGATCACCTCCCCCCTGATCAACTCGTCGATAAAATGATTTACATCATTTTCTGGCTGATGATTGTTTGACTGGGATGCATTAAAGGTCTTTTTAACACAGCTTAAATTATAGACATCATCAACAGAACATAGCACAGGCTTGTCTTTATAATTTTCAAAACCCCTGTCTTCAGCATATCGAACATCTTCCCAATTCACACCTGGTTCACATAGAATCATACGCAGCTGTTTGATGCGCTCATGTTGATTGAAAACTTTGCCAATTTTTCCAGTCATGTAAGATTCAAATTCATCAATGAAGTCCTGAGGTTCTTTTGGGCTATAACCGCTCTGGCTAAGGTTGGAGTAGCGAGTGTTGTGATCTAAGATTTGGAGCCCATCCTCATCCAGGGTGATCTTGACGCTGCCCATGCCAATTGATTTGCCCATGCCCAACTTATGGGCGCAAGTAATGTGTTCAGTGCCAGGTAAGGTTAACGCCCAAAGTAAGGCACCGAGTTCCACGTTGCTCAGATCCTCAAAACAAATCTTTACCTGAAACTCTAGACCTGCTTTGATTGGATGAATCAATTGATCGTGAGGATTTAATTTTTTAGGAAAATCTTTGTATTTAATTTCTTCTTTCCCCAAGGTCAATACTTGATCATTTTCCTCCTTTACCTGGTGCCAGTAATACTTTTGTCCACGCAACTTGGCTTCCTCATCTGAATATTTCCATAGCTGTGCAACCTGTTCATGCTTGGTATTTTTTTTCTCGATTTTTGATGGTTGTTCAAGATAGGTCGAATAAGAGGATGGTTTCGGAGAAGCAAGCGTTCGCGGAGAAAACGGTTGATCTGAAAGGTAGGGGGATCCTTCTCCACCGAGGTATTTAGCATCCAAAAAGGATACCCGACCTTTGTAAGCGTAAGGGCGTAATTGACCGTCAACCTCAATCTGCTTATCTATAAAGCCAAAGATCGCTTCAGTCATGTCAACCTGGTTCTTATCACGATGAGACTCAGGCAGCAGCGCATAGGGCGATTTTCCGTATGGCAACCTGAAGAGGTTAGCACGGCCCAGAAAATCAATCTCACCATCTGGCTTCAATATATAGAAAATGGGTTCGCCATCACGAACAGCACCAGGCTTGCGACGTGATGATCGATCAGGCTTATCCACTGTAAAGGCATGCTTTTGCCAATCCGAAATCTGATCATCGTCTTCTAGGTTTTGAATTATGGACGTTATATTTTCACCTGATAAGGTCTCAACTCCAGGAACAGGCACAAACACATGTTCATGTTTTTTGTTTCCCATATATCCCGTAATGACAAAAGTGCCCTGTACCCAACCCGTTGGGTCATCTGGTTTTGACAACTGGAAACCCTTGGCAAATTCTGCGTCGTTGCATTGTATCCAGACTTCTTTGTTTTGGTATTCCCATTTTGGAAGGGTTCTATCCTCAAATAATTTCGATTTCAGTTGATCATTAAGCCATTTGTTTAATTTTTTCTTTAAGAAAGAGGGCAGCGTTTTTAGATTATGGCGCCAATTGATAATATCGTTTTTCTGGATTTCAGTCAGAGGCTGATCCTTATCCTTCCATTTAATGATTTCTCGTTTTAATTCTTCATCAATGCCTGGAAAAGCGCCCGCAATCAGGTGGTGATGTACCTTATACGCCTTGCAGGGCTCAATACTGAAGCCGCCGCTGGTTTTTCGGATAAAACCAGCTTCTCTACCCCTATTGATTCGATCCATATAATCGGAGCGATTTAGAATATCACGCAAATATAGATTTTTATCAGTTACTGGTTGAAGTTTGCTCCAGGTAATGACCTGCACGATACTTCGGACCATGCCCCGCAGGCTGCTGCCCGGAATGACGGGATTTTGTGAGTCGCCATGATGGAAAAAGCACCCATCATTTCCGGCAATATAAAAGGGTGAAAGTGACTTCAAAGTGCAATGGATCAGACCCGTATTCCGGATCAGACCCGTATTCCGATCCGAGTTGAAATAACGCCTATTGGGGAGTTCCTCAGCATCGAGGACGAGGTCGTCATTCAGCTTAACGAAATTATACGGTAATTTAATTGTATCCATGATTTATACACTCCCTAAAGTTTGTGGTTGTAAGTTATCGGTTAAATTCACCAGACGGTGCCAACGGATATATGCCTGGGATTGATTGTTATAATCGATGTAAGAACGGAGCGTTAAACCAATCCTCGGCTTTGCATTTTTCATTGGAACCAAGTGTTCAAGTCCCTGTTCCCCTTCAATCATACGCGTGAATGGCGAATTTTTATAAGGTTCAGCCTTGTTTCCCCACAGTATTTGAACTTGATCGAAATATTCAAGATCACGACCCTGTCCTTCAACCAGTAGGCGGCTTTCGAGCCGGTTGGCAACCCTCCAAAAGAAAAGTTCTGCAACCTCACCAAAAAATCGCGCTTGCAGCAACGTTAAAAGATCAAATTTCGGAGATGGAGCGATCCCTTCGGAAAATTCCCAAACATTATTTTCAAATTTACCCCAGATGATCCCATCCTCATGATGGAAAAGGCTATATTTTAGCTGGTGCTCGCTGCTTATCTTTGATAGTGATTCTTTAAAATCATCTGAGAAAATATCGATCTTATGTTCAATTTCAGTTATTTTGATCGTGCTCATTTGTGATCACCTCTCATCTTTGGCATTTGGTTGTAATGATTCAATTGCTGTGGTTATTAACTCGTTATCCTGTTCATCAACAGGGGTAATTTTCATCCCATTTTCGTTAGAAATACTAAACTCTTTTCCATTCCAAACCAATTCCCCTTCAATACCTTCAAAATACCCCCGCCCGATGGCGTATTCACCACCAATCGTCAGAAAGCCATCCCATAGGTCTTTCAGCAACAACAATAAGATGCCCACTTCTGGATCGGTAGGTTTGGTAATCTCAAAGTTTAAGTAAACCGTTCCATTCAATTGGGGTTTCTCATTAAATAACGCACCTTTATAGGTTCCACCAGTGAAGGGGTCAATCCTGATGCGATTCTGCAGCAGACCACTCCCACTACCTTCAATGACAGCCTCATGGACGATCAACCGGCTACCTGCCAGGCGTCCGCTGGTGTCTGGGTTTTCAGATCCGAACAATTGGTTAACCAGGTCCTCACCCGCTGTAATTGAATGTAATTTCAAAGCAGCAATTCGTCTGGCTTGTGCCCGGAGAGCACCGGCAATCGATGTGCCCGGAATCATTGGGTGACCATGAATGTTTGTCATATGCACCATGTCAGGTTGTTCCGGGTCAGTTGGATAGGAGCGAATCATGAGTGTTTTGTTAACCCCAAATTTTGCAGATATCCTCAGGGTTTCTTCAAAAGGTATTTCAGGCTCATGCGAAAAGCCTAATTTTTCCCATAAGAGGGTTCCCGGCTCAGGTGATGTTCGGTCATCCTTCAACCAGCGAAGGATGTCTTTCTTTTCTTGCATAAGATATCGCTGCACAGTCCAATCTTGCACTATGCATCTCCCTAGCCCCCTGTTCTTCTTCCCACCCAAACGGATGTTACCTCGTTCTAACGCCGAAAGCCCGGCATAAAGTAACGTTTTCAGTGATTCACCATCATTTTTCGGTAGGCGAAATTCAAATTCGATATTGAATGCTGACCCGGGAGAAAGCAATTCCATATCATATAAACCCTGATAGGCTGCGGTTTGTGTGTTGGGATCTATTCTGATTCCAGGGCGAAACTCTATGCGTGATTCCACTCCTAATGCATCTTCAACAAATAGCCAGCTGCGTGTGGTTGTGTTCCCAGAAACATCCCCAAAAAGCAGGCGAACTTTTTCCTGGTTCAACCCCTCCGCATCAGAGGAGGGAAAGGTTTTCATCAGGTAACTGCGAAGCGCACCTGCAAGCGAACTGCCTGGCAGCAAGGGAGGGCCATCCTGTTCATCACGCAGGATGACAAAATCAGCTAAACCATCAGTTTCATTAGACTGGAGAATAGCCGGGGTTGTAAACACAAGCTTGCCAGAAATAATCAAACGCTCTTGTATTCCTGAAAAATTCTTCTGGTACAATTCTTACCTCTTTTCCTTAATTACCTTATCAGCGACTGCTTCGATTATCCTGTAAGCGACTTCAGCCTTTTTTGCCTGATCCGGTGTGTAACTTTCTCCTAAAACCTGATAATCCTGTTTTTGAAAACCTAATTGGGCAAATCCGTCCGCATCTTTAATCATTTTTATAATCCAGGCACGCCAAGTATATTTTTCATGTCGAATTACCAAAAAGCGCCTATCAAATTGCAAGAATGCAAGTTCTTTCATATTTGCTTCAAAAAAACGACTGATTTCCAGGTTTTCATCCAGTGGAGAACGAACTGCTTGCTTTGCCAGTATCCTAATCTTATTAAGCTGCGTATTTTCAGGCGGATTGGTGCTTTCCACTTCTGCAAGGTAAGAGAGTAGTTTTTGATCAATCCGCTTCTGGATTGTTTTCTCAATAAACTGTTTTATCAGGTACTCACTTTCTGATGAGACGGGAGCTGTTTCAGACGCCTCTATACTCGGTATATAAGTTTCAAAACTGGCATTGCCGACCAGGTTAATCCCGATGCGACCAAAACCATCAGATATGCGCTCTCCTAACCCCCATTGGGTATCAGATTTAAGCGTATTGAGATCCGAAAATTCGTTTTTGTGATAAACAAAGCAGCTGCCTTTGAGGATCACTGGGTCCTGGATGATGGGCAAGCCCCATTTACGATTGAACCCACCAGCGATACCGGTTTTAATGAATGCACGTACTGGCTTGGGCTTCGATGTCAAATTCAAGTGTTTCTTTAAAGCCAGGCTGAAGTCAAAAGAGGGTTCGCCGGAAGAATCTTTAAGGATCATATCACTCAGAAGCGTAATGACTACATCATCATCTGAATCATCCCCCTGGCTCTCGAATTCTTCCCAATTTTTAACTTCGACTTTTGTTATATGGGTATGACCATAACGGGCGCTCCGTGATCCTCCTAAGAACACTGAGCCTGTTGGTACTAACGGCTCTATTGATTTTAAAAGGGCTTCATCTTTAAAGAGGATATAGGAACAAAAAACCTGCTTGGGAGCAATCACATCATAGCGGAAAACTGTGCTGGAATCCGGTTTCTTGATATGAGGATGAACACTCATATTATGAACGGTGGAGATCATTTTTGGTGAAATTAAAGGATATCGTATGGGCTCATCACTGATCCTTTCAGGGACCTGCCAAAAGAACTTTCTTGGTTCAGTTTTTGCCTGATTCAAATCAGCGTCGTCATCATAAGCGTAGTCAAAAACTTCCCGTTCGTTGTTCTGTTCTTCAAGGTTTTGTTTTTCAGTCTGCCAGGAGAGCGGTACAGGTATTGCCCGAGGATGGTCAAAAAACGTTGAATTGTAGGGATAGGCATTTAAGAATATCACCTGATCGTCAAAAAAGTATTTTCGAAAAGTCGCATCCTTGGAATAGATGTCCTGGTCAGTAAAGGTATCCTGTTTAACAAATTGATGAATAACCGCGCCTTTAATCGTGCTACCAGGGATGTATTCCAATGAAATTCGGCTGTTTTCATCACCGTAATGGGTACTCGCCACCAAGAGAGAGGACTTCAGTTCAATGATTAGTTGGATTGCATTCATTTTAGATTGCCTCCTCAAATTTTTTGAAGTGATCAAAGCTTGTCCAGATTTTTCCCATTCCCCGGGTTTTGTTACTCCCTGCTCGCCGCAATGCTTTAACGCATGCAGAGAGGAAAGCCAAATCCATTTCTTCTATGCCATCATCACAGATCAATTCCGCCTGAAAAGGAGTCCCTCTGGGAATAATACGCATCATCCTCAATGTTTCCGGTTTGGGTGCACCCGTATCATCGTTTGCGGTTTGCGTCCGTGTGGAGGTCAGCCCAATTAGAACATCATGAGCGTTGAGCTTGTTATCAATGATCTTCTGGCGAAAATGTGGCGGTAGCGTCGCATTTCCAAAACGGACCAAACCCTGTGTTTCCTGGCTACTTCCCGGTTCACCAAATACACGATTGGCAATTTGATTCCAATTCTGTGAAGTTGACCCAGCTAATGAAAGAGCATGTACCAACTCTGCTGCTTCCTCATGCAGCAGTCCTTTAAGGGCTCTGCCATTTAAGTAAGGAAGTCCATATTGGTCATGTTCAACTTCAATATCCACTTCACCAGCTGTCCCGTCACCACGCGAAAAGCAGGCGTCAGAAAGTAAGACAAATTTCAGAATTAATTTCTTCATTTAATCCTCCAAGGGGATATAAAAATCTATGGCTTCAAGTGCATCGAAGTAATAACACTCAGATCCAGCCCATCCTTTGTTGCTAATTTCCACATCTTTTGATTTAAGCCGGATAGCACATGGCAACCCCGGAAGTCGGGCATTTGCAAGGAAGGCTGAAACCTCGTCAGGTCCTTTTCGTAACTTGGCAATTAAGGCTTTAAATTTATTGCGACGTTTTGCCCAGTCATCGCCAACCTGGAATTCTTTTACGATATATTCAAAGGTAGAGAAATTGTAAGCGGATGCGTCAGACAAGCTGACAGGACGCATGATTATGTCTTTCCCATCAACCTTGTAACTGCGGGAGCGAATTGTCTTAAGAGGTTCAATGATACCATTGGTGCCAAAGTGCCAATCAAGACTTTGGGTCATTCCATTATCACCAATCGATTTTGCTGAACCAGCTAATTCCTCAGCCAATTCATATCCACGTGAAAACGGGTAGTGGCTGGGAGTAATGGCAATACCAGCACGACCGATGGCTGGTTGTGGCTGACCTAGACCTTCCTCAAGGTATTGACGATTATAATTGACGAGGTATTCCTTAGCCATCGCTAAACCCAGTCTACCATCACAAATAAAAGTGACATCATCACCACCGAATACGATTGGTCTAAAGGGGAGTTTGTGATCATGAATATGTACTTTAGGTAGTGACTGATAATATTCTGGTTTAACACCCTGCCTACGACGGATGATTTGTTGACCGTTTTCAGTTTGAATGCAATCGAGAAATGTGGTCAAGGTCTGGGAGAGGGCTTTTTGGGCAGCTTCTTTACTCGATTTTGAAAAGTTTCGCAGTAGCTGGATATACTTGCGATTATCTTTTGGAAATGAAAGGCTTTCACCCAAAGCCTTAATTCGTTCACCCATTCGGTTACCGTCGGCATGCACTATGGCGATATAACTTGAAATGCCTTTATCGCCAAAATCATCAAAATTTGAGATGAATTCATAATTCTTTGCTTTTTGTATGCCTTCTGTGAGTTGGTTCAAGTAATGTTTTCCTTGGGAAAACTGAGCTAATTTCGCAGCTACCTCACGAGAAATCAACTGTGGATTGCCTCCAGGATCTTTCCACACCATTGCCGCAGGTTTCCCACTGAAAGAACAGCGTGCACTGACACCTAATCCCATGATCAAGGGTGGAGGTGCCTGCTCAGCCTTATTAATATTAATAGTTTTCCTTAATTCTGAATATTTGTCCTTGAAATTATCAATATCGAACGCAAATGGCAAATGTGCCATGGCAACATTTATTCCTGGAGCCTCAATCAACGCTTTGCGCGTCAGTGCTTTTGTGAATTCTTCAATATGGGCTTCATATCTAAAAAGCATGAGCGCATTACCCCCTCCGATATAGATAATTTCAACATCTAAATTATCCGTTTCAATACCTTTCACTGTCAACTCAATCGAATTGAGGTTGTGATTGGCAAAGTTGGTATTCTTTTCAATAAGTAAATAATTTACCCACTCGTCTGTGATCGCCCTTATCAATGACGATGCGCCAATATTAACCCGAAGATTGTTTGATGAAAATATAAAATTTTGGATACCGCTAACCTCCAAAAGAAATAGAAAATACTGTTCTTCCATAAGTTCTCCTCTCCCATATTAACTATTAAACCATTTTTTGAATTTATTACAAAGATTTGAGAAATCTTGGGGGCCAAAAACTTTGATCTTATTCCTGGATGCCATCCAACTTTCATTGATTTCTTCCAGTAAATCATCCGGCTGTGGATAACCACTTACTAAAGCGACCCTGGCTTCATCCCCACCCATCTGTTGTGCTCGTGAAAAAGCTTCAAATAATTTTACTTTTACCAAACCTCGATCCATACTTGTGGAACAAGAAAAAGCATATAATCGATAGCCTTGAACAGCAGCTACATCAAATTCAAAATCGCGACTTTGTTTTTTGGGGTCTGCGTTTTTTATATATATGTTTCGTTTGATTTCATGAATTTTACAATCCTCTGAGATTTGCTGTAAACAATCGAAGACATAATTTTCTAACCAATTTGAGTCTAAAAACCTCCGCAATGAATCCCCAATATTTTTAATTTTCCAGCTGTGGATTTCTTCATTGGGAATCTGATCACACTTAAGAAGCGTTAGTCCTATTTGACCAATGGTTTCAATTTGAACAAGGTTAGTTAAGTCATCATCCTGATTAGGGATGATTTCTGTTTTTATGCCAATACTTTCTTTAGTAATCCATCGTTTCATTCTTTCAATGATTTCATTTAAATCTAGAGTTTGGTTGTTTGAATCCAGCTTAACTTCTTCAAGCAAGGGTTTCAGGTAATTTTTTAACTCCTTTGGGCATGCGGTACGTACATATTTATCACACCAATTTCGTAAATTATTCATATTAACCGGATCACTCACAAATAAAGCGATTTCTTTGGAAAAAATTGGGAAAAGAACTTCTGATTTAACACTGGTCATGATTCTGTTGTGCAAACTCAATAAATTCTCCATTGACACCTGACATTCAGAAATATCTATGGGATATTTCATTCCATGTGAAAATCGAATTGAATAATAAATCGGGTCAATATATGAATGAATAAACGGTCTGCGGTTTTGTACACACCAATCTTTAAGAAATTCATATATATGAACGGACATAGGTTTCATGCCGCCGGTGTAGTTTAACCCTACTGAACCCTCTGATAATACGTTGGATTTTAAATATTGATCTAAGCATGTGTGAATTCCAGATTGATCTGTAGGGGTTTCTAGCCTTTTGAGATTGATATGTGAATGATCAAAATGCAAAACACTTGTGAATAAATCCTGAAGGTTTAATGCATATTGGTGGGTCTGATCGGTATAGATGAGGTGAAGAAAACTTTCCTGCTTTGCCAATCTGTGAGCGGCAATGAAATTCGGTAATGGGTTATTCCCCACTAATAAAAATAGATGATCGGAAACTTTTTCTACTAGATGCCCCATCCTTCCTCCTTAATTTCCTAAGGTGAGAAATAATTTATTTGTTTATTAAATGATTATAATCGAATTTCATATTTGGGATGCAAAAGAAAACTATTGAGTGAAAGGCTTCTTCTGCTCAATTTTCCAAAACTCCACGCGTGGAGAAATTTAGTCAATCAGAATTTACTGCGACCTTACTACAACCGGATGATAATTCTTATACCAAACATGCTTAATTTTCAAGGAAACTCTCATATATAAGGGAAAATTATTCTTTTCCCCATATATATGGGTTATACAACCAAATAACGCTCCTACTTTTCATTGGGATTCTCCCCTTCAATTTTTCAAGAAGATTCCACTTTTGTCTGGTACTGAATTTTGGGGATTATTACTTAGAATTTGGGTTTACTTTAAGCTAAATCAACCTTTTTCTTGACTTAAATGATTATTTCGATATATACTTTATAGAAATAAAAAGAGAATTTGTGCTGAAGTTAGAGCGGTCATAATTTAAGGCGTAATTAATCCCATTTGGATTTAATTAACGTTCATTTTTTTGGAGGGCAGGGATGGCTGACAACTTTTGCGAACAATGCGGGGCGCAATTAGCTCCTGATGCGCGGTTTTGCGAGGTATGCGGAAAAGCGATCGACACGCCACCCTCACCTGTTGTGCATCCCCCTGACCTGCCTCCAACGCCACAGCAAGCCCCACAATCAACCCATCGATCCAAAACATGTCTATATGTCGCAATCGGAGCAGCCGCACTTGTTGCATGTGTGGCTTTGATCGTCGCTATCCTCATGCTTGGAAAATGGTTCAAACAGCCAAAGGAGCCAACCCCAGATTCTTTTTCAACGGTACCTTTTCAAACGGAAGCTACCGGCTCAATTCAAGACGAAGGTTTTTTGCCCGCCATCGATACACCTACTCCGGTTCCCAGTGAACCCATTCAGGCTGTCCGAACGGATCGTGACGTGTTCTACTGCATCTCCTTCGATAGGCCAGTAACACTCACGGTTACCGTTGACGCCGATCCGGATATAACCGATTTATCCCTCAGATGGCGGTTAAATACGAAAAAAGATGGCCAGCTAACGGATTGGGAAGGGGTTTTTCTGGAAAAAATTTCACCCACTCAGTTTTCTTATACATTTAACGCCGATACGTGGGAAGGAACGAATAATTTTTACTACCCACCTCTGTTGAGCGAGTCCTGGTTTGAATTCCAGGTTTTTCTTCCGGATGGCACTTTTCAAACAGAAATCTTTACACATGTAACCTTCTTCCCATGTGCGCAATAAATCACGCTTTTAAGATTTTTGGCGATGTTTTTTTTGGGAAATCATTAATGGTTATCGGTATGATTTTTATGCTGAATTGTTGACATCAATAACAAGGCATACTAGATTATTAATAATCGTACGTTAAAGATTTAAGAAATACAGGTGTGACCGACAGTCCAAATAAAGGTTCGCTTTTATTCGGGTAAGCCACGCGAATAAAGCCTGAAGAGGGCTGTCAGCATCTGACCGCTTTGATCATTGGAGAGCGACGAAGCAAAGCACAGGTTAATGGGTTGAGCGCTCAACCCTGCCTGGGCGAGAACAACCATCCGCACGGATCGAACCCTTATTGGACAGTTTATTGATTAGACGACATCTACCTGTAACTCTGCTAAGGTTTTAACGGTTTCACTTTTCTGTTAGGAATTTTTGCAAGTAAAAGCTCTTTCTGGCGAATGCCGGCATGGCACCAAGGAGGTGACCGAGTGAATGACCAACCCTTTTATTGTCGTTACTGCGGTGAGCGTCAAAGACCTGGTGCACGTTTCTGCAAAGCCTGCGGCAAACCGCTGGCTGCAACGGGTGCAACAGCAGTTCAAAGAGGATCGACATCGCCTGAAAAAAGCATTCCTCCACCGATACCCGCTGGCAAGAGGATCGAATCGCAATTAACCTCTGCAATCGGGAACGCTGCCAGGTCTGCCGGAAAGGCCGCAATGCAAGCCGCTGTAGCGGGCGCCCCCTGGCAGGTGGTGGTTGGGAAACAACTGCCCCCCAATGCTATTCAAAATATCCTTAAATCGGCGGGCCAGGCTGCCCTTCGGTCGGCAGGTCAATCCCTAAAATCGGGTGCAGCGCAGCTGGGCGCGTCACTCTTTGGTCCGGCAATGTTTTCTTTCCTTTCCACTTTCGCGGCATCGCTTGCACCTCTGCTGACCGGAGGTGATTTTTCACCGGCGGCGATCATCACCAAGCTGGTCTTGGGGATTGTCAACCTGGTGGCTGGGGCGGTGGCCAGCAAACGGCGCGGGGCAGCCTCCATCATCATGCTGATCGCCAACATCGGGCTGGCGCTTCTGCAGGGCGGTACGCTGCTGGGCACACTGCTGAAAGCGTTGCTCAACCCTTCCATGCTGGGTGGGCTGATGCCCGTGGGTTTCACCCAGGGGCTGTCCGTGCTGGCGGCGTTGAACGCCGGTATTAAATGTTTTCGTAAATAAGTGGAATAGAAGGGAGATGAAATGGCTAAATATCGCAATCGATTTTTTCTATTTTTGATCCTCACCGGATTGGTATTATTAGGACAACATCAGGTGGTGTCGGCTCAAGAGGAAAAGCCTAATGACTCCGATTTACCCTTTATCATTTTCAATGAAAAAATGAACTTGGAACCAAATTCAGGGTTTTACTTAGAAGGTCATGGTTTCGAAATAGGTTGCCAGTATCCGGGGCAATATGAATGGGACAAAGAAACAATTTATGCAAAGTATAGACACGAAATATGGTGTGGAATTAATTGGAGATATTTTGAGACAGGAAATACCTTTGAGAAACCTCAAGGTAATAAAAGAAATGAAGAGATCTATTCTCAAGGTAGTCTTTTTGTATATACAACTCGTGGTCCTCATCCCGGTGACTTGCAAGATCCTCAGGCTGTCACATATGGTGAATTTGCGGAGTATGTTAGGAATTATCATGTGGCACCTTATTTTTTAGAAACAATAGGAAACGAGAATATTGATTACTCAAAGAATATATCTTACTCAAATTTCGCCGAATTTCAGTTTCCATTGAATAACCCGGCATCTCCCAGTCTTCCTGCAATCTATATTGACAAAATTATTTCTAAACCATCGGGTCTAAATACGGTGCGCTTTATATGTGTGGCTGAAGAGCGCGATAATAACGCTTTATGCTCGATTATTAGAATAGAAGCTTTCGCAGAAACGAATTACCAAGGGGATTACCTGTCAATCCACCAAGCGCTGCTTACTGATCTTTGGAATTTTGCCAACACATTTCGAATTGGATCCGTTGGGGAAAGTGTATCGGGAACAAGAATTGAAGATGACGACACTTCCTGGGTGACGGTGGTCGGCGCTTTGGGCGCGAGCGGCGGGGCGGTGGGGATAGCCGCTAAAACGCTGGCGGATCGCGCCAGGAAAAAAACCAAGACCGGCGAAAAGAAGAAGAACGAACGTGAAGACGAAGAAGCCATAGGCTACATCCTGCAGATCAGCCAGGATCATTTAAGAATCAGCCAGGATCAACCTGCCAGCCTCGAAGCCACGGTGTGGGAGGTGAACAGACAGGGCGGCTATAAACGGGCTACGAATGCAGATTTATCCATCGAACAACCAGCCAATACCAATTTCTTGAACATTGCGCCTCGCCAGGCACAGGGAACTTTAAATACCAATCTGAGCATCGCAGGCAATGTGACCAACCCCAGTTTTCAGTTAAACGTGGTTGGCAGGGCAAATGGCACGAGCTCCAGCGCAAAGGTGAATGTGGAGATTGAGAGCGAAATCGCGATCAAAATTGAGACCAGCGAAAACCGTCGCTCGCTGCGCGCGGACGGCAAAGATGGGCTCAACGTTTATGCCTGCCTGGTGGCGGAAGGTGAAATCGATGAGAAAAAACTGGAAGCAGCCCAAGAGTCGCTGGAATTTTCAATCAGCGGGGCAGGAGCGAGTTGGCTTGAAACAAGCGAAAAAACCAAAGAAGGGGAGTGGCAAACGATCTATATCCAGGCTTCCAAACCGCAGGGTCAAGCCGACAGTCAACCACCACCCGCTGATGTTCAGATCATCGTTAACGGTAAGTTTGAGGGTAAGGATCTGACGGCTACGATCAGCATCAGCCTGGTCGGTGAAGCCGCGCTTGAATACCAGCCTGACAGTGTCAACTTCCTGTTAGGTGCAGGGGAGAAATCAGAGATCAAGTTGTGGATCAACCCTCCTGGTGACGATGCCTGGGATTTTTCATATGTTTTAGAAAACGAATCATTGCCCGTTGAGATCGATACGGCAGACGAGGAAAATACCAGCATTACCATCATCGTCTTGGAACGGGGAACCAGGGAACCCGAATTGACCAGGCACCCTGGCGGTCTGTACGCTTCAGGTGAACTTCGCGTATTTGCCAGGCAGAATGACATAGAACTGGAGAAGCGGGTGAGTGTTGGGATCTATCAAGAAGGGCTGTTTGTCGATACTCAAGGTCAATCTCGCGACGGTACATTTCATTTGATGGCTGATGGTAAACATGAACCACGCTTAATCGATTTTCGCCTGCTCGTATGGAATCCAGAACAGCGCAGGTTGGAAGCAAACCCGCACAAAGAACTGGATATTGAGTTCAGTTCGTTGGTGACTGACGAAGAAATCGCAAACGCGCTGGAAGTTGGTCAGCTTCGCATTGAAAAACAAGGCATGGAATTTAAGCGCAGCGGTATGGCAGCAGAGCGATACCGTTTTTGGATTGAACACGAACTTTTGGTCGATGGACGAATAATGTACATCGATTACCTGGCAACGACGGGAGAGTTTTTCGCTGAGTTCACATTAGGCGTTGAAACAACCGTGATGCCGGTTTTTGAGCGGATGTTGGAAATGCAACACTGCCAGCTTATGATCACCAAATTCGTCCCCGGCGATTATCAAATCAAGATGCAAGAGATCTTTGACAAATACGCGCCAACACTTGGACCTGAAGGTCTATACCAGCTGCGCCTGAAAATCTGGAATATCACTCAATTACTGATTTTGGGAGAAGGAGGACAGGGTTACCTGGCAGAGGGAAATTGGGCGGCACGAATTGAGACTGTTTTAGAATGGACGCAATGGGCAGGCGATCACTGTTTTAATGCTGTCATTTCCTTAAAACTTGGACCGACAGGGCGGAAGTGGGCACCCGTCGTTAGAAATTTATTGATTGACTGCATCAATGCAGGAATCTATGAAAAAAAGACGCCTCTCGAATGGGCGCTAGGATATATTCGGCATATTCTGGCTCAACTCACCGACATGAAGGCACTCATGAAGCGTGCCTTTGACAAAGGCAAAGAGAAGGGATTTGCTTGGCTGCAAAAAGAGCTGGAAAATCGCCAGGTGATTATTGTGGGGAGCAATTGGCGGGTCGTCATCCCCGGCTGGGTGGCATTCAAGATTATTAAACCCTTAATCAACTTCATGGAACGGTACCTGGAAGGAAAATCACTCTATGAAGCTGCAAAAATGACCGCCTGGGAAGCCGCGGACGATGTCATTGCGAATTACATTGGCGAGCTGGTGGTGAAAAAAGGCGATCAAGATTTTGTTCAGGTATTGGATGAGGAGATTTTCGGTTCTAAAGATGAGTCGCTTGCCAAATTAAAGGCTGGAGAAGCTTATGACGATATTATGGAGGCTTATCAAGAAAGCGGTTGGACAGATCAGGAAGAATCCACAGATGAGGATGAGGATGAGGATAAAGAGGAAGAACAAGAGGGGGCGATAAACATTGAGGATTTGGAGAACCCGAAATATAAATGGGCAGTCGAAAAGATTAAAAAGGCAACCAAGAGAGTTAATGGAAAACTCGTTGCAGACAAGAAAGCCGTATTAGAGGTGATGCAAGACCTGGACGCTACACGGACGTTAAAAAATGCTCCGCGAGAAATCCAGGAAGCTTTTGCAAATACGCGTGAACAACTGTACCAAGAACATGATGAAAAATTGGTCAAATGGGCGCAGGATAATCTACCGCAATATAAAGGTAAACGCATCGTTGTTGGCGATTTTCGCACACCTGGAGCGGATGGTTTGGACTTAGGGACAGACCGTGATTATCGTCTGGGTTACATCTACGCCGATCCGGTTACAGGGAAGGAAGATTTTATTGAAATTGAAGAAGCCCTTTACCAGGACAAATCGTATCAGATCTTTGCTGAAACCGCTGAAAACAGAAAATTCACCATGGAAGAAGCCAGGCATTATACTGAGGGACATGGTCAATTAGCGGCAGCAGGAACCAACCCGGAAGCCTCCCCGGATTTTTCCGATCAGGGGATTGTGTGGGTTGATGAAAAGGGAAGGATCGTAGAAGATCCTGATGCGTGGCGAAAAGAATTCGCTCATGACAAAGACAAGAAATTAACTTTCAGAAAAGCTCAGGTGGGCTCGAATATTACCAAGGTTCATGGAGGCAAAGCTACCTTGAAAAGCGCCAATGGATTGGGTTTGATGTACGAAACAAAGGTTCAAGACAGCATGAAAAAGGGAGCATTCGCTGATGCTTATGCTCAAGCCGCAAAAGGGGCGGAACAGCTTAGAAAGGTGCGTGCAGGGTACGAAAAACAGGGTTACGATGTGGGAGAAATCCCCCCTAAAGTCGAGAAAGTCATGGATGCCATCAACAAGGTTAAAGAAGAGAAATTCCATCCGGCTTCAATCGCACGGACAAATGCGTTGATCAAAGAACTGAAATTGGGCAATGATATCAATGACTTTACGAAGTATCTTTCCAGCAATTTGGAGAGTGTAAAACTTGCTACCAAGAAATAAGCATCGGTTTTAGAGCTTCCTGTGGAGGACTTGAGGATATGGAACAAGCATCCATCAAACACATTTGGTTGCAGCCGGGTGAACTGGCATTCTTGATCGAGCATTACGGCATTGCGATCGAAAAGCGTTCCCCTCTGATTAGTCTGCCTGTGTTCAACCGCTGGCCAGAGCAACGCCCTGTCTCATATCTGATGGAAGATTTGCAAAGTAAATTGTCTGATGAGCAAGCCAAGCAATATTTGAGAGCCCTGGTAAGTTCGACATCTATGATTCAAATCAAACAGGGTTACCACCGCAAACCCGTCAGCAGCAGTTTTGCCTTCAAAGCCGCTCCTGAAGGAGAAATTTTACTGCTCAAAACTCGCCCGGATACGGGTGTTGAATTGATTTTTCCGTTTTCGCTGCAAACCCTGACCGACCAATTATGCGAACCAATGGAGCATATCTCCAATTTGGGTTTTTCTCAAGATTATCTCTCCCCGCTTGCGCCCTCCGGACTTGCGGCTTTGCTCGCCCTGGCTGATCATTTTAATGAGGTCTATCCATACCCCGACCCAAATTGGATTCCGAACCGCCCCTTGATTTTTACATTAAAGTCGTGGCACGAGCGGTTAATTAAAGGAAGGAATGCAGCGATTCACGAATCCCTACTCGCCGCCTATATTAACCTGACTGGCAACTCTTTGCCAGAAGTCAATTTGGAGGATCTTGAATTCTGGCTTTTGGCTTTTATTAACGATCTTTATATCGGCTTGGAAGATGATCGCCAATTGCCGGGTGATGCCGATGCAGAATATTTTGTTGCCGAAGACCTGTTAGTGATTTTACGTTGTTTAGCCTGGTGGGACCTGACTTTGGCTCTGGAGAAAATCCCAGTTGGTGCGCAAGGCGCCAAGCAAGCCTTGACCTTCTTGCAGGCATCGGTTCTTTGGCAGTTCGTCCCGACGCACCCAGAAGGGTTGTTAATCGCACCACAGATAATCAACGGATGGCTACTCAAAGAACGTGTTTCTGAATTTCTAGATCACATGCTGGCAGCAGGATTAGCCGAAGACCCCGAATTAACAGGCGATCATCGGCCTGTTAAAATCGAGCGGCAGGTTTCACCCCAACCACAAGCCGCAGATAAGACGGTCGTTGCGCAACCGAGCGTTGCGAAACCACGGCCAAAACCCGCGACGTCTTCAGCCTCGCCGCCAGCTGCGCCAATTCAACCAAAAACTTCAACTCCAAGCCGACCATCAAGTGCGAGAGTGTGCAGCAATTGCGGCACGCAATTAAGCCCTACCGCAAAATTTTGCAAGACTTGTGGATTAAAAGTTGACGATGTGCCATCACCGGTAAATGTTTGTAAACAATGTGGTCAGCCCATCCGCACAGGGGCGGCATTTTGTAAAAACTGTGGTTTTAGAGTCAATTGAAACAAGAACAAGATTGGGTTCTAACCTGAAGGAGAGTCTGCCTGATGAAAAAACATAAGACATTGAGTGCAGTAATCCTGCTATTGTCCGTGGGGCTCATGGTTTCCGCCTGTCAATTCAAGAGAGCCGCACCAAAGCTCGAGTGGGACCCATCCCCTGAGGCGCAGCTGATTGTCGTCTCAGACCCCATCCAATTTCCAGGGATAAAGCCCACATACCAGGATGAGAGCATGGAAAACTATATTCCAGAAGGTATTTTATTTGGCGATGGGCGAATCCTTTGGGTGAAGTATGTTTATAAAGACGGTATCACCTCTCGCTTCATGAAACAAGGCTTCTTATCTTCAGAGCAGATACAGGCATTACTGCAACAATTTGCTGACAGCGGTTTTTTCTCCTGGAAAGACCAGTATAGTGGTTCATTCATTGAAGATGGACCGCCAGCAAAGAGTATCACCGTTTTTCTTCGCGACTATTCAAAAAGTGTTGTGGTAAGCAATGCGCCGCCCCCTCAAGGGTTTGATGAGCTCTTTTCAACAATTCGATCCGGCGCGGGTGTTGAAGATCAGGATTATCGACCTGATCGAGCTTTTTTAAGGGCTTACCGACAATTTGATCAGTGGGGCATTGATCAGGCAAGTCAGATTGACTCCTGGCCTGCTGAAAGCTTTGGTTTTTCTCTGGCAGAGTTAGAGTCAGAAACAGGAATCGCCAAAGGTCGATACGTTGATGGGAAAGCATTAGCATTTGTATGGCAGGTAATCAACGCTAATCCGCAACAACCGCTGGTTGAAGAGGAAGGCGTTTGGTATCTGCTCACACTGCAAATCACGGGCCTTTCTAATTAAAATCTACCAAATCCATAATGTAGTGTTGCCTGATTTGATGAGATGTTACTGAAGAGACGATGAACGATGAGAAAAATTGAGAGGACAGCAAGTCAGAAGATTAATTCAAGGTTAACAGTAAGTCGCAAGGAGTAAAAAATGCCTGAAACAGATGCCCAGTACTGTGATTACTGCGGAAAGCAGATCCTATCCGGGAGTAAATTCTGTGATTTCTGCGGTCAATCACTTGGTGAACAAAATGATCACCAGGCTTTGCCCTCTCCATCTGCTCGTCAAGAGGCACAGTCTCGATCAACCCGATTTATGCGGCAACGTATTGCTTGGGCTGTCATCTTTGGCTTGATTCTCATCCCCATTGTTTTATTGATTATTTGGAAAGATGTGGGCGAATTGTCTCGGGACGTTTGGTTATCGTTAGGTGGCTTCATTGTGGTTACCAGCTTGCTGGCTGTTTTCACGCTTCGCAAAGGGGGCAGCACCTGGCAGGGTCAACTTGTCCAGGTGATTCCGAGAGAAAAGGGAGTGCAGTTTGTGTTTTTAACCAACAAGGGCAAGAAGGAAAGCTTGATTGCGGGTTCGAGCTTGGTTAAGTATTTTTCAGTGGGCGATCAAGTGATCAAGGTAAAGGGATATGATTTTCCAGAAAAAATTCACCGGGATGGAAAAACACAATTGTGTATGGTGTGTGGCAAAGTTTATCCCATGAGTGAAAAAAGATGCCGTTTTTGTCGTTACCCGTCAATGGATCCACACAACTTCATGTGATGTGATTGAGTTTTTCTTGAATACGCTGAGGAGGCAAAAGTGGAAACGATTAAAGCACAATGTCCAAAATGTGGAGCAGATCTGGAAGAAGGGTCGGTTTTCTGCGAGAATTGTGGCGCGCTTGTAGAAAGAGCCGAAAACCTACAAAGTGAATATTCAAATGGAGACAGTCTCAATCAAAAGAATAAAAAGAATCCCATCTCGTGGAATGCCAACTTACCCCTAATAACAAGCTCGGTCGTCATCAAGCAGTTATTGTTTGCGTTAGTCGCTTCCAATCTTTGTGTGCTGATCTTCATTCTGACTGTTGATGCGTTTAGTGGTGACCTAACTTTACAACGTTTTCTTAACTATGTGCTGTACACGTTGATTATCTTCGGCTCCCTTTCTGTATTGGCGGCGCTTGTGATGCTTGTGTTTTATGGCAACCGGTACGAATACAAATTTACACTGGATGAAACGGGTATCACCTCCGAAACGGTAGGCAAAACCAAGAAAAAAAATGCCATCATCAACTTCCTGTTAATTTTTTCCGGTAAACCCGGACCAGCCGGTACCGGGTTGCTTGCAGCTTCACGACAGAAAGAGAAGATCGCCTGGAGCAAAGTTGATCGTATCCAAACTGACGCAAATAAACTTGAAATTGTCCTGCGTCGCAAGGGGCGAGCGATTATGTTAATTCGTTGTACTCCCGAGAATTATGCAGAGGTTTTACATAGGGCGAATGAAGCTGTGAATGCCCAAAAGAAATGATTCGATGCTCAATTAGGACGGATTCATCCAGTAATCGTTCGACTGGACAGAAACTATCGATTTTAAAACCGAAACAACCCAAATGAAATGAGAAGGAAAAATGAAACATAAGAAGATTTTTTGGGCTTTTCTTGTCTGGACTTCCCTTCTGGCTTGTCGTGTTTTTTCTCCATTTGGTGGCTCCGATTTGCCAGCCCAAACTGGAAATGACACACCCGTGGTCATATCCGTTCATGATTCGAAGATATCGCCTGTAGATCAAATGGTCTTGGTGTATGTGCCCGAGGGAGATTTCATTATGGGATCAGATGCGATGGGCTACGGGGATAATGTCCCTGAACATGTGGTGTTTTTGGATGCATTCTGGATTGATCAGACTGAGGTTAGCAATGGGCAATATCTGGAATGTGTGAAAAGTGGAGCGTGTTCTCCACCGGGTGATGAGCAAGAATTCGGACTGTATAACCATTATGATGAAATCGAATACAAGGATCACCCTGTCGAGTTCGTTAACTGGTATCAGGCAAACGATTACTGCCAGTGGGCAGGCAGACGGTTGCCCACTGAAGCTGAATGGGAAAAAGCAGCGCGGGGTTCAGAGGGTTGGCTGTATCCTTGGGGGGATGAACGACCGAACCGGGAATTATTAAATTTTAAGGGGTCCTACGGCCAGGTCAATCCTCTGGGTGGAACGAACAAAGTGGGCAGTTATCCAGCCGGTGCAAGCCCTTATGGCGCATTGGATTTAGCTGGAAATGTCAGCGAATGGGTTGCTGATTGGTATGAGCAACAGTATTATAAGAATTCACCATCTGAAAATCCTCAGGGGCCGGCAAGTGGAACCACTAAAGTCGTTCGAGGCGGCGATTGGGCTACTTATGATGTCGTCATCTTCAGCTCTTATCGAATTTCGATCCAACCTGGTTTGACATTGTCGGGAATAGGTTTTCGGTGCGCGGAGTCTGGTCCATAATTTACAACCACATTCCCTATTAAAGCCTGTCAACACGATTCTAGTCGTAGTTTTTACACCATTATTTGAAAGCAAAATACAGGTCTTCATCATCTTAAAAAATGGCGGACGGGAATAAGTGAAGTTGATTTCGATTAGGCATGTTCTTTGGATGATCAAGCTGATAAAAAAGGTGGTAAGGAACCTTATATTGGAAAGCCGCACCTGCTTGCAACGGAATTGGTGTATCTAAAACCACCGGTTTGAAGTGAATCTCTCATTCGTTGTAAAGGGTGCAAAAACATTGTTGTAAATCAATCCAGTCACACCGGGTCCTTTTGGATCAAACCTCGTTAAGTCGATTTTTCAACATCTTTTCTATTTATTCGAGCCATAAAAACCCATTGTTCATTAACAACCAAATGACATGCCAGAATAATGATGACAGCTAAAAATCACAAGCCGACGATTTCGCCGACCTTTTTTCACCACTTCATTAAATATGCGCGCCGGCAAAGTTCAAGTTTTTTCAGTAATTCCAATGAAGTGTTGATTTAAAAAATTTTCACATTTATAATGGATATAATCCACTTCAGCACTCATCAATTCGCCAAAGACAAAGAATAAGAATATACCGGTTATGAGAGGAGATATTCATGACTAAAAAATTCTTTGTGAGTAAGTTAATCGGGCTACTTTTCGTTTTTTTCCTTTTAGTCATAACGAAAACTTCGGATGTCCCTGCACAGTCGACATATGAACCACAACTCGATCATTCCGCTTGTGTGTACCACTGCATGATGGATCAGAATTTCATACATTCAAAAATGGGTTATGGACCAGCATCCAGTACTTATTATCAGTTCATGACGCGGTTTTGGGAGACCAGCGGTTGCAAAGGTGTTGGTATTAAAGATATTCTGGAAACTGTAATTGCCGTATCAGGTGCACCGGGAGGTGCAACGATGTCCTGTTACCAGTTGTTGTTAGCCGAAACCTTGGGCTGTGCCAACACCTGTCGAAATGCTAACCCATCCAACAGCGCTTATGGCGCAAATGTCAAGCTTACAGCAACGACAACATCACCGGGTTACCTCGAAGTCGGACTCGATAATCGATTGAGTAGCGGTGATTATTTAGATTACTCAAATGGGTACAGTGGTCGTTTTTATCTGACGACCACACTCCAATTGGGTGGGGGAACTCCCCTGGCGGTTGGTCATCAATTTATGCCTAGCATGAGTTTTCCTAACTGGATTACCAGCCAGGAATTCGGGGCTCATAAGTGCACGATCAGTGATGAATGCCCTTCTTGTTGTGAAATCCTGTGGGATCTCGATGCTCCTAGCTATATTCCCACAACTGTGGAATTCCTAGATGGTGTATTGTATGATCTGACAGATCAGGCCATTGGTAAAAAAGGGGTAACCGGGTCCTTCAGCAATGATGGTTATGTGGTTTTGCTAAGGGATGGGGATACAATCACCATCAACCAGGGACCCTACGCGGGGGTTGCATGGACCAAAGCACACAATAAAACAACAAAAAAGCACACTTAATCCGTTGAATTTTGGGATGCATCCTCTGGTGCAGTAACAGTCAAAAATACTGAGTGCGATAATATTACATGTGGATGGTTCGGCGGCGAGCGAACCGAAGCAGATACTTACGTTTTTGCCCTATCGGGTCCACCCGAAAAACGTTTACCCGGCATATACACGGTTGAATCGGTCGCCGATGTTTTCCATGATAAGAATTTCAGTAATAATCGCATCAGCTATAGTTATACCGACTTAGACCTTGGAGGCTGGCATGGCTCTTCTGGGGACGATGACGAGCCAGACAAACCGCAGATTGATATCAGCACGTTGCCTATCATCGACATCCCCGGGGAAGGTGTGTATAACTATACCATCCCGGATGATGCACCCGGGATGATGTTTCGTTTGAATGTGCCCGAAGATGTTAATAATGTCATTTTACGTCAAAGTTGCTCATCAGGTGGATGTTTGGATACCTACGTCAATCCTGGAAGTATTCCAGTGCCGGAATTTCCTCGCTATTCTAGGACATACACATGCGAAATTTTTTCTCAAAGTTATAGTGCCAGTGAATGTTATTTAATAAACACCTATCCAGAGCCGTATTATATATTTGTTCCTTCACCAAGCAATGATAGTTGGATGTTGCCCACTTTCTCGAAAAGTTTTAGCCTGGAAGTGGAATACAGGACCAAAGCCAGCGTAACTGCGACGGCGAGCATCCGACAAACCAAACAGGCAGAATATACCCAAACCCAGCAGGCAAAAATCCGCACTTTTACGGAAGTCGAACCCAATGACACCAAGCAAACAGCCAATGAATGGGATATGATCGAACCCTTTTCGGGTCAATTAACCCGAGGGGATGAGGATTATATTGGGGTGACCTTTAGCGAGCCCGGGATCTACACCTTTGGGATCACAGAGGTTTCTCCTGAAACAAAGGTCTTTCTTGGTTTGGTTTCCCGACACGGAGGTTTTGTTGAAGAGGCAACATCTCAGAATGTGGGCGAAGGGGTCAGCCTGACCTTCGATGCCTCAGCAGGTGAACAATTTTATTTCAAGGTACGGGCAACTCTTTACAACACAGGTGAGGATGGTACTTATTACACCCTTGAACTGCTGGATGTTGTCCCGGACCCCTTTGAACCCAACGATCAAATAGCCGATGCCACCGATTGGGATATCAGTCAGGTGAGGGGTACTTCTGGGAAATAGCCGAATTCAATGATCAACGGGCGGATTATTATCGCTTTACAGCTCCGGTTACCACAGAGGGCAGCGCAGTGACCTTCCAGGTGTCCAATCCAAGCCCGGACATCAGCATCTGCATGTCACTGAGAGATCAAAGGGGAAGCACCGTTTTTACGCCACCCTGTTTTGAAAAAGGCGCCGACGCCTCTCTGGTTTATCTTTTGGTGCCCGGTCAGGAATATTACATCAAATTATACGGAAGAGATTTAACGACTTCTTTACAACCCTATCGCTTGAGCGCAACATATATTGGGGACGGGAACGGGACCGGTTTGAGCGAGGTTGAACCCAATGATGATAAACAGAACGCCAATCCCTGGGACATGCAGGAACCCTTCACAGGCGCCTTGTTAAAATCCTCCGACAAGGATTATATCCAGATTGATATCCCGACACCCGGGATCTATACATTTTCTATAACAGATGTTTCTCCTAATTTAAAGGTGGGGTTATCCCTGGTAGGTCGCACAGGTTTACTTCACAGTGTGCAAGCCCTTACCAAAGGACAGGGGGTGTCGCTGACCATGGATGGGTCGGCAGGGGAGCAGTATTGGCTGAAAGTTCACGCGCTCCAATGGGCATCGGACGGGTCTTTTTATCGACTCGCATTGACGGACTTTATTCCAGACCTTGGTGAACCCAATGATAAGAAAGCAGAAGCCACCTATTGGGAGATTGACGAAGGGCCGATCCAGGGTTATTTTTGGGAAAAAACCCATTGGAGCATGTACCAGGCAGATTACTTCAAGTTTGTGGCGCCCCTGACAGAGGGTGGGAACCCGGTGACCTTCCAGGTTGCGAATCCAGGGTCGGACATCAGCGTCTGCATGAACTTGCTCGACCGTACCGGCGGGCATCTTCTTTCCGGTGAATGCTCACCAGAAGGTGAGGACGCCTTCCTGACCTCTGCATTAACGGCTGGCATGGAATATTACCTCAAATTATTCACGGCCGATAATAAAGCATCTTTGCAGCCGTATACCCTCTCCATTGCATACACTCCGGGTGAGGCGGATGAACTGGATGAAACCAGCCGCTTGATCCGCCTACATGGATTTGTCCACCGGCAATGGGGACTGCTGCCCTTGCCGATTACGAACGTTTCCATTTATGCCCACATCAGCGGGCAGCCTGCTTTTCTATTGGGTACAACCAATTGGCTGGGAACCTATTCGAGCAAAGTCATGCTGGCTGACGGACAGCAGGTTACCCTATGGGTGGAGTTGCCAGGGACGAATTTTTCGCCAGAAGAGGATACATTCATCGTCGAGGCTGGGCTCCGCCATCACCGCTCTGTCTTTTCTGTCATTGGCGGGCAGCTGGTTGAACAAACACCCACGCCGCCACCTGAACCGACGAACACGCCGGAACCGCCGTTTGAAATGCCTACGGATACCGTGACACCTGAGCCTTTGGAAGAACAGGAGCCCACGGATACACCAACTGCGACCCTGACATCCACAGCAACAATCACCCCAAATCCGACCTTTACCGCAACGCTCACGCCAACGCCAACGGATACGCCCCAACCGCCAACATCTCAACAGACGTTGATTATTGGCACGGTGTGGCGGTTGTTTGAGGCCTCCGGTCCAGTAGGTGTGGGCATGGCTGAAGTGATCCTGTCCATTAATGGGGTTGATCAGCCAACCGTTCTCAGTCGAATTGATGGGCTGTATCTGATGGATGTGGAGGGCATCCAACCCGGGGACGTCCTCCGGTTGCGAGCCCAAGCACCGCAGGATGATTTTGAACCGCTTTATTATGAATGGCAGGCTGAGGAAGGGGTTAACCGCTGGGAATACGATTTTTATTCCTACTGGGACGAGATCACCCCACCCAGCACCCACGACCAGAACCGCATATGGGGCACGGTGTGGGATCAGTTTGGTGATGATGTCTCCGGCCTGTATCTCAACCTGCAAATGGGCACCTCGAATGCGATCCAGCGCATCGGACCGACGGATGAGAATGGCTATTTTGAAGCTATGGTCACCCTGCCCGACCGGGTCATGGTCACAGTGTGGGTTGATGCACCGGGTTTTGTACCTTCCAAGTTGATGTTCTTTCACCCATACGAGCCGGAAGACCGTGAGCTGATTTTCTGGAAATTCCGCGGTGTAAACCTTCAGTAAGCCTGTGCGGAAAGAATCATCTCCGCTGCTTTCGGTCAACTGTGGCGGCAGTCCGAGTCAGGAGCGTCCGGCACCGGGGTTGTTTCCCCATGATGGGAGGTTGTTTTCAAAATCAACCTTCCAGGATTTCGAACGGACAGGCGGAGGCGTTTGCCTGAATGTTAAGATCAATAATTGATACTGATCGGTTTTATTCTTGTCTTACAGCGCTTGTTTGTCCCTGCTGCGTTTGGATTTTTGGGTGTATCGATCAGAAAAACGACCGGGAGTGTCAATCAGAAGCGGTGCTTGAATAAAACCTTTGATCCTCTGTGTGGTTGAAATAGGTTTTGCTCATCCTATGGTCAAAAAATGTAAAAAAGGAAATCCCTCGATGAAATACAGAAGAATTTGCCCTCTTTTGATCTTAATAATCTCCACGCTGGCTTGTAATCTTAGCTCAGGTGGAAACCACCTGCGCGATCTGGGAGGGGGTGACGAGCCATTGCCCTCGGATGTTGATATTGGCGTGCCTTTGCCGCCGAACGAGGATTTTGGGGTGTTGTGTTTTATTGAATTTGAAGATTCGATCGCTGCCAGTGCCCCGGCTTTTGATGTCTTCTACAGTCGGGACGGCGGCTTGACTTGGGAGCAAGAGGGGTTTGATGAAGGCGGGGCATCCGGATCTTTATGCAACCCGGGTTACGATTTGCCAAAGGAGCTGTGGGTTCCACCGAATGGGATGGAACGCTATCGCTTCAATCCAGGTGAAACCATTGAGATTTCAGTGGACAAAGGGCAGAGCTGGCAGGTTGCTTACGATCTGAGCCAAATCCAGTGGGAACCTGCCAGCACTCCTGCTGAGGATCGCCAGGTAATCGTCCGTCCCGGACCTTTGGATGCGATGATTGATCCATACAGCGGGAATTTACTCCTGGCGATGGGACATGCGGGTGTATTATTGCGCTTGCCATCCGGGGAGTGGCGTTGGGTCAAAGCAGGACAGTACGCCAATGAAGCCGCCCTGAATGATTCAGACGAAACCAGCCGGGATGATCTGCATGTTGACATCCAAATCCCGGCGTTCGTGAAGGTCTCCCCGGAAATTGAGGTTGACACGGAGACCAATTTTGTTGATGCAATGGCATTTTCTCCCGATGGTGCGGTTTTAACCGTCAGCGGATTTGATGGGGGCGTCAAACTCTATGATTTCATCCAATCCGATCGCTTGTATTGGCATACTTTTGGTAAGGAAGATCGAAATTGGCGATTGTATGGTCTATCCTATTCGCCAGACGGGGATACGCTGGTCACCTGTGGCACCAATGTGGATCAGACCCTGATGATCTGGGATGTCCAAAGCTGGGAATTGATCAAATCATATAAGGGATTTCAAACCAGTACGCTTGATACGGGTGCGCATGCGGGTCGCCAGTACCTTGCCATTGCTTTTGGGGCGGATCCACAAAATAAGGATCAGGTCAAGTTGTTTCGATTGCCGGAAGGCGATGAGCTTAATATTTTCAGCAGCCAGCAGGGGTCTGTCACCAGCCTCTTTTTTATTCCCGAAACGCCGCTATTGGCGGTGGCGCGTGACACAGGTTCATTGGAGGTATGGGACATTGAAAAAGGTGAGACAATGCCCTTCTCGCCAACGACTGCCGTGGCGTTAGGATATCATTCTTCCAAAGACCTCCTGATGGGTTTGCGACCGGACGGATTGTTAACAGCATGGGATATGTCCACAGGCAATTTAGCCTGGCAATTGGCTTTACAAATCCCGCACGGTTGGCGTGTCAACACAGGTGTTTTTTCTGATGATGGTCGGCGGGTTGCCGTGGGTATGCATAACGGACCATTGCTGGTTTTTGACAGTAGTAGAGGAGAGTTGTACAGTCGCCAGTGGATCAAAGATGGGGGCACATTACAGAAACTGGCTTTTTCTCCTGATGGTCAGTGGCTGGCTGCGGGTTTTACGACCGGCAAGGTCAGGATCTGGCGGGTTGATCATTTAATGCACCAGGACTGATCCCATAATTGGCGCGAGCTTTGAAAATGGGTTCAGCCTGTAAGCAATTTTCTTCTTGCCTGGCCTTTGAAGCTTAGAGGCTTTTCAGCCAGATGATACCCATTACCATTAAAGACAAAAAGCAACAAGAAATTCCCAGGAGGATGATCCCGATCACCAAACCCACTGCGGTTCGATGGGCTGCTTGCTGCAATACGGCTTCATGGGGCTTTTCAGGATTGTAATATACGCTGACTTCTTGATCCACAGGGTACGCAACCAGAAATTCAGCAGCTTTCTGGTGTGTATTAAATTCGATATCGCCGCCGAAGACAACCCGTTTACCATCATAAATCATCCCGCCAACTTCATAAGCATAGCGAATGACGGGGAGGTAGGTGGTGCCGTCTTCTTCATCCTCCATTGTCGTTATTGTGGATTCGGTGATGATACCTTTTGTTACTGGCCAGGATTGACTTTGCAGGGCTTTGCGTTTGCTACGCTGGGCATGGATGATTAAAAAAATGCCCAACCCCATCGGAAGCACAATGGACCCTACAAATAGATAAGCCGCCCAGTTACCGAACATTTCCATCTCTCAGTCCTCCGATCTTTTGGTATGGTGTATCGAATAAACGTCCAGCCTTTCACGATCATCCAGGCAGGAAAACCACGCTGCGTTTGTTGCTATTGCAATTTGACCCAAAATGATTTTTTGAGTTGCTTGTTCAATCAATCTTTGCTAATCAGGATCGTCTCTTCCAATGATTCGGGGTGGATTTAAATAGATCAGGAATAATGATAATTGTATTATACTATATGGTGGGATTTTCCCCATGTTTTCAGCGTATATCAGCATTTCACGAAAAATGAATTTTACGTTGAAATACAAAATGGCGCTTTCGGGGCATAGTATAGCTGATCCCACTTCGCGCAGCATTCCCTGTGCCCTGCAAGAGCATTGGACCGTCTGCGCTTCAGGGACTGCGAAGCGGGCAGCGGGTCATGCCTGAGTTGCAATTTGGCACGCGTTGAATAAAGCCCTCGGTGGTCAAAAGCGTTATTGACTGGATTCAACCTGACCGGTGAAGAAATGACCAAGATGAAGATAGGGGTTGCAAAACGAATTCACCCCAAAAGCAGATCATATGCGGTATGATCGATTGTGTAAAACATGCAAAAGTAAAACGGAAGTGATTGGTCGGGTTGAGGTTTTGAATGAAAAGGATGTGATCGTTGTTTAATTTAAAACACGTTTTTTCAAAAATTCCGGGCAACAGGGGGGGTCGTGTAGGAATTCGAGATGCCCGGAAAAATATCGCCTTAGCCCCCATATATAGTGCTACAAAAATTCTTAAACCCCAATATATGGGGTTTTATTTAAATAATTTCCGGGCGAAACGGGGTTTTTTAGCAAAACCAAATTGCCCGGAATGCATCAATTTCGCAAGATATGGGGAAAATTTTAAAAAATATGGTATAATATCGGTAGATGTTGCAGGTGAAATACACAATGAGCCCTTCGGGGCATTGAAACAGGACCATTTATCAAAGGGGACACCTTCTCGCTTTAGCGGTGAAATACACAATGAGCCCTTCGGGGCATTGAAACGTATATGCCATTTCGATTAATGTATGTGCCTTGCTAATCGGTGAAATACACAATGAGCCCTTCGGGGCATTGAAACATCGACAGTAAAGGGGCTTGATCCACTAAACTCTTAGGTGAAATACACAATGAGCCCTTCGGGGCATTGAAACTGTTTTGGTATAGGATTTGGATTGATTTCCACTCTCCCGTGGTGAAATACACAATGAGCCCTTCGGGGCATTGAAACGTTGCCGAGCAAGCGATTCAAAAGCCTGAATGTATTGGTGAAATACACAATGAGCCCTTCGGGGCATTGAAACGGGGTGCGCGCCAAACTTCTTCCTGAGTGCATATAACATGACACTCAGTGGTGAAATACACAATGAGCCCTTCGGGGCATTGAAACGTTGTAATTACTCCTTGCCAATAACCTTTGCCGTGTTCTTCTGGTGAAATACACAATGAGCCCTTCGGGGCATGTTATAGCTCATAGCTCAAAGCTCAAAGCTGAAAGCTAATCCCACTCACTGCGTTCGGGGACTGCAAAGCTGGTCTCACTTCTCGAAGCACTCCATATACCATGAAAGGGCATTGGAGCGTCTTCGCTCGGGGACTGCGAGACTGAAGTCTGATTCCGCTTGCACCGTTTCAGAGATCGTCTAGCTGACAGCGCAATAATTCGTCCTATCAAATGTTTGTCCGTAAAGAAAAAACCGAAAAGTATATTAAACCCCCGGTCTTCGGTCCTCGGTCTTCGGTCACTTTCAACTTTGACCATCTGTTATGATAAAGGCAGCCCTTCGGGGCATGGTATAGCTCATAGCTCATAGCTCAAAGCTAATCCCACTCACTGCGTTCGGGGACTGCAAAGCTGGTCCCACTTCGCGAAGCACTCCATATACCATGAAAGGGCATTGGAGCGTCTTCGCTCGGGGACTGCGAGACTGAAGTCTGATTCCGCTTGCACCGTTTCAGAGATCGTGTAGCTGACAGCGCAATAATTCGTCCTATCAAATGTTTGTCCGTAAAGAAAAAACCGAAAAGTATATTAAACCCCCGGTCTTCGGTCCTCGGTCTTCGGTCACTTTCAACTTTGACCATCTGTTATGATAAAGGCAGCCCTTCGGGGCATGGTATAGCTCATAGCTCAAAGCTCAAAGCTCAAAGCTAAAGGCTGAAGTCTGATTCCGCTTGCACCGTTTCAGAGATCGTGTAGCTGACAGCACAATAATTCTCCCTAATGACTGTTTATCTGTATGGAAAAAGGTGAAATGAATTTAAAATCCCCCGGTCTTCGGTCTTATAAATTCTGTTTTAATAAAGGCAACTCTTCGGAGCATTAATACTCATCGATCCCCCATTCGCCGTCATTCAACCCGCTTACATTTATATTAAGCGGGTCAATTTTTTAAAAACTAACGCCCAATTTTTTCAATTCGACGAATTCTTCAGATCAAAATTCAGCGCCAAAGCAATTTTTGGTCAGGGATGAGTCGCCATCCCTGACCAAAACAAATGAATTATCGATATTCCTTTAACAATTCCACCATCATGCGCACGCCCACACCGGTGGCGCCTTTGTGATGATAAGCTTTGATCGGGTTTTCCATCCAGGCTGTGGCAGCGATGTCCAGGTGAGCAAAAGGAAAGTCACCCACAAAGGCTGCCAGGAAAGCTGCTGCAGTGATCGATCCTCCAGCCCGTCCCGCAGTATTTTTCACATCAGCAACATCGCTTTTCACCATCTCCCGATATTCTGGCCACATGGGCAATTGCCAGACGCGCTCCCCGCTCTTTTCGCCCGCGGCTTTAATTTTTTCCGCCAACGCCTGGTCAGTTGCCATCAAGCCAGTGGCATGTTGGCCAAGGGCAATCATAATGGCACCGGTCAGCGTAGCAAAATCGATAATTGCATCCGGATTGTAGCGCTGGGCATAATACAACGCATCCGCCAGGACGACTCGGCCTTCTGCATCCGTATTCAATATTTCCATGGTTTTCCCACTTAAAGATTTAACGATATCACCAGGTCGTGTGGCGTTTGACCCGGGCATATTTTCAGCAGAAGCGATTAGCCCCACCAGGTGAATTGGCAATTTCAATCGTGCAACCGCTTCCATGGTGCCCAGTACCGTTGCTGAACCGCTCATATCGCACTTCATGGCAACCATTCCATCAGCAGGTTTAATGTCCAAACCACCAGAATCAAACGAGATTCCTTTTCCAACCAGCGCTATCGTAGGCACATTTTCAGAAGGCTCTCCGTACTCCAGGATGATAAATCGGGGTTCATTGGCAGACGCTTTTCCAACTGCAATAATCCCACCAAAACCCTGCTCTTTCAATTCTTGCAATCCCAACACGGTCGCTTTAATCCCGTGGCGTTCGCCCAACGTCAAAGCTTCATCGCCAATGCGGGCTGGAGTTATCTCAGCCGCCGGCTTGTTAACCAGGTTTCTTGCCAGGATGACCCCGGCAGAAATCGCCTGCCCTTCAGAAACGCCTTTTTCAGCTTCGTCGATATTCTTACAAATAAGTATCGCTTCCTTCACTTCGAAGGTATCTTCTTCCTTTAAATCGGTCTTGTAATCCAGAAAGCGATAGCTACCCAGAACCGCGCCTTCGACAATCGCCTGGGCAAGGACTGGTTCATCCACATCGGTCTCACCAAACATGGCAAACGAAACCCGTTCTGCTTTGAGCCGGATGGTTTCTTTGATGGCGATGGCTGCTGCATTTCGAAAGGTATCAGCAGTAACTTCATTTGATTCACCCAGTCCCACCAGCAATACCCGGGACGGCAAAACGGCATTTCGGGTATACAACAACAGTGTCTGCTTGGGTTTTCCCGAAAAATCATCAGCCAAAAACAATTCTGACAGTTTTTCAGGCAATTCTGCCTTCTCATCAGCAAAGACAACTGCAAGGTCAACCTGTTCCTTTAATACATCGCCGGTTTTGACATTAAATCTCATTTTTTCGCACTCCTTTTTTCGGATTGATAAGTTCATCACAATCATTCTACAACGAAACCTGGATTAATTGGCTTGTGTTTGATATTTCAATGTCAAAAAACTGTGCCATTGTCAAAAGAGCCAACACAGTGCGACGAGCTCATAATAAAGACTTGCATGAGCTGTTGAGCCACTTTAAATAAACTTCTGAAATTAAGGTTTTTATCCCCGCTTGCCAATTATTCAGAGAATTATCAGGTTTAATGATTTATTCGTTTACCAGCCTTAAAAACAAACCCTTGGGTTATCCCCCTACCCTAATTCAATCTTTTCAATTTCGTGCAACAAAGCCTGCTTGTCACTTTCTAACAGCTTCATGATATCAAATACTTTATCAGAAAATCCCGCAATAGCGTAAACATTTCTTTCGGGAAATTGCAGCGTCCCGTAACCCTGTAAATCGAAGGAAAACACAACCGGGTCAGCATTTGTCCGTTCCTTGTATGCGTTGAACGCTTTTGTAGGGGTATGATAACCTATCCAACCCTGCATGTCAGAAAAAATGATGATGCGATCATAAGTTCTGTTCGCGGTTTTAAATATCGAGTGGAAATTTGTTCCGCCCATTGTAGCCAATGACCGAATTCTCGCTGCAATCGTGGCTGTACTGTCAGCCGGATTTAAACTGATGTATTTTGCCTGATTAGAGAACGACATGAAATCAGCATCATTTGTTTTATACATGGCAGACGCAAATAAGGAACCGATTTCAAGCGGTCGTCCCTCCATCGGTTTGGCTATGCGAAATGATCGAACTAGCCTCTCTCGACCTGTCGTTGTTTTTTATGCTTCAGGAAGGTAAAATCCTGACTATCAAAACTACCGAGCAAACCGCAATTGTCACCCGTTTCTTTGTCCTCATTAAAGCCTCAAGGAATTCCCCTAAAACGCCAACAATGCTCTATTGCAACCAATAAACTCAAACATTGAATACAACACGCTGATGATTAAAAAAACAACCACAATAAATTATATTTGTATTTTGATCCTGTTCGTCCTGGTCGCCCTTTCTGCCCTGTTTTTCTATCCCTATGCTATGGAAGTCCCACACCGTGATTCTGGGATTTACCTGTATCTCGGTCAGGAATTGCTGGAAGGGAAAACCATTTACAGCGAAGTTTGGGAGCACAAACCACCGTTCATTTTCTATGTCAATGCTTTGGGCTTGCTCCTGGGGGGCGGATCAGGATGGGGTGTTTGGGGCATTGAAGTCCTCTTCTTGTTCACAACCGTTTTATTAAGTTTTCTAACCCTGCGCCACAAGATCAAACCCATTGCCAGTTTATTGCTGATCATCGCAACTTATATGGCGTCATATCAATATATGAGCGGCAATTTCACAGAAGAATATGCCCTGGTGCTCCAGGCTGCCATCCTGTTCATTTTCCTTTCTCAACATTTTAAAAGCCATGAGCTGAGAAATTACTTCATCATCGGGACCCTATCGGGCATCGCTTTCAACATCAAACAGACTTATATTGATGTCACCATTGCCATCGGCTTACTGCTGATCATCGAGATGATCGTTGATAAAAAATGGGCTAACATCAAATCCATGGCGTCAATCGGCGTGGGATTCTTGATCCCCAATCTGATCACTGTTTTAAGCATGGCGATCAATCATGCCGTGCGCGAATGGTGGGATGCCGCCTTCATTTACAACTTTGCATATTCTGACATTGGACCTTTTGAACGCGTCAATGCGTTGATCGATATTTTTCAGGTCAACTCAAAATACCCATTGTTCATCTTTCTCTTCCTGACCTGGGTTGGCGCATCTCTCGCCTTTCTGTATCAAGCTTTTCCCCTCATCACACACTTTTTTCATACACGCAAGGGGAAAATCTTTTTGTTCACACTCACGGGCTTCTTCTTCGTCTTGCTGGGGATCGGTCAATTCATGGGAACACAGCCAGGGCTGGGGATAATTGAGACCGTTGTGCTTTCTTTCGCCGTGCTAAGCCTGATCCTTTCGCTATTATTTGCTTTTGTTTTAAAGCCTAAGAACCATCAAGTGCGGAAGCCAATCCGTCTGACCCCATGGGACACCCTGAACGATCAAAAAATCTTCTCCATTCACGATCCCCTGTTAATTGGGGTGTTTCACTTTCCGATTGTGCTGTTCCTCGCCACCGCCTCCGGGCGGAATTATCCCCATTATTTTATACCTTTATATGCAACTGCATTTCTATTGTTTTCTGGGGTTTACCTGATCACGCAAAATGTCGATTGGAAATTAAGTAAAACGCGTATAGCGAACATTATTTTCATCGCGTTGTTTATCATCGGTATGATGCAGCCCGGTCAGCGGTTGTTACGTGGCTTGGGTGGTCCCTATACCTATCATCCTTATCGCGAACTGGTTCAATACATCGTAGACAATTCCAATGAAGATGACCAGGTGCTGGTGTGGGGATTGGAGACTTTGATCAACTACCTTTCCCATCGTTCATCACCATCACGGTTTTCATATGTCGATTCTTTGTATTATCGATCGCCCTTACAAGCCGAATCGACAGCCATCATGCTTAACGACATCCTCGCCCACCCGCCAAAGTTTATTTTGGATATGCGAAACCCGCAGTACCCCTTTATCGATGGCGTCTCCAACGATGAGTGTCTCGCAATGGTTCCAGCAGATGGCACGGATTTAGAAAAGATCATCCATTTCACCTGTAAGAATTATCAACATATCGACCGTGTCAATGGGGTTGAGATTTACAAACGAATCGATTGATCCTTTCAGGAAATAAAGCCGCTCCTTGGAATCAAAAACAGCAGCAGATTAATTTGAAATATCGCCCGTCAGGGAAGGTGCGCTTAACCATTCCAGTGTTCTTTCAAAAATGGGATCATCGCCTCAAGGTAAGCCTCGGGCTGATCACGAAACAGCTCCGCATGGTCGCAGTCTTCAAACAAAACCAGCCTGGCTTCCGGGACCGCGTCCTTCAACTCCTGGGCTTGCGAGCAATCCACCATCTTGTCCTGCCTTGAATGCAGGATCAATATCGGTCGCGGCAGAACGCGCGCCAGCTCTTCAACAGGTTTCACGTTCCTCAAATCAAAACCGATCAGCACGCGCCACATCAAAAATACCCCGGGCAGGAAGAACATCGGCAGCCCGCTTTCCACTTTCCAGTTGGGCTCGATCAACGCGTTGATATCGGCAAAAGTGCTTTCAACGACCACAACACCCATCGCAGGCTCTTCGGCAGCCGCACCGATCACCGCTGCACCTCCCAGGGAGATCCCCAACGCGCCGATCCGCCCCGGCGCAAACCCTTGCCCGAGCAAGAAATCCACCGCCCCCAACACATCCCGCCGCTCCTGAGCGCCAAAAGTATAGCGTTTCCCCTCGCTCTCGCCGTGCCCGCGCAGGTCGATCATCAGCACACCCATCCCCGCTTTGTGGAGCTCCGCTGCCAATGCGGACAAATTGCCCGAGATGGCATTTTGTTTGCTGGCATTGCGCCCGTGTACCAGGATCATCACCCTTTCGGCGTCTGGATTAGGGAGATACCAGCCTGCAATTTGCAATGGTTCACCCCGCGCCTTGAATTGCACGCTTTCATATTCCACGCCGTAGCGTCCCGGGTTTTGATCATACTGGGGGTGATCGCCGATCTTCGTCAGCGTCAACGCGGCAACTGACCCAACCACCAGGTAGATCATAATGATCGCCGACAGCGCAACCAAAACCCAAATTAATGTCGTCATTGTTTACCTGTTATTGATATTAATGCCGCTCAGCCAGCCTGCGCCTTTTTCTTCAACAACGCCTGTTTCTCAGCCGCCGATAAGAAAGCGACTTCGACGGCATTGATCTGAGCCTTGCGTGTGTCCGCTGAGGTCAAGCCAGCTGCCGGCGCCGCGATCTCAAACTCATCTCGCAGCGTCACCGGGCTGATGCCGGGGTCATCGGTGTTGATGGTCGCCAGCAAACCGGCGTCCAGCCATGTTTTCAACGGGTGCTGTGCGTAACTGGCGACTGTGTTGGTATGCCAGTTGCTGGTCAGATTGGCCTCAATACCAATCCGATGCTCGAGCATGTAATCGACCAGCGAGGGGTCATCCATGATGCACACCGCATGCCCGATGCGCACTGCTCCCAAATCCCTGATCGAACGCCAGACGCTTTCAGTCCCGGCGGATTCGCCGGCATGCACGGTGAATCCCCAGCTTGCAGCGCGCGCCTTCTTGAAATGAGGAGTAAACCACTCCGCTGGAAAGTTGGCTTCATCCCCCGCAAGGTCCAGCCCGACGATGTCATCTCTGTAAGCCAGCAATGCGTCCAGTTCCTGGTAGCCAATCTCCACGCCATACGTGCGGCTGATGATGCCGATCAGGTTCACCCGGATATCACCCAGCGTTTCTACCGCAGCTCTGACCCCGTCCACCACCGCGCCCACCACCCCAACCGGGTCAAGGCCATGCGGCTCAGCCATAAACCAGGGGCTGAACCGTAGCTCAATATAGTCGATCCCTTCTTCACGGGCATCCAGCACGTTTTCATACGCCACCCGGCGGCAGGCATCCTCATCTGCAAAGATCGATATCATCCAGGTGAACCTTTGAAAATACGCCATGATGTCAGTTTCTGGTTCACTGACCTGTATGTAAGGACGTAAATCTGCCAGGTTGTCGGCGGGTAGAGGTAAGTTGTGCTGCTGCGCCAGTTCAAGGATGGTGGCCAGGCGCACATTGCCATCCAGGTGGCGGTGAAGGTCAATTAGAGGTAAATCGGCGTGGATCATGGTCATCCTTTTTATCTAATTTATTTGGCTCGATCAGAGATATTATATTACAGATTATATTTCTTTCCGTGTCCAATAAGGGCTTAGAATGCATAAAAGCCTGATCTCCTTTTTATCAGCGTGTTTCACGCTCATCCAATGAACCCCCGAGGATAAGATAAATCAGGTCGTGATTTGCCAAATCACCTGAAAAATCACACTCCATAAAAAAGTGGCATTATAATTCTTACCAGAACACAAACAGCCAAGGAGAGTGTCGATGTCTACAATTCACCGCTTTTTAGGCGACACCACCACGCAGGACTACACCTGGGAGGGGGTTGAACCGCTTGAAATCCACACCGAAGAAGTCAGGCAAGTCCTGAAACACGTTCTGGTCGGCCCGGATGACGGCGCGCCAAATTTCGTCATCCGCTATTTTCACGTTCCGATCGGAGATAACACCTTCTACGACAAGCACCCACACGAACACGGGATCGTGATCCTGCATGGGAAGGCCAGGGTGCAAATCAACCAGGAGTATTATGAACTGGGTCCGTTGGATGCCATCTTTATTGCAGGCAATGATATCCATCAGCTCGTCAACATCGGTGATTCACCGCTGGGTTTCCTGTGTGTGATCACCCGCCAGGCGGAATATTGATGAAATCCATCACCGCTGAACTGCTGTTCGATACTGGCAACACCCTGGGTGAAGGTCCCCTGTGGCACCCGGAAAAATCCTGCCTGTATTGGGTCGATATCGAAGCTCAATTTCTATACCGCAGTGACACCGCACTCAATTCCTACACCCGCACCTCGTTTGATACGCCCATCGGCGCGTTTTGCTTCACAAAAGAAGGCGGGTTTCTACTGGCTACCGGTCAGGGTTTTTTAGCCTGGGATGGACTGAATACTCAGCCAATCTGGAATCCCCTGCCGCCACGAAGCAATGTGCGCCTGAACGACGGTAAAGTCGACCCCGCTGGGCGGTTCTGGGCTGGCAGTATCGACACTGAGCAGTCCCAGGCGGAATTATATCGCCTGGACCCTGATGGCGCTCAACACACTCTGCTCAAAAATCTCGGCATTGCCAATGGCCTGGATTGGAGCCCCGACCGGAAAACAATGTACTTCACGGATTCCAGCCAGTACACCATCTTCAGTTTTGATTACTACCTGGAGACCGGCGCCATTGGAAATCAGCGCCCCTTCCTTCAACTGCCCCGAACCAGCGCTGAGATCGTCCCCGATGGTCTGTGCGTGGATGCAGAGGGCTGCCTGTGGAGCGCTCATTGGAATGGCTGGCAGGTCGTTCGTTACAGCCCCGCCGGCGTGCCCCTGCTTACCATCAGACTGCCCGCCCAACGCGTGACTTCCTGCTGTTTTGGTGGTGAGCGCAAAGACCTGCTGTTTATCACCACTGCACGCACCGGTCTCACGCAATCAGCCCTGCACAAGCAGCCTCACGCTGGTGGTGTATTTGTGGTACACACTGAAACGACCGGTCAGAACACACATTTCTTTGGATCATAACACTTAAAAAGGAGGTTTTGAACATGCACATTGGCGTATTAACAGCCCTGTACCAGGATCTGCCCTTTATAGAAGTCCTCGATAAGGTCAAGGCCATGGGCGTAACCGCAGTCGAGATTGGCACCGGCGCTTTTGCTGCCAGCGCTCACATTGACCTGGCGCGCTTGTTGACAGAAAAACCAGCCCGAGAGGCTTACCTCGACGAAATTCACCAGCGCGGGATGTTCATCAGCGCCCTCAGCTGCCATGGCAATCCCCTTCACCCTGACCCAGCCATTGCGGACCATGCGGATGATCTCTTCAGAAAAACCGTTCACCTGGCGCAATTGATGGCCGTGCCGGTAGTGAATACCTTCTCCGGGCTGCCCGCTGGATGTGAGGGCGACCGCACGCCCAATTGGGTCACCTGCCCCTGGCCGCCGGAATTCCTTGAAATTCTCGATTACCAGTGGAACCGGGTCGCCATCCCCTACTGGAAGGATGCAGCAGCCTTTGCCGCCGACCACGGCGTCAAGATTGGCATTGAGATTCATCCCGGTATGTTGATTTACAACGTGGAAACCCTGTTGCGCATGCGTTCAGAAGTCGGACCAGCCCTGGGCGCCAATCTCGATCCCAGCCACCTGGTCTGGAACGGCGTGGAGCTGGTGGCAGCCATTCGCGCCCTCGGCGAGGCCATACATCACGTCCATGGGAAAGATTGTTATGTCGATCCCCTCAATGTGGCTGTCAACGGTTGCAACGACCACAAACCCTACCACCACATCCTGGATCGCTCCTGGACTTTTCGCACCATTGGCTATGGACACGATTTAAAATTCTGGAAAGACTTCGTCAGTGCGCTGCGCCTGGTCGGGTATGATTACGTGATCTCGATTGAACATGAGGATGCCCTGATGTCCAATGACGAAGGCTTGGTTAAAGCAATCACCTTGTTGAAAGAAGCCATGATATTCGATCCCCCCGGTGAAATGTTCTGGGCATAAGCCGAGTTTAACGCTCTACTCAGCTTATGCCCATCAGGTGGCTGAAAAATCATATGACCAATTGATGGTCAAAAAATGGAGCGAGGGTCAACTACCAGTCGGTATGAAATGAGCCCTCTTTGTCCAGGCGGCGATAAGTGTGCGCACCAAAATAATCACGCTGTGCCTGGATTAAATTAGCTGGCAAACGCTCGGTGCGGTAGGCATCAAAATAAGCCAGCGCCGAGCTGAGCGCATATACCGGGATTCCCAATTTAATTCCGTTGATAATCACGTGGCGCAAGTCTCCCTGCCGGCTGACGACTGCTTCTCTGAAGTCGTCATCCAGCAGCAGGTTGACCAACCCCGGATCACGGTCGAAAGCTTTCATGATATCATCCAGCAAATCTGCCCGGATAATACAACCTGCCCGCCAGATTTTTGCAATCATCTGCATGTCGAGATCATAATCATATTCTTCCGAAGCCACATGCAGCAAACCGAAGCCCTGTGCGTAGGCAAGAATAATGCCCGCATACAAAGCATTTTTAATGGCGGCAATCATTGCCTCCCGGTCACCTGAAAATTTTTCTGATGGACCATCAATTAATGCCTGAGCCACTGTGCGCTGGCTTTTCATACCAGAGATAATCCGGCTGGTCACTGCTGCGTTGATGGTATGTGTCGGAGCACCCAAATCAAATGCATTTTGGGAGGTCCACTTTCCGGTTCCCTTTTGCTGGGCTTCGTCCACGATTAAATCCACCAGCGGTTTGCCCGTTTCGGGGTCTACTTTTTCAAAGATCTTGTAGGTGATCTCCACCAGGTAAGACGCCAGCTCGCCTGCGTCCCACTCTTTGAACAGCTCGCTCAATTCCATCGTTGAAAGGCCCAGGCCCCGGTTCAGCAGGTCATAAACTTCGGCAATCATCTGCATAATCGCATATTCAATCCCATTATGCACAGTTTTGACGTAGTGACCGGCACCGCGCGGCCCGATGTAGTCCACACAGGGTTCTCCATCATATGCCTTTGCAGCAGCCGCTGTGAACATATCCTTAAGGGCTGCCCACGCATCTACGCTGCCCCCCGGCATAATGCTGGGACCATGTAAAGCACCCTCTTCTCCGCCCGAGACGCCCGTACCAATAAATAAAAACCCTTCTTTTTCCAGCTCAACCGTGCGCCGTTCGGTGTCCTCGAAATATGAGTTTCCACCATCAATTAGAATATCCCCGGGTTCAAGATGGGGTTTAAGCGCCGCAATGACTGCATCCACTGCAGGCCCAGCCTTGACCATCAACATGATCCGGCGCGGCTTTTCCAGGCTGTCCGCCAACTCAACATAGCTGTAGGTGCCAATAATGCCCTGATCGGCGGGCAAACCGGCGACAAATTGCCGGGTGACTGACTCGGTGCGGTTAAACACCGCCACAGGATAGCCGTTATTGGCAATATTCAACGCCAGGTTCTGACCCATGACGCCCAAACCAACAATTGCAAATTTTGCTTTTTCCATTGTTCCTCCAATAAACGTGTTAGATTGAAAAAAGTGCCAGCAGATTCGCCAGGCTCTTTTTTATTGACTGCAAAGATTTTGTTCCATCCGGGTTAATCATCATCCCTTCATCCCTTCTGGCGCCAAAAGGGATTGCCCTTCAACAAATGACGCTAATCAGAGCTCACCAACCCATAGAATAATGGAAGTGGAGCCTTGGGCTGATCCGCAATGACGCTTGCAGCAGATAATTGCTCTGCTGCCAGATTCAGCGTTGTTTCATCCCGCGCGTGGACCAAGAATAACGGCTGACCGACCTCCACGTAATCGCCAACTTTGACCAGGACAGAAATCCCCACCGCAAGATCGATTTCTTCACCTTTTTTTGATCTTCCGGCGCCCAGAAGTACCGCTGCTTCTCCAACCAGCCTTGCGTTTACCTCGTGGAGATACCCGTTTACCGGCGCTGTAATCATCGATTCAATCGGCGCTTGAGGTAGTTTCTCCGGGTGATCCACATAGCTAACATCCCCGCCCTGAACGTCGACCAGCCGTCGGAGATATTCCAACCCCTGTCCTGTCATCAAAGCCTCCTGGGCCATTGCTCTGGCTTTTTCAATGGTCTCAGCTCGTTTTCCCAACACCAACATTTGACTGGAAATTTCCAGGCAATGCGCCCAAAAATCCGCCGGACCTTCACCTCGCAGGGTTAGAATCGCCTCTTTCATTTCCAGCGCATTGCCCACAGCTTGCCCCAGCGGCTGATTCATGTCTGAAAGCACCGCAGCAACGTCTCTGCCGCTCAAATCTCCGATCGATACCATCAACGCAGCCAGCTCCCGGGCTTCATCCAGTGTTTTCATAAAGGCGCCATGACCCACTTTCACGTCAAGAACGATCGCCTGGGCACCTGCGGCAATTTTTTTACTCATAATCGAAGAAGCAATCAATGGGATTGACTGCACAGTTCCGGTTACATCCCTCAACGCGTAAAATTTTCCATCGGCTGGTGCCAGATCAAGACTTTGCCCGGACAAAACCATCCCCAGAGTACCCAGTTGATGTAGAAACTCATCCTTGCTCAAGTTTGTTCGGAACCCGGGTATCGATTCGAGCTTGTCCAGTGTGCCTCCGCTGAAACCCAAACCATGACCGGACATCTTACCTACCGGCAACCCACATGCTCTCACCAGTGGAACCACTACAATCGAAGTTTTGTCGCCAACACCACCAGACGAATGCTTATCGACGGCAATATCAACCACGTGGCTTAAGTCCAGTTTTTCACCTGAATTTGCCATGGCGAGAGTCAGGAAAGTGGTTTCTTCGGCAGTCATTCCTTTCAACAGCACTGCCATTGCCCAGGCAGCAGCCTGGTAATCAGGGATCTCGCCGTTCGTATACCCCCTGACGAAGTATTCAATCTCTTGCCTCGAAAGTTCGATACCATCGCGCTTTTTTTCGATGATATCTACGGCTCGCATTAGCACCTCCGGAATGTTTTCCAAAATCAATTTTAAGTCGAACAGGTAGACGTTCTTCTACCCACACAGCCTTCCAGTATGTGATGTTCGAAAAATCCAGGTCATCTTTTAAGCCTGACCACAACCTTTCGTTTCGGATCTTCACCATCACTTTCTGTTTCAACCTCAGGATGATCCCGCAATTCAATATGAACGATTCTGCGCTCATTGGGGGGCATCGGTTCCAGGGCTTGTTGTCGCCCGGTGCTGACAACCTGATCGGCAATCCTCCGGGCTAATTTCCTCAGTTCATCGGCTCGTCGTCGACGATATTTCTGAACATCGATTTGCAATGGAATCCAGCGGCCCACTTCCCGGCTCACAATTAAACTGGTGATGAACTGCAGCGCGTTGATCGTCTCTGCTTTCCTGCCAATTAAAAAGCTGAGATCGGCGCCTTCAATATCAATCAAGACAGGTTGAATCCTGTTTGCATCAGATTCGCCCATGCGTACCGAAACATTAGCCTTGACGCGCATCTTCTCCAGGATGATTTGGATGGTCTCCCTGGCAATGATCACTTCTTCTGGTTCATCAATTGGTGTGACCGCATCGTTTTGAGTTGAAAGACCTGGTTCATCCGCAGACGCATCCAATGCTGCTTCAAAAAACTGAGGTTTAACCTTCAAAACAACCCTCGCCTGTCGGGTGCCAAGGCCCAACAGGCCCTTTTTCCCCTCATCCAATATCTCAACATCAATATCAGCCTGTGTTAGCCCCAGTATTTGTAAACCTTTTTCAATCGCTTCTTCAACAGAAGGCGCAATCACTTCCAGCTTAGTTCTTTCTTCTGACATAAATTCTGCTCCCTTTACACACTTTCTCAGGGCCGATGAAAAATATAATTCTTACTTCTTTCTGCGATCGTACCGTTGCTTTTGCGGTTTGGTCATACGTTTTCCCGTCGCCTGTGTTGTTTTTGCATGTGACGGTTTTTGGGGGACCTCTTCAGGCACCACGTCAACGACTTGCACCGGTGTTTTTCCCTGGATCGGGTCAGTTTCTTTACCCTTCAAGAAGGGCAAAATATTCTTCCAGTTAGCCCTACCAAGGATTGAATACTGGGCAATTCCGATCAAATTGCTCGCCAAGAAATAGAGCGCCAAGCCAGAGGCAAGCGAATAAGCCATAAAGCCCATCAACAAGGGCATATAAATATTCATAGATTTGGTCATCATCTCAGCCTGTCCACCGTTGGATGACGGGGGTTCAATTAGCTTCGTTTGCAAGAAAGTGGTGATCACCACTAAAATAGCCAGGACAGGAATTCCAAATCCAAACACGGTCAACCGTTCAGGCTGTCCTAAGTCCATCCACAAAAACCGGTTCTGCAATGGTAAAACGGCCACCGGGTTGATAAATCCAGGATAAATACTTTGTGCGAGACGAAAAAGTTCAACAGGCGAAGCAGCCATCGCCCTCACCACGCTCTGGTACAAACCCAGGATAAGCGGGAACTGGATCAGCGTCGGTAAGCATGACCCCAGCGGGTTGATGCCTAATTCTTTATAAAGCTTCATCTGCTCCTGAGACAACCGCTCTTTATCGTCCTTGTATTTCTCCATTATTTTTTTATAGCGTGGATCGTTTTGAAGTTGCTGCATTCCCTGGGTTGCCTTAAATTGTTTAACGGTCAAAGGGTGCGTGATTAATCGAACCAGGAGCGTGAACAGGATAATTGAGATGCCAAAATTACCAACCAGTGAGTTGATTAACAACAAGACATTCAAAAAAGGTTGAATAACAATTGTTTCCCACATAAATTTTTTCCTCTATTTCTTAGGGGTAACTGACCATTTTTGTGCACCGGACTGGACATCAAAAGCATAAATCATGTTGTCTCCGTCAACTGCAGCCACCATCAGGTAATCATCGCTGGCAACCGGCCTTTGAAAAACATTGCCCGAGATTCTTGCTTCCCATCGGGTCGAGCCATCAAATTCCAGCACCTTAAGGTTGCCTTTCTCAGTGACCAGGGCAATCCCGTCGGGCAATGCTATCAAACCGCCAATCACCGGTTCGCCTATTTCCACACGGCTTTTCTCAGCGCCGCTTAATGGGTCGAGAATGTATAGGAATCCGCCGGTATCTGCAAAATACAACTTGTTGTCAGCCAGAATTGCCTGCCCCCAAATACTGTTCTGTGCGGTGAAGGACCAGGCCAGTTGTCCATCGGTTGTTTTGAGCGCAACAAAATCACTGCCCATAGAGCCCACGAAAAGTGTGCCGGCATCTTCGCTTAGAACCGGACTGGCGACAACAGCGCCAGCCATCTCCTTCGCCCAAAGCTGTTTCCCATCTGTTGAGATTGCATAGACAAACCTGTCCATAGAGCTGAGGTAAACCGCGTCCGGGCCAATTTGTGGCTGTGACCAGATGAAATGCTGGGTTTCAAATACCCACTGTAAGTTTCCCTGTAAATCGAGAGCGTAAAGATTGCCATCATTGTTGGGAGCAAAGACCATCCCATGTCCTTCGTTCGCCTGACCTATAAAATAGCCATTAGCGCCAGTGAAAGTCCATACTGAATTGCCGTTACTGCGATCAATTTTGTGGAATGTTTTTGCAACATCACCTACAAAGACATTGTCGTCGACCACCAGGGGCTGTGCAAAAAACAACACCGTGTTTTTCGATTCTTCAGGATAAGTCCATTCCACCGTGCCAGAATTTGCCTTCAGAGCATAGAGGGAATTGCCGTATGCGACAAAAGCCTGGTCTCCCGAAAGTTCCAGCCCCGGGGTCCCGGATACCCTGGGCCCGGGCGCACAGGCGCTCAGGACGAAGGTCAGTCCAACCAGCATTCCAATTATTAAAATGTGAGGTTTTTTCATTTACTTTTCTCTTCTCACTTTCGTTATGGTACCGGGTCAAAGCCACCCGGGTTATAAGGGTTACAACGGGCAATCCGCTTTAGCGCCATCCAGCCGCCCTTGAAAGCCCCATACTTGAATATTGCCTGGTAACTATAATGTGAACACGTGGGATAAAACCGGCAAGTATCAGCCGGGAGTGCCGGGGAGATGAAAATTTGATATCCTCGGATCAAAATTAATAAGACCCACCTGGGGAATGTGAGAATATTCAAAGGCAAGTCTCTCAATTTAGGGCTGTGGATAGAATTCTCGGTTTGACTTTGTCGTTTAGTCAATTTATTTCGTCTTTCAACAAACCCGCGTCCCGTGCCAGGTCTCTCAGTCCAGTGACAATCAAAGCGTAATTAACCGTTAGAATGGGTTTTCTAGCAATCAACACCATGTCAAACCCCTGATCAAATTCCGATACAAGGCTTTGAATGGCAGACCTTAACCGCCGCTTAGCAAAATTCCTCTGGACGGCTCCGCCGAGAGAGCGTCCGGCGATGATTGCGATACGGTTCTGTTTCAATTGATTTGGCAGAAAGCCTAACACTAAGTTCGTGTTTGCCAGGGTCTGTCCATCCTGGCGCACACGGTTAATCTCATCGTTACGGGTTAATCTTAACCTGCGCTGCACCGATCGTCCTATTCAACGTGGACCAGTAAGCATGTGTCAAAACAATCTCTGGTGTCTTACCAGCGGACCTTTTTTACGTGGTTATTGGCTTTCTTCGCCAGTTCTTGCCGTCCCTTTGCTCGACGTCGCTTCAGAACGTTCTGTCCGCCTTTGGTTTGCATTCGTTTCCGAAACCCATGCACACGAACGCGGCGGCGACGTTTCGGTTGATATGTTCGCTTTGGCATTCTTACGGAGTCCTTTCTTGCTTATTTTCTTGCCTTTTTTCTCAACACACCGGTATTAAAGACAGCGGATAATTATACCGCATGGCTGGATGAGGGTCAAACTTGACTTAGCAAGTCCTTAACCGCATTTAATCTATCGGACGGCGAATTCACGTTATGGATTCAATCACACTCGATGCGCTTATCCATTCACAATGTGCCCAAAAACCCCACCCCCATCGGGCATATGCGAATCCAGGTTGACAATTGAAATCCTGTTCCACAAATCCGTTTCTGCCTCACTGAACACCCTGATGTAATTATCGGTTAATCCTGATAGTTTGTAGTTTCCACCTTCCTGTTGTTGACTGGTTTCCCACAACACCTTCAGGTGCCTGCCGAAAAAGCCCTCCCGGTAGCGCTGACCACTGGAGGCAAATAAATCCCGTAAAATTGCATTGCGCTCTTTCGCTAATTGTGCTGGCACCCGGTCTACCATCTGATAGGCCGCGGTTCCCAGTCGTGGCGAATAGGTAAAAACATGCCCCCCTGCATAGGCCATCTTATTGATAACGTTTACGGTGGCCTGGAAATCAGCTTCCGTCTCACCCGGAAAACCGGTGATAATGTCCGTTGTAATGGCAACATCAGGAATCCTAAGGCGGACCTCCTCCAACAAATCCTGGTATTCCTGCACCGAGATTGGTCTGCCCATTCTTTTTAATATACGATTGCTACCCGATTGCAAAGGGATGTGCAGTTGACGGCACAATCGTTTGTCCTGCCACAGGGATAACATACTCGGGTCGAAATCCCAGGGCTCAATCGATGATAAACGCAGACGCGTGATCCCTGGCAATTCGAGGAGATGACCGATGAGATCCTTTAATCCCAAAGGTTGAACAAAATCCCTGCCCCAACCGCCCAACTGCACGCCTGTTAAAACGATCTCAACAGCACCGCCCTGCAGTGCTGCCTGGATGTCTTTGCAAATCTCCGATAATTCCATTGAGCGGGAGCTACCTCTGGCCACTCGGGTTAAACAGTAAGTGCAGTGATTATCACAGCCCTCCTGGACTTTAATAAAGGCTCGCGTCCTGGCTCGATCTCCGGGCAGAGGGACGCGGCGATATTTTAAAGAAGAGAATTCCTCACGGGACTTATTCAACAAAATCGCCACAAGGGCTTCTTTATCGGCGTTTGCAATCACTTGCGTCACGCCTGGTAGGTTCAGCGCTGTTTCAGGCTCAAGCGTTGCCCAGCATCCCGTTGCTACCACCCGACCGGCGCCTTCTCGGCTTGCCCTGCGAAGCTTTTTCCGCGAATCGGCGGCTGCTTTGCCCGTCACCGTGCAGGTATTGACGATTGCCAGGTCTGCCTCAGACGGGGATGAGACAATCTCATGTCCGAGTGCTCTGAATTGGTTGGCAAATCCCTCGACCTCGCTCTGGTTCAAGCGGCAGCCAATCACATCTAAAAATACTTTCATTTTCGTAAAGATTTCATAACGATTAAATAATCAAACAGGACATCTGCCCCAGGTTCAGCCCGGGTTCCAGCAATCATGCCAATATCGCCGTAAGAAAAGTCAGCATCTCTGACCCGGGAAAGCTCAACCTCATTAACAATTAATGCCAGTTGATCGCCCTGGCAGACGACCAGGATCTCATTCACAGCATCGTCCCGGTTGATAATTTCAGAAAAACCCATTTGCTCCATGCCCAGAAGGCTTTGGATACCAGCTTGTTTTTTAAATACCCCGTAATACCCATCCGAACTGATTAAAAACGCATAATAATTTTCATCACCCTGGTAACGACACACAAGCCCATATAAATTGTCGTTTGACCCGCCAATTTTTTGCACCCGTGTATAAATATTGACATCCCGAAAATTAAGTCCCGGCACGCTCCACACCTGGTAATTCGGCAGGTCAACCCAAAGCCTGAAACCCTCCTGTGCATAGCCGACGAAGCTCAACCGGTCTTCCTGGGTGCGCCATCCTCCGGTTTGCCCTGAAAAGTCGTCCATAAATAGCATCGGTTCATCACCAACCCAGGGCAATGTGTCAGCAGTCAGGGTTTCACCCAAACACCCCGCCAGGAATGGAAGGCAGCATAAGAAGCACACAATTATTTTTTTCATCATCAATCTCGCAGCGATGTTACCTTAACCTGTTTGCCTTTCAATGTTTTCTGCTCCGGGCTTGATTTGCAAAATCAAATACCAGCGGATTTATTGTCTGAAAGGACGTCAGGAATTATAACCCAGGCGAAAATTAAAATGAGCCTGTGCCCTACTCCACTACAGGTCAACTATCGGTGATTAGACAAAAAGGGTGAGTTCTGATTGCTGGCACCTTTTAAGTGACAAAAAGCCAACAACAGGTATTCTTCTGACAATTTCTGAACCAATCACCAATTCTCGAATCGACGAATTATCGCTTCGTTTACCAACACGGTCATAATGTGTTTATCGCAAGATGTTCTCGTTAGATGAAAAATTAAAAAAACAACCCCGCCATACCGTGTGCTGCTGAGTTTTGAACCTGTTGAAACAGGTTCGCCGTACCCGTCAGGTTCGCCTTGACGCTGAGTCTATCGCGTAGCTGACCAGAGTTCCGACGCTTTTAATTGGTGTTGGCCCAAAACGTGTATGCTGCATCACGAGCACAGCAGGGTAAATAACTTATACCATGTTTTGTCAACATTGGGTAGGGGGTAAAAAATCATTTGTGTAGAAATTCTAACCTATGGTAATCTTTTAACAAGATCAAGTTAAAAAAGGTCAATCGATGATGCGCATATTTATCGCCATTGAGATCCCGCAGAACATTCGTGTTAAGATCACGGAGATTACAGACTATTTGCAGAGCAAAACATCACCGACTGCGGTGAAATGGGTCGATTACGAGAATCTTCACCTGACCATCAAATTCATTGGCGAGACCAAACAAGAGAAAATCGAAGAAATTACGAAAGTGCTGAGTCAATCCCTCGCTCATCAGGCTCCCTTTTCGCTGGAAATTGGCGGATTGGGCATGTATCCCAACAACACTAATCCCCGAGTAATCTGGCTGGGCGTTACTGGAGGTGAGCCCCTGATTGCAATGCACAACATCCTTGACCAAAACCTGGCTCGTCTTGGCATTCAACGCGAAGGCCGGCCTTTTTCGCCCCACCTGACCATCGCCAGGTTGCGCAGAAACACTGACGCTGCCTCTTCAAAGACGATCGGTAGAACGCTTTCCCAGTTCAGGGTTGATTCCTTGGGATTGTTCAACATCGACCGTGTACAGCTTTTCCAAAGCGTGTTAACGCCTTCCGGCCCCATTTACACAACCCTGTTTTCAGTTCCGCTGAATCAAGTATAATTTAACAAGAAAAATATTTAGTAAAGTGAGGTGACATCTGGAATCAATATCATTAGCAAGAGAAATTGCACATTTTCTCGAAAGTAAAAAGGGGGAAGATATTCTCATTTTAGATATCAAAGAAATAGCGTCATTTACAGATTATTTTGTAATCGTCAGCGGATCCAGCGACCGCATGCTGGAAAGCCTAAGCAACGGACTGGTACGGGAAATAAAAACCCATTTCCACAGAACTGCCCAACCAGAAGGAAGGGGAAGCGCGGGTTGGATTGTGCTCGATTACGGCGATGTGGTCGTGCATTTGTTTTCTCCGCTACAACGGAGTTATTACCGCCTGGAAGAATTGTGGTCTGAAGGTAACGTCGTCCTGCGTTTGATGTAATCGAACGTCTCGGTTTGTCAGCCCTGGCCTGATCTGAACCTGTTGTGCCCCTTATATTAATTCTGCAATCTTATTCCTCGCGCTTGTTAAAACAGAATGCTGCCCGAAGTTTTTCAGGCAGCATTTTTTGTTCGTTAACAACATACAGGAAAAGCATCCATGCCGAGCAATTAATCATGAATGGAAAAACGTGCTGTTAAAAGCACTCAAGCTCTGACAACAGCCAATACTTCTTGGCTATGATCAGCAGGTTTTACCTTCTCAAACACTTTTTTAATTACCCCATCTGGGTCGATAACGAAGGTCGTTCGATACACGCCTTCATATTCGCGTTCAGCCATTTTTTTAGGACCCCAGACCCCATAGGCTTTACAAACGCTTCGGTCGGGGTCGGCGAGCAAGGTGAAGGGCAGCTCGTATTTTGATTTAAATTTCGCGTGCGATTGCTCACTATCCGGGCTGATGCCGATGACTTCAACACCCGCCTCGCGAAAGTCTGCATATGCATCCCTGAAGGAGCAGGCTTCCTTCGTGCATCCTGGCGTATTGTCGCGGGGGTAGAAGTAAAGCACAATGGTTTGCCCTCGATAGTCGGATAATTTGCGTAAATTACCCTCATCATCCATTAATTCAAATTCAGGGGCTCGTTCGCCTGCTGATCGTATCATCGTTACACTCCTTTTATTGGTTGACCACATCATCAGTCACGATTATATCAATAATTTTGCCCTGGTTTTCATTTGTCGCTGGTCTCTAACGAATCCAAAAAGCAAGCCCGATCAGGTAAACAGAGATAAAAAAAACACTCCCTGCAGCAAATCGCATCACACCCCACAGTGGTTTCATCCCGCCGCGGACTCTCTCCATCAACCAGATTTCCAACAAACCAATTGGCAGAGATAAAAAAACCGGCCAGATAATGAACCAGTGCAAGCCCCATACAGCGCTTAAGCCCACCAGGAAATAGGTTAACAATATCAGGACATTGTGGATAATCATGGCGTTCTCCCAGCCAATACGCATGACCAGTGTGTCAACCTCGTATTTTTGATCATGGTTGAAATTCTCTAACCCATGCAGCAGGCGATTTGCCAGGTAGGCAGGCACCAGACTGATGACCACCAGGGTTAAATAAGGATGCAAATCATCCGAATAAAGAAAAAAAGCCAGAGCAGGGGGGATAACCACAAATAATAAAACTTCTATCAATAGATGAAAGGGCTTTAAAATCGCAATGGTCTGAGACAAATAATAAATAATGCAGAGCGCGAACAACGTGAGAAATAAAAAACCCAACCCCTGCCAAAGAACACCCTCTCCAATCCAATGGATAAAGATTGATGTCGCCACAGTTAGCAGTGTTGCAATGATTGCCGCAATTCCTGACCGGGTCAGCTTGATTTCCCTTAGCTGCATCCCTTCCGCCCAATTTTTAGGTTCGCCCAGCCTGTACAGCAGGCATAATAATTCAAGACTGAGGGAAAGCAATAACAGAAAGATCCCGCCCTGGATTAATAATGACCAGCCTGATAATCCCCGAACATACTTAACCAGCCCTGCGCCCATTAAATAGGTCATCACAAGGCTGAGCAAGCGAAAAGGTTTGAACGCGCCAAGGATGGTTTTGATCATCGAAACTCCAAACCGTTGAGTTCAAAGGCTCTTCAATAAATCCTTATCATACTCGATCACTCGCTCTTAATCACAATCCTTCAGCCAAACAAACATTTCAACCCAGGGGCAGTTAAAAATCGATCATCGTAAGACAAACAATACCCTGCTCATCAAATGGTATAATAAAACCAGGCTAACAAAGAGCGACTTTTATCATGAAAAAATTATTTCGGTTATTTCTGCCGCTTCTCCTTTCGTTTATGACCCTGTTTTCTATCACAGCGAGCTCAACCCTCGCGGCCGATTCTCGCCGATCAACCCCTCAGGAAGAACCTGCTGAAGTGATCTATGTGGCAAACACATCCGATGATTGCGGCACCTTCACGCCCTGCTACTTCAATTCTGATGAAGATGGCGAAGATGGCCTCGGCACAGGATTGCGTGAAGCATTGCTTGCCGCCAATCAAGGCGCTGAAATCCGGATTCTTAAGCAATACAAGGTAAAAAGCCATACGGTGTTAATTGACAAAGAAGTGCATATCCGGGGCTATGAACAGGCATTGATTACCTATTCGGGCACTGACTGTTCTAACCCAATGCTAAAATTCACGCAAGGGGGATACCTTACAAACCTGACAATCAACGATGGAAGTTGCCTTAATCCTTCACGCACTCTGATTGAGGTCAACAGCTCAAAACCGGTGTCAATCGAGCACAATACCCTCGCCTATGGGTACCGTGCAATCGATATCCATGACAACTCTGGCGAAGTCATTGTGGCTTTTAACCACATCATCAATAATGACAACCATGCTGTCTTCCGTAGCGTCGGTGACGGTGTTGGCACAGTCAGTGTTTACGCCAACAACATCATCAACAACGGATCTGGGTACCAGATCAATTGCAACAACAATGGAACAGCCAACCATAACTTCTGGGGGGTTGACCGTTTAGCAACAGCCAGCGCTGATCAATGTGGGGTCTCTGATGGAAAACGCCTAGGGGCAATAATTTCACGATTGTCCAATCAATCAGGGGTTGAAGCCCAGCGCCTGGCGGTGACTTCAACAATGTCCTACGCATTTGACGGTAAAATTGGAGCAATGCATGCTTCCGGCGGTGATTTTAACATCATCATTGTTAACCACGGTCAGGGCGCGTCCGAAAACATTCCCTTTTACAAAAACGGAGGTTTGGACATCAGGCCCTGTTCGAATTTTTACGATGTTTTCCTGGAAGAAAATGCGGTTGCCGCCGACCTGACACTGGCATTAAGCTATAATCTCAACCCTAACTGTGTCAGTCAAATCGAATCTGACCAGTATTGTGGTGGAACCGACAGCACGAAATACCCACTTGCCTGGTATGATCCTGCCACAATGGCGACTGATGGCTGGAACCCCTGTGGACAGGCGCCCCAGGGTCCAGGTGCTGGCGGCGCTTCCGGTCAGGAAACAACCTGCCACCTTGATCAAAAAGAAATCAGGGTTGTCATTGACAACAGCGGTCGACCAGGACTATCCAGTGACCTGAGCTTTACGCCCTTTGTCGTCGGCTTGCCCGTCATTGATGGGATTACCCTATCCCAATTCAAAGCGGAATTTGACGGCGTGAATAACATCATCAATTGGACCACAAGCAGTGAAATCAATGTTAAGGGGTTTTACATATTGCGGGCAGATTCACAAGATGGTCCCTATGCCCGAATTTCTTCTCAGATTTCAGCCATTGGCGATGTTTACATTGGTGGTATTTACCAGTACACAGACAACAAGATCTCTTCTTTTGCCAGGACCTATTACTATAAACTTGAGGTGATCGATAATCTCGGTAATTCAATCGAAACCCATGGCCCGGTAAGCGTTTTAACAGCCACCGCTACCCCAACAGCCACCGCCACCCCAACAGCCACCGCCACCCCAACAGCTACCGCTACACCAACAGCGACAAAAACAAGTACCCCGACACTCAGACCAACAATCACCTCGACCCCTACTCGCACGCGCACCCCTTTCTATTATTATACACCTACGCCCTATTACCATTACTCAACACCAACAAGCTATTACGTGCCCAGTACATCAACGCCGATAACCTATCCAACTCCGATACGTCGCATTAGCCCAACATCCGGAGCAATCACTTTTCCAGTCGATGATAGTGATTTTTACCCTGAGAATGCCTACCCGGACATGGAGACGCCACAACCCACACAATTGGAAAGCTCTCCTGAATCTGAAGGATACCCGCTGCCAGGAACAACATCGACGCCAACGCTAACGCCCTCTCCTGAAATTGAAATCCCTGAAACAGGAACGGAATTCGACGAGGACGTTGCGTTGCCAATCCAGAATATTCGCTGGATTTTTGTCATCGTTGGCGCAGCAGGCGGTTTGAGTTTACTTGCCGCTGTCAGTGTAATCTTGGTGAAATCTCGCTTTTCGTAAGCAAAAATAAACATCCTGGCACAGGGGGAAATAATCGTACTGAATTTTTTAAAGTCTTGCTTTAAGTCATTATCTGCAAAAATATTAACAGGTCCGATACGTTTCAGTGGCGACAACTGTTAAGATTTTGACTTTTAACCTGCAATGTGCTATTCTTCCAAAACACTTTATTTTTAAAATTAGGAATGGGTTTATGCTTCGCGAGATCATAGCGGAAAACATATTTTGGTTCCAAAGTGAAACATATGCACAGGTTACTGCCGGAGTGGTTGCTGGACCAAAATGGGCGGTTTTGATTGACACCCTCATGCCTCAAGAAAGTTTGATGTTGCGAGATTACATTGAAGAAAAACTCAATCTCTCGGTTCGATATGTGATTAACACACATCATCACGCAGACCATTGCTGGGGCAATTGTTTCTTTCCGGGAGCAACCATTATCGGGCATGAAAAATGCCGACAGTTACTCTTAGATCGGGCGCCTTCCGCTCTTGAGGTCGCCAGGCAGGACAGCCCCCTCTACAAACAACTTAGCATCGTCCCACCTCAAATCACCTTTCAAGACGGCCATTTACGTCTCAAAGTTGGGAAAAAGCATCTGCTGATTTTCTCCACACCCGGCCATTCAGCAGATGGAATCTCTGTTCTGGCTGAAGAAGACCGCGTCCTGTTTGCTGGCGACGCCTTCATGTCCATCCCCTTCGTTGTTGAAGGAGACCCTGAACAAAGCATCCAAACGATGCAGAGTTTTGCTGGTTTGGGCTTGGAAAACATTATCCAGGGTCACGGTGAAATAATTCTGCGGGGTGAAGTTGAAGAAAAAATTCGGGAAAATGTCACCTATGTAAAGACCTTGCAAAAAGCGGTAAACTCCGCCAAGAGAAGAGAAAATCCGCTTGAGGTTTTAGATAACATTGACGTTGAAACCTGCGGAAAAAGCAGGGTCCTCTTAGGTGGGCTTGCCAGTGAGCTTCACCGACGCAATTTACGCTCAATGTATTTTCAATCCCTGAAAGAGTTCCCGCTCGAACAGAACGATTAAGCCCAGACAATACTCACAATTAGCGTCAATAATAACATCGCCACAGGTTCACCCCAAAATGCCCAGGATCGTCGGGATTCTTTGATTCCAGTAACCATACTGGTGAGAGCATACACCATCCCGACCAACAGTAAACCTTGCCGAATTGGGTTCAACGGTAAATAATGAAAACCGATCAAAACCTCTGAAACCACCAGGCTGATCACCAGCCCCCACAGTGTGTGCCACTCTCCCAATCTTAAAAACAAAGTCCGCGAGGTGACCATCAACGCCCCAATCCCAAGCAGCGGCAAGCGAATATATAAACGGATATTGGCGGAAAAAATTGCAATTGATAAGAGCAAGAAAAGCACAAAAGAAAGCGCGTTCAATCCGACAATTGCCAATGGATTAACCGCGCTCCCGGCGACGAACACGTTGTACTCACCAATAAAAACTGCAAACAACAACAAGCTTCCCAGGATGTACACAACCCACCACAGTAAACTTCCCGCAAAGGCAATCAACGCTACACCAATCACAAGTGCAGTCAATACGGGGACGATCCAATGGCGGATGGTTTCCCATCGATTATCGAATAGTTGCGCTTCGGGGTGCGATTGAATCAACCAATCCATGCCTGCTGCCGCTAAAAGGACAGAGAAAGCAATCACCAAGATATTAAAATCCAGCACAAAATCGATTAATATACCAAAAACCGAAAAGGAAATATTTTGTGCAGGGTAAGAAATTAACTGAGTAAGTGCAAATGCCAGCATGATTATTGCAGTAACAATCGAAAGCCGTTCGAGATCTGGCAGAGCAGTTTTAGTTGGCATATCAATAATTTTACCACCAGCAAAGTATTGAAAAAGGATTACCCCTAACAATAACATTTTAAATTAATATAATGAAGCGGCCCGTACGCAATGAGGGGGGACTTGCAGGATTTTGTGGTCAGACTCGGTTGTATGTGGTAAAATTAATCATTGTATGAACACAAGTTCTGATTCCAAATTCCAATCTCCCAGCATCATTCAGGCATTGCTCGCAGGCTTTAACACCATCGCCAGTAAACCTGATTTGATTCTCATTCCAATTGCGCTGGATTTGTTTTTATGGTTTGGTCCGGTCTGGCGAATCGACCGCCTTTTTGGCCCTGTTGTGAAGAACATGACGCAATTGCCAGGCATTAGTGCGGTTGAGATCCCTCCCTTTATCGAGAACTACCAGGCAATTGTGCATGATATTCTGACCAATTTTAATCTCGCCGTCTCATTGCGCACATTGCCAATCGGTGTTCCCAGTCTGATGGTTTCTAAATCCTCCTATTTGAATCCAATCGGCCAACCAATTACATTCAGCCTTGATTCGAGCACCCAATTTCTCATCGCCTGGTTGCTATTTGTCCTGGTGGGATATTTCCTGGGCAATTTATATTTTCTAAATATTTCAAAACAGATCTTGGGTTATCACCAGGAAAACATCAAATCATTGCTGAATTCTTTTTACCAAATTGTTCTCATGCCAATTCTTTTATTGCTGATCATCATCATTTTATCCTTACCGATGATCTTTTTGGTCACCCTGGTAACGATCATCAGCCCGGTGATCAGTCAATTTTTAATAACTCTGGCCCTGGTATTCATTCTGTGGGCGATCATGCCACTAGTTTTCACGCCTCACGGAATTTTTCTTTATAAACAGAATTTAATTGCAGCAATGATCACCAGCATAAAAGTTGTCCGCATCTCCATGGGGAAAACGATCTGGTTCATCTTAGCCTCCTACCTGATGGTAGAAGGCCTGAACTACCTCTGGCGATCTCCCAATGTTGATAATTGGTTCTTATTTGTCGGCATTCTGGGGCACGCCTTTATCGTGTCTGCCATAATCGCCGCATCTTTTCACTACTTCATCGACGCAACCAGGTTCTCACAGTCGGTGATCAACAATAATTTAAATTTGACTTAAGCACCTGAAGAAAAACAAATCAATAATCCGGAGAATTTTAATTTGTCTAAACAACCTGTATCTTATAACGCAAACGACATTCAAGTTTTGGAAGGTCTCGAAGCTGTACGCCGGCGACCCGGTATGTACGTTGGCGGAACCGATCACAAGGCGCTTCATCACCTGATTTATGAGGTTGTCGATAATTCCATCGATGAAGCCCTGGCAGGAACCTGCGATTTGATTTCAGTCACCATTAACGAAGATGAAAGTGTGACGGTAAGCGACAATGGTCGCGGCATCCCGGTCGACGAACACCCGGGGCGAAAAGTGTCTGCCCTGGAAGTCGTTATGACGACTCTCCATGCAGGTGGTAAATTTTCCGGTACCAGTTACAAGGTTTCTGGCGGCCTGCATGGCGTCGGCGTCTCGGCAGTCAATGCCCTATCAGAATGGTGCGAAGTTGAAGTCAACCGGGATGGTAAAGTCTATTTTCAGCGTTATGAAAAAGGTTTGCCTCAAGGACCGGTTAAAGTGGTTGCGAAAGCGCCAAAATCTCAAACCGGGACAACCACCACCTTTAAATATGATCACACCATCTTTAAGGGTGATGAAACTTATAAATTTGATACCCTGTCGCAACGCTTTCGTGAAATGGCTTTTATCACCCGCGGCGTCACTATTCGGCTTGAAGACAAGCGTAATAATACCCAATTCACCTATTATTTCGAGGGTGGCGTATCTTCATTTGTGAAATACCTCAACCGAAACCGTGACACGCTCCACGATGTCTTCTCTGTAGAAAAAGAAATCGATGGCATCGGTATTGAAGCAGCTATCCAGTATACCGAATCTTATTCCGAATTAGTATACGCCTTTGCCAACACCATCAACACCATTGACGGTGGAACACACCTCACCGGCTTGCGCACTGCCCTGACCCGCTCAATCAATGATTACGCCCGAAAAAACAACCTCCTCAAGGACTCCGACTCCAACTTCTCCGGTGATGACACTCGCGAAGGTCTGACGGCTATCATCAACATCAAACATCCCGACCCTCAATTTGAAAGTCAAACCAAGGTCAAGCTGATGAATACCGAAGTGCAGACTTATGTCCAGCAGGTGGTGAGTGACGGGTTCACCAGCTTCCTGGAACAAAATCCTTCAGCAGCCAGGAAAATCATCCAGAAATGCCTCACATCCGCACGTGCCAGGGATGCCGCCCGCAAAGCGCGTGACCTTGTCATTCGCAAGTCTGCGCTCGAAAGCATGACCCTCCCGGGCAAGCTGGCGGATTGCTCGGAACGCGACCCGCACCGCACAGAGCTCTATATCGTCGAGGGTGATTCCGCAGGCGGGTCAGCCAAACAGGGTCGTGACCGTCACTTTCAAGCCATCTTGCCTTTACGCGGCAAAATCCTCAACACAGAGCGAGCCCGCCTGGATAAAATTCTGGCAAATCGGGAGGTCAAAGCCCTGATTTCAGCCCTCGGCACAGGCATCGGCGAAGGCTTTTCTTTAGAGGGTTTGCGCTATGGTCGCGTCATTATCATGACTGATGCCGACGTCGACGGTTCTCACATACGCACGCTTCTGCTGACCTTTTTCTTCCGCTTTATGCAGGAATTGATTGAAAAAGGGCATTTGTTCATTGCCCAACCCCCTTTGTATCTGGTCACCTATGGAAAAGAAAAACATTACCTGTACTCAGAAGCCGAACGAGAAGCATTGATCCAGAAGATCACCACCAACGGCAGCCGTTACACGATACAGCGCTATAAGGGTCTTGGAGAAATGAATCCGGAACAGTTGTGGGAAACCACCATGAATCCAGAAAAGCGTACCTTACTGGGTGTAAGTATCGAAGATGCCGCTGAAGCAGACCGCACCTTCGACATGTTGATGGGTTCGAAAGTGCCTCCGCGCCGGCGTTTTATTCAAACTCACGCCAAAGAAGTCAGAAACCTGGATGTGTAAACCAGGATAAAAATCAATAGCACAGAGGCTGCCTTTTAGGCAGCCTCTTTTAAATTCATTCCCGTTTTTCAGTGATCGGCAAATCCACTTCACCGGTCTTCCACCATTTTTTATTGATACCGTTTCCGAATTGCCGGAATCAAATATTCTTCGAAGGATCGTTCGCAGTCATAGTCCGGCGACCAGTCCCAATCGTTGCGAGCAGCTGAGTCATCCACGCATTCAGGCCATGAATCCACAATTTTCTGCCTTGCCTCGTCGACTGCGAAATGAATTTTTGCCTCTGGAAAGGCTGCTTTCACGATATCAAAGAACTGTTGCGCGGTTATGGAAAAACTGGTGATATTGTACACAAATTTTGACAGCCGATTCTTCGGCGAAGCAGCTAAACACACCAGCGCTTTGATCGCATCCGGCATGACCATAAAAGGAATGATTGTCTCGGGCCTGACAAAACAATTGTATTCCTCGCCCCTGGCAGCCGCATGTAGCATTTCAGGTCCGTAATCACTCGTGCCGCCGGTTGGTACAGTTTCTGCGCTGATCAGCCCCGGAAAACGAATCGCCCTGAAATCAACGGTTTGTTTTCCATCATGATCCGCTGCCAACTGGCGGTAGTGACTGTTGTAATATCGCCCAAGGTGCTCGCAATACAGCTTATTGCAGCCATACATCGTGGTGGGGAAATTCCAATCTGATTCAACAACAGCGCCAGCCTCGGCTTTATCCTTCAGGGTCGGGATGCCATAAGCAGCAATCGAGCTGGGATAAATAAATTTCACCGACTCGCCCTGCCATTGAGATTGTTCTACAGCCAGGCGCAGCAGATTCAAGGTCCCTTCAACATTGATCCGGTGGGCGGTCTCCGGGTTGTATTCCGCTTTCGTCGACAGGATCGAAGCCAGGTGGTAGATAATGGCAATTTCATGTTCAACGACCAGCCTTCCCAACAGCATTTGATCAAGAACATCACCAACAATATAAGTACTGACCAGGTTTCGCAGGGCTCTATCCAACGGAACCACATCCAATGCCACAATATTCGTGTCTGCCTGTTTTGATAGAACCTGTATCAAGCCATGACCCATTTCTCCATTGGCTCCGGTGATAAGCACAACCTTTTGACGCATGCATGCCTCCTAAGAAATTTGATATATTTTTATCGTAACAGAAGATCCTTCCTGGCGCCTGGCAGCTTTTAAATCAGAGCAATTTCGAGAAACTGTGTGAATAATCAGCTTTACGTCTCCAGAGGAAGTGATATGCTCATCCGGCGGATATTATCTGAGGGTCGTGATGACGTCTGCAAAACAATGATGCTCATCGCATCCAGCGGTTGTCCGTTGTCTAAACGGATCGCACGTTGTAATAAAAACTCAGCAATTTCCCTTGCCGTCGGTTCCTGCTCCTCCATAAAGGCGCCAATGGTGGTGCAGATATCCATGGTCTGTTGGTTATGAGCTCCAGCAGAATAGACCCCATCTGAAAAAGCAACTAATGTCATCTCAGGTTTGATTGACAGCTCAATAATTGTGGGCGAAACATCTGTGTTCTTGCCAATCGGTTCGCTTTCACTGGATAAGCAATCCACCACATCATCAGAGATCAAGAAAACCGGCAGCGAATTATTGCGTGAAATAATGATGGTGCCGGTTTGCAGGTCAGCACTGATCACCCACAAGTTTGCCTGCACCCTACCTTTATGTTCTGAATAAATTTGGCTGGCAGCGGCTCGGATCGAAGCGCCGTCACGCATTCCACTGCTAATATGGTCAATCACCCGGTGGCAAACCATTGTCGACATTGACTTGTCGCCATGATGATCAATCATTCCATCAGCCATTACAACAGTAATTCCCCCGTTGGGGCGTTCGGTAATCTCTATCGTATCACCGCAATTACTGAAACCATGTTTGTCGATCTTTGCGATTGCTATTTTGATATCCATGCCCTTATTTTACTTGAAATTCTCGCTGAATCAGGACCAAATTTTTCTTTTTATGTTAATTCTGCCGGATTACCCGGTGATCACAAACTGAAACCAAATCAATCAAGGGACGATATAGTATATAATCAAATTGGAAAATTACATGCAAGTATGCCAAAAACCATTGAAAGGCACCCTCTTGAAAGATCACTTTAAATTTCATCAGCGCATGCGATTGATGATGTTGTCGGGCTTGTTGGCATTTTCGCTGGTCGTCAGCGGGTGTACCCGCACACCCAAACCCGTACCAAGCCAGGTAATGCCAACGATCACAAAAGAAGCAGACGATCCCAGTCCACAAGTCGTCGCTGTGGATCCTGGCGTGTCTGGCACAATCACAATTTCATCCATCCAGGGAGCAGGTCATGTCTCACCGTTTGAAAATCAGCAGGTTGAAGGTATACACGGCATTGTCACTGCGATCCGGGCAGATGGTTTCTATATGCAATCACTCGTTCCTGACAATGATCCCGCCACCTCCGAGGGGATTTACGTTCTGCAGGGGCTGATTCCATCCGTACGTTCAGGCGACGAAGTGCTGGTAAATGGGTTGGTCAAAGAGGGGGTGCTCAACGGTGATCCGGTCAACGATTTGATGATCACCCATATTCGCCATCCTTCGATCGAAATCCTTTCCAGAGGCAACCCGCTGCCACCACCCATTATTATCGGTCAGGATGGACGTATTCCACCAACAGAGGTGATCGACGGTCAAACCCAGGGTCGGGTCATCGCAGGTGGGGATTTTAATCCCCATTCTGACGGGTTGGACTTTTTCGAAAGCCTGGAGGGGATGCTCGTTCAAATCAACAACGCTGTTGTGGTCGGACCTACCAACCAATACAAAGAAATTGTAGTATTGCCAGATAATGGCGCTTGGGCATCCACACGTACCCCGCGCGGCGGCATCATTGTCCAGCAAGGTGATTTCAACCCTGAACGGGTGATCCTGGACGATGCTCTGCGGGAAATGCCCTTCGTCCAGGTCGGCGACTATTCACAGCAGCCGATCGTCGGCGTGATGGATTATGCTTACGGCAATTACAAAGTACAGCCTATTGCGGATGTGAATTTTCTCGCCGGCAATCTCCAACCCAGCGTGCCCTTAACTCCGGCGTTACCAGGGCAGATCCGCGTGGTGACTTACAACGTAGAAGTTCTTTCCGCCCTTGATTCAGACCGCATCAAAACCCTGGCAGATCATATCGTCAACGGGTTTGCAGCTCCGGATATCATCGGTTTCCAGGAGATCGCTGACAACGACGGCGTTACCGGCAAGCAGGCCGCCTCCGCAGAACTGACTTACCAGGGAATCATCTCCGCAATAGCAGCGTTAGGCGGTCCCCCATATGGCTTTGTGGATATTGAGCCCCTGCCGGACAAGGATGGGGGCGTCCCCGGGGCGAATATCCGGGTCGGCTTCCTTTACCGGCTGGATCGTGGCCTGAGCCTGGTCGACGCGCCCCGCGGGGATGCACAAACGCCGATTGATGTGGACACCCTCAATGGTAGAGTGGCTCTCTCACTCAACCCGGGGCGGATTGACCCGACCAATTCGGCTTTCACCAACAGTCGCAAACCATTGATCGTCTCTTTCCTCATCGAGGATCAGCCCCTGTTTGTGATCAACAACCATTTCATTTCCAAGGGCGGAGATCACGCCTTGTTTGGCGCCGTCCAACCACCAATATTGAACTCCGAGGTTCGACGCGATGCCCAGGCTCAGGTCGTCTATGATTTCGTGGAAACCCTGCTGAAGATTGATCCCAACAGCAAAATTATCGTCCTGGGAGACCTGAATGATTTTCATTTCTCGTCTCCGCTTGAAACGCTAAAGGGGGATCTCCTTCATAATTTGATTGAAACTTTACCGATAGAAGAACGTTACACCTATATCTATGAGGGCAACAGCCAGGTGCTGGATCATATCCTGGTCAGCGAAGCACTTTACACCCAATTATTATCGGTGGACATCCTCCACCTGAATAGCGAGTTTGATTACTGGCACCGATTTTCAGACCATGACCCGATTGTGGCAACCTTCAAGTGGGAGTCAGCAACGCCGTAAAACCCGCCTCACTCTCTACCAGTACAAACAGATTTCCAGACTTCTACCTGCGAAGAGGGATTGAAAGCATTCTTCGCTGATTTTGACCTGGTGTCACCGCTTGTGAAGTCGGCAATATCCCATTCAGTGCGCAGTTTCCCCGAGCGCAGTAAGTGGGACCATTCACTGCTTCTCAATTCACAATTCACAATCCATCAAAATCGGGTATAATATAATCTGCATTGGGGATGATCGGCTTCGACGGGAGAGGCTGGTCCCGGATTGCGAGTCGAGAGGTACCGAACTCGTAAAATCAGTACAAAACAAAAGTGCCAATCGCACACAATATGCAGCTTTACCCCTTGCAGCCTAAACTGTAGGGCGTTAAGCTCAGACCTCTGAAGAGGTCACGTCACCCACGCTCCGTTTGCCTGGCCGGAGATGGAGTTGGCGTCGCAAAGTCAGGATGCCACGCAGGATGCCGTTAAATGCGTGAAAGAGGGGCTTTCGGGTCCCAACGGCTGGCGAGAGGGTCGCCCGGTTGGCTGGCTAACCTCAAGCGAGAACGAATAAGCCGACTACACTCGTAGATATTCGTGGGTCGAATCTTTCGGACGCGGGTTCGATTCCCGCCATCTCCACAAGCCCAAAAACCGTCTTAAAAGACGGTTTTTGGCTTATTAAAAAGCCTTGCGCATTGCAAGTGCACGGTGTTTGAAGCGCTTTTTCCTTGATATTGGTTTCGAATGAATTCTTTGGCGCCGTAGTTCAATCGTCTCCCTTTTTATCAAACCATTTCTGACATGATCTGTTGCCCTATCGGATATAATTAGAAGCCATGGAAAAAATGCTCTCATCGAATGGATGAGGTTTTATGAAAGTCAAAAACAAATAAAGGAGCCGTTATGTCAAACCAAGATGTTTACCTGCCTGTTGATTTTTTACTGGAGTTTATCAAGGAGTGCTTTGTTGCCTTTGGAACTCCCCCGGAAGATGCTCAAATCTGCGCTGATGTGATGATCGCTTCCGATCTTCGAGGGATTGAATCGCATGGGATCGGTCGATTACGCTATTATTATGATCGTCTTATCACCGGTCAGCACGATGTCAACACAAAAATTGACGTTATTCGTGAAAGCCCCACCACCGCTGTTTTGGATGGCAACCATGGCTTGGGTATGGTGATTGCAAAATACGCCATGAACCTGGCGATTGAAAAAGCGCACACCTATGGAATGGGCTCGGTAGCGGTGAGAAACTCAACCCATTTCGGTATTGCTGGTTATTATCCTTCCATGGCGGTAGATGCTGGCATGGTAGGCTTCGCTTTCACCAACGCCCGCCCTTCGGTATGCCCTACCTTTGGAACCATGCCCATGTTGGGCACCAACCCCATCGCCTTTGGCGCACCAACCGATGAACCCTTCCCCTACCTGTTTGACGCTGCCACACCGATTGTTCAGCGAGGTTTGATTGAAAGATTCGTGCGTGAAGATAAGCCAGCCCAGGAAGGTTGGCTGGTTGACCCTGAAAACAAATACCTGACCGATCCGAAGGAAATTTTAGCCGCGTTGGTTAAAGGTGATGCCGCCTTTTTACCCCTGGGCGGGATCGGCGAAACCATGGGGGGGCACAAAGGCTATGGTTTGGCAACCATCGTAGAAATTTTGAGCGCCTCTCTGCAGACCGGCGCCTTCCTGAGTGCGCTTTCAGGAGTTAATCCTGATGGGTCGCCCGCACACTTCAAGGTTGGACATTTCTTCATGGCGCTGAACATTGAGAGCTTTGTCGACCTGGAGGACTTCAAGCGCACCACCGGTTCAATTCTCAGGGAACTGCGCGCCTCACGCAAAGCCCCGGGCGAAGAGCGCATCTACACCGCCGGTGAAAAAGAATACGAAACAGAAATCCGTGTGCGCCGTGACGGCGTCAGGCTCCCTCCAAATCTGCAGAAGGATTTGATCTTTGTGCGCGACAAGCTGGGTCTGTCACAATACGAGTTTCCGTTTTAAAGATCAACCATCATCCAAAAACACCCCTCTTCGATGAAAAACCGGGAGTATTTCAATCCTCTCGGGATATTCCTTGAGGAGGGATTTTTTGGTTTATTAATTTGAGGAACCGATCGATCAGATCGAGCGGCTTTTGATTAGCTGCTGCAATTCGTCTTCCGAAAGCGTGGCAATACCCCGCTGCCGGGCTTGATCCAGTTTCGAACCCGGGTCTGCGCCCAGGACAAGGAAATCGGTTTTACTGCTGACGCTGCCGGTGACTTTCCCACCCCTTGATTCGATCAGCTTTTTCGCATCGCTGCGCGAGAGCGTGGGCAGCGTGCCGGTGATGACAAAGGTGAGTCCAGCCAGGGGTTGTTGCCCGGCAACACGTTCAGATTCGGCGCGCGGCCACACCCCACTTTCTTTTAATTTCGAAAGTACAACCTGATTTTCATGAGAACTGAACCATTCCACGATCGAAGCAGCCATATTGGGCCCAAAACCCTCAATGGCTTCGATCTCTTCCTGAGTGGCATGACCAAGCGCATCCAGATCGGAAAAGTGCCTGGCAAGCGCCTGCGCAGCCACCTCTCCCACACCGCGAATGCCCAGGCCGGTGATCAGACGCTCCAGGGGTTGCGCCTTAGAAGCCGTGATTGCGGCGAGCAAGTTTTCGGCTTTTTTATCGGCAAAACCGTCTAATTTAAGCAGGTCGCTTTTCTTCAGACGATAAAGGTCAGCAATATCTTTGACCAACCCGGCGTTGATGAGCTGTTCACCGACATTGATCCCCAGCCCGACGATATCCATCGCGCCGCGTGAGACGAAATGCTCCAGGTTGCGCACCAGTTGTGCCGGACAGGCGCTGTTCGTGCAGTAATACGCCACCTCACCGGCAGGATTTGTGATCGGCTCACCACAGGAAGGGCAGTTTTGTGGTACCCGGTAAGGCTGCTCGTCACCACTGCGGACATCGACGATCGGGCCAATCACATACGGGATCACCTCACCAGCCCGCTTGACCAGCACCCGATCACCGACCCGGATGTCCTTTTCCTTAATAAAGTCAAAATTGTGCAGTGTCGCCTGTTTAACAATCACCCCGCCAATCTCTACAGGCTCCAAAATGGCATAGGGTGTAATCACCCCCGTACGACCTACATTGACACCAATGTCGTTCAACTGCGTGGTCACTTCTTGTGCAGGGAATTTATAAGCAATCGCACCGCGTGGGTCTTTTCCCACAACGCCTAATTGCTCAGATAGGATCAGGTCGTTGATTTTGATCACCATCCCATCCACCTCGTAGGGGAAGGCGTTGGGGTCGGTTTCCAGACAGAATTGTATAGCTTCCTCTAACTCCGTGCAATGACGCGAGGCAGTCGACACCGGGAAGCCCAGTTCACGCAGATAATTGAGTGTGCCCCATTGGGTTGTGGGAATGTCTCCCCCTTCATGGTGAACAATTGCATACACCAGTAAAGTCAGCGGTCGTTGCGCCGTGATCCGTGAATCCAGTTGCCGCAATGAACCGGCGGCCGTGTTGCGCGGGTTGAGGTACGTTTTCTGCCCCTCAGCTTCCAGCCTGCGGTTGAGGTTTTCAAAATCCGCTTTGGTGATCAGCGCTTCTCCGCGCACGACCAGCTCAGTTGGAACCCGGGGTCCATCAGCCGAAACCGGAATATGCAGCGGCAGCGCTTTAATGGTGCGCAGATTCTCGGTAATATCCTCCCCAACTTCACCATTCCCGCGCGTCGCACCCTGAACAAAACTGCCATTGCGGTAGTGAAGCACAACGGTCAGCCCATCCAACTTGGGCTCCACGACAAAATCCGCCTTCTCCGCTCGAGCATCCAGGCGGGTCAGGCGCGCAAGCCAGTCGCGCAGGTCCTCTCCGTTGAATGCATTCGCCAGGCTGAGGATCGGCGCCGGGTGGACCACCTTTGTGAACTGTTCCAGCGGTTCAGCTCCAGCCCGCTGGGAAGGTGAATCAGGTGTGACCCATTCCGGATGCGCTGCTTCGATGGCGTTGAGACGTTTCAGTTTTAAGTCAAATTCAGGATCGCTGATTACAGGGTCGTTCAGCACGTGGTAACGATAATTATGATAATGAATTTCAGCCTGTAAAGCCTGGTATTCAGCCTTGAGATCATTGGGCGTCATCGGTTCTCCCTTTTTTACTTGGAAACTTATGCCTGAATTTTACACGATGACCGCTTTAAAGGAAAATATTCCCGGTGAGATTCGAACTCACATTTACGGCTCCGGAGGCCGTCGCCTTATCCTTTAGGCTACGGGAACATGCGGAAGTGGATCGCAAGCAGGTAAATTATACCTGAGTTAGGTGATAGGGGGTAAGCAAATGGAAAAAGGTGAAAGTTGAAAGGGAAATGGAGGATTATATAATTGGGAATCAGGGATTAGGGATCAGGGACTGGGAACAGGGATTAGAAGAATATTTTTGTCACTGCGAGCTGTGATGTGCAGCTAATTCAACAATAATCGGGTGCGGCGGACGAGATAGGCGGTATTGGGATAGCCCAGGGTTTCCAAAAGGTCATCGGGACGACCGGTGGCGCCCGGTTCTGCTTTCAGGCGCATCCGCAGGATCACTGCGCCATCCGGATCGGTAGCAGTTTCCAGAGCCAGGATCAACGGACGCAGGTTGTAAGTCTTTTTGCGGCGTGTAATTGGGATCGATGTTTGGTTCAACAATTGCTCAACCTGGTGATTGAGCTCCAGGATGTTTTGTGGATCATAAAAACTGACCTCAAATTCACTGGCTTTCATCTGGACCTGTAGAGCGTCTTCCCCCATATCGACTTGCTGCACTGAATAAATTTCCAGTCCAGGCGGTGCAACCGCAGTCAACCGCTGCTGGATTTCCGGCAGCGGGAGCGACTCATCCATCCAGAAGTCGAGCAATTCCTCATCGCTGATGAACCCTAACGGTAGGGCTGAAGCGAGGTTCAACCGGGGGCGAGGATGATAACCCTGGGTGTAACGCAGCGGCAGCTTACTGCGCCTGAGCAGGCGTTCCCACAGGCGCTGTAAATCCAGGTGACCCGTAAAGCGCAGCCCGTCGCGTTTAGCATAGACTACGCGAATGCGGCTGATCCCCAGTGGATGTGCGTTCACGGGCATTTCCACCCTCCGCCGGGCTGGGCACGTCGCAGCCCACTGAAGGCGGCCAGGATGCCGCAGGCGTAACACTGCTCACGACAATCCGGGCGAACGGTTCCTGACAGGCTCATCCGGTAATCCTCCTGCAGGAAGGATTTACGAACGCCGACATTAATGTGATCCCAGGGTAAAACTTCATCCAGGTCTCGCTCTCTAAAACTGTAGAAATCCGGGTCCAAACCACATTCAGCAAAGGCTGATTCCCAGTGCTCTAACCTGAACTGGTCGCTCCAGGCGTCAAAACGCGCACCCTTTCGCCAGGCGCGTTCGATTACAGGTGCGATGCGCCGATCACCGCGTGACAGCCAGGCTTCCAGCAACGACGCCCGCGGATCATTCCAGGTCATCTTGATTTTACTTCCCCTCAAAGCATCTTTCAGCAGCGTCAGCTTGGCGTCAATCGCACTCAGGTCATCAAAAGCAGCCCACTGGAACGGTGTATGCGGTTTGGGAATAAAGGTGCTCACCCCGGCATGCACCCTGACCCGCCCACCAGCAATCTGGCGTCCCTCCTGGAGCACCCTTTTACATAACTCGGCGATGGCTTCCACATCAGAAAGCGTTTCCTGCGGATGCCCGATCATGAAATACAGCTTGATCGATTTCCAGCCATGCGCGAACACCGAGCGTACGGTGTCCATCAGTTCCGCATCGCGTAGCGGTTTGTTGATGATATTGCGCATCCGTTCCGTGCCGGCCTCTGGCGCGATCGTAAACCCGCCGCCCGGCGAAAGCGATTGAAGTTCATCCATCAGTTCATCAGAAAAGGATTCAATCCTCAACGAGGGCAGCGAAATATCCACCTGGCGTTGCGTTAGCAGTTCCCGCAAACCCTCAATCAAGGGAATGATTTCGCTATGATCCGAAGAAGACAGTGACAGCAGGCCAACCTCCTCGTAGCCGGTTTGATCCAGACCTGCGGTCAGGGCTTGCATGACCTCAATCACCGAGCGCTCACGGATCGGTCGGTTGACCATCCCCGCGTGGCAAAAACGGCAGCCACGTGTGCAGCCGCGCATAATCTCAATGCTGACGCGTTCGTGCACCACCTCGACGTTGGGAACCAAAAAGCGCGATAATGGCGGGGGAAGTTTTGCCAGGATGCGTTTTACTACCGGTAATTTCACCCTCGCATCAGCAGGCTCAACCGTTTTAATTTTGCCGTCAGGATGATAATCCACTTTAACGAGTGCGGGAACATAGACACCCGGAATCTGCGCCAGCCGCAGCAGCAGCTCCTGGCGTGAACCACCCGATTCAACCCAGTCCTGGTGCGCGTCAACAATATCCAGTGTTACTTCCTCGCCCTCGCCGATGGCAAAGGCATCCACGAAGGGTGCCACCGGTTCCGGGTTGAAAACGGCCTGCCCGCCAGCGATCACCAGGGGGTGCTGGATCTCACGGTCTTTGCTGTGTAGGGGAATTTTCGACAGGTCGAGGATGTTAAGGAAATTCGTGTACAGGGTTTCATAGGGCAAGCTGACCCCGATGATCTCAAAATCAGCCAGGGGACGTTTATTCTCCAGGCTGAACAAGGGAATGTCCGCATTGCGCATGGCTGTTTCCATGTCGACCCAGGGGGCAAAGGCGCGCTCTGCAGCAACATCAACCCGCTGATTTAAAAGGTCATACAGGATCGCAATCCCCAGGTTCGCCTGACCCAGGTCATAAATATCCGGAAACACCAGCGCCACATGCGTTTGCACATCGTCCCAGGGCTTGACAACCTGGTTCAGTTCACCCCCGACATAACGCCCCGGTTTGGTCACAGCCGGCAAGAGATGTTCAACTCGCTCTTGCAAGCTTTTTTCCTTCACAACCCCCACTTCAGACCAGTCCCTTATAGGTTCCGCCGTCCACCGGCAACAGCACACCCGTGACATAAGATGCCGCCGGAGAAAGTAAAAAGGCAGCCACCCGGGCAAATTCCTCAGGCTTCGCCATGCGCCCCAGGGGGGCATCTGCGTTTTGCGCCTGCATTTCGGCTTCAATCGTGGTCCTGTTGCGCATAGCCCGATCAGCCAACAACTGTTCCACCCGTTCCGTCTGCGTCCATGAAGGCAAAATTGAGTTGAATCGGATTCCTTCGCTGCCCAGTTCCAGCGCAAGGGTTTTAGTCAGCCCGGCGGTCGCAGCCCGGATGCTGTTGGAGAGCACCAGGTTAGGAATCGGTTGTTTGACTGATACCGATGTAACGGTCAGCACGGAAGGGGCTTCTGAACGCCTGAGCGCTGGCAACGCAGCCCGGATCAGCCGCACATGGCTTAGAAAAGAAAGTTCAACGGCTTGCTCCCAGGTTGGGTCATCAATGTCCTCAAATGCGGCTGGCGTCGGCCCGCCCGAGTTGGTGAACAGCAGGTCCAGGCCGCCAAAAGCCTCCAAAGTCTGGTCAACCAGTTTTCCAGGGATTTCGGGGTCGGTCACATCACCAGGGATCAGCACCACCTTAACGCCAAATTCAGCCAGCACTTCGTTTGCTTGTGATAGTTTGTTAGGGTCACGGCTGTTGAGCGCAAGATTGACGCCTTCCTGGGCAAGCACTTTGGCAGTAGCCAACCCCAAACCGCGGCTTGCACCGGTCAACAGAGCGATCTTTCCTTTTAATCCCAGGTCCATGACAACTCCTCTTTCTATGCGATGATTTCGATTTTCTCACCAATTAGCGGCAAATCGGGCCAGTGACATTCGTAAAAGGCGACGACATTCGATAAAGTATTCTCAACATGATTGCCCGGGCTGGCTGCACAGGCGATCAGCAATTCACTGCTCTGCCAGACGTCCTGGTGCCCGTATTCCACCACAGAAATATTAAATTCTTTGTGTAGTCGGGCAACGATCGGTTTGATCAGTCGGCGCTTTTCCTTCAGGGAATGGCAATCCGGCAAGCGCAACGTTAATGTTAATATTCCGATAGTCATGGACTTAATTTAACTCGGCGAACCTCAAATGTCAATCAGACCCTGTGTTCGCTGGTTACCGGGTTGGTCAGCGTCCCCAAGCCCTCAATCGTGATCGAGACGCTGTCGCCATCTTCCAGGTCGCCGACGCCTGCCGGGGTGCCGGTCAGGATGATGTCCCCCGGGTCCAGGGTCATCACCGAGGAGATAAAAGCGATCAGCCGGGAAATGGAAAAGACCATATCGCGGGTCGAGCCCATCTGGCGCAGTGATTGGCTGACATGGCAGGTGATCAGCGCATCCGCAGGGTCAAATTCAGTCTCGATCCAGGGCCCCAGGGGGCAAAAGGTGTCGAAGCCCTTAGCGCGCGCCCATGTCGTGTCGCTGCCCTGCAAATCGCGCGCGGTGACATCGTTGGCAATGGTATAGCCAAATACGGTGTCCATTGCCTCCTCCGGTTGGATCCAGCGCCCGCGCCTCCCGATCACCACAGCCAGTTCTGCCTCGTGCTGCACCTGTTGAGATTGGGGCGGCAGGACGATCGCATCGCCAGGGCCGATCAGGCTGCTGCCGGGCTTGAAAAACAAAACGGGGATCTCGCCAATCGGGTTGCCAAGCTCCTGTGCGTGGGCAGCATAGTTGCGCCCCACGCAGATGATCTTGCCGGGCAAAACCGGGGGTAAAAGCCGCACCGAATCCACCGACAGGTCGGGGTCGAGACGGCGGAAGGCGCCGAAGGGGTCGCCATCGATCTCGCCAACCCGATCTTGATACAGCCAGCCATAGCGCGGTCCGCGCAGGGGAGTTTCAAAGCGTAAGATTTTCATATCAGGAATGATACCATTTAAAGCCGGTCATGCGGTATAATTTTTGTTCCCGGGCGGATAGCTCAGTTGGTTAGAGCGCTTCTCTTACACAGAAGAGGTCGCAGGTTCGAGTCCTGTTTCGCCCATTTTTGCCGCAAACATAGACCCCGGGGTTTGGGCCGAATCTTCTCAACCCCGCAATCAAACCCCTGAACTTAGACCCCCGGGGTTTGGGTCCAACCTTCGCAACACCGCAATCAAACCCCGGGGGTCTTAACAGGCGAGCATTATTCCTGGTTTTTCTGCTAACATGCACAATTGCAAACCCTTCTATCAAAAGTCGCACGAATGATGCCCCCTCACCTAACCGCTGAATATAGACCCCCGGGGTTTGGGTCCAATCTTCTCAACCTCGCGATCGAACCCCGGGGGTCTTAACGCACGACCATTATTCCCGGTTACGGTGTTAGCAGGCGCAATTGCAAACCCTTCTGTCGAGAGATACGCGAACGATGCCCCCTCACCTAACCCCTGAACATAGACCCCCTGGGTTTGAGTCCAATCTTCGCAGCACCGCAATCAAACCCCGGGGGTCTTAACGCACGACCATTATTCCCGGTTACGGTGTTAGCAGGCGCAATTGCAAACCCTTCTGTCGAGAGATACGCGAACGATGCCCCCTCACCTAACTGCTGAACATAGACCCCCGGGGTTTATGTCCAATCTTCTCAGCCCCATAATCAAACCCCGGGGGTCTTAACGGCATGCGCAATTACAAACCCTTCTGTCGAGAGTTACACGAATGATGCCCCCTCACCTAACCCCTGAACATAGACCCCCGGGGTTTTTGTACAACCTTCTCAACCCCGCAATCAAACCCCGGGGGTCTTAACGCGAGACCAATATTCCCGGTTTCGCTGTTAGCCTGCTCAATTACAAACCCTTCTGTCGAGAGTTACACGAAGGATGCCCCCTCATCTAGCCCCTCCCCGAGGGGGATAAGCGCTCTCTGGCTTCATCCTTTTTGGCAAAATATCCAAATCATAAACATTGCTGAAATGTCGGTTATTTAAATTACACATTCTGTTTCAAGTACCCGAGAATCAAAATCAGGCTCATTTCCATCAGGTTTTTATACTGAATGGAACTTTTTTCCCCGATATAACGTTAAAACAAATGCGCTCACCTATGCTCCGTCAGCATCTCGTGCCAGATGCGCGATCTCAAACCTGGCGAGGTATAATCAGCGAAATAAAAAAATTGGCCTGTGAAACAAAGTTATTTCAAGAAATAAGGCAGTATAAGGCGAACATTGACTTTGTTAGACAGGTAAAAAAGAAAAAAGGATGAAAACAAATGAACACAAAACAATTTCAAAAAACAATGATAACGATTCTAATCGCAGCTACACTACTGGCAGCCTGTGCGCCAGCAGGTGCAGGAAAGAAGACCATTTCTTTGGAACAGCTCTATTCCGGTACATGGCATCTGGTCGCGTATGGTTATAAAGATAAAACTGAGAACGTCACCCCTGGCTTGAATACCTTCATTGACTTCCAGCCCGATGGCAGTTTATCCGGCAATGCAGGTTGCAATAACTTCTTTGGTTCTTACAAAGTATCCGAGAAGGGTCGGTTCTCACTTGTAGAACCGGCTGGATCGACCCTCATGTATTGTGAAGGCTTCATGGACGAAGAAACAGCCTTTATGGGGGCCTTACAGTCTGCGAAGAGTTTTTACTTCAATGAAAACAATCAACTGGTTATTAAATTTAAAAAATCAGCAGAAGGATTCGACTATATGCTTTTTGAAAACAAACAGCCCCCTGCCCTCCTGGGTACGAATTGGGTGCTCAGTTCATTGGTCACACCGGAAGGCGACGTCGAAATTCCTTCGGAAAATGCACCGCTTTTGAATCTATCAGAAGATAGCGGCATGACAGGCTACGGGGGTTGCAACAACATCTTTTCTGATTATGTAGCCAAGGACGAGAAGATCTCCTTCGGTCCAATCGCCAGCACCCGAATGTACTGTGAAGGTCTGATGGAACTGGAAGGCAGCTTCATGCGGGCATTGGACACGGTCACCCAATACAAGATCATTGACAACCAGCTGGTATTATCCGATGAAAACCTTACAACAGTGTTGACGTTTTCAGCCTCTGAATTCACCTTGATCAACACACAATGGCGCCTGCAGTCACTCAATGGTGAGGTTATCCCTGCAGATATCGAGGTGACCCTCACCCTTTCAGATGAAGACGCTGTTTTTGGTATTGCAGGTTGCAATAATTACTCCGGCACCTACGCTGTTGATGCGGATCGATTGACTGTCAATATCCTTGCGGTAACCGCCATGTATTGTGAACCATCTATGGCTATTGAAGAGGCTTTCATCGCCGCAATGCAGGACGAGTTGACTTTCCAGATCGATAACAATCGCCTGACCCTGAGTTCGAAGAACAATACCCTCTTCTTCCTCGCTGAGGAATAACGTTTCTTCAACAGGTTATGGCTATCAGCTCCGGAGAACAGGTTTAAATCCTCAAATTAGATCTGCCTGCTTAACACAACGCTTTTCTAAAATTTTTCACAGCTCGGGTTTCATCCCGAGCTGTGCTCTTTTTTAGAAGACGTAACACAATTTCGCGGAAATTTGCTAATTTTCACCAACCCTCAAATCTCTCGGATCACAATCGAACAGTATCACCCCCCTTTCATCTGTGATTTTAATTTTCAAAAAACTATTGAGTAAATTCAATCCCACGCGGGCAGAAAACCAAGCCCCTCTATCTCACCCTCTTTTCACCGACTTCGGCAGCAGAAAGACAAATGGAATCAGCAAGGGCATTGCCGCAGCGCTGACCAAGAACGTCAGCCGCAAATCATACCGATCTGAAAACAGTCCAATCAGGACGACGGTCAGAGATTCCATCACGAAAGTGATTGCCATATACAAACCATTGGCAAAGGCACGCTGTTCGCTGGCATTTTCCATCACAATCGCCATTAACACCGGCACCACAGCCAGTGAAGAAAACCCCATCAGCAACAACAGGAGCAGTTTCCAATTTGCATTGGCATACAGGAATAAAATCATAAAAATTGGTGTGGTAATCGCTGAAATGATCAGCATGCGCCGGCGTCCAAATCGATCGCTCAGACCGCCCGCCAGGAACGCACCTCCCATGCCTGCCACTTCAAGGATGGTCAGTGAAAATCCCGCCATCCACAACGTTGAGCCTTCATGGGTTAAAAATGTGGGTAAATAGGTGGTCAGTGACGTCAACGTCACATAGCGCAAGAAGGAGATCGCTGCGACAGGCAGCATCAATTTGCGTAATTGCAGCAATCCCAGACGCCAATCAATTTGTGCATCTGGCTCCATTGTTTGGGTTGAGATCTGATCCAATTTAAGAAACAAGAATACCGAGGTCAAAACGCCCCCCAACAATAGCCAGGGCACACGTTCCACCGTCAAGTACGTGACGGCTGTGACAATGATCAACGGACCCAGGGCGCGTCCCAGCTCGCCGCCTACCATCCAGAAGCTCATCCCTCGACCTAAATATTTTCCCGAGAGCAAGCTGCCAAGCACCGGACCGGTTGCATGCAAGGTCGCGGAGCTGATTCCCGCCAAAATCAATAAAAACGCCGTAAAACCATAAGTTGGGGCGCTGCTGAGAAAGCTCATGGCTGCACCGGTGATTGCCGGCGCAAGGATCACCATCCAGCGCAAATTCACTCGGTCGGCTATCCAGCCAATATAAGGTTGTACCAAAGATGGCATGCGATAAAACACGGTCAGCAGTCCTGCGAGGGTATTGCTGAGGGCGAACTTTTCGATCAACATCGGCAAAATCGGGGGCAGGAAGGCTACATAGGCATCATGCACGGAATGTGCAATTGAGACTGTTGTCACAGCTCCGGCTTGAAATTCTTGATTGAGCGTCTTTGCGTCATTTTCCATGATGTTGGCGGCACTATCAGCCTCAGTACAGGCACTATTCTTCATTGATCATCACCGTTACAATAAAAAATTAAATCCCGAATAAGTGTATCACTTGTTCGGGAAAACAAACCTGTTAATATTTTTTCTCGGAGCTCACCCCACAACCGAGCTCAGCCTTATTTACTCCACAGCCAGATGCGGTTCAAGTTCCAGCAGCGACTTTGTCAACAATTCCAGGTCGATCAGACTGATATCCTTATCATGATCTAACCCGGAAACAACCAGTTCCAGCCGGGCCAGCAAGGAAATCGTCGAATTGGGTTCCACCGCCTCGATGGCAGGTCGTAACTCCTCGATTCGCGATTGAGTGTCAGCAAGCGCTGCCTGTGCACCCTCGATATCATCAAGAAACATCGCAATCCGGGCGGCGTTCACATCCACCAGCACCTGGTAAAACAACGCATTCGCCCTGACAGCAAAAACCTCATCCTTCAAGCCTGCAATCTCTTTCTCAGCTTTCTGGTTCGAAGCAATCAACGTCTTGTTTTCGCTCTCCAGGTCACTGACGGCCTGGTTGGCATCTTCCAACTGGGCACGGGTTTCTTTCATCTCATCTGCAAGCGGTTTGAAGCGCACAAAGTGGTCGGTCAGGAAACCCGCTAAAAATACCAGTGCAGCCACCCCCAGCACGATTAACGCTTTGCGCAAAAACAATTGGAAACGCGTGGGAGGTTTCTTTTCAACGGCTTCCACAGGCGGAACCTCTGGTTCCATTTCCGGTTCTGGGGCCCGCTCGGCAGGTTCGAAAACAAGCCTGGCTGCATCTTCCGCACGAATTTGTGGCGTGATGGCTTCCTGCTCGTCGCTCAGTTCGGGTGTGTCCGCTGCCTTGGGCTCCGGTTGGTTTTTGATTGTCTCATCTTCAGTCATGTTCTTTCTCCTCTTTAAGAACGAAATTTTGTGAACCCGGTCATTGATCGTTGATCAAAACGCTTGAACATCATTATACCGAGCCTCGAGGTTTAAATCATAATTCTTTTCAGATCACATTAATCGCTCTCATACCCGATCGCAGAGGCAGGCCCGTCCTTATCCGGGTTCTGCAGAGCATAGCGTTGAGCGTCACAGGCTCACCCTTCGCCAAGAGCGATTCGTACCTGGTCAACCTAATTTTTATAAACAGATTGGACGAAATTTAATCCTTTGCTCAACAACCACGGGATTCACAGGGAAAACCCAACAGCAATCAATATCGCTTATAATCACTGTGAGCGAAATAAGATTTCTGGAGGCCTGTATGATCGCGATTATCACCGACAGCACCTGTGACATCCCTGCAGACCTGGTGGAAAAGTACGCCATTCAGATTGTGCCCCAGTACATCATTTGGGGTGATGAACAATTCAAAGACCGGGTAGAGCTTTCGCCTCAAGCTTTCTACCAGCGTTTTCAAACCGACCCACAAAGGCCAACTTCTTCCCAGTCTACCAAAGATGATTTCCTGTCTGCCATCGATGCAGCTATTGAAAACGGCGCAACTGAAGCACTGATCCTGACCGTATCTTCCGCCATGAGCGGGACTTACCAAACAGCCAAAGCTGCTGCAGAAAAAGCGCGCATCCCGGTCTCAGTGATTGACTCAAAAGGGCCAACCATGTCCCTGGGCTGGCAGGTACTGGAAGCTGCCCGTGCCCGGGATGCCGATGCAGACATGGATGATATCATTGCCAGGGTCGCCACGTTGCGCCAGAAGCTTGTCCAGGTTGTGGCTATGCAATCAATAGAATATTTGGAGCGCGGCGGTCGGATTGGTGACGCGGCGAAATGGGTGGGAACCCTGTTAAAAGTCAAGCCCGTGGTCAGGATCAATCACAAGACCGGTCGGGTTGAACCCGCCGGGCTGGCGCGCACCCATCAATCTATGCTGAACATGCTGCACAGGAAATTCTTTGACTCCCTCGACCGGGATGGCAAACTTCACATCGCTGTCTTACATGGGAATGTGCCGGAGGAAGCACAGCGCCTGGCAGAAAGCATCCAAAAAGAATTTAATCCCGTTAAGCTGATTATCAATATCACCGGTCCGGTTCTGGGTATCAACACCGGTCCCGGTGCGCTGGCGCTGTGCGGGTTTTCAGGATGAAGTAAAGTCTAAAAAACCAGCCCTCTCCATGGGCTGACCGGTAATGGCATCGGTCAGCCTGTTATTTTAACCCCCTCACCGGTTGATAATCGAGCGCAATTCCACCTGGTGGAAGTACCTCCGATAAGCTCGGCTCTCTTCCAGCAATTCTTTCAGCATGGTTTCCAATAACGCGCTTGCATCAAAATCGGCTTCCGGTCTGTCAGCGCGAATGTGAACCTCTTCGCCTTTAAAGTTCACAGACAACATCCCCCTGGCTTCCCACAACAGCAACCCGGTGCGGACCGCGCTTTCATCAGCGGCGCAAGTGGCACCCAACCTCTCAATGCTGGCTCTCCCGCCCAAGTTGTTGAGCGCGTATTTTGCCGCGCTGCCCAAACGGGACATAAAAGCATGCAGTTCACCGATGCCAGGTTCCACAGCAAAAACGGTCACCTGTTTCGGCTGCACAAGCTCCAGCACATGCTGTAAAACAGTTTGTGAAGGCGGCGCCGTCCAGATGACCAGGTGCGGATTTTTTTCAAGCTCATGCCTGCCCTTGAAGTGAATCGCATTGGGTAAATCACCTTCGCCCCAAATTAAAGCCCGCGGGGATTCGAGCACAAGTTGAGCCAATTGGTCTTGTGAGTGAAGGCTTGCTCGATAATCGATAAGTTCCACCTGACGGGAGGCAATTTCCACCTTTCCTGCTTCCGAAAGTTGAAAATCAATCCATTCTGCGCTGAGTTGAGGTGTACCCTTGTAATCACTCTCCGTTAATTGGCACACAAGGTCAAATTGCGCCTCGGGCAGCCGCTCATCGGCGCCATTCCACCAGATCAGGCGCAGTTCGTTGTTCTCTTTGTCCGCAACCGTCACCTGGCGGTGTTCGCGCTCAATCCCCACGGTGGATTCTGCTACCACCCGCAGGTCGTTCACCCGGAAGTTCAAAGCCGGGTTTCCCTGGCCAAAGGGACCCAGGCGCGAGATTTCTCGCACCAGCGCCAGATCCAGCTCGTCAAGGCGGAGGGATCCGGCGATTTCAATCGGTTCACCAACCGCACCGGAGGGCAATTGGGCTTCAACCGTTGCCAAAAACCGCCGTTTAAAAGCAGGATAATGTGCAACAGGCAGGGACAGCCCGGCAGCCATCGGATGTCCGCCAAAGTTATTCAGCAGATCAGACTGGGCGCCAATCGCCTCTGTGATGTGTAATCCGGGCACTGAGCGGGCTGAACCGGAAATCGGATCCTCGCCGGTCAGCAGGATCACCGGCTTGTGGTAACGTTCCACCAGGCGGCTGGCGACAATCCCAACCACCCCGCCAGGCCAGCCAGGATGATGCAGCACAATTGCTGGTGCGTGCCGGTCATCGCTGGAGGCTTGGAGTTGCGCCTCGGCTCCCCGTTCTACCTGGCGCGTTTCTGAACGCCGTTTGATATTCATCCCCTCTATCAGGGTCGCCAGGCGGCGTGCTTCTGATTTGTCCTGAGTGGTTAAAAACTCCACCATCGGGTTGGCGTCTCCCAGGCGCCCAACGGCGTTCAGCCGCGGCGCAATCTGAAAGCCAATATGTCCCTCGTTAATCAGCCCGGGGTTCAGTTCAGCGTTTTCAAACAACCGGATCAACCCAACCCTGCTGGTCTTGCGCAAGCTTTTCAATCCCCTCTGCAGCAGGTAGCGGGTATCACCCCGCTGCTCTGCCACATCGGAGACGATGCCCAGGGCAACCAGTTCCTGCAACCGACCGAGATCCAGTTCCCGGCCCAGGGAAGCATACAGCCCTTCGATCAGTTGATAAGCAACGCCCACGCCCGGCAGTGTGCGTAAGGGATGACCCTCCTCCAGCCGCTGGGGGTTGATCACGGCATCCGCGGGCGGCATCCTCTCAGCCAGCAGGTGGTGATCGGTAACAATAATTGGGATATCCAGGTTACGCACCCATTGCAAGCTTTCAAATTCGGTAATCCCCGTGTCGCAGGTCAGCAGCAGGTCAAACCCCTGTACCAGCTGGGCTTTGAGAACCTCTTTTCGGATGCCGTGGGATTCTTTAGCCCTCACCGGAATGTGATAGCGAACATTTGCACCCAGGCCGCGCAACCCCTCCACCAGCAGTGTGGTCGCGGTCTGCCCATCGACGTCAAAATCTCCCCACACCAGGATGCACGCCTGCTCACTAATCGCCCTGGTCAGTAAATCGCAGCCCCGCTCCATGTCGGGCAAATCAAAAGCGCTGGATGGATGGTAAAGATCAGGATCTAAAAACGCCAGGGCTTCGTCGACCGTGCGGTAGCCGCGTTCATAAAGTGTGTGAGCCACCAGCGGATGACCGCCAATGGCTTCCTGAAATTCAATCGGGATGGGATGGGTTTCCACGTGAACCCAGGGCTGTTTGGGCGACATCAGAATTCAATCTCGGGCAGGTCATCAAAGTCGATCAATCGATCAGGATCATCCAGTTCCAGTTCCAACCGGTCAAATTCTTCCAGGCTGCCCGCTTCAACGCCGCGCTCACAATGCGAGCGGTAAACACAAAACCGGCACCTGGCAAGGTCAGCGGTGCGCAAGAAATCCTCAACTTCAGCGTTGGCGACGGTCTCAACCAGGTGCGCCAGGTATTCACGATCACGATCAAAATCCGCCTGGCTGTAAATCAGGTAAATTGGCGTTTGGGGATGCGTCGCATACCAGTAATGCATGCTGATCTGCTCGGGCGCTGCCGACTGATGATTAAGCAGCATTGGGCTGGCTTGTAACACCACCAGGCGATAGAGCCGGGTTTGGATTCGTTCCAAAAGTCGAGCTTTGCTCAGGGGCTTTTCAGACGTTTTCCAATCAAAAATGGTCAGATTGCCTTGTTCTTCCACAAGCAGCAGGTCGTACTTTGCCAGCAGCCGTTGACCGACCAGGGTAGCGGTCAGGGGCATCTCTACCCAGCGTTGACCCACCAGCCAGGGCGGTACATGCGTCAAAAAACCTGCCCACCATGCGCGCAGTTCTGGCCATGGGTCTTCCTCTGCCAGCACTTCAATCCGTTCGGCTGACACGCCCAGTAAATACTGCTGCACCAGTCGGTGAAAGCGCCCGCCTGCCTGCCCGCGTTGCTCGAAGTCAAGCGCCTGGTCGACCACCAGCGCAGGCCACCTGGTCCGCAATACATAGCGCAGGTAAAAACGGTAAGGACAATCCACATAGTCCTGGAGGTTAGCCTGGGTGAAAACAAAATCATTGGGGAGGATCATTTCTGGCCTCCAGATAATTTATTAATGCGGTCAATGCCTCAGCCGGCACGTTTTTATTGCCAGGTCTGCCAGAATTCCAACTGACCAATAGAAAGCGACGCGCCCGTGTGATGCCAACGAACAACAGGCGCAGTCGTTCACGGATGAACTCCAGTCGAGCATCCAGCGACGCCTGACCCGGTCGATACCAATCATAGGTATGTCCGTCGATTAACGCCCGCAATTGGGCGATTGCTTCTGCTTCCAGGTTGTGCTTTCCCTTGACATACCACTTTTCCGGCAGGTACTGGTCATAAGGAGCGCCAGAAGGAAAATTATAATTATTGACTGCGGTCAGGAACACACAATCCCACTCTAAACCCTTGGCTTTGTGCATGGTTGCCACCACAACCTGACCGGGGTAACGGTCCGGGTCAAAGGCATCATCATCAGCAGAAAATCCCAGATATCGGCGTTCATTTTTTGTGATGGTGGTTAATTCGTCGATAAATTGCGGCAGACGCCAATCCAGATGGTCGTCGCTCATCTGGCGTAAAAGCGTGGACAGTTTATAAGCCAGAGCCAGTTCAACCGGGTCCAGGAACAGGTCCTGGGCAATTGTCAACAGGAGTTGATCGATCGGTAAAATCACGGCTGAGTGCCAGCGCCGGACAACGGACTGAAAGGACTTCAGCTCATTCAGGGTATCAGAATCGCCCTCATTTTCTGCGAGATCAGCCAGCCAATCCCGGTCAGCAAAAGGCCACAGGTATTCTTCCAGGTTTTTACACCTTTCAATCTGTTTTGCAATTCCCAGGTGAAATTTCCAGGCATCGTCATCTTCTTGCGCTCTTCGACGCCAAACCTTGTACGCTTCGGCTAATTTTCGGCTGGAGGTCGGATCGGCCAGGCAGCGTAGAATTTTGACCATGGCATCGGTTGAGAGCCGAGTCGAGCTTGAGGAATATAGCAAACTATCCACACAAGGGACCTTTAGTTTCTTGAGCTGTTCAACATATTTATAAGCCCGGTCATTACTCAGGCAGAGGATCGCCACCGTCTGATCGGGCTGCTTTTTAAGAAAGGACCGGGCGGTGTTGATCACATAGTCCATTTCTTCATCGGAATTCATTCGTTTGGTGAGCAAGCGGATGCAGTGTGGGCAGGGTTCGGGGTTGGGTTGGGGGTCATCGGCGGGCGTTGGCAGTATCAATGGCGGCGACAAAGCACCGCGCACAGCCGGCAGAGGATGTTCCGTCTGCGTCCATGTGATCAGATGGTTGGCAAGGTCGATGATATCCTGTGAAGATCGACCGCTCTCCGGCAATGTCCGCTGCTCAACCGTGGGATGATTCAGGAAATCAAGCAGGAATTGAGGGCTGGCTGTTGTAAAACTCTCGTAAATGGCCTGGTTTGGATCGCCGACCCGCACCCAGTTGCCGCCCTCACCTGCCAACAGCGAAAGGATCTCCTGCTGTAGGCGGCTTGAATCCTGGGCTTCATCCTCAAGGATAAATGGCCAGCGTTGACGCAGTTGCTGCACCAAAGATGGATCTGATTTCAGGCAGCGTAACGCCAGCCGGATCAGATCGTCAAAGTCAACGCCGCCCCGGTAGATCAGGGCATTCTGATACTCGGTATACATGTCCAGCCCCATCCTGACCAGGGGCAGGGGGATTTGCATCCGGCTCAGTTTATTCTCAATATCAGCAGGCAACAACTCCCGATCCTTTGCCAGACGGATAAAGGCGTTAGCAATGTTTTCTATCGTCCTCGGCAGATTTTGCTGAATGGCATTTACGTGGCTTTGATTATTTTGATCATATTCCAGATATGGCTCCAGAAAGTCCGGGTGAGATGCAAGCCAATCCTTGGCGATTCTGCTCTTGATCCGCTCACACTCATAATCATCAATGATCTGAAAACTATTGCTCAATCCCGCCAGGTCTGGGCGTTCACGGACGATATCATTCGCCAGCCCGTGCAGCGTACGCACCCGATACCCATAGCCTGGTAGCAAACCTTCCATCTGGAGCTGCGCACTGATGCGCGATGAAAAGTTATCCACAGCAGCATTCACCAGCGTCACCACCAAAATTTCCTGATCAGTCTCAATCATGCCGCGTTTGATCAGGTTGGCAGCCAAATATGCCAGTGTCCATGTTTTTCCGCTGCCAGGCACAGCGCTGATCCCCATGCGTCCGCCCTGGTAACGCAAAACTGCTTCCTGTCCGGGTCGTAATCGGATAACTGGCTCGCTCATGCCCCCTCCTTAAGTGAACGCCGCCAGGCCTCATTGATAATTCGGATCAACAAACCCCGATTCTCGTAGCCGCGTATATCCAGAGTGCTCATCCCGATATAGACCTTCTTCCGGCACCGGTTGAGCAATCCAATGCTGAGCCTTCGCAGGGTTTCGTGAGCAGCAGCCAGCTCGTCATCAGCATCCCATACGTCCCCGGCTGTCCAGTGCCGGCTGAGTACAGAGGGATGGGTCAGGGGTTGATGCAGGCGCTGGTACCAGCTCGGGCTACCAATATCCAACCAGAATTGAACGTCCACCGGCTGGTTGCTGATCAGGAAGGTGTAGGCTGGCGCCATGAACACGGCATCCGGCGAACGCTCCTCCCAGGTTCTCAGGTACTGGGCCGCTATCACGCCATCCTGCACCATTTGCAGGTATTCTTTGCCCGGGTCAAAATCTTCGCCGGGCAACTGCTGTCCAACCGCCCAACGAAATTTTTGCACCGATTCGATCAGAGTTGAAACGGTATTGGCTCTTTCCAGATCATCATGAAACCCGAAACCGGGTTGGCTCAACACCTCACCGAACAGCCGGCTGAGGAAAAAATCAAGGTTCTGATTGCCCTCTGCCCCTGCAACTTCCAGCAGCCATTGCCGCAGCCTGTTATAGCGTTCTCCCACGCTGTAGGTTATTCGATCCTTAATTTCATTCGGGATAGCCTCGAATGGCTTAAGCATGATTCCGTCATTGCCTGGTTCAAAGACCAGGTTGACCAATAATTGGGCTCTGACCAGGTCTAAACCTTCGATCGCCTGCGACAATGCCAGTGCAAGGTTGACCGGTTGTGCTGGCATCGACCAGCCCGGATAAGCAATTGTTGCCAGGCTGAGTAAGGTCTGTGTGGCAGGTTCATCACGCAACGCCCGTGATGGTCGATGGGATTGGTGTGGAATGCCCAATGCATCCAGACCATCGCCCAGGGCAAACCGCAGTACATCCGGCATATAAGGCGCCAAAAGGACGATCTCAGCGGGCGGAACCCCGCTTTCAATCAGCTCAGCCACGTTTTGCGTGACCCATTTGACCATTGATGGAAATAATTTAATAGGCTCACCCGGCAAGCCCAGTGCCTCCCGTAAGGCTGGCGTGGGGCTTTCAATCTCCTCCTCGTTCCGGGATTGGAGCTGGCTGATCACCGATTGGACGCCTGTTTTCAACTGGGCGATAGCAGGCTCATTAACCAAATTCTGTTTGAACCACAAACGCGTTTCGCAGGTTGAGCCCAATGAAAACGCGCTGATCACATCCGCGCCAAGGAAAGAACGAAAGCCAGCCTCCTCATCAGCAATTAACAGCGCCGATTCGAATTCAGGCAGCCAATCCCTGAGCACGTCATGGGTTACAGGCGTATCTTCCTCGATGTTGTCCGCAATCAGGTGGCGGTAGGATTGGATCAGGTGTTCACGGCATAATCGGAGCGGCCACAGGCGCTGAAGAAACACTTCCACCTGCAATGAAAAATCCAGCAGGTTATGTTCCAGACAGAATTGGCGAAAATGGTCCGCACAGCGCTGGACATCATCGTAGATGTTGAACTGTTCAATGCCCCCAATCCAGGCGGATTTCAAACGGGGACCGATCTCTTCGCAGGGAAAACCCACAATCGCCGCTTTATTCAAATTATCCAAAATTTGGGCATAAATTCGGTTGCGATGAATGGTCAGGCTCTCAAAATATCCTTCGTTTTCGATCAGCGGCCTGACGACATGCGCCATATAATATTGACCCGATTCGAGCGTCAGGAAATGCGGCGGCTGATTGGGGTGAGCAAAGCCAGCCTCCTCGCTAATGAGCGGCCAGAATAAGTCCACCATCCGCCTGGCTAAGCCGCCCAGCGTCATCGTGGTGATCACACTGTGGGCAAAGCCTCCCTCATCGTGCATACAATCCAGGTAGGGTTGTGCCAGACTCCGTTGCGGGGTGAAAACCAGGATTTGATGAGGGGGTACGCCAGACTTTAGCAGTTTTTGAAGCCAGTGCACCCCGGCAGTCGTTTTTCCTGTACCGGCTTTGCCCTGGACAAAAATTTTCGTATCGATCGGCTGGGTTAACAACAAGCCTTGTTCGTCAGTAAGCAGCATGCTCTTATTATATGATAAAAATCTTCAGGTCGCTGCTCCCTTCGCGAGTATAATATCGGTGCAGCACAACTCAGCAATTTCAGGAAAGGAACCCACCTATGACCAGGAGTCTGGCTCCATTTTTCTCACCTTCTGGCGTTGCCATCATCGGCACCTCGCAGGATCCGCGCAAGCTCAGCCATGGTATCCTCAAAAACATGACCCTATATGGTTACCAGGGCGGAATTTACCCCGTCAACCCCAAGGCTGACCAGATCCTGGGATTACCAGCCTACCCGGACATCAGCGCCGTTCCCGACCCTGTGGATCTGGCTGTGGCAGTATTGCCAGCACCGATGACTCCCGCAATTTTACACGCCTGCGGTGAACGGGGTATCAAAGCGGTCATCATCATTTCGGGTGGCTTTAAGGAAGTGGGCGGTGTGGGCGTTGAACTTGAAAAGGAGTGCCTCCAGATTGCTCAGAGTTACCAAATGCGCCTGATTGGACCAAACTGTGTCGGCACGATGGATTTATACACCGGTCTTAATTCCACCTTCATCGAGGGCATGCCAGCCAGGGGCTCGATTGGCTTTGTGTCTCAATCCGGTGCAGTTTGTGGCGGCGTGGTCGACTTGATTGGTGAAAAGGGCATCGGTTTTTCTCATTTCGCCAGCCTGGGCAATGAGCTGGATGTGAATGAAACCGATGTCATCGCCTTTTTTGGGGACCACCCGCAGGTGAAGGTAATCGCCGCTTATGTAGAAGCCATCGAACACGGTCAACGCTTCATTGAGGTGGTCAGCCAGGTCTCAAAGGAAAAGCCCATCGTCCTGCTGAAAGCCGGACGCACCGATGCTGGAGCCAGAGCGGTTTCATCACATACCGGCTCGCTGGCTGGGAGTTACGCAGCTTACCAGGCTGCTTTCAAGCAAGCAGGGGTGATCGAGGTTGAGGATCTCAGCTCTTTGTTTGATGTCGCCTGGGCATTGAGCTGCCAGCCTTTGCCCGAGAACAATCGAGTCGTTATCATGACCAACTCGGGCGGCCCAGCCGCGCTGGCATCCGATTTGCTAGCATCCCATGGTTTCGAGCTGGTGGAAATCAGCGCTGAAAAACAGCGCCAACTGGCAGAAAAACTCAACCCCAGTGCCCAGGTGTCCAACCCGGTTGACATGCTCGGCGGGGCTGAAGCCCATGATTTTGATCATTGCTTTAATGTGCTCGCAGATCAACCCGATATCGACACCTTCTTGCCGATGCTGGTTCCGCAATCCCTGGTCGATCCGGCGGAAGTTGCCCGCGCCATTGTCAATCAAGCTAAAACAATCAAAAAAACAATTTTGGCCTGTATGGTCGGAGATAAAAGTGTGGGGGAAGCTCGTGAAGTGTTTCACTCCAACAGGGTTCCGATGAGCGTTTATCCCGAGGTGCCGGGAAAGGTTTTAGGAGCCATGCAATCCTATCGCCAATGGCTGGAAAAATCGAACCCAACGCCCTTTGAATTCTCTGACCTGGAAAAAGCACGGGTATGCGATTATTTACACCACACGGAACGCCTGGTGCTGGGCGAGGTAGATACCCGCCCCATCATGGCGGACTATGGACTGAACCTGGTACCGGGCGAATTAGCAGCAGATCGCGATCAAGCCCTGGCTGTCGCCGAAAAATTGGGCTACCCGGTTGTGCTGAAAATCGTCTCTCCTCAAATCCTGCACAAATCCGACCTGGGCGGAATCGCCCTCAACATTGCTTCTGCTGAAGATTTAGAGTCAGCCATGCAGCAAATGGTCGAAAGGATCAACACTGCCGCACCTGAAGCTGAAATCACCGGTTATTTGGTACAGAAAATGGCGCCGAAGGGAATGGAGGTCATCATTGGTATGAAGCGCGACCCGACCTTTGGTCCTCTGATGATGTTTGGATTGGGGGGCGTTTATGTGGAATTGTTCAAAGACATCGGCTTTGGGATCGCTCCGATGACTGTCGAACAAGCTTACGAGATGGTTTCTGCCACCAAGACCGGCCAATTGTTGCAGGGCTTTCGTGGCGGGCCGACGTATGACCTGCACGCCGTCGTGGACGCCATTGGTCGGTTGAGCCAACTGGCGCTGGATCACCCTGGAATTGACGAGGTTGAGATCAACCCGCTGCTCGTGCTGCCCGAAGGACAGGGCGCCATCGTTCTGGATGCCCGCATGATTTTATCTGAAGCATAAGGATCGGATGCTATGGTTTTGCTCAGTTTTAGCATTGTCTTCGCCCTGTTGGTGACCATCGGTCTCCCCGTCGTGGCAGGCTTCTGGCTTAACAAACGCCTGAAGGTCGCCTGGCAGACGATCGTCTTAGGGGCGTTAGGGTATTTCATCGTTCAGGCGCTCCTCACCCTGCTGTACACTGCTTTCATTGCCCTGATGCAAACTGAAGGCACGCAAGTTCTCAATGAGAGCAACGAGTTGATCCAGCTTGCGGTCAGCGTGCTCCTCGCCGCGCTGCTGGGGGTGATCCTGCGCTGGGTTGGGATGAAATTTTCCAAACTCCCCCTTACAAGCCTGGAAGCATCCTTTGGAATTGGCCTGGGCTTTGGCAGCGCTGAGAGTATTTCCCGGGTTGGGCTGCCCTTGTTGATGACGTTTATTACCATGTTGAGATATATCAACCCCCAAACCAGTGCCCTCGATCCTGATATCATCGCGCAGCTTGAAGCCCTCTGGCAGGTCTCACCCTGGGTGCCTGCTGCCGGATCGGTTGAACGCATCCTGGCATTGGTTTTGCATAACGCCATCACAGTCCTGGTGCTTCAAACCTTTATACGTAAAAACGGACTTTGGTTGGCAGCCGCCATAGGATTGGAAGTCCTCATCAATGGGATCATTCTCTCGCTTTCCCTGGCTGAAATGGCTTATGGCTGGGTCATATTAATTGCCCTGGTTTTACTGGCTGGCATCCTGGCATTGCTGAACCATTTACAAGCCTTCAACTTGACCCCTACGGAGGGCTCAGGTCAGGAGATTGAATGAACAAGAACTTCAGCTTACGGAACCAAAATCCAGACTCGCTAATCTATACGAATGTGTCCATCAACGCAGAATGATGACCTCACCCATCCTTGGGACGAAAGGAAGTGAAGCACTCATTAATCGACTTATATATCAACCGGATATATCGTTAAAATAAAAACAGCTCAATGAGCTGTCAGGTTTGAACAAAAAGCCAACGGAGGGAGTTGAACCCTCGACCGGGCGCTTACGAAGCGTCTGCTCTGCCACTGAGCTACGTTGGCGTATCATCCATTATACCAGCAACCCGTGAACTTTGACAATATTTCACCCAGGAGCCTGAATTGATCAACATCGCCATGCTTTCATACCATACCTGTCCACTGGCCATTCTGGGCGGGAAAAATACCGGCGGGATGAACGTCTATGTTCGGGAGTTGACCCGCTTTTTGGGTCAAGAGGGAGTTCACGCCGACGTCTTCACCCGCTCACAGGACGAACACGTCCCCTCGGTATCTCACGATCTGGGATATTTCAACCGCGTCGTTCACATCCCCGCCGGGCCAGAATACGATCTGCCGAACGAAAAGATTTGGGGTTACACCGATGCTTTTGCTGAAGGGATCGTTGAGTTTGCCAAAAGAAAGGGTATCCGCTATGACCTGATCCACGCCCATTATTGGATGTCGGGCAGGGCTGGCGCCATTCTGAAAACCCATTGGAACGTCCCCATGCTGCAGATGTTCCATACCCTGGGGCTGATGAAACAGCAAATCGCCCGTTCCGCTGATGAGTTCGAAGGAGATTATCGAATCGTCGGTGAAATGGAGGTGATGGCTGCCGCAGACCGGATCATCGCTGCCACTGAAGCTGAATTTGATCAACTGAGGTCCCTGTATGGTGTAAACCCTGAAAAAATCACCATCATCCCACCTGGCGTTGATACACACCATTTCTATCCCATTCCCCAGGATGAAGCCAAAGAAGCCATCGGTATCCCGGTTCAGGATCGTATGGCGCTATTTGTGGGCAGGATCGAACCCCTGAAAGGTCTCGACACCCTGGTCAGGGCGATGTCCATCGTAAAAAACACCTGTAAGTCCTTTCGGTGTCCCCACTACCTGGTCATCATTGGCGGCGACCCCGAAGAAGACCCCGATGAAATGTCCGCTGAAATGGCACGCATCCAATCCCTGTGCCAGGATTTAGGCTTGAACGAAATGATCCTCTTTTTGGGAAAACGCGGGCAGGCGACCCTGCCCTACTATTATGCTGCCGCTGAAGTCGTTGTGATGCCCTCCCATTATGAGAGCTTTGGTATCGTCGCACTCGAGGCAATGGCTTGCGGGACGCCCGTGATCGCCTCACGCGTGGGTGGGCTCGCCCATCTTATTCAAGATGGCCAAACCGGTTTCACCATCCCAATGCAAGATCCAAACGCACTGGCAGAAAAACTCCGCCTGGTTTTTGTCGATACGGAATTGCGTGCTCGACTGAGCGCCCAGGCAGTCGACTATGCCCAGGGTTTTCGCTGGGAGTCAATCACGCAACAAATTCACCAGGTTTACCAGGAAATGATTTCCCCCTCAGCATAATGGTTCTGATCGACTTAACCACAGAATAAGCAGGCTGCTGGCTGACCTGGACTGAATTTTTCCTTCTGTCAGATTTACGAAGAAGGTTTTCCTGGCATCCCAATACTATAGCCAACGGTCGTGAACAGAAACACCAGTATCAACAAAAACTCAACCATCGACAGCACCCAGCTATGATACAGGCTGCTTATGGTCATTAACAACGAGAGGATGCTCAAGGCTATTAACAAATTACGCGCCGTGTGATTTCTGTTCCGCGAGAATTGCAGCCCATTTGCCCACATCAAGATGCCACCCACCTGGAGTATATGTCCCCCAACCAGGGCAAGCAAGGTGATCGTATTCGCAGACATTCCCCATAAATCCACCACAAAGATCCCGCAATGTTTGGTGCGTGCCGGCGGATGCGCTTTCGTCAGGCGAAGGAAAACCCGTGCCTGGACTATCGGACGGTTAATCACATTTTCAGAGCTCACCTGCCAGCTCAATTTCGAACTTTTTCCAGGTTCCAGGGGTACGCTGGTCAACTCCCGAATCATTCCTTCAGTTTCGCCCGGTTTGCTGATATGTGCGCTGATCCAGGCTTCAATCGGGTAATTGTTCGGGTTGCGAACCTTCAGCTCCAAATGACCCACCTCTCCCGGCGTAATGATCATCGGACAGGTTAATCTTCCCAGTCGCGCTTCTGCAGTCAGGCTCGAATCAAAGCTCAGGGCTTCAGGATATCCCCAAAAGGATTGGCCTTCCAGGTTAGCCCACAGAACGAGCACGTTAAACATTAAACTGGCGACCATACCCAGGATATAAACCAACAAGCCAATCACCAACAGGTATTGATTATTACGTTTCATACGTTTTGATCCTGTTCTTTTAGCCTTTCATCATACCTGAATAAACCGGGGAGCGAAACCCGTTTAATTAGTCTTCCTCGTCCAAACCCTCATGATCGCCCTCGTTGACCTGTGGGACACGTTTGATAATATCTGGACCAAAGCGTTCACGCAATTGGTCAACCGCCGATTGTAATTGATGTTCTTTCTTCTGATCGTCATCCCACAGGCTCAATTGACGCACAGGGGGATGCAGGTTGCTCACCCCAACCCCAATTAATCGAACCGGTCTACCCCTGTGTTGATTGCTCTTGAATAGCATCGCTGCCGTTTCATAAATTTCATGGTCCAGGTTGCTCGGCGATGGTAAAGACTTCTGTCGGGTGATGGTTGTAAAATCCGACCAGCGTAATTTAATCTGCACAGTTGTACCGGCTAAATCTGCCTTCCTCAAACGGCGACCAACTTGTTCCGAAAGACTTCGAAAATGAGCCAGCAGCGCCTGTTCATCCGTCAGGTCTTCCGGGAAAGTGATCTCGTTGCTGATCGACTTGACGGTCTGTTCAACAACCACAGGACGGTCATCAATTCCCAGCGCCCGACGACGCAAATCCGGCCCAAATCTGCCAAACAGCATCTTCAAAGTTTCGGGCGGTGCCTGAGCCAAAGCGCCAATTGTATGGATGCCAAGGCTTCCCAGTTTATCTGCAGTCTTGGGGCCGATGCCCCACAACGCCTGCACGGGTAAGGGCGCCAGAAAGGCGGCTTCCTCTCCGGGAAGGATAACTGTGATCGCATTGGGCGGCTCAGGTCCAATTTTTTGTTTTTTGCCCCAATCATTTGCGATTTTCGCAACCAGTTTATTGGTTGCAGCGCCAATAGATACCGGCAAATCAAGGTTTTGATTGATGCGGGTTTGAAGGGTTGTGGCAATTGTTTCGATCGAATCAGGTAGATCAGACACATCTACAAAAGCTTCATCAATTGAAATAGGTTCCACAAGCGGCGTTATATCAATTAATGCCATCACCTGTTTTGAAACAGCGCCATAAACCCCATGCCGGGATGAGATCACAATCAGACCGGGGCACAACCGCAGTGCGCGACCCATCGGCATGGCTGATCGAACACCGAATTGTCGGGCAGCATACGAGCAGGAGGCAACCACCCCGCGCTGATCGGACTTTCCGCCCACAGCAAAGGGTTTTCCCTTTAAACTGGGGTTGTGAAGCTCTTCCACCGCACAAAAAAATGCATCCAGGTCGATATGTAAAATTTTTCGAACCATAAGGTGATTATACAATCAAATGCCCTGGTCAGAAAAGCGCTTAATCCAACCGGTTTACCGCCTGTAGATTTGCACATCATTTGTTAAAAATTCTCCCGCGTGCTATACTGATTAAGCAAGCGCAGGGTCAAAAATCTGATTCCTTTTTGACCCGGGCTCAGGTGTTTTATGGAAAAAAATTATTTTGATATTGACCTCCCGATGCACCTGAACGAGCTGCGTACGCGCCTCCTTTATGCCTTACTCGCAATCGTCGTCGGGGTGGTCTCCGCGATCATCTTTGCTGATTTTCTACTCGAATTGCTGGCCAGGCCAATCGGCGGTTTTGATCGGTTGGTCTCAATCCAGGTTACCGAAAATTTTACCGCCTATTTCAAGGTGACTTTGCTGGGCGGCTTTATCCTTGCTTTCCCCTTCCTTCTGCTCCAGTTGTACTTATTCATCAGCCCGGGGTTAAAGCAGCACGAACGCCGTTGGATCCTGATTTCTGTTCCTTTGGCTTCCGCTTTGTTCATCGCCGGGGCGGCTTTTGCCTATTTGGTCATGTTGCCAGCCGCAATCCCTTTTCTGACGCAGATTCCCGGACCAACCGTGCTCCCGAAATGGAATGATTACATCAAATTTGTTACCAGCCTGATCTTTTGGATGGGCTTGAGCTTTGAAATGCCTCTAGTTATGTTTTTGCTGGCAAAAATTGGGCTGGTCACACCTAAGGGTTTGCTCAAAGCCTGGCGTTACGCTATTGTCATTATTGCCATTATTGCTGCAGCCGCAACCCCAACACCTGATCCAATCAACATGGCTCTGTTGATGCTGCCATTATTATTTTTATATTTTTTGGGTATACTGCTGGCAGTGTTTGCCCGCAAAAAAACGGATGAATATCATCTAAATCATTAAGGAGTGCCCTATGTTTAAAACTGTTGGTCCGCTCGAAGTCATCGTTATACTGGTGATCATCTTACTTGTGTTTGGTGTGGGTCGGATTGGAAAATTGGGCGGGGAGCTTGGTAAAGGCATTCGTGCTTTTAAAGACGGATTGCAAGGAAAATCTTCTGAAGACCAAGATCCAGAGGAAAACAACGATAGCAAAGATGACCCCTCTTAAAGTCAGGATTGCATGATGCAAATCTTCAATGTCGGCATTGGAGAGCTCCTCTTCATCTTGGCCCTGGCGTTTATCGTGCTGGGACCCAAAAAGGCGGTTGTGACCGCCAGGAAAATCGGTGTGTGGCTCAGAAACCTGGTCACTTCACCCCTGTGGCGTGAGGCAATGAACGCCTCAAACGAGGTCTATGATTTACCCCGGCACATCCTCGATGATGCTGAACTTCAAAGCCTGGTCAACGAGCTTGACCTTTCTGCGCAGGAAATTGAAAACACCCTTGACCAGGCCCATCTCGAGACCCAAGCCGAGCTTTCTTCGATTAACGATGCCTTCAATTCAGGTTTTCATGCTAACCCCGAATTCGATGATCCATCGGGAAGATAACTGATAACTTAAGCTGTAAACACCCTGGACAATCTATCCTTGATTTTAACAGGAGGTAAACAACCCGAATGCCCATCTACGAATACACCTGTCAGGATTGCAATACCCGATTTGAAATCCTGCGTCCCATGCATGAAGCCGATGCCCCCCTCACCTGCACACAATGCCAGGGACACCACCTCAAACGCAATCTGTCCCTGTTTAATGCTTCCAGCGCTGGTCGCATCATTGCAGGGGGAGGGCAATGTAGCACCTGTTCCGGCGGCTCTTGCAGCACCTGTGGGTCCCATTAGCCTTGAATATGTACAAACTGGCACTGATCACAGGTGGTTCAAGCGGAATCGGGTTTGCGCTGGCAAAAGCGCTTGTTGCGCAAGGCAGCGATGTATGCCTGCTTGCTCGCAATCAAAACGCCCTGGAAACCGCAAAGCAAGCGCTCACAGAAACCCTTGTGCGAGAAGATCAACAGGTTCATCTTATTTCCAGTGACGTTACTGATTATGTATCTTTATCCCGGGTTCTGAATCAATGGGTGCAGGTCTACGGATGTCCGGACCTGGTGATTAATTCCGCTGGGATCGCCTATCCAGGCTATTTTAAAGAATTAGATATCGATGTCTTTCGCCGCTTGATGGATGTTAATTATTTTGGCACCCTGTATGTTTCAAAAATCATCATCCCGGGGATGATTGGACGTGGTTCCGGGACCATTGTTAACATTTCATCGCAGGCAGGGTTTATCTCGATTTTTGGCTATTCGGGATACAGCGCATCAAAATTTGCTGTGCGGGCATTGAGCGAGGCCATGCGCGCCGAATTGAAGCAATACGGTATTCGCATAGCAATTGTCTTCCCACCAGATACGCAAACGCCTCAGCTTGAGTTTGAAGAACCCCTGAAACCCATCGAAACCAGGGCAATTTCCAGCCAATCGGGCGTGCTAACAGCAGAACAAGTTGCTGCTTCAACATTAACTGGATTAAAAAAGGGGAAATTTATTATCCTGCCCGGGTTGGAAGGAAAGCTGTTTTACCGCCTTGTAAATTTGTTCGGGAATTTACAATACCCCATCCTGGATTGGATGGTAAAAAGGGCGCGGAAAAAAGCTTAATCCTGCGCTTTTTCTTCCGATCCGGATAGTCGCGTCTCCACCATGCCGCGATAAGCCATGTGGCGGCGCAGTGCTTCGATATCCTTGTGAAGCACAAAGAATAAACCCAGTAACAAGAACAGACAAATCACCCACAATCCTGAACATATCCATAGCATTAAATCTGCAATCGGAAAAAATTTTTGTCCATAGGAGAACAATGGAGGTGTGATCAAAAAGCTTAAGGTTTGCGCAAAAAGGCCGATGGCAAGTGCTGACGCCCTGATCTCGGGCAAGGTCACATCCATTATCGACGCGAACAGGTTTGGCAGGGTCAGGGCGAGGAAGAAACTCGTGATTAATAACCAGAAAAGAAATGGATTGCCTCCAACATCGGTGTACCTGAGTGTAAAGAGCAAGCTGATTGGAGGCACAAAAAACCCTAACGAAGAGACCACTAAGCGACCGGTCTTATTGCCCCTGAAAAGCAAGTCTCCCAAAGCTCCGCCAACGGGGTAACCAAGCACAATCCCCAGCATGCCGGGGATGATTAAACTGAATAACTCAGTCCTTGGGAGGGCATGGACATCTTGTAAATAAATGGGGATCCCTTTCCACAGCACGATCGCAGGCATCGCAATAAACAAAATTAGAAAATAAAGCAAAACCAGGCTTGGCCTGGTCAGTAAAAGTTTAATATTTTCCAAATCAAGCCGATAAGCCCCCTTTAAAGGGATGTCCGTTAACGCAGGCTCTTTCTCTCCACGTTTTGGCTCATCGACTTTTAGTCGCACTGCCAGGGCGATAAACAAGGCAACCGCACCCATGAGAAATAAAAATTCTCGCCAATGCAATTCTAAATTAATCACATCCTGAAAGGTTGTGCCGATCGCGATAGAAAGTGGATGGAGCATTAAAAGCAAGGATAAGATCTTCCCGCGGTTGACCGGTTTGTAAAAATCACTTGTCAGTGCGAAAATTCCGCAGAAACTTACCCGGCTTAATCCGTAAATTCCTTTTGAAACATTAAATGTCGCAAATGTGAGCGAGATGCCCATCAACAGGGCAGACACGCCCCACACAAATCCCCCCAGCGCGATCAGGGGCTTGCGGGAATTCCGATCAAACAAAACACCCCCGGCGGGCAAGAAGAGCGCCATAATAATCAAATCCGTGGGAATGATAAAGTCAAACCAGCGATCCGTTATCGAAGTGAACTCACTGACCACTGTTGTGATGGTTTCAATAAAGAATCCCAAAACCTGAGAAAAAAGCAGAAACAAGGACAGGATCAACACAGTTCCCCAGCGAGATCGGTTTGTTCTCTTTTCCATGAAACACTCCCTTGCCATAGGTCGATAATACAAGTATATCCGGTTTGCAAATAACAGCCTCATCGAAATACACCTTCGAACCCATCCTCTAGAAATAATCAAGTATTTGGATTATCATAAATAAAACAAATATTCGAAGAATCATATGAGTTCCCGCATCAAACGTCTCCTCAATCGCTGGCGCAGTCAGCCTGGCATCGCTGAAAACCTGGTCGAATGGCGCCTCCTGGCAGCCAAACCTGCTGATGATTGCCCATTTCCTGACGCGCTTGCGTCGAGCCTGGTTTCCGCATTAAATCGGCTGGGTATTAAAAGTCTATATCGGCACCAGGCCCTGGCTTATGAAAAGGTTCGGGCTGGGGAGAATATCGCCGTGGTCTCCGGCACAGCCAGCGGGAAAACCTTGTGCTACAACCTGCCGGTCATCGACAGGATGATTCAACAACCCACAGCCAGGGCGCTCTACGTTTATCCTACCAAAGCCCTGGCGCAGGATCAGCTATCCAACCTGAGGAGAACCCTCTCGCTTTTGGAAAGCCCGCAGCGCAGCGTAAACATTTACGATGGCGATACACCCGTCCACGCCCGCCCCACGCTACGCCGGGAATCATCCATCATCCTCACCAACCCCGACATGCTACACACAGGGATCCTCCCCCACCACACCGCCTGGAAGGATTTCTTCAACGCCCTGAGCTTTATTGTCATTGATGAAATGCACACCTACCGCGGCGTATTTGGTTCACATGTGGCTAATGTTTTGCGCCGCTTAAAGCGTGTCTGCCGGTTTTATGGCGCCCAGCCCCAATTTATCCTCACATCAGCCACGATTGCCAACCCCAAAGACCTGGCAGAAAGGTTGATTGAAAACCCGGTCACGGTCATCGACCAGGATGGTTCACCCCACGGCGAACGCCATTTTCTGATCTACAATCCGCCCTTCATCGACCAAAAGCTGGGCATCCGCCAGAGTTCCCTGATGGAAGGCACCTCCCTGGCAGGAGAATTGATCGATGAAGACATCCAAACCATTATCTTTGGGCGGACGCGGCGCGCGATCGAGCTGCTGCTCACTTACCTGCGGCAACGTAATCCAGATGCCGATCCACTGCGTTTGCGCGGCTATCGCAGCGGCTATCTTCCCAGGGAACGCCGCGCCATTGAGGACGGTCTGCGCAGCGGGGAGGTGAAAGCCGTGGTGGCCACCAATGCCCTCGAATTGGGCATCGATATTGGTGGAATGGATGCCGCTGTGCTGATTGGATACCCTGGCAGCATCGCGGCTACACTTCAACAGGCAGGACGCGCTGGCAGAAAACTGGCGCCATCCCTGGCGGTGATGATCACCGCTGCTAACGCCATGGACCAGTACCTTGCCAGACACCCGGAATACTTTTTTGAACGATCACCCGAACAGGCATTGATTGCACCCAACAACCTCCTGATCCTTTTAGGGCACATTCGTTGCGCAGCTTTTGAGCTGCCCTTTGCGGCAGGTGAAGGCTTTGGCGCCATTCCTGCTGAAAAGGTGCACGCTTTTCTGACCATGCTGGCACAGCACGGTGATCTGCACCAGCAGGGCGAGCGTTTCTTCTGGATGGCAGATCAATATCCTGCTTCAGGCATCTCCCTCAGGAACGCCACCCCGGATTACATCTCACTGATTCTCCAGGTCGATCACAACTCGCAGACCATCGGGCAGGTCGACCTTTCCAGCGCCTACTGGATGGTGCACCCGCAGGCCATTTACCTGCATGAAGGCGCATCTTATCTGGTGGAAACACTGGATTTAGAGGCAGGCATCGCCCACTTGCGCCAGGCTGTCGTAGATTACTACACGCAGGCCAGCCAGAATGTCGAAATCGATTGGCAATCGCTGCTTAAACAATCCCCGGTGCCCGCCGCGACCAAATCCTTCGGTGAGCTTCTTGTCACAACCCGGGTGACCGGCTTTCGCAAAATCCGTTGGTTCACGCATGAAATTCTCGGCGGCGGCGAGGTTGACTTGCCGCCCACCCTGCTCAACACCACGGGTTACTGGATCTCACTCAACGAACAGACGGTAAAAGCGCTCAAGGATCAAATGTTATGGGACGAAGGCAGCAATGATTACGGACCAGAATGGGATGCCCTCCGAAAGCGTGTTCTACAACGGGATAGGTACACTTGCCAGGTCTGCAGGTACCAGGGACGTGCACAACCCCTGCACGTGCATCACATTCAGCCCTTCCGCAGCTTCACCAGTCGCGAGGCAGCCAATCAACTGCACAACCTGGTCACACTCTGCCCAGGCTGTCATCGCCAGGCTGAAACCAGCGTCCGAATTCGCAGCGGCATGGCTGGCATCAGTTACCTGCTGCACAACCTGGCGCCCCTGTTGCTGATGTGCGATTACGACGATATCGGCGTGCATTACGACCCTAACAGCGCCCTGGGTGACGGTCTGCCCACTGTAATTTTCTACGACAATATCCCCGGCGGATTGGGATTATCCGATAACCTATACGAAAGGCATGCAGAACTCCTGCTGAGCGGTTACGAAACCGTCGCCCGCTGTGAATGCGCTGACGGCTGCCCTTCCTGTGTGGGACCCATCGGGGAGGAAGCCTCGGGAGGAAAGGCGGAAGCCCTAGCCATCTTCAAGGCATTAACCGGAAATGACTGACTGGGAAACCCTCGCCAAACAACTTAAAGCCTTGGGCGTCGAATTGGGCAAAGATCGACGTCCCAGTTCACCGCGCCAGCAGAAACACCCGATCGAATCCGTCGTTGAAGGTCGTTTCCTCGATCTAAGTGATGGCCAGGTTTTCTGCCACGAAGAACGTTATCCCAGGGACTACGTGCATGGCACTCGCGGAATCTGGCCGGTGCACCCGGTTAACACGCTGTGCCGCTGGGCGAATACAGCGCTTTTAACTCACACCGATTTCAAAGACATCATCTTCCTCGACACCGAAACGACTGGCCTTGCTGGCGGCACCGGCACTTATGCCTTTCAAATCGGCGCCGCCCGTTTTACCGATGACGGTTTCCACCTGGCGCAATTTTTTATGCGCCACCCCGGTGAAGAGCTTGCTCTTCTGGCTGGTCTTTCAACCTTCATCGACGGTATGCAGGCCGTGGTCACCTACAATGGCAAGGCTTTTGATCTCCCCTTACTCAACACGCGTTACACGCTGATGGGATTGTCTAATCCCTTTGAAGGTGTGGCTCATTTTGATCTCCTGCCCCTCGCCCGCCGCTTATGGCGCATCCGGCTGGAAAGCCGCACCCTGGGCAATGTTGAGAATCATATTCTGGGCGTTTCGCGCGGCGCTGATGAAGTCCCGGGATATTTGATCCCTGAGATGTACTTTGAGTACCTGCGCACCAGCGACGCCCGCCCCCTGGGAGGCGTCTTTTACCATAATGCTGTCGACATCCTCAGCCTGGCAGGGCTTTTCTCTCATATGGCTTTTTTACTGAACGAACCCGACTCTGAAGACGTTCAGTATGCCGAGGATATCGTGTCTTTAGGTCGCTTTTTTGAAGCCATGGGCGATCACCACCGGGCAGAAGCCCTCTACAAAAAGGCAATGACAGAAAAATTGCCCGCAGAATTACTTCAGGATACCCGCTCGCGGCTTTCCTTTTTACTGAAGCGCAAGGGAGACTGGAACGCCGCTGGCGCACTGTGGGAGCAGGCCGCACAAGATCAGGAGCTGTATGCTTTTGAGGAACTGGCAAAATACTACGAACATCACTCCAGAGACCTGGAAGCTGCCCATTATTGGGCATCAAGCGCGAAGATGGTCCTTGAATCCAGCTCCTTATCACGCAGTGAGCGTGATCGCTGGAAAAAAAGCCTGGATCATCGCCTGCAACGCCTTGCCCGAAAAATGGCTTTGTCGTAGCAAATTTTTAATGTTGCCTGCCTCAGTCCGCACATAAGAAATTTTTCTTCATGCTCAGCTCTGGTATGATATAATTCTATTGATGTTGATTTTTAATATGAAGGATTTTATTATTGTCAGGAGGTCGTAAATATGGCTGGGCATTCACACTGGTCGACCATTAAACGCAAGAAGAGCGCTGCAGATGCAAAGAAAGGTAAGATTTTCACCCGGGTTGCCCGCGAAATTGTAATTGCCGCGCGCGAGGGCGGCGGCGACCCCAATATGAATGTGCGTTTGGGCTTGGCGATTGAAAAAGCTAAAGCTGCCAACATGCCCAAGGAAAGCATCGATCGCGCCATCAAGCGCGGCACCGGTGAAGATAAAGACGGCGCCAATTTTGAAGAAATCCTCTACGAGGGTTTTGCGCCCAATGGCATCGCTTTGATGATTGAGTGTGTGACCGAAAACCGCAACCGTACGGTCGCTGAACTTCGGCATGCCCTGAATCGCGCGGGCGGCGGCCTGGGAGACCCGGGATCGGTCGGCTGGCAATTTGATCGCATGAGTTATTTTGCCCTGCTCAGCGAAGAGCATGATCTTGAGGTCATATTCGAACTGGCAGTCGAAGCCGGCGCAGATGATATCCAGCATGATGACGAGCTCATCGAGATCTACGGAGCGCCCAGCGCATTTAAGTCCATTGCTGATCAGCTCACAAAAGCCAACATCACGCCCGAGGAATCTGGAGTTCGCTACGTCCCCAAACAGGAGGTCTCCCTGGATGTCGAAGCGACCATCAAGGTGATGAAAGCGATCGAGGCTATTGAAGACCTGGATGATGTACAAAACGTGTATGCCAACCTGGACGTCAGCGCAGAAGCGATCCAGGCCCTGGAAAACGAATAGTCTGCAATGCGCATCCTTGGCATTGATCCTGGTTTAGCCACTACCGGTTTTGGACTGATCCAGGCTGGTGATCAGTCTCAGTATCAATGCATTGAATTTGGCATCATTTCCACCCCTGCAGATCAGGCAGACGCAGATCGACTTAAAATTCTGCATACCGAGCTGACCGCGTTAATTCAACGCCACCAACCTCAAACCAGCGCAGTCGAAAAACTCTATTTCCAGAAGAACGTCAAAACAGCCCTCGCTGTCGGGCAAGCGCGTGGTGTGGTCCTGTTGTCCCTTGCACAGGCGGGTGTGCCCATCTTTGAATACAACCCGAACGAAGTGAAGCAAACCGTATGCGGTTACGGTAATGCCGCAAAAAGCCAGGTTCAGCACATGGTTCAGACCTTGCTCAACCTGGATAATTTACCCAGGCCGGATGATGCCGCTGACGCCCTGGCCATCGCCATCTGTCACTTGCACCACCAGGCGTTTAACGATGCCGTTTTGCGCTCACAACAGGCATGATGATCACCAGCTTTTCCAACCCCAAAATCAAAGCAATTCGAAAGCTTGAGGAAAGAAAAGCCCGCCAGGAGACGGGTTTATTTTTCATCGAGGGTTTACGCACCGTGGGCGAAGCAATTCAGACCGGTGCCCCGATTGAAACCCTCGTAATTGCCCCGCAACTATTGATCAGCACATTCGGTCAATCCCTCCTGGCGCACCCTGCGGTTCAAGCGGTTGAAACAATCACCGTCAGCAGTGAGGTCTTCGAGCGAATCGCCCATAAAGACGGTCCCCAGGGGATTGGCGCCATTGTCCGTCAGCAATGGCATTCCCTGAATGCGATACCGGTCAGCAGCACCGCTGTGTGGGTTGCCCTCGACCGGATCGCTGACCCCGGTAACCTGGGCAGCATCATGCGCACTGCAGATGCCAGCGGCTGTCAGGGCATCATCCTGCTGGGCGCCTGCGCAGATCCCCACGACCCCACCGCAGTCAAGGCCAGCATGGGCTCAATCTTTTCTCTTAAACTGGTGACATCCGATTGGGAGTCATTCCTCAAATGGCGTACCGGGAACCAGATTGCGCTGATCGGTACCTCGGATATGGCCCCTACCGATTACCAGGACATCACCTACCCGCGTCCCCTGGTGTTATTGATGGGCAGTGAGCGACATGGCCTGCCCGCTGAAGCAGTTGCCGCTTGCGATGCTCTTGTGCGCATTCCCATGCAGGGTCGGGCTGATTCGCTCAATGTGTCGGTCGCCACCGGGATTGTTCTGTATGAAATTTACAACCAATCCAAAAAACTTGATACAATAGAGCCATGATTGCCAGCATTAGCGGAGAGATTACCCATGTTCTGGAAAGGCAGGTCGTCGTCAATGTGGGCGGTGTTGGATTGCTCGTCAACCTGACTGAAGCGACCTGCATCGCCTGCTATCCCGGCATGAAACGGGCTTTTCATACGTTCCTGGTCGTCAGAGAAGATCAGCTTGCACTGTACGGCTTTGAAACCCCCGAAGAGCGTGAACTGTTCGTCCACCTGATTGGCGTCAGCGGCATCGGGCCAAGAATTGCCATGGCAGCCCTCTCCGCCCTCTCCCCTGAGACCATTCGACGGGCGATCACTGCAGATCTCCCCGAAATCTTTGCCAAAGTTCCGGGTATCGGGAAAAAGACCGCCCAAAAGATTATCCTGGACCTGCAGGGAAAGATCCAACCGCTGGAACCCCTCGAAGCAGTCTCCCGGATGGATGAGATCGATGCCGAGGTTTTGGAAGCCCTCACCGCCCTGGGCTATTCTGTTGTGGAAGCTCAAACAGCCCTGCAATCCCTTTCCAAAGAAGATCAACATACAGATGCTGAAACGCGTCTGCGCAAAGCCTTACAGTTTTTCGGGTGACGCACGTTCTCCATTGAAATCGATCAAATCTTTATCACACCCCCAGGATAATTCGGTTTTTGCATGCCTGGCAACAAGCTTGAAAGATCTCTCAAGGCAAAATTCATTGCTGATTTTGAGATAATATTTCAGGTATTGCCTGCGTTAATTCCACCAGTGACGGGAAAACATAGGTCGCATCCGAGAAATTTGCACCTTTGATGTACTGATTTGGAATCACCGCACAGGACATGCCGGCGCTCAATGCGGCAATCATTCCTACTGGCGAATCCTCCAGCGCCAGGCAACGTTCAGGTTCTGTTTCCAGGCATTGGGCAGCCAACAAATAAATATCCGGCGCTGGTTTGCCCTGCTCAACATCTTCAGCCGTGATGACACAGGCAAAAGAATCAATCACGCCCAGGGATTCCAGTGCCAGCGTCACATACTTTTTAAAGCTGTTCGATGCCACGCCTAAACTAATACCAGAGCCCGTCAACATGTCAATTAATTCGAATAAGCCTGGGTTTGGATTGATCATCTGCGGCAATAATTCAATCAGGTTCTCAATCATCTGATCAAGATATGCGTCAACAGGCAGCGGCAGTTGAGCATTTTTGATCACAAATTCAGCACATTCATAGTTGTCCAGACCGATCATCGGGGCAAACCATTCCTCAGGAGTGCTTTTACCATATTTTTTCATCAACCGTTTCAGAGCATCAAAGTGAAACCGCTCACTATCAATCATCAAATCATCCAAATCAAAAATTACAGCTTCAATCGTCATTTTGTTGCGTTCATTAACCCTTTTCAAAATTATTTTAAAGAACTTAAAAGTTCCTCCTTTTAAAATCACACCCCATCATATCATCAAATGGACACGAACGACTCAAATCTTTATGCTATCTCATGATTCAGGTAAACACAAGAAGTTAATTAATATAGAATTAATCACCTATCAGCAGGTAAAGACCGCCGGAGCAAATGTAAACTAAATTATGGGTTAATCCACAGTACTCATGCCTCACGTGATCATCCTTTTGATTTATGATCTTCACAGGTAAAATGGTGTGCAGGTTAATGAATGCCTTTTGGAGGACATTTGGCAAATTCGGTTCAGGGAAGCTTATATACATGGCAGATCGGTGATCGCCCAATTGGCAGCGGTGATGCTGGTGAAGTGTATGCCGTGGTGTGCCTTGAGCAACCCGAACTGAGCGGCGTGTTGAAAAGACCCGCCAGGGTGGCAACTGCCGGGACCATTCAGCGCCAGGCCGTCCAGATTGCACAGGAGGCACACGCCCTCGATCTTTTGAATGGTCTTACAGGAAGAAAAGCCCATCCACCCCGCTTGTTAGACCAGGCACCCGATTACACCAGAGGTACTGCCAATTATTTTATGGTCAGTGAGGCTGCCTCCGGCGAAGCTCTGTCCACAATGCTCTCAAGGGCTCACAAGGCCGGGAAACCCTTTCCTCGCCGGGTAATAATCACAGTTTTAGATGCCCTGTTTGACATGTTTTCCGCTGCTCATCAAGCTGGCGTATTGTGGTATGACGTTAAGCTAGAGCACATCTACTGGGATAACCCAAGCGGGTCAGTCAGCGTGATTGATTGGGGTAATGCGATCTTCCTTGACGACCAGCACCCCAGAACCCATCCCCGCTGGCAGGATTATCAACAGATGGTGGAAGCCCTGGGCAGTTTTCTCCAAAGCGCTGCCCCAGACCTGTTTGAAGACCTCGGCTGGGACGAATTCCATAACAAAACCCTTGATGCTTCCCTGGTTTCCACGCTTGCACGGCGGATTTCCTATCAACAGCAGGTGATCGCCCTGCAGGTGATGGAGTATCAATCGCTCATTCGAGTGATCCTCAACAATGAACCCGCCCTCGAAGGCTTGCGAAAGATCCGAGAGTATCTTCAAGTGCTCGAATTGACGGGGGCTCCCTGGGAGCGTGAAGAAATCCTCCAGTACAGCCGGTCACTGGTTGAAAACAGCCTGAAAGAAAAAAGCTCCCAAACCACGGTCAGTGTCACAGCACAGGTGTGGGAGATCTTCAACGACTCGCTCGGCCTTCCCTGGCATTTGCTGCGCGAATACTGCCGCCATATCGACATCCTCACCCACACAGCCTTTCCTGACCTGGTCAGGCACACCTTGAACGCCAGGTGGCGGCACGCATTGTGGACAGCAGGGACAATCGCCAGGGGGAACCCGGTGCCCATCTGGTGGGATGCGTTGATTCCGGCGATGCGCCAGGAAGCCCTTCAAACCCAGTTAATCTCCCCATACCAGGCCTGTCGGGCGCTGTATACCTGGGCAAAAGAAAGCCGCAAACAAGGCCTGCTCAACCAGTTAGAGCCGATCCTGGTCGGATGGCGAGTTAAGGACGATGAGGTGGATGTCAATCCATTTGACGATAAGTTTCTGGAGCTTGTACGCAACAATTCCGATCTTCCAGGTCGGATAATATCTAAAGCCAGGCAGAGCTATGCACTGGGTGAAGAGATCCTACGGGAATTGATCATTGCCTGGCAAGAAGCAAATTGGGAGGCTCTGTCCAAAGCCTTCCGCCACCTGTTCAGCTGGGACCCGGACCGTTGGAGCGTCATTCCACTTGAGGATCAGGTTGAAAGCCTGAAGTATTGGCTTAAAGACCTGTACGAAGGTCCGCAAACCTCGAACCGCTTGCAGCAATTTTTAGAAGAAATGTTCACCACTCGCCCTGCCGTTGATCGTGTATTGGGTCCAATCCCCTGGCTTTCTGCCCTAAACGATTCCCTCAACGCCATTTTGCAGGGAGCCCCCATCTCAAGCCACAAGGAAGTCGTGACCGTTTATTGTCCCTGGTTGCTGCACTATACCGACATTTGCAGCGCTGATCCCCGCCCGCCAGAAGTTGAAAACAGTGTTTTGAACACACTGCTAACCGCGTTCCTGACGAGCCTGAAAAGCTGGCAAGGGATGGATACCAGCCTAAAAGCGATCCAGGCACAAGCTCCGTCAGTCTATCCGCTGTGTCAGCGGTTGTTCGATCATTTCCAAAAAGTTTTCTCTTTGAACATCTCCCCCGCAGAGGACCAGCCAGTTTATCTGTGGTCACTTCCCGAAGCATTGCGGGAGGCTAACCATACCCTGCAAGCGCTAAATAAATGGCGGCAATGTCTCGCTGAACAAAACCTCTCTGAAGGCAGCCAGTGTCTGGAACCCTTTGAACGCCAGGGGTGGGTCCTCGCCTCACAGGCACGCCAGGTGACACTGCGCTGGCAGCAGATCATTATCCCCGTTTTAGATGCGATTCGCGCCTTGAAGTCCATGGATGAAATCGAGCCTAACCCAACGGACTCGGATGCTCTCACACTCTTTAATATCTATCAAAGCTGCCAGGTGCTTAAAAAAGTTTGGGACCAGGTTTACAGTTCCGGTATTTTTATCAATCTGCTCGAAGCACTGGAAGCCAACATCGAATCCGCTCGCTCAAGTTTTCTTGATTGGCGTGTTACTCTGGAATATTCATCCGACCCGGTTGAGCGCCTGGTTTACCTGTGTCAGCTCGATAAGATACGCCAAATATCAAATTGTTTAATGCGTGCAACCCATCACAGCCACCAGGCGAAGCTCCATTTTTCTCTGTTCACAGATGGCGACCCGGTTAGCATCGAGGTACAAAAAAAGAACATCAAAAACATTCTTTATCATCTGGCTTCCCTTGAAGCTGAGCTGATCACCGATCCTGATAGCCGACGGTTTACCGGTTATCAGGTTGCCTTCGATCAAATTGCAGATGCTGCCACTGCCGAAGCTCGCCATGCATTAATTGGCGGATTGACGGAAGAGCACCCATTTTACGCCTGGCTGGTAAAATCAACGTTTGCATAAAACACCTTTTCTATGTAGGATTATTAAGCACTATGGAAACCAAGACGTTTGGGCCCGATCAGCCCATTAAATTAACCGAACCGCTGGATACCTGGCTATCTATCGGGCTGCGCGATTTTGCAGTCCCTGAAGCAGCCGGTTCATCAGCCCGGGTTTTCCTTTTGGAATATGACCCCTTCGCCGGTGATTATGTCGATTATCCCGCCATCAAGGTCATGCGCCCGGATAAAATTCAATATGCCCTGCCCTTATTTCGAAATGAAGTCCGCATTTTAGATCTCATGCGGGATGTGCCGGGCATCACACCCATGTTGGCAATGGGCTTCCTGAAAGTGGAAGACGGAACCTGGCCGGAAGAGATCGCCCCACTGACCACATCGCTTAAAAACCGGGGATCAGCGCTTAAGCTTCAAGGTACATTGGAACTTTACACTCCGGATGAGACTGACGACTTTCTTTCACATCTGGATACCAGGGTATCCGCTGGATGGTTGATCTTTATCGTCTTACCACGTCGCTGGGAAGACAACCTCTACCTGCGCTGTGATGCTGGTTATACGCGCGGCGAATTCCACCGCACCTTCCCCGTCAGCCAGGCGCTCCAGGCTTCATTTCAAATTTGCCAGATCATCCAGGCTGCTCACGATCGGGGCATTGTCTACCTGGATCACAAGATTTTACACTATTACTGGAATGACCCCCGTCAGCAGGTCTTCGCCCTGGATTGGAACATTGGTCGTCTGGTTGCCGATGAAAACAACCAGGAGGTCTTTGAATTTGATATTCTCCAATTCAGTGCCCGTGCCTTACATCACCTGCTGACCGGACGCCAGGCACCGGGATCAGTCAAGGTCGGCGCCAACAAACCTGAGGAAATCCAAAATTCCCCGCACCAATATGAGCCGGTATGGACCTATGACGATCAAAAACGGTTGACCGAAGATGAGCTGGCGCTGCTGGGCAAAGCCATCCAGGGTGAATATCCTACGGCGCAGGCTTTAGGACATGACCTCTACGCGCTTTTGGAAGAACGCCAATCAGTGGCTTGAAATAATCTCCTGAGAAAGGAAATTCATGTTAACGGATCTGATCATCACAGCAAAGGAAGTCCTCAGCCAGGATCATCCTTCAGACCAGGACTTACTGGAAGTCGAAAATGCGCTTAGCGCCTATCTTGAAGCGCTTGCGACTGAACGGATTTCTACGCCGGTCGATTACTCAGAATTAGAACATGCCAACCGTTTGTTGCGAGAAGTCCGCCGCGAGCGTTCTCGGCGCATGGCAGATGCACAAAACCAGCCTGTTTCCGATGTTTCCGAGCAAAAACCACAGGACAGCTTCCCACTGGCAGGTGATACACTCAGCATCTCCCCCCAGATGGGCGAAGACGATGTTTACGATCCGCTCCGGAAATTTCTCACCTCCAGCCATGACCCCGAAGCTGAAGCTCTGATGGACTCAGCAGAGGAAGCCTTCTATGGTGGCAATTACCAGAAGGCGATTCCTCTGTATGAAAAAGTCCTGGCGATCGAACCTTCATGGTCGCGCGCCCAGGAACATCGCGATGAAGCAGAAGAATTCTTGCGTTCCGGAAATATCCCCTCTGTCGCCCTGCCCCCTGAGGCAGGAAAAGCCTTTGGCAAAGCCCAATCTGCTGCCCGGGTTTTTCGCTATCAAACCGCGCTGGGTTACCTGGACGAGGCTTTTTACAGCCTGAAAGAAGCCGGCATCAACCGCTGGAGGGAAGGCGAAGAGCTCCGCCAGGATCTGGAAAACCAGATGCAAGCCCATGAGGTCTTTCAAGAAGGCCAGTTACTGCTGGACCGGGGCGACCTCCAGGGGGGACTCTCCAAAATTCAGGCCGCTGCCAGTGCGGTCGCGCTGCCTGAATACATCGATAAAGCTGTAGAAATTCGAAACGACCTTGCCACGCTCGATGAGATTGCCGATGTGGTCCACATGAGCGGGTCAATCTCACCCAAAAAATTAGCCGAAGTTTGCCAAAAATTGGATCGTCTATCGATTAAATACGGGGACATTCCGCGAATCTCTCGGCTTCGCAATCGCCTGGAAGTGATCCTTCCCAACACGCTTGCTTCTCTGCTGGAAGATATCAACCGGCAGATTCGTCTGGCAGAATCAGCCAGTACACTTGAAGCAGCCAAAGATGCTTATGCACAATCCGAACAGGGTCTGGAAGTCTTGCAGGTGCTCCAACCGGACCATCCCAATCACCGATCCCTGCAAGCCGATATTCAGGATGCCCGGGCTGAATTGGAAAATCTGGAAAACAGCCTTGATCGCGCTGGAAAATCGGTCCATCAAGAAAACCGGCTTTTTCCTCGTAACGCCTTTCTGATCAGCAAAGCAGTCCGCAAGCGTTTCCCTCATGATCCAGAAGTTTTAGCGCTTAAGCGGCGCCTGCGCTGGTACCACGTGTCTGTTTATGGCGGCGGCGCCATTGTGGGTATCTTGCTCATCCTGGTGTTGTGGTTTGGCGGAAGGGGAATCTCCGGCATTATTCGCGCCCAGCAGCTCGCCCGTACCCCATCTCCCACCGTGACAGCCAGCATCACGCCTACCAGCACCATCACCCTCACCCCCACTGAGACCGCCACCCCGGAGCCCTCACCCACAGAAACTCCCTTTTACACGCAAACCCCCACACCCATCATCACGGGAACCGTCCTGCGAAACCTCTTCACCCGCCAGTCCTGCTATGAAGCCTTCCCCGCCACCGGTCGTCTCCCTGAAGGTGCGGTGGTGACTCTGATCTCACTGCCTAATCGGGTTTTCGATGACCTCAACCGGGAATGTGTTTTGGTTGAATACCGAACAGAAGAAACCAATGTGATCGGGTACATCTTACTTATGGATTTGAGTTTTCCATAAAGGGGAAACGAAAAGTGGCTGAAAAAATCAGCCACTGATTAATTTCCGCTTCAGGTTTCTCTGTACCAGGGCAGCCTGACCTCAATCACCTTAAATTGAACAGCCCATCTCCAATCACAGACTACTGATCAAACACACCCAGTTCAATATAATGATACTGCTCGCCTTTGATTGCATAAAATGAAGCCCTCAAACTTGCCAAGCGATCCGTCGCTGGGTGAAAGAGGCACCAAAAAATTGAATGTATCAAACCTGCCCGGGGCATCCTCGTGGCGTATACCATAAAATAAAGAAGGACACCCCTTTGGCGTCCTTCTTTTTGTCGATAGCATCTTCAATATTTGCGATTTCGCAGCGGTTGAAATGACTATTTGCCGTAATTTTCTTCAAAATCCTTCAAGAAGTTGACCAGAGCTTCCACGCCTTCCTTTGGCATGGCGTTATAGATGGAAGCCCGCAAACCACCCACGCTCCGGTGCCCCTTTAAATTATCAAAGCCTGCTGTTTTCGTCGCCGCCACCACTTCTGCATCAAGTTCCTTGCTTTCGGTGACAAATGGAACGTTCATCACAGAGCGATCCTTCTTTTCTACAGTCCCCTTGAACATTTTGCTGTTGTCAAGGAATTCGTAAAGAATCGCGGCTTTGTCTTCGTTAATTTTTTGCATCGCATCAAGTCCACCAAGATTGAGCAAATGTTTAAAGACTTTTCCACATACGTATATCGCCCAACAGTTGGGTGTATTATACATTGAGCCGTTTTCAGAGAAGATATTATAGCGCAGGTATGTCGGTGTTTTTGGATCCAGGTCAGGATCAATCAGGTCTTCTCGGATAATGACAATTGCCATTCCAGCCGGCCCAACATTCTTCTGAACTCCAGCGAAAATCAAACCATAATCCGCAACATTGCAGGGTTTTGATAGGAACATTGAGGATTGATCCGAGACGAGCACTTTGCCTTTCGTATTTGGCAATGCCTGGTAAGTCGTTCCGTGGATGGTCTCATTCTCGCAGATATAGACATAGTCTGCATTTTCTGAGATGGGCAGGTTAGAAACATCGGGAATGTAGCTGTAATTTTTATCCTTGCTGGATGCGAGCAGATTTATCTCTCCAAATTTCAATGCTTCTTTGTATGCTTTATCAGACCAGCTTCCCGTAACAATATAATCCGCCACCCCGTTTTTCATGAGATTCATGGGGATCATGCTGAATTGAAGCGTCGCACCGCCCTGGATAAATAACACCTTGTAATTATCCGGGATTCCCAGCAGAGTTCGCAGATCTGCCTCAGCCTCATCAACGATGGTTTGGAAAACTTTGCTGCGATGGCTCATTTCCATCACACACATACCAGAGCCCCGATAGTTCAGCAGTTCTGCCTGAATTTCTTCAAGAACGGGTTCGGGGAGCATACTGGGTCCTGCAGAAAAATTGTAGATTCGTCCGTACTGCATGATTTACTCCTTTTCTCTATTTAGGTGAGGATTAGAAATTAATTCCTTAATCCTTTCAGAATTATTCAACATTGGTTCTCGTATATCGCTATTATAATATAGAATTCATTAAGCAAGGGATCGGATTTGCTTTGATCCTTTACTCCACAACCCGATTAGCATGCAATACCTCCGCTTCATGCGTTCATTCCTGTCTCTGGTGTGAATTTTGTGGTGAACAACCGCCCGGATCTTTTAAAAACCTCACGCTCACAAATTAATTATCCAAGCCGTATTAAGGAAAGAACGCGTTGATCAATCCCTTTACAACCTGGAACATCAAAAACAGGCTGGTGGCAAACAAAACAAGCGCACCGATGATGCCACCAAAAAAACTGCGCATGGTTTGCGAGAGAACGGCATCAGATGGGTCTTCGGGATTGTAGTAAACCATGATAGCACCATCCTTTGGATATCCAGCCAGGAAAGCCTCAGCTTTTTTACGCGAATTAAAGCTGGCTTCACTGCCAAACGCGATCCGTTGCCCTTGAAAAGATAGACCTTCAACGGTGTATTCGAAAACAACTTTAGGTATGTAGCTAACATGCACGCCGTCTTCGTCGTGCACCTCGGATCGGTTCACCCACTGCGCTGTGATCTTCCCTTCGACGGATGGCCAGTTCAGGCTTGCTCGAGCTTTTTGCCTTTCACGTGTAACTTTTACAAATAAGAAGATTGAAAAAAAGAATAAAGCAATCCCAGCCAAACCACCACAAATCGGTCCTGCCATACTATCATTCAGTGAAAAGGACATGTTTTACCTCCCGGGAATTAGCTAAAAGTTTTGCTTAAAAATTTGCCTCGCTAAAGACCAAAATGCATTCTCAATTTCTTGTTTCACTAACCATTAAAAGGCTTTATGTGGACTTTGTCAAGGAAGATCGATCACACGTTTCTGTCAAGAATTTCCACATCTCTGCCCGCTCTCACCGGCCTTGATTGACCCCGGAACAAAGCGAAAAGAGGCCAGACCCGGCGTGAGGTTGACCGCCAGGCCGCCATTGGAACATTAAGCATATCTACATCAGCTCCAACTTCGGGCGGTACTGCAGAGCCTCCGCCAGGCGCACCTGGATGATTTCTTCAGAACCCGCTAAATCCTCAACTTTCTGGCACCGTCTTCTTCAGCGCCTTGAAATAGTCGTCGGCGGCCGCCGATGAGCAATCATAGCATTACATAATTATGTTTATTTTAAAAACCCAGAACAACTTTAACAGCATCAAGAATCGTGGAAAGCGTTTCCGAGTCAACATTTCCAATGCAGTGAATAAAGCGTTCAACTGACAGGGATCGAATCTGAAACGCATCTGCTGCAGAGGTCTGATCAAGCCCATTTTGTCCCGTTGGATGGAGCTTAACCAACCAGGGTGCTTGTGAATAATGCTCTTTCCACGTTGTTATGGGAACGATCACACGCAAGGGAAGCACCCCAACCTCATCCACATTGACAATCACAGCAGGCCGTGATTTCTTGATCTCAGCGCCTACGGTGGGGTCAAGGTTGATTAACCAAATTTCTCCCCTATGCATTGAAGTCGTCCCCATCCACAGCGGTAAAGGCAGTCAACTCTTGATCGGCCTCGTAATCATCCCGTAAAGCCTGTGCTGCGGCAGCCAGTTGAGTTCTGAGATGTTTATTGATTTGCTCATCCAGCATGTTTCTCACAAGCTCCGAAAAATTTCGATTTTCTTGTTTGGCAATTTTTTTCAATATTTGTTTCTGCTCAGGATCAAGCAAAATCTGAACCCGTTCCATTTAACACCTCAATTGTGCATGATTTTAATGTGTATAAATTATACGCAACTCATATACATTTATCAAGTACCAATTTATGATAAATCTACATCAGCTCCAACTTCGGGCGGTACTGCAGCGCCTCCGCCAGGTGCACCTGGGTGATTTCCTCCGACCCCGCCAAATCCGCGATCGTGCGGCTGAGTTTCAGTACCCGGTGATACGCCCGCGCGGTAAGCTGCATCTGGCGCATGGCGGTTTTCATCAGCGCCTGGCAGGCGTCATCCAGCTCGCAATACTTGCGAATTTGTGCCGGGTACATATCCGCGTTGCTGGCTATTGACGTGCCCTCAAAGCGCTGGCGTTGTCGCGCACGAGCCTCCTCCACCCGCGCACGCACTTCTGCAGAAGATTCCCCCGTTTTTAAATCACGCAGCTTGGCATACTCCACACGCGGCACCTGCATGTGAATATCGATGCGGTCCATCAGCGGCCCGGAGACGCGCTTCTGATAGCGCGTCACCGTCGTGGATGAGCAGGTGCACGGTCGGCTCGGGTCGCCAAAATAGCCACATGGGCAGGGGTTCATCGCCGCAGCCAACTGAAAATTAGCCGGAAAGGTCAGCGAGCCCTGGGCGCGGCTGATCGTCACCACCTTGTCCTCCAGCGGCTGGCGCAGCACCTCCAGCACCTTCGAGCTGAACTCCGGCAGCTCATCCAGGAACAGCACGCCGCGATGCGCCAGGCTGATCTCGCCGGGGTGTGGCCAGTTGCCTCCGCCCACCAGCCCGGCATGGCTGATGGTGTGGTGTGGCGCACGGAAGGGACGCGCGCGGATCAATGGCACATCTGAGGGCAGCATATCCGCCACGCTGTAAATACGGGTCACATCCAGCTCCTCGTCGATCGTCATTGCCGGCAAAATCGACGGAAGTGCCCGCGCCATCAGCGTCTTTCCCGAGCCAGGCGGACCGATCATCAGCAGGTTATGCCCGCCCGCGGCTGCCACCTCCAGTGCACGTTTGACATGCTCCTGTCCCTTGATCTCGCTGAAGTCAGTATCAACCAAAATCTCTTCAGGGTCATGTTCTGGCGGAACAGCAGGAGAAAGCAGCGCATCACCCCGTAAATGGTCAAACAGCGCGTTGAGTGTTGGTGCAGGAATCACGGTGATGCCCGGGATCAACGCGGCCTCTGGGGCGTCCACCTCGGGGACCACCACGGTGCGATATCCTGCCTGCCTGGCAAGGGCTGCCATCGGCAGCACGCCCTTGACATGGCGCACTCCCCCATCTAAAGAAAGCTCACCGATGATGAGCGTATTTTCCACGGTCTGTGGATCGAGCTGATTGGTGGCAATCAACACTCCCACCGCAATCGGTAGATCGTAAGCCGGCCCTTCCTTACGCACCGATGCCGGTGCCAGGTTGACCGTTACTCGGCGGCGCGGATAGTAAAACCCGGCATTCTTCACCGCCGACTGCACCCGCTCGCGGCTTTCCTGTACAGCCGTATCCGGCAATCCGACAATGACCATCTTGGGCAGCCCGCCGCCGGTGTCGACTTCGACTTCAACGACAACGCCGTCCAGGCCGATTACTGCGCATGAATAAACACGTGCCAGCATAAACACCCCGGTTCTGTGATCCAATCAATAGGTCAATTTTAACATGAAATGATCGCTATCCAGGTTTGATTCGCAAACACGTGTCGAGAAATGCAGTCCCAAATACAACCCGTCGCTATTTTATCTATCCTCCTTTTTTAACTGCAATGCATTGCTAATTTCCAACATGAATTCGGATCTCCCTTTAATTTCACCATGAAAGAGAGCTGTTAATATCAGATTCTCAAAATCGAAGACAGCTTCTCCTGATCGAGCCGGAACCTGCATCACAGCATGGATGACACAGTCTCCATCCTGAAAGTATTAACTCCATTCGTGGTAAAATTCACCCATGAAAAAGAAACCCGTCTGGATCCGTATCTCACTGATTGCTATCTCAATTATATTCTTCATTATCCTGGCGATCCCCAACGCCAAAGCCTCTGAAAACATCGCCATGGTCTCGATGTTCGAGCCGGATGAGGGCATCATGATCCCGGTGATAAAAAGTATGACCGCCCCTCAAGAATCAGTCAAAGATTTTCTCTATTATTTCCTTTTGTATGGATACTATTTCTACGGTTTTCCATTTTTTGCCTCATCCGCTTTGGTGACATTCCCTTTTCAGTGGTTGAACCAGATCAACAATATTCAGTGGCTCATGCTCACTTTACGGCAGGTCATCAGTGTATTACCGATGATCCTGGCGCTACTGTTGCTGGTTTACATGCATGACCGTTTTAAAACAGTTCGGTCAGTCGTCTTATATCTATTTTTATTGCTGGTTCCCGCTATCATCTCCAATGGATTTTGGTGGCACCCGGATGGGATCGTCCTGCTGCTCGCCGTCATTGTGCTATATTTTCTGTATACTGACGCACACAAGCTTGGCTGGCGATTCCTTTTAGCCGCCTTTTTCTGCGGGATTTTGACCGCCACCAAGTTGGTCGGTGCGTATTTTTTCATGGCTGTCGCCATAGCAATCATTTGGGGCCTGGTAAAAAAGGATGTCACCTGGAAGAAAGCCATCCTCATGTCTGCAGCATTCATTGGGATCATGTTCGCAACTTTCATTGCTTCCAATCCCTTTTTGCTGATTAAATCTCATCGAACGCTGTATATTAACACTTTTCGCAAACAAACGGGGCTGCTGTCGCTGGGGTATGGCATCGTCTACAACCGGGGGTTGAAGGCATCCTGGCCGCTCATGCACCAGTACTATGGGGAAGTGGTTTTCCTGATCGCTACACTGGGGATCAGCGTCTGGAACATCATCAAAAAAGAAACCCGACTCCTGCACGCCCTGATCCTGGCATGGTTTATCCCTTTAACGATTTCTATCTTGACCTTTTCCCATTACAAATACCAGTACTGGCTGCCGGTAGCGATTCCACTCTTTGCGAATTGGCACACGATTCTTCCTGAGAAATTCAAGCTCAATCTTAAAAATATTTCCTTTCGTCAGGTCGGACAAATGATCCTGCTGATTCTATTCCTCATCCAATTCATCCTGTTTGGCGTCCAATCCACCCGCATGTTGGTCGAGCGCACCTTCCGCAAAGAAAACAGCGCCGAAGTCATCTTTTATGACCTTGCCATGAATCAGCTCGAACCCCTCGAAGGCCGGTCGGTCTTTGCCTATTATGATTACCGCCTGTACATGCCCCCAAAGGACAATTGGGCGACAGAAACCTCCTTTGAGCTGCTGGATTACGATTTTATCCAATCTCGCAATTTTGACGTTCTGTTTCTCTTGCAGCAGCGTATTCGGGACTACCTCAATCCAAATGCCGTGGGTGTTGACCCGGAATCCTTTGCCCGCTCCCAGGCGTTTTACCAGGATGCCAAAGACGGCACGATTGAAGGTTATTACCTGATCTTTGATCATGAGACCGCTCTGCTATATCTTCGACAGGATGTCTGCCTGCGCGACTTTGACCCTGACATCTGTCATTAATCTTGGCGGCAAACGCTCGACAAATTCAAAAATTTCAAAGCGTATTATGCGGGCACCGACATTCATCAATCTCTAAAAGTACTCATAGAGGGGCGGTTGAAGTTAAACCACCCGGTTATCTTCTTGATACAACTATTGATATCCTGGTGAATATGCGCAATGGCTTTAGCCCTGTTAATAGGAGAATCTTCAGATTAACCGAGTCTCACCCGGATTTGGGTCGCAGATCTCGAGTAAAATCCAAATGGAAAACATGGTTTTTTCGATCGTGATGATAATGGGTCAGCATTTTGCATGGATAACTTCGAAGGAGCGCCGACAATGAAACGCACATGGCTTACAGACCTGCTGTGGATGCTGGTTCTACTGCTGATCACAGCTTTCCTGGTCATCCCACACACCCGCCAAATTTTTATCCAATTAACAAATAACCATCCTTATGGAATGGGGTTCATAAAATTTGCCATCCTGGCGAGCATGGGTGAATTATTGGCGCTGAGGTTGGCTGCTGGTGCCTGGGAAAAACCGGGCGGGTTCGTTTTCAAGGTTATCGTATGGGGTGTAATCGGTGTGCTGATCACCTTTATGTTTTCGCTCTATTCTGCTGGTGTGACGGCGATCCTGCAACCCGCCACACCTCCCAATGGTTTTTTGTCAGCACTCCTGATCGCGTTTCTAACCAGCGCAACCATGAACCTCACCTTTGGCATCGTATTCATGGCTGCTCACAGGATCAGCGATGCCTATATCGAACTGAGGCTTCACCACAAAAAACCCTCATTTCATGATCTCGTCCAAACCATTGATTGGAACGCGTTTATCACCTTCGTGGTCGGCAAGACCATCCCGCTGTTCTGGGTACCCGCCCATACCATCGTCTTTATGCTGCCCAATTACTTGCGCGTGATCGTCGCTGCCTATCTTTCCATCGCACTGGGGATGATTCTGGCTTACTCAAAGCACAGAAAAGGCACCGCTTAATCACCACCTTCATCAAATATCAATACGGATGACCACCCAGATGAAAAACCCTCTTGCACATCAAAAATTGGTGACTACAGGAGTATCCTCAGCACAAAAGCAAACATCTTCCTGCAGCAGGGTATGATTACAATCATGACGCAAACTGACCAAACCCGTATCGTGTATTTCTCTCATGGTGGCGGCCCACTGCCTCTTTTGGGTGACCCCGGGCACCAGGCGATGATCGACTTCATGACCAGGCTGCCAGATCTCTTGCCGAGACCTCAGGCCATCCTGGTGATCAGCGCACACTGGGAAGAAGCGCAGCCAACCTTGCTGGGCGCTGCCAATCCGCCCATGTTTTATGACTATTACGGTTTCCCGGATGCCGCCTACCAGATTGACTACCCGGCCAGCGGTCATCCCAAATTGGCAGCCCAGATTAGCAAAACGCTGGAAGGCGCCGGGATTCCTGCCCACGTCGACGATCAACGCGGCTTTGATCACGGCCTGTTTATTCCACTCAACCTGATGTACCCCCAGGCGGACATCCCGGCATTGCAGCTTTCGTTACAATCGGGGCTTGCTCCGGATGCCCACATCGCCATCGGTGAAGCGCTGCGAGATCTGCAAGCCGACAAACTGCTGGTGATCGGGTCGGGCTTTTCCTTCCACAATATGTCCGCCTTTTTTCATCACGATCCGGACATCATCGCTTCGCGCAACAATGCCTTCCAGGATTGGTTGATCGATGTTGTCACAGCCGATATCGACCAACAGGAACGCAAAGCCCTCCTGGTAAACTGGAAACAAGCGCCCCATGCGCGTTATTGTCACCCGCGTGAAGAGCATTTGCTGCCGCTGCATGTTTGCCTTGGGATGGCAGGGCGGGCCGGTGAATTGATCTTCGATGATCAAATTATGGGGGTGCGCTGCATGGCCTTTATGTGGTAAGCGAGCCTCCTGGGTGGTCCTCAAACAATCGGCTGCTGAAGTCCGGCTTGACTGACTTAACCCCAAATCAGGCTCAAGTTTTCAAAAAGGGACCACCTTTTTAGAGAAGAATCTTATCGCCTGTCAGCACAGGTTTTATCGCCATCCCAGGTGCCAGTTTTTCCATTCGCTCCTGGACCGTTCGGAAATGCTCCATCGTCCACATATTTCTTTCATCCCGTCCATACTCATACATGTGGGCAATGAAAGTAGCCTGTGCATCAAAAGCAGTAAAAAAGCGACAAAAATCTTCCAAAAAGGGGGGGTCGGGGTCCAGAGCAGCACCCTTTCCCAGCCATAAATGCGCAAACACCCCATCCAGCGGCCCGAAATCAGGTAACATGGAGAAATCATAATTGCGTGTATCACCGGGAAATAGCCAGCGTTTGCCAGGGTATTCCACAAGGTAGCCCAATTCGGGAACGCCCGATTTTCCCCTGATATGCAAAGCCTTAAATGGAGTGATTGTCATCGTTTTGAACTGAATGGGCTGATCCACACGCGCAATAATGACCCGGTCTGCATCCAGGGGTAAAAACGTCGTCACCATCTCCAGCATAAACTCTGGGACAATCCAGGTCAGTGGGGATGCGCACAGTTCGGTTAGCAAATGGGGGTCAAAATGATCCGCGTGCCGATGTGAAAGCAAGATCAGGTCCAGCGGCACCAGGTCCGCTCGATAATCGAGTGTGCTGACGCCACCTGCACGTGTAAACAAGGCAAAAGGGTCCAGTGCCCAGCGGACTCCCGCGGTGCGAGCCAGGTAACTGGCGGCGTACAGCATCCAAAGCGCGTCTTCTTGTTGGTCCGACTGCCAATCCCGGATCATCCGGCGCCAGAGCTGTGGATACGCATTGATGGCAGACTGCTTCCGGTGATTCCGCTGAGCGAAATCACCCGGCTGAGATTCATTCGGCATAATGGCGGGCAATAAAAGCCTCAACCTCGGCGACCGTGCGATTGAAATAGCCCACTCGCTCCATTTTCAAGCTTGTCGCAGCAGCAGACCACTTTGCTGCCTCGCGCGGCGGCAGGCTCAAGCGCTTGGAAACATAAGAACCCACGCTGGTGTCGCCGCGTCCACTTCGACCCACCATGGAGCTGCCTTTAAAAGCAAAGTGATGATACTCGCTCTCTGCATACACCAGGATGCCTTCCCGATGTGTGAGCAAAACTTCTTTGGCGCCGCATTCAGCGAACCTTTTTGCCGCCCGTTCGATGTCCGCCTCGCCCGTCAGATATTCTGCTTCAACCGCATCTGTTTTCAAAATATCGAGGTTCTGCAGCACCAATTCCATGTCAGGCCATGGTTGATAGACCAGCAATTCACCCTGCAGTACCCGCACAAATCCCTGCACATCAGCCGATATTAACACCCCTTCCCGCTTTCGAAGGGTCGTGAAAAAAGCTGGCTCAACTTCGCCCCGCAGGCTGGGACTGACCACAATAGCCCTGGCTTCGAGACCGTCCAGATGTTCGGGAAGGATGGTGCCGGCGATGGTTTTTACGTATAAATTTCGCTCGTCAACATTGCGGGTTTTGTATTCCAGCGTCATCACTGTGGATGTGGGTGAATAAAAAGGATAGCAATCAATACCATCGGCGCGGATATTGTCAACGACATGCTGGTCCTCCTCTGCCAACCGGGTCACCACAGCAGTTCGCATCCCGAACTGATGCGCAACATGGGCAGCATAATTCATCCCGCCCCCATCCACATAATCCACGCCATCCAGGGTAATCAAGGTATCCTTGGTATAATTTCCAGCGCATACGATATCGTATTGTTTCATCGTTATTGTCACTCCATTCTTTGAAATTGAGATCATTTAAAGCCGGGCTATACAGCCTGTGTCTTCCAAAACAGGAAGCCCAGCCCTGATTTCTTGTGTTGATACAAAGGGTTTCACCTCAACAGTGACCTGCGTGAATGGCTGAAGCCTGGGACCAACGACTGAAAAATCAATTTTCCCATCACCAGGAGCAAAATGGTCATCAATTCCGTTCACATCATGCAGATGAATGCCCACCATCCGTTTGTCAAAAGCATCCAACCAGTGAGGGATCGACTCCAAACCAAGGTTCGCCATAATTTCTAAATGTCCGACATCAAAATGCCACCCGATCCAGGGTTGATCGAAGGTTTCCAACAATACTTGGATTTCTTCAAATGTGGGGAATTCGTAGTAGTACATCAGGTTCTCAATCCCCAAGAGAATATTGGTTCCCTCAGCAAAGCCAACGATTTCAGAGAGACTTCTGACCAGTGCCTCAAGGTGTGGCTTGCCGCGCTCCTTACGGTCAGCAATCATCCGTTCTCTAAGCACGCGAAATTCATGGGTGTTTTGTTTACCCGCCCTGAACAATTTCCTGAGTTCAAGATCCATACTTTCATCACCAGTCACCCTGCCAGAGTGAATCACAATGTTTCGCGCGCCCAAACGGTACGCATGCTCGATTGTATTTTTCAAAACATCAACCCCAACCTGTCGCAATTTTTCGTCCACTGAGGTCAGGATTTTGTCTTCCTTTTCAAGTTTTTTCATGTGCTGAATGGCAGGGCAGGGATTATGTAAACTGGAAATATAATAGCGATTGAAATCGATCTGTTCGTAAACCTCAAGCGGGATCTGGTGATTCAATTCAAATCGCGCAAAACCCAGTTCACGCCCAATTTCAAAAAATTCATTGATTGAAATGCGTTCTCGATTCCAATTAATGGTTGAAAGCGCAGCATCGAACAATACGGGCGAAATCTTCAATGCCTTGCGATGTGCATTAGACCCATTTAACGGCGGATAGCAATCCAACAATTCGGTCATATCGCTGAGTTGCGCGTCTGCCTGCATGGGGCAGGGTGTTTTGTCTTCCGTCGTGTATTGATTTTTAAGAAGGATCACTTCTCTTAGCCCCGCTTCGCGAGCGCCAATCACGTCTCGGGAAGGGCGGTCACCAATGTAAGCACACTCATCCGGGGAGAGATTGCATTGTGCGGCAGCCTCCAGTAAAAGACCTGAATGAGGTTGATACCTCTTGGTATTATTGGGCTGAACCCGTGCACAAAACAGGTCTAAAAAGGTTTCGCCCTGAAGATGTTTTAACGAATTGCGGCTGATCGTCGCCAGGGTGTAACCTCTATCTGATAGCTCCTGCAATGTGTTGACCACACCTTCAGCCAACTGCCACCCAGCCTGTGATTCGCGCCAAAGTTTTTCAAGCGTATGTGCGTGCTCCCGTATCAGCTCCTTCGATAAATCCCTGAGAAGGAACCGCGACCACTTCTCCTCTGGCGCCAAATCAACAAAATACTTTTCGCTCCAGGTTTGATATTCGCTTTCACCTTTGATCAGTTTTTCCGCAAAATCAGCCGGTTGACAATCGACACCCAGCACATCGATCATCCGCAAGATTAAATCCTGAGCGCTTTCAATGTCCTTCTGTTGATAGGCTAAAGTGCCCTCAATTTTAAAAAACAGGGCTTTAATTGGGTTATTTTCAATCTTGTTCATACCGGGGTAAGAATCCTGAAGGAAATTAAATCCGCTCTATGCAGCCGTAATCGACTAATCTTTGTAAGCCCTCAGCCAGGTCCGTTAAACTCGCTTTGGGTCCAATTTCAAGCGTGATCTGGGCTGAGTCGGGTATGTAACGAGATATTGCAGTGAAGTCTACGTCACCCTGTCCGGGCACTTGATGATCGGTAATGCCAATCACGTCATGAAAATGTACGCCAACCATCCGGCTGGAAAACCTTTCCAACCATTCGAAATGGGGTACCAGGCCAAGGACATCTAATGTGTGTGCATGTCCAACATCGTACTGAAAACCATACCAGTTTGCATCACAAATCGCTAAAAGTTGTTCCATTTCATCCAGCAATGGGATGTCATAATAGCGATAACGATTCTCAAGCCCCAGGTTGATGCCACTACCCGTTGAGAAACGGACAATTTCCTGCATGCTTATCAGCGCCTGTTCTAAATGTGGGTGCACCAGCGTTTCTCGGTGAGCAATCACGTCTGCCAGTAAAGCCTGGTATTCGGAGGTGTGCCGGTGCCCTTGCCTGAAAAGCACCCGCAACCGGTCATCGCGCCATCGATCACAGGTAATCGCGCCCGGGTGGATCACCACCAGGCGAGAGCCCAGTTTAATTGCCGTGTCGATTGAGCGCTTGATATCATCAACCGCCTGAACCCGTTTGGATTCTTCCAAGTTGGAAATGGTGATATCCATCTGTTTTCTGTCTTCGTAGCTCATCGTTGTCGGACAAGGTTCATGTACCGATGCAATATAAAACTGGTCGTGGTCAAATTGTTCAATAAGTTCCGTGGTCACCCGGTGATTAAGCTCAAAGCGTGCAAAACCAGCCTTTCTCCCATCAATAAAAGTTTGGTTAAAAGAGCCGGGTTGACCCACACCCCACATTGTTGAAAGGGCAGCGTCATAGAGCGGCTGTTCATCCCATTTTGGGGCAGTTTGACCATTTAGCGGCGGGAAAAGTTCCAGCAATTGCGAGAGTGAGCTGATCCGGGCGTCTGGCTGCATACCAATGCTTTCCTGCTGATCGATTCCTTTATCCAGATCATCATCAAAGCCACCGTCTTTATCAATCAGAATCGTCCCTCCAAGCCCGGCCTGGCGTGCGCCCACCAGGTCTCTGGCAAGATCGTTGCCAACATAAACACAATTTGCTGGGTCAATGTTCATCTGACGGGCTGCTGCTATAAACAATGAAGGATGCGGCTTTCGCCTTCCAAAGGTGATTGAAAGAAGTACTCCTTCAAACACATCCACAAGTCCGGTTTTTTCCAGCAGATTCGGCGTTTCAATGGATGAGGTGGTATTGCTGATCACAAATAATCGGTACCCGCGGTCATACAGGGTGTGAATGGTTTCCACCGCGCCGGGCAGCAGGACCGGTTCGCGACCGCTCCGCCGCAGTTTATTAAAAGCAAGTGCGTGCCGTCTGACGAAATCTTCCGGGTAATCCGGTAACAGAAATCGAACCCATAGATCTTCTTCACTCAACATGTACAGAGTACTATTGCACCATTCCTTGTAAGACCGGTAACGCGAACTGATCAATTGATCAAAATCATCAAAACTGCCCTGAAAATTCAACGCCTCCATGAGTTCAAGGATTGCTGACCGCCGAACTTCAGGGTCCCTCCGGGTCACTTTCAGGGTACCACCAATATCAAACCAGATTGCATAAATAGGGTTTTTCATGATTTACCTTTTTGTGTTTCGGGGTTGTAAACAATCCAAAGTCAATAATTCTCGGATTTCTTTGAGGTAATAATCCGCTGGCGCATCAGGATCGTTGTTACAGGCTGCGATTTTCATTCCCACAGATCTCGCACCAATCAATTCACTGGTTTTATGACCAACAAACATCGCCTGCGCAGGGCTCACATTGGCTTGGTTTAGCGCCAACTCGTACATGATCGCTTCCGGCTTGCGAATCCCGATTTCGCGAGAGCTGATGACTACATCCCAAATATCGCCAAAACCATGTTCTTCAAACCATCTCAGCTTGTTCGAAAAAGGCATGGAAGTATCGGTAATAATTCCAAGGATGAAACCGCGTTTTTTCAGTTCTAACAAAGTCTCTGCAACACCGTCATAAATGGCGACGGTATCGCTATCATCAGCCAGGGCACGCACACCCTCAGCGATCTCAAGCGGATCGGTAACGCCATATAAACGGATAACCTCGGCATAATAATCATGACGCTTCATCTTTCCTACAAAAGCAAGTTCTTTTAAGCGAGCTTTTTCTTCCTCAAGATTGGGCGCCGGATTTAATTTTTTCCCATTTAAAAATTGATTCAAATGCTCGTTTCTTCGGTGTCGGTAATAAAGAATATCACCGGCATCGAAAAAAATCGCTTTGATCTCGCCGAGGTTGCCACCGACCACAAACTGCTTATCCCGTTCAAGCTCTGCTTCGATGAGCGGTATCAGTTCAGTCATATCATGAATCACTGCATCCGGAATTGCACCCTCATCGATTTCTTTAATACCATAAACATGATTAATTTGAACGGAAAGGCGATACCCTGCCCGTTTCGATCCCAACACGTCTCGATTGATCTTGTCCCCAATATAAATACAGGCTTTTGTTGACACATTCGCCATGCGCGCAGCGTAGAAAAAGATCGCCGGGTCGGGCTTTCGACGTCCATAGATGGATGAGAGAACCACGGGATTAAAATATGAGCTGATGCCATATTTCTCAAGGGTAAAAGGTACCTGAGTTGAACTCTGGGTATTGCTGATAATGCCAAGAGTCAACCCCATTTGCTTGATCTGTTCGAGTACAGCGGGTATCTCCGGGCGCATTTCTCGAACGAACAATTCAGTTTCATAAAGGAAAGACAATTCCTCGCCCACGGGTTCTAGCATCTGTGGATCGATGGATAGGTCTTTCAGGTAAAATCGGGACCAAATTTCAGCCGGATTCAGCTCGATATGGGTTTTCATATTCCAGCGGGTGTATTCAGCAGCACCGAGGGTGATGCTTTCTGCCAATTTTTCATTTGTTATGGGCAACGCTATGCCTGCACGCGCCAGACAGTCCACAATGACGCGACTGCGTTCAATGCGAAGTTCTGGCGTATAATAAAAGTATTCAATTGTCCCACCCATATCAAAGAAGACAGCTTTTAGCTTCATACAGTCAGTTGCTCCCGAATTATCTAAAAATTTTTGCCTGTATCAGTTTCACTCTAGAACCAGGCACGGGATGGAAAGCCCCAACCCGCGCCTGGTTTGTTGATTTATGAAGTTATTCTATTTTTTGCCCAAGTTGATCAGATAAAAATCGCGGGCATAAATAATATTGTCATAAACATATCCATCGTCAAAGGGCCAGGTGCTCCCAATTACCACTTCGTAAGGTAATGAATCCTTTGGTGGTGGCATGTTCGGATTAGGCATATAGGTACCCATCTTGTACCATGGTTTTGAGCCCTCTTCCGTGGTGATAAATTTGATCCACAATTTCGCTGCATTTGGATGTGGGGCTTGATTTAGGATCCCAATGTAGGATTGCTTGGCGATGCCTGCTACCGGTACAAGGTCCCAGCACAGATCAAAAACCAACTCACCGTCCAAAACCTTGGGATACTTGTTGTAAGACGTCCAGGCCATAAAATTCCCTGTCATTCCTGGGACAGCAAATGCTCCAAGGACCTCGTCCCCTCCAGGTTGTGGAATGGGATTATTCTGGGCAAAGCGCTTAAACCACAACCAACCCGCATCCGGGGTGTCGCTATCTAAAACCGGATCAGTGCCATAAAACTCCTTATAAGCTTCTGCCATTTCATCCGCGTGTTTGGCGATGGTAAGCAGTTCTCCGAGAGTTGCTGCATCGTTGACCGGGTCTTCAATAAAAATCCTGCTATGCCATTCTGGTTCAGTCAATTCCCAGATATTTGCAACCGGACAAGAATCATTCAATTCGCTGTTGTACCCAAAGGTCTGGCTACCCAATCTAGAAACCAGAATAGGATCCTGGTAAACCTCTGGTACAACATCAACCACGGTATCTGGAATAAATTTCCAAACATAGCCATTGGGTACAAATTCGGCTTTAAGCGTCGGCCCACCACCGCTGTGATAAACATCACCTGTAAAGGCGCCGGCTTTCTGTTCTTCGCGTGTCTTCAGGGTGACGTCATCCGCACCAAGGTCAAACACCTGAACGTCGATTTCAGGATACAGTTCCATAAAAGCCTCAGCGGCTTTCGGAGTTTTAGACGAGTTGCAATACACCAGCAGTTTGCCCTCAGCTCTTGCTGCAGCCTCAATCGCATCCCAATCCTGTTCGCCGGTATCGTAAGGCCCAAGTTGGTTAACTCGTAGCCATTCGTCTTTGGCATCATCATAACCAGAAAGGTTTTCAACAACCTCCTCGGCAGGCTCTTCGGCTACCGGTTCTTCAGCCACCGGTTCTTCGGCAGCGGGTTTTTCAACCACCGGTTCTTCAACCGCAGGGGCTTCGACCGCAGGGGCTTCAATAACTGGCTCTGCAGGTTTTGCACAAGCTGCTAACATACCGATGATGATAATAATCAATAAAGTTAATGAGAATTTTTTCATTAGACGAACCTCCTATTTTTGTTTGTTGGTAATAAGAATTTATCTAATCCACAAAACGCGGCTATTATTTACGGTCGCACCTCAAGAAAACACCAGGCACGGGCAAAGAAAATCCGTGCCTGGTTTTTTGAATTTAGCAATTTATTCTATTTTCTACCCAGATTAATCAGGTAAAAATCGCGTGCCTGGATGATGTTATCCCAGACAAAGCCGTCGTTAAATGGCCAGGTGCTGCCAATAACAACTTCGTATGGAAGGGAATCTTTTGGTGGATCGTAAGTGGGGTTAGGCAAATAGGTGCCCATCTTGTACCAGGGCTTGGAGCCTTCCAGCGTGGTGATAAATTTAATCCACAACTTTGCGGCATTGGGATGCGGTGCCTGGTTAAGAATTCCAATATAGGATTGGGTAGCCACACCAGCAACCGGTTCAAGGTCCCAGCACAGATCGAAAGCCAGTTCACCATCGAGTACTTTAGGATATTTTCCATAAGACGCAAAAGCGAGATAGTTCTCGGTCATGCCAGGTGTTGCAAAAGCCGCATTGACTTCGTCACCGCCAGATTGTGGAATGGGGTTGTTCTGAGCGAGGCGCTTGAACCACAACCAGCCCGCATCCGGTGTATCACTATCCAAAACCGGGTCAGTTCCATAGAAAGACTTGTAGGCTTCTGCCATTTCATCTGCATGGTAAATGAAGGTCATCAGTTTACCGAGGGTAGAAGCATCGTTCAATGGGTCTTCAATGAAGATCTTGCTGTGCCATTGGGGTTCGGTTAATTCCCAAATATTGGTAATCGGGCAGGAATCGTTCAGCTCTGAGTTATAACCCCAGGTCTGGCTTCCCAATCTTGAAACCAAAATCGGATCCTGGTACACCTCCGGAACGACATCCACCACCGTGTCGGGAACGAATTTCCACACATAACCATTGGGGACAAATTCACCTTTCAGGACAGGGCCACCACTGCTGTGCCAGACGTCGCCCGTGAAAGCGCCGGCTTTCTGTTCTTCTCGGGTCTTTAAGGTGACGTCATCTCCGCCGAGGTCAAACGCCTGAACCTCGATTTCAGGATACAGCTCCATAAAAGCTTCTGCTGCTTTGGGTGTTTTAGATGAGTTTGCATAAACTAAAAGCAAACCTTCTTCTTTCGCAGCTGCCTCAATCGCATCCCAATCCTGTTCTCCGGTATCGTAAGGACCAAGTTGGTTAACTCGCAGCCATTCGTCTTTAGCATCATCATAACCGGAAAGGTTTTCAACAACCTCTTCTGCGGGTTCTTCAACCACGGGCTCTTCAACCACCGGTTCTTCAGCCACCGGTTCTTCGACAGCGGGTTTTTCAACCACCGGTTCTTCAACCTTGGGGGCTTCGACCGCAGGGGCTTCAACAACTGGCTCTGCAGGTTTTGCACAAGCTGCCAGCATGCTGATAACAATAATTATCAGTAAATATAGCGAGAATTTTCTCATCGGATATGCCTCCTTATTTCTTTTTGATCAATTTGAAGTTCACAATTTTATTGAGTAATTATTTTTTCCCGTTTGCCTCCATTCTTTCATAATTGCCGTAAATGAGAAAAAATTTAATCGGCATTGATCAAATTTCCTGACTGCTTGTCATAGAGGTTAATGGCATCTTTTTTGAAACACAACCAAATTTTTTGATCCATTTCAATGTTGCTGACGCCAATCTCTTTCACCGAAAGTTCGTATTGTTCCTGTCGGGCAATGATGGTTGTATCTGCTCCGGAAGGCAAAACCGAGTATGCAACAAACTCCTCGCCATATTCAACAGGTTCCAGGCTGATGGCAATGTCTTCCGGGCGAATTCCAAGTACAACGTCGCCGGTCGCATCTTTTGTATTAACGGGCACATGGAAATGTCCAACCTCAACCAGGTCCTGACCAATAACCCTTCCCTCGAGAAGATTCACTTTTGGATTGCCAATAAAATCCGCTACAAACAGGTTCGAGGGATAATGATAAACCTGGTTGGGCGTGTCAAATTGTTGAACCACACCCAGTTTCATGACAGCAATTTTCGTTGACATGGTCATCGCTTCAAGCTGATCATGGGTTACATACACTGTGGTGGCGTTAGAATCATAATGCAGGCGTTTGAGCTCGGTGCGCATGTCCATTCTCAAGCGGGCGTCCAGGTTCGAGAGCGGTTCATCAAGCAGGAAGACGCTCGGCCGATAAGCCAGCATACGCGCCAGGGCAATCCGTTGCTGCTGACCGCCGCTCATTTCTCGTGGATAACGATCTTCATAGCCTTCCATTTGCACTTCTGCTAGCGATTGCTTAACGCGCTGATCCATCTCAGCCTTCGACATTTTTTGGATTTCAAGTGCGAAGGTGATGTTCTTGTAGACGGTCATATGCGGCCACAAAGCATAGTTCTGGAACACCAATCCCAGGTCGCGTTGACCGGGTGGCAACGAGATTCCTTTTTTACGGGAAAATACAACCTTATCCCCGATAATTATTTGACCGGAATCCGGCTCTTCCAGGCCAGAAATGCAACGCAATAGCGTTGTTTTCCCACAACCAGAGGGTCCTAACAAAGTGATGAATTGTCCGGATTCAATTTCCAGGCTGAGGTCATCGACCGCGACGACATCGCCAAAGGTCTTCGTGATATTTTCGATGATGATAAATGGTTCAGGCATGAGCTCCTCTTTATTTTGATGATTCAAGGCCTTTTTTCAGGCTACCACCCCTGAAACGGCTGATGATTGCATTTCCAATCAGTACTAAAACGATTAAGATAATGATGACTGCGTTGGCTTGCTGTTCGTTTCCATTCTCAATATAGCGCATGGTCATACTGGAAAGCACAGCGGTTGAAGGTGTCACCAACAAGATGATCAATGAAAGTTCGCGCATGGTGGTGATGAAATTCAACAAAAATGCCGAGACAAACCCGGGGCTGGTCAGCGGGAAGATAATGCGCTTAAATCTCTGCCAGGCATTTGCGCCGCAAATAGAGGCAGCCTCCTCCAACTCCTTACTGACCTGCATCATAGCCGATACACCTGTCCGCGAGGAATGAGGGATGTGTTTGGCAACTGAGACCACCACTAGCAGGGCAAATGTTCCATATAATGGGGGTAAACCAAAAAAGCTTTTTGTGAACATCGAGATATAAACCGCACCAAACGCAATACCCGGAAGTAGATAAGGAATGAAGGCAAGTTGTTCAACAAATTTTGAGAGGCGGGTCCCGCGGCCTTTAACAATGGCATAACCGAGGATCACCCCGATAACACCGCCAATGAAAGAAGACCATAATGAAAGGCGGATCGAATTCCAGGCGCCCCGATAGATGGCTTTATTAAGTAAAACCCCGGGTTCACCATTGTTAATACTCAGATCGCTTTTTCCCAGCCAGTGATGCAGGGTAAAATTGCTCAGGCTATAGTTTCCAGTTCTTAACATAAACGTGCTGTAGATTAAAACAACCAGGGGCAAAACAGCAATCGTAAATTGGACGAGCACAATTAACACAATAAAAACTGGACGCCAACCACGCAATTTCATTTTCTGTGCCATAAAGCCGCGTCCACCAATGGTTTCATAACTTCGTCGGGTTCCAATCAATTTTTGATTGATCATTACGGTCGTCATTGAAAGCAAGATCAATACAATTGCTGTCACGAAGCCATCACCATAATTTGCAATCCCCATATTCGAGCGCAACATGGTCGAGAGCGTGTAATACCCGACAGGGACGCCCAGAACATTGGGACCACCAAAGGTTCCCATGGTTTTTGAAAAAGTCATGATAAAACCCGAGGCAATGGCTGGCAGTACCAACGGGAAGGTGATCTTTCTTAATATCCGAGCGCGACCGGCACCAGCCAGATCACCGGCCTCTTCCAGGGATGAATCGATTGAAAGCAGCGCTGCAGACACAAATAAAAAGAAAAAGGTGTAGTAATGCAAACCGCTTGCAACGATGATTGGTAAAGCACCATTGGACAACCAGATTGGCGGTGCAATCCCGGTGAAAAATTGAAATAATCCAGGTACACCACCAGAGACCGACGTGCTCTTAAACAGTACTTTCCATGCCAAGGCTATTGTCCATGATGGCATGATGTAAGGGACTGTGGCCAGCATATGGATGATGTCTCTTCCAGGTATATCCGTACGCACAACCAGCCAGGCCATACCTCCACCCATAAGAAGCGCCAGGAAAGTCGCTCCCAAAGAGATCACCATGGAGTTGACCAGGGGTTCATAAGTCATGATCTTCGCGATTTGCCCAATCAGCATTCGTCGCCAGTGATAGGAGGTCATATCTCCAAGTGATGCATCCGGGATCACGCGCAAATCAATTTCCGACACAGTAACCGTTGTCACGATCATGCGCCAGAGCGGAATGATCACCATGTAGAACATCACGACAATCATGACCAGAGACAACACCACATACGGCGTTGTCAACCAGCGGAAAAACCGCCGCAGTCTAGCTAACCATAATGAATCCTGTGCTTGGGACAGTGAATAAGTTGACATTAGGGTAAGCTCCTTGCTGTGTTAACTAAAGTTTTCATCTCCGCGTCCGAGAGATGAATGAAGAATAAAATAAAGCGGTCAAAAACCAACATTATCATCCATTACGTTGACTGGTAAAGCGATTTAGTTTTTCACGTAACGCATCCAGTTTATCCAACAAAGGCATAATCTGATCCTGCTCTTCACTGGCATAAGTGAGCAGCAAGGCGTTGATTACAGTCATTGGCACCACCAGGGAGTGAAATTCACCCACAGGACCTCGTTGTGCTGCCAGGACCACATCCACGCAGTCACCCAAAATAGAGCCCAGCGTATCGGTCAATATGATGGTCTTACAGCCAGCCTGTCGACTGTAATCTAACAACAACTGCAAAGCCGGGTTTTGATCAAAAAAACAGATCACAAAAACCAGGTCTGTTGATTGCAAAGTGATCAGGGATTCAATTAATTCACGTCCCGAGCAGATGAGTGGAACAATGTCCTTACCGAAACGCCGTAAACGCAACTCCATCAAGCCAACCAGGGGAATCGATGGCCCCAAACCAAACACAAAAATCCGTTGATGCTGCCGCAGCAGGTCAACAGCCTTTTTCATTTCATTTCTGTCGATGGAAAGAACGGCCTGTGAAAGATAATCGATTTCCGTCGCCGTTAACCGTTCCAGGACGTCGCCTTCAGAGACCATATCCTGCAATCGGCCACGCAGGCGTGAAGAGTGGGTCACACGTCGGCGAAAGTTGTCCTGCAATGCAGCCCGCATGGCAGGGTAACTTTCAAAATCAAGTTTGCGTGCGAATCGCACGATGGTGGCTTCGCTTAGATTCAAGCGTTCTGAAATTTCCCCCGCTGAGAGGAAGGCTGCCTCCTCCTGGTTCTTCCTGATGAAGTTAGCGATAATTTTTTCGCTTTTCGTGAGCTCAGGATAACGATCACTGATTAATTGGTTGAGATTAAAGCCCTGCGCACCATTGGCTTTATTCATCTTATCTCCTCAAGATAAATTTAGCTCCGTGAACCCAACATTTATTCAGTTTGTGAAATTTCTCTTGCATTTGTAATAGTATACACCAAATATCAAGTTTCTTGCAAGTCTATTTTCAATTTTTAAGGTTAAAATCTGCCATTTAGCTGATTTTGCAAAGCAGGAATCGCCCACAGGGCGGCTGCTGTTGTATCCACCAGTAGATCGCAATGAGCCATTTGCGGACGGTAAACCTGCTCCAGCATGATAAATTGCTCTCTAAAATAGCGGTTTAAGAAATAAGTTCGTTCATATTTTTTACGATAGTCCATATCTCGCCGCCACTTGCGCTTCAGCCGGATATCATCATCGGTCAGGTACATGGCTTTAATCCCAATCAGTTTGGCGACTTCTGCGTCAATAAAAGGGAAATTCCCTTCCATAAAGATGATTTCAGCGGGCTCAATGACCTGTTCCTGAGATCCAGGTCTGCGCCTTCCCATTTCGTCGTGACTGGACATGGCTGAAATAAAATCATAGCTCGGCGTGATGACGCGTCTGCCCAGCAGAACCTCCTGCAAACAAGATTTGAACAGATCACCGTGCAGGGCTTTCATCCCAAGGGAGTCGATGCCCCGAGCTTCGCGATAGTCCCTGTCCAGCAGGAAATGATCGATTTCAACCGTTGTCACCCGCTGCCCCGCAGACACAAAATACTCGGTTAATCGCGCCGTGATTTCAGTTTTGCCAGCGCCAGTCTGCCCGGCAATCGCAATAATCACCGGTCGACCTAAAATGTCCACCAGTGTCATCACCAGGTCCATAAAGCAACGATCAATCTCGGCATTGGCTTCCATAAACTCCCTGTAACTGATCGCGTGTCGGGCTTCAAACAATTTCTGTTTGGGCTCAAATTGCCGATAAGGCGCGCCACCCAGGCGAGATATGATCTCATCCGTGTAATAATGGGTCCGCACAAAAAAGTAAAACCCGCGAACATCAAAAGTAAAATACTGGCGGACCCATTCAGGTGTGTAAAATCCGGTTGCCAGTCCAACCATCAGGGTTTGGGTCAAAGCGCGCACCTGCGCGTCCATAACGGGCTTTCCATTCGCCATGGGTCTGAGCGCGATACTGTAAAAAAAAGCGCTGTCCTTGATCCTGCGCTCGATATCAACACAGGGCTCCAGGGCAACCGACTGCCATCCATCCTCAGGTTCCAGGGTTTCAAGTCCATAACCAAACTCGAAAACCTCCATTTCAGCAATAGCCGCGTTGACAGCCACCATGCGTTGATAAAGTAGGTCAACAAAAGATTGATCCGTGTGATGATTGTCCATAAATCAGGCTCCAAATTTCTCAAAACGGTCGGCATGGGCCATCGCCAGGGGCATCACCTGCATGGCAGGAATGGCTCCCAGGCTGCCTGCAGCACAGGCACGTTCACCAAATTCGCGCCTGCCATCCGATCGGCAGTTAGCAGCATACAAGAGCAGCGGCACCGGGTGCCAGGAGTGCGATTTCATCACTGCCGGCGAAGAGTGATCGCCTCCAATCACCACCACATCCGGATTCAAAGCCAGCAGCCGGGGGAGCAAAAGATCGAATTCCTCAATCGCTCGCACTTTGCCGTCAAAGTCACCGGCCTCGCCACAGGTATCCGTCTTTTTAAAATGCAGGTAGAAAAAGTCAAAAGCATCCCAGGCAGCCTCAAGCGTCGTGAATTCATCCGCCAAGCTGATTCCGTTTACATCCAACACCTGCATGCCTGCCAGCCGTGCGACGCCGCGATACATGCCGTTGACGGCAATGGCAGCCGCATTTACTCCAAACCTTTCTTTAAAAGAAGGGATAACCGGCGTCAGTGCAAATCCACGTAGCATGATTCCATTGGCGGGTTGTTCGTCCTCTAACACCTGGCGCGCTCGCGCAATAAATGCGTTGACCAATTCAGCCGCCTGTTTCGAATCGTCATCCAGCGCCCTGACCGCTAAGGGAGGGACACCTGTGATGAGCGGATCCGAACTGCTCAGCTTAGCACCCAGCCCAGCTTTGCGCATGACGAAAGCAAAACGATGTTCTTTGACCAGTTCAACGAAAAACTCCACTCCCGGAATCTCGATTTCTCGCAGGCGCTCAACCAGCCTGGCACTTTTCTCACTGGCTAACCGACCCGCCCGTCGATCCAGGATGGTGCCATCTTTATCCAGTGTGCAAAAATTTCCCCGGGCAGCGATATCATCCGGTCTCAGGGCAAAATCGACGCCCAACGCTTCCAAAGCGCCCCGCCCAATTGCATTTTCAAGCGGGTCATAGCCAAATATCGCCAGGTGTCCGGGGCCGCTGCCGACGGTAACACCCGGGGCAAGGGGAACCGTCAGCCCCAGGGAAGAGCGCTCAGCCAATTCATCCAAATTGGGCGTATGGGCTTGTTCGAGTTCGGTTTTCCCACCCGGGAAGCGTGGCAAACCGCCCAAACCATCTAAAATGACCAGAACAATCTTGGTGGAATTTTTCCGTATCAAATCCTGATAAAAGCTTTTCATAGTCTATTTCCGAATATCGGCCAGCAGGGCTTGATGTTCAGGCAATACCCACACAGCAGCCTGGCTCGTGTCAATAAACAGGTCGCAGGCATGCGTCAATGGAAGATACAGTTCAACAGCACGGATAAACTGGGTGCGAAAATAACGGTTGACAAAATAGGTCGAATCGTATTTTTTTCGCAAATCAATATCCCTGCGCCATTTGCGTTTTAGCCGAATGTCATCACGGGTCATATAAACAATTTTCATCCCCACCAGCTCAGCGACCTCATCCTCATGGAACGGATAATTTCCTTCTAAAAAGATGATATCCGCCGGGTGGATAGTCAGCGATTGCTTCCCGGGTCTGAGCTGACTGTTGAGGTCATGGGAGGATGTCGTGTTTAGAAAATCATACCTGGGAATCTCTGCTGAATTTCCTGCACGAATCGCCTGCATGGCTTTGATAAAAAGATCGTAATGGATCAAGTTCTTGTCAAGCTTTTTTCCCTCACGAAACGCGCCGTCTTTGTAAAAATTGTCCATTTCGATCGTCTCCAGGTTCAGGCCCTTGGCTGACAGATGCTCTCGAATGCGGGAGATGATCTCTGTCTTGCCTGCGCCGGTTGGACCGATTACAGTTAAAAACAGCGGAGGTGAAAGTTTCCGCGTGAGGGTCTCCACAATTTCCATCAAAGCGGTGTCAACCTCTTTGTTCGCACGGGTGAATTCCCGGTAACCGATCTCGTGCAAAACTTCCAGCTCGTGTTGTTTTTGCTCGAATTGTAGAAAGGGCTGTCCACCAAAGCGGTCTTTGAGCTCTGGAAGGTAATCGACCGAGTGGGCAAAAAAGATGGAAGCACGAATATCAAAATAGAAATTCTGATTGACCCAATCGGGTAAATAATCGCCCAGAGCCAGCCCAACCAACAGCATCCGGGTTAAATGCAACACCTGCGAATCAAGCTGAATGCTGCCATGCTTAACCGGTTTAAACTCGATGTTTTTGTAAAAGTTCAGATCCTTGATCTGCGCTTCAATGGCAGAGGTGGGTGATAATTCCACGCTACCCCATCCATCCTCGGGAATCAGGTTATTCAGGCAATATTGGAATTCATATAACGCCAGGGTTTTACCCCCGGGGTAAATGTCTCCCATCCGTTGATAAAGCGTTTTGGAGAATTTTTCTTGATCGTAAAGGTTCATCGCACTCACCATCAGGCATATACCGTCCCAATCCCATCCACCATGGCTTCATAAGCCAACTGCACTTTACCATAATTACCATCCCGGTCGAGCGCCAGCCCGCGCCCAACCCCGGTAACAATTTGACCCAATCCAATCTTGCGCAGCTCCTCATCCAATTTTTTCAGCAGTACGGGCGCGCTGCCGGGTTCTGTACTGCGTCCATCAAAAATCAGATGCAAGTAGACCTCATTTAATTGCTGTTCCTTTGCCATTTTAATCAGCGCCAGGGGGTAGTCAATCGAGCCGTGGGAGCTCTTTTCGCTCAACAAGCCAATCAAATGCAACGCCGAACCCCGAGCTTTGACCTTCTGCATCGCTTTCAGGAAAACTGGATTGCTGGAGAAAGAGCCATCCCGCAAAGCCAGGTCCAGGCGAGTGTCATCCTGCAGTACCACCCTCCCTGCGCCAATGTTGCTGTGACCCGCCTCAGAATTGCCCGGCTTGCCCGCTTGCAGCCCTACAGCTTCCCCCGATGCAGACAGTCTTGAATACGGATGCTGACTGATCAGTGCATCCCAAAAAGGAGTATCCGCAAGATGAATGGGGTTGGTTTCATCTTCCCTGCCCAGGCCCCAACCATCGAGGATGATCAACAATACCCGCCGGTCCGCTCCCCAAACATGCCCCGGCAGAAGGTTTTTCCCCGTCATTTCAGCAGCCGGATCCAGGTCAAGCATCGCCAGGATCGTCGGCGCCAGGTCTGAAAGGCGACCGTCCTCCGGGATTAGCTCCGTATCCGAATTTTTATCAAGCACGATCAACGGCACAAGATTGGAGGTATGAGCCACGTGTGCTTTGCCCGCGTCCGTGCGCATCAATTCAAGGTTGCCGTGGTCAGCGGTGATGATCACCACCAGTTCCTCAGCCAGGGCAGCAGTCACCACCCGGTTGAGGTGATGATCAACGATCTCAGCGCACTCAATTTTTGCTGCATCGTTAGATGTGTGCCCGATCACATCCCCATTGGCAAAATTGGTCACAATCAGCCTGTACGGACCGCTAACGCGTCGGATCAGTTCATCCGCCACTTCTGCCAGGCTCAGTCCTGGAACCTGGTCAAAGGCTACACCTTTCGGAGAAGGGAACCGCTTGCGGGTTTCGCCTGGAAACGGTTCATTACGTCCACCATTAAGGAAAACCGTGATATGGGCAAATTTCTCCGATTCGGAACAACGGAATTGCTTCATTCCAGCCTGGCTGACCAGCTCACCCAATGTGTTTGAAACTGCGTCGGGGGCAAAAGCTACCGGCAGGTGAAGAAATTTATCATGATAGAGCGTTAAAATCACAAAATCAGATAAGTTCAACGGGACGCGTTGAAAATGTGAAAACCCATCTTCGGTAAAAGCCTCCGTTAGCTCAATTTCGCGTTCGCCGCGCCGACAGCAGAAGATCACCCCATCGCCATCTTTGATCAACCCCACAGGTTCGCCACGATCATCAACCCGAACCAGGGGTTCCATCGAATAATCGACCTGCCCACGGCTGTAGGCTTCCTGTACAGCGGCAGCCATTGACAGGCCTCCGTAAAATTCGTGTTCGTTATCCATAGTGTTTATCTTCTTTTTCTAACTCAATTCGCGCAAGCCGACCAGATTAATCTGGGGGCTTTTTGGAAAGAGCGTCAGTAAATCCTCAAATTTGTGCAGAACAACATTAGGCTGGTTATCTTCTGTGACCTCAACCTGTGCAAGCTTTTCAGGTTGATTGATAATCACCGAAAGACCAAAACCTGCCGCATGCGTACCGGTCACATCCCTGTTCAGGTTGTCGCCAATGTAGGCGCAGTTATCCGGGCTGACGCCGATTTCCCAAGCCGCACGGTGATAAATAGCAGGGTTGGGCTTACGTATGCCCAAAACCGAGGATAAAACCACCGATTTGAAATATTGTGCCAGCCCATCTTTTTCAAGCCATTCGGGAATTTCCCGTGTGCCGATCAAATTGCTGATGATGCCCAGGATATAGCCGCGTTGATGCAACGTTTTGATCACCGCTTCAGCGCCCGGCTCTAAAACACGTATCCCATTGGCTTGCCGGTATTGGTAGGTCAGTTCTTCACCCAGTGGAGCGATCTTTTCTGCGGGAAGTTCCGGCACCAACCAGCGCGTCCATAATTCATCATCCGGAGCTTCGCGCATGGTTTCAAACGCCCAGTCTCGATAGTCCTGATAGCGTTCATTTAATTGGGCATAAACAGTGTCTGGATCGTCATCTGCACCGATCAGCTCAGCGATCCGCCGTTTGGCAGCCAACTGGTGGGCTTCATCCTTGACCACAAATCGAAGGGTGTTGCCAAGGTCAAAAAAGACCGCAGAAATCTCAGGCATCCTGATTCCTCGGCGGGAAGATGTCCAGGAGTTCGTCGATCCTGGTAATGATCCGGTCGGGATTAATCACGACATCCTCCGGCATTTTCCTCAAGGTATCCGGTTCTTCAATCAAGATCATCATCCCATATCCAGCCTCCCGGGTGCCCTGGATGTCCCGCAAAGGATTGTCGCCCAGATAAGCGCATTTGGCAGGGTCAACGCCAATTTCCCGCGCTGCCATTAAGTATATTTCTGGATTGGGTTTTCGAAGTGCAACAATGGAGGAAAGGATAACTGTTGAAAAGTATTCCCTGACCCCGTCTTCCTCCATCCAGTCCGGAATCTCTGTTTCGGTAATGGTGTTGGCAATAATTCCCAATTTATATCCACGGCGATGAAGTTCAATGATGGTTTCTTTAACACCTTCCCGCGCCACCCGTCGACCATTAGTATCCCGCCAATAGCGGGTCAGTTTGCTTGCCTGTGGAACGATTAATTCTTCAGGATAATCAGGCAGCATCCATTTTGACCACAATTCAGTTTCTCTCACGTCCAACAGGATGGTTTTTGCCCGTTTTCGATAGACCTTATAACGATCTTTAAGCATTGAAATAAACTCGTCCAGGGGCTGTTTCGCTCCGACTGCAGCATGTAGATTTTCTGCAGCTTTTTGAGAAAATTCAGGATCATTGAGCACAATGCGCAAAGTGTTGCCGACATCCAGAAAAATGGCTTCAATATTGGGATTCATATGACCTCCGTTTGATTTAAGATGACTTGCAAAAAGTTGACGTTGTGAAAGTTTACTTTCATTTGTCGATTTTACACCAGATATTCTTTTTCTGCAAGGCAATTTTCAAAATAGTATTGACAAAGCATCCATTCTTGTGTAGACTTATGGTTATTGCACACGTGTGCAAAGGTGAATATGGAGACAACGATAAAAACCATCGCAAAAATAACCGGCGTATCCCATTCTACGGTCTCCAGAGCCCTCAGAGGCAGCCCCCTGGTCGCAGATCTCACTGCCGAACGCATCCGGAAAGCCGCTCAGCAACTGGACTATCTGCCCAGTGCAGCCGCACGCAGTTTGAAGACCAAACGGACCCATGTTTTGGGTGTGATCCTCAGTGGCATTGCAGATCCTTTCTTCAGCGAGGTATTAAATGGTATCGAAGGCGCCGCCCATGCTGCCGGTTACAGCCTGTTTATCGGCTCTTCCAATCATGACGCAGACAAAGAAGCAAGAATTGTCCAGACTATGCTCGAGCAGCGCATCGATGGTGGCATCATTTGCTCCACGCCGGTGAGCATTGAGCGCTGGCGACAATTCCCAACCGATCGATTTCCAATCGTTGTGGTCAATAACCAGGCTGCTGATCATTACAATTTCTCCATTTACCACGACGATATCGATGGCAGCCGCCAACTTGCGCGCCACTTAATTGAGCTCGGTCACAAGGATATCGCCTATCTGGGTAATTCACATTCAGGGAAAACCACCCTCGACCGGTTGAGCGGTCTGCAAGAAGAAATGGAATACCATGGTCTGTCTGTTTCCCCTGATCATATTCACTATGTACCGGGCGGATCGCTGCAGATGGGCGCCGAGGGCATGAACTATTTTCTCAGCCTGCCCAACCCACCGACCGCGGTGATGTGCTTCAACGATATGCTCGCCATTGGCGCGTTAAAAGCCTGCCGCCAGGCTGGCGTTCGCGTTCCGGATGAGATTTCCGTCACCGGCTTTGACAATATCGCCTTCTCTGAATTCTCAGTGCCCCCACTGACAACCCTCGACCAGCCAAAATATGAGATTGGGCGTGAAGCTGCGCAATTGCTGTTGAGTTTGCTTTCAGAAGAATCCGACCTCCGCAGTCACACACAGGGCGTCAAGGTACTTAAAGGAAAGTTGTTGGTCAGGGCTACCACTGCAAAACCAAGGAAAAAGGAAACGTAGTGAGAGACGACTTCGAAGGTCTAAATATTATTGAAAGCTCCCTGTTCACTGATAACGATGCAGCTTATGCACTTTTGCAGGATGGTGGTGAGCTCAAGTTAGCCATTCTCGAAACCGACGCGGGTGACTGGCAGGGAGAACGCATTCCCAAAAACACGCATTCCCTGGTGATTGCCCCCAAAACCCCGCATAATACAGCGCTTCTAAGAAAAAGACTGCCATGGTTAAATCCCAGTTTATTGGGACTGCGCACCTCAGCCGGAATGGGCGATCGCCTGGGCTGGGCAACGCCCGGGCACATCCGTGCCGTGCGAGATGTAGGCGGAAAAATTGCCCCGATTTTTGCTCAGCAATCCATCCGCGAGATGAACCGCACCGGTCGCACCGCCCAGCAGGTCATCGATGATGCCGTTTGGGGCATCTTCCAAGAATCCTGGCAGGATGGGTTTGGTGCTGATGCCGACCATCTGAAAACTGAAGCGGATATCGACACCTGCCTGCAAGCGGGGTTCACCTTTTACACCATCGACCCCGGCGAGCATGTGGACAATCGCGCTGAAAGCGCTTCGCAATCCACATTGCGTGAATTAGCCGCCTTATTAAATGAAGACATCCGCCCTGAAGCGAGCGGTTTGCTGGGTAAATCCATCAATATCGAAGGACACCAACTGGTCTTTGATGAAGCGCAACTGCTCAAAGCTGTGGTGAAATATGGAAAAGCCGTGGCGCATGTTGCCAGGATGTACCACCACCTCATCGATCGCGCGGGCAGCCACCCCGTTGAATTGGAAGTCTCTGTTGACGAAACCGCGCAACCGACAAGCATGCTCGAACATGCCTATATTGCCAGCGAACTGAGGCGATTGGGTGTTAACTGGGTCAGCCTGGCGCCCCGCTATTGCGGTCATTTCCCCAAAGGCGTGGATTATATCGGGGATCCGCAAGCTTTTGAAGCCGATATCGCCCGCCACGCGGCGGTCGCCCGTCACTTTGGTCCCTACAAACTCAGCTTACATTCAGGGTCCGACAAGTTCAACGTCTACGAAGCAGCCATGCGACAGACACACGGCTTGGTCCACCTGAAAACAGCCGGCACAAGTTACCTGGAAGCGCTGCGCACCATTGCGGAGCTTGATGTCGATTTCTTCAAAGAAATTTATCGCTTTGCCCGAGAACGCTACACGGTCGATCGGGTTAGCTATGACGTGTTCGGCGAGCTTGAAAACGCACCTCACCCCGAGCAGATCACAGATTGGCCTGCCCTTTTAGATCAATTTGATGCGCGTCAGATATTGCATGTCACCTTTGGCTCAGTTCTGAACGAACGCGACCCGGAAGGCCATTTTCGCTTTTATTCTGATTTTGCCAGGATCATCAAATCCAACCGGGAGCTGTATGCCTCAAATTTAGAAAGGCATTTTATTAAACATTTGCAACCTTTTGCTAACCCCTTAGCTTAATTGGTCAACAAAAATTATTTTAGATAAAGGAGAATTGTCATGGAAAAAATGAAAGCACTCGTATTGAAAGACGTTGGGAAACTGGTCCTTGAAGAACGACCCATTCCCCAGGTTAAAGACCCGGATGATGTTGTTCTGAAAATTAAAGCCGTGGGTATCTGCGGTACAGATCTTAAAATCGTGGAAGGCAAGCACCACTACAAACTCGACACCGTCCTTGGTCACGAATTTTGTGGAGAGGTCGTGGATGTTGGCACCCACGTACATCATATCAAAATCGGTGATCGCGTCGCTGTTGATAATAACATTCGCTGTGGTTTCTGTGATTTTTGCCGCATGGGACTCACCAGCCAGTGTGTTGACATCAAAACCAGCGCCCTGGGCGTGATGCGTGACGGCGGTTATGCTGAATATACCATCGTCCCGGAAAAGCAATGCTACGTGCTACCTGATGAAATTGACGACGTCGCTGGCACCCAGGTGGAAACCCTAGCAACCGTCGTTAATGGCATGAATGCTCTGAAGATGCTGCCCTACGATTACGTGCACGTGATTGGTTTTGGTCCCATCGGTTACCTTTTTGCCCAATTTGCCAAAAACATTGCCGCCAAAGTCTCCGTTTCCGAGATTGACCCCTTCCGGCTTGACCTGGCGCACCAATGCGGGCTGACTGCCTGGAACCCACACGAAGTCGACCTGGAAGAAAAGGTTAACGAGTTCACCTACGGCAGCAAAGCTGACATCGTCATCGAAGCAACCGGCAACGGCTTTGAAGAAGCTTTGAAGATCGTCACCCCGGGCGGCACAATTTTGCCCTTCGGCATGGATTCCAGTATCACCGCCACCATCGTTCCTAACCAGATTACCCGTTGGGCAACCAAGATCATCGGCCTGTACCTGGGTCAGAACACCATGCTGCCTTCCGTTCGTATTTTCCGGGAAAACACTCTGGATATGAGTCATTTCTACACCAAAGTCATTCCTCTTGAGGAAGGTCCCAGCGCGTACAAAGACCTCGGTCTGGATATCGACACCCTTACCCGCGGACCCAAGAGCGCTATGAAAATCGTCATGATTCCTTAATCTCCATCCTTAATCACTTAGGATGAACGATGAAGATTTCATGAGCGAAGAAAAAAGGAGTACCATAATGCCTGATAAACCAATCCCTCAAGGATTATTACCCACCAGCGAACCTGACCTGTTTTTTGAAGACAATCCTGTCGGGCGCTTGAAAAAATCGGTTTGGGAAGCCAGTGATGCCGAAATCGACGCAATTTTGGAGGATTACGGCATCCCATCTCCCGTAGAGTGGGCAAAACCTGGCTCGTATATTCAAACCACCACCCGCTGGCAGGTGGAAGCCAACCGCAAGAAAAATGACATTGTTTTCATTCCTGTTGGTTGCACCGAGCTGCACGGACAGCATCTGCCCAGCGCAGCTGACACCCTGTACGTCAGCGCCATCTGCGAAGGCGTACGCCGCTTCACCGCCAAACGCGGCGCCCCGGTCAACCTGGCTTTGCCGCCGCTCAACTATGGCGGACATCCCTACCACCATATGGGCATGCCCGGCACGGTCATCGTACGGGAACACGTGGTGCGCGAGATGATGATCGATGTCATGTTGGGCTTGTGGAATGATGGTTTTCGAAAACAGTTAATCGTCAATAACCATGGACAGCTATGGATGCTTGAATCCGCCGTGCAGGAATTCCAAAAACGCTACCAGTTGCCGGGCATCTTCCGTGTAATCGACTGGCACCGTGGCGTGCGTGAATTTTTCCGCTCTGATGATCGCGGCGGCACCATGGGTACAAACTTTGTCCATGCTGACGAATCAGAAACATCGTTGAGCCTGCTGCTGCACCCCGAAATGGTCGATATGGACTATGCCGTGGACACCGAGGGCATCAGCTACCTGCCAGAAGGTCATTTCGACAAATCCGTCGATCCCTTTGGTCGACCGAGCCGCTGGTCTGAAGGTGAAGGTCACTTTGCAATTGAAATTGCAGCCACACCCGAAGGCGTTGTAGGCAAGGCTAAATCTGGGGCTGCGCAAAAAGCCAAGCGACCCATGGCAGCCATCCTCAAATACTTAACCCTGTGGCACGATGATGTTTTAGAAGCCTTCCCGGCAGGCGAAGTTCCCCCAGTAGAAAAAGTGACCTTGCGCACAGAGAAGGACATGGAGCCCTATCTGCGTGAACCTCTGAGCGAAGGTTGGAAGACAGTCTACGGCATCCCTCGCATTGGTCAGGGCACCGAAGTCTGATAATCATCCTGATTTGATTGAAGGAGACTGATAATGAAAGAGAAAATGCAAGGCGTGACCCTGATTGCAGATTGGGACCCAAAACCAGGTTTTAAACTGGGTCCCAAAGATATTGAGGGACGCCAGACCTACCTCGGTAGCCAGGTATGGCGCAACCCCAGGATTGAAATTCGCGAATATGATATTCCCGTACCCGGCGATGATGAGGTTTTAATCGAAGTTAAAGCCTGCGGTATCTGCGGTTCTGATGTCCACATGGCGCAGGCTGAAGCCGATGGCTACATCTTTTACCCCGGCCTGACAGGCTTCCCCAGCATCCTGGGGCATGAGCTTTCCGGCGTGGTGGTCGAGGCGGGCAAAAACGCCTACGACAAAAACACCAACAAGCCCTATAAGGGGGGCGAAGAAGTGACCACCGAAGAAATGTTGTGGTGCGGTTCTTGTAAGCCCTGTGCGGATGGCTGGCCCAATCACTGTGAGCGCCTGGACGAAATCGGCTTTAACGTTCACGGTGCCTTTACCAAATATCTGGTTGTGCCTGCCCGCACCCTGTGGAGCCTGGAACCCCTCAAAGAGCGCTACCCCGAAGATAAGCTCTTCTTAGCCGGCAGCCTTGTGGAGCCCACCTGCGTGGCTTACAATGCTGTTATCGAACGCGGCGGGGGCATTCGCCCTGGCGACCGCGCGGTGGTCCTGGGTGGCGGTCCGGTTGGTTTGGCTGCCTGTGCCATTCTCAAACGCGCTGGGGCTTCCAAAGTGATCATTTCCGAAACCCAGGAAGATCGCGGCAAGATGGCTCTCAAACTCGGCGCGGATTACCATATCAACCCGCTTAATGAGGATTTCGCTGAGACCGTCCTGGAATTAACCAACGGTATGGGTGCTGACCTGTTCATGGAAGCCACCGGGCTACCCGAGGTGGTCTACCCGGATATCGAAAAAGTGATCTGGGAAGGCCGGACGCTGAACAGCAAGGTCGTTGTAACGGCACGCGCTGAGGCAAAGATGCCTGTTACTGGCGAGGTGCTGCAGGTTCGCCGAGCCAGCATCATCGGTGCCCAGGGTCACTCTGGTCACGGCACCTTCCCCCGTGTAATTGATTGCATGGCAGACGGCATGGATATGACCCTGATCAGCACCAAGCAGATCAGCCTGGCTGAAGTTCCTGAAAACATCATCCAGCTTCAAACCGATCGTTCGCAGTGTAAGGTCACCTACCTGGCTAATTTGTAAAAAATTGCTTTCACAAGGCGCCAGCAACTGATTGGCTGCTGGCGCCTCAACTTGAGGTGTCCAATGAAGCTCTCAATGGTTGTAACCGCCCAGCAAACCCAATTTGCAGCCGCCACCTTCTCTGGCGATCTGCACCATAATCTGTCTGTACTCAAGCAAATGGGGTATACCGGCGCCGAACTTGCCATTCGTGACCCGAAGCAAATCGACCTTCCCTCACTATCCGCACTGGTCAGTGAACTTGGGTTGGCTGTGCCAGCCATCGGCACAGGACAAGCCTGGAACGATGAAGGGCTTTCTTTCACCGCTTCTGACCCATCCATCCGCCAGGCTGCGATTGAGCGCATCAAAAGCCACCTGCCCCTGGCGGCTCATTTTGATGCCGTGGTCATCATCGGTCTGATCCGCGGCGTGCTGAAACCAGGCGACTCACACGAACAGGCCATGGAATGGCTGCGGTCCGCGCTCAAGGATTGCAGCCAGGCAGCAGAAGATGCAGGCGTGCGTTTGGCGCTCGAACCCATCAACCGCTATGAGACCTCGTTGATCAACACCGTTGCACAGGGAATGGATTTAATCGATGCTGTCGGCAGCCAAAATTTTGGTCTGTTGCTGGATACCTTCCACATGAATATTGAAGAACCCATCATTGAAGACAGCCTGCGCCTGTGCAATGAACGTATTTTCCATTTTCATGTCGCTGATTCAAACCGCTGGTCTCCTGGCAGCGGGCACCTGGATTTTCCATCCATTTTACGCACGCTAATCGATACCGGTTATTCCGGTTTCATCTCGGGTGAATTCCTGCCCCTACCAGATGTCCACACTGCCGGAGAAAAGAATCTCGCTTATTTAAAACCCATACTCGAAGACATATACGGCAATCTCAGTGGCTAACTTGCCCAAATCGGCATGGTTTACCCCAAAATAGAACGCGAGCAATGATGCATACGATTATTTCCCAACCAGCATCCCGAGCCGACTTCAAAACAGTAAAACGAATCGATGGCTATGAAGCCATCAAAACAGATTATCCGATCTACCTGACCGATGAATCAAAACTGGTCTCAACCGACGCCAACCATCTTTTCATCCCCAGGGATGAAGCTGAGCTGGTTGCTGTAATCCAGGCAATGTCCGCGCAGAGCATCCCGATTACCATCGCTGGTTCGCGCACTGGCCTGGTGGGTGGCAGTGTCCCAGCCTGTGGCGCGATCGTTTCACTGGAACGCTTTGACCGGGTCGAAAGTCTATTTTTCGACGAAGACCACCAGGAATGGGTCCTCCGGGCAGGCGCGTACGTCAGCCTGAAGAGTCTGGAAGCCATGCTAAAAAGTAAACGCTTCCCCGACCTTGAAAAAACAGAGGACGCATCCGTCAGGCGTTCTTACGAACGTTTCAAAGCCGACGCCGATACCTACTTGTATCCACCTGACCCGACGGAAATGAGCGCCTCGCTGGGCGGATCCGTGGTAACCAATGCTTCCGGCGCCCGTACCTTCCGCTTCGGCGCCACCCGCAACTGGGTACGCGGGCTGAGGGTGGTCCTGGCTAATGGCGAATTTATCGATATCCCGCGCGGCAAGTATTTTGCCTCTGAGGAAGGCACGTTTGAAATCGTCAACACGGCTGGGGAAAGGCGCACCCTTACCATACCGGATTATCGCTTACCCGAGACCAAGTGCGCCGCGGGTTTCTTCACCGCCCCCGGCATGGACCTGATTGACTTGTTCATTGGCTCTGAAGGCGTACTGGGCATTGTTACGCAGGTGGACGTGGCGCTGATAAAAAGCGAGCCGAAAATTTCCATCGTTCAATTCCTGGAAGACGATTACCAGGCAGTCCGCCTCACCGCTTCTCTGCGCTCCGACCAGAGAATCAAGCTCGATTTCCTCGAATTCTATTCCGGCAACGCGCTGAATTTGTTGCGCCGGGTGCAGGCTGAAGCGCCTTCGACCGTCAACATGCCCCCGATTCCAGACGAGGCGCGCTCAGCCCTGTTCTTCGAGCTGAATTACGACTCGCAATCCAACAACGATCACCTGGTTCTGCTTCAGGAAATCATCCGTCAGCATGGCGCTGACCCTGCCCTTTCTTGGGCGGCACACGAGCCGCGTGAGTTAGAACGCTTTAAAGTCTTCCGTCACTTGCTGCCTGAAACCGTCAACAGTATTATTGCTGAGCGTAAAAAATCAATCCCTAAACTGCACAAACTCGGCACTGACCTGGCTGTTCCTGATGATCACCTGATGGACATCTGGACTCACTACCAGGAAAATTGTGATGCCCTCAACCTGGAATGGGTTGCATTTGGACATATTGGCAATAACCACATTCATGTAAACATCCTGCCCCGGAGTATCGAGGAACTGAACCAGGGACTTGAACTTTATCAGCTTTTTGCACAAAAAGCCGTCGAATGGGGCGGCGCTGTTTCTGCAGAACATGGCATAGGCAAAATCAAACAAAATTTTCTGGCCTTAATGTTCACCCCGGAACAGATTTCACAAATGCAGCATGTGAAAGCCGTCTTCGACCCTGATTATTTACTCAACCCGGGTGATCTATTTCCCTGCGAGGTGTGCGCATGAAAAAAATCGTTGTTTGCGTTAAACAGGTCCCTGAAGTCACCGATGTACAGGTGGATCCAACCACGGGCACACTCCTTCGCGAGGGGGTCCAATCGATCCTCAATCCTTTCTGCGAATATGCCCTTGACCATGCCGCTCGCATCAAACAAGCCGACGCAGATATCGAGGTTATTGCTATCTGCATGGGACCTCCCCAAGCTGAGGACGCCCTGCGGCGTTGTTTGGAGCTTGGCGCTGATCGGGCTATCCTGTTAACCGACCGAAAATTCGCCGGCGCCGATACCTGGGCAACCGCTTATACCCTGGCTGAAGTCATCCGCCAATTGATCCCGGACTTCACCCTGATCCTGGCTGGTAAACAGGCCATTGATGGTGATACCGCCCAGGTTGGACCTGAAATCGCAGAAATTTTGGGTTTACCACAAATCACCTATGGCACGAATGTGAACCTGACGGCAGACGGGAGGCGTGTGCAGGTCAAACGTGAAGCGGAGCACGGCATCGAGGTGCTCGACGCAGCCCTGCCTGCGTTGGTCACCATCACAAAAGGTGAAACCCAACGCAGAGCGCCTTCACTGGATGCGGTCATCGATGCCCATCGCAAAAACATTGAAATCATAACCGCGGGTGACCTGTCATTGGATGAGGAAAAGTTGGGCTTGAAAGGCTCTTACACCCAGGTCGTCAAGGTCTTCCCCCCACCTACAAAGAAAGACAGTCGCGTCCTCAAAGACCTTGAACCGGCTGAAGCAGCCAGGGAAATTTTTAGTTTCCTCAAAGAAAACCATTTCCTGGAAAATAATCGATCCGGAGCAAAATAAACCATGCTGAATATCAACCACGATCGATGCACCCGTTGCAAAATTTGTATTGGCAATTGCCCCTTTGGCGCCCTATCAATTGTCGATGGTTTCCTGGAAGTCAGTTCAGCCTGCACCCTGTGCGGTGCGTGTGTCAACGTGTGCCCCTTTGAGGCGCTGCACATTGAGCGCAAACAGATTGATGCGGAAGAACTGCGAAAATACAAGGGCGTTTTTGTTTGGGCTGAGCTGGAAAACGGTAAGCCGCGCAAGGTCGTTCTGGAGCTGCTTGGCAAAGGGCGTGAACTGGCAGATCAACTCGGACAGGAATTGAGCGCAGTGATCATCGCCGCTGAAACCAATTTTGACCCCGCTGATTTGGGGAACTACGGCGCTGACCGGGTGATTCTCTGTCAGCACAAATTTTTAGACACCTATTCCACGGAAGGCTATACGCAAGCTCTCAGCGCAGTGATTGCGTCTGAGATGCCTTCGGTTGTTCTCTACGGCGCCACGCCCCATGGTCGCGATCTGGCACCCCGAGTGGCGGCACGCCTGCGGCTGGGCTTGACGGCCGATTGCACCCGCTTATCCATCGATGACGACGGGCAACTGGTGCAAACTCGCCCGGCATTTGGCGGCAATATCATGGCTTCAATCATCACACCCCACACCCGCCCCCAAACGGCCACCGTCCGTCCGAATGTCTTCCCAGCGCTGGAACCAGACCCATCTCGTCTGGCAGAAGTGGTTGAATTCCCCCTGACCATGAGCCGGGCAGCCATCCGCACCCGTCTGGTACAGTCTGAAAACCTGGATGCTGACGACCAGGTTGGCATTGCCGATGCCCGCATCATTGTTTCGGGAGGCAGAGGCATGGGAAAAGCCGCCAACCTCGAGATGCTTAAAACCCTTGCCGACCAATTGGGTGGAACCACAGCCGGATCTCGAATTATTGTCGAGCAGGGGTGGATTCCACACACTCACCAGGTGGGGCAATCTGGCACAACGGTTGGACCACAATTGTATATCGCCGCGGGAATTAGTGGCGCTGTACAGCACCTGGTCGGGATGAGCGCATCGAAAACCGTCATTGCCATCAATAAAGACCCTGAGGCACCCATATTAAATGTTGCTGACCTGGGAATTGTCGGCGATGCCTTGGAAATCATTCCCATTTTGAACCAGATGATTGAAGACGACCGGAATAAAAATTCTTAGGAATTGAAGATAGTCAAGGCTAATCGCTCAAGGAAAAACAGCGACTCAACAGCAAATTTGTAAAAAAATCACACCCGCCGGGTTTGCCCGCAGCGGGTGTTTTTGTAATATAGAAAAAATCAGTTAGGGAAGGTCATCCAGCGATCTCGGACACCTTTACCGGGCGGTTTTCGTGGAAGGATTTCCAGGCAGCATAGCCCAGAACAACAGCCTGCCGGCCGTCTTCGCCGGAGACCGGTACAGGTTGATCGTCCCGGACGCAGCGTAGAAACTCCCGCACTTCTTCGACATAACAGGGACCATAACGCTGCATAAAAAACGCTTCAACCCGGGCAGTATGGAAGCCTTCAAGGTTGCCCTTTGCAACAGTGTGTTCAGTTTCGTTTTCCGCCATGGCTGTACCGTTCAGACAGAACACTTCCACGCGCTGATCATACCCATAAACCGCCTGTCGGCTGTTATCAATCGAACCCAGGGTGCCATCTTTAAATTTTAAGCTGATCACGGCTGTATCCAAATCGCCAAATTCCTTGAGCGCTTCATCAATTAATACCGAGCCGGTTGCATACACCTCGTCCACCTCGCCGATCTGGAAGCGCGCCATATCAAAATCATGGATGGTCATATCCAGGAAAAGGCCACCAGAGGCGCGCAGAAATTCTAAAGAAGGCAATGCCGGGTCGCGGTTGGTGATCTTAAGCAGGCAAGGGCGCCCCAATTCTCCCGACTTGACGATCTGGCGCACTTGCCGAAAGTTCTTATCAAACCGGCGATTAAACCCAACCTGGAGTTTCACGCCCGCCTGTTCAACCACTGAAAGCGCTTCATCGATCTCATTGAGATCCAGCGCCAGGGGCTTCTCACAAAAGATGTGCTTCCCAGCATTGGCGCAATCCTTCAGGATTTCAGCATGGGTGTCGGTGCTGGTGGCAATCAACACGGCTTCAATTGCCTTATCTTCCAACAGATCTTGATAGTGCTGAACCGCTCGTTTGATCTCCCATTGTTTGGCCACAGCCTGAACAACATCCAATTTAATATCACAAAGGGCCACCAGGTTGGCTTCAGGTATGCGATTGACCAGGTTGCCGACATGCACACTTCCCATGCGACCAGTTCCAATTACAGCAATGTTGATTTTCTCTGACATTGTATTTTTATCTCTGAATTCGCGCGGATCCGCCTGAAGCAAATGCTTTGACCTGTTCCACACTGGCCATCGTCGTGTCGCCTGGAAAGGTCGTCAGTAGCGCACCGTGCGCCCAGCCGAGGTTCACCGCCTGTTGTTCATCTTCCCCTGTGAGCAGACCGTAAAACACTCCCGAGGCAAAGCCGTCGCCACCGCCCACGCGATCATACACAACAAGGTCACACGTGGGGGCAATATAAGTCTGCCCGTTGATCCATGCGACTGCGCTCCAGGAATGCTGCATGGTGTTTTTGACTTCTCTGAGTGTGGTCGTGACCACTTTAATGCCGGGGAACAGGCTGACAACCTCTCCAATGATGTCAATGAAGGTTCTCGGGTCCAGCTTTGAGGTTTTTTCCACCTGCGGACCAGAAACACCGAGTCCCAATTGCATGTCTTCTTCATTGCCCACCAGTACATCAACATAGTTCATTATTTCGCACAGCACCGACTGTGCAGCGCCCTGCCCGCCCCAGATACTCCACAATTTTTCACGATAATTCAAATCAAAGGAGACCACTGCGCCCGCTGCTTTGGCCGCCTTCATCCCTTCGATAATGACCTGTCCGGTGGTTTCTGAAAGCGCAGCAAAGATGCCGCCGCTGTGAAACCAGCGAACGCCCCCGGCAAAGATTTCATCCCAGTTAAAATCCCCGGGCTTTAATTGGGCTGCGGCTTCGTTACAGCGATTGTAAAATACCACCGGCGGGCGCACACCAAAGCCCTGGTCACTATAAACCGTCGCCATGTTGGGACCGTTAACCCCGTTATGTGCAAAGCGTTTGTAAAAAGGTTTTACGCCCATCGCCTTCACCCGCTCTGCGATCAAATCGCCGATCGGATAATCGACCATTGCCGTCACAATACCGGTTTTCAAGCCAAAGCAGTCCGCAAGGTTGGCTGCACAATTAAACTCGCCGCCGCTTACGTGGATCTGGCATTGGGTTGCCTTCCGAAAGGGGATTACGCCGGGATCCAACCGGTTTACCAGCGCTCCCAGGGAGACAAAATCAAGCGCACCCGTTTCTTTGATGTTCAATCCATATTGGTTCATATGTGCCTCGTTTCGTTAAAAATTTTTATTGTTTTTTGATTCGGTACAGCATTTCTCCCGCTCGCGGGACGACCAGGATTCCCTGGTCCTCTTTGTCAACCCAGTCATCCAGATTGATCGAGTGCGGGTCGAGATAGCCCAATCCAATGCGCTGGCAGCGATCAGCCGGGATGCCGGATGCCAGGGTCACCTTGATGCGCGGCGTCTCAACGCCAGTGGCGGCGTCGTAGGTACCTAGACCGCGTAAATGGGTGGAGTGTGCCAGCACGCCGTGTGGGTAATGTTTGTAACGCTCCCATTGCTTTACGAAAAAGTCCCGACAATGGTAGCCAACCTCGTCGATAATATCTCCGTAGGTATAACTGACCTCATCGATATGCGGTGCGTAAATAATCACCTCTCCCCCTTCCGCCACAACAGGTTCCAATTTATACATGCCCTTGGCGGCTGTCCACAAATCATCATACAGTTCAGGCATGATCGAAAGCACCTTTTGATAAGGCTGATCCACATAGATAATATGCTTCTGGGCAGAAAGATTGGCAGCAGCCTTCCATGCTTCCTGTGCACTGCCAAAATAAAGCCCGGCTAACCCCTCGTAGGTTACCACCAGGGAAAAACAATGCACCGGTTTGGGTATCATAGAAGCAGCCCGGTCAATCACCGCCCGTACGGGAGTGTATCCGGAACCAATAATATCGAAACTGGTGAGGGTCGCTCCCAGCCAATGCGTGAAATTGATAATCTCAGCGCCAGCGATGCCCGGGAAAAAGTATTTATTACCGCCAGAAAAGCCCACCACTTCATGGGGAAATACCGGTCCGCAGATCAAGAGATGATCATAATCCATGATCAGCTTATTCAGCCGAACGGCGACATCCTGCCGCATGTGCCCTTGTGAAAGTTCATGAATCTCATCTTCGGGGATGATGCCAACCTGGATGAAGGTTTCAGGGTCTTCCCAGCGGTGATTAAAAATGGTGCTGCTTCCAACTTTCCCGTCGGTAACACTCCTTCCAACCAGATGGGTTAATTGTGCATCCGTCATCGGTTGGTGAGTGCCAAGGGCGACCAGGTAATCCAGGGCGGCAACCCGCCCGGAAAGATGCTCTTCAAACAAACTGAACATCAGCGGCATCGGCATACTGCGCGTCCCGTCCGGAATGAGGATCAATACCCGTTTGCCCTCCAGTGGCAGTGAATTAAGCGCCTCGCCAACGATCTCGTTGGCTGTTTCAGCACTGATAAACTGATCGAGAAAACCTGAACCTATGACCATTGACTCACACTCCACTGAAAGCTGAAAATCCGCCATCGACGGGCACCACAATGCCGGTAACGAACGCAGAAGCTGGCGAAACCAGCCACAACATCGTACCCAATAAATCTTCCGGAACCCCGAAGCGGTTCATAGGGGTATGCCCTAAGATCGTACGACCGCGATCGGTTAATTCGCCACTCTCCGCATCAATGAGCAGGAACCGATTCTGATCGGTGATGAAAAAACCTGGCGCGATCGCGTTGACCCGGATATTAGGTGAATATTCCTGCGCCAGGTGAACTGCCAGCCATTGGGTGAAATTGCTCACCCCCGCTTTAGCAGCAGAATATGCCGGAATGCGGGTTAGCGGGCGAAAGGCATTCATCGAAGAGATGTTCAAAATTGTTCCAGAGTTGCGCTGAGCCATCCCTTTTCCAAAAATCTGTGAAGGCAGGATGGTGCCCAGCAGATTGAGATCAAACACCCAGCGTAAGGCATCCATGGGCAGATCAAAAAAGGACAGCGCATCACTGGTGGTGGCTTGGGGTTTGTTGCCCCCTGCGGCGTTGATCAAAATATCCACGGTGCCAAAGCTGGAGTCGATTTCCTGTGCAACGCCTTCAATACTCTCGCGACTTAACACATTACAATCGAATGCAGCAGCAGTGCCGCCCGCCGCATTGATCTCGCTGGCAAGCAGTTTGGTTTTCTCCAGGTTGATATCAAGGATAGCCACCTTTGCGCCCAAGGCGGCAAGGGTTTTGCACATTTCAGCCCCTAAAAAGCCTGTTCCGCCGGTAATCACCGCGGTTGACCCTGAAAAATCATAAAATTCATCAATCGGTTTTACCATTTTCACCTCAACTTGATTGTAAACGAAGTCCCAGCGGTTCGGTGCACAGATCAGTTTTTTTGACCCTTGGGCTGATAAGCCGGGTGTTAATCCTTCGTCAAACCTGTGATTTAACGAAACCCGGGTTTGCACACGTGTGCAGAACCGGATTTATTGTACATGGGCTTGACCAATATGTCAATGGTTTTTGCAAGATTTCTTGCAAAGGCCCGTTGATTTGTTGGCTCTTTCATCAAACACCGATCCCAGGATGGCACTGCCTGAGGATATCCTGACTCATTTATTAGTCGAACTTCTCAACACAACCAGGCGGGTAAATCATAGAGAGAATCCTTGCTTTTCAAATCGGTAATAAAGGTATGTTACAATTAGGTGAACAAACTGATCTTTTCAATTCTATATGAAGGAGAACGCATGAAACACCGCAACGTTTTACTACTGGTTATATTACTGGCATTGGCACTCACAGCGTGCCAAAAGAAATCCGACAATTTTGTCGTCGGTACATCAGCAGATTATCCCCCCTACGAATACGTCGATGAAGCCGGGAACCTGGCTGGTTTTGACATCGAACTGATGGCAGAGATCGCAAAACGCATGGATGTGAAAATCGAGTGGCAGGATATGCCCTTCGACAGCCTGATCCAGGCCGTCCAGGAAGGCAAGATTGATGCTTCAATCTCTTGTTTTAATTACTCCGAAGAGCGCGCCCAACTGGTCGATTTTTCCGATCCTTATCACACCTCTGAGGATGCCTTCATCGCGATGAAAGGCTTTATCAAAGACTTTACCAAAGCCGAAGATGCAGCAAATTACAAACTCGGTGTCCAATCTGGCACGATGCAGGATGAATGGATCACCGAGGAGTTAATTGAAACTGGTTTGATGAGCGAGAGCAACCTCTCCCGCTACGAACGGGTGGACCAGGCTGCTCTTGATCTTAAAGCTGGCAGGATCGATATTTTGATGGCGGATGATGTCCCCGCCGGCGTCATCGCCAGCCAGGATGATGATCTTGAAATCATCTACAAAGAAATGCTCTATACAGGGCCGATTAACATCGTCCTTCCAAAAGGTTCTACTGACTTGCAGGCTAAAATTAACCGCATCATTGCTGAATTAAAAGCAGAAGGCTTCATCGAAAAACTGGCGATCAAGTATTTTTACGAATAACATTCGCTTAACCAACCTGGGAGAAAAGCTGAAACGTGTTTATGCTTTTCTCCCCGGTTATCTTTCGGGCAATTGTTAATCGGTCTTTCATTGAAAGTTTAATCCATGGATTTTGCCAAATTCTTCCAGTACATTGCTTCTGGAACAGCCTACACGGTTGGTGTTACACTGATTGCCCTGCCCTTCGGTCTGGTATTGGGATTAATCCTCTCATTGTTGCACGTATACGGTGGGAAGCTCTTCTCCAGGATCATGGCTGTTTACAGTACCATCATGCGCGGTATTCCTCCCATTGTTCTGCTGTTCATCCTGTATTTCATGGTCTCGGGCAACATCAACCTTTCGCCCTTCTGGGCGGGGTCGGTCTCACTGGGTATTGTCAGCAGCGCCTACCAGATGGAGATCATCCGCGGTGCCTTGCTTTCCGTCAGTGGTAGCCAGATGATGGCGGCTCGCTCAATTGGCATGAGCAGAATGCAGGCTATCCAGCATATCATCATCCCCCAAGCCCTGCGCCTGGCCATCCCGCCCTGGTCAAATGAGGCTGCCATTGTCATCAAGGACTCATCACTCGTCTACGCCCTGGGTGTCCCAGAGATATTGCGCCGCGCTCAGTTGATCAGCGCCAGCACGCAGGAACCCTTCTTAGCATACATCACTGCAGGGCTGATTTACTTCGCGCTGGTGTTTATCACCAACCGACTCTTAAACCGCCTGGAAAAACGGCTGGCGATTCCCGCCAACCCTTAATTACGGAGGAAATTATGGCAGAACCGATCCTGGTTATCAAAGGACTCACCAAAGCATATGGCAAAAATGTCGTTTTCCATGACATCGATATAACCGTCAATGAAGGCGACACCGTGGTGATCATCGGGCCCAGCGGGACGGGAAAAAGCACCCTGCTGCGCTGCATCAACCTGCTTACCAGAGCCAATGCAGGACAGATCTGGCTGGATGGTGATGAGATCACCGCCCATGGACACAATGAAGACGAGGTCCGCCAGCATGTGGGTATGGTTTTTCAAAATTTTCTACTCTTCAACCATCTGACCGCGCTGGACAATGTCAAAATCGGGCTCAGCAGAGTCAAAAAGCTCCCCAATGAAGTAGCTGAAGAGAAAGCAATGCAGGAGCTCAATCGAGTGGGGCTGTTAGACCGGGCGGGGCATTACCCGGGTCAGCTCTCCGGTGGACAACAGCAGCGCGTCGCCATTGCCCGCGCCCTTGCCATGGACCCCCGCATCATGCTCTTCGATGAACCGACCTCGGCGCTGGATCCCGAATTGATCGGTGAGGTGCTCGAGGTCATGCGAAACCTGGCCAGGGAAGGGATGACCATGCTTGTGGTTACTCACGAAATGGGTTTCGCCCGTGAAGTAGCCAATCGCATCATTTTTTTAGAGAATGGCAGCATCGTCGAAGAGGGGTCGCCGGATGAGATGTTCAACCGGCCAAAATATGAACGGACACGTTCCTTCCTGTGGAAGATCAGTGAACTGTACGGCGATACGGAAAGCGAAGCATAAATGGGCGATACCTTTACGATCCTGCGCAGATTTTTGCCTGAATTCCTCAAAGGAACGGCAGTGACCCTAGAGCTCACGGCTGTCGGCCTGGCTTTGGGGTTTATCTTGGGGCTGATCCTGGCTTTGATGCGCACATATGGGCCACGATGGCAGCGAGCGATTGCGGTCGGGTTTATTGAATTCTTCAGAGGAACGCCATTACTCGTCCAGCTGTTTTTGATCTATTACGGGTTGCCCTCCCTGGGGTTAACCCTTGATCAAAAAACCTCTGCTTACCTGGCACTGGGACTTAACAGCGCAGCCTACCAGGCTGAATACCTGCGGGGCGCCATCCAATCCATTGGCGACTCGCAGATGACCGCGGGCAGGTCCATCGGGCTGACTCGCTGGCAGACCATCTGGCACATTATTCTCCCGCAAGCCCTGCGCCTGGTGATCCCAGCCTGGTCCAACGAACCGATTTCATTATTGAAAACGACTGCGGTGGTGTTCTTGATCGCCGTTCAGGACCTGATGGCCAGGGGAAAACGGGCTGCCACCATCACCTACAACCCGATCGGCAGCTACCTGGCGATTGCAATGATTTACCTGGTCTTTGTTTTTGTTGTGAATGCCTTGTTAAAATGGCTTGAGCGAAAAACAAGAATTCCAGGCTTCGATATGGAAACCAAACGACCCTGAAGGGGTTTTTAAGAGCAGGTCAGGATAAAAAGGTTGGCAATAACCCAGTCCTGCAATGCGATGATCTTCTTAAGGATTGAGAATCGGGTATAAACGTTGGGGGAAATCCGTGATAATGCCCGTCACGCCCATCTCGATCAGCCGTTCCATGTCCGACACGTCATTGACTGTCCACACGTTGACACCATAGTTATTTTCACGCAGTTGTTGAACCTGTGCAGCAAGCGTGACTTTGATCCCGGGGTGAAACGCCTGTGCATTCAGTTTCTTCATCAAGGAGACGGGATCCACGACGATTGAATTCGCTAAAACGCCCGTCGCCAGGTCAGGATTCAGCGCTTTAACCTGACTTAGATAATCCCAATTAAAAGATGAGATCAGCACCTGGTCTTCCATCCCCATCTTTTCGACCAGCCTGACAACCTCTGAAACAATCACAGCATCTGAAGGTGTGCCGCTGGCATCCTTGATTTCGATATTGACCCACCAATGGTTAGATCGCGTAAATTCCAATGCATTCTCCAGCGTGGGGATCTTTGTTCCCCGGAATGCTTCCACATCACTGGCTGCGACATTTCCCTCAGAGATCTGCCCGAACGGATCGCTTTCCACAAACCAGCGTCCAAAATCCAGCTGCTGTAATTCGGCTAACGAAAATTCATACACGGACCAGGGCTTTCTTTCTGGAAAAACATCCATAACATTCGAGGTCCGCTCCAATGTATCGTCATGCAAAACCACCAGCTCGCCATCGGCGCTCATCGCAACATCCAGTTCCCAGCCGTCAGCATGGTTTTCCAGCGCCTTTGCCGCGGCTGGCAGTGTATTTTCAGGCGCCAATGAACGGGCACCACGATGGGCAATGATCATAACCTGGGAAGTGTCCATTGTAGTCATATCTTCTCTCCGCATCTCTGTGTCAACTGCTTTTTCATTGGAACAGGCAACAAGCAAACCTGAGATCATCAGTAAGCAAAATAAAACTTTTACAAGATTTTTAAATGAAATCATTTTTAATACCATTGCAGGGTGCCCGAATATCAGACACCCTGCATAAATTACGGATGGTTAATTTTCAACGTTAATCGGTCAAGCCCATTGAAATATTGTATTCCTCGATGGCGTCGGTAACAATCTTGGCTGCTTTGTCCAGCGCTTCCTGTGGTGTTGCCACACCGGCTAACACTTCTTCGATCGCGCCTTCAATGGTCTGCCGTGCGGTCGGGAATACGCCGATCAAACCGCCCTGGGTCACCCTGTTGTTGGGTGCAATGTGCAGTTGATCAACCGCGGTCTTGAATTGCGGATACTGCTCACGCCACTCAGTTGCCAGAGGAACATCGTATGCGGTATCTCGGATGGGGAAATAGCCTGACATGGTGTGCCAGTAAGCCTGCTGTTCAGGTGAAGCCTGGTATTTGATGAATTCCCAGGCGCAAGCCTGTTCTGCCGGGGTGCTGGCGTTGATGATCCACAGCGATCCACCACCGATGATGGTTCCTGAGGTGTCAAAGGCTGCTTCGTTAGGACGCGGCAGGTATGCGGTGCCGATTTCAAATTTTCCGTCAACCGTGTCCATGGCGCCACGCAGAACTGCTGTCGAGTCAACAAACATGGCAGTCTGTTCAGCGTAGAAAGCGGTGCGGACATCAGCATTCACCCGTCCGTAGTTGCCCATCAGGCCTTCGTCCCACATGCCCTTCCACCAATCCAGGATAGCTACGCCTTCCGGACCGTTAAAGGTCGCCTCGGTTGCCAGGGCATCACGCCCATTCGCATTATTGGCGTAGTACCCACCGGAAACAGCCAGGAATTGTTCAAAGAACCAGCCATAAATGCTCATTGAAATACCAGAGACAACCACATTGCCAGAGGCATCCTTCTGAGTCAGAACACGAGCGGCTTCCCAGACTTCTTCGAAGGTTCTTGGTGGTTTTTCAGGGTCCAAACCCGCTGCCCTGAACATGTCTTTGTTGTAATACAGCATTGGCGTGGACGTATTGAAGGGCATTGAAGCTTGCTTCCCATCAACCGTGTAATATGCCAGCACATTGGGCTCAAGGTCCGAGACATCATAATTGTCTTTATCAATGAACTCTTGAACTGGCGTGATCATTTGCAGGTCAACCATCAAGCGGGTGCCGATATCATACAGTTGCATCACTGCTGGCACATCCTGTGTCTGGAGACTTGCCCTCAACTTGTTCAATGCGTCGTCATAAGAGCCCTGGTAAATCGGCTCGACAAAGCATTTTGACTGTGAGGCATTGAAATCATCAGCCATTTGCGGAATGGCAACACCACCCAGGTCACCACCCATGCTGTGCCAGAAGTCAATCTTCACCGTTTCCTCCGGTTCCGGGGCTGGCGGCGCTTCTACTTCAGCAGCTGGCTTTTCCACAGCAGGCTCCTCCACAGCCGGCGGTTCGGCTGCAGGTTTGCAGGCGGACAGGATCATCGTCGAAATGATCAGTACGCCCAGGAAAATCAATAGTTTTTTGTTCATTTTTCTCTCCTTTTTGATAGTGAACAAACAATATCCGCTGGATTTATCCTTTCACAGCACCAGCGGTTAACCCACGAATAAGTTGCCGATTGCTGACAATAAACAAAGTTAATGTTGGGATCAGAATAAAAATCACGCCCGCCATGATGATGTTAATCATCAAACGTTCTTCATCTTGAAGCAGCGCAATCCCAATTTGAACGGTTCGCATCGAAGGATTGTTCGTAACCAGTAAAGGCCATAAATACTGGTTGTAAGTCTGCAAAAAACTGTAAACCGCCAAAGTCCCTAAAGCCGGACGCGCCAGGGGGAGAACAATCGTCACCAAAAACCGGAAACTGCCGCACCCATCGATGGTAGCAGCGTCCCTCAGGTCAGGTGGGATCTTTAAGAAAAATTGGCGCAGCAAGAAGGTGCCAAACCCTGTAGCCATAAAGGGGACTGCCAATCCCTGAAAAGTATCGGTCCATCCCAACTTGCGCACAAACAGGTAGTTCGGGATAATCGTCGCCTCCCAGGGGATCATCATGGTCGATAAAAACAGGAGGAAAAAGAAATTGCGCCATTTAAAATCAATAAAGGCAAATGCATACGCTGCCAAGCTGGCTGTAATCAGTTGGCCCATCATCACCAACAAAGATTGGATGACGCTATTCAATAAATAACGAGGCAATGGCGCTTGTGTCAGGGCACGTCGAATATTGTTTAAACGAATGCCCGATGGGAATTGGAGCGGCGGATAGGAGCCCATTTCAGAATCAGACATCATGCTGATATTGAAAGCAGACCAGATCGGATACAAAATAATTAATGCGGCAATAATCAGAATGATGTATTGTCCGATTGTGATTAATGGACGGTAGCGAAAGTTCGATAGTTTCATTCGTAATAAACCCTTCGTTCCAGGAATACAAATTGGAAAATGGTCAATATCAACATGATGAAAAACAACATGATCGATTGGGCAGCAGCAAATCCGAACTTTCCATTAAAGTAGAACTCACGGTAAATCGAATATACCAGCAAATTGGTTGCTTCGAGCGGCCCGCCCGATGTCATAATATGAATCGGTGTAAAGGTTTGGAAGGCTGCCAGCGTATCCACCACCAGTAAAAAGAAGAAGGTGGATGAAAGCATCGGTAAGGTGATGTGTACAAACCGATTCCAGCCATTGGCACCGTCGATCATGGCGCTTTCATATAGCTCTTCTGGGATGGTCTGCATGGCTGCCAGGATGATCACCGTGTTCATGCCGATTTGAAGCCATACGGTTGTTAAGGCAACTGACATCAACGCGGTGTCCTGGCTTACCAGCCAGGGAATATTCGGAATTCCTACAAGACTTAACAGGTAATTTACACCCACTGTCGGGTGGTAAATATACTTGAACATCAAAGAGGCTGTTGCGCCTGAGATCGCAATAGCAATCGAGAAGACCATCCTAAAAAAGGAAATGCCCTTGAGGCGCAGGTCACCCAGCATGGCCAGCCCTAACGAAATCGCGATTGTCGTGGGCACGGTGTAAAGAATAAACAGGAATGATTTGTTCAGGCTGTTAATAAAGTTGGTGGTTTCAAATAAGCGCTTGTAATTCAACAACCCCACAAATTTGGACAAACGTCCAATCGGATCGGTAATATATGCGCTGATCTGAAAAGAGCGGAACAGCGGAACGAACACAAAAGCCATAAATAATATTAATGCCGGGCTGAGGTATAACATCGCCTCGAAAAAATTCTTAAGAGCTCTTTTTCTTTTTCCTGCTGATCCTGAATAAGTTGTCTGTGGAACATTTGTGGATAGACTATTTTGCATCTGACTCTGTGCCATTCAATCAAACCTCATCATTTCGGATAATAAATGGTTATCGAATATCTTTGTTCAGACGAGCTTAACGAATTTTTCCAATTCACACGAGCCAAGGCTCTAAGCACATTATAACACGATAAAATAGTTATTTATATTCGAAAGCATTATTCTAATATTTTTTTAATGTTAAAGCAATCGGGCTCGCGTGAACTCACGCGAAGCGAAAACAAAGATACCAGCCTTCGAAATAGGAACTGAACGAAACTGAGCCAGGTTTTTAAAAATCTGGACTATTGAAAAACGAGTTCAGTCTCAGTTCAATTCCCTCACCACCAAAAATTGTGCTTTCCAATTCCCAATTAATCAAAAATGATTCGCTGCTTACCAAACGACTATCGTAAAAAGCAGGGTATGAAAATTTTCGCCACCCCAATATACGGGTAGTCGGGATTGAATTCAAAAGCACCAATATCACAACCCGGACCATAAGGTCTTGTAACACCGCGCTGGTCTGTTGGTGGACACGAATCGGCGTGAGCCGCATCAATCGCCCGTGAACCGGGTAAAAGGGCGTGGGTCTGCGTGGGTCCGCTGTTGTTTGCCAAGGGCCCTATCTTGGGGTCGCCGGAGAAGGTTGCATTGCAACCGCCATCTCCAACAAAGTTGTTAGAGCTCGAGTAAATATCACCTAAATTTACACAATCCCCACCCGTTGACCCGGCAATCAGCGTGCTGAAACAAACCATGGTACAACCAGTCCCATTTTTTACACCGCCACCTTCACCTGTGGCTTTATTAAATGCGATTGTATTGTAATAACTGGCAAGCTTTCCACCGTCTACATTTTGTATTCCACCGCCATCTTCCATCGCCTGATTGCCGGACACGGTGCTGTTTTTAATAACCATGTCCCCACCCCAGTTTCTCACCGCCCCACCGTAAGTGGCAGTGTTGCCAAAAAATGTACTCCCAGTAACGTCCAAAACTTCCCAATTCAGGATCGCACCGCCAAAAAATGCCTTGTTCTCGTTGAATGTACTGTCGAAAACATCAACCTGTTCGACATTCCGGATTGCCCCACCCTGAATCCCTCCAGAATTTCCAAGAAATAGGCTTGCCTCAACCGTTAATATGCCCTGGTTTTCAATACCGCCGCCGCCGCCCGTTTCGGCAGAATTTTCCTCAAAAGTGTCGCCTGTCATATGTAAAACAGCCGAGTTGTAAATACCCCCGCCTGATTCTTCTGCAGTGTTCTTAAAGAAATAATTGTTCGAGCTAGTAAGTTCCGCATCATCGGAATTATAAACCCCACCACCCTCCACTGCCTGATTGCCATTAAATGTGCTGTTTTCTAAGCGAAAGATGCCAAAATTAAACACACCACCACCGCTGGGCGCGAAATTGTCTATTATTTCGCTGTTTATCACTTCTAAATCAGTCCAGTTCAGAATCGCACCGCCCATCTGCGCAGTATTCTCGCTGAATATACTATCGGAAATTTCCACCAGCCCGATATTCCGGATCGCCCCGCCTTGATTCCCACCAGAATTGTCAAGAAATTGGCTTTCACTAACCGTCAATGAACCCGAATTCTCAATTCCGCCACCCCAATTGGCAAAGTTATCATTAAAGGTGCTGCGATATGTATATACACTTCCCAGGTTGTAGATGGCTCCGCCAGAGCTTGTATTTTCTTCTAGTGCCGTATTATCAGAAAATATGCAATTATAAGCTTCTAAGATCGCTTGTTCACCGACAGCAATCGCTCCACCATTGCCCTTCGCCCGGTTTTTAAACAAGTTACAGTTTTTTAAGGTGACTTTTGCATTTTTTGAGAGGTAAATGCCCCCGCCATCTTTAATTGATAAACCGCCTTTATAACCATGCGCAATATTGAGGCCAATCATCTTAACTTCAACGTTCTCAAACACGTCAAACACCCTCATTTGATCATCACCACTGATTGTGATCCTCAGCCACAGTGAAGATCCGTCAATCGTCACATTTTTTTGAATAAACAGCGGATCACCGCTAACTACAATAGTTTGGCCTTGAAGTGCCTCAGAAAATTTGATCGTATCACCTGGACTGGCGTTTAGCAGCGCCTCACGCAAAGACCCGGGCCCAGAGTTTTCGGTATTGATCACAGTGATTGTAGCCGCTGCAACAGGCTTTACGCTGACACCAAGACTGGTTAGCAACACGAAAGTAAGAAATAGGCTCAAAAATAATCTCAAGTAGCGACTATTGTTCATCATAACGACTCCTTTCTTTAGAAAAATATTCCTATCGAAAACTCTACGACACGATTGTCAATAATGATTATCGGGCTTTAATGACAGTATACATTGAAATACGAATATATTCAAGAAAATTATCGAAAATGTTGAAGAAGGGATATTTCATAATCGGTCTATGAATGAACATCATAATTTTTAGCATTTACAATAATTTTGAATATGATATTCATTCGCAGCAGGGCAACCATAGTGGATTACTCTGAGCATCGTGCACTTTCGGGTTGGGCGGACACAGCTCAATATCCTTGCAGGGCACAGGGATTACTACGCGAAGGTCCGCCCCTACGCATGACCCTGAATTAAGAACTGACCCATTTTCAAGCCACTCTTATGCTGTCCAGCATGAACTGCTTCTCATTTGCAGAACCAAAAAAACTTGCCCAGGGTGATTAACCCATTTATAATCAACAGGAAGAACCATCCACAAGTCAAAGCCCATGATGATGAGAGAAAATCCAACGAATAACTTCACAAGGAGATCGCCCATGAATACCCCTGCGCTGATCCTGTCCGGAATTGCACTCATCCTGTTGATTGTTGCCCTCATCCGGGGTGAAAACCTGGCTATTGCCGGGATCAAACTGGCTGGCGCCACGGTGTGGAGCAACCTGATTCTATTGATTGCCAGTTTTTTAATCGCTGGCTTGATGCAAGTGCTGCTGCCAGGAGCGTTGATTGCAAAATGGATGGGGGATTCCGCCGGGATTAAGGCAATTCTGATTGGTTGTGTCGCCGGTGGGATCGTGCCGGGTTCACCGTACGTCGTCTTTCCGATTGTCACCGGTTTTTATAAAGCTGGCGCCGGTTTGGGCGCCATCATCGGGTTTGTCACTGCCTGGTCTCTGTGGTCAATCTCCCGCCTCCCTATAGAAATGGCGCTGATCAACCCCAAAACCGCCCTGCTGCGTTATGCCATCACCTTTATCGTCCCCCCCTTATCCGGCCTGGCTGCGCATGCCTTGAGTAAGTTCATGGGGTAAATGAAGCCCAGTCACTCTGGTTGTAATTAGTTCTTTCGCCTGAATTAACCTGCCCAATTAATGTAAATACACGCGCGTCACACGCGGGTTGATCTGACAGGTCACCTCATAGGTGATGGTATTCAGCGTCTGCGCCCACTCTTCACAGGTGATCTCCTCATCGCCGCTCCTGCCCATCAACACGACCTCGTCCCCCACCTTCACATCCGTCGTTGGCCCCAGGTCAACCATGCTCTGATCCATACATACCCGCCCCACCAGTCGATACGAGCGCCCGTTGATCAACACCCTGCCCCGGTTTGAAAACAGACGATTAAAGCCATCCGCATAGCCTACGGGAATGGTGCCGATCCATGTATCCTGCGGGGCAAACCAGGTGCGCCCGTACCCGATACTCGTCCCGGCGGTTACGTATTTGAGAAATGAGACGCGTGTGTAAAAACTCATCCCGGGCTTAAGGGGGATCGTGCGTGGGGTGCGCGGGTCGGGATACGTCCCATATACCATCACACCCGGACGCACCATGTCCAGCCATCCCGAATCATGCCCCAGCACCGCGCCCGAATTGGCACAATGCACCAGGTCTACCCGGCGACCAATGGCTTTATGGATATCCTCAGCTACAGCCTTGAAGCGCTGAATCTGTCCCCGGGTGTAATCGGGATCGGGGTCATCGCTGATTGGCAGATGGGTGAAAATCCCCTCCAGCTCCAGGTTTGGGCAATGCTGATCGATGAACGTTGCCAGCGCTGGCGCTTCTGAGATGGACACACCAATGCGCCCCATGCCGGTCTCCACCTTGAGGTGTACAGGCTGCCGCTTTCCTGCTGCGGCACTGGCAGCTTGCAGCGCGTGGATATTTTCCAGCTCGCAGACGGTTAACACCAGGTTGTTGTGGACTGCCGTTTCCATTTCCTCTTCAAAGACCGGTGAAAACTTTAAAATCGGCAAGTGGATACCCGCCTGCCGCAACTGGATGCCCTCCGGAACCGTAGCCACGCCCAGCCAATCCACACCGATTTCCTCTGCCATTCGGGAGACTTCCACCGCGCCGTGCCCGTAAGCATTCGCCTTAACCGCAATCAACAGCTTGCGCTCAGCACCAATGGCCTGGCGAATGCCGTTAATATTGAAGCGAATATGATCCAGATGAATGCGGATGTGAGTCTGGTAGAGCATGACGAACCCAATTATAATCCGTGCACAACTTTTTTCTCAACATAAGGCGAAGTCGAAGCCGCTAAAAGCGCGCTGTAAGTTGGCATAAAGGCAACCTCATCGCCCAGTTGCAGCGCTTGATGTGCATCGCTTACATCCAGCACCAGGTGATCGCTGCTGCCGCCCAGCACGATGATGCCCTCATCCTCCGGTGTCAGACCTTCAATGTCCACATCCTGGCGACCCATGTTGAGCAATGCACGTTTGCGCACACCCCGGTCCTCAAATTCAACCTGGTTGCCAAAGGCATCCTGTCCGCGTGGTCCGATCGGGATCGAGGGCTTGCTTTCAAGTTCGATAATTTCCGCCACGACCCGCAAGCCATCCTGGCGCGTCCCCGGCAAGGGAGAACGGTCGAGCACGTTGCGCCCCAGGATGATCGCCTCGCCAATCCGGAAGTGATTGATCTCAGGCGGCATGCCGCCCTCCATCAACAGGGGCAGGTTGGCGCTGTTCCCACCGGAGAGCATATCCAAGGGCAGGCCTGTCGCCTGGCGGCAGGCATCCCGGCAATCAATCAGGGTGCGCATGTTCTCCGGCGTAGGGATCACCCCGCCATAACAAGCCAGGTTGGCGCCCAGACCGGCAATCTCAATATTGGGCAGTCGGGCGGCATTTTCCACCAACGGAACCACACGATCCGGCCACACACCCTCGCGCAGATCGCCCACGTCCACCATGATGATCACTTTGTGGGTCCGATTTAATCCCACCGCCGCCTGTGACAGCGCTTCCAGCGTCCCCAGGGATGAGTTCAACGAGTAGTCCGCATAGCGAATGACGTTCTCCACCTCGCACAACGCAGGCAATCTCAACATCAAACGGGGCATCTCCGGGTAGGTTTCGGCAGCCAGGCGCAGGTTTTCGGTCCGTGAATCCGCCAGCATGTCAGCGCCTTCTTCTTTAAATACTTTTTGAATCGCCGGGTGCGCCCGCAGCACTTTGGATACACATGCGACCTGTGCACCATGCTCGTGGCATAACCCAAGGATGTATCTGACATTTTCAGCAATCCGGTCGGGGAATATTTCGAGTCGGGGAGTGTACATATTCAATCAAGTCCTTTCTAATGCTAAGCCTGACTTTCAACCCAGGCGAGAAATGTGCTTTTGACCGCATCGGGATAAACTCCAGCCAGGGTGCCAAAAGCTGAAAAGAGATAATCGCGGTCAATCAGTACTGCCGTATCCGGGAGGGGGAGCAGATATTTTCCCGGCCCGGTGCAGATTGAACGCAGAATCTCCGCACCGCCCGGGATGCGCGTCAGTGCGCCGCCGGTGCCAATCACCCATTTAACCGCCGATAGATCTTTTCCCCGCACCACCTGACGCTTGCCTGTTGGGGTGTACACATCGACCACCATGCCGGCATGACGCCGAATGGCGGTTTCCACCGCCCGGGTACACAGCCAGCGCGTCAGGGTCATCTCATGTTCCGTTTTGGGGACAGCCTTTAAGTTCTCGATCTGGTAATGCAAGCCCTCACCCGCTGCCATCTCGATGATGTTGCGGGCATTGACATACACACCCAGGTCGCCTTCCACGGTACGTTTGGCATGCGGTTCTGGCTCGGTCAGGCGGTCTGCCCACTCACGACTGCCCTCGCTGACGCTGTGCACATCGGTAGTGGCACCGCCCACATCAAAGACCAAACAATCGCCCAAGGCTTCGGCAAATAATTCCGCAGCGTGTAAAACTGCGCCCGGCGTGGGCAGGATTTGATGGTCGGTCAGGTCACCCAGGCGGCTCATGCCCGGCCCGTGGATGATATGACGGTTAAATACCTGCTGGATCAGGTAACGCACAGGCTCGATATTCAAAACGTCCACTTCAGGAAAAACATTGTCAGCCAGCAGGGTTTCAATCCCGGCTGTATCAAATATTTCGTTAATCGGTTTGCGGATCACCGCGTTCCCCGCGTAGACGATGGGAATTTGAAGTCCAAGGGAAGCCAGGCTTGCGGCATTCTGCAACACAATCTTCTTTTCACCGTAGTCCACGCCCCCAGCCAGCAGGATGATATTCGGCTTAATGTCCCGGATAGCATCCAGGTCGTAGGCATCCAGGGCGCCAACCGTCACCAGCTTAACAATCGCACCGGCACCCAGGGCAGCCTCACGGGCTGCCCTGGCAGTCATACTTTGAGTCAGCCCGTGGACGGTCATGCGCAGACCGCCCGCGGCTGAACTGTTGATAAAAATTTGTGGGTCATTTAGAGATCGGCCCAGGTTGGCTTCAACCTCAGCCAAAGCCACATCAACGCCAATGCCAACATCACCTTCCGCCACCGTCGTGGTCGAAAAGCCCTGCGCCAGGTGCTCAAAGATTCCCCCCGGTCCCAGCCTGAAGGCATTCGCCTTGGTGATGGTCGAACCGATCTCAATTGTCAGGACATCTTCGTTCACAGATCCTCTACAGCACGCCGCGTTGCTTGAGTGTTTTCACCATCGCATCGACCACTTCAATGCCCTTGGTGCCGCGTCCGAAGGCAGCGTCCAGTCCGGTTTCAGCAGCCATATCAGGTGTCACCTGTGTGCCGCCAGCGATCAGAATCAGCCTGTCACGGATGCCTCTTTCCTGGCAGAGCTCAACCAGTCGCTTCATCTGGATGCGGTGGATATCGCCGTGGCTGATGATCGTCGAGATCAGAATCGCCTGAGCACCGGTTTCAATTGCGGCATCGATCATCTTGCTGATCGGCACCGAGGTGCCCAGGTAATGGTACTTGACGCCATATTTTTCGATGCCGCCGTGTTTGATGTCCAGGATTTCTCGCAGACCAACACTGTGCTCGTCTTCTCCGACCGTACCTGCAACCACTGTCAAGCCGACCTTCAAAACCGCTTCACGCAGTTCCTCTTCGGGAAGTAATTCGATTTTCTCGGGGATCTTCAAAGTGTCGCGATCCACGTCAAAGGTCACCTTCCCTTTAACCTCAAGATAGCAGCCTTCTGCCGGGTGCAACACCATCAGGTTGATCACCTGGGGGTCATCCAATCCCATTCGGCGGGCGATTTCCAGGCCGGCTTCGCGGGCGTAATCCTCTTGCTCGGGAACCATCAACTGCACCAGAACCGTCCCGTCGCCTGCCCATTCCACCTCGGGTCGTATCAGATGACCCTTGCGGTATGGATAGGTCTCCTGCAAACGTCGGTCCGCTGAATCCTCAGGATCCAGCTCGTCGATATAGACAATTTTTTCCGGATGGCAGAGCGTGCAGCCTCCGATCAAATCACACGGACGATCCAATCCCTCCGGCAGGTTGTTGTTCCCAAAATGAGCGCACACCGGTGCCAGGTAATCGGGGTCGCGCGGCACGATCGAATCAGCCGCCACCCCGCCCTGACCGTCCCGGGCAATGCCATCACCGCTGCGTTCAGGGTATTGAGCCGAGTCCACAAAGAAGCCTTGCTCAACTGCGGCAAAGTACCCACCGACCTCGAGGATTTCTTCCAGGAAGCCCACTGCGCGCTCTTTAATATCGCGCGCCATCTCACCCAATGGACCGTCCATCTTTAGGCTGAGCAGTTCTTTAATCCCATCCAGGGCTGACCAGGTCTGCTTAACCGTCTGCACACCGCGGATATTGTTGTAATGCCAGGGCACGTTGCGCCCCTCATCAGGGGTGATGGTGCTTTGGATATCGGCGCTGGTCAGCATCGAGATCAGGGTGTCAATCGTGTGAGTCCGAATGGCCTCTTCGATATCCGATTCAATGTAACGTGTATTTTGTTGGGCGCGCATCTTGAAATCAGAGAAGAAATCGCGTAAAGCCACTGCGTAGGGCAGGTCGTACCATAATTTTGGCGCCGGTGGTGAGTTGGGCGGCACCGTGGAGAGCCCGATCAGCTCCTTGGGCATCCCCGAAGCAAGCGAATAAGCGCAGTTAATCCCATGCTGCACCAGCAGCTCGGGCATCACCAGCCAGCCGGCTTTGGCGGTAGCATTGGCATTATGCGCCCCGTCAATCTGGAAAATCTGACCTGCTGTCATCACGAGCTTGGCTTCAGCCGCATCCACAAAAGAACGATACATGTTGATGTTGCGGTAAAGCACGTTGTACTGCGGGTCCTGGTGAGCCCCATTGACGCCTTCTTCAGCAAACAACACAGCCACCTCAGGCCCAGCCACGCCAGAAACGTAGCTGTGGAAGTTAATTGGTCGCCCAACCTCTTCTTCAATCAGGTCACAGGCTTTGCGGCTGGCTCTGATCTGCTTGCGCGTGATCGGCACACCGCCCACACCCTCAGGAGTGCCCTCCATCAACCCATCAATATGGCTCTGCCCGGTGGTCCGGATCACCATCAGGTGGTCCGCGCCATGCCAGGCTGCCATGCGCATCCGCCGCAGGTCATCCTCAAAGCGACCAGAAGCAATTTCTGTGGTCACCACGCACTCGGGTTGCGGATCGATATCGTCAAAATACTTCGATGCCGGCAGACCGATGCTGTTTTTTAATGGCTCTGACATATTACGAAAGTGAAACGGTCCCATGTCGACGCCATCTTCCATGACTTTACGCCACACCCAGCCTTTGCGCAGCGGACGGTAATTCTCCAGGTCCGTCAGGATGGCTTCAATATCCATCTTTTCATTGGGATTAAGCGGTTTTAATGCGCTCATTGTGTCACCTCCTCAAACAAATTATTCAGGATATCCTTATCCTCCAGGATGGCGGCAGCAGCTTCTCGAATATCACAACCCTGCTTTTCTGCCACACGCAAAAGCACGTGCCCGGCGCCCTTGCCCAGCAGTCCTGCCTGGAGCACCCGATCCACCACCCCATGCGCGCTCAAGCTGTCAATGCCCATACGCAGCAACACAGCGCGCTCGATCGAGGGGGATGTATGTGTACGAGCCAGCTCGGCTATCGGTGCGACAAGCTGGTTGCAAAGGTCCCAAAAATGTTCTTTTAACGCTTCATCCGACATTGTTTTGTATTTTTCCCGGCGTTGTTCAAACCGGGCGATGCGATCATCTGTCATTTTTTCACTTCCTTTACTCATTTCTCTGGTCATAAAATCCAGCTTCAATAAATTTCAAGTGCCTGGGGTGCAGCTGGTTCAAGCACCCAACGTTGATATGTGTTGACGGATCCAATCCTCATTCACCTTCAGATCCGCTGCTAAAAAGCCAATATCAATCTCATCCCACTGATCAACAGGGTGATGATTGGCTGCATTCTTCAGATAGGAACTGCGCAGGCGCTCCATGTCCTGCACTTTGCCCCGCACCTGTTCCAGCCGTTCAGGGATGACAATCGATTGACCGGGCACGCTTTCTTCGGGGTCGCCGCGCCGGACTTCGATGCCATTTTCCCGGGCAAAGCTGAGCTGGCTGTTGTGATGTTTGCCTGCGCCTGTATATTCAGTTTCCTGGACAACCACCACCTGGTCCTGATCCATTTGCCGGGCCAGGGTGATCGCTGCCGTCAGGCTGGTGTTCCCGGCTGGGCCGCGCTCAATGCCTTCGATTTTGGTGAGCAGCTCGGTCACATAAAAAACCTCACCCTGGGTTACCAGCTGGTATTCATCCATATAGCGTAGCGAGCGTGCAGCATTGCGGGGAACGTCCACCCGATCCGGCCAGGTAGCGAAGGGCACGCCAAACCCGGTATGCCCGGTGGTGAAGGATTTACGGTTAAAGTCGCGGTCTGAAGCCATGTGTAGCCCGCTCAAATCTACCGAACAGGCTACGATCCGGGTGTCATCGCATCCTGCTGCCAGCAGACCGCGCGCCGTACCGGTCAGATTGCCACCGCCTGCATGGGTGATCACCACGGCATCCGGGTCCTGCCCGCATTCCTCACGCACCTGCTGGGCGATCTCAAGACCCAGGCTCTCTACGCCCCGAATCCCAAAGGGCGTGTACAGGCTGGCATTGAAATAATGAGTCTCTTCCAGGGTGCGCAACAGTAAGTAGAACAGCTCGGGTCCCACTGAAAGCTTGAGCACTTCGGCGCCGTAAGCTTCGCACTTGCGACCTTTTTCGATAATCTCAGGTTGACCAACACCTCGGCTGTCAAATACCTCCTGGATGATGATCGCCTTCAGCCCGCGCTGCACCGCCTGAGAAGCCACGGCAGCGCCATAATTTCCACTGGTCGCCGCGATCATCCCCCGATATCCCTTGGCTGCAGCTTCATACGCGCTGATCGATGCCCGCCGTGCTTTAAAGCTTCCGGAGGCGTTTGCAGCCTCGTCTTTAAGGAAGATGCGGGCGCCTTTGCCAGGCGGTGAAATGCGTCGCACAGCCCGGGTCAGGTTGTGCAGCTCGAACAGGGGCGTGTTGCCCACCTTGGTCTCATGCTGAATGCGGGCGATATCCTCATGGGAGTAACCCGTCTCTGCCATCATGCGTTCATAATCGAAAGTAATCGGCGAGTGAATGAAATCATCAAAGTCAATCCCTAACGATGCCTTCATGATCTCATTTTTACGGCTCATTACGGCTTCATAGGACATGTCTCGGTTATTCATACATCCTCCCCCAGTCCAATGTCGAGCAGCTCAGGAACAACCGTCCCAAAGGAGTGGGTGTAACTCGGGTTGACGGTCTTCAAAGTACCGTCCATCTCCCTGCCAATCATGGTGCGGATCCGGGCTGGCGAACCCACCTCCGCATCCTCCAGCAAAAATCCGGATACATTCAGCACATAAGGTACTTTTTTGGTTTCCTCGGGCAGCGTAGGAGCACGCTCTTCAGGGGTCAGGATGATTTTTTCGACCTCAACCCATGTTCCCGCGAGAATTTTTGTCATCTTGATCTTTCTCCTGTTGAATCGGATTAAATCCGCCGATGGTATGCGCTCTCACCCATCAACGCGGCGGGAATGGGTAGATCGATCATACGCTTCAATCCCGGTGAGGCAGCCACAACATGGGGGACCATATTCACCGCAATCCCCATGGTGGCGATACCGCCTGCGATCTCCGGCTTGATCGCCATATCGATCTCAGGCACACCGTAGATGTGGATATAATCACCGGTGTCCTGGTCTTCCAGTTGGGGGTGAATTTGCTGTGGGTGGATCAGCCGGATGACTTCTTTGTCACCGCGGTACCCGATGCCCGTATGCGCACAACCAGCCACCATGCCCGGTTCCACCTTGACATGGGGAGTTTCGCGAAAAACATTGCTCACGATCGGCTCGCGGTGCTCTTCGATGCGGTCCACGCCCAGACCGAGTGCCTCGCTGATCATACGGATCGATTCCGGAAAACCCACATGACCAACGATGGTTCCATCAGCAACGCCTTGGCGGAACACCTCCGGTGTGGTGCCGACGCCCTGGGTTTCCATCACGGTCGGTCCGTAGGGGCTCAGGTCGTTCACCCGTGAAGCTTCGATGCGGTCCACCGAATGGCAGCCACCGGTCAGGGCAATCACCAACAAGTCCAGCACATAACCGGGATTGACGCCGGTTCCCAACACCGTCACGCCCTGCTGTTTGGCAAGCTGATCCAGTTCCTGAGCCAGTTCGGGATTTTGCGCTTCAGCATCCGACATTTCCTCAGCAATCGAGATGACATTGATGCCAGCATTGATGATCTTTCTCAGGTCAGGCATCTGGTGTGCCACCCAGGACGTCGTTGCGATGATGACAATATCAACCTTATCCCGGTCAAGAACGGTTTCTGGCTGATCGGTAACGATCACGCCTAAATCCTTACCCACACCCAACACCTGACCCAGGTCTTTGCCCACATATTCCGGGAAGCTGTCAATGGCAGCAACAATCTCCAAGCCTGGCTTTTCAAGCGTCAACCGGGCCATTCCGCTGCCCATGGCGCCTAATCCCCACTGAAGCACTCGTATTGTTTTTTTCATATTTCGCTCCTTGTTCTGTAAAAAAATAGTTAAAAGACCAGTTCAATCTAGAACTGGTTTCAGCTAACTGATGCTCGTGATGTAGCCATGCTCAGTTGAAAAATGCCCCGTACCAGACATCCAATTGGCATTTTCAATGTTCGTCCCCAAACCGGGCAATTGTCCCGATTCGATTCTTGATGAGGGAAAGGCACCTGGCGCTTTAAATAATAATTCAAAAAAAATGATCGCATATCAATAAGGTACAAAGCGCACATCGAAGGTCTGTCCTACCCGCACCCCATTATACCTGATTATTTCTTTTCCATTGGAAGCGGATTGATGTTTATAAAAAACAGTCCGAACGTTGCCTGATACTGCTGTTTTGGTCAACGTCGGACTGATTTATTAGATTTTTTTACCGCAAAAGAAATCTCAACGGTTAATAGGAGCTATTCGCGTGTGAGATCTCCAGGTCTTTTACATACACGAAATTCGGCACAATCAGGGCGGTTGGATTGCGAGCGCCGTAGCTTGCCGAAACATTGTAGACCACCTGTCCATCGGAAAGCCATGCAATTTTTTCACCGAAGATATCCAGCAAGCTCTGGGTTAAGCGAACGTTAAAGGGCACCACCACGCTTCCATCCTGCTTAAGCAACAGGGCGCCAAACCGTGAGCTGCCAGTGACCAGCCCCTGGGACGGGTTAACAAAGTTCATGTAATGAATATAGGGGATATACAGCACGTCTTTGTCGCGCGGGGCTTCAACCAGCTCTTCAAGCGTGTTGATGGGTTTGTCACCGCCGCTTAACAGCAGGCTTTTATGCATCACACTATGCCCGGTCGGTTGGGCGCCAAACTCATCGGCACTATCCTGGTTCCATGTAAAGGCTTTAAAGGTGCCCTGCTCAAAAATTGTGAATGGCTTGCGCGTGATCCCGGTTAAATCAACCGAGAAGGGGAAGGTTTCAATTCGGGTTGGATCATCCACCAGGGTGAAGGCGCTGCCCAACACCTGGGTGTCCAGGTGTTCTTCTTTAAGGAAGGAAAAACCGCGCTTCATCATGCCGCCATTAAAACCAATCCAATTCATGGTATTGACCAGTTCAGCAATGGCTGCAGGTCCGAAGACAATGTCATACCGCCCCAGGGGAAGTTGTATTGCTGGCGCGTTCTGGTAATGCCCCAACAAATAAGCCAGTTGGCGGTGCAGTGCTGCAGGGTTCAAATCTGTTTTCTTCTGCGCAGACTGCTCAGCAATCACCTCCCATTTGAGGGTTTTGTGTGAAAGCACAATCGTGATTTGCGCATCTGAGGTAACGAAAGCCAGGGCATGCTCCGAGTTCGTGTTCATGATCGCAATCACGTTTTTTCCACTGGAAAAAATGCCACCCAAATTGATCTGGTCCGTTTCCATCCCGGCAACAGCCCGGTTAAAATAATCCAGCTTTTCTGCGTTGCTGATCTCTGCCAGGTTTGAATCGAAGGCCGTTTCTTCAATAATGGTTTCCTGATAAACGGGGATCGAGGGCATATAGCTGAGTGGCTGGGTATGTTTGAGGATCTCAGCAGCCTGCAGTACACCATCTTTCATGTCATCAATGGCGTCAAGGTTGGTGATCAGCGAGAAACTTGCCTGCCGATTCTCTTCGTGGGCAGTAATTTCCAGCCGCACCAGGTGTTCGTTTGTATTCAATGAAATTGCCGAGTTAGCAAAGCGCATCAAGGCGCTGTCTTCTTCGTGATAGAAGAACTCAGCCACAATGCCTTTTTCAATCGCAAATCGACGTAGTTCTTGTAATCTTGCAATGATTCTTTCGTCCATTTTTTATTCTCCGATCCGTACATCATCAAACCGGCAAACGGGGATGCCATGACCCAATTGCATGATCTGGTTGGGCTGCCCTTTGCTACAATTATCCACGTATTTCAACTCCCAGGTCGATTCATCGCCCACGGCAGACAGGGCATTATAAAACTTAAGGGTGTCGCCTTTGTACGTGGCATTTTTCACCACATGGGTGACCTCGCCATCCTCCACCAGCCAGCCAATTTCGGTAGCAAAATGAAATTGTTCCCGGTTCGAGCCAATCGACCAGCTCTTGTCGCCGTCCAGCACAATCCCCTTTTCAGTATTCTTGATGATATCCTCCAGGGTGCCATCATCGCCGGGATCGATATTGATATTGGTCATACGTTCAATCGGTACTCGGAAAAAACTGGTCGCCCGATTAGCCCCGCTGCTGCCCTGGAAAATTTGCCTGCGCGCTGTGGCATTGGCTTCTTCAACCATTTGCCGCCCGGTGATGGCTCCAACCAGGATGCCCCTGTCGATCAACAGGTTATCCTGCGCCGGAACGCCGTCATCATCGAAGCCAAAACTGCCCGGGCTGTTGACGGCAGTCGCATCGGCACGCGCCGTCAGCTTCTCCGACCCATAACGCAGGGTGCCAAAATCATCCAGGGTGACGAAAGAACCGCCGGCAAATGCCAGTTCGTACCCTAAAATGCGGTCCAGCTCCAGCGCGTGACCGATCGTTTCGTGGGTTTGCAGGAACATGATACCCGGCAAAAGGATCACCGACCGGTCGTCCTTGGGGCAGGGTTCCGCTTTCAAGACCTGGTTAAGCTCACGCACAATGCGTTCAGATTCGCGAGTGAAAAGCTCTTGATCGATGGTTTCCCAACCGCGGGTCTCACCCAGGCGAGAGGGGCGGAAGGTGCGCTCGTGCGCCATGCCTTCTTCATCCATACCCATCACAGCAATCGAAGGAAAGACCTCAATGATGTGTTTTTCAATTTCACTCCCTTCTGAATCGATGTAGATGATTTGCTTACGCATGAAGTTCAACCCGACGATGCGTTGAGCCACACCAGGCTGGTTAAGCAGGTCATCCATATGCTTGAGAAAGCCCACTTTTTCACCGTAGGTCACGTTGAACGGGTCAATCTGGTTCGGGCTGGTAAAACTCGCCTGGATAGCGTCCTTCTCCGCCAGGCGCACCGGGAAGGTCACCCGCTCTGCTGCTGTGCGAGCGTTATCCAGGGCGTTTTCAAACACTCCCGGCAGGTTGTTCATATCCGAAGAGGCTGAAAAACCCCAGGCACCTTTGTAGAGCACGCGTACGCCGATCCCGCTCTCTCGTGAGGCGCTGGCGCTCTTCAGGTTGCCGTTCCACATGGCAAGGTATTCCTCCTCCTCAACCGGGTACCAACGGGCATCGGCATAGATCGCGCCTTCCGAAACAATGCGGTCAATTTGCGCTTTAATTTGTTTTTGCATCCGTATCACTCCTTGTTCAATAAACTGCACACACTGCTTATGAGAAAAATTAGATGTTTATCTAAAACACCCTCTAAGTATAACATTATTTTGATCAATCTCGAAGCGAAGTCGGAGAAAACGAAGCAGAAAGCAGGCGGACTTCCGGCAGTCAACGACCGGTCAATCCGCCATAGTTTCCTCGCAGCCTGAAAAACCGCACTGTTATACCCTGACAAATACGCTCATCTGTGAGGGACCCCGGTTGCCCCATAAATGATAGGGGATGAAAGTCAATTCAGCGCCGCTAATTTCGCGTCCAGTGATAGTCACCGCCCCATCAAACAACTCGGAAACCTGCGCCTCCAGGCTAGCGCTGTTTAGCCGCGCCGCAAAAAGGTCAACGCCAGAGTTATCAATGCTCTCCAGGCAATACACCAGAGGACCGCGCGCGATGGCAACCTTACCGCTCACCGACCTGACCTTCCGGTGAGCGTGCAAAATCCGAATGGGTAGTTCAAAGTCCAGCATCACCTGGTCACCAACCTTCCATGTGCGGGTGATCTCTAACCAGGTTGCCTCTTGTGGCATCAAGGTTGCTGCAGGAGCGCGTTTTACCAGCCGGATATCCACACCATTCAATACCACCCTGACCGCTGACACCCAGGAAGGCTGCCGCATCCTGAGCGTGATCGGTTTTCCGGGTGCAGCACCAATTCGAATCTTTACCTCGCCAGACCAGGGCAGCCCGCTTTCAAGATCCATCTCCAGCTCCCCATCCGGCATCGACAGCCGGTGCTGGCTGCTGAAATATTGCTGGATATAAACCGCCTCATCGTCGAAATCCAGAACATCATCCTGTAGAGCAGCCCAGGTTCGAGAAAGGTTGGATGGGCAGCAGGGCACTTTGTACCACGCCCGGCGCTCGATGTCTCCCGTTGATGCAAGCGGGTTATTGTACAGGTAGGCTGTTCCTTCCCAGCCCATACCCACCAGAGCCGCATTGTAAAGTTGCCACTCAAACAGGTCGCTATATTGTGCTTCGTGGGTCAATTTTAACATTTCTCGGTTCCAGTACATGCTCCCCAATGCCGCGCAGGATTCAGCATAAGCCACAGCCGGGTCCAGCTCGTAATCCCGGCCAAAGCCTTCAATCCCGGGCAGTGAACCGACGCCGCCCGTAAGGTACATTCGCCGCCGAACCATATGCTGCCAGCTTTTCGCCAGCGTCCCACGGTATCCTGCTGTCCCGGACAGGCGGTCGAGCATGGCTCCGGCGGTTTGCAAATAAGCAAAGCGCACCGCATGCCCAACCGGGACAGCCTGGCTGGCCAGAGGCTTGTTTTGTTGCAGCAGCTTTCCGGTTAGGGCGCTGAAATAAAAACGCAGTTGATTCAATGGAGGACTTTTAGCCGTGTTGCCCGCTGGCAGGGGCTCGGCTGGCGCAGCCTGATCCTCATTAACCTGCTTTTGCGCTTGTTCCACCCGCCGGTTATTACTGATAAATTGTCTGACAATCTCAAAGGCGAAAAACCGGTCTCTACCGCGTTGCTCCACGAACTGCCTCGCCATGTTAAAATAACCCTCATTCCCGGTAACTTCAAACAAGCGCAGCAGGGCGATCTCAATTTCCTCATGCCCAGGGGTCAAGCGCGGTCCTTTACCGTAAAAATCCTCCGTGATTCGGTCCGCAAGCCGCCTGGCAATATCCAGTAGCGCTTCATCCCCCGTTGTCCGGTACCCGGCGATGCAAGCCTCAATCAGGTGCCCGTGGCAGTAAAGTTCGTGCTCAATTTGTAGATTCACCCAGCGGGTTCTCGGAAAATGAATTTGATTAAAGGTGTACAGATACCCGTCCTCCGCCTGTGCCCCGCGGATCAATTCTACGAACTCTTCCACCAGCTCGGTTAAACGTGGCGCAGGCGCCTGAGCGAGGATGCGACAAGCTGCCTCCAGCCATTTGTACGCATCCGAATCAGCGAAATACAAGCCCTGACGCGAAACGGGTTTCCCTTTTGCCAGAATGCGGAAATTATCAATGCAACCGGTCGCTTCCAGTTGCGCCCACTGATGAAAGATCGCCGACTCCCGATTGACGGCTTGCCACCGCCCCCAATATCCGCCAGTGAGCCGCGACTCAATCCCTTTCATCTTGGACTGTCTTCTGTTTGCGGGTCAACGCCAGGGGGATCAGCGAAAGCAGCGTGATCAGTGACCCCACCTGGAAGATAATCGGCACCGGAATAAAGCCCTCCTGGCCTGCCAAATGGGTCGGGATGCCATACGAGCGGATCAACCAGGAGCCAATGGCTGGACCGATCACCATGGGAATCGCGATCCAGAAGATCATGCGTATCCCTAAGAACTTGCCGCGGCTTTCTTCTGGCAGCAGATCCTTTAACCAGGCGACTGAGGCAATGCCAGCCGCCACAGAAAATGCCTGCCACAACAAGCCAGAAAGGGCTAGCAGCGGCAGGCTGCGCACCATTGAGAACACAATGCCACCCAGGCTGCTGATGATGATCCCGATGGCAATGATCAAGCGTTTGCGCCAACGGTCTGCCGCAATCCCAAAGGGAATCGCCAGCGCACCCGATCCCAGCATCACCGCCCCGCCAATAATACTGAATTCCGTTTTCGTCACGCCCACGAAATTTTCCAGGTAGACGATCATATACGGAAAGGATACCTGCATCCCGATGCTGGAGATCATAATGAAGAGCAATAAAATAAACAGCATACGGTTTTCTTTAAAGGTGTTAATGGAAAACAGGTCGGCGAATTCCTTCCAAAATGGAGGACGAGAGACGGGTTCTTCCTGGGAACCATCGGGTTCCTGCAAGAACAGCCCGCCCAGGAACCCCACCAAAATCACAATGGCGCCCAGCGCGTAAAAGAAAATAAAGTATCCAAAAGCGTCGATCAACATCCCCGCAGCTACCATTGCCACAATCTGCGCCAGGAAGACGCTCAGGTTTAACACCCCCTCCACTCGGCCGCGTGTCTCGCTGGTAGCCACATCCACCGTCCAGGCGTTAAAGGCAGCATCGTTCGCTGTTGAACCAAAAAAGGTCATCACCGAATCGGCAATAACCACCATGACTACAGCCAGCAAGGTGATTTTAATATACGCCACCGTCGGGAACAGGATCGTCGAAAGCCCCCACAGGATATACCCGAGCAAAATATATGGTCGACGTTTTCCCCAGCGGGTGCGCGTGCGATCGCTGAGGGTTCCCATGATCAACGTGGTTAAAGTCGCAGTCACCGCACTGGCCGCTACCATCCACGCGATCGGTCGCGGGTCAGGCGTGATGGTATCGAACACAAAGGTGTTGAACCACGAGTTTTCCACAGCCCAGGCAATCTGCCCGGTTAGCGCCAGGGCAAACATGACAGCCCAGTTACGTTTCGTCAGTTGGTTGGGGGGAGTTTCTTGCATGCTTCTCCTTTGCAATCATAGCCGTAGAAAGATTTGTTTTATACGCCAAGTATACAAGAAAATTTTAGATGTAGTAGAAAAAGTTTCTTGACAAGATATGCCTTTATGATAACATTGACACAAGACTGGGCTTGCGCCATCGGTTCAGTCTGCCTGGCAAAGAATGCATTGATTTTTCAACCGGTCAAGTGGAGGGCCATCGATAAACATGCAAATCTGAGCCATATTTCAAATCTCTTGTAAACATTCAAAAGGAGGAGCATTTTAATGAAAGAAAAAAGTATTTTGACGAAATGTGTGATGCTGATGTTGATTGCACTTGTGCTTTTTGCATCAGGTTGCCGCACAACCACCCCACCTGTCGAAGAGCCGGTCGTTGAAAAACCCGAAGCAGTCGAAGAAATCGTCTCCAAAGATGCAAAGTACAAAATCGGCATCATGACGGGCACCGTATCCCAGGGCGAAGAGGAATACCAGGAAGCGCTGAACCAAGTCGCTAAATACGGTGACCTTATCGTCCATGCCACCTACCCGGACCAATTCTCCACTGAAATGGAAACGACCATCTCACGCACCGTTGAAATGGCTTCCGATCCTGATGTCAAGGCTATCGTCTTTGTCCAGGCTGTCCCGGGTGCTGCTGCTGCCATCGACAAGGTTCACGAAACCCGCCCAGACATGGTCTTTATCGCGGGTGTGCCCGCCGAAGACCCGGCGGTCATCGCCAGCAAAGCCAACATCGTCATGCAGGTCGACGAAATCTCCATGGGTGTCACCATCCCCACGCTGGCTTACGAAATGGGCGCCAAGACCTTCATCCACTACTCATTCCCACGGCACCTCTCCTACGCGACGATTGCCCGCCGCTTGGAGATCATGAAGGAAACCTGTGCAAAACTCGGCATTGAACTCGTCGAAGTCACTGCACCCGATCCAACCGGTGATGCCGGTATGTCCGGCGCGCAACAGTTCATCGTTGAAGACGTGCCACGACAAATCGCCACCTACGGCAAGGACACCGCTTTCTTCTCCACAAACTGCGGTTTACAGGAACCCTTGATCCGTATGATTTGGGAGGGTGGAGCCATCTATCCGCAGCAGTGCTGCCCCAGCCCCTACCATGGATACCCCGCCGCATTGAACATCGATGTCTCCGGGCATGAGGGTGACGTCCCCTACATGCTGGAACAAATCGCTGCCAAACTGAAAGAAAAAGGCCAGGAAGGCCGCATGTCCACCTGGGGTGTGCCCATCAACATGCTGATGATCGATGCAGGCGTCCGTTTTGCCATCGAGTATGCCGAGGGCAGAGTTGACCCCAACGATACTGCAGCTTTCAAAAGAGTCATCAACGAAGCTGCTGCAGCGCGTGGCGTTGGAGAAGTAACCATTACATCCTACGATGAAGAAGTTAAACTCGATAACTTCCTGATGCTGCTGTGCCCCTTCCATGATTTTTCCGGTGGTGTTGTTACAGAAAAACCAGCCGTCGAACCCTATAAAATCGGCATCATGACGGGCACCGTATCCCAGGGTGAAGAGGAATACCAGGAAGCACTGAACCAAGTCGCTAAATACGGTGACCTTATCGTCCATGCCACCTACCCGGACCAATTCTCCACTGAAATGGAAACGACCATCTCACGCACCGTTGAAATGGCTTCCGATCCTGAGGTCAAGGCTATCGTCTTTGTCCAGGCTGTCCCGGGTGCTGCTGCTGCCATCGACAAGGTTCGCGAAACCCGCCCAGACATGGTCTTTATCGCGGGTGTGCCCGCCGAAGACCCGGCGGTCATCGCTGGTAAAGCCAACATCGTCATGCAAGTCGACGAAATCTCCATGGGTGTCACCATCCCCACACTGGCTTACGAAATGGGCGCCAAGACCTTCATCCACTACTCATTCCCACGGCACCTCTCCTACGCGACGATTGCCCGCCGCTTGGAGATCATGAAGGAAACCTGTGCAAAACTCGGCATTGAACTCGTCGAAGTCACCGCACCCGATCCAACCGGTGATGCCGGTATGTCCGGTGCGCAACAGTTCATCGTTGAAGACGTGCCACGACAAATCGCCACCTACGGCAAGGACACCGCTTTCTTCTCCACAAACTGCGGCTTGCAAGAACCCTTGATCCGTATGATTTGGGAGGGTGGAGCCATCTACCCGCAGCAGTGCTGCCCCAGCCCCTACCACGGATACCCCGCCGCACTGAACATCGATGTCTCCGGGCATGAGGGCGACGTCCCCTACATGCTGGAACAAATCGCAGCCAAACTGAAAGAAAAAGGCCAGGAAGGCCGCATGTCCACCTGGGGTGTGCCCATCAACATGCTGATGATCGATGCAGGTGTCCGTTTTGCCATCGAGTATGCTGAGGGCAGAGTTGACCCCAACGATGCTGAAGCTTTCAAGAGAATCATCAACGAAGCTGCTGCAGCGCGTGGCGTTGGAGAGGTAACCATTACATCCTACGATGAAGAAGTTAAACTCGACAACTTCCTGATGCTGCTGTGTCCCTTCCATGATTTTTCAAAATAAGCACATCAAAATAAGATAATCGACCTAACAAAGCGCCGGCTTGCGCTTGTAAAAGCCGGCGCTTTTATGGATAAGGATTAAGGAGGCACGGTTTGGAAAGTGAATACCTATTATCAATGAACAATATTTCCAAAGAATACTACGGTAACCGCGTGCTGAAAAATGTCACCTTACAGATTAAACCCGGTGAAATACACGCCCTCGTTGGCGAAAATGGGGCAGGTAAAACGACGCTGATGAACATTCTTTTTGGGATGCCGGTGATCTTTTCTACGGACGGTTTCCAGGGAGAAATTCTAATAAATGGCGAAAAAGCGGTCATCGATGACCCGCATAAAGCGATGTCTTACGGGGTTGGCATGGTTCATCAAGAATTCATGCTGATTCCCGAGTTTACTGTCACGGAGAATATCAAAATTGGCAGGGAGATCGGTGAGACGACTGCCTTTAGCAAAGTCTTCGGCAATTTGTTAGAAAAAATGAACTGGGAGAAAATGGCAGCAGATGCCAGGCGTGCACTTGATGACATTGGCATGGATATTGATGAATATGCCAAAATATCAGGCATGCCAATTGGTTACCGACAGTTTGTAGAAATCGCGCGCGAGATCGATAAAACGGGTATCAAGCTCCTCGTATTTGATGAGCCAACAGCGGTACTCACTGAAGGTGAGGCGGAACGCTTGCTTGAAATCATGCGGATCATTGCCAGTAAAGGCATCGCCATCATTTTTATCACCCACCGTCTGACTGAGGTCATGATGGTTGCGGATAGCATGTCGATCCTCCGTGACGGAGAGCTTGTCGCTCGAAAAAATGTTAAAGACACCAACCTGGTTGAAATTGCCCAGTTGATGATCGGTCGGTCAGTCGAAAGGCAAGAAGACGAAGATCAAATCAACGAGCGCAAAATATCAGATGAGAAAATTGCCCTGGAATTAAGAAATTTTCAAGTGGACATGCCTGGGGAAATGGTCAAAGGCATTGATGTCCGCATTCGCGAAGGTGAAATATTTGGTTTCGGTGGCCTGGCTGGACAGGGAAAAATTGGCATCATCAATGGCATAATGGGGTTGTTTGAAACCAGGGGAGATATTATTGTCCATGGGAAAAAACTCGATCTCAGCAAATTGGGCGAGGCACTGCGCAACGATATCGCCTTTGTGTCGGAAGATCGACGAGGGGTCGGATTGCTTCTGGGCGAATCGATTCAGCTCAACATCGTATTTTCAGCAATTCAAATAAAAGAAGAATTTCTTAAAAAATTTGCGGGCTTAAAATTTATTGACAAAACAAGAGCAGAACAACACACCCAGGAGATGATCAAACTTCTGGATATCCGCTGCACAGGTCCTTCACAAACAAGTGGTAGCCTTTCCGGCGGAAACCAGCAAAAAGTCTGCCTGGCGCGCGCGCTGACGATGAACCCAAATATTCTGATCGTATCAGAACCCACTCGCGGCATTGATATTGGCGCAAAGAAACTCGTTTTAGATTATCTTCTGAAAATCAATCGGGAACAGGGCACCACCATTATTATGATCAGTTCCGAATTGGTGGAATTACGCTCGTTGTGTGACCGGATCGGTATCGTCTTTGAAGGTGGACTATTCTCCATTATGGACCCCGATGACCCCGATTCTGCCTATGGCCTTGCCATGGCTGGCGTGCGAGAGGAGGTTTTGGCATGAAAAAATTAAAAACCATCATTGACAATGTCGGCCTGCCCAGGTTGATCATTGGGCTTTTCTTCATACTTTTGCTGATAACCTCACTGGCTGTGGGATTCGATCCGGGCGTATTGTTCAGCGATGTCCTTCGACGTGTTTTAATGTACAGTATCCTGGTACTTGCCATGATCCCGGGTGTTCAAAGCGGAATCGGGATGAATTTTGGCATCTCAATCGGCATCTCCGCTGGTCTTTTAGGGGCAGTTTTATCCATGGAGGTAAGTTTTGTTAACAACTGGGCTGAAAAATTCGGCGCCGCCAATCCATGGCTCACCATTCTTTTAGCCCTTGCCATTGGCATCGTCATTGCGGCAGTCCTCGGATATTTATATGGGTTGCTGCTCAACAGGGTAAAAGGCTCTGAAATGACCGTGTCAACCTATGTTGGCTTTTCAGTGATTGCCTTTATGAACATCGTTTGGCTTTCATTTTCCTTCCAAAACGGCGAACTGAGCTGGCCTTTGCAGGGAAAAGGTCTGCGTAACACGGCCAGCCTGGCGGGAAGCTTTGGGGGTTTACTCAGTGAACCCACTGTGATACAAGATACCCAACCCGCATGGCTGAAGTGGCTGGCTTTTAATGTCGGCGGCGTCACCATTCCCCTGGGATTAATCCTTGTTTTTGTATTATGCGCCTTCGTTATTTGGCTCTTTTTACAAAGCAAAGCGGGTATCGCCATGAGCGCCGGCGGTGAAAATCCAACCTTTACAACCTCGAGTGGCATCAATGTTGACCGAACCCGTATCTTAGGAACGGTTATTTCAACGGTGTTTGGCGCCGTTGGCATCATTATGTACGCGCAAACCTACGGCTTCCTACAATTGTACAACGCACCGTTGATGATGGGGTTTGCCAGTGTTGCAGCCATTTTGATCGGTGGAGCATCCGTTCACAGAGCAGCCATACCTCATGTCATTATTGGTACCCTGCTGTTTCAAGGTATTCTGGTAACAGCATTACCGGTGGTGAACGTCGTGATTCAAATTGGTGTACTGCCTGAAGTCCTCAGAATCATCATTTCAAACGGCATCATCTTGTATGCACTTTCAAAAGCGAAAGGCGAAAACCAATGACGAAGATAAAAACAATTAGCAAAAATATCGGCTCATACCTTTTCGAAAACAAGGTAATGATTGCCTTCGCTCTGGTCTGTCTTGGTGCCATTTTGCTATCCGGCAGCCCGATGACGTTCATCGTCGATGGTGTCATCACCCGCATCGGCAGAAATACATTCACGGTCCTGGCGCTGATTATTCCTGTCATCGCCGGGTTAGGGTTGAACTTTGGCATGGTCATCGGTGCTATTGCTGCTCAAATCGCCTTATTTTGGGTCGTTCATTGGGGCATTGGGGGATTCGGTGGCATGATGCTGTGTGTATTGATTGCTACCCCGATTGCCGCATTTTTTGGTTTTCTGGTTGGCAAGCTCTTCAACAGGATGAAAGGCACTGAAATGATTGCCGGCTTGATCCTGGGCTTTTTTGCCGATGGGCTTTACCAGTTGTTATTCCTGGTTCTCATCGGTGGGGTCATCCCGGTCGACAACCCGACCCTGATCATCTCTCATGGCGTGGGTGTAAAGAATACCATCGACCTCGCAGGTACCTTAAAATATTCTCTTGACGCGATTCGCATGCTGGATATCCTCACCGTTGTGTTCTATGGAATCCTGGCGATAACGGTTGTTAAAGTTGTCCTTCACTTTTTGAAGAAATACACACTCAAACGTAGCGATTTCTTCCAGTTTGCGGTGATTGCAGTTCTATTTGGGATTTCCTATATCCCGGTCATTGAAACCTTTTTATTCGCAGATCGATTGGAATTGCTGAGTGCTGTTACCATCGGCTTGATCGTCATTGCGGTTTTACAGCTAATCAATATTGTGCGGAAGAAACTGATCTTAAAAGAGGAAGAGTACTCCATCCGCAAACCAGTGCTGACCATCATCCTGTGCGCAGCGCTGTATGCTGCAACATACATTCCGGAAATAGAAACAATACTTCTGACCGTTAAAATGCCGGTGTTGCCTTTCCTGTTAATTGGTGTGCTATGCCTGTTTAACCAGAAAATCCTCGATACGCGTTTGGGTCAGAATATGCGCACGACCGGACAGAGCCAGAGCGTCGCCCTGGCGTCAGGAATCAATGTCAACCAGACTCGAGTCATTGCCATGATCATTTCTACCGTTCTGGCGAGTTGGGGGCAGTTGATCTATCTGCAGAATATTGGCACCTTTGCCACCTACGGCGCACACCTGCAAATTGCACAATTTGCCATCGCTGCATTGCTGGTCGGCGGGGCTTCGGTCCAAAAAGCGACCAATAAACAAGCCATCATCGGTGTGATCCTCTTCCATACCCTGTTCATCGTCGCCCCGCAAGCGGGTAAAAACCTGTTCGACAATGCCCAGATCGGTGAATATTTCCGGGTGTTCGTCTCTTACGGCGTCATTGCCCTATCGCTTGCCATGCACGCCTGGAAAATGGTCGAGAAAAAGACCGAAGAACCACCAGAAGAATTAGAAAGCCTGGATGTCGGCCAGGAAACTCCGACAGAAATAAAAGCTGTGTAAAACAACAATCATCATCAACACAAACAGCCGCGAAAGGTCTCTTTCGCGGCTGTTGTTGATGATCTACAAGTGTTCGCCGGGCAATCGGAATGGCTCGTTTGTCCAGGCGAATTTAACCCGTGTTACTTAATAAACGTGTTCTCGCGCAATTCACTGAACGCCTGATTTAGCTCCTCCCGAGTATTCATCACAATCGGACCGCCCCAGGCGATTGGCTCATCCAACCGGGGCGCGTTGAGCAACAACAACCGCACGCCAGCAGCACCCGCACGCACCCACAAGCGCTCACCTTCATCGAATAAAACCACGCTCTTTTCATCAATCTGCTGATCGATTGCGGGGTCAAATCCGGCTGAACCCGACAGAATATAAACAAACAGGGTCGTGTTCGGGACGGTATCCAGCTGCCACACCTGACCAGCTTGGACCTCAATATCCAGGTACAGGGGCTTGACAAATTTGCCCTCAAACGCGCCCTGCTGCCCCCTGTACGCCCCAGCGATGATACGCACACGGGCTGAGTCCTCATCAACCACTGGCACATCAGCAGACAGGATATCGTTATACGCCGGTGCGGTCATCTTGTCCCTGGCGGGTAAATTAAGCCAGAGCTGGCAGCCCAAAAGGCGCTCCGTTGGCTGGGGCATCTCCTGGTGAATGATGCCAGAGCCCGCCGTCATCCACTGGCAGTCGCCATCCAGAATGCTGCCCCGGTTGCCCAGGCTATCGCCGTGTTCCAGATCGCCTTTGATCAGGTAAGTTACTGTCTCAATGCCGCGATGCGGGTGCCAGGGGAATCCGCGGATGTAATCCTCGGGGTTGGTGGAATCGAAGGCGTCCATCAGCAGGAAGGGATCGAAATCCTGGGTTTCATCGTGCCCGAACAAGCGCACCAGGTGTACGCCGGCGCCGTCAATGGCGTGTCTTCCGTGAATGATTTTTTTGATTTTCCTCAAAGCGTTGTCCACAATTAATGATCCTTTTCTACCCGTAATCAATACCGGGCTGACACCGCTTGCCAGCCTGTTAACCATCGATAAGATAGTTTACTTGATCATAGAATCTGAAATTGCCCTTGTCAACCGGATCCAGGAGAGTGCTGGCTTTTGCATCATTTCTGGGGTTGAAAACGTCTTGCCGATTCGATGATTTTTCATAACAAGGCGGCTGAGGCCGTAAAAAAACAGTTCTCAACCTTTTTGCAAATCCATGGTTCAGAAAATCAATCATTCTCCCCTCAATTCTTGCGGTATACTAACCATTGCGAATATTATGAAACCAGAGAAAATTCCTGTTTACTGCACCTTTTATGATGCACCCGAACACGTCTTCCCGGGACACCCCGAGTCACCCCAACGCCTGCAGCTTGTGAAGCCCTGGCTCCAGGACCCCCCCTATCCCGAAATGGTTTGGCTGAATTTTATGCCAGCCCTGGCAAGCGACGTCCTGCGCGTTCACAACGCGACAATCTTGCAAACCTTACAGGCTGCCAGCCGCAGGGGTTCTCACGAGATTGATTCTGCGCCCACTTATGTCACCGAAGCCAGTTATCACGCGGCCTTGATGGCTGCCGGGGCTACCTTAGCCGTTAGCAGGCGCATCCTTTCGGAAGGGCGCGGCCGAGGTTTCGCTATCATGCGTCCGCCCGGACATCATGCGGAAGCAGACCGCCCAATGGGTTTTTGTCTGCTTAACAACCTTGCCATCGCCGCCGCAGATGCAGTTGCGCACGGCCTCGAAAAAGTCGCGATTATTGATTTCGACGCCCATCATGGCAACGGCACCGAAGCCATTTTTTCACACCATCCCGGTGTGGGTTATTTGTCCCTGCATGAAGAATATCTCTACCCGGGCACCGGTCACCAGAATTCAGCGCCACACGCCCGGGGGCGGATTATTAATGTTCCCATGCCTTCCTTTGCCAACCCGGCAGCTTATTTGGGCGTTTTCCAACAGGTTGTCAAGCCGTGGTTAATGGGCTTTGGAGCAGAGATGCTCTTCATCTCGGCTGGATTTGACGCCCATTTTTCAGATCCACTGACCAGCACAACACTGGACACAGATAGCTTTTATCAAATCTCAAAAATCCTGGTCGAACTGGCGGATGATTACTGCCAGAGCCGCATCCTGTTTGGTTTGGAAGGCGGTTACGATGCACAAGCATTGCATGATAATATCCAGGCTTGCCTGGCAGCGCTTTGCGAAAGATCGACATTTCCCGATCATTATGGTCCATCTCCAGGCCATCCGTCCGGCAGTCCGGACGTTGAAAAAATCATTGCGCTGCATCAATTAAGAAAGGAATAAACTATGTTAGAGCTTTACTTCATACGGCACGGGCAATCAACCAATAATCTCCTTACGGAAGATGGCAGCGATACTTATCTATCTCAAAGGTCCACTGACCCTGATCTGACCCCAATTGGCGAAGAGCAGGCGCGCCTGGTGGCGGAAGCCATTGCTCGCCCTTATGTAAATAACGGCTATGACCCCCAGAATCGCTCAGGTTTTGGTCTGACCCATTTATATTGCAGTCTGATGACGCGTGCTGTGAAAACCGGACTGGCCATTGCCGAAAAAACTGGCTTGCCACTGGTCGCCTGGCCTGAACTGCATGAAACCGGTGGACTGTTTGACGTCGAATTTATCGATGAGGAACCGGTTCTCATCGGTCAACCCGGGCCAGGAAGATCTTATTTTCAATCAAATTTTCCTCAATTGATCATCCCCGATGATCTGCCTGAAACAGGCTGGTACAACCGGGAAAAAGAACCTCGTGAGCATTACCCTGTACGCGCCCGGGAGATCGTCAACCGCTTATTAAGCGAGCATGGGGGCACGGACCACCGCGTAGGGATCGTCATGCATGGCGGAATTTTCGGCCACATCCTCACCGCATTTTTTGAAATCCAGGCTGAACATTACTGGTTCCAGATGAACAACTGTGCCATCAGCCGCGTTGATATCTCTGATAAAGGTCATGTCAGGCTGCAATACACGAACAAAGTTGATCCTTTTCCCGATCATCTGGTCACCTGACCGGTGAATGTCTGAAAAATATCTCTTCATCCGCCCAAATCGGGTGAAAAAGAACGCTGTTGTTTTTTCTGTACCTCTTTACGCTTCCTGGGAAACAGGCGCTGGCAAAACCACCAAGGGGTTGGTGCGTTAATTCATATCATAGTGTATAAATTTTGTAATTATTTAAATTATAAACATCAGTGAAAAAGAAAATGGATTTACTTTGATTCACCTGTGGTATTCTTAACAAACTACTGGTGCTCTTATTCATTGAATCGAAGAGGTAACGGTAGAATAATTATGGAAAAAGGCGCATTAGCCAGTCGAGAAGAACGTGATTCACGGAGAACATCAGGTTTATTGAGAGATCCGCTGACGCCTTACCCCAAAGGATTCATCAACATTTACAGGTGCGAAACCTTTGCATCGATCAGCCGGGCATTGGTATCAACACAGATCTTGAAAACAAGCACCATCTCTCAGTTAGGATTAATTCTTAATCATGCCCATCTACGTTAATATCCTCATTATTTTAATTCTGTTTGGTTTCAACGCGTTTTTCGCAATGTACGAAATCGCGATGGTTGCATCCAAAAAGATACGACTGCAACAACGGGCTGATGAGGGAGCGAAAGGTGCGTCTGTAGCACTCAAGATGTTACAAGATCCCGATCAGCATTATCTTTCGACGGTTCAAATTTTGATCACGCTAATTGATACATTGGCGGGCGGTATTGGTGGTGCAAACTTATCCATACCTTTAGCGGAACAAGTCGCCAAAATTCCATGGTTGACGAATTATGCCGGAATTCTATCCCTGGTATTTGTCGTAGTTGTTATTGCCTACTTCTCGATTGTTTTAGGTGAATTGATCCCCAAACGAATGGCAGTCAGTAAACCGGAAAATATCGTTGTCGCTTTATCGCCATTCATTTTCCGATTAACAAAATTATTCCGCCCGCTAACCCTGTTCTTAGCTGCATCGACCAACCTGGGACTCAAACTTTTTCAGATCAACACCGACAAAGACCCTTCAATTACAACTGATGAAATCAAAGGCTACATCGAAGAAGGTCGTCAATTTGGCTTAATTCAGGACGCTGAACAGGAAATGTTCTCGAGTATCTTGCGGTTGGGTGATCGTCGGGTGGAAGCCCTGATGACACCGCGCCTGGAACTCACCTGGATAGACATCAATGCGCCCATCGAGGAGATTTGGCAGCAAATATTGACCTCACCCCATTCCCGCATTCCTGTTGCCGATGGCGACCTTGACCAAACAATAGGCTATATCAAAGTCCGCGATCTATTGGGACATCGCCCAGATGATCCTGATTTTAATATCAGGGATTTCATTAAAGACCCGGTTTACCTGCCAGGGAATATGGCTGCGCTCAAAGCCCTGGACGCCATCCAGAATAGCGGCGTTCACCTGGCGATAATCCTCGATGAATATGGCGGAATTTCAGGCATGACCACCGAATACGACATCCTCGAAGCCATTGTAGGTGAAATCCCTGAAGATAGCATGGATACCGATGTCATGGTTTACCAGCGCGAGGATGGGTCGTGGCTGTTTGACGGTCTTCTCGTGATTGACGAGCTCAAGGAGATCCTCCATTTTTCAGTCATGCCCGGCGAAGAACGCTCGGCTTACCAAACCTTGAGCGGGTTTGTAATGAGCCAGTTGGGGTATATCCCAAAAACAGGTGCAAAATTCACCTATGAAGGGTATTGCTTCGAGGTTGTTGATATGGACGGTCGCCGGGTGGATCGCGTTTTGGTCACCCCGTTACCGGATGAAAGTGCTCAACAAGACCAACCGATAAACTGAGCTTATCTTTATCCCCCTGTAAGATCGGATCAATCGGGCAGTTCTAACAATTCTAACAAGCGCTCCAGGATCTCAACCACACTCGCTTGCATCACCTCGAGCCGATCACCACGAAAATTACACTTGTACGTCCAGGTTTTCTCAGGAAGGCTGATGCCCAAACACACCAAACCCACCGGCTTGGTTTCCGTCGCGCCGGTAGGCCCAGCGATCCCCGTCGTCGATAAGCCGACCTCGGTCTGGAACCGTTTCCGCACACCATCAGCCATTTCTTGAGCCGTTTGCAGGCTTACTGCCCCATAGGTTTCAAGAGTGAAGCCCTGCACATCCAGGAAGTGTTCTTTGATCCGATTGTGGTAAGCCACTACACCGCCGATGAAATAGGTTGAAGAGCCTGAAATCGCTGTGATGGTTTGGCTGAGCATCCCGCCCGTACAGGATTCAGCTGTGCTGAGCGTGTACTCTCGATCAAGCAAACTCCGGGCAACCCGCTTTGAGAGTGATAAAAATTTTTGATCCATCTTCCACCTTTCGTTTTGAAACTCGATTCGTACAGCCCTAAACCGGTTCGTGAGGACGGACAAACCCATGCCATAAAACCTGAGGTGCTGATTGCTACGACTACACTGACCTTAAAAACACCCTGGACGAATGATTCGAACCAGCGCAGGGAGAAGGAATTGCAGCATCAATCCAATTGCAAACGCATGGACCAACCCATGGAACAACAAATCCGCCAGGTCAACACCGGTTCTGTCGCGCCGATACTTGAAATAGGGCGGCACAATCAACAGCGTTAACAGCATTAAAATGATGATAATGACCCAGGACGGAAACAGGTTAATCAAAAACATCGAAACCACGCCAGTGCTTGCAACCACGATGATCACACCGATCATCAACACATTGGCAAAGCGTTCTCCATGCTGCACAGAGATCTCATTCCAGCGTGAGAATCGTATCTTCTCTTCTCCACTGCGTTCACTGTGAAGATCAAATAAAAGACTGAGCGAAATCAACCACAGAAATGGCCAGTACCAGATGCGATTGAGCGAGTCAGAAAAAGTGAAATAACTCGATAAAAATGGCAATCCTGCCAGCAATGCGCCGCGCGAGATGAATGCTACCAAAGGCAGCGCTTTCAACCGGATGGCTTTATGTGAGTAAATCAAACCCAGCACTAGGTTGCCTGCTCCAAAGATCCACGGCCATCGACCCATCAGGGCAAATAAAGCCACCGCGATCAACCCCACGATCGCTGCTGTTAATCGGGCAGTTTTCGGTAAAATCAAGCCGCTCGAGATGGGGTTACGCAAGCTGTTTTTTAATGAAAAAACGTCTTCTGCCGCATCTTCAATATCATTGACCATATGCGCAAAGCCAACCACCAGACCGTTTGCCAGCAGAATCGCCAACAGGCGATCGGACAATATCCCTCCTGCAGTAACTGCCCCTAAAAGAGACGTGATTAGAATAAAATAACCATATTCTTGAAAACGGACAAGTTTGATTAATGCTGAAAATGATTTCTTCAACGGGGTCTCCGGGTACCAATCAATGTGAGTATACCATTTTTCTTTGGCCAAGACCCTGGGAAGAAATTCCAATATTAGGCTATAATCATTGCAAAATTGAGGAGCCCAAAGCAAATCATGCATCCGTATCGGAACAGACTCAAAGAGTCTCTAGGTTCATCGGGTATGTTTAATACATATTTTTAATTAACAATATGGTTTTACATTCGTCTTTAATCAACAACACTGAGTTAGAAGGAAAACAATGGATTTTGACAGCATAATTGACCGACGTTGTACTGAGAGTTATAAATGGCATTATTACCCCGAGGATGTTTTGCCCATGTGGTTGGCAGACATGGACTTCAAAGCTCCTGAACCTGTTATCCAGGCATTAACCGAGCGGGTCAACCACGGTGTCTTTGGCTATGGCAGTCGGCTTGAAGGCCTGGATGATGCCATCCTGCAACACCTGGTGCACTTTTTCGACTGGACCGTTAACCCGGAAGACCTCAACTTTGTCTGTGGCGTTGTGACCGGTTTTGTCCACGCTATCTACAGCCTCACCGAGCCCGGCGAATCGGTGCTAATCCAAACCCCGATCTATCCCCCCATTCTACGGGCACCCCATGCCACGGGCAGGGTCGCAGTTCATAATCGGCTCATCTTGAAAGAAGATGGAAAATATGAGATTGATTTTGACGACTTCGAGGAAAAAGTCGCCTCCGGCGTGAAACTTTTCATACTCTGCAACCCCCACAACCCGGTTGGCCGGGTCTTCACTCGTGAAGAGCTGACCAAAATGGCGGAGATTTGTTTAAAGTACAATGTATGGATCTGTTCGGACGAAATACACAATGACCTGATTTTTTCCGGCTATCAGCACATCCCGATTGCCAACCTTTCCCCTGATGCAGCTCAGATTACGGTCACCTATTTGGCGCCTTCAAAAACCTTTAATATCGCGGGCTTGTCCACGTCAGTTGTGATTGCTGAGAATCCGGTCATCAAAGACAGGCTGAGTCAAACCCTGTCCATGCTTTTAGGTCACCCCAATATCCTCGGTTTACATGCTGCCCGGGCCGCGTACCTGCACGGACGCCCCTGGTTACGCGAGGTGATGCATTACCTTCAGGCAAACCGGGATTACCTGGTCAACTATGTCAACGAAAACCTGCCTGGCATACGCATGTGGTCGCCTGAAGGCACTTTCCTGGGCTGGCTGGATTGTCGTCAACTGGAAGTCGAATCACCCCACCGCTTCTTTTTAGACGAAGCCAAAGTAGGCTTCAACGATGGTATCAGCTTTGGCGAAGACGGCCAGGGTTTCCTGCGGATCAACTTTGGATGCCCCCGCGCCATGCTTGATGAAGGCTTGGTCCGCATGAAAACGGCTCTCGAAAAATTATAAACCCATGTCACCCCAATTGATAAGCGCACAGCCTTCCTCCGCTGAGAAATCAGCAGGGAGGGGCTGCATTGTTTACTCAAACGCTTTCATATTTCTACTGCTGAGCCCGCTGATCATCTACCTGGTTTTAGCGGCTGTGGGAGGATTCCTGATTGTAGCAGATCCGATTGTTCCGGTGGATGCCATCGTCATCCTCAGCGGTGATTCAGGCGACCGCCTGGCAATGGCTGCAGATTTGCTGAAAAGGGGGTATGCCGATACCCTGCTGATCACCAATACCGACCCTGCGGCTAATCAGCTCTTGGCCAGTGAAGCAGAAGCATTGGGGTTTGACAATAGCCGTATTTTCATCACAGAGCGGGCTGTCGACAGCACCCGGGATGAGGCCAGAGCCGTGAAACAATTCGCCGAAGATCATGGTTGGTCCGCATTTATGGTCGTGACCGACCCCTACCATAGCTTCAGGACGCGTTTGATTTTTCGGCACGAGCTGCGCGGCAGTGGAGTGACCATCTCAGTCCGCCCGGTAGTGGGTCACTGGTTTAAATCTTCGACCTGGTTCTTCAGTTGCGCAGGCTGGCAAGCAGTATTTCTTGAAATTGCCAAATTGTTCAATTACTTACTTTTCCATATTTAAATAAAAAAATCGGGCCGCCTGTTTACTTTACAAGGCGGCCCGAAATTATTTTATGAAGAAAGCAGCTCTTCCTCATTCCCGGGGATAGGAATCACATTGGACGCCTGAAAACCCTTTGGACCATGTTCAATGGAGAATTCTACAGCCTGGCCCTCTCTGAGCCGCTTGTAGCCTTCCATTTGAACGGCGGAGAAATGAACGAAGACATCATTCTCACCATCGTCACGGCCAATGAAACCGTACCCCTTGGGGGCGCTAAACCATCTGACAGTTCCAACAAAACGTTCTGACATGCTAATACTCCATCTTTCTTATTTTTTTAAGGTTCGACTTGTTAAGCCTTGTGGCTTAACGCAAATAAATATAATCCTTTCGAACCTTTGTGTCAAGTTATCACGCGATCTATGCAAACATTGCTTATGAAAGCCATTCAAATGTCAAACTAAGGCGGATGTCCATATTTTCCATTTGCAACGTAAGTATTCAGACGGACGGAGCACAACTCAATCCATTTGCAAGCTATACAGGGGCTTTACGAAGTCGGCGTTGACTTCCCTGCAAATAGTTGACAAAATAGGGGTATCGGATAAAATAAAATTCGTTGCCGAAGTGGCGGAACAGGCAGACGCGCTACGTTCAGGGCGTAGTGGGCAAGAGCCCGTGAGGGTTCAAATCCCTCCTTCGGCACTCGGGGCTGACGGTTAAGTTAGCCCCATTTTATTTTAATTTCTGCTGAAATGGTATAATTCTTGTAACGGTATTAAATCAGGTGCTGACCATCATGATTAAGAAGCTTCTCAAAGACAAACGGGTGATTTTTGCCGTACTGGGCATTGTCCTGGTGCTGCTGTTGGTGAACTTCAATCAGCGTATGACGCTGCTCACACGCTTGCGCAGACAAGAAAAAGAGCTGACCGAATACTATTCTCATTTGGAATCCACGCGCACCGCCCTGGAAGCTGAGTTGATTTATGCCCAATCCGATCAAGCCGTAGAGCGCTGGGCGCGCGAAGATGCAATGATGATCCAGCCCGGGGATATCCCCATCGTGCTCCTGCCCCCTACTGAGCAGGTTCCAACTCCAAGTGTTATTGAACCTGTTGTTATCGATAAAATTCAGAAATGGGAAATCTGGCAAGCGCTGTTCCTGGGGGATTGAACCGCCTGTGCCTCACGATCTGATATTTTCTCACCATCAAATCAGCCCTTTGCTGGCGAAGAACCCAGCCTCTGTTATTAGCATCTCTCCCAACCTGGGGCGGACAAAGGTCCATGTGCGCCGCGTTGAATCCGGCTGGGCATTGCCGGATGGAGAGCTCCTGACAGATGCAAATCTCAACACCATTTCCAGCGACTTGAATGGGTGTTTTCGCCTGGTGGGCAGCCAGTTGAAAAAAGTCCAGACTTTCTCTTCCCGCACCAACCGTTATTACAGCCTGATGCCGACCGCTGGCGCGCCCACGATGCTCATCTCCGGAATTCCCATGCATCGGGTTAAAGACATCACGCCTGATATGGATACACGTCAAAAACTGAAAGCTTTGGGGAAACCCTACGGTCGCATCCTGGATACAGCTTCCGGGCTGGGTTACACCGCCATCATGGCTGCGCAGACCGCTGAACAGGTGGTCACCATTGAGTTTGATCCCGCCGTCCACGAGATCTGCCGGCAAAACCCCTGGTCAGCCGAGTTGTTTACCCTATCCAATATCCAACCGCTGATTGGGGACAGCGTAGATCTGGTTGCAGCCTTTCCCGACGCGACTTTCAACGCAATCATCCACGATCCGCCCACCTTTTCCCTGGCTGGAGAGATGTATGCATTAGAAACCTACCAGCACCTGTACCGCATCCTCAAACCCGGCGGACGCCTGTTTCATTACATCGGCAACCCCAATAGCCGCTACGGGGCCAATACCGGCCGCGGCGTGATCGCACGCCTGGGCCAGGTTGGCTTCAGGGTGTCTGCAAAGCCGCGCGCCTTTGGCGTGCTGGCAGTCAAGGAAAACAAGGGTCTTTGACTGAAGGTCTCCATACATGAATGATGAGTGGAGACCGGTCCGCAATAGTGTTGAAAGAATAAATTGGGGAACAGGTACAACACTGCGTTACTTTTTGCATGCTACATGCGAAGATTGCCTGTCAGCAACCCCATTAACCCCCGATATCATGTATAATTCCCTTCTAATGGATATCGAAGACCTCACCCGCGCCATGGACCGCTTCGTCACCGCCAAGGGTTGGTACCTGCCCGACTCCCCGCGCCCGCAGACCCCCAAGAACCTGGCGATTTCCCTGTCCATCGAGGCTGCTGAAGTATTGGAGCTGTTCCAATGGTCCGAAAAACAAAGGCACCCGGATGAATTGGCAAGTGAACTGGCGGATGTGATGCTGTATTTGCTGCAACTGGCACGGTTAACCGGCATCGACCTTGAAACCGCGGTGATCGACAAACTCAAGATCAATTACCGACGCGAATGGGATCAACACCTGATAGATGAAAGCGAGCAAAATGGAAAAAAAGATTAGCGTTTTTGGCGGATCTGCCCCTAAACCGGGCACTCCGCCTTATCTCGAGGCCTTAAAATTAGGTCAATTGCTGGCCACTGCCGGGATGACCGTGCTCACTGGCGGTTATTCGGGTACCATGGAAGCCGTATCGCGTGGCGCCAGTGAAGCTGGAGGGCACGTCATCGGCGTCACCTGCGACGAAATTGAAGTCTGGCGACCGACCGATCCCAATGCCTGGGTTGCCGAGGAATGGCGCTGCCACTCCTTCAATGACCGTTTGAACACATTGGTCACCCATTGTGATGCTGCCATTGCCCTGCCTGGCGGGATTGGAACCCTACTCGAAATCGCCCTCACCTGGAACCAGCTCGTAATTGGCATCATCGAACCCAAACCCGTGATCCTCCTGGGGAGCGCCTGGCAAAAGGTGTTGGAAACCTTTTTTTCTGAATTGGGCGATTATATCCCCGTGGACGACCGCCAGTACCTGGCTTATGCACCTGACCCCAGCACAGCCTTAGAGCTGTTGAGACATTTTTTAGGTTTGGTTTAAACCCAATGATCGTTTATTGCAGAAAGTCATTATGGATGAGAAGAAATTAACCCCCAAAGCAGAAAATTATTCAGAATGGTACAACCAGCTCGTGCAGCGCGCAGAACTGGCTGATTATGCCCCTGTTCGCGGCTGTATGGTCGTGCGCCCCTACGGTTGGTCGTTGTGGGAGAACATCCAGGCCACCCTGGATCAGCGCTTCAAAGCCACCGGTCATGTCAACGCTGCTTTTCCCCTGTTTATCCCCATGTCCTTCATGGAGAAGGAAAAAGAGCACGTGGAGGGATTCTCCCCCGAGCTGGCGGTGGTCACCATTGGCGGTGGCAGTGAGCTGGAAGAGCCCCTCATCGTTCGGCCTACCTCCGAGACGATCATCGGGCACATGTACGCCAAATGGATCCAGTCCTACCGTGACCTGCCCGTGCTGATCAACCAGTGGGCCAACGTCGTCCGTTGGGAGATGCGCACCCGCCTGTTCCTGCGCACCCTGGAGTTCTACTGGCAGGAAGGCCACACTGCCCACGCCACGGCTGAAGAGGCTGAAGCTGAAACCCTGCAGATGCTGGATGTCTATACCGATTTCGCCATCAACGAAGCCGCCGTGCCTGTGATCCCGGGGTGCAAAAGCGAAAGTGAAAAATTCGCCGGCGCGGTGCGCTCGTATACCATCGAAGCCATGATGGGCGATAAAAAAGCCCTCCAGGCCGGCACCAGCCACAACCTGGGGCAGAACTTCGCCAAAGCCTTCGATATCCAGTACCTGGACGAAAACAATACCCTTCAATACTGTTGGACCACCTCATGGGGCCTTTCCACACGCTTTATCGGTGCCATTATCATGACTCACGGCGATGATCAGGGCCTGGTCCTGCCCCCGCGACTGGCGCCCATCCAGGTGGTGATCGTGCCTATCTTCCGCAAGGATGAAGAACAAACTCTGGTGATGGCTGCAGTGGAGCGCGTCAAACATGAACTTTCTGCCTTTAGGGTCAAAGTGGACGATCGCACTGAAGTCACCCCGGGCTTCAAGTTCAACGAGTGGGAACTGCGCGGGGTGCCCTTACGCCTGGAGATCGGACCGAAAGATGTAGCCAACCACACGGTTGCCTTGGCCCGCCGCGATATCCCCGGGCGGGAAGGAAAATCCTTTGTCTCACAGGAAGGCATCGCCGACACGGTCAGCTCCATTCTGGAAGCCATCCAGATCAATATGCTGGTCAAAGCCACCCAATTCAGGGATGAAAACATTCATCAACCACAGAACTACGAAGAATTCAAAGAAATTATCGCGGCCGATGGTTGGTGTTATGTGTGGTGGAAGCAAAGCGTGGAAAACGAAGCCCGTGTTAAAGAGGACACCAGGGCAACCCTGCGCTGCCTCCCCCTGGAGCAACCTGGTGGAAAAGGCAGGTGTATCTTCAGCGGTGAGGAGACGACTGAGAAAGCCTATTTCGCCAGGGCGTATTAAACCCATCTTTGTTGGGGGATCCGCGATGAACCACACAATAGAAACTTCACCACCAGCCCGGGAGCTGAGGATTTATGACCGCAGTTGATCCCACGCGCTTGCGGCACCAAACCGAGTCGTTAATGGGTCAGTTCGGGTCGCCGGTTGAATTTCGCCAGGCTTTGCGCAATTTATTCAGTCTCTATGCGAACTACAGCCTGCGTTTTGGAGAAACCGCCCCCATGCGTCCCCTTATTCCCATGTACCATCTACCTCACCCGGTGATGCGTCAGATTAAATTTGACCTGGGACCTTACATTTCAGAAAACCCGCATGCTGCCCTGGCACTGGCAGATGAGCTATGGGAGGACAGCTACTACGAGGTCAAACACACAGCGTTGTTCATCATCGGAGAGATGCCCGTTGAAGACCCACAATTGATCCTTGATCGAATCACGAGCTGGCTTTCACCGGGTTTAGATCAGGTGCTTAAATCAGATTTGTTCATGGTGGGCACCCGCAACCTGCAAGATCGCTTCCCCCAGGCCTGGGAGTCCTGGGTGTTTTCCTTGCTCTCTGATACCGATCCGGCAATCAACTCCCTGGGGATCCAAGCCCTGGCAGCAGGTGCAAAATCGCCTGGTTTTCACAACCTGCCGGCCATTTTTCGCTTAGCAAGCCCCTTCATCAGGGACCCCCATCACGCCTTCATCCAGGATTTAGAAAACCTGATGATCACCCTGGCGAAAATCTCTCCCCAGGAGACCGGTTACTTCCTCAGGCAGATTCTTGCGACCAGCATTTCACCTGAAACGTCGTGGTTAATTAAGAACTGCCTGGCATCCTTTCCCAAAGATATCCAGGCAAATTTGACCTCAGCCCTGCGAAAGGAATAATTCGTTCGCACTCATCCCCGGGTACGGATCAACTGACCCGATGGCGTCACCACCACCGGGTCGTCTCGCTTATCTCCATGCCAGGCGGTGTGCCCGTCTGCCCAAATTTCTATCAACCGATACAACGCCAGCTCAGCCTGCAGCATATACCCTGATGCCCGCAGAACTGTCTGAAAGGCCTCACCATTTGGGAGTTTGGCGCCGTAAATCGAACCCGCAGGCATGCCAACCAGCTCGTCCAGGGACAAACCGCCCCCATAATCAGGGGTTGCCTTTGAGAAATTCATATCAAAAGTCATCGAGACCATTGAGTGGCAAACAGTGATTGGTATCTCATCGTTGATCGCATGTCGCTGGCGCCTTTTGCCTGAAAACCGATCCAAATTTCAAATTCCGATTCACAATTCGCTATTCACAACCTTCAAAACAAATGAAACGCGGCAATCAGTGGCGCAAACAAGGACGCCACCAGCGACATGACCGTAATCAGCGTGTTGAGCGAAGGTCCGGCTGTGTCTTTAAAAGGATCGCCGACCGTGTCACCAACTACGCTGGCTTTGTGGGCGTCAGAGCCGGGGCCGCCAAAGTTGCCCGCTTCAATATATTTTTTTGCGTTGTCCCACAAGCCACCTCCATTCGCCATAAATAGCGCAAAGATCACTCCGGTGAAGATGCTGCCGCCCAGGAATCCACCCAGGGCATTAGGACCCAACACAAACCCGATTAACAATGGCAAGCCAACAGCGATTAATGCTGGCCACAGCAGCGAAGAGAGCGAGCCTTTGGCTGCCATGTCCACACAGGCATCATAATCCGGTGTTTCGGTCCCTGCCAGGATGCCCGGTCGCTCCCGAAATTGGCGACGGATTTCCTCGATCATTGCAAATGCGTTTTCTGTTACCGAAAGCATGGTCAGTGCGCTAAACAACGGTGGCGTCATCAAACCTAACAATATGCCAACCACCACAATTGGTTCGCGCAAGCTCATATTGACCTGAAGACCGCTGGCGGTGACCACCTCTGCATAGGCTGCAAATAGCGCCAACACCGTCAAGGCTGCAGCACTGATGCTGAAACCCTTGGTGATTGCTTTGGCGGTATTGCCTGCGGCATCCAGCACGTCCGTTGTCTCAATCACGTGATGGTCCATTCCAGACATCTCGGCAATCCCACGAGCATTATCCACAATCGGTCCATAGGCATCCGCCGAGACAATCATCCCGCTGATAGAAAGCATCCCCACAGCACTGATCCCAATCCCATAGATCCCCGCAAGCCCGTTGACCTCCGCCAGGTAGTAAGCCAGAAGCGTCGCCACGGCAATCCCGATGACCGAGGGGACAATGCTTGCCAAACCATAACTGAAACCCGTGATGATGTTGATCGCAGCGCCTGACTGGGAGACCTCGGCTGTTCTGAAAACCGGTTTTCGGTCATCAGAGGTGAAATAATCCGAGGTAATGCCGATTATTACACCGGCGCCCAGACCAGTGATGGTTGCCCAAATCACACCGAGGTTGACAGAGGTGGCCAGCACAAAAGCGCTCACCATAACGGCAAAGCTAATCGTGGTAATCACAGTGCCACGGTTCAATGCCGGACCCGGTTTCCCATTTTTGCCCACCCGTACAAATTGGATGCCAATCAGCGAAGCCAGGATCCCCAACGAACAGATGATCAACGGCAATACCACGTAATTCAGTCCGAGCCGGGCAGAAGAAGCCCCCAGGATCATCACCGCCACCACTGCCGCAACATAACTGTCAAAAATATCCGCCCCCATGCCGGCAACATCGCCGACATTGTCGCCCACATTGTCTGCTACCACAGCCGGATTGCGGGGGTCATCTTCCGGGATCCCGACCTCAACTTTGCCTACCAGGTCTGCAGCAATATCGGCAGTTTTTGTGTAAATTCCGCCGCCAGCCTTGGCTAGCAATGCCAGGGTCGACGCACCAAAACTGAATCCTAAAATCGATTCAGCGTCTTTGGTGATCAAAAAGATCATGCTCATTCCAAATACTGCCAATCCGACCATCGCCAGGCCCATAACAGAACCTGCGTAAAAGGAGAGGCGAAAAGCTTTATTGATCGATTCATTGGCTGCCGTGGCTGTGCGGACATTGGCTTCAACGGCAACACTCATGCCTAAATACCCGGCAATCGCTGAGCACAGCGCACCCAAGATAAAGGAAACCGACATCACCAGACCATTAATCGGCACAACAGCAACCTGGCTGGTCGATATCTTTGATAAATCAAAACTGAACACGATCGCAATCAGGAACCCTAAAATCACCACAACCAGTATTAATGTCCGGTAAAGCCGTTTCAAATACGTTCGAGACCCATCTCGAATCCAGGAAGCCACCTCTTTTGCCTTCGGTGATCCTTCCGGTTGTTTTTTAACCCAGAAAAATAAATACAGGGCAACCCCAATCGAGAGGATACTTGCCCCAATGCTTAGATAAAGCCAAAATTTATCCATGATTTTCTCCAAAAAACGCTAATGATGATCATGCAGTTTACATATTCGCCGAACGCCACCAGCGATAATGCTGGGCTAGCAAAACTTCGGATGAAGGCATCGGGTAATATCGCAGTCCATTTTCATTGCCCACATAAAAGCCGTTCTTTACCGTTCGGTAGGAAAAGCTGGCCGGACTGATGCGATCTACCATCTTGGTGGCAACAGATTTGGTCTTCAAATCCAACAGCACCTCCCGTAAATGATCCATGTTGGAATAGGGCAAATCGCCTGCCTGCCCTAAAACCGGATCGGTCGCCAGTTCACCCAGGCGCAACTCGGTAAAGGCGACCGCTGGCAGGGTGACCAGCGAGGTTGGATTCCTGACGATCAGGTCAAAAAAGTCTATCGCGTTCAAACGACTGGCAATCAACGGCGTGACCGGCGCAATTTCTTTATACAGGTGCAAGCCATCATCGTTGACTGGGAACTCTTCGCTGTGCTCCAATCCCAGTGTGCGTCCATCCTGGGTGACAACGTAGAGCTTTCCCAGCTCTGTTATGGGCACATGTTCCAGCACACGATACACGCTGATGTAGATTGAAGCCTTCGGTGCGCCATCTTCATGGGGAACACAACGCGCCAGGCCTTCCTGGATCCTAAAATACTTACTACGAAATTCCGGGTTCACCTGAAAGAATATCGCCTGACCGCTGGACTTCTTTTTACTTCCCACGGCATAATAAACACCGAACTCCTCCGGGGAGAGCATCGACGCGATCAGAGCTTCTGGAATCAGGGATAGATACAAATAAACGCTCACCATTTCCTCCAAAAATAATTAGTCATCCAACAAAGGTGGGGTTCAGTGTGCCCCCACCTTTAAAAAATTTGCGCAACCTGGTTATTTTATCATATTTATTCTCTTTATTAACAGTTTTTTCAATTTCTGGTTCAATTCCCTTTGATTTCAACAAGGATATTTTCTCAGTTCTTGATAAGATCACCAGGTATTGAATTAAAAATCGACCTTCGGCAGCATCTTTCGAATTTCTTCAGGGTTAACATCCAAAGTGTCATTCACCAATTGTCCCTGGTGATAGGCATCATAGGCGGAAAGATCCAGCAGCCCGTGCCCCGAAAGGTTAAACAGGATCACCCGCTCCTCTCCTTTTTCTTTCGCGTCCAGTGCCTCATCGATCGCTGCCCGGATGGCATGGGATGATTCAGGCGCAGGGATAATCCCTTCGGTTTGGGCAAACAACACGCCCGCCTCAAAGGTTTCCAACTGGGGGATGGCAACCGCTTCAATGTATCCGGCGTCGTAAAGCATACAGATCTGGGGCGCCATTCCGTGATAGCGCAACCCGCCGGCGTGAATTGGTGCCGGGATAAAATCGTGACCGAGGGTGAACATCTTCAAGATCGGCGCCATTTTTGCTGTATCTCCATAGTCAAAGGCATACAATCCCTTTGTCAGGGTTGGGGTTGCCTGTGGTTCAACCGCAACAATTCGTGTTTGGAGTCCTTCAGTTAAATTCCTGTGCAAAAACGGAAAAGCAATTCCTCCAAAATTTGATCCGCCGCCGCAGCAAGCAATGACCACATCGGGGTACTCATCTGCCATTTCCATTTGTTTCAGGCATTCCTGCCCAATCACCGTTTGGTGTAGCAAAACATGGTTCAGAACCGAACCCAGGCTGTACTTCTTTTCACCATTGGATTTGACAGCAGTTTCAACAGCCTCTGAGATCGCAATCCCCAGCGAACCCGGACCTTCAGGGTTTTCCTGCAGGTACTTGCGTCCATAATCCGTGCGGTCCGAGGGGCTGGGGAAGATTTCAGCGTCATAGCTTTCAATGATAATCCTGCGGTAAGGTTTATCATAAAATGAACCCCTGACCATAAAGACTTCCAGGTTCATATCAAAAAACTTACAGGCAACTGCCAGGGCTGCTCCCCATTGACCTGCGCCCGTCTCGGTCGTTAGTGACCGCGTGCCATCAATCTTATTATAAAAAGCCTGGGCTACAGCAGTGTTGGTTTTGTGACTGCCCGTGATCGAAGCGCCTTCATTTTTGTAATAGATATGGGCGGGCGTTCCCAGGGCTTTTTCCAGGCGGCGGGCGCGCAGCAGGGGGGTCGGTCGCCACAGCTTATAAATCTCGCGCACCTCTTCAGGGATGTCGATGTACCGATCGGTGCTCATTTCCTGTTCAATGAGAGACATGGGAAACAACACGTTTAAAAATTCGGCTGTGATCGGCTCCCTGGTTTGCGGGTTCAACACCGGCGTCAGCGGTACAGGCATATCGGCGTTGATGTTGTACCAGCTCTTTGGCAGATCGTTCTCGGTTAACAGGTATTTATAGTGCTCGTTGTTCATGATTCTTCCTCCAAGTTTGATAGTGATTGTTTTCCTGCCAGACCAATGATCGCAGGGAAACAAAAAACGCTCATCCCGGATTGGGACGAACGTTTTGTCCGTGGTGCCACCCAACTTAGGCGACCTGTTTAAGCAAAAAACCCGTCGGTGTTGCAACGGGATCCAGGCCAGCCTCACTCATTACTCAGGTACAGCAGAAATTCTACGTATACCCTTCACCCTGATAACGGCGGTGTGTCCGTTTGAAGCTACTGATTGCTGTTCACCTCAAAAACTCCGAGGTCCATTCAACACAGGCGTGTGTGCAGCTTCTCATCAAACGCTGCTTTCTGTGACACCGTTTCAGTGCCTACTAGTCCTCATCTCAGTCTTTAGTTGTTAACTTGCACTTATTATAGGGATATTGGTTTGTTTGTCAAGGCTGATTTTGAAAATCTTTGCTTAACTTTTTTGCCCGCTGTTTCTTTACCCGCGGTTCGTAAACTGCTAAATCACTGTAAAGCTTAAGTTGACCTTTGCGCCTGACCCACAAAATCGTCAGCGCACTTCCAAGGATCATCGCTACCAGGCTCAGCAAGCCCGATTCAGGTCCAAAATCACCACCTATCAGCCAGGCATTGGCGACAATCTCCGTTCCAATCACCGAAACCCCGGTTCGCAATCCGCTGACTGCGAATCCAAACACACTCCCCTGAAAAAAGTTCCAGGTGATATGCAAGCCGATAGGAATTGCCAGGCTGCCAGTGAGGATCATGCCCAAGCCAAGGAAAAGTCCAGACAGGGAAACATTGACCGTGCTGACCCAGGTCGCACTCGGGTTGCTCAAATGCATCACGCCAAATACCAGCGAAGACAGCGCATAAGCCAACAACAGGGCAGGCTTTGCTCCCAGCCGCGGGTGGTGTAACCCTTCCGCCAGGTTGATCAGATGATACCCTCGCGAAAGCAGCTCTTCATAGATACCTACCAGAACATAGCCAATCAAAGATTGGATCATCCCCAGGAAAAAATGATTTTGAGCATTAACATCAAAAAAACCGCTGATCCGTACGCTCCCTGTCAGCCAACCCATCAGAAAGATCATCACCATCAATCCAGCCCCCAAACCCAGGCCGAACAGAAAATCAGCCCACCAGCCTTCATTAAAGTTGATTCCGAATTTTCGCAAAGGCCGACGGTCGATCCATAAACCCGCCAGGTACGTTGCCAAACCAAAGCCAAAAAAATTTGACAGGGGTGCAATAATCAGGTTAAAAACCGGTCGTTCTGTCCATTGGATCAAACCACCGACAGTAAGCTGATCTTTGAAACTTGTCCCTGCAGCCCTGCTGATGAGAGCCGCTGAAGACATCAATACCGCAGTGAAAAACCCGGTCGCTAGCAATACCATGAGGGTCTGGATGCCCAGACGCAAAAAAGCCCGCAGGCGCTTCTCATCTTTATTCCACAATAAATTAATCAATCGGTTTAAGGCTTTCATAGTCGCTCCAGGAAAATCACCCCTTATGCATGCGTAAATTTCGCTCGAGATTATTCAAGGGCTGTGTGCCTGCCCAGTTTGGCTTTTCTCACTGGGCAGGGTTGGATACAGTATCTCAGGTGCGGGTCAACAGGTATTGACAGTGCTGAAGTACTGCTGCTCAATCGATTCCCAGGTTTCACCTGAAGGCATATCAAGATAGGCTCCTAAAAGCGGGTATGCCTGCTGGACAGCCTCCGCCACCTGGTAAGCCACACGACGAATTGAAAAATGTGCGTTCTCTGCGCCGCGCAGCTTGCAAAAATGAAACACCTGTCGCAAATTCATACTGAACAAAACACAGCGATTGAAACCATTGGGGATCATATAACTGGCCACCGCACGGTTCCAGGCGCTGACACGCTCATAAAGCTCGGCAGCCTGGCGCATCGCATCCAGGTACTCTGCTTCACACCCGGCAGCCGTGATTCCCTGTGGCACAGCAAAACCCAGAGACGCCGTCAGGGGTTGCACGGTTTGCGTCATCATCCGGTGCCGTTTGAATTCAAAATACGCGCCCTGGTCCATGACGGCTTCAAAGCTCATTTGGGCGTATTCAAACTCGCGCAAGGGCTGGTCGAAGGCTCCCCTGCCTTCCATCAACGTTTCCACAAGGCGACATTTTTCGTCTTCGCTAAGGCTGAGCACATACTTGTAAGCACTTTGGAAATCAGCCTGGTGTCCAAACCGAAACAGGATTGCTGCCAATATCCGCTCCTGCCCTGCATGATCGTAATCCAGCAGGCGAAAATCGTGATGCCTTTCAAGCGCTGTGGCAATCCCAGCAGCCCTTTCGGTTATTTTTTGCTCGACGCCCTGAAGATAGGCGTTGCAGGCAGCATATTTAACCAGGGTTGGCGTCTCAAGCTGGCAAACCTCCAGCAAGCGCTCACCGATGGCGCGCACCTCAGCCAGAGACGAACTGAGCATTTTGCAGATCGCATACTCTAAAGTCCGAGCGTTGACCGTCATCCCTACGTTAGCCAGGGAAGCAGCTGGCAGCAAAAAGCGCCCGTAATCGATTGCAGCAGGTTCCAGGCGCCGCTCGAATGTCTTATCTGATTCGCCCGCGTGCCTGGGCAGCGTTTCTCGCAACCAGTTTTTCAATTGTGGGATGCACTGCAAATAAGTCCTGAACAGCGTCTGGCACAGGTTTAAATAATCAGTCTCATAGGGGCTGCCGACCAGTTCTTCAGGCAGATGAAAGGCGTCCTCATCCCAGAGTTGATAACGGGTCGACTTTTCAGTATAGGATGCCAGCCGGTTGGCTTCGATAGTCTCAATCGCCAGTCGAGAGACGTTTTCGAAAGCCAGGTGGAGTACTGCATGTTCTGCCACAGAGCTATGCCCATATCCAACCACCCATTTTTCATGAAAGCGCGCCGAGCTTTCATCGTTCAACTCCGCAGCAATTTCATCAAAGGGCAGCGGCGAGCGTGAGGTTTTGGCAAAAGCGACCGCGATGGTCTCTGGACTGTATTCCCCGGGTCTGAGAAGATAAATTCGCCTGGTTTTAGTCATTTTGAAAAATCCTTTTTGCTTGCGCTTTGTCACGTGCGATTTGCGCCAATAATGCGTCCACACCTGAAAATTTTTTTTCGTCCCTGATCTTTTGAATAAAATCAAGGCTGATGCTGTGTCCGTAAATATCTTGCGAGAAATCCAGGATATACGCCTCTACATCCACCCGGGTTTGTTCTTCAAAGGTGGGTCGATAACCGACATTGGTGATTCCCTGGTACACCTCACCTTCCAGGTTCACCAGGGTGGCATACACGCCGACGGCAGGTAGTTTTTTTCCAGGCCAATGCGCAACATTGGCGGTAGGTAGTCCGATCTTCTTGCCCCGATCCGAGCCATGAGCCACCTCTCCCGTCACCCGGTATGGACGCCCCAAAAGCTTACGGGCTTCATCAACCGCGCCCGCATCCAGGTAATTTCGGATCCGTGAGGAAGAGATCTCCTGCTCGCCATAATCAAGGTGCGGGATAACCCTAACTTCAAAACCGTACTGGTCTCCCAACTGATTAAGATAAGGAATGGTCCCCTGCCGCCCCTTTCCAAGGGCAAAATCCTGTCCGACCACCAGCACACGTAAACCCAAAGTTTCTTTCAATTTCAACATAAAAACTTCCGGAGTCAACTCCGCAAATTCTCGGTCAAATCGAAAGGTGATTACCCGGTCCACGCCCAAAGTCAGCAACTGGTTTTCTTTTTCTCGCGGTGAAGACAGGTAAAACGGTTGAACCGGTTGATTGAAAAATACGGAAGGGTTGGGGTAAAAAGTGAGCACAATCACAGCCTGGGATTGTGTTCGTGCCATTTCGAGCATGTGTTCAATAACCGCCTGGTGACCTCGATGGACGCCATCGAAGTTGCCGATCGTGATGCAGGTATCAGCATCGACCAACGGCTTGAGCGCTGAAAATTCCACGATGTTCAAGTCTGGTTCAGGGATAAGGTGCATAAACCGTATGTCTCAATAATTATAAAACCACCCCTCCATCAAGACCAGGAAAGGGTGAATTTTTTAAACTTAAAAGCGATCATCGCCGGCACTAAGTGAAGAAAACTTTTCTCGGTTGCCATTCATTCTCTTCTGGCAGGTACTCCATCAATGCCACCAGCTCACCTTGCTCGCTGATCGCCCGCACCCAGTGATCCGGGTTTTCAGGCGGGGTCTCACTCGTCACACGGTGACCATGGCGGACCAGATCAACTTCCTCTGTGCTTAATTCACGAGAGGGCCAATCAGCCAGGGCTTCAGCGGCAGGGATTAAATATTTATACCAGTCACCATAATCAAAAGCTTCTTCCAGTTTTCTAAGTTGGACCGCATCCCTGAGGGCAAATTCACCGCTTTTGGTCCTGCGCAGGCCAACCAGGTGACCTCCACAACCCAGGGCTTCACCCAAATCATTCGCCAGGGAGCGCACATAGGTTCCCGAAGAACAAAAAACATCAACAATAGCTTCAGGCGGGTCCCACTCAAGCAGTTCAAGATGGTAAACATCAATCTCTTTCGGTTCCAATTCTACTTCTTCGCCTTCGCGTGCCAGTTCGTAGGCTTTCTTTCCGTGAATGCGCTTTGCAGAATAGGCGGGCGGAACTTGTTCAATCCTGCCCTCGAATTTTTTCAACGCTTCCTCAATTTCTTCCAAGGTGATATCCACCGGTGCACGGCTGATTACTTCGCCATCTCCATCAAAGGTGTCAGTCGTTTCTCCCAGGCGGATGATCGCCTGGTAACGCTTATCAGAGGCAGAGATATATTCACTCAGCCGCACAGCTGGCCCAAGCAGAACCACCAGTACCCCCGAAGCGCGGGGATCCAATGTGCCGGTATGCCCGGCTCGCCGAATTCCAGTTCCCTGGCGCACAACCTGCACAACACTATGAGATGTCATTCCTACTGGTTTATCAATCACCAGTACCCCCGAAACTGTATCTTTAAGATTAAAGTCTAGTTCGCTCATATTGACTTCCTACTCCCCAAAGTTTTTCTGTATTATACTCCTGTTTTTCATTGATGAGTTTTCCAGTAGTTCGAGTGTTTCTGCAATTACCCTGTGCTTCACTTCTGCCAGGCTGCCCTTTATGTCTGCGCCAGCCGCGGCGGCATGCCCCCCACCGCCAAACCTGTACGCGATTTCAGAAACATCCAACCCGGGCCCGGTCCTCCAGCTGACTTTGACTGAATTGCCGGGTTGTTCCACAAATAATAATGCGATTTTTGCTTCCCGAATTGAAGATAGAACATTGACAAGGTTAGCATCATCGCCTTGATCATAGCCTGATTCCTGCTGGTCAGCCAGCGTCAGGCTGGTCCAAACCAGCTCGCCCTGGAGTTCTATTCGTTTGAGACCAAAACCCCAATAGTGTACCGCAGAAAAGGATCGCAAAACCAATTCTTCATTGTAGACATGGTTCAAATCAGCGCCCAGGTCAATCAACGAAGCCGCTTTACGCAGAAGGTTTGCATCGACATTGGGTGTTCTGAAACCAATTGTGTCCCCCACAATTCCGCTTAGCAAACAGGTGGCAACATCAGGGTCAATCGACAAACCCCAGGCTGGGATGTGATCAAACAAAACCGCAGCTGTTGCTACCTGGTCCGGTTCCACCACATTGATTTTCCCAAAGGCGAGGTTCGTTTTATGATGGTCAATCACCAGGTCGGGTTGACCATAATCATTAAGAACAGAGCCGACGCGCTCTGCATCTGAACAGTCGACAACAATGATCATATCCGCTTCTCCCACGGGGGATCGGATCACATATTCGCTGCCAGGCAAATAATCATATTTTTCGGCGCCGTCCTCAAGCACCAGTTGAACCGTTTTACCCGCCTTCATTAATGCCAACCCCAAGCCCAACAACGATCCAACGGCATCGGCGTCCGGTCGGATATGAGAAGCAATCACAAAACGTTTGCCTGCAGAAATTTTTTCCGCAATGTCTTGATCAATCTGAGATATCATCGTTATCTTCGGATTCGTTTAAAGGCTCGCCGCTCGACTCACGTTCCTGGCGAATAATCTCCAACAGGGCTTCAATCCGCTCTGCACGTTCGGGAGTGTCGTCCCAATAGAATCGGAGCTTAGGCATCACACGCAGCTTCACGACCTGGCTGAGATTGTAACGAATGAAACCGCTTGCTTTTTGCAAAGCATCCAAAATCTCCTGTGCCTGGTCAGCACCTCCCAACGCTGAAACATAAATATTGGCAAAATCCAGCTCACGGTCGATAGTGACATCGGTGATATACACCTGCTCAAGCCGAGGGTCATTGACCTTACCATCCAGAATCTCGATCAACACCTGTTTAATTTGATCTTGAATCCGTTTTATTCTGATCTCTGAAGGCATCAGCTTTTCCTCCTTATGATGCCATTAAGCGGCATCCTTCTCAAAAATGTAGCATTCCAGCAAGTCTCCGACCTCAAAAGCATGGAAATTTTTCAATGCAACACCGCACTCAAAACCCTCACGAACTTCGCGGACGTCATCCTTTTCCCGCTTAAGAGAAGCAATTTCACCATCAAAAATGACCTTACCATCCCGGATGACGCGCATGTGTCCATTACGGCGAATTTCACCACTAATTACACGACAGCCAGCGGCAACTTTGAACCGTGAAACGCTGAAGGTCGCCAGCACGTTGGCTTTTCCGATCACACGCTCCACCATTTCAGGCTTCAACATCCCCTTAATGGCTTTTTCTACATCTTCCAAGAGATGGTAGATGACAGTATACAAACGGATGGAAACACCCTCTTTTTCGGCAAGCCGCTCAGCAGCATTGTCGGCTTCCACAGCAAAACCGATCACAATCGCATCTGAAGCCGTCGCCAGCATCACATCACTCTCAGAGATATTGCCGATCTCCTGATGCAAAATTACGATCGAAACCTCAGGATGTTGATCACCTAGTTCATGCAGTGAACTGGTGATTGGCTCCAAAGATCCCTGCACGTCGGCTTTTATGATCAAGCGCAATTCCTGTGTTTCTCCAGCCTGCATCTTCTCGAACAGGTCTTCCAGGGTGACTTTGGTCGGCCTGGTAAAGGTTCTCTCACCGGATTCAATTTCAGCAACAATTGATCTGGCGTCCTTTTCGGATGCAACCACCCTGAACAGGTCGCCCGCATTGGGCACTTCATTCAATCCCATGATCACAATCGGTGTAGATGGACCTGCTTTTGAAATGCGGTTTCCCCGGTAATCAAACATCGCTTTAATCTTGCCGTAGGCTTTGCCAGCCAGGACCGTATCTCCCATTTTGACTGTCCCGTTTTGAAGCAGCAAAGTGGCTAAAACACCACGGAATCGGTCCAGTTCGCCCTCAACCACAGTGCCCAGAACTTCTCCCTTAGGATTTGCCCTGATATCAATCTGATCAGCCGTCAGAAGAATCGCTTCCAGAAGGTCATCCAAACCCTGCTTCTTTATGGCCGAGAATGGCACAATCATCGTATCGCCATCCCATTCATCAGGGACCAGATCAATTTCCGCTAATTGTCGTTTGACAAGTTCGGGATTGGCTGTTGCTAAATCCATCTTATTGAGTGCTACCACAATTGGCACCCGGGCAGCCTTGGCATGATTGGCTGCTTCACGGGTTTGAGGCATAACACCGTCATCCGCCGCCACCACCAGGATGACAATATCTGCGCCCTGGGCGCCGCGTGCCCGCATGGACGTGAAAGCCGCATGGCCGGGTGTATCCATGAAAGTGATCTTTTTGCCCTTATGCTCAATTTGGTACGCCCCGATGTGCTGTGTGATGCCCCCTTTTTCGCCAGCAGCAACGTTCGTCTGTCGAATAGCGTCTAAGAGCGTTGTTTTACCATGATCCACATGACCCAGTATCGTCACCACAGGCGGACGAGCGACCAGATCTTTCTCGTTTTCACGCGCGATCACCCGTCGCCAAAACGGGATTTCACCCTTTTCTTCCGGTTCTTCTTCAAGCCTTTTTTCAAGCTCGGGTTCAAACCCGAGCTCGCTGGCAACAACGGCAGCCGTGTCAAAATCGATATTTTGGTTGATGCTGGCCATCACGCCGTTGGCCATCAGGACTTTAATAACCTCAATTGGACTGGCTTCTATTTTTTCTGCCAGCGCACGTACGCTGATATTGGAAGGTAAAATAATTTTTTTCATCTCAGTATCGCTCACATTACACCTCCATAATTTTTCAGATTTCTGTCGCCGTGATGTCACCGCGCCAAAATCATTTACGTTCTTCAACTGCTGAGGAGCGATCAGATGAGTTTACTTCATCATGACAATTCCTCTGCCCCCTTTTGACCCTGACTGTCCTTCCCAAGATGTTCGTCAAAGAACGCCATTAATTTTTGCTGTTCTTCGTCTGTAAGCCGGGTTCGTAAGGCATGGTCAAGTGCGCCTTTTACACCACGTTCCCAGCAAGCACGTTGATCGTGCAAATAAGCGCCCCTGCCATGAGCTTTACCGGTCAAATCCACATCCACACCTTCAGGTCCTTTTACGATCCTGATCAATGTTTTCTTTGGTAAGACTTCTCGGCAGCCCACACAGGTCCGTTGGGGAACGTGTTTTTTCCGACCGAACTTATTCCTAGCCATTCAATCGCAACTCAATACTTAAGTTTACCAACCATCCCAAGGATCGGGGTCATCCAATTGTGGGCGCGGTTTTTTTCGTTTTTTCTTCTTTGTCGGTTTGATTTGTTCTTCCTCATCATCATCAAATATCGCCTTCTCAGGTTCATAATACCCATATTTGGCGGCATCATAGGTGAAGAGTTTGTCAAAATCATCTTCCGGCTCTTCTTCTTTTTCTTTCTCGACTGGTTCTGGCTTTACTGGAGCAACCGGTTCGACAAGCTCAACCTCTTCTTGCACCGGCGTCTCCACCACCGGCTCATCGACGTCAACCGGAACCGCTTCCAGAATTTCTTCAATGGCGGGTATTTCTTCGGTCTGCGCATCATCGACGGAAACCGCTTCTTCCGGGCTCACACGCAAGCCATCGGTTAAGGCTTGAATCTGTTCAAAGGTCTTCGGACCAATTCCATTCAACCCTAAAATTCGATCCGGGTTTAAGCGGACTTGCAGAACCAGATCACCAAGGGTGTCTATCCCGGCTCCCTGGAGAATAACCAAAATGTGCTCTTTCAGGTCCACATCGAGAATGTTAATTTCATAAGCTAACTCCGGTACCGTTGCCCGGGCAGCATCGTAACGTCGTTTCTCCTCAAGGTTTTCTTCACGCATCTTCTCTTCAACGCGTTTTTCAACGCGATTGATAAATTTCGTCATGAACGTATAGTCTTCAGGTGGTAAAGGTCGACCTTCATCCTTCTTTTCAAGCATAATGGCGACTTTTTGCTGAGCTTCAGCCTCGCGCTCTGCCATTTCAGCATAGGCAGGATCTTCCTGTAATTTCCTCACGGCATCAGCGGCGGCTTCTACCAGGCTCTTTATATCAATCCGCCAGCCGGTTAGTTTTGCAGCCAGCCGTGCATTCTGACCATTGCTCCCGATTGCCAATGAAAGCTGATCTTCAGGTACAACCACAGTTGCCGTATTTAAATCTTCTTCGTTTTCAGACAGAAACACACCCACCACCTTCGCAGGACTGAGGGCTTTAGAGATAAACGCGGCAGCATCATTGTTCCACTCAATCACGTCAATTTTCTCATCATTGAGTTCGCGAACAATCGCCTGGATCCGAACCCCGCGCACACCCACACAGGCGCCAACCGGATCGATTCCCTGTTGGGTAGCAGAAACAGCCACCTTTGCCCGATACCCGGGCTCGCGTGCAATTGATCGTATTTCAACCACGCCATGATAGATTTCAGGGACTTCATTCTCCAAAAGCCGCTTTAAGAAGTTCTTATGCGCCCTTGAAAGATAAATCTGAGGGCCGCGATTGGTTTCTTTGACCTCGTAAAGTAAACAACGAATGCGGTCATGGGTGTGCAGGCGTTCATTCGGGATCATATCCTTGCGCAGCATTTGACCCTCAGCTTTTTTGTCCATACCAATCGTTGCGTAACCGGGTGTAACTGCTTGAACAACTCCGCTGACAACCTCGCCCACCAAATTTCCAAAATACTCGTATTGTATTTGGCGTTCTGCTTCGCGAATTCTCTGCTGAATCACCTGGCGCGCGGTTTGTGCAGCAACCCGACCAAAATCCTCCGGTGTGGATTCAACAACGACCATGTCACCCAGCTCTGCTTCAGGGTCAACCTGGCGTGCTTCACTTAATAAGACTTCAGTGCGATCGTCCTGTACATCTTCCACAACTTCTTTCTCTGCAAAGATCGCTACCTGACCTTTTTCAAAATTTATTCTTGCTTCAACAAACTGCGCACTTGAGGCGCCGACCGTCTTCCGGTAGGCAGTCACCAAACCGGACTGCAACGCTTCCAGGATCACTTCTTTGCTGAGCTGTCGATCTTCAACAAGCTCGTTGAATGCAAGTAAAACTTCCTTCTTCATGGTTCCACTTACTCCATTTAACTAATTTCGCCCTCTAAACAGAAAAGTGGGAGGGCACCCACTTTTCGATGACAAAGGGTATGAAACACAAGCCAATGCTTGTTTACTCACTTGTGATTTTAGCACAAAACAAGAGTACATGCAACTCTGATTCTGTTTTAGGTGGGCTTCCGGGTCATTAATCGCACAGAAACTTCACGCGGAGTTGATCATTCCTTTGAACTCAAGGCATACCCATGAGATTCATCTTTTTCTTGTTAATAACCAATATATCCACTATAATTAATAATGATAAAAACGACGGATTTAAAGGAGGATAATATGCACAAGGACTTTCTCTGGTGGCGCGATGGCATCATCTATCAGATTTACCCCCGTTCCTTTGCTGATTCAAATGCTGACGGGATTGGCGACCTGCCCGGTATCATCAGTAAATTGGATTACCTTCAAGAATTGGGCATCGACGCCATCTGGCTCTCCCCCATTTATCCTTCTCCAGATGTTGACTACGGCTACGATGTGGCAGACTACACCGCGATTGACCCAAAATTTGGCACTATGCAGGATTTTGAGGAACTCGTCAAAAAGGCTAAAAAACACGGCATCCACATCATCATGGACCTGGTGCTCAATCACACCTCGGATCAGCACCCCTGGTTTCTTGAATCGAAAAAATCGCGTGATAACTCCTTTCACGATTGGTATTTATGGCGAGACCCAAAACCCGATGGTTCCCCGCCCAACAACTGGCAGGCGATATTTGGCGGACCAGCATGGGAATATGTCCCGGAATTAGGTCAATACTATTACCACATGTTTTTCAAACAACAGCCCGATCTCAACTGGCGCAACCCGCTGGTCAGAAATGCCATGCTGGATGTATTCCGTTTCTGGTTGAACAAAGGCGTCGATGGGTTTCGCCTGGATGTTTTCAATGCTTATTTTAAAGACCCAGCGTTTACAGACAACCCCTCAAAAATCGGCATTCGCTCCTTTGACCGCCAGGAACACATCTTCGATGTCTCCCAGCCCGAGATGTACCCTTTGCTCAACGAGATCCGCATCATTATGGACTCGAAAAAGCAAACCTATGTCGTCGGGGAAACCTTCCTTGCTGATCCCGAACGAACCGCCAGCTATTGTGGCGATGGAAAACTGCACGCCGCCTTCAATTTTGATTTTGCTAATAATCGCTGGCATCCCAAGCGCTTCTTGAAATCAGCCTGCAAATGGTACGCTGCGCTTTCCGAAGACGCCTGGCCGAATAACTTCCTCAGCAACCACGACATGCATCGCACTGCCACACGCTATTGCCTGGGTGAGGATGACCGTCGGGCAAAGGTCGCCGCAGCTATGCTCCTGACGATCAAAGGCACACCCTTCATTTATTTCGGCGAAGAAATCGGCATGCGCGACATTCCAATCCGCAAAAAAGCAGACGTGAAGGACCCAGTTGGCAGGCATTTTTGGCCTTTCTACAAAGGCCGCGATGGCTGTCGGTCGCCCATGCAATGGACCCCTGAGAACAATGCCGGGTTCTCGCCTGCAGATCCCTGGCTACCGGTCCATAACAATTATCCAGAACGTAATGTTGCCAACCAATCAGCCGACTCGGATTCCTTATTAAACACATTCAGGCAGCTCATCCAGATTCGAAAGGCAGAGCCCGCCCTGCAGCGGGGCGATTTTGTGCCCATTTTTGATGACCCTCAATACCTGCTGGCATTTTTCCGCACTTATCAAGCGCAACAGATCCTGGTTGTATTGAATTTTAGCAGCCGAGAACTGCTGTTTGAAATGCCAGAAGGCAACTGGGTTGCCTTATTTGGCACAGAGCCGCCAACAACTGAATTTCTCACCATCATGCCCTTCGATATCCGGTTATTCAAAAAAACGCCATGAACGCACGCAAACAACCTGGCTAAGTTCATTTGCAGGGTGTTCGATACGGTGTTACCGCAATCTCGATAAGGATGGCTTCGATGAACATCCCCTACATCTCTGGCATTGCCCCGCCACCTGAACTGCCCTTGGGACGTTTCCTGCCGCCTATTCCTGCCGGGATGGCTTCAGCCTGGAGCCGGCAAAACCTGAACCCGGGTGATTGGATCCTGGAGCCCTTTGGATACAACCCACTGGTTGTGATCGAGATGGCTGCAGCCGGATTCCCCGTATTGGTGTGCGTCAACAATCCGATTCACGCTTTTCTGCTTAAAATCCTGTCCAGCGCCCCGCAATCTGGTGATCTGATCGCTGCATTACAGGACCTGGCCGTGGCAAGCAAGGGGAACCAGCGCATGGAGCCCTATATTCGAGGCCTTTACAGGGTCAATTGTGCCGCTTGCAACACTCAAATAGAGGCTGACGCCTTTCTTTGGAAGAAAGATGCCCATCAGCCCTTCGCAGCGATTGTCGATTGCCCCACTTGCGGCGCACGCGGTGAGCAGACCCTGACCGAGTTCGCGCTTGAAAACCTCACCCCCCTGCCACCCAAGGAATTGCATCTGGCTCGGGCATTAAACCGAATTGCCGCACGCGATGATGCCCTGCGCACACAGGTGAAAAACATCCTCAACGCATATCCCGCCCGACCTTTAATTATTCTTCAGACGATTATCAACAAACTTGAAAGCCTCGAGCAAGCTCCAGAACAGCGCGACTTGTTAATCGCTTTGATCCTTTCAGCAGCCGACTATGGGAACACCCTCTGGGCGTACCCCTCACCGCGTCACCGACCACGCCAGATCACCGTGCCAACCGTTTACAGGGAACGCAACCTGTGGAAGGTGATGGAGGAGGCTGTGACTGCCTGGCAGGTCTTGAAGACCCCCATCCCACTGGCAGAGTGGCAGGGTGACCCCAAATCGCCCAAAGGAATTTATATGTTCCAGGGTCGCATCAGAGAGCTGACACCTCCACCGGGGGAGGGATTGTTCTCGGCTGTCCTGGCAGTCATTCCCAGACCCAACCAGGCTTTCTGGTCCTTATCAGCCCTGTGGACCGGTTGGATTTGGGGCCAGGATGCTGTAGCACCCATCCGACAGGTGCTGTCACGCCAGAGATATGATTGGAACTGGCATTGCACTGCACTGATGGGCGTCTTTGATGCAATTTATTCCATGAAACACCCATCGCTCAAGTTTGCAGGCCTGATTCCAGAAAACGAGCCCTTGCTTCTGCTGGCAGCTTTGCTGGCTGCTGAAGCCAAAGGGTTCCGCCTGCATTCATTTGCGCAATCAATTGACGATCAACTTGCCCAATGCCAATGGACAGCCCTTACACATCCTCCCCAAAAGCCGCAGCCCGAGCAAGCTCTGGCTGTTGCCAGGGAATCCGTCACCAATTACTTACAAAAAAAGGGGGAACCTGCCACATACCAGCAGGTGCATGCTGCAGCCCTCACCGACATGGCGAACACCAACCATCTTGCCATTGACACTTTCATTCAAAACACCAACCAGGTCGCTTCTGAAACCCATCGATGGCTTGAAACGATCTTCCATGATCCCAATTTTCTCACCCATGTCACTGAAGGTGTCGCATCAATTGAAGCCGGGGAGTGGTGGTTGCGCCACCCCCACACAGTAGCAATGAGTCTGATCGACTTTCTGGAAGAACACATCTACAACCACCTGGTTTCCAGCCCCGACACAACGGCAGAAAGGGTAAAAAGTATCGTCCATCAAGCCCTTCCTGGCATCTTTACTCCCGAGAATGAGCTGGTATTGAACTGTTTAGCGTCCTATGCTGACCTGGTTGATCCTGAAACCCACCATTGGATGCTGAAGGAAGGCGATCAACCTGCGGCACGCCACAAAGACAGGGAGCTGACGCTGCAATCGCTGAAGGTTATCGCCCAGCGTTTGGGCTATCAGGTTTCAGGCTCAGACCCAATTTACTGGCGGGACCATCACCACACGCTTCCCCGTTATTGCCTGCATGTCTTAACCACAGCCATCGTCTCACCCTGTGTGTGGGGGGATTTCGAACCAGCAGAAACCAACATCCTGGTCATACCTGGCAGCCGCGCAAATCTCCTGGCTTATAAACAGCAGCGCGACCCGATTCTAAGGGATAAGCTGGCGAAGGATTTCCTGGTGGTGAAATTTCGATTGGCGCGTGACCTTGAAGTCAACCCTTTGCTTTCCCGAGAGCTTTTTAAAGAACTGGTTCGCGCTGACCCGCCGGAATATCATGCCTCTCAATTAGCGCTTCTATAATGGAACACGGGTATTAAAGGCGAAGTTGGTTTGCCACCCGAAACCCCACACTGGCATCCCGGTTGGCATGGTTTTAGCCCCGGCTCCGGTTATGGTTCCGAAGTTTGCGACGGGGTAGCGGACGGCTCAGGGGTTGCCGTTGCCTCCGGCGTCTCTGTCGGGGTCGGCGTGGGGGTCTCCGTCGGTGTTGTGGTCGGTGTGGTCGTCGGTGTTGCTGTCGGTGTTGCTGTCTGTGTTGCCGTCGGTGTTGCCGTCGGCAATTGGATGTTCAACCTGAATAATTTCTCAGCATAAGTGTCTTCGGTACTGCGCATAAAAATCCTTAAGGTAAGGATGCCCGGTTCAACGTCCCTGAGATCCCACTCATACAAGAGATCTGGCGTCTCCTGGGGAGTACTCACATTATCAACCAGGACATTCCAAACCGAGGGATCTGACCCGCGCCCCCATTCAATGCGATAGTATTTGAAATTCTGCGTGGCAGTGATCATCCCGCGGATTTCCAATGGGCTCTCCAGTACATTCTGCCCATCGACCAAACCCGTTAATGTGATGATCGGGCGCGGGTCATCCGCTCGGCACGCCCGTTCGGGCACAAAGAATAAGGGAGTGGAAAAACCCAGGTTTGTGACCCAGGCTGCGCCTCCCGCTTCATCCCGCAACCAGCGTTGAGCCCAGCGGTCGGTTACATTTGCGGCAAATACTTCCTCCGAAAAATTATCGCAGGCATTCGAAATCGATAAACCTGTCCAGGTATCGACAACAACTTTCTTCCACAGATCCTCTGTTTGTGGAAGAGGCGGCTGATCGGCAGCGAAAATCTCGCTGCGTTGCTGTGGGCACCATTCAGAAGGTTCTGTACCGGAGACAGCACAAATTACCCGATCGATGATTCCGGGCGGTCGCACAAAGGCTGATGGCGTTCCATCAAACAGCTCGTCAACTGCAAAGGTAATAAATTGCGCCCAAATCGGACCGGCGCCAGTGATGCCCGTGGTGTTGACCATCGGTGAATAATCAGCATTCCCCACCCAGGCACCCACAACCAGGTCTGGCGTATAGCCGATGGTCCAGTTGTCTCTGAAATCATTGGTTGTGCCGGTCTTAACGGCTGCTGGGAAAGGCAGGTTGATCACCGGGTTGGTACCAAACATGGGGATGCGCGCATCCTTATCCGCCAGGATATCCGAAATCAGGTAAGCATGTTCAACCCGGATCACCTGCGTCCCTACTGGAGGTTCATACTCAAAAATCACATTCCCGGTATGGTCCACAATTTTGGAAATCGCCACCACCGGCATCATACGTCCCTCATTCGCAAAGACCGCAAAGGCTGAGGTTAACTCCATCAGGCTCACTTCACCGCCCCCGAGGGTCAACGAAAGGCCATAGTCGGGGCGGTTCAAACTGGTAATTCCCAGCCGGCGGGCAAAGGCAATCAGACCATCTTCCACCGGGGTGTCGGGGTCATCATAAATGCCGACGAATTCCAGAGCCTTAACCACAGGCACATTGTAAGAATTAGCCAGCGCAGAGCGAACGGTGACGGGACCGTGAAATCTCCCATCGTAATTAACAGGTTGATACACCGGCCCGGTGTCATGGGGGTCCTTTGACGGTGGGAATTCCGTGGGGACATCCCAAATTAATGTCGCTGGCGTCCAACCTTTTTCAAAGGCTGCCACGTAAGTCAGGGGCTTGATCGCTGAACCGGGCTGTCTGGTTTGTGTCAGCACCATGTTTACCTGCCCAGAGATTGCATCGTTGTGAAAATCTGCCGATCCAACCATCGCCAGAACCTCACCCGTATTGGCATCCATCGCCAGCAGGGCTCCATTGGTCGCATTGTTTTCAACCAGGGCTGCTACCTGGGTGGACACAATCCGCTCGGCCTCATCCTGCAATTTGGGGTCCAGCGTGGTGTAGACCGTGAACCCGCTGCGGTAAATCGTCTGTGGGTCAAACTCCTCCTCCAAAAGGGATCGCACATACACAACCCAGTGTGGATAACGCATGCTGAAGGAAGGCGCAGGGAACTCATAGTTTTCAAGGTCAATTCCTGCCTGAGTCGCATCAGCATAAGCAACACACACGGGTGGGCGTCCTGAGCCAATTTCGATGCAATTTCGAGCCTGGCTCAATTCATACATCAGCACCAGCACAGAACGCTGCCTGTAAAGTGTCGCTTCACGGTTGTTATAAATATCATAAACCGAGGGTGCCTGGGGCAGCCCGGCAAGAAAAGAAGACTGCCACAGGCTCAGCGATGAGGCATCGGTGTTGAAATAAGTTTCTGCCGCCGCCTGAACGCCATAGGCCATGTTGCCATAATAGTTTTCATTCAGGTAAAGCTCGAGAATCTCTTCTTTAGAGTACCTGTTGGTAATCTCATACGCCAGGACAATCTCACGAGTTTTGCGTTTATAGGATTGATCGTAACGTTCAGACGGGTCTAACAACAGCGCCCGCGCCAATTGCTGTGTGATCGTGGATGCCCCTGAGCGAATCTCCCCTGAGGTGTAGTTTTGCCATAGCGCACGGATCATAGCCAGCATATCAAAGCCAGGATGATAATAAAAATCCTTATCTTCAGTTGCGATCGTAGCGGCAATTAATCCCGGAGAGATATCTTCCAGCGGGACGTAGGTTCGACGTCCTGCACTGGGATCCAGGATTTCATAGAGTACGTTTCCATTTCGATCTAAAATTCGAGTGGTTTCAAATTTGGCGGCTCGATCCCGTAATTCGTTGACATCAGGAAGCGATGATTTAATTCGAAAATACTGGTAAATACCGATCGAACCCGCCACCAGTCCTGCCAGGATAATGATAAAAACAAACACCAGGAAGAAATTTAACAAGCGTTTACCAAAGGGTTTCTTCCCGCCCGGTCTTTGCGGACGGGCTGTTTCCGATGGGCGGCGTCCCGGGCGCTGACTGGGCTGCAGAGGTTGCGTTGCCTGCCGGCGGGCACCGCTTTGTGGCGCGCTCGTCCGCTGATACGCAGCAGGCGTCACCCGGGTTGCGCCCGGATCGACCTCGCTTACCGGGCTGGGCAGCGTCGTCTTTGACGGTGTCCAATCCCGCGGTACATCTGGCGGCAGGATGGTTGGAATATCATCCGAATTTAATGCCGATCTGCCCCCTGCGGAGATTGCCCGGGATTCCCTGGTGGGATCACCCTTCGGTTCCACCGGGGAGACTCGCGTTGCACCCTCATCAGCCAAACCCAGGTATATGGGCTGGGTCTCATCATCATCCAGTTCATCCATCGGTGTAAAAGGCGTATCACCCCACCAATCGACAGACTCCTCTTCAGCAATCTCGTCCCGGGTTGCGTCTCCGAAGATGTCTTCAAACTCCATTTCAGCCCGCCACCCGGAGCCTTCCGCAACAGAATCACCGCTGGCTTCCTCACCCTCGATCACTTCAGAAGGTTCGATTTTGATCTCCTGAGTTTCCTCGTCGTTCATGAAATCGGCAGATGCATTCTGGGCCTCTTCCGAATCATTCGCCGCATCATCAGCCTTTTTATTCGCTCGATCGTCATTATTCGTCATGATTTTCTTTCGCAAGTTGTTTTTAATACGTAGACGAGCGGAAAGCTAAATCAGTTCCTTCAATGATCCGCTCCCTTGGTTTAATAAACGATTATACGCATAAGCAGATAAAAAAGGAACACTGGACCTGGATTAATGCGCCTTCGGCACAACTGCCCGCTCGTGACTGAGAAACCCTCATCACTTCAGCCCGTTTCAGCTTTTTATACTCAAAAGGGGATCTTTTTGCTTTTCATCACCTACTCAATGCGAGTTCATTGGTAAAATTGGTATATGGGACTGATTTCTATTGACAAAACCGGTCCAAAAGCCTTTATCCTGGCGCCTGATGGTCAGTTTTCAGCCTTTGATCCGGAACATGACCAGCTGTGGACATTGAATTTAGACCCGCCCGATTCCTGCCCCTTTCAACTCCAGACAACCTTTCATTTGCGCGCCAGATCGATGCGCGTGTTTCCCAACCTCATCCTTGAGCATCACAGGTTGAAAAATCACACCGATTTCAGCTTGCCGCCCACGGTTAAAGATTATTCTCCCAGCAGCATCAAAATTGAATACAACTTCAACCACCAGGTGCTCCTACAGTTTTGCAGTTTCCTTCCTGAGCCAAACGTTCTGATCGGCGCGCTCTATCTGAAGAATATCAGCAGTCAACCCTTATCCTTAACAGCAGAAATGGCTGCTATCCTGACCCCCATGGCTCAGGGACGTCCCATCCACCCGGACACAATCGGGCACAATCATCTCCTTGTGGGACAAGCAGAAGAACTTTTCCCGCTCCTGTTCATGTGCGGCGGACCGACCGGCACCAGCAACCCCTACCCGGCACTCCATGTCCCTCTTACCCTGTCGCCAGGTCAATCCGAAGACATTCAATGGGCCTTGACTTCAAAAACATCGCAGACCAGCTCTTACGAGGCTGCCCGCCATTGGTTAGCGCAGGATTGGCAGCGGGATTACCAGATCCACACCAAAGCACACCAGAAGAAGATGATCACCATCACGACCGGACAGCCCGATTGGGACGCGGCGTTTTACCTGGCACAGGTCAACGCCCGGTCACATCTGGTCACCTCCGACCCATCCGACCCGCAAGCCATCACCATCCGTCCCCGCCTGAAGGATGATTCAAAAAATACCTATAATATGAAAAATAAGCATCCTGAACTGACCCTGCTGGATGCCTTGCATTTATCCCAGGCGCTGCTTCCAGCCCATTCGGAGCTTTTTTCCAGGCTGCTTGAAGATTTTATCACCCGCATCGACGATCAGGGTTTCCTGAGTACTCAAGGTGCTCAGGTAATCATCTCCACAGCCACCAATGCGTGCCCGCTTCTGGCCAGTTTATGCTTGATGCTGTATGAAATCAATCCGGAGGCTATGCCTTTGCAACGGGTTTTCCCGCATCTGCAGCGGTTTTTTGATGTCGGCTGGTTTAAAAACGCCAAACCGGAGCATGCGGAGCTCCCCGCATGGGAGGTGCCGGAACAACTCCAGCTCGACTCCGGGTTATTCAATTTTGATATTTGGAGAGAAACCGGCATTGGGCTTGATATTCACAGCGCACACAGCCCAGCCCTGGCAGCAATGCTGCTTCGAGAAGCCGCTGCGCTTAAAAAAATCGCCCAAATCCTCGGCGACCGGCCTGCTCGCAATGGCTATGACCGTTGGATAAAAAATTTGCAAGAGAAAATCAATTCCCTGTGGGACGATACCTGTAAGATTTTTGGTTACCAGGATGCTCACACCCACAAAAGCCCATCACGTGAGCTGTATTACCCCGGGCGAATCCAGGACAAGGTTAATATCGGCAAACACTTCTCACAACCCCAACGGCTTCAAATCAACCTGTTTGCCGCGGAAAAAGTTCCTAAAACCCCACTGATTCGCCTTGAGGGTAAGAATTCAACGGGCGAAATGATAACCGAGCTGATCGAAGCGCCAGAGATGTTTTGGGTTGCCAATCGCGCACACGTCACCACCCGGCAGATTTTTTCAACCCTGGATCACATTTGTTTTAACGGTTTCAACCCCGATGACCGCTTTTTGATCCAAACTGCCGATTATTCGCAAACCGATATAAGCTGCCTCCTTCCCATTTGGTCGGGCGGCATCCGCCCCGATCAACTGGCGATGATGATAGAAAATATCACCGACAATCCGTCGCTAAGCGGAGAATTTGGCATCCCTGAAACCTGGCGCTGCAGGCACCCCCTGCCTGATGGTTTATCCACGCCTGTCAATATCCAGTGGAACACGTTGATCCTCGACGGGCTGGTCAAAGAAGGCTTCTCTAAACAAGCAATGACCTTGTTTTCCATATTGATGACCCCGATCTTGCGAGGATTGAAGGAATTTTCCGGGTTTTACCCGCGCTTTGATGATAAGACCGGTCTTCCCATTGGCGCGGCGAATACGATCGCCGGGTTAGTGCCGGTTGGTTTGTTTTTAAAAATTGCGGGCATCAGACTGCTCAGCCCAGACCGGGTCGCAATTTGGGGTGAAAACCCCTTCCCCTGGCCTGTGGAGGTGAGCTGGCAGGGACTGGGGGTCTGCAAGGAAGGCTCGGAAACACAGATCATTTTTCCCGATGGAACACAATATCACAGCCGGTCGACCAAGCCGCGGATTATCACCAGCAAAAAAAGCTGACGAAGGCACCGATCACCCATGCAAGACGGTCTCATCGATCTCCATTTTCCCCGGGCCTGGTGTTTGATTTCCGGTTTTTATCTCCTATAATTAACGGCGAACGTCAACTTTAACGTAAGGAAAGGACCTTCTTATGGCTGAACGCGTTGTTGTTTACCAGGATAAAACCTATCGAACCGATTTCCGAGCTGCCGACCCCGCCGAGGACGACACCAGCGTCGTTGAACCCGTGATGCATCTTCACAACCTGACGCCCTATGGCATGCTTCTGGCCAGCCTCGGCGCATGCACGGCGATTGTGCTCAACACCTATGCCCACAACCACGGCATCCCGCTTCGTGGGGTCACCGTCGATACCTCCTTTGCGCGTGTGTTTGCCGACGATTGTGAAGATTGCGAGATCGATGATACCTATGAAGAGGTCATCAACGAAAAAGTTGATTTTGAAGGCGATTTAGATGAATCCCAGCTAAGGCGCCTGCATCGGGTTGCGAAAGCCTGCTCGATCAGGCGATTGCTCGAAAATGGCATTCGGGTGATATCCGATTAGCCCGTTCTTGATCATTTAGGAAATAAAATGAAATTTAATGAATTAAAACACGCCAGCGGGGCTTTGATGACAGATCAATACCAGTTGACCATGGCGCAACTGTACTTCCGTATGGGGTTGCATGAGATAAAAGCACAATTCGACCATTTTTTCCGCAGCAATCCCGATTATGGCATCCACAAAGCGGGTTATTGCATCAATGCTGGTCTGGATTCAATCCTCGATTGGCTTGACCAGGTGGTTTTCGGAAAAGAAGAGATCCAATATCTGCGATCGCAAAAAAGCTCATCAGGGCGTCAGCTTTTTGGAGATGATTTTTTACACTGGTTGAGTAATGACTTCAACGCAAAATCAATCAACCTGTATGCCATCGCCGAAGGCAGGGTCATCCATCCCAACGTGCCCATTCATGTGGTTGAGGGACCCCTGGCCGTCGGGCAGATCATCGAAACCGGACTGCTGAACATCGCCAATTATCAAACACTGATTGCAACCAAAGCCGCACGCATCAAGCAAAGCGGCCGCGGCCAGGTTCTGTTAGAATTTGGCCTTCGGCGTGCTCAAAGCCTGGGTGCAATCGCTGGCGCGCGCGCGGCACTCATCGGTGGCGCCGATTTTTCCTCCAATGTGGGCGCATCACACATCTTCGGTTTCACGCCCAAAGGTACCCACGCCCATAGCATGGTCCAGGTATTTTTGGGCATGGGTGAGGATGAACTGGCTGCTTTCCGTGCTTATGCTGAAATCTATCCCGATGACTGCCTGCTGCTGGTCGACACCATCGACACCCTTCAATCCGGGGTTCCCAACGCCATCCGGGCCTTTGAAGAGCTCAAGCGCAAGGGTCACCGACCGGTAGGCATTCGGCTCGATTCCGGGGACCTGGCACACCTGAGTATCCAGGCGGCAAAAATGCTCAATGACGCTGGATTTCCAGATGTCTCCATTGTCCTCTCCAACGACCTCGATGAGCTGGTCATCTGGCAGATCATCACCCAAATCCAGGAAGAAGCCGAGCACTACGGCGTCGATCCAAATCATCTGCTTAAACGCTTAACCTATGGCGTTGGCACACATTTAATCACCTCAACCGGTAATTCAGCCCTGGATGGCGTCTTTAAACTGGTGGCTATCAACCAGCAGGGAGAATGGATCCCCACCCTGAAGATTTCTGAAAACGAGGCGAAAACCCTCAACCCGGGCAACAAACGCGCCTGGCGAATCTATGATAAGCGTGGAAAAGCCACCGCTGACCTGGTTGCTCTGCATGACGAAGATATTTGCGATCAATCACCTCTTGAATTGCACCATCCCACTATGGCTACCAAACGCCGCCTGCTTGATCGGGATGAAATTGATCGTGTTGAAAGATTGCTGGAACCGATCATCATGTCCGGGCGCAGGGTCTACACGACGCCCACCTTCGAACACATGCGGGCATTGCGCCAGGCTGATATCGATCTTCTTGATCATGGGGTGCTGCGGATCATGAACCCACATATTTATCATGTTTCGCTCTCCAAAAAACTCTGGGATCTGAAACAATCTTTGATCAAAAAAGCCAGGGAGTAGAACACAGCCTGCGAACCCCCTAATACGGCAATCATAATCGGTAGCGTTTAGAACCCGCCGCCCTTTTTCTCTCGCAAAACAAGGCTGGAAAGAAGTTTAAGATCTAATTCCAAATATTTCGCGCACCTCCCAGGTGAGAGGTGTACCAGTATTTTTCCCCGGATTCAAGCCCCAGCAAGACCCACTGCAGCTCAATCGCCTGGGCGTAAAAGCGCGCACGCCCCAATATTTTCTGTAGGTCGGGGTAGGTTCTCTCAAATTGGGACACCAGGGATTCGCCATAGTAATTCAGCAAGCTCCCCAGGTCAGTTGCCGGATCACCCAAGCCAGCCACACCAAAGTCGATCACACCAGTCAACCGACTCCTGCCAGGATCGTAAAGGATATGATACGGCGCCAGGTCGCCATGTACCAGAACAGGATCAAAATTGAAGAAATCCAAATTCGTCAAGGCTGGATTGAACAAGTCTTCCACCCATTCGATCTGATGTGAAAGCAGCAGGGGGTAAATCTGGTCTACCACACGTTCGTAAATCTCGACCCAGGTTTCCCTGGTTACCGGTGCGTAACTATGCAGCACATCCCAATCCAATTCTTCAGGGTTAACATGGTGCAGTTCATGTAAAAAACGACCCAGTTGGTCAGCGTAAGTCTGCTTGTCGAATTTTTTCGCTCGTTCCCAGGCCTGGCGCAAAAAAAGTTCGCCAACCAGAAGTTGATAAACCAGCACCCCATCTTCATAGATTACCGGTTTGGGTATGGATAGCGGCAGCCTTGGACCCAAAAAAGACAGCAGGCGATCCTCATTTTCCATTAACTCCCTGGCCCAGTTCGATTTGACGAATCGAAACACCCACTCGTTGTTAACGATCAATACATCATAAACCAAGCCTTCTTGGTGAAGTTCATACGCCACAATTTCCAGGTCGGGCATCACGCTATGGATACGCTCGTGCCAGTATTTAAGCTGATCAGGCATATCATCCTCCAATCCTTATCTCTGTTATAGTAGATAATCAGGTTAAAAAGCAAGACCTTTTAGCATCGGATTGGTGTTATATTGTTAATTCGACCAGGGTGAATTTTCCATCCAGGAGAAAAGGGGGTGTTTTTAATTCTTCTGGTTTGAGCCGAGCCGGTGATTATTTTCCAGATTGAAGGGTCCGCTGTTTGATTTTTGGCAGGAGCACCTGGTGAATCAGCAAGATCAACCCTGTTACGCCAAACGCCACGCCAAACACCAGCAAGGAGCTACCGATATTATTCATCAAAGCTGGGTCTATCAACATCACGATAGCCAAGGCTAACATCAAAATCCCGCCCAGCAATTTAAGGATGCGGCCATACTTTTCTTCCATTTTTGACTTACGCAGGGTAAACACAGCGGTAAGGAAGATCGCCAGTTCATCCATTTGATACACCAACATATAAACCAGCAGGAAACCCAAAAACGCCAGCCCAGTGGCTTCATGAACCACGAGCAAGTTTGTCCAGATCACCGGGAAACCGGCTGTGCAGGAGAATTCCACAATGGAGACACCTGCTGACAAAACCACCGTGGCGCCGATAAGCGCCCAAATATTTCCTTCAGCACGCATAACCTTGCGTATACCCTTGTAAATACCTGGTTTTTTCTCATCGCTGATCGTAAAAGAAAAGCCTTCTTTGTACCAGAAATAATCCTTGATGTTCACCACTGCAAAGAATAACGCGAACACAGCCACAATGAATTGAATCCAACCCGTATACCCGACAAATGTGAACACCGTGAACAGGCCACTAATGAACAGCGCATAAACAAAGCCTGTTACAAAAATGAACACCAAGCCAATGATGAGCACCTTTTTCCGCGAACGGCTATTGAGTGTGATCGCCAGCAGCAACGAAAGCACCCAGATCGAACAGGGGTTAAACCCATCGACCAGGGCGATCAACAGGGTGCTCAACAACAGGGATTTATCTGCGAGGTTGACTTTCCCGATGAAGGGCAAATTAATCATCAATTCTTCCTGCTCCGGCTCTTGCGTCTCAGGCTCTTGTATCTCAGGCGCTTGTATCTCAGGCGCTTGTATCTCCGGCTCTTGTATCTCCGGCTCTTCCAAAATTGGAGGGGGTTCGGGCTGCGGTTGCTCGGGAAATGTGTCGGGCGGCAGAATATTGACGCCATAATCGACACAGTCATTCACCAGGCAGTACTGGATTTTTTGTGTTATTTCCCCCTGGATTGCTTCGTTAAAACCAACCCAGTACTGGTCTCCGATGAAGGTTGTCGGGACGTATGCCGGTTCAAAACCATGCACAGCAGCAAATTCGACGAAAAATTCCCGATCTTCAAGGTTGAAGTAGACCTCAAATTCATGGATGACGATGCGCTCATCTTGCTCTGACAGGCTGAGCAAGAATTCACGAGTCCGGGCGCAATACGGACAACCTTCGCCTTCAAAGAAGTAAACATTAACCGTGTTTCCCACAGCCGAAACCGGCGGGATGGACAATGCCATAATTGGAGCTGAAATGATCAGTATGGCCACAAAAAACTTGACCAGGACATTTTTTATGTTCTTAAACATAAACTCACCTCAATTAGCGATTATAATCCATTTTCAATCGCTGTGAAATAAATCAACCCGGGTCATGCAAAAACCGGTCGGGTTGGTCTTTTTCTTAAAACGCCCCGTGTAAACCTGCTAGTGTCTGAATTCATTTTCTTTCATCTGATGAAAAACATGCAGGTACAATAAAGATCATCAACACCTGCACAAATAGGAGTAAAAGCCATGTCTTTATCAGTTTTCGTCACCCGCCACCTGACTCCCATTGCCGAAGAAAAACTGAACTCGTTTTGCACGCCCGAATACTGGCCGGAGGACACGCCCCCGCCCTATGAAATCTTGCTGGAAAAGACCCGCCATGCCGATGGGTTGATCTGCCTTCTGACCGATGCCATCGATGCCCGGTTGATCAACCAGGCTGAAAACTTGAAGGTTATCAGCCAGGTCGCCGTCGGAGTGGATAACATCGATCTGCAAGCCGCCGAGGCGCGCGGCATCCCGGTCGGTCATACCCCTGATCTGCTGACCGATGCCACCGCTGATCTGACCTTTGCGTTGATCCTGGCAGCAGCCCGTCGGCTGGGTGAAGCCATCGATTACGCCCGCTCAGGTCACTGGCAAACCTGGGGGCTGACCACCCTTCTCGGCGAGTCCGTTCACGGCGCCACCCTGGGGATCATCGGTATGGGACGCATCGGGCAAGCCGTCGCTCGGCGGGCACAGGGCTTTGAGATGCGCATCCTGTTCACCGACCTGAGTGCTCATCCCGAGCGCGAAGGGGAGTTCGGAGCAACACAGGTGACCTTAGAAACACTCCTCAAAGAATCTGACATCATCAGCCTGCATGTGCCATTAACCCCTTCCACTGCGGGGATGATTGGCGCCGACCAGTTAAAAAGTATGAAACCCCACGCCGTCCTGGTCAATGCTGCCCGCGGCCCGGTGATCGACACCGATGCGCTGGTACTGGCGCTGGAAACCGGTCAGATCGGGTATGCCGCCCTGGACGTGACCGACCCCGAACCCCTGCCGCCAACGCATCCTCTCTACAAGCTGCCCAACGCGCTGATCCTGCCCCACATCGGCAGTGCAACCCGCTCCACCCGGGACCAGATGTCCCTGCTGGCAGTCGACAACCTCATCGCTGGCTTACAAGGCAAACCTCTCCCCAGAGCCGTTGCACGATCAACGGGACGGTGATCAATTCCAGAGGATCGCCAGTAGACTACTCCACTTTGGCTGTGTGAATTTATGGCTTATAATTCTTGCTGATTAAATATCTGTCTTCGGATTATTGATACCTGTAAAAAAACACCATCATGCAATTAATACGAGACCATCAACCCGACCCCGTTCAGGAAACCAGCTTTCGTACCGCGCTAATCGTGACGCTGGTTGGAAATGCTTTTTTAGTCGTTGGAAAAGGCGTTGCTACCTACCTTACCGGCAGCGCAGCCCTGTATGCGGACACTGCAAATTCAATTTCTGATCTCATCTACTCAGCCGCACTGGTATTTGCACTCAAGGCGGTGCTTCGTCCCCCTGATTTATCACACCCCCAGGGCCACGCCCGTTTTGAACCGATGGTTGGGCTGGCGATGGCTCTGATGATGGGGATTGCTGGGTATGAAGCGTTGCGCTCATCCATCAGCAGGTTCATTTCAGGGGGTGCTGCAATCGAACTCGGGCTGCCCATCCTGGTTTTATTAGCCAGCGCAGCCATCAAGACGGCTATGTTCCTGGTGATCAAGAATCTCGCTCAAAAATCGAACAGCCCGGCACTGCGCGTTTCTGCCAAAGATAACCTCAACGATGTGCTGGCATCGCTGGCAGCCTTCATCGGCATCCTCGGCTCCAGTACCCTGCACCCGCTGCTGGACCCGTTAGCCGGCTTTCTGGTTTCTCTGTGGATCGTCAGAGGCGCGTTTGATGCCGGGCGTGAAAACTTTGCCTACCTGACCGGCGCCGGGCCTGATGAGGCATTGCGCCAGAAGATCATCGACACAGCCCTCAGCGTCGATGGTCACCATAGCGTCCATCATATGATCTGTGATTATGTCGGACCCAAACTGGCTGTCGATATACACATCAACCTGCCCGGTGACGATACTTTAGATGAAGTTCACGATATTTCTGATCGGATCATTGAAGCTTTAGAGAGCCTGCCCGAAGTCGACCGCGCTTACGTTCATGTGGAGCCGAATGAAGATGATCAAGAAATGGGCGATCAGGAAGCAGACAGCAGGAATTAGGGGATCAGGAATCAGGAATCAGGGATCAGGCAGCAGGAATTAGGGGATCAGGAATCAGGAATCAGGGAGCAGGAATCAGGCGCTCAGGTCATTTAAAGGTTCATCAATACAATTAGTTACCCACTACCAACTACCCACTACCAGCTACCAGTTGCCCACTACCCACTACCCGCTAAACACCACGTACTGCCATAAAAAGCGCTCGATCGCCTGGTAATACGCCCGACGGGTCTCCGCCAGGCGAAAACCATGACCCTCGTCGGGATACAGGTGATATTCATGCGGCACTCTATTTGCCCTGAGCGCTTGCACGATCTCCTCCGCCTGGCTGGGTGGCACCACTTGATCCTTCCCACCCTGGAAAATGATCACAGGATCTTTGATCTTATCGGCGTGAAACACGGGTGACCAGGCATGATATTTCTGTGCCGCTTCTGGCAGGGGACCGACCAGCGAATCGGTGTAACGCGCTTCAAACTTGTGCGTATCCATCGCCAGGTTGAACAGGTTCGTCACACCATAAGCGCAGATTCCGGCTTTATACAACCCGGGGAAGCGGATCAGCGTATTGAGGACGGTGTAGCCTCCTGCGCTACCTCCTTTAATCACCAGTTTACCCGGGTCACCCAGGTTCTGGTCAATCAGCGCCCGGGCTGCTCCGGCTGCGTCAACCACGTCCAGCTCGCCCCAATTGCCGCTCAACGCTTCACGGTAGGTTCGTCCGTACCCTGTACTGCCACGGTAATTGACCGCCAGGTACCCGTAACCTCGATTGGTAAAGTACGCCGCTTCCAGGTCGTAACCCACCATAACACTGCTGGTCGGTCCACCATGGATATGGACAATGACCGGCGGTAAACCCTCTCCCTGGAACCGGCTGCTGGTGGGCGGGGAGTAAATCCCGTACACCGTGGCGCCATCGGTCGCGGTCCATTGGATTTCATAAGGCTGTGGCAAATCAGCCCGTGGGATCGCCTCGCTGGTGCTGCGCTGGTGAACCTGAAAGTTTGCTTCAGATTTGCTGATCACCTGTAAGGAGGTGGCAGGCGAGCTGGCGACCAGGGTAATCGTTCCGTCGGTTCGAACATTGGGCTGACTTAACAGGGTGTACGGCTCAAAATCAACGCCAGTGATCATGCCTGTGCCCACATCCACCTGGTTAAGTTCGGTCAGGCCCGCCCTGGTCTGCAGGAAGAAAATCCGGTCACTGTGTGCCGACCAGGCCTGCACCACCACCCCCTGAATCCAGGCCGGCTTTAGCAGGCTGGCATTGTCGACCAATACCGATAATTCGCCAGTTTCCAGGTTTCGTAGAACCAGTTGATCCCACTCACCCTGGTTGCCAAAATAGCTCAGGTACCGTCCATCTGGGGAGAAGGCTGGCTGCAAAATCGGGATATCATCGCCGCCAGCCAGGTGCTGGACTGCCTCGATCTGCGGTGGAGTGCTCTCCAAAACAGCGGTCATCAGCCGGGTTCCATCCCAGGGCATGTTGGGGTGATCCCATTCAATCCAGGCAATCGCGCCGCCATCCGGATGCCAGGCGGGCTGCATGTAAAAATCCGCACCCTGAGCCAGTTTGACCGGCCAGTCCACCCCTGCGCTGTCCACCACTGCCAGCACGTCTGCGCCTTCATAGGTGTGGACGAAAGCCACCCAACGGTTTCCGGGCGAGAGCTGAGGCGCTGCTGCGCTGCCAAAAGCGGGCGTGATCGGTTCGGGGAAGCCCGCACCCAGCATGCGCCGGTAAAGCCGTCCATCGCTGGCAGCAAATACGACCAGCCCATCCCGAATGGTGAAATCTCCGCCACCGTAACCCACACCGCCGCGCACATTCAACGCGCCGGAAAGCTCGTAGGCTGCCTGTCCAATGGGCTGTGCCATCAACACGCCCTTGCCTCCACGCTCCTCGCGCCACACCAGCGTCTGACCATCCGTGTCCCATTGGGGATCGGTTAAACCAATCGAGGCAGCCATCAAATCCGGCGTAATTTGACTTTTCCACATGCCAAAGGCTCGTAAAATCCGCTTGTTGTCTTTCTTCATCAGGATTTCCTTTCACTCGCATTAATTTAACCGATCAAAAAGCCAGGTGTGCACCGATTCGTCTTCTGCCCGGGGACAATATTGGGGTAAAATTGACTGGTGTTGCCAGGTCAGATCCGTGCTCTGGCACGCTGATCAAATATCTGTCATCATTATACTATTATCATGGATCCCCTAAAAAGGATTCGAGTGAGGAGCGTATGCAACGTCGAAAAATTTTGACCTTCATCTTCAGCCTGATGTCCTTGCTGATCCTGACCAGTTGTAACTCCAACAAAGAAACAGCGGATTGGAAGGTCTTCCGCATCGACCAGGAACCCGCTCTCAACATCGAGTTCCGCCTTCCCCCGGGCTGGTTGGTCGATTACGCGCCCAACCGGGACAAACCCGGTCAATGGGAGGTGACCCTTGTGCCCCCCAAATGCACACCAACGCAGGAAGTCGAATTTCAGAATAATTGCATTACCCTCGTCGCCCATATCAAAGAAAAATCGACCTTCAGCAAAGAAGCTTTTGTCGAGCTCACGGGCAGCGACATTCCCCTCAGCATTGATGGGAGCCGATCAGCCCTGTTTTTGGGTCTCGAATCCTTCCGGGTGAACCGTATCAAAGTGGAGCGTTACAACCACCTGATCAAGTCTGTAAATGGCAATGTGCATATGTCGACTTATTTTTTCGAGACCGACAGCGCCTATTTTATTTTTATCACCAACTTCCCCTATGAGCAGGCAGAGAACGAAACCCTTGATAATTTCGGCTTGCTGTTGGAGAGCTTGAAAACGACCCGCTAAATGGCGGATGCCTTGCCCGTTTTTTATTGACGTAGAGGGCAGAGGGTGCTACAATAATCATTTGAAGATGGGCGTGTAGCTCAATGGTAGAGCAGTGGCCTTTTAAGCCATTGGTTCAGAGTTCGAGTCTCTGCACGCTCATTACGCCTGTCATGGCGGTTACCCAAGGATCACCCCCCACATGCAGGGGTGATTTTGCTTTTTAAACTACAGGTAAAATAAGATTTATTGATAGTCCATCGGTTTAATTAAACCAGGAAAATGCGCCGTTTGGGCCAATAATTTGCTTGAATTGCCTGACATCCAAAACTTAATGATGTGTAATTCAACTATTTTGCCATGCCACATAGGTTTCCTCGATATTGATATTATCGGCACGATCACACCAATACCCCACGTAATCGTGCCCCAGGCTCTCCTGGAATAGACGCACAATGCGGTTCTGAGTTTTGCGTTCAACCTCCCCAATTTGGCTCAACTCACACCTTCTTTAGCTTAAAATCCACCTCATAGCGATAGAATTCAATACCTTCTACCATCGAAAGCGCACGTTGCAGGCGGATATCATCCTCAATACCGATAATTACCCCTTTTACAAGTTGATCAGTTTCTGCTAGCTCTTCTTTCACATAACCCATATAGCGCAGTATTTGCCCAACAACTGCATCTGACGCACGCCCTTTTTTGAGCTCAATCACCAACAATGTTTTCTGGTCTTTGCTGACTGCAAAAATGTCAATAGCACCCGTATCAGTGGGAAACTGCTTTCCAATTAGGTTACCTTCTTCCTCATAGACATCGTAATCGCTACCAAAAGGTGTGTGACTCCAATTTTCAATGAGAAAATCTTCCAAATGCTTTTCCATCGCAAATAAATAAGGATCCTCTACCTCTGGAAGATTTGTGAAGATGTCTGTCGGAGCAATCCCTTGAATTAATGACTCAATTTCCTTAGCATATTGTGTAAGGTTAGAAACAGCCCCAGGCGCAATTAAAGCTTTGCTAAGTGCGTCACCCATGTCTATACGTGATATACGTCTTTCCATCCATCGCACAGGTCGCTGATGTGGGTGTGGGTCATCAGGTTGGTAACGGTAACCACCTACCACCTCACCCACCATATAGGAACCTGTGCCATCTGGTGAAAGGACAAGATCACCTTCTGCAATGCCTTTAGCGAGTGTCCACAGGGCGCCACAGGCAAGCCCCGCCGCAATCTTACTTTTATCCGGCCGCTTTTTCAGCAAGATAGGTACAAACTGGCGGTTGAACGCCCGCCAATCCTCCGGCAAGTGACCTATTAAATCCTGATCGATATTATAGTAAAGACCAATAGAGTTTTCATTAAAAAATTTTTCTGCATAGACATGTTGCTTGCCCAAGACCACTCTATAATACTTTTTCATCTTCACCTCACACCAAACACGTTCGACTTGTCAGCAATTCCTGCATTATATCTTGTTTGATTTTTTTGATCTTCTCAATCTTTTTCTTGTGAAATTCTATTTCAATATCTATATCTTTAATTATTATAACAATGGGATGCTGCCCTTCAAAATTAAGGACCAATATGACCAAACCTAAAAAATTCGTGTTAGTGTAACATTGTTTCTGTAAAATCTTTACCCTTAACAAAAGCAGTGAGTCTGAAGTACCCTGATAAGATCACCCCATCAAAAAAGGAGAATTAAATGACTCACTAAGGAAATTACAACTTTCATTAAAGGCAATATAAGAGAAGGCTAGAAATGGTCTTGAAGCGTGACCAGACCTAGTCAGGGTGATCCTCACCAATGTCAAACAGACAGAACGTTCAAAGTATCTGTAGGCAGATGCATACGAACGAACCGTAGAAGCGCAGAGGTCACAACAATGGCTACAAACCCAAAACGGTGAAAACCAGCTTCGACTTTCTTTTAGAACATCGGCGGTCCAATCAGAACCACGAACAGCCTGGAAAGGATAAATAGAGAAATTCGTAGAAGAACCAGAGTTGTAGGTGTATTTCCAAACGAAGCTTCTTGCCTAAGACTGATCTTAGCTCGATTGATGGAGATTAGTGAGGATTGGCAAATCGGCAAACGTTATTGCGCTGCCAGGTCATTCAATTGTTAAAGAGCAATGGATATTTCTGGCTCGAATTTACAGAAAAAAGGTTGCATAATCTTATCACTGTGAGGTAATCACCAAAGACATTGATACTGGCGAAGTTCTTAATTCGGTAATTTACCCTGATGCCTTGGAAAAATAACTGAAGCCATCACCATGCAAAATAGCATAGCATATAAACTGTCTGTTTGCTTTAAAATTGCCAGTGAATGATCAAAACCAGCATTTTAAATTTAATTAAAAACTAAAAAAATGCTTTGGACTCATCTGAATAAGGAGATTTAGAGGAGATTTAACAACAGGAGTTGAAACTAACCAATTGTAGACCTCAATAATTCTTTCTGGTTATGCGCGAAAATTATTTTTTTGACATATAACAACTTGAGGTCCCATAACACGAAAGCAATAGCAATTCCAATAAAAATCTTCTTGCTCAATTCCGCTGTACGCTCACCGCGATATTATCTGCATGGTCACTGATGCGTTCCAGGTTGCGCAGGGTTTCCGTAAAGATGATGTTAGCTGAAGGTGAGCAGGTTCCTTCCTCCAACCGCTTGACGTGCCGTTCGCGTGCCAGAGAATACAGTTTGTCAAATTCACTTTCCGATTGGCAGACTTTCTTTGCCAGGTCTTTATCGCTTTCAGAAAGGGCTGTTAACGCATCTGAATAGGTCTTATGTGCAAATTTCCATAAAAAGGTCAGCTCATTCATCGCTTCATCAGAAAAGGCAATATCTCCCAGCATGCGTTCCTGAGCAAATTGTGCGATGTCTTCCGCCATATCTCCAACACGCTCAATATCAATCAGCAGGGTCTTGACCTGGAAACAACGCCGTTGTTGCTGGCGGCTCAGATCGGCAAACATTAAAGTGTCGATAAAATGATCCAGCTCATGAGCGATCGGGTCAATCAACGAATCCTCCATTTGCAATACCTTTTCCGCCTTCTCCTTGTCTTGCTCAATCAGCGATTGACAGCTCAACGCCACCATCTCTGCTGAGAGCTCTCCCATCCGGTAAAGCTCACGGTTGGCTTCAGAAATCGCCACAGAGGGAACCGCATGCTGGTTCTCGTCAATATAGATCGTTTTCTTGTCCTCATCTTTCTCATCTCGTTCTGGTACGACCCGTTTGACCAGGCGGGCAACTTGTCTAATAAATGGAAACAAGAGGATACTGACGATCAGGTTGAAAGCAGTATGAGAATTCGCAATTTGTCTTGGCAACACTGAGGAGGTTTTTTCCATCAGTGCAGCAAACGGCATTATAAACGGCACAAAAAGGAGCACGCCGGTGGTATTGATGATGATTTGCGCCAGCGATGCCTGGCGGGCAGTTGATGAGAGTCGCACCGAGGCGATTAACCCTGTCACACAGGAGCCGATATTTGCGCCAAGAATGACGCTGATTGCGCCCGGCAATGTGATCGCATTGCTGATGCCCATCGCAACCGTCAGACTGGTCACTGCCGTACTGCTCTGCACAATTCCGGTCAACAACATGCCGCCCAAAATACCCCATCCAATATTGGTATCCAGGTGCAAGAGCATGTTCGAAACCCAGGGGATCGCAACCAGATTATCCAACGCATTCGACATCGTCCCCATCCCAACAAAAACAATGCCCAAACCCATTAATAACTCGCCGTATTTCTTCCAGTCATGTCTTGGGAAAAATTCGAGAAAGATAAAACCGAGAATCAAGAGTAACAAGCGGAAATTGCCAATATCAAAAGCGACAACCTGGGCAGTCATCGTTGTACCAATTTCCTGTCCGAGCATCACAGCAATGGATTGTTCAACCGACATCAGGTTGGCATTGATCAGGCCAATCATCGTCACCATGATCAAACCTGAACTCTGCACGAGGGCAGTTGCTATTGCACCAATCCCTGCGCTCTGTAAATGGTTGCTGGCCACGCGCTCCAGCCATTGTTGGATCTTTGCACCAGCCAGTTTCTCAATGCCTGAACTGAGCATTTGCATGCCAAAAAGGAACAGGGATAAGCCAGCCAGGATCTGAATAACACCTAACATGAACACGCCCTAACCATTAGTGGGTTTGAAGATAAGGTTTTGATGGTAGAAAAAATTCGATCTTTGAATAACAAATACAATGGCCATTTGATGTCGTAGATGAAGAAAGTTGAAGGCGAAAACAATGTCCGTTTATCTCATTCGTGATGATATTAAGCACAAAAATCATACCATGCATTGGTTTATTTATTGCTTGGGATTTGACTGAGAAGATTGCAGGCATCTGCCCTACATAAAAAATTCGGGGGAATGAAAATAAAAGGTTTTTTTGATTTAATCCTTGTTTAATAAAAATACATAATTCCCATTGATCACCCCCTAAATTTTTATTTTTCTGAGAATACAATTTTTTAAGATTCTAACCTTGATCCATCAATTTTTTCTGGATTCAATATAGGACGGTGGAAAGAGCCTTATTTTAATTCAGCTTACCTTTCTACGATCAGTTTTGTTGAAATTGCGAGTTGAATCCTTATCATCTAATAAATGACCATATTTATTGAACATTTCTCTTTTTAACCGATCAAATTTTGATAATAATTGAACCCGCATTGAGAGACGCCCAAAGAGCGAATGCATTTGAATTATTTTATCATTACCTTCATATAGACCAAATAGTGTTGCTGCAAGTGAAAATGGACGAGATATGATTTTTAAAGCATCCTTAATCATTTCCATCCACCAGGGTTGAGTTATCGTTGGCACTTGGTTAAACTTTATTGAAAGCAAGTTTCGGTAAAGTGCCATGTAAACACTGGATGCACCAAGTCCTCTTTTTAATTTACAAAGATATTCCCAATTTATTCGATTTGAAGATATTTGGTGGACCAGTCTTAATTGTTCGTCATAGTACAAATTCCAGCCACATAAGCGGAGCATGCAACAAATCTCGGTATCCTCTCCAGACAATAGTTTCTTTCCTGTCCTGCCCGTCATCAGAAAGACAAAGTTGTTGTCTAATAAGTCTTGCCACGCTTCCTTACGAATACACATGCCAGCACCCCATAAAAAAGCATTGTGATTAACCAATTTACCAGGGGCTTTTGATTGTGGTCCAATAGCGAAATTGCCTTGATATCGAGAAAACCAGAAAGGTTTCTCCATGTGTTCAGGTGCAAGATTTAATCCTCCAACCGCTCCTGCGTCAGTGTGGGATTCCATGAAAGCATGAACTAACTTTATATAATCTGGAGCTAAGAGATTGTCATCATCAACAAAACAGATATAAGGATACTTTGCTTTTTCCAGCCCTTTAAGCCGTGCATAACTAAGACCAATTTTTTCTTCAGCGATGATTTCAACGGGAATTGAGGAATTCCACACACGATTAACACTTCTTTCGAGATTGTCAGTAGATGCATTATCGATTAAGAGCAATTCCCAACTGATACCATCATCTTCTTGGTTTGTTAAATATTCTAAAGTCGGTACAATTCTTTTTTCACCGTTGTGAGTGCATATCACAACACTAATCCCTGTTTTGCTCACAATTATCTGCCTTTCAGAATGTCAACCCTTTCAGATTATTTGATCTATATGCGATATTGCAATTATATAACGATATTTCTCTAAAATTATTAATGCATTCCTTTGTTTGATAAATTATACCTGACGATTTTTTCAATAATTCAAAGATGATTATGCAACATCTTTTCTGTAAAATAGGCAACAGATCCTCACATCACAACGTCATCCAGGTTCCATTTGTAAATACAACCTGCCAAATTCCCATTCTTCTCCAACCTCCATCAAAATAGCTGAAAATCATCTCAAACAAAATGCCCCACTCGGAAAAACTCGCACAACTCTGGTTCCCTGATTAACTTCCTGGCTGACTCTTCCCAAGCAATTGGAGATTCTCATTCATCTCGCACGTTCAATAGGAATGGCAAAGGATAAAAAGTCTTCAAGGAGATTAGCCTCCATCCAATCAGCTCATTGTGGTGTGATTTGAGTATATTTTTCATCGGTTTCATCAACATCGGTTTCGAATTTTTAAAAACAATGTTACACTAACTAAAAGAATAATGGTTTCGTTAGGTATGTGGAAGTTATTTGGCATTTGCTTTATAAATCTGGTAGTAAACGATGGGTTGGTTAGTTTCGACGTTTGATTCTAATAAAGCCCATTCGGAGAACCCGTCCACATGCCGATAATTTTTATATCATTAGACAAAAGGGATGCAACCTCATGATTGTTGGAATGCTTTATTACCGTTGGAGTTTCTATTCTTATACACGCACTATTCTGGATCAGGTACCTGATGTTGAGTACCGGAAAGTGTTTGATTATTTTAGTATTCTCAACCATGCTGCCCAAAAAATTAACCGGACAGCGGGAAAGTCAATTTTTGACACTTTTGATTTAAATAATCAATTTCAAGATTATGGCTTGAACCACGTTGATCTTTTACACTTCTTCAATGGAATCAGTTATGGAAAAACCCCATGGGTGAGCAACTTTGAAACCTTCCTTCCCCGCCTGAGAGGGCTATTGGGGAAATTTAACCAAAAATCGGATATTATCCCTTTGTGTGACAAAGAGAAACGCGCTTTTAACGCCCTTAACGGAGAGGCGTGTAAAAGACTAATTGCTCTGTCTGAATGCTCGAGCCGCATCCAACTGGATTTGTTTCGCCGATTACCAATTGACACGGAGGCTATCAAACCTAAATTGACAGTATTACACCCACCCCAGGTTAAGATGATAAACACTTATGATGAAAAAAACTTAGATACAGGTGGTCAGATTCGTTTTATGCTGGTAGGGGCGGGTTTTTTCCGCAAAGGCGGGCGTGAAGTTTTACGCGTTTTTGAGCGATTGGTGCGTCAAAACAAATATCCGATAGAGCTGATCATCATAAGTTCTTTACGGATGGATAAGTATGCTGCACATGAAACCGATGCGGATGTGGAGTGGGTGACAAAAACAATTGCTGCCAATCAAGATTGGATCACTCATCACACCAATCTTCCGAATGATCAGGTTCTGGCATTAATGCGTAATGTTCATGTCGGATTGCTGCCAACATACGCAGATACATACGGATTCTCAGTATTGGAGTTTCAGGCAAATGGGATGCCCGTAATCACAACAAATATTCGAGCGTTACCAGAAATGAATGACGAAAAATCAGGTTGGTTAATCGATGTCCCAAAGGATGAGTTAGGGGAAGCATTGTATGCTACCAACGAGCAGCGCAAACATCTAAGCGACGCTATTGAAAGTGGATTGGAGAACATCATACACAAAATTTTTGCTGATCTTGGGTGTATACGCCGTAAAGGGATGGCTTCGCTAGAGAAAATCGAACGTGAACATCATCCTTCTGATTACGCACTGCGTATGAGAAAAATATATGAATCTGCGATTTCGTAAACAATCTTTGTGAAATTTAAAAGGCGACCCTCTCAACCTGGGTGGGTTGAGAGAGTCGATAAGTATACCCGACTTAAATCGATAAAAACGCCATCCAAAACCGCAAGCGATCGCGCTAAAGTTTCAAAGCAAAGGGTATCCGATAGGTTGCTCTAAACCAATTCTCATAATTGCTCAAACATTAAACACCGTTATTCAGGGATACAATTACAGGATGCGATCACGCTCACACCTCCTCCCCTGGCTGCTCATTATTCTGATCAGCCTGCTGGTCGTTCTTTTTATCCTGCGCCTGCAAAACCGGGTCCAGGTCCTGGCAGTCCACCCGGGACCGGGCGAGCAGGTCAGCAGCAATGGCAGGTTTGGGGTGACCTTTAATCAGCCGATGGATGCCCTTTCAGTCGAAGTCCGCTTCACAATCCACCCCTCGCTTGAAGGCAGCCTCGCCTGGGATGGTTCAACCCTGTGGTTCACTCCCCTCCAGCAGCTCGACCGGAGTCAGGTCTACCAGGTGACCATCTCGGCAGGCGCACAATCAATCGATGGTCGTAAGCTGTGGAAGGCGATCACCTGGCAAGCTTCAGTCCGGGAGCCGGCACTTCTCTACCTCGTGCTGGATAGCGACGGGGGTGATCTGTTCCGTTTTGATTTCGACACAGGCCAGTCCGCATCGTTGACGCAGTCCGCCAACGCCGTGATCGACTTTGCCCCCAGTCCAAGCGGTGATCTCATCGCCTACACGCAGCGCAACGCCATTGGCGGTTATGACCTGTGGCTGACGGACCGGGATGGGGTTCACCCGCAAATGCTCCTGGAGTGTGATGCAGACCGCTGCAGCCAGCCAGCCTGGTCCGTCGATGAGAAATGGATCGCCTACGACCGCGAATCCTTCCAGCCCGGGGAAAAACGTTATTTGCCCTCCCGCGTATGGACGCTCGACACTGCCAGCGGCGAAACCGCGCCCCTGTACCAGGAGCCACAAGCCTATGGTCATTCACCTTCATTTTCGCCGGACGGGGAGCGCCTGGCGATCTATGACACCGTCAACAATGCCATTCGCATCCTCGAGCTGCGGACCTCACAGCAATCAGCCATCTCGACTGTTTACCCGGGGGTTGGCGATTGGTCACCGGATGGCGAGGAACTGATCTTCGTCGATCTTGCGGCGGGGATCCTGGAGCCAAACGTCGCCATTTACATCGTCAATTTTGCCCACCAGGAACTGCTCCCCGCGCCGGGAAGCGTGATCCACCACATGGATTTTGATCCCCCGCAATGGTCGCCGGATGGTGAATGGATCGCCTATGCCGCCCGCCCCGTTGACTCAAGCGTCAATAAATCCATCTGGGTCAAAAACTTAACCGAGCGCGACCCGCTCATGTTGACCGATGATCCATCAGCGACCTTCGTCGCTTACCGCTGGGATCCCAGGGGGGAACGGCTTGCCTTTCAGCGTTATCCGCACAGCGGCTCCACCTCTCATGCCTCAATCTGGATCTGGGAGCGATCAACCGGTCAGACCCGGCTGCTGATCGAAAACGGCGCCCGCCCCGAATGGCTCCCTTGAATCCCACATCAAGCCCATGTTTAGATGTTAATTGATAAACACCCCGGGGTGGATGTAGGTGTCTGCCCCGGATGAAATCGATCCAATGCTCAACAAGTTTAAAAAACCCATCTTGACAATCTCAGCGCAAAGATATATAGTTAACCCCGTTTAACTATTAAGCGAGGTAAACCATGTCTGACCAGGATCTTTTTCTGATCGCCCTGCGAGAATGGGTCGAAGAATCGATGCATCGTTCGATGCATGCCTTCATCCGCCATAACCGGCAGAGCTCCCTCTCGCTTTCGCAAACCAATTCGCTCTTCAGGTTGTATCACCATGGCGCCAGTCCCGTCAGCGACCTGGCAGACCATCTCGGCGTCACCATGGCTGCCGTCAGCCAGCTTTTAGCGCCTCTGGAAGAATCAGGGCTGATCCAGCGCACCGAAGACCCTGAAGACCGCCGGGTGAAAATGATTGCATTGACCGAAAAAGGCGCTCAAACCGTGCAGGAAGCCATGCG